>JGI12316J15310_10000005_pt11 | contig 799896 bp, 608 predicted proteins | sample MarCyaLeptolynsp_FD_15310 | JGI IMG/M metagenome (IMG submission 15310) | reverse complement strand
CCGGCGGCCGAAACGGTTACTGTGTGCCGGCTTGGCAGGTGGCCTGGAGCACTGACGACAAACTCGTAGTCGCCGGCCAGGAGCATGTACTCCGAGCCTGTCGGCGGAAGCCAAGTCGGCGCCGGTGTCACCGAAACCGTAGCGCGTTTGGGAACCGTATTGACGACCACACGCCCATGCGAGCGATTGAGCGCCTTTCGATGAGCATCGAGCGTTTGGCCGCCCAGCTGCCGAGCGGCGTGCCACCGGGGTTGGTCCCTGTGTGTGGCTTGAAGAAACCGCTGCCACCAGTAGATGCTCGCTGTCAGCATGCCGACCTCGCCATAGGCCAGGCCCAATCCACTCTGAGCGCGCAAGCGAGCCTCCGGGCCACCGGTATTGACCACCCGCTGAAGTCGCTGAATCGCTTCATCGTAGCGCTTGGCTTTCAAGGCTAGAGCGGCCTTCTGGAGCTCGTTTGGCGCATCGGCTGGCTCGGCGGCGAAGGCGGCACTTCCAGACGCGAAAGCGCCGAGGAGTAGGAGGCCCACGATACGCCGCCAAAGGGTGGTGGTCAGCGCAAGCGTCACTGGAAGGGCGCCGCTGAGACGATGCCGGGCGGGGCACACCAGGTCTGTTGTCCTGAGGGCGTTCCAAGCTGCTGCCGGTCGTTGGAGCCCCAGCATTCAACAAAGCCCAGCTCACCGATGCTGCACGAGTGACCATATCCGGACGCGGTGTGGACCGAGGGATAGTGGAGCGCGGGATTGACAACACAGGAGGCATCATCGCCCCAACACGCCACGGCGCCGGCGTTGTCGATGCGGCACGCATGGCTCTGACCTGCAGCGATGTACCCCGACAGGTTGCCCGGCGTCACGCCCAGCGGCTTCGGTGCATCGACGACTGCAGGCGGTGGTCCAAATCCCAACTGCTTGAGGCCGTTGTCGCCCCATCCGTGCGCCTCGATGAGCGTTTCGGTGCGGGCCACGGTCAGAAAGACGGTTTCGGCGCCCGCGCGCAGCGCGTAGGTGGGTGCGCCATGAGGCCCTTCCCATTCCGCCACCACCGGACTCGGCGACGCTTGGGACGTAGGACCCAGAATCCCGGACGTTCCGTGACCCCAGCACGCGACGGTCACCGGTTCGGTCGCCAGAGAGGCACAGGCCCAGAAATGGCCGACAGCGATGTGTGTGGCCGAGATTCCGGGGACCTGGGTCGGTGGATTCGTGGCCGTCGCACCAGCGAGCCAATCGTCCTCGTTCCTGCCGTCGAGCGTCTGCCCCCAACACCACACGTTCTGCCCAGCATCGATGCCGCAGGTCACATCATAGCCAGCCGCTGCGGTCTCGAAGGTGTGGTCGCCGGCGGCCCGAGTGGGGGTTTGCACGACGTTCGGGCTCATCGACGAGATGCTGTTGTAGACGTTGTGCCCCCAGCACCAGAGCTCCCCCGCATCGGTGAGGGCGCAGGCGTGTCGCCGCCCCGCGACGACGGACTTGAGCGAAGGATCTCCGTCAATGGTGAGCCTGCGCGGAAGATAACTCTCTTGCGTGTCGGGAGCAGAGCCGCTGTTGGAGCCTGGGACGTATCGCTCCCCCCAGCACCAGATGGCCGAAGTCGTCGTCCGCAAACATGAAAACCCATCGCCAAGCGCAAGTTCGACGGGCACTGAGCAAACGCTGTCGGAGCAATCGAAGGGGCAGGCTATCCAATCCTCCTTGGGACCGCACACCTCACACGCCCGCACCGGATGCGGTTGCCCCTCGGCCAGAAGCGACGACCCGGCGCGGCAAAATCCCTCCGGGGGTGGGGGGGCCGCGTCGACCTCGGGCAGGTCCATCACCGCATCGGCGCCCGTATCGTTGGGGGAGACCGTTTCGGCGTCAGCAACCGCATCCTGGTCGGCCACATCCTTGGCATCTGCCGCATCGGCCGGCAGCGAAGTCGGCGGTGGCGGAACAGTGAAGCACGCCGCAACGCAAATGGCTGAACCGAGAAGCGCCAGGACCCCATCGCGTTTTGGACGTCCACTGCGAACCATTGTCGAGGAGTCTATCGGGCCAAGGTGCCGATGCAAACGGGCACACGGATAGGGTCGGCGTCCGGCTGTTACTTCAGGTTCTTGCAGTCCATTCGCGTAGCACCTCGAACCGAGTAGTGGCTCCAACGGCTCCAACGACCGCCGTCGCTCTTCTGCCTACGCCAAGTTCCCTTGACGACTTCGCAGTAGATGGCGCCGGAGTCGTTCATGGTGACCTTGTTGCACGAGGCGACGGGCACAAATTCCAACAAAACACGCAGCTTTCGCTCTTGGCGCTTGTTTCCGATCACCGAGAAACGCCGCAAAGCTCGCTTGCGCGTCTTCAGCGTCTTGTTCATCGACGCGACATACTCGCGCGCCGGCTTTTGCAGCTTGTTGCTGAGCGACCGATTGGTGGGCTTGGGACAGCGCACGCTCGCGAGCACTTTGTCCGAGTCCGCTTTGGCGTTGTCATAGATCGCCTGCACCTCCTTCTCGAGGGCCTTGTGCTTGCCGAGGTCAAACCCCAACCAGGTGTAGTCGGTCGCAAACATGATGGCGAACTGGATATAGGCATCCAGTGCTCTTCCCGCGGTGCCACCTCGGGCCGGCTTGCCGTTGCGGACGCGTTGGATCGCTTCTGTACGAACCGACGGCACGGACCTGGCGTGGAAGTAGCTCGGAAGTTCGGTTTTGGTTCGCTTGGCCAGCGCGGCTTTGGCGCTGAAACAGGCCGCATAGGTCCGTTTGAGACGCGCCGCCGGTTTACACTTAGCCGCCCACGCCTCAGCGGTCTGGACGGCCAGTTCGGTTGCCTTGGCAACCAACTTGGAGCGCTCGAAGCGCTTCTGTCGATCCTCATCGCTGCCGATGGAGAACCAGGAGACGCTGAGACGGCCGCAGGCCCCCATCCTGTCCAGGTCTTTGATGTCTTTGGCGAGCTGTTCACAGGACTTGGCTGCTGGGGACTCTTCCTTCGCGGCGGCGATCGTCGGCGTGGCTACGGTCAACAAGGCGGCTAGGGCACGAACGGTCAAAGAGTGCATCGAGGCTCCAATAAGAGGACAAGGTTGGACCGAAACACGTCGGTCGTGGCCGTTGGTTAGCAACAACCGTGCCCTCATCGCCGGCCTTGGAACCCCTCGTCGAAGCAGCCATGCCGTCTGGTGGGCCGAAGCCGTACCCACAAGGTACCCATGGATACCCGACACCTGGAACGTGGGTACCTCAGCCCAAGGGTCCATGCACCAGGGCCCCCGAGAGTGCGCGGTCGGTGACAGGTTGCTGGGGTCGAGGACCTGGGTTGCGGAGACTCAGCGATGGTGCGGCGCCGGCCGGAGACCACGATGCCCGAGCAAGCAAACCACAGGAGGATGACCGCCTCGCCAGCAGGTTTTCCGACGCTCCAGAGCTGGCCCGAAAGTTGCTGTGAGCCAAGGCCTCACACCGACGACGGAGACCCCGATGGGACAGGCCTACCAGACCGAAGAGACCAAGCAGCCGAGCGACGGGGCCGAACCGTTAGAGGTCCTTACCGACGCCACCGCCGGGCTTCGAGGCAAGACGTACGAGGAGGGAGTGGCGGCTCTGAGCCCGCTATTGCTTACGGCTTCCTCGGTCAGTGGGGGTCGCAATTGGAGTGCGGTCTCCGAGGGACCCAAGAGCGTGGTCAAAGCCCTGCACAGAGCAAACCCTGACCTCTGGGTGGTTTCGGCCGAATCCGGACGACCGCAGTGGCGAAAAACCGAGGCGTTCAAGGAGCGCAGTCGGGGTGTGCGTATCTCGGATGACGACAAGGCCATCGGCAAAGCCCACGCGGTCCTGAGCCCTCCTGGAGCAGCCAAGCCTGCTCTGGACCCCGTGCGGCACTACTACAACGCGGCGTCCGCTGCTGAACGTCACTACTTCGAGAAGGGGACCAGCCCCGAGGCCGAAGAGGAGGCCTCGACTTCAGAGGCAGAGGATGTCCGCGTCGCACAAACGCGAGCGGAGAAACGTGAGCGCCGAAAGGCGACGGCGGAAGGGGTCAGCGACGAAACCCTCGCCGCAGAGAGCAAGGCCCCGAAGGTGGGCGGCCGAATGCTGACGGTGGAGCTCATGCTGCTCGAACAACGGCGCCTGCGCGCAGAGGAGTCGCTCATCGCGGTGCTCCCGACCAAGGAGGATGGAACACCGCTCATCACCAGCAAAGACCACAAGATCGACCGCGCCCTCAAGAGGCTAAAACGCGTGAAGAAGAAGCTAGAGCGCGCCGAGTCCAAAAGCGACGTTGAAATCAAGAAGCGCCTGCCAGACCTCAAGAACGACGTGGAACGCATCGAGACCAAGGTCCAAGCGCTCGTAAACGCTAGTGGTTCTCACTGAGACCGGTATCGCTGCTCATGGTGTTGGCGAGCTGGGCCCAAGAAGACTGTCGATGACCTTGTCTCGCGCTGGTGGCTTGCTTGGTTCAGTGGAGGGAGCCAGCGACGGCTTCGACTTGGCAGGCTTGCTCACGGCCGTTGCTCGGCGTGTTGCTGTGGGCTTCTTGGTCGACGAGACCTTCGTTGCTTTGGCCGCTGGCGAGGGCGTCACGACGGGTAGCTCCGGAGCGGAGCCCTTCTCCAATACCAACGGTGGCTGACTCGCTGTGGACGCAGTGGTCGGTGGTGTCGTCAGAGGTTTGGGAGCGGCGTTGCGTCCAGCCTCCGAAGCTTTGGAGCGCGGCTCCGGTGTTCGCTTCTCCGTGTTGACGGTTCGGACTTCGCTCGCGCCGTCAGCCTCGAGGGCGGCGGCGGATGGGTTCATGTTCTTGGGAGCGAATGCCCACCAACCCACGCCGAGTCCGATGAGGACCCCCATCGCGGCCGAGAGCCAACCGCGTCCCGCGCTCCTCCGCTCGCCCTCGGGCTCATCAGCCGCATTCGGAGACCAGTCGTCGCCGGTGGTCGTCGCATCACCGGTGGTCGAAGCGTGCCGACTCGCCCCTGTGGCCTCAACCGCCTCGTCGATAGCCTCGGCCAAGACGCCAGCGTTGGCCGGACGCAGCTTGGGGTCCGCTGCCAAGCAGCGCCAAATCAGCGCGTACAGGGGAGCCGGCACCTCCAGCCCCACAACCGCTTGCTCCAGAGGCGTGGGCTCTTCGTCGATGCTGTCGCCTTTGAAGGGCCGTTTGGCGGTGAGCATTTCGTACATCACCATGCCCAGCGCAAACACGTCGCTGCGTGCGTCGGCCTGGGCGCCCCGACGCCGCTCCGGGGCCAGATAGGCTGGCGTACCGGGTTGGACACCGCTTTCGGTGAGGGGCTCGAGGCGCCGCTGCCCATCGGACTCGGGCGCGGCAGCAGCTACCCCGAAGTCGAGCACCTTGGCGGTGGGCCAAGGCGACTCATACTGCACCAAGACGATATTGCCTGGTTTGACGTCGCGATGGATCAACCCGCGCCGATGGGCTTCGGCGATACCGCGTGCCGCCGAGCTCCAAACGCTCACGGCCTCGGGGAGACTCAAGCGACCGAGCTGCGTCAGACGCTCCGAAAGCGACTGGCCTTGCAGCAACTCCATCACGATGAAGGGTTCGCCGCGCTCGGTCTGGCCCGCATCGTGGATGGCCACCACGTGTGGGCTCTTCAGCGTGCTGGCGAGTTGGGCCTCGCGGAAGAAGCGCTGAACCGCTTTGACGTCATCGCGGTCGGTTCGGATGAACTTGACCGCAACTTCGCGGCCCAAAGCGTGTTGCATGGCGGCGTAGACGACACCCATGCCGCCGGAGGCGAGGCGGCGAAGGATGCGGTACTTGCCGTCAACCAGCGCGCCGAGGCGGTCATCGGTGACAGCAGCGTCGGACCACACCGCGGAAAGAGGCTCCCCGTCGACCGGGCAGAACGCCTCGCCCTGGTCATAGGTTCTCGAACAGTTGCGGCACGATAGGGTGGGAGTCGGTTCAGCCACTGCGCCGATGGTAGTCCGAGCCGCTCCAACATCCCAGTCCCGCGCCACCAAGGAGGATGTATAGTCGAGTCGTGGAGACCACCACCGACGACAGTCCCCTGCAACAGGTGTCACGCGCTGATGAACGCGCAGCGCCTACGCTCATCGTCGCCCACGCCGCCAACCCGGCGCTGGTCGGAGCGCGACAGCAGGTCAACCACGGCAGACCAATGATTTTGGGCCGTACCGCCAAGGGTGCCCTGCCGGGCGTCTTCGAGGACAGTTCGGTGTCACGCGAACACGCCAAAGTGGGCTTTGCTCCGTCTCGGCGAGTCGTGCTGACCGACTTGGGCAGCCGCAACGGGACCGAACTCAATGGAAGGTTGCTCAGCGTGCCGACCGCGCTGCGGCCTGGAGACGTCATTCGAATCGGCAACGTCATCCTCGTCTATCAGGAGCAACGACCGTTCGTTCAACCCAGCGTCAGGAGCACGTTGCGTGGAATCAGCCAGCCGATCGCTCATGTGGTGCAGCAGATCGCCCACCTGGCGGCTCATCCATACGCCATCTTGGTCATTGGTGAGACGGGCACGGGCAAAGAGGTGGTCGCCGAAGAGCTCCATCGCCACGGGCAACGCTCAGGGCGGCTGGTCACCCTCAATTGCTCCAGCGTCGCGGAATCGCTCCTGCACACCGAGCTATTCGGTCACGCGCGCGGGGCCTTTACCGGGGCTGAACGGGCGCGGCCTGGACTGCTCGACACCGCCAGGCAGGGCACCCTGTTTCTGGATGAGCTGACCGACGCCTCCCCAGCCTTTCAAGCGTCGCTTCTGCGTTTGCTTGAAACGGGGGAGTATCGCCAGGTCGGCTCGGACCACGTCTCCCAAAGCGACGCCCGATTTGTCGCAGCCGCTCAACCGCGGTTGGTCGAGCTGCGAGACCGCGGCGAGTTTCGCCAAGACCTTTGGATGCGCCTGAGTTCCTGGGCCATCACGTTGCCACCGCTGCGCGAGCGCCCCGAAGACATCCCGTTGTTGGTACAACACTTCGCCGCACATGCACCGGGCGCCGGTGCGCCGGTGGTGTTCTCTGAACCGCTACTCGCAGCGTTGATGCGGCAACCGTGGCCGGGCAACGTGAGGCAGCTCAAGAACGTGGTGATGCGGCTAGGCATCGGCCACTCCGGAGCCGCGCCGGTGGGGCTAGCCGCGTTCGAGGACCTGGATATCGGTTTCAGGACGCTGCAAGCGCGTCATGAACAATCTGACTTCTCCGCGACGGTCGCCGCAGCCAAACCCGATAGCGAAACCCTGCGAGCCTGCCTGAAAGAGCACGCAGGCAACGTGCGGCGGGTCGCCGAGCACTTTGGCGTCACACGCAAGACGCTGTACCGCTGGTGCAAGGTCCACGGACACGACCCGACCACGTTTCGTTAGAGCTTCACCGCGGTGGCGTAACCTCAACTTCTTGCCCGCTTGCGCCGCGCGAGCTGCGTTTCCCGTGCTTCACGCGAATCTCCTTCACTCCGTCAGGGGTCAGCTTCCTGTTTTGGGCACTAAGGTGACCGTCTTCTGGGTGAGGCGGCCGGCGAACGCGTCGTCGTGGGAGACCAGGACGAGGGCGCCGGGATACTCACCCAGGGCGGACTCCAGCCTCTCGACGGACGGGAGGTCCAGATGGTTGGTCGGCTCGTCCAGCACGAGCAGCCACACCTGCCGCGCCAGGCCCAGGGCGATGGCGAGCTTGCGCGCCTCACCTGGGCTCGGTGACGCCGTCGCCAACAGGATGTCCGGGTCGACACCCAGGTCGGCCACGATGGACAGCACTCTTCCCCGAGTCGGTGGGTCCAGGCCGTCCAGCGCGGCACGATAGCGCGCCAGGGCTTCCGGCGAGAGGTGCTGAGGAACGCACAGGACCCGCTCATCGGGGATGGTCAGCGCCTGCTCGAGCTGGGTGAGCAAGGTCGTCTTGCCTGCGCCATTGGGTCCCGCGATACGCCAGCGGCTGTCCCGCTCGAGGGTCAACCGGACGTCGCGCGCCAGCACACGCCGGCCGGCCTCGAGCGTCGGAAGCTCCAGGGTCGCGAGCCGTCGCTTGGGGCTCGGGTGGTAGTCCACGAAGAGTCCACCGCCGTGTGCCCTGGGAGCCAGCCGCTGCCGCGCATCACCGACGGCGGTCGCGGCGTCATCAGACCGCCGCCGAATCACCCCCAGCTGGCTGCTGAGCTTGGCCGTGGCCTTCCGGGCGCGCTCCTTGCGGTTGATACTGGCGGCCTCCCGGTCGCCGGCGTTCTTCATCCGCGCTTTTGCACCGATCTGGCGTTGGGTCGCGTCCAACCGCCGGCGCTGGTCGGCCAGGTGGCGCCGCGCTTTGCGGCGTGCGGCCTGGGCGCTTTCCAGCTCGGCGAGCTGCAGCCCTTCTTCGGCTTCCCATGCAGCCTTGGCGGTCAGATAGCTACCTGGCCAGAGCCGCGCCGTTCCGTGGCCCACCCGCAACGTCCGGTCGGTCAGCGCCTCCAGGAGCGCGCGGTCGTGGGAGACCACCAGGCCGATTCCGCGGAAGCGTCTCAGCGCCGTGACAAGCTGCTCGCGACCGGAGGCGTCCAGGTGGTTGGTCGGCTCGTCCAGCAGCAGAACATCGGGCTCGGCGGCCAGGGCTGCGCCCAACTGCCACCGTTTTCGTTCGCCGGGAGAGAGCGTGCTCCAGCGCTGAAGCGCCTCGGGGTTCAGGTCGAGCCGGCCACGCACGCGGCACGCCGTGCGGTCCCAGTCCCAGCCGAACGCTTTGATCTCCGGCGTGCATGCGTCCACGCGCTGCCGGCACAGGGCCACCGTCGCACCGTCCCGGTAGATGGCGCCTCGGATGGGCACAAGCTCCCCCGTGAGGAGCCGCAAGAGTGTCGTCTTGCCGTGGCCGTTGGGGCCGACGATGCCGGTCCAGCCAGGGGTGAGATGAAGGTCGAGCCCGTCGAACAGGCGACGATCAGAGGCATAACTAAACGACACGCCGCGAAGGCGCACCGAGGACGTTTCGAGCGATGACATGACAGCTTCCTGGCCGGGAGAGTGGGGTTCGGCGGTTAGAAGCTGTGGGTGATCATCGTCTCGATGCCTCCTTCGTCGTTGGCGCTGGCGGGAACCTAGAAACCCCTCGCGGCCAGGTCAAGCTACTTGCCGGCGAGGGCCTTGGTGCACGTCTGGATCTTCAGCGAGACCTTCTGGATCTGCTCTCTCTCCTCGGCCGTCGGCAGGCTGCCCCCTGGCCCTCGGCTGAGCGCGGTCTTGACCCGCTTCTGCTCCGCCTCGACGCACGCCATGTCTTTGCATGCGCACACCGTCTTTTCGGTTTGCTTCAGTTGGACGAGGACCTCGGCGATGGTGATCTTGCTGGCCGGCGCTGGGGCAGGGTCCTTGGCGGTCTTGGCAGTCTTCAGCTCGGTCTTCGCCATCGCCATCGTGCAGGCCTGAACCTTCTGAGCGAGCTCTCTGACCCGAGCCAGTTGCTCTGGCGTCGGCTTGGCGGCCATGTCCGGCCTGGACCGCTTCATGACGGCCCGCATCTTGGCCTCTTCGGCCTGCATGCACTCCTTCGTCTTGCACGCGCAGATGGCCGTGGTGCCTTTCTCCATCTGGACGAGGGCCTGGGCGAAGGTCATGGGCTTCTTGCCCACATCGGAAGCTGCGGCGGTCGTCGGAGCGGGCTGGCCGGCCTTGGCCGCGGGCGGCGTTGCCGCCGGAGCAGCAGGCGGCATCTTCTTGGGGGCAGGCGCGGCCGGGGCGGTGGCTCCGACCTTCTTGTCTCCGCAGCCCGAAGTCAGGACCAGGGCGGTCAGCGCAAGGGCGGCGAGGCGAAGCGTCTTCATGGCGTCTCTCGGGGTACAGGGAGGTTCGGACAGGTGGCCTCGTACGGGATATCGGCACCGACCAGCGACGTCCACTCCTCACGGGTCATGTTGCGCCACAGCTGGTCGCAGATGCGCGCGGCCAGAGTCGCCTTCGAGGGCCACGAATGCACCTCCGAGTTGTGGGTCTGCGTGGCCGTCACGGGACGGCCGTTGGGGTCCATGCCCACCCCCACGAGCTCGGCAGGGTGGCCGCTGATGGCCTCGGGCAGAGCCTTGTAGTCCCTGAGGTCCCAGACCCGCAGCGTCCCGTCCAGTGCCACCGAGGCCACATGGGTCCCCTGGCGGTTGATGGCCATGGCCTTGATCAGCCCGGTGTGACCCTCGTACGTATGCAGCACCCGCGACGGATCTTCGGCGTCCCGAACCTGAACAAGGGCATCGGCCCCGCCGCTGACGAGGCGCGTACCATCCGGGGTGTACGCGACGCTGCTGGCCTGCTTGTGTGCCCGAACCGTCTTGATGGGGTCGCTGCCCGCCCCCGGTTCCCACAACGACAGAGTGCCATCTTCGGAAGCGGTCGCAAACCGAGGTTGGCTGGGATGCCAGTCGATTCGCGCCACGCTCCCGCCCAGCTTCATCATGGCCAACGGTTTGGTGTTCGGTGCGCGCAGGTCCCAGACCAGCAATTCTCCCTCGAAGGTCCCCGTCGCCAATCGCTGGTCGTCGTGGCTGAACGCCAGCGCGGTGATGGGTTTGCCGACCGCATGTCCCTTCAGACGTCGCTCGGGGGTGGTCGTGCCGCGGCGAAAGATGCGGACGACCCCATCGTCATAGCCACCGGTGGCGATCCGCGTGCTCGAATGGTCCACGCCCAGGGCGATGGCGCCGACGCCGGCCGCGGTGAACGCCCATTTGGCGGCCCGGGGCCCCACATCGGGAACGTCCACGGTCGTCAGTGTGAAGTGAACGCGAACCTTGTGACGTGTGTTGGCGACAAAGCTGCCCGTATCGGGCGCGAGCAACGCCGACTCATCCAGGCGAACCGGTGCATAGACACTCGATAGTTGGCCCAACGCAGACGTCATCTGACCGGGTTTCCACCGACTCCCCGGCTGTCCCGGGCGCCGATCGTAGATGCGGCTGGCCGCCGCCTCGTCGACCACCCGCCCTGAGTTGATGAGCTCCAGGAGCCGTCCGGCAAGGCGGCGCGTGGGGTGGGACTCGGGGACCGGAGGACCCTTCAGCGGCAGCGGGTCGAGGTACAGTTCTCGCCGAGCGCCATCGGGCGAGATCAGCAGCACCTGGCCCCATAGCCCGATGGTCGCCCGGGTCCCGTCCTTCATGACCGCGAAGTCACTGAGATGCACCAGGTCGTCGATACGGGTTCCTGCGTCTCGCCCGACGTCCCATACCCTCAACCGTCCGTCTTCAGCGCCCTCGACGACCCAGCGCCCATCGGGACTCATGGCCATCCGCGTCGCCGGCGCATTGCTGCGACCCAGCTTCCGCGGCTCGTCATGTGGGCTGGTCAGGTCGTGGAGCTGCGCGGTCATGTCTTCGAAGCCGGCCACCAACCAACGCCCATCGCCCGAGATGGCTGCCGTCCGCAAGCGATCGTGCCCCTGTACCGCCTGGTCCAGCGCCAACCCCGGCACGCCACGAATCTGGAGCAAGCCATCCGGCCCTGATGTGAGGAGGCGACGACCGTCCCCCTGAAAGAAGAGGTGCATGATGGGCTCGTTGTGCGTGCGCTGCACCTGCACTGGGATGTCGGCAGCCGCCTGCAGGTCCACCAGCGCGAAACCGTTGCCATCGCCAAACCCGAGCGTGCGTCCATCAGGACTGAACTTCACCGGTCTCGTCTGGCGCTCGCCGGCGAAAACACGAGGTTTGGCGCCGGGGTTGTCGAGTCGCCACACCAGAACCTGGGTGCCCACCGTCGCCGCCACCAGCGTTCCGTCGGGAGAGACATCGACGCCCCAGGGAGATTTGGCCACCCTGCCAACCTCCCGCCTGCGAGCCAGACGCGGTCCGTCTTCGAAGACATAGACGCCGCGTTCCAGGGTGACGGCCGCCACCACCTTTCCCTTCCTGGAAGCGCCCACACTCGTCACCAGCGAGGGCAACTCGTGACTGGCGACGGGCGCCTCGGGCTGGGTCAGGTCCCATAGCTTGACCGTATTCTGGCCGGCGGACAGGACCTGGTTGTCGTCGATGAAACGCACTTCAGCCACCCTGGCACCATGGGCATCGATGATGCGGGGCGCAAAGACGGGATCGGCCGCTTCTGCCAGGGCTTCGTACAGCTGTGAGGTGTCGCCGATGGGGCGCGCCTGATGGCGGCGATACGCCTGTACAGCGGCCAGCGCGGTGGCGATGCGGGGGGCGCCCTTCTTGGCATCGTCGAAGCGGGCCAGGAGGTTGTGGGTCTGGGAGACCTCCAGGACGGCCTTCGTTTCCTTCTCTCGGGTTTCCGCCAGCTTTCGGGCCTCGTCAGCGTCGTTGGCCGCTTTGCCCGCTTCACCCTGCTGATACCAGGCGAACGCGCCCAGCCCGGCGATGACGACAACCACCAACCCAGCAACCGCCTGTAGGATCCGACGACCGCGCTGGGCCTTGGCCCGGCGCTCCTGGCTCGCTTGTACCAGCCGCTTGTCGTCGGCCGTCCAGGCTCTCGTGCCGGTGACGCCGGCCTCCACCAGCGCCAGATCCCGCGCATCCAGAGGCTCGGCGGTCTGTCCGTCGCGCCAGTCGGGTGCCCGCGCGTGCAGGATGCGTGCAGCCCGCTGACCGGGCAGATCGGAGTCCTCGAAGCGCTGACGCACGAGCGGCGCCAGCGTATCGTGGGCCAGCCGGCTCGCCCCCTCGAGGGTATCGCCCGAGCCGCGCAGGTTTCCTGCCAGCAAATACGCGTCCTTGCAGCGCCGGAGCAGCTCCGGGAGGGTGTCCATCATGTGCGGGTAGGCGTCGCTCAGCGCCTCGCCGCCTACGCTGCGCGCGGTCCCGGCGGCCGTCGTGTGCTGCACCAGGACGTCCAGCAGCAGCCCCGACTGAACCACCTCGGGCTTCCAGGCCTCCAGCTGAGCGACCTGGGCGTCGACGAAGTCCGACAGGAAGAGCCCTTCCGCCACCAGGGCGTCCACCGCCGCGTGGGTGAATTGGCGGACGTCGGCGTCGTGCTTGTCGCTCCAGGTCGGCGCCGTAGTGGTCCACAACTTGGTCAGCAGGATCTGCAGCGTGGGCGCCAGCGCCGACTGATGGTCCCGCAACAGGGTGTCGGCGATGCGCTCAAAAAGCCCTTCCTCGAACTCCACCCGATAGGCTTGTCTCAAACGTGCGGTGCTGGTCGGGCCCCGGATGACCTCCAAGACCTCGTGCCGCGTCAGCGCCGCGACCCCAGACCGTGTGAACGGTAGGCCAGCGTTGCCCAACAACTCCTCGAACTCCGCCAACCATTCCTTGCGGAACGACAGGACGAGGCGCCCGCGTGGTCGCGTCGAGCGCAGCGCGAAGACCCGCTGCAACGCCTCGACGAGCTGCGGCAGCTCGAGGTCCCCGTCCGGCCCCGGTTGCGTATACACCTCTTCGACCTGATCCAGCACCACCACGAGCGGCCGTTCAGCATCCGCTTCATGACCGCGCCACGCCTTGCGGATGCTGCCGTCGACGCCCGCTTCCAACAGCCCTCGGAGCTGGGGAAGCAGTCCCTTGCTGGGATCGCGCCGCGCATAGAGAACGTCGTGGGTGCCTTCGAGGCGCGGGCGCAGCCCGGCGTCCAGCAGGGAAGACTTACCGACGCCGCTGGGACCATACAGCAGCACGATGGGTGCCCCACCCTCGTCGGTGACCGCGGCATGGAGCTGTCGCACTTTGCGTTTGCGCCCAAAGAACACGGGCGCGTGGGCCCGCGTGAAGGGCTCCAGGTGCCTGTAGGGCCTGTCCGGGAGGTCGTGGCTCTCGGCCGAAGGGGCCTTTCGCCCTGCCTCGCCCAGCAACGGGAGAAGCTCATCGAGGGCCTGCTGAGCGCTGGGATGCCGCCGCTCGGGGGCCTTCTCCATGGCACGCTCGACCCAGGCGATGAGCGCCACCGGGGTGTCTTCCGGGGCCAGGTCGGCCAGCGGCTCGGGCTCGAGACAGACGTGCTGATACGCCATCGTCGCCACGGTCTGAGCGGTGAACGGCGGCCGCCCGCTGAGCAGCTGATAAACGGTGCAGCCCAGGGCGTACAGGTCCGTCTGGGGCGAGATGGGGCCTTCGTTCCACTGCTCGGGGGCCATCACCTGAGGCGACCCGATGACGCCCTGGGTCTGGGCGCCGCTGGTGTCCATCACCCGAGCGATGCCGAAGTCAACGACCTTCACGAAGTCATCGCTGCCAGCCTGATCCAGAACCAGGATGTTGGCCGCCTTGATGTCACGGTGGACGATACCGAGGCCGTGCGCCTCCCACAGCGCCTTGAGCACCTGCGTGGCGATGCGCACCACCCGGGCCCATGGAAGGATGCCGTCGGCCGCCAAGAGATCGCTCAGCGGCCGGCCTTCCAGGTATTCCATCGTCAGATAGCGACGCCCACGGTCTTCGCCATAGTCGATCACGCGGACGGTGTTGGCGTGGGAAAGCGCGGCTGCGTTCCGAGCTTCCAACTCGAAGCGGACAGCGTTGGCTTCCGTGTGAAGGAACTTCACCGCGACGAAGCCGCCCGTCTGTACGTGTTCGGCCCGGAACACACTCCCCATGCCGCCGCGTCCGAGCTCTTCGACGAGCCGATAGCGCTCGGCGATGATGTCGCCGGGCCTTGGACCGCCTCCGTCCAGGGTGTTCGCAGCCGGACCGGTCCCCTGGGTGGCCGCGTGAGGATCGGTCAGCGGCGCCGGACGCGCCGGGGCTCCCCCCAGTGCATCCGGCCGCATGGTGTCCAGGTCGAGGTAGCCCTCACCCCCTTGGTCCTGCTCCGCCATCGCAGGCACTATGCCAAAGGCGGTCTGGCCCGGCTACAACCCCAGCCGGAAGGGTCATCCGTGCCACGGAGTGGTGCTGATGAGCTGTCTTCAGGAGCCCGAAGGGCGATACATGTAAGTCAGCCCGAGACGGCCGACGCCAAGGCCAGCGCGTTGCGCACATGGTTCATGTAGGAGCGCATTCTGGCGTCGCTCTTCTCGATCTTCTGCAGGACCTGCTCGAGGACCGCGGCGTCCATGCTGCTCGCGGAGGAGTCGCCGAGCAGGGCGCGCACGGCCTCGTCGACCAGCACCTCGGCCTCCGCCTGGTACAGACCGGCCTCCACCATGAGCCCGATCACCTGGGTGCGCCGGTAGCGCTTGCTCGATGATCTGCGATAGTCGGAGCGGCGGAATTCGCCCGTACGCGTCGTCGGCGCGAGTCGGTCTTCAACCGAGCCGTTGGGTGACTTCAGCTCATCGACGCTGGGCACACGCAGCGGCGTCGGCCGCGCGGCGCCGCCCATGGTCGTTGTCCACCCCTTCTCGGCGAACACCAGAGCCAGTTTGGGCCTGGCGTACCGGGCAACCCGACCGACGGTCGCGTCGTTGTCGGCGATCCAGTCCAGAGCACGCTCACACTCGGCGCGGTTGAGCTTCAGGAAGCTGAGGCCGAGATTCAGCGTGGCAGCAAGCACAGCCTGTTCATGGTCTTTGTCGCCACCGAGCTGCAGCGCGAGCTCGTACGCCGTGATCGTTACTTCGTCACTCATCGAAGAGATTCTCGGGTTGGGGCCCCTGGAACGGACACCGCAGTGCCCGCCAATAGAAGCAATCTACACCCTCGAGACACTCGATGCTGCGAAAATCGTGGTCACGGCTCCTGAAGCAGTCGCTTCACGACCAGACGGAGGTCCGCGCGCGCCGCCTCGCCCACCTCGGAATGCTCCTCCCAGGAGTTGAGCGTGACCTCGTAGGACGCGCCGCCCGTCCCCGTGAAGAAGTGGGGCGGGCTCTCGTCACCGCAGCAGACGAAGCGCGGCTGCTGAATGCCTGTACGCTGCACCAGCGCCGCAACGGCGTGACTCCGGTCAGCGCCACGGATGCGGTACTCCGCGACGTGCGCGTCCAACTGAGCCGCCTGGCCGGGTCTGCACGCCAGGAACGTCACGCCCTCGATGGTTGCCCCGGCGCTGGCGAGCAGGTCGCCGCAGGTTTCCCCCGTAGTGAATCGATCAGCGAGCCGTTTGAGCGATGTGGCCTGCTCCGGTTCGTCTTCGGCGAGCAGGGTTGCAGCCGCGCGGCACGATGCCACCGCCCCCTGCTCGCAGTTGGCACGTAGCTGGGGCACGGGCTGCCCACCCACGCCGGAGGTCCATTGCACGAGGGTCTCGCAATTGGCGACGCCGCCGACGTCGCAGGCGTCCGCGAAGGCCTTCACGTAGTACTGCTCGGGCGCGTCGGGATGGGCATCGTAGGACGCAGCCTCAGCCCTGCAGGTAGCTGCGGGCGCGGCCTCACAGGCCAGCAGCTTCTTCTGCAGCGTGGATGCCTCCGGGCTGGGCGCTGTTGTACATCCAACTGCCCATGTCAGGGCCGTCATCACCAAACCTATCCAAAGCTTCATGGTTCCTCACCGGTCTATGGCGGCGGGTGCAGCGATTGGCGAAGGTCGCCTATTCCACGGTGGCGAGAAAAGTTGGAACGACCAGGCGGCGGCAGCGTGGTGCGGGTGAACGACCATCCACACACACGGAGACCCGCCGATGAAACTGCGCTTCCTGATCGCCGCCCTCGCCCTGTTCACGACCGCCTGCACGCAAGCTCGCGCCGACCGCCTCTCGAGCGAGCCCCCCATCGCGTTTCAGGCCGCCAACAGCACCAACCACTTCGCCATAGACCTGCTGAAACAAGGGCGCGGCAACAAGGCCAATACATTCGCCTCGCCCTACTCTATCAGCGCTGCCCTATCGATGACATGGGCGGGTGCGGGAGGCGTCACCGCCGACCAGATGCGGAAGGTGATGCACTTCCTGCCCGCGGAACGCCAGCACCTCGCCATGGAAGTCCTGGCCAACATGCTGGCCAATCGGGGCGACAAGAAGGTCAGCTTCACGGTCGCCAACCGACTCTGGGGCCAGAAGAGCCTGCCGTTTCATGCCGCGTTCCTGAACACGGTGAAGAAGCACTACGGCGCCGACCTCGCCCGGGTGGACTTCGGTCAGTCCGAGACACAGCGCAAGGCGATCAACCGCTGGGTCGAGACCCACACCCGTGACCTCATCAAGAACCTGCTGAAACCGGGCGACATCGACAGCAGCACCCGCCTGGTGCTGACCAACGCCATCGCCTTCGAGGGCACGTGGAAATACGCCTTCGCCGCCAAGGACACCCACAACATGGCGTTCTGGGCAGGCGGGGTTACTTCGAAGACGGCCCCCACGATGTTCCGCCACTTCAAGGGCAACGAGACGGTCCGGTGGGCCAAACGGGGTGACCATCAGCTCCTCGAGCTGCCCTACGGCAACGGCTCGGCGGTCATGACCATCCTCCTGCCGAACGACCGAAATGGCCTCGACAAGCTGGTGGCCGGCTTGACTCCGGCGAGCTTCCAGGCGCCTTCCAGGACCATCAAGGGCGAGCTGGACGTGTTCCTGCCGAAGTTCACCATCACCCACGGTCAGAGCCTCGCCAAGACCCTGGCCAACATGGGCATGGCGAGCGCCTTCGGAGCCGGCGCCGACTTCAGCAAGATGTCCAACGCAGGCCTGTTCATCAGCGACGTCATCCACAAGGCTTTTGTCGAGGTCGACGAAAAGGGCACCAAGGCGGCTGCGGCCACCGCCGTCGTGATGACGGAATCGGCGCGGATGCCCCCGCCGCAGTTCAAGGCGGACCGCCCCTTCGTCTTCGCGATTCGGGACGCCGCCAGCGGAACCATCCTCTTCTCCGGGACGGTGAAGGATCCTCAGTGACACGCAGTGGCGCTGAGGAGCAGCCTTTAGGAGCCCGGAGGGCGATACATCTAATAATTGAAGGGTGATAGAGCGCTTGGTCGGCGCTAGCCGAGCAAGCGCTCGTGTCATCCTGATCCCACGAAGTAGTGGCGCCTCCCGAGCTCCTGTCCGCGAACGCCCAACCCATGGAGACCTCTCATGAACCTACGCTTCCTGATCGCCGCTCTCGCTCTGTCCACGACGGCCTGCACGCCGGCTCGCGCCGAGCGCCCCTCGAGCGCACCACCCATGGCGTCGAACGCCGCCAGCGGCAGCAACCACTTCGCCATAGACCTGCTCAAACAGGGGCGTGGTGACACGGGCAATACCTTCGCCTCGCCCTACTCCATCAGCGCCGCCCTATCCATGACATGGGCGGGTGCTGGGGGAGCCACCGCCGAGCAGATGCGGAAGGTCATGCACTTCATGCCCGCGCCGACACAGCACCGAGCCATGAAGCTTTTGGCCGACACGCTGACCAATCGCGGCGACAAGAAGGTCAGCTTCGCGATCGCCAACCGACTCTGGGGTCAGCAGACCCTGCCGTTCCATGCGGCCTTTCTGGACACCCTGAAGAAGCACTACGGTGCGGACCTCGCCAAGGTGGACTTTGCCGACCCGGAGACGCAGCGGAAGGCCATCAATCGCTGGGTCGAGACCCGCACTCGCGACCTCATCAAAGACCTGCTCAGGCCCGGCGACATCAGTACCAGCACGCGCCTGGTGCTAACGAATGCGGTCGCGTTCGAGGGCACCTGGAGGTACGGCTTCGCGACCAGGGACACTCGGGATAGGGCGTTCTGGACGGGCGGGAACACGTCGAAGCCGGTGGCGACCATGCATCGCCACTTCGTAGGCAACGAGCATGTCCGTTGGGCGAAGCGGGGCGACCACCAGCTCCTCGAGCTGCCCTACGGCAACGGCTCGGCGGTCATGACCATCCTCCTGCCCAACGACCGCACAGGCCTCGACAAGCTGGTGGCTGGCTTGACTCTGGCCAGCTTCGACGCCCCGTCGAAGACCATCACGGGCAAACTCGACGTCTTCCTGCCCAGGTTCGCCATCACGCACCGCCAGAGCCTCTCCAAGACCCTGGCTGCTATGGGCATGACCAACGCCTTCGGTGCGGACGCCGACTTCAGCCGGATGTCCGACGCCGGCCTGTTCATCAGCGACGTCATCCACAAAGCGTTCGTCAAGGTGGACGAGAAGGGCACGAAGGCGGCCGCCGCGACCGCCACCATCATGGACGATGCGGCGCATCTGCCGCCTCCCCGGTTCAAGGCGGACCGTCCCTTCGTCTTCGCGATTCGGGACGTCGCCAGCGGCACCATCCTCTTCGCCGGGACCGTGAAGGACCCGGCGAAGTAGGGGGCGATGCCACAGGGATGGCAGCTAGTCGAGGACCTCGGCGATCTGCTGTCCCTGGCCCGAGGCCAGCGCCGTGCCGGCCTGGCCAAGGGCCTTGAACACGTAGACGAGGCCGGCGAGCAGCACCACCAGGCCGACCAGACCGATGATGACCATCGTCCCGTCGATGCGCTCCGCGTTGAAGCTCGCGTTCGACGCGCGCACGGTCAGGTTGGCCAGAGCCCCCAGCCCGAAGAGCAGCATCCCCATCACCGATGCCCGGGTGAGCGCCGGCACCTTCATCGAACGGCCGAGACCAAAGAAGGCCGCCATCAGGCTCAGCACCGCGGCGATCCACATCAGCGACTGCAGCATCTCCACGGTGGGGCTGATGTGCAGCACCACCTCTTCGAAGTTGAGCCCGCGCGGCACCCGGAAGATGCCCATGGCGCCCAGCGCGACGTTGGTCACCGACATCCCGGCGGCCAGGAAGGTGAACCCGAAGGCCGCGTTGGCGGCGCCACGAGCGCCCGTGCGGGCAGGCACGCGGCGGAACTTGGCGGCACCGCGGGCGGCGATGACGAGGATCACAGCGTTGACCACCAGAGCGCCTACGAAGGCCCACATCAGGGCGTCCCGGTCCTTGAGCCGGCCCGCAATGACGTTGAACGCGATGCTGAAGGTGATGAGCCACGTCAGCGCGTTCTTGAACAGCTCCGCGCCCGAGAGCGCGGTATCCCAGCCTTCCATCTCCGGTCGGGACTGCCCGTCGCTGGCGTTGCGGGCCTTGAGACCGAACACCAGCAGGGCCACGGCGGCTCCGCCCATCATGCCGTACCTGGCTACCTCGGAGCCGACCACGTCGAAGAATCCGAGGATGGCGACGGCACACCCTGCAGCGCCCAGGAGGGCCACGAAGCGGACCGGGTCCGACGCCAGCACCTTCGACTCCAGGGCCATCGAAACGAACGCCAGGGCGCCGCCTCCAAGGGCCAGTGCAGCCGCGCTGCGGAAGAGCGTCTGATAGGTATCGGGGCCCAGCATCTGAAACATGATGACGCCGCTGACGTTCAGCAGCAGGGCTACCAGCGTTCCCAGCAGCGCCATCCAACCGGCGCCGCGGGCCATGGCCGTGCGATAGGTGCCCGCCCAGGCAGCGGCGACACCTAGCGAGGCGAGCATCAAGCCATAGCTGCTGACGAGGTTGAGCCCTCCGGACCACCTGCCGGGTCCCATGACTTCGGCGATGATGGTGATGGTGAGCAGTACTGCGGAGAGCCCACCCGCAAACAGCGCAGTGCTGTGCTCGCGAGCGGCGACGGTAGAAGTGGGGGCATTCATGGTGGCGTTCATCCCTTGGGGGTCTCCCTTCTCGATTGCGCCGAGGCCGACCTGGCTCCGGCGTCGGAGGGGACAAGACGCACCAGACCGCGAAAGGGTCACTTACGTCTCCTTACTTCTCCTAAGACCCTTGAATCACAACACACCGTCGTCATCGCGCGGCTTGACGTGCCGGGACCGTTCGTGGGACCTCTGCGTCGTGAGTGAGCAAAGCACCGAGCGCCGTGCGCATGTCTGGGTGACCGGCCGGGTCCAGGGTGTCTGGTTCCGCGCCAGCACCGCCGAGCGCGCCGAGTCGCTGGGGATCCGAGGCTGGGTCCGCAACCTGGCCGATGGTCGCGTCGAGCTCGTGGCGGAGGGAGCTCAGGACGACGTGGATGCCATCATCAGCTTCTGTCACGAGGGACCCTCGTTGGCCCGCGTGGACAACGTCGCTGTTGAGTGGGAGCCGCCCGCCGGCGAGGTCGGCTTCGAGGTCCGCCGTTACGGCTGAGCGCTGCGCTCAGTGCTTCTTGAGCAGTCCCTTCAGCTTGCCCAGGACACCGTCCTTTTCCCTACCCGGCGATGCCGCCCCCAACTCCTTGCCGACCCTGGCCAGAAGCTGCTTACGTTTGCCGGCCTGGGCGTGACGCTTCGCCGTGTGCGCAGCGTTGAGTCGGACCTGGATTTCAGCGGCATCCTGAGGCCGCTCGTCCGGTTTCTTGGCCAGCAGGTCCGCCACCAGCGCGACCAGCTCCGGGGTCGCCTTGTGCCGCAACCCGGTCAGGTCCGGTGAGTCGTGGATGTGCATGTTCAGCACCATCAGCGCGCTGTGGTGCTCGAAGGGGGCCCGTCCCGTCGCCATGAAGTGAAGCATGCAGCCGAAGCTATAGAGGTCGGAGCGGTGATCGACCTCCTCCGAGGCGGCCTGCTCCGGAGACATGAAGTCAGGCGTCCCCATGATGGTGTTCGCCGCCGTGATGTTCGGTTCCTCCATGACCGTGACGTTGCGCCGGCGCGAGATGCCGAAGTCGATGAGCACCGCGCGGTCGAACATGTCCTTGGTAGACGGGCGGGTCAGCAGCACGTTTTCGGGTTTGAGGTCGCGATGGACGACACCCGCGTCGTGAGAGGCCTGAAGCGCCGCCAGGACGTCGCTGGCGACGCGGTGCAGGCGATCGACCTGCAGCGGCCCCCGCTCGTCGATGTGGTCGTGGAGGGTTCGACCTTCGATGAAGTCCAGCACCAGAAAACGGCCCCCCTCGCGGAGCGGCCCCCAGGTGCGGAGTCGCACGATGTTGGGGTGCTCCAACCGAGCCATGATTCGGGCCTCGCGGTCGAACCGCTGAGTCACCTCCCAGTCGCCTGCCAGCTCGTCACGGATGAGCTTGATCACGGCACGCTCACTGGTGTGCCGATGCTCCGCCAGAAGCACGACCGCCATGCCCCCGGTCGCAAGGGGGCGCAGGATGCGATAATCGGGGTCGGGGCTGCGGGTCACACAGCCAACCTACTCGGATAGCGACACTTCGCCCACTCCGTCGACGGCGCCGACGTCGCTCAGGCCGCCCTCCGCCTCGCCGGCCGAGGTCAGCGTCAAGGTGCCTTCTTGCTCCGAGCCGGTGCGTCGCATGATCGAGGCGACCGCACGACGGGCGGCTTCTTTCAGCTGACTTGACCGGAACAGCCCCGACGACAGCTCCACCAGCAGCTCCACCGCGCGTCGGTCGCCGCGCTGCTCCAGCTGCCGCGCGATCTCGATGCGCACGTCGGTGGCGTCGAGCGACGCCAGCATGACCGCCAACGCACCCGCCGAGCGACTGGCCATGGGTGCCTCGGCCAGCTCCCCACACGCCCATGCGCGAAGGTCGGCCGGGAACTCGGGATCCGCCACCGCGGCATCCAGGTCGCGAAGGTGGGCGGGCTCCACCGTCTCGTCCAGCTCGTGCAGGAACCAGGCGACGATCAGCGGACACTGCCCGAGGTGGTCGCGCCGCTCCAGGACACTCTCCGGGGCGAGCTGCCACGCCGCCCGAACGTTCGCCAACCGAGTCCCCGGGTGGGTGTCTGCCAGGGCGTTGCGGATCAACCGCTGCTCGACCGGTCCAGAGCGTGGGAGCAAGGCAACGACCAGGCTGGTCAGCCGCCGGAGCCGGGTGAACCACCCGCGCCCGCCGTAGTCCATGTCGATGTCCAGGGTCAGTGCCTGGTTCCGTATGACCGCACCGCTGTCCAGGGCGCGGCCGAGGTCTTTGCGCACACCGGCACGCAGCAACGCCAGCGTTTCGGCTGGCGATCCGGTGATGTGCACGGCGTCATCAAAGGCTTTGTCACCGGTCTGAAGGTCGTCGCCGGTGAACAGCTTGCGCATGCGTTTGAAGACGCTCTCGGGGGCCAGCGCCAGGTCCGGGGCCATCCGGTCATGGTGGATGGTGACCTGCCAGCGCGCGCGCCCGGTCCCCGTACGAGTGCGGACGACCTTGACCTGGGCCGTGTGCCGGGTCCCCTCCATGACCGAGGTGTCGCCATTCTTGTGCGCCTTGAGTCCCAGTCGGTCGGCGATACGGAAGAACGGGCTGAAGGCGCTCCCCCGCTGCCCCTTACCGCGACGCCTCGCCGCTCCGGGCTTGCGCTGCTGGTCGAAGCGGCGGCGCGATTCGCGGTCCTGCCAACGCTGCTTCTCACGGTCCGAAACACCACGGACGATCGCCATCAGGGGAAAACCGGCTTGGGGGTGGTCTTGCTGCCACCCTCCACCCAGGGCTTCGAGCAGGTTCCGCGGGTCCACTCGTCCGCGTCCGCCCCCTGCGTCTCCTTGCAGGCCTTCAGCGAGGAAATACCCTCGGCGGCCCGGTTGTCGAACTCGCCCTCCAGCACCAGCCGCTGCGTGGTAGCGCCCGGTTTCTCGGCGACCAGAAACAGGGCGCCGGCGCCGTGCGGCTTCACGCCCCGGAACTTCCCTTTGTAGTAGAGGCGCTTCTGGGTGTAGCCGGGGAACACCGCCTTGCCCGCCGCGACCAGGAACTTGGCCAGGGGGTGGTCGCTGGTGGCACGCCAACGCGCGGTGCCGTCGATGAGGGTCCCCAAGTGGAAGCGCCCCCGGTAGCGACTACCGTCGGCCTTGTAGGTCAGCGCGCCGCGGCCGTGCGGCGTGGAGCCCATCATGCCACCGACGTACTCGAACTCCGTGCAGGAGAACGTGGTCTCGCCGCTCATCTTGCCGTCGATCCAGGTGCCCTTCACCGAGCAGGTGTCGAACGTGAGCTGGCCCTTCCCGCTTCGCTTGCCGCCCTTGAAGGTGCCGTTCCAGGTCCAGACCGCCTTACCGTCCTCGTCATCGACCCAGAGCTTGCCGACACCCTCGGGAACGCCGTTCTTCCACGCTCCCAGGTATTTGTGGCCGGTGTCGAGCCAGGCGGCGACCCCCTGCCCCTGGGGCTTGCCGCGGCGCCAGCGGCCCTCATACGTCAGAGCGGCGCTCGTCAGTCTGGCCTTGGAGCACGGCGCGCCCTTGCACAGACGCCCAGCATAGACCGCGCCCTTCTTGGTCTTGAGCTCGCCTTCATGGGGCATCCCGGCCTTCCAGGTGCCCTTGAACTGAACGTCGCCGAGCGTGACCCAGGCGTCCTCCCCCTCGTCGCTGTCCTGCCCCTTGGCGTAGGTCACGAACCTGGTGAACCCGAGGGCGGATGGCAGCTTGACCACGCCATGGAAGCGGGTGCCGCCTTTGACGGCGCCGAACTGCCGCTCGCCCTCGGCGCCAACGAACAGCATCTCGCCATGCGGGCGCCCCCACTTCCAGTGGCCGATCCACATCCCCTTGGACTGCTTCATGGTCCCGAAGCCGTGGGGAATGGCGCCCTTGATCGGCTCTTCGGCCTTGGCGAGACGTGGGTTGCGGCCGGCGCACTCCCACCCACCGCGGAAGTGCCCAGTAGGTCCCGGGGACTTGGCGATGATCTGCTTGCCGCTCCCCTGACACGGGCCCTTGCCCTTGGGCGGTGGGTTCTTGGGCAGCAGGTGGCTCGCCGGCCAGGTGCACAAGCCCGCGGTGGTACCGCAGACCTGCTTGAGCCATGGCGCCCACTTCTGGCTGTGGAAGGTGGTCGCGGAGGTGCGCTTGGCGCCGCGGTTCGTGCCCTCGTACAGCAGCTTGGCGAGCCGATCGAGGCGCCCCGCCGAGACCTTCTCCTCCTTGGTGCCCGACAGGTAGAGCAGCGTGCCGCAGGCCAATCCCTTGGCTTGGTTGGCGACGGCGTCTGGCAATGCGGCACCAAAGACGAGCCCGACCTTGTCGGCCGCCTTGTCGAACACCTTGCGCAGCACCTGCCGCTCCAGGTCGGTCAGCCGCTCCGTCGGCAACTTCCAGTTGGCCTCCGCCGCCGTGGCACAGCGTTCGTGCACGCGACTGGCGTTGATGAGCGCCTTCACGGCGGTCTTGTCGAGGGCGTCGACCGCCGGCCAGGTCTTGGGCACGACGAAGTTCATGCCCTTGTCGACCGTCGTAAGGAAGTCCGCCTGGGCCGGGGGCGTACCACCCCACACGACCATGACGGACGCCAGACCCACCGCTGCAGCACGCGCTCTCCCGACCATGCGTCGAGCATAGCACCCGCCGCCCTCGTTGCGGCGGGATCAGGGTTTCAGACGAAGGCCGGACCGTTGCCCACAGAACGCCGATCCCGGAAGCTGGGCGCCATGAGACTCACCATCTGCGTGCTGCTGACCTCATCCTTCACGGCCGCCTGTTTCGGAACGGGCACGCTGCACGTGGGACCTGCGCCCACGATCGTGCGCGGCATCCCGGAGGGACTCGAAGCGCCCCGCAAGTGCGCTCCCCGGTCCACCGATCCTTCCCATCTCGCTCTGGGTGATCCGCGGGTCACGGGCTCAGCGCTCACGCTGACGACACGCTCAGGAGACGACCGGATGGCGTCGATGGGCTGGTCAGCGGCCGGCTTCTCCGCCGACGCTACGCTCGTGGCCATCGCCCAGTCCCGCGCGGTCTTCGTATGGAACACGTCCACGCGCGACTTGGACCGCATTGTCCCCTACCCACAGATCGAGCTGCGGCCCCACCGTGTGGAGATGGCGGACGGGGGGAAGACCGTGAAGGTCTATGGGACGCTCGGCAGGCAGCAGAAGGTGGCCCTCACAGCGACGGGTACGGAGGCGGCCAAGGAGTTTCCGTACCCGACAGCAATCATTGGTAGAAGCCCTCAGCCTGGCGCACCAGGCCTGAAGACTGCGGTGTCGGAGGACGGGCGCCGCGAGGCGAGGCTGAGCAACGGCACCGTCGAGGTCGTGGACCGCGCCAGCGGTAAGACGCTGGCGACCCTGGGCGCTTCCGACGGCTCCATGGAGATGATCGCCCTCTCTCACGATGGCAAGCTTCTGGCGGGCTGGACGCTCGCGCGCTTCAGACTCCTGTCGGGCCGAATGGGTAAGGAGGCGGCCCCTGCACCCAAGCACACTCCCTTCGTGGAGCTCTGGGACGTGGCCTCCGGTAAGCGAGTGTGGCGTACAGAGGGACATGGAGGAATGTCGCTGGTCTTTGCTCCGGGAGGCCGCTGGCTCACGGGTCCACGCACGCGACTGACGCGCAAGCTGATCCGGGTACGGGACGGAGCGGTCCGCGACCTTGGCCGCGACGCCTGGCTCCGCGCCATCGCCCCCAATGGGACGATGGCCGCGGTGGCCGACGCCAACGGGCTTCGGCTGGAGAGGCTCGATCGGAAGCCACCTGCCACGCGCATCAAGCGCAGGCGACTCGTAGCCATGAGCCGAGACGGCAAGACACGGGTCGCCCGAGGTGGTGATGGGAATCTGGAGGTTCACCGTGGTGGTGCGTGCACGCGGACACCTCTGCAAGCCAACCACTACCGCCGTCTGGCGTTTTCGACCGACGGTCTGCAGCTCTACGCCGCGAACAACGGCTACACCCGACAAGCCGTGGCTCGCTGGGACGTCGCGGCGGGCCGAGTCGCCGACGCCATCGCTATCCGTCCACAGGGCACGGTCGTCGTCTTGCCAGACATCGACCGCATGCTGGTCCAGGGTCCGGACTGGCGGGTTCGCTTCCTGGACCTGAGCACCTTCGAGGAGCGCCGCAGCGTTCTTCCACCCATGTCGGGCTACGGCATGGGTGATGGCACCGGACAGGTCTTCAAGGTGCGCACGGGGTGGTACAGGCACCTCGATCGCAACTACGACAAGCTCAGCAACAGCAGCGGCGCCGTGAGCGGCGATGGGCGGGTCATCGCGACCCCGGTGCACATGGGCAAGAAGCTGTGGATCGCGCTCTGGGACGCCGAGAACGGGGGTAGCCTGCGCGACCAGCCGGTGGACTTCAGGGTGGTGCGCCTGGCGCTCTCCTCCGACGCACGCCTGCTCGCCGCAGGGGGACACACCGGTCAGCTGGGGCTTTGGGACAATACCTCGGGCAAGCGTCTACCGCTGAGCTTCCGCCACACCCAGGCCGTCACGCAGCTGACCCTCTCGGAGGACGGAACGCTCCTGGCGAGCGCCGGCAAGGACGGCAAGATCCTGCTGCACCGAACAGACGACGGGGCCCGGGTGGGCACCGTCGACCTCCGCCAGCGCTACGATCAGGCGGAGCACCTCTGGTTCCTGAACGGCGACCGCCGCCTGGTGGTGGGGACCCAGCGCGGCGCCTTGTTCGAGTTCGAGGTCGCACCAAAGAGGCGCTAGAAGGTCGCCCACCAGGCGCCGACGCCGGTGACCGCGAAGAGCATCCACTGCGGCATCCGGAGCCATGCACGCTTCAGGTCTTTGCGGGAGATGGCGATGACCGCCAGGAACAGTGCCATATAGGCCAGGTGAATCGTGGCCACGGCCCTCACCAAGGCGATCGAGGTCTCGCTGGCGGTCACGAGTCCGGCCACCAACAGCACGGTGCCGCCGAGCAGCAACTCGGCGCTCACCGCATGCCAGCACACCCACATGACGCGACGGGCAGTGAGATCGAAGTTGGCCGTAAGCATCGGGGTCGCAACCTCGCGTCCCCCCATGACGACGTGGACCCCAAAGATAAAGAGCGTGAAGGCGCCGAGCGCCACGAGTGCAACATCCATCGTTTTCTCCTCTGACTTCCTTGGGTTGCCATTCCGTACGCAAGCGTATGGTTTGCACCACCCTTGTCTCGGTCAATACGGTGGCGTATGGAAACTTCATGGGACCCCGAAAGAGAGACCCGCTGAGTCGCCAGGCATGGGTGCGTGGCGCTGTCGAGCTGATGGCCGAGGGAGGCGTGGAGAACGTCCGCGTCGAGGTACTCGCCCGCAGGCTGGGCAAGACCAAGGGCAGCTTCTACTGGCACTTCAAAGACCGCCCCGCGCTGCTCGAGGCGGTGGTCGCGACCTGGGAAGCCGCAGGTACCCAAGCGCTGATCGATGCGGTGAACGGCCTGGAGGGCACGCCCACCGACAAACTACGGCTGCTGTGGCGGCTGGCCACCACCGACGGGTTGGGGGCCGAGCTGGCGCTGCGCGAGTGGGCTCGAAAGGACGTGGCGATCGCGACGAGAGTCAAGGCGGTCGACGCCAAGCGCCTGGCGTTCCTGCACGGACTCTACGCCGAGCTGGGTCTCGACGAGGCGCGTCGGCAACAACGCGCGCTGCAGCTCTACGCGCTGCTCATCGGAACGTACTTCATCCAGGACGTGGCAGACGCCGTGATCGATGCCACGGTGGAGGCGCTCACCTCACCCTGAGTTGGGTTCAGACCATCGTCTCGACCAGCCGCACCATCACGCGACCGGCGGCCAATTGGGCCTCGTAGCGAACCACGTCGGCACCGTCGAAGCGGACGTAGCTGTCGGGCAGACGCACGGCGCGGCCCTCCTGGCGCCCCTCGCTCAGCCGTTGACCCCGAACCGTTTGCTGGTCGGCCACGGCGACGACCTCGAACAGGTTTTCACCTGTCGCGGCCTCCGTCGGCGTCCAGAAACGCCATCACCCGGGGTCCCCAGACATCCTGGGCTCGATTGCAGAATCCCGCGTGGCCGCTGGCCGTCGTCTGGCCGTACGCGGGGAAGACCTGGGCATCGTGGCGAATGCCGGCGTTCTTCAGCGCTGCGCCGAGGACTCGGGTCGGAGTGACGTCAGCGTCATTGGCGGCCTGCAGGAGCATGACAGGAGTCGTCGCTGCAACGGCCGAGTCCTCCAGGCGGGCTCTCAAGACCGGATTTCGCGACCACATGTGGGCCGCGGTCGCGAAACCGAGAGTCGCGTGGAGGCCGGGCAACCGTTCGCGGGCCAGCAGCGACACGACACCCCCAAAGGAGCAGCCTGCGACGATGACGCGGCCAGGGTCGACTCGGGAATGGCTCTCGAGCCACTGGACCGCGGTGACCACGTCCTCGGCTTCCTGCTCGAGCGCCGTCACCATGGCATTGGCGCGCTCGCCGGGCCCCAGGTCCTCCAAGCCTTCGCTCCAATGCCGGCCACCCGAAGCGACGGTCCCGCGCCGATAGGGGACCACGACGACGTAACCCCGCTCCTGAAACCACCGAGCTGTTCGGCCCAGGTACTTCATCGAAGGCGTCCGCTCGCTGCCGTGGTTGTACACCAGCGCTGGGCGCGGTCCTGTCTGGGACGGAAACAGGACGTCCGCTTCTATCCGTTGGGGACTCGTCGCGAGGGTCACGGAGGCGGAGTCTGACGGACCTTCCGATAAGGGTGGCCAGACCAGGGGAGCGACGCTGAGCAGGAGCCAGAACAGCACCTACGCCTCGACGCGAAAGCCTCGGTCGAAGTTCAACGGTTGGCCCGACCGAGCGACGTTGGCCTCGCTCGGTCGAGCAGCCGGGCCTCTACGCGGCGGCGGCAGTCGGTCCGCCGAAGCGGGCCTTGGGCTGCGCGTCGTCGCCGTCATCCTCGCGGGAACGCAGCCACAGGAATGCCAGGAACCCGCCGAACAGCAGTGCCGTGCCGCCGATGGCGAAGCTGATGAGGGCACTGGAGCCCATGTCGGCAGCATCACCCTCGAGCTGGGAGGCGCGGGCCGTGGAGGCGGCGGCCGTCTCGAGGAGGCCGTTGGCCTCCGCGAAGGTGCCGGCGGTCTTTCCCTCGGCGATGAGACGGGCCTTGTCGTTGGCCTCGGTGGCAGCGGTGACAGCGCCCGTGGCGCTGGTCTCGAGCTGGCTCTGGTGGGCCAGACGATCGATGCCGTTGTAGACGAAGAAGGCGGCGACGAGGCCGGCCACGATAGCGAGCGGAAGGGTGAGCTTCTGCATGGCAGTTCTCTCTGAGCAAGGCACGGCCGGGCGTCGCTGGGGGGCGGCGGTTCGAGCTCGTGCGTTCGTTAGGGGACGCGGAACCTGCCGTCCGGGTCCGGTCGCGTCAACGGATTCCCCACAAGCCCCCGACGTCCGTGCTATTCGAGCCAGCAACGACGGGCCTCGACGGGGCGTTTCGTTTGAGCGAACGGTCCGTTGTAGACTGACGACGAGACCCAGGACGAAAGGCCCCAGGGGGACCGATGACCATCCGGACCACACTGCACATGTCGGCGGCGCTCGCGCTGGCATTGACCACCCTGACGGGCTGTCCGGAGGATGAGCCCCAGCCCACGGCCCCCGACACGCCGGTGAGTGCAGAGACGAGCCAGGACGCGACGAGTGGAGATGCGACGGCCGACGCACCCGCTCCCGACGCGACCCCGGACGTTCCGGCAGCGACCGACACGGCAGATGCTGCCCCCGACACCGCTGTGACGGACACCGACGCGGACAGTGCTCAGGCCGATGCCGACGCGACCAGTACTCCAGACGCACTCGCTGATGGTGAGACCTCCGCTGGCGATGTGGCTGGAGACGTCGGGCCGCCCTGCACCTCGGACGCCGACTGCACCGCCCCCAATGAGTGCGTCACGGCCACCTGCAACCTCGGCATCGGCGCCTGCGAGTTCGCCAACGCGGCCGACGGCACCGCCTGCACCAACCCCGACCCGGACTGCATCGAGACCGCCGAATGCACCGCTGGCGAGTGCGTCACCAAGAAGTTCCCGGCGGACTGCGGCGACGCCGTGTGTGGCCTGGACGCGTGCAACAACTCGTGTGGTATCTGCCCCGTCGGTGACCTCTGCAACTTCGCCAACGGCCAGTGCGTCGACCCCGCCGCGGGGTGCATGGGGATCGACTTCCTCGGCTGCTGCGCCGGGGATGGGCAGAGCGTCTTCTTCTGCCTCGAGGGACAGCTCGTCGAGGAGACCTGTGGCCCTGGTACGACGTGCGGCTACGGTCAGTTCACCCTGTTCGAGTGCACCGCAGAGCCCATCGACGTCCCCGCCGACAAGGAGTACCTCTGCCCCGGCGAGACCTGCACCACCAGCTGCGGCGACCCGGGCGTCGAGTGCGGCTACGCGTGCGGTCAGACCTGCACGCCGTGCCCGTCCGGCACCTACTGCACCGATGACCAGGCCTGCAAGGCATGCGGCTGTGCCGCGGAGTGGGAGTGTGGCCAGGATCCCTGCGGTAACGACTGCGGCACCTGCCCATCCGGCTCGGTCTGTCAGGCTGACCAGACCTGCAGCGCGGTCGCCGACCCGGCTCCGGACGCCTCCAGCGGCGATGCTTCGACGGACGCCACGGCCGACCCTGACATCGGTCCCGAGGCAGACTGACACGCCCCGCTCCCGGCGGTGTAACCGGTCGCCCCTTGCCACGTTTGAGCGGCCCGCTACACTAGTACGGATTGCTGCAATCGGGAGAGTGCACACTTGGAAGAGTCGGAGACCGGCGTCCTCGACCTCAGCGAGATTCTGGCTGCCACCAAACAGGTGAGCCGAGCGGCTTGCTTCGTGGTCTTGTCGGGAAGCGAAGCGGGTCGAATGTACACGCTGGCCGACGACTTGTGCGTCATCGGGCGCACCCAGGAAGCCGCGATTCGTATCGTCGGCGATGGTGTCTCCCGACGTCACGCACAGATCACCCGGTTGCCCACCGGCCAGGTCATCCTGGTGGACCTGGGGAGCCGTAACGGCACGTACTGCAACGGTGACCGGATCCACGAGCGGATCCTGCAAGACGGCGACAAGATCCAGGTCGGCGGGACGACGATCCTGAAGTTCAGCTACCAAGACGCCATCGAGCAGGACTTCATGCAGCGGCAGTACGAGTCGGTGACGCGTGATGCGCTCACCGGCTGTCACAACCGCAAGAGCTTCGACGAGCGGCTGCCCACCGAGCTGGCCTTCGCGCTTCGCCACAAGCGGCCCATGTCGCTGGTGATGCTCGACATCGACCACTTCAAGACCATCAACGACACCTACGGGCACCCTGGGGGTGACGCGGTGCTGAGCCAGATGGGGATGCTGCTGCGCGAGGTCACTCGGGAAGAGGACATCGTGTGCCGCTACGGGGGCGAGGAGTTCGCCATCATCCTCCGGGAGGAGGCCCGTGACGGGGCCTACCTGGTGGCCGAGCGGCTGCGATTTGCCATCGACGAGCGGCCCTTCAGCTTCGAGGGCACCATCATCCCGGTCACAGCCAGCCTCGGCGTCGCCACCTGGGACGGTGGGTCCCCGCCGCGTCCGCAGGAGCTGCTGAAGTCCGCAGACACGGCGCTGTATCAGGCCAAGCAGCAGGGCCGAAACAGGGTCATCTCTGCTCCGCTGGTCTGAGGGCCTGGCGCTTCAGGTATGCCCCGACGCGCCCACCTTCTCGCCGCCGCTCTTGTCGTCCTCCTCGCGGCCTGCCCCGAGGATCCGCCCTTCGTCGCGACGCCGGACGGGCAGACGGTAGCTGATGCCGACGCCACCGCTGGGGCTGATGTTGATGCTGGGGCTGATGCCGACGCCGCTGATGCCGACGCCGCTGATGCCGTCGGAGACGTCGATACCGACACCGCCGATGCCGCCGTCGACGCCGATGCTGTCGCCGTGCCCGATGCCGTCGCCGACGCCGATGCCGACGCCCTCGCCAATGCCGATGCCGATGCCGGGGCTGTTACCGATGCCGACGCCGATGCCGATGCCGATGCTGATGCCGATGCCGATGCCGTCGCCGACGCTGATGCCGTTGCCGATGCTGATGCCGACGCCGACGCCGACATCGAGGACGTCGGCCCTGAAGTAGCGCCTCCGACGCCCCTTCCCCGCATCAGCGTCCGAACCACCTCTGGACCCGCGGAATTCTTTGATACCGCCACCGACGAGACCTTCGTGCCGACCGGCTTCTCCTACGCCCGCCTCGACGCCACCCCCTGGCACATCACCTTCAGCGACGGCGCCTACGACCCCCAGGCCGCTGACGCCGCGCTGGCCGCCCACGCCAGCGTCGGCGCGACCATCGTGCGGGTCCTCATCGACCACCGCAACGAGTATGCCCCGGGTCTGTTCGGCATCGCCGGGCCCGCCTCCGCCAGCGGCCTCCACCCCCCGGTCGTGGCCAACTTCGTCGACTTCCTCGCCCGTGCCCGGGCCCACGGCGTTCGCGTCCTCCCGGTGCTGCTCTTCGTGCCGGTCAACGTGGGCTACACCGCTATCCTCGACGCCGGCACCCACCCCCTGGTGGAGTCCACGAACCGCTACTACCTGACGACTGGAGGCCTGCAGGCCAAGACTGCCTATGCCTCCGACCTCGTGAACGCCGTCGCCGCCGTCGAGGGGGGCTCACTGCTCTCGACGGTCTTCGCGTGGGAACTCCAGAACGAAGTGCACGTCGACACCAACATCCTTCCCTACTCGGTCAATGCAGGCGTGGTCACGGGACCCGACGGCCTCGACTACGACATGGCCGTGCCCGCCGACCGACAGCAGCTGATGGACGCCAGCATCGTCCTGTGGGCCAACGTCTGCGCCGACGCCATCCGCGCCATCGACCCCGAGGCGCTGGTGTCCGCCAGCGTCTTCACCTACGAGGCCGTCGGTCAGCCTGGCCCGCTGGGTGTCCCGGCCTTCACCACCCCGGACGTCCGGATCCCCGCGCGCCCCGCCACGCTGCACCAGTTCTCGACGCTGTCCTTCGTGGATCTGCACGTCTACCCCACGGGCAATGGCTACGACCTCGGCGCCGACCTGGCGAGCAGCGAGTTCGGCCTCATCGACCCTGCGGTGCAGCCCCTCGTCATGGGCGAGTACGGCGCCGCCAAGAGCTTCTACGCCACGGTCCAGGACGCCGCGACAGCGGTGGTCGCCCATCGCGACGCCGCCTACGCCGCGGGCTTTTCCGGGGCGATCTATTGGACCCTGGACACGGACGAGCAGCCCACGTTCTGGAACGCTCAGGAGGCCGGAGGGACCATCCTCCAGGCCCTCTACCCTTAGCGCCTAGCGCAGCGTCTCCAGGTCGATCCCCAGACTCTCGACCCAGCGATACACCGTGCGACGCACCACGCCGATCTCCTTGGCTACGGCGCGGATGCTTCCATCGTGGCGCCGCAGGAGAGCCTCCAGCTCCTCCTTGGAAGGCCTCTGCGTGGGCGGCGCGCGACGCCGACTCTTCTTCACGGGAGCGGCAGGGTTCACCTCGGCCCCACCCCAGTCATCACCGCTCTGGGCGCTTCTTGGCGGCGCGAGCTCCTCGACCAGCCACCCATGGGGCTCCAGGAACTCCGCCCCCTCGGCCGACACCACGAGCCGCTCGCAAATCGCTTGCAACTCTCGAATGTTCCCGGGCCATCGGCCGCGGATGAGCAGCGCTGCGAGCTCGGGACTCAGCCGTGTGTGGGTGGTGCCGTAGTGCTGGACGAATCGCTGGGCCAGCAGGGGAATGTCCTCGGGACGTTCGCGCAGGGCAGGCACCCGAATCACCCACCGCGCCAGGCGGGTCCACAGGTCGCGGCGGAAGGCGCCTTCCTCGACAGCGTCCTCGATGCTCGGCTGCGAGGCTCCGATGAACCGGGCGTCGGTCGTCAGCGTGCGGTCCGAGCCGACGCGCCGATACTCCCCGGCCTCCAGGAGCCTCAGGAGACTGGCCTGGAGACTCGATGAGGCGTCGGCCACTTCGTCTAGAAACAGGGTGCCCGAGCGGGCGGTCTCCACCAGACCGCTTCGGGTGGTGTCAGCGCCGGTGAAGGCCCCACGGGTGTGGCCGAACAGCTCGCTGGCCAGCAACGTCTCGGTCAGGCTCGCGCAGTTGACCGGCACGAACTTGCCGCGCCGGGAGCTGGCGTCATGGATCGCCTGGGCCACCAACTCTTTGCCGGTCCCAGTCTCGCCCACGATCATCACCGCGGTGTCGCGGGGGGCGACCAGCGCAATGTCCTTGATGACCCGCGCCAGACCGGCGGAGATCCCCGCCATCGTGGGGTGCCGCGGCTCCGTGAAGCGGCGTGGGGCGCTGTGGATGAGGCACACGATGTTGCCGACCTGCACCACGTCGCCCAGCTGCAGCGCGGTCTCGGAGATCCGTTCCCCACCGACGAACGTGCCGTTGCGCGAATCCAGGTCCTCCACCCGCAGGGACTGTCCCACCCGGCTGATCTGCACGTGACGACGCGAGGTCTTCTCGTCATCGAAGACGCCGGGCAGGCTCGTCTTGGCCGAGCGGCCGAGGACCAACGTGGCTCCATCGGGGAGCGTGCGTCGGGCGCCGACCTGGTCCATGTCGGGATGATGCACCACGGTCAGCGTGGCGATCATCTCATCCGGATCGACCGCGCCTTTGGATGCGGGGCGGGTGGTTGTCGTCTTGTCCTCACTCACAGCTCCACAATCTACTCCGTGGTATCGTCCGATGTCATGCAGGCCAAGCGCTGTCCCAGCTGTGAACGGTTGTTCGAGACGTCGGTAGGCGACTTCTGCGCCCACGATGGGACCGAGCTGGTCAAGGTGACCACCGATGACCCCAACATCGGCCGGCTGGTGGACGGACGCTTCCGGGTGCAGGAGCGCCTGGGCAGCGGCGGCATGGGAGTAGTCTACGCCGCCGAGCAGGCCAGCGTCGGGCGCCGGGTGGCGGTGAAGCTCATACGAGCTGACCGGGCGCACAAGCAGGACGCCTTCGAGCGGTTCGTACGTGAGTGCCGGGCGGTCAGCAAGCTGTCGAGCCCGCACACCGTCTGGGTGGTCGACGCGGGTGTCCAGGAGGACGGCAGCGCCTACCTGGTGATGGAGTACCTCAAGGGGGAGACGCTGAGGGCGCTGCTCAAGCGGGGCGGGCCTCTGTCGGTCGAGGTGAGCACGGCGTATCTCCGTGATATCGCGGCGTCGCTGTCGGAGGCCCACGCGCTGGGCATCGTCCACCGGGACCTCAAACCCTCGAACGTGTTCGTCGCCGAGCTTCCAGACGGCAACACCGTGACCAAGCTGCTGGACTTTGGCATCGCGGTGCTGGACGACCCGGAGGACGGACAGCAGCTGACCAGCTCCAGCGAGATCCCGGGAACGCCAGCGTATGTGGCACCCGAGCGGGTCACCGGCGAGGCCTTCGACGCGCGCTCCGACGTCTACGCCTTGGGGGTGGTCTGGTACGAGATGCTGACCGGCGAGACGCCATTCGAAGGCGAGACCGCCTGGGACATGCTGCGCGCCCACGTCGACCAGGAGCCCCCACTGCTCAGTGAGGTACGCCCTGGCCTGGCCATGCCTCCTGCGCTCGAAGAGCTTCTGTATCGATGCCTGTCCAAGTCCCCCCGGGGACGTCCCAGGGACGCCTCCGAGCTGCTCCGCTTGCTGCAAGCCGATGGCGGACCGACTACGGGGGACCTGGAGACGCTGTCGTCACTGATGCTGCGACGGCCCGAACTGGAGGTTGCCGCGGCTCAGGCGACGCCCGCTCCTTCTCGGCAAAAGGTGGCTACGACCTCTACCCGCAGGACCTCTCCGTGGATGGCTGCGGCGTTGGCCCTGGTGGTGAGCGGGGCGGCTTTCGCGGTGGGTCGGTTGAGTCAGCCCGCCGCGCCGACCTCATCCGCCGAAGTCCCGGCTGCTCGAGCCGACGTCGATACGCGGCGCGATCCCGCCGCCAAGACGGTCAAAGCCCAAGGTGACGCGGGGGTCACGGCGTCGTCCACCGACGCAACAGCCTCGGTCCCGCCGGTGGCGGACGCGCTGGCCCAGAAGGCTGACGTGACTGCGGCCCTGACGCCGGAGGCAGGCCCGATACCCGATGCTGTCGCCGAGGCGCCGCCGCTCGCCAAGAAGGGCCGCAAGAAGAAGCCAGTCGCCAACCCGAAGACGAAGGTCGCGAAGAAGAAGCCGAAACCCGTCGTCAAACGGGACCCCGACAACGAGCGAATCGACCGAATCCTGGATTTCGAGGCCTCCAAGAAGGGTCAAAAATGACCGCCGACCACCACTCCGCTGGTCGTTGGTGCCACCCTGACTGAAGCCTTTTCACCGTCGCTGCCCGAAAGCGCGTCGACAATAAGTAGAGTAGCGCCCGCTGCAACCATCACGCCGCCAATCGCGTAGAGGGCGGTGATGGTCGGGACCCGGTTCTGGACGCTGGTGTTGAGCCGGTTGAACGCGTCGAGCTGTTCGAAGGTCAAGGTCTTGGCGCGGTGGTAGTCGGCCGCCATCATCCCGGTGACCACGCCTCCTGCGATCCATGTCGCCACGCCGACCCCAGCGAGTGTCCAACCGGTGATTGTCAGTGCGGGCGACTGCGGTTCGGCAGGCGGAGGGGGAGTCACCATGGGCTTGTCGGGGACCTTCTGCGGCGACTTGTCGACGGTCACGCGAGCCAGGGACAGATGGACCGTCCGTCGATCCCCCTCCTCGAGCTCGATGTTCAGCTCCTCGGTCTTGAAGCCGTCCTTGCGCACCTTCACCCTGTGTCGCCCGGGCTTGATGTAGAGATGACGCGGTGTTCCAGCGTCGGGTCGTGGGAGGGCGACCCCCTCGATACGGACGGTCGCCGACGCCGGTGAGCTGGTCACATGAAGCTCGGCATGCGTCTGGAGGAGCGTGCCAACCAGCTCGTCGATGGTGCGTCGGGCCTCGGCGCGTTTGGCGGGCCAGGTCCCCTTGCCCGCGCGGGGGTCGGCCTCTGACGCTTTGAGAAAGCTGCGGAAGTGATGAATCGCCGGCTCCGCGTCACCCTTGAGCTGATAGGCCAGGGCCAGGCCCAGACGGGCAAACCACATGTCGGGTCCGGCCCCGGCCCCCTTGTGCAGTGCTCGGAAGAGGCCAATCGCGTCGTCGTAGCGCTTCTGCTGCAGCGCCTGCTTGGCGGCTGCAAAGCGGTCGGCGGCGCTCGGCTCGGCGGCGAGCGCGGTGCTTTCGACGATGCAGAGGCTGAGCAGGACCGGGAGCACCCGGAGTAAGCGGGCCATGGGGAGAGTATCCCTCAGTCCACGCTGCTGCGCCATGGTTGGAGTCGCGGCCGGGGTCACCAGACCCCACCTCACGGCCAGATCTGCACCGGATCTGTCTCATTGGGTGGGGTCAGTCGTTCCCCATCTCTTTCCAACCGGAATGGGATCAAGGGGTTGCAGATCCGGCACGGGACTTGCTCAGGGGCCCGGCCGACCAACGAAGACCTTTGAGGAAAAGCAATGTCCATCCGACTCACCCTGACGCTCGCCGCGACCCTCTTCGTCGCCGCTTGTAGCGACACCGACAGCCACCCGGTCGAGACTCCGATGCCGGCCGAGGCGAAGCTCGCTGCAAAGACCGCCGACACCCCCAAGAGCAACGGCAAAGAAGACCACTGGGGCTGGCGCGACCGGCCAAGCCTGTTCAGCAACGGGCTGGAGTACCGCCTCGAGGAGCTGCCGCGCGAGGGCGAGGCCGCCAACATCCCGTGGGCCTCGAGCTACTGGCCCGTCCACGAGGACAGCCTCAACTTCAAGTGGGCCGGCGAGGACACGCTGTCCACGTCGGAAAAGTACGGCAAGGCGTTCGACGTCGAGGACATCACCGAGAAGGTGAGCAAGCACCACGGCATCGCGAAGTACTCGGACCGGACCGAGTGCAGCACCGACGACGACTGCAACGACAAGATCGGCGAGGCCTGCTCCAAGCGCCACGGCGCCGAGAAGGGTCGCTGCATCCCCACCTGGTGGGGCATCTGCCACGCCTGGGCGCCGGCCGCCATCCTGCACCCGGAGCCGCTGCGCCCGGTGACCCGCAACGGGGTGACCTTCGAGGTCAACGACATCAAGGCGCTCGTCACCATCATGAACGACAAGGCGGCGTACAAGTTCGTGTCGCTGCGTTGCGACGCCGACGACTCCGAGGGCGAGATCGAGTACGACCAGTGGGACCGCCCCACCGGTGACGACATCGGCTGCAAGGACACCAACCCGGGCACCTACCATGTGCTGCTGACCAACTACCTGGGGCTGCAGGCGCAGAGTTTCGTGGAGGACCGGACCTTCGACAACGAGGTCTGGAACCAGCCACTGCGGGGCTACCGCATCACCGAGATGACTGAGATTGACGCCCAGCAGGCCAACCAGCTGGTAGGCGTGGCGCCCGAGGGCGAGTTCGCGCCGAAGACCTTCGACGCCATCGAGGGAACGGTCGAGCACGAGGCGTGGCACCACGCCGAGGCGCTCGACGTGACGCCGGGCCACCAGCTGACGGTAACGATGACGGGCACCGGCGACGCCGACCTGCACGTGCGCTTCGGCCAGCAGTCCACCGACAAGGACTACGACTGCCGCCCCTACGATGGCGGCAGCAGCGAGAGCTGTGAGCTGACTATCCCCGAGGATGCCCGACAGGTCTTCATCAGCGTGTTCGGCTACAGCGACGACGAGGGCGGCTCGGAGTTCAAGCTGGAGACCTCCACCCGCCTGGTGTCCGACGACCCGATGGCCGGCATCCCCACCGACTACAAGTTCAACGACAAGGCTATGTCCTTCCGCAAGGTGAAGCTCGAGGTCGACTACATCACCGAGGCCGACAGCGACGAGCCGGGCAACCTGGCCGACCGCATCGACAGCTACACCCGCACCGACCACTACGAGTACGTGCTGGAGCTGGACAAGGACGGCAAGATCCACGGCGGCGAGTGGATCAACGGCAGCAAGAAGGAACACCCGGACTTCCTGTGGCTGCCCACGGGGCAGTTCAGCAGCGGCAACGGCAATGTGGCCGGCGGCGCCATCCGCAAGGACATGGTGATGAGCCTGCTGAACGAGTCGCTCGAGCCGGAGACGCCCGACATCGACCCGAAAACGGGCCCGAAGGTCATCGACATCAAGGAGACCGGCGAGGTAGCCAAGGGCGATTGGAAGCACTTCGGTCCCTTCGAGGCCACCGGCAAGACCTTCAGCGTCACCATGACCGGCACCGGCGACGCCGACCTCTACGTGCGTCGCGTCGAGGCGCCGACCAAGGACGACCATGACTGCCGCCCTTACGAGAACGGCTCGGCGGAGTCCTGCCTGGAGGCCGGCGCGGCGACCTACTTCGTATCGGTGCACGGCTACACGGCGGCCACGTTCGAGCTGGCCATCACCTGGACCGAACCCGGCGAAGGTGAGGAGGAGCCGGAGCCTGTCGAGATCGCTCACCTGAACGAGACCGGCGCGGTCGGTCAGGGCGAGCTGAAAACCTTCGAGCTCGACGTGGTTGCGGGTCAGCTGGTGGTCATCAAGACGACCGCCCCCAACGATGTCGACCTGTACATCCGGATGAACCAGGTCCCGACCCGGGCCATGTATGACCAGCGCGCGTGGACCGCCAGCGGGGACGAGACGCTGCGCTACATGCCCACCAACAGCGGCAAGCTGTTCATCGCCGTGGACGGCTACCAGGCCAGCGACTTCACGCTGACCACCGCCAACCAGTAGACGAACGCTCCACGCACACACCCGGAGCATCCCAGCGCCGCGTCGGGCCACGCACTCCGACGCGGCGCTTTCTTTTGGTAGTGGCCCGAGCGGGAAGTTCCGGCGCGGAATTACGGGTCGGAAATTTCCGTTCGGGACACTAGAGTAATGGCCGTGGAAGAACACCATCCGGAGTGGGCCGCCCCCAAGGTCGGGCGTGTCATCGCAGGGCGCTACAAGCTCGACGCCGTGCTGGGCGTGGGCGGCATGGGCGCGGTCTATTCGGCGACGCAGCTGGCCGTGGACCGCAGCGTTGCGCTGAAGATCCTGCGCCCCGAGCGGATGGGCGATGACGCCGCTGGAAAGAAGGCGGCGGCGCGCTTCCAGCGGGAGGCCAAGGCCGTCGCCGCGCTCAGTCATCCCAACATCGTCGCGCTCCACGACTTCGGGACCACCACGGAAGGCCTGACCTTCATGGTCATGGAGAAGGTGGACGGGGACACGCTCAACAAGGTGCTCCGCAAGAACGGTCCACTGCCGGCGGCGCGCATCGTCCACCTACTGTCTCAGCTGTCGGAGGCGCTGGCCTACGCTCACGACCACGGCATCGTGCACCGCGACCTGAAGCCGGCCAACCTGATGGTGACCGAGGTGGGTGCGCGCAAAGATGTCCTGAAGCTGCTGGATTTTGGTATCGCCATCACCGAGGCCGACGACGTCACCCTGACCGGCCCCGGCAACGTCATCGGCTCGCCCCAGTACATGTCGCCCGAGCAGTGCCGCGGCGAGCGGGCCACGGCCCAGTCGGACCTCTACTCGATGGCCATCATCGGCTATCAGATGCTGACTGGCCTGCTGCCGTTCAACAGCTCCAACCGCGCCGATTTGTTCGTCAGTCAGCTGACCCAGCCGCCGCCGCACCCCTCGCGCCGCGGCGAGCCTCTGAACGGCCCGCTTGTTGAGTTGCTGCTGGATTGTCTGGTCAAGGACCCGAGGAAGCGCCCCGAGTCGGCCGCGAGCGTCCTCGAGCAGCTACGGGCGATGGACCCGGATATGGCAGCGGTCGTGGGGACCTTCCACACCGACAGCTACGAGGAGCCGGCGCCCACGCTGGTATCGCCCGAGCTTCAGGCCCAGCCCTTCGAGGAGCCATCCCAGGTGGAGGTGGCGCCGACCCAGGCGATGGCGACGCCGGAGGGGCCGGAGGCGGCGCTGCTCCACACGGAGGAGGCCCCATCCACGGACAAGCCGGTGGAGCCGCCGGACGCCGAACCCGAGCCGGAGGCCGATCCGAAGCCGGTCGCCACCTTTGATGAGGCGCCGCCGCCGCAGCAACGCTCGTCCATGCCGACCTATGCACTGGTGGCCGCGGTGGTGCTGCTGGTGGCGGGAGGGTTCGCCCTGTATGGCGGCTCGTCGGGGCCGGGCACCGCTGAGACAGCCAAGCCCAACGCGGCGAACGCGGGCAAGCCTGAGTCACCCCCGAAGAAGGCCCCGGCCGAGCCCACCTCGGTACCGGACGCCGCGCCTTCGCGCGCGACGGCCGACGTCGCCAAGAAGCCGAAGTCCAAAGCCCCGGCGCTTGAACGGGTCACGGTGAAGACGGACCCTGCAGGAGCCGAGGTCCGCAGCGCTCAGGGGGAGGTGCTGTGCAAGGCGACGCCGTGTGCGGTGCCCTTCGAGCCCAACGCGAATGGGGAGATGAAGGTCACCCTGAGCCATCCCAAGGCGTTGGATACGCCAGCTGACCTCAAGCAGAGACACGTCGCATCGGGGTACCTCGCCCGGCTGGACCCACTGCCGGCGCCACCCGAAACGCCAGTAGCCGCCCCATCAGCGCCCGCAGCACCCACGCCCGACGCGGGCGCGGAGCCGTCCGAGGAGAAGCCGGCCAAGGCCAAGAAGAAGCGCAAGAAGCGCAAGAAGAAGCGCAAGACCGGCCGCGACGGCATCGACGACGACCCCTACAAATAGATCCGCCACGTTGTTCGGGAAGCGACCCTAGAGGGCTTGGTCGGCGCCAGCCGAGCACGCGCTAGTGTCATCCTGACTTGTGGTGCCAGCCTCCTCTACATAAGAGGGCCGCATGCATGTGGATTGGCTCACACGCACTGAAGCCATCCACTTGCATGAGTAGACGTTGACGCCATGGCAAAGGGGGCCGGAAAGGTGCGGGAAAGGTGCGGGAATGCTTCGGCTCGCGGCCTGGCCTACAGAACCGCTCGCCACAATTCCCCAGCCCCCAAAGGAGCTAGTCATGTACTCATACCCCGAGGCCGTGAACGCCATCGCGGCAAACGCCAGTACCCAGGTCGAGTCTGGCCGGACCTTGACAAAGATCATCGTTGCCACCTTCGTGATCTTTCCCATCATCTTCATCCAGAAGTTCTCGGACATGCCCTGGGTCAGCGTTGGCCTGCCCCTGGTCTTCTGGTCCCTGGCTGTAGGGATTTGGCGCCTGGACCGAAGGGTCAAGCACAACGTCGAGCGCGGTCTGGAGGCCCTGAAGAACCCGATGGAGCGCATCGTGTGGGCCTATCCAGACATCACCTACATCGGAGGCAAAGGGGTCAAGACCGGGCTGATGCTCGGCCTCGATAACGGGCGTCTCGTCGGCTTGAACGGGACGGAGCGACACATCGAAGCGGCTCTCGCGGCGCTCGAGAGCTTCGGCATCACCACCGGGTTCACCAAGGCGCGCAAGCGGGCGTTCCGCGAATCCCCGAAACTATTGGTAGAAACGGCCCCAAAGCCGCGAAGCGCGGGGCTCGAGCCTACGAGTGCTGCCCCCGAAGCGGCCGAAGCCGCGCTCGCTGCTTCCACCTCCACCGTCGCCACGCCCCCCCAGGCCGACATCGGTGATCTGGCAAAGGCGATTGGCGCGTCGGCTGAAGCCAGCCACAAGCGCCTGGTGTGGATCCTCGGCGTGGTGGTTGCGTTCGTAGCGTGGCACTTCCTGAAAGGCCTCGTATACGGCGTCGGCAGTCCTGTGTTCATAGCGTTCCGGGCAGGCGTGGCCGCATCGGTGATAGGGCTCTATGTGTGGCTGGTCCGGCGCCAGAAGCGCAACTTCACCGCGGGCCTGCACGCACTGGCCAAGCCGTCGGAGCGAATTGTCTGGGCCTACCCGGAGGTCACCACCTGGCAGGGCGTCCTGGATGTGGGAGGCGTCAACCTGGGCCTGCCGGACGGCCGCCTGGTGAAGCTCTACGCCAAACCACGACTCGCCGAGAAGACCCTGGCTTCGCTCGAACAGCAGGGCATCACCGTGGGTTACAGCGACGCGCGTAAGAAAGCCTTCCGCAAGGCGCCGCGCTCCCTCGCCGCGGCGGCCTAAACCGCGACGGCGATAAGCTCCAGCGCTGCGTCGGCACGCTTGGCGTCGCCGACGCGGCGCCAGGCTTTGCTGGCCCAATCCCCCAGCCGTCGGCAATCGGCGAGCTTCAGACCGGTCGCGTCTAAGAATGCCAGCAGCTCCGCCAACCGGGTGTCGAACGCCGCGGTAGCCGCCTCATGGGCGTCGACCACTAGCCGAATGCTCTCCACAAACAGCCACAAACGCCCCTTCTGTTTGGCGGCGTCTGGCTCGGCGGCGCGCTCGACGAAGCGTCGCGCCAACCTCGCGTCACCCAGTCCCAGCGCGGCCACCGCTCGGTTCCCCCAGGCGTAGCAGCTCAATGGAGGCCGTCCCGAGGTCAGCTCACACGCACGCTCGGCGTAGCCCAGTGCCTCTCTCCAACGGCCGGCGTTGGCGGCCAGGTCACAGGACTCGATGAGGCAATGCGCAGCCAGCACCGAAGCGCCGAGTAGCCTCGCCACCCGCCCCGTCTCGTCGAGAGCGTGCTGGGCGCCGGCGAGGTCCCCTTTGCCCTGGCAGGCCTGATTGAGGAGCAACAAGGCCCGAGCCCGGGTTCTGGAGACCACCTCGGTGTCTTCGCACAGCGGCGCCAGATACGACGTCGCCGCGTCCCAATGCTGACCAAACAGCGCGACCTTCGCCCGGGCAATGGCCAGGTCCGCGGCATCGGCCACCCGCAGCTCACCGCGTACCAGCGTGGGCTCCAGCCGCTTCAGCCGAGTGGCAGCCGCCGCCACGTCGCCCGAGGTCAAGGCGAGCCGGACCGCGACCCATAGCGCCCGCGGATGCTGGGGTGCCATGGCCAGCGCCGACGCGGTGTCCTCCTCCGCCCGAACGTTGTCGCCACAGCACCAAGAGGCCTCTGCCCGTAAGGCCAGCAGCCCAGGGGTTCGCGGGGACGCGGTCGACAGGGCCTCGAGCAGATAGCTCGCGATAGTGGGGTCTTTGAGAGCGAGGTGGTCGGCCGCTGCCTCGGAACGCTCCGGTGCTCCGGTCCTCAGCCGCAGCGACGCCACGAGAGCCCACTTGACGTGTTCGGGGGCGTCCGAAGCCTCCGCCGCCTCCGCCATTGCCACCCGCGCGCCGTGCAGCTGGTCAGCCCCACGCGCCTCATCGAGCAGGGCATCCGAGAGCCCGACCGCGAACCGCCACCGCTTGAGACCCTTTCGACCACTGGGGGTCACATGCCCCCCTGCGACCAGTCGTCTGAGGGCTGCGGACGCACGCACCGCGCTCTCTTTGGTCACGGCGTGGAAGGTCGAAACCGCCTCTCGCACGCTGACGGTATGAAGCTCCGCGTCGATCGCAGCCAAGATCCAAAGCGCCTGTCGCTCTGCCGAGCTGGGCGCGGCCGCATCGATGACTCCTCTCCACAGGCCGCCGCGATCCAGCGGCGCCGGCAGCTCCGCCCTGGCGAGCACGTAGCCGTCCCGCGCCGGCTCCAGGACACCCGCATCGATCCACGTCTGCATCAGCAGCCGCGCATAGCTCGGATTGCCCCGGGCCCGCCGCGCGATACGACCTGCAGTGCCCTCGGATACGCCTAGGACGCGGCGAACCAAGGTCGCCATGGCCGCCGGATCCAACGGACCCACTTCAAGGGTCGTCCCGGACGCGGCGGCGGATCCAACCCCGACCCAGAGTACGGGGGCCTCCGCGGCCACGGGGACGGTGGCGTCATGAAGCTCGGACGCCAGAACGATCAGGGGACGTCGGCGTGCCAGCAGCGCCACGATGGAGCCCATCGCGGCAGCCCACTCCTGATGTCGGCCGATGGCCTCCGGGTCAACGACCGCCAGGGCCAGCGACGAAGCTGCATCGCCCGCCCCGAGCCACTCGCACCACGCTTCACAGCGAGCGCGTGCCAACGGCGTCGCCAGGTCGGCAGCGCCGCAGCGAGCGAGGAATGCATCGGCGATCGCGTGTCGTCCCTCCCCGACCCGCAGCACCTGGGCCAAGCCTAGTGCATAGGCGGTCTCGGCCAACCAGGACGCCAGCGACGAACAGCCGACACCAGGCTCGGAGCCCAGGATGCCGTACGTGCGCGCGGACCCGGTCTGACAGACGTGTTCGAGACCGTCCCAGAGGATGTCTCGAAGGCGTTCGCGGCCCACCAGGGCCACCCGGCGAAGCGCGCTGACCTGCCTGCCCCGCGCGGGCAACGCGTTACCCAGACCTTCGACGCGCCAGGGGACAAGGGGGTGGCGCAGCGGGGCGGGGTCCTTCTCGGAAGGCTCATCAGTGCCACGAAGTGGTGCTGATGAGCTGCCTTTAGGAGCCCGAAGGGCGATACATCTAATAGTTGAGGGATGATAGAGTGCTTGGTCGGCGCCAGCCGGGCAAGCGCTCGTATCATCTTGCTCGGGCGCCGTTGGAGCCGGCTCGTCGAAGCGCTCGCTCACCACCGCGGTCGCCCGCTCAATCTCGTGGCGGTCGACGGAGGAGATCGGTGCCATAGCATCGCAACAAGCCGCCACGGCGAGCAACCGGTCCCGCGCGTCCGTGATGTGATCCACCCGACGGCGCCAGTCGGGCTGGAGCAACAGTCTGAACTGGGCATCGACGGCCGCGCCCAGGCCACTGGCGGGTACCGGGCGGTGGCGGTCGCGCAGCGCTGCCTCCAGCGATGTGGCGACGAAGGGCCAGCGACCGGTCAGCCAGCGAAAGACGACGACGCCGACGCTAAAGACGTCGGTCCAGGGGCCGATGTCGCGGGTCTGGGCGGTCAGCTGCTCGGGCGCCATGACAGCGACCGTTCCGGCGCTGGGCTGGCGATAGTCTCCCCAGAGTCGGGCGTGCCCAAAGTCGCCGACCCACAGCTGGGGGCCTCCGTCGGCGCCGTCTTCATCGCCGTCAACGCCCCTCAGCAGGAGATTGTCGGGCTTGATGTCGCCGTGGATGATGCCGCGGCCGTGCGCGTGCGCGAGGCCGGCGGTCAGCTGCCGGATAAGGCTGGCCAGATGGCGACGCAGCCAGGGTTCTTCGACGTCAGCGGTGGAGCCACCGGCGATGGGGGTGGCGAGGTAGCCGATATCGCTTGGCAGGCGCCCCGCGTCGTGAAGCTGCAGAACGTTGGGATGGGCCAGGGCAGCGAGGCGGCGAATCTCCAGCTCGAATCGGCCATCATCGAGCCCCTCGAGGGCGACCAGCTTGAGGGCAGCCTGACGGCCAAGGGTGTCGGTCGCCCGGTACACCTGGCCAAACCCGCCGCGGCCGAGGGGGGCGCCGAGCCGCCACGGACCGGCTTCAGTGATGGGTGGCTGTGTCGAAACCATGATCGTGCGCAGGGAGTGAGAGGTCAGGCGCTTGGACGTGAACGAAAGCGCACCCTATCGTGCAGCGATGGCCGCCGATTCCTCGCTGGTGCTGACAGTAATACGCGCAAGCAACCCCGCTGAAATCGGCCGGGAGTTCGTTCTGGCCGGCCCGGGTTCCGTCGTAATCGGACGCGCGCCCCCGGCCGACTTCATGATCCGCGACGAGACGGTTTCGCGGCGACACGGCGAGCTTGTCGTGAAGGGAGACGGGGTCACCGTCCGGAACCTGTCGAGCGCCAACGGCCTGTTCGCCAACGGTCAGCCCGTCGAGCCGGGGGCCTCGGTGGATCTGCGAGTGTTGGAGAAGCTCCAGCTCGGCGGCGTACTGATGGGGGTGTCCGAGTCGATGCCGACCCGAAACGTCCAGCAACGCATCACGACGTCCGAGCCGGTGCCCGCCACCACCCAGGAAACGGCGCCCCTGTTCACCTTCACGCTCGACTCGGGAGGGTGCGCGGTGACCTGCAGGGGCAGGCTCATGTCCCTGGCGCCCAGTCCGGCGCTGGCCTTCCTCCGGCTGTGTGAGAGTCCGGGCCAGCTGGTCCACCAGTGGGACATCCAGGAGGTCGTTGGTGAAAACGCCAACCTGGCCAAGCTGATGACCGCCATCCGTAACGGGGTCAGGCAGCTGATGGAGCAGGAGGCGCTAGCCATCGAGGCCGTCGTCGAGCGGGTCCAGGAGGTTCACGGGTCGGAGTCGGTGGACCCCGAGGATGTGCGAGGGCTGCTGCGACTCTTCATCTTTTCACGCCGCGGGCATGGCTACCTGGCCTGTGTCGCCCCCGATGATGTGGTTGTCGAGGACCACCGGTGACCACCGCCATCGCGGGCCCGAGCACGGCGCTTTCGACCCATCCGTCCGCTCAGTCGAAGGGCATCGACACGCCGACCCTCGCGCCGCCGGGCTCCAGAGCCACGGCGGGCACCGTGCCGGGCGTCGGGGTGTCCAGCCCCCACATCAGCGCCGCGATGAGGCCCCCCGTCGCCGCGATGCCGATCCCCACCCAGGACGCCGTCTTGAGGGCTTCGCGCAACTCCAGGTGGTTGTTGTAGTCCTCGATGTCCTCGGCGGTGAGCGCCTTGCCGGCGGCCAACCGGTCCGCGATCTGCTTGGCCTGGCTGTTCTGCTCCAGGGCGATGGCCAGGGCCAGGCCGCTGTTGGCGAGCATCACCGCCGACCCCACGAATAGCCACATGGCCGTGTGCCGCTGGGTCGTCCACGTCAGTTCGGTGTCCATGGTCAGCGCCCCACCTCGAGCAACCTCGACCGTGCGGGCGACCGCGTTGTGGCCGTTGTCGATGACGTCGAAGCGGTAGCTCCCCATCGGCAGGGTCACCGGCAGCTTGAGCGGCCCGGTACCGTGCAGCTTGCCGTCGATGAACAGCGACGCCCCCTCCTGCATCTTCACCGTGACCTTGCCCGGCTTCGGCTTGAGCTCCACGTCGATGACCGCGATGTCGCCCTTCGCCGCGGTCCGGGTCAGCTCGACGCCGAAGTAGCCGTCGGCCTCCACCTCGATGGTGTGCCGCCCCGGCTTGACCTCGTCGATGAGCGGCGCCTTCACCGGCTTGCCGCCGTCGAGGATGACCCGCGCGTCCTTCACGTTCAGGACCTGCACCATCATGCGGGTCGGGGCGGCGGGCACCGTCGGGATGGGCGCTGGTGTACCGCCCACGTCCGCGGGTTTCTTCAGCAGCGGTGCGATCGCCGCCAGATGCTCCACGGCATATTGCCTCCGCGACCCCTCGGGCGCCTCCTTGAGGTACTGGCGGTAAAGCTCGTCGGCCTTCCTCAGGTCGCTCTGGCTCCGGTTGACGAAGAAGCGGAGTCGATACGACTGCGCCAGCGAATAGACCACGGCCGGATTGGGCGCCAGCTGCTGCGCTCGCTCAAAGGCAGCGATGGCGGCCCCGTACTTGGTGGCCACAAAGGCCTTCTGCCCCGCCTGGTACATCCGGCGCGCTTCGTCGCGGTTGGCCCGCGCGTCCATCGGGCTGGCAAGCGTGGCCAACAGCAGGGCCACCATTGTCATCGCAGCTCCCTTCATCGGTCCCCCACCTCGGCCAACAGCGTGGTCAGCCGGGCGCCGTCCGACACCAGGATGTCCTGCAGGCCGTCGCCGTTGACGTCAGCCACCACGAGCTTGCCCTGCTTGGAGAACGAGCGCTCCAGCACCACGACCGGGTTGCCATCGACGTCGGTACGTTGCTCAAAGCCGCGCTCCTTGGAGATGTCGCCCAGGCGCAGGTCTGTCTCGGTCATCAGCAGCAGCTCCAGGGCCCGGTCGGCGTCCACGTCCACCGCCACCGCGGCGATGACGTTGGCGCCCTCCACGGCGATGGGCGTGGTGGCGGCGAACCCATTGGTGTTCAGGTTCGGGTTCGCCGGGTCGAAGGGCTGGGCGTCCCACAGCACCAGCGGCAAGCCCTCACCGACCGTGGTCGGCACCACGATGTTGTCCATCAGGCCGTTCCGGTTGAGGTCCGCCGGCGACAGCGTCAAGCCACCAAAGGGAGCGTCGTCGGTCTGGCAGAAGTAGCCTTCTCCGACGTCCGACAAGATCGCCAGCTTGCCCTCGCAGGTATCCAGCAGCAGCGCGCTGTCGCGAGCGGTGCCGGCGCGCTGCAGGGTCGTCGCGGCGATGCAGTCGCTGCTCACATCCTCGAACCCACACAGCTCCTTGAGATCGAGTTTGGTGATGGCATCCAGGCTGAAGTCGGCGCCGCCCGAGCCTCGCACCAGCCACAGACCGTCGTCGCGCAGCAATATCAGGTCGGTGTTGGCGTCAAAGCCCGAGTCCTCCGTCGGCTGGAGCGCGAGGACCGCCCGCGCCGCGCTGGGCTCTGCCAGGGGACGGAGGATCGATCCCAGCCGCTGAACCCGATTGCTTGCGGCCGACAAGGGCGTAAACGTGGTGAGGCCGGTTCCGTCTGGGTTGGAGGTCGACGTCACCAGCAGCTCGTTGACCGCGTCCGGGTTGAGGCCGACGTACTCGTTGGTGAGCTGGAGGCTGGCGATGAAGTCGATGCGCCCCATGTCGATGGGCGTCCCCGGGACACCGAGCCCGCGCCCGTACGCGACAGCCACCGATGTCCCCGAGTCGGCCGTCGTCAGCGCGTTGTCCTGGGCAAAGGCAATGTCGCGAACGCCGTCGCCGTCCAGGTCGCCGATGACCAGCTCCCGGATCGGAGCGGCCGTCGCCAGATCGCCGACGTTGAAGATGCCGTCACCCGCCTGTAGCAGCGTCCTGAGCCGGGGCTGCCCCCAGGTCGCGACGAGGTCGGTCAGGCCGTCCCCGTTGATGTCCCCGAAGGCCGCCTCGGTCCAGACCTCTTCGGCCAGATAGACCTGCGTCAGGCTCGTGCCGTCGTTCCGATAGACCCCGGTCGCCGAGGCGAAGTCTGCGTCGCCATCGCCATCCAGGTCGGCCGCGTGCAGCAGCGCATCCATCGTGCCCGCGAAGAACGGCGGGACCACAGCGCTGCTATGCCCATCGGCCTCGCGATAGGCGACCATGGGAGCGCCTCCGTCCCCCCCCACGAGCAGGTCGTCATCCCCATCGCCGTCCACGTCGGCGAGCATCATGAGCGCACCTCCCGGTCCCGACAGCTCAAGCGGCTGGGCGGCCGTGATCCCAGCGGCGCAGCCTTGCTGCACACAAAGGTCGAACCTATGGACGACGGTGTCCCCGCCCAGAAGAAGGAACAGCTGGGTGCCATCGCTGGCGAGGACCCGCCGAGCAGGATCGAGCCCGGCGCCCACCACCAGCTCGGCGTCGGGAGCCGTGCACGCGGCGTTGGGGTCGATGTCCACCGACAGGCAAATCCGCCCCGCGTCAACATCGCTGGCCACCAGAATCGTCGAGCGCCCCTGGTCCACGGGGACGGGGGTCAGCCGGAAGTGTTCGGGCGCGTTCTCGAGGAACGCATACGGCACCGAACGTGGAACCCGATCGCGGCTCCCCAGCAGGACGACCAGACCGACCTCCCAGGGCAGCAGGATGTCACCCAGACCGTCCTCGTCGATGTCGAGCGTGGAAATGTCGGCCTTCTCGTCGATGGGGAACGCCAGGTCCAGGGTCTCGCCGGCCAGTCCGGTGGGGCCCGAGAAGCGCAGCGACAGGCCGGCGTTGGTGAGGGCCAAAAGGTCATCGCGGCCGTCCCCGTCGAAGTCCTTCACCTCGAGCTGCCGCGCCGAGCCACCAAAAGCCGGGGCCTCGACCACGTCATAGTCGCCCGACGCGAACAGGCAGATCCCGTCGGGCCCACACTGCCAGCCCACCGGGCAATCCGGAGTGCCGACGGCGCTGCCGCAGACATACCGACACCGCCGCACCGGGTCGGTGATGGCCCCGCACTGCAGGTTGTCGCCCAGCGAGGGGTCGACGGTGTTGTCGCAGTCCTCGTTGTTCGTCGGCTCGACCAGGCCGTTGCCGCACTGGCCGAAGTCGATGTCGGGCAGGGGAGTGCAGGCGTGCACGAGGCATGCACCCAAGAGCAACAGGACGGCGGTGCGGGACAACTCACGCATGCCCAGCACCTTAGCGCACCCGGTACGTCAGGACGAACGCAACAAAAACCCAGTCAGACCAGGTTCTTTGACGGGAGGGCATGGCAAGTCGGGTGCGCCTTGCTATAGTCCCGCGCTCTCATGGGAGGAGTCTGCATGCGCGGGAATTGGACGGTTCGAGCGGTAGCGGTTGTGGCACTGATGCTGGCAGCCTGTGGAGGCGAGCCCGGCGAGGCCGCGAGCCACGACGAGGGGGAAAAGCCGACGCAGTTGGTCTTCGGCGGCCACGAGATGGCGCTGGTGTTCACCACCTCGGCCGACGATGTGGAGATGCGGCTCTCCCCCATCCTCGAAGCCCCCGAGGGAGCGACCCGGATCGGGCTGCTCATCGACACCTGGGAGGACGGCTGGGTGGACCCGGCGCTGCTGGTCATCGACGGCCGCGGCGTGAACGCGGACGGGACCACCGGCCCGTGGATCGCGTCGACCTACACCTGGGCGGACTATCCTCACGTCGTCTCGCGGGTCGAGCTGGACGGCGAGTACGCCGGCGCCCAGCTGCGGATGCGCGAAGCTACCCTGGCCCAGATCGCCAACCTCACCTGGTCGGCCGTGATCCCGGACGACGCCCCGTCCAGCACCACCACCACGGTACAGTCGCCCATCAACTCCGTGCTCGCCGGCGCCAACGTCCAGCCGCGCAGCGCCTGGGGTGCCCGCAAGACCAAGTGCGGTGGCAGCGACGGCACCAAGACCAAGATGGCCATCCACCACACGGTGACGCCGACGACTGCATGGGGCACGTACGAGAAGCGTCTCGCCTCGATTCAGGCGTACCACATGGACACCCGTGGCTGGTGCGACATCGGCTACCACCTGCTGGTCACCGCCGACGGCCGCATCTGGGAGGGGCGCCCCATCCAACACAACGGCGCCCACGTTGGAGGCCACAACACCAAGAACATCGGCATCAGTTTCGTCGGCTGCTTCCACAGCAGCGGCTGCGCCAGCTTCGGCGAGTCCACCGAGCCGCCCACAGAGATGCTGTTCGGCGCGGCGGGCATCATCGCTCACCTGTCGAAGTACTATGGCATCGCCGTCAGCGAGTCGAAGGTGAAGGGCCACCGCGACCACAGCGGCGCCTGGTCGACGTGCCCGGGGGACTACCTGTGGGCCGAGCTGCCGACCCTCCGCGACATGGCGCAGGCCATCATCAACGGCCAGCAGTTCCAGCCCGAGCCCCAGCCCGAACCAGAGCCCACGCCGGTCGAGCCGGAACCCACCCCCGAGCCAGAACCCGAGCCGCAGCCAGCGCCGACCGTAACGGCCAACGTGCGTGGGGTGGTCTGGGACCAGTCAGTCACCAGCTCGCCCAACTCCTCGGGCAACAAACGCGTGGTGACGGCGACCGTGACCGCAGGAGAGACGACCACCCAGGTGCGCGCCGGGGACGCCTACTGGAACCTGAAGCTGCCCATCGGCAAGCAGACGCTCGTCTTCTCCGCGCCGGGCTTCCAGAGCGTCGAGAAGGAGATCGACGTCGTGGCCAACACCGTCAACTGGGCCAGCACGGGCATGTACCCGGAGGGTGCCGACCGCACCCTCGCCGTCGTGGCGTTCGTCAACGCCAACGGCGGCTTCCAGGCGGTCAGTGGCCCGCTCGTCCACGTCGAGGGGATCGGCGCGGCGGAGATCGGCAACTCGGGCACCGCCGCCTTTACCCTCGAGGAGTCCGAGGCGGTAGTGCGGCTCTACGCTGCTGGATACGCGGTCTCCGAAGAGGTGGTCACGGTCGCGCCGGGAGCCACCGAGACGGTCTACGTCGAGCTGGTACCGGGTGGCGCCCTGGGCAACAACCCGCTCCAGGGCGTGGTCTGGGACGCCGGCGTCACCTCCGGCCCCAGCGACAGTGGCAATGTCCGCCTGGAAGGAACCGTCATCACCTGCTCCTGCGGCGACTGGACGACCGCGCGCGAGGGCGACGCCTACTGGTCCTTCGATGTGGCCCCGGGCACCCACACGGTGACGGCGATCCGCGAAGGCTTCGCGACCGCCACCAAGACGGTGACCGTCACCCAGGGCGGCGACGCGTGGGGTTCGGTGGGTCTCGAGTGAGCCCCCGGAGCGATGTGACACGGGGATAGCGACTGCGTAGCATCGGGGAGTGAACGCTCTCCGAATTGCCGCCGTCACGGTCCTGGTCGTCGCACTTTCCGCGTGTGGCGACGAGCCGCTCACCCCTGGGCCCAACCTCGACATCGGTACCGACCTGGTGACCGTCGACAGCGTGGACATCGCCGTCCCGGACGCCCCCTCGGAGACCCAGGTCGGCCCGGACGCGCAGACAGATGCAGTCGTCGACGTCGTTGGCCCTGATGCTGTGGAGGATGGCGGCACCAGCGACGTCCCCCAGGGCGACGGTTCGGCGGGCGACGGCACGACCACCGAGACGACGCAGGACACCAGCACACCCTGCACGCCGGTCGACTTCACCCCGACCGGTAGCCCGGCCGGCTGGAAGACCACCTCCACCGAGCTGTTCACCGTCACCCAGGGGGATCCCAACCAGCGCGGTCAGGACGTGGCCGCAACCGCCGCGGGCGTCCAGTGGCTCATCGGGAAGTTCGCCTATGGCCCGTTCGACAAGGACCTCGAGGAAGAGGACGTGGAAGTCTTCGTCCAGAGCGACGCGCCCTGTGGGGATTGGGTCTCGCAGGGGGTCCTGGAAACGAGCGACGACGGCCAGTTCGGGACCATCAACGGGGTCGAGGACGACGGCGGGAGGGCCTTCTTCGAGCTGACCGGGGACGCCAAGCGGGGCGTAGGCGTGCACCCGGTGCGGATGCTGGTGCATGGCGATCACAGCGTCGCCTCGTTCAACCTGTTCGTGTTCGAGCCTGGCACCCAGGCGGTGCTGTTCGACATCGACGGCACGCTGACCACCGACGACTTCGAGCTGGTTGCGTCCCTGTTCAACGAGATCTTTTCGGGCGACTACCTGCCGGACCTGCATCCTGGCGCGCTCGACGCCGTGAACGCCTACGCGGCCAAGGGGTACCAGATCATCTACCTGTCGGCGCGCCCCGAGTGGCTCAAGCCGATGACCCAGAACGCCCTGATTCAACAGGGGTTCCCGCCAGGCCTCGTGCATCTGGCGGAGACCAACACCGAGTCGCTGACCGATACGGCCAACTACAAGGCGACCTTCTTGGGGCACCTGCTGAACACCGTCGGCCTGGACATCGTGGCGATGTACGGCAACGCCGACACCGACGTGGAGGCTTACGAGATGGCGGGGATGCCCAAGTCGGAGACGTTCATCATCGGCGAGAACGCGGGGATGGCGGGGACCACGGCGCTGGCTGACTATCCCAGCCACCAGTCCTACATCGACGGGCTGCCCGATGCGTCGACGTCACCGCCCGAACCCATCCAGTGGTAGGCCTTCGAGAGTAGAGGCGTCTGATTTGGCGTACACTTGGGCATGACGTTCGACCCCTACGCCACCGACCTGAAGACCGACACCTGGGCCACCCGGCAGAACCTGGTCAACCTGGCCGTGCTACTGCTGGTGCCGTTGCCTAGCATCATTGCCGTTGCGCTGGCCGAGCCGGCGTGCGCCGCCGCCGGCAGCTGGTGCGGGATGGTGATGACGCAGCCCGTGGTGGCCGTGAACGTGCTCTTCTTCGTCAATGTCTGCGTGCTGTTCTGGCTTATCGCCCTGGTGCAGCGCAGCACCTGGCTGATCGACCCCTACTGGACGATCATCCCGCTGTTCATCGCGCACTTCTACGTGGCGCACCCGTTCTCCAACGGCGACCCGACACGGGAGGTCCTGGCCGTGGTGCTCCTGTGGGTCTGGAGCATCCGCCTGACCCACAACTACTTCCGGCGCGAGCGGTGGCAGCTGGGCGCCCGCGAGGACTGGCGGTTCGCCAAGAAGCGCAGGGAGTGGCCGCGCCACTTCTGGTGGATTCAGTTCTTCTACGCCTACGTGTCGCAGCACTTCATGCTCGTCGGGCTCACGCTCCCGTTCTGGGCCATCGCGTTCCGTCCGGCGCCCCTGGACGCTCTCGACGTCGTGTTGGCTGCCGGGGCCTTGGCGGGCATCGTCGTGGCGCATCTGGCCGACACCACACTGCACACGTTCATGGAGGCCAACCGCGACCGAGAGGCTCGCGGCGAAGCAAAGGTCGAGCTCCTGGAGGAGGGCGTCTGGCGCTATTCGCGGCATCCCAACCACTTCGGCGAGCAGCTGTTCTGGTGGTGCATCGCTGGCTACGGCATGCGGCTCGGCGAGGCCTGGACCGTCGCCGGGACGGCCTTCAACACGTCGACCCTCATCGTGGTGATGATCATGGTGGAGCGCCGCATCATGCAGCGCGAGTCCCGCCGCGAGCTTTACGCCGCCTACCGTCGGCGGGTCGCGTTCTGCATCCCCTGGTTCCGACGCGGCACGCGGTAGGGCTGCCATCCCAGCGTCGGAAGAATGCCCTTGCGCTCAGCCCTCGTCCCGGCGAAGCGAGCGCCAGAAGGCCTCGGGGTGGTTGAGCACCATCGTCGTGATGCGGAAGTGCTCGGTGTCCTGGAGGCCGACCGCGTGTGGCGGACCCTCGTCGAAGGAAAGGATGGTGGCTTCCGGATAGGTCAGCAGCAGCGGCGAATGCGTGGCGATGATGAACTGGGCGCCCTCGTGGCGGACCCGGTCGTCGAGCAGGGCGAGAAAGGAGAGCTGGCGGTCCGGCGAGAGCGCAGACTCCGGCTCGTCGAAGAGGTAGAGGCCGCTGCCGAGCCGGTTGGCCATCACGCTGAGGAACCCTTCGCCGTGGCTCTGCTCTTGAAGGGACGCGCCGCCGTAGCTGCGATAGGGGTCGCCCCAGAAGTCGGGGTCTTCCCTTCGGCGGTCCAGCAGGGCGCCGAAGTTGTAGAGCGTCTCGGCGCGAAAGAAGAACGTGTCCCGTGGCTTTGTCGCCCAGTGAGGTCGCAGCGTGTCCGCCAGACCCGACGACCGGTAGCCCTGGACGTCCGCCAGGTCGTGCGCGCCTCCACCACCGACGGGGAGCCCGCAGAGTTCGGCGAGACCTTCGAGCACGGTCGACTTGCCGGACCCGTTCTCACCGACGAGAAAGGTGACGGCGCTATCGAATGTCAGCGAGAGATCGGCGACGCAGGGCAGGTCGAAGGGGTAGCCGGCGTCCTCCGGGATGCGCTCCGCCAGCAGCCGGCACCCGCGGAGATAGGGGGCACCACGTCGATGGGACGGACGTGTCATGGCCGCCACCATACACGACCGCTGCGGCCGATGAGTTCACCGGGATATCGCACCCGAAACCCTCGCGATCGGGCCAAAACAATCTCCATGGTCGTCGCGTCCTGGCCATCGAATAGTGTCCGAAGAGAAACTGATTTCTGGCCGACGTTCGTCTTCCCGTGTCAGGAATGAGGTTGCACTGACCATGGCCGCAGCCGAAGGGGGCTTCGCTTTGCACCGAGTAATCATGGCAACGCCTGCAAGGGCCCTCGTCCTGGGAGCAGCCCTCGTCTTCAACGCGGTAGGCTGCGGCTCTGACGCCAAGAGCAGTTCGACAGGCGACGTTGCCACCGGAGTGGATGCTGCGAATGGGACCGACGCCAGCGCCGTCACCGACAGCACGGACGGTGACGCAGGCGATGTGACCGATACCGAGGTGGGTGGCGACGCCACTGCTTCGGGCGACACCCCAGCCGACACACCGGATGCTCCCGACACCAGCGGCGATGCTTCGAGCGATGCGACGGACGCTATCGGAGATGCCGACGGTGGAGGCGATGCCATCGCGGCGGCCGACGCGACCGACGCCTCCGAAGTGGGTGACAGCACCGTCACGCCGGACGGCACGGGGCCTTCCGACGTCGCAGATACCGGTCTCGATGCTGCGGACGCGGCAGGCGACATTTCCGACACCGGGAACGTTGCCGATACTGATGGCGGCTCCGACAGCACGGACTCCGACGCTTCCGACGCAAGCGGCGAAACGGCGGATGGTGACGGCGGATGTTCACAAGACAGCGACTGCTCGGCGTCACCCGAGACGCCCTATTGCGCGTCTGACGGCAGCTGTGTCGCATGCATCGAGGGCGTCGCGACGGCCACGTGCGACGGAGGCCTGGCCTGCTGCGGCACGGTGTGTATCGACACCGACAACGACCTCGCCAACTGCGGCGCGTGTGGCGAGCCCTGCTCGGTGGACCAGGGGACGGCGGTCTGCACTCAGGGCGCCTGCCTCATCGAAACCTGCAACACGGGCTTTCTGGACTGTGACCAGAACCCCGACACCGGCTGTGAAGTGTCGGAGGCCGCGGGCGGCAGTTGCCTATGCACCCCCGGCGCAGTCGAGCCGTGCTACTCGGGTCCCGACGATACCCAGGGGGTCGGGCAGTGCGTCGCCGGCAACCAGACGTGCAACACAGCAGGCACCGCTTTTGGCCCGTGCGAAGGCGAGGTCGTGCCCGCGGCGCAGGACGACTGCACCGACACCGTGGACAACGACTGCGACGGTGTCGCCAACAACGGATTCCCGGCGGGTGTGGACTGCGTCTGCATCCCCGGCGAAACGATCCCCTGCTACGAAGGCCCCGAGGGAACCGAGGGGGTCGGTGAGTGCACAGGCGGGACTCAGACCTGCCTCCCCTCAGGGCTCGGCTATGGGGCGTGTGAGGGCCAGGTCGTGCCCCAGCCGGAGATCTGCAACGACGGCCTCAACAACGACTGTGTCGGCGGCGCCGATGATCCGCCCGATGAAGACGGTGACGGGTGGACCTACTGCAACGGGGACTGCTGCGACGTCGCCGGGCCTGCGTGCTCGCAACCTGCGCTGGTGAATCCAGGGGCGTTCGAGTTCCTGGGCAACAGCGTCGATGATGACTGCGACGGTCAGGTCGACAACGCGGCGACGAGCTGCGATGTGGGGCTGCCGAGCGACTCGAGCGACGCGGTCCAATACGCGTTCGCGATGGACCTGTGCCAGACCACGACGGTGCAAGACGCCGGTTGGGGCGTCCTCAGCGGGACCTTCTCCCTGGCCGACGGCACCGGCGCACCCGACAGCGGTGCCCACGCCATCCGGCCCGGGTTCGGTTTGATCAGTCCACGACTCGGGGACAGCGTGGGGGTGCTCTCGACCGGAACGGCGGCCGCGCCGGGGGACAGCGCGCCAAATCATCAGCCGTTTCAGCCCGGCGTGGTCCGGTCCATCAGCAGCGGCGCCCCCGCCGACTGGCTGGCGGCCAACGGAGGAACGTTTCCGAACGCGCCTGGCTGTCCCGAGCCCAGTGGCGGCACGACAGCCCAGGACCCGGTCATGCTCTCGCTGTTCGTGAGGGTGCCGACCAACGCGCAGTCGTTCAGCCTCAACACCTACTTCTTGAGCAGCGAATACCCCGAATGGGTATGCAGCGCCTTCAACGACTTCTTCCTGGTGCTGCTGGATTCGAGCTATGCGGGCAATCCCCCCAACCCCAGCGACGGCAACCTCGCCCAGTACTACTCGTCCGGCGGGACCACTTATCCGGTGGGCGTGAACCTGGCGACGGGTAGCACCGGGCTCTTCCAGGCGTGTCAAAACGGGCCCACAGGCTGTGGCTCGGGCGCGGTCCAATCCACCAACACCACCTGCGCATCCACCGCGGAGTTGACCAACACCGGCTTCGACGTCCAGTACCCGCCGCCAGCATTCACCGGCGATCCCGGCTATTGCGGAAGCAGTTTCCTCTCGGGTGGCGGTACGTCTTGGCTCACGACCGCAGGCAACGTGGTCCCAGGCGAGGTGATCGAGCTGCGGTTCGTGCTTTGGGACACCGGGGATGGCTACTACGACTCGGTGGCGCTGCTGGACAACTTCCAATGGGGCATCACGCCTTCGGCGCCCGGAACCTCCGGCCTCTGAGCTTCTGAATCCCGTCGTTCAGAGGCGCATCGCAGTAGGGTGAGCGCGGCCTCCTGCCCGACCGGGTGGTTTTCGACCCTGGGCGCGTCCCTAGGTTTGTCATCATGGCGGTTCAGGCAGAGACGGGTGACGCGGTCACGAAGAAACAGCGAGGCAAAGGCGACAAAGCCGGCGGCCTCGGCGTGTTTCGGTACAGCCCTCGCGGCATCAAGCTCGTCTGGGAGACCAGCCGGGGGCTGACGCTGCTGCTGACGGTGCTGACCGTCGTCAGCGGCCTGCTGCCGGCAGCCATCGCCTACGTCGGCAAGCTCATCGTGGACTCGGTGGTGCTGGCCAACGGGTCCGGGCTGGAAGCCGACCAGGCCGCCGCTGTCGGCTGGGTGGGGCTCGAGGCCGTGCTGGTCATCATCGCTGCGGCCGCCGAGAAGGGCATCGCCATCGCCCAGTCGCTGCTGCGCGCGATGCTGGGTCAGAAGGTCAACGAGATGATTCTCGAAAAGGCCCTCACCCTGGAGATGTCGCAGTTCGAGGACGCCGAGTTCTACGACAAGCTCAGCCGCGCCCGGCGCGAGGCCAGCACCCGCCCGCTATCGCTCATCAACCGCACCTTCCAGGTGGTCCGCAACACCCTGGCCATCGTGAGCTTCGGCGGCTTGCTGCTGGCGTTTTCGCCGCTCGCCGTCCTGATTCTGGTGGCCGCCGGCATCCCGGCGTTCATCGCCGAAGCCAAGTTCTCCGGCGAGGCGTTCCGGCTGTTCCGCTGGCGCACCCCCGAGGGGCGGCAGCGCGCCTACTACGAGACCGCCATCGCCCGCGACACCTTCGCCAAGGAGACCCAGCTCTTTGGGCTGGGGCCTCTGTTCCTGGACCGCTATCGCAGCATCTTCCACAAGGTCTTCGCGGAGGACCGCAGCCTGACATTGCGGCGCGGCTTGTGGGGCTTTGCTCTCGGGCTGCTGAGCACGGCCGCGTTCTACGGCGCCTACGTCTGGATCGCCGTGGACACCATCTCGGGCAGCATCACCCTGGGCGACATGACCATGTACCTGCTGGTCTTCAAGCAGGGGCAGACGGCCTTCGCGTCCATCCTGAAGGCTGTCGGCGGCATGTATGAGGACAACCTCTACCTGTCGAACCTGTTCGAGTACCTCGAGCAGCCCGGCATCGAGCACGGCAACGGCGACGCCACGGAAGGGCCCGACCCTTCCGATGGGCTGCGCTTCGAGAACGTCCGGTTCACCTACCCTGGCTCAGACATCCCGGCGCTCGATGGCGTCAGCTTCCACCTCAAGCCCGGTGAGAAGCTCGCCCTCGTGGGCCAGAACGGCTCAGGCAAGACCACGCTCATCAAGCTGCTGGCGCGGCTGTATCAGGTTCAGGAAGGGAGGATCCTGCTGCACGGCATGGACCTTCGAGACTGGGACATCAACGCTTTGCGCGCCAAGGTCGGCGTCATCTTCCAGGACTTCGTGCGCTACCAGCTGCCGGTCGGCGAGAACATCGGCATCGGCGACGTGGACCGGATGGAAGACCGCCCGAGCCAGGAAGACGCAGCGCAGAAGGCCGAGGCCAGCGAGTTCATCGACGACCTGCCGCAGGACTATGACACCCAGCTGGGCCGCTGGTTCAAGAACGGGCGGGAGCTGTCCGGCGGCCAGTGGCAACGCATCGCCCTGGCCCGGGCGTTCATGAAGAAGGACGCGGCGGTGCTGGTGCTGGACGAGCCCACCGCGGCCATGGACCCGGACGCGGAAGCCCGCGTGTTCGAGAGCTTCCAGGGGCGCACCGAAGACCAGATGGCGATCCTCATCTCGCACCGCTTCTCAACCGTGCGTCAGGCCAACCGCATCGTGGTACTGGACCGCGGGGCGGTCATCGAGAACGGCACCCACGAGGAGCTACTGGCGCAGGACGGGACCTACGCGCATCTGTTCACGCTCCAGGCCGAGGGCTACCGATAGCGCATCCTCCGGTTTTGGTTGATGCTTTCGGGATGCGGCAGACGATGATGGCGAGCCTGCAATGCTTGGTGGCGCTCCTGGTCGGTTGTTCGCGCACCCCTGTGGGAACCACAGATGTGGTGTCTGGAGAGCCGATGGTGCCGTTCGAGCCGGCGGCGGGCCCATCATGCGGCAGCAACGCGCCGTTCCTTCGGGTTTATCCGACGGACGAGCCCACCGACGGGCTCGGTCTGGTCCCGCTGGCCGAGGGCTTCGCGATTCACGCTTCGCAGCGGGGCCCGGACAAGCTGCGGGGGCGCATCCTCCGAGTCGACGAAGCCGGTGAGTTGCTGTGGGAGCACCGCCTCGATGGCGAGATCCACGTCGCTCGCCTTCTGGTCGCCGCCAACGCGACCGATACATTCGTCGTTGCGGGAGACGACGCACCACCCAACGGAGGCGATTGGCTGATCCGACTGGATGGGAACGGCGAGGAGCGTTGGCGGCACTACCTTGGTGAGACCGTCTTGATCCTGGATGCTGCCGTATTCACGGATGGGTCGATACTCCTGGTGGGGCGCTCCATGGTCCAACCGATCCTGATGCTCGTGTCGGGGGCCGGCGAACGGATCTGGACACGGGTGCTGGAGGACGTGAACGCGTCCGCAGCCAGGCAGGTGGACGCGCGAGCCGACGGTCTCACGATCGTGAGCTTCGCCCACGAGGCCCGGCGCCTCGACCCGGCGACGGGCGCCATGGTGTGGAGGACCGAATTTCCGCCCGAGTTGCGTGAGCCGTTGCACGTGGCCTGGGGGGACGGGAAGCTCCTGCTTGCCAGTAGGCTCTCGCCACTCGTTACGGGGCGCGCCCTGGCGCTGTGGAGCCTGGACGAAGGCCGAGTCCTGACTCCGGTGAACGAAGCGCCCGACGTGTTGACCGGGCTTCTTCCCGGTCCATACACCGGGCTGGCGGATGGCTCGTTCGCCGTCGCAGGGCACCTGCCCGATCCGAGCACGGGCGAGACGCGCAACTCCCTTTGGGGAGTCTCCGCCCTCGGCGATGTCCAGTGGGAAGCCGATGTCGGCCTCGACGACCCGCTGGTGTGGTTCAGCGAAGCCCTCGCGACCCAGGACGGCGGGCTGGTGGCCATCGGGTTTGCCGGCGACGAATCGTGGTCGCCCTTCCTCGTTCGGCTGGCGCCGGGTGGGCACACTGAATGCCCGGCCCCTTGACCTCTCGAGCGCTACGGATTCGGGAAGATGGGGTTGGGATAGTTGGGGAACACCTTGCTCTGCGGAGTCACGGTGCCGCTGGGCCATTCGATGGCGACGGCCTCCCAGAGGGCCTCGCTGTTCAGCACCGGGCTCTCCAACTCCAACGCCAGCGCACCGGCAATGTACACCCGCACGGTGGCCGTCGACGGTCCGACGGAGTGGTCGTTCCAGTAATGCACCGCAGCGCGGTAGGTAAGCCCGTTCTCAGGGTTGTTGAGCTGGATGATCTCGGGCCCGGTGCCGTCGGTGTCGTCCCGGGTCAGCGCGGGGTCGTCGTCGACCAGGGGGTCGAACGAGCCCCAGTTGGGTCCTCCGTTGAACCAGAAGGTGTCGTAGAAGCTATGGAACCAGGGCTCGGGTGAGCCGTCCCCGTCGACATCGTTGCCGGTAGCGAACGGGTGGGCGAAGTGGATGTCCAGGTCGGCTCCGGCCTCCGGGCCGGTGTCGCACTGATTCGCGTCGCCCGGCGTATCCCACAATAGCTCGAGATGGATGTCGTCGTCGGGCACGACCGCGACCGTGTACTCGGCATCGGTGCAGGCGCCGGAGTTGTCTTCGTCGGTGACGGTCAGCCGGAAGGTGTAGGTCCCCACGATGGTGGCGTCGAAGGTCGGCGCCTCGACGCTGGCGGCCGGCAGGAAGATGGCGCAGGTCCCGTCAGGCGCCTCGACGGTCCAGCTGTACCCGGTGATGAGACCCTGTGCGAAGGAGCCGGCGCCGCTGAGATGCAGCTTGGTCTGAGGGATGACCTCGTCGCCCTCGGTCACGGTGATGACCGCCGCGCAGCCTGAGCCGGCGTCGGTCTCGGCCGCCACGTCGGGAACGGCGTCGGGAAGGGCATCCGCGACCGCATCGGGCACAACGTCGGGTACCGCATCGGGCACAACGTCGGCTACCGCATCCGGGAGGGCGTCTGGCGTCACATCCGGGACGGCGTCTGGCGTCACATCCGGGACGGCGTCTGGCGTCACATCCGGGACGGCGTCGGGTTCGGCATCAGGGAGTGCGTCAGGTTGGGCGTCCGGGAGTGCATCGGGTTCGGCATCAGCAACAGCATCAGGCTCCGCATCAGCAACAGCGTCTCCCTCAGCGTCCGGAATGCCGCTGTCCGTCTGGACCACGTCGGCCACGCCGTCCGCCACCGCATCGGCCGGCCCATCATCGGGCGTCACGTCGATGATGACGTCCACAGCCGGCAGCTCGGCGGCAGCGTCGGGCGCCGTCCCGTCGACCGCCACATCCACCCCTGCGTCCTCAGGCACATCAGCCTCGACATCGGCGGGCGGCGTGGTCTCGGCTCCAGCGTCGGTGCCGCCGCAGTCGCAGGTCGGCTCGTACGTCCCGTCGGACAGGCAGAGCTGAGCGCCCGCCCCCCCGCCAGGACAGGCGCAGGCGTTGATGGACCCAGGAACACACTGAGGGGGTCCGGCGGTGATCGGGGCAGGCTCCTCCTCTGGGCAACCCGCGAGGGCGAGCGCAAAAGCCGCGATGAACGTCAGGACGACTCGGGGGCGTGCGGTGTCGTACGTCATGCCCCCTTAGACCCGCCCAGCGAGGTGGCGTCAATATCGCAACCGTCTGAAGCCGCTGTCATGCCGGGCGCTGGTGCCTACCGTGCTGGTCGTGACGGTACGCGACCAGACGGGCTCGGCTGGCCCCCAGGTGGAGCAACTGTATGCGGCCTACGCCAACCAGCACACGCTCGAGGACGTGCTGCGCTGGAAGCCCGAGCCTCTGCTGAAGCTCATCGAGGTGGTGACCCAGGACGAGTACACCCTCGACATGGTGTTCCGGTGGGGCGCCCTCTATCTGGTCTACGACGTCACCTGACTGGGCGCCGTCACAGCGGTCGCTGTGATGAACGCCCGACCGAGCGCTCAGGACCTGCTCGACGACCGGCTCGGCCGCGGTTGGCGCCCCACTCCCACCGGAACGCAGGAGGGGCCGGTGGTCCTTGGCTACGCCGCATGTGCTCTTGTCGAGACCCAGGGCTGAGGTGGACCGACCCTACAAACCGCACCCTACGACCGGGGTTCGGCAGACGCCTACCGAATCGCCGAGAGCCCGTCCATGGCAGACCTCGTCGTCCTTGCACGATGGATGTGGCCGGCCAAAGAGTCGTTCGTCGTCGACGGTGCATGTCGCCCAGCAGGCGCCCTCATGGCAGAGACGGTCGTCGCCACAGGGACGTCCCTCTGCCGGGCAGTCGGTGCCAAAGCCGACGTCAACGGGGGCCGACAGGCAGACCCCCCAGGACTGCCAACACGTCTCGCCGAGACCGGTGCAGTCGTCGTCGACGGCGCAGCGCGGCCGACACGCGCCGAAGGGTTGCGAGACCCACTCCGATCCGTCCGCGACGGTCGGCTCCTCGAGGAACACCGGGGTGCAGAGCGCGGTGGATGCGCAATCACCGGCGTCGTACCGGCAGACGGCTCGACAGACCCCCGTCTTGGCGTTGCCGGGCGTACACACCAGCCCCCGTTGGCATCCGTCGCCACCAATCGAGTCGGACTGGCAGGGGTCGCCCTCGGCGCGGTCGCCAACAAGCTGCCCGGCGCATTCGTCGGCCGTCAGGCCAGGGAAGCACTGGTACAGCGACGAGCAGTCGTCGGTGTCGCCGGGGTCGCACAGCGGCGTTCGGTCGCAGTGGCCGCGAACGATTCGACCCGCATCGTCGTAAAGCGCGGTGCAGCTGAGGCCTGGCTCACACCCGGTCTCGGCCGGAGCCAGAAACGGGTCGCAGGACGGCTCGCAGCTCCCGATGCTGCCGGGACGACACATGCTCCCGGGCTCGCAGTCGAGGAACTCGCAATCCACGTCGGCACTGGGCGCGCACCGCCCCACCCAGAGCTGCCCCACGGGGTCGTAACCGTCAGGGACGCATTGGGTGTCACCCGGGCAGGTGTTCGTGGTGCTGAACGGGTCACATGCGGACGGAACGCAGCCGCCCGTGCCGGCCAGCAGCCCATCGGTCGTGTACTGCAGGCAGACCTCTCCGGTGGCACAGCCAGCGGCCGCAGGATCGCATTCCGCCCGGCAGGCGCCCTGGATGCATAGCAGCCCAGCACCGCAAGTTTCAGTGGTGACGCACAACTCTCCGGCCGAAGCCTCACCGGCTTCGATGCAGACACCACCGCCGGAGACCAACAGACATCGCGCCTCGTTGACCGGTAGCCCGCTGCAATCCGCGTCTGTCGTGCATTCGCTCTCTGCGTGGCAGAACGAGCGTGGGTTGCGGACCCCGGGCCCACAGACCTCTCCGGCGGCGCAGGGGTGCTCGGCATCGCAAGCCTCGTAGAGCCGAAACGGAAAACCATCGGTCTTGGTCAACGCGCAGACGCAGGTCAGCGAGCTCTCGCAGCCTTCCTCGCAGGTTTGCCCCATCGCGCCACAGCGGCCCGCGGTCAGCACGATTTCGGGGCCCGCGTCGACCTCACTGACGTCCGTAGCGTCGGTGGCATCGGCGGCGTCACCGATGTCCACCGTCGTCTCGACCTCGGCGGCGATGGGTGGATTGGACTCGGCCGGGCACGCCGCTGAGACCGTGGACAGAGCCAACAGGGTCAGCAGCCCATGCAGGTGGGCGCGTCGAAGCGTCGAAGGGGGCATGGCTTCATCCATGTCGCGGGGGGACCTGTGTCCTACCAACATCCACCGGTGGGCGCCAATGGCTCGCAAGCCTCGGAGTGTGGCGCCGAGTGACCGAAACCGCCGACTGGTGCACACTGGTCCCATGGGAGAGGGGACGCATCAACACGAGTTCGGGCACGAGACCTGCTGCATCGAGATCGACAAGGTGGTCGGCGAGGTCCGGCCTACGCTGATCGCGCCGAACGTCTGGAGCCTGTTGACCAACCACAAGCCGGGGATCGGCGGGGGCAAGCTCCCCAACCGGATGTTGATGTATCTGGTGAAGAACGCGGCCGGGAAGAAGACGCTGGTCGTTCTCAACGGCGTCGCGCCCGACCTCGAGGCCGACGAGCCGTTCGGCGCCATTCGTCGACTCGCCGCCGAGCAGGACGCCACGGTGGGCTACATCTTCAACCCCGGGCCCGAGCACCACATCGCCCTGCCCCACTACGCCCGAGCGTTTCCCGACGCGCGCGTCATGGTGGCGGCGGGTCGGATCCAGCGCGAGAACCCGGAGCTCTGCGGCATGCACAACGTGGAGCTGATGGCTCCCGGAGATGCGGTCCCCGAGCTGGCCTCACAGGGCTTCCACGTTCACATCTGGGAAGGCTGGATGGAGACGCCCCTCATCAACCGGATCCAGTTCCGCTGGGGCGCCAAGCTGGGCACCACCGAGCCCACCATGTTCTGGCACGAGGAGAGCGGCACCCTGCTCAACGGGGGCCACAACTGGTTCTACTGGGGCGACAAGGTCGCCTTCCCGTGGATCGCCCGGAAGATCTTCAAGATGAAGAAGGGCGAGGTGACCTGGTCGCCCAGCCATTACAAGGTCTTCGACGAGGCTCGCTGCCAGGAAAGCGCACGCCGGGTGGTGGACTGGAAGTTTCACACGCTGCTGGACCTGCACTCGCCCGAAGACATCTTCCTGCGCGACATCGCGTACGAGCGGGTGGCCACGCTGTGCCAGCCCCTGATCGACGGCGACTGGGAGAGCCTGCCCTTCGGCCGCGGCGAGCTGGGCATCCCCGAGGGAACCTTCACCGGCGGAAGCTGGAAGACCTACCGCTGAGGCGTACCGCCGCACCGGTAAGCGTAATGGACCGCCGTCGTGTTGGCCTCGGTGCGTGATGACCAGACGAGGTGCACTGCCCCGTTGCGGGTGACCGCCACGTCGGTCATGGACAGCTCGTCCTCCTCACCCTCGGCAAGGACCGTCATCGTCCGGGGGCTGAGGTCCGGCAGCGCGATGTCGGCGACGTGGAGGTCCCAATCGCTGCGGTCGACAAAAGACACGATGGCGGTGTCCCCGGCGGCCGCGAGCGCGTGACCGTGGACCAGCTCCTCGGCGCTCAGACTCGTCTGCGCCCAGGCGCCGTCACCGAGGTGCCGCCGAATCTCGAAGGTGCCGCTCGTGGCCTGCCCGAGCACCACCGGGCTGCCATCGCCTGCGAACGCTACGCCGCCCCCCTTGCCGGTCTTCAGGCTCACGTCATAGACGTCGACGGACGGTCCGGGCGGGACGGTGCGCAGAACCTGTTTGACGTTCCCGTAGCACCCGGAGTGCCGCTGCAGGAAGGTCACCCAGGGCTCCTCGGTGTGGGGGTCGAGGGCGATGAAGGGCTCCCGCCCGCAGCCGAGAGCGTCCGTGGACCAGCCTTCCGTCGGCGACCCGCTCAGCACCGTGATGTCCATGTGGTTCATCGGCCCGTGCTCGGCGACCAGCGCCAGCGACTCCGCCGCCGCGAACTGCACGCTGTGGGGAGCGATGACAGGGTCGGTGTCGACCATCCTGCTCATCCGCCAGCCCGCGGCCCAGCGCTGATAGAGCTGCATGCCCTCGCCGACGTACTCATAGCCGGCGACCACCGGAATGCCTGCCCCCGGCCACCAGGTGATACCGACGCCGTTGGCGTGCCCCTCCTCGCTGATGGTCTCCAGCTCGAACCCCTTGCCCGGAAGCACCGTCGCCGCAAACAGGCCATCGAACCTGGCCGCGATCACCACCATCGCGCCGCCTCCGGGCAGCGGAGCGACCTGGGGCCGGATGAAGTTGTGGGACCAGGCCCCCAGCTGCATGGGCTCCAGCCATTCGCCCTCGTACCCGGCGCAGAGACTGTCGGGCACCGGTGGAAACTCCGGCGGCACGTCGACCGGCTGGGTGTCGACGACGACCGGGCCGTCACCCGAGGTCACCGTGCCTAACGTGCCCTGCTGGGCGTCGTTGCAGGCCCCGGACAGGGCCAGCACCAGACAGGTGGAGAGCAGTCTGACGAACGTCGGTTGCACAACCATGGGGTCCTCACGCGTGGGGTGCCCACACCATGTCGGCCAAAGACGCGCAGAGCAACCGGGGCTAGCTGGCCAGCGTCGCCCTCCAGGACTCTGGCGTCGTCCCGGTCCACCGGTGGAACGCGCGGAACAGGGAGTTGGGGTCCTCGAAGCCCAGCAGGAAGCTGACCTCCGCCGGGCTCATGGCCGTGGTCTTCAGGTAGTGCCGGGCGAGCCGCTCTCGGGTCGTGTTCAGTACGGCCAGCCACGTGGTTCCCTCAGACGCCAGGCGCCGCTGCAGCGTCCGGGTCCCCACCCCGAGCTCCTTGGCGACATCACGCATCTGGGTGCGGCCGCTGGGAAGCAGCTCGAACAGCGCGGCTTGGACCGTCTCGGTGGTGGAGCGTTTCTCATCGGCCTCGGCCATGCGGCGCCTCAGCCCTGGCTCGAAGACCTCCCACATGCGGGCGTTGTGGGTCAGGAACGGGCGGCTGGCGTCCTCGGCGTCCAACACGACGGTGTAGCTCGTTCCAACCTCCACCGGGCAGCCGAAGAAGTCGGTGTAGGGGGCCAGATCCGAGGGTAGCCGCTGCATGATGACCCGACGCGGGATGACCTCGTGCCGCGTCGCTCGGCGGGTGAGGGCCACGAGGAAGACCACTTCGGTGATCCCCGCGGTCATGGGGAGGTCCGGCCGGTGCTTGCAGCGGAACTGGATTCGGGTTTCGTCCGCCGCGATGTCGACGTCCAGCGAGAACTGTCCGACCAGGCGCTTGAACTCCCCCAGTCGTGTCGCCGCGATGTTCATGTCGGGGGAGCAGATGGCGGCGAACATGGCCGGGTCGAACAGCTCGATGGACACGACCTTACCCGCGTGTAGCGGGATCGCGGGGTCATCCGACGCCGCCTCCACCGCGGCATGCAACGCATAGAACCCGTCCAACGGGATATGCGTCCCATCGCCGTCCAGCGTGGTCGGGGGCAGCCCGGCGCGCCGCAGGACGGCCTGCTGGTCCAGCCCGAGGTCCCGCAGGATCAAGCGCCACGCGGGTCCCACGTGAACGGTGCCGTGTTTGTGTCGCATCTCGACGTCCTCCGGATGGGGGAAGGGCGTCGAGGATAGCGGCTTGGACGGACGGCAGCACTCGCACGATGCGCCAGGCGACTTGCGCAGCACGTCATGTCAGACGGTGACAGCCGATGTCAGTCGCGGCTCGCACGCCGCTCGTCGAAGGTGGGCCGCACCCAACGACCCACCCATCCAGAGCTCCAGAGGCCCACGTGAACCGTCACTTCATCACGTCGACCCTGGTCTTCACCCTTGTCGCCATGGGCGGTTGCCCCAGCGATACCGGTGATGGACCTGTTCCCCATGTCAGCCCCGACGCCGACGCCACGGCGACACCCGCGGAGCTCCCGACCGTGGGCCCGCTGCCCGGCGCCACCGTGGGCCACGACTTCACCCGCAGCGGCGGCTTCTTCAGCGCACCGTTCCCCTCGGAGGACCTCAGGACAAGCCATGGCGGGGTCAGCCTCGCAGGGTTCCCCAACGGGCCGGACACGACGATGATCCACCATCTCGTGGACGCCCTGGAGCGCGACGCCGAGGGATTCTCCTCCACGGCGCCCATCTTCGTTCAGCTGAGCGATGCCCCCGACCCGGCGACGCTCCCCACGGCGGCTGCTTCGGTGCGGGACGACGCAGCGGTGATGCTGCTGGACGTGGACCCGGAGTCGCCAGCGTGGGGGACGCGCTATGCCATCGACACCCACTTCAGCGCCGACCCGGGCCCGTACGGCGCTTCCAATCTCATGGCCGCCCTGCCGGTTCAGGGCATCGTCCCGCGACCGGGAACCCGCCACGCCCTGGTGCTCACGACCGGCTTGAAGTCCGTGGATGGCGCTGCGTTCGGTCGGGACCAGGCACTCGTCGACCTCCTCAACGGCGACCCGGTCCCGGGCATGGCAGCTGCCGCCCGCGACCAGTACCATGAAGCGGTCGCGGCCCTGGGCGAGCTCGGCGTCAAGATCGATGACATCGTCGGCCTGTCCGTGTTCGTCACCGACGACCCGGCTGCCCAGTTCCGACGGTTCGTCGACCACATGCTGGCCCAGCCTCTTCCCTCCCCCACCGGCATCGAAGCGCACGAGGTCTTCGACGACTTCTGCGTCTATCAGGGGACGTTCGAGGTCCCCAACTACCAGCACGGCATCGCTCCCTACGACACCCCGGAGGAGGGCGGAGGCTGGGCTGTCGACGCCAACGGCGTCCCACTGCCGGCGGGCACGGAGACGTCCCGTATCGTGTTCACGATCCCACGCGCCCCCATGCCCACCGACGGCTACCCCCTCGTCGTGGCCATCCGTACCGGCGGCGGCGGCGACCGGCCCCTGGTCGACCGAGGGCCCCGTGCGTCCAACGGCGGACCGTCCATCGATCCCGGCACCGGCCCAGGCCTTCACTTCGCACGCGCCGGCTTCGCGGGGGTGACCTTCGACGGGCCCCACGGCGGACCCCGGAACGCCTCCGGCGGCAACGAGCAGTTCCTCATCTTCAACATCGCCAACGCCGTCGCCATGCGGGAGAACATTCGCCAGACGGCGCTGGAGAGCGTGCTGGTTCCGTACATGCTGGAGGGAGTCGCCCTGGACACCAGCGACTGCCCAGGCGCCAGCCCGTCGGCGACGTTCGACGTCCGTCCCGGCAAGGTCGCGCTGTTCGGTCACAGCATGGGGGCGACCATCGGGCCGCTGGCACTGGCCACGGACCCGGTCTTCGGTGCGGCGGTGTTCAGCGGCGCCGGTGGTAGCTGGATCGAGAACGTCATGTACAAGGAGAAGCCGCTGGAGGTGCGGCCTCTCGCCGAGCTGCTGCTGGGCTACACCGGTAAGCGCGACCTGACCCGGTTCGATCCAGCACTGGCGCTGCTGCAGTGGGCGCTCGAGGGGGCAGACCCGCCGCCCTACGCCAGCAGCATCATCGATGAGGCCGAGAGGTTCGGAGCAAGCCCGCGCCACGTGCTGATGCTTCAGGGCGTCGTGGATCGCTACCTTCTACCCCCCATCGCCAACGCGATGTCGCTGTCGGCAGGGCTCGAGCTCGCCGGCCCCGCGCTGGATGAGGTGGTCGAGGAGGTGGACATGCATCGCCCTCTGCGCGAGCTGCTGCCACTGGCACCCCAGGGGCTGACAACTCGAGACTATCCAGTGAGCGCGAACCGGCGAGGCGCCACCGCGCTGGTGACCCAGTTCGAGGAGGACGGGATCGAGGATGGCCACGAGGTGGCGTTTCAGCTGCCGGGTCCCAAGGTCCAGTATGAGTGCTTCCTCGCCACCTGGTTGACCCGCGGGACCCCGACGGTGCCTGCACCGGACCACGAAGGCGCCTGCCCCTGAAGGCTGTCGCGGGCAGGGAAATGAACGGAAGGGCTCTCCTGGTGCATAGTGGCCGCCATGCGACACCCCTCTGCGACTCCCCTTCTCTCGGTCACCCTCGCTCTCGCGCTGCTCTCAGGCTGTCCCAGTGACGAGCCCGAAGGCACCACGCCCGATGTCAACGCGCCCGATGTCGTCGCCACGTCGGACGCTGGCGACGCAGCCTCCAGCGACACCGGTCCCGCTGGGCCTTGCCAAGCGTGTCTTCCAGCCGGCGGCCTGCCGACCCTCGGTGACGTCGCCCTCGAAAGCCTCAACCGCGGCGCCGGCGACGACTGCGCCGGCGTCTGCATTCGCATCGGTGATACCGGAGATGGGCGCTGTGTCGCCCCGGAGGAGCCGGGCAAGGCCTGTGACTACCGCGCGGGTGGCTTCGAGGCCGAGGCCGTGCATCCAGCACTGGCCAGCGAGCCCTTCACCATCCGCGCGGTGCCCGACAATGGCTGCAAAGCCGATGACTGTATGTGCAACCAGACCCAATGCCAGGGCACCGGCGATCCATTTCGGAAGTCGAGCGTGGTGATCGTGCCGAAAGATGGCGCCACGCGCGACGAGCTGTTCGTGTTCCTCGGCGGCACCGGCGGCTCATGTACCAACCACAAGTGGATCACGAGCATGGCCGCGACCGCGGGCTACCGGGCCATCTGCCTGGCCTACATCAACGACCCGTCGGCGCTCGACTACTGCATCGACGCCATCCGCGACGACCCCCAGACCAGCTGCGGCAACGACTTCAGGCGCGAGAACATCTATGGCGAGGACACACTCCCCATCTTGAATGTCGGGCCCCACAACTCCATCGTCGGTCGGTTGACGGCGCTGCTTCAGCACCTCGACGCCACGGCGCCAGAGCGGGGCTTTGGCGCCTACCTCTCAGCAGGCGACATCGCGTGGGAAAAGGTCGTCATCTCCGGGTTCTCCCAGGGCGGCGGCAACGCAGGAATCCTCAGCCAGGACCACGCGGTCGCGCGCGCGGTCTTCTTCTCCAAGGGCATCGGCTCGACCTTCATCCCCCAGGGCGAGTCCTGCGCCACACCGGCCGACTGCACCACCGAGGCGGCCGACAGCTGCGTGGCCAACAACTGCGTGGCCACCGAGCCGAGCGCCTACGTGACCCAGTCCCGCGCCACGCCGGCGGAGCGGACCTTCGGCATCATTCACGTGCAGGAAGGCGCCATCACCTACAGTCCGGACGCGTTCCGGCAATGGGGCATGGACGTGTGCGGCGATCTCGTGCCGGTCGAGGATCGCGCCGATGATTATGGCTGCGCGCGAATGCTAACGACGGACGCGACGCCCGGCGGCGACAACCCCGAGGGCTTCCACGGCTCCATGGGGACCGACGGGGCCATGGCCAAAGACGCAGATGGGTATCCGCTGAACCAGCGGGCCTACCTGTACATGATGACCGCCGAGTAGACCGCCGTCAGGCGGCGCGCTTGGGCGCGATGGCTGCGACGTGGCGCTCCAGCGTCGCCTGCTCGGAGGCGAATCCCTCGCGGAAGACCTTGGCGACCGCGGCTTCGATGACTCGCCCGACGATGGGCATGTTCACCCGAAGATCCACCACCGAGTGGATCCGCGCGCCGTTGCCCTCGGCCACGACGCGGGTCTCCCCGGACACCGAGATGAAGTCGCCGCCGACGCCGACGTAGCGCCAGCGCATCGTCTGGCCCTGGCGATCCCAGTTACAATGGGTGACGCCGCGCACATGCCGGGTCCGGTCGATGATGCCGAAACGGTTCCGGTCGTGCTCATCCGAGCAGATGTCGAACCGAACGGCGTGGTCGCTCTCGCCGCGCGCCTCGACCCAGGTGGTGATGACCGTATCGCGCCGCAACCGCTCCGCCTCGATGGCGAAGTCCGGGGACAGCAGCACCCTCTCGACGTCGGCCGGAGAAGCCGCGACAGGGTATGTGTTGGTCAAGCGCATACCCCCCTCGATGTGAGGCGGGGTGGGAAGGTGCGCAAGTTTCAGCGGGGCTTGTGGCTCGTGCCCTCACCGGCGGTGATGAACAGGGCCGTCACCGGCGCGTCCGGGCCGGCGTCGGCAGTGTGCCAGACCCCGGGCGGGTTGATGGCGTACTGTCCCGCCTCGAGCGTCACCTGCTTCACGCCATCCTCGAGCTCCTGGTGCAGGGTCAAGCGGCCGCTGACGCAGTAGACCACCTCGGCGCCGACCGGGTGGCACTCCCAACTCGTCCATGGGGCGTCAAAGCTGTGCAGCGCAACCAGCCGGCCCTCCTTGCCGTCACCGCCGTGGCGCTGCCCATAGCCGCCATACCAGGCCATGTCGCCCGTGTGTTCCGGTTGCACCACCGCAGTGGCGCCGAGGCCCAGGTGGATGGGGAAACGCGCGAGATCGTGGACGCCGTCAGCCATGGTCTTCTCCTGTGAGGGGGATGAAGAGGTCTACGCCATGGGCCCGCCTTCGACAACCGGTGGCCGTTTGCTGCAAAGCGGGCGGCCGCGTAGGTTCGTCGCACACACACAGCCGGAGCGACGACGATGCCCGACACCATGCGCGCCATGGCCACCCCGGACGCGAACACGGTCATGCGTGTGCAGATCCCGGTGCACTCCTACGGCAAGTGGTCCAAGCGGCTGGCCCGACAGCTGGACCGAGGCAGAAAGGGACGCGTGGTCGTAGACGTCGCCGACCACTGGGAGTAGCGGGCCGGCGCCATGCCGACGGTGATGCTCCCAAAGGCGCTCGCGGGCTACCGCTGTCAGCGGTCGTTGGTCTGTTGTCGGCCACCGTGGCGCGTCTGGCTGGCCCCCGAAGAGGTCGAGCGGCTGGGGTCCGAGCATGTCGAGCCCCTTGGCGGAGGGCGGCACCTGCTGGCTCAGCGGGACAACGCCTGCAGCCTGCTCCACGCGGGACCGCCGGGCGCGTGCACGCTCCACAGGGACGCGGGACACGACGCGCTTCCGCGGCAGTGCCAGAACTTCCCACGTTCGGTGGCCCGTCGCGCGGACGGACAGCTCGAGCTGGCGTTCCTGCTGGACTGCCCTACGGTGGCGGGGATGGTGGCGCAGCTGTCGGAGCCGTTTGCCCTGGTGGAGGGCGAGACCTTCGCCCTCCCCGTCGCCCCCGTGAACCCGAGCATCGACCTCGCGGCCCTCGACGCGGCGCGGGAGCGCTGGTGGTCGCGCCTGGCGGACGCGCAGACGTCGCGGGACCTCTTGGCGGTGGCGTCAGCCATGGGCGCGGGTGACGTAGACCCGGTCCCCGAGCTGACCCTCGGGATGCTGTATCGCCTTGCCGATGGAGCGCGTTTCTGGCCGCACCATACCGCACTCCTCGAGGCCCTGAAGGGTGGAAGGAGAGACGCCGAGGTGGACGGGCTTGCCGTCGGGGCGTTCGCCTACGCGGCGGCCATGGGTGTGCAGCAGGCCGCGCTGCACGACGGGCGTCCCTTGGAGGCCGGCATCCGAGCGGCGGGAACGGCGCTGGTGACGATGCTCAACCTGCATGCCGCCATCGTCGAGGTTTGCGACGAAGACGCGACAATGGAGGTGATGGTGGCCGCGACCCACAGTGGGCGGATGGGGCGGATGGGTGAGGGTGTGCTGACGGGCTGATGGTGGACGTCTACCGTGGACGTAGACGTGGACGCCTGACGGGGACGCAGACGGGGACGTGGACGTCCACGTTCTTTCAGGACGTCCAAGTTCGGGTAGGACCGCCCGCTAGCCGCGACCGTGTGGCGCGTCCCAATCGAGCTCGGGCCCCTTGCTGATGATGCCGGTCGGGTTGATGCCCGGGCTGCGGCCCATGTAGCCCTTCTTGTAGAGCTCGAAGGTGAAGGTCTCGCCGACCCCTGGGGTCTGGTACAGGTCGCGGGCATACCCCCACAGATTGGGGTAGTCGACGATGCGCTTGCGGTTGCACTTGAAGTGCCCGTGGTAGACGGCGTCGAAGCGTGCCACCGTGGGGATCAGCCGGACATCGGCCAGGGTCAGCTGGTCGCCGACCAGGAAGCGGTGGCGGGACAGACGCTCCTCCGCCCGATCCAGCGCCTCGAACAGCGGCCAGAACGCCCGCTCGTAGGCCTCCTGGGTCCGAGCAAAGCCACACTTGTACACGCCGTTGTTGATGGCGCTGTAGACCCACGCGTTGACCCGGTCGATCTCCTCTCGTAGCGGCTCCGGGTACAGGTCGAGGTCGTTCGCGCCCGCCGGCCCGAACTCACCGTCGAGCATCATGATGATCTCGGCGGACTCGTTGCTGACGATGGTCTCGAGCTCACGGTCCCACAGCACCGGGGTCGTGGCCGAGCCGGTGTAGGCGCCGTCCGCCGCGGCGTAGACGTGGGGCAGCGGTATCTGGCCGTTGTCGTCCGGCTGGAAGGCGTCCACCGCTTCCGAGGGTGGATACCACCAGCCGTGCTCGTTGCGCCGGAAGTGGGCCACGGACATACCGACCGCTTCCGTCAGCCCCTTCAGCGCTCGCGCCAGGATCGTCCGGTGGGCCCAGGGGCAGTTCCAGGCTACGAAGAGGTGGTAGCGACCAGCCTCGGGGGCGAACCGTGACGAGCCATCGGCGCGCACCCAGTCGCGAAACGACGTGACCCCACGCACGAAGTCGCCGCCCGCGCTGGTCCGCGTCTGCTCGGGCTTGGCGACCCAGACACCATTGATGAGTTTTCCCATGAGTGAAGACTACGATGCCACATGTCGGCGCGGGGTGTGGTGCCGTGGCGCGACGCGTGGCTGAGGGTGTGACCGGCCACGCGGGGGTTACACGGCGTGACCTGATTACGACCACTTACGCTCACCTGCCCCTGGCACGGCTGTTGCTGAAGGAGTCTCCGTCATCCCCAACCTGGAGTCTTCATGGCGGCCCTCTTCCAAGCTCTCGCTGGCGTCGGAATCATCCTGTTCTTCGGCATGGCCAGCTCGGGGTGCCCAGACATCCCCAAGGTGCAGTGTACCAACGACGAATCCTGCGCCTCATTCGCAGCCGAATCCTGCATGCAGGGCCGCTGCGTCGCCGGCAACTGCATCGCCGAACCGAAAGACGGATTCTGCTTCATCGATGGCGTCTGCTTCACCGAGGGACAGAGCAAGCCCGCCGAGCCCTGTCTGGTGTGCGATGGTGCGCGCGACGAGTACGCCTTCGTGGACAAGACCTGCGCCGCCAACGAGACCTGTGACGCGCTGGGCATGTGCATGGCGGTCGGCGGCGCCGACGTCGTGGTTGGCGATGCCGACGCGACCACGCCGGACGCTGAGACCGAGGTTTCAGCGCCCGATGCCGACGTTGTCGCTGGCCCCGACGGCGACGCCGACGCCGCAGAGGACACTTCTGACGGCGCGATGGAGACGATCGACGCCCCGGATGGTACGGCGGACACCGCAGACGCAGGACCCGATGTCCCCGCTGTCACCGAGCCGGACCCCGCCTCCGCCACCCAGATCGCGCTGCTCCACTCCGAGGTGACCACCTCGGTGGGCCCGGTGGTGGTCACCTACGTCCGCCCGCCCCACGGCGACGACTGGCCGGGCTTCACCGTCCAGGCGACCGCCGACGGCCCCGCGGTCATGTTGACCCCGGGGGAGGGCACGGCCGCGTATCCGGACATCGTGCCGGGCGACATCATCAGCTTCGACGCCACCCTCATCACGCCATGGTACGGCATGGTCGAGGTCACCGGGGTACAGAACCTCGTTGTCCTCGGCAGTGGCTACGACGTCACCCAGATGACCCAGGACATCACCCAGACGAGCGATGTCACCTCCGCCCTCGACGACTACGCCGTCGAGCTGGTGACCGCGTCCTTCGACGTCCTCCCCGGCACCCAGGTAGACGCCGGCGTCGCATACACCCGCTGGGACATCGACCTCCCCAATCTGACCGGGGATACCAACCTGTCGCTGCGTGTGCCAAACACGCTTGCCGACCAGCTCGGCGACCTGGGGGGCTGCAAGCTGACCACCAGTCATACGCCCCTGTGGCGGTTCTTCGAGCAAGCCCAGGTGTCCGCCTGGCACGCCGACGAGATCGCCTTCGACCAATGCCCCGACGTCAAGGCGGTGTCTGCCCAGACGCCCACCGACACCACCGTCGTGGTGAGCTTCAACCGGGCCGTCCAGGCCAGCTCGCTAGCGGAGGACGGCAATCAGTTCACCATCCCGGGGCTCACCGTCACCGGCGCGTCCCTGGCCAATCCGCTGCAGGTCGTGCTGACGACCGGCGCGCAGACCTCGGGCGACTACACCGTCTCGGTTGAGGGCGTGCAATGCATCGCTGGCACCACCGTGGACGCCGCCCATGCCGAGGTGACGTTCACGGTCGCGCCCTGACCCCCGAAAGTTTGCCAGCCCCGCCGCTCCACCCGACAGTCGGCGGGTGCTGGCCCTTCTCGAGCTTCCGTCGATCGTCGCCCTCGCCACGGCGTTGGTAGGGCTTGTCGCCGGCGTGTGGCTCGCCCGATGGTGGAGCGGCGTGAAGGCGCGGCGGCGCATGAAACGCCTGCGTCGCCTGGGCGACCGCGGCGAGAAACGAGCCCGAAAGCTACTGGAACGAAGAGGCTTTCGGATCGAGGACTGGCAGGTCAGCGTCCAGCTCGAGGCGGTCATCGACGGTGAACTGCGGATGTTCCCGGTGCGCGCCGACGGCCTTGTCCGTCGGAACGGCGAGCGCTTTGTGGTCGAAATCAAAGGTGGGTTCGAGGCGGCCAAGATCACCAACCGAACCACCCGCCGGCAGCTGTTGGAGTACGCTGCAGCGTTCGGCGCGAGCGCGGTGGTGCTGGTGGACGCTGCCCGGGACCAGGTACACACGGTAGTCTTCCCGGCCCTTCGCGGTTGACCACGCGGCCGCCGCGGTGGTTGTATCCCCGCTCGGTTCAAGGAAGCACTCAGGGAGGGGCCATGAAGAAGACCCATGTCTTCATACGCGGCGTGATGGCATCGCTGTTGGTCGTATTCGCTACCGGCTGTAACATGACGCAGTTCGCCGCCGACAGCACCGTCGAGGTGATGAAGGCCGGCAACCCGGCGGTCGCCGAGGAGAAGAACCCGGCGCTGGCCAAGATGGGGCTCGAGGGCAACCTCAAGCTCATGGAAGGCCTGATGTACTCGACGCCGGACAACGCCACGCTGTTCCGACTGGCGACCGAGGCGTTCGGGTCGTACGCGTTCGGCTTCCTTGAGCCCAAGCTGTGGACGATGGATCCTACGTCGGGCGACACCTACGTCTACCGCATGCACGTCAAGCAGCTCTACGAGCGGGCGCTCAAGTACGCCAAGCGCCTGGTCGAGCTCACCGACGCCGACATGCACGCGGCGCTGAAGAGCCGCCCGAGCCTGCAGAAGGCGCTGGCCGGTGACGTCGACAAGGAGACCCTGGAGGCCCTGTATTGGGTGGCGCAGGCCCTCGGCCAGCTGGTCGCCATCGACCCGGAGGACCTCGAGAACCTGGCGGACGTCGGGATGGCCGACGACATCATGGAGAAGATCGCCAAGGCCCACCCGAAGTACGAGGACGGCGCCGCGGCGATGTTCATCGGCACCAACTTGTCCATCAAGGGCAAGGGACTCGGGGCTGACCTGAAGAAAGCCAAGGCGTCCTACGACGCCGCCATCGCGACGACGGGCGGCAACTACCTGCTGCCCCGCTTCATGATGGGCCGCTGGTACTGCGAAGCCATCAACGATCGCGCCTGCTTCGAGAAGACGCTCAAGGCCGTGATCGCCGCCAACCCGAACACCCACAAGCAGCGCCGGTTGACCAACATCCTGGCGCAGAAGTGGGCCCGTCACTGGCTCGATCGCGCCGACGAGCTATTCTAGACGCCTAGAATCTTTGAATTAGACAGGCGTCGCTGTTCCTGGCGGCGCACGTGAGACAGGAAGCAGGTCCATGAAGAAATTGGTTGTCGCTGTGTGCGGCGTTCTCGCCGTATCCCTTGCGTTCCCGACCGTCGCTGCGGCCGAGTCGCCCAAGGCGAAGAAGACGACGCTCAAGCTCGGCACGCTGGCGCCCCGCTCGTCCTCCTGGATGGCGGTATTCGTGCGCGCCGCCGCGGAGATCAAGAAGGCCACCGACGGTCAGGTCGTGTTCAAGATCTACCCGGGTGGCCGTCAGGGCGACGAGAAGGTCATGGTGGGCAAGATGCGCACCGGCCAGCTGGACGCTGCGGCGGTGACCGCGGTGGGCCTTGGTGAGATCCTCCCCGAGGTGCTGGTGCTGCAGGCCCCCCGCGTGCTCAAGAGCTACAAGCAGCTGGACAAGGTCCGCGGCCAGCTTCAGCCCGAGTGGGACAAGAAGATGCTCGACAAGGGCTTCATCCTGATGGGATGGGGCGACGTCGGCTCGGTCGACTGGCACTCCAAGCACTCCATCGCCACCCCCGACGACATCAAGAAGGGCAAGGTCTGGATCTGGAACGCTGACCCCGTCGCCCGCGCGACCGCCAAGGCGCTGAACATCACCGGCGTCCCCGCGTCCGTGCCAGACGTCCTGGCGGGCCTCAACAGCGGCAACATGGACACCATGTTCGCCTCCCCGTTGGCCTGCCTGCAGTTGGCCTGGTGCGACCACATGAAGGCCCGCACCGACCGCGTCTGGTCCTTTGGCATCGGCGCCCTGCTGCTGTCCAAGAAGGGCCTCGAGAAGGTGCCCGAGCCGTACCGCGCCACGGTCCAGGAGATCTGGGCCAAATGGACCAAGGCCCTGGTGAAGAAGATCCGGGTCGACAACGACAAGGCCCGCAAGATCCTGGCCGCCAAGAAGGGCGTCGCCCCGGTCAGCGTCAGCGACACCGCTGCCTGGGACAAGCTGGCCAAGTCGGTGCAGAACGAGCTGGTGAAGAAGAAGATCTTCACCTCCGAGCTGCTGGGTCGGGTCAAGTCGCTCGCCAAGTAGCGACCCGCAGCGACCTCGATAGCGTCCATGCCTACTGTCCTGCGCACGTTCTACACCCGGTGGCTGCTCTACGCTGAGCTGGGCATCCTCACGGGTCTGACGGCGCTGGTGGTGGTGGGCGCGCTGCTGATCGCGCTCAGCGGGTGGATCGACCCGCGGCCGCTCACCGAGCTGTTTGGCGTCGAGGACCTCACGGTCCTGCAGACGCTGGTCTACAACGCGACCCTCATCCTGTGCCTGTTCGGCGCCGTGATGGCGGCGCGGCGGGCCAGCCATATCGCCGTGGATGCGGTGACTCCCCATCTGAGACCGGCCGTGCGGGCTCGCATGGAAGGCGCCATGTGGCTCGTGGCGGCAGGGGTGTCGCTGTGGATCGCCATGACGGGCTTCGAGTACGTCAGCCAGTTCGTGGGCGAGGAAGAGCGCATCATCCTGGGCCAGGGCGGAGGCTACTCCAAACGGCTGTGGCGCTGGCCCCTGGTCATCGCCTTCGGCTTGATGGCGCTGCACTTCGCGGTCACCGGTTCCGTGCGGCTGATGGGCAAACAGCTTCACGAGGTGGGGCTGGCGGATCCCCCCGTGGTGGCCGAGCCCGCTGCCGAGGGGAGCGGCGAGACCAAGACTGAAGCCCATTACGATACCGAGGCCGAAGCCGAAGAGGCGGACTCGAAGGAGGGCGACGTTTGACGTTCGTCGGCCTCTTCGCCCTCGCAACCCTGGGTGCACCGCTGTTCGTGGTGATGTTCCTGCTCACGGCGTACCTGTACCCCTCGGCGGACATCCCCCTGGTCAACACCATGGTGGTGGTCGAGGACCTTTACGAGAAGGCCTACCTGCTGCCGATTCCGATGTTCACGCTGGCGGGTTTCGTCCTCGCCGAGAGCAGGGCTCCCCAACGACTCGTTGGGTTCTTCGAGGCCGGCTTCGGCTGGCTCCCCGGTGGCCTGGCGGTCGTCACCGTGGTGGTCCTGGCCTTTTTCACGACCTTCACAGGAGCGTCAGGAGTCACCATCATCGCGCTGGGCGGGCTGCTCATGCCGTTGCTGGCGGAGCGGAAGTACCCTGAGAACTTTCGTCTCGGCCTGCTGACCTCGTCGGGCTCCATCGGCCTCCTCTTCTTCCCCAGCCTCCCGGTGTTCCTGTGCGTCACCGTGGTGGCCCTGAGCGGCCAGAAGGGCGTCAACGTCACGCCCGACGGCCTGTTCCTGGCGGGACTCATACCCGGGACGCTCATGGTCGGCGCCCTGATGGGCTGGAGCATGTGGCGCGGCCATCGCCTGAAGATCCCGCGCGTCAAGCTGGACCTGGGCAAGGTGGCCCGCTCGCTGTGGGAGGCCAAGTGGGAGGTCTTTCTCCCGGTCTTCCTGCTGCTGCTGGTGTCCGGTGGGTCCATCAGCCTCAACGACGTCTCCGTGGTCACCCTCGCCTACATCGTGTTCGTCGAAATGGTGCTCCACCGGGACATCCCATGGCGGCAGCTGCCCCGCATCATCGCCGACGCGATGGCCCTGGTCGGCGCCATCGTGGTCATCTTGATGGTCATCGTCGGGCTCAACAACTACCTCAACGACGCCCGCATCCCCGAAGCCATCCTGGCTGCGCTCACCGACGTCTTCGACTCCAAGTGGGGCCTGCTGCTGGCGCTGAACCTGTTCCTGCTGGCAGTTGGCGCCATGATGGACATCTTCAGCGCGCTGGTGTCGGTGCTTCCACTGCTCATCCCGCTGGCCATCGAGTTCGACATCCACCCGCTGCACCTGTGCGTCATCTTCCTGGCCAACCTGGAGGTCGGCTACATGACGCCGCCGGTGGGCATCAACCTGTTCATCTCCGCGCTGCACTTCAAGAAGTCCATCACCAACGTGGCCATGTCGGTGCTGCCATTCATGCTGCTGTTGTTGGTCACCTTGCTGCTCATCACCTACATCGAGCCGCTGTCGACGTGGCTGCCGAGGCAATTCGGCGAGGGCGTCGAGATGGTGCAGCAGCCCAAGGAGTCCCAGGAAGGGATGACCGACGACGGGGCCATCGACCTGGACGCGGTGCCACTTCCGGACGACACCAAGAAGAAGAAGAAGAAGCCCGACAAGCCCGCGGCCGGGGACGACGACCTGCAAATCGACAGTGGCGACCTCGACCAGTACCTCGATTCCGACGGGGGCGACGACAAGGGCTCCGGCGACGACCTCGAGATCGACAACAGCGACCTCGACCAGTACCTCGACGACGGCGAGGGGGCGAAGACGCCTGAGAAGAAACCGGCGCCAAAGAAAACGGATGACGCGGACGACCTCGAGATCGACAACAACGACCTCGACCAATACCTGGAGTAGGTCATGAACGCCGTACATCACGCCAAACGACGCACGCGCCCGGTGGAGTTCGTCGAGCCGCCATCGCTTCCTCCGTGGCTCGGCAAGCAGCTGCCCTGGCGTCGACGCGTCGCCCGCATCGGCGAGCACAAGGTCCACTTCATCGATCACCAGGACCACCGGGACCACGCCGTCCTGCTGATGCACGGCAACCCCACCTGGAGCTACCTCTGGCGCAAGGTCATCCATGCGCTCTCGGGCCATCCGGTACGGATCATTGCCCCCGACCTGGTGGGGCTCGGGCTGAGCAGCAAGCCGCGCGACGTGGGCTTTCACACGCTGGCTGACCACATCCAGATTCAGACCGCGCTGGTGCGCGCGCTGAACGTCAAGACGCTGACCATCGTCGGCCAGGACTGGGGCGGACCGATCGTCAGCGGTGTGGGCTACAACCTCTCGGACCGGCTGCACGGTATCGTCTACGGCAATACCGGCGTACTGCCGCCCAAGCACTTCAAGGCGACCGCCTTCCACCAGTTTTCCCACACGCCAGTGGTCAGCGACCTGGTGTTCCGCAGCACGCTCTTCCCGGTGCCGGTCATGTGGACGACCCAGGGCGACAAAACCAGCATCGGGCCGCGCGAGCTTCGTGCGTACGCGTACCCGTTCGGCAAGCTGGCCGACCGCGCCGCGCCGCTGGCTCTGGCCCGCATGGTCCCTACCTACGAGAGCCACCCCGCCGTAGAGATCTTCCAAAACGTCGGGAGCTGGGTCGCAAGTTGGCGCGGGCCGGCGTCCCTGGTGTGGGGCTTGCGCGACCCCATCCTGGGCCGTGCCCTCAAGCGTCTTGCCGAAGCGCTTCCACAAGCGGTCGTGCGCGAGACGCAGGCCGGGCACTTCCTGCAGGAGGAGGTGCCGGAGATGCTGGCCGAGGAGATCCTGCGCGTGGTCGCCAGCGCATGACCTCGCCTCGGCACGCAGCCGTTGCCAGTTGCGGTCTTGCCGCGTTGGCGCTGCTGCTGGGCGCATGCGGTCAATGCGGAGCCGATGGGCCCAGCGCCGCCAACGACACCGCGCCGACGCCCGACGGGACGGCCCGTGCTGGGGGGCCGCCCCTGGAGTCGCCACCGCCCCCCGAGATCAACCTGCGCTCGATGCTTCTGGAGGAGCTGCCCGCAGGCCTCAAGCCCCTGGCCATCAGCTTCGGCCCGCTTGGCAACCACGTCGCGTGGCTGGAGGACACCGGGGTCGACCGCGTCCGGCTCACCCTCGACGGGAGACCCGGCCCGGAGTTCGTGGGTCTCGGCGAGTACCTGTGGTCACGTGACGGTCTACAGCTCGTCTATTCCGGCCACACCGGCCCCGGGGAGGACAGCGCTGGTGGCACGCTCCTGCGTCGGTGGTACGTGCTCGTCGGCGCCGAGCGGTATGGCCCCTTTGCCCGAGTGGACAGCACGCGCCTGGCCGACGACGGGGCGGTCACCTGGCGGGCCACCTACAGCACACCCACCGTGGATGAGACACGAGCCACACGCCCCAACGTGGCACTGGTGGTGGATGGCGTCGCTGACCCGAAGTTCCTGGAGCTGCCGCCCAGCGGGATGGTGTTCGACCGTGCGGGCCGGATTCGAGCGTACCGGGCGCGCTCGGAGAAAGGCTGGCACCTCGTACGCAAAGGGAAGGTCGGACCGCCGTACGACCGGGTGAGCGACGCCCGATTCAGTGCTGACGGCGCAGTCATGGCCTACATCGCAGGGAAACGCGGCGAGGTCTCGGTGGAGGTGGTCGTCAACGGGAAGGCCTCTCGACTCCCCTTTGGTTCGGTCCGAGACCTTACCCCCTTCGACGACGGGCGCGTCGCAGCGGTGGCCGACCGGCGGGTGCTCATCACCGACGTGAAGGCGCCCCGTGAGGCATGGATCGAGGCGGACAGGGTCAGCCACCTTCAACGCGTTGGCTCGAGACTGGCATATGTGCTCGACAAGGACGGCAAAACCCGCTTTGTCATGGGCGCGGACACCCACGCGCTGCCTCAGGGCGCCTCCGTGCGGGCGGTGGACCTGAGCCCCGCTGGCAAGCGCTTCATGGTGCGCTACCGGGTAGGAACCCGGTCCGAGGCACGTGTGGGTAAAGCCACCTGGCCATCATCCGCGGTCGTCAAGGCCGTCACGTGGTCCTCCGATGGGGCGCGCCTGGCCTATGTCATGACCACCAGTGGGCCTGTCGGCAAGGACCGGCGGCCCTCGTCCCAGGCCACGGTGGTGCTGGACGGCAAGACCCTGGGACCGTTCGAGGCAGCGTCCGCCCTGTCATTTTCGCCGTCCGGCGAGCGCTTCGCATTTGTCGCCCGGGGACTCGACGGCGTCAGTCATGTGTGGGTGGACGGGAAGCCGCGGAGGGACGTCGAGGGGCATCCGATGGCCCAGGGCGCGGCCTGGTCGGACAACGACGAGTACTTCTTCGGCCTGGTGAGCAAAGGGCGCGCGAGGTTGGTCTGGGAGGGGGGCAAGACCCCCTTCTTCGAAGCGCTCTACCCCGGCCGCTTCAGCAACGACGGGAGCCGCTTTGGAGCTGGCGTTCGCCAGGGCCGTGAGCTCCGATGGCTCGTCACCGAGCTCTGAATCGCGCCTGGAGAGTCGACGCCCCCGAGCACCCAGTAGTGCACCGCGGGGCCACTCAATCCTCCCCGACCACACAGTTGCGGCCGCTGTTCTTGGCCCTCAGCAGCCGCTGGCTGAGCCGCTCGGTGAAGCGGGCGACGTCCTCGCCCTCCCTGCGGGCGGCGACGCCGGCGCTGATGGTAACGTGGAGGGTCCCGCCATCCTCCAGGTCGAAGGAACGCTCATCGATGCACTGCCGCAGCCGCTCGACGACCTGCACGGCATCCGCGCAGCGGGTGTCCGACAGCACGACGACGAACTCCTCGCCGCCATAGCGGGCCAGCCAATCCGACTCGCGCAGATTGCTCGCCAGCCGCGCCGCCACCGCGGCCAATACCCGGTCACCCGCAGGCCAGCCGTAGGTCTTGTTGACCTGCCCGAAGTGGTCGATGTCGATGAGCGTGGCGCTGAGGAGCTCGGCCGGATACTGGCCCACCTCGAACGCCAGGCGGCGGTCCATGTAGCGCCGTGAGAACGCGCCCGTGAGGCTGTCCACCTCGGCCTGCTGTTGGAGCTGCTGAAAGAGCTGGCGCCCGCGGCGCGTCAGTACATCCGCCACCCGCTCGGCGATGACCCGGGTCATGTTCTCGAAGCCCTGGATGGCAGGATCCACCTGCTGCTCCATGGCCTCGCGCTCCAGATCACTGGCGTGGCGAATAGTGTCTCTTCCCGCGGCTTTGGCCGCATAGACCGCGCCATCCGCTTTGCCCAGGAGCGCGCTGGCGTCCACCGAGGGTCCGTCGGTGGCGACTCCCACCGACGCGGTGACGCGCAGTCGACGCGCGGTAAACGGACGCTCCCGAACGAGCCCGTGGAGCTTGCGCGCCAGCGCCATGGCGGCGTCGTAGCCGACCTCGGCGAAGATGCCGACCTCCTCTCCCCCCAATCGCGCTGCAAACGCCCACGGCGGGATGCTCAACCGAATCCGCTCGCCCAACTCGGCCAGGACCTCGTCGCCAGCGCCGTGCCCGTGCTGGTCATTGACAGCCTTGAACCGGTCGAGGTCGATGATGAGCACCGACCGGACGGGCCGCGAGCCCGGCTCCGCCGCCGCGCTGGGCCAGGCTTGAAGCCTCTCGACGAACGGTTGACGCGCCCAGAGCCCGGTGACCCGGTCGTGACCGATGCGAAGCGCGTCCGCCAGTCGCTCCAGACGGTGCGCGATGAGCGCCGGTGAAGCGCCCTCCGACACGACGTCCTGGTCGCCCTGCAGCCCACTGAGCACCGGGCCCATCCATGACTCCGGGACGACGAGCAGGGCCGATTGGCCTGCGGCCGCCGCGAGGAGGCTATCAGCGTCGGCGTAGTCCCGCCCCTGCAGTACCGGAAGTTTCATCGGCCCACAGGATGGTGGCCAGGTCCATACCCGTCAACGCTGGGTCAAAGCTCCCGCGGCGCGCACTACGGCTTGGCCTACACGGTCATTCGGGAGTCTTCGGTGGTGGCGAACACGTCGCGCACGGTGAATGTCTCTCCATCGAGCCGTACGGTGCCGTTCAGCGAACCAAAATACTGGCTGTGGTCGACGTTCAACACCAGGGGAACCCGGTGCGCATCGCGTCGGTGGAAACGCGGCGTGAAGCTCAGGTCGACCCAGGCTTCCTGGTCCTTCGAGCGAGGCGAAACGATGCGCCAGCGGGTCGTTTCGAGGGCTGCAGCGTCGGTGTAGGTGTACTCGAAGCGGAGGTCGGGCAACTTGAGGAACCGGTCACCCAGCCACAACAGGTACTTGGAGCCATCCACCTGGGGCCGAGCGTCGGCGCGGTCCCTGGCGGCGTGAAGGGCGAACGGCAACGTCTGACCATCGCGGTCCCGGGTGGCCTCTCCGCAGGAAGCCACCCAGTTCCAGTTCTCCAGGAGCCGCCGATGCCCCAGCGAGCGGTCATAGGCGCCGTAGAGTCCCGGCTGAAGGTCGACGCGGCGCCCCTTGATGGTGACGCTCCCCTCGTCCAGGCGCAGGTTGCCCCACATCTGGAGCGTCCCCAGCGACGCCCCCAGACGCGTCGACTGGACGAAGGGCTGCGCGAACAACTCGCTGGCGCGACCCGTGAAGCGAACCCCGTCGACGTCGAGGTCGAACTCCAGGGTGCGGTCGTCCGCCGACATCGCCATCATCGAGCCCGTCCGTCGGTCCTCGAAACGCCGACAGTCCTCGGAGATGTGCACCCCATTGTTCCACAGCAAGCCCGTGTCGCCGGCCACAGTGAACTTCCCCGTGCGCTTGTCGAGGACAATGATGCCAGCGTTGCCACCCAGTCTCAGGTCGACGAGATTGGCGCCGACGAACAGTTCGTCGGAGTCGAAGTGGACGAAGAACCAGCGGTGCAGGCGCCGCCAGCCCGCCTGGGTGTTGCGGTCCAGCTCGAGCCGTGCCGGCGGCGCGTCGTACCAACCCGCCGCATAGCTGCCGTCGGGCTGAATCAGGGTCTCGGGCGGCGCGCTCATGGTGTCGTAGGCCCCAAAATCAGCGGCGAAGCGCGCGGGGGCCATGCGGCGGCGGAGCGTGTTGCGAATGGACATACGGGGTGAAAGCACGGTGGGACCTCCTTGTGGCCGACAGGGTGCGTCCGACATGCCGGTGACACCACTTACATCCGCTTAGCTGAAACGGTCTTCGCCACGAACCACTGTGTGAACTGAGGGAGAAGTTGTCAGCCGGTGGGGCGCTGGATAGGTTGACCCCCTTGGATCCGACCGCCTCCCGCTCCCTGTCCGACAACGCCGTGCTGGCTCCTGGCGATGTGCTCGGCGACACCTATGTCATCGAGCGTTCGCTGGGCGAGGGCGCTATCGGTCAGGTGTACCTGGCGCGCGACACCAAGCTGGACCGCCCGGTCGCAGTGAAGCTGCTGCACGAGGCCCGCGCAGGTTCGGAGGAACACAGCGGTCGGTTCCGCCGCGAGGCGCTGGCGATGTCCCGCGTGGTCCACCCCAACGTGGTCGGCATCCACGCCCTGGGCCAACACGGAGCCCGCTGGTACATCGCGATGGAGTATGTCGAGGGGGAAGACCTCGAGGCGTACCTGGACCGACAAGGCGCGCTCGAGCCCGCCGACGCCCTGTCCATCGTGCGGCAGATCGCCAGCGGCCTCTCTGAGGCCCACGCCCTCGGCATCGTGCACCGCGATATCAAGCCCTCCAACATCCTCCTGCGCCAGCTGGCGTCGGGGGCACTGCTGGCCAAGGTCGTGGACTTTGGCCTGGCACGGACGTTCGAAGAGGGGCCGCTGGCCGACAGCCACGTCACCATGGCCAACGCGGTGGTCGGCACTCCGCAGTACATGGCGCCCGAGCAGATCCAGGGCGGAGCTGCTCTCGATGGGCGCGCCGACGCCTACGCCCTGGCGGCCATGTTCTTCACGATGGTGACCGGCCGGCCACCATTCATGGGCACGTCGTCCATCGGCGTGATGATGGCCCACCTCAACCAGCCGCCGCCCACGCTGGCGGAGGCCGCGCCGGCGCGGGTCTGGCCGCTGGAGCTGGAGGAGGCGGTCCAGCGCGCGCTGGCGAAAAGCCCGGAGGACAGGTTCCCCAGCCTCGAGGCCCTGGTCGGCGCCCTCGGCGGCCCGCTGACCAGCGAGCGGGCGGCGGTGGGCGGCGAGCGCACATGCGGACTGTGCGGCGCTCCAGCCCGGTCCGACGACAAGTTCTGCGCGCATTGCGGCGGCGTGCTCCCCGCGGTCACCTGCCCGACCTGCAATGCGCCTCAAGCCGAGGATCACCCGGGCTTCACCTGTGCCTCGTGCGGGGCATCGCTGTTGGCCAGCAGCCAGATCGGCTCCACCGCCGATCGAGAACAGGTGGGTGTTGCCCTGGTGGCGCGATCGTTGGCCGCGCAGGTTCCGCGTGACTTCGCCCAGACGTTCACCGCCCTGGTCGAGCGGGAACGGGGCCGCGCCGTCGCGGTGGTGGGCCGTGAGGCCATCGGGCTGTTCGGGCTTGGAAGCCTGTTTGGGCGCGAGACCGAGTCCGCGATGGACGTCGCCCTCGCCCTGGCCCGCGTCAGCGAGCTGGAGCTGGTCATCGGCATCGAGTTCGGCCCCCTGGTCGAACGTGGCGCGGGTGTCGCCTGGCATGGCGCGGTGGTGGTCGACGGCCCCACCGCCGACGGCGCCCGCGCAGCGGCAGACAGCCTGGGCGATGAACCGGGCATCGCGGTCGCCGACCGAGCCTACCGGAAGGTCCGGGGCGTGTATGAAACCGAACGCACCGACGACAGCCATCGTCGGGTGCGCAGCCGCAAGAACGTGCCGTTCGGGTTGGGCAGCCAGGTCGTCCGCGGCATCGAGGTGCCCCTGGTGGGCCGCGAGCTCGAGCTGGCAATGATGATGCGCGCTGCCAAGAAGGTCATCCAGTCGGGGGCGCTGAGCGCGGTCCCCATCGTCGGCGGGCCCGGCCTGGGCAAGTCCCGGCTGGTGGCCGAGATGCTGCGGCAGCTGGAGGACGACGACCGGACGGTCTGGCGCCTGGAGGCCGGCTGGTGCCGCCCGGCGTCGCTGGATACCTATGGCCCGCTGAGTCAGATGCTCCACGCACGGCTCCAGATCCACAACGCGCCGGCCGAAGCCCTGGTTCGTGAGCGCATCGCGGCCCTGCCGGGTGTCGGGGGAGACCTCCCGGAGCTCGTCGTTCAAGCCCGGGTGGAGGCCCTGGGGCGCCTGATCGGGCTGGGTCAGAGCGGCTCCGACGTGCACAACGTACGGCCCGCTTCCGACGACGAACGGCGTGCGGCGTTCGAGGTGTTCACCGAGTATCTGCGGGCCGCCGCAGAGGTCGAGCCGGTGGTGATGCTGGTGGGTGACCTCCAGTGGGCCAGGCGGCCGACATTGGACCTGCTGGCGGCGGTCATCCAGGAGTGTCACGACGTGCCGCTGCTGCTGGTATTGCCGGTTCGGGCGGGCGCGGCGGATGACATCCTGGCCTCCCTGTCCCTGCCGCCCTCGCGAACCGTGGCGCTCAACCTGGAGCCTCTGGATGGGCTGGAGACCCGGGAACTGGCCAGCGCGCTGGTGGGAGGCGCCAGGATTCCGGACGAACTGGCAGACCTCATCCACGGGTTCTCGCAGGGCGTACCGCTGCAGGTGGAGCAGGCGGTGGAGACCCTCATCGATTCCGGGGTGCTGACACCCGGGCCAGACGGTTGGGAGGTGGCGCCGGACGTGGCTGCCGACGCATCCCTGGAGCGCCCGCGGGACGAACTGATGCGGCAGCGCCTGGCGCGATTGGTGCTCTCCCAGCGGGTCATCCTGGAGGCGGTGGCGGTCTGTGGGCACGCGGCGCCCCGAAGTCTGCTGACGGCCATGACCGACCGCCCCCTGGCGGAGGCCGACCTGTCCACCCTGGAGAACTCGGGGCTGCTGGTCCAGGTGCGCCAGGGGCGGTTTCCCGGCGAGCGGGAGTTTGCGTTCCGGCAGTCGAGCGTCGCCGATACCGTGCTCTCCACCCTCCCGGACGATCGCCGCCAGGCGCTGCAAGGACGGGCCGCCGACTGGTTCCTGGACTACGAGGGAACGCGGCCGCCAGGCTTCACCGCGCTGATGGGCCAGCACCTGCTGGCGGCCGGAGATCCGGCCCGGGCCGCGCGGGCCATGTTGGACGTGGCCAGCGAAGCGACCGTCGCCTTCGCCAACGCCGACGCGTTCGAAGCCTACGGCACCGCCCTGGAGCTGTCCGCCAACTGGCGTGACGCCCACCCCGACGACGCCGACGCCACCGTGGCGCTGCTGCAGGCCGCGCTGGGTCAAGCGACGATGGGCCTGCGTGTGGGTGTCTACGAGCCAGCGCTCGAGGCGGCTCGTATCGCCTCCGCGCTTTCCTCCGTCGGGGGCGCCGAGCGACGCCTCGAGCACATCCGGGCGCTGTGCCTGGAGGGCGACCTCCTGGAGGCCACGGGCGAGAACGCGGAGGCCATCGCGGCGTTCGCCGAAGCCGCCGAGGTGGCCGACAACGTGGACGACGCCCTGGGACTGTCAGCCTACGCCGGCGGTCGACGGGCGATGGTCTTGCTCAAGAGCAGGATGCCCGAAGAAGCAGAGCAGGCGGCCCGAGACGTGCTCGCTCATCACGAGCGGGGAAAACGCCGAACCCGGTCCACGGACCTTCATCGCGGCCTGGGAAGCGCCCATGGCGCGCTGGGACACTTGATGACCCGCCGCGGGGACTACGAGCAGGCACGCGACCACTATGCGACGGCGCGCCTGCATCGGGTGGCGGCCAACGACATCACCGGCGCCGCTATGGCGGCCCTGGCGCTGGGCAACGTTCACTACAAATCCGGGGACCTGGACGGCGCCCGCAACGCGTATCAGTCGGCCCTGGAAGCCTGCGAGGAGATCGGCTTCGCGCGCGGCATCGGAGTGGCCCGCACCAACCTCGGCAATGTGTTGCTGGACCTGAACCAACCGACCGACGCGCTGGTACACCTCCGAGCAGCCGAGACCTGGTTCCGGCAACGCGGCGAGCCCGCGGAGCTCGCCGAGACCTTGCGGCTCATCGAGCAGGCCGAGGCCGCCACCGGCTGACGACTCAGTCGGGCTTGCCGGGGATGCAGCCCTCGCCGCTGGTGCAGACGCTGTCCATGGATTCCATGTCGACGCTCTCACCCACGCCCTCGTCGTTCTCGGCGAAGTTGTTCCCGTCGCGGTTGTCCGGCGCCTGCATCGCGGCGGGCGCTGTGGGAGCGTTGATGATGGCCACGCCGACCTCGCTGCCGTGGATCGAGGTCCCAGACACCTCGACGGAGATGGCCGAGTCCACCAGGACGCCGCTGCGGCCATTCGCCAGAAGGGTTGCATCGATGACGGTCACGGTGCTGTCCAGCAGCGCGGCGATACCGTCGCCCACCTCGGCACCGTTGGCGCCATAGACGCCCTTCTGGGTGTTCTCGATGAGGCTGCCCTCAATGGCCAGCGTCGCCCCCTTGGCGCAGACGCCGGCAAGCGTGTTCCCGCGGACGGTGGTGGAGGCGTCCAGGGCGAGGGTGGTGTCGAGCGTCTGGGCCCAGAGGCCGGTCTTCTGATTGAAGCTGACCTCGCCGCTGACGGCCGCGTCGACGTTGCCCCACAGGTAGGCCCCCGGCCCTTCGTTGGCGCCGATCAGCGACGTGGCGTCGACCACGACGCGCAACGCCTCGGTGGACGCCGTATTGTCGATCAAGACGCCACCGCCGAACTCCGCCCCAGGCGCGCTCTTGGTGCCGCGAATAGCGGTTCCGACCATGTTCACGCTGGCGCCCCAGACGCCGAGACCGTAGCCCGTGTTCCCCTGCACGTCGGCGCCCTGAAGCGACACCGAGAACTGAGGCTCGATGATGAACTGGGGCTCGATGATGAACTGAGGCTCGATGATGAACTGAGGCTCGATGATGGCGACGCCGCCCAGGGCGTTGTCGGCGACCTGCATCGGCGAGTCGACGAACTGCGGCTCGATGATCGCCGCGGCGTCCACGGCATCGCGAAGCGCAGAGCCGGCGACCGTGAACTGGGGCTCGATGATGCCGACCCGGTTGACGGCCTTGGCGACGATCCCGATGCCTCCGTTGCCGATGACCTTGCTGGCAACGATCTCGAGGGCCTGGGTGTTGCTGGCCATGATGCCGTGGCTCGCTGCCCCGCTGACGTTCACATCGTGGACGGCCAGTTTGCCGAGATTGTCGGCAAAGATACCGATGCCGGCCGCGCCGCTCACCGTGACCTTCTCGATGCGGCTCTCCTGGTCGCTGCCGGCCGCAAATCGGACGGCTCCCTGGATGGTCACCTCCTCGGGAGAGGTTCCGACCAGATGGACTCCAGCGGGGACCTCGATGTCCGTCTCCGTGTAGGTCCCCGGCGCGACCAGGATGGTGGTCCCAGGGTTGGCCAGCGCCGCGGCCTGCGTGATGGTCGCCACCGGGTCAGCGGTGGTGCCGTCCCCCGAGGCCGCCCCACAGCTTCCCGCCACGTATAACGCTGTGCCCGCTGCTGGAGCAGACGGGTAGGCGACGTTGTCGCATCCGGTCGGCTGGATCGGATCGATGATGGTTTCGCCGTCACAGGCGGCGACGCCGAACATCAGGCTCGTAACGGCCAGCAGCCGAGGCATACCCAGAAGCTTCATGGACGATTTTTCTCCTGCATGCGCGTTTCAGCGCTCACGCTACCCAGACCCGATGCGTCGTTTCCAGCGCAGGTCTGTTTCACCAGAGGAAGTGCCAGAGGACTCCTCGTCAAGGCGACGTGTGTGGACCCCTGGAAACTGCTATCATCTCCACGATGGGCAACAGAACACGGACCGAAACGGTCAACATCCGCGTCACGGGGGCGTCGATCATCGTGTCTCGACAGTCATTTCTGTCGCAGGACCCGTACGACGTCATCCAGTCGAACCTGTCGTTCGTGAACTACCTGCTTCAGGAGCACTTCCGACCGGACGAGCTCAGCCGCGCAGCCCTGGTCAGCTACTACGTCGACTACTACTTGTCGCAGGTAAACAACGGCGGTTTCTCCCAGTTCGTCTACAACTCCCGCTGGGCCCCCGGGGTCATCGACCGGGTCCGGGGGGGGCTATTGGGCATGAAGGCGGACCGCCATCTAGAGGTGTTCGAGCAGGGCGCCGCCCTGGTCGCCTCCCTCGGAGACGCTGCGCTGCACGACTACTTCGCCAGCGAGTACTTCGGCGACAACCCGACCCGGGACATGCTCAACACGGTCAACGACGCCTTCTACGCGATCGGCGAGGCGCAAGACCTGATCCAGCTCAACGCAGCCTGGATTCGGAAGCACCCTGACCTGGTGGTGCTGACCATCGCCCAGATGAAGGATGAGATCGACCGACGCATTGCGCGGATGGTCGACCGCGACGCTCGTGTGGCCTCGGCGTTGGACGCCGAGCCGCGCTACATGAAGCTGATTCGGGCGCTGACCGTGAAGGCGGGCCAGGACCTCTCGGCGGTGACCGCCGGCGACCCGTCCCACGTCTACGAGGGCAAGCAGATGCTTGCCTGGCACTTCATCACCGATGCAGGCCAGCACTACATGCTGGACCTCGGTGACGAGGCGCTGATGTTCGACGAAGCGCACAACGAGCTGGCGCGCATCCCAGCGAGCAACGTCGGCTGAGCCCGCCGGACCGAACAAACGACAAAGGGCGCGGACCAAGATTGGCCCGCGCCCTTTTTCGTTGGCCTGGGGCCGCGACTACGGCGCGACAGTGTTCTTGGCCGACCCGGGCAGCGGCTTGAAGCCGAGGTCCATGGACATCTTCATCTCCATGCTCTGGGTCTCGCCCATGGCGCTGATCTCGGCCTCCATTTCGGTGGAGCCCTTCATGCTGCCGCCCATCACGAAGGGCGTGTTCAGGTTGAAGGTCACCGTCCCCGTGGCCTTGGTCACGGCCTTCTCGACCACCGCCTTGACGCTGGCGGCGGCCATCCCCGGGAGCTTCATCTCGCCCTTGGCAGCGACCTGCTCCATGGTCATCTCGAGCTTGCCCTTGGTGCCGTCGAACTCCACCAGCTTCATGGTGTAGGCGGTCCGCATCTTCATGCCCATCAGCTCGACGGTTTCCAGAATCTCCCACTTGCCGCCCACCGCGATGGCTTCCTCGGGGAACGGCATCGAGAGCTTGCCGACCTGATCCTTCATCTGGTTCATCAGCTGGTCCGTCCCGCCCATGGCGAGCATTCCGGACTTGGGCAGGTCCATGTCGAAGCTCTTGACCACGCCGCGCGTGTCGATGGTCATGCTGCCGGTGATCTTCTTCAGCTCGTCGCTGAGGTCGTCGGCCATGGACGCCGGCAGGCCCGGCATGTTCATGGAGGCGGACTCGTACTTGAAGTCCATCTTGATGGTGTCATCAGTGACCTCGCTGTAGGTCATCGCCATCGTCATCTCCATGGGGGTCTCCATGGCGGGAGGACTCTGGCCCGCGACCTCCATCTCGATCTTGGTGCCGACCTTCATCACCAGGCGCGCGGTCCCGCCCTTCTTGGCGTTCCAGCGCAGCTTGTAGGTCTGGCCGCTTCCGGCTTCCAGGAGTTTGACGGCGGCCGGCTTGCCCACCGCGGGGAAGACCTCGACGGGGCGACCGCCCGGGGCATCCGAGGACTTGGAGCAGCCAGTGGCTACCAGCGAGGCGGCCAGGACCAGCAGGCCGGCAGCAGACAGAATGCGAGCGTGTGGCTTCATCGTGCGGAGTTCCTTCGAGGCGGTGTGCCGCGGGCCGAGCGTGTGGCGGCCGACCCTGCAGCGTGATTCTCGGGGCCTGTTGACGCACGGACCGGAGAATCGATCTAAACGTTTGGACGACGCGTCACCTTGGCCACGAAATCAACGACTTCAAGTCGCTCCTCGACGGCGTCCTATCCACAGCATCGGTGCCCGAGCGCTACGACACCCTCACCGTCGACGTGAAGGGGCGCTGCGACGACTGCGCTGGGTAGCGTTCGACAGCACCAATGAGCCCTGTCAGTCCCCGAACCCCTCGTAGAGCGCGAACTGAGCGCGTTCGATGAGGATCGTGTGGAAGCCGTTGGTCACCCACGCCTCCTGAAGGCCGAGGTCTTTGGCGAAGTTCCGGAACAGGTGGATGTCGGGCTTACTCGGGCTGGTCGGCCCCGCGCCCTTCGGCGCCTTGTCGAAGAAGAAGTTGTGGTTGTGCAGGATGGTCCACAGCTGCCAGCCGGCCGCGTGATCCCTCTCGATGCGCTCGATGACCGGGCGCGGCATCTTGAGTCCGGCGCGGTCGCGGGTCGAGGTGTAGACCCGCAGCTGACCCTCTTTGCGCAGGATGAAGGCGACGAACTCGGTGGGGTTGGCCACCATGTCGCCCCGGTCGATCTGTCGAGCCAGAAGGGCGGCCTCTAGACACCGGATGGGAACGATGCGGCCGCCGTTGCCCGACCTCGAGACCCCTTGGTTGTGGCTGGCGGTGTCGAGCAGGGCGCCAGGAGGGGCGTCCGGCCACGTCTTCTGCACCGCCGCGCGAAAGCGCCGCAGCCCCTCGTGGACGGGCGAGGTGGCCCCCCACCAACGCGGCTCGTCCTTCAGGGTCCACAGCGCGTCGAAGGCCTTCGGAGCCTCCAGCAGGACCTCCGAAGGCGGGGCGAGGCGGCACGATGTGTCGGCGTTCGCGTTGCGCGGAGCGGGAGCGGAGGTCGTCGCGCAGGCCGACGACAGCAGGAGCGACCCGATGAGAGAGACGACGATGATGCGTGCGGTCACCCGGGCCACCAGAAGCACCCACCACGACAAACCAATCCCTCGTGTGGGTTCGCATTCCACAAACCCATTGTCGCGGTGGTCGACGCGTGCGATTTTGCCGCGCCCCGACGGAGGACCGCCATGAATTCGCCCCGCTTCTACCCCCTTGTCGTCGCCACATTGCTCGTGACCGGCTGCGCCACCACCGGCACCGACGATAAGCCGACCAAGGCGCCATCCACCAAGGCCACGAACACCGCGACCACCAGGATCAAGGTCGCCCGCGCGCCCATCGACGGCCACCGCCGCCTCGCCTACGACGTGATCCCCACGCACTACGCGCTGGACCTCGCCGTCGACCCGCGACGCGATACGTTCTCGGGCAAAGTCACGGTGACGCTGAAGGTCAAGAACCGGACCACCGAGATCCGGCTCCACGCCGAGGGGCCGAGGGTGACCAAGGTCGAGCTGGAGCGCGCCGGCGGAAAGGTGTCGGCCTACGCCGAGACGGGCAAGAACGGTGGCTTGGCGATTCGCTTCAAGGAGCCCCTCGCCATCGGCGACGCCAAGCTCCACATGGAGTACGAGGCGCCACTTCCGGAGACGCCGCTGGGCATCTACCGCGTGAAGTCGGGCGATGACTGGTACGCCTACACCCAGTTCGAGCCCCTCGAGGCGCGGCGCGCGTTCCCGTCCTTCGACCAGCCCGAGTTCAAGACGCCATTTTCGACCACGCTGCGTGTCCCCAAAGGCATGACCGCGCTGACCAACGGCCCGGAGAAAGCGCAGCGGCCGGACGGCGAGAAGTGGGTGGCGTTCGACTTCGCGGAGACCAAGCCCATCCCGACGTACCTCGTGGCCTTCGCCATCGGTCCATTCGACATCGTGGAGGCCCCCAAGAAGGAAGGCCTTCCCCGCATCCGCACCGTGGCCGTGAAGGGCAAGGGCAAGCTCACCACGTGGGCCAACCTGACGACCCAGAAGGTGCTCGAGAGCCTTCAGAAGTACTTCGGCGAGCCCTACCCGTACGCCAAGCTCGACCAGGTGGCGGTGCCCAACTTCGGCTCCGGTGCTATGGAGAACGTGGGTCTGGTGACCTACCGAGAGCGACTGCTGCTCCTGGGCGACGGCACGAAAGCACCGCCGTCGGCCAAGCTCTGGGGCACCGTCGTCATCGCCCACGAGCTGGGGCATATGTGGTTTGGCAACAAGGTCACCCTGTCGTGGTGGGACGACCTGTGGCTCAACGAGGCCTTCGCCACCTGGATCTCGTTCAAGATCACCCACGACGTGGCCCCCGAACTGGAGGCCCCGGTCTCGATGCGTGGTCGGGTGGGCTACACCATGTCATGGGACGCTCAGCAGGCCTCGCGGGCCATTCGGCAGCCCATCCGCCACGGCGGCGACGTCTACAACGCCTTCGACCCGATCACCTACGGCAAGGGCGCTGCGGTGCTCAACATGCTCGAGGCGTGGCTGGGGGAAGAGGCTTTCCGCAAAGGCCTTCGCGCCTACGTCAAAGCCCATGCCCACGGCGTCGCCAAGACCCCCGACCTGCTGAAGGCGCTGAGCGACGCCAGCGGCAAGGACGTCGCCAAGACGGTCAGCATGTTCCTCGACCAGCCCGGGACGCCGCTCGTCGACGTCACCCAGACCTGCGCCAAGGGGCCCGACGCCAAGCCCGAGCTGCAGCTCAAACAGACCCGGTACCTGCCCGCCGGCAGCAAGACGCAAAAGGGGCAGCCCTGGCGCATCCCGATGTGTGTGCGGTTCGGAAAGGGCAAGCAGGTTGCGCGCCACTGCGGCGCCCTCGATGGTCCCACCGGCACCCTCGCGCTGCCCGTCAAGTGGTGCCCCGATTGGGTCCACCCCAACGACGATGAGCGCGGCTACTACCGCTGGCACATCGGCGCCAAAGCGATGAAGACGCTGGTGACGACGCACCGCAAGCAGCTGACCCTGGTCGAGAAGGTGGCCATGGCCGACCACTTCAAGGCGCTGCTGGAGGCCGACGCCATCGACGCCACGCTGGTGCTCGACGGGCTCCAGGCACTGTCCAAAGAGACCCACCACCACATCGTCGACAGCCTCATTGGGCCGCTGCAGACCTTCTCCAAGCACGTGTCGCCGCCGCTCAAGGCCCGCTTCGCGACCAAAGTGGTCAAGGCCATCCTGGGCCCACACGTCAAGCGGCTGGGCTTCGCCACCAAGCCCAACCCCAAAGCCAAGAGCTTCGCCGACCAGTTGCTCCGCCCAAAGCTGTCCAAGGCCTTCTTCGATCTCATGGGGGACAAGGCCGGCAACCTGCGCAAGGCGGTCGCAAAGGCTGCGGCACTGGGGCTGGCGGACATGGCCAAGACCGACGTGAAGGTATTCACCGCGGCGGTCCCGCTCGCCGGGCGGCACGGCGGGAAGACGTACATCGCCAAGGTCAAAGAGGTGCTCGACAAGGCCCCGACGCCGGCCCACCGGGTCGCCATGGTGCGGGCGCTGGGGGCCGCGGCGGACGCCGAGGTCGCCAAGGCCGGCCTGGACCTGCTGCTGGACGGAACCCTGCGCGCGCAGGACGTGCGGGAGCTGCGGCGCTTCAGCGCCAACAACGCCGCGGTCGTGAAGGCCGGCTGGGACTGGTTGACCCACAACTACGACAAGATGGTGAAGTTCGTCGGCACCAAGTCCGCCCGCGGTCTGGTCTGGTTCGGCGCCGGCCTGTGCACGCCAGAGGCCAAACAGCAATTCAAGACGTTCTTCAGCGCACCCAGTCGGGACACGGTGGGGACCAAGCGAATGGCCCACATCGTCGGCGAGATGATCGACCGCTGCGTCCGCATGCGAGCGGCCGTGCGCCCCACCCTCGACAAGTACCTGGGTGGCAAATGATCCGGACCTCTTTGTTCCTCGGACTTGCCGTCGCCACGCTCGCGACGGCCTGCGGTGGCTACAGCGCCAAAACCTGGATCGTCGACAACCCGGCCCCCCTGTTCAGCGGCGGCAAGCGGCACCTGGCCTGGGAGGTGGCTGTCACCAACACCTCCGACGCCCCGGTGCGCCTGGCGGAGCTGGCCGTCGAGGTGGAAGGGAAGAAGCCCTACACCCTGAATGCCACTGAGCTGCTGGGACGCGCGCGACTGGTGGTCCGGGGCAAGCGACCGGCCAAGGGACCGCAACAGCCGGGGGTGCTCCAGCCCGATGACACCGTCATCATCTATCTGTGGCACTCCTTCGAGCACAAAGACGCCTTGCCGTTGACGGTCGCCCACCTGGTGCGCCTCAAGCCCGTGGAAGAGGGGGCTGAGGGCCTCGACAAGAGCATCATCGCCAAGGTCATCGACCTGAAGCCTCGCGTCGTGCAGGCGCCGCTGAGGGGCCAGGGCTGGTTCGCCGCCAACGCCAGCTCGCCCGTGTCGGGCCACCGCAAGGCCGTTCAGGTCCGCGAGGATACCCTCTACCTGGCGCAGCGGTATGCGGTGGACTTCGTCCTGGCCAAGCAGGAGGGCACGCGCCTGAAAGGCAGCGACGCCAAAGACAACAAGAACTACTTCGCCTACGGCAAGGACGCAGTCGCCGTAGCCAAGGGCGTCGTCGTCAAGGTCGTCGACGGGATCCCCGAGAACGTCCCCGGGCTGAAGAGCCGCGCGGTGAAGATTACCAACGACACCCTCGCCGGCAACGCCGTCATCCTCGACATCGGCGACGGCTACTACGTCACGTACGGCCACTTCATTCCGGGCAGCCTCGCGGTCAAGCAGGGCGACGTGGTGGCTGCAGGACAGGTGTTGGGCAAGGTGGGCAACAGCGGCAACTCCAGCGAGCCGCACCTGCATTTGCACGTCTGCGACAAGCCGAGCATCCTCGCATGCCAGGGTCTTCCTTACGCCTTCGAGGCCTTCGACGAGGTGCCCATCATCAGGTACGGGGGCGGCCCGCCGCGCCCGGGCAGCCTGCGCCGCGTCACTGGCGAGCTGCCGGTCAACAACGGATGGCTGAAGTTTCCATGAACACCCGCTCACGCACGCTGTTTGAGGAGTATCGCGACTACGACGGGCTGGGCCTGGCCGAGCTGGTCGCCAAGGGCGAGGTCGCTCCGTCCGAGCTCGTGGAGAGCTGCTTGGACGCCATCGCGCGGCACAACCCGGCGCTGAACTGCGTGGTCCACCGGATGGACAAGCAGGCGCGTGAGGCCGCCGCTGGCGAACTGCCGGATGGACCGTTCAAGGGCGTGCCGTTCCTCATCAAGGACCTGCTGGCCCACATCGCCGGCGAGCCCACCAGCTGCGGCAGCCGCTTCACCCGCGACTGGATTCCTGGCTACGACGCCGAGCTGACCAAGCGCTACCGGGCGTCCGGGCTGGTCTTCGCCGGCAAGACCAACACCCCCGAACACGGCATCACCGGGCACACCAACCCGGCCGTCTGGGGCGCCTGCCGCAATCCCTGGAACACCGCCCACACCCCGGGCGGGTCGTCAGGCGGTGCCGCAGCGGCGGTGGCTGCTGGCATCGTCCCGATGGCCCACGGCGGCGACGGCGGGGGCTCCATCCGCATCCCGGCCGCCATGACCGGACTCGTGGGCCTCAAGCCCACTCGGGGTCGGACGCCCCTGGGGCCAGGCCTGGGCGAGGACGAAAACGGGCTCGTCAGTCAGCACGCCATCACCCGAACGGTGCGGGACTGTGCGGCCCTGCTCGACGTCACCCGGGGCGGCATGCCCGGTGACCCCTACCACTGCATCCCGCCGCGCACGCCGTACCTCAAGGAGGTCGGCAAGAAGCCCGGCAAGCTGAAGATCGGCCTCTTCCGTGGCTCTCTGTTCGGCAGCGCGCTGCACCCGCACTGCCGCGACGCCGTGGACGATGCCGGCAAGCTGCTGGAGGACCTGGGGCACCACGTCGAGGACACGACGCCGGTCTTCGACAAGGAAGGCCTCATCCAGGCCTACTTCACCATCGTGTGCAGCTCGGTCGCTTCCGCGATCGATGACCTGGCCCGCACTCTGGGGCGCGAGCCGAAGGGCGATGATCTCGAGCTGTCGACCTGGCTGGTGGCCAACATCGGGCGTAAGCAGACGGCGGCCGACCTGCAGTCGGCGATCAAGCGTATCCACACGGCCAGCCGCGACATGGCAGCGTTCCACGAGCGCTACGACCTGCTGGTGACCAGCACCCTGGGCCAGCCGCCGAGCCGCCTGACGGACCTGGAGTTCAAGCAGCAGGAAGTCGTCGGCATGTCGGTGCTCCGCGCGCTGCCGGTCAAGCCACTGCTGGACGTGGCGCTGCAGCAGCTGGGCTCGGAGGGCCTGGAGCCGGTCCCGAATACGCAGCTGTTCAACCAGACCGGGCAGCCGGCCATGAGCCTGCCGCTGTGCTGGAGCCCGGACGGGCTGCCCCTGGGGATTCAGTTCGTGGCGCCGTTCGGCGACGAGAAGACCCTGTTCCGGATCGCGGGCCAGCTGGAGAAGGCGCGTCCCTGGGCCGACAAGCGGCCTCCGGGTTACTAGGGACCACCGATGATTGTCGCGGCGGCGGCAAAGGCGATCGAGGGCGCCAAGGACTTCGGCGAGTGGCTGGTGGTCACCGCGCTGTCCTGGATCCCCACGCTGGTGATCATCGCGCTCACCATGCTGACGCTGTACTGGATGAAGCGCCGGACGCAGCGCAAGCAGCGGACCGAGCTGGCGCTGCACTCGCTGCTGAAGGTCACGGTGGTCATCGTGGCCGTGGTCGCTGGAGCCCTGGTCCTGCCCCTGGGCGAGAGCGACCGGGCGCAGCTGCTGAGCCTGCTGGGCATCCTGTTGTCGGCCACCATCGCGCTGGCGTCGACGACCTTCGTCGGCAACGCGATGGCGGGGCTGATGCTGCGCGCGTTGCGGACCTTCCGACCGGGCGACTGGGTGCGCGTGGGCGACATCTTCGGGCGTATCTCTGAGACCGGGCTGCTGCACACCGAGATCCAGGATGACGAGCGGAACCTGACGACGCTGCCGAACCTGCATCTGGTGACCAACGCGGTGACGGTGATCCACGCTGCCGGGACGTTCGTCTCCACGTCGCTGTCGCTGGGCTACGACGTCTCCCACCACGACGTCGAGAAGGGCCTGCTGGAGGCGGCCGAAAACGCGGGGCTGACCCAGGCGTTCGTTCTGGTGACGAGCCTCGGCGACCACTCGATCACGTATCGGGTGTCGGGGTTCCTGCAGGACGTGAAGCTGCTGCTGAGCGCCCGCTCGCGCCTCAACTGCCACATCCTGGAGACCCTGCACGGCAAGGGCATCGAGATCGTCAGCCCGGTGTTCGTCAATCCGCGCAACCTGTCGCCCCACACGCAGGTGATCCCCAAGAAGCGCTGGGGCGCCCAGCCGCAGACCCCGCAGGTCACCGAGACCGAGGCCGTCGACGAGGTGGTCTTCGACAAGGCGGCCAAGGCCGAGGCCGAGGACTCCATGGCGGCGAAGATCGCGGACGTAAAGCAGAAGCTCTCGGACGCCGGGGACGAATTCGAAAAGGCCGCGCTGAAGGAGGAGCTCGATGACCTCCGTGCCGAGCGCGACAGCATGGCGGCCACGGACGAGGGCAAGGCCGGCGACGCCGACGGTAACGGCGTGGTGGACAAGATCGAGGACGGCACGACCGCCAACCTGGACTGAGGGCCCGGCCGCTCTGGCGCCACACGGCCATCCCCGCTAGTTTGCAGGGTACGCACGTGAATTCCCCATGGAGGAACCATGCGCCGCCGTCTCGCCCTGACCTTGCTATCCCTTACCGCTGTCCTGCTGGCCCTCTCGGGCTGCTCCCAGGACATCGGTCTCATCGACCGGACCCAGCCGGGGTTGCTGAAGAAGTCCATCTTCATCGGTGACCCGGACAACCCGGATACGCAGGAGTGGTTCATCCGGCGCACGGTCATCGATGTGCCCTACGACGTCGGCTACACCTTCATTGGTGAGACCGAAGAGGCGGTCCGCATTCGCTGGGAGATCCAGCGCGACGAGCTGCTCGCCTTTCGGGTCAACCCCAACGTCGAGTACACCAACGACACGGCACCGGTGGCCGTCTTCGCCATCCAGGCGCACGTCGACGTGTTTCGGCAGTACAACGTGGCCACCGGCGAGCAGGCCAACGTGCTGGTCGAGAACGTCCTGGACCGCCCCTGGTACGACCGCGAGTACATGCGGGTCGACTGGTCCAAGAACCTGGTCACCAACTTCGGCTTCTACGTCGACCAGCTCGAGCTCGACGCCGTCGCCTACTTCCCCGAGGACCCCAAGGACGAGAACCGGCCGCTGCTCGGCGTCAAGCAGCCTGACGGCCGCTGGGTGGACGTGCAGGACGTGCAGGTCATGCGGCAGGTTGGCGACGCCCAGTACCTGGACGTGGTCACCAAGGTCGCGGTGAAGCCCGAGTCCATCATGTTCGACGACGGCTGGGGCAACCTCTCCGCCGAGCCGGCGTGCTGGTACTACTTCAACTACGACTGTGCGCCGGGCCTCATCACCATCCGCAACTCGTTCCTGCGTGTGGACGCCGCCCTGAGTGATTACGAGCCGCTGTACTACCCGGACGTGCTGCAGCCACGCGATGCCGACGGCAAGCAGATCCGCGTCCGCTGGAACGGCCAGGGCAACCTCGAGCGGGTCCAAGAGCTGACCAACCGCGGTGGCCCGCCGGATCAGCGCGGCAACCCCGGCGGCGATGGGGATGTGGCGGACCCCTACGCCGAGAGCGACTCGTCCCTGTCGCGCATGGATTTCTTCGACAAATTCGGCTACTTCCGGACCGAGCGCTACGGCTTCGACGAGCAGTACGGCGAGGTGGAAACCTCTCGGGTCTGGTGGATCAACCGCTGGAACATCTGGGCCCAGAGCTACGAGGAAGACGGCACCGCGATGGACTACCGCAAGCGCGGGTTCCGTCCCATCGTGTACTACCTGTCGCCGGACTTCCCCGGCTACCTGTTGCCCGAGGCGCAGAAGACCGCCGAGCAGTGGTCAGAGGCGTTCCAGCAGACGGCCCAGAGCCTCGGCGCCACCGATGTCCCGCTGCTGTTCGAGATCCGGCAGAACACCCGCCAGGTCGACGCCGACACCGGCGAGGTGTTGCGGCGTGGCGAGGCCATGGGCGACCTGCGCTACAGCCACCTCTGGTACGTCCAGGAGCCCACCCGGGCCGGGCTGCTGGGGTACGGCCCGTCGGCCACCGACCCGTTCACCGGCGAGATCTTCAACGCCACTGCCTACGTCTACGGCGCCAGCATCCGAAACTTTGCCGCCCTGGGTAAGGACATCGTGGCGGTCATCAACGGGGACAAGACCCCCGAGGAGCTGGCCCTCGGCGAGGACGTCAGGGCCTATCTGAGCCAGCTGCAGGGAAAGGTCCTCGCGGGCCAGGGCGCCAGCAATGCGGGCTTCCAGAAGCCTTCGCGCAAGGAGCTGGACCGCTTCGCGCGCAACCACGACGGCGCCGCGCCGCCGAAAAAGAGCGGCAAAAACGCCATCCCGGCCAGGGACGCGTCCGGCAAGAAGCTGCCGCCACCGTCGCGACGGCCCGCCACGAAGATGGCCGGGATCGAGAAGTTCCAACGGCCGGCCGGCTGGACCCAGGGACGCCTCGAGAAGGTGCGCGACACCACCATGGAGACGATGCTGATGAGCGACCCCGCCATCGTCGGGCTCAAGAGTGGCGGACACGTGGACCCCGACGTACTGGCGAGCGGGCTGCCCCCGGGGCTTCGGGATCGGGTGTCGCCGATTCACTGGTCGGGACCGCAACACCGACACGCCGTGCTGGCGCGCATGCGCTCGTATGCCAAGCGCAACATGATGATGGCGACGTTCTACGACGAGGCGGTGGCCGGGCTGGCGCTGGAGCTCGCCGGGCAGAACCTCGAGGACGTCTACGTGGCCATCGAGAAGCTCGTCTTCAAGGCCACCGCCGAGCACGAGGTCGGACACACGCTGGGCCTGCGCCACAACTTCGAGGCCTCGACGGACGCGCTGAACTACCACGACGCGTACTGGGACCTGCGGGGCGACAACCCGCAGTTCCTGGCTCCGCTGACCCAGAACGAGGTCAACGGCAAGCTGCGTCAGTACCAGTACTCGTCGATCATGGACTACGCGGGCCGGTTCAACACCGACACGTCCGGGATCGGCAAGTACGACCACGCGGCCATCGCCTTCGGCTACGGGCAGCTCGTCGAGGTGTTCCAGGAGATCCCCGACGAGCCGATGATTCAGCTCGAAAATTACGGCAACGACCAGTTCGACCGGGTCTTCAACCTCGACAACGTGCTGCGCAACTACCGCCACTACACGTCGCTGCCGTCCATCTTCGGTGGCCGCGACAAGATGCGGGCGCGCACCTGGATCCCGTACACCAAGCACGTCGAACGGCTCATGAACGCAGACCCCAACACCAGCATGGAGGCGCGTCTCACCGGCGACGGCCCCTGGTTGCAGGAGGTGCCGTACCGCTTCTGCAGCGATGAGTACGACTTCGGCACCGGGACCTGCCTGACGTTCGACACCGGCGCCGATGCGTACGAGGTCGTCCTGGATGCCATCGAGCGCTACGACAACTACTACTGGTTCAAGAACTTCCGGCGCGACCAGGTGTTCTTCAACGAGTGGGACTACATGGACGGGCTTTACTGGCGCGTGTTTGGCCAGATTCGGACGGTCTATCAGAACTGGGTCTTCGACCAGTGGTTCAAGGCTGACGACTGGGAATGGATGCGCAACTTCGCCACCGAGTACGGCATCGAGGACAAGCCGTTCACGGAGGCCAAGGACGCCGCTCAGGAGCAGACCGCCGCGGTGCGGGAGGGCGTGAAGTTCCTGATGCAGGTCCTGGCGATGCCCGAGCCGGGCGCCTACTTCTACGACTTCGACGAGAATTACTACTGGGCGTTCTCGAGCGACCAGAACCTGCCCATCTGTGAGACGGAGTGGAGCTTCTTCTCCCAGGACTACTGCTCGGACGCCAACATCGCGCTGGGTGACGGGCGCTACTTCTTCAGCCTCTTCGACGTCGAAAGCGGCTACTACTTCTACCAGCGGCTCAAGTGGATCGGCAGCTTCTACGACAAGCTGGCGGCGCTGGAGACGTTGACCTCGCCGGACACCTACTTCCTGGGCGTCGACCAGTTCCAGAGCGTCGATGCCTGGGCGCTGAGCATGTACTCGTCATTCCCCGACGAGATCGACCGGGTGTTCGCCGGCATTGCCGCCGACAAGTTCGCGCAGTTCGCCGGCACCTTCGACGACAACTTCGAGTACCAGCCGCCTGACATCTTCGCGCCGCCCAACGCCCCGTCGACCGAGCCCGAGGGCGGGCCGGTGGACCCGACGACGAGCTTCACCATCCAGCTGTACGCGCTGTGGTACGGCATGGCCTGGCTCAACGCCAACTTCGACAACTCCTTCAACGATGGCGCCAAGATCTGGCTGAAGGGGTCGGGCGAGGCCATCGACACGCCGATCGGCGCGGACGTCATCGAGTTCGCCAACCCGTTCAACAACCGGGTCTATGTGGCCACTCGGCCCACCGGCCCGGCCGTCGACCCCGTGGGCTGGTCCATGCTCGAGCAGGCCAACAACTACCTGAACGCCTATCTCATCGCCGCGACCAATCCGAATACCGAGCCCGCGACGCTCGAGTACCACAAGTGGCGGGTGACGAATCTCACCGAAAACATCGAGGCCGTGCGTGGCATGTACGACCTCTATGGCTACGTCTACTTCTAACGGGCGAGGTCGCTATGAGACTCCTGCCGACGATGGCCTTCGTCGTGATGGCCGCGTGTCCTGCCACCAGTCCCTCGAGCACCGAATCGGTGGACGCTAACGTCGATAGCGGTCCCGCGGCCGCACAGGGCGTGCGACGTGCCATTGTCATCGATACGCACACGCTGCTGGGAATCGAGACTATCGAACTGCTCATCGGCGAAGAGACGTTCGCGTTGGACCCAAGCTCGATGCGGAAGCCGAGAATGGCGTTCGAGACGTTTGACGGCGCGATGCCGGAAAGACTCGGTCTCAACATCGACGAGCGTTTGGTGGGCGAATTCATCGGCTCGCCTGCGATTCCCTCCGGCGCCATCATCAGGATTGTCACGGGCAGTCCTATGGCCGGCCGACCAGGCTACTCGGTCAGCATTGCACGAGACTTGGGATGCACCGACGGAGCGTCATGCGGTGTGGTCGAGTTGGGTACGTCGGACACCGAAACCGAGACGGACACGTTCGAGGTCCCCTCCGACCTTGAGGCTTTCGACGCTCCACCCGCCGCCGCAAACGCCAGAAGCTGTACAACAGATGGGGACTGCGTGGGGTGGCGTCCAGAGGGCGCATCGACGACCGCCTGTCTGGCGTCCCGCTGCCACTCAGGGACGTGTGTTGCGCCCCAGCTGGATGTGGGCGACTTTTGCCGCGAGAAGGGATGCGACCGCGGGATCTGTGGCCCAGATGGCTGCGAGGTCCAGGTGAGCTGCTGCGTCACCACGGCCGATTGCGCCCCAGGCCACGTATGTCACGACACGCAATGCTGGGCGGAAGGCGAGCCAACAAGCTGGCAGTTCCCGGCTCCTGCGACACTCCTCACCAACGTTCAGTACGCCGTCGATTGTTGCTTCGACCTTGGAGGCGACGACTCGGGGCCTGACAGCTTTATCGGCGCCCTCGTGCGTTCGCTTGCGGAGAGTGTCGACGGGTTCTCGACGGTCGTGCCGGGGGGGCAGCTCGTGCTCGTCTACCGGGGCCTCGGGACGTCCGATGTGGACATCGTCGCGGTCCACGTGGAGGACCAGGACCCGCTCCCGACCATCACCCTCGGGCCTGAGGCCTTCGTCCCTGGGAGCGACGCCGGCCGATTGGGATTCGAGAACGCGACATTTGACCAGGGCGTGCTCGACGCAGAACAAGGACGCATGCGGCTGCCATCGAGCTACTTGGAGGGCTGCACCGGCTACAGCGGTGGCAACCAGACCTTCCGCCTTCCGCTGACCATGCCTTTCCAACAGGCCCGCATGGCCGCGGACGGGGTGATCAGCAGCGAAGGTGGACTGGACCTGGCGAACGGACGTCTGACGATGACGGTGCCCATGACACAGGTGGTCGCTACCTTGAACAACACGATTGCCGCGGCCTGTCCTGAATGGGCCTCCGAAGGAGCCATCTACCGGCTAAGCGGTGCCAATACATTGAGCTGCACTGCGCCTGACAGGACCTCGTCCTGCAACAGCTCCCTGGCCTGTCCTGACACTCCCCCCACGGTCTGCGAGTGCCCCTGCGTCCATGGGAACTTCTATTTCCTCCCTGACATCGACACCGACGGTGACGGTATAACCGATAGCCTGAGCGTCTCGGTGACGTTTGACGGCGTGGCGACGACCGTCGACTACACCCCGTGACCCGCAGCCGGAACCGCAAGAGAGCAAGAGCATGACAATCGCCACCGGAACCCCCGTCTGGGCGGACCTGCAAAGCACCGACCGGGACAAGGCGCGCGCCTTCTATGCCGACCTCTTCGGCTGGGAGTGGACGGTCACCGGCGAGGCGTTCAACCACTACGCCAACGCCAGCCTGGGGGACCGGCTCATCGCCGGCGAGATGGGCGCCGCTGCGGGGGCACCCGAGATGGCGATGTGGAGCCTGTACCTCAAAACCGAGGACATCGACGTGGCCACGGCGCACGTCGAGGCGGCCGGCGGACAGGTCCTGATGAAGCCGATGACGGTAGGCAACCTGGGCGCCATGGGCTTCTACGTGGACCCGACAGGCGCGGCATTTGGCCTGTGGCAGCCGGCCTCCCACGGCGGCTTCGAGATCTCGAGCGCCCACGGCAGACCCTGCTGGTTCGAGGTCTACAGCCGCGACGCCAAGACGACGCGCGAGTTCTACTCGGCCCTGGGTGGCGGGCTGGAGATCAGCAAGCTCGACACCATGGACTACTGGATGTGCCACGCCGACGGACGCCCGCGCTTCGGCATCATGCCGATGAACGAGGAGTGGGAGGGGCAGTCGCCGCATTGGATGGTCTACTTCTCGGTGGACGACACCGATGCTGCGGTCGAGACGATCAAGGCGCTGGGTGGGTCCGTCCATCATGGCCCGTTCGATACGCCGCCGGGTCGCATGGCCGTCGCAGCCGACCCGCAAGGCGCCGTGTTCACCGTCATCAAGCCGACCGACGGCTGATGCCCGGCCCGAACGCCTTGTGGGGCCGCTGGGAGCCCGCCGAACGGCCAGGGTCCTCGGGGTTGAAGGCCGTCGTCAGCCCCCGGGGCGAGATCCAGATCAAGCAGGGCCGCAAGGTGCTGGTACGACGGCCAGCCTTTGGCGACGCCCCGACGGGCAAGTGGTCGGGCCCGGCGACGGTCGTGCTGAGCGCCGATGGACACTGGGTCTGGCACTTCGGCTATGACGATGGCCACGTGCTGGTGTCGCTTCTGAGCGCTGAGACCCTGGAGAGCGTGGACAGCATCGGGCTGAAGCGGCCGGCCTACTACGACGAAGAGCCCGGGAGCTATTCGAGGCTCGAGGACTGGGGCGAAGGCGTGAGCCTCATCGTCAACGACCATGGGGTCCTCGCCTACGCCAACTCAGGGGACACGCCCACCGTCCTGTACACGCTGGCGGTCGGAGAGGACGGGCGCATCAAGGAAGCCACGGGCCCGCGGCTGGTCGAAGCGGCTCGCAACCTGCTGGACGAGTACCTCGTGGGAGCCGCCTGGTTCGGCGACCGGGTGCTCATCATCGGGGACATCAACGATGCCTACCTGGTCTCGTGGCCCGACTGCGAGAAGCTGGCGTCCGTCGTGTTGGAGGTCCCCGAGCCGATGCAGCTCCTGGGCGACGCCGGTGCGGCGGGGGATCTGGTCCTTGTGCTCGCAGAGAACAATGGCTACGAGCCTCGGCTCGTCTACGCCCTGGACGGTCGGACCCTGGCCGTCCGCGGCAGACGCGCACCTCCGACGCGCGCCGCTGGCTGGCTCGTTGGCGACAGGTACGTCACCGCCAAGAAGGCGTGGCGCCTCGTTCCGGACCCTTGAACGTTATCGCGCCCCTACGAACCTGGCCTGGACTTGGGTCTGTCGCCCTCCGGGCTTAGAGTCTCGGCGTGGTTCCCTTTCTCATCGTCATCGCTCTTGTCATCGTCGTCGCCGGCCCGTCCTTCTGGGTGAAGCGCACCATCAAGCGTCACGCCCACGCGCTCCGCTACAACGAACATACCGGCGAGGCGATGGCGCGGATGCTGCTCGACCAGCACGGCCTGCAGGACGTGAAGGTGGAGGAGACCAAGCTGGGCGACCACTACGACCCTGCGTCACGCACGGTGCGCCTGCTGCCAGAGCACTTTGGCCAGCCCACGCTGAGCGCCATCGTCATCGCCGCCCACGAGGTCGGCCACGCCATCCAACACCGTGACGGCTACAAGCCGCTCACGGCACGCACCCAGGCGGTCAAGACGGCCGCCGTTTTCGCACGCATTGGCGCGGTGGTGTCGTTGGTGGCCCCCTTGGTGTTCGCCTTCTCGCGCTCGCCGGGGCTGACGCTGCTCACCCTCATGGGTGGCATCCTGGCCATGGGCGGCGCCGTGGTCGTCCACTTCATGACGCTGCCGGTCGAGGTCGACGCCTCGTTCAAGCGCGCATTGCCGCTGCTGGAGCGCGGTGGCCACGTGCTTCCTCGGGACATGGACGGCGCCCATCAGCTACTCAAGGTGGCGGCATACACTTACGTCGCCGGTTCGCTCGCGAGTCTGCTCAACCTCGCAGCCTGGTTGCGCTACTTGCGTTAGCCGTCGGCGCGATTATCAAAACCCAAAGACACTAGACGGATCAGACGCAACATGACCAAGAGGTCGGCATTCGCCGCCCCCTTGGTCAAAGCGTCTGGAATCGTTGAGATGTATCGCCCTTCGGGCTCCGGCCGATCAGCACGGCTAGCGCCGCACTGATCGTCAGGCGAGACGATGGCCGGGTTGCGGTGGCCATTGACGCGTGGAGCGGCGGTTGGTGACCAGGTGGCCGCTCAGGCTTCTTCAAGCCAATCCGCAGATGCGGTACCCTTTGGGCACCACTCCTCTACCCCTACAGAGGTCACTCGTGAAAGTGCTTTCAGTGCGCCGCGGCGGCGTCTTCGCGTCCGCCTGCGTCCTGCTCCTCGTCGCTTGCCAGGAACCCGGTGACTCCGCCGAGTCTCCGCAGGGTGCTCCCGACGCGTCGTCAGACACCGTCGCCTCGGAGGTCTGGCAGCCGCCTACCCCGACTCCGCCTGGTCTCGTCGACAGCGACAACGATGGCCACTTCGAGGGCGAATTTCGCGACTGCGACGACTCAAACCCGGCGGTCTACCCAGGCGCCGACGAGGTCTGCGACGGGGTCGACAACAACTGCAACGGGAGGGTGGATGAAGGAACCTCATCCTGTGTCGCGTGCAATCCGGCGACCTTGGAGTGCGTTACTCCGGTCGAGCTGCACGCCTCCTGGGGACATACCTGCATCCTCATGGACAGTGGCTCCGTCCATTGCGCCGGTGGAATCCGCAATGCAGGGTTCGTCGAAGGACTGACCGACGCCGTGCGGCTGCTCGGAGGCTCGTGCGCCCAACGTGCCAATGGCGAGCTGGTGTGTTGGCTGAGGCACCACCCGCGCTTCGGAGCGTATCTCGTCGAGGTCAACGCGCAGGACCTCGTCGACTATGCGGGTATGGATCTGCACTCCGGGCTTGGGCTGACCAACACCGGGAAGCTCGTGCGGATCGAGAACGGTCAACGGACCACGATCCTCCCCGGCGTCACCAAGATGGAGCACTTTGCGCATCGCAGCGGAGGCTACGTCGTGTCCTACGTCGTGTGCGCCCAGATGGACAACGGCACGTTCGCGTGCTCCGACAGCGACTCCAACGCTGGGTTCACCAGCTTCGAAACCCTGTCCTGGCCAGCAGACGTCTTCGCGTTCGACGACCGGTGCATGGTCAACTCGGCGGGCGAGGTTCGGTGCTATCAGTTTGGCGACCCGATGTCCCAGTGGCCGGTCGTCACCACGGGCATGAACGGCGCTATCGGCCTGGGAGCTGGGGACGATGGTGGCTGTGGCTACACGGCCGATGGCAGGGTTGGCTGCTGGGGAGAGTTCGCGAGCCCCGACTTCGAGGATGTCATCGACATCACGGTATCGCGAAGCCGGGCGTGTGCCCTTCGAGCGGGAGGCAAGGTCAGCTGTTGGTCTGGAGGACAACCCTCGGACTTCTGGGTTTCCTCGGACCTGCCTCCCTCCGAGGTGGGCGTGGCGGGCAGCCCGACGACCCCAGGAGGGTGCAACGACCTGGACAGCGCGATGAGCATTGGCCGGGTCGTCGAGGACATCACCCGCCAGTTGCCGGAGTGCGTCGCCGACTGCGACGGCGTCCTGGAGCCCTCAGCGTGTCGCTACGACTGCGTCAACGAGCTGCAGGTCACCCTGCCCGGCACCTGCGTAGGGTGCCTCATTCCCTACGCGCAGTGCATGAAACCCTGCATTTCGAAGTGCACGTACGGCCAATCGTCGTTTGACTTCAGCGTATCGGAGTGTGACGGCTGTGACTGTGAGGCGGGCTGTCGCGAGACCTGGGAGGCCTGCGCAGGTTGGCCCCTGCATCGCTTCGTCTATTATCACTCGACCTTCGAGGGGACGTACCTCGGTGGTGACCCCTGCGACTGACCCAGGCACCGGCATAGCCGCTCGGTGGAGCCTCCAACGGTCGACCACTGGTGGGACGATCAGGTATGGGACGGGTCTACACACGGACGGAGTGTCCCCATGGTTCGAGCCGCCATCGTCGTCACGTCGGTTCTGGTGATCGCCACTCCCGGCTACGCCAAGATCAAGTGCCCCAAGGAAACCCGCGCCAAGACCGAGAAGCTCGAGGTCAAGGGCGCCAAACGTCAGTTCTGTCTCCACAAGGCGTCCGGGAAGCTGCATGGGCCCTGGGTTCACGTGGCACCTGGCGTGCGCGAGGAGGTCACCTACGTCGACGGCGTCAGGCACGGGGTCTATTCGAAGAAGGATCGTGACTTCACCCTCGAGGGGACCTTCAACAACGGGCTTCGCGACAAGGAGTGGCGGACGACGCTCACCAATGGGGGCCGCCTGGTCGCCTTGTCGCGCTACCGGAATGGCCGGTTGACGGGGTTGCAGGAGAGCTGGGACCGGACCGGCAAACGGTGCCGCAGCTCGAGGGTGGGCGACGGGAGCGCGACCCTTCAGCAGCATGCCACCGGGACATGCTGGCTGTCGGCCGTCGTGCTGATCGAAAACGGCGTGTTCCACGGGCCGGCCAAGCATCTGGAACCGACGAGCAGCAAGAAGCTCACGGCCAAAGGGCGCTACTACGGAGGGCAGAAGCACGGCGTGTGGAAACACTGGGATGTCCTGAGTCGGAGCAGCATCACCCACCGCTGCTACGTCGCGGGTGTCGAGCTGTGGCAGGCCAAGAAGCTGGACAGCTCTCGGACCTGCAAGGGGGACCCGGGACCGCTGCCCAAGGATGTGGTTTCGATAGGCCTGCTGTTCAGCCGCGCGGGTGCGACCACACCGCTGTTGGTATCCGGCGTGGTGCAGGGGGGGCCGGCCGCGAGGGCCGGTATCGAGGTGGGCGACGCCGTCGAGAGGATCGGGGCTGAGGACGCTGGGACGATGGATCCCCAGCAAGCCGCCGAAGCGCTCAAACAGGCCGGGAGCCCAGTGAAACTGCTGGTGCGGCGCGAACGTAAACGCCGGACCGTGGAGCTCAGGCCGGCGCTCTTGTCCGGAATGCTGGTGCGGAACGCCTGGCTCGCGGCGCACCGGGCAAAGCACGCCGCGGGGGGAAAGTAGGCCAAGCGTTCGCTTCGCGCGGGTGTCGGCCGAGAGGGTTGACAAATGTTCAGTGCCCGGCGACCGTTGAGCTCCACCGCAACCCCAAACCCGACCTGTATCGGAGGATTCGGTATGAGTACGCCTGGACACTTCGTGTGGTTCGACATCATGGCCCACGACAAGGACAAGGCCCGCGCCTTCTACACCTCGCTCTTCGACTGGGATGTCGACGAGGCCGACATGGGCCCCATGGGCATGTATCCCATGTTCCGCCCGACCACCGCTGACGCCAGCGGTGCCGTCGGCGGCGCCGTCGAGATCGAGGAAGCCCAGCGGGCCACGCTGCCCTCGCATTGGATCAACTACATCGTGGTCGAGGACTGCGACGCCACGTTGGAGCGGGTGAAGCAGCACGGCGGTAGCATCCTGCAGCCGGCCTTCGACGTCCCGGACGTGGGTCGGATGGCCGTCTGCGCCGACCCCCAGGGCGCCGTGTTCTCGCCGATGCAGGAGGCCAACCCGGGTCCCGAGCCCGACATGCCCAGCATGTGGCAGGTCTGCTGGAACGAGCTGATGACCAGCGATCCCGACGCGGCCACGGCCTTCTACACCGAGGTCTTTGGCTACTCGGCGGGCCCCGGGCCGACCGAGGGCTACGTCACGCTCATGACCGGCGAGCGCCCCCAGGCCGGCCTCATGAAGAGCCCGATGGACGACGCTCCGCCGCACTGGCTGACGTACATCTGGGTCGATGACATCGAGGCCCGCGCCAAGAAGGTCACGGACCTCGGTGGCCAGGTCGTCGCCCCGCCGTCAGAGGTCCCCACGGTCGGTACCATCGCCGTGTGCCTCGACAATCAGGGCGCCGCCTTCGGCATCTTTCAGCGGTAGCTGATCAGGATGACACGAGCGCTTGCGCGGCTGGCGCCGACCAAGCGCTCTATCATCCTTCAACTATTAGATGTATCGCCCTTCGGGCTCCTAAAGGCTGCTCATCAGCGCCACTTCGTGTCACTGGTGATCAGGATGACACGAGCGCTTGCGCGGCTGGCGCCGACCAAGCGCTCTATCATCCTTCAACTATTAGATGTATCGCCCTTCGGGCTCCTAAAGGCTGCTCACCAGCGCCACTTCGTGTCACTGGTGATCAGGATGACACGAGCGCTTGCGCGGCTGGCGCCGACCAAGCGCTCTATCATCCTTCAACTATTAGATGTATCGCCCTTCGGGCTCCTAAAGGCTGCTCATCAGCGCCACTTCGTGTCACTGGTGATCAGGATGACACGAGCGCTTGCGCGGCTGGCGCCGACCAAGCGCTCTATCATCCTTCAACTATTAGATGTATCGCCCTTCGGGCTCCTAAAGGCTGCTCATCAGCGCCACTTCGTGTCACTGGTGATCAGGATGACACGAGCGCTTGCTCGGCTGGCGCCGACCAAGCGCTCTATCATCCTTCAACTATTAGATGTATCGCCCTTCGGGCTCCTAAAGGCTGCTCACCAGCGCCACTTCGTGTCACTGGTGATCAGGATGACACGAGCGCTTGCTCGGCTAGCGCCGACCAAGCGCTCTATCATCCTTCAACTATTAGATGTATCGCCCTTCGGGCTCCTAAAGACTGCTCACCAGCGCCACTTCGTGTCACTGGTGATCGCTAGTTGAGGATCTTGAGGAGCTCGACGTCGAACACGAGCATGCCCGCGGGACGGCCCGGGCGGCCCTTGTACGCGAGCTCCTCGGGGATCCAGAAGCGACGCGACTCGCCCTCGACCATCAGCTGCAGGCCTTCGGTCCACCCAGCGATGACCCGGTTGAGCGGAAACTCCGCCGGCTTGCCGCGGGCGATGGAGCTGTCGAACGCCTTTCCGTCGGTCGTCCAGCCGGTGTAGTGCACCCGCACCCGGCTGGTGGCCCCCGGCTTGGCCGTACCAGCACCCTTCTCGAGGACCATGCTGGCCAGACCGCTCGCCGTCTTCTGGGCGTTGGCCGGGGGCGCAGCGACGTCCGCCGGCGCCTTCGGCATCGCGGCGGGCTTGGCCTGACCCTTGATCCGGGTCGCCCCCATCTCGTTCATGACCTGCCGGTACGACGCCACGCCGCCGCCCACCTTGTGGCAGTGGTTGCGGTGGCACATCCGGTAACCCTCGGGGGGATTCTTGGGATCGAAGACCACCTCCTTGGCGGCAGCCTTGGGCGCCGCTGCAGGCTTGGCGGCAGGCTTGTCGGCCTTGGCGGCAGGCACCGCCTTCTTGGTCGGCGTCGGCGGCGACAGGGTCTTCATGCCGGGTCGGCTCTCGCCGCCACACGCGCCAAAGCTCGTCAGCACGAGCGCCAGGGTTGCCAGGGCCAGAAGCGGGGTCTTGAAGAGCATGGTTGAGTCCGTCCTTGTCGTCACGCCATCGCAGATGTCGCGTGGAGTTAGCGCACCTGCGGGGTCGGGTAAAGGGATTAGGTGAGCCGGCCGGTCTCCCGGCGGAGCCCGAGGCCTGCGATGACCAGGGCCAGGAGAATCCAGGCAAGCAGGGTGATCAGGTCCATGACCAGGCGGCCGGTGACGCCCTCGGCGGCCTGAGCGTAGGGTTCGAAGCGCGGCATCTGGGCCAGTTCGGGCAGGGCCTCCCGCTCACGTTGCTGGGCAAACCAGGCCCGCAGCTCGGAGTGCCACTTCTCGACGGCGTCCAACCAGCCGCGCCGACGCGCGATGTCCTCACCGGCCAGCGCCACGAGGGCCTCGCTGGTGGTCAGGGCAGGCGACAGCACGCGCATGCCGTCGATGAGCGACTGCTGGTTGCCGAGGGCCTCCTCGAAGCCCTGCCGCAACGGGGCGAGACGGGCGCGCAGCTCGCGTTCGGCGGCAGCTTTGGCGGCCTGCTGGTCGGTGCGGGGCTGTTCCTTGCCCTCGCGATGGTCGCCCTCCATGGCTTCCAGCGCTTCTTCGCTGGCCGAGGCCGCATCCCGGGCCGCCGTCGCCAGCTCCACTCGGGAGGGCGGCGGATAGGCCGCCTCGACGCCCGAGCGCAACAGGCCCGGACCGACGACCACCAGGACCAGCCACAGGGTCGTGAGCGCCAGCGCGTTGCCCGAGCTGGTCTTGCCCCAGGCGTTCACCGCCAGGGCGGCGGCGAACCAGAACGCCATCCACAGCACCAGCAGACCCGCCATCCAAAGCAGGTCGACCAGGCCACCAGCGGCTCCGACGTCGATGGCGCCGCTCATGAGTGCGACTCCGCTGGCCACGGCGCCCACCGCGCCGAGCGCCAGTAGCCGCGCCACCGCTTTGGCCAGCAGCAGGTCCCGAAGCCTCAGAGGCTGGGACAACAGCAACGTCAGGGTTCCGCGCTCGCGATCGCCGGAGAGGATGTCGTAGCTCAGCGCGATGACCACCAGGGGCAGCAGCTGAATGAGCACAAAGAGCAGGTCCAGCGGTCCCGCCGCCTGCGCCTCGGCGTCCAGGGCATCGCGCGCCTTGGCCTCCAACAGCGGCGCCGCCGTGGCTTCGACGCGGGTGGGCCCTGCCTGCCGGTCAACCACACCACCAAGCGGCCGCGGCGGTAGGACCGCTACGGGGCGAGCCGCCTCGCGTCCGGCGATCTCGGCCGTGACCTTGTCGGCGATCGCCTTGTCCACACGCGCCTGCGCGCCGTCGAGCGCTGCCGTATCACTGGCCCGACGCTGCTCGACCCGAACACCGCCTTGCCAGCTGGCCCACGCCACCAGGAGGGCAAACACGACCATGACCACGAGCGAGGCGCGGTCGTGCCGCAGAAGGCCCAGCTCCAGCTTCACCAGAGACCAGCGCATCAGCCCACCACCTTGACCTTGCGCACGGCCCATGCACCGGCGAGCAGCGACAGCAGGCACCAGCCGATCAGCGCCAGGAGCGCCGGCTGTTGTGCAGAGAGCACTGCCCCGGTCTCGGGCGCCTTCCACGCCATCGGCTTCGCCTTGCGCCAAACATCCTGGCCGGCCTTGTAGTCCCAGCCCTTCTCGCCGGCGTTCTTGGCGAACACCGCGTTGAGCTGGTCCACCAGGTCCTGCCGATACGCCTCGGCGGTCCGGGAGAAGTCCCGGTGGTGGGCGGCGTCAGTGCCGCTCAACCCAGCCGACACCGACCGCATCGCCACGTACGGGCTCAGCCATCCCAGCCAGCGAACGGTGGTTTCGCGCTTCTTCAGCGCCTCTTCCAGCTCCTGGAAGTGGAAGTTGATGACCTCGTTCTCGAAGGCGGCCTCCGCCTGGAGTTCCAGCGCGCCCAGCAGACCTTCGTCCATGAACATGGTGGCGTCTTTGAAGCCCGCCTCGTCGAGCTTCTCCTTGGTGAGGACGTCCACGCGCGCCTCGCGCTCAGGCCCTCCTGGCAGGCCCTTCTCCAACGAGTGCGCCAGCTGCTGGGCGAAGGCCTCGCGGTCGGGCACGGGCGCCGTCACGCGGGCGATGTCCTGAACCAGCCGCGGGCCGATGAGCCCGATGACGCCCCACAACGCCAGGAGCACCACCAGCGCGGTCCGGGATGACTTCGCCAGGGCCGACACCGCCAGCGTGATCCCGACCCAGGTCAGAACCCAGACCACGTGCGTCAATGCCAGCCAGCCCATGCGGCCGGCGGGCGCGTTCCCCCCGACGCCGATGGCCGTCCCCACCACGGCCGGAACCGCGACCAGGGCGACGACCCCCAGAAATCCGAGCGTCTTGCCCAGAAACAGCGTCCGGTCCGGGACGCCCTGGGACGCCAGCTGGCGTAAGGTCCCCAGCTCGCGTTCCCGGGTCCACACACCGAAGCCAAGGCCGATGATCACCAGCGGTAACAGCAGTTGCAGGACCGTCGCTGGACTCAGCGACACGAAGCGGTCGAGCGCGGTCGCATCAGCCGATGCAGCGTCGCTTGCCAGCTGGCGCCGATGCGCTTCTAGCTTCAGCGTCACCCCGAGCCAGGGTGTCGCGCCAGGGTCGAACGCCTCCAACGCGCCCACCGGTTTGAACACGTGGGTGCCGTAGTGGGCTGCGGAGTGGGGGTTCTTGTCGCCCTGCTCCTCCCACTGGCGCCGTGCGGACTCGCGGGCGTCCTGGCGCTCCACGGCGGCGGCTTCGGAACGAACCTTTCCGCTGGAGATGGCGGCGGTCAGCAGGGCCAGCAGCGCCAGCGCTGCGATGGGCAAGCGACCATCCCGGATGACCGTGCGGAGCTCGTTGGCGGCGAGCGCACGAATCATGATTCGGGACCCCCGATCCGGTCGAGGTACAACCCCTCCAGCCCGGCCAGGTCCATCTCCGCCGTGCTCTCCAGCGCGACCAGGTTGCCGCGCTTCATGATGCCGACACGGTCACCGACATCGTGGGCGCGGAACAGATTGTGGGTCGTCATCAGCACCCCGACATCGCGGTCCCGGAGCCGCCGAAGCAGGTCGCAGAACGTCGCGGCCGCTGACGGATCCAGCCCACTCATGGGCTCGTCCAGGACCAGGGCCTCGGCGTCCTTGGCCAGTGCCATGGCCACGCCGACCTTCTGGCGCATGCCCTTGGAGTAGGCCCCCACGCGTTGCTCGTGGGCATCGTCCTGGAGACCCGCGTCGCGGAGCCAGCCGACCAGCTGGTCGTGAGAAGGCGTGGGACGACCAGCGAGCTGGGTGAAGAAGCGGAGGTTCTCGGTGCCCGTCAGATGCGGGTAGAGCCGCACGTTCTCGGGGATGTAGGCGACCTTTCGGCGCGCCTCGACGACGTCGTCGGCGACCCGTTTGCCAGCGACGAAGACATCCCCGGCGGTGGGCTCGAGGAAGCCGAGAAACAACTGAATCGTCGTGGTCTTGCCGGCCCCGTTGGCGCCCAGAAGGCAGAGGATTTCGCCGGCACCCACGGCGAGATCGAGGCCGTCGAGCGCGGTATGTTCTCCAAAGCGTTTGGTCAGCGCCTTGGCTTCGAGGGCGGGCGTCGTCGTGGCGGCCACCAGAACCTCTCTTTCGTCCAGGGTAGCGAAGCGGGCTGGGACTGAACCGCACGGGGGCCCGCAAGTCAACGTTTGACGCCGGGCGGTTGTCGCCGAACGCGCGATTCTGGCACCCTTGGGGCATGGGACGAACACTGGCCGTCGTAGTGCTGGCGCCATGGATGCTGGGCGCCTGCCTGGACTTCGCGAGCCCGACGGACAACGTCGTGGATGCAGGCACGGACCTCGTCGTGGAGGTCTCGGGCGACGGCGACGCGGCGGCCTCAGACACCGGCGCTCCCGACGTCGCACCGGACGCATCGCTCGACACCGTCGCTGACGCCCAGCCGGACGGAACGCCGGACGCGGTCGCTGATGCCGATGCCGTTGCGGACGCTGATGCGGTTGCGGACGCTGATGCCGTAACGGACGCCATTACTGACGCCGACGCCGACGCTGTGGCCGACGCCGATGCCGCCGTACCGGATGCCGATGCCGCCGTACCGGATGCCGATGCTGTGGCCGACGCTGATGCTGTGGCCGACGCCGACGCCGATGCCGTAGCGGACGCCGATGCCGTAGCGGACGCCGATGCCGTAACGGACGCCGATGCTGTGGCCGACGCCGATGCCGTAGCGGACGCCGATGCTGTGGCCGATGCTGACGCCGATGTCGTCGACGAGGGCATCACCCTGGTGCTGAACGCCAACCGCACCTCGGGTGTCGCGCCCCTGGCAGTCATCTTCGACAGTATCGGGACCAGCGCCGGCGGCCTCGATCCCGCCTTCGACCTCCGCTTCCACTGGAACTTCGACGACCCCAACGCCGAAGTCTGGGGGCCCAGCGGCAAGTCCAGCGCCACCGAGGTCGGCCGGATGGCGACCCATGTATTCGGGGTCGCTGGGACCTACGACGTCGTGCTGACCGCCCGAACCGCGTCGGGCGAGCAGGTGACCGAGACGGTCACCATCACCGTCGAAGACCCGGACGAGGTTTACGTCGGCAATCGCACCGTCTGTGTGTCGGCCAGCGGCGACTTCACGGGTTGCCCCAGCGGTGCGGTGACCCTCACCGACTCCGACGCCGATGTGGGCTTCGACACCGCGCTGCAGGTCTGGACCGACTCATCGTTCCGCGTCCTCTTCCGCTCGGGCGAGGGCTTCACCTGGGACACGACGCTGACCCTGACCCACCCTGGTCCCATCCATATGGGGACCTTCGGAGGCACGGACAGTGCCAACGTTTTTGTGACGACGTACCTGGTATTCGACTTCCAGGGTGTATCGGACGTGCGCGTGGCGCGGCTGAATTTCACCCAGGATGCTGGCTTCAGCAACATGTTCGAAGTCCTGGGTGAGGCGCATTTCGTCACCTTCCTGGACAGCGTCTTCAACACCCTCGCCAGTCCGATTGCGTTTGCCATGCCGAACTCGATCGTCACTGACACGGTCATCGCCAACTGCCAGTTCTTCAACATGACGGAAGGCGTCGTCGCGGTCGGCGGCCCCCGCACCGCCATCGTAGGCTCGTACCTGGGCGGCGCTGAGGCTCGCGCCCTGGTTTCGCCCGCTTACGACCGACTCTACGTAGGCCACAGCACCCTGGAGGCCACAGGTAGTGCCCTGGCGAGGGTCGTCACGCTGGCTGGCCCTGCGGCTCCCGAGCCCTGTTCCACGGACCTCCAGTTCAGCGACAACAAGGTCATCACCCCGGACTACTACCTGGGGATGACCATCGGCCAGCTGTTCTTCAACGACAACGAGTGCGTCCAGGATGGCGTCATCGAGCGCAACGAATTCGTCCGAGGCGACGACAACAGCGGCAACTTCCAGCGGATGCTCCAGGTGGAGGGCTCCCACTTCATGATCCGCAACAACCTCTTCTACCTGAGGCACAACAGCATTGGCGCCATGATCGACCGAGGGGCCGACCAGACTGCCGTCGACAACTTCCTGCTCAACAACAGCTGCTTCAGCGAGTCGCTCAGCCCCGGGTACGCCTGTGTGGGGATGGGCTATGACCTGCAGGGCATCGAGGCCATCATCGCGAACAACCTCGCCGTCGGCGACTTCTCGTCGGGGGACGGCAACGGAGGGGTGATCTACGACCTGAACAGTCAAGGGACCGCTTGCTCGGGCTGCAACGTTCAGCTTCCGACGTCGTTCTCACCCTTCGTGACTACCCCGCCGCTGGTGCCCGTCGACTGGCAGCTCGCGTCGAGCGCCGTGACCGTGGTGGATCAGGGCGACATCATGGACAAGGTGGTGGACGACTTCGACGGAAACTGCCGGCCTGCGGGCGCCGCGCCGGACCCCGGTGCTTGGGAGCGCGACGCGGTTCCCTGCGAGTAGGGGTCCATGTACCATCGGGGCATGAAGTCCCGCCCGCGCATCGATCTGGACGGCGTCCCGCTAGTCGACCCCGACAAGCAGAACGCCAACGCCCTCGCCATCTTCCGCTACCGCACCACGGATGGGCTCATCCTGCTGATGCCCGAGAGCGCCGACTTCACGGTGTCCTGGGACCACATCACCGAGTGCGCCATCGACCTGGTCAGCGGCGATGTGCGAGTGGCCTTCGACGCCGAGTGGGCCGGCAGGCAGAACTGGCTCCGGGGTGGACACCAGCTGGTAGGACAGTGGACGGACCGCTACGTCATGGGCGCCTGACCGCGACCGGTTCGCTGACGGGGTCCGGGGTTTTGGCCTTCGAACGCCCCAAACTTGCGACGATGCGTTAGTTTTTTTCCATCACGCGCCGTTTATTTGCCCTCGACCCCGCGCCACGCTGGGTACCCTGGAGTGGCTGCCTGAGGGGCGCGCACTGGAGGAAACGATGAGACCACTCGCCATGGGCGTGGGCGCACTACTGGTGTGCCTGACGGTCGGCTGCGACACACCGACCCCGCACCACCACATCCCCGTTCTGCAAGAGCCTGCCGACCAGCCGGTGGCGGTGCACGACCCGCCGGTACAGGTGGACCCGACGCCCACCACGGAGCCGCCGCCAGCCCCCACGTTCCAGCCACTTCCGGCACCGGAAGCGCCGCAGCTTTACTGTGGACAGGAACGCGAAAGCGTCGGCCCCGCCTCGGATACGGGGGCGTGGAACAAGGCCGCGCCGCTGGACCCCATTCCGTCGGCGAAGTCGAACGCCAAGGGCGGCACAGGGAGGCCCCCACAGTCTCCGCGTCCCCTCGAGGGCAACGTGGTTCCCTGGTCGAGTGGGCGCCGTATGGCGACGGTCGGCGACACCCTGTTCGTCGTGGACCGCGACAACGGGAGGCTCGTGGTGCTGGATCGCCTCAGCGGGGAGCTCGTCCGCTCCATCGCGGTCGGGAGCCAGCCGGACCAGGTCGTCGTGGGGCCTGACGGAACCGCCTTCGTCAGCGTGACCCGGTGCGGCGAGGTCGTCCGCGTGGCGCCGGGCGGCGCCAAGGTCGACGCATGGGTTGCGATAGGTGGTGGCCCGACGGGCCTGGCCATGACGGAAGACGGGACCCACGTGCTGGTCAGCGATACGGGTGGCGACAGGGTCCTGATGCTGCGGGCCAGCGATCTCAAGGTGGTGGACAGGCTTGATGGTGTGGCCAGTCGACCTGCCGGCCTTGCGGTGACTCCCCAGGGTACGGTGGTGATCGCGCAGCGGGGCCCCACCGCGCTGCAGGTGCCGCTTCTCCGCAACCGGTTCGGCGCCCCCACCGGCCACGCTCTACGCTCGCTCAGCCCCACCCAAAAGGCCATGGCGGCCTTTATCGATACGACGGTCTACGCCCCTGCAAACGCGGTCGCCGCGACGGTTCACCCAGGCATGCGCTCGACCATCGTGCTCCACGAGCTGGCCCGCACCGGCAACATCTCGGCGGCGTTCGGCGGCACACCGGTCGTGACGCCCGGCGGCTACTACCCGCCGCCCGACCCTCCGACCGTCGACGGCCATGTGCGCGGCGAGGTGACGCGGCCGCTGACGGTCGCGCTGACCTCGGTGAACGGTATGGCGAGCGCGAACCAGAGCTCAACGCTGCCGGTCATGGACCCCGTCACGGAAGAGACCCCGCTGTCGCTACTGACGAGGCCCACGGACATCAACCACCACCCCACACTGACGCTGGCGTTCGTGACGGGCATGGCGACGGACACCGTGGTGGCCTTCAACACCAACACCCCGGACGCCATGAGCGACCCCGTGGCGGTGATTCGCGTGGGCCGGGCGCCCATGGCGGTGACTTTCTCCGACGACGGCATGTTCGCGTATGTCCTCAACGGGCACGACTTCACCGTCAGCGAGATCCCCCTGATGAACCTTGTCGAGGCGATCCAGTCGGCGCTCCCGACGACGATGATGCCCGCTCCCCTGCATCTGACGCACGACCGAGTGACCTCCTTCGGCGAGGACCCGCTGCCCCTGCGCTATCACTACGGCCGGCGGCTCTTCACCACCGCCCGCAACGACGCGATCAGCCGCGACGGTCAGCTGGCCTGCGTCAGCTGCCACATCGACGGGCGGGAGGACGGCGTCACCTGGATCATCCCCGAGGGACCGCGTCAGACGCCATCGCTGGCGGGTCGGCTCCACGACACTGCCCCGTTCAACTGGCTGGGGACCAAGGGGACACTCATCGACAACATGACCCGCACGGTGGCGCGGATGGGCGGCACCGGCCTGGAGCCGGCGGACCTCGCAGACCTGCAGCAGTTCATGCTTTACGGGCTCCCTGCCCCGCGCAACGAGCGCTCCGTCTCGCCAAGGGCCTTTACCCCAGCGGAGCAGCGTGGTCAGGTCCTGTTCAACGACCCCGGCGTTGGGTGCGCCGGATGCCACGCCGGTGAGGCGCTGACGGACGGGCGCACGCACGACGTCGGCACAGCGCGTGCCGGTGATGTGGACCCTCGCCTCGATACACCGTCCCTGCGCGGCCTGAAGTTCTCGGCGCCCTACTTGCACGACGGAAGCGCAGACACCCTGTACGACGTCCTGGAGGCGACCGCCACCACGATGGGCTACACCGAGCACCTGACCCTCGAGGAGAAGCTCGACCTCATCGCGTACCTGGAGACCCTCTAGGCCCTGACCGGTCCATGCGCGGTGCTTATTGCGCTGCACATGGATCATCAGTGACACGCAGTGGCGCTGATGAGCCTCTTCAGGAGCCCGAAGGGCGATACATGCAATAGTTGAAGGATGATAGAGCGCTTGGTCGGCGCCAGCCGGGCAAGCGCTCTGTCATCCTGACCTTCAGCACCAGCTCGTCACCGGACGACGCATTTTCTTCAAGCGCCGTGCATTACGGCGCCTGAGAGCGTAATGGTGCCACCGCTGGGACAACCCTGAGCTACGCCTGCTCCTGTCGCGGGGCTACGAGCCCCGGTACTACATCGAACGGGTCGAGCTGGGTGGGATGTTGGTCAAGCTCGAGCGGCTCGACTTCCTCCGGTACGTCGGGCTGTTCGCCATCGGCGTTTACCAGGAGTCAGGCCGCTTCTATCGGGACCCCGTGCACCGAACCCTCGAGGGTATCGGGCCGCAGGCGATGGTCTTGGCCAGTGAGTCTGGAACGGACCTGCCAGGCTGCGCCGCCAGGCGGCCTAGGATAGGCGGAGGTTCGGCAGCGCCGCCTCGATGCGGCGCTGACCGAGCTCGGTGACGGGATTGTCGCGCAATACCAGCCGTTCCAGCCCGCGCGCGTTGGGGTGCGCGGCCAGACGCTCGGCGCCGACGTCGCTGATCCGCCCGTCGGCCAGGTCGAGGTGCGTCAGCTGAGCGAAGAACGGCGCCTCCAGGAGGTACGTGAGGCCGGCGTCGCCGAAGTCGCCATTGCGCAGCGTCAGATGCGTCAGGCCGGTCAGCGTCGTGTTGGCGCCCGAGAGGGCTCGAACGTTGTCGAGGGACAGGACCCGGCGCGCCGGGCGTGGGCGGTCGGAGGGGACGCAGTGAAGCTCCACAAGGCCCGAAAGCGACGCGTTGTGTGCCAGGTTGGCCAGTGGGTAGCGGTCCATTTGGTGCAGGCTGAGTCCGCGGAGTTCGCCGTGCTCGGACGTCAGCAGGTCGTCCTCGACGCGGTCCCGGATACAGAGCTCGACCTCCGCCAGCCGAGGGCAGCCCGAGAGCAGCTTTGCCAGGCCCTCCGACGCGACGATCCAACGCCCCTGGCGGTGGTCGCCCAGATGGAGCGTCCGCAGGTTGGGATACTGTCCGCGCGACAGCGGCTTCAAGGAGCGGGCGAAGCTGACGGAGAGCCGGCGCAGGTACGTGGCGTCCGGGCTGAAGGCCACCGCGTCGGCAAGCTCCAGCGACAGGCTGCTGGTCTCCAGCTCCGCGAGGAATCCACGCGCCATGATGGGACGTACGGTGGGGGAGAACTCCAGCACGTAGGGCAAGAGACCGCCGAGCCAGGCCTCGCCGTGTTCGGTGAGCAACTCGCGCTCCCGTTGCTGCAGGAGCGCTCGCCGGTCGGCGCGAGTCGTTGGGTCCGCCAGCATCATCTGGGTCTGGATCAGGTCGCCGCGCGGGTCGCCGAGCTTCATGAGCCGGTCGGCGGCCACCATGAAGGCCTCGTCGCCGCCGTCCCGCATGACCGCGTGCCACAGGATGCGATCGTCTGGGGCGATGGCCGCCTCCCCGTTGCGCACCAGACCCAGGACCCGCTTGAGCGTCAGTTCGTCGTGAGTCGTGATGCCATAGGCCTCCGCCGCCCCCTCGCGGGGGCCCGGCCGAGCTCCCAGGAACACCAGATCCACCTTGGCGCTGACGATGGACGTGGTGCGGGCACCGAGAGCCTTCAGACGTTGTTTGGCCTCCTTGCGGCCGAGTCCGTCGAAGGTGCCGGCCACGACGACAAGCTTGCCGTCCAGGTCTTTCGCTGTAAGTGCGTCGCTCAATGGGTGTCTGCATGACCTGTTTACGTTTGCGCGCCCCCACGCCGCCAACGGCGGGAGAGGCTTCGCGCCGACAGCATAGGGCAAGAGCTTGGCGATGTTGCTAGCGCCGGAAGCGCGCGCGGATCCTCGCCTGGCGGGCCGCCCGCTCATCTTGCACGTCGTCGGCGCTCTCCGCGGGCGGTGGCTTCTTCACCGGCGCGTGCTTGGGGCGAGACCTTACGGCCCTCGACGAGGGGGGCTTGAGTGGCTTTGGCGTGTTGGCCGGCGGACGTTCTGCAGCCACGGCCGGCTTTGGTGGAGCCGCCAAAGCCTTCGCCAGGGGACAGTCCTCGGAGGGATCTTCACCGGCCCGGTATCGACCCAGCAGCTCGCGCGAGTGCTGCGCCAGCTTTCGCCGAACTTCGTGCCGACGCCCCTTGATGCGGGGGATGTGCATCCGGTCGTAGGCGGTCGTCTGGTGCCGCATCCACGCGATCGTCGCCGCCTCGGCCCGCTCGGACACAGGGATTCGCTGGGTCCGAGCGACTGTCCCGCTGCCCACCGGGGTCGCGTGCTCGGCGATGGCGCTGGCCATCTTCAGCTCGAGGTCGGCGAACCGCGCGTCGAACCGCAGGAAGTCCCGCACCGCTCGGGTGAAGTCCTGGACGTAGGCCGCCTGGTTCTTGTCCCTCCGCGCCTTGTCGCTGGCCTTGCGGCGAGCATACTCGGGGGTCGCGCGCTGGGCCGCGACCGCCGCTCGAGCCCGCTCGATGCGTCCGGCGGGCGCCCATACGCCACGCGACATGACCCGCCGGCCGACCCTCTCCTTCACGGTCCAGCACGCCCCGCCCGCCTTCACCTTGCGGGTCAGGCCGGCATCTCCCGGCGGGAGTAGCACCCACCCCTCGGGCACGGCGACAACCTCGCCGTCCTCGGTCCGAACCGTACCTTTCCTCGGGCCAGGGCCCACCGTCAGCTTCTTGGTCTCGAGCATGGGCGGCGGACTGTAGCATCCAATCCCACCCTTGCGGGTCATGACTCGCGCGCCTGGCTCGGATGTCGACTCGCCGGCCTGGCACCGTTGTAGATGCGGTCGGCGATTGAACTGGACATCTACGGCGACAAACCCTATCCACACGGTCACCTTTTCTGCAAACGATGCGCAAACGGGCGGATCATAAGTGACACGAAGTGGCGCTGATGAGCAGCCTTCAGGAGCCCGAAGGGCGATACATCTCAACGATTCCAGACGCTTTGGCCAAGTGGGCGACGAATGCCGACCTCTTGGTCATGGTGCGTCTGCTCGGAGGCCGAGTGTTCTCATTTCTGTTCAGGGAAAGAAAGAAACAGGAGCAACTGCCTCCTGAGGGCCCCGTCGTGCTGCTCGAAGAGCCAAGTCCGAACGGTGCGTGCCGGGCGATCGTCGAGCACGACCACCGCAGCGTCTACTTCTATCTCATGGGTCCCCCAGACTCGCCGAGGGAGATGGTTGGACTGTGGGTGAGGAATCTGCTCGACGCTCCGTCGTTCCCCGAGGTGGGTCGCATGCGAGATGGTCTGGCGCCGATGAACCCGGCCCGCTATTGCAGGCGAGCAGGGGCTGGTACCCTGCCCGAGGCGAAGGACCTGTCGGTCGTCTGGCTCCCCGAGGGCAACGGCGTAGCTCTCTACGAACGTAGTCGTCTCCTTGCCATCATCCCCCCATGGGCCGGTGAGGGGAGGTTCCACGGCCACAGCACCGAAGCGGTCGGGCAGGGCCCTGTCGCGTGGGAGCTCACCGACGACAACGCGTTGGTGCAGCGATTCGAAGAGGCGCAGCAGTTCTGGTCGTACTGGGACAGGCTGGACGCCTGGACCCTCATCCAGAAGAACCTGCTCGAGACCTATGAGCGACGATTCGGCGAGCACGTCCGCTACTTCAAGGTAGACGCAGAGTCGTTTCCGCCCATGGCGGTCGCCACCTTCAAAGACGTCGACCGAACCTACATCCTCTCGTTGGGGATGAGTGTGCGACCTCAGCCCAACGTCGAGCGCGCCACCGACAACCCTCGACCGTTGCGCCGCATCGAGCTGGGAGCCGTCGTACCCGCCTCCTACACGGACGAGCAGGTCCGGGAAGTGGCCGAGGCGATAGGTTCATGGCCTTCGCACCTGTGGCGCGCCATGACCTGGTTCGGCCCGGGTCATACGTTGCCCTTCGAGGCTTGGCGAAATCCAACGTTCAGGCACGCGCTGCTGGCACCCACGGTGCGCACTCTAGAGGGACCGCTGGCGCTCAACCTGGATGACCGCTTTGGCGACCCGGTAACCCTGCTGTGGCTCCTGCCCGTGACGCTCGAGGAATTCGCCCGGGTCAGGGCGGTGGGCGGCGTGGCGACTGCAAAGGAGCTACCCGTCGACCGTTGCGATCAGTGCTGACGCTCTTCAGGACCCAATAGGAAACGCCCGGCGGCCATCGCTGGCGGCCGGGCGTTGCATAGGGACGTGGGGCCGCTATTCGGCCGTGACCACCAGGTTCACCGGGTCGGACTCGCTCGTCTTGCCCGGCTCGTAGAACGGGTAGGTCTTGCTGGCCGGCGCGGTGACCTCCATGGCCTGACGCGGCTTGAGCGTCAGCTCCATCACCAGCGGGCCGTCCTCCTGCGGCACCTCGTGCAGGTAGATGAGCATGATCCCATCCTTGGTCTCGTGCCGCGCCACCCGCGGGTCGGTCGCCACCTGCGCGTCCAGCGCCGTGGTGTCCACGTCGAAGCCCGGCGGAATCGGGAACTCCACCATCGGCATGTCGTTGGGGCTCACCACGCCGGTCGTGGTCACGGTGAGGGTGGCCGTCGTGGACTGCGCCAGGGTCAGCGTCGTCGGGGCGTACACCACGTCGATGTCCATCGCCGGGCCGGTGCGCCGGCTGCCCGGTCCCCAGGGCGTGTAGTGCTGGCTGGTCAGCTGCCACAGCAGCTTGCCCTCGCCCGACAGGCTCACCTGCACGTCCACGTCGCCGCCATCGGTCACCTGGTTGGTCAGGCTGACGAAGTGCACCACGTCCTTGTTGTCCTGGGTGATCTGCGTCGAGAACACCTGCTGGCCGCCCGCGGTAACGGTCACCGTCGCGTTGGTGTCGCCAGCGCCGTACTTGGCCGCGGCGACGAAGCCGCGAAGCGCCTGGATGGTGCCCTGGGTCGACATGAAGTTGCCGTTGGGCGACTTCTTCTCCGACAGCCACTTCAGCGCGCCCTCCACCATCGTCGGCGGCGGCTCCATCTTGTACAGCGCCTGCACCGCGATGGCCGTGGTCTCGACGGTGATGACGTCGCCCTGAGCCAAGGTGATGCCAGGGTCGTCGCTGCCGAAGAAGGTGCGGTCGGGCGTATCGGTGTTGGCCCGGCTGAGCAACTCGGCCACGGCGGCGTCGGTCGCCGGGTCATCCGGCTGCAGGGCCAACAGGGCGTTGGCGCACATGCTCAGGGTGTAGGTGTCGCTGGCCGGGATGTCCTGGCTCTTGATGTAGCCGAAGGCCTTCGACAGCGCGTCGGTCGACGCCGAGTCGGTGACGCCCAGGCCCCAGGCAGCGACGCAGGTCGTGCGCAGGGTATCCCAGGGCACCACCTGGTTCTTGGTGTGGAGCTGCGTGTCCCAGCTGCCGTCGCCGTTCTGGGTGTTCACCAGCAGGCCCTGGGCCCGGCTCACCAGCTGCGCATCAACCGCGGTCAGCCCGTCGAAGTCCTCGAACATCATCAGCGCAAACGCCGTCAGGATGGGGTGCGCCGGGTCCGGGTCGCCGAACCAGGTGAAGCCACCGCCGGTGCACTCGAAGGTCACCGACTGCTGCAGACCGTCGTCCAGGTTGGCCTTGGCCGTGCCCATCAGGTCGGCGTTGTCCGAACCCGTGACCTGCAGGTAGTCCAGCACCAGGCCGTTGATCCAGGTGCTGTTCATCATCGGCTCGAAGCAGCCGCGGGGGACCTGCAGCAGCGCGTCCACGCCGTCGACCATCTGGGCCGAGGGGCTGCCCATGATCTTCAGCAACGCGTCGTTGCCGCCCTCGAGCGCCGAGGCCGGGAAGTTCATCTGCAGGTCAAAGCTGTTGTCCAGCGGCCCGGACTGGGACAGGTCGTGACGCTGTCCATTCGGGACGATAGCCGTCGTACGCACCACACCGTCGGACATGGTGGGCCCGACCGCGTTGATGGTGACGGCCTGGTTGCCCGCCTTGGTGACCTGGATGCCAACCGGCAGGGCCATGCTCTCGCCAGCCGGGATGGTGACGGTCTGCGAGCCGTCACCGGCCACGAGGAAGTCGAACCACTCGGAGTCCTCGACGCTGACGGTGATCTCCTGGTCCACCTCGCTGAAGTTGTAGACGCCGATGGGCAGGTGCAGCCGGTCGCCGACGGTCAGCTTCTTGGGCAGGTCGACGTCTACGAAGAAGTCCTGAAACACGGTGATGTTGCCGGTGCCGCCGCCAAGCAGGCCGTCGGCGCTGTTGGCGATCATGGCGATCCGCCAGCTGGTGATGTTGTCGGCCAGCGGGATGGTCACCGTGGCCTCACCGTTGGCGTCGGTGATGATGGCCGGGTCGACGAAGAGGGTCTCTTTGAAGTCGTCGCGCGGCGCGTTCGGGCCCGACGGTTCCTCGGTCTCGGGTACGTTGGGATCGGAAGGGCTGGAATCGGGGGTCGACCAGCTTGCGTCGGCGCTACTGGTGGGCGCGGGGCCCCCGGCGCCATTCTGGAAGCCGTCGCCATCGGCGTCGTCGCGCAGGTAGCCCATCCACAGGGTGGTGCTCCAGTCGTCCCAGTCGTCGGCGAGCTCGGACGGGCCGGTGCTGCGGACCACGACGCTGAGCTCGAAGCCGTCGCCCCACCAGTTCTCGCGCACGTTGGGCTCGAACTGGAACGGCTGGCCCCAGGGGTCGACCATGTGCAGCCGCGAGACCAGCTGGTCCACGTTGGACCGGTTGATGCCGCCGCTGGAGATCAGCGTCTGCAAGTCCGTCCGCACCTTCTGGGCGCGGGGGTTGAGGAAGTCCCACATCAAGTTCCGAGCCCGGCTCTGCACCACGCTGGCGTTGTCGCCGAACAGAGTGGTCTGAACCGCCTCGCCCGCGCTCGCCATGGCGGCCGCCGCGGCGTCCTGAGCGTCGCCCGGATCGGTCAGCAAGGCGTAGGGGTGAAGCTGACCGGGCACGTCGTCGAGGACGAAGTGGGCCTGGACGTCGGTCGGGCTGGTGGCGCCGGCCAGGGCGAAGACCGCCTCGTCAGCGATGGCCACGCCGATGGCCGAGGCCTTTCCTGCCCCGCTCTCGTCGGTGACCTTGAAGGTCAGCGTGGCATCGGTGCCGGGCAGGTAGCTGTCCTGGCTGGTCTCGACCGAGACCTTGGCACCCTGGGTACGGACATACGCCGTCTTCTGGGCGTTGACGAGGTTGCCCTCCTCGTCGAGCCAGTAGGCCGTGAACTGCAGAGTCCCCGACTCGTTGGCCTCCGGGGTGAAGGTCAGCGCGACGCTACCGTTTTCGATGGTGGCCTCCCGGGTCTCGACGATGCGGCCCCGGTGGAGCCGGTCGACAAAGACGATCCCGTCGCGCCCCGACACCGTCAGGGTGATGGGCTCGCCCGGCTGGTAGAGCGTCTTGTCGGTGCGGGCCACGACCTTGGCCCAGTCGTTCTCGGGGGAGGCCACCTGGGCCGTCCCCTCGAGCCCCTCGTAGGAGCAGCTGACGCTGACCGCGCCCTGAATGCCGCCGGCCATGGCCACTTTACCCACGCCGTCAGCACCGGTCTCGATGCTGGTGGTGTCGCTGCCAACGGTGCAGGAGGCGTTTACGGGAGCGCCCGTCGGTCCCCGGGTCAGGACGAACAGGCTCCAGTCGGTGCCGTTGGGAACCGAGGAGCTCTCTGGGACCAGGGAGACGTTGATGCTGGGGTCAGCCACCAGCGCGCTGGCCGCCTTGGTGACCGCGAAGCCGGCGGTGTCGGTGACCTGCAGGTTCAGCGCGCTGACGCCGTAGGGAAGCGCCGGCAGCGTGAAGGGCATGATGCCGACGGTATCGGTCGTGCCGTTGAACGTGGCGCTGCCAGCGGCGATGGCCACGACCGCGTCCTTGACCGGCTGGCCGAAGAAGTAGCGCGCTTGCACCGTGCCCGTAACCTCCGCGCCCGGCGGGAAGTAGGGCTCATCCAGGCTCACGGTCACTTCGAACGCGGGCAGCTTCTCCTCGCTGACCTCGACCTGCCGCTCGACCTTCTGCTCATTGGTGGTGACGCGCACCACGTACTGCCCCAGGTTCACCTGCTTGGCCAGGGGCGCGCGCATCGACGCGATGCCAAAGCTGTTGGTCTTGGCGACCTCGCGGAACACCTTGGTGCTCTTGCCGTCGAGGACCTCGAAGACGACGTCCTCGTTGGCCATCGGGGTCTGGTCCTTGGCCGCCAGCATCAGCGTCCGTAGCTCCATCGTCTGTCCCGGCCGGTACAGCGGTTTGTCGGTGCTGACGAACATCTTCGGCGACCCCGCAGGGACCACCTGGATGGTCCGCTCGACGGCAATGGGCGCCGCGTTCTCCGGGGTCACGGTGACGGTGAAAGGCAGCTCGGAGCCGGCGATCTCATCGATCGCGACAGTCAGCTCTACCTGACCCGTCAGGTCGGTCAGCTGCGGCTCACCACCATTGAGCGACACCGGCACGCCCTCGACCGGGGCGCCCGTGTTCAGGTCGGTCACCCACGCGCGGGCCGCCGTGCTCACGCCGGCGTCGACCCGGTTCGGGGCCCACACCATCAGGCTGTACTTGGGTAGGGTGTAGAACACGCTTCGCACGCCGTACGCCGTTTTCCCATTGGCGCTGACGGTGTACCCGATGGTCCAGGCAACCTGCTCGGCCTGGTCGGTCGGCAAGACCGCGCCGGGGATGGTCACCTCGACGTCCTGCTTGCCCGCCACCAGGGTGACGGCCTTGCGCGGCGCGGAGAGTCCATCGGGGGCGTCGATGGCACCAAGGCCGACCTCGACGGACGCAGCGACATTGTCGCCCTGGGTGAGCTCGATGGGCAGGGTCACGACCACCCCCCCGTCGGTGAGACGGGAGACGATGTTCAGCTCGTCCACGGTCAGGTCCGGAGTCTCGGACTGATCCTGGGGCGTGGTGGGCGTGTAGGTAATTTCAATGGGGCCGTTGGCGGTGTCCTCGTCCGGGCAACCGCCCAAAGTCAGCATCAACCCAAGCGCGGCATACGCAGCAATGCGCACGGTCTTCCTCCGAATGCAGTGGTCGGGGCGGGCCTAGCGCAAGAAGCGATCCACTTTTCAGCACCTCCCTCGGAAAAGGCACCTCATCCCTGCAGAACAAGGGTGAAACGCCCTTCGGAGCGAGCACTGCCTGGCGAGCCGCTAGACGGTTTTCTGGTCAGGTGTAGAAAATGTCTACACCACGGCCGGCACCCTAGCCGAAGAGGTCGAGCTGTCCGTGGGTCGTTCCCGTCTCGGGACCGCTCAGGCAGGACGCGCCTTCCTCGGCGTGATCGATGGAGCAGCGACACGCGAGGACCTGAAGGCCCAGCGGGTAGGCCAGCTGCATCAGTCGCTCGAAGCGAGCTTGTCGTGCATCCGAAGGCAGCCGCCGAACCCCGGCCCGCGGCCCGTCGTCCATACGGAACCACCCGTTGAGAAGGCGCCCGCGCGAACGAGAGACCTCGCGCTCGACCTGCTTGACGAGTCCGGGCCCGTCCTCGATGAAGACCGGCTTGATGGTTCGGACGCCTTTGCTGGCGAGCAGCCGCAGCGTCTTCTGGAGGTCGGCCTCGCCGTCGTTGATGAACGGGATGAGAGGCCCCACGACGCCGACCACTTCGGCGCCGATGTTCACGAGGGCCTGAGCCAGGTCCAGCCGCGCCATCGGACGGGCGGCGCCGGCTTCCCAGGTCTCGACCAGGGCGCGGTCGCTCGAGAAGAAGCCCAGCTCGACCCGAAGCAGCCCGGGGAACCGACGCGCCAACGTCAGCAGCCCATCCGCCTGGGGCATTCCGCCCCGCGTCTGGACCGTGATGCCGATGCCAAGCCCCATCAGGGCCGCCATCAACTCCAACGCCGGACCGCGAAGGTCATGGGCGTTGGGTACGAAAGGATCCGCCGACGGACTGAACAGCACCCACCCGGGGAGGCGGCGGCGTCGGTTCAGCTCGTCGCGGAGGCGATGTACGAGCTCATGCCCATGCAAGACGGGCTGCTCCGCACGTGCACCGGACTGCCGTCGCGCGGCGCGGTGCACATCGAAGGCACATGCCCCACAGCCCCGACGGAGACCATCAAAGTCCAGGACCCAGACGGTCCCGGCACAGCGATGACGCTGCGGATGCAGCATCGGGGCTTCGTTGTGGCGTGTACTGAACATCATACTGAACAACTGTTTAGTCACGGCGATTGGACGGTCAACACCCGGTCGGAAGAATTTGCAGATTTTCCTTTCCAACACGGCGGGATCCGTGAAATTCCGACCCGCCCAACCCGGTCCAAAGGACGATCCCCATGTGGCAGCTCAAATTCGCGGCGACGACGATCGGCGTCATCGGCCTCAGCCTGGCGATCACGCTGCTCGCGCCGGACCTCAACAACCTGACCCGGGTCGTGGGCCTGGCCCTCATCGTGACCCTGGCGATCTTCGGTGTTCGCTGGACCAGCAAGGCCTGCAACGAGCCCGGAAAGCTGGCGCTTGCCCTGTTTGGCGGAGCGCTGCTCGGTGGGCTGCTGCTGATCGTCGTTGCTCAGCCCACCAAGGAGGAGCTCACCGGGGCCATCGACGTGGGGATTCTGATCGGCATCGGCCTGCGCCGTGCCGGTCTTCTGCTGGTCGCGACGATGGGACCGATGGCGCTGTTCGAACTGCTCCGCTGGAGGCTCGAGAAGGCCATGGCGAAGATGCGCGAAGAGCAGACCGAGGTCTGAGCTATGCGCGCCGCGGCACGAAAAAAAGCCGCCGTCCTTGCGAACGGCGGCCAGGGTGTTCGCGAGCTCACAAAATGACCACAGGAAGACCGCGAACAGTAAGTGGAACCAACGTAGCGGTTTCGGCATGCCGTGCCAAGCCTGCATTCCAGCGGGGTTAACTGCTACGCTGCGGGCGTGACCCCGACGTCCTGCGCCACCGTCCTTCGCCTCCCATTGGCGCCTGTCGTGGTCATGGCCGTGGTGCTGCTGGGGACGAAGGCCTGGGGCCATGGTCCTGCGCCCGCGCCGCTGCAGGTGCTGAGCGTCTCGGGTCAGGCCTCCGGTGGGTTTGCGGGAGACCCGGCCCGGCCCGACATCGTACGCACCAGCATCGGGCTGGCGGTCAGCACTCCCGACGGCTCGTATATCTATCGCTGCCCCTCCCAGTGGGGCGAACGCGAGACCGCGCTGGCCGCTGCGACACCGGACCGCTCGCTGGTGATTCTGGTGGGCGGGGGGCAGGTGTACGTGAGCCTCGATGGCGGATGCTCGGCGTCACCCGTGGCGCTACCTGGTGACGGCGACGGCTACGCGGCCGACGTGCAGACCTGGCGGGGGCAGGGCTATGTCGTGGTTCGCGGCGACGGCGCCGGCGAGCTGACCCGAATTGGACCTGACGGCATCGCCAGCGACGAGCGACAGTTTGCGGAGGTCACCCCGGACATGGTGTTCCCGTTCGAGCTCGAAGACGGGGGCGGCGGGCTTCTCGTCGCCGGCGCCCGCCCGACGCCGCAGGTCTGGCTTGGTGTAGCCGGCGCGGGCTCCACCGCGCTCACATGGCAGCAGCTCGGCGGACTCCCCGACATGGCAGGCCTGCAACGCCTCGACGTCCGCGCGGTCAGCCCGTCGGGTGACGGGGTCTGGATCGCCACCGGAGAAGCTGGCGGACGCCGCCTGTGGTGGGGGCATGTTTCGGGCGGTGGGAACCTCACCGACAGCCCCCCCAGCTGGACCGCGGGCGACACTCTCGCGGCCCTGCTGCACGGTCCCGTCTGGCTCGACGGTCATTGGCTCAGCAGCTGGGACGGTGTGTCCGCATCGGTGCTCCACGGCCCGGAGGCAGCAACAGCGTGGACTCTGGCCGGTGCCAACAGCTGGACCTGTTTACAGCGGGTGGACGGCGTCGCTTACGCGTGCACACTTCCGGCCATGGTCGAGCTCACCAACATGACGGACCCGGCGACGCCGGACATGACGACGGCGACGCGCTCGGTGTGGGGCATCCAGCAGCTTGGGCCGCCAGACACTGCCTGCCTCGTGGACGACGCAGTCCTCAGCTGCAACCAGGACTGGTTCCACTTTGGGGGCGAGTCCGGGCTCGTCGGCCGCGCTCCCAAGACCGAGCCCAGAGCTCCGTTCGAACCCTACTGGCCGGATGCCGGGCCGGTCGAAGCCGTGGAGGCGGCCGACGACATCTCCTCCCCCACTCCAGCACCGGAAAACGGGGGCTGCGCCGGTGGCGGACTCCCGGTGTCGGGTCTGCCCCTGTTGTTGTCCCTGCTGGTGCTGCTGCTGAGCGGGACCGGATGTCCCGGCAAGGGGACCACCAAGCAGGATGGCCCACCTCCCGTTGATATCGGTGGCATTCCGCCCGAGGCAGCCACAGGCTTTCGCGCTGTCGCCCCGACCACCGCCGCCAAATACATGGTGGTAGCCGCCAACCCATACGCCTCCAGGGTCGGCAAAGCCATGATCGACGCCGGCGGCTCCGCCATCGACGCGGCCGTCGCGATGCAGGCGATGCTCAACCTGGTGGAGCCTCAGTCCAGCGGCATCGCAGGCGGCGCGTTCATCCTCTACCACGACAAGGCCACCGGAGAACTGCACACCTATGACGGCCGCGAGAAAGCGCCCGCCGGCCTGAACCCGGACGCGTTCCGCAAGCCCGATGGCAACCCCATGAGCTTCCCCGAAGCCGTCTTCAGCGCGCGCAGCGTGGGCGTCCCCGGGGTCATGAAGGCCCTGGAGCTGGCGCACAAGGAACACGGCAAGCTGCCCTGGAAGGACCTGTTCAAGCCGGCCATCAAGCTGGCGCGGGAAGGCTTCCCGGTGTCGAAGCGGCTGCACAAGCTCATCAGCGGCGACCCTCTTCTGGGGCGTCGTGAGGGCATGACGGGCAGGCGGTACTTCACCCGGGACGACGGGTCGGCGCTGCCGGTGGGTCACCTGCTGAGAAACCCGCGGCTGGCCAACAGCCTCACCGGCCTCGCGGCCAAGGGCTCCACGTGGCTCTACACCGACGGCGCCAGCTACTTCATGGAGGCCATGCAGAGCTACGGCGGGGTCATGACGGTCAGCGACCTGGCGCTCTACAAGCCCAAGAAGCGCCCGCCCGTCTGCTTGACCTACCGCGCTCGGTGGAAGGTCTGCGGGATGGGGCCACCCACCTCGGGAGGCATCACCACGCTGCAGATCCTCGGCGTGCTGCAGCAGTTCGATCTGAGCAAGGTGAAGGCCGACTCGGCGGCCTTCGCCCACCTCTTCGCGGAGGCCTCCAAGCTCGCCTACGCGGACCGGGGCGCCTACATCGGCGACAGCGACTTCGTGAAGGTGCCGGTGAACAAGCTGCTCTCCGCCAGCTACCTGGCCTCCCGCGCCAAGCTGATCGACCCAAAGAAGGCCTCGGCCAAGGCCAAAGCCGGCTCCTTCCCCGCCGATGGCGCCGCGGTGCCGCCGCAGGACACCAGCATCGAGCTGCCCAGCACCAGCCATCTGGTCGTCCTCGACAAGGACGGCGACGCCGTCAGCATGACCACGACCATCGAGAGCGCGTTTGGCTCGCGCATCATGACGGCCGGTGGGTTCCTGCTGAACAACCAGATGACCGACTTCACCTGGTACGGCCCCAGCGAGGCGCTGAAGTCCCACCCCAACGCCATCGCGCCGGGAAAGCGGCCGCGCAGCTCCATGGCGCCGACGGTGGTTTACGACATGCAGGACAATGTCCGCCTGCTCGTGGGCTCGCCGGGCGGGTCCCGAATCATTGGCTATGTGGCCCGCGTGCTGGCGCTCGTACTGGATTACGGCATCGACCCGCAGAGCGCCATCGCAGCCCCCAACCTGTCCAACCGCAACGGCATCACAGAGCTCGAAAAGCGCCCCGGCATGGAGGCCTGGACGGCCAAGCTCAAGGCCGACCTCGAGGCGATGGGCCACCAGGTCGCGGTCAAGGACATGAACAGCGGATTGCACGCCATCGCGGTGCGCAGCGACGGCAGCCTGCTGGGTGGCGCCGACCCCCGACGTGAAGGTCTCGCCGTGGGCGAGTAGCCCGCGCTACCTACACGCCGCCGGCGCGCCAGGCACCTTGACGTAGCCCGCCAACGCCTGAGTGCACGCAGCGCCCACGGACGCCGCCTTGGGCCCCCTGGCCATGGCTTTCAGGCTCAGCCACGCCTTCTCATACGCCCCTTTGATCTGGGGCATCTTGACGGCCAGCGCGTCGATGCAGCGCTTCATCTTGAGGCATGATGCTGGCAGCCCCGTTGCGTCCATGCTGGGCGGCGCCTCGGCCTTCCTGCGCGCCGCTTCTTCGTCCTTCTTGCGCTTCTGCTCGGCCTGATAGGCGGCCATCGCGTCTCGAGACGCCGCAGCGCGCTTGCGCAGAGCTTGGTCGGAACTCCAGTCCGTGTACTTGACCTCATACTTGTCGTCATCGAGCACGTGGGGACCCAAGGCGATGACGCTCCTGACGCCATTCCCCGTTCCGTTCTGCGCGGAGGCACAGAGCCTGGCGTTCGCGAACGCCTCCCGGGCCGCCGGCTCATCAAAGCTCGTCAGGACGGTCCCCCGGTCGAACATCGGCTTCATGCGAACGCCGTCGAACTCGGCGGCGCAGGGCATCCCGCCGGCGTCCTTGGGAAGGGCGTAGATGATGGCGTACTTCGGGTCGGCGCCGTAGGCATCCCAGATACGGCGGAAGCGCGCGAGGGCGGCTTCAGCCGGCTCGATGTGCAGCACCGTCCGCCGGTAGACGGCGTCTCCAACCAGCTTGTAGCAGCGGTGTCCAGACTCCGTTTCGTCCCTGCCTCCCAGGGTGAAGCACTGGTTCGACCAGCGAGGCTCGACGCCGTCCGGGCTGGTCGTGACCCTCTTCTTCTTCCAGGTCTCGGCCTTGGTCAGCTGCTCGCTGGTAGCCGCAAACCTACCCTTGAGCTCGGCACGTACCTCGGTCAGCGCAGTGCTCGAGGCGCCACAGCCGGCGGTAAGGGCGACGAGCGCTGCCAGAGCGCCTCGGGTCAGAATCGAACGGGTCATGCGGCCTCCTGATCTCGGGGCGGCAGGCTCTGGGATTGGGTCCAGGGTGTCAACGTCGCGCGTTGACACCCCATGCGCGACGCCACAGAGTCACCGCCGATTCCCCAACCAGCTCCGAGGCACCATGCGCGCTCTTGCCCTCACCGCTCTTCTTCTGTTCGCCATCCCCGCATGTTCGGGAAACAAATGCGAAAAGGCCTTCGACCACATGAAGGAGGTCTCGATGAAGGAGATCGACAAGCTTCCCAAGGAGCAGCAGAAGTTTGCCCGCGAGGCCGCCGAGAAGCTCTCGAAGAACGACGCCGATCGCCGCAAGAAGTTCGTCGAGGCCTGCAACGGCGGCCGGTTCGACGCCGACTGCATCCTCAAGGCCGAGGACACGATGGGCTATATGGGCTGCATGACCGGCAAGAAGTGAGCGCCGAGAGGCAGGGCCCAGAAACGACGAAAACCCGACTGCCTGAAAAGGCCAGTCGGGTTCTGCCGTGTGTTTAGAAGTCAACGCCGCAGAGCGCAGCCCGAGTTCCCCCTTCAGAGAACGTCACGCCCCTGGGCTATCACGACTGTGTCACCACACCCGTGACGTCCTTCCATCGCCATTGGCTCGACTTCGGAGTCTATACGACCCAGCGCTTGCACCCGTATCGGTTGGATGCGCCCGCCATCGCATTTGGTCTCGTGCCGCACCATTCATCGTAAAGATTCATAGTTCGAGACCCGTACGTTCGCGGAACTCACACTGAGCCGCCGAAGCACACCGCGGTGTGCGTCGTCCTCCCATGCCGTTGACCTGGCGTCCGAAGAACCGCCGCGCCTCGACCGGGTTACCCCGACCGCCTTGCGACGCCCCCAAGGTTGCTTGTGCCGACCCTCGACCCCCTCGCGGGTGTCGCTGACCTGCACGGTCCTCTCATGGAGTTTGTTGCACCTACAGCGCGTGAGACCTGGAACAGCGACTGCCGGCTCCGACGCGAACGCCGGTCCTGCCCGCCGGGACTTCCACCTCCCGACTCCGCTACGCCTTCAGGCTTTTTCAACCTCTTGACGTCTTCTTCCGCTCCAGACCCTGCCAGCCTTGTTTCATGCTGACGGCACTCATGGGCTTCGGCCTTCGAAGGGTTGCTCCTCAACGGTAGCTGTACCGACGTCACACGCCCGGCGAACCGTGCGCTGCACCGCGGCCGTCCCGTCTTCCGATTACGGGGGCTTGTCGCAAGCGACGCCCCCGCGTCGGTCCACGGATTTCGGCATCCGTCGAATCCGATCCCACAGCCGGAGTTAACCGGTGATCCGTGGGCCGCTCCTTCCATGACCTTCATCTCCCCAAGGGGTATCCCCCTCGGTTTTCGCCCCCACACTTCTTCCCCCGGCTTACACCGAGGTTTCTCCTGCAGGAGCTCCTCTCATGGGCTTCGGCATCACGCTTCCCTCATCGCCCGAAGACGATGGCTTCGTCGTGCTGCCTGCTCTACAGAGTTTCAAAGAACCGAGGGACTGGCTTCTCTTTCGAGGGAGCCTGCCCTCCGCGAGATTTGCGCCGTCGAACCGCCCCCACCGAAGTGGTCGCTACTCTCGGGCCTCGCGCCGCGCTCCGTCGGCGCCGCCCCGAAGGACAGCGTCGTGGCGTCAACGAGGGGAAATGTGCCCAAAGCCTGACGTCAACGCAACACAAAAATGGCCTTTCTGTGACTTTAGTGTGAACACCCATTCATTAAAGCCACTTGGTCTAACTCTGCAGCAGCCCCTTCAGCCACTTGGTCCGCTCGAGACGGCTCGGATAGGTCCCGTTGGGAATGCGGCTGGTGAAGTTCTTCGGGCAGCGCGGACGGCTGCCCTTGAAGGTCTTGGAGGCCACCCGCTTGCCGGTGCGGCGGTCGTACACCTTCACCGTCGAGCTGTAGACCGTGAAGCCGAACTTCTTCACCGCGCCGGTCTTCCGGTTGGTGAACTTGCCGCAGTTCTTGTCGCGGCTCTTGCCGTGGATGACCGCCACCAGGTCGATCTCGTGAAAGCTTGACGGAGCCCCCAGAAAAGTTTCGCCGGTGAGGACCGCCATGGCGCGGCGTGCCTTCTCGGGGGGCGCAGGCTCATCTTTGAAACGCACCGGCTGCTTCTTGGTCGCGCCCCAAAGCGCAGCAAACAGGATGGACCTCAGCCCGGACTTGTTCCACTTCAGCTCTCCCGTCAGGGCCGTACCGTCCTTCAGCGTCAGCGTCAGCGGCAGCGTCGCCTTGGCGCTCGGCTGCTTGGTCGGCTTGAGGATGGCCGGATGCTCGAGCGCCAGGGGAAGAAGGTCCAGCTGCATCTTGACCGGGTCTGCTCCCGCGGTGAGCGCGTTGGCGCCGAGTTTCACGTTGGTTCCCGCGTCCGCGGTCATCGTGAAGCTGCCGTTGGGCTCCAGCTTCCCGTCACATGTCGTCAGGGCGCAGCGAATCCGGGAGGGCTTGCTGGCCAGCAGCATGGGCTTCCGCTCGAACTCGACCTTCAGGTCCTTGGTCCGCCCATCCTTGTGTTTGAACGTCCAATCGATGCTGTGCTTGCCGGCCTTGAACGTGTCGACTTTGAACTCGTAGCGGGACACGCCGGTCTTCTTGTCCCTGCCGCGGTGCTTGGCGTAGGGCTTGGAGGTCGACCGAATCTTGAAGCGGTCCTCTCCGATCTTCACCGACGCCACCACCCGATCGGCGCCGCTCAGCTCGACCTTCACCAGCTCCACCTGCAGCGGTTTCTTCTCCTTCTGCTTGGTCCTGGCGGACGCAGACGATGAGGCGCTCGACGCGCCCTCGCTGCCGCTGGCCTCGCCACCGCACCCGGAGCTGGCCCAGCCCATACACGCCATCGCCAGAATCGCTGGAATTACCGAGAGTCGCTGCTTCATGGAAAGTCCTCCTTCGTTGCTGGCGGAGGACCAGAGCAACCCGCGTGCCAGGCCCCAAACCCTCGTGTCTACTGGGGTTGACGTCAGCCGCTGTGTCGCGGGGTGAGCAACCTGTTGCCTGGCGTGTCCACCACCGTTGACGCCTCTTGGGGGCCGAAGCCGCCTCTAGCGCGTCCTCCGGGTTCGGCCCGCCTCTTGCACATAGCGTTCGGCCATGGGAGGTCTCGCACAGGTAGCGGCCATGCAGTGGCTGGGATACGTTCGGAGGATGGCGTCCTCCGATCGGCCCGACGCCTCGCTGCGGCGAGGCAGCTACGAGCAGACCGAGCGTCTGGCCGTGGGCGGCATGGCCGAGGTCTGGCTGGGCCGCCACGTCACCACGGGCGCGCAGGTGGTGCTCAAGGTGGCACTGCAGGACCCCACGGGAGCGACCCGGGCCCAGCTCCAGACCGAAGCCGACGCACTGCGGCAGCTGCCCGCTGGCATCGCGCCCAGGCTCTTGGAGGCCGCCAACGACCACCTGGTGCTGGAGTACCTCGACGGGGTGACCCTGGAGCAGCTCCTGCTGCACTACCGTAAGCGCGGCAAGAAGCTCCCAAAGAAGGCGGTCGCCTATCTGTTGGAGCAGCTCGGAGACGCGCTGCAACAGCTTCGTCAAGCAGGTATCGTCCACGCCGACATCGCCCCGGGCAATCTGTTCGTGACCCGCGACGGGGACGTCCGCCTCATCGACTTCGGGCTGTCCGTGGTGGGTGAGTCGGCGGCCGCGGACATGATGCTCCGTGGAACGCCCGAGTACATGGCTCCCGAGCAGCTGCGGGGCGAACCCAGCACGGCGGCCACCGACATCTACTGCCTGGGGTTGTGCATCTACGAGTCTCTGACCGGGACCGCGGCCCTTCCGGCCGGTGCCCGGGGACTCAGCGAGCTGCTGAAGGCACGTTCGGCGCCCCCCCAGGCCCCGTCTCAGCTCCGGGATTCACTGCCCCCGGCGGCCGATGCGCCGTTGCTGCTGGCGCTGTCACCCGACACTACGGAACGCCCCGAGACGCCCGGAGCGTGGGGGCGCGAGCTGGCCGCCAGCCTCGGCGCCACCGCGGACGTCGGGTCCCTGCAAAAAGCGGTCGACAAAGCCGCTGGTCAGCGTAGCGAGGTCCGACACTCCCGCACGCTGGGAAGACCGGCACCTCAGCCGCTACCCAACGTCGTCGTGGCTGACAGCGACCGCTTGAGCTGGCTCTGGCTCGCTGTCTTCGTGGCCCTGGTAGCCGGCGGGGTTGGCGTCTACTTGGCATCGACGCCGACGCCCGACCCCATCCCGGTTCCCGCCGTGGACGGAACGGCGGTCGCTGCGCCCCTGCAGGCCCCCGACGCCGCGCCAAAGCTGAGGCCCACGAGGCCCGACGTGGTCGACGCCGGCACGTCCCCCGAGGTTCGAGCCGATGCGACTCCAGACGCGGTACTGGACGTTGGCCCCGATGCGGTACCCGACGTAGCCAAGGTTGGTCGAGCAGACTCCAAGGCTCACGGCGGAACTCCAGGGCCCAAGAAAGTGACCTTGAAGCTGACCATCAAGTCCGCTGGGGGCGCAGTCTATGTCCGCGGCCCCGGGGCTCGTGGGCCGGCTCCGCGTACCATTGCCAACCTCCCGGAAGGGAGCAGCACCTACTCACTCAGATCCAGTACGGGCCTCTCGCTGCGGCTTCGAGTGCGCCGGCGCGGCCGCTCGGTGAGCGCGTCTGTCGCCGCGGGCCGGTCCCAGGTGGTGACGGGCTCGTGCGGTGCTCGGAAGGGACAGCTTCCGTTTGGCTTCGGACTCCGGTCCGGGGTCACGTGTCGCCTTTCCGGCGAGGGCAAGAGCATCGCCTTCCGCCTCCAATTGTCCGCGATAAACCGCCCATGATAGGTTCCGGTATGGCCCTACTGACGCCGCTTCTGGCGGTCTTGATGGCGGCAGCACCACCGCCGACGACCAGCGTCCAGCAACGTCTGGCCACCGCCAAGGTGTGCTATGACGCCGCCGACTTCGAGTGCGCCGAACGGGAGCTCGCGGAGGTTCGAAAGGGGTTGGATAGCCTCGACCGCAGCGACCGTGTGACGGCGCTGGACCTGAGTGCCGTCACGGCCTTCAGCCAAGACAAGGCGGGCGAAGCCGAAGCCCATATCAAGGCGCTGCTGACCCTGGCCCCCAACTTCGAGCCCAAGGCCTGGAAGGCCGACTGGGTGAAGGTCCTGGTCCGGGTGCGCGGGAGCATGCCCGACCGCACTCCGCCGGTGCTGAACGTGAAGACGCCGCCCGGTCCACGCGAGCGAGAGCCTGTGACGTTCGTCGTCATGACCCGCGACCCCAGCGGCGTCGACCGGGTTCGCCTGGGCGTCAAGACGGCCGAGGGTCCGCGGTTCTTTGCGGGCGAGACCAAGGACCGGAAGGTCTGGACCCTCACCGTGCCCCCCGACCTCGTCACCGCCGGCGAACTTGCCGTGTGGATCGAAGCCTGGGACATCCATGGCAACCGCGCCGAGTGGTCGCGTCTGCAAAAGCCAACGGTTCTGACCGTCAATCCGTCCCTGGTGCCGAAGCCGCAGGTCATCGTGTCCACGCCCGTGTACGAGACCTGGTGGTTCTGGACCATCGTCGGTGTCGGCGTGGCCGGTATCGCCACCGCGATCGGTGTGAGCATGGCGCCCCAGTCGGGGAGTCAGGTCATCCGCCCGGTCCTCCCGGAGCCCGTTCGATGAGCAGTAGTACGCATCTGCGCCTGAGCCTGGTGGACCCGGAAGATCCGGACGAGACCCTCGAGTTCACCCTCGACGGCGCCACCGCCTTCGTCGGCCGCAACGACAGCTGCGACATCGTGCTGGACGCTGAGGTCGTGTCGGGTCGGCACGGCGTCTTCGAGCGAGGCGCCGACGGCGGGTACACCTACTGCGACCTGTCGAGCACCAATGGCAGCGCACTGCGACGCGAGGGTGTCCTGGAAGCGCTAGCTCCCGCGATGCCGGCCCCGATTCGGGCGGGCGACGTGATCCTGCTGGCCAGCGCCGAGGAGGCCATCGAGATCACGGTCACCGAAGGCGCGGCGGCCTATGCGGCGACGGCCGACATGAGCCGCACGGTGCTCGCGACAGCCCCCCTGACGGACCTGCTCAACGCCCCACCGGACGGCCTCATGCACCTCGTGGCGTCGGCCAGCGCCACCGACGAGCTGCCCGACATGGCACAGGCAGCCGCTGACTTTGCGCGGGCGCTGCTGGGCGTCGAGACCGACGACGTGACCGCCATCGTCGTCGCAACAGGCGCCAACGCCCGCGCTGGGCGCGCCCCAGAGACTCTGGAAGCTCAGCTTCGTGACCAGCGGCGGGTACGACTCGTCCGTGACGACGAGGCCAAGGGGCTGGCCGTCCTGGCGCCCTTGTGGTCGGGCGATACCTGGCACGGCGGCATCGTCATCCGCTCGGTCCAGGAGGGTCGGCGGACCAGCGAAGGCCTTGACACCCTGGCGGTAGCCGCGGCGTTCCTGGGTCTCCGGGTGGGTCAGTGGGCCCAGAGCAGCCGCCACGACGCCTCGGTAAAGGTCCTCAAGGAAGCCCTGGCGAAGGCCTCGGGAGACACGATCACCCCCATCGGCGACGCGCCGCAGTTCCGGCGCGCGGTGGAGCTGGCCAAGAACATCGCCACCTCGGACATCTCGGTGCTGTTGCACGGCGAGACCGGCGCCGGCAAGGAGGTCCTGGCGCGCTGGATCCACAGCCACAGTACCCGGCGGGACAAGCCCTTTATCGCGGTCAACTGCGCGGCCATCCCGGACACCCTCATGGAGGGCGAGCTGTTCGGCCACGCCCGCGGCGCCTTCACCGGCGCCCAGCGGGACCGGGCGGGGCTGCTGGAGAACGCCGATGGCGGGACCCTGTTCCTGGACGAGATCGGGGACATGGGGCTGCCGATGCAGGCCAAGTTCCTCCGGGTCCTCGAAGACGGTCAGCTGCGACGGCTGGGCGAGTCCCGCCTGCGAAGCGTCGATGTCCGCATCGTCAGCGCCTCTCACCGAGACCTGCGCGCCATGGCGACGGAGGGGTCGTTCCGCGAAGACCTGATGTACCGGCTCAACGCCGTGACCATCGAGATTCCGTCGCTGCGTGAGCGGGGCGACGACGTGGTCACGCTGGCCCACCGCCTGCTGGCGCAGGCGGCGGCCAAGGCCAACAAGACCGTCCCCGGATTCACCGGCCCGGCAGTCGGGGCGCTGCTGGCGTACCAGTGGCCGGGCAACGTGCGCGAGCTCAAGAACGAGATCGCTCGGGCGGTGGCGTTGACGGCCAGTCATCAGGCTGTGGCGCTGAACGTGTTCTCGGACCGGGTGGCACTGAGCGGCGGAGGGCTGGACCCCGGAATCGCGGCGTCGGGCTCCGGCGGCGGTACGCTCAAGGAGCAGGTGGAGAGTGCTGAGAAGAAGGCCGTGACCAGGGCCCTGGCGGACTGCTCGGGCAACGTGAGCGCTGCCGCCGAGCAGCTCGGGCTTAGCCGGGCCGGCCTGTACAAGATGCTGGATCGGCTGGGCATCAAGCGGTGAACCCGTTGTGGTCCAGGCTCCTGGCCCTGGCGGCGGTGGGGTCGATCTCAGGGTGCGCAGACACGGTCGAGATCCAGCTGCTCTTCACCGCTGAGGAGTGCGCTCGCTTCTGCGCCGCAGACGCCGCTCTGCAGGTGGTCGACGCTGCGAACGGTGAGACGGTCGTCGACCTGACCCGGGCCTGTGGTCAGGGGACGCTGGACGCGACCCTGGAGGTCGGCCGGAGCTACGACGTGCGCATCCAGCTGCTGGGGGCGCTCGGCGTGCAGGTGGAGGGCGAGACGACCTATGCCCCGACCGCCGTCGATGGGCCCCAGGCAGCACTGGGCGACATCGTGATGGACTACGCCAACGGCTTTGCGCCGACGTTGGATGCCGTCGAGCCGGGGACCGACCAGCCCGTCTGGGTCTTCCCTGTGGGGCGTCAGATGACCCTGACCGGCTCGGGGTTCGGCAGCGACACTGCCTGGGTGGTGGCGCTGCGCGAGGGCGAGCGTGTCGCCGACCTGACCGTCGAGTCCTGGACCGATGACCAGGTCGTCGCCACCATGCCCCACGGCGTCAACGCCGACAGTGTGGCGCTGGAACGCTGTGGCGCGGTCTCGGAGGCTGTGGCCATCGATCTCCGGAGCGTTCAGATACGCTCGGTAACCGACGTGCTGTCGGGCGCCACCGATATCTGCGAGCGTCCGGTCTTCACGGGGTTTGATCCGCTGGGGCTGGGCGCGGAGCTCCCTGCTGGGGTGCAGGAGGGCGTCGGCTTTGGCGTCAATTGCCTCGACGCCAGCGGCGGTTGTGCCAGCGAGGGCTGGTGGGGGTACATCGACCGCGACACCTGCGGACTCATCGGGGTGGCTCCAGTGAGCCCCGAGACCGAGCCGGACGCGCCTGAGTTGGGCTGCATCGAGGATACCCGGGTCTCAGGGCGCAAATGGTCGGCACTGGTGCGCGGCCCCAAAGAGGTCGTATTTGGCGAGCTGGGCAAGGATACCAAGAGCCGCTCGGCCCTTCCCTACCAGCGGCTGGTCCAGGACCCACCGGTGTTCGTGGCTCTGGGCCGTGATGAAGAAGGCGAGGAGATCTGGCCCATCGGACAGGCCACAGGGTTCTTCCCCGGATTCGTTGGGCAGGACCCCATCCTGGACCTCGGCGACCACCTCGCGGCGTCGCGGTCCGCTGACGGGGTGACCCTGACGACTCCCATCCTTGGTGGGTTCACAAAGAGCTGCACCGTGTCCGATTGTCAGGCTGACGGGCCCGAGGCGGCGACCGTCATCGGAGGGCTCGAGGACGACTTCGGAACCTGGAGGGCGGCTGCCGGGGCGCTGATCTGCCATGAACGCGTCTTCGTGGTGCGGTGGGGTGAGGACCGCGAATGTGTCCCCGACGACCAGATCGTCGAGTTGGCGCTGGAGGACAGTCCCAAGGATGAAACAACGCTCCACGTGGACCAGGCACGTGGCGCGGTCTGGACCGTAAGCAGCACCCGTGCGGTGGCCTATGACTGGCGGTCGGGCCAGGCGCTCGGCGCATGGAGCGCTCCCGAAGGCGTGGCCGGCGCGTCCAAGCGCGGCGCGCCATTGCGAGACGGGTCCTATTGGGTGGCGGGCCCCGGGGCGGTAGTGACAGTGATCGACAGCGGAGCGCCCTTGTGTGGGGCGACACGGGCGATTTCTGCCTGGGAGGTCAGCGCTCTATGAAAGGGTCGACGGCGATGATGGTGGGCCTTGCAGTGGCGATGACCGGCTCGGGGTGCCTGGAGCAGAACAGCGGGGAGCTGTTGATCCCCGCCCTGGACCCAGCCGATTGCGCGGCCTTCTGTGCCGACACCATGCGGGTCGCGATCTGGAACGAGGGCGGTGCGATGCTGGTGGAGCGCGAGGTGGCCTGCGGGACCCCCGTGAGCCTCAGTACGATCCCCCACGACGAGACGCTGAGGGTGCGCGTGGAGGTCGCGGGTGCTGGACCCACCTTGAGCGCCGAGCAGGAAGTGACGGTCGAACCCGACGTGGTCGGCACCCCATTGGACCTGCAACTTCTGGTCGACCCGGCCAGTCGTCCGCAGCTGATGGCGGCGGAAACCGCGAGCCTCACACCGCGAATCTTCCCCCTTGGAACCTCCATCCGCCTCATCGCCGAACCTGGGGTCACGTTGCTCGAGGACGGAGCCCCCATCGACGCGGCGCGGCTGAATAGGGCCGATGACGGCTCGGTCGAGGTCCAGGCCCCCTATGGCTGGGACGGTGGAACCTTTGAAGCCGTGCGCTGCGGCTCAGTGTCGGAACCGGTCGTGGTGGTTGCCCACAACGTGCGCGTGGAATCGAGCCCGGGGGTGCTCCCCACGCCTCGGCACGACCTGATCTACTCCAACTCGGGGGAGGTCAACGCGTGTACGGTATTCAACCCGCCGGCCCCCATCGGCATGCGCCCGCTCGCCCAGCAAACGCAGAACGACAAAGATCAGGTGACGCTTCTCTACTCCTGCATCACCGGGATGAAGGATACCCCGGTTGTCCCCAGGCTGCTGTGCGGCGCGATCGCCAGCGTGGCTTACCTCGACGCCTCCACCTGCCAGGTGCTGATGAGCCACCCAGCCGGACAATGCCCACACGCCATGGCGTTCTCATCGGACCAGAGCCTTCTGGGACAGACACTGCTTCGCGACAGCTTCACGCGCCTCCGGGTACGCGACGTGCAGCGAAACACCCAAGGCACGGCCAACAAAAGCGACGGTGTCTGGCGCGGCGTGGCGGGGGTCCACGGTGGGATCGTCTCGGTGGCCGACAATGACGACGGTTCCGAGACCCTCAACGTGCTGAACGATGAACGCGACGTCGTCGCCAGCGTCGCGCTCGCCTCGGGGGCGACGCTGGAGGTGCTTCGGGACGACGTCGCCCTGGTCGCTCAGGACGATGCTCCGTCGCTTGTGGGGTATAGCTACGACGGCGCCGCGACCCTGAGTCTGACTCCGACCGCTGGACCGTGCCCGCTGGACTGCCCGACCCGGGTGAGCATGGCGACCGAGCGCCAATGGAGCGACGCGGGCCAGCAGTGGAACACCACGAGGGTCGCGATTCACTGCCGTGACGCGTCGGGCCAGAACACCGTCGCCGTTCACGAGGTCGGCCCGGATGGCCCCAACTGCACACCCAGCAGCAGGTTCGGCATCACTCCCCTCAACCCCTATACCAAGCTTCAGTTCGACCCGAGCGGACAAGAGCTGTGGACGCTGTCGTTCAATCGCATGGACGCCTATCGCGTCAGCGACGGCGCCGCACTGGGGACGTTCACCCCTGCCAACATCGGCATCATACCGTCAACGGACCGGCTGCTGAGCGCGGAAGCCCCCGGTACCGGGTCGTTCCTGGTGACCCGGTCGACGGATCAGGTCTTCACGCGCGTCGTCGGCTCGCCGGGTGCGGTCGCGTGTGAACAGCACCCGACGGCGGTCTGGGCCCCGTGGACGCCGACCGCCCCCTGACGCGCCCTACAGCACCAGCATGTCGTCGACGAGGCTGGCCTTGCGCCGCACCGGGTACTGGTCGGCCCACTTGCCCTTGGCCTTCTCGACGGCGACGATCTTGCCCGCGCGGGCGCTGAAGTAGAACTTGCCCTTCCAGATGGCCATCACCTCGAGGTCCGACGTGAGGCCGTCGATGGCCTGGCTGCCTGTCCCGCCGGGGCGAAACAGGAACACCTGGCCGCCGCTGAACAGGTAGATCTTCTTGGTCTTGGAGTCCATGCGCATCTGGAGGATGCCCTTCCAGCCCTTGCCGACCAGCTTCTCCTTCCACTTCTTGCCCCGGAGCGCGTAGAACTCGCCGCTGCCCATGCGCAGGTACACCGTGCCCTTCTTCACCACGAAGTCGCGCATGCCGCCCCAGCCCTTGGTGATCTGCTGCGGCTCCTCGCTACCGTCCCCCTTGAGCCGGTAGATCTCCGACGGGGTGGCCAGGTAGACGTAGCCCTTGTCCGCCTGCATCTGCCGCACCCGCTCGGGCACCTTGTCGCTCACCTTCTCCTTCTTGCCGGGGTTGGCGATGGCGAAGCGGCCCACCGAGGTCTTGCTCAGCACGTAGATGTGCTTGCCGTCGGTGGCGATGTCGTAAGCGTCCTTCCAGCCCTCGCTGATGACCTTGCCGGGGTCCTTGAGCTTCAGCTTGGGGCGCGGCTTGTACTCGTGGATCTTGCCCTCGGCCTCGGCCTTGGCCTTCTCCTTGGCCTCTTCCTTGTCGAGCTCGGCCTGTTTCTTGATCCAGCTCTTGGACTTCTCCAGCGCCGGCGCGGCGTCGAAAGACATGACCTTTCCGTCACTGAGGACATAGACCGTTGGCTTGGCCGACGCCGTCGACACCATCCACACAAGCGTCGCAGCAGTCATCAGACCCACCCGACAGACTCCAGACGCAACTCGGTACCCACGCAGCATGCTCAACCTCCACAAATCGCTGCGCCGAGCATAGCGCAGCCGCGCCAGTTCTGCAGGCGGCGAGCCGACTAAGCGGTGGCTGAGCCTGGCTAAGCCACCATGTGCGTCCTCTCCCACAGCACAGCGCTCGGTCCCCAGCCGAGCAGGAGGAGAGTCCACGATGACCTGGAACCGCACCATCATGATGATGGCCCAACGACGCGACGACGCCCCCAAGGGAGCTGCCATCGGCCGCGTCGTGACCCGACGCCGCCCCACCCCCAAGAAGCGCTCCGTGGTCTTCAGTGGACGCCCCACCCTGGAGTGGGCCACCCGCGACATTGCCCAGGCCGAGACGACGTTCCTCAAGGCGGTCGACTCGGGTCGGCTGGTGACCACCGACGCCTTCGACCAGCTCGCCGCAGCCGCTGCGACCCTGCGAAAGCTGGGCGCCGACACCAAGCGCTTCGACGTCCTGTTCCGGGTGGGCAAGCGCTCGCCCCGCGACTCCCGCTGGTTCGGTCAGGCGATGGCCGAAGCCAAGCGCCTCGCCGACGAGGGCGCTCGCCGAGACGGACGCGCCCCCATCTACGGCGAGGCGCCTCCGTCTCCGAGGCTCGTCCGAGAGGCCTTCATCCGCTGTGGGATGGCCTCGTCCTGAGAGCCGAGCTTCCCTGAACCGCCACAGAATGGTCTCATGGGGGTATGCCCCGTACTCGTCCCCGTTCTGGGTGGTTGATCAGGATGACACGAGCGCGTGCTCAGCTGGCGCCGCCCAAGCGCTCTATCATCCTTCAACTATTAGATGTATCGCCCTTCGGGCTCCTAAAGGCCGCTCATCAGCGCCACTTCGTGTCACTGATGATCCTGGCGTCCACCCTGTGGCTGGCGGCCTGCCTCGAGCCCCTCACGGAGCAGTGCAGCTGGGGCCTGATCTGCCCTGAGGGCATGCTCTGCGACGAGGAAAACAAGACATGTAGCTTCACGGTCTGCGGCAACGGCGTGACGGAGGGCAACGAGGCCTGTGACCAGGGGGCGGACAACAGCGCGAGCACCCCCAACGCTTGCCGACCAGACTGCACCCTGCCCCGCTGTGGCGACGACGTGGAGGACGACGGCGAAGCCTGCGATGACGGCAATACCCTCGGAGGGGACGGCTGCTCCCGCGACTGCTCGTCGAACGAACAGTGCGGCAACGGCATTCAGGACCTGGCCCAGGGCGAAGCCTGCGACGACGGGAATCTACGAAGCAACGACGGGTGCAGCAGCACCTGCCAGCCAGAGGTGCCTACCTGGGAACAGATTACCGGCGGTTTCCGCAGCCGACGGGAGCATGAGATGGTGTGGGCGGGCGACCGGTTGGTCCTCTTCGGAGGTTTCACCGACGAACCGGGAGAGCCGCCGACGCCCATGAACGACACCTGGGAGAACAAAGGGGACGGCTGGTACCAGGTCTTCCCGACCACCCCGCCGCCACCACAATTGGACGGCGCGATGGCCTACGACAGCACCCGGGGTGTGGTCATGCTGGTGACCGGGGGGAACTGGAGGATTGGCGAGACACCATCAAGCGGCGAGCCGGTCGAAAGCCACACCTGGGAGTATGCCGATGGTGAGTGGACCGAGCGTTTCGAGGCGGAAACCCCTCCCGTGGTTCCTCCTTGGACGCCCCTGGCGTCGGGGCTGAATTGGACGGATGCGGGAGCGTTGGTCTTCCACGAAGGGGACCAACAGATGCTGCTGCTGAGGTCCATCGATGCCGAGGGGCTCGATGTCTGGCGCTACGACGGGACCCGCTGGACCGGTCCGATGGACCTCGATAACACCGAGAAGCCGCCAGCGCGACTGAACCCCTTAGCCGCCTTCGATCCAACCCGTGGTTCGATCATCCTGCATGGCGGTCAAGACATCGACTTGAGCAAGATTTCAGTACCGCTCACGGACAGCTGGAGCCTTGGTCCTGCCGGGTGGACCCAGCTGCCCGTCGCGGCAGCTGCGTTGGGCACCCTTCGAGCAGAGGCCCTGTTCTTCAGTCTCGAGCACGACAGACTGGTCCTGGCAGGGGGAGGGTCTGGCCTCCAGATGTTCACACTCGAGGCCGATGCCTGGGCGAGCCTGAACGCCACATCCAACATGCCAACGGATGGCGCGGCTATTGCGTATCGGCCTACCAGCGATGGCATCGTGCTGACAGGTGGCCTGTCCCCCCTGCAACCACGGCCCTCCAGCGATACCTGGGAGTTCGCGGGAGGTTCCTGGACACAGGGGCCCGACGTGGCGAGTGCGTCGGGCAAGGGCCGAACCTTGTTGGGTATGACGTTCGACTCGAGACGCGGCGTCGTCGTCGCGCTGACGCAGGGTGGTGGGATCACCGTCGGGCCTCCGCCCGAACCGGGTCGTCGGGTCCCTGGGCTCCCTCTCAGGCTCTGGGAACACGATGGACGACAATGGCGAGCGGTGGAGACCGAGGTCGAGGGCGAGTTCAAAGGAGTGGCTGCCGCCTTGTCGTGGAATGGCCTGACCGAAGACATCACCATCGTCATCGACACCGGCACTGATATCCAGACGTGGGCGTACGACGGCAAGGCTCTCATTCAAGTGCAGGTTCCGGGACCTGATTGGACAGCCGACGAGACCGGAACGACCGTTCGAACGATGACCTGGGACGGCGCGAAGGAACGTGTACTCCTTGTGATCTCCCGGCTCAGTTTGTTTTTTGGCATCCCTTTCACGACGGAGACCTGGGCCTTTGACGGCCAATGGAGCCGCATCGCTGGCGGACCCTCCACCGCAGGAGTCGCGAACCAGGCGCGGGCCCTCGATTTCGCACTGGTCTACGACCGCGATCGACAGATGCCATTGCTGGTTCATGCGCAGGCCGAAGAGCCGCTTGAGGTGTATGAGCTCGGCGAGACTGGGTGGGTCGACGTCGGTGCACTTGGCGGCCCCGGCAATCAGGTCGGGCTGGGGGTCGCATGGAACGGCCAGACAGGGAGGGTCTCTCTGTTTGGTGGAGGGCAACTCGCCCTCCCCTTCTGGGCCCAGACGTCCCATGACATCTATGAACGCGACTCATCCGGGCTTTGGGCGATGACCGAAGTGGTGGGGCTCAAGCCGCCCGACACCCCGTACACCAAGATGGTGTTCGACGTGGACCGGGGCTGGCTGTTGCTGCATGGGGGTGAGCGCAACGCCACCGAGACGTGGACCTTCGCCTACCGCGGCGGATACACGGCCGAGGACTGCAGCACTGAAGGCGACGAGGACGGCGATCAGCTGTCCGACTGCGACGACCCTGACTGCAACTTCGCCTGGCTGTGCCGGGACGTCGGCGAGAACTGCATGGATGGCGTGGACAACGATGGCGATGGAGCCGTGGATTGCGCCGACCCCAACTGTGGTGGACAGTCGTGTGGACCCCAGGGCCGCCAATGCGTCGCCGACGCGTGCCTCTGCCCGCCGGCCGAAGAGGGAGCTCCCGCCTGTGAATGAGCCGACGCCCCAGGCATGACCGACTTCCTGGACCAAAGCACCCTCGACGGTGTTTCGGGGGCCCATGCGCCCACCGCGGAGGCCACACCGGCAGCAGGGTCGAACCTCGGCTTGGCGGCGACGAGCGCCACACCTGGGCTCCCTGATGCTCCCGCACGGGACCATGAGCCGTCGGGTTGGATCGCCCACTACGAGATCATCCGCGAGCTCGGCAAGGGCGGCATGGGCGCGGTCTATCTGGCTCGGGACACCAAGCTGGGGCGGCGGGTGGCCATCAAGGTAGTCCGAGGCGATCGCCAGGTCGACAGCGCGCGCTTCCTTCGCGAAGCCCGCGCGACGGCGTTGTTCCAGCACGAGAACATCGTGGTCATCCACGAGGTGGGCGAATCGGATGGCGAGCCCTACATGGTGCTCGAGTACCTCGAAGGCCAGTCGCTCAGGGACCTTCTGGGGCACCATCCGCTTCCTCCGGCCGCCGCGGTCGACCTGGCAATCCCCATCGTGCTCGCACTGCGGGCCGCGCACGACCATGGCGTTGTTCACCGGGACCTGAAGCCCGAAAACGTGTTCGTGACCGACGCCGGCGTCGTCAAGGTCCTGGACTTCGGCATCGCCAAGCCCCTGGAAGCCCCGCCAGAGCATCCAAACCATAACGAGGCGTTGGACACGCCGGGCATCCACACCGACCCGCCGATGACGCAGCGGGGCGCTCTGGTGGGCACCCTTCGCTACATGGCCCCGGAGCAATGGCGTGGCGAGGCGGAGCCACGCTCGGACCACTTCGCGCTGGGCCTCGTGCTGCTCGAGATGCTGACAGGGACGCACCCGTTCAGCGGGCTCGGGCGACCGGACCTCGCCGCTATCGCCTCGGGCGCGCAGCCGATCCCAGGGCTGGTGGGTGCCATCGCCAGCGACGTCCCCGGGGACCTCGAGCGCATCGTCCATCGCTGCCTCGCCATTGACCCCGAGGACCGCTTCGGCTCGACCCAGGACCTCCTCGACGCGCTCATCGCCGCCTCCCGCGGCCGATACGGAGCGGTTGCAGGCGAAGACCAGTCACCCTATCCAGGACTCCGCGCCTTCGACGAGCGGGACGCCGCACGCTTCTTCGGACGCAGCGAGGAGATCGTGCGGCTGGCCCGACACCTCGACGAACACCCGCTGGTGGCGCTGGTCGGACCTTCCGGCGTCGGCAAGTCGTCGCTGATTCGCGCCGGCGTCGTCCCCCGGTTGAAGGCGTCGGAACGCTGGGAGACGGTCACGCTCCGCCCCGGCAGACATCCGCTCCACGCCCTGGCCGAGGCGGTCATCGGGCTGACCACCAGCCAGCCCGGCGCCTCGGCCGAACGACTCGACCGCAAGCAGCAGTGGGAGCAGCAGATACGCGACGCGCCAGGCACCGTGGGCAAGACGCTTCGACAGCGCTGTGAGGCCAGAGACGCTCGCCTGCTGGTGTTCGTCGACCAGTTCGAAGAGCTCTACACCCTGTGCAAGGACGGCCAGCAGCGACAGGCGTTCGTGGCCGCCCTGCTGGGCGCCGCCGATGACCCATCCTCGCCGCTGCGGGTGGTGGTGTCCCTGCGCGGAGACTTCCTGGACCGTGTGGGCGAGGCCGGGGGCGAGCTGCTGGGCGCCATGACCCGAGGACTGACCTGGCTTCAGCGGCCCCGTCGCGAACAGCTCCGCGAAGCCCTGGTGCGCCCGGCAGAGCTCGCTGGGTATCGCTTCGAAGACGAGAGCATCATCACGGCCATGCTGGATGCTCTCGAGCACACCTCCGGGGCGCTTCCCCTCCTGCAGTTCGCCGCCGCTCGGCTGTGGGAAGGACGGCAGCGGCAGGGGAAACTCCTGACCCGAGCGGTCTATGAGTCGATGGGGGGCATCACCGGCCTGCTCACCTCCCATGCCGACTCGATCGTGGCCGGTCTTCCGGCCGAGTCGCGGCAGCTCGTCAAAGATGTGTTCCGCATGCTGGTGACGCCGGACGGAACCCGAGCGCTGGTCGCGCGAACCGACCTTCAGCAGCTGGGAGACACCGCCCAGGTGGACGCCCTTGTGGACCGACTGGTCTCGGGCCGCCTGCTGGTCGCCCAGGGGGACGACGGCTCGGAGACGCCGACCGTCGAGATCGCTCACGAGGCCCTCATCGATGGCTGGCCCGCGTTGCGGCAATGGCTCGACGAGGGCCGAGAGCACGCCCGCACCCTGGCGGAGCTGCGATCGGTGGCCAAGCAATGGGACTCGCGGGGCCGTCCCGATGGTCTCCTGTGGCGGGGCGACGCGGCGTCGGACGCGCGCCATCTCGACCGCCACTACCGGGGCCCCCTGGCGGACCGGGAGGCCGCGTACCTGGACGCGGTCCTCACCGCCGATGCGCGGGGCCGGATCGTCCGCCGACGATGGACCGTGGGGGTCATTGGAGTGCTGCTGCTGCTGGTTGCCGGCGCGGCCGTGGCCCTGTGGCAGATCAGCGTGGCCGAGAGCGCGGCTCGGGACGAGGCCCGGCGGTCCAACGAAGCCAACGAGCAGCTGGAGCAGAGTCTGCAGGCGTTGCGCGACAAGGAGCAGGCGCGGCAGCGTCTGGCGACGGTGGCTGACAAGGCCAAAGGCGAGGCGACCGACAAGTCGGTCAAGCTCGACGCCGCCAAGCAGGAGCTGCAGCGTCGCAACGTCAGTCTGGAGCAGGCCCTGAAGCGGCAGAAGGCCGAGACGAAGCGGGCGACGGACGCTCAAAAGGAGGCGATCAAGGCCAAGGGCGAAGCCGAGCGGAAGACCGCCGAGGCCAAGGCAGCGACCGCCCGCGCGAAGGCGGCGACCGAGCAGGAACGCAAGGCGCGCAACGAGCTGAAGAAGGCCAAAGACGACCTTCAGCGCGAGTACAACAAGCTCAAACGGCGAAAGGGCAAGCTCGAGGACATCTAGAACCGAACCCGCACGGATCCACCTGTGGGTAGCGGGGTCACGGTGACCTCCGTCGTGCCAACGCCGATGGGCTCTTCCACCTGCTTGGGCTGGTTCATCACCGCGAGGACGATGCCCGCCACGGTCGCCGCTCCGCCGATGGCGAACATGGCGATCGACCCGCCGAACTCCCGCGCGGCTCGGTCCTCGAGATCGGCGACCCGCGTGTCCTGGACGTCACCGGGGAAGCAGCCGGTGCCGCACTGTGCCTCAAAGGCCTCGGCGTGGCTCTGATAGCTGTCATTGGCCGCCACCCAGAGCGGAATGCCCCCCGCCGCGATGGCCAGGCCGGCCCCGAGCACCGCCCATGGAAGGGCTTCACCAAACGGATACACGTTCCGCACGCGCATCTGCGGCAGCAGCTCGATGTCTACCCGAGCCACCTTGCCAGCGACCGCGTTCACCGCCTGGGTGGACGTCACATAACCAGCCTTGGTCGCCACGACGATATGCTCGCCCGGGAGGAGGACCCGCGTGACCTCGCCCGGCGCGTCGAACAGCTCCTTGCCATCGAGGGTGACCTTCGCTCCCGAGAGGCTGCAGTTGACCTTCAGCGTGGCGACGTTGCCCGCCACCAACAGCTGGTAGCGCTTGGCCTCCTCGAAGTTGTCGTCACGCAGGGAACCCCGACCGAAGCGCAGCGCCTCGCGTAACGCCCCGTGAGCCCCCACCCAGTCGCCCAGCTCGATCAACGTCAGGGATCGATTGTACTGAATCTTCGGATGGTTCCACGCTTCTACGGCCCTGGCGTACAGCTCACGCGCCTGCTTGAGCTCCTTCTTGATGTACAGGTCGGCGGCGGCCCGCGCAGCGTCGCGCGCAGCAGCGCGATCCTTCTCGGTGACCCCTTTCTCCCACGGCTTGGGCGCTTGTGGGGCCGCTGGCGTGGCCTGTCCCCCGGCGTCGGGCGTCGGCTCGGCCCCCCTCGCGGCGGGGACTGCCGACCAGGTCAGCAGCAGGACAATCAAGGCGCGGTGCATACCCCAGCGTAGTGGCAGCGCCCCTATCTCGTCGAGCCGCTAGTCCATCCGCTCAAAGGCCAGCGAGGCGACGACGCCAGCACCACCGCAGACGCTTACGACTCCGCGCTTTCCATCGCTGTGCCCAAGACCGTCGAGGGCCGTCGACAGGAGCATCGCGCCGGTGGCGCCGAGCGCATGACCCAGGGCGATGGCGCCACCGTCCGGGTTGAACCGCTCCCGGTCCGCGTCGAGGTCCCGCTGCAGCGCCACCATCACGCCCGCGAAGGACTCGTTGACCTCGTAGCGATCGACGCTGTCGTGCTTCCAGCCTATGCGCGAGAGCATCCGGTCGATGGACGGGCCGTTGCCGCTGAGCATCTCCACCGGGTCTGCGCTGTAGTGGACCGCACCCGTAATCGTCGCGCACGGTGCCAGGCCCCACCGCTCCAGCGCGGACTCACTGGCCAGCAGGACGGCACAGGCGCCATCCGCCAGGCGCGGGCTGTTGCCCAGATGGTGGATGGGCTCGATCTCGACGTCCGCCTCCCGGGCCCTGTCTTCGGCCCTCCGCGCGCCATGCGCGCCGCCGAACAGCGCCGGCAGCTTGGCCAGATCTTCGGCGGTGGTGTCCCCGCGAATGAGCTCGTCCTGGTCCAGGACCACCTCGCCGTCGGCGTTCTTGACCGCGAACATGCCGGCGGCAAACCGCCCCTCGGCGCGTGCCTTGGCGGCACGTACCTGGCTGTCAGCCGCATAGGCGTCGACCTCTTCTCGGGTCACGCCGCGCAGGGCGGCGCACAGGTCCGCAGAGACCCCCATGTGCACGTACTTGGTCTTCCGCGCGATCTCCGGGTCGGCGAACCAGGCTCCCTTGTCCGAGAACATGTGCACCCGCGACGTGCTCTCGACACCGCCGGCGATGACCATCTCCGCCTGACCCGCGGCGATCGACGCCGCCGCCAGATTCACGGCGCTGAGCCCGCTGGCGCAGAACCGGTTGACCGTGGCCGCCGATACAGGCACCGGGAACTCCGCCAGCATCGCGGCTGTCTTGGCGATGTTGGCGCCCTGCTCGTCGGTCTGCGTGACACAGCCCAGCAGCACATCCTCGACGTGGGTCGCGTCGACCCCGCTGCGCTCGACCAGGGCCACCAGCGCTTGCCGAGCCAGCTCCACGGGCTTGAGCGCGTGGAGCCGCCCCTTGTCGTTGCCCTTGCCGCGCGGCGTCCGCACCGCGTCGATGATGTAGACCGGGTTCACGCCCGTCCGCCGCTGACCACGTAACTCACGACGGTCGTCGCGCTGCCGCCGAGGTTCAGGGTCTGGGCGCGCTTGGCGCCGGCCACCTGGTAGTCCCCGGCATCACCGGTCACCTGCCGCGCGGCGTCCGCCAGCATCCTTACACCGGTCGCTCCCACGGGGTGCCCGAGCCCGATGAGCCCGCCGCTGGGGTTGATGGGCGAGGCGCCGTCCATGCCCAACGCGCCCGAGTCGAAGGCCTCGTGCGCCCGGCCTGCCGGCGCCAGCCCGAGATGATCCACCAGCATGTAGCCCGTGATGGAGAAGCAATCGTGGACCTCGAAGGCGTCGATGTCGGCGGCCCTTCCGACCCCCGCGCGCTTGCGGGCGTCCTCGGCGCAGGCGGCGACGTGCGGGAACACCAGGGATTGCCCCTCGCTCAACGCCAGCTTGTCGGCCATCAGCATGGTCGCGGTGCGGTGGCCCCAGCCGTCGATTCGGGCGAGGTCGCCCAGGTCGAGACCACGTTGGGCCGCGTAGTCGGCAGCATAGGCCTCTCCGGCCAGAATCACGGCAGCCGCACCATCCGTGATGCGACCACAGTCATGCTTGCGCAGCCGCCCCTCGACGATGGGGTTGGCGATATCGTCCGCCTCGATGGGTCCGTCGAACTTCCAGCCGCGAGTCTGGGCGCGGGGGTTGCGGCGCGCGTTGTCGAACATCAGGGTCGACCACTGCCGCAGGTGGGCCTCGTCGAGCCCGTAGCGCCGGTCGATCTCGTCGGCCAGCTGGGCGAACATCCAGGGCCACAGGAAGCGGGCCTCCTGGGCCTCGCGACCCGTCCAGGCGGCCACGCCGAGATGCTCGGCGGCCTCCTGCGCGCCGGCATGACGCATCTGCTCGACGCCCACGACCAGCGCAACGTCGTAGCGGCCCGCGTCCAGCTCGGCCGTCGCGGCCTGGATGGCCACCGAGCCTGACGCACAGGCCGCTTCGTGCCGCGCGGTCGGCAGGCCGTGCCAGGCGGGGTCGGCGCTGGCGATGAAGCCGCCGAGCTGGCCCTGGCGGCTGAAGAGCTCGCCGGTGAAGTTCCCGACGTGGGCCGTCTCGACGGCCTCGGGGGGGAGGTCCGCGTGCTCCAGCGCGCCGTGGGCGGCCTCGGAGACCAGCTCCAGCAGCCCGAGTCCGGCGCGGTCGGCGTGGCGGGCGAAGTCGGTCTGGTCCCAGCCAAGGATGTAGACAGGGGGGGTCGGATTCATGCTCCAGCCTCCGTGGTTCCGAGGGCCGCCCAGGTGGCGTGGAAACCCAGCGGGATGCGCTGCGGGACCTCCCAACGCGCAACGGGGCCGCGGGCCACCTCCGCCGCGTCGAAGACTTGAAGCTCACTGGGCGCGTCGGCGCCGGTGGCGAAGGTGACCAGCCAGCCGTCGTCGTCGGCGGTACCGCCCGGACGGGGCGCGAATCCAACCTCGGACAGGACGCGGTTGTCCGGGCAGCGGTAGCGGTCTACCGCGCCGGTCTTCAGGTCGTGATGGACGATGCCGTCGAACCGGAGCGTGCGCGCGTCCGTCGGAATGGTCATCGCATAGATGTTTCGACTCTCGCGGCCCTGGCGGCGCAGATCAACCACCGGAAACTCCGCGTTGAGGTCGTCCAGCGAACGCTCACGAGTCTCGCCAGTCTCCAGGTCAAAGACCCATTCATACAGCGTCGCACGAAGGCGCAGGTTGGCCATGGCGGCGGCCATCAGCGGCGGCCCATCCTGCTCTTCGCCCCTGGCTACGGGGTTGGGACAGCGGTAGGCGATGAGGGTGACGGTGCGACCGTCCGCCGACTCCCAGGCGTTGACCGCATGGTAGACGTAGCAGGGCTCGGCCTCGAACCAACGGATGGTGCCACCTGCGGCGCTGCGGGGCGCCAGCCCAAAGCGCGCCGGTTGGTCGGCCTTGTAGTCCACGATCCAGCGGTCCAGCTTGGCGGCCAGGGGCGAGTGAACTACCGGCAGGTCCATCAGCACGGCGAACCGCTCGGTGATGGCCATGTCGTGGGGGAGCCGCGCCCCCGGCAGGTCCACCGGGTGCCAGTACTTGAGGGCGCCATCGGGGCCCAGGCAGCCGTACGTCATGTAGGGCTCGGCCGGCGCGTAGTCGAAGAACAGCAGGTCGCCGTTGACCTCGTCGTTCTTCACGTGGGCTGAGACGCGCAGCTTGCGACCGATGTCGCCCGGATTGGGGACGAAGGTCTCGGCGCCCAGGGTCTCCAGCGTGAACGGGTCCACGGCGACGGGCGTACCGCACATGTAGTGCATGGTCAGCAGCTTGCCGTGGTGGAGCACGATGTCCGTGTTGGCCGTGTCCTTGTAGCCGCCGTCGGGGTTGTCCGTGGTCGCCTCCAGCAGCCCGCGCCACAGCGCCTTGCCGACTTTGTCTTCGTCGGCGAAGTAGCGGTTGCGGATGTAGGCATTTCGGTAGCTGACACCCTCCGGCGAGAAATGGGCGGCGTGAAGCATGCCGTCCCCGTCGAACCAGTGGTGCGCTCCGAGCGACGCGAATCGTGGGTTGGGGCCGTTGCGAACATAAGCGCCCGCCATGCCTTGGGGGGCCTCTCCGGCGAGCAGTCGGAGCGAGGGGAAATGGGACTCGTCCGCGATGGGAGCGAAGTCGCCTTCCAGGTAGGGGTCGCGCCAGGTCGTCTGTGTCATGCGCCAAACGCTACCACGGCGACCAGCGGCCACGAAGAGCCCAGAGAGCCATCGGAACCTTTCGGTGGCACCGGTGTCGCATGGGTCGGACACGCACTCCTGAGGACATTCATGTCGACCGCGACCCGCTTCCTGCTCGTTTCCCTGATGACAAGTCTGGCCGCACCCGCCGCCGCCACCGCCGCCGCCCCGTGTGATGCCCCCACCCGAGCCGAAAAGCGGCGCCTGAAGCGGGCGGTGTTGAAGGGCTATCAGGTGGACCGGAAGGTCAAGGTCAACGTGGCCTTCCCGTCGTGCCTTCGGGCGGCTGACCCCAACCGCATCGTTGTCGAGAGTGGCGCCGGGCACGGCGGTTGGATGCGTCTGGACGAGCTACGTGTAGTCGGCGACCGGTACCAGATCACCTCCATCGAATGGCAGGGCTACTACTTGTCGGGCAGCGTCCCCGTGGTGGTCCGGCGTGGGGAAGTCTCCCGGCGCAAGCTTGCGCGTGCGGTACGTGATAGCCGCATCCTGTTGGAGGCCAGCGTCACCGAGAAGGCGCCGGACCTGCACCTTTCGGGATGGATGAGCTCGGGCGACTTTCGCGCCCACGTCGAGGTCCAGGGAGCCGTCGGCAAGCCCCTGGTAAGAGGGTTCACGGGGTACATGGGGAGCCAGGGCCAGCCCCGCTACGCGCCGGTGGTTCGAGCCGTCGCCAGGCTCCTGATGGACACCAAGACGCTCAAAGAGGTGCCCATCGACGACGACGCGCGCCGCTTCTTCGGCGAACGCTTCGGGCGGCGTCACTACCTGGGCGGCTTCCAATGGTGGGTCCACGAGCGCATGCTGCTTGGCGCGAAGCATCTGGGCACTCTGGCCCTGGGTAACGACCTCATCGAAGATGCCGAGCGTAAGGTTGAGAAAGGGGGCATCGACCGCTCTCAGCATGCGGCCCTGGCGGCGTTGGCGGCCATCACGGGCAAGGACCTACGGCACGACGCGAAGGGCAAGGAGCGCCCATTGCGGGCCGTTGCCCACGACTACCGGCTGCTCCTGGGGGCGACCGAGGCACCGCAGCTGACACAGGGAAAGCCACGGCACAGCCCGCAATGAACCGATGCTGAGAGGCACTGCACCTTGTGCGGGCGACCTGGCTGCGGTACAGCCCTTCGGACCATGATTTGAGGGACCCTGGGGGAAAGCATGCGACAGCTACTGACGGCCATCATCTGCGCGACCATCGCCACGACCAGCATCGCGGCCGGGGCCGCACCTGCCCAGGCCAAGGCCAAGGCGCTTCAGGTCACCCTGAAGGACATTGGCGGCTGCTTCGCGTGGTCGCCGTCGAGCCGGATCATGATGTGTGCGCTGACCAAGAACGTCGTCGCGGGCACCGTGGTGGACCTGGTCGAGGTCCGGATGCGCGCCGGCTTCGATGACCAGGGGATCACCCGTTGGGCGGACGCCGACGCCGAAGTAAAGCCCAAGGAAATGGCCCGCAAGCTCGCCAAGCTCAACAAGAAGCTGGCCGCGGGAGACTGGGTGAAGCCGAAGATGCTGACCTATGAGTTTCCGGCCACCGTCAAGGGCGCCAAGCTGTCGCTCGAGAACAACACCCATCTGGTGGTGGAGCCCACCGCCAAGGACTCGGCGGTGACCAAGCAGCGCGTCCACCTGATCCCGGACGACCTCAAGGACAACACGTCGCACGAGCTGTCGGTGACCGCCTACGACGTGGGCCCCTGGGGCCTCGTGGTTCTGGCGGACGCGACCCTGGACGGCGACGTCAGCAGCGCCACCCGCGCTCGGGCCATCGCAGGCGCGCTGGTGGACACCCCGGCGTCCAAGGGCGGCTGCAAGGGGGCCGCGGGCTGTCCCAAGGGATACGCTCGGCTCAAGACCGTCCTCGATGGCTTCTGCAGCAAGAAGATGGATGCGCCCAAGGTGGTCAAGCACCTCGAGCACCTGCTGTGGCAGCGCACGATCGACGTCCACGGGATCCGGGTCAGCTTCAACCTGTTGGGCGCCATGCATGGCCACAGCTTCAAGAACAAGAAGCTGCAGGGCTTCTACTACGACGCCAAGGGTGGGCCGGCGAAGTGGCTGCCCAAGTCCTGCAAGGCGCTGGTGAAGAAGTACAAGAGCGCCGGCAAGGTGCCGCGCAGCTACGGCAAAGTCCGCGACGCGGTCAAGCAGCTGCACCGGGACATCGCCAAGTAGCCCCGGGGCCTTCAACGACTGGTAGCGGTCAACGACGAAACCCGCCGCCGGCCTGAGCCGACGACGGGCCATTCAAGTCAGCTGCACGCTCTCAGCTCGTGAATCCGTTTTTGCGGATGATGATGCTGGAGGTCTTGTCGTTGAAGCGCGGCAGGGCGCGGGTATCGGACGTCAGCGTGACGGTGCGGCCGCGGAAGCCGGCGTGCTCGAAGAGAGTGACCGTCCAGCCGCGGGGGATGCGGAGCGAGCTGATGGTGTCGTTGCCCACGTGGGCCAACCGGTACATGCCGTGGGAACCTGCCTCGAGGACCTGACGGCGGCCCTTGAAGTCGTTGTGCTCGAAGATGGTGACGCCGCGCGGCGCCTTGCGGACGACGATGCTGCTGACCACGTCATTGAACCCGAACAGGGCTCGGGTGTTGCGGGTCAGGAGCCGGGTGCGGCCGCGGAAGTTGGCGTGCTCGAACAGGACGACCTCCCAGCCGGCGGGGACGCGCAGCGAGCTGATCATGTCGTTGCCGACGCCGCGGAGGTCAGAGATGGTGTATCGCCCCAGCGCAAGGTGGATGCGGCGGCCCTTGAAGTCGTTGTGCTCGAAGGCGGTGACCTTCTTGGGGGCCCTGGTCTTGGAGACGACGATGCTGGAGGTGGTGTTGTCGAAGTGGCGCAGGTTGCGGGCGTTGCCCTCGACGATGGTCATGCGCCCGCGGAATCCAGCGTGCTCGTAGAGCGTGACCTTCCAGCCGCGGGGGATCTTCAGCGAGCTGAGGCGGTCGTTGCCGATGCGGCGCTTGAGCGACTGGATGTCATAGCGACCCGGCTTCAGCCACTGGCGGGCACCTCGAAAGTCCCGGTGCTTGAAGAGGGTCACGGCGGTGCGACGTACGCGGATGCTGGAGACCTCGTCGTTGAAGGTGTGGAGGAAGTGGACGTCGCCGCGGACGACCTTCTTGCGGCCACGAAAGCCCTCGTGCTCGTAGAGCTCGACCTCGAGCCCGGCGGGCACCCTGAGCGAGCTCAGGGAGTCATTGGGGATTCCGAGTCTCCCCATTCGATAGCTCCCCTCGGCAAAGGATCGGCTTTGACCTCGGAAGTTGGCGTGCTCGTAGAGCGTGACGGCCTCGCCAACGCCTCGGGCGGCGGAGCGGGCGCTGGCGCTCATGCTCATCGGCAGCACGAAGAGTGCGGCAAGAGCGACGGTCAGGGTGTTGCGGATGAGGGCGCGGGGGTCGAAGAAGCGACGGATGCTCATGGGGTCCTCCAGGAGGTGTGTGTGTCGGTGATGCCGGCGACCACTGCGTCGTGCGGCGGGTCAGAGACGGGTCGAGAAAGGAAGCATTCAAACTCAAATCAGAAAAATTTATCGATCCCCATAAACCGATCCTATAGCTCATTATTTTCAGTTACTTGGATGGCCGGTTCCGACTCATAATTGATGAGACGTTGACTAACATCAATATGTACACCTATCTTGAATATAAGGAGTAAACATCAATGGTCAGGACCTATGACAACTCACGCCGCGAGCAACAGGCCCAGGGGACCCGAGAGGAGATTCTCGAGACGGCGCTCGCACTGCTGAAGGCCAATCCCGATAGCACGCTGAAGATCGGCGACGTCGCGGCCGCTGCGGGAGTAAGCGTACCCACGATCTACCGCCACTTCGGTAACAAGGCGGGGGTCTTCGCGGCCGCTGCGCACCGGATGAGCGAGGGCATGGGCGCGCCCAAAGCCGACTGGAACGGCACGCTTCTGGAGGGGATCGCGACCACGGCCCAGTTCCTGGAAGCCAACCGTGAACAGATCGCGCTGGCGTACGCACGCCCTGGCCTGGCCGACGTGCACCGTCACGGTACCGAGGCGCGTGACGCCGTATACCAGCAGGCGCTCGAGCCGCACGTCGGGCACCTCTCGGGCGAGGAGGCTCGCGCGGTGAGCGCCATCCTTCGCACCTTTACTGGATCTGCGGCCTGGCTTGCGTACCGCAGCCGCCACGGACTGTCGGCCGATGTCGCCCAACGTGCGGTGCTTTGGGCCGCCAGCGCTCTCATGGAGCGCTTGGACCGCGACGCTGCCAAGGGCCGGGACCTCAACCATCACCACCCAGGAGACGACCGATGAACTACACCCCGCCCGGCCCCGGAAGCTGGATCCTCGACGCCGCACACTGTGAGCGTCCCCACTCGCGCTACGTCACCGACTTCTTCGGCGACCTGTACACCCGCGGCTTTCGAGAAGGTTTCGCCCGCTACGGGATCCTGCTCGACACCATCGAGCTGCAATTCGTCGACGGGTTCGCCTACCAGCGCATAGCCCCACTGGGAGCACCTCCCGGCGCGACAGGACCGCCGCCGCGCCCTGTCTTCTGGCTGCTCACGCGGCTCCATCCGGCGCTGCGACGCCGCATCCGCGAGGCGGGCAAGGTGTTCGCGGAGAAGCGTTGGCGCGCCGATGTGGACCACTTCTTCGACGAGCAACGACCTCGCTGGCGCAAGCGCCTGGCGGAGTTTGCAGCGGACAAGCCTGGTGCCTTGTCCGACGACCAGCTGGTCGATCATCTGGCGCGCGCCAAGACCCTCATCGCAGAGGTGATGTACGACCACTTCTCGGCAGGTCCCGTAGGGTTCATTCCCGTGGGTGACTTCGCCCTGGCGTGCACCGATTGGACGGGCTGCGACGCGCGAGAGGCCATCGACGCGCTGACCGGTGCGTCACCCCACTCCCTGGACGCATTGGAGATCTTCCAGCGGCTCGCCGAAGCCATTCGAACCGCAGGAGTGTCGCTGGAGGGCGACCCCAGCGAGGTCCTCGACAAGCTGCGCTCCGCGGAAGGCGAGGTCGGAGTCGCTGCGCAGGTATGGCTCGACGAGGTGGGTGAGCGGATCTTCACCGGCCACGATGTCGCCGAACTGAGGGTGGTGGAGCGACCGAAGGTCATGCTCGACGCCTTGATCCACCACGTCCAACACCCAGACGACACGACGTCCGAGTCGAGCGACACTCCCGACGCCGCGAAAGCGTTGCGGCAGCGTGTGCCGGAGGCCCATCGCGGCGCGTTCGACGACCTGCTGGCCGAGGCACGCTATGCCCACCAGATGCGGGACGGTCACAGCTCTATCGACTTCTGGGCCATGGGGTTGGTGCGCCGCGCTATCCTGGAGGTAGGACGTCGGCTCGTTGACGCTGGCAGGCTGCACAACGCCTCGGACGCAGTGGACCTCACGCACGACGAGCAGGTGGCCGCGCTGCGGGGCCAGGGCGGCCCCTCGGCGGACGAGGTCGCCGGCTGGGTCCACCACCGCGAGAGCCTGACCTGTTCGGACATGCCGGACGTGTTGGGCCCCGAGCCCGGTGACCCGCCGCCGCCCGAGTGGCTCCCCGAGCAGGGCGCCCGGGTGGCCCGGGCGATGCAGTGGTACCTGGAGTCGATGTTCGCGCCACGCGAGAGCAAGGCACCCGAGGCTGGCGTGGTCGGCATCGGAGCCAGCCCCGGCCACATCCGCGCGCGCGCCCGGCTGGTCAGTGGCCCCGAGGACTTCGGCCGGGTCCAGCAAGGCGATGTGCTCATCGCGCGCATCACCACAACGGCCTACAACGTGCTGCTTCCGCTCCTGGGCGGAGTCGTGACCGAACGCGGAGGGCTGCTGTCCCATCCAGCCATCGTGGCCCGCGAGTACGGTATTCCGGGCGTCGTTGCGGCGCGCGGTGCGCTGAGCGCCATCCCCGACGGGGCCACTGTAGAGGTCGACGGCGTCGCGGGCACCGTGAGGGTGGTGGCATGATGCAGGCCCTCACCACACCGTGCCCGCGGGAAACGTTCGGCGGAAAGGCGGCGTCGCTGTCCGAGGCCACGCGTGCCGGACTGCCGGTTCCCCGAGGCATCGCTCTGTCCGTCCAGGCGGCGGACGCGATCGCTACGGGCGACACTCAGCTGGCCGCTACACTCCGAGCCACGGTCGACACCTGGGGCCCACTGGCGGTCCGCAGCTCGGCCTTGGCCGAGGACGGAGACACGGCGAGCTTCGCCGGTCAGTTCAAGTCGGTGCTGGGGGTGACCTCCGAGCAACTGGAGGCCGCCGTCGCCGAGGTCGTCGTCAGCGCAGCCTCCGAAGCGGTCGAGGCCTACCGAACACGAATGGGTCTGCTGGGCGGCTCGCAGATGGCGGTGGTGGTCCAGGAGCTCGTCCCCGCACGGTGCGCGGGGGTCATGTTCACGCGGGACCCCATCACCGGCGCCGACCACCGGGTGGTGGAGGCCAGCTGGGGGCTCGGAGAGGTCGTCGTTGGCGGCCTCGTCGAGCCGGACCGGGTGGTCTTCTCCCGGGACGGCGAGGTGCGCTCGAAGACGGTCGGCTTCAAGGATGTGACCGTGGTCAACGGTCGCGAACAACCCGTCGAAGCCGCGCTGGTAGAGGCCCCTTGCCTGGAGGATGCCGACGTCGCCGCGCTGGCCAATCTGGCGCGCCGCGTCGAGGCGGCCTACGACACACCCAGCGACATCGAATGGGCCTTCTCCGGCTCCGATCTGTTCCTGCTTCAGCGCCGGGGGGTAACCCGATGACCCCCATGGAAATCAACGCCCTGTACCACGGGCTGAAGGCCTTGGCGGACACCGGGCTGCTCGTGTCGCTGGTGGAGGGCTGGGGTACCTCTGAGGAGCACGCCTCCCGAGCCGGGACACAACCCGCCGCCACCGCGCTACTGCTGCAGGTGTTCGAGGGGAGTGGGCTGCTCGAGCGCCGAGGAGACCAGGTTCGAGCCAGCGACGCCCTCAGCTACCACGAGAAGGGGGTGAGCTCCCGACAGGAACGGGTCTGGACCCATGTGGGGCCGTGGCTTCGGACCGGCGCCCCACTGGTCCGCCCGAACCACGACGCGATCGGCAAGTCGTACGCGACCGACGTGGTCGAAATGCTGGCTCGAATGTTCGCGCCCGCAGCTCATCGACTGACGCAGGCACTGGCCTCCCTGGGCGTCGTGAATCCCACCGTACTGGACGCCGGGTGTGGCTCGGGGGTCTTCGGGCTGTCGGTCATCGAAGCCTGTGGCGGGACACTGGTGGCCCAGGACCTGCCGCCGGTGCTGGCGCGGACGAAGGAGCGGGCCGAGGCACTGGGGCTCGCCCAGCGTGTCCAGTACCTTCCGGGCGACTTCATGGAAGTGGAGCTCCCGACAGTGGACGTGGCGATCCTCGCCAACGTGCTCCATCTGGCGCCGGCCGAGCCAGCGAGACGGCTCCTCGAGCGCGTCGTGAGCGCGGTGGCTCCAGGCGGGCACGTCGTCGTCGTCGACGCCTTGAGCAACGGCGACGCGGACCGCGCCCGCGCCAAGGATGTCTACGCGGTGCACCTGGCCCTCCGTTTGGACGGTGCCCACCCCCACGCCGACGACACTCTGCGAGACTGGTTGAGGCCGCACTGCACCTCGGTGGTGGCGATGACGCTTGATGAGGCTATGTTGGGCGCCATCGTCGGAGTGCGCCGATGACGTCCGAGGGGCGGGTGCTCAATACGCGAGCCAGGCGTGGTCGCCATGGGGGACCTGGAACGTCGTCGCCTCCCCTGTGGTCAGGTCGATGAAATCGTAGTCCGCCCACTCCCCCCACGTCGCGCCGTAGCTGACGTGGAACAAGCAGCGTCCACTCTGGCTGGGGGCGACCCACGTCCAGGATGGCTCGATGGTCAGGGGCTCGACGTCACCGCCGGCCTCGAACACATAGGTGCCGTCACCGAACGTGGTGGCCTGCTCCATGGGGTACGTCTCGGGCATGCAGTAGCCGGCGTTCCACGTCTGGCTGGTGGCGATCCAGGCCTCGCCGGCGAACCGGAAGCTCCAATCGATGCCCCCCTGCGCCGGGGTCAGCTGGGTCCAGGTCTCAGTGTCCAGCTCGAACCGCCACAGCGCCACGTCGGGACCATCATCGTGACGCAGGGCGACCGCCAGGTGGCCGTCCAGGTCGACGATGGCCTGGCCCTCCTCGTTCCAACAGCGCTCCATGAAGCGCCACCCCTGGGGCGGCGTGGCCTTGAACCCGGTAGCCGTAACGGCCTCGCCGTCGGTCTCTAGCCGGATGAAGCGCCCCGTCTGGTCAATGTCGCCGAACAGCGCGTAGCCGGCGGGGTTGAAATTGCTGTTCCAGAGCTCATCCGGCTCGAGGCCCTCGAACGCCGTCAGCGACGTGGTCACGGGCTCCTCTCCGGGCGCGGCATGCGTGATGCCCAGGTTCCAGTCGGCATCGAAGTCGAGCACGTACAGCCGTCCCTCGAAGTTGAGGGTGGCGTAGTTGAAGCCGGACATCTTGATGGCTTCGTCGCTGGCCATGTCGAACCACCACCAGGTGGACTCGAACACGCCCGCCCCCCAGGTCCCAACGGGTGCGATGGTGTTGTAGATCGAGCCATCCACATCCACCTTCGTCAGCTGACCATCGGGGCTCAGGAGGAATTTGGGCCAACCGTTTCCGAGCCAGGCGGTACCGTCGTCGGCGATACGGACAGCCCATACGTTGGACCCCTCGAAGTCGACGCCCTCCTGCAGCTGGAACAGCGTCTGGCCTTCGTGGGTGAACGCGGTGATCGTCGTGCGATACTGCCAATCGCCAGCCGCGTCCTCGTAGCGGTACTCGACCGAGGTGATGAACCGTTCCACGCCGGACTTGGCATGGTTTCCGACGAGCTCATAGCCGGCCGGGGCATCACCAAGAGCCTTCGCACTCAGGTCGAGCCACTCGCCGTCGTTCCTGAGCAGGCGAATCGAGGTGTCGTTGGCCGAGACCAGAAGCGGCGCACCAGCCGGCAAGTCGAGCGATGGGCACAGCAACACATCACCCGGTGCAGGGGGCTGGACGGGCTCCTCCGGAGGCTGCATCGGCTCCTCCGGAGGCTGCATCGGCTCCTCTGGAGGCTGTTCGGGAGGGGGTATCGGTGCCGACGGCTCGGAGGGTTGCGACGGGGTCTCACTCACTGGCTCCGTCGGCGTGCCTGGCGCCTCGCTGGCGCTGCCGGGCGCGGGCGTGCCGGCTTCGGGGTCGAGGCATGCGCCCTGGGCGAGGAGGGCGACGAGAACGGGGACGAGAACGGTTCGCATGGTGGCTTCCTTGAGACGAAGGGTGGCCGCTGGGTGTGTCGGCCGGCGCTGGTCAAAGCAAGCCACGGACCAAAAGCCAACCCCCTGAAAACAAAGAACCCCGATGCTGACATCAGTCACTAAAGCAAAACGCCCTTACACCAAAACGTAAGACCTCTTCCCAGGACGGAGTCCTGGCGCCTGCGTGTCACCACTGTTGACATACGACACGCAGGCCCGCGCCGCCCAACGGCTCGCGAGAACAGCACCTTACGCGCGTCTGACATCGGCCGTCCTGGCGGTCTCGGGCCCGTTCTCTGGCCGTTATAGGTGGCACACCAGGCTCGTCCACGGGCCCACCCACAAAGGAGTCACACCGCCATGTTCGAAGGTCTCTGCTACCTCGTCGCTGCCCTGCTGGTCATCGCCGCCGTCGTCTTCTTCACCGGCAAGCCCATCGCCGGCCTGCAGCCAACCTTTGGCAAGGACAAGCCCGTGCCGCCCAAGAACCTCCGGATGGTCGCCGGCACGGTCTTCGTTGCGCTGGCCGGCGGGATGCTGTGGGTGGGACTCAACACCACGACCGTCGTCCGCTTCCTCTCCAGCTGACGAGAGCACCGTGGAACGCGAAAGGGCCGCAGCGCGATGCTGCGGCCCTTTCTGTTCGAGCTCTCGTCGTTGAATCAGCCCACCACGACACGACGCCGCAGCACGAGGAACATGCCCGCCAGCAAGGCCATCAAACCGCTGCTCAGGGGCAGCCCGTTGCCGCCCGCGCTGCACCCGGCGTCGCCGCTGACGAAGGCGCTGCCATCGGCGTTGGCGGTCTCGTCCTGGCTGGACGAGCCGGCCGTGGTGGTGGTGCCGTCACCGCCACCGAGGCTGGAGCCGATCTCGACGGTTCCCTCCACCTCCTCGATCCATGCCGCGGCCTCGTCTTCGCAATCCGCCTGCATGGCGTCGCAGCTGTCGGCGCTGGCGACGCAGGTCTCGAGAGTGGCCACCTCGACGGCGCCGGTTTCGACCGCCTTGGAGTAGCTGCACAGCTGGGCGCACTGGAGGATGTCGTCCTCGCTGTTGGGCGGGTCGATCGGCTCGGGCATCGGCATCGGGTCGTCCTCCGGCGGGGGCGCGAAGCCGTCACCCTCGTCGGCGCCGGGCGCGTCGTCAGCACCACCGCCGTCGGACGGGGGCATGGGCTCGCTGCCAGCGCTGCCGGCCGAGGCACTGCCCGTGGAGGTGCCCGTCGACGGCGCAGGGTCGTCGAACGCATCCGCGCACTTCGCGACGGCCTCACACATGGCCGCACAGTCGGCATCCACCTCGACCTGCGTCAGGTCGACCTGGCAGTAGCCGTAGCTCTCGATCTCGGTTTCCGCCGGCGGCCCCTCTTCCGGCGGGGGCATGGGGACGCCCGAGCCATCCGGCGGGGTCTCCGCGCCGCCGTCGCCAGCGGAGCCGGGCTCGTCGTCGGCCGGCTCCGGAACCTCGACCGGCATGGTCGGGCTGGGGACGCTGACTTTGACGCAGACCTCGTAGGCGCCGGTGCAGTCCGCGTCGGTGTCGCAGTCGCCGCTGCTCTGAGCCAGGGCGGAGCCGGAGAGGCTGAGGGCGAGGAGGGCGATGCTGGTGGTCATGAAGCGTTTCATGGGGTGTGTCCTGTTTTCCCTGAGTGGTTGCTGCACCGGCTCCTTGAGCAACCCCCGTGCCAGATCCAAAAAACCATTACATTCAACACCTTGAGCAACACACCCCCAAAGCGGTGGTGAATATCTCCACACCTTCCCGTGCACCTGACCACCCGGTTGACGCAGCCCGCAGTGCGACCGACGCGGAGGGAGCTAGGACATGCCCAGCTTCTTCATGCGTCGGTACAGCACATCACGGTTCCGGAGGCCGAGGTCGGCCGCCGCCTGAGTCTTGTTCTGACCGTTGCGCTGCAACGCCGCCTCAATGGCGGCGCGGGTCAGACTGGCGGGGTCCACATCAACGGCCTCCTGCCCCAGCCTGTCGAGCACTTCAGGAGTCAGGTCGATGGCCTTGCCGGTGCTCGAGCTCATCGCCTTCCAGAGCAGTTGATGAAGCTCTCTGACGTGCAGCGAGTAGGCGTGACGGACAAGCCGCTCCATCAGCTCCGGGGCGACGCGCGGGTGGGCTTCGGGCCGCCCCCACGCCTCGAAGAACCGTGCGCCCACCTCGGGATCGCTGGTCGCGATGTGGCTCAGCAGGTGACGCACCAGCAGCGGGATATCGGCGCGCCGTTGGTCGAGGCCGGGCAGCGCGACATGCAAGGTCAGCCGCGCCGCGAGGTCGTGCTTGAGCGCGGCCACGTCCCGGTTGGTGGCCGCCACCAACCGTAGGTCCGACGTGCGCGGGCGCGATTCGCCCAGCCGCTGGTACTCGCCTCCCTGGTCCAGCACACGTAGCAGGTGGGCCTGCAGCGCCTCGCCCAGCTCTCCAATCTCGTCGAGGAACAGGGTCGAGCCGTGGGCCTCGCCGATGAGGCCGCGGCGCTCGGCCATCCCGGGGTTGGGGTAGTTCCGCAGGTTGCCGAAGAGCTCTGCGTCGATGAGCCCCTCGGGCAGGGTCGCCGCGTTTCGTGCGACCATGACCCGGTCGCCCCGCGCGCTGAGGCCATGCAGTGCGCGCGCCGCGAGCTCTTTCCCCACACCCGATGGCCCGGTGACCAGAACGTGCGCGTCCCGTCGGGCGCAAAAGGCGAGCTCGTCGCGCAGCGCCCAACTGGCAGGGCTCTCGCCGACCATACCCAGCGCGTCCGCGGCGCCGAACCTTACTGCCCGGTCCATATCCAGCGTCCGGGTGCGTGGCAGCAGCGACGGACGCTTCTCCACCAGAAGCAGCAACTGGTTCTTGAACAGCAGCGTGTCGCCGACCTGCAGCCGCACCTCACCGCCGCCGGCGGACCGCCCGTTGACCAGGAGCTCGCAGCGGCCCAGGTTGCCAACACGGAGCGAGCCGGCCGTGGGGATCAGGACCGCCTGGCGCCGCGACAGTCCGCCGCCCCGGAGCGCGCCGGTGGGCGTGTTCCGGCCCGGCCGCTGCTGCTGGAAGAACAGCCGCTCCTCGGCTTCGTCGCCGCCACCTTCGCCCCGGCCCAGCACGCGGGGATTGCCACGCTCGGGCATCCAGGCGAGTTCTCCCAGACGATGGGGCTCGGCCAACGACCAGGCCACCACCAACGCCCAGCCCGAGGGGGACTGGCCGTCGTCGGAGGAACCCCAGAGCCCGCTGGCCGAGGTATGGGTGGTCTCGCTCATCGCGTTGGAGTGTAGCCCATCAGAATGTCCCGCTCAGGCCCAGGCCACGCCCATGGACCGAGACGCTGACCGAGGCCTTGGAAGGCTCGGGCCAACCGTCTAGCAGGAGCCAGGTGATACCGCCCACCAGCAGGGCGCCGCCGCCGATGAACAGCGCCACGCTGGCGTCGTTCTTCACGACCGCCGCGTCATACGCGTCGATGGCCTGACGCCGAGTCGACGCCGGGTCGCGGTACGCATCGAGGTCGGCCCCGGCCGCGACGTAGAGCCCGATAGCGCCAGCCACCAAGGCCAGGCCGGAGCCAGCGACGACCCAGGCACCGGCGGGGGGGTCGAAGGAGGCCTCCTGCGGAAGCGCCCGGCGCTTGGTCCGGACCACCAACCGCAGGTCCACCCCTGGAGGCAACAGGAAGACCTGACTCGTATCGGCGATGGCCGGAGCGGACACGCTGACGCTGTGCTCGCCGGGCGGGAGGGTCAGCTTCAGCGGCGTGGTGCCCCGGGGCTCGCCGTCCACACGCGCCTGCGCAGCAACCTCGCGGCCATCGGCATCCATGGCGATGACCAACACCGTCCCGGGTCGGTTCCGTTTGGCTTCAGCCAATGCGGCCTCCACCTCCCCCAGGCGCGCGACCACCGTGGCGCGCTCCTCAGCGCTGAGACCAGGCGCGTCCTTCAGCAGCACCAACACGGCTCTTGCGTCCTCGAAGCGCTTCAGGACCACCAGCGACAGGCTTTGGTAGTAGCGCACCCGGCTTCGCGCCACATCCGCCTGGGGTCCCGAGCGGTCGCGGATGGCGCTGAGCGCCCGGGCCAACGCTTTCAGCGCCTGGTCGTGACGCCCGGCTTTGCGGTGCGCCAGGGCTTCGTCCACCGAGCCGTTGAACGCGCCTGCGGTATCGGCCTGCGCCCACGTCGGCGCGGGCATCCACGTCAACGCCGCCAGCAGCACGGCGACGCCGAGCGTGCCGACCATCTTCGCTGGGGGCACGATGGTCATGCCTCGTAGGTGAACTCGTCGGGGGAGGTCACGGAGGAACGCCACCAGCCGTCGCAGACCCGCGCCAGTAGGATCGCGGCCGAGCACCCGGCGATGGAGCCTCCAACGACGCCAATGTCCAGTGGTTGCATCTACACTCCAGTTCCTTTCCCGCGACCGGCCTGTAGAGTAGCGGGGCCGCGGCAAGCTGTCGAAGCCTGCGCCGACGTGTTCACATCCCGCGGCGGCGGCCTCCCCCACAGGCCACCTGGACCACAGGAGTGACCCGATGCCCCGATCCATGCGCCCCGTGCTGTCGGTACTCGCCGCCACCATGCTGCTCGCTGTGCTGACGACGCCGGCGCTGGCGGATGATTCGCGCAAGTCCCAGGCCGGAGAGACCTGTGGCAGGTCAGCCGACTGCGCGGGCGAGCTGAGGTGCATCAACAAGACCTGTGTCCCGCCTGGGACCGCGCCGGCCTCGACGGCGCTTCAGCAAAGCTACCCTGACCGGGCGAAACGCAAGAGCGCCATCACGTTCCTGGGCGTCGGTGGTGGCGTGGCGGCCTTGGGTGTCGGACTGCTGGTCGGCGGTCTCGTGGTGGGCGCCGACGTTCAGGACAAACTCGACCAGGCGTTGTGTCAGGGGCTCTACAGCGAGGCCTCCGGCAAGTGCGAGACCGACTACAACCAACGCTCCATCCTCGCTGAGGAGGCGGACACCGCACAGACGACACGGGATGCCCTGTATGTGTCGGGTGGTCTGGTGCTCAGCGCGGGTATCGCGCTTCTCGTTACTGGGGGCGTGAAGCTGGCGCAGAGCAAAAGCAGCGCGCCGCCCCGCGTCTCCGTGAGCCCCTGGACCGACGGTCAGACGCTGATGGTCGCCCAGGCCAACCTCCGGTTCTGAGCTCGATACCTACTTGATCTTCAGCCGGTTGACGTTGAGCGAGTCGGGCTTTGGGCGCTTCTTGGGCGGACGCTTGAGGCGGACCTTCAGGGTACCGTCGACGAGCTTGGCCGCGCGGGTCGCGTCGAGCGTCTCGCGATGGGTCCGGTAGCCGCGGCTACGGACTACAAGCTGTGGCCTCTCGTTCGGCGCGAAGCTGACCTTCACCGTCCCGGTTCCCAGCGCCTCGCCGTCGACCAGGACCGCAGCAGTGTCGGGGTCGGTCACGACCGTCACCCAAACGCGGTCTGCGGTGGTGGCATCCACCGTCTGTAGCGGCGCGGTGTCGTCGGACGTTGCGTCCGCGGCGGAGACGGGCACGCTGGGTCCCGCCTCGGGTGTGTTGCGGGCGACGACGTCCTCGGGCGCGACCCTCGCATCTGGTGCGGCCGATACCACCGGGGCAGACCGGCTGGGCGGCTCAGAAGCGGTCGACAGGACCCCGCCGAGGGTCACAGCGACCGCGGCCACCACCCCGAGACTGCCCCAGAGGACGAGGGGGGAACGACGCCTGAAGGCCCCTGACGGACCTGGCTCCGAGGCGCTGGTCCGCGCGACCTCGGCTTGGGACCACAGAGGACCCGCGCCATCATCGGTCGCGTCGTCGACCTGACCCCAGGGCAGGCCTGCCGCGTCCAGCGCACCTTCGGCGCGGCCGTCGAGCTGCTCCAGCAGCTGCTCGGCGGTCGGCCGCCGGCCCGGATCCTTTGCCAGGCAGGCTCGCACGAGCCCCATCAGCAACGTCTGATCCCTCAGCTCCGCGCGATAGACCTCGGGAGTCCGCGGGGTACTGTTGAGATGCGCGTTCATGTAGCCCGGCGGGCTGTGGGCCCGGAACGGCGGCTCTCCGGACAACGCGCGATACATCACGCAACCCAACGCGTAGATGTCGGCCGCCCCGCTGACGTCGCGCGCGTCGCGCCACTGCTCCGGAGCCATGTAGGGCGCCGAGCCCATGACGCTGCCGGACCGGGTCAGGTCGGCCTCGGCGTCAGCCAGCTTGGCCAGCCCAAAGTCCAGAACGTGGGCCTGAAGCGGCCCCTCACCGGCTGCCGTCAACATGATGTTGGACGACTTGAGGTCGCGGTGGACGACACCCGAACGGTGGGCGTGAGCCAGAGCGTCCGCCAGCTGCTGGAACACCACCCGTGCGTGGTCGACCGGCAGTGGCCCCTGGTCCAGGCGTTTGGACAGCAGCACGCCCTCGAGCAGCTCCATGGCGAGGTACAACAGCCCGTCAGCATCCCCGGACGCGAATACCGTCACGATGTTGGGGTGCCGCAGCCGCCCCAGCACCACGGCTTCGCGACGAAAACGCTCGGCCGAGGCGCCGCTGGCGGCCGGGTGGATGACCTTCAGCGCCACGTCCCGCGAGGTCGAGGTCTGATGGGCCCGATACACCTGGCCCATCCCGCCTTCACCGAGGAGGGCGTCGACGGTGAACTCCCCCAGCTGGTGGCCCACCAGCGACAGGACGGGCGACTCTGGGGAACGGCCCACGGACATGGGCCGACCCTACCGCAGCTGGCTCATTTGGGGCAGCGCTTCTTCAGCGAAGCCGCCACGCGCTCGTCCAGCTTTTTGTGGGGGCCGGGCCCCCGGAAGACCCCGACCGTCGCGAAGACGACGCGACCGCAGAGCCAGGTTGATACGGGCGCCTTGCCGAAGATCGCCGACTCCCTGTCCAGGTTGCGCTCCAGGCGAGGGAACCAGGTCTTGGCCTTGGTGGCTGTGGTGAACTCGAGGGACCAGATGTCGAGGTGCCAGCGCTTCTTGTCGTAGGACACCTCCACCCCGAGCGACCAGGTCGCCAGGGGATCGACGCAGACTCTGGGTGCTCTGCCGGAGCGGCATAGCCAGGGCTTCTCCTGCACCCAGCCGGTGGGTGGGATCTGCACACCTGCGCGAGCAAGATCGGCGGCGACCGCATTGCGGGGTGAAGCTGGGATACGCGCAAGCGCCGAGGGCGCGACTACGCAAGCGAGGAAAGCGAGGATGAGGCGCTTCATGAGCATGCTCCTGAATGTCGAGGCGGCGGCTGCACCCACGACAACGACGCGCCACACCCCCTATTCCGCCAGCCAGGATTCTGGCACGGTTGCTGCTTGGAACAGCTTCGAATGTTGAGAACGACAGCCATACTCGCAGGGCTTCTGTTGAGCGCCTGCCTGGAGGAACCGACCCTGCTGTGGCAGGAGGGCTTCCACGCGTGCGTCGATGACGCCGACTGCGCTGGGTGGACGTGCTGGCAGGGCGATGATGCAATCGTCGGGCGGTGTGTCCCCAACTCCCTGTGCAGCGACCAGCTGCCCTTCTCGGACGCGCCTACACAACGCCTCATCAGTTGGGCCCCTCCTGATGTCCCCGGTCCCGTGCTCGATGGCTGGGACCTTCTCCGATACGAGGGCTACGACTGGTCCATGGGCCGGCCCAACTGGTTGTTCACCGGTGATTCGACTCCCGCTATCGGGCTCGACTCCTCAGGCGGCATCGACGGCGTCGGCCTCACACAGGAGCTGCCGGCGCCCGACGGCGAGGAGCTGGGGATTCGTCTCGAGGCCCGCATTCAGCTGCTCCGGAAGACCGACGGCACAAGCATGGGTCTCGTTCTCTTCACGGGGCCCCAACCAGGGACAGTCGACGAGACGCGCCGGCTCCAGCTCAATGTTCACAGGACGGGGATCGTCTACGCCACCATGGACAAGGTGGGAGCGACCACAACGCCTCTGTTCCCGCAGCCACCGAGCCTTGGGACGGCGATCGAGAGCCAGTGGCACGAGGTCATCCTCACCGCCACGGGAGATGGGGTCAGCGTGTGCTTCGACGGCATCGTGACCGACCTCGCCGAGCCCTTCGAGAACGCCAATCTCATTGGCCTGTTTGCGTTCGCGGGCGAGAGCGGCGGGGAGTTCTTCGTCGGAGGCTTCATGAAGATACGCAACCTCGTCGTCGACCGCCTACTGCGCTGAGCGCGCGCAGGGGGCGACCGCGTGCGCGCGCCGGCCGCTTTGTCCTGGGTTGGGAGGCAACGCCGCTATCGCTGGACCAGCCTCACGAAGGCCGGGGAACGCGCGGCTCAGTTGCAACCGAAGCTTCCGTCAAACACGTTGACGCAGAAGCTACCCGGCACCCCGGGAAGGTTGATCACCAGGTCGCCGTCGTCCTGGAGCGTCGGCGACGCAAGCGTCACCGTCGTCTTCCGCGACGTGCCCGGTACCGTGTACTTCACCGTGACCGAGAACCCACCGCTGAGGTCGATGCTGTTCTGGTTGATGGCGCCGGCCGACATGGTGGCGGAGATTCCTACGGCGCCCGCGAACTCCACCTCGAAGGTCATGTTCTGGCTGACGGTCTTGCACGCCTTGACGAGCTGCCCCGACACCTCGTCGATGGCCGCCGAGCCAAACTTGCAGGCGGCGTTCACCAAGGCGCTGAGGTCATCACCGACCCCCGGAATCTCCGACACGCAGTTCCAGAACGTGTCCCAGTCACATTCGTTGTCGCAGGTCGTCTCGTTGGGCTCGTAGTCGATCCAGCCGCACACGTTTCCGCTGATGAAGTCGCTGACGTTTACGTCCACGTCGACGTTGGCTTCCAGGTCGAAGCGCTTGGTGCTGCCCGTCTTGGAGAAGCACATCGTGGCCGACGGGTTGGCGCCGATATCGAGCCCAGAGATGCCCACGGCACCATCGCCGCAGAAGCCCCAGTTGCCGGTGTCGAAGTCCACGTCACCGGTGACGTCGAGCGTGGCAAGGGGAGTGGTCATGTTGCCAGCGAAGTGGGCGCCGCTGGGCTCGAACTCGAACTCCAGGCTGGTGGAATCCAAGCCGGTGACGCCGGTGCTGACGCTGTCGAGATAGAACCACCAGCGGCTGTCGTCGATGAAGTAGCCCATGACCTTGCCGCCACCAACAGGCGGGTCGAAGCCGAAGTCATTGTCGATGAAGTCCGGCAACGTCGGCTCGATGGTGCGGCCGTGGAAGTGCAGCCCGCCCTGGTTCGTAAAGCCGGTCTGAGCCTGCGCCGGCGAGGGCGTGGAGCGGCTGTCGAGCCACATCGACGCCTCCGCGACCGGCAGCTTGAACTTGAACGGGAGCTTGCCGTTGGCATCGAAGTCCACGGTCACCAGGCCGTCGGCGACCAGGGTGAAATCGTTGCCGCTGCCGCCGGCATAGCCCCCCACGTTGATGTCCTGGAACAGGTTGTCGGTGCGGAGGTTGCTGAGCATGCCATTGTCGTCGGGGTCCAAATCCAGCGTGAACTCGCCGTAGATGGTCATGGGGATGCCCTGGGCCTTGATGGAGATGCCGCCGAATGCGTGGACGTGTCCCTCACCGCTGACCGACTTCAGATACGACTTGCCCAGGCACACCGCGTCGTTGCCGCTGCAACCGCCCTGCACCTTCCAGGGCACCTGGAGCTTGGTCGTTTGCTCCAGCAGGCCATTGTCGGACATCGCAAACGAGGCTGCCTGGACGACGCCGTTGGTCGCATCCGAGAGCACCTTGCCGGCCCCGTGGATGAAGTACATGGGGTCGTTGGGGTCGATAATGACTTTGGCGTCCTCCAGCGACTGTCCCTCGAGGGTGACGCCCGCCCGTGGGCCCACGAGAGTCATGTCGCCGGTGACGCTCATCGCCAGGTACGCACGTTTGCCGCGCAACGGCGGCTTGTAGTCGTAGGAGTACTGGGCGCAGATCGGGTCCAGCGCCGGGAACAGGTTGCAGAAGGGCACCGGGCCGAGCGGGTCGAACATGGCGTTTGCAATGTAGGAGCCCGATAGCAGCGAGGTCGGGACGGGCTCGGTGAGGACGCTCGTGAGGGACTCGCCACCGATGGTCGGCATTCCGGGGAAGGGAACGCCGCTCAAGACGGTCGTCAGCGCGGCGGAGGGTACCGGCAGGGTGACGTTGTTGTTCCCCGACGGGACCATGGCGATGTTCGAGCCGTTCGTCGGGAGGATGTCGACGTCCTCGGTGGTCGACCATGTGCTGGAGTTGTTGTCGAACTCCCAGTCGGTGCCGTCGGCGGTGGTCATCGCCACCGGCTCCTCCAGGACGACCTCGCCGAAACAATTGACGGTCGCATCGGGTCCATCCACGTCCACGCACGTCGGGTTGGGCGGCACGACATAGTACGTCTCGTACTGCAGGGCGGGGCACCCGAAGGCCTGGAGCCAGCAGGCAGAGAGGCTACACGGGAAACCGAGGGTAGTCGTCCCGTTGCAGATGGGGACGGTGACCTCGACCATGTCCTCACACACCAGGGTGCTGTTGCTGCAGTACTGGTTCTCCCCGCAGTAGGTGTCGTCCAGGCAGGTGCAATCGCTGGCCGCGCCCTGCCCCGGGTTGAGGCATTGCCCGCTGGCGCAGATGCGGTTGGCGGTGCAGCTGCCCTGCAATTTCTTCTTTTGACAGAAGTTGTTGACGTTGCAGAACCGGTCCTCGGGGCAATCGCCGTCGTCGGCACACCCGCAGAACCCAAGCTGCTCCAGGCAGGCCCCCGACCAGCAGCTGGCGTCGAGGGTACAGGATGCCAGCGTCGGCCGCTTGTTCTTGCAGGCCTTCGCGTTCGTATCGCACCAGCGGTCCGAGCCGCAGTCCGTGCTTGCCTGGCCGCCGCAACCACAGCCAACGGAGGTGCAGGTCTGTGACAGGCACTGCACCGACGAGGTGCAGGCCTCGAGGGGCTCACGCTGGGGCTGGCAGGTGTTGTCGGTGTCGCAGAACACGCCTTGACCGCACTGCTTGTTCGCCGAACAGCCGCATACTCCGGAGCCCAGGCAGACGCCGGAGGCACACCAGTCATTGGCACTGCAGTTCTCGCCGACGTCCTTGACCGGCCTGCACTTGTTGGAGTTGTTGCAGAACTTGCCGCTGGGGCAGGGGACGGAGCCCGAGCACTTGCAGGTACCATCGCCGGCGCAGTCTCCGCTGAGGCACTCGAAGTCCGCCGCGCAGGCGCTGTCGGCCGCATACTGAGGCTCGCAGTAGCCCGTGATGGTTCCGTTGACGCCACAGAACGTGCCTGCACCACACGGGTCGACGGCCGCGTCGCACGCGCAGAACCGGGTGCTTCCCGTCAAGCAGGTGCCGGACAGGCACTCGACCGCTGCCGCGCACTCCTGGGTGTGGTCCTTCTTCGGCGCGCACGTGCCCGAGTCACACCACTGAGAAGCGGGGCACGGGTTGGAACCGTCACAAAGACAGAACCCGCCCGCGCAGGTCCCGCTGATGCATTGCTCGTCGCCTGTACACACGCCACCGGCGTCCTGCTGGTCGAGGCACGTCCCGGCGTCGCAGTAGGTGTTGCCGGTGCAGAGCGGGACGCTGGTGCATCCGGAAGCCCCGCCGCAGCTGTCGACGGTGCAGGGGTCGCCGTCATCACAGGGGATGTCGAGCCCGTTGTCGCTCCCGTTCTGGCAGTCGTCGTTGACCCCGTTGCATACCTCCAGCCGTCCGGCCGGTTCAGCGGCCTGATAGTGGGCATCGACCTCTTCGGGCGACAGGGCGCGGTCGTAGAAGCTGAATTGGTCGATGTCACCCAGGAACGTCTGGGCGACCTCGCTGGCGTCGTCGAAGCGTGCACCGATGACCAACGGGGCGCCCACTTGCGATTCGCAGAGGCCGCCACCTGAGCCGCTGTCGAGCAGGACTCCGTTGGCGTACACGCGCCCGGTGGTGCCATCGAAGGTTCCGACGACATGATGCCACTGCCCGGCCGAGAGAGACTGGGCGCCTGGGCCGCTGATGCCCTGGCATCCGCCGTAGCCCAGCTGGGGTCGACCGTTGGTCAGCCGGAACTTCACGCCATCGGTACCATCGCCAATCGTGTTGGTAATCGACGCGATGGTCTGGGTGCCCGACGTGGAGTTCTGGCGCACCCATGCCTCGAAGCTGTAGGCCGAGCCCGGACCCAGGGCGGGGAGACGTGGCGCATCATCCGCGCAACAGCGGACGTTGACGCCGGTCGCCTGGGAGCGCGGGGTGCATTCCTTGGGGTGGTTGCTGAGGAAGCTCGTGCGACCGGCCTGGGTGATGACGCTGTCTGAATCGCAAGGGGTCGAGGACCAGATCCGGCTATCGTCGTAGCCGCAACCGGTCTGACGTACCGCGTTGCCATCGAGCTCGGTCTCGGTGCAGATGCGCCCGCCCATGCTGGCGCAGTGACTGACGGCGTCCTTGAAGGTCATCTCGCCCGAGCAGGGCTCGCTGGCGCCACAGATGCTCGGGTCGCCACCGTTCTTCTCCCAGCCCAACGACGCGCAGGTGTCGCTGGAGCCGAACAGGGCCCACTCAGCGCCGCCGAGCTCGAGCGCGGAACCACCGACGCCATTGGACTCCCAACCGCCTCCGTGGATGCTGGCCTCCCCCTCCCCGCGCTGGTTGGTCGAGGTGTAGCCCCCATTGTCGTCAAACGTCAGGTAGACGACCTGCCCGGTCGCGCTGCCCTGCTCCACACACGTCGGCACGCCGCCAACGTCTTCGCAGATACCGGTACTGCAGTTGTCGCTGTCGTCACCATCGCAGGAGGCGCCGATGGTGGGGCTGTTGACGCATCCCGCGACGGGGTCGCAGCTGTCCGCGGTGCAAGGCTCGTCGTCGTTGCAGTTCAGTGGCGCCAACCCAGCGCAGTCGCCGCCGAAGAAGCAGATGTCGGTGGCCGTGCAGACGTTCCCGTCGTCGCACGGGGTGCCAAACGGCGCCTGGTCGTAGTCGCAGTCACCGAGGGCATCACAGGTGTCGATGGTGCACGGGTCGCCGTCGTCACAGGCCGCGTTGCTCCCCACACAGGTCCCGAAGCTGCACTGATCGCCGCTGGTGCAGGCCTCTCCATCGTCACAGGGGGCGGTGTTGTTGGTGAAAACACAGCCAGTCTGGGGGTCGCAGCTGTCATCGGTGCAGACCTCCCCGTCGGCACAGGTGATGGCGGTGTTCAGGCAGCCGCTGGCGGAGTCGCATGTGTCCTGGGTGCACGCATCAAAGTCGTTGCAGTCCGTAGGTAAGGTCTCGCAGCCGGTGGCCGGGTTGCAGGAATCGGTGGTGCAGGGGTCGCCGTCGTTGCAGAAGACCACCTCGTAGGTGCAGCCGCTTCCTTGGTCGCAGGCGTCGACGCTGCAGGCGTTGCCATCGTCGCAGTCGATGGGGCTGGTCGTGCACCCGGTGCCAGGGTCGCAGCTGTCGTCGGTGCAGATATCGCCATCGTCGCAGGTAATCGGGGTCGCGCCGCAGCCGTTGACCGGGTGGCAGCCATCCTCGGTACAGGCGTCGCCGTCGTCACAGGTGATGGTGGTGTGGGTGCACCCGGTGGCCGAGTCGCAGCCGTCGGTGGTGCAGACATCGCCATCGTCGCAATCCAGGGTCGTGGAGCTGCAGCCGTCTACCGGGTCACAGGTGTCGACGGTGCAGGCGTCGCCGTCATCGCAGTCGATGGACGGCGTGCCGACGCACACGCCGTTGTCGCATGCATCGGTGGTACAGACGTCGTTGTCGTCGCAGGGGGCATCGGTGGGAGTGAACTCACAGCCCGAGCCGACGATGCAGTTGCCTATCGTGCACGGGTTGCCGTCCTCGCAGTCCGATCCCAGGACCACGCAGCCCACCGCGGGGTCGCAGCTGTCGACGCTGCAGGCCTCACCGTCGTCGCAAACGATAGGCGTATGTCCGCAGCCGGCGATGCTGTCGCAGCTGTCGGTGGTGCAGGCATCGTTGTCGTCGCAGTCGACGGGCGTTCCCGTGCAGCCGGTGGCGGGGTCGCAGCCGTCGGTGGTGCAGGCGTCGCCGTCATCGCAGTCGACGGGGAGCGTGGTGCAGCCGCTGCCCGGGTTGCAGCCGTCGGTGCTGCAGGCGTCGCCGTCGTCGCAGACGAGCGCTGACGTCGTGCAGCCCGTGGAAGGGTCGCAACCGTCGGTCGTGCAGGCGTCGCCGTCGTCGCAGGCGATGGCGAGGGAGGTGCAGCCAGTGGCCGAGTCGCAGCCGTCGGTGGTGCAGGCATCACCGTCATCGCAGGTGATGAGGTCGGCGGTGCAGCCGGACGCGGGGTCGCAGCTGTCGGTGGTGCAGGCGTCACCGTCGTCGCAACTGATGACCGTGGCGATGCAGCCCACGGCGATGTCGCATTCGTCCAGGGTGCACGCGCTGCCGTCATCGCAGGTCAGGTCCGCGTGGAGACAGCCCTGGGCGGGGTCACAGGTGTCGATGGTGCAAGCGTTGCTGTCATCACAGTCGGCGTCGACGGTGCAGACCGGCGCGTCGGTCTCGGCATCGGCGTCGGACCCAGAGACGGCGTCGGCATCGGACCCAGAGACGGCATCGACGTCCGCTACCGAAACAGCATCGGCATCGGACCCAGAGACGGCGTCGGCATCGGCACCAGACACGGCATCGGCATCCGCCGCGGAGACGGCGTCGGCATCGGCGTCGGAGACGGCGTCGGCATCGGTGTCCGCCACGGAAACGGCGTCGGCATCCAGCCCGGAGACGGCGTCGGCATCGGCGTCGGCCCCAGACACCGCATCGGCGTCGGCCCCAGACACGGCATCGGCATCCGCCCCGGAGACAGCATCGGCATCCGCCCCAGACACGGCATCGGCATCCGCCCCGGAGGCAGCATCGGCATCCGCCCCGGAGACAGCATCGACGTCAGCGACGTCAGCAGGGCCAGTATCAACACTCACATCGGGTGTAGCGTCGCCTTGTGCGTCCTGCGACCCATCCGGAACCACGTCGTTCTGACCTCCGTCATTGGCGACGTCCTGTTGGGCCACTGGCCCTTGATCGCTGGTCGACGTGGTCGTGGTCTCGGGACAGCCCGGACCCAGAACCGCGCTCAGCACACACACACAGCCGACGCCAAAGCGCCGGGCCCATACGTCCCTCGTCATGTCGCCCCCGGCCTCGTCCTCTCAGGCCGTCACGACTGTACCATTTCCCACAGCCGCACCAAAGGGGGCTGACACCCACAGGGGACTTCTTCGCTATCTCAGCCCGACTGGACCACCGCGATGTGCCGTCTCACCCCGAAAGCCAACATCACCAACAGCCACAGCCCACTCGGGGTCCGACCGTGCCCTCCGCCAGTGCATCCCGACTCCACGCCGGTTGAACCGGGATCCGCGTCCGGCACAACCCCAGCCTCAGGGCCAGGCTCAGGGTTTGGCTCCGGTCCGGGTTCAGGCTCCGGGTCGGCGGCAGGTGGGTCGACGCACTGACCATCGTCGGTGCACACCCTCTGGCCGCAGATGCCACAGTAGCCACCACAACCATCGTCGCCGCATTGCTTGCCCTCACAGTCGGGCTCGCACAGGGCCTGTTCGCAGGTGAGAGGATACTCGCCAAAGGGGTCCGCCTCTCCTGGCTCGGCGCCGTCGACCGCACAAGCGTACCTGTTCAACGCTTTCTGCCACCCACAGCCGCCCTGGCAGGTCACTGTCTGGAGGCCCGCCGCGTCGCACTGTTGCAGGTCGTTGCCGCTACAGCAGCCCTGAACGGGGAACCCTGGCGGGCAGGGTGCCGGCTGATCACATCCAAGCTCGCAATCGCCACACTCGCAGAGCCAGGCGGGGCCCCAGCATGACTCGATGCTTCCGCTGCCGGGGTTGCAGGGGCCGTCGTACCCGTCTTGAGGACCGACGCATTGCCCGTCAACGCACTCACCGTCGGCGACCCAGGGAGCGACGGGGAGGTCCGGAATGGCGATGGCAAACGTGCCGACTCCGATACCCCGCCATCCAGCGCCAGTCAGGTCGATCGGAATGTGGGTCTGATCGGGCATGATCGTGGTCCACACCGCCTCGGCCGCGGCTTTGCTGGTCTGCCATTGGGGCGTCGAGGTCACCGGCCAGAGATGGAGGTCGTTGACCCTGAGACCATTTACGTACGAGTAGGTGAGCTCGGCGTCGGGCATGGGCATTCGGGTCACGCTGATGCTTCCGCCGGTCGGTGTCACGAGACTCTCGATGAACGCGACGTTGTCATCCAGCAGGCTGGCGCCAGGGTGTGTGGGGTCATCGAATTCCCCCACCACGGCCGTCTGGTCGTCGACCAGTGTGAAGAACAGGCCTGGCGCCCCCCAGAGCGTGTCCAGGTTGTGCAGCACGACCAAGGACTTGCAGCCCAGATACTGGCCCCAGACGTCGGCGAGATGGAGCGCCATCGGGTGGGTCTGCAGCTCCGCCAGCGAAAGGTAGCCAGGCAGATAGCTGCAGTTGTCGACATCGCAGCTCACCGTTCGGAGGTGCTCCTCCGTCGTGAAGCAAAGGCCATCGCTGGTCGCCCGGAGATGCTGCACCTTGCTGGTCAGCGGCGCGCGAAAGACCGTGGCCGGCGAAGACAACCCCAGCTCAGGTAGGCGGCGGGCCAGAACGGTGGGAAGGGCGTCATCGGACGGCCGGGGCTGCACGAAGGCGTGGTCGGCGAACGCCATCGTGCCGGCGTTGAGGTCGACCAGTGGGATAGGGCCATGGTCGCCCACGTAGCCGATGTCGAGGCTGGCCTCGATGACCTTGACGTTGCCCAGATCGGCGAGCCCGCCATCGGTCAGCGCAGTCTGGACGAGGCTGGTCGCACCCGCGCTGGTGACGATCCACACCTCCGCCGTACCGACGGTGGCGTTGGCGATAGACGTCATGACGGGGATGCCGTCCTCGGTGAGCATGCTCTCGGGCCACTGCATGAGGATGGCCCTGGTGGGCTCGTAAGGCATCACCGGTCGGAACGAAAGGGCGCCGGATGGAGGTGCGGTGGCAGCGTGGTACTCTGGGTTGGCCTTTCGCGCGTCGTCATGCCTGTCCGCCTTCTGCGTTGGCAACGGTGACCGAGGCATCGACTCCGTCGCCTCTGGGACCGATGGGCTCTCCAATGGCTCAGAGTCGCCGGACGCGCACCCGATCAGGGACGCCGTGAGTAAAAGAAGCAGCAGGGTTCGTCTGGACGGCATGAGACTACTCGCTCGTTGTTCCAAGGGTCCTATGCGCGAACACGTCGAATTCTGACACGCTGGATGTGGCTGACACGAGCGCTTGCCCAGGCTGGCTCCGACCAAGCGCTCTATCATGCTTCAAGGATGAGATGTATCGCCCTTCGGGCCCCTAAAAGGCGATCATCAGCGCGCGGAGATGACCGTGTTGGTGGTGCGCTCCAGGGTCTCCGTCGAATCGTCGGCGTAGGTGATGCCGGTCGCCACGACGTCGACGGTCTTGGCCAGGCGGCACTCGCCCAGCAGCCAATAGAACCCGCGCGGCATCCTCTTGCCGGCGGCGAGCTCCTCCTTGTAGCGCAGCACGTCGACGCCCTCGGAGCCGTCCGACAGGGTGCACTCCACCCGAAACGCGATGGTCGCCATCGTCCGCTCGGTCGCGTTCTGCATGCGCAGCGCCAGCGCGGGCTTGTCCTCTTTCTTGATGAGCTTGGCGCTGCGCATCCGCACGCGGACCGAGCCCTTGTCCGCCTCTTTGATGGGCTTGACGACCCGCTTCTGAACCGGCGGGTCCTGATGCAGGCCCAGCGGCGCGACCACGGGGTTGGTCACGTTCCCTTCGGGTCCGGAGACCACGATGACCCCCACGGCGAGACCGCCCAGGATGGCGGTGGCGGCGAGGACCGCCAGCACCGCTCGGCGTCGCTGGGCCCCACTCTCCGGTGGCTCGACGGGGCTCTGGCAGTGGGGACACAGCTGCGCCCCCTGGGGCACCAGACCGTCACAGGCGCCGCACGTGCCCAGGCGCGCATCGGTCGACCCAAAGGTGGCGATCCAACCGAGCGGGCCGAGAAACAGCCCATACAGGACGCCCTTGATGGGCCGCCGTTTGAGCCATCCGATGAGCCCACCGATGAGGCCCAGGAGCAACCAGTACCAGGCGTAGAGGTGAATCGCCCGGACCCAGTCCGAAGCGACGTCGGGCTTGTCCATGCTGGCGGCGCACAGGTCGTGCAGCTCCACGGGGACAGCGGCTGGCGCTTCGAAGGAGGCCGTCTGGCCGGGGTCGAGAGACGCCGTGAAACTCCGCGCTCGCTCCCGGGTACCGCACTTCACCTTGGCCGGTACCGTCGCGTCCACCGGCATCAACCCACCGCTGTCGACCTTGCAGAACAGCGTGTTGGCGTTCCAGGTGCACTCGACCGTGAGCTCGGTGCCTCCACAGGCCACGAGCCCCAGGGCCAGCATCAGTACGACGGCTCTTGTTCCCGACCACAGCGTCTTCATCGGCCCGAGCATGGAGCCCTCGTCTCAGGCGCGCAACCCGGGCGGGGTCAAGGCTTCGGCGTCAGCCAAGGGACTTCAGCCCAGCGGCCCTACATACCTCCAGAGCCCGTGTCGCAACGAGGTCCAGGGAACCCGTCGTCGACGCACACTCCGCCCGCGAACCCGCTGCAGTCGATGCGGTAGGGAACCCCGCCAACACACTCCTCCAGCGTGTCACCGTCGCACCGCGCCTGGGTGCAGGTGGGGTTGGCGCCGGGGGTCGGGAGGCACCCGCGGACGTCCCCCTCATCGACGCACTGGAACGGCGGTAGCTCGGGGGGCCCCTGTTCGCTGCAGGCGAAGACGACGCCGAGCAGCGGAAGGTCATCCGAACACGGGTTGTAGCGGTCACCGTCACAGCCGCGGACACATCCTTCGCCCAGAATGGAGCGCTGCTGCGCATCCACACAGGTCGCGCTGCCGTCGCTCTCCTGGCACGTCGCGTCCACCACGCTGCAGTCGATGAACGAGCGGTGGCCCTTCCAGCATGCCGTAAGGCTGTCTCCATCGCAGGTCAGCACGGTCTCTTCCGTGCAGGCCGGACCCAGACATTGGCCAGTGACATAGGGCGTCGGCAGGCCGACGCCTTGCGTCAGGAGCACGCACTCGGTGTTTCCGTGGGGGTCGTCAGCACAGTCGGAGCTTCGCCAGACGTAGCGGCCGTCGACCTCCGTGCACTCCATGAGCACCGAACCCTCGCACCTGGGGTCGGTGCCTGGTTCGCACGTGGACTGGAGGTCATAGCCCTCGCAGGCGCGCATGGCGTCGCAGCTGTCGGCCGCCTTGATACAGGCCAGGGAGCACTCCGCGAAGCGCTCGAGGGCCCCTTCGGCGTTGCTCTTGGCGAGCGCCCAGGACGCCGTGCCACTGATGGGAACCACGCCCCTGCACACCGCGAACTTCTGGATCAACTCATCGAGCGTCGGGAGGTCGTCGCAGGACCCCGATGGTGAGGCCGGCGTGGCGTTGGCGCCGTTGTTCGCCGTATCCAGGCAGCCGGCCGGGATCGCCGTCGCCAGGCTGAGTGCGGCCAATGCGCGGAGGGCTTTCATCACGGGGCTCCTGATGGGGTCGTCAGGGAGGAGTGGGGCCCGCAGGCCTGTGATGCGGGATGATGGTCGTTGGGTCGCGTGGTGTCGACAAGTCCCTTCTCACCTCGGACGGTGTCGGAAGCGAAGCGCCAGCGCTTCGTCCTCGAGATAGGCCGCGATCTGCCTGGCCCGTTCCAGCACCGTCATGTCGTCGGCCCGGACGGCGGCCAGCAGCTTCAGCGCCATGGCGCGAAGGCGCAACGAGCCCGAGTCGCCGGCCGCCTCGACGCTCGCGAGGGCATGCTGCTCAGCCTCCTCGCGCCGCCCGAGACTCAGCACGCTCCAGCCAAGTCCGTTCTCGCGGCGGACGCGCGCGAACAGCGGACCATCCGAGGGAATCTGTCGGTAGAGCTGGGCTGCCCCGGCGTGGTCCGCGGGCGGGTCGTCGCCGCGAGGCTTGTTGAGGCGGTAGGCGCTCTGGTCGACCCAGCGGGCGAAGAGGCAGGCCCGGTCATCGCCGTCCTCGACCGCCTCGAGCGCCTCCCGCGCTTCAGCGAGGCTCCTGTCCGCGGCAGGCCGATCGCTCCGTTCCCAGACGAACGCGCGCACCAGAGCGAGTTCGGCCCGCGCGGCCGGCTCCACCCTGCCTGCCATCTGGGCCGCTTGTGCCAGCAACGGCTCCGGGTCCTCTCGCCGCCGGAGCACCAGGTTGAGGCGAGCGAGCAGAATCCAGATGCGGGCGGCGCTCTCACTCACGGGTGGCCGGTCCCACGGTTGCAGCAGCTCCTCGCAGAGCGACGCTGGCAGGTCCGTGAAACGCGTGTGGTACTGGCCCATCCAGCGCACCCGGTCGGCCACCGCGGCGGGGAGACCAAAGCACCGCAGCAGCCGTTGCCCCCACACGCCACCATCCCGCGCCCCCCGCGCGCGAAGGCGCCGCAGCCCGCGCTCCACGCTCTCGGCGTCCTCGCTGAAGCCGCGTCGCTCGGCCACCAGCATCGCGACGGCCGCGAGCGAGCCGCGCTCCGCGACGAGCCCGTCCACGTAGTCGTCCCAGCTGAACCCGGCGTGTCCGGATTCCTGTCCGGGTCCGCTCACCGACGCTGCTTACGGTTGGCGCAGAGACAACACCACGACATGAGAGAGGAAAACGACATGACCACGAAAGACTATCTCGTCATCGACCTGGAGGCGACCTGCGACGACCGTGGCGCCGTGCCCCGTCAGCAGATGGAGATCATCGAGATCGGTGCGGTCCTGGTCGATGGCGAGACTCTGACACCCAAGGCCGAGTTCCAGACCTTCGTCCGTCCGGTGCGCCACCCGACGCTGACCGAGTTCTGCCGGGAGCTCACCTCCATCACCCAGGAACAGGTCGACGCCGCGCCCGGATTTCCCGAGGCCATCGGCGCCCTTCGGGAGTTCGCATACGACGGTCGACCCCGACGCCCGCTGTTCTGCTCCTGGGGCAACTACGACAAGCACCAGTTCGAGCAGGACGCGCGGTTCCATGGGGTCGCGCTACCCTTTGGTCCGGCCCACCTCAACATCAAGGCGAAGTTCTCAGAGACCCTGGGCAGCAAGAAGCGCTTCGGGATGGCGCGGGCGCTGATGCGGTTGGGCCTGCCCTTGGTAGGCACCCACCATCGCGGGATCGACGACGCGCGAAACATCGCGATCCTGTTGCCGTATGCCGTCGGCGTGATGCCGTTTCCGACACCCCCACGGGGGTGGCGGCGCAAACGGCGCCCTGGGGCGACATCGTGATTGCTGGCCGACCCGCTACATCCCGTCGGCGCTATCGGCCAGCGCTCGGCACCCCTCGGCCGTTTCAGCATCGCTCGGAAACCAGGTCTCGATGCGCAGCTCGTCGGCCAGCACCGATTGAGGCGCCTGAAACGCCGTCACCATGGTGATGAAGCGCAGATCCCTTCCACCGGCGTTCAGATGGATCACCAGTGTCGGCGCTGCGGGCACCGAGAGATCCGCCTGGCGCCAATCGGACCGGATGGTCGGCATGGCGAGGACGTCGTCCAGGACATTGCGCATCTGGCTGTCGTTCGGGTCCGCCAAGACCTCGCGCTGCACGCGCCACAGCAGCTCGCGACCGACCTCGTCGAAGTTGACGATGGCGTCCCGTGCGCCGCGCGGGTCGAACGCCAGACGGATGAGGTTGAGGTCGTGCGAAAGCACCCCCTGCAGGTCGCCAATCGCCGCGCCGAACAGGGCCAGCGCACCATGATTGAGGTCCAGGACGTTGTAGACCCGGTCGACGACCACCAGGGGGTACGGGTCATGGTGCTTCTTCATCAGCGCGATCGCTTTGGCCACCTCGGGCGGAAACCCTTCGCTGGGCTTGGGCTCGGGGTAGGCTGGCTCATGCCCGGCCGCCTGCAGCATCGTATTGACGTGCCTCAGGGGAACATCCAGAGCGGCCGCCAGACGCGCGACCATGGCGGCGCTCGGCGTGGAGCGACCGGTCTCCAGGAAGCTGACGTGCCGGCTGGAGACGTCGGCCGCCAACGCGAGGTCGAGCTGACTGAGTCCCCGTTTGCCCCGCCAGTGTTTGAGCAGGGCGGGGTAGAGGCCGGCGCGATGTTCGTGGTCCATGAGCAGATGGTAGCGGCCCTCGCATCGGCGTCACCTACCTGTGCAGGTAATTGCCGCCGTAGACGCCGGCGCTTCAGTCTCTTTCAAGCGAACACACCGCCCCTGAGGAGGCCCCATGACCACCCCATCGCTGACCCCATCCGACGCCGCCAACCTCTTCCGTACCCCGCCCCAGCGCTTCATCGATGTGGGCGCGGGTGAGGTCGCCTATCGACGGGTCGGCCAGGGTCCCGACGTCCTGTTCGTACACGGCTGGCCGGTAACCTCGGCCACGTATCGACACCTGTTGCCCCACCTGGCGCCGCACGTGACCTGCCACCTGTTCGACTTCCCCGGGGCGGGCGACAGCCGCTTCGACCGGTCGACACACCTCTCCATCGCCCAACACGTCGAGACGGTGGGCCGAGTGGTCGATGCGCTCGAACTCGACAGTGTCGCGCTCGTCGGCCACGACAGCGGCGGCATGATCGCGCGCCACGCCATGGCCGGTGACCCGCGGCTACGCGCGATGGCGCTGGTAAACACTGAGCAGCCGCAAGGGCTGCATTGGCGGTTCAAGCGGTTCCTGTGGATGGCCAAGCTGACGCCAGGATTCCCTCACGTGCTTGCGTGGGCCGGTATGCGCCGCACCCTCCGCAAGAGCGACCTGCTTTTGGGAGGGTGCTTCGCCGACAAGCGCCTCCTGGACGGCGAGTTCGAGGAATTCTTCCTGGAGCCGCTCAAGAGCAACCGCGACCGGCGGTGGGCTGCTGGCCAGCTCATCGGCAACTTCGATACGCGCTTCGTCCACGAGCTGGGCGCGGTGCATCAGCGCATCGACGTCCCGATCAAACTCGTCTGGGGCGCGGACGACCCCTTCTTCCCGCTGGATTGGGCACGGGCGATGGTGGACACGTTTGCCCAGGCGAGCCTCGAGGTCATCGAGGATGCCCGGCTGTTCGTCCACGAGGAGTGCCCCGAGCAGGTCGCCGCAGCGATGCTCCAGACGCTGACGGGGGTGGAAGCTCCCGTCAGAGCTTCTGCGTAGGACCTGGCAACCGCGGCGCGTCACGCTCAGCGCGCTTTCGGGTCGGGCGCAGTCGCCGCAACCACCACCGGACCACGGCCCAGGCCGTCGCGACGACGGCCTGGGCGACGCGTGTCGTGGGCCTCATCGGCCCTGCTCCGGAGTCGCCGAAGACCAATGACGCCGGGGCGAAAGCGTCCACCAGCGGTGACGGACGTCCTCGGCGACACCATCCCGTTCGGGAATCGCGCGGTAGGCCGGGTACTGCCCGGGCGCCTCCTGGAGCCGGCGCCACATGTCCTGCGGGACCGGGCCGGTCACCGGACCGAAGTACGATCCCAGGTCGGCCACGTAGAAGGCATTGGGCTCCCAACCCATGCAGCGCTCGTGAAGCCTCGTCAGCAACTCTCCATCCCACAAAAGCCACGGCTTGGAGGTGGTGGTGATGAACCCGTCGCCGCTGTCCACGCAGGCCATCAGCTTCCAGCGGAGGTTGAGCTCCAGTGCGGGCTGCAGCGGCAGCTCGTGGGTGCTCATGGTCAGCAGAACGCGCCCCGTCTGCACACCCCAGAACACCAGGAACGGCGGGGTATCAGGGGCGGCGGCCAGGGTCTTGGCGAACACATCGGTCAGCAGGGCGTCCACGCTGGTGTTGGACGCCTCGGCCTCATACTCCAGCACGTCCCAGTCCAGCAGGTAGTTCTGGCCCGTGACGCGGACCTCCAGGCTGCCGGGGTCAAAGCCGGTGGTGCAGAACGCGGACGGGTCCAGGGTGAGCATTTCGAGCATGGTCTCTCCTTCGTCGTTGGTACACCTCAATAGTGCGAACCGAAGCGACAGATATTGTCGTATGTGCGATCCTTCGGCGGACTTTTCGTCGATCCGCGCAACCGCTTGAAACAAGGCCGAGAGAGGGTTCGACCATGTCCGACACGACGCTCCGCCAGTGGGTCATGCTCACGGGCATCCCGCGGGCCCCGAGGAAGGCCTCCAACGCCGACATCCAGGAGCTGCTCCAGGACAACGGTTTCGACGTCAGCCTGCGGACGATTCAGCGCGACCTGCGCAAGCTCTCGTCGGTGTTCCCCATCGCCGCCGACGAGCACAAGCCGCTGGGCTGGTTCTGGTACGGTCCCAAGACCTTCGACCTGCCAGGCATGGACGTCCACACCGCCATCGCCTTTCAACTCGCTGGGCGCTACCTCGAGCCGCTCCTGCCACGGACGACCCGAGCCTATCTCGACCCACATTTCGCCAGGGCGCGGGAGGTTCTCGCCAAGGTATCCGGCAACAAGCTGTCGGAGTGGCCGTCCCGCATCCGGTCGATCCCGTCGGGCCTGCCGCTGCAGCCGCCGAAGGTTCATCAGCACGTGCTGGAGGCGGTGCACGAGGCGCTGCTGGAGCGCCGCGCCCTGGCCATCCGGTATCGCAAACGCGGCGACACCCGGGCCAAACCCATGGAGTTCCACCCGTTGGGCCTCGTGTACCGCGACGCCGTCGCCTACCTGGTGGGGACCTTCTGGTCATACGCCGACATCGTGCAGCTCGCGGTCCATCGCATCACGCAGGCAGAAGTCTCCGAGGCCGAGGCGCGCGAACAGGCCGACTTTGACCTCGAGGCGTACTGCGCCAGCGGTGCCTTCGACTATCTGCTCGACGACGCGCCACTGAACGTCACCCTGCGCGTCCACCCCGTAGTCGCGCCGCGCTTCACCGAGACCCCCGTCAGCCGTGACCAGACCGTCGCGAGTGATGACGACGGCTGGCTTCAGGTGAGCTTCACGGTGGCCGAGACGACCCAGCTACACGCCTGGCTACGCAGCTTTGGCGCCTACGTGGAGGTCGTATCGCCAAAGATCCTGAGGAAGTCCTTCGCCGAGCAGGCCCGCCGGGTGGCTGCCCTGTATGAGCTATAGGACGCCAGCCTTCTTCGAGCCAACGATGAACTCGAAGACGAGGTTCTCGAAGCCGTCCTCGTCCTCGAACGTCCGGTGGTACCCGTCGGACTTCGCGCCCGGGTACTTGGCCTGGTACAGCCCATCCAGGTTCGGGTCATAGCCCCAGCTGAAGCAGCGCAGGTCGATGCTGCCGTTGCCATGGAAGATGATGGGCTCGAGCAGGCGGATCCAGTGCGTCGGTACGTTCATCGTGTAGTCCGTCTTGCTGAGCACGTCGCCGTCGACCAGCATCGCGACCACCACGTCGTCGCCGTGGGCCATCATCAGGTCGTTGACCTTCTTGGCGTTGGACACCTCCCCCCATAGGTACGAGGTGTACGCCGTGGTCTCGACGCAACCCAGCAGCGAGGTCATCCAATCCTCCATCTCGCCGGGCATGGTCATCCCATCGAAGCCCTCACCTTCCTGTCCCGTGTAGTCGAAGATCCCATTCTCGATGTCGCGCATGGTCGACATCATCATCCAGTCGGCGGAGTCCAGGGATGACATGAGGTTGGTGACGCTCTTGTGGGCCTTGGCGTCGAGCAGGTCATCGCACGCCCGATCGCCGCCGATGCCTCCCGTGGTGAAGATCTCAATGGCGAGGTCCGCATAGGCCATGGGATCGGATGTGACCAGCGCGTTCAGGATGGCCGCAGGTCCGCAGAGCCCAAGCCCCCCTTGTCGGATGCGGTTCGGCCACAGGATGCGCTCGCCGGCCCCGTCCTGGACCTCCGACCATTTCACCTTGGCCCACGGCCCGGAACAGTCGCGGTCGAGCCGATGCATGGCCTGCAGCTGGGCCGGGGTCAACCAGCTGTACTTGGTGTACTCCTGGTAGTGGCGGTTGAGGTGGTAGGCCTTGAACGGCTTTTCCTTCTCCTTGCCCTTTTCCTTCGCCTTGCCCTTTTCTTTCGCCTTGCCCTTGTCCTCGGGCTTGCCCTTGTCCTTTGGCTTGGTGCTGGGCGGAGACGTGGGCTGCGACGCGTCCAAGGCCCCCCAGGTCAGCGGCCCCACGATTCCATCGGCGTCCAACGCGCGGCTCGCCTGGAAGCGGAGGACTGCTTGATGGGTGAGGGTCCCGAAGATGCCGTCCGGGTCCAGCGTCTCGCCAAGGGTGTTCAGCCGATTCTGAAGGTCGATGACGTCGTCCCCCCGGCTTCCGTAGCGCAGGTACGGGCGGTCCGCGGTGGAGGTCTCGCCGGCCGGGGCCGGTGGAGCCAGCGCACCGCCAGGAGAGTGCATGGTGGTCGGGGCCAGCATCGCCTGCTGCTGGGCCAGGTCCAGACCCTTCAGACCGGCTTTGAGGTGGTCCCTGCCGTTGGTCTGCTGGCCTCCGTCCTGGCCGGGTTCGAAGCGGGGGGATGACGCCGTCTGGTAGCTGAACATGGAGGGTGGGAGAGCAAGATCAGGGCCACTGTCGAACCACCCGCAAACCCGCTAATAGCGTCGGCGCTGATCGCTCGTCGGTGGCCGTGTCACGTGACATCGGGCGTAACAGCGTACGGCGACCAGCGATGTCAGCAGCAGCCACATGCCCCACGGTGGCCCGGGCGCTGAGCCGGAACAGCCGACCTCCTCACCGCCACAGCTCCGCCGAACGGGAAGTTCATCCGCGCAGGCGCTCACGGCCGTCGTCTGACCGGTCAACGTGTGGGTACCCGCGAGATGGAGACACACGCTGGGATTGGCGGGGTCGACGGTGACCGAAGCCACGCCCTCCCTTTCCCGGATGTAGGGCTGGCCAGCGCGGTCGCTCCACGCCCTGTAGGTCACGTACGGGTCGGAGTGGGTCCACTCCACCCGCAACACCTCGACGCTGCACCCGGCGACGCGCTCGAAGCGCACCTCGTCGGGCGGGTCGGGCGGCCCTGTGGCGACCGACGAGCCCGTCGCCACAATGGAGGCTCCTTCCACCACGCCGAACTCGTAGTCCCCGCACCCCAGGTCCGCCAGCATGTAGCTGGTGGCCGCCCAGGACACGGTGTAGGTCGTGTCGGGCGAGAAACCCTCGGCCGGTGTCCAGCGAACTCGCCTGTGGGCGTCGAAGGTGACCTGGCCTGGGACAGGACCTTGGGGACCCATGACCTCGACGGCCACCGCGGCAGGCACTGCATCCAGGTTGCACCCAGACCCCGGAAGACCCGCAATGCGTAGCCCAGGGTCGAGGTAGCCGTTGAGCGGAACGTCGATCGTCGGGCTCAACGGCCGCTCCTGTATCCACTCCATCCCCATGGGTGCGCACAACCGGGCCGGACAGGGGCGAGCCTCTCCGACACTGGCAACACAGGCCGCGGCCGCAGCCACGGTGATGACGAGTCGCTTCCCTCCCATGCCGTGGGTTGGGGAACCGCCGAGGTTTCCATCACTCCACGATCGAGATCTATCGCCGCGCTCAGGAGAGCATCTGACGTGCCTCTTACATCGGTCGGCGCGGCGGACGCCCAGCAACGCCGCCTCTGTTGAGGGAATCGATGCCGGCTGCTAAACGCCGCGGCGAAGAGACGTATGACCCCACCACGACTCGCGTTCACCACGACCACAAGGACCCGTCATGCAGCGTTTCTCCCTCCTCCTCTCCCTGGCCGTGGCCGTTGCCACCCTCTCGTCGGCCTGCGGCGCGAGCCTCCTCCACGAGCGCTGGAGCCCCGAACAGAAAGCCGCCGTCGACAAGGCGTTCGACAAGTGTAAGCAGATGCAGGGGGACGCCGAGGACGGCCGCACCTTCGACTGCGGCGTCCAGCTGTTCAACATGCGGGTGGTCGCGCAGCACAACCACAAAGAGGCCGTCGACGCGGCAGTGGCCGAGGCCAATGAGTACGGCATGTACGGGCTTGTCGCCAACGCCAAGCACGGCCCGCAGGAATGGGACGGCGCAACCCTGGAGACCTCGACCATCAAGTTCAAGCCCAAGGAGGGTGAGATGGGCAACGGAAGCACCTTGATCTTCGCGTCGCAGAAGGTCGAGGACAAGCTCCAGCTGTTCCGCTGCTGGTACTCCCACGGCCTGACGCTGAACCCGGCAGAAGACCTGCCCAAGCGCGAGGCCTTCTGCACATCCGGGCTGCAAACGCTGGCGAAGGCGACCCGATAGCCCATCAAGGTCGGGGCGACGCTAGTCGTCGCCGCGCATCTTCTCCTCGAAGACGTCCCAGGCGTTACTGAGCACGGTCCGGAAGTCGTCCACCGAACGGCCGCCCTGGATCTTTCGGAACTCGAAGACGGCCTGCTTGTAGCCGCGGTCGGTGTCCATGCCGCGGCCATAGCCACCGAGCGACTTGTGGAGCTGCTTGCCGTCGTCCTTGTCGCCCGCATCGGGGGCGGTGTCGGGCAGCGTCTCCCAGTACTCTTTGGTGAGCTTGTCCCGGCCCTGGGCGACGCCCAGGGCCCAGTCCTGCCGGGTCAGCCCGAAGTCGACCGTGTGGCGGTCGGCGCCCTTGAGGAACCCGTGGGGGTAGATCTTCTGCGACATGTCGAAGCCACCGGCCTTGGCGACGGCGTTGACGAGCAGATGCGGTTTGAGCCACAGCAGCATCTTCTCGGAGTGCTCCAAGGTGCTCACGAGGGCAGCGATGTTGTTGCGTGACAGCGCCGCCGTCACCTCCTTGGAGTTGGCGAAAGGCAGCCCCCTGCGGGTCTGCGTGTCGTTGTCGATGGTCTTCAAGTAGGACGCCATGATCCAGACGATGCCCTTCAGCGAGGGGCTGAGGTCCTCGTCGGGGTCGGCGACCCGCTCCGGCGGTGCCTCACCCACGGCGGGGTTGGCGAGGTCGCGGCGCTTCAGCGCGGCCAACTCCTCGACGATCTGCGCGTAGTCGTCCGGTGACCCCGTGACCGCCTGGAACAAGGCGTTGACCCGGGAGTCGTAGCCGGTCTCGGCGGTGCCGCGGGAGTTCCGGGACCGATGGAACGCCTCGAGGATTCCCTGCAGCTCGTCAGGCGCGAGGCCCACGCTGATCTGGGGGTTTCCACTGATGCGCCGGTATTCCGGCTTGAACTGGGTGTCGGCCGGGGCCACCCCCGAGATGGCCTTGTTGAGCTTGCGGAACTCCAGACCGTCATCGCCTTGCTTGGCCTTGGACGAGAGGCTGCCTACCCAGCTGTCCATCTGGTCCAGGCTCTTGAACATCGCGCGCTTGCCGGCCGGGCTGAAGTCGAAGGCGTCGCTGACGAACTCGATGTTGGAGCCGGTGATGGGGTTGGTGTCGACCTGCATGTCCATCCCCTTCTTCTTCTTGAGCGAGTCCCCCTTGCTCAGCCAGGCGCCGCCGGTGCCGTCAGGCTGAATCGGCTGGCGCCGGTCCTCCGGCGTCCGCACCAGGACGCCGGTCTCGAACTCGAAGCCGATCTTGCGCTGAATGGGGCCGCTGGAGCTGAGCGCCGGACCGGACGCCACCGGCGCAGCAGCAGCGCCGTGGCCTACGCCCGTGCCGCCCAGGGCCGCTGCCTGCTCCCCCATCCGATCGGCCTCCGCCTCGAGCCCCGGGTCGTCGTTCAACGGCGCGCCGTTGACCTGGCTCGTAGCCGAGACCCGACCTCGCTTCTGCTGAACGACGTGCCACGCCTCGTGGGGGATGTGCTTGTCGTGCCCGGGGCCCACGTGGATGTTGGGCCCCTGGGTGAACGCCTCGGCCCCGTAGTGGGCGGCCTGCGCCGAGTTGCGATGCACCCGCACATCCTCCATCGAGACCCCACCGAGCTGCTCGATGCCGGCGCGAAGCCCCGGCGCCAGCCCTGCTCCACCGCCCGACGCAGCCGGAGCTTGACCACCCTGCGCCTGAGCCGCACCGCCAACGTGTCGCTGGATGATCCCTTGACCCGCGGCCGCGGGCGAGAGGCTGGCCATCTGGTCGGCATAGGACATGCCGCGCAGGGCCTCACGGTTGGAGGAGACCGTCTGGCTGGTGGGGGACTCGGACTCGGACGCGGCGGAGGTCGGGGTCTCGAAGGCGTTCGACATGGATGCTCCTTGGCAGGTGACAGGGAGGGCAACCATGGGCCCGACGACGGGTCCGGTCGATTACAGCGGATTGCACCGGATTTCAGTGCATTACAGGCTAGGTCCGCTCAAGCGTCTTCCTCGTCCTCGTCATACTCGTCGTCATCCTCCTTGGGCTCCTCGCCGTCGGAATCGACCCCGGCTTCCGAGCATCCGAACTCGTCGCCAAGCAGGCACGCCTTGCGGTTCAGCGCGAGGTAGGTCTGTTCGTCGGCCTCCACGCCGCAGCCCAGGTAGTGCTGATGGGCAAGCCGGACGCAGGCCCCACCGTCCACCGACGCGCACGCGCCGACATCCAGCTGCCGACCTTTGTGGAACCAGCCGAGAGCCTCCTGGTGAAGACGCTTGTCGTCCAGGCTCTCCCAATCGGCGAGTCGGCGCCCGCGCTCGTAGCAGGACCGAGCATTGCCGGCCGCGCAGGCGGTCTCCAGGAGCAGGTCGTCGAGGCCCTCGACCTTCTCGACCCGGTCGTCGAACTCGCTGAGCGCGTCGTTGTCCGCGCGGCGGATGTTCGCCGTGCGCTCACGCACATGGTCGTAGCAGCGGCTCGGGTTGCGCTGACAGGCCGCACGTCGAAGCGTGTTCACGTGGGAGATGGGCTTATGCAGCCGCTGAGCCGCCACGGAGACGGTGATGCAGGTCGCGATGTCCGATGTGCCCGACATGCACCCGGCGCGACCAGCCGCGTACAGGTTGTGGCGAGCCTCGTGGCTGCGGAGCGGCATCTGGGCGCGGTCGAGCAGCTTCAGTCGACGGACGCACGATGAGATGTGCCGGCGCTTCTGGCACGCCGAGTGCAGCAGGTCGGCCGCGTCGACCGGCTTCAGAAGCGCGTCGTCCTCGTAGCTGTACAGGTTGGCCCAGATCTCACAGTTGGCGTCGTGGCGCCCTGCGTCGCACAACGGCCCCAGAACGTTGAGTACCCGCACCGGGTCGGGCTCGCCAGCGCGTCCAGCGTGGATGCCGTGGATCAGCTCCGTGCACCCCGGTGCCCATCCCTTCCGGCACGCTTGCTCGTTCAGCCCAACGCCGCGATGCCCCGCCTTGATGGCGAGCTTTCGCAGCTTCTCCGCCTCGGCGACGTCGCCAGCGTCGTCGGAAGCCTCCTGCAGCCGATCTTCGGCCTTGTAGCAGGTGTCGGCGTAGCCCTTGTCACAGGCCTCGCCCAGGGCCAGGGGCAGCCCGGTCCCATCGGCCAGGAAGTAGGCCTGGGCCACGGCCTTGCAGCTCAGAACGCTGGCCGTTCGACAGCGGTCGCCAACGAGCAGCTCGGCGTCCAGCATCGCCTCCTGCCGCTCGTAGAAGTGCTCGGACTCGGTGGGGACGTCGTTGATGAGCGCCCCCGTCTTTTCGCAGACCATTCGGGGCGCGACGCGACAGGCACGCGCCAGAGCCTTCTCGACGGCTTCGTAGTCCGCGTCTTCAGGGGTTTCCTCGTGCGTCAGGTCGCGCGAAATGGCGCGGCCGGCGTCGTAGAGGAGTTCATAGCAGGCCTTGCCGTCGCCCTTCTTGCACCGCGGCTGGAGCTTGCGCTGACGCGCCGTCAGCTCAGCCGGCTCGAGCGGATCGATGTCGAGGTATCCGCCGTCGACGTCCTCGTCGTAGTCGTCGTCATCGGCACCGCAGCTGTGCTCCTCGTCTTCCTCGTCAGGATGAGGAAGCTGCGGATCCAGCATGCACTCGGCAAACTCCGATCCGGTGGGGAACCGAGCCAGCTCCGACCCTGCTTTGGGCACAGCGTCCGAGGCAGCCTGGGCGGGGGATGTAGCCGCCGGGGCAGGCTGGAGGGCACAGCCGGAAGCGAAGGTCAGAAGAGCAAGAGGGGTGAGGATGGCGCGCATGGAACGGTCCTCCCGAGCGACGCGGTGAGATGACGTCGCTACCGTTTGCGAGAACCGTTCCGAGCAATCGACCACATGAGATCAGGGGGTTACCCCTGCCCATGTGGCCTCACTGACACAGGGTGTGCGGCTTCCAGGCGACACCGTGCGCCCGCGACGCTACAGCGACAGAATCACCGCGTTGGAGGCCTGCGGTGGGCACCATGTGCCTCGTCAGCGCAAGGTGCGCAGAAGACGAACGATGTCGGCAGGTGTCAGCGACTCGGCCGCAGCACCTCGGGCGATCGCCTGCTGGGGCATCGACGGGACCACGCAGGTATCGGGGCGCTGGGCCACCGTCCATCCGCCGGCCTGCCTCAGCGCCGACAGACCGCTCACGCCGTCGTCCCCCATTCCCGTCAGCAGAATCCCCAGTGTGGTCTGGGGGCTGGCCTGAGCGGCCGAACGGAAGAGCGCATCCGCGGAGGGCGCCCATGTGGCACCAGGCGCTGGGCGCCGCAGCTCGACGCGCCCCTCGGAGACCCCCATCTGCCGGCCGTCGGGGGCGATGTACACCACGCCCGGTCGCAGCTGCTCACCTCGGACCGCCATCTTCACCTGAGCGCCGGAGCTCGCCAGCCAGGTGACCAGCCCGTCGGCGAACCCATCTGCCATATGCTGCACGACGCACATGGGCCAGGGTGCATCCACCGTTGCACCGGCCAGGCGCATCAGCAGCTGGGGGCCCCCGGTCGACGCACCGACGCAGACGCAGTCGACGCGAGCGGGCCGCCCGTTCGGAGCGATGGTCCCAGCTGCCGGGCCGCGGTTGGTGGCCCGCCGACGGGTGACCACGGGCACCTCGGCCATGGTCTCCAGCCGTCTGAGCAGTCGGTCGGTGAAGTCCGGATTCGCCAGTTCCTCGGCACTTGGCTTGCGAATGACGTCGACGGCTCCGACCTGAAGTGCCGAGAAGTTCACCTCGGCCTTCTCCCCCACCAGCTCCGAGACGACCACGATGGGCACCGGCATCTCGGCCATGATGGCCGCGCTCGCCTCGATGCCGTTCATCTTCGGCATGACGATGTCCATCAGGACCAGGTCCACCGGCTCTTCGCGCAGCATCTGCAGGGCAGCAGCGCCATCTGCGGCCTCGGCCACCACCTCGTGTCCACCACCTTCCACCAGCTTGCGTAGCGCGAACCGAACGGTGCGTGAGTCATCGGCCACCAGCACCGTAAGCGCGCGAGACCGCCGTCGTGGGTTCATCATCATCGTTGACGCTCCACGGCAGCGACCAGGGTCCGAGTGTCTAGACTGCTCTTCACGATGTACTCATCCGCTCCAGCCAGGGCGCCGGCGGCGCGATCGTCATCTCCCCCGAGGTTGGTCACGAGGATGATCGGAAGGCTACCGAGGTTCGGATCGGAGCGCACTTTCCGCGTCAGCTCCAAGCCGCTCATGACGGGCATCTCGACGTCGCTGACGAGAAGGTCGAAGGCCCCCTCGGTGACAAGCTTGTCCCACCCCTCGGCGCCGTCTTCGGCCAACACGACACGATGCCCGGCGCCACGAAGGATGGTCCGCATCAGGGTGCGGCTGGTCAGCGAGTCGTCGACCACCAGGATCCGCGCTCCGACTTGGGCGGGCTGCGCGCCAGCAGTGACCGTTGTGGGTTTGGCGAGACGGTTGGACGGGACGGGTTCTGCCCGCTGAGACGCTGCTACCATCGGCCCCTGACGCGCGCTCATCCAGGCCCGCCGGTCCAGCAGCATGGCCACCCTCCCGTCCTCCAACAGCCCCAGTCCGTCCACCCGTGCCAGCCCTCGGAGGTTCCACGGTAGCGGCCGCATGACGATTTCCTGCTCACCGACCACGCTGTCGAAGACCAGACCGCGACGCGGATACCCCGCGTTCATCACACTGATCCACAGCAGAGCGTCGCTGGGCGAGGCGTTCACTCCGACGACGTGCGCCAGGGCGATCAGCTGAGCGATCCTCCCGTCTGCCAGCGGCGCCGCGCTACCGGCCCCCGAACTGCGCACGAGGCTGCGGTCGACCCGCTCCACGCGGTCGATGTCGTCGCTGGGTATCGCCACCAGGCTGCCACCCACCTCGACCACCAGAACACGGCGAGACAGTCCCGCCACCGGGACCCGCAACTCAAAGTGCGCCCCGGGTCGGTCCCCGCTGTCCCGCAACACACAATCGCCGCCCAGCTCGCGCGCCCTCTCCCGCACGGCGTCGAGTCCGACACCTCGGCCCGACAGCGCAGTCACCCGAGTGGCGGTGGAGAACCCCGGCAGAAACAGCAACTCGCGGCGTTGCTCACCGGACAGCCGTTCCACGTCCTCCCGTCGGATCGCGCCACGTTCGGCAGCCAGCGCGGCGATCCCGTCCAGGTCGACGCCACGACCGTCGTCGCTGACGTCGATGTGAAGCCACCGCCCGTCCGTGCGCGCCTGAAGCTCGACCACGCCGACAGGGTCCTTCCCCGCCTCGCTCCGCGTCTCGGCGTCCTCCAGCCCATGGGCGACCGCGTTCGTCAGCAGATGCATGAGCGGCTCGTGCAGCTGCCCCGACACCTCCCGGTCCACCTCGGTCTCCCCCAGGCTGAGCACCAGGCGCACGTCTTTGCCGGCATCCAGCGCCGCCTGCCGGATGACACGACGCCATCGCGCCTCCTCCGAGGCCAGCCGCACCATTCGCAAGCGATGGGCGGCGTCGCGGGCATCGCTGGTGGCGCGTCGGTGGTCACGGCGCTCGCCATCGGCCGTCTCCCAGGCCTGAAGGACCTCCCGCATTCCGGCCAGGAAATCCGAGCGCACGTCGCCCTGCATGCGATGGGCCAGTCGCGCCATGGCGTCGAGCCGGCCCTTCAGGCCCCCGAGGCTTCGATGCAGGGCGTCCGCCGTCGTCCCCAGCGCCAGCACGCGGTGAACCACGCCATCCACCCGGTCGGCGGCCAACCTCAGCATGGGAACGGTGCCGAGATCCTGGTCTTGGCGACCCCCTGATGCGTCCGTGGCGAGCGCTTCCTCGGCGCGCACCTCGACCTCGAGAGCGGGTTCCGCGACGGCAGGCTCCCCCGTTTCGGAGGCCGTCGGGGGGGCGTCCCCGACGTCGTGCCGCTGCTCCGCGAGCGCCACCGCCCAGCCCGGCAAACGGGCATCGACGGTGCCATCTGCAGCGGCCACCCGCTCGATGAGCGAGACGCCCTCCAGCAACAAGGACACCAGTGGCGCGTGGGGAGCGAGCCCCGCGCGCCGCGCCTCCCCGAGCACGTCCTCCATGGCGTGGGCGACGGCCACGATGGTGGGCTGACCCGCCATGCGTGCGGCGCCCTTGAGGTTGTGCGCGTGGCGGAACAGGGCAGCGACGTGCTCCGACGCGTCGCCAACTCCGGACGACAAGGCGCCGAGATGCCGGGCCATGAGGTCACAGCTCTCGTCGACCTCTTCCCGCAGAACCGCCAGGAGGTCGTGGTTCACGCGCCTCCCCCGCCCGCGGCCTGCTCCGTGACAATCCGTGCGTCGACGCGCAGCGCCGCCAGGTCGAGGATCGCCACATGATCGAGGGTCCGCGCCGTGATCAAGCCCTCACCATGGGGGGGCCACGAGGCATCCAGCGCGTCGCGGGTCACCCGGCGGGCACCCATGACCTCGTCGACGGCCAGGGCGACGACCCCGGGCTCCATGACCAGGCCGACCACCCAGGGCTCGGGCTCCGTCCCGGGCGCGTCGAACAGCCGCTGTCCCGAGACGACGGAGACCAGTTCTCCGAACGCGTGTGCGACGCCGATGACGGCGCTGGGCTGACCGGGGAGGGGCGTGACCGGTGGCGTGCGCAGCACACGTTCGAGCGCATGAAGCGGCAATCCCCACAACTGGTGACCCACCCGCACGACGGCAACCTCCCACACGACCGTTTTGGCGTCGGAAGTCTGGTCTTCACGCGGTTTGGCCAGCGCCTTTGCGCGCTCCGAAAGGATGTCCGCTGCAGTCCGCGCCGCAGTGTCCGACCCACGACTCACGCCAGCACCTCCAGCAGATGGTCGATAAGGTCCATCATCTCGGCCACCGAGGCATCTCCATCTTCGACATGAGCATCGCCAGGCCTCAGGGCGAGGCTCTCCTTGAGCCGCCCCAGCATGACGCGCCCTCGGCCACGAACGGTCGATTCGGAACTCTCCAGCTGGGCGATGCCGAACCAGAGCCGACAGGTCGCGTTGTCCGGAGCGAGAAATACCGCGCTGCGCAGGTCAGCGATGGCGCCCACGGAGTCACCCGCGGCGAGTTTTCGCTGGCCGCGAGCGAGCCACACGCGCTCGTCATCGGCGCGCCCGTCGAGGTCACAGGAAGGGGCCGACTGCGGTGTCGGTGTTGGTGGTGTCGGTGTCGGCGGCATCACCGCTTTCGTGGGTGCACCAGCGGGGCGGGCCTTTGGGCGAGTCGGACGTTTCGACCGTGGGTGAAACGCCCCGACGACGCGACTCGGGGTGAACAGGTTGCGCGGGGGAGGAGGGTCGCTGGGGCTCTGCACCAGAACGCCCGAAGGATCCAACACCCGCGCCACCTCGGCATGGAACCGGGCGGTCGCCTCCTCCGACAGGTAGATGGCCACATTGCGGAACAGGACGGCGTCGAGGCAGCCCTTTGGCCAGGCCTCTGCGGTATCCAGAACGTTGCCGCGCTCGAACCGCACGCGCCCACGGATGCGTGACGTCAGCTGCTGCTGGTCGCCAAGGGGCTCGAAGTAGGCGCTCAACCAGACAGGAGCTCGTCGAAACGACCAGCTGCCGTAGGTCGCCGCTTCAGCAGCGACCACCGCATCGCCATCCAGGTCGGTACCCACGATGGTGGCTTGCCCGGCAAGCGTTTGGCCCAGGGCGCGTTCCAGGAGGATGGCCAGCGAGTAGGGCTCTTCCCCGGTCGCGCAACCGGCCGACCAGACGAAGGGACGCAGCGTGTCCAGGATGGCCGAGCGAACCAGCCCGGCGACCAGCTCCAACTGCTCATGATGGCGCAGGAAGTACGTCTCCCCCACCATCAAGCCACAGGTCAGCGCCGCCAGAACCTGGTCGTCGCGCAGGGCACGCTGGGTGATGACCTCGACGGTGGCCGCGTGGGAGGCCGCGTAGGCCTCGACCCGTCGCCGCAGCCGGCGTGCCAGACCGGGCTCCCGCATCAATCCATAGCGGCTGGCCAGGGCCTGCTCCAGCAACCCCAGGCTCACGCGTCCTCGCTTTGGACATCGGCCGGCACCGCCGCCACCAGCGCCTCCAGGCTGAGCACCTGAACCTGGACACCAGCGTCCTGCAGCACCCCGACCACCACGTGGCTGAAGGCAACACCATCGACCCGGTCCAGGCTGTCGGACGCCACGCTCAACAAGCGTTCGACCTGGTCGACTACCAATACCGCCGGGCGGTTGAAGACGCGCACGACGACCATCTGGTGATGCGGCTCCAGGGCAGCCGGAGGCACTTCCGTGAGCCGCGCCGCTACGTCGATGACGGGAGCGGTCTCCCCGCGCAGGTTGATGCTGCCCCGGACCCAGACGGGAACGCCTTCGAGCGGACTGACCGCCGCCGCGGCGACAACCTCGCTGATGGCCTCGACCGGAAGCCCGACGTGAAACGTCTCCTCTGAGCCCACCACGGCCACTGCGATGAGGCGGTGTGCCTCTCCGTCGCGGTCGGGGTCCAGCGTTACCAACCCCAGTCGGCGCCGGAGCATGGCGTTGTCGGTCTGCAACCGCGCTACCTGCTGTTGGAGGCGGGCCACCTCCAGGTGGTCGGTCGGGGTCACCGGCGTCGCCGTCGGAACCAACGGTCCACGAGCGCCACGACGCGAGAGGTGTCCTCGGTCTTGGTCAGATAGCCATCCGCCCCGCAACGGTCGCTCAAGGTCGCCAGCTCGGCGTCGGGGCGACTCGAATACAGGAACACCCCGATGTCGTCGTTGTAGGGCCTGCCTGGTGGGCGGATGATCTGTGTGACCATGTCGCCGGTGACCGCCGGCATCTCATAGTCGACCAACGCAAGGCCGGGCGTCTCGGTGCGTAGGAGAGAGGGCACGAGGAGGGGGTTCTCGGTGCATACGACCCGATAGCCGGCCGCCTCCAGGGCGGTTGCGATGGCGGCCTGGGCCACCTTGCTGTCGTCGACGACGAGGACTGTGCGAGGGATCGAGTTCAAGTCAGGGCTCCGCGGTAGGATTAGACCTTGAAAGTGGCAGCGCGAGCGCTGAGCGTGTCGGACAGGTCATTGAGCGATGTCACGGCGTCCTGCAGGTCGGTGGCCGCCTCGGCGCTGTCCCGGCCACCCTGGGCAACCGCCTCCATGGCCTGGGCGATCTGCGCCACGCCGGACGCCTGCTGGCGGGTGGCTCCCTGGATGCTGCGAGCCTTCACGGCACTGTCTTCGAGCACCCCCGCCAAGGCCTCGATCACGCCGCGGACGCTGTCGACCGACCGTCGACCGTGGAGCGCCTCCTCCTTGCAGTTGACGGCGGCCTGAACGGCCGCCCCACTGGAAGCGTTGATGGTCTCGAGAAGCTCGCGCACCTCGCGCATCGCGCCCTTGGACTGCTCGGCCAGGCGCCGCACTTCATCGGCGACGACCGAGAACCCGCGGCCATGTTCGCCGGCTTTGGCAGCCTCGATGCTGGCGTTGACCGCGAGCAGGTTGGACTGGTCCGACAGCTCGCGCACCACGTCGACGATATCGCCGATACGTCGGTGAAGCGCGCTGAGTTCAGTGATGCTGTTGGCAACGTCGGCGACCCGGCTGCGAACGCGCTCGATCGTGTCGACCGCCTCGGCCACCGTTTTTAAGCCCTGTTGGCCACGGGTCAGAGCGTCCTCAGCGACATGGACCACCTCCCCGGCGGACGTCGCCGCGGCCTCACTGGTTCGGTTGATCTCCTCGATGGTCGCCCCGACCTGAGTGACGGTGGAGGCCTGCTCGGCTGCCGTCGAAGACGCTCGGCCAGCAGCGCTCAGCAGGTCGCCACTGGCCGCCTTCACGCCGCTCGCGCCCGCACCCATGTCCGCCATGGATTCGCGAAGGGTGGCGACAAGGGTGTTGCAGGCACGCGACAAGGCCCCGACCTCGTCGCTGCGGTCGGAGACCACCAGGGCCTGGGTCAGGTCCTTGTCGTCGACCACACGCTCGAGCGCAGCCGCCTGATCGATCACCGGCTTCACGATCAGGTTTTGGAACGCGAAGAAGCTCCAGAACAACAGAATCAGGCCAGGGATGAGCACCACGAAGAAGGTGACCACCGTGATCCCTTCGGAACCCCAGTAGAACGTACCTGCCACGTTGAACGCCATCGGAACGAGCTGATACACCACGACTCTGGAGGTGAGCCCCACGCCAAAGTACAGGCGAGAAGCAAGCAGCACCAGGGGCACTGCCGTCACCAGGACCACCAGGAAAATCTGGGTATCCGTCATGAGTAGACTCCGAGACGCCGGCCCGTATCCCGACGCCTATTAGCGCTGTCCCAAACGCACACCCACCGGAAGCCCGTCCGGACGACCTCGCGCGACGCCTGTCTCTATGGGTGTGCCGTAAGGCCCACCCTCTTCACGTTCCCCAAAACGCCCCCATGGCGTCAAGACCGCTTTTGATAGTGGCTGTCATCCCAAGGCACTCCAAATCACGCCGGGCCCACCCACCATGGCCAACCTCGGCACATCGACCCGGGACCTCACGCCCCCTCCGGGACCGCCCCGAGCTGCTGGAGCATGGCGAGCTGATCCAGGACCTCCCACTCCTCGGCGATCTTGCCCGCTCGGTAAGTGCTCCTCACGAAGCCGTTGATGCTGAAGACGCGACCCGAGGCGGGCAGGCCCATGAAGTCACCCTGGTGGGTGCCGCTGAGCGTGAAGTCCAGGACGGTCTGGTCCCCCTGGGCCAGGATCTGGTTGACCGTCAGATGCAGGTCGGGAAAGGCAACGCGATAGCCTCGAAACATGGCCTTGAGACCTTCGCGTCCGTGAACCTCGTCGCCAGGGCTCCGGTAACGGTAGTCGGGCTGCACGAGGGTATCGACAGCGGACTCGTCCCCACCATTGATGAACCGTGAGACGAAGGCTCGAAGCGTGTTCACGTTGCCGGGCGTGGCCATTTCGCGCCGAGCGAACTCCCGAAAGTCCCGCGGCTGGCGACCAAGCGCGCGCTGTACCCCGTCGCCGAGATGGGCGTTGCGACCATCGAGGAGGGTCCCAAACAAGAAGTCCATCAACCCGATGACCGACTCAGGGGTACCTTCGGCGGCGAGCCCCTCGAGGAACGCGTCGTGCGTCACCGGAACGAAGGAGAGCGGCCTTCCCGTGGCCGCGGAGAGTTCGGCGGCCACATCTTGGAGGGTGAGCCCACGCGGCCCCGTCACCTCGTACACCTCGCCGCCATGCCCCACCTCCAGGAGCGCCGCGACGGCCACCTCCGCGAGGTCCTCGAGGTCCACGAAGGGTTCGGGCACGTTTCCGCTGGGTAGCGCGAACTGCCCAGCGTCGACGAGCGCGGCGAAGCCCCCCTCGGTGAAGTTCTGGGCGAACCAGGCCGAGCGTACGACGGTCCACTCGAGCCCGCTGCTACGCAGCAGGGCCTCCTGGTCGAGCCCGTCCTCCTCGCCGCGACCCGTGAGCAGCACGAGCCTGCGCACACCGGCGTTCCTGGCATGGTCGATGAAGTCGCCGATACGCTGCGTCGCCAGGCTCAGGTCCAGCTCCTGCGGGTACGCGACGTACGCCGCGTCCACACCCTCGACGGCAGGCCCCCAGGTCTCGCGGTTGGCCCAGTCAAAGGAAGGCGACGTCGAGCGGGAGCCGCGGCGCACGCGTACACCCCGGTCCTCGAGACGCGCGGCGATGCGACGCCCGGTCTTCCCATGGGCGCCCAGAACCAGAACAGTAGTCACTTTCACGGCACATTCTCCAGATCATCATTGGTGGATGTCCCCCCTCGGGAGCGCCACAGAGGCTGCTCCCCAGGGGCGACACCTGGACGATAGGGAGGACGGTGGCCGTCTTCTTGGCATCGGGCGCCAGTGTTGGTGCCCATGGCGCCAATCGTCAGATGGGCGACCGGGAGTGCGCTTGCCGGTATCCCCTCGGCGTCTGGTTGCACCAACGTTTGAAGGCGCGGCTGAAGGTGCTCTGGTCGGAGAACCCGGCCAGGAACGCTACCTCGGCGAGACCATACTCGGTGGTCCGCAGCAGGCGCTCGACCAGGTCGCGCCGGGCCTCGGTGACGAGGTCCTGGTACGCCACGCCCGCGTCAGCAAGTCGACGCTGAAGCGTCCGGCGGCTCATGCCGAGCCGCTTGGCCATCTGCGCCAGCGTAGGCACACCTTCGCTCAGCGCCTGCGCGACCTCGGCGCGGACACGACGCGCCAGCAGGTCATCCTCCGGAAGCTCGGCGAGCGCCTGGTCCAGGTGGGTGTCGAAGAACCTCGAAAAGGAAACGTCGCCGAGGCGGTTCGGCTGAGCGAGTCGCTCCTGACTTACCTCGAGGGCGTCGCGGCCGGTGTCGAAGAGGATGGGACAGCCGAAGACCTGCTCGAACGCATCGCGAACGGAGCGGTCGACGGGAACCGGCAGCGAGAGGTGGACGGCGACCGGCGTGAAGCCCTCCGTGCCGACCTCGCGGCTCAGCGCCGTGGCGGCACCCAGAGCGAGCTCGTGGGTCAGCCGCAGCCCTCGACGGTCAGGCGTCCCGGGGATGACTTCGAAGAAGGTGGCCCGCTCCATGGGCACCAGCCGAAAGTTGGCGACGCTGGTGACCACCCGGCCATAGCGCTCCACGCGACGGTACGAGCCTTCCAGGTCAACCGCCGACTTGAACGCCAGGCCGAAGGCGCCGTATTCCTCGCAGCGCATCGACGCCCCCACCCGAAGCGGGATGGCTCGTCCCCCCGGCGCCTCTTCGGCGACCCGCTCCAGCAGGTCGAAGAAGTCGGTGTCGGCCATCATCGCGCCAGGGTCCGGGGGAGCGGCGTCCGCCATCGACCTTCCGGCCAGGGCGCGCACCCTGTGAGCGAAGAGCTCCGGTATCCAGCCCACGGTCGGGGACTAGGGGCAGGGGGCGAGCACGGCCACGTCGTCGATGTAGACGCCGTCGCCCGCGTTGGCCTGAGCGTCCACCGAGTCGAAGCTGAAGCGGACCTCGAAGGGCCCCGTCGCCTGCGCGGTGATGTCCACCGTCTGCTCGGTCCAGCCGGTGCCCAGACCACCCGCCGTGTCCTTGTTCCAGACCTCGGTGGCGACGCCGCCCACCACCACGTCGACCCACAGCAGGTCGCGCGAGCTGATGGGCTCGATGTCCCCGGCAACCCAGAAGGTGAGGGTCAGGCTGGTAGCTCCAGCAGGCGGGGTGATGATGCTGCTGGTGGCGCTGCCGGTGGTCGTACCGACGTCGTAGTTCATGGCAGGAAGCTGGCCGTAGTAAAGCGCCGACGGCAGCGAGATGGCCTGGGCGGTGCCCAGCTGCCAGGTGGCGCCGTTGCCGTCGTCGACCACGGTCCAGCCATCGACCGTCTCGAAGGTCTCGGTCCAGAACGGCTGGCTGCCCGTCAGCGCCTCGGTCCCGCAGGCGAACGCCTCGCAGGTGGCACCGAGGCAGTGGTCCGCGGCTGGCGCGCAGTCGGTCGGGGTCTGGCAGCAGCCGCTCCCGCCGCTCACCGCCGCCTCGGTGCATAGCCCCGCCTGGGTGGCGCAGGTGGACGCCGCGCAGGCATTCGGCGAGGTGCACTCGGCGTCGGAGGCGCACGTCGCCGCCGACCCGGAGATGCTGTTGACGCACTGATTGGAGAGGCAGGTGTCGGTGGTGGCGGCCTGTCCGTCGTCGCATTCCGACGCCAGCTGGCAGCACCCGGACCACGCTACGGGCGCAAACACGCAGGCTCCGTCGGTGCAGGTGCCGGCCTGACACGCGTCCAGGCTGGTGCAGTCGCCGTCATCGGCGCAAGCGGTGGACGTGTTCAAACAGATCCCCTGCTGGCAGACGTCCAACGTGGCGTCGTCCTGATCGTCGCAGTCGCCGTCCACCGCGCAGCACCCGCTGGCGCTGGCGTCGGGCGTGTTGCTGCAGACCCCGTCGTTGCAGACATCGGTGGTGCAGTCGGTGCTGTCGTCGCAATCGAAGTTGGAGTTGCAGGCGCAGGCCGCGTTCGACGTGTCCTGCAGGAAGACGCACGCGTTGGCGGCGCAGAGGTCCACGGTGCAGTCGTTGTTGTCGTTGCAGTCGTCGGTCGCGACGCAGCAGAGGTTGCTGTCGGGCAGGTTCAAACAGCGGTCCTGGAAGGTGTTGCAGCTGTCCACGGTGCAGGCGATGCCGTCGTCGCACTGGCTATCTTCGGTGCAGCAATCCGGGATCGCGGCGTGCACGCAGACACCGGCGTCGCACGTGTCCTCGGTGCAGTCATCGTCGTCATCGCAGTCGACCTCGGCCGTCTCGACGGTGCACTCGGGGGGCGGCCCGGTGTCCACCTCGGCGGTCGTCTCCGGCACGACGTCCGGTGGCACATCCGGGGTCGTATCCGGTGGACCGGGGTCCGGCGCGGCGTCCACCACCGGCACATCGGGTGTAGTGACCACATCGGGAGCCGTCACCTCGGGGGTGGCGTCCGGGGTGGTGTCGTCCTTGTCGCATGCGACGAGGAAGAAGCTGAGGGCCAGGACAGCGGGGGCGAGAGTGCGCATAGCCGCCAGGGTACACGAGTCGTCCTGTCAGGTCCCCAGGAGCGTTCGGCCCGGTCGACGGATAACCTCTATAGAATCCATTAATGCTGACAATGACTTACCAAAAACAGTGCTTATCTATCGGACATTCGTCAGCGCGCTTCGTTTTCCAGGCATCACCCCGTCATCTCGAGGTTTTCATGGACTTCACACGCATCGTTGCCAGCCTGGGCGCTGGCTTATGTCTCGTCGGCTGCGCCCCTCAGTGGAACGCCGCCGCCCAGATCGACGTCAAGAACCGCGCCAGCTATGACCTGCAGTGCGCGCCGCAAGACATGCGCCTGATAGGCTGGAGGGGGCAGAACACCCTGAACATGGCCATGACCTGGGCCGCCGAGGGCTGCGGTCAGAGGGCCGTCTACATTTGGAACGGGTCGGCCTGGTCGCTCGACTACCACGCCCCGGTGCGCAAAGCACCTCCGCCCCATCTGGGCGGTTGAGCCTCTAAGGACTGGGCTCAGTCCGGCGTGCAGCCGTCGCCGCCACAGACGTCGATCACCTCACCGGTCCGGAAGAAGTGAAGCATCTGCTGGTTGTGCCATTCGAGCTTTCGCGGCTTGCTATGGGGGTCACCAAACTCGTCCTCAGGAGGCTGCGCCCCGGGCTCGGGCCAGGGGTTGCCGAAGCTGTAGTTCACCAGCGCGGAGCCGACGTGCGGATAAGGCGTCGGCTCCACCAGCGGCACCTCTTTGCCGTAGTCCGGCATGAGCGCCACACCCACGTCGCTGCGTGCGGTGATCTCGTTGGACAGCAGCGCGACCTGATAGTCCCCCGTCGCCGAGGCCAGCAGGACATTGTGGCTGGGCGTGTTGGGGAACGGGTCGACGCTGATGTGGCGATAGAACGAGACCGGGTCGGCGGAATCCCAGATGCCCTGGATGCTCGACAGCAGCAGCGCCTTACTCAGGGAGTTCGGGTACGCCACGTTGAGCGCCAACAAGAACGGGTCGAAGTCCACCGACCGGAGCAGCAGCAGGCTGTAGTTCTGCCCGGGGACCCCAAGGTGACCGCGGGTCATGTCGGTGCTCAGCGCCATGATGGAGGCCCCGTAGATGCCCCCCTGCGAAATGCCCGAGTAGTAGAGGTGGTCGGTGTCGACGACGATGTTGCGTGAGGCGATCTCGGGGACCTGGTCGAAGTGGTCCCGCATGCCCCGGATGAGCACCAGATGCTCGACCAGCGCCTGCTGGACCCGCTCGGCGAGGCCATGGAAATGGGACAGGTCGAAGATCATCACGGTGATCTCGTCCACGTCGTCGGTGGACATGCCGATCATGTTGGCGCCGACGATGATGAAGTTCTCGGTATTGGCGATCTCCTTGTAGAAGCCGGCGCCGATCTGGTTGTGGGTGCCGTTGAGCCCGTGGCCGTGCATCAGGATGCCGTGGGGCGTGCCGTCCAGGGCCGAGTGCGGGATCAGTGCCCGGAACTCCGCCTGGCGGGTGCCCTGCTGCACCGGAAGATCGTCGTCGCCGCGAGCGAAGCGGGTCCACTCGGCCTGCAGGAACGGGTAGGGCTCCTGGAAGTTGGCCACCTCGAAGGTGCCCAGCACCTCCAGGGCGATGTTCGGGTCCTCCTCGACGGTGCGCTCTTCGATCGAGGTGATGGTGAAGGGCACGCCGTTGGCGTCGGCATAGGCGAGCGACTCGTCGCGCACCTTGAGCACATCGCCGTGCATGGAGCGCGAGCTGGCCGTCACGAAGTCCCAGGCCAGCAGCAGCCCGGAGCGCTGGACCCCCTGGCCCTCGAGGAGGCCGAAGATCGCGTCGAAGTGCGCCTGCCGCGAGGCCACTGCGGTGCCCTCGGAAGTCCCGTCACGCAACGCCGCAAAGGCCTCGGACGGCGTGAGGTCGCTGCCATCACGCGCCTTCAGGTCACGGAGCGCGACGATGAACCGGGTGGCCTCCGGCAGGATGATGCCGGGGCGCAGGAACAAGGCACGCTTGGCTTCGTCCCGCTCGCGTGGGTCGATCTCGCCCCAGATCGGCAGCTGAGTCAGCGTGGTGCCGTCGGCGGAGACCTGGAAGAGCAGCAGCGGAGAGTCGGGCTGAACCGACTGCGCCAGCGCGTTCTCATCGAGCAGGCTCGCCGGGTCCAGCTCCGGGAAGTGGGCGATGAAGGGCGCGTTGACGCTGAAGCCGTCGGCCAGCGCGTACCGTGTCGGGCTGACGTGCACGCCGTCACGATTGGCGGGCAGGCTGGTCAGCCCGAGAGCGATCCGATACCCGGTGTCCGTCGTGGCGTCGTCCGCCAGGTAGTGCGAGCTGGGCCACGGAAGCGCGCAGAAGCTGGGCACCAGCGGGTCGCAGTCGGGGTCGTCGACGACGACCGTGGTGTCACTGCCGCCGTCGGGCGCCGCGTCGGCGGTCGCATCAGCGGCGGTGGCATCCGAAGCGGTGGGGGCGGGGTCTTCGGGGCAGCCGGCCAGCAGGGCCAGCGCGAGTACGGAGGGGGCGAGCGCCGATCGGAGTGTCATCGAAGCCTCGTAGCGTTGGGCGATCCTTCTTGCGGGGCACACTATACATGCCGTTTGCGCATGAGTTTGGGTGGACAGTGTTTCTGCAGGAAACCGACGGTCCGACGCGGCATCGAACCCTATGTGAACGTTCAACACACCGTCTGGGTCCCGCCCGAGCGTAGCGCCTCGGACGTCTTCGAGTTCCTGGCCGCGTTCGACAACGCCGCTGGCTGGGATCAGACGCAACATGACCAAGGGGTCAGCATTCGCCGCCCCCTTGGTCAAAGCGTCTGGAATCGTTGAGATGTATCGCCCTTCGGGCTCCGGCCGATCAGCACGGCTAGCGCCGCACTGATCCCACCGTCCGCTCAGCGGAACGCGTGCCCGGAAGCGGCCCGGGCCTGGGGTCTCTATTCGACCTGGTGGTGTCATTCGGGCCGTCCAGGGTCCCCATGCGCTATGAAACCACCACCTTCGAGCCATCGTCCCGGCTGGGCCTGCGGGGAGTGTCTCGCTTCAGCGTCGCCGAGGATGACATCCGCGTCGTCCCGGGGGACGACGGCACCCACATCCGCTGGACGTTGACCGTCAGCTTTCGTGGCGGAGCCAAGCTGCTGAAGCCGGTCATGACGCGCCTGATGCGGCCGGCCCTGGAGCGACTGGGCGTCGAGGCGATGACCGGACTGGCCAAGGCGCTGGACGGCCGATTGCTGTCGGCGTGAGCGCTAGTCGGTGGACGGAAGCGACCGTACGAGGTCCACCGCCGCCTGCATCGACGCCAGCGCCGCAGGCTCTCGGAATGCGGGGCCATCCGGGTGGCTGAAGCCATGGCCCGCGCCGGGATGCACCACGACGTCGACACCGTCGTGCTCGGCAAACGCGGCACGCACCTCTTCGACCGTGTCCATGGGCACCGCCGTGTCGTGCGCCCCGAAGTGAAGGGCCATGGGCACCTTGATGGCGGGGGCCAGGTTCAGGAACTGGTCGAGGCGCGAGCCATGCCAGGTCACGACGCCGTCAAGCAGTCCTTGGGAGGCGGCCAGGAACACGAAGGGGCCGCCGAAGCAAACGCCCAGCCCGGCGAGGCGTCCGTCGCACCCCTCGTGCTCGCGAATCCACGCGATCGCCTGCGCGAAGTCCGCCATCGCGGCTTCCTTGTCGAGCTTCCCCATCCGCTCGATGGCCCGCTGCGGGTCGCTGTAGGGCACCGGGCCGCGGTCCACGTTCCAGAAGCTGTCGATAGCGGCGACGAGGCCACCGGTCGCCCGCGCGATCCACACCATCTGGCGCTCCAGGTCCGGATGCACCCCGTAGATGGAGGGCACGATGACCAGGCTCGGACCCGCAGTCGCGCCGGCGTGGAACCAGGTAACCGGAAGTTCGCCTCGATCGACGGGGATCTTCTCCCGTTCGCGGACCACGGGAATGCGGGTCGATGGCGAGTTCATAGCGGGAACCTCATATGGATGTGGTTCTGGTGCGGCGGCCAGCCCAGCGCGCCATCATTGTCGCCGTGCACGTAGACCGGCGAGCTGCCGGGCAGGTCCACGAATGGCACCAGCACGTCGGTGTCGTGCTGCACGAAGTGGGTCGGCCCATCGTTGTCGTACGCGTACTGCGCAAGCGTCGTCAGAAGATCTGCGGCGGGGACGTGGGCAGCATCGCTGAGGTCCTCGTCGTCTCCGGTGTCGTTCTCGTAGTAGTAGCAGGGCCCGCTGTTGCAGGTGGACACCCAGAGCCAGGGGCGGGCCCCCAGGGCGTTGCCGTTGAACACGGGTTCGGTCGTCAACAGATAGAGGTCCACGTCGCGACCCAGCTCGTGGGACGCGTGATCGTCGATGTCCCCGCCCGGCGGGAACGAAAGGTCACCGATGCCGAGCGGTTCGCCATGGATGAGTAGGTGGTCGATGGCCATGTCGGCGACGTACGCGACCACGTCGGCGCGCCCCCAGCCACGGTGGAACCGGTCGCCCTTGTTCGCCTTGGCGGTAACGTACTCCTCTTCGGGCACCAGCCGCGCGTCCATCGGCTCCCACTCGTCGCCATTGACCGTCCCGAAGTCGCGGCCCCGGTCGGGGTACCACGGGTACGGGTAATCCGCGGCGGCGTCGGCGTAGAGGTAGTAGCTGGAGCCGCCATAGACCATGCTGCGCACCGGCCACAGCGGCCCGCCCACCAGGTCGCCTCGCAGCGCCTTGCTGCCGTACACGCCGGCGGCCGTCCAGTTGACGATGTCGACGCGGCTGCCGACGAGCCGAAAGCCCTGCTCTGCAGCGACCTGAGCGTGCAACCCATGAGCCGTGTCGGGGAGGTTCGAAGGCACCGAACAGAGTCGGTCCCAGTTCTCGCTTCGGCCATCAGGTCCCATCGCCATGAGCGTGTCCGCCATGGCCCGGAAGAGCTGGGCGTCGACCGGCGCGAAACTTCCGCCGCAGGTCAGGTCCAGCAGCTTCAGGTAGGGCTGCGCGGGCGGTTCGGCACCGCTGTCGAGGCCGACGACCTCGCTCCCGTCGGCGCTGAGCTGAAGGCCGGCGTGCCAATCACCAGGGACGCAGACCTCGTCCTGCACGCTCTGATTGTGCCGGTTGTGCAGCTCGCAGTGGAAGCCGTTGCGGCAGCCGGTCCTCGGGAACAGCTCGAAGTCGCATTTGGATACGCACAGGGCCGGGTAGAGCTCGCCGGGCAGGGTCACGTCCATGGCGTCGTCGTACTCGTCGGCGTCGATGCAGAAGGTCACCGGCGCGCCGGCCTGGTCGGCGCAGGTGCTGGTGCATGGCAGCGCGCAACTTCCCCCGCCGGCCCCGGGGATGCAGATGCTCCCTGTAGGGGCGCAGTCGGCGTCAATTTCGCACTGACCGCCGGTCCAGCCCTCGCCGATAGGCTCTTCGATGATGCAGTCGGAGCGGCACCCGTCCCCGCTCGTCAGGTTGTCGTCGTCGCACTCCTCGCCAATGCTCTCCTGCAAGAAGCCATCACCGCAGGCGAAAACGCAGCTGCCCGCGTCGCAAAGCCCATCCTCGTCGCCGGAGAAGCAGGGCGTTGCGTCCGGGGCCTCAAGCACCTCGCAGAGCTGCTGTGCGTTGCAGCTCCACTCTTCGCAGACATCGAGGCCGCCGCTGCCATAGATCGCCGCGCAGTCGGCATCGGTCGCACATTCGCCGGTGCTGGCATCCGGCGTCGGAGCATCGGGGACGACGACCGCGTCGGGCTCGGAGGTGTCGGGGATCGTCACCACGTCCTCCGGTGGTGAACCATCGGGGACGCCCACCGCGTCCGCGTCCGGCGTGGCCAAACCGTCCGGCATCGAGGATCCATCGGGCTGCGACGCGGTATCCGCGACGGCATCAGGCGGCGTGCCAGTGTCCGGTGCGCCTACGTCCGGTCCCCTCACATCGCCACTGCCGTCGGCACCGAAGGCCACGTCACCACCGGCGCAGGCCGGACCGGTGCACAGGGCATTGACGGGACCCTCGTCGGCGCAGCCAGCGGCTACGACGCTGAGTGTGACGGACAGCAGCAGAAGACGCATTCCGGCGAGTCTACGCATCTTGGGTGGTCGCAGGCGAGCACGTTGAACCAGCGACGGCTTGGGTTTAGAAACCCGTAGGTGGAACCCACCGAACACGCGACGAGAACGGCGAGGCGACCCGCATGAAAACCATCGAGCTGAAGACCTTCTCCCTCCCCAGCGAGCATCGCTTCGAAGCATCGGGAGTGGCGCGCATCGGCGGAAGTGGCCGATTTCTGGTGGTCAACGACAAGGGCAAGCGCGATCCGATGGATCGGCTCGCTGTTGCGGTCATGGAGGGGGACACCCTCGTGGTTCGTGATCGGCTCTCGCCGGAGGTCAGCATCAAGGGGCACGCGGAGTGGGTTCCCGCGCGGGGCTTCGAGGACGCGACCGGCTCCAAGCTGAATGCGGGCATCGTATTCGCGGTGACCAGCTTCGGAGGGTCCGACGATCCGGCCAAGCGGAACCTGCTGCGGATCGCTTTCGATGTCGACGGAACGCCCGACGTCGTCGAGAAGGTGGCCATCGCGGACCCCGAGGCCGCGGAGGTGGGCTTTGGCTACGTGAACGTGGAGGGGCTGGCACTGAGCCCGGACGAACGCCGACTCTTCCTGGGTGCGCGTTGCTGGGGGCCGAGCAAAGAGGAGCGGGGTTTCGGCGTGGCGCTGTTCGAATACGACATGGAGCATCCGTCGGAAGCGCCGATGCGGCCGGTGATGGTGCACCTCGACGCGGTGGTCGGGCGGTCCGAAGGGCTCGCAGCCGTGGAGTACGTGCCTGAGCTGGGGGGCTACCTGCTCATCACGTCCTACGAGAACAAGGAGACCGGCGAGCTGGGGGGCCACCTGTGGCACACCCCGGACCTGGACCTGTTGGCCGACGTGGACACGTGGCTGGGGCTGCCGCGCCTGCCGCTGCCGGACAAGCCCGAGGGGGTCTGTCTGGATGGCGAGCGCCGCATCCTGGTGGTGTTCGACCGGGACACCAAGCGCAAGGCGGCCGCAGGTCTCGCCCAGAATCAGTCTGTCTACGCGCTGATCGAACCGGCGGAGCTATTCTCCACCGTATGACCCTGCGAACCCTCATTACGTTGGTGCTGTCGCTGCCGCTCCTGTCGGCCTGCCAGCAGACCCCGAAACCAGCGGCGGTGGCGCCCCGGGCCGCAGCGCCGGCCCCTACCGCGACTCCGACCGCCCCGGTCGAGAAGACCCCGACCGCCCCTGCAGCGGCGCCAGCTCCAGCGCGTGCACCGAAGACAGCGCCCATCGTCGTGGAGCTGTGGCACGACACCGTGTGTCCCTGGTGTCGCATCGGCCACGCCTATCTGGACGAGGCGCTGAAGGGCTTCGAGCACCCGGTGGAGGTGGTCTACAGACCGTTCCTGCTCAACCCACAGGCGACCGACACCCCGACCAACCTCAAGGAGAGCCTGGCCGCCAAGTACGGCGCCGGACGCATCGACGGGATGTTCGACCGGGTGACGGGCATCGGGCGCAAGGCGGGTATCGCGTTCAAGTTCGACGCGCGGATGCAGACCGCCAGCTCGCTGCGGTCCCACGCGGTGCTCGACTGGGCCCCAGAGAACAAGCGCCGGCCGCTGTTGGAGCGCATCCACAAGGCCTACTTCGAAGACCACGCAAACATTGCATCTCCGGAGGTGCTGGCGAAGCTGGCGGCCGAGGTGGGTCTGGACCAGCAGGGCGCCCTGGCCGCTGCTCAGGATGCCAACCGGCTGGCCAAGGTCAGGCAGCAAGCGACCCGAAAGGCCGGTATCCGGGGCGTCCCCCACTTCCGAATTGGCGAGGAGAAACTGCAGGGCGCCCGCCCGCCCAACGACCTGCGAGCCGCACTCGACCGCGTCGCGGCCGCCCGTCAGGTCGCCCGATAGACCCGGGCCGGTAGCAGCTCCACGGGCCCGAAGCCCTTCACGCCGCGCAACATGAGCTGCCGACCCAGCTCGGGCGGCGCGAAGCGCTCCTCGCTGCGGATGATCTCCGCCGGCCACCACCACTTGAAACCCATGAACCAGTCGCGTTCGCGCTCGGTCAGCTCAGTGGGCGCGGGTTCGAACTCGTCGGTCTGCACGAGCAGATACGTCTCGTCCATGTGGTGCTCAGCACCGTCGTGCTCGATGAGCAGCTGACGCCGCCACAGCGCAGGACCGATGCCCTTGGGGCCCAGGGTCAGGCCCGTCTCCTCAAGGAGCTCGCGACGCAGGGCCGCGCGCTTGGGCTCTCCTTCTTGAAGGCCACCCCCGGGGCACAGCCACACCGGCCCCAGCCAGGGGAGCCGCATCTGCATGAGGAGGACACGCCCGGACGAGGCGAGCACCAGCCCGCGCACCGCTCTTCGATGACGTTTGGGTAGCGACATGGCGTGAACCATCGGCACGACGTCGTTGGAGTCCACGCTTGACATATAAGAAAATGCTTATACATTGGTCGGCATGCTGGTTGCCGACACCTTCCGCGTCATTGCCGACCCGACACGACGGGCCATCCTCGACCTGCTCGCGGTGGCCGACCGTGCCGTCGCCGAACTGTGCGAACCATTCGCCATGAGCCAGCCTGCCTTGTCGCAGCACCTCAAAGTCCTTCGCGACGCAGGCCTGGTGGAGTCTCGCAAAGAGGGCCGACGGCGGGTTTACAGCCTCAACGCCGAGCCTCTTCGGCAGGTGTACGACTGGGTCGGTCACTACGAGCGCTTCTGGGACAGCAAGCTCGATCGACTCGGCGCCTATCTCGACCAGCAAAGTGCCCCCGACCCTCAGGAGACAAGCTGATGAAGCGCGATATTCGCAGGACCGTGACCTACCCACATCCGCCCGAGCGCGTCTGGACCGCGCTGACCGATCCCAAGGCCCTGGCGCAGTGGCTGATGCCCAACGACTTCGAGCCCACGGTCGGCCACCGGTTCCAGTTCCGGACCGAGCCGGCCCCGGGCTTCGATGGAATCGTCCACTGCGAGGTGCTGGAGGTCGAAGCTCCCACCCGCCTTCGCTACACCTGGCGTGGGGGCCCGGTCGACACGGTCGTCACCTACGAGCTGTCCGCCACTGCAGACGGCGGCACCGAGCTGCGCTTCAGCCAGACCGGATTCAGCGGTCTCCGCAGCGTCCTGGTCAGCTTCATCCTGGGCAGCGGCTTCAAGAAGATGGTCAAGACGACCCTGCCTCGAGTCCTTCAAACATTGGCCGACGGCAGCTTCGACCCCGACGCGAGCCCAGAGTTCGAGGACTGCCGGAAGGCCTCCTGAGCCCCTACTGCTTCTTGAAGTCGACGCTGATGGCCCGAGCGCAGTCCATGCCGATCATCTCGGTGGACGGCTCGGCCTTGATGCTGCCCTGCCCCATGGTGAAGCTGTCGCCGCCCTCGCTCTTGGCGGTCGCACCCTCGCCGAAGTTGGCGGTGCCCTTGTAGTCGACGGAGGCACAGGCCTCGGGCCCGGTCATCACGAGCTTGAAGTCGAAGCTCTTGCCGGCGACGACGTTGCTGATGGTCAGCGTGCCGCCGTCACCATTGGAATAGGTCCCCGCGTAATCGTTGCCAGAAGCTTTCGTGTCGCCGGAGCCCCCGGTGCTGGAAGACTGCGACGCGCAGGCGACGGAACCGGCGACGATCAGGACCAGGAAGAAGCGGGCGATGATGGAGAGCATGGACGGTCTCGGCAGGTCGTGAGTGGATACTGTCCGGCCGTCATAACTCAGTCCGCGTCCGCGGTCACCTATCGGCTGAATGCTTCGGGAGGCTTGAACTCCGCGCGTCGATGCTTCATGTGGCGCGCCATCCAACGCTCCCGGCGGCGGCGCCCCGATCGGTCCGCCACCCCCTCCAGCGCTGGGATGTGCCTGCGAAGCGTCTCGGCGGCGAAGTTGAATGGGAACCATGCGGCGGGAACCAGGGTCCAAAGGCCGGCCTGAGGCAGCCCCTGCCGCTTGTGGGTCCACGGCGGAAGGAAGAACTGCGTGTAGCCCCGATGGACCCGGTGTTCGACCTCGTCGAGCAGGCGATCGGCCCAGGTCTGGGCAGGCTCCTCACGATGAGCCGGGTCGAACGCCTCCGCGAACGACACACACAGCTTGCGCCCATCGTCCCCCGCGCCGTGCACGCTCTTCACCGCGGCCATGAACCCCAGCTGAACGCCTTCCTTGACGCTCGCAGGATACCACCGTGGACGAACCCCCATCAGGTGGCCCACGTACCGCCAGAACATCAGCAGTCCCTCGATCTCCCGCTCCGAGGTCCGGTAGCCCATGGCTCGGAGCGCCACCGCAGGCGCCACCGAGCCGCCCATCAACGTCAGCAACGCATCGGCCTGGGAGATGGGGACGCCCCACCCTTGTAGATCCCACTCGGGGTGCTTCATCAGCCGCCGCCGCACGAACACGTGCATGATGCGCACCCGCAGCGCCGTCGCGCGACCGACGGCGCCGGGCGCCAGGTTTCCGGGCTCGCTGACGTCGACCCAGAAGGAGGCGGTCTCCAGAAAGCGGTGACGGGTGCTGTTTCCGACGTAGCCGCCGCTGAGCACCAACGGCTTGGCCACCGAGTTCTCGGTGTAGGCCTCGAGGGTAACCGCACCGGCAAAACGGAACACGTGGGTCCCCCAGCGCCGGAACACGCGCGCGCCAAGCTCCACGAGCGGGGGGTCCACCCACGCCGGGTCTTCCTCCAGATCGGCAAACAGCGCCTTCAAGGACTCGGGGGCATCGGGCACCGAGGCGACACCCGCCGCCAGCGCCGCATCCAGCATGGCGCGCCCCTCGCGCGCCCCCCGCTTCAGATAGACCTCGTCGACGAACGCCTCGGCGAGAGGATCGGCGTCGTAGTACATCTGGCCCACGGTCTCCACGATCTCTGGAGCGGGCGCGGGATCGTACCCCAGCAACACCCGACCGACCCGGCGCGCCCAGCGGGCGGCGGGCCGCTCCAACTGCTCCCAATAGCGGAACTCGCGTGGGGTAGGCATGGCGCCACTATACCGACCAAACGCTGGCGCGTGTTGCGTCGGTCGGGGGTTTGCCAAATCCTGCGCGCCATGACCGACGTGGCCATCCCGACATCTTCTGTGCCCCAGCTGACGACCCGGCGGCTACTTCTTCGCGGCGCTCGACGCGGAGACTTCGAGGCTTTCGCTGCCGACAACGCCGACCCGGTGGCACGCGCGCACCTCGGAGTGATTCAGGATCGCAGGACGGCCTGGCGCCTCTTCAGCGCCTGCATGGGGACCTGGGTCGTCGAAGGCTCGGGCTGGTGGATGCTGGAACAGCGGGACGCTGGCCGAGTCGTCGGCATGGTTGGCGCGTTCTACCGGGAGACTCTGGGTGACGAGGTCCTGGGTGACCTCGAACTCGGCTGGATCACCTTTCGCGACCACTGGGGACAGGGGTACGCCAGCGAAGCCGCGGCCGCAGCGGTGCGCTTCGGCTTCGAGCGCCTGAACGCCGACCGAGCTATCGCCTACATCGACGCGGCAAACGTCGCCTCGGTCCGAGTCGCCGAGCGGATCGGCATGACGTACGAGGGCGACGTCGACTTCTACGGCGAACGCACAGGCCGCTTTGGCCTCGCTCGGTAAGGAGATTCGCGGTCGGCCGGTGATGAGCCCCCCCTTGGGTGGCACATGAAGTTACCTCATAGCCGCGTTAACAAGTTGAGGATTGGCGAAGAATGCGGTTCAAGACTGCCCTGAAAGTTTCGTCTCGTTCGTGGGAACCGTATGACTGTTCACACCGTTAAGAAGGGTTTGGACCTGCCCATCGCCGGCAAACCCGCCCAGAATGTCGCCGACGGCGCTGCCGTGACACACGTCGCCGTGCTCGCTGCCGACTTCCCCACCATGAAGCCCCGCATGCACGTCGAAGTGGGCGCCACCGTCAAACGCGGTCAGGTGCTCTTCGAGGACCGCAAGGGCAATGGGATCAAGTTCACCGCCCCTGGCGCAGGCACGGTCATCGCGATCAACCGCGGCGCCAAACGCGCGCTGCAGTCGGTGGTGATCGAGCTGACCAAGTCCGAGGTCGACGGCAAGCCCGGCGATGACGACTTCGAGACGTTCGACAGCTACAAGGGCTCGGACGTCAGCGCTTACAGCGGCGATGAGATGCGCGCCGTACTCAGCGACAGCGGGCTATGGACCGCGCTGCGTGCGCGCCCCTTCAACCGGGTGCCCAGCTTCGACGAGAACTGCCAGGCGATCTTCGTCAACGCCATGGACACCAACCCCCTGGCGCCGGATCTCGACGTCGCCATGGAGGGTCGTGACGCCGACATCGCAAGCGGCGTGGCGGCGCTGGCCAAGCTCACCGACGGCCCCATCTACTTCTGTCGGGCGGCGGGCGCCAAGATCGCTCCGGGGTCGGAGGCGACCGCCAAGACCGAAGAGTTCAAGGGCAAGCACCCGGCCGGCCTCACCGGCACGCACATCCACATGCTGCACCCGGTCAACCGCACCCACGTGGTCTGGTCCATCGGGGTCCAGGACGTGGCGGCCATCGGCGCCTTCCTCAAGGACGGTCGCCTGGACGTGACCCGGGTCGTGGCCCTGGGCGGCCCGGCCGCTACCAAGCCGCGCCTGCTGAAGACCCGCTCGGGCGCCAGCACCGACCAGCTCGCCGCCGGCGAGGTGGCCGACGGCGAGGTTCGGCTCGTCCGCGGGTCGATCCTGTCGGGTCACAAGGCGATGGGTGAGATCCTGGGCTACCTCGGTCGCTACGACCAGGGGATCGCCTGTCTCGCCGAGGACCGCGAGCGCCGTTTCCTCGGCTGGCTCGCCCCCGGAGGCAACATGTTCTCCACGGCGCGCGCCTTCCTCAGCGGCTTCGTGCCCAAGAAAGAGTACGCGTTGACGACGACGACCCATGGCTCCCACCGCGCCATGGTCCCCATCGGCATGTTCGAGCGGGTGATGCCCCTGGACATCATGCCGACGTTCCTGCTTCGCGCCCTGCTCGTCGACGACCTGGAGCGGGCCGAACAGCTCGGGTGCCTTGAGCTGGCCGAAGAAGACCTCGGCCTGTGCTCCTTCGTGAGTCCCGGCAAAGAGGACTACGGCAAGCACCTGCGCCGCAACCTTACAACCATCTGGAAGGAGGGCTGAGCCGACATGAAGGCCCTACGCCGATTCCTGGACAAGCAGGCTCCCAAGTTCGAGCCCGGCGGTAAGCTGCACAAGTTCGAGGCTCTCTACGAGGCCCCGGATACGCTGCTGTTCACGCCGGGCAAAGTCACCGAGGGGCTGACCCACGTTCGCGACGCGCTCGACCTCAAGCGTATGATGATCACGGTCGTCTTCGCGCTCGTACCGTGCCTCCTGATGGCCCTGTACAACACGGGCTATCAGGCGAACCTGGCCATCTCGCAGGGCGCTACGCCCATCGATGACTGGCACACGGCGCTGTACACCGCGATGGGGTTCGGCTTCGACCCGACCAGCTTCTTCGGCAACTTGATGTACGGGGCCATCTGGTTCCTCCCGGTCTTCCTGGTGACCGCCATCATCGGCGGCAACATCGAAGTCGGCACGGCCATCCTGCGCAAGCACGAGGTCAACGAGGGCTTCCTCGTGACCATGTTCCTGTTTCCGTTGGTGCTGCCGCCCACGATTCCCCTGTGGCAGGTCGCGCTGGGCATCGCCTTCGCCGTTATCCTCGCCAAGGAGGTCTTCGGCGGCACCGGCATGAACGTGCTCAACATCGCGCTGACTGCGCGCGCCTTCCTGTTCTTCGCCTACCCGGCCGAAATCTCCGGTGACCAGCCGTGGATTGCAGCCAACATGGTGGACGGGATGTCCGGCGCCACGTGGCTCGGTCAGGCGGCAGCGGGGACCATCGATTGGTCCAGCGACGCCATGGCGCTGGGGGGAGATGCCTGGATGGACGCGTTCCTGGGCTTCATCTCGGGCTCTATGGGCGAAACGTCTGCGTTGGCGTGTCTGCTTGGCGCCTTCCTGCTCATCGCCACCCAGATTGGCTCCTGGCGCACCATGGCGGGTGTCTTCGTCGGCGCCCTCGGCATGACGCTCTTCCTCAACGCCGTGGGCAGCGAGACCAACCCGATGTTCGCCATGCCCTTCCACTGGCATCTGGTGCTCGGCGGCTTCGCCTTCGGCCTGGTCTTCATGGCCACCGACCCGGTGACCAGCGCCTTCACCGACCGCGGCAAGCTCTACTACGGCCTCGGCATCGGCGTGATGGTCATTCTCGTGCGGGTCATCAACCCCGCCTACCCCGAGGGGATGATGCTGGCCATCCTGTTCATGAACATGTTCGCCCCATTCATCGACCACTTCATCATGCAGAAGAACATCAAGAGGAGGGCCGCCCGCTATGGAGTATAGCTACCGATACACCATCGGCTTTGCGGCCGCGGTCTGCCTCGTCTGCTCGGTCTTCGTGGCCGCCAGCGCCGTCGGGCTCAAGGACCGGCAGGAAGAGAATAAGCTGCTGGACCGCAAGTCCAAGGTGCTGAGCGTGGCCGGCCTGGACGGCGGCGAGTCCCTGGCTCGCAAGCAGATCACCGAGCTCTACAAAAAGCACGTGACGTCCAAGCTCATCGACCTGGACACCGGCGCCTACGTCGAGGCCGACGAGGCCACCGTCGCCAACTTCGACCAGCGCAAGGCCCAGAAGGACCCCAAGACCAGCACGGAGGTCCCCAAGAACGCTGCCGGCGTCAAGCGCGTCCCCAACCAGGCGGTCATCTACCTGATCGACAAGGACGCCGACTCCAAAACCGACCTCCTGGTCCTCCCGGTCGAGGGCAAGGGGCTGTGGTCGACGCTGTACGGCTTCATCGCGTTGCAGCCCGACCTCAACACGGTCGCCGGTCTGACCTTCTACCAGCACGGCGAGACCCCCGGTCTCGGTGGCGAGGTCGACAACCCCCGCTGGAAGGCGCTGTGGCCGGGCCGCAAGGTCTTCAACGGTGACGGCAAGGCGGTCATCGAAGTCATCAAGGGTGCCGCCGGCCCGCCGGACCAGGCTCCGCACAAGGTCGACGGCCTCTCGGGTGCGACCATCACGTCCCGGGCCGTGGGCAAGCTGGTCCAGTTCTGGGTGGGGAAGGCCGGCTTCGGGCCGTTCCTGAAGATGCTGAAGAGCAAGGGAGGTGTCTGAGATGGCATCCAAGAATCGCGAAGCACTGCTCGATCCCCTCTTCAATGACAACCCCATCGCCATCCAGGTGCTGGGGATCTGCTCGGCCCTGGCGGTCACCACCCAGATGTCGACAGCGCTCGTCATGAGCGCCGCGGTCATCGTGGTGCTGACCCTGTCGAACCTGTCGATCAGCCTGATTCGCAACCGGATCCCGCCAAGCATCCGGATCATCGTTCAGCTGACCATCATCGCCTCGCTGGTGATCATCACCGACCAGGTCCTGAAGGCCTTCCTGTTCGAGACCAGCAAGCAGCTGTCGGTCTTCGTCGGGCTCATCATCACCAACTGCATCGTCATGGGTCGCGCCGAGGCCTTCGCCATGCAGAACGGGCCCATCGCGTCGATCATGGACGGACTCGGAAACGGCCTGGGCTACTCCCTGGTGCTGATGTTCGTGGCCTTCTTCCGCGAACTCCTGGGAGCCGGGAAGCTGTTCGGCGTGGAGATCCTGCCGCTGGTCACCGAGGGTGGCTGGTACAACCCCAACGGCCTCATGGTCCTGGCGCCGGGCGCCTTCTTCCTCATCGGGATCTTCATCTGGATCCTGAGAGCGTGGAAGCCGCAGCTCCAGACGGAGGACTAAACGATGGAAGAGTATCTCAGCCTTTTCACAAAGGCGGTCTTCGTCGAGAACATGGCCCTGGCCTTCTTCCTGGGCATGTGTTCGTTCCTGGCGGTCTCCAAGAAGGTCGACACGGCGCTCGGCCTCGGCCTGGCCGTGACCTTCGTGCTGACGGTCACGACGCCGCTGAACAACATCTTCTACCAGTACTTCCTCAAGGAAGGTGCGCTGACCTGGATCAGCGCCGACTTCGCCACGACGGACCTGTCGTTCCTGAACTTCCTGGCGATGATCGGCTCCATCGCGGCGACGGTGCAGATCGTCGAGATGACCTTGGACAAGTACGCCCCGGCGCTCTACTCGGCGCTCGGCGTATTCCTTCCGCTTATCGCAGTGAACTGCGCCATCCTCGGTGCATCGCTGTTCATGGTGGAACGTGACTACAACCTGGCCGAGTCCACGGTCTTCGGCTTCGGCTCCGGATTCGGCTTCTTCCTGGCCATCGTGGCCCTGGCCGCCATCCGCGAGCGGATGCGCTACAGCAACGTGCCGGGTCCGCTGCGCGGCCTGGGCATCACGTTCATCGTCACCGGGTTGATGGCCATCGGCTTCATGGCCTTCGCCGGAATCCAGCTCTAGGCCCCTGGAGGTAACAGCATGAACACGATCATCCTGGGCGTGGCCGTCTTCGTCGGCATCATCCTGCTGCTCACCATCGTCCTGATGGCGGCGCGCTCGCGCCTGGTGGCCAGCGGCGAAGTGAAGATCCTCGTCAACCACGACGAGGAGAACAGCTTCTCCACCAGGGCCGGCGACACCCTGCTCAACACGCTGGCGGCCCGTAAGGTCTTCATCCCGTCCGCCTGCGGCGGCAAGGGCACCTGCGGCGTCTGCAAGGTCCACGTGCACAACGGTGGCGGCGCCCTGCTGCCGACCGAAGAGAGCCACGTCTCCCGCGGCGAGGCCCGCGAGGGCGTCCGTCTGTCCTGCCAGGTCAAGGTCAAGCAGGACATGGAGATCGAGCTGGAGCCCGAGATCTTCAGCGTCCGTAAGTGGACCTGCAAGGTCCGCTCGAACGACAACGTGGCGACCTTCATCAAGGAGCTGGTGCTCGAGCTGCCCAAGGGCGAAGAGGTGCCGTTCCGCGCCGGTGGCTACATCCAGATCGAGTGTCCGCCCCACGTCGTCCACTACAAGGACTTCGACATCGGCGAGGAGTACCGCGCCGACTGGGACAAGTACGACATGTGGCGCTACACCTCCGACGTCAAAGAGTCGGTGACGCGCGCGTACTCGATGGCGAACTACCCGGAAGAGAAGGACATCATCATGCTCAACGTCCGGATCGCGAGCCCGCCGCCGCGCATGCCGGACGTCCCACCGGGCATCATGTCGTCGTACATCTTTGGGCTGAAGCCTGGCGACGAAGTGATCATCAGCGGACCCTTCGGCGAGTTCTTCGCCAAGGAGACCGAAAACGAAATGTGCTTCATCGGCGGTGGTGCCGGCATGGCGCCCATGCGCTCGCACATCTTCGACCAGTTCCGGCGCCTGTCGACCGACCGCAAGGTGACGTTCTGGTACGGCGCCCGCTCGCTGCGCGAGGCCTTCTACGTCGACCACTTCGACAAGATCGCCGAAGAGAACCCCAACTTCACGTGGCACCTGGCGCTGTCGGACCCGCTCCCGGAGGACAACTGGGAGGGCCTGAAAGGCTACATCCACCAGGTCACGCTGGACGAGTACCTGTCCAAGCACCCGTCCCCCGAGGACGTGGAGTTCTACATGTGCGGCCCGCCGATGATGAACACGGCGTGCATCAACATGCTGGAGGAGCTGGGCGTGGAGCCCGAGCACATCATGTTGGATGACTTCGGCGGCTAGCCTGCCGTGCCCATGCCCGTGAGTGGGCTTCGAGGCAGTTTGGTGAAGGTCCGCAGCAGTGCTTTGATGGAGCGCAGTGCTGGTCCGTCGCAGGGCTTCGATACCGTTCAGTGCAGGTCCGTCGCAGGGTTTCGAGGCAGTTTGGTGAGGGTCCGCAGCAGCGCTTTGATGGAGTTCAGTGCAGGTCCGTCGCAGGGCTTCGATACCGTTCAGTGCAGGTCCGTCGCAGGGCTTCGATGCCGTTCAGTGCAGGTTCGTCGCAGGGCTTCGATGCAGTTTGGTGAGGGTCCGCAGCAGCGCTTTGATGGAGTTCAGTGCAGGTCCGTCGCAGGGCTTCGATACCGTTCAGTGCAGGTCCGTCGCAGGGCTTCGATGCCGTTCAGTGCAGGTTCGTCGCAGGGCTTCGATGCCGTTCAGTGCAAGTCCGTCGCAGGGCTTCGATACGGTTCAGTGCAGGTCCGTCGCAGGGCTTCGATACCGTTCAGTGCAGGTCCGTCGCAGGGCTTCGATGCAGTTTGGTGAGGGTCCGCAGCAGCGCTTTGATGGAGTTCAGTGCAGGTCCGTCGCAGGGCTTCGATACCGTTCAGTGCAGGTCCGTCGCAGGGCTTCGATGCCGTTCAGTGCAGGTTCGTCGCAGGGCTTCGATGCCGTTCAGTGCAAGTCCGTCGCAGGGCTTCGATACGGTTCAGTGCAGGTCCGTCGCAGGGCTTCGATACCGTTCAGTGCAGGTCCGTCGCATCGTAGGATGATCTCATTCGCCCCCCACCCCCCCCGCTGGGGGGCTTCCGCCCCCCTTCGGGGCGGCCACTCCGCTCCTCCGTTCCTGCGGTCGCAAGCTCCCTACGTCACTACGTCGCTCCGGGCCGTCCGACGGAGTCGGATGCGGACTGAACGCGCGGCGCAGTTCTCGGGTTGCCGGGATTTTCTCGCCGCGGACAGAAGTCAGCGCTTACGTTTCTCCATGAATGATCTCAGTTCATTGAGAGACCCAGCGGAGTCGACGCATGCGTCCGCAGCCTCCTGAAGACCCTCGCGAGTACCGCACCTGGGTGATCCGTCGGTTCGCCCTGCCCGCGGTCTTCGTCATCGCGCTCTTCGTGGTTCTGTGGTGGCGCGCAGGCACCGACCGCCAGCTGATCGCCCTGTCGGGGCCGACCATGGGAACGTCCTGGTCGCTCAAGGTGGTCGTCGAGGGCTCTCCCGAGCCCGCCGCGGCGAAGGCCCTGCAGGCCGCCGCGGCCAAGGCCGTCGATGCGGTCAACGCCAGCATGTCGACGTACAAGAAGGACTCGGAGCTATCGCTGTTCAACCAGCACGCCTCCAGCGACCCCTTCAAGGTCTCCGACATGCTTCTGGAGGTCCTGCTGGAAGCTCGGGCGACCGCGGAAGTCAGCGGCGGGGCCTTCGACGTCACGGTCGGACCGCTGGTGAACGCGTGGGGGTTCGGACCCGACAAGGAACTCGACCCGCCCAGCGACTTGAAACTGGAGAAGCTGCGCAAGCGGGTGGGCGCCGACAAGGTCAGCGTGGACCAGGCCACGAGCAGCGTCTCCAAGAAGCGGCCTGACGTCTATGTAGACCTGTCGGCGATCGCCAAGGGCTACGGCGTCGACCGCATGGCGGCAGCGCTGGATGGGCTGGGGTACACCGACTTCATGGTCGAGATCGGCGGCGAGGTCCGCGCCAAGGGCCGCAACCGGTCAGGCGCCCCCTGGCGCATCGGGGTCGAGCAGCCGGCGGATGGCCAGAACCGGCGCGTCCACACCGTGGTCCCCTTGGACAACAAGGCCATGGCAACGTCGGGCGACTACCGCAACTACATCGAGCGCGACGGCAAGCGGCTGTCGCACACGATCGACCCACGGACCGGACGCCCCATCGAGCACAAGGCCGCGTCGGTGACGGTGGTGGCCGACACCTGCATGACCGCGGACGCGCTGGCGACGGCGCTGAACGTCATGGGTCCCGAGGCGGGCATGAAGCTGGCCGATGCCAAGGGCTGGGCGGTGCTTATGCTGGTCCGCGAGGGCGAAGCGTTCGTCGAGCGGCGGACCAAAGCCTTCGAGACTCTTGTTGCTTCCCAACCCTGAGGCTGTGATAGGTTCCCCGCATGTCGACGTTCCTGCTGACCGTGGTCCTTGTAGGCGCTCTGATGGCCGCCATGGCCGTCGGCGTCATCGTGTCCAACCGCGAGCTCAAGGGCTCCTGCGGCGGTGAAGGCGGTGCCCAATGCGCCTGTGACGCCCAGGGGATCCCACGCAAGTGTGAGCGGAAGGACAGCGACGAGGAGCGACCGCCCAACAACGTCGTGCCCACCAGCGCCTTCGGACGTCGCCGCAGCTGAGAAGCGACAGGCCCTCGAGACGGGGCAAGCGTGTTGTGTCGGCACATGAGCGGCACAGCCGCGGCACACACAACGCAGCGCGACAGGAGCCGCTCGGTGGCGCAGCTCGCGGGTGAGCACTTGGCATGCTACTTGCCGTACTTGGAGCAGGCCCCCCCTGCCCGGAGTACCGCATGACCGCCGTCGACCACCGAGAACCGCTGCAGCTGTTCGCCGACCCGCGCTCCGCCACGGAAGCACACGCTTCAGACGAGGGACTCCGTTCGACCCTCGCCCCGTCGGTCCATGTCGACAACCACGCCGTCGCGTTGAGCAGCCATCCGCTGCAGCTTGCCGCTCTCGACCAGGCCTTGCTGCAGTTCCGGGCGGTGGTCGCCGAGCGCGGTGGGCAGCGCGACGTGCACGCCACGGCCGCTTCAGGCATCGAGGGTGGGGGTGGGCGTCTGCCGCATCTGGCCGCCATCCAGAAATCGTTCGGTCATCACGATGTGAGCGATGTCACGGCGCACACCGGGGCGGCGGCCGATGATGCATGCCGAGACCTTGGGGCGGTGGGGTATGCCATGGACGGTGTCGTCGCGTTGTCCGGCGCCGCGGACCTCCACACGGCCGCCCACGAGGCCGCTCACGTGGTCCAACAGCGCAAGGGCGTGGCACTGTCGACCGGGGTCGGGCAAGTCGGTGACCGCTACGAGCAGCATGCCGACGCGGTGGCGGACCGGGTGGTGCGCGGCGAGTCGGCCGTCGATCTCCTCGATGGCTTTGCCGGAAGCGGTGGCGGGAGCGGCGTGCAGTTCGTCATCAGCGACATGGACAGCATCGGACTCAACGGTGGCCCCACCGCGGCGCACCATGACAAGGCGGTGGCCAAGCTCGCCGATGTCCCGAGCATTCACGTGGGTCTGGAGCGCATCGCGCGCGGCCTGGCGTACGACAATGCCGTCGACGAGGAACAACGCTATGCGCTCAATGCGTGGGGCTTCGGACCGCCCAGCTTCGTCGAAGGAGAGTTCGGACTGCAGTTCTGGCTGCTCCCGCTGAGGCCTGACGCGGCTCGCGACCCTTACGTACAGCAGATCTGGGGCGGGCAGGCCAAACCGGTCATCGCCTTCCGCGGCAGCGACCCCGCAGAGAACCAGAAGGAGTTCCCGCTGGCCCACAGCCCCGAGCAGTGGGAGTCGGGCGAACGCCCCAAGGAGGGCAAGGTGGCTCAGGCGGACGCCGTGAAGTTCGACGCGCGCATGGATGAGCACCAGAAGGACTGGGGAAGCGACTCGGAGCGAGGCGGCGTCGGCGGCTCGCAGTTCTATAGCAACCTCGGGATGATCTCGGACGCTGTGGCCAGCCTGGCCGCCCAGGGTCCGGTACTGGCCACCGGCCACAGCCTCGGTGGAGCGCTTGCCCAGCAGGCCGCCAGCCAATTCCCGGGGCTGATCTCCGAAGTCGTGACGTTCAACGCGCCGGCCATCCGAGCCGACCAGGCCGATGGGCTGCGGGAGCACAACGCGTCTGTCGACGCGTCGGAACAGGTCCTGTCGACCCACTATCAGGACAAACACGACGTCGTCGACGACGTCGGCAAGCGGCTCACCCCGGGGAGAATCCGTCTCATCGAGAACAACGTCGATGTACTGGACCCCGGGGGCAACCACACCAGCATGCTGCTCGATGGACTCGTGAACGAAGACGGCTCTCCGCGGCTGCCCGCCAACCCGGACACGGGATACGGCGGGTTGATGCCTTTCAATCCCGTGGGTGCGGACGGGAAGGTGTCCGAGCGTGCGCTTCTCAATGTGCAGGAGCTCGATCCGGACGAGTACGTGCCTCCCGCCGAGGACGTGCGCGGAGCACTTCAATGGTTCTCCAGCGGACAATTCGGCGACTTCTCCGAGGAGTTCGCCGATGCTTCCCGGAACGCCTCCCGAGTGCTCGACAACGGCGGCACCCCGGCCGAGGCCGAGGCGATCATCGACGCCATCGTCATCAGCGCCGATGAGCTCGACGATCTCGCTCACGCCTACTGGACCTCGATGCACAACCCGGAAGCCAAGGTGGAAGAGCTTCGGGAACACGCCAAGCAGCAGCTGCGACAGGCGTATCTGGGCCAATATCTGGCCCACGAACTCAAAGGCGGCGACGCGGCGACCGCCCTGGCCGAGGTCGAAGCCCGGTTCCAGTCCGAGAAGGGGCGTCCCATGTCGGCCGCCGAGCGCCAGCGCGCGCAGACCGTCCTGGGCGGTGGTTCTGCGGCGCCCTGACCGGGTCAGCCGACTACGGGCACGGCACCTCGTAGGGACCCACGTCGAGCATGGGTGGCTCGGAGCCATCCTGTGAGCACCGCGCAGCCCCTTGTCGGTCGGACTGAAGCAGGTGCTGGTACACCTGGGGAACCGTGCTGAGGTCGTCCAGACCGAGGTCGGCACAGGACTGGTTGAGGTCCAACGAGTAGTCCGTCGCGGTCAGCATGCAGTTGGCGTCGGCGTCCGTCAGATTGTTGGACGCCACCAGGCACTCGAGGATGTCGTAGCCGCAGCTCTCAACCTCGGCGAGCGAGACCGACTGGCTGGCGTGCTCGGCGAAGGTCTGCGCGGTGACGTGGTTGTTGAACAGCTCCAGCTGCGTGGTGTCTTGGCTCACGAGGAGCCCGAGAGCGCCGGGCGCGTGCACGATGGTATTCTGGAGGCGATTCATCTCGCCCGAATCCGAGATGAAGGCGCCGACGCGGCCACCCGTCGCCGTGTTTGGAACCATCAGCGCCGAGTTGAACACCTGCGCGCGCTGCGTGAAGGCGCCAGCGGCCTTCACGTCCAGGGCGGTCACGCTGCTCAACGAGCCGCCTTGGGGATCAGGCTGGATATCGACGACCGAGTTGACCATCAGCAGCTCCGCCTGATCGCCGACCCTGACCCCAATAAGGTCGCCCTTGGCTCCCCCCCCGAGCTTCACCACGCTGTTGGCCACGACATGGATGTGATCGGCGCCCACGTTGGGGTTGTCGAGCTCGATGAGGTTGGTGAAGTTGCCGAATTCCAGGCCACTGGTGGACAGCGGCTCGACGAGGGAGTCGTACAGCTCGATCCGGCCTTCCTTGTCGGCGTGAACGCCACGGGTGATCGGCGCCGCTCCGGGATGGAAGACACTTCGGTAGATAAAGGCCTCGCCCTTGTCGATTCGGAACGCGAACGTTTCCGCGGAAGCGTCCTCGGTCACGATGCGCAGGTCCGAGCCGTCGAAGCGCCCATCAGCGACGAAGAAGATGCCGCTTTTGATGGCCATCGTCCCACCCTCGATGCGCAGCTCGAGCCGGCTCATGCTGACGTCCAGCGGCGCCGAGCTCCGATTGAACTCGACCTGAGGTGAGTCCGTGGGGGTGGTGATGGCATCGATGAGGATCGTGTGGCTCCCGAGTTGGGCCCGCCATTCGCAATCGCTGGAATCCCGCGCTCCATGAATGCCCAGCCGCGCCAGGAACGGATGGGTGGTGTCGTTGACCACGACCTGGGTGTCGGACGCCGTCCCGGTCGCGATGTAGATGTCGGCCTCGGTGAGGTTCTGGGTCGCGATGGCGTCCAGAGCCTCCTGGACGCTACCGAATGGGTTTCCAGGGATGCCTGTCCCGGTCGCTCCAAGCTGCACGAAGAACCCGCCCGCCAGGTCGGTCTCCCACGCGCCACCGTCGACGCAGGCGTTGTCCTTTCCATCACATGCATTGGCGTTGGGGTTGCCCGGGAACACGTCCGGGTCCCGGTCGTTGCAGTCGGCGGGCTGACATACGCCGTCGTTGTCCGCGTCGAGGCAGGTACGGTCCTCCTCGTCCGGGCCCACGCTCCAGATCTCGTCGCCGCCGGGGCGTGGATCGCCGTCGCGGTCCTCGAACATCCCCTCATTGGACAGCCCCAGCAGGGTCGGATCGATACCGCCCGCGGCGCAGGGCGAGGTGTCGTTTACGTGGTAGTCGGCTGTCAGGTAGCAGGGCAGGTCGAAGTTCTGGTTGGTGCCCGGTCCAGCTACGCAACCGGCCCAGGTGCAGCTGTTGAGGTCGTCGATCTTCTGCAGGAAGGCCGGGCCCGACAGGAGGGCTTCGGCCACGATCGCGTTGTGAGCCAGCTGGATGCTGGCACCTGGCCCGGCATCGATGATGCTCAGGGCGATGCCACCGCCTGCTCCCTGCGCGGTCAGCTCGTTGTTGACCAGCTGAACGTCCGGGACGGTCGCCGTGTCGACATTGACAAGGACGCCTCGGGCGAGACCGCTGCTGGCGTTTGCGCCGATGGTGTTGCCCACCGCAGCCATGCCGGCGCCGTTGTTCAACAAGATGCCCGTCGCGGTGGCTCCGGAGACCGTGATGACGCTGTTGGTCACCTCGAAGGGCGTCGTCGAGCCCTTCGTCAGACCCGTGGCCGAGTCCGGGTTTCCGGTGATTTCAATGACGCTTCCAATCACCTTGTCCACGCCGGTGGCGGCGAAGAAGACCGCGCCGGTGGCGGTTCCACCGGGTGCGCCGTCTACGGTGATGCTGCTGCCTTGCAGGGTGTAGGGGATGGGGAACAGGCCGCCGACACCGGTGGCGTTTGCCGACGATCCCACCTCGACAGCCGTCTTGTTGAGTACCGCCGAGACGCTGCCACCAACGAGCTCGACGCCCAGGTTGAGCGAATCGGCGACGGCGATGCTGCTGGCCGTCTTCACCAGGCACTGGTCCAGGGTTCGCACCCCGTCGCCCGCCAGCCGCACCCCGGCGATTTGGAAGTGTGAACCGTCGGTGACCTCGATCTCGAACCGTCGCAGTGTCGTCTCGGACCCGGTCGGTCCGCTCACGGCAGCGCCAACGGAGGCGGGCGACGGCACCCGCGTATAGCCCACAGGATCCCAGTCGCACCCAGGATCGAGGCCACCCTCGACGAGGAAGTTGTCGGGCTGAAGGGTCGAGGTGAGGTCCAGCGCCTCCGCGGGCAGGTCGCCGGTCGACACGAAGATCGTGGCCTCGGCCTGGCCCTGCACCGCAGTCAGGGCCTCAGTCAGGGTCTGGAACGGCGTATCGGGCTGGCCGTCACCGGGGTCCGGGGCGTCGATGTGAACATACACCGCGCCTGGGACGATGCCGCCGCCGTTGCAGTCGTTGTCGACGCCGTCGCCACAGACCTCGCTGGCCCCTGGGTTGATGGTCGGGTCGGCGTCGTTGCAGTCCACGATGTCCAGACATCCGTCGCCGTCCAGATCGAAGTCCCCCGTACCGCCCACCTGGCTGGCCGGGCAGGCCTGGTCGCCACCGTCGCAGACGCCATCGAAGTCGCCGTCGACGGCGAAGGGATACTCACAGCGGCCGCCGGTCCCGCAGACCGCGCCTGTCGTGCACGGATCACCGTCCACCGCGCAGTCGGCCACGTCGGTGCAGGTCAGGATCTCGTCGGGACCGACGTCCCACGTGCCCGCAGCGCCCCGCGGCTCACCGCCAAAGTCACTTGCCCACAACGCCGACAGGTCGGGCAGCCCGCCGCCCAGGAGGACCGCCATGTCAGCGGCCGCATCGATGCAGCCAACGGCGTTGTCGAGACGCACCGACGCGGACAGGTCACACTTGGCGTCGATCGTGCCGACCTCGTTCAGGGTTCCCTGACCGCCCACCGCAATGCCCGGTTGATCGACCCTATACGCGAAGATCGCGTTGTTTCGGGCCTCCACGGTCCCACCGGCGATGGCTCCGAAGATGCCGTAGGCGTCGTTGGCGGCCGTGCCGGCTTCGGCGTGGATGATGCTGTTGGCCACCCAGTGGGGGCCGTCTGGGCTGGCGAATCGGATGCCGTTGGCGATAGACGGAGCGCCCTCCGAGCCATAGGCCGCGATGAAGCTGTGCACCGCGGTCAGAATGCCGCCATCGACGCTGACGCCGATGACCGGCCCGGCGTCCCCGGTCGCGATCACGACCGAGTCCACAAGCTTCAGGTGGCCGGACTGAACCCGCGCGGCTGCACCTCCGGCGTCAGTGACAAAGATGGCGCCATCCACGGTGACGTCAGGAGAACCACCGGAGTTGAGCTGAATGGCACTGCTGGTGGGTACCTGGTTGCCGCTGAAGCGGCCTCCAGTGATGTTCACGACCGAGTCCCCCCCGATGAGAAGACCCGCGTTCGCCGAGGCTCCGTCGGGGGCCGCAACCCGAACATTGTCGAGGGTGAGCACCGCGGCTCCGGATACCACGATACCAGCGAACCCATTGGTCTTCACGACCGCGGCTCCGTCGCGAATGGTCAAGGTGGCGTTCGAGACGAAGGCCGCGGGGTCGTCCGAGGGTGAGACCAGGAGCGCGTCCTGGACGTCTACCGAGCCCCCAGACACCGAGAGCCCGCCGCTGAGGAGGAACTGCGTCCGCCCCGAGCCGAGCCCCCACTCGCAGCCCGGTCGGCGGCCGCCCTTGATGACCACATCTCCACCTGCCACGAAGACACCCCCGCCCACGTTGTCGGTGATGGTGCCCTCGGCAGCGATGATGGTTCCTCCGGAGCTCTCCACCGCCAGTCGGGCCTGACCAAGCGTCGCCCAAGGTTGAGAGGCGGTCCCCAGCCCGGTCGTGTCATCCCCGTCGGGCGCGATGTAGACCACGGTGCCGGTGGGAATCTGCGCGTTGCAGTCGTTGATGACCCCGTCCCCACACACTTCGGCCGCGCCCGGCGCCACGGTCTCGTCGAAGGGCGCGCAGTCGTCGCCGTCGACAACCCCGTCGTTGTCGTCGTCGGGGTCGACGTTGTTGCAGATGCCGTCCTGGTCATTGTCCTCGCAGATGCCGATGTTCTGGCTCGGGCCAATGTCCCAGGTGCCGTCCTGAGGCCGGGTGTTGCCCTGGAAATCCAGCAGCAGGTCGGACTCAGGGCCCACCTGGGCGGTGGGGTCGATCCCCGCGTCCAGGCACGGGCCGCCAAGGTTGTAGGTCGGGATGCCCTCGACGAAGGGACACGCGGCGACGAGCGAGGACGCCGAGACCGTGAACCCCGTGGAGTGACCGGCAACGTCGAGGCCAAACGCATTGGCGGCCGTGTTCAGGCTCCCCCCCTGACCGGTGTCGAGGCTCACACCGTAACTGCTGAGGGAGGCAGGTCCCACGTCCACGATGGTGTTCAGCAGGTGGTAGCTCCCGCCAGCGCTGGTCGCCAGGTCGAGCCCATAGGCATCGGTCTGCGCGTTGACAACGAGCGCGCTGTTGACGACATGGGCAAGACTGCCGGTCGTGAACCGCACCCCCGTCGCGGTCGACACGCCCGACGCGTCGATGACGGCCGAGATAACCCACAGCTGGCCTTCGGCATCGATGCCCGTGGCCTCGTCGGCATTGCTCAGCAGGAGTGCAGTTCGAACGACCCGAACCACATCGCTCCCGGAATAGGAGACTCCCACCTGGGTCTGAGCACCGTCGAGCGACAGGGTGCTGTCCTCGACGGTGACCGACGCTGCGAGCGGGGCGTTCACCCCGATGAGCTCAGGAGTCCCCGTGGTCTGGCCGTCGAGGCGTACATGGCGGAGTGCGATGGAGGCAGCGACGCCCACCTCGACCACCGAAGCGGTCGCGGCCGGGGACACGAGGTCCAGGCGCAGCCACTCCAGGGTGACGGTGACGCCCGCCGCCACATGTGCGGTCGCGGCGCTACCATCGGGGGCCTGGACGACCGTCGGCTCCACGGGTGCTGAGAACGGCTGGAAATCACAGGCTTCGAACCCACCCCGCAGGGTCACGTCCCGGTCCAGCTGGAGCGCCTCCACGTAGGTGCCGCCCGCCACCAGGATAGTTCCGTTGTCCGGCGCGGCGGTCAGCGCTGCCCCGATGGTGGTGAAGGGGCGACTCGGGCTGCCGTCGGCAACCGCTGGGTCTGCATCGTCATCCACGTAGAGCGTGTTTGCGGGAGGCGCACTGGTGGTGCAGCTGGCGTCGTCGGCGTATCCGTCACATGCACCGGGCTGCACGGTCGGATCGGTGTCGTCACAGTCGGTGCCCCCTACCAGGGACGCATCGGCAGCGCCATCGCCATCGGCATCCTCGTCTTGGCTATCGCACAGCCCGTCCCCATCGAGGTCGGCTTCGACGACCGGGTAGACGCACGTTCCCAGGACGCAGGCGTCCACGGTGCAGGTGTCGCCATCGTTGCAGTCGGCGAGGTCGGCACAACCGGCACCACGTGCCTCGTCGGTGCCGATGTCCGGGCTACCGTCCTCCCTCGCCTCGCCGCCGCGATCCACGGCCAGCCCGGGATGGCCCAGCTCGGGGACCACCAGCGTCGGGTCCACGCCAAGGTCCTTGCAGGCGGGCACCAACGACCAGGGGGCAGCCAGCGGCGCGCAGCCAAGCTGATAGTTGTTCCATGCGTCCGGCCCCTGGGCGTTGACCTCCGCCAAGGTCAACGGGTTGCCCGCCCGCACGGCCGGGCTCGCCGAGCCGGCGAGGGAGAAGTCGTTGCCGGCAAGCACTGGCCAGGCGAGACCGTCGGCCAGGTTCACACCGATGACGTCGGGGCCCGTGGCGCGCAGGTCCAACAAGGAGTTGAGGACCCGGACATCGCCGGCACCCGAGCTGACATCGATGCCGACCGTGATGCCGGCTGCTCCCCCCGGCCGAAGCAGGCTATGGGCCACGGTCAGCTGGCCGGCACCCGCGGACGTGATGGCGCGCGTCGCACTCGTCCCACCGTCCAGCGTGATCACGCTGTTGACCAGCGTTGCCGCGCCGGACTGAAGCTCCACTCCCAGCTGCTCGCTGGAAGACGTCGCGTCGATGAGGCAATTGCCACAGGTGAAGTCACCACCCTGAACCGACACCGCCGTCGCCGTCGACGAGCCGGTCGCGCGGATGGTGATGAAGCTGGCGTCGAGTACAGACGATACGGGCAATCGCACCACCGGGCCGTTGCCGGTCCCGGTGATGACGGTGGCCGGCAGTTCCAGGTCCTGGCTGTCGAAGTGGCATGGCTCCCACCCGCCCTCGACGACGACGGTGCCGGTTGGCACGGTGATGTCCTCGGTGTAGGTGCCCTTTGCGACCAGGACGCGGCGGCCGGCGGCGTTGGCGATGCCGGCGGCGAAGGACGTGTAGGGATCGGTGGCGGTGCCTGATCCAGGCGCCGTTCCCGCCGCTGATACGTAGACTACGGCGCTCGGGTCGTGGGGGCTGTTGGCGCCGCAAGACGCGCAATCTTCGTCGGTGACGCCGTCACAGTTGTCATCGACGCCGTCGCACGTGTCGTCGGGCCCGAACCCAGTGACCCCGCTGTAGTCGCAGCGGGGCCCCTCGGCGGTGCAGTTCAACACGACCTCGGCGGGAGCGGCTGCACACGGCCCGCTCAGGGGGAACCCGCAGTGGGCGCTCACATGCTCGGGCGAGGTGTCGTCGACCGCGTCTTCGGGGTCGAGCTCGTTGGGGATGCAATCGCCGTCGCCGGTGCTGAAGAGCGACGACTCGGCGGCGTCGATGAGGTCATCGCCGTCAACGTTCGACGGGGTGCTGTCGATGGTGGTGGCGGCCCCGTATTCCTCGGTGTCCGACTTGCCGTCACCGTCGCTGTCGGTCTGCAGGGGCTCGGTTCCAAAGAAGATCTCGACGACGTTGGCGATGCCGTCACCATCGGCGTCGCCGTTGGGCTCGAGGCAGCGACCAAAGCACAGGCCGCTGGCGCATTGGTCGTCGACGGCGCAGCTGTCACCGATCTGGCGCTTGTCATCGGGACAGGCGGCAAGGGTGAGCACGAGCGTGAGCAACGCTGGCCTGATGACCGAAGGGCGTGACGAGGTCATGGTCTCTCCGCAGGGACGAGTCCCGAGAGCCTACCTGTCTCCACAACTCAGCGCATGTCGGGCGCCCAGGCGTGAACGAAGTGCTGCACGGTGTCCGCGACGAACGCGTCCATCTCGAGGGGGCGGTAGCGCGTTCCGTCGAGCTCGTCCTGATGCAGCAGCGCAAGGACGAGCGGCCCCAGCAACTGCAGCGCGGCGAAGCGGGCGTTGCCAGGCCGCATGTCGCCACGCTCCTGGTGGTCGCGAAGTCGGGCCTCCAACGCCAACACCATGGGCTCCACAAGCCCGTCGAGGAAGGCTGCGCCTCGCTGTTCCTGCCCCAGAGACAATCGCATGCCGTTGCGCATGGCGTGGCCGAGCCCGAAGCGCCAACCCTCCAGAAGGTGCGCGACGAAGCCCGCAACCGAGGCCTCGAGCCCGGCACCATCGGCTATCCGAGCTGCGGCCTGATGGTCGGCGCCGCGCTGATTGAAGCGCGCCCAGCCAGCGGCCAAGGCGCCGTCGAAGTCACCGAAGTAGTGGCGCAGCGTCGGAACGCTCACCTCGCAGGCCTGGGCCAGCGCGCGCATGCTCTCGGTGGGCGGTGTGGGGCTCAGGAACAGGTCGGCGATACGCCCCGCCAGCGCGGCGCGCCGCTCGGCATGTCCTTCGTTCTTGCTGCCTTTGGGCCGTGCCAACCACCATCTCCGAGTTTTTTATCCCATTCAGAATATTTCCGATTGCCTCCGCGGACAAGGGTGCCCATTAATATCCCACCCGAGATACAAAACCTGGAGCACCTCCGATGAGCCTGATGAACCTCCCCGAAGCCTGGTACGTCGTCGCCTCGAGTCGCGAGCTCAGGTCCAAACCGTTGCGCCTCAAGCGGTTCGGCCGCTGGCTGGCGCTCTGGCGCAGCGAGGAGGGCGTCCATCTGGTGGACGACCGTTGCCCTCATCGGGGGGCCTCATTGGCTGCTGGCAAGGTTCGGAATGGCTGCCTCGAGTGCCCGTTCCATGGCTTCTTGTTCGCTGGCGATGGCAGCTGCACCGCGATCCCCGCCAACGCGCCCGGAGCCAAGATTCCCAAGGCGATGCGGGTGGACACCTGGCGCGTGGTCGAGCGTCACGGTTTCATCTGGGCGTGGGTTGGCGAAGCGCGGGAGACCTACCCGGAGATCCCGTTCTTCCACCAGCTCGAGGCCGAGGGCTACCACATGTCCGAGCTGACCGAGGACTGGGACGCCCACTGGACTCGGACCGTCGAGAACCAGCTGGACTTCGCCCACCTGCCATTCGTTCATAAGTCCACCATCGGCATGGGCATCGACCCTGGGGCGCCCATCCATGTGCACACCGAATGCAGCGATGACGGCATTCAGGTCTGGATGAGTACCGACCAGTCCTTCGAGGGCCGACCGGACGAGCCACCTTTCCTGGAGATGCTGATGCCCATCCTGTGGCGCAACCGCATCGGGGCCCGAACCTATGGCTTCCTGGCCTACGTCCCGGTGGACGAGGAGACCACGCGGCTCTACCTGCGCTGGTACCAGAAGCTGGTCACAGTGCCGGTCATCGCCGGCGTGTTCGCAGCCTTGTCGAACCTGCTCAACCGGAAGGTCCTCGCACAGGATCGCCGGGTGGTGGAGTCGCAGCTGCCCAAGGCGAGCGCGCTCCGAGGGGGCAATGAGATCCTGGTGCCGTCGGACCGCCCCATCGTCGAGTTCCGGCGTTGGCTCGAGCGATCTCAGCCCAGCTTCGATGATGGCAAGGTGCGTCGTCTTCAGGCCTGACGTGGTGCACGCGACCCAGGCCTCATGTGGCGAGCACCATGCCTCCGGCCCAAAGGCTGGTGAAGGCCAACTCGCTGAGCCCCGCAGCCTTCAAGCTCGGGTCGCCTTTGCGCAGAAGCGCGGGAGCAGCGAACGCGCGCACCACCAGGGGGGCGAAGGCCAGCCATAGCCAGGAGCTGCCGCCAACGATGGTGTTGGCCACCACAGCAGCACCCACCGCGGCGTGCAGTACCAGCGACTCGACGGCCAGCCGACCTGCCTGAAACGGCCCCCGTTTGCGGGCCAGCCGCGCCCGCAGGAGTGCGCGCACGTGGAACGTGCTGCCAACGAACATCACCGCTGCCGCGCCCCACACCCACGACCACTCGACCGGCGGGCTGCCGGCCACCATGGCGCCGGCCACTCCGCTGCAGCACAGCACGGCGACGGTCAGCGTCTCGAAGGCCAGGTGCCGATGCGCCCTGGGCCCCGCCTTGCGTATCCGCGCGACATGAGCAACCAGATAGACCAGCGAGCCGGCTACCAGCCAGAGCAACTCCCAGTGGCCCGCGACGAGCAGCGGCACTCCTCCGGCGGCGGCCACGCCAGCGGACACCAGGAACGCCCTCCAACCAGGGACTGCCCGATCCCGCGTGAACCTCTGCACCAGGACGTCCTGCGCGACGAACACGCCCAGCAGCGCGACCAGCAGCGCGCCCCACTCCCAGGCCGCCGCCGACCCGCGCGCCAGACCGACCACAGCGGGCACCAGGACCATCGCCCAGGCGCCATGTTCCCGGGGCAGCGGAAGATTGCGATTCAAGGCGCGGAGCATACCTCAGCGCCTGTCAGGTGGCCTGGCCGGTCGGATGCTGGATGCGGACCAGGCGAATCGGTCCATGGGTGACGAACAGGGTGTCCCACCACTCGCCGCCCTCCCAGACGTAGCGTAGCTGGAGCGCGCCCGGTGCCTCCATCAGGTCGCGGACCTGGGCGATGTCTACACGCTGCGGTTCGGCGGCGTGCTGCCTCGCGCCGGACTTCACGACCGCGGTCAGCCGCTCGACGTGCTGCAGGTCCGCCAGATAGGCCTCCAGCTCTGCCGGTCCGAGCTGTGCCTCGAGAACCTGAGGAAGAGTCATCTCGCCACCTGCCGGGGCAGAATCATGATGGCCCGCGCCGGGGCCGGACACACGGCCGCGCACACACCGCAGCCCGTACAGGCGGCCGGGTCGATCCGTGGCACGCGGCCAGGCTCGGTCGTGATCACCCACGGCACCGGACACCGTTCGCTGCACGTCCAGCAGCCACCCCGCGGCGCCAGACAGTCCAGCGGCCTGATCTGCGCGGTCCCCATCTTGGCTGACCGTTCGGACGACAACGCCTCGGTCGGACATGCAGCCGCGCAGGGCACGTCCTGGCACATCAGGCAGGGGGCCGTGTAGGGGTCGAACGTTGGCGTCCCTGCGGCGCCCCGCATCCGCGCGTGGGCGGGGTGGAGCACGCCATGGGGACAGGCCTTGGCGCAGTCACCGCACCGGGTGCACGCCGCGAGGAACTCCGCCTCGGGCAGGGCGCCCGGCGGACGCAAGACGGGTATCGGAGGACGCTTGGGCGCCGGCGGTGTGGCAGCCGGCGCGTCCTGTTGCTGAGGCACGGCCCGCTCCCGCAGGAAGCGGAACATGCCTCGGCGGGATACCCGGTCGCTCATGGGGCGGTCCCCAGGGTCGGTCCCGGTGGCGCCGCGATGTGCCCGCGCTGCTCGAGCGTCGCCGACGGCGCGTGACACTGGGTGCAGGACTGACGCTCGGGGTGCGTCGTGCGCAACCCTGGCATGCCCATCGGTCCGTGACAGCTGTTGCAACTCTCGCGCATGAAGGTGCCGTGGGGCATCACCGGCGGCGCACCGGGCCACGCCCGCGCCCCCCCATCACCCGCCGGGACGCTTCCGCGGAAACCGTTCGGCACCTCCGCCAGCGGACTGGTCGGCGCCATCTCGTTGCCTTCGGGCGCATGGCACTGGGTGCAGTTGCGATAGGTTGGATGCGACATTACGGGTGCCAGGATGCCATCGATCTTGAGTCCCTGACCGTGACAGGCCAGGCAGCTGTTGGCACTCCGCTGGTCGATGCGGTGAGGGATGGTCGGCGGCGCTCCGTCGAAGGCGCGACGCTGGGCCCGTTGGTCCAACGCCTCGCGCTTGCGTTCCAGGCGCCCCTCAGCCACCTCCGGCGGGTGCACGAACTGCAGCTGGTTCAGATGGCTGCTCCAGCCCGAGTTGGGGCCCAGCTTGGCCGCATCGAGTTGACCGTAAGCCACAGCGTTTTCCGCACTCGTGGGTGCGGTCGCCGCCGCGTTCGCCGTCGAGACCTGCCAGCGCTGCGCCTCCTGGGTCTGCGCCGCGGTGTTGTGGAAAATCTCCACCGCCGAAGCGACCAGCGCCACCGCGACCGCGAGCACGGCAATGACATGCAACACCCGGGTGCCGCCGCCTCCCTGCGCGTCGGTGTAGTCGGTGCTCATGTCAGCCTCCCTTCGAGGTCCGCGTGTTCAGCGGGACGATCCGCGCCGCGCACTTCTTGTAGTCGGGCTGCTTGCTGAACGGGTCGTGGGCGTCCAGCGTCAGGCCGTTGATGAGGCGCGACTCGTCGAAGAACGGCACGAACACGTTCCCCGGCTTGGGGGCGCCGCGACCGTTGATCCAGACGACCAGCTCCATGCTGCCCCGGCGCGTCTCGAGCTTCACCTGGTCGCCGTTGGCGATGGCGAGGCGCCGCGCGTCGTCCGGATGGACCTCGATGTAGGCGCCGGGCATGGCCCGCCGAAGCTGCGGGATCCGCATCGTCATGCTGCCGGTGTGCCAGTGCTCCAGCACGCGGCCCGTGCACAGCCACAGCGGGTAGTCCTTGTCGGGCACCTCGGGCGGCGCCACGTAGGGCCGGAACCATACCAGCGCGCGCCCGTCCTTGGTCCGCGAGTGGTAGAAGTCGTACTCCGAGCCCTTCTTGACGTACGGGTCATCGAACTCACTGAAGCGGAAGCGGGTCTCGCGCCACGAGCCGTCCTTCTGCTGGACCACGGGCCAGCGGAGCCCGCGCGTCTTCACGTACTCGTCGTACGGCGCCAGGTCCTTGTGCTTCATCCGTGCAAACGGGCGGTACTCCTCGAACAGATGCTTGTCGACGTTGACCGTGTAGTAGTTCTCCCACTTCCAGGTCTCGACGACCTTTCCGGCGTCGTCCTTGGTCTCGAAGATGAAGCGACCGTCTTTGTCCTTCATCCCTTCGACGCCCATCTCGAACAGCCGGTGAGCGACCGCGATGACCTGCCAGACGTCGTCGCGGGCCTGACCGGGAGGCTCGACCATCTTGAACCACTGCTGGGTGCGGCGTTCGGAGTTGCCGAAGATGCCGTTCTTCTCGACCCACATGGCCGACGGCAGCACCAGGTCGGCGATGCGCGTGGTCGCCGTGGGATAGACGTCGCTGACCACCAGGAACTTGTCCGCCAGCGCTTTGTCGCGCTCCTTCGGATTGAACAGCTTGTGCAGGTTGGGCAGCGTCTGCCCGGGGTTGGTCACCTGCACCCAGATGGTCGAGATGTCGCCGCCCTTGGCCGTCGGCGTGCAGAACTTCTCCCACATCTTCAGGGTATGCGCGCCCGGCTTGGGGTTGATGCGGCCCTTCGGAAGGTTCCAGAAGCCCTCGCACTGCTCCCGGTGCTTGGCGTTCTTGACGATGCGGCCGCCCGGCAGGGCGTGCGCCAGGGTCCCGACTTCGCGAGCCGTGCCGCAGGCCGACGGCTGTCCGGTCAGCGACGTCGGCGAGTCGCCGGGGGTCCCGAAGTGACCGCTGAGCAGGTGGATGCCATGAATCAGGTTGTTCATGGCGGTGCCCTGGGTGTGCTGATTGACGCCCATGCACCAGAGGCTGGTGATCTTGATGTCGCGGCGTCCGAACAGGTCGCCCAGCAGCTTGATGTCTTCGACCTTCAGGCCCGACACCTTGGCGACGTACTCCGGCGTGTAGGGCTCGAGGGCCTTCTTGTAGGCCTCGAAGGTGATGGGCTTGCCGAACAGCGACGGCGGGCTGGTGTCGCCCTGGAAGTTGACGTGCTTTTCGACGAACGTCTTGTCGTAGGTGCCGTTCTTGATGAGCAGGTGAGCGATGCCGTTGGCGATGGCCAGGTCGCTGTGGGGGTTGAACGGCAGGTAGTGGTCGCAGTGCTCGGTGGTCCGGGTGCGCCGGGTGCCGATGTCGATGAGGGTGATCTTCTCACCCTTGGAGCGGCGGTCGACCACGCGCGAGAAGAGCACCGGGTGCATCTCGGCGGGGTTGTTGCCCCACATGATGAGGACGTCGCAGGCGTCCAGGTCCTGATAGCAGCCCGCGGGCTCGTCGACGCCGTACGTGCTCAGGAACCCGGTGACGGCCGAGGCCATGCACAGCCGCGCGTTGGGGTCGATGTTGTTGTTGGACAGGCCGCCTTTCATGAGCTTCTGACAGGCGTAGCCCTCGGGGATGGTCCATTGGCCCGAGCCGTAGATGGCGAAGGTCTTGGGCGACGCCTTGATGCGCTTGGCCAGCACGTCCAGCGCCTCGTCCCAGGAGACCGGCACCTGCTTGCCGTTCTTGCGCAGCAGGGGCTGGGTCAGGCGGTCCTTGCCGTACATGGCCAGGGGCACGTGGTAGCCCTTGACGCACAGCAGCCCCTTGTTGACGGCGGCCTTGGCGTCGCCGCGCACGCCGACGACCCGGTTCTTGGCCTTGTCCACCAGGACGTTGACGTGGCAGCCGGTGCCGCAGAAGCGACACGGCGCCTTGTGCCAGGTCGTGGGCGAGGCGGCCTCCGCGGCGACGGCGTCGGTCGCCGCCATAGCGCCGTCGAGGTCCCCTGCGGCGGCGGCCACGGCGGCCGTCAATGCGGTGTTGCGAATGAACTCGCGCCTGGACTGGGTCATGGGTCTCTCCGTGGGTCCGACGACGAGCTGGCGTCGCTGGGTTCTTGGGCGTCGGTGTGGATGTGGTGGAAGACGAGGTGGACCATGGCGACGCCGGGGTGGGCGTTGAGCTCCTTCCAGAAGGCGCGCTCGGCGTCTCGGTCGGGGTGTTCGGTGGCGATGGGGAGGCGAAGGCTCTGCCGCGCGTCACCCACGTCAACCCCGGGTTCGTTGAGGAGCCAGCGAAGCAGGTCGCGCCGTGCTACGGGGTCATCGGGCCGCAGCACCACGACCATCGACGAGGTCCGCTGCGTGGTCTCGTTCATGCCGACTCCTCGGCCGCCGCGGGCGACGCGGGTGCGTCCGGAGCCTGGTAGCGGTGTCGTCCGGTGAGCACCGGAATGGCGACCTTCAGCCCGATGGTGACGATCATGAGCCCGAAGGCCCAGACGCCCAGCGTGACCTTCCACTCGGTGCTGCTCGGGGTGTACTCGACCACCTCGTGCAACGTGCTCGGGATGAAGCCGGGCACGATGAGCCCCATGCCCTTCTCGATCCACACAGCGACGAACGCCAGTGAGCACGTGAGCATGAGCAGCCGCGGCTGGTCGATGGTCTTGGGTCTCAGCAGCAGCACCGCCGCGACGATGTTCAGGATGAGGCTGGTCCAGGTCCACGGGACCAGCGCCGTCTTGCCGTCGAGACCGAAGAAGAGGTACTCGGCCGCCGCCGTGTGGGACCCGCCGGTGTAGAACTCGGTGAAGAGCTCGCTGACCAGCATGAACAGGTTCACCACGACCGTGATCCGCATGATGTTCACCAGCGTCTTCACGGCCTGCATCGGGACCTTGAAGCTGCTGAAGCGCTTGATGCCGAACAGCAGGATGATGATGAACGCGGGGCCTGTGACGAAGGCCGAGGCCAGGAATCGCGGCGCCAACAAGGCCGAGTTCCAGAACGGACGTCCGCCCAGGCCGCCGTACAAGAAGGCCGTCACGGTGTGGATGCTGATGGCCCACACGATGGAGAGCATGACGAAGGGGATGTACCAGCGGCGGTCGGGCTTGCGGCCGGTGAACTTCACGTACAGCAGGTAGCCCACGACGTGCAGATTCAGCAGCAGGTAGCCGTTGAGCACGATGACGTCCCAGGTGAGCATCGACATCGGCCAGTTGAACATCCCGACGATGGGCAGCATGTGCCAGATGCGCTCGGGGCGGCCCAGGTCGACCGTGACGAACCCCAGCGCCATGAGGATGGACGCGATGGCCAGGATCTCGCCGACGATGACCACGTCGTGCATGTCGCGGTCGCGGTAGAGGTAGGCGGGGATGACCATCATCACGCCACCGGCGGCGAGGCCGACGACGAACGTGAAGTTGGCGATGTAGAGCCCCCAGCTGACGTGGTCGCTCATGTTGGTGGCGACCATGCCGCCGGAGACCTGGTGGGCCCACGCGTTGACGCCGACCAGGAAGACGGCGGTCAGGGCGAACATCCAGGCGTAGAAGAGTTTGCTGCCGTCGGTGGCGGCCGAGAGCGCGCGCCACAGGAAGCGTGGGTACGCGCTCCAGAAGCTCTTCGGCTGGGCAGGCACCTGCCCGGGGGTCACGTCGGTGGCCATCGTGTGACTCCTAGTGGTCGAAGAAGTAGAAGAAGTTGGGCTTGGTCCCCAGGTCCTCCTTGAGGACGAAGACCCGCTTGTTCTCGAGCACCCAGCGAATCTCGCTGTTGGGATCGAGCAGGTTGCCGAACACCCGGGCGCCCGTGGGGCAGGCCTCCAGGCACGCCGGCAGGCGGCCCTTGCGGGTGCGGTGCAGACAGAACGTGCACTTCTCCATCACGCCCTGGGGACGGATGCGGTTGCTCAGGTAGGCCTGGTCGGGGTTGACCTCATCGGCCGGAATCTCGGGCTTGTGCCAGTTGAAGCGCCGAGCGTGGTAGGGGCACGCGGCCTCGCAGTAGCGGCAGCCGATGCACCAGTTGTAGTCGACGACCACGATGCCGTCGTCTTCCTTCCAGGTGGCTTTGACGGGGCAGACCGTCACGCAGGGGGCGTTGTCGCACTGCTGGCACTGGACCGGCAGGTAGAACTTCCCCGGCGCCGGCACCGCGTGGTCGTAGTGGGGGTTGCCGTGCTCGAGGTCCAGCGAACCCTTGTCCATCTCGAGGACGCGGATGTAGGAATTGCGCGTCTTGCGGTCGTGGTTGTTCTCCACGTGGCAGGCCTCGACGCACTTTCGGCAGCCGATGCAGATGCTGAGGTTCAGCGCGTAGCCGAACTTGACGCCGGGCGTGGGCTTGACGTCCTCGACGGTGACGTCAGCGCCGTAATCGCGCTTCGTGTCGGCCTGGATGCGCTCCAGCGTGGCCTTCATCTCGTCGGGGGTGAGCTCGGTGTAGTGCTTCTGCAGGTACTCGTCGGCGCTCATGTCGCCGGCCCAGCTGTAGAGCGGCTCGATGGCCTTGGCGAAGGCGGCGGCGCCGAGGGTCGCGGCGCCCAGCTTCATCGCCGTGCGCCGCGTGAAGCCTCCGGCCTTGTCCAGCCCCACATCAGGAGGTCGTTCGGTCATGTCAGTGTCCTCCGGTGCCGGGTCGGGCGAAGCGGTCGATGGGTCCGGGTGCGGGGTGCACCGACGGGAAGGCCGGCGCATGCGGGTCGTGGCAGGTGGTGCAGCCGTTGCGGGTGCGCGGGCCGCGGTGGAGGTCCCAGTACCCGCGCATGCCGCCGTGGGCGCCGTTGTCGTAGTCGCGGACCTGGGGCCCGTGGCACTGCCGACACAGGGTCTTCACCTCGGAGAACGCCACCGGCGTCATGTCCGCCAGGCGGAGGCGGTCGTAGTCCGACGAGTCGTGGCACGACAGGCAGGTCAGGTCCCCGTGCTTGGTCTTGAGCCCCTGGTGGAACTGGTCCAGGGTCGCGCCGTCGCGGCGCGTCGGGTCGGCCGCGCGGACGCTGTGGCACGAGCTACAGGCCAGGGCGATGGGCTTGCCGGAGGGGTCCAGCTTGTCGGTGGGAACCGTCGGCGGCCCGCTCGGCCCGAGGATGGTGACCTCGTGCAGGGCGCCGGTGGGGGCCGGAGCCTGGGCCTCGGGGCCCGACTTCGCCTTGCTCGACGAGCACCCGGCGGTGGTCAGCGCGACCACCGCCAGGGCGAGCGGCAGGATGGCACAAGAGCGCATCGGGGAACTCCCTAGAAGTCGGCCTGGACCGAGGTGAACACCCCAACGTCCGGGTCGTCGTTGCCGCCGAGGCGGTTGATGAGCGCCGTCTGGGGCAGCATGGTGAAGACGCCTACAAAGAAGCTGAGGCCCTTGACGGGCTTGACCTGGGTGTAGAAGTCGACACCCCAGCCCCAGGCGGAGGGCCCGCCCTGCGGGTTGGCCACCAGCATGTGGTGGACGTCGAGGCCGAGGGTCAGCATCTTGGTGGGGTTGAAGCGGGACTTCAGCGCCAGGTCGACGAGGCCCTTGCCCTGGGTCTGCACCGGCAGGTTCAAGAAGAAGTCCGAGCGGCCGTAGAACTTGTGGTTGGTCCCAAACAGGGTGTCGAAGGAGCGGCGCGACGCGGTCAGCGGGTTACTCCCTCCGGAGACGTGGTCGGCCCAGAACTCGATGAGGATGCCGGGGTCGGAGAACTTGATGCCGACACGCGCGGCCAGGAGGAAGGCCGACAGGTCCTGTCCGGCGATGTCACCGCCCTGGAAGAAGCCTTCGAGGCGATAGCGGAACGGACCGAATTGGGCCGCGTGCCGCATGCCGAGGGTGTAGCGTGTCCGCTCGAGCGCCTCGTGAAGGTCCACGATGGCCGTCACCGACACATCAGCGTGGTCCGAGCCCTCCGACAGCAGGCGGTAGCGCGCGTTGAACGCCACCACCTGGGCGTCCGTCTTATTGGGGTTGGTGGGCGGCCCCGGGATGATGCTGTCGCTGTCGATGGTCAGCGCCACGAAGGTGTCGATGAACAAGGACTTGTCGTACTCGAACATGATCCGCACGGCGTCGAAGCTGCGGGCCTGCGGGGTCCACGCCACAGCGCCGATGAGCCGCTGGCCTTCGACATTGATCTCCTGACGACCTACACGGAAGCGGAGTTTTGCGACGTCCGAGCCAGGCAACGCGTTCAGCGTGATGTAAGCCTGATGCACGTCGAGACCGTTGGCGGAGTAGTCGCCGAGGGTGTTGGCCTCTTCGCCCCAGACCCGCACGTCCTGCAGCTGGAAGAACGCGCTGCCCCATTCGAAGGGGGTCGCGCTCATCGTGACGCGCGCGCGGTTCTCGACGTAGGCAAGCGGCGGATTCGAGAGGTCACCGTCGCGGCCTTCGAGGTAGATGAAGCGGGTGCGGTTGTGCAGGCCGATCTTGAAGACGTCGTTGATCTCCAGGGCCTGGGCTGATGTCGGCACCAACAATGAAAGCATCGTCGCAGCGGCAGTCAGGGTCGCGACGAACACTCGGGCATGACGTTCCACGGGTAGCTCCTTGGTCGCGCCACCCAGGTGCAAGCCACGAGCCACGCCATAAGGAACTGAAAACAATGGCAGTTGAGGTCCAGCGTGGTCCTGATGACAACCAAGGTTCGTTGTCACATTGACTACGTGTGGTCATCGAGACACAGTGGGCGCCGATGGGCACCTTTCCTTCACCACCCCTTCTGGATATCGCTCTGGACCTGGGGGTGAACATGGCCGCTCAGGACCGCTACCGGCGGCTTCTGGAGGGCGTACGTCGGGCCATTCCCTGCGACGCAGCTGCCCTGATGCGGCTGGAGGGGCAAGACCTGGTCCCGGTGGCCTGCGCCGGCCTTCGGGCCGATGTCATGGGGAGGCGATTCTCCATCGCCGACCACCCGCGCCTGAAGATGTTCGTCGGCTCGGATGGCCCCGTGCGGTTCAAGGACAGCAGGCTCCCCGACCCGTTCGACGGGCTGATGGAGGTCGACGCGGACGCCGACCTCTCCGTCCACGCCTGCCTCGGCGTACCGCTTTACCTCGACGGAGCCGTCATCGGCGTCCTGTCGGCGGATGCGCTGCAGGCGGACGCCTTCGACGGCATCGACGACGAGACCATCGCAGCGCTCGGTGCTCTGGCGGCCGCGGCGATGCACACCGCGCGCCTGCTGAGCACGCTTCAGGAGGCCTGCCGACGAACGGGCCTGGCGGCACGGGAGCTGCGGGCGGAAGTGGAGCAGCTCGCCGGCGGTGAGCTGCTTGGGCGTAGCGAGGCGATGACCGCGTTGAAAAGCGACATCGAGCTTTGCGCGGGTTCGGAGCTGACCGTCTTGATCACCGGCGAGACGGGCGTCGGCAAGGAGCTCGTCGCCCGGGAGCTGCACCGCCTGTCGGCGCGGGCCCACAAGCCCCTGGTCTACGTCAACTGCGCGGCGCTGACCGAGTCGCTGGCGGAGAGCGAGCTGTTTGGCCACGTCCGAGGCGCCTTCAGTGGCGCCGAGCAACACCGCGCGGGCCGCATCGAGGCAGCCGATGGAGGCTCCGTGCTGCTCGACGAGGTGGGTGAGCTCCCCCTCTCCATACAGCCGAAGCTGCTCCGCTTTCTGCAGGAAGGAGAGCTCCAACGGGTGGGCTCCGACACCCCGGTACGCGCCAACGTGCGCATCATCGCGGCGACGAACCGCCAGCTCGAGGATGAGGTGGCGGCTGGGCGGTTCCGGCTCGACCTGTACCACCGGCTGGCCGTCTTCCCCATCGAGGTCCCGCCACTGAGAGACCGCGCCCAGGACATCGACACCCTGGCAGGGCACTTCGCTGAGCGGGCGCGCAAACAGATGGGGTTGGGGCCTGTTCGCTTCACCGCCGAGACGCTGGCGCAGTTCCACGCCTATGAGTGGCCCGGCAACGTCCGCGAACTGGAGCACGTTGTACTGAGGGCGACCCTGCGCGCCGCCGCGGGCCGTCGTCACGAGCCGGTGGTAGTGACCCCTCGCCACACCTTCATGCCGGTGGAGCTGGGGCTGAACGCACCGCACCGGGACACCCCATCGCCACAGCTCACTGCCGCATACGACGGTCTGAGCCTCTCGGACGCCACCGACCGCTTCAGGGCCGACCGCATCCGGGAGGCCCTCGTCGCCAACGACGGCAACTGGGCCGCCGCCGCGCGCGACCTGGGTGTGGAGCGCAGCAACCTGCACCGTCTGGGCAAGCGACTTGGGCTTCGCTGACAGGTCGCCCTTGACCCGTCATGCATCCGCGCCGAAGTAGACGGTCACACGCCGACTACCAGCAAGAGGATGCCCCATGGCGAGCCAAGCGGCCCGAGACGAACGCGTGCACTTCTGCCTCCAGCACGCGCCGAGGCCCTATCCGGAGGACATCCTTCGCTTGCTGCTCGAGCGGCTGGTGCGCGGTCCCGAGGGCGTGTTCGACCTTCGGAACGGCAACGCCCGCCTGGTCGCGGGGCTGGTGGAGAAGGCTGACAACGCGGCCGACGCGGCCGACCTCACGCTGCTCGGGACAATGGGACCGGACGAAGCGCTCAAACCCCTGCTGGCCGAAGCCGTGGACGCGGCCTACGCGTTGGGCCGCACGGGCGCCAGAAGCGTCCTGCATGTGGCCCTGCCTTCCCCGCTGGCCGGTCTCACCGAGGTGCTCACGGAGCGCCCCTTTGGGGTGTCTCATCGCGCCTATGAGATGGCGACTCCGGACAACACCACGTGGCCTGTCGAGCTCCCCACGGGCATGAGCTGGCGGGCCGTCGAGCCCGACATCATCGACGCCACGCGCGCCATGATTGTGGAGGCCTTCGAGGGGTCGCGGGGAACGTTCATCTCCGAACCCGAGGACTTCCGCCGCCACATGCTGGAGGTGGCCGAGCACATCGCGCTGCTCTTCGAGGAGCAGACGTTGATGGGCTACGTCCGGGTGCGGATGATTGAACCGGACACGGGCTTCATCGCCCTCATCGCACGCGCTCCAGCGGCGCGCGGTCGGGGGCTGGGTGACGTCCTGTTGCGCGAAGGGTTGCGTCGCCTTGCCGACATGGGCGCCAAGACGTTCGAACTGGACGTCGTCGCTGACAACGGCTCGGCTCTCGGCCTGTACGAACGCCATGGCTTCCGCACCTACGCCGAAGAGATCACCTGGGAGCGCGATCTCCGAGCCTGATTCCCCGGCGGTCAGCCGCCCGTGTGACCCAGCGCCTGCCCATGGTCGTCGGCGTGCTCACCCCTTTTTGCTACCCCACCCGCGCAGTCTGGCCAATACTCCCGCGCATGAAACGCCCCGACCGTATGTTCGTCGTCCTGACGGCCAGCCTCTGCCTGGCCCTGTTCTCCACCGCCTGCAGCAGCAACGGCGGCACCAAGCCCGAGGTGAAGAAGCGTCCGGGCCACGTGCTCACCGGGCTCGAGGGGAGCAAACCGAACTCGCCGCTGGGTGAGACCGGCTGCTACTTCCTCTCCGGCGATGGGCTGCAGGCCGCGTGCCTGCACCACGACCTGGACATGGGCGAGCTGACCACCGTGGTGAGCTTCCACAACTTGACCAAGCGCGGCCGCGCCACCGCCAAGCACACCATCTTCATGGGCATGACCGGGGACGACCGGGAGAAGAAGGGCGTCAAGGTGGCCGAGCTGGCGAAGGTCAACGCGGCGTTCAAGGCCGGCGGCTTCGCGGTCGAAGGCAAGCACATGCGGGGCGACCTTCCCGTGGAGGAAGACGGTAGCTACCTCAAGTGGACCTTCGAGGATCGGTCGGCCTCGGCGACCAAGCCCTCGGTGCCCGAGACGCTGGCCAAGAACGCCCGGAAGTGCTGCCGCTTCAAGCCCACCTCGGCCACCTGGTTCCCGCGCGCCAGCACGGCGGCGGCGGTGTTCGACGTGTTCTGCAACTACCACGCAGACGCTGGCAAGGGGACGACCTGCTACGCCCCCGACATGAACGACGAGACCCTGCCGCGGGACATCCGCATCCGGTTCGTCCCGTTCCAGTGATGCGTGTTGCAGGCATCGGGCTCCTGACTGTCGCGCTCCTTCTTCCCGCGGCGGCCGCTCACGCAGAGGCGCCAAAAGACGAGTCCCATCCCGGCTACGTTCGTCTCGAACTGGCCCTGTTCCCGACCGTGCTGGAGCAGCAGATCGAGGGCCCCAACCGGGACGACAAACTGACCCAGGGCCTGGGCCTGACGACCCAGCTGTCGGCGGCGTACATGGCCCACCCGAACTTCGAGGTGGGGCTGCTGTTCCAGTTGGATGCCGGCTCTGTCCGGCGGGCCCAATACGGCCTCGTCGGCGCGGACGGAACGGCGCAGGTCGAGCAGCTGGTGGAGGGCAGCTACTGGGAGCTGTGGACCATGCTCCTGCTGCGCGGTCGCCTCGGCCCCGCCTTCGTCGAGGTGGGCTGGGCACCGCTGATCCTACGCGATGACGAGGTCCGCACCGACCTGGCCAACACCGACGGGGAGACCACCGGGCTGTTCGTCGGAAGCCGCGCGGTGGCCTGGATGCTGGGCGCCGGTGCGGCGGTAGAGCTGGTGGACCGGCTTCACCTGACGGTGCGGTTGCAGTTCCGGATTCGCTACCTGGTCGAACGCGGCGGCAAGCCCCTGGCGGCCGACGAGGAGACCGGACAGATGGCGCTCTACCCGTTCATCGGGATAAGCTACGCGCTGTGAAGCACCGACTCAGCGCTGCCGCATCGACCAGTGCTGAACCAGGCGGCGATACTCCTTGGGAGCATGCGTGAGCCGGATGCTGAAACGGCGCCCCTGTTCGGGGTCGACGGCGAGGTGGTCCACCACGCCCTGCGCCCAGACGTAGCCGCTATAGAGAGGGTCACCCGGCACCGCGATGTGCAGCTCGGTACCCAGGGTCAGGTTGCCCTGCGTCACCAGCACCGACAGCGAACGTTGACCGAGCGCGACGCAGTGCACGGCCAGAGAATAACGCCCTACGCGTAGCTCAGCGTGAGCCGGCGGACGTTCGAACTCGGGCGGTCGCGAAGTCCCTCCCAGGCTCATCGGCGGAGGGGTCTCCGGGCGTCTGGGCGGCGTCGCCTGCGGTCGCCGCTCCGCGGGCGGGCCGCGCCGGGCCTGACGGGGCCCCCCGAGGTCCACATGGTCGACGCGCAACGCCTCGTTGCTCCGGGCGCTGACCCGGTAGGAGGACATCGGGCGGTTGGGGTCGTTCGCCATGGGACGCCCCAACAGCATATGGATGGGTTTTCCGGTCTTCCTGGGCGACGGCTTTGCGGCGGGCTGGCCCACCGCCGTCTTATTGCCAGGAGGGGTCCGCAACCGCGAGGTCGGCGTCCGTCGCGTCTCGACCAGAAATGTTGGCTGGGTCTGGGTCATGGGCGCCGGGCGCCCCTCGGCGATGTACGCCGTGGGCCGTCGGTCCAGGCCATCCTGCAGGGCGATCATCTTTGCCTGCTGGGTGGTCGGGTCGAAGACCAGCTCTCGTCCATCCGGGACCGCCCCGCCCTCTTGCAGATGGGCCCGAATTCCCAGCACCGCCAGCAGCTTGGCCAGGTAGGCCCCATGAGTGGTGGTGGTGATGCCTACCCACTGCACCGCGAAGTGCGGCGCGCTGTCGCCTGCGACCGAGATCGGCTCGAGGTTCCGGGCGATGACCCGCACGCCGCCATAAGACGCGTCCACCACCCGCAGCGAGATGACCTGCCCAGCGGGCGGCATGACACCGCCCCGGTAGGGGAGGATGATGCCGCCCTCGGGATCGGCCGCCACCAGCCTGAACAGACCCGCCCGGTCCGGCGCATGCAGGACGATCTCTTCGGAGACTGCGTGCGGCGCCAGCATCTCTGCAGTTACCAACCGCAGACGCTTATCGGGAGCAGGAGTTGTCGACATTTTGGGTTCGGCAGTGGGTAGAGGGGAGCTACCTCCATTGAGGTTACCAGAAAGTCACCACACACCGCAGGTGTAACCGAGGGAATTGCGAACACACCCGGATCGATGCCTCGAAATCACTGGAGATTTACACCGTCGCCGTTTTGGGCCACTACTGCGCCCCATGATGTTCCGAGCGCCGACCTTCCCCCTGGCCTTCTTCGCCCTGCTCCTGCTCGCCCTGACGGCATGCGGTGTCAGTGAGCAGGCCACCTGTGCCAACAGCCCCGCCTGTTTCGAACGGGGCTGGTGCGCCAGCCTCGACGGCAAGTGCGTGGCCACCGACTCGAGCTTCTGCCGCCGGGCCTCCGTCTGCCTGTCGGGACGCTGTGTTGCCCGGGATGGCGACTGCGTGGCAACCCCGGATACCTGCCGAACGTCCTACCTGTGCAAGACCGAGGGCCGCTGCAAGTTCGACGCCGGCGAGTGCGTGACCGGCAAGCAGCCCAAGGTCGCCGAGCCCAAGACGACCCTGCCCCCGGCCCTAGCCGCCGCGCTCGCTGGGATCCCCGGTGACGGGGACCGGCTATGGGCCGAGTTCGAGACCTCGATGGGCACCATCAACTGCAGCATGACCTACCAGCGGACCCCGATCACCGTGGCCAACTTCGTCGGCCTGGCGCGGGGCCTCAAGGAGTTTGAAGCGTCCGATGGCTCGAAAGTCACCCGCAAGTTCTACGACGGACTCACGTTTCACCGCGTCATCCCCAACTTCATGATTCAGGGCGGCTGCCCCCGTGGCGACGGCACCGGTGGCCCCGGCTATCGCTTCGGCGACGAGTTCCACGCCAGCCTGCGCCACAACCGTGGCGGGGTGCTATCCATGGCCAACGCAGGCCCGGGTACCAACGGGTCACAATTCTTCATCACGGAGGCACCGACCCCGCACCTCGACAACCGTCACACGGTGTTCGGGTTCTGCAACGAGGTGGACGTCGTTCGCCGCATCGCTCGGGTGCCCGCCAAGGCCAACAAGCCGATGACGCCGGTGACGCTCAACCAGGTCACCTTCCGCTGGGAGCGGTAGCGCCTGCCTGGCGATTACTCGGGTAGCCGCGTCGTCAGCTTGTCCACCGCGTGCACGGGCGCACGGTCGCCCGCCATGAGGTGGGTGATCGCCCGGTACACGAGCCGCTGCTTGGCGACCATGTTCTTGCCCTCGAAGGCGCTGGACGTGACGTCGATGGTGAAGTGCCCACCACCGCCCGCCACCTTCACGACGGCGTCGGGGATGGCCTCCACAATCGCGTCGTGAATGGCGTCGGTGATGGAGCCCTGGAAGTCGGTTTCGTGAGCCATGGGTCCTCATATAGTGCAGACCGCCCCGGGTTTGAAGCCGACCTGACCAGACATTGTGTCTCCGGTGGGACGCCGACTGTCATCCAGCCGAACCTGCTGGTAACCTTCCGTCGAGAATCCAGGGAGGGATCATGACACGCGCAACCACTCGTCTGGGCTTGTTCGCCATGGCGACACTCGCCCTTTTGGCCCTTGGCGGCTGTCCCGAAGACCCCGTCAGCCCGGCGATCACCGGGACCATCGACGGCCTCGGCCTCGACGGCATCGGCGGCGACGCGACCGGCACCGACAACGCCCCAGGGGACACCGGCGGCGGCGACGCAGGCCCCGGGGACACCGGCCCCCCCGATGTAGCCTCGGACACGCCGACCTCAGACGCGGTCGAGGACGGGACGGTCAATGTCGACGCCTCTACCGACACGGCAGATGGCACGACGGGCGACGGAACCGGCAGCGACGTCAGCGACGTCGATCCAGGCGACGGGTCCGGCGGTGACGGCGGAGCCGGCGACGCCACCGGCGACGGTGTGCTCTCGGATGGCGGCGCGGGTGACGCAACCACCGGAGACGCCACGGCGGACGGCGACGCCGGTGCCAGCGACATCCCCATCGGCACCGGTGACGTGTCCATCGGCCCCGGCGACGTGGGCGCCTGCTGCCTGCCCAACAGCTGCGTCGAGACCACCGAGACCGGCTGCCTCGGCTCGGGTGGCACCTTCAGCGGCGGCGGCAGCACCTGCGCCGACGCGGCCTGCGGCGGCCTGGGCGCCTGCTGCACCGGCTTTGGCTGCTTCCAGCTGACCGACACCGCCTGCTCGGACACCGGGGGCGACTTCCAGGGCGTAGGCGCGGCCTGCGACGCCAGCACCTGCGCGGTGGCGGCAGGCGCCTGCTGCACTGGCAACGCCTGCGCGGCCAACACGGCGGCAGGCTGTGCAGCCAACGGCGGGACGTACCTGGGCGACGGCGTGGACTGCGCGGCGGACGCCTGCAGCGCCACGATCGACACCGGCATCTGCTGCGTCGGCAACGTCTGCTTCGAGGCCACCAAGGCTCAGTGCGAGGGTGAAGGCGGCGTCTTCACCGAGGGCGACTGCGCCTCCAGCGGTGTGTGTGTCGCGGCGGGAGCCTGCTGCGACGCGGGCGGCTGCGCGATGGCCGCCAGCGCCGACTGCGGCGGCACCTTCAGTGGCGAGGGCACCTTCTGCGCCGAGACGGTCTGCGCCGGCGTGACCGGCGCCTGCTGCGTCGATGGGCTTTGCAGCCAGGCCACCGAGCAGGACTGCCTCGACAAGGGCGGCGCGTTCAGCGGCGCCGACACGGTCTGCCAGGCCGACACCTGCGTCATCAGCATCGACGTGGGCGCCTGCTGCAAGAGCGACTTCTGCTATGAGACGACCGAAGACCTCTGCGTCGCCGACCAGGGCACCTTCGAAGGTCCGGCGACCCTCTGCGAGCTCTCCTGCGGCGTGGTCGTTCCGCCGCAGCCGGGCGCGTGCTGCACGGCTATCGGTTGCGCCGAACTGCTCGAAGAGGACTGCGCCCTGTTCGGCGGCAACTTCGCCGGCGAGGGCGTGACCTGCAGCGACGCGGGCTGTGGTCCGCCGGGTGCCACCGGCGCCTGCTGCACCTCGCAGGGCTGCGCCGAGCTGACCGAGGACGAGTGCAAGACCCTCGGGGGCCAGTACCAGGGTGACGACGTCGCCTGCTCCGACACCACCTGCATCAGCCAGCCCATCGGCGCCTGCTGCACCCCCGGTGGCTGCGTCGCGTTGGCACCGGCCGAGTGCCTGGCGGCCCAGGGCGTCTACCAGGGTGACGGCACCAGCTGCACCGACGCCCAATGCGCCATCGCCAGCGGCGCCTGCTGCACGCCTTTTGGCTGCGTCGAGGCTTCGCTGCAGACCTGCTTCGCTCAGTTCGGCGGTACCTACCAGGGCGACGACACGCTTTGCACCGACGTCGACTGCAAGGTCACGGGGGCCTGTTGCGCCGCGTCGCCGAACGGCAACGCCTCGTGCACCGAGGTCACCGACGACGAGTGCGCCCAGGCCGGCGGCACCTACCAGGGTGATGGCGTGGCCTGCTCCGACACCCAGTGCGTCGCACCGCCCGAGCTCGGCGCCTGCTGCTCCTCGCTGGGCTGCGCCGAGGTGACCGAGGGTGAGTGTCTGCTCATCGGCGGCTCCTTCGAAGGCGCCGGCGTCTCCTGCGCCGACACGGTCTGCTCCACGCCGGTGGTCACGGGCGCCTGCTGCACCGCCGGTGGCTGTGCGGTGCTCTCGCCCGATGAGTGCACGAGCGTCTTCGGCGTCTACGGAGGGGACAACACCACCTGTGACGACATCCCCTGCATCACCCCGGACCCCACGGGCGCCTGCTGCACGCCGTTTGGCTGCAACGAGCTGACCGCCCTGGCGTGCGGTTTCACCGGCGGCGTCTTCGCTGGCGAGAACACCACCTGTGACACGGTCGACTGCAACGCACCGCCCATCGGCGCCTGCTGCAACAACGGAAACTGCAGCGAGATCTCGGCCACCGAGTGCACCAACGGTGGCGGCGACTACTTCGGCGACGGCAGCAGCTGCACCATCGTCGACTGCGCCCCGGCCCCGCTGGGCGCGTGCTGCACCTCTCTGGGCTGTGGCGAGGTGTCGCCCCAGGAGTGCGCCGCGGTCAATGGTCAATACAATGGTGACGGCTCCACCTGCGCCGACACCCAGTGCGTCACGCCCGACCCCACGGGCGGCTGCTGCACCGCCGGTGGCTGTGTGGAGGTCACTGAGCTGGAGTGCGGCAGCGTGTTCGGCACCTACGCCGGTGACGGCGTGAGCTGCGCGGACGCGAACTGCCCGGTCGTCGGGCCCACGGGCGCCTGCTGCACCCCGTTCGGCTGCCAGGACCTGACGTCCTTCGGCTGCCTGGCCATTGGCGGGACCTACTCGGGTGACGGCACGCTCTGTTCGGATACCCAGTGCGGCGGCCCGGTCGACCCCACCGGCGCATGCTGCGAGCCAGGCGGCGGCTGCGGCGAGCTGACCGAGAAGGAGTGCACCGACGCCGGCGGCGGCTACCAGGGCGACAACACCACATGCGGCTTCGGCACCTGCAACATCCAGCCCCTGACGGGCGCGTGCTGCACGCTCAACGGTTGCCTCGAGACCAATCAGTTCGAGTGCGCGTTTGCCGCTGGCCAGTGGAACGGCGAGGGCACCTCGTGCAACGAGCCAGGCATCTGCGGCGGCACCGACCCGGTCGGGGCCTGCTGCGGCGCCAACGGTGGGTGCAGCGAGGTCGCTCAGAGCGACTGTGGCAACGGCAGCTACCAGGGCGACGGCACCAGCTGTAGCGAGCCTGGCATCTGCGGAGGTCAGAGCGACCTCGGGGCCTGCTGCACGCAGAACGGCTGCATCGAAGGCACCCTGGTCGATTGCGTGTTCGCCGGTGGGCAGTGGAACGGTGAGGGCACCAGCTGCAATGAGCCGGGCATCTGTGGTGGTGGGTTCGACCTCGGTGCCTGCTGCACCCAGAACGGCTGCTTCGAGGCCAACGACATCGAGTGCGCCTTCTCGGGCGGTCAGTGGGGCGGTGCTGGCACGACCTGCCAGGACGTGGTCTGCGGCGGGACCGACCCGGTTGGTGCCTGCTGCGGCGGCTTTGCGGGCTGCAGCGAGGCCACCGAAAAGGACTGCACCGACTCCGGTGGCAGCTACGTCGGTGATGGCACCAGCTGCAACGAGCCCGGCATCTGTGGCACCCAGGGGGACGCTGGCGCCTGCTGCACGCAGTTTGGCTGCTTCGAGTTCGGTCAGGTCCAGTGCGAGCAGTTCGGCGGTCAGTTCGGGGGGCCAGGCACCACCTGCTCCGATGTCATTTGCGGCGGCGGCGGGGCCGAGACGGGCGCCTGCTGCACCCAGTTCGGTTGCCTCGAGCTGGGCGGGTTCGAGTGCGCACAGTTCGGCGGGGCCTACCAGGGCGATGGGAGCACCTGTACTCCGGATATCTGCGGACCCTAGAGCCCTTCGCGGGCTCGTCAGCGTCAAGACGGCGCTGACGGGCCCGCTTTTCCTCGTCCTCGTAGGACTCACCCGAGTGCTGGCCCCGGTATTGCACCAACGGCCAGCACTCAAACGTGACCACGAGGAGACCAAGCAATGAAGAGACTTACGATCGCCACGTGCTTCGTAGCGTTTGTCATGGCCAGCGGCTGCGCTCGGACCGTCGTCTACCGCGCAAGCGGAGAGCCGGTGGTGGGCAAGCTAATGCAAAGCGGGCCCGACGAAGTCGTCATCCAGACCCGCCCAGCAAAGGTGAGGGTTGCCGTTCAACGACCCGACGGCTCGGTGCGCCTCCACACCCAGGTCGAGCAACGGCTACTGCGAATCCCGCGGGAAGACCTGGTGCTGCTCGAGCGCGAGAACAAGGTGGCCCTGGGATTCGCCATCGCGGGCACCCTGGTGACGGCCGCAGGCCTGGTGGGGCTCGCCTTCACCCAGAACGAGTTCGACACGTGCACCGCGGTCAACAAGGGGGGGTTCGCCTGTCTCGGCAAAGGCCTCGCCCGGGTGTCGATGATCGGCCTGGCGGCCACTGGTGCCAGCGTCGCGATCCCAAGCTGGATCGTCTGGGGCGCGACCAAACGCACCGAGCAGGGCCCGAGCTTGCGCCTCAACCCGGGCGGACTCAGCGGGACCTTCTAGCGTCACAGGCCTGCTCTGGGCCAGCTGACACGAGCGGGCGGCATGGGTAGCCTCGGAGGTGATGACCACATTGGCTCCCGACCCCATGCCGTTCCGCGTCAGGCTTCTGGCGGTGGTTCTGGCCGTCATGCACCCCGCCTGCCCCACGGACACCGCAGTGGAACAAGACGCGGATGTTCGCGTTTGCCCGTCGGCCTCGATAGACCCGTTCACCGCATGCGCCCTCATCCAGCACTGCCTGACGGGGTGCGGCGCAGTGACGACCTTCGTGCGTCAATGCTCTGAGGTGGGCGCTCCGTCCATCGGGAGTTGCGCCTGGCCCACCGATGACGCCTGGCGCACCTATGAGTGCGACTACCACTTCAAGCCCCACTGGCTGAACTACTGTGACGCCATCGGAGACGAGGGACGCGCTCAGATCACCAGCTGCATGGAGGGCTACGCAGAGTTCTTCGAGGCCATGGAGCCCCCGGCGGAACCAGGTCCTGGATGCGTTGACGCCGCTCCAACGTCCAACTGACGGTCAGTGGAGAGACTCCATCAAGACACCACGCAGCGCCGTTCCGGGCGGCTGACCCGGGGTGCTGCGTCGTCGCCACGCCAGCCAGTAGTTGACCGGTGGCAGGTCGTCGATGGGGCGCAGGACCACGCCGTCTGGGGGCTTGCAGCACCCGTTGACCACGGCGACCCCCAGGCCGAGGCGCACGAACTCCAGCATCAGCGGCCAGCCGCTGGCCTCCAGGGCCACGGGGGCGGCCATGTCTACCAGCTCTGCGAATCTCGCCTCCAGGCTTCGGCGCAGGGGGCGGCCTCGTGGCGGGGCGATGAGGGACTCCTCGCTCAGCAAATGCAATGAGACTGGGCCTTCGGATGCAGCGAGTGCATGTCTCCCCGGCAGCGCCACGGCCATCCCCACGACCGCCAGCAACTCTGTCTCGATGCCAGGTCCGACGACGGGCTCGGGAGAGGCGACCACGGCGAGGTCCGCCTTTCCGGTCTGCACCGCTTCCAGGGCGTCCTCGCGGTTGTGGGTCAGCAGACGCAGTGGTCGGTCCGGCTCGGTCATGCGGAACGCCTCGATGCCGGGACCGAGCAAGTAGAGATAGGCGCCCTCTCCGGCGCTCAACGTAACGGGGCGCGCGTCGCCCTCGCCTCGCAACTCCTCGACAAAGCCCGTCACCGAAGTCAGGAGCTCGGCGGCATAGTCGCGAACACGCTCTCCATTGTCGGTGAGCTCCAGGCGGCGCCCCTTCCGCTGGTAGAGGACTACTCCAAGCGACTCCTCCAGCTGCTTCACCTGCCCGTGAAGCGCCGGCTGCGACAATCCTCGGGCCCGGGCCGCGTGGGTGAAGTTGAGGTACTCTGCGAACACGAGGAACGTCCGCAGCCACTCCACCCGGGGCAGATCACCAACTATCGACATCACCGATAGTCTATCCCCAAAGACTAGTTCTCCGCGATAGGTCAGTGCCGATGGTTCGCCCATCATGAACACGAAGACTCAGAAACAACGAAGTAAGTACCTGTCCTGGCTGCTGCGGCACGGCGCGGTCGAGGCCGGTGTCACGATGGATGCGGCTGGCTGGGTGGATGTCTCGACCCTGCTCGCCAAGACGGGCTGGAGCCGTTCGACCCTCGACGACCTGGTGGCGACCAACACGAAGCGGCGGCTGCAGTACTCCGAAGACGGCTCGCAGATCCGATGCTGCCAGGGTCACTCGACTGAGAACATGCCGGTGACCCTCGACGCCCTCGAAGACAGCTGGACCCCCTACAGCGGCGACACCATCTGGCACTGCACCAACCTCGACGCGCTGGAGTTCATCGTCGAGGAGGGCTGCAAGCCCATCGCCCGGACCCACGTCCACTGCACCTCGAGCCTCGACAGCGCGGTGGGCAAGCGCTCGCGGACGCCCATCGGGCTGGAGATCTCGGTGTCCGGGCTCCGCGACGCCGGCGTCGAAACCTTCGTCGCTCCCAACGGGGTGGTGCTGGTGCGACGCGTGCCGCGCGAGTGTATCGTCGGTCTGGTCGGCATGACCCGCCGAGGTCTCGCCGAAGAAGAGCGCCTGCGCGACCGATTCGGGTTCGCCTGAACGGTCTGCTAGACTCCAGCCATGGACCATGACGTCGACGCCGAAGCGATCCTCTCCCGTCGCGCAGCCCTGATGAAAGCGGCGCTGGCGGGCGCCGGAGTGCTGGCGCTGACATCGGTGGCCCACGCCGACGCCGAGCCCGGACCCGAGGCGGACGCGGCGCCAGAGATGGTCGAAGAGCCACAGGCCTGCTTGAGCATTCAGATCGACCCCGAACCCGAAGCGTGCGCAGCCCCTGGCGGAGAAGTTGATGCTCGGTGGCTGGCGGTTCCCGCCGCCATCGTGGTCGCCAAACAGCTGGGCAAGAAGTAACAGAGCGCCAACGCGCACTGCGCACAGCAGAGGGTTCACAGAAGAACGGGTGTCCGCTCTCACTGTGACTATGCGAAAGACGCCCCTCTGCATACTTGCTTTCGTCGTAACGGCTGGATGTGCCCACACCACTTCCGCCCCCACCTCCCCGGTCAACCGGGTCGTCGCGCCGCTGCCTCAGCTCGCTGCCGCCGGCGACGTCGTTTGCGTGTACCGTGGGCCCGGCGACCTCCGCTGCGCTGGCGAGGGCATGAGCGGCCGTTTGGGCGACGGGACCGAAGCCCCGTCAAAGACGTTCCGCCGAGTCGTAGGGCTGCCTGCCAACGCCGAGGTGCGTTCGCTCGCCCTCGGTGGTGGTCATGGCTGCGTCGTTCTGCGCGACGGGTCCTTGTGGTGCTGGGGCAACCTCGGCGGGCGCCTTGCCTCAACCTTCCCTGGGGTGAGCCGCATCGCCCGCAAGGTTCCCGACGCGTCCGCCCTCGAAGAAGTCGTGGCAAATGACGGACTGACCTGCCTGCGAACGACCGACGGAAAGGTGACCTGCTATGACTCGGTCAACAACGTTGGAGCTGTTCCTGCGGCTGCGCCCGTCACGGCCCTCTTCTCGCGCGGCGATCAGGTCTGCGGTCGTCTGAGCAGCGGCGGAGCAATGTGTTGGACCCTTGACGGCCAGTCCAAGACGTTCATCTCAGTGGTACCCGCCAAGAACCTCGTGCAACAGGCCTGGGACCTGGATGGAACGCCGCTGGCGGTGACGTGCAGCAAGAAGGGCCCGTGCTGGCCGTCCGGGCCAAACCCCGATGTGCAATTGGCTGCAAAATCGCGCTGTCTCCTGCACAAGGAGCGACTCCTGTGTCGGGATTGGAGCGTCAAAGGCCGCGTCCGATTCGTGCCGAAGGCTCCAGACGCAGGCCCCTTCGCGGCGCTGTCGATGGGCTACATGGCCACCCAGTGCGCGGTTCCCCGCTCCCTCGACGAGGCGCCGTGGTGCCAGACCTACAAGGGTTTCCGGCAGTCTCCCTGGCCCCGACTCGCCGGCGTTTTGGCCGAGGCCAAGCGCAAGTTCGATGCCATCGCTCCGCGGCATCGCGCCGCTCAGAAGAGCCCGGTCGCGGCGGTGGAGCTTCTGTCGACGCGGGTCTGGTACGCCGGTCACCGCGAGGACCTCCGACAGGAGTCCGCCTTCATGTGGCTCGAGCTCGGCGACATCGACAAGGCCTGGGCGTCCTTTTCGAAGGACCGCAAGGCTGCAAGCGCCAGCGACCAGGCACCCGCCGACGGTCTGGAGCAGCTCCAGTTCGCGTGGCGACTCGCCGAGGCGGGGTACTGCAAGGCGGCGGCCGAGTTCGGCAAGCGGGCGCTTGCCACGACGTTCTGGGATGAGGTGTACCGGACGATCGCCATGGCTTGTAGGGACCGCCTGAAGCCGGAGGTGTTCGGTGAACTCGCCACGGGACTCAACGCCCGCGCAGCGACGTCAAACAACTCGCCCGCATCCTTGAGACTCGTCGCGCTTCAGATGTGGGCGGTCGCCGGCCGCCTCGGCGAGGCGGCCGAGGCGGCCCGACAGCTCGGCTCTCAGCCGGCCCGCGAGCTGCTCCCCGCCGTCGAGGCAGCAGCTTTGCACGGCGCGAAGGCCAAGACGCTGGTCGCCAGGCTCTTGGCGGCGATGGATGCCCAGGACCCCAAGAAGGGGTATGGCCACAACGCTTCCCACTACGGCAAACGTGCCCGAGCGGCGCGGCTCGTCGGGCTCGGGGGAGTTTCGCGACGATGGCGAAAAGCACTGGGTGCCGCACGCGTCGAGGGACGGATGTATGACGCGGTGGCCATGGCTCAGCTCGTCCCGCTGATGGTCTCGGCAGGTGACAAGAAGCTGGCTGCCAAAACGTACAAACGGGCGCTGGTCCGGATGCGCAAGGCCAAATACAACGTGATACCATCCAAGATGGTGCTGGCACTGACGGACGCTTGGATCAGCTTGGAGCATTGGAAGGACGCAGCCGCGTTTTTGCGTGGCGACCTGATCAAGCAGACTTCGCGTGGGGTGATGCAGGCATGGTTCAAGCTCAAAGACCAGCCGGGGCTACACGCCCTGTTCGACAAGCCAATGGCGCCAACATCGGCCATCGGGATGGAGCCGTATGCGGCTCAGCTGGCGCGAGAGGGCAAGTGCGACATGGCCGTGAAGGCATGGATCATGTTGCGTGAGAACGACATGATGGCGCCACCGTTCAAGCCCCGACAGGGCTCGAGGAAGGCCGCCATCGTGGCCAAGCATTGCCCCAAGCAGGTCAGGGCCTGGGCCGACAGACTCGGCCACCAAAGACATATCCACTTGGCCGCAGCAGCCCTGGCGTACCGCCTTCTGGGCGACTACCACGCCGTGGTCGAGCTGCTCTACCAGGCAGACATCAAGACACGGGTGGAGCAGCTCGCGCGGCTGGCACCACATTGGGTGGCGCAGGGCTCCAAGACGGATGCCCGATTGGAAGCGGCGCTATCGCGGCTGGTCGAATGGGTTCACGAGTAATAGCGGGGTAGGTTCAGATCGTGTCTGCTACACTCGGCGCATACTGATGGACATGCTGTGACAGAGCGCCAACGCGGCCCACACCCCGAGGACCCCAAGGACTTCTCGGAGCGCTATCACGACGTGCTGCGGCGCGCCGTCAGCGAGCTCTCCTGGTTGTTGACCCGGGGCTACCCGCCGGAGACGGCGCTCAAGTTCGTCGGCGACCGCTATCAGCTGCGCAAGCGGCAGCGCATCGCCGTCGGCTCCTGCTCGGTCGGCGATGCGCAGCTGGAGCAACGCCTCTCTCGGCGTCTCCCGCCTGGCGATGTCTCTGGACGGACGCTGCGCATCGACGGCTTCAACGCCATTATTACTTTGGAAGCGGCGCTCTCGGGCGCCTTGGTGATTCGTGGCCGCGACCGGGTGTGGCGCGACCTGTCGCGGGTCAGCGGCAGCTACAAGCGGGTCAAGCAGACCGAGCAGGCCATCGCACTCCTGGGCCAGACCGCCGCCGAGCTCGGCATCACCACCTGTGAGTGGTGCCTGGACAAGCACGTCTCCAACAGCGGCCGGCTCCGCGCTGCTCTGCAAGCGCATGGCGCCGCGCAGGGCTGGACTTGGACGGCCCGGCTCACGGAGCGGACGGACCCGGAGATTGCGGCCGCCCCAGATGTCGCGGTGTCGAGCGACAGCTGGATCCTGGACCGGGCCAGCGCATGGCTCGACCTCGCCGGAGAGACCGTGCGCCGACATGTGCCCGACGCCTGGCGGTTCGATACTGCGCCCGAAAGCGCATAATCTCGCGCTCGTACGTGTGCGCGATGTGGGAAAACCGACAAATATGCCACTTCCTCGTTGACCGCATTGTCAGAGTTCCTAGATTCCCGCCATGCCAAACGCGACGAAAACATATCGCGATATACGCTCCCTCAGAGGCGGCGCCATTTCTGGCCGTTTCGTCCTAATACAGGAGGAGCTATCCGAGCGAGGAGCAGAGCTCCGGTAGACGACCGCTAACAACGCGTCGTTCGTCGCCGCGCGCCCTCTCCAGCTGGACAGCTCGAGAGGGCGTTGGCGTTTCAGTATGGTAAGTATCCAAGCCCCGACTCGCACGGTCCGACGGGGGACTGCGCGGCGGGCGTGTGCCGAAGTGTGCCACTACCGAGTGACACATTCCGCTTCGGCGGCTCTTTGACAGTACGATGACCAGGTGGTTTCTCAGCTCGCCGCGAGGCGGGTTGGGACCTGCGGGGGGATAGCTCAATGGTAGAGCGCACGCATTTGAAAGCGTTATGTATACCCAGTTCATGCCCTCGGACGAGTCCCTCGTCCATCCTTATGATCTCACAAGCATTGTGAAGTAGAAGGTTCGATTCCTTCTCCCTCCGCCACCTATCTCGGGGTAGCTCAGTCAGGTTAGAGCGGACGACTCATTAATCGTCTTCCGAAAGGAAGTGCGTCTTTCGACGCTGTCACCCTCGGCCATGTTCGGCATGGCCAACCAAGCCAGCATACAAGCGCGTTTGGTCGGAGGTTCGAATCCTCCCCCCGAGACTTTGCCGATGTAGTCTAACTGGATAAGACACAAGATTTTCCATCTTGCGAATGCAACTCCTGCTTACGACCTCGGGCCGTGGCAATACGGCCCACGCCCATGAGCATACACGCTTCTTTGAAATGCGGGTTCGAGTCCCGCCATCGGCGCCATATGGGAGTGTTCTGACAATGGTTGTCAACAGGCTTGTAACCCTGTGCTTTTAGCATCCCACGCTCATTTCCTCGGGCTTTTGCCAAGGCCCTTCCTCCTGAGCACACACGCGATCGAGGTTCGATTCCTCAACACTCCCCCACCAAATACATGCGCGCCGCCAGCATTCGATTCGCGGTCCTCGAGGACGACTCCGTGGTGAACGCGATTCCCTGCTTCGCCGGGCATCCCGGCGAAAGGGGAAGCGAACCGAACGCTGCGCGCTGCTGATACTCCATCTGGTCATCGTACTGCCAACGAGCATCACGCGCGTCTCGACGTTCCCCCAATGCCACCGTGCCCTGTTTTCATGGGAGGTGCATCATGGTGATGAACGATGACACGATGCGTGAGCGCGTAGAGGCGCTGGGACCCGCCGAGCGGATCCTGCAGACGCTTCTGACGTACAGCGACCACATGGTCCACAACCGGCCCGGTATGGTGACCAAGGACGCCCGCACCGCTACTGGTGTGAAGTGGGCTCCCGTCATGACGCGGCTGGAGACCGGTGAGGGCGAGACCGACCCCAAGCGAGTCGTCTACCGCCTCGACAAGGTCGGCAAGAAGACCCGTCGGGTAAAGGTCGGCTGCCTGGACGCCGACGCCAAGACGATTCGTTTTGCCGGCGACGTGGTCGGTGAGTACCGCCTGCCGGGTATCTTCCCGGAGGTCGCGACCTGGCTGTACGGCCAGGTGGCCGAGGTGTGGAAGCTGGACAACGACTTCGCCGCCCGCTGGGCGTCGTGGGCGTTCCCGCAGGAGCACCGTGACCTGAAGGTGGCCCTGGCGGCCTTCATGCTCGTCCAGACGCGGGCCGGTGAGCCGGTCATCGAGGACGGCGAGCTTCTGTTCCATGACGACGACTTCCGTGCGGTCGGTGAGGCCATGTGCCTGACCCGGCGTAAGGACGGCAAGGACATCAACCCGAAGATGCTCCTGCGCATCGGCGACCTGCTCGCCGTGCCCGGAGTGGCCGCGATCAACCGTCGCCTCGGCTTCGGCCGGTCGGCGCGGAACCCGGCCATGGGTCGCTACCGCAAGGCGGTCACCAAGTGGCTGCGGCACCGTGAGGACAACGAGCGGATGCTGCGTGGCCTGGTGAAGGCCGGTTACCGCAAGACGGTGATGCGGCTGGCGCAGCGGGTTGGCTACAAGCCGATGTCGCCGAAGTTCTTTGAGATTCTGCGGTGGAAGCAGGTTCAGGCCGACGACGGTCGGCGGACCATGGCCCTGACCATGGACGTCGCGCCGGCGGAGACCTGGACCGAGCTGACGGAGATGGAGATCTGCCAGAAGATCGTGGCCGAGCGCCCGAGCTACAAGCGGATCGTGGGTATGGTCCCCAGCGACATGGGCATCACCCGCGCCATCATGGCTGCGGCCGTGGAGACGCGTGGTGTCCTGTCGGACCAGGACCTGATCATCCTGACTCCGACGCTCGAGGACCTCGACCTGCTCAACGTGCCCGTGGTCGCCAGCCGGTGGACCGCGGCCTGCGAGCGGGCCGAGAACGCGCGCGCGGCGAACATCGCCAAGCGCGTGAAGAAGGCCGAGACGGCCGAGAAGCTGACCGAAGCTGCCGACGCGGCGCTGAAGAACGCTGTCGCGGACGTCGTGCGCGGTCTTCGTGTCTACCTCGCGGTGGACACCTCGGGCTCGATGAGCGGGGCCATCACGGCGGCCAAGTCGTACCTGAAGCAGTTCGTCCAGGGTTTCCCGCTCGACAAGCTGACGGTATGCGTCTTCAACACCAAGGCGCGTGAAGTGACGATCAAGCATGCCAGTACCAAGGGTATCGAGCATGCCTTCAAGGGCTTCAGCGCCAGCGGTGGTACGAACTACGGTTCGGCCATCCGTCAGGTGTTCGCGGACGTGCGGCCGGCCGACGACGAGGATGTCATCATGCTCTTCGTCGGCGACCAGGGTCAGAGCGGCACCTTCACCAACGCGGTGGAGGAGTCGGGCCTGAACCCGGTGGCCTTCGGCCTGATCGACCCGTGGAACTACGGCTCGATCGTCGAGGACACGGCCGTCAAGCTCGGTATCCCCTGCTTCAAGCTGACCGACGAAATGTTCGGTGACACGTACGCCGTGTCGCGGACGTTCCGGCACCTGATCGCGTCGACGCCCGTGCGGAAGACGATGCGCAACGGTGCCCGGCCGGCGCGGGTTTCGCTGGTGGACACGATCCTCAAGACGAAGCTCCTCGCCAAGCCGGTCTGGGCCTAGCGGCTGCAGGCTGAATATGACCGGCCTCCCTCACTCGAGGGAGGTCGGCATATTCGTTTTTACAATCCCTACCGCACAGTGGAGCGAACCAAGCCATGAGCTGGATGGATCTACTCAGCAACGACAATCAGGAGCAGACGCTGCCCTGGCTGGGTGGCCGTCTGGTGCATGGTCTCGACCGGACCTGGAAGCTGGCGGGCAAGCCGCCCAAGCAGCACGGTTGGTATCGGTTCTCGGTGAGCGGCTCGAACAAGACCCGGCTGCTGGGGCCGGGCGAGCCCGACTTCTGTTTCGACGAGGGCCGTGCGCTGGTCCGCGGCTACCTCATCGGTGACCGCATCATCCCGGACGGCGCCCACGTCGAGGTGGACCCGGAGCGACTCATCGACCAGACCGAGAAGGTCTTCCTGGTCGAGCCGGGGCTCGAGCGTTTTGCCCGCGGGCTGGCGGCTCGGGGGCGGGACGGCAAGCTGGTCTACGTCCGCGAGGAGTTCCCGCTGGGACCCGAAGCGGAGGTGCGAGAAGCCTGGCAGGAGCAGGTGATGACGGTCGACCATGTGTCGGGCGTGACGCCGGCGCTGGACCTGGCCTTTCTGTGGATGACCTGGCGCCGGATGCTGGCCGAAGAGCGGCGCCGCGAGCTGGCCCGTCAGAAGACGTGGGCCGAGGAGCGGAACCGGTTCGGCGAGAAGATGGCGACCGCTGCCGCCGTACGGTACAGCGCCGCGCACGACTTCCAGGCCGCAGCCACGGCTGCCCTGGAGGTATCAGGTGCGGAGCTGCTGGACCACCGGGCCGGTCGCCGCAAGAACGAGACGGTCGTGACGTTCCGCTTCTACGAGCAGAGCTTCACCTGCCTCGTCCGGACCAACGACCTGACGGTCATCGACTCGGGCATCTGCCTCGAGGACCACGTGACCGGCGAGAAGGGCGACACGTACTTCACGCTGGAGTCGCTGCCTGCCGTCATCGCCGAGGCCATCGAGACCCACCGCCTCGTGGTCTGGGGTCATGACTACTAACGACCACCCAAGCAACGCACAGCGTTCGGTTGGCGCCTCGCAGGAAGCGATGTGACGAGCGGCCGCGAACCGAATGCTGGTGTTGCGCATGCACTAGGAGACTACCCATGAACATGGAAACCAACGCGATCAATGTAGCTCTCCGCGCCGACGAGGCGCGGCTGAACATCACCTGGAACGGCCAGAACGGCGACCTCGCCGATCCCGTGCCCTACGGCGCCAGCGACGCTCAGCTCCGCGAGTGGGCGGCCGAGGCCATCGCCACCGGCAGCGTGGCCGGTATTCGCGCCGAGCGGGCCAACGTGACAGGCTTCGTCGTGGACCGGTTCCCGGCCACCGACAAGACCCCGTACCACCGGATCTTCCTGCGTCCGGAAACGCCTTTCGGTTAGGAGCGTGATGCTCCACCGATAGAGGCCACGAACAAGGCGAGGAGCGATGCGCTTCTCGCCTTGTTTCGTTGTCACGACTGACCGGCCGTCGGGCGCGCCAGGACCAGGACGTTGCCGTCCAGGTCGGCGTAGTAGGCGCAGTCGTCGCCCCAGGGGCGCGGCGCCAGCGGTGCCAGCTCCCGACCGCCCGCCGCGACGACGCGCTGAATGGTCGCCTCGACGTCGTCACACATGACGTAGACCTCAGTGCCGGTCGTGCCGCCGGGCTCACAACGTGAAGGAACGATGCCGGTGTTGGCGCTGAAGGCCTGCCGGTCGTAGACGCCGAAGCGCTGCCCTCGGGGCGCGATGAGGAGCTCGACGTAGACGGGTGTGTCGACGGCGACGCTCCAGCCAAAGACCTGGGTGTAGAAGGCGACCCCAGCGGCGAGGTCGTCGGTCGCGATGACGGTGAGAACATGGTCGTTGGTGCCCATGCCTCATCGAATACCAGCTTGGCGACGCCGGGCAAACCAGACCCTCAGGCCAGCGTGGGGTAGTCTTGGGATCGAGGCGCTGACCTTGGTAGGGTCCGTCCATGCACGCCCCCATCCTCATCATCATCGCATCCGTGTGTCTTCTGGCCTGCTCGGAGACCAAGCCTGGCGCCACCGGCGGGAGCCTCTCGGATGCCGACGCCGACGCCACATCCACCGCCGCCGACGCCGACATCGGTCCCACAACGGTGGATGTCGGCCCCCTCGATACGTCGGTCGTCGACCCGGACTCCGACGCTGGGCCGATGTGCGGTGGCCCCCTCGCGACATGCTCCGACGATGAGAGCTGCTGCGAGGGAAGCATGTGCGTCGGCAACACCTGCCCGCCGACCCAGGGCGCCGGCGTCTGTACCCCTCCGGACCGTGACGGATGCGGCTGCGGGGCGGTATGGGACGACTGCGACACGCCCGGGACCACCTGCCTGAGCGCGGGCTGTGAGTACCCAGGCGTATGCGTGACCCCCTCGGAGATGGCAGCCATTTGCAACAGTGCCGACCCGGGCTGCTTCGTCTGCCCGTTCTGCGAGGGGACGCTGTGCACCGAGATTCCACCGGACGACTGCGCCGACGCCAACACGCGTAGAACCTACACCCAGGAGTGGCTGGGGTGCGGCGCGGACGGCGGCTGCCAGTTCGGCTTCACCACCGAGGCCTGCCCCTCGGGCAGCCAATGCCAGGCCGGAGAATGCGTCCCGACGTGTCAGCCCTTGGCGCCAGGCGAATGGGTCCTGCCAGCGGGGACCTGGGAGATGGTCGAAGCGACCGTGAGCGCGGATGTCTCGCAGGCCCCCATCCCGGTAGATGGTCTCTGCGTCACGCTGGGATGGGACCAGTACCTCAACCCGTTGACCATCAACGCGGACGGTACCTTCAGTGGGCTCCTGGTGACCGACTACGACGCCACCTGGAACGGGTGCCTGGTGACGCTACCGACGGGTGCGATCCGGTACCGCATGGACGTCACCGACTGCAGCTTCGGCGGCTGCTACGGCCACGACACGACGCCGGGCAAGCTGGGCACGCTCGAGCCGTTCGGTGACGGAGAGCTGATGATCATGCGGCAGGGCAACGTGCGCATCCAGGAGGACACCGGCACCTGCAACCCCGAGCTGGGCGAAGACTTCCCGGGCGCCACCATCTATCTCCGCTACTCGCTGACCCCCTAGGGCCGAAGTCCAGAGAGCCTGGTATGCTGGGCCCGGACCAGGAGGACCTGGCGCACTGCCCCGGTCGCCAGCCTCGCGGCCATGGCTCTTGGGCACGGCCATCTGGTGTTCTGGAGCTTCCGAAACCACGATAGACTCGCGCCTCTTGCCGCTTGGAGATCCTCGTGTCTGTTCAACTTCGCGCCGCTAGCGCCGCCGTCTGTACCGTGCTTCTGCTCGTCCTCCTGCAGCCCTCGGAGGCCCACGCTCAGAACTGCAAGAAGACCGTCGACGTCAGGCCGGTGGGCTTCTTCGGCCTGACGCCGATGGGCACCATCACCCTGAAAGGGGCTGGAAAGCTTGACGCTCTGGGACCCGACCTGGCCCTCGTCGAGGTTGGCGGGGACCCCAAGCGCCGCTATCCGCTGGAGATCGTCCCGAGCCCCAAAGAGTACGACACGGGCAAGGTCGTCCGCCTGCGCCCCAAGGCACCACTTCCGGTAGGCAAGAAGCTGAAGTTCACCATGAAGGCCGGGCGGATCATCGGCGGCTACACCGTCCCGTCGTGGACGATCAAACCCGCCCCGAAACGCAAGAAGGGGTTCAAGCCCGCCAAGCTTGTGGCCAAGCAGGTGAAGGCCACCGACGGCCCCTATGTCTGGCACTACCGGTACAGCCGGCAGTTCAAGCTGGGTCCGAACTACCCGAAGGACGCGGCGATGGCGCGGGTGAGTGAAGTCACGGCGAAGGGACGCAGACCCATGCTCCGCTGGATCCCGATCTTCAAGAATGGCGTCCTGACGCTGGAACGGGACCTTTGTACCGGCACATGGCCAGCCCGAGGCCCGAGCAAGAACACGCTGAAGGTCGAACTGCTCGACGCCGCGGGGGTGGTGGTCGGCACCACGAGCCTCGTCCTGGAGCTTCCTGCCGTAAAAAAGTAGTCCGCCGGTCAGATCGAGCCTGCCTGGCTGCATAGGCCAGACCATCACCACAAACAGCAGAACAGTGGAGGCCATGATGGTGAACAGGCTATCGACATGGGTTCTTCTGGGTGTCCTGGCCGGTGCGCCGGGATGCGACAAGAAGGACACCGAGACCGGGACAACGACCGAGAAGTCGGGGCCAACCGACGCCCAGAAGGCCGAGGGCAAGGCCATCCAGAGCGGGACTGCCAAGTTGAACCTCTATGTGGAGTGCCTCAACGCGGCGTCCGAGAACGTCCGCAAGGCGGACCAGTTCTGGAACGTCTGGGACAACAACCATTCCAAGCCCCTTCGGAGCCAGAGTCTGAACGCCAAGAAGGTCTGCGGGGACCCGCTCCAGAAGGCCAAGGCCATGAGCCCACCCATGCCGGAGCTCCACAAGACGGGCCGCGTGTTCAGCGAAGCGTTTGCAGTGCTCGACAAGGCCTATAGCGCGCGTGAGAAGTTCGCGACCTCGAAGGCCTACGAAGACGATGCGAGCACGATCCAACCGTTCGACGCCGCCATCCAGAAGGCGCTGGCTGCCCTCACCAAACCCGAGGCCGCGATGATTGCCGCGTTCACCAAGGAGGAGGCCAAGCACAACAAGCGCCAGCTCGAGCACCTGGCCAAGACCGAGGGCAAGAAGCTCCGCTACCTCCACCTGACCATGATGAACTCGGCCAAGGACCTCGTGGCGACCGTCTCGGACGCGAGCAAGGACAAAGCTGCCATCAAAGCGGCCGCCGAGGCCTTCGAGAAGGCGCACCAGGCGGCGCTCCGATACGTGCGTGCCAACCCCAAGGAATATCAAGGGAAAGCCGTTTACGGGTCGATTCAGATTCCGGGTGAGACACTCATCCGCGAGGCTAAGGCTGCGGCGGAGAAACACTCCGAACGAAAGACCAGTATGGCGACGGTGGCGCGCCACTACAGCGAATTCGTTCGCACGGCCAATCACTTGCAATAGCCGAAACGCCACTGAAGCAGGGCAAGTGAGACGCACGGAGCGAAGGCGGTGTATCCTGGAACCTCGACAGAGGACGACGATGCGCATGCCCCCCAAGCCCCTTGCGGCGTCGCTACTCCTGACGCTGGTCGTGTCGGCCTGCTCCGCCGATCCCTGCATCAAGAGCGCTGCGACCAACGAGGTTCCCACCCACTGGACGACGGCCCTGCCCATCGCCGAGTGCACGGTGAACTACCACGCTCGCCAGAAGACGCAGCTCTCTTCAGGCGCCTATGACGAGGCGTCCAACACGACGTTCGTGGCCTACCCCTCGGGCATCGCCGACGGTCTGTCGGCGTGCTCGCCCCACATCCGCGCCTACGACCACGCGACGCAGACCTGGGGTGACGAGCACATCATCGCGGCCTCGCCCGTCGAACCAGACTCCCACAACTACCCGCAGCTCCTCATCGCCGACGACGGTCATCTGCACGTCTTCCACACGATGCATGGTGACCACGACGTCATCTACGCCCGGTCGACCGCGCCCCGGGACGCATCGTCGTGGCAGACCCGACCCCTGGAGGGCACCTCCAAAGCGACCTACGGAGCCGCCTTCCAGTCGGCCTCCGGCGACATGTTCTTGATGTACCGCAACCGCGACAACCGCGGCAGCGAGGACGACTACGAGCCCGAGTACCTGCTCGAGTCCAGCGACGGGATGGCGACCTTCACGACGCGGAAGGTCATCGACCCCAACCCGTCACACCCTGCCGACGCCGGCGGCTGGGGGACCATCTACACGAAGGCCGTGAACTACGTGGAGGGCCCGGTCGAGGGCGTCCAGATCACCTTCGGGGTCCACAAGAACCACAACATCTATCTCAACGCCCACTACTACGCGTTTCTACGCCTCTCCGACCGTCACCTGCTGGGCCCGGACGGTACGGACTATGGCACTGAGCTCACGCCCGATGAGTACGCCGACTGCCTCCTTTTCGATCACGGAGGCGCCCAGGACTTCTACAACGTCCGCATGGCTGCCGGGTTCGACGCCGATGGGCAGCCTTTTGTGTTCCACAACCAGCGTGTATCCGGGGAGCAACGCCTCCTGGTCCGCCGGTGGGACGCAGGTACGGGCGCATGGACCAGCACCGACACGGGCATGCGTACGGTCTACCCCTACGAAGCGAGTGTGGCGGCGGATGGCAGCGTCGTGCTGTACGCAACACAGTCGCGCCATCAGCTGCTGCGCTACGTGTTCGAAGGTGAAGCCGTCACAGATACCCGGGTCATCGCGGAGCGGCCAGCCGGGTCCGACCACAAGCTGGAGCACCTGACGTTCATCCAGAACGCCAGGGAGTCCGAGCTTATGGGCACCTTCTTCCGGGGCCCGGTCTCCGACTGGGACTCGCCGAGCTCCTGGGGAACTCTGTTTGGGTTCCGCCTCTGAAGGCCAAGCGTGACCGCTATGGGGTGGGCCGACCGCCCTTCACGGAGCAGGCCTGGAGACACATATTGTGGGAGTTGCTCGGGCTCTGGTGAACGTCGCCGTTGTCGTCGGCCTGCCCCCAACCGTAGCGACCGTCGCAGCGCAGCTGGCAGCTCGGTTTGGGGAGCTGCTTAAGCGGCACCGGCTTGCCGGCGCCGGCCTTCGCCGAAAACGTGCCGTGCCGCTCCAGGCCTCGGGTCCAGGTCGCCTTGTCGAAGGACCAGACGCCGGTGAGCTGTTTGGCGGCGTCGAAGATCAGGTCCAGATAAAGGTGGCGTGTGGCGCCCTTGCCGTCCTTCAGCGTGACCCGCATGTCGGCGCGGGCCCCCTTCCTCGGGTCGAACCGCAGGCCTTTCACGTAGGTCATCCCTTTGAACGTGGGGGCGACCTTCGCAACGGCCTTGCCGTCCCGGGTCTCGCCCCGGGATGTCACGGTCACGAGCACATCCTGGCAGGTAGCCGTAGGGTTCAGGGTGATCTCGTAGTGGTAGTGGGACTTGGTGAACGCCGCATCCGCGGTCAGGCGGTAGGTGCCCATGATGGGGGTGGCGGGGCAGACCAGCTTGCCGCGCTTGTCGAACTCGGGCGGCGGGGCGGCAAGGGACGTGGCCAAGAGCAAGGAAACCAAAGCAATCATGTGTCTCTCCTGAGGACGGGCGGCCTGCACACAACGCCGAGCCGGCACACCTATTCCACGGTCGAACGAGACGCGTAAAAGTCGATTGTGGTCCCGGCGTCAGTGAGTAGGCTGGGCCGCGATGAACACCCAAGACCACGATCGCATCGCAGTCGTCGACTTCGGCGGCCAATACGCCCACCTCATCGCCACCAAGGTGCGTCGCCTGGGCGTGCTGGGTGAGATCCGGCAGCCCGAAGACCCGCTCGAGGCCTTCGACGGCTACAAGGGGGTGATCCTGTCCGGCAGCCCCAGCCTCTCGGCGTATGGCGAGGACAGCGATTGGAACAAGGCGATCCTGGACCTGGACGTCCCCATCCTGGGCTTCTGCTTCGGCCACCAGGAGATCGCCAAGCGCTACGGCGGCAAGGTCGAGCACGGCGGCCGGCAGTGGGGCCGCGCGGACCTGCAGATCAACGGCGACCACGCGCTGTTCGCCGGGCTGGGCTCGGTCGAGCAGGTCTGGATGAGCCACTTCGACTCGGTCGTGGCGTTGGGGCCCGACTTCGTGGAGTTGGGCTACACCGAGACCGGCGGCAAGCGCCACGCGAACGCAGCCATCGGCTCGGACAAACTGCGTCGCTACGGCTTCCAGTTCCACCCCGAGGTGGACGACACCGTTCATGGCGACGCGATGATCGGCAACTTCGTGACCGGCATCTGCGGCTGCGACCCGACCTGGGACATGGACGCGTACATCCAGTACGAGGTCGCCGAGCTGCGCGAGCGGGTCGGCGACGGTTCGGTGTTCCTGCTCGCGTCGGGCGGCGTCGACAGCACCGTCGCGGCGCGGATCATCGCGCAGGCGCTGGGGTCGGAGCGGCTGAAGCTGCTGCACATCGACAACGGACTGATGCGCAAGGACGAGAGCAAGGGCGTCCTGGCGATGTTCGCCGACCTCGGCCTGGACGAGGCGCTGCACTTTGTGGACGCGTCCGACGACTTCCTGGCGGCGCTCGAGGGCCTCGTCGAGCCGGAGGCCAAGCGCAAGGCCATCGGCCAGACGTTCGTGGATGTGTTCGAGCGTGAGGCCGCGCGCCTCGGCATCTCCGACCACCTGCTGGGTCAGGGCACCATCTACCCCGACACCATCGAGACCGGCGGGACCAAGCGCGCCCACACCATCAAGACCCACCACAACCGGGTGCAGGTCATCGAGGAGATGATCGCCGCCGGCCGGGTGGTCGAGCCCCTCGCCGAGCTCTACAAGGTCGAAGTCCGCGAGCTGGGGGCACGGCTGGGGATCCCCCACGACGCGCTGTGGCGACACCCCTTCCCGGGCCCGGGCCTGGGGGTCCGCCTGTTGAACTCGACCGGCGACGAAGAGGCGCCAGAGCGTGGCCCGGACGTGCAGGAGCTCGAGGCCCGCTACGGGCTGGGCCTGACACCGCTGCCTATCAAGTCGGTGGGCGTGAAGGCCGACCTGCGCTCCTACGAGCATCCCGTGATGATCAGCGGCGACGCCGACTGGGACACCTTGCTGGCGGCGGCCCAGGAGGTCCTCGAGAAGGTTCCCGGCGTGAACCGCTGCGTCTGGAACCTCCGCGGCAATGCCCCCGCATCCGTCGCGCCGGTCGCCGCCACGACGACCCGGGACCGGCTGGACCTGCTGCGGGAGGCCGACGCCATCGTGATGAACGCGCTGCGGGCGCACGGACTCTACGACAGCATCTGGCAGTGTCCGACAGCCATGGTGCCGCTGGCCATCGACGGCGACGCGGGCGAGCTCGTCGTGGTCCGACCGGTCATCTCCGAGCGCGCCATGACGGCGCGCCCGGCGAGGCTCCCGGCGAACGTCTGCGCCGAGCTCGGCGAGGCCATCGGTGCCCTCGATGGCGTGGTCGCGGTAGGCCTGGACCTCACCTCGAAGCCGCCCGGCACCATCGAGTGGGAGTAGCCCTTTGGAGTCTGAACTCCGGGCGGAGACTTACCAGGCGGCGGAAAACACGTCCGCCATGCGCATCCGCTGCTCCAACGTCAGGTCCGGGTCCCGCAACTTCTCAGCCAGGGCGTCCGCCGCGGCCGGGTAGCCCGGCTTGACGACGTGTAGCTCGCAGGTCGTCAGCTCAAGCGCATCACGTGGATCGTCCTGAACGCTGTCGGCGGGCCAAAGGCCGATAGCGGCGTAGCCCGACCACCGCGCCGACAGCCGCTTGAGGGACACCGCGCCCCGGGGCCAGCCCCCCTTGGGCGCGCTCAACGGATGGTTGCCGCCATCCCACCAACGCAGGTGCGCGCCGAGGATACGGTCGCCCTTGGCCTCGATGAGCACAGCGGTCATGAGCTTGAGCGATTCTCGATAGGTCGAAAGATGCTCCTTGGGTGGCCGCAAGATGAAGGTTGCTACCGCGTCGCTGTGCTGCCACAGGCCGCACGTGAGCAGGTCGTCCGGATTCGGAAACCTCTCTAGCCGGGCGGTGCTTGGAAAGGCCATCGACAGCGGTCCGAGGGGGGCTTCGAAGAGGGTCGCGTTCATGGTCGTACTCCTTGATGAATGGGTCCGTTCCTACCACCAGGAGCACGCCGCGTGCCAAGCTCACCGCGGGCCACAACCCCCTTGAATCGCTGGCACGACAGGTAGTCGGCACATGCCCTGCTGGGGTCCAGTGTCCCCAGATTCAGCTCAAAGTGGGGACTTTCGTTCCCCCACAGGCCGCTCGAATTTTTGTTCCGGCCATGTCGAAATAGGGTCCGCCCACCCGTCTGCGGGGTGCGAGCGGGTTGTGGTGACCCGACGCTGTTTACAGCCGGGGCGTCGCCCCCAAGGAGAGACCCATGAAGGTCATGATGCTGATTCAGGAGACCCCCGAAGACTTTGCCAAGCGCGCCCTCGATACCCCGGCGGCCATGGCGTACTGGGAGTCGTGGAAGGTCTACAGCGCAGCCGTCAACGACAAGACCGTCGGCGGCAACATCCTCGAGGGCAACGCGTCGGCCGTGACGATTCGCGTCCGCGGCGGCGAGCGGCAGATCCAGGACGGCCCCTACGCGGACAGCAAGGAAGCACTGGGCGGCTACTACATCTTCGAGGTGGACAGCATGGACGAGGCGGTGGAGCTGGCGTCGTCGTGTCCAGCGGCCGCGACAGGTGCCGTCGAGCTTCGGCCCATCCCCGACATGGGCATGTGACGGCTTGTCCAAAGTCGCGCAGACCGCAGCCGAGAAGGCGGCCCGTGACCACTACGGTCGTCTGGTCGCCTGGCTCGCGGCCCACTGCGGCGATTTGGAGCGAGCCGAAGACGCGGTAAGCGATGCGCTGGAGGCCGCGCTTCGGACCTGGCCCGAGCAAGGGGTGCCCAGGCGCCCCGAGAGTTGGCTCCTGACCGCTGCCAAGCGGCGCGTGATCGACGACGCTCGCCGTGCCAAAACGCGGCGCGACAAGGTCGACCGCTTGCGGCTCGACGCTCAGGAGGCCGCCTCGGTGCCTTTCCGAACGGGGCTTCCGGACCGGCGGCTGGAGCTCTTGTTGGTGTGCGCCCACCCAGACGTCCCCGCCAACGTCCGCACGGCCCTGATGCTCCAGACCGTGCTGGGCCTCAATGCCGACCGCATCGGCAGCGCCTTCCTGGTCAAGCCGGCGACCATGGGGCAGCGGCTCGTACGGGCCAAACGCAGCATCGCCGCAGCTGGCATCCCCTTCGAAGTGCCCGCCGCCGAGGCGCTGGTGGAAAGGGCGGGCTACGTGCTCGACGCCATTTACGCCGCGTACGGAACGGGCTGGGAGATCGCTCAGGACACCGGGGCCCTTGGGACGGGCCTGGCCCGAGAGGCTATCTGGTTGGCCCGGCTGGTGGTGGACCTGTTGCCGGAGGTCGCGGAGGCGAAGGGGTTGCTGGCGCTGATGCTGTACTGCGAGTCGCGACGCGCGGCGAGACGGGACGCCGCCGGAGCGTTCGTCCCACTGCACGAGCAGGTTACCGAGCTTTGGGACCGGCAGGCCATCGACGAAGCCGAATCGCTCGTCCGGGCCGCGGCGTCGCTGCGTCAACATGGCCCCTACCAGCTGGAGGCAGCCATTCAGTCGCTGCATGCCCATCGGCTCCGCTCGGGCGCGACCGACTGGCAGAAGATTGGCCAGTTGTATGCGGTGCTCGTGGAGCGCTTCCCGTCGCTGGGCGCCCACATCGGCTATGCCGCTAGCCTGGGGCGGGCTGGAGCCCCTGGCCAGGGGCTGGCCCTCCTCGACCAGCTACCGATGCCGCGGGTCGAACGCTATCAGCCGTACTGGGCCGTGCGGGCGTTTTTGCTGGCCGAGCTCGGTCAGGCCGAAGGCGCCGCGTCGGCCTACGAACGGGCGGCGGGTTTGTCGGAAGACCCGGCGGTGAGACGCTGGCTTCTGGCCCAACGGCGACAGTAATGGACGACGACGAAGCCCGATCAGCTAGAGATTTGGCCCGTTCAGCTCACCAAGATGTCGGCGGAAGTGGGACGGAACCCCACCGCGATCCTGCCTAACGAGGCAGGCGGGCCAGACGCTTCCGGGCGGTCAGCTTGGCCAGCTCGGCCAGCTTCGAATCGCTGCTCTTGGCCAGGCGGTCCAGAAGCGTCCCGGCCGCCGCGTGGTTGACCCAGCGAAGGGCGCGCACGGCGTGCGTGCGGACGTCTTCGACCTTGTCGGCGGTCGCCTTCTCCACCACCGCGACGAGCTCGGCGTCACCGGGGACACCGAACGTCCGCGCCAGGGTGTAGACCCCGTAGCGGCGCACATGCAGGTCCTGGTGGCCGCTGAGCGTCTCGAGCGCACTGCGGGTGGCCGCCTCGGGGTACATGCTCAGAAACGAGATGGCCCGGATGCGGGTGTAGGTGTCCCGCTTGTCGTTGGCCGCCGCCCGGAGCAGCCGGTCATGGGCGTCGGGGAACGCCCTGTCCATCTGCGCCCGGGTGGGGAGCGTGTCGATGCCCTTGAGGACCCGCTCGAAGGCGGCGTCCCTATCTGATGTTTTGGCCGACGTGGCGGATGTGTTGGCAGACGTCTTGGCGGTGGCGGTGGAGACGCCCAACACAGCGATGGCGGTGAGGGCGACGAGAGTGCGAAGTGCAATGGTGTTCAGCTTCATGGTCGGTCTCCTCAGGGCCTAGTGGCACATCCACGGGTTGGAACGCATGACGATGCCCTGCCAGGTCGACATCTGGTCGCCCGAGCCAGTGTTGTGCATGAGCCAGGACGTGTCGTCGGTCTCGGGGGTGTCGGGGAGCGGGTCGTAGACCGCCGGGATGAAGCCGCCGAAGGACTGCTCGGCCGTGTGGAACAGGCCCAGGAAGTGCCCCATCTCGTGGGCCATGGTGGTGTCCTTCTCGGCCGGAACGTTGGGCACCGGCTTGATGGCGATGGCCACGCCGCTGCGCGGGGTTCCGGGCAGCAGCGGCGGTCCCGGGATACCCCCGGCGATGCCGAGGATGACGCCGAAGCCGCCGAACGGACCGCCGGACAACTCATCGACGAAGAAGACGTTGAGGTTCTGCGGGTCGCTGCCCTCGCTCTCGGCGAACATCCGCATCAAGTCGGCATCCGGGCCGTCGAGGCTCTCGATGACCTGGAACTCGGCGGGGATGTCGGAGTAGGTCACGTTGCCCAGGGAGACACCGACCTGGGTGTAGATCTCCTTGACCCGGTCCATCATGGTGGTGAAGTCGGCGTTGTTCTGGACCGAGCTGGCCGTCCAACCCTGAGCGCCGGTGAAATAGAGGTTGAGGTTGAGGGTCCCGGTCTCGGGCAGTCCGCCCTCGATGACCTTGGCCTGCACCGTGATGAACACGTCGTCGTCGACCGGCGTCGGCGCTCCGCCGCCGAAGGGGTTGTCCGGCGGAATCTTCGCGGTCACGGTGAAGCGGTGCTCGCCGGCCTCGAAGGTCGCGTTGGGGTTGTTCGGCGCCATGGCCGTGAACGCGCCCTGGGACGCCGCGATGCGGACGCCGCAGGTGAAGCAGAGGGCGCCGCCACCGTTCTGCCCGTCCAGCTCCCAGTTGCTGCCGATCAGAGTGCCGGCCGGATTGAGCCAGGAGCCGAGGGCGTACTGGTGGGCATCGGAGAGCTCACCCACCACGCTGATGGCAACGCTGACAGTGTTCTCGGGGATGAACACCGAGAGCTCCTGGGAGAACCCGTTGACCACCGAAAGCGGCTCGCTGTCGAGCACGGTCACGATGTTGTCGCAGCCGACCGGCGGCGGCGTCACGGTGTCCGGGCCCGTATCGACCTGAGCGTCGGGGGTCGTGGTCCCATCGGCGACCGCGCCGTCGCTGACGCTTCCGTCGCCGGCAGCGGCGTCACCGCCGGCGTCGGTCACGACCGTCCCGTCGAGGCTGGCGTCCCCGACGATGATGTAGACCGTTTTCTTCGTGGGACAGGCGCCAAGGACAAGCGTGCCCAGCGCAAGGGTCGCGACAGCGGCGACGAGGAGAGAGCGGGTGCTCATGGAAGTAGCCTCCCGGAAAGACATGTGAGGACGGGCACCCTACGGGCCCGGCGTAGGCGTGTAAAACAATATTTACGGCGCCCGATGGCCCTCGATGGTCCGGTCGCCGGCGGGATGCGTCGGACCAGCTACAAATGCTACGGTCCCTCGTCAGGAGGCGGATGTGGACGACACCGGATCGACGGGAAAGCCAAAGGGATTGGAGGTGCCCGAGCACCTGCTGGAGAGCGTCAAGCGCTCGATCTCGGCCATGGCGAAGCCGATGGGGCGGCTCGAGACGAAAGAGTTCCCTCCCCTCACCTACGTCGAGCCCACGCTGGGCGGCGACCCGCCGCCGGCATCAGGCCACGCGCCGACGCCGCGCCCCCCGCCGACGCCCGCGCGACAGGCGACGGCCCAACCCTCCGAGTCGCTGAGGCAGCGCATCCTCGCGTTTCAGGACCAGCTGGACGCCACCGAGGAGGTGGGGCTTCGACCGATCTCCGGCGGCGCGACGATTCGACCGTCCTCGGTAATGGGCGACGGCAATGGCCTCATCGCCATCGAAGGCCGGCTCGACGATGACGACAGCCCTTGCGAGCTGGTGCTGCACGCCAGCCAGATGAACCTGCTGCTGGTGCGGTGCGACGCCCCAGACACCCGTCAGGCGCTGCGCGTCAGGTAGAGCTAGTTGCAGCGACTGGCTGAGCAGGTCTGACTCGCGCAGAAGCTGTCCTTGCTGCATTCCGTTCCGTTCGCGCCGCAATAAAGCGTCTGACAGGTGGGCGGCGAAGCGGCCAGGTTGCAGTCCTGGCCGGCTCCGGTGCAGTCGGAGTCGTCATCGCAGGGGACGGCGTCAGGTCGGCAATCGCTCACAGGCGTCGCCATCGGTGCAGTGACCGCGCAATCGGTGTCGATGTAGGGCTTACATTCGCTCTCGATGGCACGTGTCGCCGCCTCCGCCATGTTCACCCGCTCCTCGAACGACCGGCAGTAGCTTTCGTCGCCGCCGCAGCCGACTCCGCCTCCTGCTGCGCAGACGTTCTGGCCACAGATAGGTCGATCGGGGCACGGACCGGTCTCCGAGCTCGACGCAGCGAGCCGAGCGCAGTAGCAGCCCTGAGACGTCGACATCATCGCGTGGTTGTAGACCAGTCGGCCCGGGCATCCCCAGGTCTCCAACTGGGTACACGAAAGGGCCTCGAGCGCCGCCAGACAGCTGTTCTGCACGTCCACGTCGATGAGGACCCCACATGACGCCATCGTGTGGAGCTTGTTCTTGGCGCGTTCGATCAGGCACGACGCTTCATCCGTACCGATGTTGGTGGCTATATCGCAGGTCGGACACTCTTGCTTGCACTGCCACACCTTGGCGCAGAAGCGCGTGTTGTAGTCGGACGCCGCGGCAGAGGCATCCGCAGTAGCATCATCGCCTGGTGCACAACCGATCAGGGCGAGGATAGCCGGGAGAACGAGGACCGCTGGATTCATGGCTTCAACCTGGGGGCGGATGTGAAGAGCGCTTACCATAGCACCCGTTAGAACGACGGGTCTGTCAGCGAGCGGTAACTGATTTCAGCTGCTTGCGTGCCTCTCTTCCGACGGCGATCAGCGTCTCCATCCGAGCCTTCAGCAGCTGACTCCGTTGCTGGCTCTCCTTGCTGCGTCTCGAAGAGCGCGCCGAGGAGACATCGTAGAACTCGAGTCGCGGCGTCTGAACCTCGACGCTCGGCGAGGCACAGGCAAACCGGCCCGTCGCGTAGTCCCAGACCACCAGCCGGGCCTTTACCCGCCCCAGCATCACAGCGATCTGTCGGGTGGTCGTGGTGACCGTGCCCGCAAGTTGTTCCTTCTCGGTGGTCGTCGCTTCGCCGATGGGTCCCAGGACTTGCGGGTCGGAGTACTCCTCGACGACAAGCGTCGCGAAGCTCGTGACCTTGCGCCACGGGTCGTCTCCGGAGCGGGGAGCGCGAACCACACGGTCGATAATGCCTACGCCTGCGGACGACGCTGGGACGATGTCGATGAGGGAGCGGTCGAAGCGCCACTTCAGCGCCGACTCGAGGTCGTCGGTGGCGGTGACCGTCTTCTTCCCATACGACCGAGCCGGAACCACGGGTCGCTTGCCCAGAGGGACAGGCACCCAGACGTTCTTCAGCGGGCACGCTTTGTGGCCCGCCTTCGCCTCGAGCAGCCGCGCGTCGAGGCCGTCCACGAGCTTTCGCCGCTCGTCCTCGGTGGCCGGTTGTGCCACCGGCGGTGGCCGGATGTCTGCACGACGAGGCTTCTTGTCGGGCCCGAGCAGCTGCAGGAAGCCCCAGACCACGACCGCCATCAGCACGATCAGGATGATACGAGCGCTTGCTCGGCAAGTGCCGAACAAGCGCTCTATCATCCTTCAACTATTAGATGTATCGCCCTTCGGGCTCCTGAAGGCTGCTCATCAGCGCCACTTCGTGTCACTGATGATCATGAGCACCCAGAACTCGGGGCTGCCGATGAGCTTCTGTTTGAGCGTCCGGGTGTCTGCGGGAGCGCTGTCGCCAAGCTCGAAGTGGACGTAGGCGTCGCCGGGCGGGACCACGCCCTTCTGTCCGTAAATGCCGTACCGTTCGACGTCGTCGAGGTACTGCTCCATGCCGCCGATCTCGGCCCCCTGGGTGAGCCCGACCTGACCGAGGAGCTCCAGGATGTGCAGCTCTTGTCGCCGTAGACGAACATCAGGTTGGCCACGCCGCACGGCCGCTCCGGAAGCTGCCGCCCCACCGCGCCCTGCTGGCGAAGCGCGTCCATGTCGGCCTCAGAGAGGGGCACCAGGATGTGCGGCGCCTCGTCCAGGACGGACCCATCCCGGGCGACGACCTGGGAGTCCGGCAGCGCGATGACGCAGAATCCGCTGGTATCGAGACCGGCGACCGGCTCGATCGTGCCGACCTCGCTTAGCGCAAACATGATGGGCTCATCGCGGGCCAGCAGCTGCAGGTTGCCCTCGGTCAGCCCCAGCCCGAGGACGGGGCCGTCGTCTCCCTCGGCAATGAATCGAATCATGGCGGCAGCGCCCTAGTTGACGCCCAATGCCTTCTTGATCTTCTTCTCGATCGCCGGGAACTCGGTCGTCTTGGGCCAGGTGTCGAGGATCTGCTGCCACTTGGCCATCGCGTCCTCGGTGCGCCCCAGTTTCTCGAGGCAGTCGCCCCACGCATCCAGCACGCGGATGCTATCGCGCTCCTTGTAACGACCGTTGGCGGCGATGTCTTTGAGCGCGAACGTGAACCAGTCGAACGCCAGCTTTCGCCAACGCTTGCTCAGAGCCGCTGGTGTGGGGCTCAGCCGCAGCGCCACCTTGGTGACATCGCCACGGCCCGTGCAGATGAACTTGGCGCCCTCGGACGCGGCCCGGTGGGGGGACAGAAAGGCGAAATGGTGCGGGAAGCTGCCGGTCCCGAGCTCCTTGGCCGCCGTGACATCGCTATCAGCCACACCCCGCCCCACGAAGTCGTACGCGCGTTTCATGCCGCGCCGTTGCGCGGTGGTCACAGCCGCCACCAGAGCGGCGCGGTTGTCGATGTAACGTTGAAGCGCTGTCTTTGCGGGCGGGATCTGGTTCCTCGTGAGCTTCACCCGGTAGAACGGCTTCTTGGCACCGACAACCTTTTGCAGGTTGGCGAGCATGACGGTGCCACGCAGGACCCGGTAGCCAATGTGCTTCTGAAGGTCTCGCTGCCCCATCGACGAGAGGTCCCCCGCCAACGCCGCGTCGATCCTGCGCATGAGGGTCTGCGCGCTGGACCCGAGCTGCTCATGCCGGTTCTTCTTGGCCGCATACAGGCGCCTGAGGAACTCCCTGTAGCGCGTCTTGGCCAGCTTGAACCGGGGGCTCCTCGACATGACCTTGGCCATCGTGCTGCTGGCCAGCTTGAAGTCGCCCTTGTCGGCATGGTCGAGGCTCCGGCTGTACGCCAGCACGTTCTTCAGCGTCCCCGCGTTCTGAACGTCCGCAGGCAGGGCCTTTCCCAGCCCCTTGGCGAAGCGTCCGACAAGGTCCTTCTGGAGCTCGAAGAACTTGTCTTCGGCGCCGATGACCTTGGCCGAGGTCACGATCTTGGCGGTCTCGACCTCGATGAGCCGGATGTCGATGCGCATCTTCGGGCTCACCGCCGCAACGGCGCCGGCCACGGCGTAACGCGCACCCAGCAGCTTTCCGACGCGTACCGCGGTCTGCTTGTCCACGAGCTTGGACCGCTGCAGCTTGTGCTCGGCCAGGATCGCCTGCAGCTTGCCGCGCTCGACCAGGGTCAGCCCCCGCACGCTCGACAGGTCGGTGATGATCATGTCCGCCAGGCCCTTCGACAGGACGTCGTACTTGGCGTCACCGCTGTTGTTGTCGAAGTACAGCACGGCCACCGTCGTCCTGGCGGCGCGTGCCTGAGAGGGCGTGACGAGAGCGAGACCGACCATGAACAGGGCGGCCCAGAGCTGGGGTGGGGTACGCATTCGCAAACTCTAGCAGGTGTTTGGTTCAGGAGTGCGCCCGCGCAGCGATGTGAGGACTGGGAGTGCTCAGGTGTTGCACTCGGGGTGGCTGCTGCAATCGGGGCAGGCGCATCCCTCGTTGAAGGGGTCGCAGATGCTGTCGTTGTTGCAGTTGTTCGAATCGCCGCAGAACGCGTCGGCACCGCAGTCGGGGCACACACAGTCATCGTCGGCGTAGTCGCAGATACCGTCGTCGACGCATCCCATGCAGAAGCAGTTGTCAGCGCTTTGGTTCGTGCAGCCCGTGTCGGGCGGATTCGGGAGCCCGCACTGAAGGCCGCTGCCTCCGACGCAGGTGCCATCGACGCAGGTCTCGGCGCCTCCGCAGGATCCGCAGGTTCCCCCGCAGCCATCGCTTCCACACTCGTTGCCGGCACACTGCGGGGTGCAGCCTCCGGCGCAGTTGCAGAGGTTGGCACCGATGACGCTGACAAGACTCTCCACCATCGTCTGACAGGCTGGCACGTTGCACATCGCCCCCATGAACTCGGGGAGCTCGCCCTCGCCGCAGGCCATGGACTCACAGCCCACGTCCCCGTACGCGGCCACCATCGCGGCCTGGCACTCTTCCGGAAAGAAGCCGCAGAGCGCCGGGGGCGCCCCACCTACGTCCGCGCAGGCCTGAAAGATCGAGTCGCAGGTCTCGGTGGTGCCGCTGTCCTGACAGACCCCCGAGCTGTTGCAGGTCGTGCCCGACTCGCAGTTGCCACAGGTGCCGCCGCAACCATCCGAGCCACACTCTTTGCCGGAACAGTTCGGCTGACAGGTCGCCTCGCAGAAGTACTCCTCGGTGCAGGTCTCGAACTCGCCGCAGAAGCCGCAGTTGCCGCCACACCCATCGGGCCCGCACTCCTTGTCGGCACAGTCGGGCATGCAGCCACCACCGACGCACTCCCCGAAGGCGTTGCAGCCCTGGTCCGGGGCGCAGGTGCCGCAGCTCCCGCCACACCCGTTGTCGCCACATACGCGACCGTCGCAGTCCGGCACGCAGCCGGGAATGCACTGGCCGCTGTCACACTCCTCGGTCGGGCCGCAGACGCCGCAGTTGCCCCCGCAGCCGTCACCGCCGCACTCCACTCCGCTACACTCTGGCGTGCACCCCGTCTCCTGGCAGGTGCCGTCGACACACGCCAGCCCCGTAGTGCTGCAGTCAATGACCGCGTTCCACGCCTCCCCCGTGCACGTCTCGACGACCGTGCCGTTGCACCGCGGGGTCCCGGGGTCACAGCCGGTTGCGACCACATCGGGGCCTCCGCTGGTGTCCGAGCTGCCGTTGTCGGTGCCACCACCCTGGTCACCGCTGAGGGTGTCGCCCTGCGGCTGCGGGACGAAGAATCCACCGCCACCGCCACCGCTTCCGGGACCGCTGCAGGCGGCGATGAAGAAGAAGGCGGACGTCGTCAGCGTCAAAGCAAAACGCGGCATGATGTTCCTCGTGCGTGGGTACGGCGACGCGGTGGCGCGCGTCTCCGGACGCGGAACCTATGGCAAGCGTCGACCTGGCTGCAAGGATTGTCCGCGACGAGTCACCGAGAGTCAGCGAGCGTGTTGCAACAGCTCCACCGACAGCTGGACCTGGTACGGCTGAATCGGGTCCTGGTCATACCAGTCGCTGGCCAACTCGGTCCGGTCCACCAGCGTCGCGACGCCAACGACCATGTCGCCCTCGCGCACCAGGAATGTGGCCCCCAGCACGTAGGGCGAGTCGGAACCGCCAATCTCGACCTCGCGAGACCAACTGCAGTCGGCGAGGTCCGTTTGTGCGTGGTCGCCGGACACCGGGCACAGGTGTCGATTCCCCGCTTCCAGCTGAATCCAACGTCCACGGGCACCGCAGTCCCAGCTCGTCAGCGAGAAGCCCAGATCAGAGTCGGAAACGAACGCCTCCGGGCTCGGACCGTCACGGGTCTCGAGCTCGAGCGTCACCGTCTCCGGGCTCACCCCGTCGAGGGCGAGGTCGGCGACGGGCCCAGTGAGTTCAGGGACGCCGGCATCACAGCTGGAAGCGAGGAGAAGGCAGGTGATGGCGAGGATGCGCATGGTCGGTCCTTTTGAGTCGGTTGGGGCGTACCCCTGTTCTACCGAGTCATGACTTGCGCAAGAACGGTCGAACTCGCCCGCCGGTTGTGCGAATATGCACAAGTGGTGAATTGGGATGACATCCGGTACGTGCTCGCGGTCGCCAAGAGCGGCTCACTGATCGGCGCTGCCAGAGAGCTCCGCGTCAATCACACCACGGTGGGCAGGCACATCGACGCCGCCGAAGACCGGCTTGGCGTTCGGTTGTTCACCCGTACCCCGCGCGGCTACGTGCCCACGGCCGAAGCTGAACGGATGCTGCCCTCGATGGTGGCCGCCGAGGACGCCATGCTGGCGGTAGAACGGGCGGCCAGGGCTCAAGACCAGGCCGTCGCCGGCACCGTGCGCGTCACCTCACCAGAGACGCTCGGTAGCTACTATCTGGCCGGTCGACTGGCCGCGTTCGGGGTGGACCATCCGGACCTGGTCATCGAGCTCCTGCCCGCGGGCGACATCCTCGACCTGGCGCGGCGCGAAGCCGAGGTCGCGCTGCGTACGTTCAAGACCGACGTGGACGGCCTGGTCGTCCGCAAGGTCGCGACCATGCGTTACGGCATGTACGCCTCGGCGGAGTACCTGAGGCGTCGCCCCCTGGAGGCCCCCGAACAGCTCGTCGATCACTCCGTTCTGAACTCCACCGACTACCCCGGCGCGGTCGAACCCGCCTGGCTCCGACGGTTGATGCCCGGCGCCACAGCCCGCTTCGTGAGCACGCTTTCGTCGTCCCTGCTGGCGGCCGCCAAAGCATCCGCCGGGGTAGCCATCCTGCCCTGCTACCTGGCCCACGGGGAGCCGACGCTCAAGCGGATTCCGATGCCCGATCCACCGAGTGAAACGCTGTGGTTGACGGTCCACCGGGACCTTCGTGAGACCCCACGCATTCGAGCGCTTCTCGACTTTCTGGTGGACCGGATGCGGGAAGATGCCGCCCTCTTCGAAGGCGCTCCGTAGGTAGGACCAGGCTCTGCGTCCGGGCCACAGACGCAGCGCGAGCGGCGAGCGCTGTATCGAAACAGTACGTTCGGCGAACCCATCGCGCGGCATGCGCATCTTGGCAGGGGTGAAGCGAGAGGTGGGCGCATGAAGCAGGTCCGTCTCGGGGTGCGGGCGTGTTCAGGCTCTCGTGCCCTCCACTCAATGTGCATACCCGGGAGAGGGGAAGATGATGCCTTCGCGCAAACGGATGATGAGCGCTGCGCTGCTAGCGGTGCTGGCAGTCGGACTGTCGGGCTGTCCCGACGACGAAGTGAACAACGTGGTGACGCTGGACGGGAGTGCGGTCGATACGAGCACGTTCCCGGATGGAACGTCGGGAGACGCGGCCGGCGGTGACGCCGTCGACAGCGACGTGCCTTCCATCGACGTCGGCGCCGACGTGCCGACCATCGACGTCGGCGCGGATACCCCGCAGGCCGACGCTCCGCAGGCCGACGCTCCGCAGGCCGACGCTCCGCAGGCCGACGCTCCGCAGGCTGACGCTCCGCAGGCTGACGCACCTCAGGCCGATGCGCCCACGAGCGATATCCCGGTAGGTGACGACGCCTCCGGCGATGGGTCCTCCGGCGATGGCGCGTCCGGCGACGAGGGCACGGACGTCTCGCCCCTGGGCAACATCATCGAGGTCGCAACCGAGGCCGGGAACTTCACGACGCTGCTCGCCGCACTCGACGCTGCCGGTCTCACCAGCACCTTCGAGGGCACCGACGAGTACACCGTCCTGGCGCCGACGGACGACGCGTTCACGGCGGCTCTGGCCACCCTGGGCATCGATGCGCCGACGCTGCTCGCCGATCCCGGGCTCGCCGACATCCTGACCTACCACGTGCTCGCTGGCTCCGTGCCAGCCTCGGTGGTGGTCACCCTGACCGAGGCCACGACGCTCAACGGCGCGGACGTCACGATCACCGTCGACAGCGACGGCAACGTGTTCATCAACGACACGGTCCAGGTCACCGTCACCGATATCCCCGCTTCCAACGGCATCATCCACGTCCTCGATGGCGTCCTGCTGCCCCCGGAGCCGCCGCTGGGCAACATCATCGAGGTCGCGACGGCCGCCGGAAACTTCACGACCCTGCTCGCCGCACTCGACGCTGCCGGTCTCACCAGCACCTTCGAGGGCACCGACGAGTACACGGTCCTGGCGCCGACCGACGATGCGTTCACGGCGCTGCTGGCCACGCTGGGCATCGACGCGCCGACGCTGTTCGCCGACCCCGGGCTCGCCGACATCCTGACCTACCACGTGCTCGCTGGCTCCGTGCCAGCCTCCGTCGTCGTCACGCTCACTGAAGCCACGACGCTCAACGGCTCCGACATCACCATCACCGTCGACGGCAACGGCAACGTGTTCATCAACGACACGGTCCAGGTCACCGTCACCGACATCCCGGCCTCCAACGGCATCATCCACGTCCTCGACGGTGTCCTGACCCCGCCGGCTCCCCCGCTGGGTAACATCATCGAGGTCGCAACGGCCGCCGGGAACTTCACCACGCTGCTCGCCGCGCTCGACGCTGCGGGTCTCACCAGCACCTTCGAGGGCACCGAGGAGTACACCGTCCTGGCGCCGACCGACGATGCGTTCACAGCGCTTCTGGCCACGCTCGGCATCGACGCGCCGACCCTGCTCGCCGACCCCGGTCTCGCCGACATCCTGACCTACCACGTGCTCGATGGTTCCGTGCCGGCCTCGGTGGTCGTCACGCTGCCCGACGCCACGACGCTCAACGGCGCGGACATCACGATCACCGTCGACGGCAACGGCAACGTGTTCATCAACGACACGGTCCAGGTCACCGTCACCGACATCCCCGCCTCCAACGGCATCATCCACGTCCTCGACGGCGTCCTGCTCCCCCCGACGGATCCGCCGCTGGGCAACATCATCGAGGTCGCGACGGCCGCCGGAAACTTCACCACGCTGCTGGCCGCACTCGACGCTGCCGGTCTCACCAGCACGTTCGAGGGCACTGACCTCTACACGGTCTTCGCGCCGACGGACGATGCGTTCACAGCGCTTCTGGCCACGCTCGGCATCGACGCGCCGACCCTGCTGGCCGACCCCGGTCTCGCCGACATTCTGCTGTACCACGTGATTAGCGGGGCGTCGTCGAGCACCGACATCGCCGGTGAGGTCGGCGCCGACACGCTCAACGGGGTTGTCTCGTTCAACGTGTTGACCGACGGCACGATCGTCATCAACGGCTCGGTGAGCATCACCGTCACCGATGTGCCCGCCTCCAACGGCGTCATCCACATCATCGACGCGGTGCTTCTGCCGACCGATCTGCCCGACGACGGCTGTTGCAACGCCAACGGCACCACGGCCTGTAGCGCCTCCAACACCGCCTGCTACGACGCGGTGGTCGCGCTCGATGATTTCTGTGCATCGAACTTCGACGCGGCCTGCAACGCGTGCGCTCAGCTGGGCGTTGGGTTCCAGGGTCTCGATTGCAGTGCCGCCGTCGATGTGTGCGGTTGCCAGGAGCTGCCCCTGGGCAACATCATCGAGGTCGCCACGGCCGCCGGGAACTTCACGACGCTGCTCGCCGCGCTCGACGCTGCCGGTCTCACCAGTACGTTTGAAGGCACCGACGAGTACACGGTCCTGGCGCCGACCGACGATGCGTTCGCGGCGCTTCTGGCGACCCTGGGCATCGACGCGCCGACCCTGCTCGCCGACCCAGGTCTCACCGACATCCTGACCTACCACGTGCTCGCCGGCTCCGTTCCCGCCTCGGTGGTCGTCACCCTGACCGAAGCCACGACGCTCAACGGCGCCGATATCACCATCACGGTGGACGGCAACGGCAACGTGTTCATCAACGACTCGGTCCAGGTCACCGTCACGGATATCCCGGCCTCCAACGGCATCATCCACGTCCTCGACGGCGTCCTGAGCCCCCCGCCGCCTCCCCCGCTTGGCAACATCATCGAGGTCGCGACGGCCGCCGGGAACTTCACGACGCTGCTCGCCGCGCTCGACGCTGCCGGTCTCACCAGCACCTTCGAGGGCACCGACCAGTACACGGTCCTGGCGCCGACCGACGATGCGTTCGCGGCGCTTCTGGCGACCCTGGGCATCGACGCGCCGACCCTGCTCGCCGACCCCGGTCTCGCCGACATCCTGCTGTACCACGTGATTAGCGGGGCGTCGTCGAGTACCGACATCGCCGGTGAGGTCGGCGCCGACACGCTCAACGGGGTTATCTCGTTGAACGTGTTGACCGACGGCACGATCGTCATCAACGACTCGGTGAGCATCACCGTGACCGATGTACCCGCCTCCAACGGCGTCATCCACGTCATCGACGCGGTGCTTCTGCCGAGCGCTTTGCCCGAGGACGGCTGTTGCAACGTCAACGGCACCTCGGCGTGCAGCGCCTCCAACAGCGCCTGCTTCGACGCGGTGGTGGCGCTCGATGATTTCTGTGCATCGAACTTCGACGAGGCCTGCAACGCGTGCGCTCAGCAGGGCGTTGGGTTCGGCGGCATCGATTGCAGCGCCGCAGTCGACGTGTGTGGGTGCCAGGAGCCAATCCTGGGCAACATCATCGAGGTGGCCACGGCCGCCGGGAACTTCACCACGCTGCTCGCGGCACTGGATGCGACGGGGCTCACCAGCACGTTTGAAGGCACCGACGAGTACACGGTCCTGGCACCGACGGACGACGCGTTCACGGCGCTTCTGGCCACCCTGGGTATCGACGCGCCGACGCTGCTCGCCGACCCCGGTCTCGCCGACATCCTGACCTACCACGTGCTGGCGGGTTCCGTTCCGGCCGCGGTGGTCGTGACCCTGACGGAAGCCACGACGCTCAACGGCGCCGACATCACCATCACCGTGGATGGAAACGGCGACGTGTTCATCAACGACACGGTGCAGGTCACCGTCACCGATATCCCTGCCTCCAACGGCATCATCCACGTCCTCGATGGCGTGCTGCTCCCACCGGATCCCGACGCGTGTTGCAGTGTGGACACCGCTGGGAGCTGCCAGCAGGTGGCACCGAGCTGCTATGACGCCGTGGTTGCGGCCGACCCGGTGTGTGCAAACACCTACGACGAGTTCTGCGTCAGCTGCGCGGTGGATGGCACCAGCCCGTTCGCCGACTGCAGCGGAGTCCCCGCCGTCTGTGGATGCCCATAGCAGTAACTAACGGTTAGCCAACGCGGACGCCGCGAACCACGACTCAGTGGTTCGCGGCGTTTCTCTTTTCAGGCCCCCTTGACCGATCGGTCCACCGGACTTAAATACACATCACATATATGCACTCCGCATTTAACATGACCACGAGACTCAATGACCACCAAGACCAAAGACCGCGCACAGCAGACGGAAGCCGAATTCCTGGCGGCCTATGACCCGTCGCAGTTCGAGCGCCCGTCGCTGGCCACCGACGTGGTCATCCTGACGGCGACCCAGGGCTCACTCTGGGTCGTCGTCTATCGCCGCACCCAGCATCCCAGCATCGGAGCCCACGCGCTCCCCGGCGGCTTTGTTCGGGTGGGCGAATCCACCGACGCCGCAGCGCGCCGACTGCTGGCCGACAAGGCCGGGCTCCGAGACGTCTTCCTCGAGCAGCTGTACACCTTCAGCCGCCCCGACCGAGACCCCCGCGGCCACATCGTCAGCGTGACCTACTACGCGCTGGTCGACGCCGAGCGCCTGGGCGACGCCCACCTGCACCCCATCCGGGTGGACTGGCCGGGCGAGACCGGCGGTCCGGTCGACGTCCTCAGCCGCACCACCGGCGAGCCGCTGCCCCTGTTCGTGGACCATGCCGACATCATCGGCATGGCGGTCAAGCGCATCCGCGGCAAGCTCAACTACACCCCCATCGGCTTTCAGCTGCTGCCCGAGGCGTTCACGCTCCGCCAGCTGCAGGCCGTCCACGAAGCCATCCTGGGGGAGTCCGTGAACAAGGACTCCTTCCGCCGCCGCATGCTCGCCAGCGGCTACCTCGAAGCCACCGGGGAGCGGGAGCGCGACGTCGCCTACCGCCCCGCCGAGCTCTACCGATTCACCCGCCGTTCTGCGGTCTGACGCAGGACGCAACGCTCCACTACGACTACACGCATAGGAGTCTCGAGCATGGCCGAAATCACCAACATCGGAGTCGCGCGCCATCTGCGCAGCGAACTCACCGCCCACGTGCTGCACTTCCGGCGCGGCCGGCTCAAGCGCAGCGGCACCGGTCTGTCCTTCTGGCTGATGCCGATGGGCGCCAGCATTGCCGAGGTACCGCTGGACGACCGCGAACTGACCCTGATGTTCCACGCCCTGTCGGAGGACTTTCAGGACGTGGCGGTTCAGGGCGTCGTGACTTATCGGGTCGGCGATCCGGAGCTGCTTTCGCGGCGCGTGGACTTCACCATCGACCTGAAGACCGGCCGCCACCGTGACCAGCCGCTGGACCGGCTGACCGGCACGGTGACCCGACTGGCGCAGGAGCTGGCGTCGGGCCACATCGTCTCCAATTCGCTGATGACCTTGCTTCAGCAGGGTACCGGACCGCTTCGTGACGCCATCCACAACGGCCTGACCGCCGAGGGCAGCCTGGCCGGGATGGGGATCGAGATCGTGTCGACCCGCATCACGGCGGTACAGCCCGCCAGCGACGTCGAGAAGGCGCTGCAGATGCCGACCCGAGAGCACATCCAGCAGCAGGCTGACGAGGCCACGTTTGCCCGGCGCGCGTTGGCCGTCGACAAGGAGCGGGCCATCGCCGAGAACGAGCTGTCCAACCGCATCGAGCTGGCCAAACGCGAAGAGCAGCTCATCGAGCAGCACGGCGCCAACGACCGCCGTCGGGCCGAGACCGCGGCGGCCGCCAAGGCCATCGAGGTGGAGTCCGCTGCGGACGAGAAGCGCACCCGCGCGGCCGCTTCGGCGGAAGCGACCCGGCTGACCGAGGGCGCGCGCGTCGAGGCGGAGCGCGAGCGTATGGAGGTGTATGCAAACACGCCGCCGTCGGTGCTGACCGCGCTGGCCGCACGTGAGATGGCCGGGACGCTGAAGAGCATCGAGCACCTGACCATCACGCCCGAGCTCATCAGCCCGCTGCTCAACAAGCTGTCGGCGGATGCCAGCGGCAATGGCAATGGCGCCAGGCGAACGGGACGATGAGTTCCCTTCCCCGAGCCGTCGTCGTGACGCGGCCCACGCAGTACTCAGAGCTGCTGGCCCGTCACGCGACCCGCGCGCAGGCGGCCTTCTTCTTGAAGGGCCGCGGCCAGAGCATCGACGCGCTGGAAGCCGAGCACCGCGAGGTGACCGAGGCGACGCAGCGGGTGCTCGGCGCCATCCCCGCCGACTGGCGGCGGGCCTCGGTGCCGCGCTCAGACCTGGACCGGTTCCTGTTCGGCCCCGACGACGTCGTCGTGGTGGTCGGGCAGGACGGCCTGGTAGCCAATGTCGCTCGGTTCCTGGATGGCCAGCCGGTGGTCGGGATCAACCCGGCGCCGGGCTCGATTGCGGGCGTGCTCGTCAAATACGACCCTCAGCATGCGCGCCGACTGATGCTGGCGGCGGCCGGCGGCGAGGCCTCGTGGGAACAGCGCACCATGGCCTCGGCGGTGACCTCCGATGGGCAGCGCATCAGCGCGCTCAACGAGGTCTTCGTCGGACATCGCACCCATCAGTCGGCCCGCTATTGGGTCACGCTGGGCGAGGAAGGTGAGCGCCAGTCCTCGTCGGGTCTCATCGTCGCCACCGGCACCGGGTCCACCGGCTGGGCCAGCTCGGTGCGGCGCAACCGTGTCTGCGACGTGGCGCTGCCCAAGCCAGGGGACGCCAAACTGGCCTTCTTTGTCCGCGAGGCCTGGCCCAGCCCACATACGGGCGTATCCCTTACGGACGGGGTCGTGACGCCGGGTCAGCCGCTGCAGGTGCGCAGCGAGATGAACGAGGGCGGCGTCATCTTCGGCGACGGCATCGAAGCCGACTACATCGATTTCCACTACGGGCAGACCGTCGAGGTGACGGTCAGCACCACTGCACTCCGCCTTCTGGCGGCCTAGTTTCCATCATGCTTGCCAACCTCTTCATCGACACAGAGCAGCCCCTTGTCTGGACCATCGGCGACGTCCTGAGCGCCGAGGAGTGCGCCGCCGTCATCGACCGGATGAGCGGCGTCGGCTACGAGGAGGCGCCCATCAACACGTCGCGCGGGCCGCGCATCGTGCGCGACCACCGCAACAACACCCGCGCGGTGTTCGACGACCCCAAGTACGCCGCGCTGCTGTTCGAGCGCGTGCGCCACCGACTGCCCGAGCGCATCTTCGAGTGGCGGTTGCTGGGCCTCAACGAGCGCTTCCGCGGGTACCGCTACGAACCAGGGCAGTATTTCGCGAGGCACTATGACGGCGCCTTCAAGCGCCACAGCAAAGAGCGGAGCTTCATCACCTTCATGGTCTACCTCAACGAAGGCTTCGGCGGCGGCGAGACGGCCTTTCGCCACGGCAAGCCGACGATTGTGCCAAGGACGGGCCAGGTGCTGTGCTTCCAGCACAAGCTGTTGCACGAAGGGTGCCCGGTGACGTCGGGGACCAAGTACGTGCTCCGCTCCGACGTCATGTACCGGAAGCTGGGCTGAGCGACGGTGCGTCCGGGGTCGAAATAATGACCGTCATGTCCGTTACGTACGACCGCTACGAAACGACTTGTGCTTGTGGTTGAGCATGTTTAGAGTCCGCGCCGGCGCATGAGAGGGCGCCAAGGAGGACGGAGATGCCCAACGGCTCCACGACGTGGCTATGCGCCACGCTTGCGCTGGTTTGTCTGGTCGCGTGCGACGACCCCGGTACGTCTGAGGGGACCCCGACGGTCACCCCGGATGTGGTCACGACCCAGGACACCGGTGGTGCGCCCGACGTGACGGCGACGCCCGACTCGCTCACACCGCCGGACACCGGAACCACCCCGCTTGCCCCCACGCAGTGCAGCCTTTGGCCGCACTCGCTGCAGGACTGGCCCGACACGCCATACCCGGAGGACTGCCTGACGCTGTCGGGCGTCGAGCGCTATCGCTGCGGCGAGTACTGGTTCTGGCAGGGTCTCAGCCACGACATCAGCATGCGCGCGACGTCGATGGAGCGTCTGGGAGCCGTCATCAGCGCCGAGGCGAGCCATGCCGACGCCGAGGTCAAGGGCCTGGCGCGGATGCACGCCCTGCGCGGTCAGCTAGGGCTGGCGCTGCTGGTCGAGCACGGGGACTTCACGGCCCTGGAGCTCACCCAGAGCGACATGCAGAAGGTGGCCCAGCTGGATCCGGAGAACCCGACGATCCCGACGTTCCTCGATTCGATCGAGCTGATCTTTGCCTTCCGGTCCAATGACGAGGTCCGCATGGCGGAGCTGTGGGACGAGATCTGGGGCAACGTCGAGTCGTGCCCGCTGGGCAACCTGCTCTCCATCAGCGGCACCTCGATCGGCCTGCCGCTCGAGACCGGCTGGCCCACCGAGACGGTGAACCGACTGCGCGACTGGGAGTGCACCGGCGCCGGCTTCTGCGGCACCAACACCTGGAAGGCGCCCTTCGTTCGGCCGGGCCTGGCGTTCCATTTTGCCGAGGCCTTCGCTCGCGTGGGCGACATCGACGAGGCGACGCGCTTTCTGGATGGAGCCATCGCCGCCGAGGGCTTCTCCAGCTGGCCCTACGCCACGTTCGTGCAGAACACCCGCAACGACGTCGCCGGCTGGGTGGCCGACTTCGCCACCCTGGGACCCGAAGGCGATGCGACCAACATGGTCTACGCCAACCAGGAGTTTGGGTGCGTGTTCTGCCACTCGACCAACCCACCGCAGGAGCTCATCCGCGTCGAGCGACTCGGGGTCGCGGACCTCGAACCGGACCCGCCGGTCGTCGATCCCGATCCAGACCCGGATCCCAATCCCGACCCGGACCCGCCACCGACCGGCGACGGGGCCTGCACCAATGACGCCGACACCGCCATCATCATGGCCAGCAGCGACATCGGCTCGACCATGAGCGGGTGCGCCTTCGAGTGCTTCTCCGGCGGGGAGGACTGTGTCGACACCTGCATCATCAACGCCACCGGCCTGTCCGAGTCCTGCACCGTCTGCTTCGCCGACATGGTCGACTGCACCATGTCGAACTGCGCGCTGAACTGCCTCGACCCGGAGGGCGCGGCGTGCACCCAATGCCAGGAGACGCACTGCATCCCGCCGTTCACCGAGTGCGCGGGCATGTCGCCCCCCTAGGCCCTAGGGGCCCTGAGCCAGCGAATGCTCCCGACAAATGAGCGACGCCTCATCGGGATGTAGCGCCTCCCCCGTGAGGCCACAGGCCGGTCCGTCCGTCTGGTGATGCATGCAGGTTCGGCACACGCCAAATGAACGGTGGCCACCGGCGACCTGAAGGGCTCGAAGCAGCTCGGTCAGGTGGTCATGAGCCGCCTCGTCGAGCGCCAGCTGGTCGTTGGCGAGGAGGGGCGATGGGTAGGTAGCCTCGACGATGGTGCGGCCCTCGTCGGTCAGACTGCAATGCACGACGCGGCCATCGCGAGCATCGGTCGTCTTCGTGACCAGTCCCTTGTCGACCAGGGCCTTCAACGTCGTGCTCACGGTTCCCCGGGTGGCCCCGAGGAAGTCAGCCACGGCCGCCGGACTGTCCGAGTAGCGGTTGCTCTGGGCCAGATAGTGCAGCGCCGAAAGCTGCGGGAGCGCCAGGCCGTGGGCTGTCGCGGCCGCTCGCAGGTCGCTGCGCAGCAGGGTACCGAGACGCTCGATGAGGGTGTGCAGGCGAGTCGCGTCCATGCCCGGATAGTAGCGACTCGAAACTTCCTTGACCAGGCGCAGATCCGCAACTAGTTTCGACTCACAATCATTTTGACTCAAAACCATCTAGCCCGGAGCGTTCACGATGACACTCGCCCCATCCCCTCAGCATGCCCATCCGTGGCTGGTCGACCGCTGGTTCAACGCTCCCTTGAACGGACTGGATCTGGCCGATCTCCAAGGGCGCCCTGTAGCGCTCGTCGCCTTTCAGATGCTGTGCCCCGGCTGTGTGCTGCACGGCATCCCGCAGGCCCAGCGCCTGCACGACCGCTTTGCCGCCGATGGTCTCGTGGTCGTGGGGCTCCACTCGGTGTTCGAGCACCACGAGGCCATGAACCCGAGAGCGCTCGACGCCTTCCTCCACGAGTATCGGGTGACCTTCCCGGTGGCGGTCGATCGGCCGTCCAGCGACGGCGACCCGCGGCCGCTGACCATGCGCCGCTATGCGATGCGCGGGACACCAAGCCTGATTCTCATCGACCGGGCAGGAACGATCCGCGAGCACTACTTCGGGCGTCCCTCGGACCTGGAGGTGGGTGCCGCCGTCGGCGCTCTCGTGGGGCAACTGCCGCCGGTGCAAAGCGAGGCGTTGCTGGACCTATCGGACTGCACCGACGAGGCCTGTCCCATCTAGGTTCTACCTGCCGCCAGGCGTGGCAGGTGTGGTTCCTGGAAGGCACAGGGCAGACTGAGCTACCCTCGGCGCCATGACGAGAACGCTTCTCATGGTTCTGGTAGCCGCTTTGGCCTTCGGGGTCAGCGGCTGCCCCGAAGACGAGGCCGCCACGGCCACGCTTCCTGCGGACACGGTGGCGACCAGCGATGGCGCCGGTGATGCGGCCACGCCCGACGCGACCCTGGAGGTCAGCCTCCCGGACGCCACGGCCACGCCCGACGTTGCCGTAACGCCCGACGCGACCGCGGATGCGGTCGTGGACGCAGCGCCGGCCGATGTGGCGGTCGACGCTGGCGCCGATGTCGCCAGTGAGACCAGCGCTACGCCCGACGCAGTGGCCGACGCCGCGCTGGATGCCGCAGTCGACGTGGTGTTCGACACCGAGCCAGATGCAACGCCCGATGCTGCGGTCGACGTGCTCGCCGAGGTGGCCGAGGAGATTCAGCAGGACGCGGCCGTCCAGGCTGACGCCGACGTGGACGCCGCCACGGTAGCCGATGCGACCGTGGACACCATCGACGAGGTCACCGACACCGCTTCGGCGGACGCCGGGCTCGACGCCTCGGTGGACGGTGAGGTTGTCACTCCGTGTGACCCCTCGTCGGACCCCACCTGCATCGGGGCCGCCGCCCCGACCTGGCAGCTGGCCGACTTCCAGCGCGCCAGCGCGGGCGTTGGGACGACCTACGGGCTGGAGGCCTTCCAGGGCAAGGTCCTGGTGGTCGCGCTGCTATCCGGCTGGTGAAGCTTCTGCCAATCCCAGGCTGGGATGATGCAGGACATGAGCGATGAACTGGTGGCGGGCGGCAACAACGACGTGGCCTTCGTGGCGGTCAACAGCGCCGGCGACGATGGCTTCCAGCAGAACCTGATCGACCAGTGCAGCTACCCCCTGTTCCAGGACACCGACGCGGTGTTGGCGTGGGATCAGATGGGCGGCGGCAAGGACGACATCTACGTCTACCGCGCGGACGGGACGCTGTCGGCCTACTTCCCCTTCGGTGGCCCCCTCAACTCGAACCTGGCGACGCCCGAGGGCTACCAGAACCTGCTCGACGCCATCGCGGCGGCGGCCCAGTAGGCAGCTACTTCCGCAGCGGCTCGAGCTGCTTCCACAGCTCCTCACGCATGGTGTCGAACGCCTTTCGCTTGGACCTCCAGGACTCCCGGAGCTGGTCCCGGTCCGCAAGCATCAGCGCTATCTTGTCGATCGTGCCGCGCCAGGTGCCGTTGCCAAACGCGACACCGCCGACGAGGGCGATCTGTTCGGGCTGGCTCGTGAGTGCCGAATCGAACACGCCGAACCCACTCCGGAATGCAGTCCACGCGGTCTGAAAGGGTCTGAAGTGCTTCTCACGCTCGGCTTCCTCGCGCTGGTCGAGCTGGTAGACCTTCTCCCGGAGCGCTTTGATGCGGGGATCTTCATCCGCACTGGCGGCCTCGCTCTTGGCGGCACTGCCGTATGAACCTCCGATGCGGATGCCGAGCATATCCAGCATCAGGCTCGCATCGAACCGGATCCGGCCAGCGCGCTCCACATCCACGATGGCGGCCAGGGTCGCTGGGGCGGAAACAGGCTTGGCTGGGTTGCTGGCCATCCTCCTGGCACGGTCGCCGAAGCCCATGACCAGTCGCTTGCCGATGACTTCCACCCACTCGAAGCGCCGCACCTGTTTGGGCGGCTGCAACAGGTCCTTGGCTTGGGCGGCGTCTTTGAGCTCGAAGTACAACGCCATTCCGCACTCGCCCCGCTCCCTGCCATCGCCGGCTGCGCACTCGGCCGTGATGCCCGCAATGCCGTTGAGGGTCGCCGACAGGTCCTTCTTTGGATCGAGGCCATGGTCGACGAGCGACTGGGTCAGCTGGGAGCCGAAGAAGCCCATGGCCATGGACGCCAGAGGGTTGGCCCCGAGCCCCAGCAAGAGCCCCTCGACGCCTTGGGCCGGGTCGAAGGAGACGCCGATGTCGAACATCGATACCCCGGTGCTGAGTGTGCCCGACGTCCTGGAAGCAGCGGCGGACACCAGCGAAAGCTTCTTGGCGGACGGCTGCAGCACCATTCGGATGTCCACGAGCGCCCCGGTGGGTGTCACGTCGAGCCCGAAGCCCAGGCCTGCGGTGTCGTTGTAGAAGCGTCGTACGCTTTCGGCGTCGGCCTTGACCCGCTCCTGGAGGTGGCCGCTATCAGGGTCCTCGTAGGCTCGCCGACGGTTCAGGAGGCTGCTGGTGTTGGCGTAACCGTACAGATCACGCGCATGCGCCAGCTGCTGAAGGGTTCGCCGGAAGGCGGTGGATTTGCCCAACGCGGTCCGCGCGTCGCCCCCCGCGGCGGCTGAGTAGCATCCTTTCCGCATGCGCTCGATGCTCTTGCTGCGGTCAGTCAGCAGGATCATCGCGAAGTTCTTGTGGACCGCCACGCAGACGCGCTTTCGCTTCCCGCCATCGCCGAAGGTATGGACCGTGCCCGCGCCGATGCTCTCGCTGCTGCGCTTCCCGCGAATGCCCGCGGCGAAACGATCCAACGTGCTGGTGAAGGTCGCGATGTCCGCGATGTGCGCGTAGCCGCCTCCCAGCTCGTCGCCGAAGTTGACCATCATCATGCCGAACGGCTTGGTGGTGTCGAAGCCCGCCCGCTTCATGGACGCCGGGTCGAACGGGTCGAAGCCCAGGTCCCGCTCCACCTCGCGCTGGAACTGAGCGTACTCCGGCTTGCCGACGACGCGTTCCACCAGAGCATCCCGCTCGATGCTCTTGGCGAACGCCTCGGGGTTCGACATCCCCACCCAGAGCTGGGTTCCGCCGGGGAGATAGTTGGGCCCCGGGTCCTGCAGGGCCTTGCTGGTACCCGTGGAGGCACACCCGGAGGACAGCAGGACGGATGCTGCGGCTAGCGAGAGAAACGTCAGGAAGTAGCGCATGGCCCATGTAGAGCAGCTGAAACACACGGGTCAACCGCGCCACGAAAGCGGTGACGTGGTAGATCCTCGCCATGACCGATGTTCGAGCGGATGTTCTCAAGGACTGCCAGGTCGCCCTTCCCCAGTGGCGAGAGCTGTCGACGACGGACTTCGAGTTCGCCGACCCCAAGGGGTTCTCGACGTTCACGATGGCGGTCCGGTCGACGCGTGACGACATCGCGCCCGCGGGCATGATGTACCGCCGTCTGGAGGGCAAGGAGAACGCGATCCTGGGCGGCGAGGCGGAGAAGTCCGTCTACCTGTGCCTCAGCGACGCCGGCGTGGCGGCCCGCTGCCACCACTACGAGCCGCGCTTTCGGCTGGAGGAGCTCTACGACGGGCGCACGCTGACGCGCCACGACCTGACCGATTCCGTCGTGCTCGAGGGCATCGGCGAGCAGGTCGCCAAGCTTCAGCAGCTCGAGCCCGCGGGGCTTCCGAATGCGGGCTTCTTCGAGCTGCTCCACGCCAAGTGGGGACCGATGGCAAAGCGGCTGCTGGCCGAACACCGGGACCACTTCGAGGCCGACGAGCAGGCGATGTGGGACGAGCTCACCGAACTCACCTCGGACGCCACGGCGCGCGCGGTCCAGGCGTTGATCCCCGAGGGGCCCCAGGGCTTCTGCCACAACGACACGTACCACGGGAACGTCTTCCGTCTCTCCGACGGACGCATCCGGCTGCTGGACTTCGAGTTCTCCTGCCGCAACCACCGCGCCTTCGACTTCTCGAACCTGTTCGCCGAGACGGTCATGCGGCACGGGCTCGCGGAGCCGCCTCACTTCAGGATCGCCGCTCCGGAGTACACCGCCGACCACATCGGCACCCTGGTCGAGGCCTACCTCGACGCGCGGGGCGGCGCGGAGGCTGGCGAACGGGACCTCCTCGTCGAGCAGACGCTGACGATGATCCCGCTGTCCGACTACATGTACGCGATGGCCGCGCTACCGCTGGCGCTGGAGCCCATCCAGAAGATCCGGTTCGTCCCGTATGCCTGGCAGCGGTTCCGCCGCTTCAAGGCCGCAGTAGGGCTGAGCCGGTGACGCGCACGGAGACGGAGCTGCCACTGAGGCTCCGTTTGCCCAACCCACCGGCTGTCTTCGTGGGCCGCGAGACGGCCGTGTCGTGGTTCGTCGAAGCCGCGGGGCGTGCACCAGTGACGGTGGTGGCCGGCCCGGCGGGTGTCGGCAAGACCGCGCTGGTCCTGCAGGCCTTGCACCGGCGGCACCGCCGTCGTCTCGGGCGGGTGCTGTTTGTCAGCATGACTGCGGACGAGCAGCCCCTGACCACGGTTCTGCAAGCCCTCAGCGAGGCGACGGGCGCGCCGACACCTCAGGCCCCGTTGACCGAGCACGAGCGACTGGCTGGCATCCTGGCGCTGGCCGAGGCCGGGCCCTGGTGGGTCGTGCTCGATGACCTTGGGGATACCGCCGTGCTGGACGTGCTGGCGCGCTACGGTCGGCGCTCACGGTGGATCGCCACTCGGCGCGCCGCACCCGAGCTTCCGGCCCTGCTGGGCCAGGTCCTCGTGCTGCCCGGGTTGGAGGACGCTGACCTCACCTCGCTCGCCACCACCTGCGCTCCCTCGTCGTCTGCAGCGGAACGCGCCGATGCCGTTAGCGGTGCCGGCGGCTCTCCCTGGGCTCTGCTCCGCCAGCTCTCCTTCGCCGGAGCGGGCTCGACCGGCCCCCTGGATGTACCGGAGGGACCGGAACGGCGGGCGCTCCAGGTGCTCGCTGCGGGTCGGGTGCCGCTGCCGACGTCGGTGGTGTCCGTGGCTCTGGCGGTGCCCGCCGAGCCCGCACTGGAGCAGGCGGCGCGATGGGGGCTCGTGGCTCGCGCGGGCGCCGAGTGGCGACTGCACGACATCGCCAGTCGCGGGCTTCCGGTGCCACCCGAGCGCGTCCGGCGCGCCGTCGCTGCGGCACTGGGAAAGGCGGGCTCGCCCAACCTCACCGTGGCTTCGGTGGGTCTGTGGCTGGAGCTCGCGGACGTCGCCGAGGCCTCGAAACTCCTGGAGGAGGAGGGAACCAGAGTGCTGGACGCAGGCTGGGCGCCGCAGCTGTGGCCGGCCCTGCGCGCCTGGCGTGGCGAGCCCCGACTCGCCGGCTGGCGGCTTCGCTGTGCCGTGGCTCTCGGAGACCCGGCAGCGCTGCGCGACCTCGAAGCCCCAGCCCCGGGCCTGCATCAAGACCGAGCTCTGTGGGCGCGGGGGCTCATCATCCAGGGCCGGCTCGAGGAAGCGCTGACCGTGGCGTCCGACGTCGCGTTCAGCGCCAACGACCCCGTGCTGACCGAAGCCGCAGAAGTCATGGCGTGCCGCGCGCTGATGAACCTCGGAAGGTTTGACGAGGCCTGGTCGCTCCTGGCCGCGCGGTCCGAACCATCGCCAGAGGCCGCTGTCCTTGGAGCCTTGTGCCTGGTGAACCTGGGCCGCACCGAGGAAGCTCTCGCACGCGCGCGGACGCTCGACCGCTGGCTGGGGAACGCCCCCGGACTGTGGGACTCGGTTGGTTTTGGCCTGGCCCAGTGCCTCTACCAGCTGGGGCGGCTGGACGAGGCCCACGAGGTCCTGGAGCGGCGTTCCATGGGCCGCTCGGCGGAGCTGACCATCCCCACTGGACGCCAGCTCCTCCTGGAGCTCTGTATCGAACTGGACCGTGGCGATCTGGAGCGTACCCGATCGCTGCTCCTTCGTGCGGCGCCCCTGCTGGACCAGGGCTCGATCCTAAGCGCCCCGTTTGCGCTTGCCGACGTGATGCTCCGGTACTTCGCGGGACCACTCAACGGCGTAGCGGCGGACGCTGAGGCGCTGGCCCGCCGAGGAAGCACGGAGGAGCGCCCGGACATCGTGTGCTACGGCCGAGCTGCGGCCCATCAGCTGCGCCGCGCGTGCGGGGAAGAGCCGCCCCCTGAGACCCGGCTGGACCAACGCGACGCCAGGCTCGCCTTCGACGCGCTGGAGGCGGCCGTCGCTCTGCGCTGGCTGGCGCGTTGGCGACGTGCGCCGCCCTGGCCCACGGTGGCCCAACTCCTCGCCGCGACCGCCGAGCATCCAGAGCCGTCGTTGCTGGGGGGCCTGGCAGCGGCGGACCTCAGCGGTCTTGGTGGGGCCGCGGCGGATGCCGCCCAGAAAGCCCAGGCGGTCATGGACCTGGCCGAGACCCACGGGTTCCGGGCACGGAAGGCCGAGGCTGGGGTCGCGCGCTGCTCGTGGCTGCTCATCGGGGGCTCCATCGAAGCCCTGCAGGTGGCTGCGACTGAACTGCAGGCGCTGACCGCCGTACTCCCCGCGGCCCGCCTGCAGGCTCAGGCGGCCTTCATGGCGGCCGCTGCGGCAGCCAACGGACCGGATCTGGCGACGCTGGAGGCTCTCGCCGCGGGCGCGTCGCGGGAGCCTGCGGCGCGCTGGGCATCGGCAGTGCTGGGAGAATCCGTGCCGCTCGATGCGGTCGACACGATGCTGGTCGAGGCGACCACCGCTCGCTGGGCGCCGGCGGTTCTGGAGGTGGCTGGTGCGGAGAATGGGCCCGTGCTGGGGCTCGATGCGAGGCACCTCAGCGCGTGGCGGAGTGATGGAGTCTTTGTCTCTCTTCGGGACCGCCCTCTGCTGTGGGCCATCCTGGAGGCCCTGTGGCGCGGCGGCGCGAGTGGCGTCAGCAAAGAGCAGCTGGTGCTCGGCGTCTGGGACGAGACCGAGTACCACCCGTTGCGCCACGACAACCGCATGCAGGCTGCCGTCCGAAAGCTGCGCCGCAGCGTCGAGCCGGACCCCGCGGACCCTGTGTTCGTTCTGACCACTCCAGACGGATACCGCCTCGGAGGGCGCGTACGGCGTTTGGGGCCTGCCGAAGACCCTTGATTTCCGGGCCTCTGCGGAGGTCAGCACGAGTCAGTGATGGTTTGTCGAACATCTCACGTCTGAACGGTCCAATCGCTCTCCCGACTTTGGAGGATTTGATCATGATGCGTGTAGGAATGGTGATGATGGCGGCCACGGCCGTGTTGGCATTGACGGCGTGCGACGATGGTTCGGACCCGGGTACGTCGAGTTCGACCGGCCCCAGCTCAAGCTCGGGCAGCAAGGCCACGGGCGAGGGGCCGTGCAACGCGGCCAGCGAGTGCGCCAACGACGTGTGTGTGGCCCTCATCGATGGCAACCATCCGCCGGCCTATTGTTCGGAGAGCTGCACCAGCGGTTCATGCCCTTCGGGCTTCTATTGCGACCAGAGCACCTTCGGGTTGGTGGGCCTGAGCTTCTGTCGCTATGGCGCCACCGAGCCGGCCACCCCCGAGCCCCCCGCCGAGCCGCCCCGCCTGCCCTGCAGGACCGACGCCGACTGTGAAGGCAACGCCGTCTGCGCCACCTACGAAGGCCAGACGGACTGTACGCTACCCTGCAACTCCGAACCGGAGTGCACGCCCCCGTCGCTTGGAGGCGTCACGCTGGACCTCGCCACCTGCGCACCCGACCAGACGCCCGGTGAGGACCGGACGGTGTGTCTGCCCGACCCTGCGTGCTTCCCCAGCGCCATGAGCTGCATCAGCGGGCTACCGGGCATCCCCGGCTTCTGAATCGCTCAACGTACCAGGCAGCACCAGACGGTGTCGTCGCAGGAGGTCTGCTTGACCTTCGGCGCTGGGCACGAGCCGTTCGTCGGCTCGACGCATGCGTCGATGACCTTGCCCGACGGACCTCCTGCGTAGTCCTCGGGGATGTACCGGTCTGTCGGCAGGCCTTCAGTGTAGCGCTGAAGGCTTGCCGCGCCGACCGACGTACAGCGCTCGACCGGACCCCATGGCTCGAAGCGGGTGACCTCGAACTTCGGGTACGCGCCGCAGTGCTTGTCGTCGATCAGGCGGTCACGATGAAGCCGCCCGTAGACGATGAACTTGCCCCGGACGAGCATGTCATAGCCGAGTTTCCGGGTCGGCGATTCGTTACCCGTGGGCTGAACCACGATGGGCTTGGCATCTTCGGCGGTCCGTAGCTCCAACACGGACCGGCCACAGGGCGCCCCGAACGTCGCATAGAAGCGTTGCTCCCTTGTTTCCTCGTGGGTTTCGCCGGAAACGGGTGCCGCGCTGGGGCATCCCGCCGTTATCAGCACGGCGCACATCCATAGCCATCGCATGTCCAACTCCTCGGGTCGCCGACGCAACGGGCCATGCCCTCCGCGAATTTCCGAAATCTCAGCGAGGAGCCACCGTCGCGTCAGAACGCTTGATGAGCTCGTAGAAGTACGAGGCGCGCGGTGCTTTGCGGACCGGGCTGGCCTTGGGGCCCTCGTCACGTCGTCGTGTTCGGGCGGCGTGGTAACAGAGGGCGCCGAGGGCTGCCAGCTAAAGACCGAAGACGCGCTTGGCGTTGCCCTCCAGGAAAGCCTCCCGCTGCTCGTCGGTCAGGCCCAGGTCGTCAAGCCCTTGGAGCGCTTTGGCGGGCGTCAGCATCGGGTAGTTGGTCCCGAACAGGACCTTCTTGCTGCCGCGACCGCGCATGAACCGCACTAGTTCGGGCGGAAACCGGCGCGCGGCGTAGGCCGAGGTGTCGATGTAGACATTGGAGTGCTTGGTCGCCACCGCCAGGGCTTCCTCGGTCCACGGGTAGCCGATGTGGCCGCCGACGATGGTCAGCTCGGGGAAGTCGATGGCGACCTGGTCGAGGTGCAGGGGCCGCCCTGGCTCCGAGGGCATCAGCGGACCGGTGTGGCCGATCTGGGTGCAGAACGGGACGCCCTCTTCGCAGCAGGCCACGTAGACCGGGTAGAAGCGACGGTCGGTGGGCAGCGCCTCGTTGAACCAGGGCAGCACACGTATGGCCTTGAAGCCGAGGTCGCGAACGCAGCGCCGGATCTCCGCGACGGCCTCCATGGGCCGCGCGATGTTCACCGAACCGACGCCGACCAGCCGGCCCGGCGCCTCGGCCACGAACGCGGCGACCTCGTCATTGGAGATGAGCGTCTTGTGCGGCGAGGACCAGGCGCTGATGAGCATCGTGTCGACGCCTGCCTGGTCCATCAGCGCCGTCGTCATGGCCACGGGTGGCGCCTGGGTGGGAATGGCCCCCTTCATCCAGCGCCGGAGCGACTCGAAGATGGGATCGGAGATGAAGCGCAGGGTGGGGTGCTGGCCCCAGACGTCGATGGTCATGCGATCATCAGTGACACGCAGTGGCGCTGATGAGCAATCTTTAGGAGCCCGAAGGGCGATACATGTAATAGTTGAAGGATGATAGAGCGCTTGGTCGGCGCCAGCCGAGCAAGCGCTCGTGTCATCCTCGAGTTGGCAGACAGCGCCCGCAATGGTCAAGACGCCCGACGGTCAGAGGACCGCCAGCGCGACTCCGACGGTGCCCGCCACGACGGCCACGAACACCGCTACCAGCACCAGCGGGTTGCGAGGCTCGGCAGCGATGGGCTCGGGAGCCGCAGGCGTCGCCGGCAACGTCATGATGTCTGCGGCCTCGTCGGCCGCCTCCTCAGGTGTCTCGGGCTCCTCGAACGGCGGCGGTGGCTGCTGCATCTGCACCGTCGCAGGCGCGTCGCGGTACTCCCACATGCCCGAGGGGATCCGCGCCATGTAGCCCATGTCGCTGAGCGTGGTGTCACCAGGGTCGGGGAGGTGTCCCGACATCCGCTCTTCGAGGTCATCGAGACTGTCGGGTGGCGACTCGGGGGTGTGGGTCAAGGCTTCGATGACGATGGTCTCGCCAGGGAGGTCTGATGCAGCGGGGGTAGAAACAAGGGTGGGTCCGGGGTCACGGTCGCTCATGGGGTCACCTCTTCTCGATAGGTCGAGAGCCCCTTGAGCAAAGCGCGTGCCACCGATGGGACGGACGTGATTCCAGGATGTTGCGGCCGTCGGGGACCGACGGCCGTGACATGCGCCCGGGTCTGGAGTCCCCACTTTGGACCAAAGTGGGGACTCCCGTTCCCCGGGTCCCGAGGGTTCCGTGCCCGAAAGTGGCCTCACAACCAGACGTACTGCACGATGATGGTTCCTCTCGGAGCCTCAGCCGTTGTTCAGCCGACCGTCACGCACCTGGTTCATCACTTTCATCGCCGCCCTGGTGATGGGTTGGCCCAGTGGCGCTTTCAGCAAGGCGCCCCGAAAGACGACGTCAGCCAAGGTGGTGAAGAAGAAGAAGAAGCGGGCCGCATCGAAGCGACGCGCCAAGCGTCGACGGGCCGCGCGGCTGCGAAGGGCGGCCCGGGTGCGACGCGCGGCCAAGCGTCGAAAGACCGCCAGGGCGAGGCGGTTGCGGGTGGCGAAGAAGGCCACCGCGACCGCCAAGCAGAGTAGGATCCAGGCCGTCCGCCTGGCCACGGACCGGGGTCGCAAGATCCTCCAGACCGCCCAGGCCATGATCGACGAAGGGCGCATCGTGAAGGGAAGCTGCTGGGACTGGGTCCAGGCGGTGTTCAACCGGGCTGGCTTCCCCAACAAGCGTGGCTTTCGGCGCACGGCCTTCAAGGGCAGCAGGAAGAGCGGTCCCTTCGCGAAGCCCGCGCAGCTGCAGCCCGGCGACTGGATCTACCACGTGAACCACCAGTATCGCGGAGTGCCCCACAGCGCGATCTTCGTCCGCTGGGTCGACCGCAGCCGGAACATGGCGGAGACGTTGTCCTACGCCGGGAGCCGGCGCAACAAGCCCGGACGCTACGGCATCTACGACCTGTCCAACGTCTACCGGATCATCCGTCCGGCAAAGCGATTGGCGGGGTCCCAGTAGGTTCGCCGACGGGGGCCTTGGAACAGTCCACGTCGAGCGTGAAGCTGACTCGCTCGTCTGCGCCGAGGGGCGCCGACTCGACCATGATGCGGAACGTGCTGCCCTGCATGACCATGGTGTTGTCGAGGGTCACCGTCTCCGTGACCGTTGGGCCGAGGTCACTGACCCCGGCACAGGCGCCGGTGCACGCAGGTGCGTCCACGGACGTATCGTCGACGAGGAGGGCAAGGTTCGCCACGGCAGGCACATGGGGTGTCAGCGTCACTGTCGCCGTGCCTCCCAGCGGACTCTCGAACCAGTACTCCACGCGCCCGCCGCCCAACGGCTCCCAGCTGCACGCCGGAGCGTTACTCTTGACGTCTGCGGGCTTGGCAACGGTACCGACTACACTGGAGCCGCAGTACACAGGGATCGCGCTGAGGCAGCCTGGCCTGGGAACGAAGCGCGGCGGGATCGTTTCCCGCTCGATGATGCTGCCCTGAGAACCGGTCATGAAGGTCCGCTCCTTGTTCCCCGACACACTCAGGAGCGTCTCCAGCGTCGGCGTCTTCATCGGGCTCCAGCGTTCGCCGTCAAAACGGTACGCGCTCCCAGCCTCACCAACGGCGTAGATATCGTCGAAGCTGCGCCCCCAGACCGCTTTCAGATCCGCGTCTGTGGCCAGCGCCTCCTTGGACCAGTCAGAGCCATTCCAGCGGTAGATCGCTCCGCCGTCACCGACGGCCACGACGTTGGACGTGTCGGCCCCCCAGAGCGCGCGTATGGAGACGCCCTCGCCGACAAGCCCGGTCGACACCGAGGTTCCGTCGTAGCGGTGCACGCCATCCTCGCCAGCTATGAATACGTCGGCGTTGGGCGCGGTCCAGACTGCACGCAGGTCGGATTGGACGGGGAGGCTCAGGGTGCTCCAGCCCGTGCCGTCGTAGTGGAGCACGGTCGCTGAGTCGCCCACGGCATAGACATCGTTATCAGCCCGCCCCCAGATATCGGCCAGGTTTGACGTGATCCCGGTAATCGAAGGACACAGCTGGGTCCAGATGAACCCGTTGCTCGAGCTGTAGAGCCCACCGGAAGCACCCACCGCCCACCACTGCGCGGTCAGCTCGAAGCTACCCCACACCGACCGGACCTCCCCTGGCTCACACGTACCAGGCTGGTTGAGCGGTGGGATGGGTGTCGGACTGGTCTCGCTCTCCCAAGTTCCTGTTCCGGCGAAGGCACCAAAGCCGAAGTCCCCCACCGAGGCGAGGTTCGAGCCCACCCAGAGGATGTCGTTGACCGCGGATGGCAAGGGCGAGCCCGACATCGGCTCCCATCCCACGCCACGCCATCGATGGATCGCTCCAGCCTGACCTACGGCATACGCCTCGCTAGCCGAGGTGACTGCCACGCCATACAGCTCAACACTCGAATCGAGATACTCGAGTTTCGCGTTCTCACTGCCCTGTCGCCGGACCGTGACTCCATCGGTTCCCACCGCGAACACTCGCCCCTGGAAACCATCGACCGCGTTCAGGGTCACCAAGGTAGTGCCAATCGGATAGGCAAAGCCGTCGGTATCGCCGAAGTACCCAGCGTCGCCGACGAAGATCGCCTGCCCAAGTCCCTGGTCGTACACGGCACGCGTAGCAGGTCCACCGGCGCTGCCAAAGTTTGCTCCGTCAAAGCAGCTCGTGCCGAAGTCCCCGAGAGCGTGAAGCACAAAGGCACTCTCGCCACCGCCACCGCATGAGGCCTTCTCGCCGGTTGACCTCCATAGCGCATGGACCGTCCCCGGAACCGTCGTGTCGTCAGGGAGAGTGATGCTCGGTGTGGGGAACAGGGACCAGACATCGTTCTCATAGACCCCCAGAACGCCTTCCCCACCGACGATAAGCCGATCACCACCGCCGCCATTGTCATACAACACGGAACGCCAGGTCACGTCGCTGGCCTCACTGGGCGAGAGGTTGGTCCAGGTGTTGACCTGACGCCGCCACACCGCACCGCCACTGCCGACCGCAAACAGGACCTGCCCGAGCACGCCGGCGTCGAAGCTGGCCAACGCGTAGAGGTCCGCCTCGATGGGCGTCGATTGAAGTGTCCACGCCTCTCCGACGCCCTCCACGAGGGTTCCGTCGTCGCCCACGGCGACCAGCAGCCCAGCATGGCGAGCGACCGCGCGAAGGGTCTTGGTGGTCGGGCTGGGGACTGGGGAGAATCCTTCGAACGCACACATCTCGCTCTGGCGCCCGCAGAACCCCGTGCATCGCAGCGCACCCGCGACCCCGCCGACCTGTAGGCAGGAGGCATTGTTGTGGTTGGTCGAGTCACACTGCTCGGCTTCGTCGCCGTGGACAATGCCGTCACCACAGTAGCCCTGACACGTGCCCACCAGTTCGACACAGGAGTTGGTAGAGATGGGGTTGGCGGAGGGGACGTTGTTCTTGCAGGTGAGGTACCCGTCATAGTACCCGAAGCTGGCGCAGCTGAGGCCCGCGAAGGCGGTGCCATCGCAGAGCTCGGCGCCGTTGACCACGCCGTCACCGCAGTACTCGGAGCACACGTTCTTGACGTCGAGTGTGGGCGTGCATGCGGTGGGAAGCAGCGGATCGTTAGGCGGCCGCAGCTCTTGCTGAGGACACTCGATCTTGCCGCCGGTGTAGTACAAAAATGCAGCGCAATCAGGGCTCTCCGCGCCGTCGCATGCCTCCTGGGGCTGAGCGATGCCGTCGCCGCAGTACCCGCCAGCGAGACAGGGACCCGTATCGACCGCTTTGCAGTTCTGCGCACAGCCGAGGTTGCCCTGATAGAACTTCTCGGTGGCGCATGTCCGACCGCCCAGGTCCAGGCCGTCGCAGACTTCCTCAGGGTCCTTGGTGTTGTCGCCGCAGAAGCCTTCGCAAAGGCTGTAGTCGAGCTCGCTGCAGTCCGAAGCGCAGGCCGGTTCGCCGCGGTAGCGGGCGCCTCTGGGGTCGTCGGCGCAGGTCTTGCCACCGAGGTTGGGGCTCTTGAACGGCTGGACATTGCCTGGATCGCAGAACTCCCCCGCGTCGAGTTCCCCGTTGCCGCACTTCGAGCACGTGGTGTCGTCGATGGTGCAGTCGGACCGGCACGTCGCCTGACCCCCAAAATCACAGACCGTCGACGGAATGTCGGTGCCGTCACACTGCTCACCGGGTTCCATGCGGCCATTGCCACAACCGCCCTCGCGGCACACACCGTCGCGACACGAGTGCACAGCATCCAGGCCGAATGTGCAGCTCTCGCCTTCGGCCTTGCCTTCGCAGGCTTCGACCTGGCCCGGAAGAAGGCATTGGGGACCCAGACCGGGGACCTCGATGCAGCGGCGGTCAGGGGAGCACAGTACGTCAGCACACTGCGTCGTCTCGGTCTCGATGCATCCGACCACCCCGAACGTAGCCAACCCCAGCAGCGGCACCATCCATCGGTAGCTCATTGGCGTGTGCACTCAATCGTCATCGTGAAGCTGGCGTTGTTGGCCATGGCGTCGACCCCCTCGACGGTGATGATACGCCCGCTGGCGCTCGCATTTCCATCCAGGGGAAACGTCACCACCTCATCTCCAAGTCCCGGCTCATCACTGGCACCCAGGCATTCGTGCGTGCACTGGTCGGGCGGTCCCGTGACCACGACCGCCACATCCATGTCGTGAGGCGTCACCTGAACGGTGGCCTCGCCCACGATGGGGGCGTCGAGCCAGAAGTGTGCCGCATAGCCGCCCAGATGACGTTCGATCCCGACCTCATCGCAGGACGGGCCCAGGAGTACTTTCAAGTTCTGGAACTCGCTCAGGCTGCTGACCAGCTCGGTGCCGCAGTACACGCGGACCAGGTCATCGGTCGCCGGGCATAGGGCGTCGACGCTGAAGTGCGGCGGACTGGTGACTCGCCGTTGGATGACTCCGTCGCTCCCAGCCAACAGGGTGGGCATGTCTCTGGCCGTCCACACGGCGCGATAGTCGCCCGAACTGGCGCTCTCCATGGGCCACCAGGCGGCACCGTCGTAGTGGATGACCCTGGCCGAATCTCCTACGGCGTAGATGTCGAAAGCGTTCCGGCCAGAGACCGCCCTCAGGTCTGCCAGCGTGCCGCTCGGCTCCAGAGACCAGACTCCCCCGATGTCGTGGCGCCACACCTGACCGCCGCTTCCCACGGCGACGACGTTGGTGGGGGACGACCCCCAAAGCCCGAAGACCTGACCTTCGAGCGCCGTCGATACCCACGTCTGGCCGTCGAATTGGAGGAGCACGCCATCCCCTCCGATGAACAGGTGGTCCTCGTCCCATGCCCACACCGCGTGCAGATCCGCCTCCGTCGGCAGACCCGGTAGAGCGCCCCACGCGCCGCCATCGAACACGAACGCTGCGCCACCACCCCCGACGGCGTACACGCGGTCGCTGCTGACGCCCCAGACCGCGCTCAGCGCGCGTCCTGCGGCAGCGTCGAGACATTCGGCCGTCCATCCATCGGCGCTGCGGTGCGCCACGGCGCCGTCGTCGCCCACGACCCACACGTCATCGGCATCGGAGCTCCAGATGCCGCCGTAGGCCGACACCGGGCAGCCCGGCGCGGCAGGGACCGTTTCGGGCTTCCATCCGGCCCCGTCCCACCGGACGATCCCGCCCAGAGCGTCGATCGCAACGGCGTCATCCATGGCGAGCCCCCAAACCCCATTGTACGACGGGGCTGGCGACACGGTAGTCGCCATCGGCTCGAAGGTACTTCCCGCCAGCCGAAGCACCTCTCCGGCTTCTCCCGCCACCCAGACATCGCTCTGGGTCACCTCGACCGCGAACAGGTCAGCGATGCCGTCCACCGGGATGGTGAAGAGTTGTTCGTCAGCGGTGTTGTAGCGCAGCGCGACCGGCCCACGCCCAGCGACGAAGAAGTCGCCGAAGAAGCCCTTGGTGATCGCCAGCAGATCCTCGGTGACACCGGTTGGGATGTCCCGTTCCCCGTCCTCCTGCGTCCACACGCGAAGAAGCCCCTGGTCGCCCACGACGAGGATATGCCCGGCGTTGGCGACGTGCAGACCGTTGAGTGACTGACCCGCAAACGCCAGCTGCGTGAACGTGGTTCCGTCGAAGTAACGGAGGCCCTGGTCACTGACCATGTACGCCGCCGGGTCAGCAGGACCTCCGACCCTCATGTCACGGATGCTCCCGACGCCCGGCTCCGGGTCCTGGAATACGGTGAACTGGCCGTTCTGCAGGATGCCCACGTACCCGGCGTCGCCGCCCACCGCTGTGTAGCCAAAGGCCGCGTCGATGCTTTGCCAGTCGATGGCCACCTCACTGAAGCGGTTGGTCCACTCACCGACAGCGGAGCTCCCCTGCACGACACGCCCGTCATCGCCAGCCAGCCACACCGTCTCATCCTGAAAGCCGAGGCCAAAGACATCGACGTCGTTGAGATCGCTCTTGGGGCCCGGAAGAGGGACTTCCGCAAACACTTCTCCGTCAAAGAAGTACAGCCTGCCCCCGGTCGCCGACAGCCAGAAGGTGTCGCTGGTGACCGGGTTGGCCATCCCGGTGATCGCGCCCAGAACCTCGACACCTGCCACTCGCGAGTAGCCCGCGGTTTCGCAGGTAGAAGGGTCCGGCGTGCAGGTCTTGCTGCAGCCCAACGTTCCGCCCACGGCGCCATACGCGAGACACCCGTTGCTGTCGGCGTGAACCTCACCGTCACATGGCTCGTCCAGCTGCAGCACACCATCGCCGCAGTAGCCGTCACATCCGGCGCCCGTGGGCGGCGCCAGACAGCCGTTGGCGTTTGGATCTGGCGCCGACAACAGGTGTGACTGCGCGCACTCCAGCGTGCCGCCGTAGTAGCCGATATCCTTGCAGGTCAGCGTATGCTGCTCGACGTCGCAGAACTCGCCGGGTTCGAGAACCCCATTGCCACAGAAACCGGTGCAGCCGGTTGCGTTCAGGGTGCAGTCCGAGCTGCACACCACCTGACCGAAGTAGTAGCCCCTGGCGTCGCACGAGTCGCCTCCGACGTTGTCGCCGTCGCACTCCTCGCCGCGGTCCGGGTCGATCCTGCCATCGCCGCATCCCCCGCGGCGGCAAAGGCCATCGGTACAGGTGTGCAGCTCGAGGTCGGCGCCCAGGAAGGTGCATGGCGTGCCCTCCGGCAGGCCTCTGCAAGCCTCCCGAACGCCTGGAACAAGGCATAGCGTCTGGCCCTGGTGAACGACGCACGAGCGGCCATCCGAACAGAGCGTCCCGTCCGCGCACTGCTGCGTGTCGGTCGCGATGCACGCGGACAGCCCCATGAACAGCCACGGGAGCCAGACGCCTAGAGCGAACAGTGACCGCACCCTCAGGGGGTCGCCTTTTGGCAGGTGATGGACAGCGAATAACCGTAGGGCTTGGCGGCGTTGTTCGAGGCACGGCCGTCGACGGCAATGTAATATAGAGAGGCGCTCGTCTGCGCATCGCCCGGGGCGAGCACAACCGTCTCTGGGGTCGTCGGGCCGCCGTTGTTGCTGGCCACGACGCAGTTTGCCATCCCCCCACAGCCCGTGGCGGTACCCTCCGCCACCACCAGCATGAGGTTGTGGTTGTCGGGCTGCAGCGTGATCGTCGCGCTGACTCCGCTGGGGACGTCCAAACGGTAGAAGCGGTCAGGCGCGTCGAAGTCGAGGCTGGGGTCGAACGCACCCTGACAACCGTCCCCGCTGTCGGCGTAGGTCGTGACGTGGTCGAAGGCGTCCACGCCATTGAGCATGCCGGTCACATCGCTGCCGCAATAGATGGGAATGGCGCTCTGGCACTCCCCCGCAGGGAGGACCGGCAGGCTGTTGTCGAAGCGGCGGAACTGGGCCTTGTCCCCAACGGCGAAGATGCCGTCGGCGGGGCTGGCCCACAGCCCCGTCAGCGTGTTGTTGGTGGGCACGAACATCGGTGCCCAGGTGCTCCCGTCGTAGTGAAGAACCGTCCCGGATTGCCCGCTTGCGAAGACATCCACCGGTGACCGGCCCTCGACGTCGAAGAGCTCGGCGTTGGTGAACACCGGGAGCGTGGTCCAGCTCGTACCGTCGAACCGCATCATCAGCCCGTTGTTGCCCACCCCGAAGACGTTGCTGGCAGAGGTCCCCCAGAGCGCCATGACGCGGGGTCCGGTGTCCTGGTAGGACCAGTTCGTCTCACCTCCGAGACGCCACCAAACGCCGAGCTTTCCAGCGATGAACACGTCGTCGGGGCTCGCGGCCCAGACGTCGTTGAGCTGCAGATCGGTCTTCGTGTCGATCGTGACCACCTCCAGGTTGCTGCCGTCGCCATGGAAGCGCCGCACCGTCGAGTTGGCCCCCACCGCCCAGATATCGGCTCCGTTGGTGAGCCCACCGACGCCTCGGAGGTTCTCTGTGGTCCCCACGTCGATGAGGGTCCAGTCGCTACCCGACTTGCGGGTGACCACACCGGCGTCGCCTACGAACCAGAGCGTGTCGTTCCGACCCCACACCGCGCGATGGGACGGGCCGGCGCTTTCGGGCACGAAGTCCCACAGGCCCTGCGTCGCATCCCACGACGACGCGCCGTTGCCGTTGGCGTTGCTGGCATACAGCGCGTCGGGACCGAACCCGAAGATCCCGGTGGCGGCGGCGTTGCTGCCCTCGATGTCCGAGCTCATCTCGGTCCACCCTTCGCCGTTCCAGCTCCCGACACGCCCCTTGTTGCCAACGAGCAGTGCCTGGTCGGTGTCGGGGTGGCTCGCAACGGCGTTGAGGTTCAGACCTTTGGGCGTCTCGACGATGTTGGCGCTGCCGTCATAGGTGATGAGGTTGAGGCCTCCTACCGCGATGACCGTCCCACCGCCGACGACCGCCAGGTCTTGAATGGCGACGTTGAGCGTGAAGACCGGGAACTGCTCGACCTCGTCGAGCGTGCCGTTGTTGTCGGCCCACAGCCCGAAGTAGCCGTTGTTGCCCCCGACGAACCACGACTGGCCGTCGTCGAGAGTCAGGAGAGCGCGAGCCAGATCGGCCGGTCCTCCGGCCAAGTAGGTGAAGGCACCCGTCGAGAGGTCGACGGTGGCGATGCCCCCCACTCCGGCGGTGTAGACAGCGCCGGAGTCGGTCACCACGACCTCGTAGATGTCACCAAGGTCGGGCCGCTGATGCGCCACCCAGTCCGAGCCGTCGTAGACCAGCAGGTGTCCCTCGTCCCCAGCGATGATGGTCTGACCGGCGAACACCGTGACCGCGCGCCAGTTGGTGTCCACCGGTGGCTGGTGCTGCTCCACCACGGTGCCGACGAACGAGAAGACCCCCTCGTTCCCCACGATCCACCCGCTGTCGGTGGCCGCGCCTGCGCCTTCGGCCCAGATGGCGCGCAAGCTCCCGACCAACGGGTCGCCCGTAGTCTGCATCTCGCTCCAGACGCCGGCCTCGTACGTGAGGAATTTGTTGTTGATGCCAACCGCGTAGGCGGTGCCCGGATCCACCATGACCGCATCCAGCAGGTTGTTGACGATGGGGCTCACGTCGTTGCGAACGCCATCGTAGAAGCAAAGCTCGATGGAGGGCTGGCAGTACCGGTCACAGAGGAGGTGGCCACCCGTGGCACCGTAGGTAAGGCACGAGCTACCTCCGAAGTCGGCGCCGTCGCACAGCTCGTCGCCGTTGCGGACGCCGTCGCCGCAGAACAGGGAACATCCGCTGGTGTCGATCTGTGAGCATTGGTTGGTGGGATCCGGGTCGTCGGTCTGCGTGTTGCCGGAGCACGTGAGTTCCCCGTTGTAGAAGCCGAAGCTCTGGCACGTGAGCCCGCCAAACTCCGCCCCGTCGCAGGCCTCGTTGCCATTACGGACCCCGTCGCCGCAATAGTGCTGGCAGGTGCCCGGGGTCAGCGTCCCGCAGTTGACGGCCTCCTGAGGAGTGCCTGTCACCTCCGTCTGAAGGCATCCGGGCTGACCCGAGTAGTAGCCCAGCGACTCGCAGCCAAGCGTAGGCGGGTCGGTGGTGCCGTCACAAAGCTCCAGGCCATTGATGATGCCGTCCCCACAGTAGCCCTCGCACCCGCCGTCGACGTCCCCGAAGAAGGTGATGCATTTGGCCAGGTCCTGCGGCTGGGGATCGGGCCCGGGGTCCGCCTCGGGCTGACCGCACTTGGGCGTCCCGCCGTAGTAGCCCAACGACTTGCAGAGACCGTCGCCGTTGTCGCCTCCGAAGTCCTCGCCGTCGCAAAGCTCCGGTCCGTTGAGGATGCCGTCGCCGCAAAACATCTCGCAGGCAGGAACGACAGTGCAGCCACTGCCACAGCTAAGCTCGCCGTCATGGAACTTGAACGATGAGCAGGTGAGATCTCCCAGGTCGTCGCCGTCGCAGGCCTCCTGGACGTCCTTGACCCCATCGCCACACCGCGGGAGCCCCTGGCAGGGCGTCGAATCCCAGCGACAGTCGTCGCACGCCAGATTGCCGGCCTCGTAGGCGCCGTAGTCCTGGCAGGTTCGGCCACCGAGGTCACCTCCGTCGCACTCCTCGTCTCCGTTGATGGTGTTGTCGCCGCACCGTTGAGAGCAGGTGTCGGCCGCCGGGACCGGATTGCAGCCCTGGCACTGCCGGGCGCCCGTGTAGTAGCCCAGGGACTGGCAGTCCTCGCCGGCAGGGAAGATCGGAGTGCCGCTGTTGTCGTCGCAGCCTTCGCCCGGGTCGAGGACGCCGTTTCCGCAGGTCCCGCAGCCGGAGAAATCGAGTCGGCACCCGGTGCAGACCACGGTCCCGTCGTCGAAGGGACAGGTCTGGCCGATGGGCTGTCCGGGTTCGCACTGCTCGCCAAAGTCCTCCTGCAGTAAGTCGTCGCCGCATTCCCCGACGCATGGACTGAAATCCGGCGCCAGGCAGTCCGCCTGACACCCCGGACGCCCCTGGTAGAAGCGGGCGTCGCAGACGGCGCCGCCGACGTCGAAGCCGTCGCAGACCTCGTCGCCCTGGCGCACGCCATCTCCGCAACTGCTCTGGCAGACCCCTGCGATGCAGGCGTAGAGCACGTCCGCGATAGCCTCGGGGTGTGGGCAGACGGCGCCGTCGGCCAGCCCGTCACAGACCCCACGCTGATCGGGGAGCAGGCACTGGGGCGCGGCGCCCTGCAGGTCGCACACCGTGCCCTCAGGACATACGAGGACGCCGCCGCAGTTGACGGCAACAGGCTCCGGACAGGCGCCAAGCGTAGTGGCCAGAAACAGCCAGCCGCCGAGCAGAAGCGCCCCTCCGCCGAGGGTGGACCATGTCGTGTTCCGCATTCCCGAGTCATACCACGGCCGTGGTGGTCCAGTCGGGTCAATCGGCGCCCTCCGGGAAGCCCCCCTCGAGTCAGTCACTACCCACGACCATGCACGGACCGGCGGTGGTCGACGCTCGGCCCGCCGTGATACAGGCATGACATGACGCGACTACCGACGCTGATCCTCTGCGCCTCGAGCCTGCTCCTGGCGGTCCCCAACACCACGCATGCGGCGGCGCCCAACCCGAATCCGTCCAAGCCCGGCGCCCGCAAACGGCCCCCGGCCAAGAAGGGGCCCGCCAAGACGAAGCCCAAGCCGCTCCATCGGCGCTACTTCGTCAAGCTCGACAAGCCGGGCGCGAGCAAAGGCGCGTCAGCCATTCGGTACGCGTTCCAGGCCGGCGACACCTATGCCGTCACCATCACCAACGCGGGCCAGAAGATGGCCCTCGGGGGCGGCAAGTTCCCCAAGCTTTCCGCCACCTTCAAGATCACGCACACCAAGGTGACTCCCGAAGGCACGGTCGTCTATCAGGGCGTTCTGAAGAAGGCCAACGCCAAGCGTCGAGGCAAGCGACGCGATGCCAACATCAGCAAGAAGATCGAAGCCGGGCAGCAGCAGCTCAAGCGCCTGGTAGGGACGACGTTCAAGGGTCTGGTGACCGCGGAGGGCCGTCACGTCATCTCCTGGCAGCCGCCAGCCGCCGACAAGAAGGGCCGCGGGGTCATGTGGACCTGGATGCTGCTGGACATCCTCAAGGAGAGCACGGTGGGCTTCCCGCGCCAGGCGCTCGGCAAGGGCGCCCAGTGGATGGTGCAGATCCCGCTGCCGTACAAGGAAGCGTGCGCCCAGAACACCTACACGCTCAAGGGCGCCAAGAAGAACAAGGTGAAGCTCGAGGCCAAGCTGGGCGGCGGCACGGTGTATGACTTCAAGCGCAAGCTGAGCGCCCCGATGAAGATGAAGCTGGTGGGTTCGGGCAAGGCCACCGTGAACCTCCGGGCCATCGCGCCCACCACCAAGTTCAAGCAGGACCGCATCGTGCCCGGCTTCAACAAGTCCGAGTCGAACCAGTCGAGCGTGAAGGTCGGCAAGATCAAAAAGGCGAAGTGAGCCCATGACGACACGACGCATGGCGCGTGCCCTCGTTGGGGTGCTGCTGTTGACGGGGGCCTGCGGCGAAGCCACCGAGGGTGGGGTAGACGCGGCGAACACAGAAGTCGCGATGGCCGACGCGGCGGATGGCGATGCCGCGGCAGTGCCCGACGCCGATGCCATTACGGGGCCCGACGCCGACGCCGTGGCTGTGGCCGACGCCGATGCCGTGGCTGATGCCGTGGCTGATGCCGACGCCGATGCGGTGGCTGATGCCGACGCCGATGCCGTGCCCGACGCCGATGCCGTGGCCGACGCCGATGCGGTGGCTGATGCCGATGCCGTGCCCGACGCCGATGCGGTGACTGATGCTGATGCCGCGGCCGATGCGGTCGCCGATGCCGATGCCGTGCCCGACGCCGTGGACGGCGGTAGCAGCTGTCTCCAGGCGGGCTACTCGGTCGGCGAGCGCTACTCTCTGGGCGACAACTGCAACTTCTGTGAGTGCCTGGCCGATGGCACCAGCGCGTGCACCCAGCGCGCCTGCCTCAGCACCAAGCCCGCCTGCACTTACGATAATGTCGAGTACCCCTACGCGGTCATCTTTCCCGCGACCGACGGCTGCAACGACTGCACCTGCGCCGCCAGCGGCCTGGCCTGCACCCATCGCTGCCCCGAGCTGCCGCAGGAAGGGGCCATCCTCATGGAGAGCCTCGACGAGCAGTGCGGCGACGACCCGACGTTCACCGCTGCTGCGGTACTCAGCGGCCTCCCCGACGACGACATCACGGTGCCGTTCTCCTACGAGCAAAGCGGCCCGCTGTATCCCGAGACGCTGCCAGACACGGAGATCCGGGTGCGCGTCGTCTACGAAGGCGGCTTCGCGGTGTGCCGACTGCCTTCGCCGACGCAGCCCGCCATCGACATGGAGGTCACCATCGAGTGGATGACCGCCGACGGCGCCTTCGACGAGGGCCTCCACACCTACCTGCGCCGCAACAACTTCGGGTTCCTGGACGCCTGGTTCTTCGCCGCCGGAGGCCCCGTCGACAGTCTCGACGGCACCTATGACCCGGGCTGCCTGGACGCCAATGGCTTCGGTTTCTCAGGCCTGTGGTACGCCGACGGCACGCTCGAGGGGAGCGTCTCCAAGAACTGCGAGGTCGACATCAACCTGCAGGTGGGCGGCTACCTGGAGACGCCGTAGTCGGACGTTGGTGCCCCTCCGCTAGGGCACGGGCGACAACATCACGTTCACGATGCGGTGTTCCCCGGGCGCCAGGACCTGAGAGGTGACCGTGCCCAATTGCTCCACGGGCTCCTCCAGGGACGCGAAGCCCCTGACCACGACGTCGAATGCCTCCCCCGGGGTCAAGCCCCCGACCAGAACGCCGGAACGCGTGGTCCCGTCCACCGGATCGACGAACGTCACGTCGCAGGCCCCGCTTGCCGGTCCCTGGACAACGTTGTTTCCGGTGTCCAGCACCGTCAGCTCGACCCAGGAGATGCCGTTGTCGACGCAGGGGAGCCCATTTTCGAACACCCAGCGAACATGAAGCGTCGCCGGCCTGAGCGTCAGAGTCAGCGTGCTGGTTTCGACCTGCCCGCCAGAGGGCACGAGCACACTCGCCTGAACTGCGTAGTGGGTGGCCCTGGGAGCGGCCTCGTCACTCAACCCATCGACCACGACGGTCCAAACACCCGCCGGTACGCCCTCGACCGTGACCGCGCCGGTGGTCTCGCAGGGAAGCGTGGCTTCCTCAAGAACTTCGTCTGCATCGCCGTACACCCGCGCGCGCACCTGAGCCAGGTTCGAGTCGGCGCAGGTCCCTGGAGCCAAGGTATATCGCGCCACCACCGAACCTGACGCCGAAGCGTCCACCACCTCTGCGTCTCCGGCGCCAGCGCCGTCGCCGCCTCCAGAGACGTCGTAAGACGCTGACGCCGGCGTATCGCCAGGTGAATCGCAGGCTGGCACGGCCAACGCCATCACCAGTGCCAGTAGGCCGGCAGGGTGTCTCAAAGCCACGGAGTTCATCGCGAATCCTGGTCGGTGTGTTGGACGGCTGACTCCTCTGGGAGAGGGTCGGCCACGCTTGTGAACCGCTGGCAGGTCCGACGAGAACCTAGGGCGTGTACTCCAGCAGGTTCAGCGGCTGCAGCGAGTCCTCGCAGTTGCCGCCGCTGGGGGAGTCGCAGTTGATGACCCGGAAGTGACTGCCGTCGATGGACGCGCCCAGGGTCGGGTTGCCGGACGCCAGCGGGACGCGGAACTCGATGCCGCCGGCGGAACCATCGCTGGTGGGCTGCTGGTCGGTGCCGGCGGTGTTGACGCTGAGATAGCCGCCGGTACCCCCACCGAGCGATTGGTCGTACTGGAGCAGCTGCATCTCCCAGGCGGACGTGTCGTACTGGACGTCGATGGACCAGTCGCCGGTGGTGTTGGCGTTCGGCACCGCGCGCAGGTCAAGGGTGAACTGCTTCTGGGCGACGGTTGCTCCGCGAACGGTGATGAAGCCGTAGAGATAGGTGCTGTCGTAGGCCAGATAGACGGACGCCAGGTCTTCGTTGGGCGCGTTGTCTGTGCTGGTGTCCTGCCAGGCGTCGGTCCACACCGGGGTCACGCTGCCCCAGTCGTTGCTGAACCCATCGATGGCGATGCTCGCCGCCTGGACCGGGCGGGTGCCGGTCTGAGCCGACCAGCTCCCGGCGCCTGTGTTGTAGACCATCTCCCCATCGAGGCCCGGCCACGCCCACGGGCCGCTGTCGGGGTGCACCTTGTAGAAGGTGTCCGTGAACCCGGAGCTGTCCTGTCGGGTCACGACGATCTCGTGGGTGTTCGGCTGGTTCCCCCACTGTGCCCAATCTTGGCCCATCACCTGGATCTGCGCCGTGTAGATGACCTCCTCGTTGTTCTCCCAGGTCCGCCACTCGTTCTGGACGACGTCGTCGAGGCACGCCGGGATGAGCAGACGTGGGGCGTCGTTGCCAAACTGGCCCCGACTCGACAGCCCCCAGTCGCTGTTCCAGCTCCAGGTCTCCCAACGGTACGCCGACGGCCCCTTGGCGGCGCCTTCGGTGCTTGGAAAGGTGGTGTCGGTGGAGCCCCAGAACAGGCTCTCTCGCCAGACGGACACGTTGGGGCCGCCGCCGTAGTCCTCGAACGTCAGTCGCTCGTGCCCCAGGTTGTCCACATACCAGAGCGAGTGGCCGGCGGTCATGAACGCCATCCAGTCCAGCTTCACCGCCGGGGCGATGACGTCCACGACCAGCTGGCCGGGCGGGCTGGGGTTGCCCAGGTCGTCGGTGACCACCAGCTCCAGGGTGTAGCTCCCGGGAAGGTCCGGAAGGAAGGCCCCTGTCTCTCCCCCCTGCACCACGGTCCCGGCGGCCGTCGACCCCGGCGGCGTGTCGACCACGGCCCAGTTCCACTGCTGGATGGTCCCGTCCGGGTCGAACGAGTCGAAGGCGTGATACATGACCTGGCACCCGGCGAAGAGTCCGACGGTCCCAATGCCGATGACCGCCGTGGGCGTGGACGAGAGGTTCAGCGCGCTGGCGTCCAGCGGGATCGACGGCTCCGCCTCGTCGCCGCAGTTGCCAAAGCTGTTGCAGGCTTTGGCGCGGAAGTAGCCCCCGTCGATGATGGCCTGCAGCGTGGGAACGCCGACGTTCATGGGGATGGCCATCTCGACCCCGTCGGGCAGCGCCGCGATCGGAAGCCCCGTGGCCACTTCGGTGTAATCCACGCCACCGGCGCTGACGTACAGCGACGCCTCCCAGCTCCCGAAGTTGGTGGCGACGACATGCAGCGCCTGGTTGGCGAAGTCGGGATAATCGGCGTCGGGCACCGTGAAGCTCTGACCGGACACTCCGGTCCCGGTCCAGATGTCGAAGTGGTAGACGCCCGCCACGGGGCTGTCGTACTCGGAGAACCTCAGCCACAGCGTGTCGCCGTCGCTCACTACGGCGATGTCCCGCAGGTCGGGCTCACTCGACGGCCCCGGACCATCGTCACCATCGGTGTCGTTGGGCACGTCGACCCAAATGGGCGTCACCGAGCTCCAGTCGTCGCCAGCCCCATCCACAGTCACGGTGCCGTTGGGGATCGGCGCGCTCCAGGCAGGCTCCGACCAACCAAACTGCGGTGCGGTGCTGTTGTAGACCATGTGCCCCTTGTCGAACTCGATGAGCAACCCCGCGTCCGGGTCTCCCGCCACGGTCGCCCCGAAGATCGGCAGTGTGCTGCCCTCGGGTGTGAACGACAGCTCCCACAGCGAGGCGTTCGGGAAGGGAATGCCCGCCACCGTATCGACAGCTCCGGCCACCACCTGGGCCTCGATGGTGCCCGGACCTTCACCAATGTCGGCCGTCCATGACACGGGCTTGGTGCTGTATATGCACTGCGGGATCTGCAGCGCCTCTCCGAACGGCGTGACGGTGTAGACCCCTTCACCATATGCCGGGCGCATGGTGTTGCTCACCTGGTCGTTTCCAGCGCCGAGAGGCACCGGCGGGGTGGTGTCCGCCCACGTGTACTCCGAGGCCCACAACTCGAACTCTCCGCCCAGGAGCTCGACAAGGGTGACCCGGTCGTAGCCCCGCCGGCCACGGAACCACCAGGTCGCGCCATCCGCCAGCATGATCGTCGGGTCCAGGATCAAGGCCGGCTCCACCACGTTGATGATGGCGGTGGCGCTACCCACGAGGCCCGCGTCATCGGTCACGGTGAGGGTCACCTCGTATCCGCCTGCCGCCTCGGGGATGAACCGCGGGGTAGCGGTATCGGCGCCCTCGAGGGTCGGCGGTGTTCCGCCGGGCACGCTCGCAAAGGTCCACGCGTATTCGATGATGCTGTTGGTCCCGGGCGCCGTCGAGGCGGACCCGTCGAGGGTGACAAAGCAGGTACGCCCGCCCTCCGCATCGCCACCGATGACCGCTACCGGCAGCGGGCCAAAGTCGACGTCGAACACACCCACGGCCGTCGCCGTGTAGACCCCGTCGCTGACCGCCACCTGGACGACGTAGGAACCGGGAACGTCGACCTGGATGCTCGCCGTACCGTTCACGGCGTTTTGGATCGTGGCGGTCGGGTCCGGCGCCAGCAGGATGGTCCAGGCAAAGCTCAGCGGGTCACCGTCGGCGTCGAAGGAACCGGTCGCGTCGAGCTCCAGCAGGTCGCCCGACACCGTCGGGATGGCGTTGGCCTTCAGCTTGGCGACCGGTAGCTGGTTCGGCCCAATCTCGAGCTCCACGGTCGCCGGCGCGCTGTTCAGCTTGCCGTCGCTGACCCGCAGCATCACGACGTATTGACCCGCGACGTCGGGTTCCAGCGAGACGGTGTCGGCGTCGGCAGAGCTCAGTGCGACCGAGCTGTTGTCGGGGACCGCCACCAGCTCCCAGGCAAAGGACAACGGGTCCCCATCGGCATCGCTAGAGCCCGTGCCATCCAGGGCAATGGGTTCGCCGACGACAGCCTGAGCAGGATTGGCGATGACCGCGACCGGCGCGGCGTTGGGCTGACAGGTCCCCCCCTGGCAATCCCCGCTGGTGCAGTCGACGGGGTCTGTACAGCTGTCGCCAGGCTGATTGGGGGGCTGCGTCGGCTCGGCGACGACGGCGACCTTGGCGAAGCTGACATGGATGCCGTCGCTGACGGCCACCTCGAAGATGTAGAGCCCCTCGACGTCGGCGGTGAACCCCGGCAGCGCCCCGGTCGCGTTGTTGAGGTTGACGGCCGAGCCCGCAGGCACCGTCGCGTTCGCCCAGATGAACTGGAGTGTCTTGCCTTCCGGATCGGTGCTGGCGCTGGCGTCCAGCCCCACCGCATCGCCGACGTACGTCAGCTGGGCGGTTCCGGCGTCGGCCACGGGGGCCAGATTCTCCACGCACAGGCCGCCCGAACAGACCAGCGAGAAGCACTCGACGTCGTTGGTGCAGCCTTCGCCGGTCGCACCCGGGGTCGGGCTGACCCCGGCGGCGATGGTGACGATGGCAGGCAACGACTCGAACGTCCCGTCGGAGACCACGAGCCGCAGGAGATAGACCCCCACCACGTCGGGGACGAACGTGGGCGTCGCGGTGTCACCATCCACCAGGACCGCCGTCGAGCCCTCCGGAGCCTCGAGGATCCCCCAGGTGTATGACAAGGGCGCGCCCTCCGGGTCATCGGATTGCCCACCGTCCAGCTGCACGACGTCGTCGACGAGCACGTATTGGATCGGCCCGGCATCGGCAACAGGCGCCTCATTGGCCTTGCACACGCCGGCCTCGCAGCTCTTGCTGGCGCACTCCTCCGGGATGACGCACGGGCTACCGTCCGGGCGCCCCGGGCCGCTGTAGTCGGGGTCGCAGATGACGACCTGGGAGACCTGCTCGCTCGAAAGCGCACCGTCGTTGACGTACAGGTCGACCACGTAAGGGCCAGGGACGTCGCAGGTGAAACTCGGCGCCGCGGTCTCGGCGTCCACAAGGACGGCGGTGCTTGCCGGTGGGAGGCCGCGCATCTGCCAGAAGAAGAGAAGCGTGTCCTCGTCGGGGTCCGTCGACCCGCTGCCGTCCAGGGTCACCACCTGGCCCGGCTCGGTGAACAGGGGCTGCTGAACCACCGCGACCGGTGGGCCGTTGGCGGCGCAGGCGTCCGACGTGCACACCCCGCTCTCGCACTCCAGCCCGTTGGCGCACGGCGCCCCGTCCGGCTGCAGCGGGAAGTTGCCGTCGGGGGCGAGGACGAGCAACGACCGCCGAGCCGGCGTGCTGGACAGGCCTCCTGCGGAGACGACCAGCTGTACCTCGTAGATCCCTGGCACGTCCGGCGTCAGCTGAGTCGTGGGCTGGTCCGGCGTGGCGAGCGCCGCCGAAGAGCTCGCCGGCGCGCTGACCAGGCTCCAGCTGTACGCCAGCTCCCCGTCCCCCGCGGCGGTCGAGGACGACCCGTCGAGGACCACGGGCACTTCCGGCACCGTCACGCTGCCGCCCTCGATCCGGGCGATGGGCGCTTCGGGCGCGGCACATGTGACGTTGCAGTAGCCGCTGGAGCAGTCGTCGTTGCTCTGGCACGGCGCCCCAATCGCCGCCCCCGACGTTCCCTGCTGGGTCCCGTCGTCAGGACATCCGCCAAGACCCATCAGTGCGGCGCACACAAGCACCGGAATTCCCGCCCGAACCATGCTCGACCCCCAGTCGTTTGGTGATGGTAGGTCCCATGTTAGGGGTTGGCCCGTTCGGTACAACCCCCACCGGCAGATGGTGTATGGTCATCCCCGATGTCACACCCTCACCTGCATCATCACGGGACTTCTGCGTGAGCGAAGACCTCCCCGACGTCGGTCTCGGCGCGACCCATGCGTCCATGGCCACCCAGGCGCCCAACAGCGGCGAGCTGAACGCGCCGTCGGCGCTGGCCCGCACCACCGATGGCGCCCTCATCGGCGGCGCCCCCATGGCCCCCACCGCGGCATCCGCTCCGTCCGAAGTGCTCCTGGCTCAGGCGGACGAGCTCACGCCAGGGACCCGGCTGGGTAGCTACGAGATCATCCGGATGCTGGGCCAGGGCGGCATGGGCAACGTCTACGTCGCCCGCGACGTGAAGCTGGGCCGCAAGGTTGCGGTCAAGACGGTGCGCGCCAAGGCGCAATCGCACTCGGCGCGGTTCGTCCAGGAGGCCCGCGCCACCGCCCGCTTCCAGCACGACAACATCGTCGTCATCCACGACGCCGGCGAGCACCAGGGCATCATGTATATGGTGCTCGAGTACCTCGACGGGCACCCCCTCGACGCCATCATCGGCACCCCGATGGCGCCGCGCCAGGCGGTCGACTACCTGATCCCGGTGCTCCGCGCGCTGGAGGCGGCCCACGAGCACGGCATCATCCACCGCGACCTGAAACCGGCGAACATCTTCGTGACCCGGCGCGGCAGCGTGAAGGTGCTCGACTTCGGTATCGCCAAGGCGCTGGACGCGGCCAACAAGGACACGGGGCACCACCCGGCGGTGAAGCCGGAGACCACCGAGATCAAGAAGTTCCGGTCGTCGGTGGAGACGGAAGCCGGAGCGCTCGTCGGCACTATGGCGTACATGGCGCCTGAGCAGTGGGCCAACGCGGACATCGACGCGCGCACCGACATCTGGGCGCTCGGCCTCATCCTGTGGGAGATGCTGGCGGGCCGGCATCCCTTCATGAAGAAGAGCATGACGGAGCTGGTGCAGATGGCCGTCGGCGCGATGCCGCTGCCCGATCCGTCGAAGTACATCGCGGACCTGCCCAGCGAGCTGGAGCGGGTGCTGCACAAGTGCCTGCAGGTCGTCCCGGACGAACGCTTTGGCAGCGCCAGCGACATGCTGGCGGCGCTCGAGGCCGCCATACCGCGGCGTCAGGCGGTGCAGCTGGCGGTGGATGCGTGCCCGTACCCGGGGCTGAGCGCGTTCTCGGAGAGCGAGGCGTCGCTCTTCTTTGGCCGCACCTCGGACGTCAGCCAGGTCCTGGCGGCACTGGACGAGAATCCACTGCTGGCAGTCGTCGGTCCGTCCGGCGTCGGCAAGTCGTCGCTGGTCCGAGCGGGCGTCATTCCCGCGTTGAAGTCCAAGGCGAACTGGGACAGCCGCGCGCTGAGGCCGGGTCGCAAGCCCATCCAGGCGCTGGCTCGGCTGCTGGCGGACAACGAGGCGGTGCGCGAGGACCGGGCGGTCCGCATGGCCGAGCTGGGCACCAAGATCGTCGCCGAGCCGGGCTACTTCGGCAACGCCCTGCGGCGCCGCTGTGTGCAGCGAAAAGAGCGGCTGCTGCTGCTGGTGGACCAGTTCGAGGAGATCTTTACGCTGGCCGACGAGAACAACCGGCGCAGCTTCGTGGCCGCCCTGCTCGGCGCGGCCGACGATGTGGGGAGCGAGGTTCGGGTCGTGCTGTCGCTGCGGTCCGACTTCCTGGACCCGATGACCGAGTTGCCGGAGCTGGCGGCGGCGGTCACGCGGGGGCTGGTGTTGCTCAAGCCGCCGGGACGCGAACAGCTCGAGGAGGCGCTGGTGGCGCCCGCCGAGGTCATGGGCTTTCGGTTCGAAGATCCGCGCATGGTGGACGCCATGGTCGAGACCCTCGAGGACTCGCCGTCGGCGTTGCCGCTGCTTCAGTTCGCTGGAACCCAGCTGTGGGAGACCCGCGACGAGGCGAAGAAGCTGCTGACACGGACCGCCTATGATGCGATGGGAGGCATCGACGGGCTGTTGGCAAGTCATGCGGATGCGGTGCTGGAGGCGCAGCCTGCGACACAGCAGACGGTCATTCAGGAGATCTTCCGGCGGCTGGTCACCGCGGATGGCACCCGTGCGTTGGTCGACGGCGACGAGCTTCAGCACCTGAGCAAACTGGGCGATGTGGTGTCGGCCTTGAATGTGCTCGTGGACGCACGGCTCGTGGTGGTCCAGAAGGATGACCGCAGCGGGGCGGCGACCTACGAGATCGCCCACGAGACGTTGATGGCGTCATGGCCCCGGCTACAGCAGTGGCTGGCCGAGGGGCGCGAGCACGCCGGGTTCCTGGACCGCGTGAAGGCGGCGGCCAAGGAGTGGGATGCCCAGGGCCGCACCGAGGGGTTGCTCTGGACGGGCGACGCCGCCGAGGACGCGGCCGTGTTCCAGCGCCGCTTCACGGGGACCCTGGCGGACCGCGAGCAGGCCTTCCTGGCGGCGGTGGCGCGACTTCGGGGGCGCTCGCGGCGGCGGCGACGCGTGGCTACCTGGACGACGATTACCGCGCTGCTGGCGGTCGTCGTGGCGGGCGGTTTTGCGCTGGTCTCGGTCTCCCAGGCCGAGCAGGATGCTCAGAGCAAGGCCCGCCTGGCGCGCGACGAGGCCGACCGGGCGAACACGATGGCCAAGAGTCTGCAGGAGCAGATTCAGGCCACCCAGGACAAAGAGAAGGCCCGCAAGAAGGCCCAGGCCGACGCGGACGCGAAGGCCAAGGTCGTCGACAAGCAGGGCAAGGACCTGGCCAAGAGCGCTGAGGATTTGAGCCAGGCGGCCGCCGAGCTGGAGAAGAAGAACAAGGCCCTCGAGTCAGCGCTGAAGAAGGCGCGGGAAGGAGAGGCAGCAGCGCTGAAGGTCGCCGAGGCGGAGAAGAAGCTGTCCGCCAGCCAGCAAGCGGCCGCGCAGAAGGCCAAGCAGCTGCGTCAGAAGACCGAGAAACTGCTCGCTCTGGAGAAAGACAAGAACCGCAAGCTCAACAAGCAGCTGCGCCGCATCGAGAACAAGCTGCGGTAGGTCTGCTCTTGTCACCGCACGGGTCCAGGGGCGACTATGGGCGCGGGGACATTGGAGCAAGCATGCGGTTCGACAGTCACTTCTCCCTCTCGGAGCTCCCCTGGTTCGACGTCCGGGACGACCGGCTGGTCATCAGCGACCCCGAGATCGGCCCCATCGCGGACGTCCACGCACACCTGGCGCTGACGTACGGGCCCGGTGGACGCATCAACGTCTGGAAGGAGCATCCGCGCGCCAAGGCGTACCTGCCGATGGAGGCGGGACTGGACCTGGACGTGTACATGAACCGCAACTTCAACCGGCGCGACCTGCGGCGGATGAAGTTCGACATGGCCGGGAGCGTGACGCCGTTCGGCATGCGGACGACCCACACGGCGGCGAACCTGGAAGCGGAGATGGCGGACCTGGGGATCTGTGGGACGGTGCTGCTGCCCATCGACCTGGCCCGGGTGGGGACGAACGCGAAGACGTACCTGGCGGCCGCGAACCGGTCACGGGGCGGGATCGTCAGCCTGGGCTCGGTGCACCCCAAGGCTCGGGGGCGGTTCAAGAAGCTCGAGGCTCAGAAGCGCGCGGGGGCTCGGGGCGTGAAGATGCACCCGGCGGTGCAGCTCATCGCGCCGGACGACCCGGCGGCCATGGAGCTGTACGACATGTGCGGCCAGCTGGACCTTCCCATCCTGTGGCACTGTGGGCCGGTCGGCATCGAGGCCCGGAAGGGGCGCGAGCTGTGTCAGCTGGCGCGTTATGCGCCGCCGGTCCGCGAGTTTCCAGGGACGACGTTCGTGCTGGGACACTCCGGGGCGCTGCAATTTGACCAGGCGCTGGAGCTTGCCAACAAGCACGACAATGTGTGGATGGAGACCGCCAGCCAGTCCCTGACCAACATCAAGCGGATGGTGAAGGAAGCCCCCCCGGAGCGGATCATGTCCGGCTCGGACTGGCCGTTCTATCACCTGGCCACGGCCGTCGCGAAGGCGCTGCTGGCCACGGAGGGGCACCCGGAGGCGCGCCGTCGGCTGCTGTGGGACAACGCCGCCCGGCTGTTCGGGCTGACCGCCGAGGCCTGACAGTCAGCGCCATTGCAGCGAGGTGTTGTCTCGAACCAGGACGTGTCTAGCGTTCGACGACTTCCACCGTGAGAACACCGATGCTCTTCGCACTGTCTTGACCTACAGCTCCGTCGCGACGCCGCCCGCCCCCTGCTGACCCTGAGTAGGGCTTCGGCGCCGTCGCAGACGCAGGTCTGTCTGCAGTCAGCGAGGTGTGAGGTGACTCATGGGTGCCAAACCCATCCCCGCGCCCGTGGTCCATGCCGGACCCGGAGCGCCTTTGTGCTTTCTCAATGGTATGCGCCAGCTTCTGGAGCGTGCGCTGGATATCCAGCAACGCTACTGGTCGGCAACAGCTCAGGTGTATGCGGCCGCCGTGGCCCGGGACCTGGAGTACGTCGTCAGGACCCACCCGGCGCTGTCGGTCTCCCGCCCCATGGGCTGGTTCGCGTCGGCCGTGGGCTGCCTGTCGAAGCTAGGCGCCGATGACTCGCTGCTGCGACCGCTGGCGGCCGCGTTCTCGCGCGAGCAGAACACGCCACGGCGGTGGACCCCGGCGACGGTCGACCGATGGGCCCGTGCGATGGCAGGGGCCTGCCAACACGGTCGCCCCGGCTTCCTGGCTGTAGCCCGGATGGCCATCGCGAACCCCGGTGCGGACCTCGTGACCGCCTTGCAGGCCCGCGCCCGCCGCGGCTCGGAGACATGGCTGAACGACCTGATGGCTCGGGGCGTGGTCACGCAGCGGGTGGCGCATGGGCTCTCGGCACCGCGGGAACACTTCGTCCCCGAGCTCGAGGACGTTGCCGCCGTGACCCGGCGGTTCCGTCCCAGCCTGGCCATGGTTGCGGCGTTGGCCGAGGCGGGCGCCTTCGACGAGGGTCGGCGCCGGGTCGCGCAGCTGGCTCCGCGGCGGCAGGCCCCTGCGCTGGGGTGGTTGGCGCTGTACGCCCATCGACGTGGGCATGCCAGGCTGTTCCGAAGCCTGCTGGCGAGCGTCGGCGTCGATGGCCACAGGGATTCGGTATCGTCGGTCGTCGCCCTGGACGCAGCGCGCCGGGCCGACTTCGACGAGGCGGACCGCTGGGTACGGTCAGTTCAGGGGACGACGGCACGAGCGGCGGCCGCGGCGCGCGTCGGGCTGCTTGTGGACGCCATGTGGGACGAGCGACGCGCGCGGGGATACCTTCGCCGGGCCTTTGACTGCGCCACCCCGTCGCCGGAGGCGTGGGCGCTGACGGCGCGCGTGGTCGCGGTCCGGAGCCCGAAGAAAGCGCCTGAAGGCATCGCGCGCGCGGTCGCAGCGTTGGAGCAGCGACGACGCCACTACAAAGCCCCGCGGGTGGAGCCACCGCTACGACCCGAACCGAGCAGCGCGGGGCTCGTTCTGCGCGAGGCCTTGGGGCTTTGGGAGCGGACCCGGAGGAGCCGAGTGCTCGAGCGGCTCGGACCGATGTGGGCGTGCGAGCTGAAGGCCCAGCCCCAGCTCCTGGAACCCCTGCTGACGCAGACCAGCCCGGAGCACATCCGGCGTCTGGTCAACGTCTTCCCCCAGAACCTCCGACCGGCGGTGGGTCCAGCCCTCGAGGCGCGAGCGACTCGGGCAGAGGCCCTGGCTCTGGACGCGGGCCAGGCGCTGGCCGGTATTCACCAGGACGCTCCCGCCAACGCCGACGCCATGGCGGTCCTGGGAGCACTGCTGGGGCCTGCATGGAGCGGCCGCCCGGCCGGCGGGCCGCTCCGGGTCGCGTTCGACGAGGGCGCCTCGCTGGCGCCTGGCTCGAAGGCGACGAGCCGCTTGTTGGCCAGGAGTGCCCGCCGATGGGTCGAGGATGGGATGGTTCCCGCAGCCTCGCCGGACCAGCAACAGCGAGGGGAAGCGGGCCTGCGCATCCTGGTGAACCTGCGCGGAACACGGGAAAAGGAGCTCCTGGGTGGCTGGGTGGAGGACGGCCCGGAGGGACCCATGCAGGGCGCTCTCGTGGACGCCCTTGTGAAGCTTTGGCCCCGGAAGGCGCTGGCCCTGTTGTGGGAGCGATTCCTCGGACTCAGCGATGGGGGAGCCGCGGCCCTGAAGCGCTTCGAGCTCCTGGAAGCCATGAGCGTCGCTGAGAAGGGCTTTGGTCGAGCCTGGAGCACCGTGCAGAAGCGGTTGATTGAGCGCGGTGTGGCGGACCCGGCGCGGTGGTGGGACGCGCTGGCCAGGGGCTGGTGGCGGCGCTATGGACGGCCCATGCCGGTCCCCGGGGTGCGCGTGCTGGCGAACCGGGTGATGCGGTCGCCGGAAGCCACGCTGGAGGACTTCGTCACGCTCGGGCCGCCTGCTGGGATGCGCAGTCCCTTGCGGGTTGCGGCGGCGCTCGCGGACTCACAGGACGAGCTCATCCGTTGGCTGTGTCTGTCGGAGAGCGCCATCCCGGGCAGGTCGCAGCAATGGGTGTGGTGGCGGGAGCTGCTGGAGGCCGCTCAGAAGGTCCCCTCGGTCAACGCCCCTGAGCTCGACGAGATGGCGGCAGCGCTGGGGAAGAAGAACCACGAGGGGCGCAGGTGGATGCTTCCAAGACTCGGTTTCGAAACCCCTGTCGAGCTCGAGACCGGGATCCTCAGGCTGCTCGACGCGCGGCGCGACGTGCTGGCGTATCTCACGGCCGCCGACAGTGTCCCCTGCTGCCTGACGGTCAGTGGGAGACCGCTGGACTGGCAGGCCCATCGGATGGCGCTGCTGTGGCGGGACCCGCTGAGCATGGTGTTTCAGCTCGAGCAGCAGATCAGCGGGCAGCGCGCGGCGACCGGCTTTGTCTTCGGGAGCCTCGGATGGTCGGCGCGGCGGCCGGTGGTGCTGCTCAACGGCGTGTATCTGAAGCGCTCGAAGGCAGCGCTGCGTGTCGAGGTCCTGCGAGCCATCGAGGAGAAGTGGGCGCGGCCGCTGGGGGTCGAGGGTGTCGGCATTGCTGCGCTGCATGGAGGTGCGGGGCCGCTGCCGGAGGACTATCAACGTCGCGACGTGCGTGTCCGGCGTGCGTGTGGTCTGGCGGGGCCATTGGACCTGTATGACGACACAGGGCTCAACACGCGGGAGCCCGAGGTGGTGAGGCATCTGTATTGGAAGGTGTGGGGGGCTATCGACGAGCGCTGACGCAGCCAGGCGCGGCGGCCTTCGCACCTACTCCGTGGGGGTGTTCTGAACCTTGTCGCGCAGGGCGTTGGTCTTGGCCACGAACTGCTCCAGGTGGTTCAGGCCCACCTCGTTGGCCATGTCCCATAGCGTCGCGTTGGAGGGCTTGATGCTGGGGTCATCGATGTAGGGCCGCAGGTGGTAGACCCCCACTCCGGCGTACCGGACCCCCGAATCCGCTGCCTCCTGGATGTTGTTCTGAAGCGACACGTCGCGGACATCGTAGAAGGCGTCGCTGCGGGTCTGCTTGTCGTCCGAGCTCAGTTCGGCGATCCAGTCCGGGTCCATCTCGTCGCCGAAGTCGGCCGCGACCTTCTCCGCCATGGCCTCGAGCGAGGCCCCCAACCAGGCGCGCAGGGCCTCCAGCAGAGCCTCCGGGTCCTCGGCCGCGAGTACCGCGTCGCCGATGTAGCCGTCCGCCACCAGCCCATCCAGGAAATCGCCAAGGACAGCCTCATGGGCCTGACCGACCGCCGCGAATTGGGCCGCGGCGGGCGGAAGGCCGTTGCCCTGGTCAGCCAGGTCCCTGGAGTAGCGCCACATCACACGGAGCACATTGTTGACCGGCTTGCCGAAGTAGCTCCCGGGATTCGATGTCTCAGGATTGCGCAGGTTCTTCATCTCCTCGGTGTTGGCGAAATACTGGATGGCCTCGGAGACGGCGAAGCCAAATTTGGGGAACATGGACTCGCCGGCGTGGTTCTGGGTGTCCTGCCCCTCGATGCCCAATGCCCTGGCCTCGTCCTCGTTGGAGGCGTCATAGGCCTCTTTCACCCGCGGCGTCGCGCTCGTGTCGTCATCGGCGAACTTCTCGTAGATGAAGTTCGTGCTGCCCACCGCTGGCAGCATCTTGAACACGTCCACACCATCGTGCCATTCGCCCAGGATGTTGATCCCCTGGTCGTTGAACCGCAGCCAGGTGCCGTCGGGCAGGTTGCCGAGATAGTCGGTCTGCCCCGCGGCGTGCAGCCGGAACTCGTCCTCGCCGGTGTAGTCGCGTACCCCCTCGTCGTTGGCCATGGCCTTCATCGGGTCTGACCAACCTTCCTGGGCCTCGGCCTCCTCCCCGTTGATGAACACCTTCCGCTGAACGCTGCCGCCGGATATCGACGTCGACGCTGTGGCCGGGGCCATGCTGTCCAGCAGCGCCTGGGCGCTCTCGCCCCGGACCACCTTGTCGGCGACGGCGTCGGCGTGACGCTCATAGACATCCCCGACCTTCCCGACGCCGCCTTCGAGCTGAACGCCGGCCCGCTGCTGCACCACGTGAGCCGCCTCGTGGGCCACCGTGTGCAGGTCTGCGGAGGGCCCCAGCGCTACCGCTCCGTCCATCGCATACCCGCGAGCGCCCAGCTTGGCGGCCGAGCGTCGGGCCGCCTCGCCGGTGTGCGCCCGCACCCCCGAGACGTCGTGATGGCCGAAGGATCGCTGGATGGCGGCAAGGTGGGGCAGCGCGTGCCCGCTACCGGCGACGCCCTCGGCGGCGACCGACTGCATGGCCTGAGGCTGCTGCCCAGCGCGTTCGGCGACGGTGGTGCGAAACTGAACCAGCGCGTTATCGAGGGAACGTAGCTGCAGGGGCGTCGCCGTCAGCGCGGCCGTGGTGTCGGACCCTCGCAGATAAACCGGCTCCGTGCGTAGCCTCAGCGACTCACGGGACAGCGTCGCAGGACGTGGCGCCTCCACGTCGCGTTGGTAGTCCTCCCTCGACATGCCGGGATGGTGAGGCAATCCGGACCCGCGAACAAGCGTCAAATCATGGGAGTTGCCTCGTTCTCCAAGACGGCATGGCCGGGCACAGAATCCGCCAAGGTGGGGGGTCACCCCTCACCAGGTGCCGAGCACCAGAAACGGCAGGTATGCTGTGGACGCGAGAGCGTCGCCACTGGAGTAGGCCGTGCTGGACATCATCATCATTGGAGCGGGGCTGTCGGGCCTGACGGCGGCGCGCAGCCTGCGGGATTCAGGGCGGTCGGTACAGGTCATCGAGGCACGACAGCGCTCCGGAGGACGCGCCTATAGCCCCTCGACTGCGGGACACCGGCTCGACCTTGGCCCAACCTGGGTCTGGGACAGCGAGTCGTCTATCCACGGGCTGTTGCGCACCCTGCATATCGACACCTTTGCCCATCGGGACGCCGGCCAGGATGTCTACGAGTCCCAGGGCGAGCTTCAGCGTGGCCGCTTTCCTCGGTCAACGGTGCCATCGCGAAGAATCGTTGGCGGCGTTCAGTCCATTACCGATGCGCTACTCCCTCGTGCTGGTCATGTGCAGTACGGGACCCCCGTGACGGCGCTGGAGCCCGTGGCAGGAGGGCTTCGGGTGGTCACCTCGGCGGGTGAGCACACCGCCAGGGGCGTGCTGGCCGCGGTGCCCCCCAGCCTCCTCGCTCCCCTTGTGGAGCCACTGGAGCACGAACGTGCCGAGCTCTTGGCGCACGTGCCCGTGTGGATGGGAGACATCGCCAAAGTGGTGATGGTCTTCGAGCGCCCCTTCTGGGAAGAGCTGGGCTGGAGCGGCCGTGGCGCCAGCAGCCGTGGCCCGATGGTGGAGATTCACGACATGTCGGGGCCAGAGGGGTCCCCGGCCTGTCTGTTTGGGTTTGTCCCCGAGGCCGCCGGAAACGACAGCCTCGACGACCGAATTCGCGAACAGCTCATCCGCATGTTCGGTGACCAGGCAGTGCCACAGCACATCGAGGTCCTGGCGTGGTGGCAGCAGCCCCACACCACTCGCCCCCTGCACCGTTCGGACCCGCAGCTGCTGGGTCACCACGTCCTCCGTCAGCCCCTGTTGGGTGGACGGCTCCACATGATCTCCTGCGAGACGTCAGGGCGCAGCCCCGGCCACCTCGATGGCGCCGTCGAGCGCGCACAAGCCGTGTGCGCACAGCTCCTGGAAACGCCATGAGCCCGCGCGGGTCTTTGCGCAACGTCGAAACAGTCAGGACTGGAGCGCGCGGAAGCCGACCAGGACGGCGGCGGCGGTGGCCAGGTGCATGGTGTCCATGACAAGGAGCTGTGCAGTGGTGATGTTGGTGATGACCAGCGGTACGGCCAGCGAGACCAGCGCCGCCAAGAGCGCCAGGCGCTGGAAGTCACGCCAGTGAGAGGGGTGGCGCCAGCGACGCAAGGCCGCAAGTGCGCCGTATGCGGCCGCCACGAACAGGGTGGTCACGATGGCGACCCGGATCGCGCTCAGGGGCCTGCCGTCTGGAAAGAGAATGCTGTGATCGACCCAGCCTGCCTGCACGCCGACGGCGTAGAGGAGCGTGTTGGCGCCCACCGCGACGAGCGCGGTAGCCGCAACGACGGCGCGGGGTCTGGGGGGCCTGGACAGTGGGCGAACCTCGGAGTGGGAAGGCGGGCGAACTGTACCACCCCGGATGTGCTAGCGTGCGTCTCGCTCTCTGGACCGGGACTGGGCCATGCCTCCCAATACTGTCGACCTGGCGCGAAAGCTGTCCGCCGTTGCCGCCCCCTGGACACCCGCCGTGGTCGGGGCGCTCAATGGCCAATTGCTCAAGGTGGCCCGCTTCGAGGGCGAGTTTGTGTGGCACGACCACGCCGAGGAGGACGAGTGCTTCCTGGTGGTTTCGGGCCAGCTCCGAATCGACTTCCGGGATGGCACAGTGACTCTGGGCCCTGGCCAGCTCTGTGTCGTCCCGCGCGGCATCGAACATCGCCCGGTGGCTGAACCGATGGCCGAGGTTCTGCTTTTCGAGCCGGCCAGCACCCGGAGTACGGGCGACGTCGACCACGTGCTCACGGTGGAGGCGAGCGACCTGGAGTCGCTTTAGCGGGGTCAGCGGAGCCGGGACGTGGGACGAGGCACAGGGGCAAGCCCCCGCGTCGTCAGAACTGCACCCCGAGGCTCGCGCCCCCCAGGGTCGGGGCGAAAGACACCTTCGGCTTCGGCGGGGTAATGGGCACCTCCACCTCCTCGGGCTGGTTCATCACCAAAAGCACGATCCCCGCCACCACCGCCGCCCCGCCGACGGCGTACATGGCGATGCCCACAGCGTCCGTCGTGTCCCCCGAGTCCCGCGCCGCCACCGCGTCCGCCGGCAACTCGCTGGCCGGGCAGCCGCCAGGCGGGCACTGGTTACGCAGGATGTCGTCGTAGTCGTCGTAGCTCGACTGCGCCATCAGCTGCATCGGGATGCCCACCGCCGCGATGACCAGGCCGCCACCAAACACCGACCACGGAATGGCCGGATTCAACGGGTAACGCTCCTCCAACCGGGTCTGCGGCTTCAGCACGATGTTGACCGTGTTGGAGACCCCCGCCGCCGCTTGCACCGTCAGCGTCGACGTCTTGTACCCGGGAGCGCTGGCGACCACCACGTGCTCGCCGGGCTCGAGCAGCTTCTGCACGGTCCGCGGGCATGTCATCAGCGGCTTGCCCGACAGTTTCACCTCCGCCCCGCCCTGCTGGCACTTGAACGTCTGCTTGGACAGACGGTCCCGCAACAGCACCTGGTACCGCTGCGCCTCCTCGAAGTTCCGGTCGCTCAGCGGCCCCTTGCCGAACCGCAGCGCCTGATTGATGGCTTTGTGCGCCAAGAGAGGCCGGCGCAGCTCCAGCAGACAGACCGCCTTGTTGTACTGGATGGCCGGGTGGTCCCAGGAGGAGATGGCCGCCTCGTACTTCGCCAAGGCCTTGGCGTAATCCTTCGCCACGAAATGCTTGTTGCCCTCGGCGAACAGCCCCTGCGCCTTGGACTGGTCGGCACCCGAGACCCCCTTGGCCCAGGGTTTGGGCTGCGGCCTCTCCACCGGCATCGGCGCCCCCGCACCAGGTGCGGCGGCCACGGCCTGAGACGACCCGGCGAGGGCTAGACAGAGGGCTGCAACCAGGATGCGTGGGGCGACGGTGTGGAGCATGAACGCACCGTAGCGCATACGAAGGTCGAACGCATCGCCGTCACGCCGCGCTTTGACGTACCTGGTCGCGGAACCAGCGGTGGGCCGGGTCGTCGTGGACCCGACGGTGCCACCGCATGGCGATCGTGTAGCCCGGAAGCTCGACCGGAGGGGGCCGCAGCACCACGTCGTAGGTCGCGGTCAGCCAGGCGGCGAGGCGTCTGGCCACCGTAAAGATGAGATCGCTGCTCTGCGCGACCGGCCCAGTCGCCATGAAATGGGGCACCCGAAGCCCCACGCGACGTGCCAGACCGAGGGGCTCCAGGACCCGGTCGACCGCCCCCTTTCCGCGCCCCGTGGTGGAGATGAGCCCGTGCGGATAGCGGACGAACGACTCGGGCCCCCAGTCCTCGAGGGCGGGGTGCCCGGCGCGCAGGATGCAGGCGAACTCCTCGTCGTGAAGCTTCGCCTGGAACAGGTCGGCGCTATCGAGGAACACCCCGATCCCCAGGTCGATATCCCCCCGCTGCAGGCGCTCTGCGAGACCATCGTACCCCAGCGGCGTCGCGACGACGTCGACGTGCGGGGCTACCCGCTCAAGCCCCTGCATCAAGCCCGGAAGGTGCAGGCCGGAGTAGTGGTCGAGGCAGCTGATCCGAAACGTCCTGCGGCTGGTCCCCGGCTCGAAACGTCCCCGCTCGGACACGAGCACCTCCAGCTGTGCCAGCAAGCCTCGCAGCGGCAGCTCCAGGCTCTCCGCCAGGGCGCTGGGGACCATCCCCCGGCCGGCGCGGATGAGCAGGGGATCGTCAAATGCGTCCCGCAGGCGCCCCAGCGTCTGACTCATCGCAGGCTGGCTGATGTTCATCGCCTGTGCCGCGCGACTCACGCTTCCCTCGGACAAGAGCGCGTCCAGCGCGACCAGCAGGTTGATATCCATCCTCGCGAGAGTGGGGTGATTCATGCTCAAAACTTATATCACAGATAAGAAACATCCAGTTCAGTGATGCGAGAGTCGGTCCTATGGTCGGTTCACCAAGACACAGCCTGGACAGCGAGGACACGAACGATGAGCAACACAACCAAGACGATTCTGGTGACCGGCGCGAACGGAACGGTGGGCAGTCACGTGGTGCAGGCCCTGCTCGCCAGGGGTGCCAACGTCAGGGCGGGCGTCCGCTCACGGGACAAGGGCGCCACGCTGGCCGCTGCCGGCGCAGAAGTCGTCGAGCTGGACCTGGCCCGGCCAGACACACTGAACGCTGCCTTCGAAGGCGTGGATGGGCTGTTCCTGCTGACCCCCTTCATCCCGGAGCCCCTACCTCTGGTGCGCAACGCCCTTGCCGCCGCCACAGCCGCCGGCGTCGCTCATGTCGTGCGGGTCTCGTCGGCCGGCGCCGACGCCAACAGCCCCGCCACGCTGGCGCGACATCATGGTGAAGGCGAGGACGCCGTGAAGGCGAGCGGCATCGCGTGGACCGTGCTACGGCCGACGTTCTTCCAGTCCAACCCGACCCACTTCCAGGGCGACAGCCTGCGCGGCGACGGTGCCTTCTACGGGGCCTCGGGCGGCGGTCGGACCGCCTACGTCGCGGTCAAGGATATCGCCGAGGTGGCGGCCGTTGCGTTGACCAGCCCGGCCGACCACGCCGGCCAGACCTACACGCTCACTGGTCCCGAGGCGTTGACGGACAGCGAGGTGGCGGCGGTCATCGCCGAAGCTGCGGGGCGACCCATCAGCTATGTCGACCTCGACCCCGAGACCTACGCGGGGGGCCTTGCTTCGGCCGGCGCGCCACAGTTCCAGGTAGACGGTCTCGTCTTCCTCGAAGGCATCAAGGCCAACGGCTGGGCCGAAGCGATCAGCCCCGACATCGAGCACATCCTGGGGCGCCCGGCGACCCGCTATGCCGACGACATCGGCAGCTACAGCGCCAGCTTGAGCGTGTCAGCGGCGTAGGGACCCCGACTGGCTGGCGGTGCCAGCGTCCGCATGCGCGCGCCCTCGTCGAGGTCTGTTCGGACCTGCGGCGGGGGCACGCGTTTTGCTCGCTCCAGCGCGGCCTCGACGGAGATCTCCGGCCCTTCCAGCACCGTCAACAGACGGCCATCAGCGGAGATGACCACCGCAGCAGGCGTCGCCCGCACTCCGTAGTGCGAGGCGACGTCGTAGTTTGGGTCCCACGCCACGGGATAGGCGATGCGATGGCGCTCGGCGAAGGCGACTGCGTCGGCCCGTTCGGCGTCCAGCAGCACCGCGACCACTCGGACATCGCCGTTGCGTGCCAGGGCGCGACTGCGCGACGCCTCAGCCGCGCAGACTCCGCAGTAGCGGGTGCCAAAGACCAACACAGTGGTCGCCCCGGGGCGCGACAGGTCGACATCCACGGTTGTCTCCAGCCCCTCGAGCCGCGGTGCCGGTTGGGCTGGCGCGTGGGTGCAGGCCCCGACCAGAAGGGTCAGGCCAGCTATGAGAGCGAGAAGCGTCCGTGTCTTCATGTCTCTGAGTTGCGCCATACAGCCAACGTGATCATCAGTGACACGAAGTGGCGCTGATGAGCAGCCTTTAGGAGCCCGAAGGGCGATACATCTAATAGTTGAAGGATGATAGAGCGCTTGGTCGGCGCTAGCCGAGCAAGCGCTCGTGTCATCCTGATCAGCCAACGCGCCGAAAAGAAAGTTCGATCACTTCGACCTCCAACGGCTACTGAGGACCCGAAGAAGGACGCCACACGCGTCTGGGCAACCACCCCCTGAGAGAACGAGGTCCCCCATGCGTCGCCGACGTAGCCGCCGCCGTGTATCCAACGAGTCCGAGACCCACCTGCCCCAATCCTCCGAGCCCACCACGCGGACAACGGCGCGCCGAGACGACTGGCTCGCCGGCGAGGACGCCCTCGTCCGACGCTTCTTCCGCCCCGTCAGGTCGACCGACCGGAGAACACGCACGCGACGCTGAGCTGAGCACGGGGTGCGGGTGTGTCACCACATGCGTGTGCCCCGCTGACACACCGCTCCGGGACGGCATTTCGAGCACTTGCGACTGGCCTGGACCTTGCACTCCGAGGGCGCGCTTGCAACCGCCCCCGAGAGAAGCTCATGTCCGTTACCGCCCTCTCCGGCGACACCGTCGCTGGCGTCAGCCCCCCTGGGGCACCTGCACCAAAGCACTCGCTGTTCCGCAGCAACGTCGCCTACCTCGATGAGGAGCTTCGCAGGCTGAGGCGCCGCCTCGAGACCTGGGTGTCGGCCACGGACCGGCGCGACGTGTCGAGCCTTCGGCAGGTGGCCAGGCTGGAGCGGCGAGAGCGCCAGCAGTTGGCGGCACTGCGGACCATGTCGGCCGCCAACGGGACCGACATCCCGTTCGAAGGCCTGGTCAGGCGCACGGGCCTGTCACTGCAAGACGAGGCGCTCGTGATGGCGGCGGCGGCGCCGCACTTCTCGGCCTCCGTGGGTCAGTTCATGCTGCAGGCCGAAGGCGCCAACAAGCGAGGCTGGACCAGTGTGGGGTTCCTGGCGGACCTGCTCCGCGTGCCCACCAGCAACCTCAGCGACCACGACTGGGCCCAACCCGAGTCCCCGCTGCTACAGCGAGGGCTGCTCGAGGTGTCCGACGTCAGCGGCCGCGGGGACGCCATTCTGAGTCAGCGGATCCTGTGCCCGCACTTCGTGGCCGCAGCCATCGAGGGCCGCGCCGTGGTCGACCCCCGCATCGCGGGCGTAGCTTCCCTGCGGGTGCCTCAGCGGCGCTTGTACGAGGTCGTGCTGAGCGCGTCGTCGCAGCGCCAGGTCAGCGCCTTCATGGAGGTGTTTCGAGCCCGCCGGCAAGCGTCGCGGGACGCCCTGGCGGGGCGTGGAGAGGTTTGGCGCGTGCAGGTCGCGGGACCTCGAGGCTCGGGCAAGACCAGTCTGGTCGAGGCGCTGGCGATGGCGCAGGACGGGCCGCTGTTCACGGTGCGCTGCGCGGAGCTGAAGCTGCTCAAGCGTCCGGGGGACGCGCTCCGGCTGGCGTCCCGGAACGCCGCGCTGTTTGGCGCCACGCTGCACCTCGAAGCCCCCGAGGTCCTGGCCAAAGACCCCAGCCTCGGGGCCGTGCTGTTCCGGGTCGCCCAACGCTACGCCGGCCTGGTGGCGTTGGAGCCGCGCGGCGACAGCGGCGGTCTGCTGGACGGCGTCGCCGACACCACCATCCGGCTCTCCGCCGCCGACCAGGCCTGTCGCATGCAGTTGTGGGAGGCCGCGCTGCCGCCGGAACTGCCGCTGGAGGAGGCGCCCAAGCTAGGTTCGCTGGCCCGCCAGTACGAGCTATCCGGCGGCCAGATCGACGGCGCAGTGCGCTGGGGCGCGCAGCGCGCCCGCTGCCAGGGGCGGGGCCTCAGGCATGAGGATCTGGAGGAGGGCGCCCGGGCCCAGCTGAGCTCGCGGCTCGACAAGTTCACACACACGCCTCAGGCGCAGGTGACCATGGCCGACCTGGTGCTCGAGCCCGAGTGCAAGACGCAGGTCGAAGACCTTCTGGGTGCCGCCCGCCACCGCCAGCAGCTCCTGGACGAATGGGGCTTCGGCGCGCGCCTGCCCACTGGGCGCGGCCTGGTCGCGCTGCTGTCGGGCAGCCCCGGAACCGGTAAGACCTTGTGCGCCGAGATCCTGGGCGCCGAGCTGGGCCTCGAGCTGCACATGGTCAGCGTCCCCAACATCGTCAGCAAGTGGGTCGGCGAGACCTCCAAGAACATGCGCGACGTGTTCGCCGAGGCCCGGTCGAAGAACGCGCTCCTCGTGTTCGACGAGGCCGACGCCCTGTTCGGCAAGCGGGTCACCGTCGAGCGCGGCCAGGACCAGATGCAGAACATGGACATCAACACCCTGCTGCAGGAGCTGGAGCGCTACGACGGCGTCGTGCTGATGACCACCAACCTGGCGTCCAACATGGACGACGCCTTCTCGCGACGCATCCTGTTCAAGATCGAGTTTGACGAGCCGAAACCGGAGCAGCGCGAGCTCATCTGGCGCCGCCTCATCCCGGCGGACATGCCGCTGTGCGCCCAGGACCCGGTGGACTTCGAGGCGCTGGCCCACGACTTCGACCTGACCGGTGGCCGCATCAAGAACGCCGTCATGCGTGCCGCCTACCGCTGCATCAGCACCGGCTCGGCGGTGACCCAGGCCGCACTTCAGGAGGCCGCCCGCCAGGAATCAGCGGCGGCCGGAAAGCTTGTCCGGATCGCCAGAGACTGATCGCCCTTTCCCTTTGCCCTTTGCCCCCTTGAGGAGTTCGCATGTCTGACACCGCCACCGCCGAGCAGGAACAGGACACCCAGGCCGACACCGGCACCGATGGCGCAGCCGCCGAAACCGAAGGCGAAAGCGGAGGCAGCGACGCACCCGCCCTCAACTTCGACCAGGACCAGGACGAGCTGCTGCACCAAGACCTCATCGACAACATGGGCAGTCCAGACGACCTCAAGCATGTCCTTCGGGTTCAGCGTGACGACCCCCACAAGACGCCTTGGGAGGACGAGAACCAAGGCAACTACCGCAACGGCAGCGACCGGTCCGACCACGACTTCCAGATGTCGGACCAGCCGTGGACCCGTGCCGATGTGGCCTATGCGCGCCAGAAAGAAGCCAACGGTGTGGCGCAAAACAACCGACCGAACCGTCGACACGTTGGAGGGGTGAACCGAGGCGGCGTGGCTGTCGAGGGAAGCTTCACTGCCGGTGGCGGCCAGCGAGAGACCCAGACGCGCCGAACCGACGTTCGCGGGGGTACCACCACGACGGATACGGAGACGTCGACCACCCACCGCGGCCGGGGCAGCAGAGACGCCGACCCTCACACCTACCAAAGGTCGCGCGAGGTCAACGACGGGGACACGACCCATACACGGACTCAGGGCATCACGAGGGACACCAACGGGGTAACTCGGTCGGACGAGCAGGAGAGCTCACGAAACGAGCGCACGGACCGGAGGCCAAACGTCAACACAGGGTCTGACATCGCCACCGTGGGCGAAAGGGCCTCGGCCGCCGCCATCTCGTACAGCCGTGAGTTCGACGTGGGCGCCGGTTTCAAGTTCAAGGTCACGTTCAATCTCGCCGCGGTATCGGCCGACGTCGCGGCGGGTGTAGGGGCGAGCGGCTCGGGAGCCAGCGCCGACGCCGGAGCTGCGGTCAAGGCCAACCTCGGTGACTTCAAGCTGGAGGGGATGTGGAGCCCCGGGTACATCCCGTTCCTGGGCGAGGAGGCCAAGCCTACCTACTACATGGCCATCGAAGGTAAGTGTGGTGCGGAAGCGGCGGTCCAGGCCGAGGCCACTGCGGGGTCGGTGGCGAGCAGCGCCGACGGCGCCAATCCGGACATGGACCGTGCCTTTGGGCTTGGCGCGGGGGCGGGGGGGGCTGCGTTCGCCGGGGCTCAGCTCAGCGTCGCCGCGGGGTACCGCCTGGACTGGAAGAAGAAGGACCAGTCCCTCTACGAAGAGCAACTCGGCAAAACGGGGGAGCATCTGGTGAGCCTGCTCAGCTACCTGGGCGGGGTTCCGGGCCGGGTTGCAGGCTACTTCCTCAACATCATGGGCACGGGTGAGCTGGTCGGTGAGATCCTCAAGCACGTGGTGACTTGGGGCGCTCCCGGGGATTCGACCTTGTTGATGGTCGAAGGCAAGGGCACTGGGAGTGCGGGAGCCGGCATCTCCGGGCAGGTGAGCGCGGGCTATCAGGAAGGGACGCTGTCCTTCCAGGCCAACGGTGGCATCACGGTGGGGGTTGGCGGCGCGGCGACGGTCAACGTCGGGCTCGACATCATCCAGGGGCCGTTGTTCATGATGATCGCGGCGGGGCAGCTCACGGGCGAGCTCGAAGCGTGGGCCCTGGACAAGCTCCGCGCCGCCTGGGCGAACGGCATCGAGCTGAGCGATGCCTTCTGGGAGTGGTTCGACGGCGACGACAAGGCCATCGAGGCGGTCGATGCAGGCACCCACAAGGCTGTGAGTCCACGGGAGCGGGCCAAGATGGTCGACAAGATCCTGGACTGGGTGGTGGGCGACGACAGCGAGAGCGCCATCGTCGAGATCCTCAACTACAGCGACAACAACGGCGACCTGGTCGCTGTATCGTCAGCGATGGACAGCACCTGGGTGGACGTCATCAGCGCCATCGACGGTGAAGAGTACTCGAACCTCTGCCACTGGGTGCACGACAAGGTCCACTGGTGCGTCACTGTGGGCAAGCTGCGCTACCCCTACAGCGACGTGATCCATGACGGCAGCGAACCGCCGTACGTCTACTTCGACGGTGAGTACAACTGCGACGAGTCCGAGTCGACGGGCGACTTCGACCGCGAGGAGTCCTCGAGCCGCAACCCGAACTACAACTACTACCTCCAGATGAACGACCTGACGACCGACATCGTCGCCCGGTTCTGGAGCACGTCGTGCGAGGCCTCCCACTACCTCAAGGCCGAGTTCTATAAGATTCACCAGGCCTACGAGTACCGGTACGGCAGCCACGGCATCTTCCCCAAGGAGAAGCAATAATGGCGACCTGGAAAGCAGCCCCCCTGGAGAAGCGACAGAGCGCCGCCCGTATCATGAAAGAGGCGTGGGAGAACCTGGCCCGCAACCGCCTGGTGCTGGCCAGCGTGTTCGCTCAAGGCGCGCTGAAGCAGGTCCCCGAGCACCCAGCAGCGCTGTTCTGCCTGGGTGTCATCGCCCTGGAGGGCAAGCGCCCCGAGCTGGCGCGCGGCGTGCTCGAGCGGGCGCTGGCCAACGACCCGCCCGAGCGGGTCAACGTGGCGATGGCCCTGGCACTGGCTCAGCATCAGTGCGGCGATGTGGAGTCAGCGCTGGCGACTCTCGACGGCATCCCCGCTGCAGAACGAACCCCGCAGGTCACTCACAACCGTGCTCTGCTCTCGGGAGAGCTCAGCCGCCCCTGACCTGCTTGTCGTCGAAAACCGCGCGCAGGCCACGCTGCTCGAAGATGGCGAGCATCGCCTCACAGGCCTTCGTGGAGTAGCCACGCACCTCGAGCGGCCGCTGCGGGGCCCGCTCGAAACTGAGGCGATGCTCCATGCTTCCACCATCCTGGGAACTCGTGTGGCGAACGCTGTCCACGTAGAGTCCGGTCAGCTCATCCCAGGACGCGCTCCAGCCGACGCCAGGCCGCCACCCCTGATGGTGCACACCCGCATCGTCGAAGCGCAGGGAGACACGGTTCGTCGCGTATCCGACGAGCACGGCGACAACCCCAGCGATTGCGGCCAGAACCCAGGCCGAACTGGCTGCCATGACGATCGCGATGGCCGCCGCGAGCACCATTGGAAAGAAGCGGCTGAAGGGGCTCTGGCGAAACGTCTGCATACAGGCCCTCCGTCGGGGGTAAACCCCGACTAGTCCGCAAGCCCCAAGAACGCGTAGCCAGCCTTCTCGAGAGCAGCCTGCAACGCAGCATCATCGTGGGTGCCAGTCACGGAGACCTGGTCGGCCGAATGGTCGGCCTCCACCACCGCGTCGGGCGCGACCGCGCCGACGACCCGCTTCACGGCGTTCTCACATCCGCCGCAGCTCATTCCTTCCACCCGGTAGGTCGCCATCACGGACTCCGTGGCTCGTCGATTCTGGTTGCGTATCCCTGCCGCCCGGGCGGCATCGAGGAAGATCGTAAACGAAGAATGGAGCGACAGCCATGACCCCAGACTCCGAAGGTTCGGTCACCGTCGGGCGCCACCCCAGCCGCAAAGGCCACTACCTGCTAAAGGCCGAGCTGTGGGTCCCGCGTGAGCGCGACGAGGTGTTCCCCTTCTTCGCGGACGCCTACAACCTCGAAGAGCTGACGCCGCCCCATCTCAACTTCGAGATCAAGACGCCGCGCCCCATCGACATGAAGGCCGGCGCGCTCATCGAGTACCGCATCAAGCTGCGTGGAATCCCGATGGGCTGGCGCACCGAGATCTCGCTCTGGGAGCCGTCGGTCGCGTTCATGGACCAGCAGCTCAAGGGGCCCTACCGAACGTGGGAGCACCTCCATACGTTCGAACCGCTCGAGCGCAATGGCGTGATGGGCACCCTGCTTGGCGACGAAGTGACCTACCGTCCGCCCTTCGGCTGGTTCGCGAACTGGATCATGGTGGAGCGCGACGTCCGAAAGATCTTCGAGTATCGCCAGGAGAAGATGCGCGACATCTTCGGCACGCCCCAGGACCGCCAGGCCGCATAGTCCGGCGAAGCCGAGCAACATCGTTCTCCGCCCAAAACAATCTCCATGGATCGTGGAGCTGGGCGCAGACACAGTCCCAGGGTGCGCACCCGTGTCGACCCACCGTCTTCCCTTGCCCCGCCGTCCGCGGTAGGCAGAGGTATGCTGGGACGCACCATCGACCGCGAGATCCGGCGCTGGACCCGGGTCACGGGGCTCACCAGCGAGGGCCCGGAACCCACCGACGCGGAGATGGTGGCCGCCCACGCCCACGCGGACGCCCGCACGGCCGCGATGATTCCCGGTGTATGCGCCGTCGGCACCGTGCTCATGCTGGTCTGGATCGGTGTCGACGCCGTCTTGCCCATGCAGGACGCCGCTGCGGCTGCCTACGGGCGACTCCGCGTTGCCGTGCTGGCCGCGCTGGCTCTCGGTGGTGCAGGCGCCTTTGTGTTCCGAACGGCCATCGCCCGCGTCGGCCGCGCCTACCTCGCCGCCCTCGGGGTCATCGTCATGGCGCTCATCGGCTGGAGCTTCGCCCCGCTCGACCCTGGCCAACCCTACATCCACACCAACGTGTGGTTGGCCTACACGTCGCTCCTCGTGGTGGTTCCGTTTAGGCCTCGGGTCGCCGTGGCGCTCGGATTCTCCGGCGGGCTTTGGGGCGGCTACGTCGTGACCCGGCCGGAGTACTTGAGCCACCCCGACCATGGTCTGTTCCTGTCGACCCTCGTCGGCCAGACGGTGCTGGCGCTAATATTTGGTCACCTGCTCACCCTGGTGCTGCAGGACCTCTATGTCACCCGTGCTCGACTTGGAGTTCTCAAGCAAAGCCTCGAGGACCGCGTCGCAGCCGCCACCCATGACCTGCGCGCACTGACGCGACGCATCGACAGCGTCCGTGAGGACGAACGGCGTTGGATGGCCCACGCCGTCCACGACGAGTTGGGGCAGGAACTGACGGCCATGCGCTTCACCCTGGCGATGGCGCAGGACCAGGTGCGCGGCGGTAACCCGGACAGTCCGGCGACGCTCGATGACCTGGAACAGCTTCTGGACCGGACGAACGCCACCATGCGCCGCATCATCCAGCGGCTGCGCCCTGTGGCGCTCGACGAGCTGGGTTGCCACGGAGCGCTGCGATGGTTGGCGCGGGACGTGGCCAAGCGAACGGGCTGGGCGGTCGAGGTCACCTACGCGCTCGACGAAGACCCCGCCGACCCCCTCGCGGAGATGCTGTTTCGCGCGGCCCAGGAGGGGCTCAACAACGCGGCGCGGCACGCCCGTGAGGCGACGCGGGTAGAGGTGTCAGTGACCATCGAGGGTGGCGACGTCGTGCTCGAGATCGACGACGACGGCGCCGGCATGGTGGGGCAGAAGGGCCCTGGAAGCATCGGCATGATCGGCATTCGCGAGCGAGCCGCCGCGCTGGGCGGCGGGGCTACTTGGCAAGCAGCGCCCATGGGCGGGGTGCGCCTGGTGGTGCGCGCGCCCCTGGAGGGACAGGCATGATTACGGTGACACTTGCGGACGACCACGCCATCGTGCGGCACGGGATCCGGCAGTTGGTGGACGCTCAGGGCGACATGACCGTGGTCGCTGAGGTGGAAGACGGCGCAGAGGTGCTCGAGAGCGTCGCCAAGACGCCCTGCGACGTGCTGGTGCTGGACCTGTCGCTGCCCAACGTGGGCGGGCTGGAGATCATCCGGCGCGCCCAGAACGAAGCACCCGCGGTGAATATCCTGGTGCTTTCCATGTACCCGGAAGACCAGCTGGCGCTGCATCTGCTGGAGCAGGGGGCCAAGGGGTACCTCAACAAGGGCCGCCACCCCCGCGAGGTCCTCGCGGCGATTCGCCGCGTAGCCCAGGGAAAGTCCTATGTCACCGAAGAGATGCAGGACCTGAAATTCGAGCGTCAGGCCAGGATGACGGACGCCCCTCACGACCAGCTGACGCCCCGCGAAAGACAGGTGTTCATGCTGTTGGTCGAGGGGCGGCTGGTGTCCGAGATCGCCGGAGAGTTGGACCTGAGTCCCAGCACGGTGAGCAACCACGTGGCGCGCATCAAGGACAAGCTGGGCACCGACTCCATCGCCGGCCTGGTCCGGTATGCGCAGCGAACAGGGCTGTTGACCGACTAGCACCGCGCAGAAAAGCATGGCCTGAAGCGCCAGCCGCTGGCGTGGTAAGCTGCAGCCAATGACCGTCGAGGCCAGTATCGGGGCCGCTCAGGCCCTCCAGTCACAGGCGTTTGCTGCGTACGGGGAAGGCCGCTTCGCCGATGCCGCCGAGGCCTTCAGGGCCGCCAACGCACAGCTGGAACAGGCTGGGGTTCAACCCCACGCCATGGTCGTCGTCAACGAAGCAAACGCCCGCCTGAACCTGGGTCAGCTCGACACCGCTGCCACTCTCTACGACCGGGCGAAACGGTTCGCCCGGGAGCAGAGCTACCCCGCCGCAGAGGCCAGCGCCTTCTATGGCGAAGGGCTGCTGCGGCAACAGCAGGGCGACGTGGACGGCGCTGCGACGGCGCTGGAGCAGGCGGTTTCCCTGTTCGAGGCCGTCGGTGACGTGGCGTCGATGGCCCAGGCCGTTGGCCAGCGAGGCAGCCTGCTGTTCACGGTCCAACGCTACCAGGAGGCCGCCGATGCGATGCAAGCTTCGGTCGAGGCAGCCAGGTCTGCGGGGTCAGCGCCGCTGCTGTGTGGACAGCTGGTCAGCGCGGGTGGGGTCCTGCTGGCGCTGAACCGTCACGAGGACGCCGCCACGCTGCTGGACGAGGCATCGGAGCTCCTCCCACCGGCCTACGTGGGGACCCAGGTGGAGGCGGTGCTGCGCCAGAACCAAGGGCTGGCGCATCTGGCGATGGGGAGCTTCGAGGCCGCCCGCGAGGCCAATCTACGGGCCAGAGAGCTGGCTCTGGAGCGCGACGACGTGGCCAGCGCGCTCCAGTTGGAGGCGGGGCTCAGCGACATCCAGAGATTCCAGGGCGACCTCGGCGGTGCCATCGAGCACCACCGCGCCATGATGGCGCTCGAGCGCACTCACGGGTTGACCATGAAACCCGTCGCGGAGGCCCTGCGCACGGGTATCGTCGACCAGAGCCTGGGTATGGGGGCCGCCATACCCGCGGGCCGCCTGGGTGCCGAGCCGGCGCGAGAGGTGTTCGCGCATCTGCCGTCAGTCGCGCGGGCGGAGCGGCCATTCGTCATCCTCACGCCCCCGGTCGTGGGTGGACGCGGTCCGTTGTTCCCGCGCGGTGCGACCGCTATCGCGTCCTACCTGAACGCCCACGGCATCCCCTCGCTGGTCGTTCCCTTGTCGCACTACCTCGAGCCACACACGGAGACGGGCCGGCGCGACGCCATCCTGCGCGAGGTCATCGACGACGTTCTGACCAGCCTGAACCCCCGCGCCGTGGGACTGTCGGTCACCTTCTCGCACCTCTATCCAGCGGGCCTGCGCGCCGCCCGGATGGTCCGCGAGGCGGCGGGCCCCGGGCTCCCCATCGTCATCGGCGGACCCCACGTCACCTACTGGGACCGGGAGTGCCTCGAGGAAGCTCCCTACATCGACGTGGTCGTGCGCGGCGAAGGCGAATGGACGGCGTTGGAGCTCGTGCGAGCCCTCGACCGTGGCGAGCCCCTCGACGACATCTTCGGCATCACGTTCCGGGCCGCCGACGGCAGCCTCCGAAGGAACCGCAACCGGAAGCTGGGCAACGTCCTCGAGCTGCCTCCGGTGGACTTCGAGCTGCTGCCGCGCGAGTTTGCGGGGCGCATGGAGATCTCCGGCGTGACCAGTCGAGGTTGCGCGTACCGGTGCCGCTTCTGTCACGAGTTCCGGTTCTGGGGTGGCGCCGTGCGCGAGTACACGCCGGACCGCATCGTCGACGAGATGCGGCGCCTCCACGCGCTGGACAACCGGATGTTGGGCATCGACGACAGCATGCTCAGCATGCAGTCGGAGTACTTCTACCGCCTGTGCGAGCACCTGAAGGGCACTCCCTATCTGGGCGACGACTTCGGGTTCCTGACCCGGGTCCACACCATCACCCCCGACGGCATCGAGGCCATGAAGCGGGCCCGCATCGCGTCGGTGTCGGTCGGCCTCGAGAGCGGCTCCGAGGTGGTGCTGAAGGCCATGAACAAGGGCGTGAGCCTGGACGAGACCATGTCAGGGCTGCGCTACGCCCGCGACCAGGGCGGCGGCGACGTCCGCGTCAGCGCGTTCTTCATCGTCGGACATCCTGGCGATTCACCGAAGGAATCGGACACGACGATCGGGTTTGCCAAGGGCCTGTTCGAAGACGACCTGGCGGCCTATCTCGACGTGGCCATGTTCAACCCGTACCCAGGGACGCCCTTCTTCACCTTCCCGGACAAGCATGGGGTGGAGATCCTGACCATGGACTGGGAGCAGTGGCGGCGCACCAACCGCCCGATCGCCCAGCTGAAGGACTACCCGGCCAGCGGCATCTATCTCAGCTACCTACGGATGCTGGCGCTGATGGAGGGCCGCCGCTAGCAGGGTTTCGGGACTGTCGGACGGGGTGGCTCTTGACCGAGTGACTCGCCGGTCATATGACTGAAAAGTCATGTGACTGGAGAGTCATGCCCAAGCCAACGTTCCACAACCTGCCGGATGCCAAACGCCAGCGCATCATCGACGCCGCCATCGACGAGTTCGCCGCGGTGCCCTACGCCAAAGCCAACCTGGACCGGATCGTGGCGGCGGCTCAGATCTCCAAGGGGAGCATGTACCAGTACTTCGCCAACAAGGCGGACCTGTACCGGTACCTGCTGACCGCCTACCTCCCGGCCCGAAAGATGGCGGCCATCGACCCGTCCATCGCCGACCCCGACGCCTCGGTCTGGGAAACCCTCGAGCGCGCCTTCATCGCCGGTGTGCGGTTCGCCGCGGCGGAACCCAGGCTGACCCTGCTGGGGGCGCGGTTTCTTCGAGACCACGAGCTCGAGCCAGAGCTGGCGGTGGTCTCGCAGCAGAACAAGGTCGCGGCAGACGCCTGGCTGAAGATGCTGCTCGAGCGCGGCCAGCGACGTGGAGAACTTCGCGATGACCTGGACCTGGCGGTGACGGCGGGCTTCCTGGCCCACGCCCTGGGCGAAGGCATGCTCGACCAGATCGCCAGGCGTCTCGGCATGACCTATGAGGCGCTGCTGGAGACCCCCGACGCGACCACGCGACTCAGCGACGAGCAGTTGCTGACCCTGGTCCGCAGCGTCACGCGGTTGTTCCGCGAAGGAGTCGGTGCCGGATGTTGACCGTCGACCAGCTGACCTTCACCTACCCCGGCAGCGAAACCCCGGCCGTACGTGACCTGGGCTTCGAGGTCGCCGAGGGCGAGATCTTCGGCTTCCTGGGCCCCAGTGGCGCTGGCAAGAGCACCACTCAGAACATCCTCATCGGGCTGCTCCCTGGCTGGCAGGGCAGTGTCGACGTCATGGGCAAGCCGCTGGGCAGCTGGGGGCGAGACTACTACGGCCGGATCGGGGTCAGCTTCGAGCTGCCGAACCACTACCTCAAGCTCACCGCCCGCGAAAACCTCGAGTACTTCCGGGCGATGTACGACGTCGCCACGGAGGCGCCCGAGACCGTGATGGGGCTGGTCGACCTGGCCGACGACCTGGACAAGCTGGTGAGCGCCTACTCCAAGGGCATGAAGAACCGGCTGACCCTGGCGCGCAGCCTGCTCAACCGACCGTCGCTCTGGTTCCTGGACGAGCCCACCGCCGGGCTGGATCCTGTGAACGCGGTCAATGTGCGCGAGCTCGTCAGGGCGCGGCAGAAGGATGGGGTGACGACCGTCATTACCACCCACGACATGCTCATCGCCGACGCCCTGTGTGACCGGGTGGGCTTCATCGTGGACGGCGAGCTGGTGGAGTGCGACGCCCCGGACACCTTGAAGCGACGCTACGGCAAGCGCGAAGTGGAGGTCACCTGGGGTGACGACACCCAGTCGGAATCCGACCGCTTCCCGTTGGACGGGCTCGGTGAGAACCAGGAGTTCCTGCGGGTCCTGCGCGAAGAGCCGGTGATGACGGTGCACAGCCAGGAGACGACGCTCGAGGACGTGTTCGTTCAGGTGACCGGTCGGAGGCTTCAGTGAGCCGGCTCGTCGCGACCATGCGGCTGGACGCCAAGCTCCAGGCGCGCAACCGGCTGTACGCCATCGGCGTCTTCGTCGCGCTGGCGATGGGGGCGATGGTGCGGTTCCTGGTCCCCGAGGACAGCGTCGGCCGGGGACTCACCGCCATCTACATCCTCGGCCTGGGTAGCACGACGTTCATGTTCGGCGCGTCCATGCTGCTCCTGGAGAAGGGCGAGCGGACGCTGCAGGCGCTGCGCATCTCGATGGTGACCACCGGCGACTACGTCATGTCCAAGGCGATCACCCTGACCGCCTTCGCCATCGTCGAGGGGCTGCTCATCTACGCCGTGGCGGCCCGCGGTGTGGACACCCAGTTCGGGCTGCTGCTGCTCGGCATGAGCGTGCTGGGCGTGTTCTACACCTTCGTGGGGCTCGGCTTGGCCACATCCTACGAGGCCGTCACGACCTTCCTCCTGCCCACGGGGGCCCTGGTCGCCATGGTCTTCCAGTTCCCGTTTCTGTCGCTGCTGGACGTGGGCCCCTGGTGGCTCTGGTACGTCATCCCGACCCAGGCGCCGCTGCTTCTGCTGCAGGCGGCCTTCGAACCCATCGAGACCTGGCAGTGGATCTACGCCGGGGTCATGTCGGCGGCCATGCTGGCGGGGGGCTGGTGGTACTGCCGGCGTCGCTTCCGGGCGTGGATTCGGTTCCCAGAAGCCCGCAAGGAGGTGCGCTGATGGGATGGACCCGGGCCATGGGTGCGGTGCTGGCCACCGACGCCCGACGCCTGCTGCGGGACCGTTTCCTGCTGGGCGCGTCGGTCTACATCATGGCCTGCGCCCTGGCTCTGCGGTGGCTTCTGCCGTGGCTGCAGGGTGAGGTGCTGAGCAGCAGCGAGGTGGATATCGCGTCGTACTTTGGGCTCGGCGTCAGCTACTTCGTGCTCATCAACGCGTCGGTGCTGACCGGCATGGTGGGCGGCTTCCTACTGCTGGAGACCCGCGAGGAGCGCACGGTCAAAGCGCTGCTGGTCACACCCACCTCGCTGACGGTGCCGTTGGGAACGCTGATGGGTGTCGTGCTGCTGAGCGGGACCCTCATCGCCTTTGCGCTCGGCCTGGCCGTCGGCGTGGGGGTGCCCGACCCGGGTGCCGCCCTGACGGCCGCGTTGGTGGGCGCCCCCACCGGCATCGTGATGATGCTCATCCTGGCCACCGTGGCCTCGAACAAGGTCGAAGCCTTCGCGGTCATGAAGATGACCAGCTTTCTGGGGCTGCTGCCCGTCGGCGCCTACTTCTTGCCCGAACCATGGCAGTACCTGGCCGGCGTCGTGCCCCCGTACTGGGCGTGCAAGATGTGGTGGCTGGCGGAGGCCGGCGAGGCCGGCTGGGCCTGGATGGTGGTGCCGGGCCTGCTGGTGTCGGCCGCATGGATCTTCTGGCTGCTCGGACGGTTCCGAGCCGCCGCCTACCGTTGAGGTGCACCCATGACCACAGCACCTCTGGTCGGGGGCCTCGGCGTCTACCTCGTACTATGACGACCAGACCGCAATCGGGCTGCCTCCGGGGATGACGCATTCGAAGCGCCTGCCGCCCGGGAAGCTGAAGATGGGCTTGGTGATCGTCGCGCCCGTTCCTTCGACCGCTGCAAACGAGGCCTCGAGGTCGGCACTGTAGAGGACCACCAACGGGCCTCCGGTGCCCGGGTCGCCAACGGTGATGCCGCCCTGCTCTTTGCCGTCGCCCTGGATGCCGGCGTAGGTCGGCGCGTAGTCCGTAAACGACCAGCCGAACGCGGCGGCGAAGAACGCCTTGGCGGCCTCCATGTCGGTCACGACGAACTCGATGTAGTCAATGCGGTGATGCTGATGCGGTGTGGTGTCTGCCATGTCCGCGACCCTAACCCGACCCTGCTGACAGGGTCATGTCAGCAACCTGTCTCCTCGCCCCTGTAGCGACTCGCGACACAACCCGTCCTGGCAAGCGCCGCGGTGCTCGCGTACCGTCATCGCATGCGAGCTGCCCTGCCTGATGTCGGCGTGCGCCATCTGTCCCGGTGGATCTTCAACTGTTACCTCATCGAGAACGGCGGCAGCGATACGCCCTTTGTGGTCGACCCCGGCCTTCCGTCGATCGGCAAGGCGGTGTTGAACGAGCTTCGCCATGGTCTGGACCGGGACGTGGGCGACCTGGCGTGTATCGCGGCGACCCATCTCCACAGCGACCATGTCGGCGCCGTCGGGCAGCTTCATCGCGCCTCGGCGGCCACCGTGGTCATGCCGGGCAAGGCGCGTGACTACACCGCCGGCGAGAAGGCCCGCCTCATCGGACTGGCAGAGTTCTGGGCGTTCCGGCCGTTCGTTGGTCAGCAGCCGTTCGAGTGGGGTGCCCTATGGGAGGCCATCCGAGGCGCAGGTCAAGGTATCGGCAAGTCGGGGCTGAACCTCGACGCGCCCATCGACGCCTTCGCCCAGGATGGCGAGCCCCTTCCTGGCGCCCCCGACTGGGAAGTCATCGCGACCCCGGGACACACCGATTGCTCCGCTTGCTACTGGAATCCGACAACCCGCACGCTGATTTCGGGTGATACGATCCTGACCCACGATGGGCGCGCCTGGTTCAACCCCGAGCGCATCGATCCGAAGCTGATGGACGCCACGGAGAACCGCCTCAGGGCGCTGCCCGTGGAGCATCTACTGCCGGGTCATGGGCGCCCTATCTCGGGTCCGAATCTGATGGGAAGGGCGCTGTCGCACCGGGACAAGCATCCGGGCCGTTGACCGATGCAGGTGAGGTTGGCCACCATGCCCGAGGTATGGACAGACCTGACCGACCTCGCGCGGAGGACACCCTCGATACGGTGACCCTGCCGACGTTGCCGCCCATGAAACCTACGGGGGATGCGGAGCCGGTGGCGAGGTTTGTGGTGGTGCAGGGTCGAGAGGTGGGCGCGGTCTACGATCTGGCGGTCACACCCATGACCATCGGCCGGGACGCCTCCAACGCCATCGCCCTGGACGAGGTCGCGGTAAGCCGCTGGCACGCGGTGGTCGAGGCCGAGCGTCAGGACGACGGGCGGCTCGTCCTTCGGGACGTGGGCTCCAAGAACGGCACCCGGGTGAACAAGGACCGTGTCGAGCGCCACGTGCTGAACGACGGTGACGTCGTCCGTATTGGCACCGCGAGCCTCAAGTTTCTAGGCCCCGACAACGAGGAGCAGGGGTTCTTCCTCGCGCTGGCACGGGCGGCGGTGGAGGATGGGCTCACCGGGTTGGCCAACCGGCGCTATCTGGAGACGTTCCTGCTGCGCGAAGTGGATCGCGCGACGCGCTACCAGAGCCCACTTTCGGTGCTGATGATCGACATCGACCGATTCAAGGCGATCAACGACGCTCACGGCCACCCCGTGGGGGACGCGGCGTTGCGAGAACTGGGGCACTACCTCCAAGGTGCCGTCCGCTCGAGCGAGCTGGTGGCGCGGTACGGCGGCGAGGAGTTCACCGTCGTCTTGCCGGAGACCCCCGTCGAGGGCGCGACCACCCTCGGATGGCGACTGTGTTCGGGCATCGCCGGGCTGAAGCCTTCAGTGGGCGACATCAGCGTGGCGCTCAGCGCCAGCATCGGTGCGGCGGAGTGGCGGCCCGGCATGTCCGCCGCGGACCTCGTCGAGCTTGCCGACCACCGGATGTACGAGGGCAAGGAGCGCGGCGGAAACCAGGTGGTGTTCAGCTCTCGTTCGAGGGTGTGAGGCTCCCGACCAGGGCGTCGATACGGGCGAGCGCCGTCTCCAGCTGATCGTCGGCGTCCTCCGGCAGCCCGAAGCCCGACTCCAGCAGCGGCCGGAACGCAAACCAACCGAGAAACGCTGCTGATGCCAGACCGTTGACCACGTGGGCGTCCAGAGTGGCCCCCAGTCCCATACGGTCCAGCAGCGCCTGAATCGGGGCGACGATGTCGGCGAGGCGCTCGGGTGTCGGCGCCGCGCGCGCCATCAGCGCCCCATGGTCGTCGAGGCAAGCGCGGGCCACGAGCCGGGCCAGGTGCGGGTGCCGCCGCAGGTAGCGAAACGCCGGAGCGCTCATGCCGGGGGAGCCCGGGTCACCCGCGTGAATGTCCACCGCCAGTCGCTCCACGGCGGCGTCTATCAAGCCCTGCCGAGAGCCGAAGTAGCGATGGACCAGGCCGTGATTCACCCCGGCGCGGGCGGCCACCTCGCGTGCGGAGAGTGTGCTCGGCCCTTCTTCCGTCAGCATCTCCAGAACCGCCTGAATCAAAGCGTCTTTTGTCTGGTCCGCGCGACTTCCCACATTTCCTCCTTGACCACACGTAGTCGCATGACTACCTAAGCGTGACGTAGTCACTCGACTACAGTCAACCCAAGGAGGCTCTCATGGAACGCATCATCACCCCCAATGGCGTAGCTCGGCTCGAGAAGCGGGAGCTGCTGGACCTCGATCCCCACGGCTCCATCGCCATCAAGCGCGACGTTCACGAGTTCATCGTGGAGGCCAACGCCGACGACTTTGCGACAGCATTCGCCACCGTGCTGACCCACCCCGAGAGCACCTTTGGGCTCATCCGGGTGAAGCGTCCCCACAACCGCCTCGGCAAGAGCTTCCGAGAGGGCGAACGGTTCCAAGGCTGCTTCAGTATCGAGCGCGCCATCCGGCTGCGATTCCGCGCTGAGTGGCTGGACGTATTCCTGGCCGCCCGGCCGACGGCTCGGGTGATCGGCTGGCTCGAGGACATGATGCTCAGCAACTATGCAGAGGTCCGTGAGATCAGCGAGCACGATGGGGTGCACCGGGTGCACTACGTCTACCTCGATGGCACCCCCATCGCGGGAAGCACGACGTTCACGGTGGAGCCACTGGACGAGGACCGCTGCAGGGTTCGCCAGGTGTTCGAGTACCAGGAGCAGGACAGCATGGCCCTGGCGTCGTTCCAGCGGATGGGCTTGAAGATGCACGACCAGGTGGTGTGGGAGCAGATCCACCAGACGGCGCGGATGCTGCACGCGGAGGTGGTCAGCGCGAGTATTCCGACCGCCTATGGAGCCTTCGGTGTCGAGCGCTAGCAGTCGCGCGCTGAGCCGCCTCGCCGCCCGAGCCCTGGCGAAACGGGCGGTGCTTCCGCTGAACCCCACAGCAAGCATCGCCATCAAGCGCAACGTACACGAGTTCTGGGTGGAAGCTCCGGCGGATGCCTTCGCCGATGCCTTCCGAACCGTCCTGGAACAACCCGGTGCCCGATTCGGTCCGCTGGCGATTCGGCGCCTCAAAGACAACGTCGGCCGACCGTTCAGCATGGGGGAGCGGTTCCAGGCCGGCTTCGTCCTCGATGCACTGCTGGCAGGCCGTGGGCCGAGCTGGCTCCAACGTCTCGCGGCCTCTGAGCCGATGACGTGGGTCGAGGAGCTGGCGCTGAGTGACTTCGCCGAAGTGTGTCTGGTGACGCCGCGGCGGGTGGGCTACCGCTACCTCCAAGGCTCACCCATCGCGGGACACAGCACGTTCGAGGTGACGCCAAACGGGCCAGAGGCCTGCCACTTCGCGGCCACCTTCGTCTTCCAGGAAGTCGCGGGTTGGGCGGTGGAGGTAATGCACCGCTTTGCCGCGTCGCAGCACGACGCGGTCACCGTCGAGCAGGTCGCCCGGGCAGCACGGGCGCTTGGGGCCTCAGCACGGACGACCTGCCGTCAAGGCCTGGATTTGCTTGGGGACGGACCTACTCTCCGCGCCGCTGCCTGACCACAGCAGCAGGTGAGGAGGTCGCCATGACGACGACGCAGAAGAACATCACCCTGATCGGTGCTGGCGCCATCGGCTCGCACCTGGCCCTCCTGGGCCGCAACTGGGCGCTGTCGGCGCCCGTGTCGCTGACCATCGTGGACTTCGACCGGGTCGACAAGCGCAACACGGAGGCCCAATTCCACTCCCGAATGGGGCTCGGCAAGAACAAGGCGCAGGCCCTGGCTCAGGCCATGCAGGGGCTGTTCGGCGTGAAGGCGAAGGCTGTCCCGCACAAGCTGACGGCCGACAACGTCGAGACCGTGCTGGCCGGAGCTGACCTGGTGCTGGACTGCGTGGACAACGCGCCGACCCGGCAGCTGATCCAGGCCTGGGCGTCGCGCCATGAGGTCGCGTGCCTGCACGGAGCCATCGCGGCCGACGGCAGCTACGCGCGGCTGATGTGGGACGAGACCTTCGTCGCCGACGCCGGCGGTGAAGGTCAGGCCACGTGCGAGACGGGCGAGCACCTGCCGTTCATCGGCATCGTGGCCGCGCGTATGGCGCTGCTGGTGAAGGCGCACCTGGAGACGGGGGAGCGCAACGGCCTCCACGTCCACCCCGGTGGCGTGGTCCTGGTCTGAGCCGCCTCTACAGGCCGCCGCGGCGACCGCCGCGGCGGCGCCCCTCGTTCATCTTGGTCTTGAAGTCCTCCAGCTGCTCGGCGGTCAGGACTTCTCCCAGCTTTGTGTTGGCTTCGCCCCGGAGGGCGCGTCGCTTGGTGCGCATCTCCTCGAAGCTGAGGGTGCCGTCGCGCGCCTGGATCCGAAGCTTCATCTGAGCGCTGCGGAACTCGCCGACGATGGTGGTCACGCTCGCCGTGGTGTCCTCGTCCAGGCCGGCCTCCTCGGCGAAGTTCTTGATGAACTCCTCGTCGCGCTTCTGGCGGAACTCCGCCCAGCGGGCCTGACGTTCCTTGCGTTCCTGAGTGCGGATCTTGGTGACCAGGTCGGCGATCTGCTTTTTGCCCTCGTCGCTCGAGACGCCGGCACCGGTCAGTAGTGCGTCGACGTCCTCCCGCAAAGAGGTCACCTCGTCGGCGGTGCTCGCCTCGGCGGTGGAGGGCTGAGCAGCGCGCGGCCGGCGCGAAACGGCCGCGCGCTCGACAGCCTTGCTGATGACGCGTCGCTCGGCGAGCTGCTTCTCGAGCGCGGCAACGCGCTTGTCCAGGAGGCTGTCGTCGTAGGCGGCCGTCGGGACTGCAGTCTCGGCGGGGGCGGAAACTGGAGTGGCGTCGGTGAGTGCGTCGAGACGTCGCTCGAGGTCACTGATGGTGGAGTTCTGGACGAAGACCACGATGAGGGCCGCGAGTCCGAGTCCGAGCGCAAGTCGAGTGAGCAGCTTGTCCATGACCGTCAGATGCCGCAGACGGCGCCAAATTCAAAAAGATATCTCTGCCTGGTGTCTACAGGGCTACTGGTTTCGCCGTTTCAACAGGGCTCAGGGGCGCGTATCGTGCAGCGATGAACACCAAGCTGAGACTGCTCCGCGACGTCGCCACCGCCGCCCTCGACACGGTCCGTCGACGAACCCTGGAGGGGCCTCGACAACCCTCATGGTCCTGGTCGTACGAGATATTCGTGGAGACGCTGCGGATTCAGATCCGCAACGGCAAGAAGACCGATATCCCAGCTCAGCGCCGCGCGATGGATGGCTTCGGCCGCGACATGATGCGGGGCATCACGACCCACACGACCCCGGTCAACGCGGGGGGCGTGGACGCGGAGTGGGTCTCCACGGCTCCCGACCCGACCGCTGGACCGGTCATCCTGTTTCTCCACGGGGGGGCCTATACCGTGGGCTCCCCCACATCTCACCGGCGAGTGACTACGGCCTTGGCAAGCGCCACGGGTGGAAAGGTCCTGGCCCTGGACTACCGTCTGGGACCGGAGCACGCCTGCCCGGCGGCCATTGAAGACGCCGTGGCGGCCTACGACTGGCTGCTCCAGCAGGGCGTCCAGCCCCAGAACATCGCCATCGCTGGCGATTCGGCGGGGGGCGGCCTGACGGTGGCCAGCCTGGTCGCCCTGCGGGATGCCGGCCGCCCCCTGCCCGCATGCGCAGTGCCGATCTCACCATGGACCGACCTGACCGTCGAGGCCGACAACGAGCGGCTCGACATCGGCTGTGACACGGTTCCGCTGGGTGTCTTCGAGCACGAGGCCAAGGGCTACGCGGGGCCGCTGGATCGTGCTGACCCGAGGGTCTCACCACGGTTCGCCGACCTGCGCCATCTGCCTCCGCTGTTCGTCATGGCAGGTGGCGCGGAGGTGCTGCTACACGACGCCATCGACCTGCACGAACGCGCGAAGGCCGCTGGCGTTCCCTGCACTCTGCACATCGAGCCGGAAGAGGTTCACGTCCACATCATGTTCCTCGGCATGAGCCAACGGGCCCAGGCCGGCATCGAGCGGATAGCCGAGTTCGTGACGTTCCACACGCATCGGCAGCGCCAGGCGCAGGCCGAGGTCGCCTGACGACCCGTCGCGTGCGCACATCGGTGTGGTGTGCGCACGCGGTAGTACGGTCTGCCCCCCGGCCCAAACCCCCAACGGGCAGCAAGTCGATCTTGGACTAGAGCTTCTTGTCCGGACGCCTCCGGTAGTCCTTGGTGATTTGCTTCCACTTCCGCACCTCGGCGCGGGCCGCGAACTGGTCCTGGCGTCGGCGCTGATAGGCCAGCTCCCGCTGGAGCTGGTCGTGGGCCTCCAGCTGGTAGTGGGTCAACTCACCACTCTCATAGGCCGCTCGCACCGCACATCCAGGCTCGTTGGCGTGGCTGCAGTCGCGGAAGCGACAGTCTTCGGCGAAGCGACGCACCGGGTCGTCGTCGGTGTCCCCATCATCCGGCGCCCACAGCTGAAGCTCCCGCATCCCGGGCGTATCGATCAGAAGCCCACCGTCCGGGAGCTGCAGCAGCTGTCTGTGGGTCGTGGTGTGCTGCCCCGTGGCGTCGCTGCTCCGGATGGCGTTGGTCACCATCACCTCAGCCCCGCAGAGCCGGTTGACCAGGGTCGACTTGCCCACTCCGGAGGAGCCTAACAGCGCGACGGTGTCGCCCGGTGACATCCAGCTGTTCAGCGCGTCGGTACCATCCCCGGTCAGCGCGCTCAGCGTCAGCAGCGCCAGGTCGACCGGCAGCTTCTGGCGCATCGCGTGGAGCTCGTCGTCGTCGACGAGGTCGCTCTTGTTGAGTACCACGACAGGCTGGGCGCCGCCGCTGGCGATGGCGTGGCGGTAGCGCTCGATGCGTCGCGGACTGAAGTCCTCGTTGGCGGAGGTGACGATGAACACGGTGTCCACATTGGCCGCCAGAACCTGGGGCTCGGTGCGCTTGCCGGCGGCCTGTCGGGTGATGTGGGTCTGCCGCTCGAGGACTGCGACAATGGTTGCGATGGAGCCAGGCTCGACCAGCACCCAGTCGCCGACTGCAGGGTGTTCGGCTCGGTCCAGCGCATGATGACGCAACCTGCCGCTCGAGCGCGCCGAAGACGGCCCGTCAGGCGTGATGATGTCGTACGAACCCCGATGCTCGGCGAGCACCCGGGCGGGTTTGAGAGAGGTATCGGTGTGCTCGAGCGCAGCGCGCTCGAAGGCGAGGCGAAAGACGGGGCGAAAGCCCCAAGCGGCAGCAAACGCCGCCGAATAAGCGAGTTCCAACGGTGATCTCCGTAGTTGGACGCTACAGGGTCGCCGCGGGGTTCGACAGCCTCGTCAGGGGTCGCCGGCGCAGGTCAGCGCGGGCGGGATGTTCAGAAGCTCAGAGGCTCGTCGACGCGACGGAGGTAGGGCGAGCGGGGCAGTTCACAACTTCTTCCATCACGCACCTCCATGGCTTGTCGAGTCCTTGGTGGCCGCACCTTAGGCGCCGATTCCTGGCGGTCAACGACCCAATCGTCTCAGCGGCAGCAGAAGCAGGCCCAGAAGAACCAAGAACGTAGCCGGCGAGGACCCGCCGGAACCACCCGAACAGCCACCACCCCCGTACACCGAGGGCGTCGTGGCCAGCTCGGGGTTCAGCTCGGCGTCCGCCTCCGGGGCTCCCACGTCAGGTACCGGCTCCGGCGCCGGCTCCGGGCCGAGCTCCGGCATGGGCTCGGGGGCCGGCTCCGGCATGGGCTCGGGGGCCGGCTCCGGCATGGGCTCGGGCGCTGGTTCCGGCATCAGTTCCGGCATCGGCTCTGGTTCCGGCATCAGTTCCGGCATCGGCTCCGGTGCTGCCTCCACCTCCTCGACCACGTCCGGAGGCTCGATGTTGGGCACGTTCGGGTCGGTCTCGCCGTCATCGACCTCGCCGTTGGCGTTCATGTCCTCGCCCGATGCGCAGGTCCCATCGACCTCGTTGGGACCGTCGCAGAGGCCGTCCTCGTCGGTATCGGCGTTGTTGGGGTCGGTCGGGTTGTTGCCGTTGACCTCGGTCCCGTCCAGCAGCCCGTCCCCATCGCTGTCGGGGTTGTCCGGGTCGGTCTGCTGGACCGCTTCGTCGTCGTTGCTCAGTCCGTCGCCGTCCCGATCCGGGTCGCACGAGTCGCCGATGCCGTCCATGTCGAGGTCCGCCTGGTCAGCGTTCGGGTCGTCGACGCAGTTGTCGTCCCCATCCGGAACGCCGTCGCTGTCGCTGTCGGTCAACGCGCACACGCTCGGATCGACGGGGACCGGCTGGGTGCAGGTCCATCCCGCCTCGACCAGGCAGTTGGCGTCACACCCGTCATCGGGGTTCGTGCCGCCGTCATCGCACTCTTCGTCACCTACCACGGCGCCGTCGCCGCAGCTCTCAGTGCACGCACCACCGGCGGCCGGGCAGTCCCAGCCAGCCTCCGGGACACAGCTGCCATCGCAGCCATCGCCGGGGTCCGTGTTCCCATCGTCACACTGCTCACCGCCCACCACGGCGCCATCGCCGCAATCCTCGCTGCAATCGCCCCCCGTCGGAGGGCAGACCCAGCCGACCTCGGTCATGCAGCTGGCGTCGCAGCCATCGCCAGGGTCGGTGTCGCCGTCGTCGCACTGTTCCCCGCCCACGACCGCGCCATCGCCGCAGTCCTCCGTACACACACCGCCGGTCGGTGGACACACCCAGCCAGCCTCGGGCGCGCAGCTCGCGTCGCAGCCGTCGCCGGCATCCGTGTCGCCGTCGTCGCACTGCTCGCCGCCCACCACCGCGCCGTCGCCACAGTCCTCGCTGCAGTCGCCTCCCGTGGCCGGACACACCCAGCCAGCCTCGGTCATGCAGCTGGCATCGCAGCCGTCACCCGCGTCGGCGCCGCCATCGTCGCACTGCTCGGCGCCCACGACCGCGCCATCCCCACAGTCTTCAGTGCAGGCACCGCCGGTCGGAGGACAGTTCCATCCAGCCTCCGACGCACAGTTCTCGTCGCAGCCATCCCCGGGAGCAGTACCCCCGTCATCACAGGTTTCCGTACCCGCCACCGTTCCGTCGCCGCACAAAAAGCCGGGCGTGACGGTGCAGTCCACTTCACACCCGTCGCCGGCGACGTTGTTGCCGTCATCACAGACCTCACCCGGCCCGGGCTGTCCGTCACCGCAGTAGGTGACGCCGTCGCAGGTGCCCGAGCACCCAGCCAGAGCGGTCAGGAAGATGGCGCTGTCGACGAAGGAATCGACCGCGTCGCAGAGCACGATCTCCAGCGTGTAGCCGGTCCCAGGCGCAAGCGTCACCTGGTTGAGGAGCCGCGGCGAGCTCCCGTCGTACTCCGACTCGGTCGCCGGCTCCTCGATGACGGTATTTCCCGCGAAGAACGGACCGCCGATGGTCAGCGGGTCCCCCATCGCGTCGATGCTGATAAGGGTCCCGTTCAGGAACACCCCGACGCCGTCGTTGTACTGGCCGACGTACTCCGGGTACTCCTCGGAGGCGACGATGTAGTTGAACTGCAGGCCATCGAACCCGGCGTCGAGATCGAAGGTCAGCGTCAGGCGGGCGACGTCCCGGATGTCGATGTTGCCGCCGGCCAGCTGCTCGCAGGCTGCGTCCGAGTTGGAGCCACCGTTGTTGGTGCCCGTCTCCGTGTTGTTGGATGGAGGCTCCGCGTCGTCCGCGGCCCCCGTCGTGCAGATGAGACCGTCGCCAAGGCCCAAGGGACCATTCGCGAAGGTGCCGCAGGCCTCGTCGTCGCCGTCGAACACCGCGCTGGTGATGGTGACGCCAGTCCCGAGCCCGACCGCCGCGGCCCCCATGATATCGGCATCGCCCGTGGGTGTGACCGTCAGCTGCGCCGCCGCTGGCGTTGCCAGCATCACGACGCTCAAAAGCGCCCAGACTGTCCGTGTCACACCCATACTCCCCTCGCTACTTGCGCTTGCGCCGGTGGCGCTTGATGGCCCGGCGCGCGATCTTGGGCAGCCGGGGCAGCTTGGCCACCGGCACATAGTCGGAAACGCCAGCGGTCAACGCCCGCTGCATGATGTCGAAGTCGTCCTCGGGACCCACCAGGATCAACGGCCGCCACTCCAGCGGCCAGGTGCCCATCGCTTTCTCGACGGCGGTCAGGGTCGTCGCTGCGTCGGGCCGAAGGTCGATGACGAGGGCATCTCTGTCGCTGAGCCGCTCGGAGATCTCGGCGAAGCTGACGGCCTTCACGTCGAAGCCAGCGGTGCCGAGGACCGCTGCAGGGCTGTCCACGAAGCTCTTGGCGGCCTGGACGACGAGCAGTCGCGTCTCCGCGTTGGCGCCCTCGTGGCGCTGCGGCCTGACCTCGCCGACGTCGCTGAGCCCCACCGCGCTGGCGCGCTCGTTACGATCGAGCTTCTTGAACTCTGGCGCCGCGGGCACGTTCAGGGTGTGGGGGACCACCTCGACCATCAGCGCCTGACGGAACTCTGCAGCGCTGGCAAACCGGTCTTCGGGGCGCTTCTCCAGCGCCCGGAGGCAGGCGGTGTCCAACGCCGCCGGGATCCGCTGATTGGGCGCCTGACGCGCCGGCGATGGGGCCGCCGAGTACTGATGCTTGAGCATCACGTCCAGGGAGTTGTCGCCGTCGAACGGCGGCAACCCAGTCATCATCTCGTAGAAGATGACGCCGGCGGCGTAGAGGTCGGCACGCGCGTCAAGCTCCTCACCCCGCGCCTGCTCAGGCGCCATGTACGCCGGCGTGCCGCTGACCCCACCGTCCTTGGTGAGCCGCATGTCGCTCTCGGGATCCATCACCCTGGCCAGCCCGAAGTCGACCACCTTGATGTAGTCAGCCGAAGCGCTATCGCCCGCAGCGACTCGGGGATCGCGGAGGACGACGATGTTGTCGGGCTTCAGATCGCGGTGGAGGAGGTCCTGCCCATGAGCCGCCACCAGCACGCTCAGCAGCTGGTCCATGATGGCCCGCGCGCGTTCCAGCGGCAGCGCGCCATCATCGTCGATGATCTCGCCCAGGTCGCGCCCCTCCAGGAACTCCATGGCGATGAAGAGCTGCCCTTCCCACTGCCCGAAGTCGTAGACCACCACCGAGTTGGGGTGCTGCAGCATCGACGCCGCCCGCGCCTCACGCTGGAACCGCTCCTTCATCCCGGGCCGGGTGGCCGTGTGACGGTGCAGCATCTTCAGCGCGATGGGGCGGGCCAGCCCCTCCTGGTGGGCCTTGTAGACCCGCCCCATACCGCCCTCGCCGAGGAGTTCCTCGACGCGGAACTTGTCCGCCACCAGCTGGCCGATCAAGGGATCCGGCGGATCCTCGTCGTCGATGTCCACGCTGTCGATGAAGTCAGGATCGATTCGGCTGTCGCTCATGACAGCGATTGGACGTTGCGCCGCCATCATTCGTCCAGCGCAAACACTTCGAGGGGCTCGTCGCGCCCCGGCAGGCCAATGGTCCCCAGGGAAACCACGTCAAAGTCGTCCTCCACTGCCTTGGCGGTCGCCTCGTCCATCAGCAGTTGCCCCGCCTTGGAAACGCCCTCGAGGCGCGCGGCGACGTTCACGCTGTCGCCGATGACGGTGTAGTCCATCCGCCGCTCACTGCCGATGTTGCCCGCCACCGCGTAACCCGTCGCCACCCCGATCCCCATTCGCAGGGCCACGCCCAGCTCACGCTGCCACTTGGCGTTGCCCGCCTCCAGCCAGCGCTGGATCTCGTCGCCGGCGGTGATCGCCCGGAGCGCGTCGTCCTCATGCGCCCTGGGGGCGCCGAACACGGCCATCAGGCTGTCGCCCATGAACTTGTCGATGATGCCGCCGTGCTTGAACACGATCTCGGTGGCAATGGTGAACAGCTCGTTGAGGATGCCCACCAGGAACTCGGGATCCTGCTGTTCGGTCAGCCGCGTGAAGGAGACCACGTCGGCGAACATCACCGTCACCTGTCGTCGCTCGCCACCGAGCTTCATCGCGTCGGGGTCGTCGATGACCTGGTCCATGACCTCGTTGGACAGGTAGCGCGACAGGTTGTTGCGTACCCGCGCCTCCTCCACGATTCGGGCCCGATAGTCTTTGAGATCGGTCGCCATGGCGTTGAACGCGGTGGCCATTTGACCGACCTCGTCGCGCGACTTCACCTCGACCCGCACATCGAAGTCGCCACCGGCAACCTTCGACGCGGCATCGCTGACCGCCACCACTGGCGAGGCCAGGCGGCGAGCTGCCAACCAACCGAACAGCAGCGCCAGGACGAGGCCCGAGGCGCCAACGTAGCCCGCAGCCTTGAGCGCGTCGGTGATGGATGCGTAGACCACCGAGGTCCGCTGCTCGACGACGAGTAGCCAGCGGTACTGCGGAATGGTCAGCACCACCGCCAGCACCTCTTCGCCCGCGAGGTTGCTGTAAGTACCGGTGAACGACTGCGGCTTGCCGACGAGATCTGCCGGGATGTCCGGCAGCACGCCATAGCTCTTGCGGTCCTGGCCGACGGCCTTGACGTCGTGGAAGGCCAGAACACTCCGGCTGTTGTCCACCAACATGACCTGGTCTTTGCGATCGTCGTGGTGGCGGCTGGAGATGTCCGACAGCTCGGCGTTCAGCCGCGTCAGGTCCACCGGCGCCCAGGCGTAGGCATACAGGCGCCGCTCGGGGCCGACGAACACGGGGAAGACGACGGGCAAGAAGCGGCGCTGTCCCACCGCCTGGACGGGCAGGTAGACGAACCGCTCGGTGGCGATACGCGCGACCGTCTCCGGCGACAGCTTGTCGGGGATGGGAGGGGCCGGATGCTTCTCGACGTGCGCACCCCACACCTTGCTGGCAGGCGCCGCGCCCTCTTCCGGCAGAGGCGGCAGGTACAGGCCCAGGGCGTGCACGTCGCGGGACCCCAGGAGCTGCCCTCGGGCCGCCTCCTCGCGAAGGGACTTATCGGTCGCCTGGGCGAAGACTTGCGCGGCCTTCAGGGCGTCGGTCCGGCCCTGCTCGACCACATCGTCGATCCGGTTGCTGGCAAGGTCGGCGGTCGCCACGTTGTACCGCCGCGCGTCCGCCTCCAGGTCCTTCACGTGGCGGTCCACCAGCAGGTAGGTGGCCACCCCCAACGGCAGCAGCGCGACGGCGATCATCGCGATGGCGAGCTTGGTTCCCAGCTTCATTCGAGGCCCTCGAAGCCGACGTCCAGACTAAGGCCGCCACTCACCGCGCCCTCGCGCGCCTTGGCGTCGTCGTTGAGCCCGCCGGCGACGAACACGCCGAGCCGGAACCGGCCGAGCCGGACCGCCACATGACCCGCAAGGCCCAGGGCGAGCCAGCTGTCGACGCCCTCAGGGGTCGTCAGGCTCGCCCCGACATCGAAACGCAGCCCCAGCGACAGCAGGTCGATGGGTCGGAAGGTGAGGCCCAGCGTGCCGTCCCAAGCCATGTCGGTGGCCGCGTCGAAGTCGCTCCACAGCCCAAAGGACTGGGTGGTGTCGAGGTCGAACCAGGAGGTTGGCGTCACGCGCAGCACCAGCCCAGCGGTCAGGCCGCCCTGGGTGGTTCCCGCGACGTCGCCGGCGGTGGGGAAGGTCAGCGCGCCAGTGGCCAGCAAGCTCAACACCTCATCGGCATAGGCGACGCCCCGGGCGTGAACGCGCAGGTCGCCAAGCTCGCTGGTACCGACCGGATCTCCCGCCACATCGGAGACATAGAAGGGAAGCGCCAGACCAACCCCGAAGGCTCGGTCGAGGACCGCCAGCTCGCCTGCCACGGTCAGTCTCAGCAGGGTGGAGTCGGCGGCCGCAGACTCGACCTGCGCCAGCCCCGTGTGCAGCCCTACACGGCTCAGCGGCGCGTGCGTCCGCAGCGAGGCCGCGCTGCCCCGGCGCCAGGACGAAGCGGCGTCGACGCCCAGAGGCCAATCAAACCCGGGCGCTTCGGGCTCGGGCTGGGGGGTGAGCGCCGGCTTGGCCTCGCCGCGGATGTCGAAGCTCTCCCGAGCGAGCTCGCCGCCGGCCCAGGCGAGCCTGACGACCGCCTTCTGGGTGGGGGCATCGGGGGAGACGTCGAGACTCGCCCGATAGGTGCCTCGGCCCACGCCCTTCAACACGACATCGCCGGTCGTCTGGGCCGAGGTCCACAGCTGCAGCCCGGGAGGTGCCACCGGCTGACCCAGCTCGTCCTCGACGATCACCTCGATGGGGAAGCTGTTGCCGGCGTTGATGGGCCCTATTCCTCGGGGCTTCAGCGTCATTGTGGCCTTCAACGCCAACACCCGCACGGCGAGGCGGGTCTCGACCTTGCTGCCCTTCATCCGCATCCGGATCTTGTAGGTCCTCGGTTTGGCCAGACGCACCGGTCCCACGGCGAAGGCCCCGTCGTCGACAGCGATCTCCAACGTGTCGCTCAGCGACTTCGGCGCTGCCAGTCGCAGCAGGCCCGCAACGTGGTACAGCCCCGGCGTGCTGGTCTTGTTCAGCCGCTTCGATGACGCTATGGCGCCGATGGTGACCTTGAGTTTCTTGCTGGCCCGCCCCTGGAGCCGCCAGCTGTCGATCGCGGCGACCCGAGCGTAGTAGGCGCCCGGCTCCAGGTCGTCGGCCCGGAACTTGAGCACGCCCGAGCCCACGACCGCGTCCACGATAATGCGGCGGAAGCGCGCATCGCGGGCCAGCTCGACCCGATAGCGCTTGGCCCGCTTGACGGACTTCCAGCGCGCCTCGAAGGAGCCGCGCTCGCCGCTGGGCACCAGCACGATGGCGTCTCCCTCCGCCTCCCACTTGACCCGCGGGGGCAGCGGTCGCGGCTTGGGCGGCTTCTTGCCCTTCTCGACCCGGGTCCCGAAGTCCTTGGGCACCTCGACCGTCGCCCCACGTGCGCTGACGTCAGCCTTGCCGTCGTAGACCGACACCGAGCTGGCCTTCTTCTTGTCGACTTCGATCTGGGCGTCCCGCGTCGCCAGGTCCACCGTCGCCGCCGGGGTCTTCACCGTGAGTCCGGCGCGTTGGTCGAGCGCGTCGAGGCCACCACGAACGACACCTTTCTCAAGCACCACGTTGGTCTTCGGGGCCGCGGTCTTTCGCGCCGCGAGCTTGGCCGACGCGCCGTAGATGACCAGCAGCGCGTTCTGCCGCAGATGCAGTCGGGAGGTGTCCTCCTCGAAGGCGATGCGCGCCGCCGACTCGTCGCCCGTGGAGACCCGGTACAGCCGCCACAGATCCATATTGACCCTGGCCCGGCGCCATCCGGTGCGCGGCGGACGGGCCTTCACATCCTTCCGCAACCAGGCCACGAGGGCATCAGGACCTTTTCGGCTGCCGGGAAGCTTGAGCTTCTGGCCAGGCTCCAGCACGTGCGGCATGGCGCCCAGCTGGGGGTTGTGCTTGTGCACGTGGGTGTACTTGGCACCGCTTCCGAGGAAACGCTTGGCGATGGAGAAGCAGCTGTCGCCGGGTTTGACCGTATAGGTGAAGGTCGGCCCGCCCTTTGCCTGGACGCTGGGCACCAGGGCCAGCACGACGGAGGCCGCTACGGCCATCGAAAGGGAACGCGCGGCGCTCATGGCTGACCCCCGTTCGTCTTGGTCGATGGTTTCCCGGCGATCTCCTTGATGACGAAGGCCACGCGACGATTCTTGGCGCGGCCCTTGCCGGTCTTGTTGCTGGCGATGGGGCGCGTCGGGCCATACCCGCGGGCGGCCAGCCGCTCCGAAGCGACGCCGCGCTCGACCAGGAAGAACTTCACCGCGAACGCGCGGCGGATGGACAGATCGACGTTCTTGTCCTTGTTGCCCCGGTTGTCGGTGTGACCCTCGATGTGGACCAGCTTCACCTCCGGCGAGGCCTTCAGCAGCGCCGCCACCTGACGCAGTAGCGGGAAGGACTTGGCTTTGATCTTGTCGCTGCCGCTGCCGAAGAAGATGGCCTTCTTCAGCTCGAAGCCGGACCCCGTCTTCACGACATCAGCGGCGCCCTCATCCGGACAGCCGTCCTCGTCCTCGACGCCGTTGACCGTCTCCTTTTTGAGCGGGCACTTGTCGACGGCGTCCGCCACACCATCGAGGTCATTGTCGAGGTCGGGACACCCGTCACTGTCCTGGAACTTGTCGAGGTCTTCCGGGTCGTCCGGGCACTTGTCGGCCGAACGGGGAATGCCGTCCCCGTCGCTGTCGGGGTCCGCAGCAGCCAGTTGATCGAAGGCAGCGGGCTCGAGCGGCGCGATGGTGGGGGGCGTCGCAAGCTTGGTCTTTGTGGTGCTGCCCCCCTTGGGATCAGGCCCCTTCACCGTCGACGTCCCGCCGCCATTGCCGTTGCCGTTGCCGCTCCGCAACGGCGCTGCGCTGGGGTCGAACGCGTGCTCGGGGGCATAGCCGAGCGCCCAGCCGACCCGAACCAGGGCCCGAAAGTCGGGCGCTCCGTAGCCGGCGGTGATGCCGCCACCGAAGCCCGCCACCACGTCGACGCCCGCCACGTGGCGCCACCGAACCGCTCCGAGCGCTTCCAGCGGTGCTTTGCGCTCACCGAATCCAAAGGTATCGGCGGGCGAGTCCACCAGCCCAATACCGCCGTGCAGCTCCATCAGCGCCGACAGTCCGTAGGCCCTCAGGGGCACCTCGACGCCCAGGCTGTAGCGCAGCTCGTGGCCCACGGCCAGGTCGCCGATGGTCCGGGTGTCCCGAAGTCGGGCGCCCAGATTGAGCGCGACGTGGACCGTACCAGGGTCACGATAGTCCACGACCAGGGAGACATTGCCCGAAACGCCGCCGTCGCCTGCGAAGTTGTCTGCGTCCCCAGTGGGGAACCGAATCTCGGCGGCGAGGCCGAGCCCGAAACCGGGCTGGTAGGTCTTGGCGCCCCAGATGCGCCCCTTGAGGACCAGGGCGAGATCGCCGATGCCGATAAGGTCGTCGGAGCCACTGCCACCGCTGACGATGAGCGGGGCCCCAACGCCGACCTCGAGGATGTCGAACAAGCCCAGCCCGGCACCGACACGGGCGGTCCAACGTCGCTGCAGCGGGCCGTGGCCCGGCTTGCCAGTCGGCTCTCGGAGGACCAGCTCGTCGTTGGCGAAGCCGGCCGACAACGCCACGTAGGGGCTGAGGTGGGGCAGCACCAGTGTGGTGTCCAGGCCTACGAGTCCGGTAGGGGCATCCCGCACATCGAGGTTTCGTGGATCGCTGGCGTGGGCCTGCGTAGGCGCCCAGAGGGCCAGCACCAGCGCCAGCGTGACGCCTGCGGCGTAGTTGGGGTTGGGTTGTCGCTTCATCGTGAACCTGGCTTCCACCGTTCCAGCAGCCCTTCTACCGCAGGCTGCGAGATGACTTCGACCCGAACCTGCAGGTGCGTCTGACGACCGGTGAGGCTCACGCTGTCGAGGGTGCCGAATACAAGCACCGAGCCACCCGACCCGGGAAAACTCATGGATACGCTGTCGCCGGGCTCCACCGCACCCGGCCCTAGGAACGCCGAGATCTCCAACGACTCGGAGCTGGCGTCGTGGACCTTGAGCGGCGCGCCGGACCCATCGTCCGTCTGCAGCATTCCGCGACCAAGGACCGGGCGTCGCTTCGTGGGCGCAGCCTTCAGCACCGGTTGGGAGGGTTTGTGCGGCGCGGTGGTCACCGCCTTGGTGGTCAAGGCGCGACGGCGGACCGCCATCGACGTCTTGGTGTGACGGAGATCCCGCGCGTCGAGTCGGCTCCAGTGGTCGAGGACCTCGACGCCGGAGGAGGGGCGGATGCCTGGAACCGGGTGCAGCAGCGCATCGACGGCCGCGCGCAGTCCCGGAGGTACCGCGGGCGCCTCTGGCCAGTCTGGCGCATGCCGTCGCCGCCGCTCGAGCTGGAGGATGAGGTTCTGGTCCGTCAACGGAGGACGGCCAACGAGCATCTCGAAGGCGAGGCAGCCGATGGCGTAGACATCCGCCGCCGCCAGTACCTCTCGCGTAGGCATCCCCTCGATCTGTTTGGAGCGCTCTGGTGGCAGGTAGGCCGCGTTGGGAGGGCCAGCGCTCAACCCCTGGGTGGTGGTTGCCGCCAGGCTTCCCGCCTGCGGGGTCGCGAACCCCGTGACGGTCACGAAGTCGGCCTGGCCGTGCCTGTGCGACAAGAGCAGGTGCCGCGGCATCAGCTTGCGGTGGAAGACCCCCGCGGTGTGGGCGGCCCCCACGGCCGCGGCAAGCTGTCGGACGGTGCGCACGCAGCGCGCCGGGTCCATGGGCCCCTGCTCGGGAAGTAGCTGTTCGAGGCTTCGACCTGCGACGAACTCCATCGCGTAGTACAGCTGCCCCTCGGTCAGCTTTCCGGCGTCGAAAACGGCCACGATGTTGGGGTGCTGCAGCTTGGAAAGCGCCTGGATTTCGCTTTCGAACCGCTGGATGAACTTGTCACGCCGGTCGTCGGGAGGATGAAGGACCTTCACCGCGACCTGCTGGCCGATGTCCGCCCGCACGCCCCGGAAGGTCACCGTGTGCCCCTCATAGCCCAGAACCTCGGTCAGCTCGAACTTGCCGACCGTTCGCCCGACCCATTCGTCAACAACAGCAGAGCTGATGCCGCGAACCGCAGCGAGCGTCTTGGCTCGCGAGGTCAGCCGCTTGCGTCGCGAGGCCGACGGGCCGCTCTGCAGATTGATTTCGGACACTCTGGCCCCCCTGGTGGCCATCGCCAGACGAATGCGTTGGGTGTCGAAGCAAAGTCCGATCCAAGTCTTTGGCCCGAACTGTTCTCGCGACCTTACCGTGAGAAGCCCTCTCCGTATGCCCGGAATTGGCAAATAGTTGCCACCCGGGCGGCAAAACGTTGCCACATCGGTGCACGGTCTTGGCGACGCCTTGCCAGGTCGTCCCGGGTCGCATTGAATGGCGAGGACTCAGCGAGGAACGACGTGCCCACCTCACGCAAAACGCCAAAGCTCGACGAGCGCGATCTGGAGCTCCTCAGAGCGGCATACGCCCCCTCCGGCTCGGCCGGTGTGCGCATGTATCTGTACACCCGAGACGGCGTGCGGAGCATCACGCTTTCGGAGGGAGAAGAGCCCCAGGTCGTCGGTCGCGCTGCGCCGGCTGACATCGTCGTTCGTGACGCATCACTATCACGCACCCACGCCACGGTGGCCTTCAAGGAAGGCAAGATATGGATCGAGGATCTCGAGTCCACCAACGGCACCTGGGTCGACGGTGAACGGATCGATGCCCGCTCCGTCGAGAAGGGTGCTGCGGTCGCGTTTGGCGCCGTGGGGGCGCTGGTCGAGGGGGCCGACGGATACTTCGGCCAGGTGGTCGAGGTCCACGAGGCCTTTGGCCAGCGGCTGGCCTCCGAGGTGGCCAGGGCCCGGACATTCAGTCGCTCGGCGGCACTGCTGATGGTGCGGCTGGGAGAGTCGGGCCGTGTCCTGACCAGCGTGCTGCCAGCGGTGTGTCAGGCGTTGCGCGACTTCGACGTGGTGGGGCTCTACTCGCCGACCACGGTGGAGGTCCTGCTGTGCGAGGCGGACGATGCCTCCGCCGACGCGCTGGCCCAACGGTTCGCGGCCATCGACCCGGAGGTCCGGGTGGGCTTCGCGATGTTCCCGGCCGACGCCCGGTCCGCGGAAGAGATGGCGTCACGGGCGTTGGGTGAGCTGCGACGGACCCGACCCGAAGAGCGCGTGCGGCGGTCCAGCAATCCCGACGGCTGGCGGGTGGACACCTCCACGGAACCCCCAGCAGGTCCCATCGTTGCCGCCGACGCCACCCGTGAGGTCTTCCGGATGGCCGAGCGCATCTCGGGCTCATCGCTGCCGGTGCTCATCCTGGGTGAGACCGGGGTCGGCAAGGAGCTGGTGGCGCGCAAGATCCACGACAGCGGTCCACGCGCCAAGGCGCCCATCTGCACGGTGAACTGTGGCGCCATCGCCAAGCATCTGGTGGAGAGCACGCTGTTCGGCCACGAGAAGGGGGCCTTCACCGGGGCCGGTCGGCGCTCGGTGGGCTTTATCGAGGCGGCCGACGGCGGAACCGTCTTCCTCGACGAGATCGGGGAGCTACCGCTGGAAGCCCAGGCGAGCCTGCTACGTGTCCTGGAGACCGGCACCTTCACCCGCATCGGATCACCGCGCGAGACCAGCGTAAACGTCCGGTTCGTGGCCGCGACCCACCGAAACCTGGAGCAGATGGTCGAGGACGGGCTGTTCCGACAGGATCTGCTGTACCGGCTGAACGCGCTGGTCATCAACGTCCCCCCGCTGCGGGACCGCAGGGAGGAGATCGGGCCGCTGGCATCGATGTTCCTCCAAGAAGCCCGACGCCGTGAGGGCGGCTCCGTGCGCGGCATCGACCCTGCCGCGCTGGCCCTGCTCGGCACCTACAACTGGCCCGGCAACGTACGCGAGCTTCGCAACGTGGTGGAGCGCTCGGTGGCCATCGCCGACGGTGAGCTCGTTACGGCGCTGGACCTGCCGCCTCGCCTGAGAGACAGCTCGGCGTCCGCGCCTGCGGTGCATGGATGGGATGGCCCAAAGAGCGCGCGCCAGGCCACCGGACAGCCTGTCTTCCCGCTCGACCTGCGGGAGGAGCTGCAGGCGTTCGAGCGACGGCTGATCGTGCAGGCGCTGGACGAGACCGGTTGGAAACGCTCAGACGCCGCGGAGCTCCTTGGGCTGCCACTTCGAACGTTGGCCCATAAGATCAAGACGTTGGAGATCGATCGCGGGTAAAAACAGCGACGCTTAGTGAATAGTGTTCACAAAGTGCCAAAGGCTGAATATAGTCCCCTCATCCACCGAGGGAGACGTATGATGTTTACCGTGATGACTGGCGACGACAGCTCCGACCAAACCTCCGGCACCGGTTCCAGCTTTGGCGTCGAGGCTGGGCGCGACCGACACACCAAGACCTCCTGGCAGCTCATCCGCCAAGCGGCCGGAACGCCGCGCGAGCTGGCAACAAAGCTCGGTGGGCTGGGCCGCATCACGTGGAACTGGATCGACGCCCGCCCCATGATGGGTCGGCTTCAACGTCTGCACGAACTGGGCCTCGTAGACACCATGCCTACCCGCGTGCAGCTGCTGTGCGGCAGCTTCGACATGCTCCGCTTCTGGATCTCACCGACCTCGCGGGACTACTACGAAAGTCGCGGGATCAACTTCTGGTTCCACCAGCTGCTGCGGTTCCTGGATGACCCCGGCAGCCTGACCGATCCGCTGGGCTTCTCGAGCGACCGCGACACCATCATCGGACACGTCCTTCAGGTGGTTCACGCCAACCCCCGCTACGATCTGCAGCTGCTAGACGGCTATGAGGACGGCATCGAGCAGCTGGCGCTGCAGACCCAGCAGATGATGGATGGCACCCACCCACGCTTCGCCTCCATCTCGGCGGTGGTCGAGGACCCGGACTACTTCCCGCGGCTTCTCGAGTACACTCGGAACTACCAGAACGACCGCACAGCCTCCCCCATCATCCGCGAGAACGTCGCGGCCAAGCCCGAGTTCATGGTGATGGAGCGGACCTTTGGTGACCTGCCGGCCACCATGCGGTACATGGCCAGGATGCCGACGACGGTCATGGCAGCAGCCCGGCACCTGGCGACGGTGGACAGCTTTCCGGTCCACCTGGGTGAACCGGCGCCGCCGACGACGCCTGCCGACCGGGACGCGGCCTGACACGACACAGCTGAGAGCGCCATGAAGACCGAGGTCTCGGACGAGTTCCCGTCACCGAGCGGACAGCACTTCGCCTATGCGACCTCCACCACGGGTGCCGCCGGAGACCTCACGCAAGCCTGCGTCGAGTCGGTCGCTGGTATCGGCAGCGGCCTGGTCGCCTTCGAGGTGGCGCGGGTCCCGCTGGACTTCCTGTGGACCGACGATGACACCCTTACTATCCGCTATCCCGACGATGTGCCCGCACCTCGTATCGACGGAACGAATCAGAGCTTCGGTCTGGGCGGACGGGGCAAGGTCACCTACGAAGCGGTTCCGCGCGACACCATCGAGCCGCTGACGTGGGAGGCCGAGGGCACCGCGGAGGTCGTCTCGGAGGAGGCGCTGGAGCGCGGCCACCTCGTCGGGCTCGAGACCGAGGCGGGCACGACCTACGTCTACAGCTACTACGACGTCGATGAGAAGGACTCATCCTACGCGGCCTTCGAGGCACGCGGGCTACAGGGAGGCGGCTACACCTGGTCGGGCATCGTCCATGGCCTGGTGGCCATCCATATGCCCCATCTCGCCTCCAAGCTGGAGCCCATCCCCGAGGGGGACGGGCTGAACATCGAGTCGAAGAGCCGGGACGCGCTGCTCAAGGTGGCGGGCCTCATCGCCCACGCGAAGTCCGATCCGGAGCTGCTGGACGCCGCCATCAAGCGGGCCACCGACGACGGCGAGATGGAGTAGCTGGCCCGCAGAACGCGGCCCTCAACGTAGCGGCCACAGCGTGACCGGCCGCGAGAGGCCGACCGTTCCGAGCCAGTTGTTCAGACCACCGCCGACTCCGACAAAGGCCCGCCCGTCTCGGGTCGCCGTGACCCGCCTCGGGGTGACCTCGCCTACAAAGGCCACGGTGGAGCCCTGGCCCGTCTCCAGCGAAAGGTGCCGGACGGTTGCGCCGGACAGATGGCCGCGACGAGGATGCCGATGGGCTGTGCGGTAGGCGACCGCCAGGGTGCTGTCGCCGATCACCCCCAACTTGGGGCCGAGGCCGACGTCCGCTGACCGGAAGGCGACGTTCCAGGTCACGTCGCCCCTCGCAGTCAACCACAGGATGCGGGCCTTGGGGCCGCCCTTTCCGTTGGTGCGGAAGCCAACGAACACGGCGCCTCTGGCCATGGCTACATCTGAGCCCCAGGTATTGCCGAGCCCGCTGACCCGTCGGATCCAGCGACGCTTGCCCTTGGCCGACAGGGCCTCGATGTAGCCGTAATTCTGCCACACACGCTCGCCGATGAGCCCCTTGCTGGGGGCCCGACCGAGCCACCGGCCGGCGAGGTACACGCGCCCCTGGGCGTCCAGCGCCATGCCGTGACAGGTGTCGTCGACACCGCCGGTGCGCGGGCGATGGCGCCACTGCACCTTGCCGGACGCGGACAGCCGCATGGCCAGACGGTCCCCTCGCCATCCCTTCCAACGGTAGCCGCAGACGACCAGGTCGCCGCCCGGGGCCACGGCCAGCCTGCGCAGTCGGGTCTTGACGCCCGTCGCCAGGTTGCGCGCCCACAGTAAACGGCCGAACACGTTGAACCGGGCCACGAAGCTCCCCTTCACACCCAGCTCCGGGCTCATCTCGCGTGCTGTCCCCGCGATCGCGAACCCTCCGTCGGGGAGCAACGTCGCCGCGCCGAACTCCATGTGGTCACCCGCGCGGAAGCGATGGTCGAAGACTTTGCTTCCGTCGCGCTTCAGACGTGTGACGAAGGCCTCGAAGCGCTTGGCGTGCCGTGGCGTGTGGCCCATGAGCACCCGACCGACGACGACGCTGTCTCCCGTCGTCGGGTCATGGGCCACGTCGAGCATCTCGACCGGGTGGTGTTGGCTCCAGACCTTTGCGAGATCGCCCTGGGTCAGGCGTTGAGAAGAGGCGGGGCCGCTGGTCGTGATGACCAGGGTGCACGTCGCCAGCAGTGCGAACATGGTCTTGCGCACATCATGCTCCGTCGTCGTGGGGTCATGCCTCCGACCGCGCAGACGTCGCCGGTATTCAAGCCCACGCCCGAAAACAGTCCGACTTCCGAGCGGGGATGCGCGCGACGTCGTACCATGCTGCCGATGGAGGCAACGCCCAGCACACCCGCGTCGAGCTCGACGTCACCATTTGTCGAGCGGCTGATCAGCGATGGCCTGGTGAGCCTGGTCATCTTCATCAACAGCATCGTGCTTGTGATCCTGGGCTTCTATCCGGCGGACTTCGCCGCCCATGCGTCGACGCCGGTGGCGATGGCCGCCTTCTGGATCGACTACGCGTGCACCTGGTTCTTCATCGTCGAAGCGACGCTGAAGATCCGAAAATTCAGTTGGGAGGGCTACTGGTCGAACGGCTGGAACCGCTTCGACTTTCTGGTGGTGCTCATCTCTCTGCCCGCGCTCGTCGCGCCGCTTGTACCCTCCCTGGGAGGGTGGTCCACCCTGCTGATCCTGCGGACCGGGCGCCTGCTGCGGCTCATCAAGCTGATGCGCTTCATCCCCGATGCCGACGGCATCTTCAACGGGGTCAAGCGCGCCCTGCGCGCATCCATCGGCGTCTTCGCGACCCTTCTGGTGCTGGTCATCATCTTCGGGCTCATCGCCTCGAGCCTGTTCGGCGGACTCGACAGTGAGGCCGCCCGCCATGCCTTCGGTGACCCGCTGAGCTCCTTCTATACGATCTTCAAGACGTTCACGATCGAGGGCTGGTACAGCGTCCCGGAGCAGATCGCGGTGGAGACCTCGCAGCCGGTCTGGGCGACCGTGGTGCGGCTTTACTTCATGCTCACCGTAGTCGTCGGCGGCATCTTTGGCCTGTCCATCGCCAACGCGATCTTCATCGACGAGATGGTGGCCGACAACAACGACGCCCTGGAGGCAGAGGTGCAGGCGCTGCGGGTCCAGCTCGAGGCGGCCGAGGAGCGCCACGCCGAAGAACGGGCCGAGGCCGCCCGCGAGCGCAAAGAGCTGCTCGAGGTGCTGGCGGAGGTGAAGCGGCGCCTGGGTGCGCCGGGCGACGACCGTTAGACTTCCGGCATGCCCAGCCTCACCATCAACCTCATCACCCCGGACATGCTGCCGGACGCTCCAACGGTCTGGCAGGCCGTCGGCTCGGCGTTGAAGACGGCCGCGAAGGCGACCGGCAAGGGCACCAGTTGGCTGGTGGCGGCGGGCTACAAGAACCGGCACTACCTGGCCCCCGCGCTCAACGGCGCGATCGGTCATCGCCTGGCGCAGTGGGACCATCCCCTGGCCATCCCCATGAGCCTCCGCCGCGACGGACGCGACCTGCCGCCGACGGCGCTGGCGCCGTCCTCCACGGGCCACGTCGGTCTGTTTGTACATGGGCTGATGGCCGACGAGGTCTGCTTTGTCGAGCCGCTCGAGGGTCTGGAGGGTCCTGCCCCCTACCTCGAGCGGACGCTGAGTCTGGAGCCGCTGACCGTGCGGTTCAACAGCGGACGGCACATCTCGGAGAACGGGCGGGAGCTCGCCGCGCTCCTGGAAGCCACGGTGGAGCAGCTCGGCGATTCGCTGCAGCGCCTGACCCTCATCGGCCATTCCATGGGTGGGCTGGTGGTGCGGAGCGCGGTCCACTACGGCCGCGAGGCTGGCCACGGGTGGCCCGCACGGGTCGGCGATGTGGTGCTGCTGGGTACCCCCAACGACGGCGCCTGGCTCGAGCAGGTGAGCCACCTGGCGACCCGGGTGCTGCGATCCATCTTCAACCTTCACACCCGGGTCATCGGTAGGCTGATCGACGAGCGCAGCGACGGCATCAAGGACCTTCGCTGGGGCCTGTTGGTAGACGAGGACTGGGACGGCACCCGGGGGACCCAAGCCCAGGGGCTCACCGGCCTGCGCTACCGAACGGCGGTGCCTCCGTTGGACCATGCCCGCTACATCATCGCGGGTGCGAGTCTGTCCAAGGACGCCTCCTCCCTGCTGGCCACCTTCTTCGGGGACGGCCAGGTGGGGGTCCCCAGCGCCATGGGCGCGCGCACGCCCAGCGCCAGGCGGCTCCAGCAGCGGATCGTCGAGGGAGCCAGCCACTTCGGCCTGCTGGCGGACGAGGGTCTTCTCGAGTGGGTTGCCGAGAGCCTCGGTGACGACACCGACGCACCCGACAGTTGACGACGCGCGGCCGGCCGGCCAGATTGCGCGGGTGATAAGGGTGACAATCAGCGCCCTTGGCGCACACACGGTCGTGCACCGGATCGCCAAGGACGAAGTGACGCTGGGTCGGGGGAACACCAACGACGTCCCATTGCAGGGCATCGGTATCTCCCGCCAGCACTGCCGGGCCTTCCTGCGTGACGGGACGATCTACGTCGAGGACATGGGCAGCACCAACGGCACGGTGATCCGTGGCACCCCCATCGAGGGGCCCATGCGCGTGCCGCCCGGTACCCCGGTGGACGTCGGCGAGTGCAGGGTCCTGTTCCAGTATGACCCGGACGACGAGCCGCAAGAGCCGATGGAGCGGACCATGTCCATCCCGGCGGCCCCGGCGCCGCCCAAGCCCCCGCCGTCCAGCGGTGCGGTCTCGCGGGTGGTGGATCAGGTGCGCGCCGAACGGCAGCAGAAGCGGAGCACCTTGTCCCGCTCGCGTGTCGCCCCCCAACCGGTGGACCGGCGGGAGACGGTGCGCGCGATCCGCACCGCCCTCGACCACCTGATCCTGGATGAGATGGCCAGCCAGTTCGAGCGCGAGCTGCGTGCCAGCGCGCCGCCTTCCGACGCCGCGCTAGCCTTGCTGAAGCGACTGCTTACGGCAGAGGTCCAGGCGATGGACGAGGACGACCGTTAGTCGCGCGCGTCTGCACCGCCGCGGACAGGCAGGTCATCGATCTCGACATCGAGTTCATCGTCGTCGCCGTCGATCACCGCCTCGAGCCCCGTCTCCAGACCGGTGGTGGCAGCCTCATCGACAATCTTGGTGCCGACGCCTTCGTCGAGGTGCTTGCCGGCGGTCACGCCGATGGAGTCATCCGACAGCCGCAGCAGGTCGTCGCCCACCTTGGCGCCGCCGCCTCCGACGACCGCCTTGGGCATGCTGGCCGGGATCTTCACGGTCTTGGAGACACTGGACGCCGACCCGCAGGCCTTGAACGCACCTGCGCAGTTGGGCGCCATCATGAAGCCCGCTGCGACGACGAGCACCGCCGAGCGGGCCAGCACCGTACGTGTACGCTGAGCCATGGTCTCCTCCTCTGTCCAATCGAGCGTGTGGGACGGAGTAGAAGAACGACCGGCGCCTGGAAAAGGTCTTATCGCACCGATTCCGCCTTGAAGCGGAACACGCAGACGACACGACAGGCTCCTGCCGCATCGGCGGCGGCCGAGGTGGCGATGCGGGTCATGCCGTGTTCCAGCACCCTGGCGTGCCAGATGAGGACATCCCCGGTGGCCAGCGAAACCTCGGTGTCTCCGATGTAGGTCTGGCCACCCTGGCCCGGCTCGGGAGCGCGCAGACAGACCAGCACTTGAACGTCGCCAAAGTGGTCCCGATGCGCCGGCACTTCGTCGCCGGGAGCGTAGCGGTTGATCCAGGTCATGCTCCGCTCGGGCGCCAGGCCCTGAAGACCCGTCACCCTCTCGATAGCGGCCAGAAAGCCGGAGTCGTGGAGCAGCCCGTCGCAGGGATCGACATCCAGCTGTTCAAACGAGGTCTGTTGCCAGCGAAGGTTGGGGTTTGCCGGATAGTAGGTATCCCGAGTCGGCAGTCCCCGCACCCCAGCATCCCAGCGAGCACACGTGTCGCGGTCGAAGACCCCATCCACCTTCGCCCAGCGACGGTGTGCCCAGTCGCGTCTGGCCTGCTCCGGGAACCCGGAAAACCCAGAGCTCACGGCAGTCCCCTGGCCCTGAGGAACGCGGTCAGCTCGGCCGCCGTGTCCACGACCGCATCGGCATCGGCACGCTCCAGCGCGTCACGGGGAGCGGAGCCCCAGGTCACACCGACCGTCGTGACGCCAGCGGCCTTGCCCGCCTCCAGGTCGTGGGACGAGTCTCCGACGAAGACCGTCCGCGCGGGATCCGCCTCGAGCTGGGTCAGCGCAAGCTCCACGGCCTCTGGGTGGGGCTTGCCGCGGGTGACGTCGTCACCACAGACGAGAACGCCAAAACGCGCGGGTTCAAGCAGGCCCAGGAAGCGCAGCCCCATGAGGGTGGCCTTGCGTCGCTTGCTGGTCACGACGGCCAAGGGAACCCCCGCCCCAGACAGTACCTCGACCAGCTCCGGCATCCCCTTGCACGGCCGTACCCACTGGTCGTGAACCTCCAGGTTGTGCCGAATGTAGGTCTGGACCATCGTCTCGACCGCTTCCGCGGAAGCGCCCCCCGACCACTCCTCGAAGGTCGCCGTCAGCGTCTTGCCCACGTGGGCCATGATGGCGGCGCGGTCGCGCGGCGGAAGCTCCGGGTGGACCTGCTGGACGTGGGTGTAGCTCGCCACGATGAGGGCCATCGAGTCCAGCAGGGTCCCGTCCAGGTCGAACAGCACGGTGTCGAGTGAGGGCGTCACCGGAAGCTTATAGCGCACCGTCGGAACCCGCTCCTACTGCGCTGCGCTTAGGGGCCCGACGCGCAGCCGCTGCTGTTGTCCCCTTCGACGCACGTGCCGCCGGCGTAATCCGAGCAATCGATGCGTTGGAACGCCCCCTTCACGCAAAACGTGTAGGTCGACCCATCACAGGTACCTGAGGTGAAGGTCGAGCTGCACTGGTCGGCCACGCAGTCTGCCTGCCCGTTCACCATCGCGCAGCTCAGGGCCTCGGAGTAGGCCTTGCAGTCGAAACGCTGTTCGAAGCCAGAATGACATCGAACCGCTACGTCGCCGCGACACATGTTCGAGGTGCATGGCTTCTGCGGGTCGACACAAACCGCGCTACCAAACTGGCCTTCTTCGGCGCAGGTGAGTCCTTGGTCGGCGCAGTCCACGTAGGGAGCGCTACGGAGGTCGCACCCCACGACCAGAGTCCCGTCGCACCAAAGCCCGGGGGATTGACCTGCCTCACAGGGATCACACACCGGCATGCCATCCGCGTTGCTGCCGCAGGTCTGGCGGCAGGGGATGCGTCGCTCGAGCCACCCTTGCCGGGTCGACGAGCACTCGACCAGGACGTCGCCGTCGCACCGATCCCGCTCCACCGCACAGTCGCTGGCCAGGTCATACCCCAGGCAGGCGAGGAACTCGTCGCAGCTTGAAGCGTCCCGACCACAGGTGGTGTCGTAGACGGATGGCAGGACTCGGAAGATCATGAAGTCGTTGAGAGGGAGGATGAACGGGCCGCCGCATACCACGGACCAGGCGGCCGTCGCGTTGAGGTTCTGGACGTCCTGAGCATTCATGAACACCGACGGAGCAGGGGCCGCCGGCTGCCCGTCCTGGGGGACGGATTCGTTCAGACACCCAGGCGTCAGGGCAAGAAGGGGCAGAAGCAGAGCCAGCAGATACCTCATGCCCCGTTTTATAGCCTACAGGCGGCGCTCCCGCTCGCCGGCCTTCACGGTGAAGGGCGACAGAACGTCCGGGGTGGTCACGTCGGAGCGGTAGAACGTGGGCGCGTCGGCCTCCCCGAAGACGATGGTGGTGCCGTTGGGGGTGATGTTCATCAGCTCGGGCTGATACGGCAGCGGCTTGTCGACGGCCGTGGTGGCGCCGGGCTGCAAGGCCGTGAGGACGCCCTTGGTGAGTAGGAACAGGGTGTCATCGGCGCGGACGAACTGGCTCAGCCGAGCGTCGGTCCCCTCGACCGCCGCACGGGTACCGGTCTCGGCGTCGATGAGGTAGAGCGGGCTGGTGTCGGTGTGGCAGGTCTGCCCGCCGCCGCGCTGGTCCTCGCACAGGACCGTGCTGTGGTGCGCGTAGATCCAGCGTCCGTCATCGCCGGTGACGAGGTAGGTCGGCTCCTCCTGGCCGTACTCGATGACCTCCCAGGCCAGCGACGGCAGCGACACCACGATGAGCCCCGTCGGCTCCTTCTGGTCATAGTTCCACTGGTTCTGCATGTCGTCTTTGCGGGTGAAGCCCACCGCGCGGGTGCCGTCCTCGGAGATGCCCACAGGACCGAAGCCGGGCAGGTTGGTGATGAAGGCACGGGCGTCGAGATCGATGACGGAGATGGGGTCGGCGCTGTTGCCGTTGCGCTCGTTGCAGCGGATGGGTGCCAGCAGTGCCAGGTTGCCTTCCGGCTGAAGCTTCAGCTCGTCGGCGCAGTTGGGGAAGGAGACGGTGTCCTCGACGGTGCCGGTGCCGGCATCCACGAAGGCGATGCTCGCCACGGGCTGGCCCTCCTCGTCCCAGGTCGACGACGTCAGCAGCAGCGCGCCGTCCGGGGCGAAGTCGAGGTCACGAATGCGCTGCTCGCGCTTGAGCTCGGTCAGTTTCAGGGCAGCGTTGTCCCAGATGCCCACTGCGCAGTGGTTGATGGACGCGTCATCGCGACACTCGCCGTTGATGTTCAGCCACTCCAGCAGGTCGTGGGTCTCGATGTTGGTGGCCACGACGAACCGCCCGTCGGGAGACACGTCGAGGACCTTGTAGTGTTCATCAAACGTCGCCAGCAGCATCGTCTGGTAGGTGTCCAGGTCGATGCGCACCAACTTGCGGCCATCCTCGGCCAGCACGAACGCCGCCGCACCGTCGGGCGTGAAGTTGATGCGCCGCACGTTGGTCAGGTCGCTGAAGACCACGGTGGCCTCGTTGCGCCCCAGCTGACGCAGGGTCAGGACGAGACCGGGCTCATCCCAGCCCTTGTCCGGGCCAGGCATGGGCACCTGAACAAACAGGTGGCCGCCGTCCGGAGTGATGATGACGTCGTTGTAATGGAGGGTGTACTCCCAGACAGCGTTGGGATCGGTGGTGTCGCGGGTCACGGAATGCCGCCCGGGGTCGCGGCCGCGATCCTGCCAGCCCGTGGACTGCTCGTTCTCGTCAGCGGCTCGGTCGGCCTCGAAGGTGAAGCAGCCGACGGCGGTCAGGGTGGCCGCCAGGGCGGTCAGGGCCAGTCTCTTCCAGGTAGGGGCGGTACGCATGGTCATTCTCCTCGTGTTCGGTCGCCGAGGAGCAGAGCAAGGTTGGTGCCAATGCGCGTAACCACACGAACACATTAACCATAAGGCAACGTGTTCGAACGTCGAGGGGCGCCTGGCTTCAGGCCGAGGGTTTGGCTGCCGCGAAGCTGGCCTTCATGTTGGCCGCAACGGCTCCGAGGCAGCGCAGCGGCCGGATCATCACGGTGAGCTTGGCGACCTGGCCCTGGTCGTTGAGCTCGATGATGTCGACGCCGTCCAGGGACAGGCTCTTGGTCCCGCCCTCCAGCACCGAGGCCTTGAAGTGCAGCACCAGGTCGCCCGCGCCGTTGCTGAAGGCGTTGATGTAGTGCAGGTCGGGCAGGTTCTTGGCGACCATGCCCAGGATGAAGCCCACCATCGCCTTGCCCTTGTAGGGCCGGTATACCGCGGGCGACTCGAAGACCACGCCGTCGGCCAGCATCGCCGTCAACCCGGCCACATCCACGGCGTGGACGGCGGCGTTCCACCGCTCGAAGAAGGCCTGTTCGGCCTCGGTACCGTGGGTGAGCATAACCTGTTTGGGGGACGTGGCTGCCTCAGTCATGGGCGGAAGTATACACGCAGCGTCCCGATGCGAACCGGGGCGAAGATCCCGCACCTGTAGGGCTCAGCCGGAGTCGCCGCGAAACGCGTGGATGGCCGGCGCCACGCGTGCCGGATCGTCCGTCATGATGCCATCGGCCCCCAGCTTCAGCAGCCGAGTGGCCTCTGACGGGTTGTTGATGGTCCAGAAGTCCACCCGCCAGCCGCAGGCGTGCCCCTTGGCGATGGCCGCGGCACGGTCCAGGCGGAGCGGGCCACTGTGGGTCGGCACCTGCAGGGCGCGCCGATGCCCGTGCCAGAACAGCTTCGGCGCGGCGAAGGCTGGGGCAAAGAACCAGGCGATGATCTCGTTTTTTGCGACGCCCACGGGCCCCGCGTAATCGGCCTTGCGGATGCGCCGTACCGTCTCGTCCTGTACCGACGTCAGGCGCACCCTGTGGGTTGCGCCGAGCCGCTCCACCAACGCGATGGTCGCATCCACCATCTGGGGTTTGGGCTGCTTGAGATCGACGTTGAAGAAGGTGTTCGGAAACCGGGTGAGCACCTCCTCGAAGGTCGGCACCCGCTCGCCGTCACCCGCGTCCCACGTCTTGACCTCTGCCAGCGACGTCTCCCGGACCAGCTTGTCGACGCCGCAGGTGCGCAGCCCGCTGGCATCGTGGTGCACCACGATGACCCCGTCGGAGGTCATGTGGACGTCGGTCTCGATGGCGTCGACCCCACACTCGAGCGCGCGCTCGAAGGACGCGATGGTGTTCTCGGGGCGCTCCGCAGGCGCCCCCCGATGGCCGTACAGCAGGACCGGGTAGGGTCGGCTCATGCGGTCTCGACAGGCAGCGACGTCTCGTGCAGCCACTTCCACCGCAGCCCGTGAGGACGTGCGGCGTCGCGGGCAAACAGCACCGTGCCCCACCGCGCATTGTCCGGCGGCGTGGAGTTGATGGCGCCCCACTGCCACTCCTGATACCGCACCAGCACGCTGTCGACGTTGCTCTCGATGTGCTCCACCGCCCGGATCTCGATGCGGAAGTCGGGGTTCGTACCGTGTCCCGGCCGGAACCCTCCGAGCAGCTGCTGTCGCGACCGGTGAAGCCCCGCCGGCGTGATCATCGAAAAGTCTTCGCGCAGGCTGTCTGCCAGGGTCGCGTAGCCCGCGTCGTCGCTTGGCCAGGTACCGGTGAACCAGCCCTCGAGGAAGACATGGAAGGCCTCGATCTCTGCCCTGGCTGCGGCCAGATCATCGCTCTCGTTCTGAGATAGCCCGCTCATAGGTCCACCACCGTTGCCGAGCTCAGGTCGCCCGCGAAGAAGTGCCGGCCCACCCGCTCGAACCGCTCACGGGCGTCCGTGCAGAAGAAGCTGCGCCGCCCGGCCCGCTCCGGAGCCGCCAGGTTCTGCTCGGTCAGCAGCGTCCGAAGGTCCTCGGTGACCGCTTCGGCGGAATCCACCAGGGCGATGTCGGTGACCCCAAAGTGCTCCTCGAGGACGTCGGCAATGAGGCTCTTGAACACCGGATAGTGGGTGCAGCCCAGGACGATGCTATCCACCTTGGCCTCGACGAAGTCGGCCAGATAGGTCTCCAGGGTGAGTCGCGCCACCGGGTGGTCGTGCCAGCCCTCCTCGGCCATGGGAACCAGCAGCGGCCAGGGTCTGGCCACCAGGTCCGCCACCGGGCTCAGCGCGTGGATCGCCTGCTGATAGGCGCCAGAGCGGATGGTCCCCTCGGTCCCCGCGATCCCGATGCGCCCACCCCGCGTGCCGGTCACCGCCGCCCGGGCGCCCGGGCGGATGACGCCGAGAACAGGGAGCTCGGTCGCCGCCCTCAGTGGCTCCAGCGAGTAGGCGGATGCTGTGTTGCACGCGACGACGAGCGCCTTGATGGGGTACTTGAGCAGCAAGCCCGCGGCCCGCTCGGCGTAGCGGATGATGGTCTCGGGGCTGCGCGTGCCGTAGGGGAGCCGCGCCGTGTCTCCCAGGTAGATGATGTCCTCGTCCGGCAACTGCCGGGCGATCTCGGCGGCCACCGTCAGCCCGCCGATCCCCGAATCGAAGACGCCGATGGCCGCTTTGTGCATCAGCTCGCCTCGCGCGCAGTCAGCCAGTCCCGCGCGTTGACCCGGGCCCCATTGGCCAGCTCTCCCGCGGCCGCAGCCACGAACGGAGCGGCGACGTCGTCCGGCGACGGAAGCGTGTTCGGGTCTTCGTCCGGCTTGGCCTGAGCCCGCATGTCGGTGCGCGTGCCGCCGGGGTTGATGACCACGCAGCGGACGCCCGTGCCTTCGAGGTCGGCCGCCAGCGTCTGGCTCATGCCTTCCAGGGCGAACTTGCTCACCGAGTAGGCCCCCCACCCGGCACGGCCGGCGGCCCCCACGCTCGACGACACGTTGATGACGGCGCCTCGGCCACGCCCGACCATGGCCGGGACCATGTGGCGAATCATGTCGAAGGCCGCGGTCGCGTTGACATCCATGACCTCCTCGAAGGACCTCAGCGACGTGCGCCACAGCGCGATCGGCGCCTGGCCGAGGACGCCAGCGTTGTTGACGAGGACGTCGACCTGACCGGCCTGCTCGAACAGGCGGCGGCGCTCGTTGGGGTCTTGGAGGTCAGCGACGATGGCCCGCACCAAGCCAGGCCCAAGCTCACGCACCTCCCGAGCGACTGGGATCAGTCGGGTGCCGTCCGTCGCCGTCAACACCAGCGACGCACCCTCAGCGGCATAGGCGCGGGCAATGCCGGCGCCGATACCGCGGCTGGCGCCGGTGATGAGCGCGGTGATCCCCTCGAGTCGTCCGGTCACTTGGCCTCCGCCTGCAGGAACGCGTCGACGATGGCCTCCAGCACCTCTGGCGGCCGTCCGCCCTCCACCTTACGTCCGTTCACAAAGAATGTCGGCGTGGCCCGGACACCGGCGGCGATACCCGTCTCGATGTCGGTCTTGATCTGGGCGTCGGTCTCGGGCGCCTTCATGCAGGCCTCGAACTTCGGAATGTCGAGGCCCAGTCGACGTGCCTCTTCGACAACGACTTCCTGTTTGATCCCGCGGGCGTTGTCATAGAGCCAGCCGGCGATCTTCTCCCACTTGCCCTGCTTGTGCGCGCACTCTCCGGCGTAGGCCAGCATGCAGGCGTTCTTGTGGAACGGCCGCTTCATCTTGGGGTTGCACACGTTGGACAGGGGGAAGTTCATCATCGTGACCTTCACCTTCCCCGGGTGCTTCTTGGCGACCTCGTGCACGGCCTTGAACAAGCCGCCACAGTGGGGGCATTCGTAGTCGGCAAACTTCACGATGTGGACCACACCGTCGGCGGCGCCTTCGAACGGCCGCCCCTGGACGTCGAGGGTCACCGCAGGTTGGGTCGGAAGCTTGCGCGCCTCGGCGGTGAGCTTGCCGATGGCGCTCTCGAGCTGGTCGTTGATGGGCGAGGCGTAGACGTTGTAGCCGGCGAAGGTCAGCGCCGCGAAACCCACAAAAGCGCCGGCGCCCGCCTTGCTCTTGAGGCTTCCCCAGACCCCCTTGAGCCAGTCCCCGAACGACTCGCCCAGACTCATGGCGGAGACCACCAACACCGCCAGCCCTATGACGTAGAGCACGACGCAGTACGGGCAGACCTTCCCCAGCGACGCGATGGAATAGCCGAACAGCACGGCCGAGTAGAGCGTCGACAGAACACCGATTCCCAACAACAGGCGGCCTGCATGCGGGTCGTCCGGGTTGCGCAGGCGCATGACGCCGAGGCCGATGACGACCAGGTAGCAGGCCATGCCCAGCAACGAGATGGGCAGCACCGGCCGGTACTTGCCCAGCGGAACCGCGGACAACGGGGAGCTTCGCACCGCTGCGCAACCGCCCCCGGGCTCGCAGACGGTGCCTGCGGCGTCACCCAGACTGAACTTCTGGTGGTCGTACGTCAGGATCCCGGCGTCGACGACGCCTATGACGCCCAGCAGGATGATGATTATCGCTGCAGTCTTCGCCTTGATCTTGGACACGTCAGTAGCTCTTTTCCGAGGTCGGGGTGGGCTTGGCGGCCGGCTTCAGGCTGCGCAGGTACGCCACGGTGTCGCGCAGGTCTTTGGGGGACATGCTCTGGGCCGGCATCTTGGGCGGACGACCGCCGGTGATGACCTGGGCGATCTCGCCGTCGCGCCACTTGGCGTGCCAGACCACGCTGGTGAAGTCGATGCGCAAGGTATCCGGGGGCTTGCCCTTGCCGTCGTCTCCGTGGCACGTGGCGCAGCGGGCCTTGAAGACCAGGGCACCTGCTTTCGCGTCACCGAGCGCGGCGGTGACGCCGCGTTTGAACATGGCCTCGTCACACTGTCCTTCGGGGTAGCAGCGGGACACCGGGGTATCGCCAACCTCGCCGCGTTCGCAGCCCGAGATGGCCACCAGCGCTGTGGCCATGCAGGCCAGCAGGGTAGCCCGGCGGACATGTCCAGGGAGCCAGGGATGGGGGGTGGTACGGAGCATCGGTAACGCCTACTTCGAAAACCCAGCGCCATCAAGGGACAATCCCCGGCTGAATGAGGCGATGAGTGTTTCGTTGTCGTATGCTATCGGCGATGGGTAGCAGCGATACCGGGTCCACCTGCGCCGCCTGCGCGCAGTCCCTTCCGGCCCTCGACTACGCCTTTTGCCCCTACTGCGGGGCGGCCACCGGCGTCACCGAGAGCCCGCGCCCCCCCGCGCGACCGCTGACCCGACCCCGCCTCGACGTGGCCAAGCGCCCCAGCCAGCACCGGGTCGTCAGCGTCATGTTTGCCGACGTATGCGGGTTCACCGGGATGTCGGACACCCTCGAGCCCGAGGTGCTGACCCACATGCTCAACCGGCTCTTTGCCCACATGAGCGCGGTCGTGACGCGCTACGACGGATTCGTCGACAAGTTCATCGGTGACGCCGCCCTCATCCTGTTCGGCGCCCCGATGGCGCACGAGGACGACGCCGTGCGGGCCGTCCGGACAGCAGGGGATCTGCTGAAGGCGCTCTCAGCGGTCAACGCAGAGTGCGCCAGGGAGTACGGCGTCAATCCAACCTTCCAGCTGCACGTGGGGATCGCCACGGGGCGGGTGGTCACGGGTTGGGTGGGGACTGCGGACCGGGGCGGCTACACGGCCATCGGCCCCACCGTGAATCTGGCCAGCCGGCTGTGTGACGCCAGCACGCGCATGCAGGTCGCTGTCTGCGATCAGACTGCGCACCTCGTCCGGGGCACCTGGGCGACCCGGGTCCGGCCCGCCACGATCGAGGGCCAGGAGCGGCCGCTGCATCAAGTCGTCTTCGATGGGGATCAGGAGGTCACCCTGCCGCCCAGGGCGACCTTCGTGGGGCGTGAAGGCGAGCTCGAGCAGCTGTCGACGCGCCTGCAGAGCCTGGTCCGGGATGGCCAGGGTGGCGTGATGGTGGTCGGCGGCAACGCCGGTATGGGTAAGACCCGGCTCGTCCACGAGGCCCTCGAGAGACTCGGAGAGCAGGCCTTCGACGTCGACATGGCCACCGCGTCCCCCTTTGGAACCACGTCGCCGTTCGACCTGCTGCTGCCCCTCATCTCGCGGTGGTTGGAGCAGGCCACCGAACGCGGGGAGGCCACGGTCGACGGGATCGGATGGCTGCAGAAGCTGGCTGACGGGCGCATCGAGTCGCGCCCGGTGTCCGGGGCGGAGCAGTTTCGAGAGCAGGCCTTCGGCGCCGTGCTGAGCCTGTTGGAGCAGGCCATGGCTGGGCGGCCGCGGCTGCTGGTGCTCGACGACGTTCAGTTCGCGGATGCCACGAGTTGGGCGCTGCTTGGACGGCTGCGCGCGATGTCGGAACGTATGCCGCTGCTGTTGCTGCTGGTGGGGCGCTCGCATCTGGAAGTGGCTGGGGCCGAGGCGATACGCGTCAAGCCGCTGAGCGACGAGGCAACCGACACGCTGGTCAGCGCCGTGGCAACGCTGAGCGACGAGCGTCGGGCCCGCGTCGTCGAGCATTCGGGGGGAATACCGCTGTACGCCGAGGAGCTCGCGCTGCACGCCCTGGCCAACCCTGACGATACTGCGCTGGCTCCGACCATCCATTCCCTGGTGGCGGCGCGTCTGGATCAGCTACCTCCACAGGCTCGCGTCCGGCTCGAGCTGGCCAGCGTCTTCATGCGCTTCTTCGAGCCGCAGCTGGTGGACCGGCTCGCCGGACTGCCCTTCGATCCCGAGGCGTGGGACGAGCTCGAGACCGCCGGCGAGGTGGTCCGCGAGCATCTGGGCGGCGACCGGGTCGAGTACCGATTGGGCCACCCCATGGCCCGCGAGGTGCTCTACAGCACCATGCTCCGACAGCGGCGCCGCCAGTTGCATGGCCGGATCGCAGAAGCCCTGGAGACCGATGGAGGTATCGCGCCCCGACACGCCCTCGGTTGGCACTACGAGCAGGCCGGCGAGTCGGACAAGGCCGCGAGCCACTGGCTGGCGGCGGCGCGGCAGGCGGTTGGATTGTTCGCCAACATCGAGGCGCTGAACCTGTTCGAGAAGGCCGGTGAGTTGGCCGAGGACTTCACCGTCGCCGCCGAGGCGGGGGTGGAGCAGGCGCAGCTGCTACGTCGTCTCGGGCGGCTGAGCGAGGCGGCGAGTCTGTTGGAACGGCTGGGCGAGGAAGCGATGGGTCGCGGTGATCTCGCGGCCACATCTCGGACCTATGCCGAGCGCGCCAACGTGGCGTACTGGCAGGGGGACGGTGAGGCTATCGGGCGCCACGCGGAGCTCGCCCTGAGGGCGGCCCGAGACGTGGGCGACGCCAAGCTGGTGGCGGCGGCGCTGCGGCAGGTGGGCATCGCTCACGAGTTCGCCGGCCGCTACGGCCCGGCGGAACGCGCGTATCGCGAAGTCCTGGCGCAGGAGCGAGACCTGCTGACGAGCGCGTACCTCATCGGCGTCTACAACTCGCTGGGGGAGATCGCGCGCCAGTCCGCGCGGCCCGACGTGGCGCTGATGTGGTACGACAAGTCCCAACGGGTCTTCGAGCGGACCCGGGGCGAGGAAGTCAACGTCATCGGGCTGGCCAATCGCGGAGCTGCGTTGGTGGCGCTGGGTCAGCACGAGGAGGCGCAGGTCTCGCTGCGGAAGGCCCTGGCAGAGCACGAGCGCACGGGCTACCTGGCGTTCCAGTCCGAACCGCTGTGCTACCTGGCGCGGTCGCTGGCGGAGACGGGTGACCTCGAAGGCGGGATGGGGCACGCCGCCGAAGCCTTGTTGCTGGCGCGGGACCATGGTGAAAGCGAGATCGAGGCCCTGGCGATGCGCACCCTGGGTGAGCTACTGGAGGCTGGCGCGGAGCTGGACCAGGCGCTGGCCGAGTCCGGGACCGTCAGCCACGACGGGGTCGAAGCCTTGAGTGCCAGCGTCGCAATGTTCGAGGCCAACGGCAAACGCATCGAGCTGGCCCACAGCCGCGTTGCGCTAGCAGAGATGTTGGCGAAACGGGGCGACCAGGAGGGCGCCAGGACCAGCTACCAAGCTGCTGCGAAAGACTACGGAGCGCTGGATCAGCAGGTGTTGGCGGCCAAGGTCAACGCCGCGGTGGCTCAGTTGCGGGCGAGCGACTCGAGCTCTCGGTTCGGGTCCAGGTAGCTGCGGAGTTTGCGCTCCGCATAGCCCACCATCCGACTCCGGAGCATACGACCGGGGTCCGGCGCCTTGAGCCGCACCTCCGAGGAGGTCACGTCCACGGCGACGTCCAGCTTGACCACGGACCACTTGGCCACGACCCGGGCGTGATCACCGTCCCAGGTCACCTTGGCGGCGTAGCGATTGGAGTAGTAGTCCCCCAGCGCCTCGATGCGGGCTTTGGCGTCCGCCTGAGGCAGCGTGTGGGAGACCACGACGTCAACGGTCTTTCGAGCCAAGAGGGCTCCTTCGGAGGAAGTTGTTAGCGCCTGGCCGCTTTGGCCTTCAGCTTCTGCTTGGGCTTGACCTTCTTTTCGGGCTGCTTGAGCTCGACCACGTCGGCGCCCGCATCATCCGCCCAGGTCTTGAGCACCTGCGACCACAGCGCGTCGCCGTGCTCACCGGTGGCCCCGATCATCTGACGAACGACGACACCGATGCACTGCGGGTCGCGGCAGACAGCGGTCATCGACTTCTTCGCCGGACGGCGGGGTGCGTCCACGTCGACGATGACGTCTTCGAGGCCGGCGTGGAGGTTCCCGTAGAAGGCGATGTACTCGTCACTCTCGGCGCCGTAGACGGTGCCACAAATCTTGCACTTCACAGCGAGGAAAACCCCATCGATTTTGAGGATATCCGACTTCTTCATGATGACCCTGGGCTGGCGGGTGATGTGTGGCTCGGACGCTAGCACAGCGCCCCGACGCGCCACGCGTGCAAGACGATAAGCACCTGATCTTGCTGGGGAACCAGTGCACCTCCGAGTCTACTGGGCGATTCGCCTTTCAAAGCACGGGCTTGCGAAATAATCGATGGTCGGGCCAGAAAACAACGAAACCCGGATCTCCCTGAAGCGATTGAGCTTCTCAGGGGGATCCGGGTCGTAGGATCGTCGATCGTGCGATCGCGATCGCGGGCGGCCTAGGACGTGCTCTTCACGTGCAGCCGGACCATCAGCTTGAGGTCGTTGGCGGCGTTGGTCTTGGCCGGCTCACCGCCCACCTGGAAGTCCTGGCGCTTCATGTCGGTGGTGGCCTCGACGATGATGCTGCCGTCGTCCTTCTTCTCCACAATCTTGAAGCTGACCGGCATGGTCTTCTTCACGCCGTGGAGGTCGATGGTCACCTCGGCCGGGTGGGCGCCGTCCTTCTCCGCGCCGATCTTGGCGACCGTAGCGGTGGCCGTCGCGAACTTGGCGATGTCGAAGAAGTCAGGGCTCTTCAGGTGACCGTCGCGCTTGGCGATCCCGGTGTCCACCGAGGAGATGTCTACCTCGATGACGGCCTTGCTCTTGCTCAGGTCCTTGAGGTCGACCACCGCCTCCTTGATGGAGAACTTCTTGAAGGAGCCATTGACCATGCCCTTCGAGGTGTCGTGGTGGTTGATCTGGAACTTGATGTAGGTCTCGGCCCCGGCAGCTTTGGCCTCGGCAGGCTTGTCAGCAGGCTTGTCGGCGGGCTTGGCCTCGGCCGTCTTGGCTGCAGCCTTGTCGTCCTTCTTCGCCTCGGCGGGCTTGTCGGCCTTCTTGTCGTCGGCCTTCTTGTCGTCGGCCTTCTTGGCCTCGGCCTTCTTGTCGTCGGCCTTCTTGTCGTCGGCCTTCTTGTCGTCCTTTTTGCCCTCGGCCTTCTTGTCGTCTTTTTTGGTCTCGGCCTTCTTGTCGCCACCCTTGGCCTTGTCGCCGCCCTTCTTGTCGCAAGCCGCGACGCCCAGGGACAGGCTCGCCACAGCAAGCAGGGTCATGGTGTGGCGCAGAGCGCTCTGTACGCGTGTCATCGTGTTCTCCTGATACAGTTCAGACGGGGTCCGACCCTAAAAGGCCAGCGACGTCTGGACCAGGTTTCAGAACCCAACAATCTATTGCCGAGAGCGCACGAATCTTTCCGGTCGGCCTATTTCAGGGCTGCCCAGGTGAGATGTGGCGAGTGGCCATGGGCACGCACCATGCGGACCCAGAGCAGCGTCATGTGCTCCAGGTGGAGCGCCTGGACGAGGCCACCGACGTCCACCGGCTCGAACCCGCAGGCATCGATCAGACCAGACAGCGTCGACTTGGCGCCGGCGTCGTCACCGCAGAACAGCATCGCCGGGCGAACCCCGACGCCCTCGAACTCGGGGTTCTCGAAGTTCTCGTAGCCGTAGATGGAGAACGCCTTGGTCACGTGCGTCTCCTCGAGGAGTGCCTGGATGGCCTCGCTCCCAGAGCGCTCGCTCTTCAGTCCGTGGGACAACCCGGGCCCCACCGGGTTGGTGCAATCCACCAGTATCTTGCCGGCCAGAACCGCTGCGAGCGGGCCCAGGAGGTCCACGACCGCGCCGAAGGGAATCGCCACGAAGACGATCTCGGCGTCGGCGAGCGCGTCGCCCAATGGCGCCGCAGTCAGCTTGTCAGAGCGGGTCAGCGCCGCCGCGACCGTCGACGACCCGGGACGGACCTCGGCCAGGGTCACCTGGTGACCGTGTTCAGCGAGGCGGGCGGCCAGTGGCGCGCCGACCTTACCGGCGCCGATGAATGAGATATTCATGCTACCTCCGAGGGAAAGTGATGGTGGACAGACTGGAGCAGAGGACCATGTCGCGGCGGCAAGGCCGGCCCTCCATCGAATGGCGTGGATGCCTACCAGAAGGAAGGCCTTTCAGGCATTGGGGCGGCGCAGCTGTGGCACTCGCGATGGTCGTCCGAGACGTCTTCGAGGGAACCGCAGGCAGGGCAACGCACCCAGATGCGGTTGATGCGGGTCGGCGTCCAGACGCTCGTCCAGACACTGGCCACGAAGTCCTCGGCGAAGAGCTCCTTCATGGCCTCCGCGTGATGCTTCGACAGCGCCCGCTTCATCGACGCCTCGTCCTCCCATGCCGTAACCGTGAAGCCACGAAGCCCGATGAAGCCGGTGACGATGGAGATGAAGCCCGGTTCGGCCATGAAGTCCTGAACGTTGCGCTTGGCGTGGGCTCGAATCCGCTCTCGCTCCCCATCGTCCTTGCCAGCGATCCACGTCAGGGCAATGACCCCGGGGGGGTTCTTGTTGTCGGACGCCACGCGCATCGCGTAGCCATATTTGGCCGCCCCGCTCTCCAGGTTGCTGGACAGGGCGAGCGCGACGAAGTCATCGGGAGTCATGCGGGGTCCTTGGCCGGGGAACGAAGTGCTCCTCATGTGCAGCCCAACATTCCTCACCCAAGGCCTTGCATCAATTGCATGCAACAACACATATCCTTGCATCAAGCGCAACCCGACCCAACGTGACACCGAACGCCCCACCGGCGTCGGTCTGACAAACGAAAACCGCGAGCACTCCTCTCGGTGTACTCGCGGTTGGTGTTGGTGTTGGTGTTGGTGTGCCGCCGCTGCCAGCGGCACACCCTGCAGGTGGAGCGCAGGCCCCGAAGAGCTACTTCTTCTTCGGCGCGTCCTTCTTGGTGTCCTTGGTCGACTCGGCCTTGGGCGCCTCGCCCTTCGCGTCGCCGGCGGGCCTGGGCATCAGTTGCCCCATCAGCTCGGCGCGGTTGTGGAACGACCAGTTGGCGACGAGCTTGCCGTCCTTCCATTGCGTCACCACCGCGTGGTGGGTGTCGATGGGCTTGTTGGTGGCCTTCATCCCCATGAAGTCGCCCTTGTGGGTGCCCTTCCAGTTGACCAGCTCCACCATCCAATCGCCGACGGCCCAGACACCTTCATGGCTGGCCTTCGCGTCGGGGAAGCCCTTCATGTACTCGCCCCACATCTTCATCACCGCCTCGGCGTTCATGGGGCCCATAGGACCGTGGAACTTGGCGTCCGCGGCGATCATGCCCTTCATGTCCTCGGGCTTGGCGTTGAGGTACTTCTTGGCCAGCTCGACCGCCTTGGCGTTGGGCTCACCCTTGATGTGGTTCATCTTCTCGGCCGGCTTGGCCAGCGCCGGCACCGGGCCCGCTTCCTTCTCACTCAGCGTGCCCAGCTGCTGCATCATGGCCATCATGTCGGTGTACTGGGTCCACTTGGTGACCTTGCCATCCTTGTGCCAGAAGACGCTCAGCAGGGAGATGCCGACCTTCTTGTTGGTGGCAGCCATCTTCTTGCCGTCAAAGCCCATCATTTCACCGCTGTTGGTGCCGCTCCAGACGCCCTCCACCACCGTCACGCCAGGAGCAACCTCCCACACGGTGCCGGGGGTCATCTTGGCGTCCGGGAAGCCTTTGCGGCCGTTCTCCATATCGGCTTTGACCGCGGCTTTTCCCTTCATCGGTGGCATACCGACGCGGGTGAACACGGCGTCATCGGCGAAGCTGGCCAGCGCCGCGTCGATCTTGCCAGCGCTGTAGGACGCCATCGCCGCGACGATCTGAGCGCCCATTCCGCCCTTGGCCGCAGGAGCCTCGGCCTTCTTGTCGCCTTCGGCCGCAGCCTTCTTGTCGCCTTCGGCCACAGCCTTCTTGTCGGCCTCGGCTTTCTTGCCATCGACCGCAGCCTGCTTGCCATCGGCCGCAGCCTTCTTGTCGCCTTCGACCTTCTTGCCATCGGCCGCAGTCTTCTTGTCGCCTTCGGCCTTTTTGTCGCCTTCGGCCTTTTTGTCGCCTTCGGCCTTCTTGTCGCCTTCGGCCTTCTTGTCGCCCTTGACGACCTTCTTACCCTCGGCCTTCTTCTTGTCGCAGGCCACTGTGCCAGTGCACAGCGCGAGCGCAGCGAACACCATCATGAAACGCTTCATCATGCTCCTCCCTCCCTGGAGTAGACGTCGGCAGCGGTGCAGTTGCGTGCGTGCGTGCGGTTGGTGCTGCCAACACAAACGCTACGTGAGCGCCTCCGGAAGCACAACTCAGCCCGGTTGGCGGCCTCGGCCACCAACGATGACAGGGTTGGCAGCCTCCTAGTCGAAGATGCTGTAGCGCTCTTCGCTCGGCTCGCCGGGGTCGAACACCATCATGGCATCGTGCACGAACCAGCCGTGGGGGAGCTCCTCCAACACGTAGACGTAGGTGTCATCGTCCGCCCAGTCGGCGGCCGCCACGGAGCGGGTCCACACCTCGAGTCGCCCGTCGGGGTTCCGGCTGCCGCGCACCACTGACTCTCGGTCCGGATGGTGTGGGCTTTCACTGCCGTAGGCGCTCAGGTGCCCACGCTTACCCGGCGTACACCATGTCGCGACCAGCTCGCACCAGCGGCGCGTCACGGCCTCTTCGTGCTGCTCGTCGGCGTCGCTGAGGATGTGCGCCTCTTCGCGGTGCTTCTCCGCCTCCGCAGCCCCCTGCATGGCAAAACGATTCAAGCTGTCGAGACCACGGCCAAAGGCGCCGACCACGGCCTGCGCGTCCGAGGGAACTCCAGCGATGGGCGGTCCTGCGGTGGGCGGAAGACCGGCCCGCTCGGCTCTGAGGCGATTCAGTCGGGCTTCGAGAAGCGCCAGATCGTCGGGGTCTTCTCCATCCAGCGACACTCCACCCACGACATGGGCTCGGAGAAACGCATCACTGGCGCCGCCAGGGTCGCCCGCTCGGCGTCGAGCCTGGCCCAAGCGAACCAGGGTGCGTGCAAACGGGCCGGAACGCAGCCGATGTCGTACCGCTTCGGACAGCAACTCCGCGGCCCTTCCAAACTGCCCGTCGGCATAACAGGCCTCGGCCATGCCGTGTCGGATGTATCCGGAGATGGGCGTGTCCCAAGGCCATTGGTGCTGCTCGACGACGCGCCAGGCATCCTCGAAGCACCCCAGGGCATCGCCGGAGCGCCCTCCATCCAGAGCCGCATGTCCGGCATTGGCGAGTTGCTGCGCCTGCTGATGAAGCAGCTCCGGAAAGTCGGACACCTGGGCCTCGACGAGGTCTCGCAGAAGCTGGAACGGAGAGCCATACGCCGCATGGTCCGCCACCGAGGCCGCAGGAACTCTGTCCAGGGCCTCGTACACAAGGAAGAAGACGAGCGTCTCACCCTGAGCCCTGCCGATGTAGACGCCTATTGCCCCGGTCGCCTCCCCCGCCGCTCCAGCCAGCGCCCACGCATCCCGGCCCGAGATGGACAGGTTGTCCTCCGTCAGCTCATCACCAATGGCAGCCAGCGCGGGTTCCACAGCTCCGCGGTCGGGCTGCATGGCATCGGAGATGGACGGATTGTGCCAGGACCATTTGAAGGTCTGACCGTCGTGTGACCCTACGATGGCCGCTCGGTAGGTGACCGCAATGTCTTGCTCGGTCACGAGGACCAGCGTGCCGTCGCCCTGGTCCGCCTGCCATCGGTCGACGGCCACACTGGACGTGTCTTGGTCAGCGCCCCGAAGCAGCCCACGCAAGGCCCCGAAGAGCCCTCCAGAGCGCTTACCCTGGCGGGTGGCCACGTCTTTGACGGACGCTGCGAGCCGCTCGACCAGGCCATCTGCAACCGCGGACCACCGATCCATGATGCCCTCGGCCTCCAGCGACACCTCGAGACGACGGAGCCATCGGCGATACGGTTTCAGTGGCGGTATCATTACGCGAGCTTCGGTCGGGGAACGTCAGCCTTCCCAGGCGTTCACGGCGGCACGCCACTTGGTCTGGAAGGCGGAGATGGAGTCCATCTCCATGGGCGGCGGGACCGGAGGCTCGATGCCGTAGGTCTGTGCCTCTCGCTGCTCCAGCACCATTACGCGGCACAGCACCGCATCAAGGTCCGTCGATCCGCGGGTCGTCGCGATGATGTCGGCGAGCATCGAGTGATCCGCGGGCAAGGTCCCGCCCGCCTCGTACCGAGCGGCCACCAGCTGGGCGCGGGCCAGTCGCCAGTCCCCACGCTGCGTCTGCCGTGGGACCTTCATCCACTCGCCCTTCTTCACCGCCTCGAAGGCCTTATCGGCCGTCTGATCGGTCAGCTCTGGCATCTCGATCGGGTCCACCGTCTCCAGCTCGACCTGAGCGTCCGGATCCAGCTCCAGCGCTTTCTCCAGGGCACGCTGAGCGCTGCCGCTGCTGCCTCGGGTAAGCTCGATTCGGGCCATCAGCGTCCAACCGGTCACCCCGGCGGTCTTGTCGCCAAACGCCATCGCGATCAGCTGCCGCGCCGCAATCTCGCTCTCCGAGAGATCCCCCATCCGCGCCCAGGCAATGGCCAGCTGCCACAGGTCCTGAGTGGACAGGTCGCCCTCCATCTCCTCGGCCTTCTCGAATGCTTCGATCGCCTGCTTGTATTGCTTGAGGCCGTACAGTCCGCGGGCACACTCGAGCCACTCGTCGGGCGTCGTGTACCCCAGCGATGCCGCCTGGAACGCGGCCCGCGCAGCTTTGTCGTGCCCCGCCTCGGTGAGGGCGTACGCCGCCAGGCTTGGTCCACGCTCGACGTCCACCGCGGAGAACGCCCCCGTAGCCTCGACGACGTGTCCCAGCTGCGCCATCGCACGTCCAACGGCGACCTGCAGCTCCTCTTCGTCGGAGTCCGCGTTCGCCGCGGCCCACTCCAGGTTGGGCAGCGCCTTACCCGCGCGCCCCTCCGAAAGAAGCCGCAGCCCGAGGTTCCTCGCCTCGACCGGGTCGAACGGGACGTCCACCGCGCTCAAGAAGGCGGCCTGATACTGGCTCAGAACCGACGCCCGTTGGTCATCGGGCAGAAGCCGCGCCGCCTCGGCCAGCACCTCCACGCCATGGTCCCCGTCGCCGGACCGGAACAGCGCATGGGCCAACGCCAACCTCGGCTCTGCGATGCCCGGCGCTGCCGTTGCCGCGGTCCATAGGGCGTCCAGCGCAACCTCCAGGGGCTTGGCGGCTAAAGTCATCTCCGCCAGCGGCGTCGCGGCCGCCTCGCCGATGGCGCGGAAACAGCGTTCATACAGCTCGCAGGCCGCGTCCCGAAGAGGCGCCTGCTGGGCATAGGAATCCGCCAGACGCAGCTCGAAGCTGACCTGCACATCGCTCCGCAGTGTGGTGTCGAGCATGCCGACACCCCCGCTCACCCTGGACAGGTGGCCCACCCTCCCAGAGATGTCCAGCGCGCGCTCCACCCGCAGCATCCACCGGTCCCAATGCCAGTTGTCGCCCCGGCTCTGGCTGTGGGCCGTCGCCAGCCCGCCCAGAAGTGGCGCCAGCAGCTCTCGCGGGACGAAAGGCGCCACGTGCTCGAGGCCGTCCAGCGCAGCCGCCGCGATTTGCCGAAAGGCTCCGGCCAGTGGAGTGGGGGTCGTCGTCGCCGCCCCGAAGTAGCGACAGAGCGACGCTCCCAACGCGTACAACCAGACCGACGCGCGCTCAGCTGTCGGCGGGCCCACCACCTCGAGCCACTCGTTGACCAACCCGTCGGCCGCCGCCAACTGCTGCTCGCCAGACTTCCCGTAGGCGGCGCTGCCCGCGGACATCAGCTCGTCGAGCTCGGTGGCGTCCGCCACCGATTCCCCCTGCATCGCTCGGCGCAACGGAGCCAGCCACCGCGCGTCGTAGCGGGGACGCGTCGGTGAACGCGGCAGGCCCAGGGTCTCCAACACGACCGCTTCCTCGGCCAGCCCTGGCACAAAATCAGCGGCATCCCGAGCGGCCATCCAGGCCAGCCTCCGCGCGCCCTGTTTTCGACGTCGAGCGATCGCGGAAACCCACGCGCCGGCGGGCAGCGCCGCACCGAGTCGGAGCAGGCGGTTGATATTGGTCTGCTTTTTGGACTGTGGCAGCCGCAACTGGACGATGTGGAGCTGCTCGAGCGCCGGCTGCAGCTCGCCCTTCATGATCAGTGCTCGGGCGCCAGCCAGCCGCGCCTCGGCGTGCCGACCCAGGCGCTGCGTGCGGTGCTGGGCATAGATGAAGGTCGCGAGCCGGTCTTCGCCGCAGTCCAGCAACGCGCTGACCAACTTGCCCAGGTCCGTCCCCCGCGCGGGAACGGCCCGCCGGAAGCCCTCCTTCACGCCGCCCGGCATCCCGCGATAATGCGAGGCCCGAGCATAGGCACGAGCGATGGCGTCCGGCTCGGCCTGCCAATTCTCCAGGACCTTGGCCTGCCGATCCCAGTCGGGCAGTTTGCCGGTCGACTCCAAGGCCGCGTGCCGCAACCCGATCGCCGACTCCCGACGCCCCACGTCCATGTAGATGAGCGACCGCAGCAGCCGTGCGGCCGCCACCTTGACGTCGTCAGGTTTGAATCGTCCCGCTTGCACCAGGTCTTCGATGACCTCCAGCCGGCGCTGAGCCTCCACGAAGGCCTGGCCCGGGCGACCAATGACCCGCAGCGCATTGAGCGCCGCCAGCTGGGCCTTCAACTCGTCGGGGTAGAGCCGCGTGGCGCGGTTGGCGAACCGGAACGCTTCGTCCGCCCGGCCCATCGCCACCAGTGACGAGGCGTAGTTGGTCAGCGCGCGGGGGTGGCTGGGGAGCAGCGTGGCGGCCACCGACTGATGCAACAGCTGCTCGTCACGCGGCACGCCGCCGCCGAGCATGGCCAGTCGCGGCTTGCCCCACTGGGGAGCCCGCCCGATGTACTGCCGCAGTTCGCCCCGCTCGGCGGTGCGACGCCGCACCTTGACGGTCGTGTTGTGGAAGCCGGCCCAGAGGTCGTCGGGGCGGTCGGCCAGGATGAGGTTGGGCGCAGGCATGTCCCACGCCAGCATCATCGCCCGATAGACGGTGGTGGTGAGCCGGCGCGGCTTGTCCTCGAGCGCCGCGAGCACCGACTCCTGGCTCCCATCGTAGCTGTTCAGGCGCGTCCGCAGGTGGCGACACCCCAGCACGAACGTTCGGATGTCGAACTCCGGGAGGGTGGCGTTGGTCATCGCGAAGCGCCGCGTCCGCAGCCATCGCAGCAGGCACCCCTCGAAGACCACGGACAGGGGAATCCCCGCGGGTGCTTCCAGCTCGACGGTCTCGCCGTCGTGCCGCAGCGCCCGCAGGACGCCGCGAGACCCTCCGACCCCCTGGCGCAGATCCAGCGTAAAGGTCAGCAGCTCGTGGAGCTGATGCACCTCGAACAGCCGTTGGTGGTGCTCGTCCAGCTTGGGGTGTCCCGGAGCCAGCAGCGACCCGTCGCTGGGGTCCTGGTAAAGATCCAGCGATGGCTGCGCCATGGCCACCACGGGGTGCTCGAGCAGCAGCTCGTACCCGAGGGTGTGGTGCAACAGCGCGGCCGCCAGTCCCATCCGCCGATCCCGCTCGTCGAACACGAACCGCGGGCACAACAGGGCCACGCGGTGGGGCATCGGCAGCAGGGCGCTCACGCCTGAATTCCCATCAGATGCAGAACTTGTCGCCAGGCGGGCACTTGAACCGGACGTGAAGGTGGCTGGCGTGCCCCTTCACGTGCCGAACGACCCCGGCCATGGCGCGTTTGCCGCGGGGGTACTGAAACATCCGCTTGAGCAGCCGGCGCGACTTGCGACGCTTGCGGGCCCAGTCGTACAGGTTCTTCTGGCACTCATAGTCCCAGAAGATGTAGGAGACCGAGGACTTGCGGTCGTTGTCGCCGACGAGGGCCTCCAGCAGGGTCCAGGTCTTGGCGTGGTCCACCGGATACTTGATGCAGCTGAGCAGCCGCTTGGGTCCGATCTTGGGCTGCTTGTGGAAGTAGACGCCGATGTCGACATCCCGCCCGGACTGGTGCGACTTGTGGGGCTTGAGTGGACCGCCGTTCTTGGCCGAGAGGTGCTCGATGGCGAGGTCGTGGGCCCTGCGATGGCGCTGCTTGACGTAGGCGATGGCGCGAAGCAGCTCGCTGATGGTGAAGTTGGTCCCCCAGGACCGGTTCGGCGTGCGCCGATAGTAGCCGGGGCCTGCGGGTAGCTGCTCGCCGTTGATGAGCTTGCCGTTGCTGACGCGGCCGGCGGAACTGCTTCGCCTCTTGGGCCCTTCGGAGAACACCGTCAGACGCTGTCCGATGCGCAGGAGATGAGGCTTCTTGCGTGGGTTCATGGCCCGCAGCTGGCGTACCGACATGCCGAAGCGCTTGGCGATCGACGAGAAGTTGTCGCCCGCCTGAATCGTGTAGACGAACTTGCGCTTGTCGCGCTCGGGCATGCGGGTCAGGACCTGCAGCTTACGGCCGACCCGAAGCACAAACTTGTTGGGCAGCCCGTTGCGCGCGCGGATCGACCGCACCGTGGTCCCGTAGCGCTTGGCGATGGAGCCGAGGGTCTCACCGGGCAGGATGATGTGCTCGACGATGCGGCCGCCGCCCTCCGATTTGCCGCCCCGCTTGGGGTGCGGGATGCGGAGCTCCTTGCCCACCCGGATGACGTCCTTGCGCATCCGGTTGGCCTGCTTGATGGCCTTGACCGTGACGCCATAGGCCTGCGCGATCTTGAGCAGGGTGTCGCCGGGGCGCACCGTGTGCATCGCAAACCGCGGCGGCGCCTTCTTCTTGGTCTTGCCAACCTTCTTGCCAGCCGCCTTCTTCCTGGGCGCGCGGGCCTCGGCAGCAGGTGCGCCTGCGAGCACGACGGCCAGGGCGACCACGAGGGTCGATGCGATGCGGTGGAACGGTTGCATGGGGCGACAAACCTTGCCCCAGGGGGGCCCGGTTCGCAAGGCCTAAGCCGCCGACTCCGCGGTCAGTTTTCGTCGATGCGGAGGGTGCCTTCGTGGGTACTTACGCGCATCAGCCGGTCCACCGTTCCATCGGCCTTCTTCAGTGCGACAATTTGCCGCCCGTCGTCGGTGGTGCCCGCGATGAGGACAGCGCCCAGGGTCTCGATGGTGGGCGCGAGCTTCAACAGCGCGGGCTTCCAGGCCTCGAAGTGCTTCTTGAGGTACTCGGCCCCACGCGCCTGCCGAGCATCGGTGAGCTGCTTGGCCCAGCCCTCGGCGTCCGCGGTGCGGGCGAGGGCCACCAGGTTCTGCAGGAACGCTTTGGGCTCGCTGAAGTACTTGGCCTTCGCCGGCTTCGGCTTCGGATCTGCGGTCTGGGCGGGGCACGCCGACAGCGCCGCGAGTGCAGCCACCAGGGCCAGGGACGACAGGAGCGTTCGGATCATACGAGTCCCTTAGCTCAGCTGGCGCCCGGTGTCACCGGGGTCGAGTCGTCGGGCCGGCTCTTGAGCATCAGCGTCACACCGACGATGGTCACCAACGCCGGTGGCAGCCAGAACATGAAGGCCTCCGGCGCCAGGAAGAGCAGTACGGCAGTACCGATGAGCGAGAACTTCAGCGAGACCCATGCCGCGATGCGGACGATAGGACCGGCCGAGTCGCGGCGGGCCAGCAGCACCATCACCACGCTGACCAGGCCGGCCGCCATGGCGATGGCGACAACGACCATGTAGGCCCCCGCCATCGCGCCCAGGCCCATGGCCGAGTTGGCAAGTAACAATGCGAGTACGGTCACAGGTCGATCACCTCCACGGTGCCGTCATTGGAGGTAGCGACGCTGTTGAGGGTCAAGCTCGGCGTCGTGGCGCCGGGCAGGTATATCCGAACGTCCACAGCGGTTTCGTCCCCGACGCCGAAGTGCAGTTCAGGAGGCTGCGTGCACCCGAAGCCGACGACCGGTTGGTACTGCTGAATCTGGGTGTGGGTCCCGAAGTCGACGACCACCTTGGTGCCGAGCGGATTGACCTGCCCCCCGACCCGGACTTTCACCCGGTAGTGACGCCCGGTGCCCCCGTTTTCGTAGTAGGCGTTGCGAAACAACCGAAGTCCGGGGCTCGGACCGGTCTGACCCGCCGCCACGATCAGGTCCAGGTCCCCGTCGCTGTCGTGGTCGACGAACGCGGCACCGTAGGTCGCGTACTCGAACATCTCCAACTCGCTGGTGGTGATGTCGGTGAAGACCCCGGCGGTCCCTGTGACGCCAGCCTGGACATAGTCGTTGCGTAGGAAGCGTGACCCACCGCTGGCCACGCTGGAACTGTCCGACGTGGTGTAGATGTCCAGGTCACCATCGTTGTCGATGTCTGCGGCATAGGCGGCGGTGGTGTTCCGGGTGCCGGTGAGAGCCAGGGCAGCGGTCGTCACGTCGGTGAAGTCGAAGCTACCGCTCTCCGACAGCTCGTTGCGGTAGAGCCGGCTGACGAAGAAGTCCCAGGCGGTGACATACAGGTCCAGGTCACCGTCGTTGTCGTAGTCGAAGGCCGTCGGCGCCTGGAGCACCGTGGTCGTACCGAAGGCGTCGCTGGCGTTGAAGTCGAAGGGCGATGCGTTGTCGGGGAAGATCCCGAAGTTCGGGGTGTCGGCGACGGTCGTGCCATTGAGGAACAACGTCGCCGTGCGCGTGGCGTTGAAGATGTCGTCGCGGCCGTCCAGATCGAAGTCGACGATGGCGAGCCCACGCGCCTCGAGCCCGCTGTGCAGGGCGGCCGCCGGGCCGGTGCCAATCTGGTCGTACTGCCAGACGCCCTCGGGCGTGACGCCGATCTGTGTCAGCAGGATGTCCTCGAGGAAGCTGGCGTTGTCGGTGCCCGACTGGCGATAGACATCGAGATCCCCATCCAGGTCGTAGTCGATGAAGGCATAGGCAAAGCTGAGGTCGTCGACCGCCCCCGCCAGCAGCGCGTTGTCGTCGGGGTAAACGGTGTCAGCGGCGATGTCGGTCCAGCCGGACGGCAATCGCTGAAAGAACCGGTCGGCGGCTTGCTGGTTGGTGAGGACAACAGCGCTGCTGAGCTCACCATCGGTCCACGGCGCCACCGAGACGGAGCGGGTCGTAAAGCCGCTTGCTGCCAGTGGCGCGGTGGCGGTGAAGTCGGCGGCCGCAAACGTCGAATCCACCTTCAGCCAGGCCTCGACGCCGTTGGCGTTGGAGCCCCACATCCCGATGAGCAGGTCGGTTGCGGCATCGGATGTCGTGGTGTCGCCGGTGGCATCGCCGAACTCCCCAAAGCCGATGCTCAGGACGCCCAGACTGGCGGCCGGTGTCGGCAGGGGGATGCCCGGAGCACCGCTGTCGATGGTGGGGATGGTGTCGAAGTCGCGGACGATGGTGTGGTTGAGGGTGCTGGTGTTGCCGGCCACGTCGACCGCCTCCACGGCCAGCTGGTTGGCCCCCACGGCGGGGAGCGGAAGCGGGTCGTAGAGCCAGGTACCTCCACCGAACGTGCAATCGGGCGCGGCGCAGGCTCCGTCGACGCTGAAGCTCAGGAGCCCGTTGGCATCGTCGACCGTACCGCTGGCCGCCACCGACGCTTCGCTGACGGTCGAGCCGTCGGTCGGCGCCACGAACGCCAGCGTGGGCGCGGTCTGGTCCAGGGTGATGCTGCCTTCGGTACCGGTGGTGCTGACCACATCCACGGCGTTTTTGGTCCACACGGTGACGGTGTGGGCGCCCTCGCCCGCTAGCGCCACCGTGGCCGGCAGGTCGGTCGCCCAGCAGGGGTCGTCGGGGGCCGGCGCGGGTACCGTATCGACCCGTACGCAGTAGCCGGCCGCGGGGCTCGGCTGGTCCACGACGAGGGTCACGTCGGGGTCGTTGGTCCAGGTGTCGACGACCTGCGCGCCCACCGGCGTCGGGTCTTGCAGGGTCACGCTCGTGGGTGCTTCTGGGTCACCCGGGTTCAGCACGCATTCGTCGTTGAAGTCGACGAAGCCGTTGCCACACTCGGCGCACGTGGGTCCGACATAGCCCGTGTCGCAGGTGCAGACGATGGAGCCCGTGGTGTCGTCACAGGTGCCGTGCATGTTGCACGAGTCGGCTTGGCACGTGCTTGCCAGCACGCAATCGTCGCCCGTCTGCACGTAACCCGCGTCACAGCTGTCGCAGAACTCCCCGGCCCAGCCAGCGTCGCAGGTGCACACGATGGCATTGGTGCTGTCGTCGCAGGTGCCGTGACTGTTGCACGAGGTCGGCTCGCAGGTGACCTCCACCACGCAGCTTCCGCCGATCGCGACATAGCCAGCGTCACAATCGGCGCATGTGGCCCCCGCATATCCGGCGTCGCAGGTACACACGACGGCGCCCGTGGTGTCATCGCAGGTCCCGTTGCCCGTACAGCTGTCGGGCTCACACACGCCAGGCACCTGACACTGGTCGCCCACCAGGACAAAGCCGGTGTCGCAGGTATCACAGGCGTCGCCGGTCCACCCGGTGTCGCACACGCAGCTCGCGGCGGTTCCCGTGGGCACGCACGTGCCGTGGATGCCGCAGGACACACCCGCGCAGAAGTCCGGGATAGTGACCTCGAAGGCCGCTTCCAAGGTGGCTGTGTCGCCCAGCGGCCCGGTCACCGTCAGGTCGTAGACCCCGGCCGTGATCCCGGCAGGCACCACCGCCCGGAGCGTGCTGAGGTCGACCCACTCGACGTCTTGCAACGCGTTGTCTCCGAGGCGCACCTCGAAGGTGTCGCGCACGACGGAGGCATCGCTGTCGTCGATGTCGAAGGTGGCGTCGGGGACGAAGTTGGAACCCTCGATGGTGATGGTCGCGGACGCGTTGTTGTTGGCGCTGGTCGGAGACACCGCGGTCAACGCCATGGGGGCCGGCTCGGCGCTGCATCCCCAGACGGCGAACACGACGGTGGCGGTCAGTGCCGCAATGAATCGGTGAGCCCTCACAGCAGCGTCACCCTGTAGCCAAACATGACGTTGAGCCCACCCGCGTTCCCACGCACGAGCCCCTCGGACTCGACGACCAGCGAGTAGCTCGCGTCGAGGAAGAAGCCGCCGGGTCCCGCATGAAAGAACACCCCCATCCCGAGCGTGCCGCCGAAGGTGACGTCGGTCGCAGCCCGCTCGACATCGCCCGGCCCCACCAACGTCGTCATCAGGATGGACGCGTGACCGCCGATCCCGACGTTGAAGGCCCCGGCCTCGAACGGCACCCGGAACATCAGCATCAGATCCAGCGGGATGGCGTGCATCGTGGCGTCGATGGCGATCTTGTTGTCGGCGTCCGACAGCGTGTCCGTCGCCATGAACCAGCGGCCCCGCAGCGACAGGCCCATCCGATAGTCGATCGCCGGCAGCCAGAAGGTCAGGTCCAGCACCGGGCCACCCGTCAGTACGGCCCCAAGGTTGAACACCAGGCCTCCGCCAAAGCCCAGCTGCACCTGGGACGCCTCGTCGCCGCTCCAGGCCCACTCCTTGGCGAAGGTCACGGTGGTCGCGTTGGGCGCCGACCACGCACCGGCCACTCCGTCCTTCGAGATCGCCCGGACCCGCCAATAGAGGGTGCCTTCGCCGTCCGGCTTCAACCGGGCCTCGGGACCGTCCGCCTTCACCGTCGAGCGCACGTTGGCGAAGTCTTTGGTCGCAGACTCCTGCACCTCGTAGCGGTCGGCTCCGGCGACCGGCTCCCAGGTGATCCGGAGCCCTCGCTCCCGGCTGACCTCCGCGCTGCCGGTGCTCCGGGCGGCCACCGAAGGCGCAGGAAGCTTCACCTTCGCGCTCACCGGCTCGTCGACGATGCTGACCGTCCGCAGGCGCCAGGTGCTGGTGAATTCGCCTCGCGTCCGTACGCCGATCCGGTAGCTGCCCAGGGGAAGCTCGGGCGAGGTCCAGGAGGTGGCCTCCGTGCCCAGCTTGGCGTCTGGTTTCGCCTTCACGACCTTGTCGTCGGGCTCGAGCACCACGACGTCGTAGCCCTTCACATCGCCGACGGACTTCCAACGGAGCGTCACGCTGCGCGCACCGCTTGTCGCGACGAGCTCCGCGTTGTCGGCTGGCTCCAGAACCTCGGGCGCGTCGGGCACGATGTTCACGCGGCGCGGGGCGCTCCAGCCGGTGTCGGGATCGAGCCCCTTCACCCGCCAGAAGAACGGTCCGTAGGCGGTGCGCTTCACGTCCAGGGTCCGCTTGGCCTTCAACTTGCGGCGAAAGGCGTTCTGCTTGAACCGCTGGTCATCGGCCACCTGAACGACATACGTCTTCACGGGCCGCTTGCCCCAGCGAAGCTTGACCGTGGTGGTCCCGCCCTGGAGGGCAAACGCCTGCCGGTTCGCCGGAGAGACCGGCCCTGGCGGCTTGACGAAGACGGTGAAGGAGCTGGTTGGACCGGGTGGAATCTCCTTGCCGTTGTAGTCGACGCCGGAGACCTTCCAGACGTACTTGCCGCGCCGGGGCGCGGTATAGGAGATCTTGGTCTTGCGGGTCTTCAGCTGGACCGTCTTGCTCGTCTCTTTGTGGGTGATGGTGACGGTGTACTTCTTGATGCCACCTGCACCTTTCCAGCGAAGCGTCACCAGCGGCCCCTTGAGCCCGATGCCGAACTTGGCGCCTTTTTTGGGGTAGGTGGGCTTGGCCTTCACCACCACGGGCTTGATGAGGTTGACGCCACTGTAGTGGCCCACCCGCCCATTGCCGTCCACGGCGGCCACCCGCCAGTAGAACTTCTTGCTGGCCAGTCGACTCCACTTGAACCGGTTGGTCGTAACCTTCTGCTTGGTCACCACCTTGCGCATGCGCTTGTCGGAGGCGATCTGGATCACGTACGCCGCGGCGCCAGGCACCTTCGTCCAGGTGATCACGATGGACGCCTTGCCACCGGCGGCCCGCACGTTCCCCGACCACCCGACGACCAGTCCCCATGCGAGCACCGGCGCCAGGAAGCGCATCAGGGCAGGCAGCGGCGATGGACAACGCACTCGAGAGCTCTCCGGTCGGGGTCGGGACTGGCGGTCGATACCCAAAAGTACCAGCTGGTTGGGGACGATTGTAGAAAACGACCCATTCGACAGGTCGTGGCGCCAGGTGCTATCCAGGGAATACGAACCCCTCCTTCGACTCGGATGAATCGAGCTTGGCGGACGCAGCAACCCGTTCGGTCCTGATAGTCGACGACGATCCCGCCATCCGGCTGGTGCTGGACACCTTGTTTACCGACGAGGGCTACACCACCGGCACCGCCGGGGATGGCGTCGAGGCCCTCGAACAGATGGCGGCGCGCAAGTACGACTTGCTGCTGACCGACCTGACGATGCCCCACATGGACGGCCACGGCTTGATCGAGGCGGTGATTCGGGATCACAAGGACGTGGTGGTGGTGGCCATGACCGCTCAGCCCAGCGTCGAAGCGATCTCGTCGACCTTCGACGGCGGCGTCCATGCCTTCCTGGTGAAGCCCTTTCCATCGCTGGACGACGTTCTGCGCAAGGTGGACCGGGCGTTTCGCACCTGGAGTCTGAAGGCCCGGATCGCGGGCAACGTCAGCCAGGTCAACAAGATGCTCGGGGAGCAGTAGTGGCCGTTCGCGACCTCCGACGCCCGGCGGTGCTGGGTGAGATCGCGGTGGTCGTGGGCTGCCTCGCGGGCCTCGTCTGGGTGGGCTTCAAGGTTGTGGAGCCGCGGCGGTCAGAGGCCGCAACGCTTGGCGACGCACCGGTGATCGCCAAGGTCGAGAAGGCCACCGACGGAGTGCGGCGGCGGCCCAACCAGACCCTGGTCTGGTACGACCTGACCACGGGCGAGTCGCTGCAGCGTCGGGACATGGTGTTCGTGGGCCCGGAAGCCAGTGCGGTGGTGGTGTTCGAGGACGGCACCCGGCTCGACATCGACAGCGACTCGCTGATCGTCATCGAAGGTGGCAGCGCCGCCGGAGACGACGGGGACAGTGGCGCAAAACCGGTCGCCCAAAACGTCAACGTACGGGTCGGGCGCGGCGTGGTCGTGGCCACGGCAGGCTCATCGGGCAAAGTGACCGTCACCAGTGGTGGTGCGACTACCGGGGCAACCTCGAAGACGGCGGGTGGCGACCTTTCCCTGGAGACGGGTGGCAAGGTTGCCGTGGAGGTGCGCGACGGGTCGGCCAACGTGGAGGTGCTCGAGGGCACGGCCGTGGTGGAGACCATCCGCGGCAAGCAGGAGCTGCGGGTCAAGCAGGCGCTGGGCATTGCCGAGGGCGCAGTGGGGGCGGTAGAGAGCCGCACCGTCGCCCTGACATCGCCGGCTCGTGGCCGCCGCGTGTGGTTCCATCCGGGCAAACGGCGTGCCACCCTGCGCTGGAAGGGCGCGGTAATGGGAGCCCAGGTGGAAGTCTCCCAGAGCGCGACGTTCGCCAGCGGCGTCACCCGGGCGCCGGCGGACAAAGGCGTGTACCGGTTCAAGGCGTCGGCCGCCGGGACCTGGTACTGGCGGGTGGTCGACACGATGGGCAAGCCGGTCAGTCCGCGCCGCCGCTTCGTGCTCGAAGAGGACGCTCCTGCCAAGCTGCTCAAGCCGGTCCCCGACGAGGCCGTGGTGGCCAAGCCGGGCGAAGACATCGACTTCAAGTGGGCGCCGGTCAAGGGCGTCGACACGTTCGTCCTGGAGATCTCCAGCGACGACGAGTTCGAGGAGCCCGAGTTCACCAAGACCCTCGACGACGAGCAGTTCAAGTACCCGTCGACCCTCAAGGAGGGCCGTTATCACTGGCGGGTCCGGTCGCTGGACAAGAGCCGCGGGAAGTCGCCGTGGTCCAAGATCCGGGTGTTCCGGTTGCTCCATACCCCGTTGCTGTCGGCTCCCAAGGCCGTGGATGTGAAGCTGGAGGTGGAAGACGGCAAGTAAGGCCCCAGATCGCGGTCGCTCCGGGTTCGGCGTGCCGTTCCGGCTGCAGCTGCTGCTGCTCATCGCCTTTGTCTTGGTAGGCGCCATGGTGACCTACCTGCTGCTGGCCATCTCCTTGTTCAACGAGGACAAGCTGGCCTACGTGTTCGACCTCAACGGCACCCTGGCGAGGACGCTGGGCGCTGAGGTGGAACTTGCGCTGGAGACAGAGGTCGACAAGCTCACGGCGATGGCGCCAGTCGGCAAGAGCGAGGGCACGCCCAAGCTGGATGCGCGGGCGCGACGCAACTTCGAGCGCTATGCCGACCTGCTCAGCGTCGAACTGTGGGTAAAGGGACCGAAGGGGTACGCCCGGGCGGACCAGCAGGTCGACGCCAAGCGGTTGGCGGGCTTCAACGTCACGGCCGAGCAGCTGGCGGCGGCGCAGGCGAAGACGCCGGTGCCGTGGGATCGGATCGCTGGTGACAAGGTCTGGGTCGCCAACGGCAGCCACGCGCCGGACATTGCCATGGTGCGCGTCGCGGTGGCGGTCGGAGACGACTCGAGCGTCGTGGTGGTGGGCGACCTCCGGCAGGACCGTCTGCTGCGGTTGTTCGGCAAGAGCGGCGTCTATACCGGCTATGTGGTGACGCGTGACGGTGTGGTCCTGGTGCATCCGGACCCCGCCAAGGTCGTGGCGCGGGCCGACCTGTCCGGGACCGGGGTGGCCAAGGAGCTTCAGAGCAGCAAGGCCAAGGACGCGGTGACGACGGTGACCGGTGAGGGTGGCGCCGAGGTGGTAGGGGCCTTCTCGCGCGTCTTCGGCGAGCGGCTCGCGGTCATCGTGGAGATCCCCAAGAGCGAAGCCCTGGCCACCGCGGAGGCGCTGGTCGACAAGTCCATCTACTTCGGGATCGGCATCGTGTTGCTGGCGCTCTTGCTGGCGATGCTCTTCTCGCGCGTCATCACCTCGCCGATCCGCAAGCTCAAGGAAGCCTCGGATGTCCTGGCCCGCGGCTTCTACGACGTTCAGGTCGACGTCAGCAGCCGTAACGAGCTGGGGGCATTGGCCCACTCGTTCAACGAGATGGCCGGCGAGCTCAAGGACCGGGACACGCGCCTGAAGGATTCCCTGCAGAAGCTCATCCATTCCGAGAAGCTGGCCACCGTGGGCCAGATGAGCGCGTCCATCTCCCACGAGGTGCGCAACCCCATGGCCGCCATCCGCGGGCTGGCGCAGCTGGCGTTGCGGAGCAAAGACCCGAACAAGGTGCGCGAGTTCGTCGAGCTCATCGAGAAGGAGACCGACCGCGCCACCGACATCCTGAACACGCTGCTGATGTTCGCCCGCAAGGAAGAGGCGGACAAATGGCACATCGACATCAGCGAGGCCGTACGCGACGCTTGCCGGCTGCCGGGATTCCAGCTGAGAAAGAACCGGGTCGAGCTGAAGCTGAGCCTGGACAACAACCTGCCGGCGGTGAAGGCCAACCCGTCACAGCTGCAGCAGGTGGTGCTGAACCTGTTGATGAACGGCATCGACGCCGTCGCCGACGCCCAGACCCGGGATCTGATGGTGCGGACCTATGCCGACGGCGGCCACGTCTGCATCGATGTCAGCGACACGGGCCCGGGCGTGGCCGAAGAACACCGGGACCAGCTCTTCGACGCGTTCTTCACCACCAAGCCCCAGGGCAAGGGCACCGGCCTGGGCCTTCACGTCTGCCAGCAGATCGTGACCGAGCATGGCGGAACCATCGTCTACGCCGGTACGCCGGCGGGCGGCGCCCTGTTCAAGATCCGCCTGCCCGCGACGGCTTGGGACTGAGGCGACTCAGTCGCGTCGAAACCAGCTCTTGATGCGCTCGAGCAGTCCGCGCCTGGGCGCCTCGGTGTCCATGGGCGCGTAGCTGAGGCAGACTCCCGGATGCGGCGAGTCTGTCTCATCGTGCGGCGCGTGGACCTTCCCGATGCCCTCCAGCAGCTCCTTGCGGCGCGCTTCGATGGCCTCGTGATCCACCTGGTCGTCGTTGGAACTCACGGCGACACAGCCCCCTCAGTCCAGCATGTCCGCGACGGCCAGCGTCAAAGTCAGCTCAGGGAGCGGAACCGCGTCGCCGTCCGCATGGACCGAGTGGTTCGCATACTCGCCGCGCTCGAGGTCCGGGTCGCTGAACACCTCGAGACTTCGCCCTGGAACGTCCAATAGCCAGTAGGTAGGAACGCCTGCACCCGCGTAGACTCGGGTCTTTGCCCTCGCCTCGCGGTGGGTGGTGTAGGCGACCTCGACCACCAGGAGCAGATCCTCGGCGCTGGGGTGTCGCTTCAGGAAGTCCCGCGGCTCGCCGCGAACCAACGCCACGTCGGGCTCTGGCAGGCTGATGGGGCCTGCGTCGATGGGGCTGTGGTCCTTTACGTGGAAGTCCTCACCATACGCCTGCGCGAGCAGCCGATGGACGATGACTGTCAGAGTGGAATGCGTCGGTCCCTGGGGGGACATCGTGACGAGCCTGCCTTCGATGAGCTCCACGCGCTCGTCCTCGCTGAGGATCCCCGCCTCCACCATGGCGAGCACTTCGGCCGCCGTGAGGAGGCGAGGGGTAAACGCGTTCAACTCCATGCGTCGAGTGTACATGGTTGGCACTGCGTAGTTGAACCTCGGGACTAGCCGGCTCGAACGAGCATCCTGGTGGTGTTCGGGTCGAGACGAGTGACCACATATCCACCGGGGGAGCCAGGCGGCGCCTCCCTGGCCAGCCAGTCATTTCCGCTGAGACCGTCGAGCTCCACCTGGGGTTCCCGCAGGACGCGGACGTAGTGGCGTCCGGCGAGCTTGGGGAAGCCGCGAGACCCGGGAGGATGGTGCTGAAAGGCTGGATCTTCGGCCACGCGTTTGGCCCACACCTCGTGCAGCTGGGCCTCAGGTGTCATGAACCCGTCCGACATGGTGATGTCGGCGCGACAACGGCGCTTGCGTCGGGCGGCGGCCAGGGACTGCTTCTGGTGTCGCTTGGCGAGGCGGCGGGGGAGTCGGTTGGACGAACGAGACATGGCAAAACTCCTTGATGCAGAGGTGATGTGCCATGCTCGTTGAGCAAGGAGCGTGCCGACCGCGATTGCCGCCGTGCGGTGACGGTTTCAGGGGCGACTGTTGATGCTGGCGCGCCGCCCGCTGGGGTGTAGAGACCCCAAAATGAACCGTTTCTTGGGGTCACCAGACCCCACCCCTGAACCATCAGTGGCCTGTACGCACCACCAACTTCCCGACGGCGCCGCTGCGGCCCATGATGTCGTGCGCCTCCTGCAGCTCTCCGTAGTCGAAGACCCGATAGATGTTGGGGCGCAGCCGTCCAGCTGACACGCCGTCCACAATCTGCTGCATCACGGGCGTCGCGTAGCCGGTTTCGAGCTCCTCCGAGTTGTACATCGTCAGCCGCACCGTGGAGGGCGGCCAGATGAACTCGGTGGGCTGCCACTGCACCGCCAGGAAACCGACGATGCACAAGTAGCCGCGGGGTCCGAGGCTGGTGAGGCTGTCCTTGATGGTGTCGGTGTGCCCCACCAGCTCGAGGCAGGCGTTCACCCCGTCCGGGGCGATGGCGCGGACCTTGTCGGCCAGTGAGCCGCCGTCGTCCATCACGATATGGTCCACGGCGTTGGCCACCAGCGCGTCTCGCTTGGCCGGATTCCTGGTCGAGGCGAACACGGTGCAGCCCTTGTCCTTGGCCAGCGTGGCGGCCGCCATCCCGACGCTCGAGGTGCCGCCGCGGATGAACAGGCTCTGCCCGGCGGACAGGTCCATCGCCTCGAAGATCCCGCCCCAGGCGGTCAAGAACGTCTCCGGGAGAGCCCCGAAGACCTCCCAATCGAGGTCGGTCTCCACCGGGTAGACATTCGACCGCGGCACGCACGTGAACTCCCCGTAGCCGCCGTCGTATTGGCGCCCCATCAGCCCCATCGCAGCAGCGACCTTCTGTCCGGGCTTCAGATCGCTGTCTGGCGCGGCGACGACCTCGCCCACGCATTCGATTCCCAGCACCCTTGGGAACGGCACCAGCGGGCCGCTCTCACCAATCCGCGTGAAGTACTCGCTACGGTTCAACCCGAAGGCCTTCACTTTGATCTTCACCCAGCCCGGCCGCGCCTCGGGCTCAGGCCAGTCTTCCTTGAGCTGGAGCACCTCGGGACCGCCCGGCTCCTCGATCACCCACGCACGCATACCTCACCTCCCTCTATCCGACGCGACCATACAAAAACGCATAGCGAAGATGCAGATTCTGGGAATTCCCGATTCGCAATCGCATGGCTACTGTTGGGTTGTCGCTGACGGCGACACCCACCGCTTACCACAAGGAGAACAGACCATGCGTGCCATCTTCACCACCCGCTACGGCTCCCCCGAGGTCCTCGAAGTCCGCGACGCTGCGATGCCCAAGGTCGGCGACGACGACGTCCTGGTTCGTGTTTTCGCCTCCGCTATCACCGCCGGTGACCGTCGCCTGCGCGCCGCCGCCTACCCCAACGCCTTCATGAGCGCCGTGGGCCGCCTGATATTTGGCGTGTTCAAACCCCGCAACCCCATCCAGGGTGCCATGTTCGCTGGCCGCGTCGTCGCCGTCGGCGCCAACATCACGCGCTTGTCCGTCGGCGACGACGTCTTCGGCAGCTCCATGGCCGGTGGCGCCTCGGCGGAGTATCTGGCCGTCAAGGGCGACTCCGCCATCGCGGCGATGCCCGCCGGCTACAGCTACGAGGAAGCGGCTGCTCTGCCCTACGGCGCCGACACCGCCCTGGTCTTCCTGCAGGACATGGCCAAGGTCGCGGCCGGCGAGAAGGTCCTCATCATCGGTGCCGCCGGCGGTGTGGGGCGCTTCGGCATTCAGGTCGCCAAGGAGCGTGGCGCGACGGTGACCGCCGTCTGCTCCCGCAGCGACTTCGACCTGGTGCGCAGCCTGGGCGCCGATGAGGTCATCGACTACCGGACCGAGGACTTCACGACCAACGGCAAGCGCTACGACGTCATCTTCGACAGCGCCATGGTGACCAGCTATGGCGCCATCAAGGGCTCGCTCAGCACCACCGGCCGTTTCGCGTCCCTCGCCATGACCTTTGGGTCCATCTTCCGCGGCCTTTTCAACCGCATGACGGGCGGACACCGCATCCACGTCGGCGTCGCCATGGGCAGCGCCGAGGGCATGGAGCGGATCCGTCGCCTCGCCGAAGAAGGCGCCATCCGCCCCGTGGTTGCGCTGAGCCTGCCCATCAGCCAGGTCGTCGAGGCCCACCGCCAGGCCGACTCCGGCAAGCATCATGGGGAGATCCTCGTCACGATGCCGGAGGCCGCCACCCTCCGCGCCGTGGCGTAGGAAGCGACGGTCGCTTGACGGCCAGCGTTCAGAGGCGCACTTCTGACGCGTCATCAAGGAGCCGCCCGTGCACGTTCGAGCCACCATCTTGTCGAGCCTCATCGTCCTGTTGTCCGCCGGATGCGCATCGTCTGACACGACGACCAAGAAGGACGAGGCCTCCACATCTGCCTCGAAGAGTGTCGCGACCTTCACGGTCGACATCGGCACCAAGGGCGTCGCCCTCTACGACCTCGAGACCGCCTATCCGGTCGAGGTGACCAACGACGCCGACATCAGGGCTCGCACCACGCCGACGGTGTGGCTCGAGCCGACCGACCCCGAGATCGCCTTCATCGCCGCCCAGCCCACCGACCCGGCCCTGTTCGACCTCAAGAAGCACGGCCCAGAGGTCAAGAAGGAGGCCATCAAGAAGGGCGCTGTGTTCGTCGTCACCGACGCCGCGGGCAAGACGTATCGCGTCACCATCCTCGACTACGTGCCCGGCGACCGTCAGACCGCCAAGTTCGTGTTCAGCATCGATTGGCCCTAGGGGCGCGTCCGGCCGATGGCTGGGTGTTGGGTTCACGCGACGGGAAGTTATTCTACACCGGTTGGAGTGACCGGGATGTCCCACGGCTGCGGCGTCGCCGAGCTCGAAACCGCATTGGATTTCCTAGCCCTCCGACAGTGTTCGGGTCCATGGTGACGACCGGCACACTCCTTGCGTAGTGCAGCTGTGGTCCCAACGGACATGCTGCCCAACTACTCGGCGACGCCGTGCGTTCAGAAGCTCCCGATAACCCAGGGTGTGCTTCCACGCTGGTGTTGCGCACGAAAGGAAGACGAATGCGTCCCTCTGCGCTTATCACGTTTGCCCTGGTCATTTCGTTCGCCCTGGTGGCGGCCTGCGACGACGCCGGCGACCCGCCCAACATCACGCCCGACAGCCAGAACTCGACGCCCAACGCGGACGCCGACGGCAGCCCGGGCATCGACATACCCGGCCCCGGCGTCGATGTGGCCCCCACAGAAGATGTCCTCCCCACGGAGGACGCCCCGCCCGAGGACGTTCCGGCGGGCCCGGATGTCCCGGACCAGCCCGATGGCAACGGTGGCGTCGGGGAGTGCCCCGCGGAGTGGTACCCGACGCTCGTGTTCGATCCCGGCGCCCTGGGGACGTATCCGCCGTTTGGCGGGACCGTGCTCGAAGGTGATGCCACCGGCTCGTTCTCGGCCACCTGGCAGTACACGACCGATACCGACGTTTCGGGCGGCTGCAACCCTGCTGGCGAGCACTGCTCCAACGCGACCGCGGTGCTCCAGCTGGACACCTCGGAAGTGGCCGTGTCCATCCCCGAAGATCGGCTGGCGCTGGTGCCAACAGGCACGGCTGTGGAGGTCGTCACCCATCAGGTCTTCGACCCGTCTGTCGAGCTCGAGAGCCTGGAGATCCAGCGCGATGATGGGACCTTCGTGCTGCGAATCTACGCGTCGAAGAAGTTCGAGGTCCCCCTGGACAACACCTCGGTGACGGTCGACGACCTTACCCTGTTCGTGTCCGAGCCAGACTGCCTCACCCCCAAAGATGCCTGCGACCGTGCGTGGTTCACGCGCTCTCTGACCGTCATGAGCAGCGATGGCGCGGCCGTCACCCTGGAGCCGGGCACCACCGAGGTGATCGCCAGCGGCGGCGCCACCTACGACGTCTTCTTTGGCCTCGCCGTGGACCGCGCGCCGACCATCGGCTGCACGGACGCGCACCGGACGGGCTTCGACTACTGGGTCTTCCGCCGGCCGTAGCTCACGCCGCCTGCCGCAGCTCGCGACCCACGGTCGCGAAACGAAAATTGCTCTCGGAGGTGAGAAGGCTGCCGCCCTGCTCCGCCTGACCTTCATCGCTTGCTGGCGGTGAGCCTCAGCGAGCCACTGCGTCCCCTGGTGGTGGGCTCGTAGTAGGCGTACGCCTCGGCGCCACGCTGCATGACGTCGCACTCGCTGGTCGCCTCCAGCCGATACGGCAGCACGATGGCCTTCTTGGCACCGAGCAGCTTCATGTAGAGGTGGATGCGGTCCCCCCGGTCCTCGAACCGGGAGACCCCACGGCGCTTCAGCTGTTTAAGCGACGCGTGATCGGCCCGGAAACCGGGCGGCACCGGGATGACTACTGTCGGCATGGCGACCTCCTCCGTGCCGGTGTTCATGATGGCCACCTTCAGCTGAACCTGTTCACCTACACGGGTGGTGGTCTCTCCAGCGGTGAGGTGCACCGCCAGTCCACTCGACTGCGCCCTGGCCGGCTCCTTGCCACGCCACCACAGCCGCATCTCGGCCTGCAACGCCCCGCCGCCGCCCCTCGGAGCGGTAAACGCCAGGGCGCCCTTGCCCACGCCCGGCCGCACCGTGAAGGTCGGGAGCGCAGCAGCGGCCAGGTCCGCTTTGCCCTGGCGGCGCTCGTTCATCGCCAGGGTCACGTCCCCCTTCCGCGGCGCCTTGTTCCTCGACTCGTTCTCGGCCGCCGCTCGCAGCGCCAGCACGGTGGCCTGGGTGGATCCCCAGCCATAGCGCTGGTCACGAGCGCTCCAGAGCCATCGCAACGGATCGCCCTCGCCAGCAAACCGCCCACGAGATCCCAGCATCGCCACCAGCGCCGTGGTCTCCACCTGCGCGGTCTTGCGGTAGCCGTAGAACAGGGTCCGTGACCCGCCGCCAAAGCGAAGGCCACCTTCAGCGGCCGGCTTGGCGTGGGCCGCGAGCAGACGCGTCACGCGCTTGGGGTCGCCGCCCTTCGCGGCCGCCTCGGCGTTGGCCCAAAGCGCCAGGACGTAGGCGTCCTTACTCAACTTCGAGGCATTGCGACGCAACCAGCCAAGCCCCTTGGCCACCGCCTTCTTCGCCCCACCGGACTGCGCCAGCGCCCAGGTGATGTATGCGGTGGTCGCGGCCTGGGCGGAGCCGAACCGATGATCCCCCACGAACGACCCGTTGGCCGTCTGGGTCCGGGCGAGCCACCGGCGAGTGCGTCGGATCATCGCGGGATCCACGGGATACACGGCGGCCATGTCGGTGAATTCCATCAACCCGTAGGCCGTGAGCACGCGGTTGGCGGGGCGCTCGCCAAACCAGGAGAACCCGCCCCCCTGCACTTCGTAGCCCAGCAGGCGCTGATACCCCTTCCCGACGAGCTTCCGAGCCCTCGCTCGAGCAGTTCCACTGCCTGGCACGCCCTTCAGCAGGCGCATCACCAGCAGGTTGGGATACGTCGCGCTGCTGGTCTGTTCGAAGCAGCCATAGGGTTCGCGAATCATGTCCTCGAGACCATCCAGGACCAGGTCCGAAGCCCCCCGGAAGACACGCACCCGGCCCTCCACCGACCCCGGCACGGCATCCTCCGGCACGTCGAAATCGATCCGACCCGCGCCCTCTTCCACGCGGGCCGCCAAGAGCCTCCGCTCCAACGCCCCCTGCGCCTGAACGACGATGGTCTTTTCGAGGGCGTCGACCGTCGCGCCTGCCGGGCTGTCCAGCGTCACTTTGACGGTCCCCCGCCCCGCCAGAAGCGCCTTGATGCGCACCGGCACGGCCGCCGTTTCGCCCGGCTTCAGCGTGACCGCCTCACCCCCATCGCCATCGATGACGAGAGCGCCCCGGGCGTTCGCGACGACTCGAAGCGTTTCCGCGGAAGCGCCGTGGTTGGCCACGATGACCGAGGCACCGTAGCGATCGCCCACGGTCAGGCCATCCGGCAGCTGAAGGCTCACCGATCGAGGCAGGAAGGTCTCGGTGCGGGCTACGGCGCGACCAAATCCGCCGAAGCCGCTGACGGCTTCGACCTCGACCTGCCAGCCCGTGATGCTCTCGGCCATGTCGAACCGATAGGTCGTCTTGCCGGCGTTGTCGGTGCGCTCGCCGACCGACCACAGCACCGTCTCGTCAAAACGCTTCCGAACCGCCGCCACGCGTCGGCCGCCACGAAGCGAGGCTTTGCCCACCATGATCTTGGCCGATCGCCCGCCGCCGCCTCCATAACCCATACCCTTCATACCCAGGCCGCCATACCCGCGGCTCGTCTCTTCGAGAACATCTGCGCGCGAGATGTCGTCCTTGGTGCCCAGCACCCCGTCGGGCCCTGGCGAGACGAGGTCCATGCCGACCAACCGCGTGTTGGCGCGAACCACGAATGGGCTACCCCACGCGTCGGTGAGGAGGTGGGCCCGTCGCTTGCCCAGGAAGCTGGCGAGAGCGCCTGGCTTCTTCCGTCGAAAGGTAGCGCGTGCGGCACCACGCCGCTTGTGGAGCGAGCTGGTCAGCGCATCGATGCGCACGTTGGTCACGTGGACGCCGATGGCGCGCCCGTCGGTGGACGGCATCACCTGCCGGAGATAACTCCACGTCGTCGACCGCCCCCACGGATCGCGCAGGCGTTCGGGCTTCTTGGACCACGGCTTCATGGGCGCGATGGTCTCGGCGAGCTCGGTCCTGGGGGTGTGGACCTTCCCGGCTCTGACGACCACCGCGCCGGGGGTCCGGGACAGCGCGGTGATAGCGTCGGAGTACGCCTGGTGAAGCCGCTTGGACTCGACGCGCCAACGCTCAGCCGCCGGCAAGAACACGTTGGGGTCGCTCACACGAATCCGCAGCGAGTCGAGAATCACCCTGCTGATCAGCCGGTCCAGCGGCGTCAGCTCGGGCTTGAGCGCGTGCTCCCTGAACGCAAGTCCGGCGTGTTTGGCCCGCTCCAGGTCGGGCCCGGTGAGGGCGTCGACGAGCGACACCTGGGGCTTGCCAAGCGCAAGCACCCGCTCGTCCACCACCGAAGCGGCGAGCCCCGCACCACGCACCGGGTTTCCCCGACGGTCGCGGACGGAGACTTCCAGCGCCACGGGCTTGCCCGGAGTGACCCGCGCCGGCATCGCCAGCTGCACGTCGAGCAGCTCCGGTTTGAGGTAGACGTTGGCCGCACGGGTCTCGACCCGGGTGTGGGTGCCGTAGCGCTGCTTCGGCCAGGACCATTGGCTGAAGCGGACGCTCGCAAGCCCGAAGACCCCACGAGGAGCCTTCAGAACCGCCTCGAGGCGGCCATCGGAACGTCGGGTGGCAAACGTCGCGGTCACCGCGGAGTCACCCTGGACGAGGGTCGCCAACACCGGCCCGCCACCCTTGGGCCACTCGGCGAAGGCGCGAATCGGCTCGCCCGCGTCTACGATGGGGGACGCGACGCGCAGTGACGCCGCCTGTGCCCGGGTGTTTACCCGCAGGTGCCGCCGCGTGCTGGCGCGGCGTCCATCGGGCGCGACCGCGTCGACGCCGAGCTCGACGTGGTAGACGCGTCGAGCCTCCTTGGCCGTGCGCGTCCACCGCCGCACATTGAAACGCAGCGCGATGCGCCCCTTGCCGGGCGCGCCCAGGGCCTTCCGATCCCGGGCGAGGTCGCTCACGTGGGGGGTGAGGCAGCGCACGCCGTTGGCCCCCAGCGGGACCCGGAAGTCTTTCCGGTCCTGGAAAGGCAGGACCGAGGCTTGAAGCCGCTTGAGCTTGGTCCCCTCGTACTCGACCGTCACGTCCAGAGCGTTGGGCGCCGACGTGCCGGCGACGGGGTTGTTCCAGCGGGCGCAATGCATCAGCCGGTGAGCCACCCGGTTCACCCTCTTGTCGAGCAATTCGAGACCCTTTGGACTCAGGCTGCCTGCAGCAACGCGCATCCAGGCGAGGCGGGAGGTGTCGCGGGTGACCTCCTGGTCGATGGTCTTGGGCACCTGAAGCATCACCCTGGCGACGCCCTCGCTGCTGACCGTCTTCGCTTTCAGACCAGCGAGCGGAGCGTCGAGTTCGAGCTTGGCTGGGACCGGACGGCCCAGGTCATCCAGGGTGGCGACGGAGACGGCCTGCTCGACGCCTGGGATCAGGCGCCCGGACTCGGGGATGACGACGATCCGCATGGGCCGAGCGCCCCAGCGCGCGGTGGACTCGGCGTGCACCGAACGGCCCGCGCCATCCGTGATTTGGGCGGTCACGGTCACCCGGCCCGAACCGACAGACGGGAGCTTGAAGGTGATGGGGAAGGCGCCGCTGCTGTTGGTCCTGCCGCGCGTGGACCACAGGACGCCCTGGCTCGAGTCGCGTACGGACACCCGGACGCGTCCACGCACCGGCTCGCCGTAGGGGTAGCGCGCGGAGACCTCGCCGGTGACTGATGCGCCGGCCGCATAGACCGCCTTTCCAAAGCTGGCCGACGCGAAGAAGGGGGGCAGCTCGAAGGGGCGGACCGAGACCTTTACCTCGGCGCTGCCCGCTCCGGACCGCACTTGGACGGTGTACTTCCCCGTCACCAGATCCTCGGCGAGGGGCAGCGAGCCGGACAGCATTCCAGAGGCGTCGGCCTTGACCCGGTCGCGCCAGATCTGGGTGCGACGGGGATCTCGAATCGTCACCGTCGCGGCTTGCCGCGCCATGGGCTTGCCATTGGACGCGTTCACCACCGTGGCCCGCCAATGAATGGTCTGCCCGGGTTTGTACATGGGGCGGTCGGTCCGGACCTGCACGACGGTCGTGTCGGCCACCGTGATGGTGCGCGAAAGAGCGGAGTCGCCGTGGGCCGAGCGCGTCCGCACCAATAGACGGTAAGAGCCGGCTGTGACGCGGGGAGGGATGTCAAACCGCGGCGATGCGCTGCCATCGGCCGCCGTGGCTCCGTCCCACAACGTCCACGTCTTCGGCGTCTTCTTGCTGCCCTTTCGGAGCGCTTCGGCCAGGACGACCCGAACCGTTCCCTTGGCCGGGACCCGCTCGAGGAGGCTCGTCGCGCCCCAAAGGCTGACCTGGAGAGTGCTCTCCGCGCCTCTCACGAACTGACTGTCCCACACGACGTCGGCGTCGGGCAGGTGGGTCGAGACCTTGCCCGACGCAAGGCTCGGAGCGGTCAGCAACAAGGCGCAGATCGCCGTCATGGCACGTGCCATCGGCATGGGTCCTCCCTGGACGAACGGTGGTTGGCTGGCCCCGGTACCGACACCCTTGGTGGCCAGAAGTTCCCCGCCCGCAAAAATCTGGCCCGAGGCGATTGGCCGTCGCGCTTTGGCCCCGTATATTCGTGGTCGATGATGGCTGTACGTACCCAATCAGGTCGTCAACGGAACTGCCGAGGTGTCGATGTCGACGGCTGAGCCTCAGGGCCTGCCTCCCCGCAAGCGCGTCGACTCGGGGCGGGTTCCGCCGATGGCGGCGTGGCCAGGCGGTTCGTTTGGAGATGCCTACGAGATCCTCGGCATCCTCGACACCAACCCCTACACCGATCGCCTGGTCCTGTTCTCCAAGACCATGCACGCCATCATCGCGATGCGCACCGTGCGCCCAGAGCACGCCAGCCATCCGAACGTGGTGCTGCGCTTCCACGAGATCATGGCGCCCTGGGTCGGCATGGACCCGCACCCAAACATCGTGCGGGCGTTCTACGACGAAGAGATCGGGGGCCACCCGTTCGTGGCGACCGACTGGGTCGCAGGGGACGAGCGCGGCTTGTGGAACCTGCAGCGGGTGATCGAGCGCCGGCCGCCGGATGTGGGGACGATCCTGCAGTGGGCGGCGGATCTGTGTGACGGCCTGGAAGAGGCGGCTGTCGGCGGCCTCGAGCCGCACCTGAGCTTGGACCCCACCAACGTCTTTATGTCCTTCGACGGCCGACTGGTCATCGACGGCTTTGGCATGGTGCAGGTGCTTTGCGAGAGCCCGCATCTGCCGACGAGCCACGTGACCATCGAGAATGGGCGGGTGGGACTCGCCTCGAATGTGTCGCAGGCGGGCGTGGGCCTGGGCATCCCGACCCACATGCCGCCAGAGCAGTTCGCCGACGCGCGGAGCTGCGGCCACCTGTCGACCATGTATTCGTTGGGGGTGCTGCTGTATCAGCTGAGCAGCGGGGGACAGCTGCCCTACACGGCGCCGGCCTCGGACGACCCGCGTCAGTACCTGTCGCATCTGTATCAGGCGCACATGACGCTGACCCCCAAGCCGCTGGATACGCCGCTGATGCCGGTGATCAACCGGCTGCTGGCCAAAGACCCTGGACAGCGCCTGCCGAGCTATGGCGACCTCAAGGACGAGATCGAAGACCTGGCGGATCGTCTGGGCGTCACGCTTCTCGAGCCGACCCTGGGCGACGCATTCGCCGGCAACTCGTGGATCAACCGAGGCATGGGGCTCCACGCCTTCGGCTTCGCCAACTCGGCCCTGTTTGCCTACGGCCGCGCCGAGGAGAAGGTCCCCACCAGCAGCCAGCTGTGGCGACAGCGGGCGGCCTGTTTCAACGAGCTGGAGCAGCTCGACGACGCCCTGACCGCGGCCAACCGTGCATTGGAGCTGGACCCCCAGGAGGTCTTCGCGTGGCACGACCGGGGGTTGGTGCATCGGTTCAAGGGACAGATCGAGGAGTCGCTACAAGACTTCGACAACGCACTGAAGCTGGACCCTGGAGAGCCCTTGTTCTGGGGTGCCCGGGGCCTGACCCTGCACGCGCTGGAGCGGCTCGACGAGGCAAACCCCGCCTATCAGAAGGCCATCCAGCTAGGTGCCAAGGACCCCGTCGTCCAGCAAATGGTGGGCAACGTCTTTGGTGTCCTGGGCTTCCATAAAGAGGGCCTGGCGTGTCTGAACAAGGCGGCCGAGCTCAACCCCAGCCGTCCGTCGGTATGGTTGGACCGCGGCAAAGTGCTGGCCGCCATCAATCGCTGGGGCGAGGCCACCGAGTCCCTGATGAAGGGCATCGAGATCGATCCCTCGCTGCCCGGCCTCTGGTTCGAGCTGGGGGTGGCCCGGGAAGGGGCCGGCGAACTCGAAGGGGCGGCCGAGGCCTACAAGGAGTATCTCAAGCTGGCGTCGTCCGGAGAGATCCGTCGCACGCGAGAGGCGAAGGCGCGGCTCAAGGCCTTGAAGAAGTCCGGTATCACCGGCGCACACCGTTCCAATATGGGCATGGTGTCGCGCCACGGCACGCTCAGCGGTGACCCGGGTGACGCCAAGCGCTATCACCAGCAGGGCCTGGACGCCCACGAGGCGGGAAGTTTCCAGGAGGCGATCGACGCCTTCGGACGCGCTCTGGGCTTCGACCCGCTGAACGTGTCCATCTGGATGGACGCGGCCGAGACGTTGCTCGTCACCGGTCAGGTGGACGAGGCACTGCGATGCATCAACAGCGCCATCGAGATGAACCCCGGCGAGGCCATGCAGTGGAGCCGCCTGGGTCGCATGCTGGACCACTTGGACCGACCGCAGCAGGCGCAGCGGTGTCACGACCGGGCGCTTCAGATCAACCCGCGCCTGGCGGCGGCCTGGAACAATAAGGGGCTGTCGCTGATCATGGATGGCCTGCCGGGGTACATGCTTCCGGACGGCCAGGTCAGCGAAGCCATCAAGTGCTTCGACGGAGCGCTGCAGATCGACGTCAACAGCGCGCTGGCGTGGCTGGGTAAGGGCCTTGGTCTGCGGGCGCTACGCCGTCAGAGGGACGCGACCCGATGTCTGCAGCGGGCGGTATCGCTGGACGCTGGGTTTGCCGACGCCTGGCGGGCCCTGGCGGAGACCTACAGCGAGCTGGGCGAGTACTCCGAGGCCTATGAGGCCGCCGGGCGGGCGCTTCAGCTGAACCCCGAGGACCCCGGCTCCTGGAGCGTGAGGGCCGCTGCGGAGCGAGTGATGGGCCGCCCCGCAGAGGCGCTGCACGCCGCCGAGCAAGCGCTGCAGCTGCAGCCCATGCATGTCCAGGCGACCGCCGAGCGGGCCCGGGCGCTCGTCGGGCTACACCGGGTGCAGGAAGCGCTGGTCGCCTTCGAGCAGGCGCTTCAGCTGGCGCCCAACGACATCCTGTTGTTGTTCCAAAAGGGCGAAGCCGAGATTACGCATGGCGCGTGGCGGTCGGCGGAACGGTCGCTTCGTCAGTTCCTGACCATGGCGCCGCCTGAGCTTCAAGTGCAGCGGGACAACGCCCAGCGCTATCTGATGCGCCTCACCCGGATGTCGGGCTAGCGCACCGACGTGGACAGGTCGGGCTGGCTGCTCGTTGGAACACTGCTCCTCGCCAGTGGGTGCCTCCGGTCGACAGGCGGCACGACGGGGCAGCAGCTGGGCGCTGACGGGATGGCCACGGACGCCACGGCGTCGGCCGATGGGCCTCTTCCGAAGGACGTCGGAGCGCCCGATGAGGTCATGGCGCCGGATGTGACGATCCCTTCGTGCGGGTGGGATCGCACGTATCAGCCCGCCGACAATGTGACACTGACCGATGCCGTGGCTGTGAACGACGGACGATCGCTTTCGTCGGCCTTTCCGTTACCGAGGACGAGGGAATCGACCCCTGGCTGGCGGTGGTGGACTCGACCGGGGAGCTGCTCTGGAGCACCGTGTTTCCACGCGAACAGAGCACTCAGCCCCATCGGGTTCTGGCGCGACCAGAAGGTGGCTTCGCGCTGGCAGGGTTCAACCAGGGCCTCTCGGCTTCCAGGGACGCCTGGCTGATGCTCGTGGATGAAGCCGGAGGGGTCGACGCGGAGTGGGAGTACACGCCCTCGGAGGGGCCACAGCTCGTCCTGAAAAGCGCCGCGCACATGCCTGACGGCGGCTACGCCCTGGCTGGCTCGGGGTCTGGCGCGTGGCTCGTGACGACGGATGTGTTCGGTGGGGAGCTCTCACGCCGCCACTACGGCGAGGAGCTCCATGACGGCTTCCTGGCCATGGCAGCGCTCCCCGGTGGTTTCGCGTTCGCGGGGAAGCGCCGGCAGCCAGAGCCAGGACCCACGGGCCCTTTGGACGATGGGTGGCTCGTGCTGACCTCGACAAATGGGGACGTCCTGATCGACGTCACCTTCGAGGATCATCAGTGACACGCAGTGGCGCTGATGAGCAATCTTTAGGAGCCCGAAGGGCGATACATCTAATAGTTGAAGGATGATAGAGCGCTTGGTCGGCGCCAGCCCAGCAAGCGCTCATGTCATCCTGATCCCGGCATCGGACGGTTGGACGCGATTGCCGCCCTCCCAGATGGTGACCTGGTCGCCGCTGGTCGCTCCGGCCACCAGATGTGGGTGGTTCGGACCGACCCGACCGGCACCCTTCTGTCAGAGGCGAAGTACGGCGACCCGATGACTCCGTGGAGCAGTGGGGCGAGCATCGCGGTGCGGGCAGATGGCACGTATGCCGTCGCCGGGACATCCTGGGCTGCGTCCAGTGATGGCGAGGAGCGCGACAGCATCCGCCTGGTCATCACTGGACCGACTGGCGAGATGTCGGCCGACCTGACCTGACTGGGGTGACCGACGCGGCGGGAGAAGTGGTGCTCCCCTACGCCGGCGGTTTTGTGCTGGGGGGCTGGAACGACCCCGGATCCGAGGACCGCGCGGCCCGGCTGATGCGTGTGGATGCGACCGGACACATCAACGAGTGCCCATGACGGGCGACCTCTCCAGCGAACCCGATCGCTCGTAGAATCCAGGCGCGGGCTCCGGTGGACCGGTGTTCCCAGTCGTGACGGTATGGGCGGCGGCTCCCCCTTTGTCCCTGAAGTCGACGCGCCGGGCGTCGTGTGAAACGCTGCCGTCATGCTCGCACGCTCCGTTCTGACCCTGATGGTGGTCCTCCTCGCCCTCATGGGCTGCAAGGACGACCGTCCCACGCCGCAACCTGTTCAAGTCGCCCGATCCGCCGCGCGGGTCGAGGTCGAGGTCAGCCTGGCCGTCAAGGGCGGCGACGTCGAGGCCGCGCGCCAGGTGCTGCGCCGCCGCTTCGAGGCGCTGGCCAAGGACAAAGGCAGCCGGCTGGTGGAGAGTTCGGTCCGCCACCGCGGTGACCTCCTGGTCGTCCACGCCGTCTTCGAGGGCGGCGCCCGCTGCGGCGACGCCAACCAGGGCGCGCTGAAGGAGCTGGTGACCCGCCACGCCAGTCGCTCCGGCCGACTGGCCTTCCACCTGGTAGCCCCCCGAGAACGACGGGACGACCTCGTGAGGGCGCTGCAGCCGTTGTCAGCGACCCTCCCTGCGGACGGCTACGGCAACTTTGCCGGTGCCTACGTCCCCAAACTCCCCCATGACAAAGTCGTGCAGCGCCTCGCCGACCTGCCCGCGCCCAACGGCTACCGCATGTTGCCCGAACGCCCCGGCGAAAACCGCTGGCGCGCCAAGAAGGAGCAGGACGCTGGCATCATGGTCTACCTCCTGCTGGAGAAACCCGATCTGACCGGCCGAGATGTAGCGACCGCGGAGGTGGTGTTCGACGGGAACACCAGTGAGCCCTACGTCAGCCTGGACTTCACGGCCGAGGGTGGCCAGCGCTTCGCCACGGTGACCGAGGCAGCGGTGAAGCGCTACCTGGCCATCGTCTTCGAGGGCGAGGTCTACTCGGCGCCGGTCATCCAGGAGAAGATCAGCGGTGGACGGGCCCGCATCACCCTGGGGCGCGTCGGCGGGCCCACCAAGCTCCTACAGCAGGCCCGAGATATGGTCATCATGCTGCAGGCCGGGCCGCTCGAGTCGAGCCTGACCGTCGAGGGCATCAACCAGATGTGCACCGACCCCTGATGCGCGACCTCATCCGCGCCGCATCCACTGCGTTCGCTCCCTTGCTCCACCACCGCAACGTCGCAAAGGGGACCTACCTGCAGCTGCCCGGTGACCTCGGGACCAGGCTGTACCTGGTGAGCACGGGTGCGCTGCGGTCCTTCCACCTGGTCAAGGACAAGGATGTGACGGCCTACTTCGCGCTCGAGGACGGCGTCATCGGCGCCATCGACAGCATCATCTATGGTCGTCCCAGCCGGTATGGCATCGAAGCGCTCGAAGATACTGAGTGCGCCGTCATCGACTACGCCGAGCTGGAGACCTTTCTCGCCGCGCATCCGGAGCACGAGCGCCTGGCGCGGCAGATTTCGCAGCATCTCTACGTCGACCTCGTCGAGCGCTTCGAGGGGATGCTCTTCCTGTCCGCCAGGGAGCGCTACGACCACCTGCTCAGCTGCTATCCGGGCATCACGCAACGGGTCAGCCTGGGCCACATTGCCTCGTACCTGGGCATGACCCAGGAGACGCTGAGTCGGGTGCGCGCCCAACGTTGAATTTGATCGGCGTCAAGGCAGACCGCCAGAGGAGTCGCTATCCAAGGGTCATGAACGCCAAACAACTGTTCCTGCTGGACGGCGTCGGCGCCGTCGTCACCGCGCTGATGCTCGGAGTCGTCCTGACGACGTTCCAGTCCACCTTTGGCATGCCGACCGACATCCTGGTCGGACTGGCCCTCATCGCGGCGGGCTTCGCCGCCTTCTCACTGACCTGCCACTTCCGCGACAAGGGCCCCGCGCACCTGCTCGTCATCGCGGCGGCCAACAGCGCCTACTGCGTCGTGACCCTCGGACTCGTCCTCACCTTGCACGAAGACCTGACCTGGCTCGGCATGGCCTACTTCCTCGGCGAGATCGTCATCATCCTGGGGCTCGTCGCCCTCGAGGTGACCACTGCCCGGCGGCAGGCCTCAGAAGTGTCCTGAGACGCTCACCCCAGCCGCAGCGGAGGACCTCGGCAGGCGCCGCGCGCTGAGGCTGGGGCCGCTCAGGGCATAGACCGGTGCGGCAATCAGGGTGGTGAGGGCGCCGACCGACCCGAGGGCCAGGCCCGACAGGAGCGCCACCTCATCTCGCCCTTCGTTGCTGATGGGGATGAGCACCGCGAAGCCCACGATGACGGCGGCCGCCCCGATGATGGTCGCGATGAGCGCGCCCTCGCTCTTCTCCTGGATGCTCAGCGCCACGTCCACGTCGGGCGCCAGGCGGAAGGTCCGCTCGTGCCGCTTGCCGTCGTCGAAGACCGCCTGAAGCAACGCGGGTCCAGGAGCGACCTGGAGCCGGCAGCTGTCCTTGGCGGCGCTGCAGCTGTGAATCGCAGTGCGGGCGTCGATGACGCGCACGAAGGCGCCGTCCGTTTCGACCTCTACGGTTACCCGAGCATCGTCTGCGTGGGATGGACCGCCGCTCAGCACGGTCAGCATCAGCGCGAGCATCGCGCATAGAGGCGCGCGCGCACTCAAAACCGTGCTCCGACGATGGGCTCGCGGTCCACCCGGAGCGTCCGGTCCGAGGCCCAGACCACGCCCGCGACCAACGCCGACAGTGCGCCTATTGGCATCATGAGACCTCCCGACAGCGCCATGTCGTCATTGTTCAGGTCGAGTCCGACGCCCCAGAGCACACCTCCGAGGATGCCAACCCCGAGACTCACGATGGTGGCCACCATCGCGGCCTCGTTCCGGCGACTCAAGGTGAACAGGTGGGCTCCCGCCGGCATCTCCAGCTGCAGCACGTCGTCGAACCCACTCTTGGCGCCGATCACACGCAAGGTCGCCAGGCCGGGGCTGAGAACGGCGCTGCATGGAGGCCGCTTGGCGTCCGCGTCGGCAGGGGGCACACATAGGGTGCCGCCTCCCTCTTCATCCTTGAGGGACACCGGGTGCTTGCCGTCCCAGACCACGGTCGCCATAGCGGGTTTCACCGTGGGCTCTTCCGGGGTCGCGGCCCGCGCCGGCGAGCCCCACTGCAGGCTCGCCAGCATCAGCAACGCCAGGACGCGCGGCATCAGTCCTCGATGAGGTAGACGACGCCCTGGTCGTCGGCAAAGACCACAAACCCACTGCCGACCGCCGCGGATCCGTCCGACTGCTCGTTGTCCATCGTGAACGTCCACTTGCCGCTGGTATCTTGATTGACCGCGTGGAACAGGCTGTTGCCGGCGCCACCAATGTACACGTTGCCGTTCGAGTCGAAGACCGGCGCGGACCCGGGTGAACCGCTGGACTGCATCGGGTAGTCGTCGGGACTGGTCATGTCAGTGACGTCGATACGCCACATCTGGTTGTTGTCGTTGGCCTTGACCCAGGCCCACTCCTGGCTGCCGTCGTCATAGATGGACACGCAGGCGTCGACATCGTCGTCGGTGTCGAAGACGCCCAGCTGCAGCGCGCTCGGACCGGTGTCCTGGATCTTGTAGACGAAGTCGCCCATGGACGAATAGATGGTGCCATCGGCACCGACCGTGCAGCTGCCGTCGATGTCGGCGCTGGGGTCCACGAAGGTCCACGCCACAAAGCCCGACGGCTCGACGGCGTAGGTCACGTGGTTGGTCGCGGTGAAGTACATCCGATCCTGGGCCAGGTTCCAGGCGGCGTGCCCAGGTGTGTACTGGACGTTGGGGATGGCCAGCTGCCAGACAACGTTCCCGGCGGGGTCCATCCGCGTGAAGAACTTGTTGCTGATGAAGTAGGCGTTGCCCTCGGCGTCGATGGTCGGGGTTCCGCGCACGGCGTCTTCGGGGTCGGGGCCCAGCGAGGTATGCCAGAGCACCGAACCGTCTGGGCCCAACAGCGACATGCCGTTGCCGGTCGGCACGTAGATCGTGCCGCCCTCGCGCACCGTCGGACCGGCGCGTACCTGCCCCTGCTGAGTGTTGGTGAATCCGACCGCCAAATCGGCCTCCCAGAGGGTGTCGCCGTTGCTGTAGTCCAGCTTGAAGACCTTGTCGTTGTACGCGTAGATGATGTTGCCGTCGGCCAGGATCAGCGGCGTAGTCTCCACCTGGCGGCCCGTATTGGGGAGGGTCCGCTTCCACTTCAGCGTGTTGGTCTGGGGACCCACCACATCCTTGCGATGCCCTGTACGGCGGTCGTCGTACTTGTAGGTCGGCCAGCCGGACGTCGCCAACCCGCAGCCCTCGTCGAACACGCCGTTGCAGTTGTCGTCGAACGCGTTGCAGGTCTCGGTCGCCCCCGGATTGATGGGGAACCCGGTGGCCTGGCTGTCGTCGCAGTCGCCGCCCTGGTCCACGAAGCCCTGCTGCGGCCCACACAGGCAGGTTTCGCCGTTGGGGTCGCCGTAGCCGTCGCCATCGACGTCCGGGAAGTACGGCGTGCACCCGAGGCCGTTCGCCTCGTCGGTGTTTCCATCGCAGTTCTCGTCCTTGCCGTCGTTCCCGCATAGCTCGGGCAGACCGGGGCTGGCGGCGACATCGTCATCGCCACAGTCGCCGGGCACCAGCGCGCGGACGGTGCCGGAAGCGCCGCACATGCACATGGGGTCGCCGACGCCGTAACCGTCCCCATCGACGTCCTCGTAGTAGTTGGCGCAGCCCGTAGCGCCTTCTTCGTCGGCGTTGCCGTCGCAGTTGTCGTCGATGCCGTTGCAGACCTCGGTCACCCCGGGGTTCACGGCGTTCGTTCCGTCGTTGCAGTCGCCGGGGTCGATGGCGTTGTAGACACCGGCCGGGGCGCAGAGGCACAGGAAGTCCTCCGTCACCCCATAGTCGTCGTTGTCGCCGTCGCGGTAGTAGTTGGCGCAGTTCAACGCACCGGCCTCGTCCGTCTGGCCGTCGCAGTCGTTGTCCACGTTGTCGCCACAGGACTCGTCAGCGCCAGGGTTGATGCCGGTCTCGCCATCGTTGCAGTCACCACCGACGTCCACCACGTACGGGTCGCTGGGCGCACACAGACAGGCGAAGTCGCTTTGGTTGCCATAGTTGTCGCTGTCACCGTCGACGTAATAGACGGTGCAGTTGCCCGAGCCGGCCTCGTCCGTCTGGCCGTCACAGTCATTGTCGAGGTTGTCACAGACCTCGGCGACGCCGGGGTTGACCGTGTTGGTGGAGTCGTCGCAGTCCGTGTTGCTCTTGACGGTGTACTCGCCAGTGGGGCCGCAGTAGCACGCCGTGTCGGTGGGGTGGCCGAACCCGTCGACGTCCTGGTCGCGGTTCCACAACGAACAGCCGACTGCGTTCTCCTCATCGGTCACGCCGTCGCAGTTGTCGTCGACGTCGTTGCAGACCTCGAGCTCGTCGGGGCTGACCAGCGCCGTCGTGTCGTCGCAATCGCCGCCCACGGTAGCGGTGAAGGTCCCGACCGGCTGGCACAGGCACTGTGGCTCACCGCCGCCGTAGCCGTCGCCGTCGCCGTCTTCGTAGTAGTCGGTGCATCCCGACGTTGGGGTGTTGTCGGTGAAGCCGTCGCAGTCGTTGTCGACGCCGTCGCAGATTTCCTCCGAGGGCACCTGCGCGTCGCACACGATGGCGCCGTTGATGTCGCACACCGTCATGCCGGTGCAAGAACCGAAGTCGTTGGAGGTCTCACAGGGCTCGGACTGCCCGTTGTCGGTCTGGCCATCACAGTCGTTGTCGATCCCGTCGCAGCCATCCAGGGCTGGCACCAGCGCAGAGCAGTCGCTGAGACCATCGGCGCCACAGCTGACCTCACCGGTGCAGGTCCCGATGTCGTCCACCGTCCGGGCACAGAGGGTCGACGCTCCCGCTGCGATGGCTCCCGAGGAGCATGTGCAGACGCCGGGGTCGCCGTTTGCCTCGGGGGTGGGGATGCACTGCTGACTCGAAGAGCCGTCGACGCCCACCGACGGGGCGCACACGAATCCGTCGGGGCAGGGATTGCCCGCGCAGGCAGCGCCGCAGTAGGAGCCCCGCTCCGGGTCTCCGGTGGGGATGCAGCTGTGCAGGTCCTCCGGGTTGTTGCGGCAATCGTCGTCGGTGTTGCACGGGTAGCAGAGCCGCGGGAAGGACGGCACACACACGAAGATGACGTCGGGGAAGGCCGACAGGTCCTGCTCGCAGGTGAAGCCGCTGGGACAGGCCGAACCCGAGCACACCTCGGAGCACTGCTTACCGGCATAACCTTCGATGCAGTAGCCGCTGTCACACTCATTGTTCTCGGTGCACGGCCAGCCGAACTCGCCGGGCTCGGGACCGGTCGGCACGTCCACCGCGGCGTCGGCGCCAGGCGCATCACCCGCAGGAGTGTCGCCAGTGACGTCCGGGGCGGCCGCATCATCATCGGCATCGGCGTCGGCCTGCGCGTCCACGACAGCGTCACCCGTGACGCCATCGGTCAACGTGTCGACGTTGACGTCGATGCCGCCGTCGCCGGTGTCGGTGCTGGTCGTCGGGTCGGGGCAGCCGGCCAGCGTCAGGCTGGCCAGGCTGATGAGGAAGAGAGACTTGAAGGTCGAGAGATTCATCGTCGTCACCTCACTCGCCCTTGTAGATGATGCCGTTGGAGTCGCCGAAGATGACGGCGTCCGTATCGATGGCCGCCGAGCCGCGTACCGCGCCAACCCCGTTGGGCTGCCACTGGTAGCGCCGGGTCTGGTTCCCATCGCCATCCTCCTGGTTGTAGACGCGGATGCCGACGCTGCGACCGATGACGACGTCACCGTTGCGGTCGAACACCGGCGTCGATGTTCGCTCGGTGCCCGACTTGCCGATGTTCTCGGTCTCGCCATCGGCCACCAGGTCGATGGTCGAGCGATACAGTGGGTTGTTGCCCGCAGCCGAGAACCAGAGGAACTCCTCGGGGTTGCAGCACTGATAGCCCGTGTTGTGGATCGCCAGGCCGGCTCGTGTCGTCTCACCGCCGATGGTGCGGCTGAAGACCGTGGTTCCGGCGATGGAGAGGCCGAAGATCTCGTTGTCGAAGGCGGCGTAGACCGTCGCGATCTCACTCAGAACCACCGAACCATGCACGGGCTCGGAGATGGTGGTCCCTCCAGGCTGCACCGAGAAAACCTGTCGATTGCCCGCCGGCTGCACGGGGTCGATAGCGTAGATGCTGTGGTCGGAGGTCGTGAAGTAGACGCGACCGTTGATGCCTATGGCGGGATGCGAGGGCGTGTTGGCGTCGTTGGTGACGGGCTCGGCCCAGTCCTCGACCCCGTCGGGGCCCACCCGGTGGAGCGCCGTGGCGCTGACGACGTAGATGTTGCCGTTGGGGTCGACGATGGGCGTGGACACCAGCGTCGAGCCCAGGTCGGTGTTCCAGATGACGTTCATGTCCGGCGTCAGCAGCAGCAGCCGCGTCCCCGCGCCAACGATGATGGTGCCTCCGTTGCGGAGCGTTGGGCTCGCGTACGGGAAGATGTCGGCCGGAAGGTTGGCGCTGGCAACCTCACTGCCGTCCCCACCCGCCAGGCGGTAAATACCGTCGGCCGCGGAGACGACCACGTCGCCGTCGCTGCGGATGACCGGGCTGTTGCGGATGCTCCAGCCACCTTCGGGGAGGGTTGTCGACCAGCTCAGCGACGGCTGGCTGTCGGGTACATCGGCCATCATCGTGTGGCCGGTTCGCCGCAGATCGTAGCCTGAGGTCGGCCAGCCCAGGGTCGGTAGGCCACAGCCCTCGTCAACGACGCCGTTGCAGTCGTTGTCAACGGCGTCGCAGACCTCGACCGTGTCGGGATTGACGGTATCGAGGCCGTCGTTGCAGTCACCGGTCTGCGTCGCGGTGGAGTCACCCGACGGACCGCAGAGGCACACCTCGGTGCCGGCTACGCCGTAGGTGTCGTCATCGACGTCGGTAAAGAAGGTCGTGCAGCCGGCGGCGTCGGCTTCGTCGGTGTTGCCGTCGCAGTTGTCGTCCTTGCCGTTGCAGATCTCGGACTGGTTGGTGTTGGCGCTCGGGTCGAGGTCGTCACAGTCGCCCGCCTGAGTGGCCGTGAACGCGCCCAGTGTGTTGCACAAACACTGCGGCTCGCCGGTCCCGAAGGTGTCGCCGTCGCTGTCGAGGTAGTAGTCGGTGCACCCCGTGGTGCCCGGGTCGTCGACGACGCCGTTGCAGTCGTTGTCGAGGGTGTCGCAGACCTCGGCGGTGCCGGGTTTGACATCCTCGTTGTCGTCGTTGCAGTCGCCGGCCTCGGTGGCGTCGTAGGGGTCCGCCGCTGCGCACAGGCACTGCTGGTCGCCGATGATGCCGAAGCCGTCGCTGTCGTTGTCGAGGAAGTAGACGGTGCAGCCGTCGGAGTTGGGCTCGTCCACGTCGCCGTCGCAGTCGTTGTCGATGTCGTCGCCGCACGTCTCGGTCAGCCCCGGGTTCAGGTTGACCTCGTTGTCGTTGCAGTCGCCGCCGACCGTGACGAGGTAGGGGTCCGACGGGGCACACAAGCAGCGGAAGTCGTTGGTGTCGCCGTAGGTGTCGCCGTCGACGTCGGCGAAGTAGAGGATGCAGCCCGCAGCGCCGTCCTCATCGGTGTCGCCGTCGCAGTCATTGTCGATGGTGTCGCAGACCTCGGGGGCACCGGGCGAGATGGCGATCTCGCCTGGGGCGCAGTCGGTGTTGTCGGTGGTCACGTAAGGGTCCGACGGCGCACACAGGCACTGGGTGTCGTCAGGATCCCCGAAGCCGTCGCCATCACTGTCGGAGTACAGGTCGATGCAGCCCTCGAGGTTGCCCGTGTCGGTGTCGCCGTCGCAGTTGTCGTCCAGGCCATTGCAGGTCTCGATGGCGCCGGGGTTGACGATCTTCTTGCCGTCGTCGCAGTCGCCCACCTGGGTGCCGGTGTAGGGCGCAGTGGGCTGGCACAGGCACTGAGTGTCGCCATCGACCCCGTACCCGTCACCGTCGACGTCGATGTAGTAGTCGGTGCACCCGGGTGTCCCCGCGGGGTCGGTCTCGCCGTCGCAGTTGTTGTCCACGCCATCGCAGACCTCTTCGGCCGGCGTTTGCGCGCTGCAGCTCTCACCGTCGACCCCGTTGCAGACCGTGACGCCTTCGCAGGTGCCGAAGTCGTTGGTTTGGGGACACGGCTCGGAGACGAAGGTCTCGTCGATGAGGTTGTTGCAGTTGTCGTCGACGCCGTTGCAAACCTCCTCGCCAGGCTCGGGGGCATCGCAGACGCTGAGCCCGTCCACGCCGCAGGCGCGCTGGCCGGTGCAGCTGCCGCCGCCGGCGGTCAGCGAGCAGACCGTCGAGGCCTGCTTGGCGATGGCCGCCGGCGAGCAGCTGCACTCGGAGCCGTCACCGCTGACGCACTGCTTGGAGACGGCACCGTCAATGTCGACCACCGTCGAGCAGACGTAGCTCTCGGGGCAGTCGTTGTCGGCCTGACAGACGGCCCCGCAGAAGGCCCCCGCGTCGCCCGTCGGGATGCAGCGATGGGCGGTGTTGTCCTTGGCAGTGACGCAGTCGTCGTTGGAGCGACACGGGTCACACAGCGTCGGATAGGCGGGCTGACACAAGAACAACACGCCAGCGGCGGAGATGTCCTGGAGGCAGGCCCAGCCCCGGACGTCGCAGAAGTCCGAGCAGGTCTTGGTGCAGACCTTCCCCTCGGGGCTGTCGATGCAATAGCCGGAGTTGCAGTCGACGTCCTCGGTGCACGACGCGAGGTAGCCCCCCGGGGACGGCACGTAGTCGTCGAGGTAATCCGGCTCGGTGACGGCATCCGGCTCGGTGGTCTCGGGTTCGGCGTCCACCAGGGCATCGCCGACGTCAGCGGCGTCTGGCTCCACCGCGTCGCTGGCGACGTCGGAGGTGACCTCGGCGTCGATGGCACCGTCACTGGTGTCCGTCGACGTCTCGGGTTCGGGGCAGGCCGCCAGCAGGCACACAGCCAGCACGGCGGTCATTTGCACTCGGAGCATTGGAATCACCTCCTGAAATTGCCGACACAGTCAGCGTATCGGAGGCAGACACCTCCGTCGAACCACACGGTCTGACCCGGTAACCCCATCATGGCTGCAGCGACCCCGTGACATGGGCTGCTTGCCTCCAGTCCTGAATCCGGAAACACTGAAATCGTGGATAGGGGACTAAAGGCGAGCGCCATCGGAATCTGCCTTGTGACCGGCTGCTTCAGCCCGCCGGAGTTCCAGGCCGCCGATGTCGCTCAGGAGACCCTGGCGGACGGCAGCACCACCGATGCCGACGGCAGCACCACCGCGGACGTCGTCGATGGCCAGTGCAGCCAATGCCCGGAAGGCCAGGGCTGCAAAGCCGACGGCAGCTGCGACAACCTGGGCCGTTTCTGCGCCTACACCGGGAGCTGCCCCGCGGGAGCGGGGATTGGGTTGGATGCTTGTCTGGCGCAGCAATGCGATGGCGATCCGTGCCTGATGGCCATCGCGGGTCTGCCTTTGTGCAGCCGCGCCTGCACCATCGAGAAGGACGACAACGGCGACGGGCTGGAGGATGCGGACTCTCCGTCGACCCAATGCGCCAACGCCGGCGCGGGTCCGGCCGGAGATGCCACGTTTCACTGCGTCGAAGTGGGCCCGCTGACCAGCACCGGGGCCATCTGCCTGCCGGGTTCGGCCTTCAAGGTCTGCTCGCGTGACAGCGACTGCCCGCCCGACGAGGTGTGCAAGATCACCAGCCTCGCCGAGGGCGGCCGGTGCGCGGCCCGCCCGCAGAGTGGCCAGTGGGGCACCGCGGTGGACGTCGGCGGCATGTGCGATGACCGCGCCGACGGGCTCAAGCGCTTCTGCGCATCGGGTCGCTGTGACGCCACCATGTGCCGAACACCATGCCAGTCCAATACGGACTGCCTGGCCCCCGGGGAGACCGCCACCTGCGGAGCCAACGGAACCTGCGAGGGTTGGCTGGGCTCGACCTGCACCAGCGACGACGACTGCACCCGGATGTGGTGCGACCCGGCGACCAACTTCAACGGGGTGGTCGAGTGTGCGCCCCGCAACTGCGACTACCAGGACGCGAGCTGCCCAGACGGAACCTACTGCTTCACCAACGCACTGGTCGGCCCGGAGCCAAGCGACCTTCTTTCGGTATGCCTGCCCGAGCTCGAGGGTGGAGCAGCGAGCGGCGCGACGTGTGACGCCGCGGAGCTTTGCGAGACGGTCTTCTGGTGTCTGGACTGGGGTCCTGCCGGCTCTCGGTGCTCCCCGCCGTGCTTGTCCAATGCCGACTGCGGTCAGGGGCAGTCCTGCGCGGTGCTCAGTCAGGACGCATCGACGGTGGTCTCGGACGTCCCGGTCGCCGCCCTGTGTGTCCCGGTCGACAGCGCGTCGAGCCCTGCCTGTCAGACCCGGTTCGATTGCCCGTCGGGCGAGTGCTTCGTCTACGCCACCCCCAACATCGACCCCAGCACCGGCCTGCCGCACGCCGATGGCGGCGTCACCAGCGCCGGTGTGTGCGGCGCCCTCGTGGGGGCGCCCAACAAGAGCGCCTGCACGAACAACGCGGAATGCGCCTCGGGCATCTGCGGCCAGGGCAACTGCCTGCCCGCCTGCACCAGCCAGGCGGACTGCGCCGGTCTCAGCTACGCGGCCTACTGCGCCGGCCAACGCTACTTCCCCGAGGGGATCGCTGCGGACCTCAACGTCTTCGTCTCCGGGTGCTTTGCGGCTCCCACTGGCGCCACGCTGACGGACTGCTCCAGCGACTACACCTGCGCCAACGGCGAGGCATGCATCCCGGCGCTCATCGACAGGGGGCCCGAGTTCGCGGCGAGCGCCGACTTCCTGTGCATGCCCACGACCGGCGCCCTCGACGTGGGGGAGGGATGCACGTCGACCAACGACTGCGACTCGACGCTCTGCATACAGGACCCAAGCGGGCCTTACTGCTCCGGTCTCTGCCAGAGCGACGGGGACTGCATGAACGGCACGACGTGCAACTTCATCGACCTGAGCAACAAGCAGGGGGCCTTCAGCAGCAACGGCGCCCCCGTCAGCATCTGCTTGAAGTAGCCGAGGCCCACAGGCCGCGACACTCACGAGGCCGTGACGGCCTCCGTGGGCTCCACCGTCTCGTAGAACTGCCTTGCCGACGCGGACGGGAGCTGCGACCACGGAGAAGCTGTTCGACGACGTCAGCCCGGTTTGGGCTGACATCGTGAACCTGTAGTCGAACCTTCGATGGAGGCGCCCCTTCACTCCTGGACCTTGGCGTCCGCCTCGACGCGCCGGCCGTTGATCTCGAGAATGTAGAACTCGGTGCGGCGGTTCTTTGCCATGTTCTTGCGGCCCTTGTTGGGCACCTTCGGCCGATCCTCGCCAAACCCGACCGCCACCAGACGATCCGCGGCTACGCCCTTGCTGACGAGGTACTTCATGACCGCTTGCGCCCTGCGCTGAGAGAGCTTGCGGTTGTAGCCCGCCGGCCCGCGGTTGTCGGTGTGGCCTTCGATACGCAGCTTGGTGATCTGTTTGTACTCACCCAGCACAGATGCCACCTCGTCGAGCAGTGTGAAGGTTCCCTTGCCGCGCAGCTTCGCTTTGGCCGAGGCGAAGTTCACCTTGCCCTTGATGGTCAGGTACCGTTTGGTGACCTGGACCTTGGCCTTCGGGTCCTTCTTGTCCGGGCAGCCATCGTCGTCGTTGAGCCCGTTCTTGGTCTCCGGGCGCATCGGGCACACGTCGTTGACGTCCGGGATCCCGTCGTTGTCGTTGTCGGGGTCGGGGCAGCCGTTGGCATCCTCGAAGCCGTCCCGGTCCTCGGGCTTCATCGGGCACTGGTCATTGACGTCCGCGATTCCATCCTTGTCGTTGTCGGGGTCTGGACAACCGTCGGCATCTTCGAAGGTGTCCTTGTCCTCCGGGTCGAGGGGGCACTTGTCGCTCGTGTCCGGGACGCCGTCCTTGTCGTTGTCGGGGTCAGGGCAGCCATTGGCGTCCTCGAAGCCGTCCTTGTCTTCAGGCTCCATGGGGCAACGGTCGTCGACGTCCTCGATCCCGTCCTCGTCGTTGTCGGGGTCGGGGCAGCCGTCGTCGTCGCGGTAGGCATCGCGGTCCTCAGGCTCGTCTGGGCATTTGTCGACGCTGTCGACCAGGCCGTCCGCATCGCGGTCGTTGCCGACCGGCGTGTAGTCCACGCTCACGAGGGCGCGCCACTCGGGGGCGCCAAGCCCGCTGGTGAGGCCGGCCCCGCCGCCGGCCTGGAAGACGAGGTGATGCTCCTTCCACCAGTAACGGACCGCGCCGAGCATCTCGATAGGCTTGGAATAGATGTCGTTGACGAGCTTGGTCTCGTCCTTCGGATCGTAGTTGTCGGTCAGAGCCACGTTGCCGAAGGCGGTGCCGAGCAGGTGCAGCCCGTCGACCCCCAGCGGGATCTCGGTCGACAGCGACCAACGAAACGAATGCCCCGTCACGACGTTGAGGTGGCGTCGCTCCGGGCGAACCTGCAAGCCAGCGTTGAGGCCGATGAGGAACCCCGAGTCGTGGCGCCAGTCAACGATGAGACGCGGCTCGAACCGCACCGTTCCGTCCGTGGTGAACTGGGTGTCGTCGCCGGTGGGGAAGAAGAGGCCCAGGTCCAGCCCGACCCCGACGCCATGGCTCTCTTCCGGTCGCACGAAGCGGGCGCGAACGTTGAACCGCAGGTCTTGTAGGCTGAAGCTGTCACCGAGCTGGCCGAGGGTCGAGTCAGCCGCCAGGTCCTGAGCGACGACAAACGGGAGCGCCACCCCGAAATCGACCCAGTCGAAAAGCCCCATTCCGGCGGTCAGCTCGAGCTTATGGCTGTGGCCGATGAGGTTGCGCCGCTCTTGATTGCCGGCACGGTCGACCGAGTTGAGCGCGACCAACCCGTTCGACACGTGAAACATCAAGCCGACCGTCGGCCTCAGGTGCTGTACGAGGTCGGTCTTCGGGCTGTTGAGAATCGAGGTCCCCTGACCGTAGCGCGGCTCGAAGTTCTCGGCCTGAACTCTGGCGCCCTCGGCTCGCGTGGCGCTCGGGGCGAGGCCAACCGCTATCAGAGCCGCTGCGGCCACTGCTGCGCGACGCCGCGCCAGCGCAAAGAGGAACAGCAGGGCGGCCAGCGGTGCCAGCGGCACGCCGGGGTCGCTCCCCGAGCAGCCGCCCGAGAGGAACTCGTACCCGTTGACATCGTCGGGGGTGACTGTGGGGTCCGTAAGGTCGATAGTGACCTCGGTACCGTCGTCGATACCACCGTCGTCGGTGTCCCAGTCGAGAGGGTCACTTCCGGTCTCGGTGGCCTCCATGCCGTCGGGCAGCCCGTCGCCGTCGCTATCGGGGTTGTTGGGGTCGGTCTCTCCAGTCCCAGGTGTGCCCGTATCTCCGATGGTGTTGTCGGTCCGGCCGTCACGGTTGGCGTCCTCGGCGCCATCGCTGAGGCCGTCACCGTCGGTGTCGGAGTGGGTCGGGTCCGTGGTCGAGGTGGGGTCAGCGTCGGGGACGAAGCCGTCGCCAGTGTCCGAGGTGCCTTCGGTCACGCCCAGCTCCGTACCGTCCTGAATCCCGTCGCCATCAGAGTCATCGTCGTTCGGGTCGGTCGCCCCCGAGCCGGCGTTGGTACCGGTGCCAAGCACCTCGTCGCCGTCCGTCAGACCATCGTCGTCCGAGTCGGCGTCTCGTGGGTCGGTGGATCCGACGCCTTCATTGGCGCCGGTCCCATTGACCTCGTCGCCATCGTCGAGACCGTCGCCGTCGCTATCCGGGTTGTTCGGGTCAGTGCCCAGCACCTCTTCTTCGGCATTGGTCAGACCATCGTTGTCGTCGTCGGCGGCGCTCGGCGCCGGTCCGACCGTCACCGTGACCGTCGACTCGTCGCAGGCGCCCCCGTCGTCGCAGACCGTGACCGTGAAGGTGTCGGTTCCCTCGAAGTCATCGTCGGGGGTGTAGGTGACCGTTCCGTCGGCGTTGACCTCCGCGGTGCCGTTTTCGGGGTCGCCGACCTCTGTCACGTCGATCGGGTCGCCGTTGGCGTCGGTGTCGTTTTCGGTGGGATCGAACGTGACCGGGGTCTCGTGGTCGGTCTCGACATCGTCATCGTTCGCCGTCGGCGGCGTGTTGTCGTCGGGCTGCCCGACCTGCACGGTGACGGTGGCGAAATCGCAGTTCCCATGGTCGTCGCACACCTGGTAGGTGAACGTGTCGCTGCCTTCGTAGCCGGGGTCGGGCATATAGGTGACGGTCCCATCGGCGTTGACGGTGACCGATCCATTGTTGGGTTGCTCCACGTCGGTCAGCGCGAGCGGGTCGCCATCGGGGTCGGAGTCATTGCCGAGGATGTCGAGCGTCGCTGGCACGTCGGGCTCGGTGGTGGCCGCGTCGTCCAGGGCCTCGGGCGACTGGTTCACGACGCCTTCGACGTAGACGAACACCAGCGACGTCGCCGTCCCGCCGTTTCCGTCGGAGATGGTCACCTCGAAAACGTCGGTGCCGGTGAAGCCCGCGTTCGGAGTGTAGGTGAGGGTCCCATCGGCTTCCACCACGACGGCCCCGTTGCTGGCCGGACCAACGCTGTCGACGAGCACCGTGTCACCGTCGGGGTCCGAGTCGTTCGCCACGACATCGACGGTCACGGGGGTGTCGATCGCGGTGTTGGCATAGTCGTCGAGGGCGACCGGTGGGTTCTGCTCCGGGGACACGTCCACGGTCACTGTCGCGGTGTCGCACACACCCTCGTCGTCACAGACCGTGTAGGTGAACTGGTCCTGTCCGCTGAACTGGGGGTCAGGCGTGTAGGTCAGGGTGCCGTCCGGCGCGATGTCGACGGAGCCGTTGTTGGGCTGGGTCACCGACGTGATCGTCAGCGGGTCGCCATCAGGGTCGGAGTCATTGGCCACGACATCCAGCGGTGTTCCAGCAGCGCCCTCGTCCATCGAGAACGTGTCGTCCTGAGCGTTCGGCGGGGCGTTGTCGCCTCCTACGCTGACCGTCACCGTGGCTGTGTCGCAGTTCCCCGCCTCGTCACAGGTCGTGTACGTGAACGAGTCTTCGCCTTCGAATCCATCGTCTGGGGTGTAGGTCACGGTGCCGTCGGCTTCGATGGTCGCGACGCCGTTGCTCGGCTCGGTGACCTCGGTGACCTCGAGCGGATCCCCGTCCGGGTCCTGGTCGTTGTCGAGTACCGGCACACCGATCGCTGAACCGACGGGGGTGCCGACCGAGTCGTCAGCGGCTTGTGGAGCGTCTTGTTCGGGGCCGACGGTGACGGTCACCCAGGCCGTTTCGCACACGCCATCGAGGCAGACCTCGTAGCTGAAGCTGTCGGACCCATGGTAGTCGGGGTCGGGAATGTAGGTCACGGTGCCGTCGGGGTTGATGACGACGTCGCCGTTGGCGGGTGGGTTCGGAATGCTGGTGGGCGGCCCGTTGGTGTCGTCGTTGGCGCTGACCAGGATGATGACCGCTGCATCCTCACTGGTGGCGGCCGTATCATCCGCCAGGGCCGGGGCGCAGGCCCCATCGCCGTCGCACGCGCCGCCCGGGCAGCTGGTCCCCAACGATGCTGCGTTGTTGGCACAGGCCCCGGCGAGGCACGCGTCGTCGGTGCATGGGTTGTTGTCATCGCATTGGTCGTCGGCAATGCAGTCGATGCACGCTCCGTTGGCGTCGCAGACGCCACCGGTACATGGCTCGCCACTGGCCACGGTCTGGTTGGTGCAGCTCCCGGCGACGCACGCGTCGGTGGTGCACTCGTTGCCGTCGTCGCAGTGGGTGTCGTCGAGGCATTCGGCGCAGCCGCCTACGCCATCGCAGACGCCGGCAGAGCAGGGGGCTCCAGCGACGGCGTTGCTGTTGTCGCAGATACCCGAGCTGCAGACGTCGACGGTGCATTCGTTGCCATCGTCGCAGTAGGTGTCGTCGAGGCATTCGGCGCAGCTGCCCACGCCATCGCAGACGCCAGCGGAACACGGGGCTCCAGCGACGGCGTTGCTGTTGTCACAAACGCCCGAGGTGCAGACGTCGACGGTGCACTCGTTGCCGTCGTCGCAGTAGGTGTCGTCGAGGCACTCGGTGCAGCTGCCCACGCCATCGCAAACGCCAGAAGAGCACGGGCCACCGGCGACGACATTGCTGGTGTCGCAGACTCCCGTGCTGCAGACGGCAACGGTGCACTCGTTGCCATCGTCGCAGTGGGTGTCGTCGAGGCATTCGGTGCAGCTGCCCACGCCATCGCAGACACCAGCAGAGCACGGACCACCGGCGACGACGTTGCTGTTGTCGCAGACACCCGAGCTGCAGACGTCGACAGTGCACTCGTTGCCGTCGTTGCAAGCAGCGTCGTTGGTGCAGGTCACGTTCAGGCCGGGGGTACGGAGGACGAGCCACGACTCGTAGGAGTCATCGCCCGCATTGGCGATGGCAATCTTGACGGTGTTGACGGTCTGCGCGGCCACCGAGGCGGTACAGATGAGGGTCGTCGTCAGGCCGTCAGGCTCGATGTCGAACAGCGGACCGCCATCCTGGATGTCATTGTTGACGAACAGCTGCGGGTGGCTGCTCGGGATGGACGAGTCGCCACTGGCAGGCGGGTAGGTGGTGGCGTCGTTGATCGTGTCGATGCCCACCACGCAGTTGGAGCAGTCGTTCGGTCCGCCGCTGGGCGTCAAGGCGCAGTTCACGCCGTTGACCAGGATCACGATGTTGTCGTTGAACCCGGCGTTGACGTACTCGTTGTACTCCTCGGAGCCGAAGACGTACTGAATCTTGATCTCGTCGCCGTTGGGCGTGAAGTCGATGCTCAGCGAGGTGACGTCCTGGCCGTTGATGTCGGGGTCGCCAACAAGGCCACTACCGGGCCCGTCGGAGTTGTCGGCGTCGTTCGGACCCACGATCAGGTCCGGCGGACCCGTCGACAGAATGGCGCCAGTGTTGAAACTGAAAGCGGGGGGTCCAGCGGTCAGGCCACCGTCACCGGTGAAGGTCGCCGCTTGGCCGTTGTTGCTCAGCGTGGCGCTGTTCACCGTGATGCCTGGACCCGCAAATGCGTTCGCTATGTCGAGCGCTGTTGCCGTCGTATCGACAACCACGGGATCCGCTAGTGCTGGGCTTGTTGCGACCAGTACGGCCGCGAATACGCTTGCCCTCACCCTGTCAATGGCGTCCATTCGTCTTCTTCCCCCTTCATGCAGCCGCGTCACGGACAACGTTTTGGGTTGACGAAGCACGTTTCGTGCCAACCGGTAGGTAGCCAGGATCTCGCTAGCTTGAGATTCACGGGTGCGGCAATTGTTCGCCGATTGGCAATTTCCAGCCGAAACGCTCGGCAACGATTGGCCTGAGCCAGGGCGGTGCGTTGCCCCTCCCGGAGGTCCTCGACCCCGACCTCAAACGCGTTGTGTCCGGGTGCTTTCCGGCCCCGTCAGCGGGACGCTCGCAGGCGGCAAGAAGCAGGCGGCAACGGTGCCCCCTTCAACCGGTGCGTCAAGCAACGGGGCCGGCGGCCGCCCATCTCATGAGGCAGTTGCCGCCTCGGAAGGCTCCACCGTTTCGTAGAACTGTCGGGCCCACTTGCGGTACTTCATGATGGGCCCATCGGCGTCGGACAGGCGCGGTCGGTGCTGGAACCGCTTGTGCTCCCAGATGGGGATGTCCTGCTCGATGGTGATCTTGCCCTCGCGCGCGGCCTTCCACCGGATCAACTCGGCGACGAAGGGCAGCCCCGGCATCTTGCGCACGGTGATGTACGAGGTCGCCTCGATGCGCTCCTCGTCGATGGGGGTCACGAAGAACGGGTAGCAGTAGGCCATCTCCACGCCCTGCGACTTCACCTGAGCCCGGTTCACGACCACGCCGAGCCCATGCAACGTCGCGTCCAGCGGCCCGTTGGGGCTGTTGCTGCCGTTGAGGTGCTTGAGGAACCCGAACACCGAGTACTTCTGCTCGGCCACGTGCTGGAGCGTGGCGCCATCGGTCTCGAACACCGAGGTGTGCATGTCGGTCACCAGGTGCGGATGCAGCCAGGTGAAGTGGGCGACGTCCATGGCGTTTTCGGCCAGCTCCTGGACGTGGGTGTGGATGGTCCACTTGTACGCGAACTGGAGCGGCAGCCAGCCTTCTTTGCCCACCTCCTCGAGCGCGGGCATGTCCCACGTCGGCGCGATGCCGTCCTTGTGGTGCCACACCATGATCTGCTCGTTGACCTCGGTGACATGCCACGCCCGGATGTGCGCCTTGGGGACCTTCTTGGCACGCGGCGCGTGGGTGCACTCCCCCGAGCTCGCATAACGCCAGCCGTGGAACGGGCACACGATCTGCTCGCCCTGGACCGTTCCTCCGATCCCCAGGTGGGCGCCCAGGTGGGGACAGGTCGCGTTCATGACGTGGGCCTTGCCGCTCATGCCGCGGTAGATCACCAGGTCCTGCCCGAAGTAGCGCCCCGGGATGGCCTCGCCGGGTTTGACGTCGGCGGAGTTTGCGACGCGGAACCAACCGGATGGGAAGGGCGAGAGCGTGAAGCGCTCGCTGACAGGGGCAGTGGGCATCGCGGGAACTCCTTTCCTCGTGTCGGGCGCAGTCTGGCACCTCGCCGGCGGCGTGTCGTCCTAGAACAGGATTGCAGTGCATCGGTCGTGTCCGATGCAGGCTTCCCGCTGAACCCCGATACGGGTGCCGCGGTGGACTGCAAGATCCGATGGTCAGGGCCCCTCACGAGCGTCCCGTGTGAGTAGCAGCTAGGCGGCCAGCGCGGTGCCCAGGGCGGCCGAGTAACTCCGCGCCACGTCGCGGGAGACGTCACTGAGGTAGCTGCCCGGGTCCAGGTCGTGGGCGCCGGCGATGGTGATATGCAAGGTTCTGCCGGTGGCCTCGATGCCGGTGATCCGGGCGCTGCCGGGGAGCTGCATGCGGTTCGCCAGGGCGGCCAGCTCGTGCTGGGTGAAGGGCGCGTCGCGGTGGGCGAGCTTCAGGGTGAGTTTGTCGACGAAGTAGCTCTCCGCGTGGCTGATGACGATGCTGTGCACGTGCTTGGCCAGCTTGACGCTCTCGAACTCGGCGTGGGTCAGCGTGCTCCTCTCGTAGACCAGGCCCGTGCCGTTGGCGAGGGTGCCCGACAGCTGCAGCCAGGGGCCCTTGGCGTCGGCCTCGAAGATGCGGAGGTGGGCCCACAGGGGCGCGGCCTCGTCGAAGCACAGCGCGTCGATGGTATCCTCGGCGAAGCTGGCTCGGGGCAGGTCACCCTCGAGGCCTGTGCTGGCGCCGATGAGTCCGAAGAGTGCGATAAGGACGCCCGGAATGAGGGTGCCGGCGAAGACCGGAATGCTGGAGCCGTCGAAGTCGGACATCACGAGGGCGGTGATCCCCGCCCCTATCAGGCCGACGCCTACGAGGATGGCGACCTTGCTCTGGAGCACGCCCCGGCGCGACCGGCTGAAAATGGCCTCTCGGGCCTGCTGGATGAGGCTCTGGACCTGGCTGGGGACCGCGGTGAGGGCCAGCTGACCGTTGCCCTTGTGCAGTGCACGGGCGTCGATGGCGCCGTTGACGGTCACGGCCAGCTGGGCGCCGACCGAGACCGTGCTCTCCTCGATGACCCCAGCGGCCGCTTCAGACTTGATGAGGTCTCGGCTGAGAAGCTCGGCGTGGCGCCTAAAGCGCGACGCGATGGCTCCGACGATACGTCCACCGATCATGCCGCCACCCATGATCCACCAGGCCATGGCCGGGTCGGGGCCGACGATGCCCATCAGGAGCTGGGCGATCCCGCCGAAGAGGGCGCCAAAGGTCATCAGGACAGCGAGCCACATCAGGACGCTGCCGGTGCGGGCGAGCCGGTTGCGTCGGGCGCGGAGGTCGTCGATGTCGGTGTGGGACGTGTTCATGCGGTGTTCCTCTCTCGGGCTGTTTGCAGGCCCAACAGAGACACCATCGGCCGGATGGGCTTCTTACACGCACTAACCCCCACTTACGTTAGTGAGCTCGTACCCGTAGACTCGGTGTCGGAGGACGGATGCGGCTGACGGCAGGGTCATCATTCGGAAATTACGTGGTCGAGCGCCGCCTGGGTGAAGGCGGTCTGGCTGCGGTGTACTGCGCCCGGCACCGGGTTCTGGGCAGCCTGCATGCGCTCAAGGTGTTGCGGGATCCGTCGCGTGACACCCAAGAGAGGCTCCTTCAGGAGGGCAAGGCGCAAAGCAGTCTGCGTCACCCAAACATCGCTGCGGTGACGGACGTGGTGCAGGTACCGGCTGGGGTGGCGCTGGTCCTCGAGTACGTCGACGGTCCGTCCCTCGCCGATGTGCTCGATAGCGATGTGGGCCTCGCCGAGACTCAGGTGGATGCCCTCGCTCAGGGCATCCTCGAAGGCGTGGCCGCGGCGCACGCTTCCCAGTTGGTCCACCGCGACCTGAAGCCTGGGAACGTCCTCCTTGCCGTCGGGCACGGTGATGTCGTGCCCAAGGTGGCGGACTTCGGGTTGGTGAAGTGGTCGGACAACGAACACCTGTCGACCCAGTCCGGCGTCATGATGGGGACGCCGGCCTACATGGCGCCCGAGCAGGTCTCGGACGCCAAGGCCGTTGATGCGCGCGCCGACGTCTTCTCACTTGGGGCGCTGCTCTATCACCTACTGACCGGAGACCGGCCGTTTCGGGGCCACAACCTGCTCAGCGTGCTGGACCGCATGCGCGCTGGGGAGTTCGACCCGCTCACCACCGGTGGCCCCTCGGGTGTGCCCGCACCCTGGGCGGACGCCATCCATCGGTCCCTTGCCCCGGACCCGAACCTGCGGCCAGCGAACGCCAGCGCCCTGTTGGCTCTGTGGCGGAGACACGCGCCCGAACGCTCGGAGACCCTCTGGCCCAGTGAGACGCTGGCAACCCTTGGCGCGCTGAAGCCCGGCGAACACAGCGCTGGCGTACAGGATGAGCTTCTCGACCTGGACACGATGGACCCGATGGGAGCAGGCGGGACGCCGCAGGCCGCCTTCGATCCAACCACGCCGCACGTCGCTGGCCTGGCCCACGTGGCCACCGCCGCGGGCCCCATCGACGTCGTCGTCCCCGACACCATCAGCGCTGCGCCCATCGCTGATGCTGAAGCGTTGTCCCCACGAGCCACACGCCGCGCCTGGATTCCCATCGCCTTGCTGGTGCTGGCCGTTGGCATTGGCGCCGGGGTCTGGCGTTGGGCGACGACACGAGGGAGCGGTACCGCCGGACCGGCCGCGACGACCGAGGCAATGCCCCCGAACACCCCGAGCGTCAAAGAGCGTCTTGCTGCCGACGGCGTCCAGCTGGCCTGCCCCGCCTTCGAGGTCAAGGGCCACGACGGCCTGACGGGCGGCCTGGGCGCGGCAGGGTGCTCCAGCTACCGCCCCACCTTCTGAAGCTTCCCCATCAGCCGGTCGACGACTTTCCGGACCTGCCATACGACCAGCCCGGGGCCCGCGAGACGATGCTGAAGGCGGCCAAGCGCGCCTCCTTCAGGCTCGAAGGGACGCTGGACGTGAAGCCGCACGACGTGACCGTCATGGTCCAGCTGCACGACACCAACGGACCCGTCGGCAAGGCGGCGAGCGGGACCCATCGCCTCCCAAAGATCGCCGCGTCATTGGCCGTCGAAGCACTGGCCAGGTCCCATGACGTTCCCCTTCAGGGTCGGTACAACGCGCTCAGGCGGACGGAGTTCCATGGGTGCCGGGAGGGCGCCTGTGGGCTGAAGTACGAACGCCTCAGGTGGGCCATCATTCTCGCAGAGGGAGCTCCTGATGCGGCAGCTTGCAAAGCCCTGGGAGAGCTCAACCCGCTGGGCCTGACCCTGCTGCTCGAACCCACGGCCACGTCGGCGGGATGCAGGGTCTCGCTTGCCCATGCGGGCATACCGGTTCCGGACCCTGCCGCGTTCGTTGATTCTCAGCCCGAGCCAGGCCGGACCGTGCTGCGCGCGTTGATGCCACGAGCAGACCCCAAGGAAGCGTTGCGTACGCTTCAGCCCCTCGCGGAAAAGGCCGAGGGCGTAGCCTTGGCGCAGCTCAAGCACCCCATGGTTCTCGCGCAGCTGCGGCTCGGCCAGCGCGACGAGGCGAGCACGACCCTGGCCACCATCGTCGCCGACCATCCCGACGTGTGCTGGGGCCGCCTGGTGGTGCTGAGCCACCACCGTGGACAGCCAGGCTATGCGGCACGTCAGAAAGCGGTAGCTGCTTGGTGTCCGCAGCAACCGCTCGTGTGGGTTCTGGGCGGCGCCCTGACGAAGAGCCCGGCCGACCGACTCGCACTGCAACAGGTTGGCTTCGTGCTGGCAGGCCGACACGCCAGCCTCGCGTTGGGCATCATGGAGAAGCTCACCGTCCTCGACCGTCCCCAGGCGCTGGGGTTGTTGGCCGCTCGGTTCAAGGCCAGCAAGCACCGCGGACATCGCTTCACCGGCGCACTCATCAGTGCGTTCCGGGACTACGGCTACGCCCGGCCCGCTCGCGCCACCAACACGATGCGAACCGCGCTGCTGAAGGTCGACCGCATGGGCCAGGACGCGCTGCCGATGTCCCTGAGGTGGAGCCTCGACCTGCTGCGCTTCTCCGACGAACTCACCGGGACGGGGAGTGATGCGATCGATGCCGTGCTGAAGGGGGTCGTGCTGGCGACGCCGCCACGTACGGATTGGGCGGGCGACGACGGCTGGGCGCTGGGGATGGCAGCGCTCACGCTTCACGCGTCCAGGGACGTCGCATTGCCCGCGCTGGCTCGGATTCGCAAGCAGCTCTTGGATCCGGCCCGGGCGCCGGGGACGATGCGCCTGCCCAGGACGGAGGTGACTCAGTTCCTCGACGGCCTGAAGCTCGCCATCGAGGGGAACGCGACGGGAGCCGCCAAGAGCTGGCGCACGCTGGTCCAGAACGGTGGTTGGCATGGTTGGTTGGACCCAGCCACCTTCGACGCCGCCGGGGAGCCGGAGCTCGGGTCGCGCATCGACGCCCCGCGCATCACCTTCGCAGGCCGCATCATCAGCGCGCGACACTACCGTGAAGCCAAGCGCGCGGCGGCCCGTGGGGACCACGAGCAGGCGCGCAAGCTCGCCACGATGTTCGTCGACCACTACGGCGCGGCCGACGTCCCCATTCCGGGGGTCAAGGAGATGCGGGCGCTCGTTGCCAAGCGAGCATCACCGCCGCGTGAACCACCTACGCAGCCGTGAGGATGAGTCGCTCGGGCCTTGGTGCTTGGCCACTGGCGGCCCAACCGGCGTTTGTACTGAAGGTGGCGTGCCAGTAGTTTGTTCGTGAGAGGACGGGAAGCCTGCCAAGGCCAATGCCGTGAACCGACTGCTGCACCTGTTCACCCTTCTATGGGTGCCTGCCACCCTGCAGGCCGCCGAGCCGCCGTCTGCCTACTGGACCCAGGATGGCGGCCCCGTACCCATCCAGCAGGTCCCCACCGACGGCTTCATCCACCTGGGTCTGCTGTATCATCGGGGCTCCTGCCACCTCGCCAACGGGGTCGACTTTCTGGACGTGGTCGTGACCCCCGATGGTGGTGGTGCCGCGGTTCCGGGCACACTGGCGGCTCACGAGCACCGCGACCAGCGCCTCAATTGGGTCCCCAGCGAGAGCCTCGCCTCTGACACGACCTACGCCGTGACGATGCGGACCACACCCGAACTGACCGAGGCCTGCGGAACCAACGCAGGGCTCGACCTGGCCTTCACGTTCACCACCGGCGCTGGCCCCTCTGAGGAAGCACCGAGGCCGCCTTTCGTGGAGGTGATCGCCCAGGTGGATGGGGAGACCTGTGAGCCCCTCTTCATCAACTACTCCTTACACCAACCCACGTCGCCCTACACCGTCATGACGCATACGGCCCCCCCGAACGCGCAGGTCATCGGCAACCTGGACGACGCCCTCATCATCGCTGCGCCCGAGAAGCCGACCTGTCTGGAGGCAGTGACGACGCACCTCGTCAGTGGATTGACCACTACGAGGTCGTTCTGCACGGACGATGCCATCCTTCCCTACGAGTGCACCGACACCGGCTGCGCCTCGGCCGGCGCGGCCCGCGGCGCTACCTTGGCGGGCCTGCTCATCCTCTGTCTCCTGCTCCATCGGCGCAGGGAGGAAATCCCATGATTCGACGCGCCCTTCTGGTGGCCATCTGCACCATTTCACCCTTCGCGTGGGGGGATGAACCCCTTCCCTGCCCGACCCACCAGCCGTTCGACAAAGAGCTGCGGCTGGTATCGGTGACCAAGGTCGGCGCCCCGGTGAACGACAGCGACCCGGTGGTCGGCACGGTGCCGGTCCGGCTGTGCCTGGACAACTCCAGCGACTACTACTTCACCGGCTCGACGGTGTTCCTTGGCACCTGCGCGCAGTCCTACCAGCAAGGGCGCTGGTCGCTCGAGCGGGACTCGGAGGTGTCGCCGTGAAGCGCTGTTGGACGACACCTGCGTTCGTCGTGCTCGTCGTTGCAGCACTGAGCGGCTGCTACGGCGGCGGACGTGACTGTCCAGACCCACGGGAGCTCGTCATTGAATCCGGGTCCTACACCGTAGCAGAGGCCTCGACGGCGCCTGTCGACTTCATGCCCGGAGAACAGCCCGGGGTCGTCATCGACGCGGAGCGCAATGAGCTGGTCTACACCTTCGAGGTCGACGGGGAGCGGTACGAAGCCCGATACGCCATCGAGGACCGCCAGCCTTTCGCGACATCGCTGACCATCGGCGGCGGCGACCTGAATAAGTGGGGCGCCGAATGCGTGGGTGGCATGAGCGACCCAGGTCCGACGATCGACGCGGTGCTGCTCAAGCGCGGTGGCGAGGTCATCGCCACCGCGACGGGAGCCGTTCTGGACGGTCGCACCACCTGTGACTGGCTACAGGAGCCCTCGCACCTGGAGGGCCCGGCAGACGGTGTCGGCGTCCCACTGGGCAACAACACCATCACATTCTACTTCGAGCGGTTCGTGGGGATGGAACCCGGCGACCAGGTGGAGGTGGTGGTCGTCGGCGAATCCTCGGTCGGATACCACCTGCGCACCGACCTCGCCGTCCTGGCCAAGGGCGTTTCTGGAACGCGCCGCTTCACCATCCCTGAACCGAAGCCTACTCCTCAGTGAGGACCAGCGGCTCGGGCATGGGACGCTCGGCGTAGAGCCGGGTCCCGGCGCTGACGCGGACCTTATTGTGGCGCCAGGTGATGTGCTTGCGGGTCGGCGAGACGAACCACAGCGCCGCCAGCGCCAGGTCCTTGACCGGACCCAGCGGCAGCGCGGTGGCCAGTCCGTCGGTTCCGCGCAGGCGCGTCCAGGCAAAGGCGTCGCGAGCGAGCGTCAGGCCGATGGCCCAGAACAGCGGCGCCAGCGACCCGAGGACGGCGGCGGCGACCAGCCCGATGAAGGTCGGGTTGCTGAGGGGCTCCGCCAAGTAGGTCCCGGGGATCAGGCGGCTGCGGAGCAGGCCCCAACGCAAGTGGCGCTTCAGAAAGCCCTTCACCGTCGTCGTACGGTTCACGTTCGAGAGGATGCGGCTGTCGATGACGACCTGGTAGCCGGCCTCGTGCAGCATGCGACCCATGACGTAGTCCTCGGCGAGCACGTTCTTGACCGCGTCGAACCCGCCCAGGCTGTTGAACACCGAGTGGCGGAACATCATGGACTTGCCAATCACCGCCGGCTCACCGACGTCCTGGGTCAGCGCAACGCTGGGCGCCACGTGGCCGATGAGGTGGAGGTTGTCCAGGGTCGCCCCGAGGGTTTCCTCGCCGACGCCAGCGAACAGGCTGGTGACCATTCCGACACCGGGTTGCTGCAGCTGTGCCACCATCCGCTCCAAGTAGTCGGAAGGACAGGCGACGTTGGAGTCGCTGATGAGAAGGATGTCGTGGCTGCCCGGCTCCAGGGTGCGCACCAGGTTGCTCACCTTGGGGTTCAGCGCCACGCCGCCGTCGTGGATGACCAGGCGGCACCGCACGTTCGGGTACTTGGCGCGGAGCCGGCGGACCACAGCGATGGCCGGGTCGGCGGCGCCCTGCACCCCGAAGACCAGCTCGTAGTTACGGTAGGTCTGGTTGAAGAACGTCTCGAGGTTGGCCTCGAGCGCATCATCGGCCCCGCATAACGGCTTGAGCACGGTCACTGGCTCGGCACCAGCAGATCCGAGCGCCTCGCGGCGCGGGCTGGTCGTCCGGTAGAGGGTGATCAGGGTCACGATGATGTACGCGGTGGTCACCGCAATGAGCGTACCGGCGATCAGCAGGTTCATGAGCCTTCTCCTGCCCTCTCGGAGGGCACGGGGGGCGGCGTCTTGAAGATGACGCCCCACAAGGGATAGCTATAGGCGAAGTACACCACCGAGGACCCGAGGACCCGGGCCACGAGGTGGTGTGCTCCGCCCACCACGGCCAACCCATGGAAGGCCGCAGCGTTCAGTACGAAGGCGCCCACTTCGATGAGCGCGAAGAACGTGCCCTGGCGGACCAGCTGCCCGCTGCGAGTGTCCTCGAAGGCGTAGTACTTGTTGCCCAGGAACTGCAGCGCCAGACCGATGCTCAGTGCAGGCACGTTGGCCGCGGCCTTGCTCCAGCCGAGGACGTCGACGAGCAGGACCAACACGAGCAGGTCAGCCAGGGTGGCGACCACGCCCACGCCGGCGCTGCGCAGCAGCACGCGCCAATCCCGCTTGGGCTTGCCGGCCGCCTCGGAGGCGCTGTGAGTCAATGCGGTCATGGGGCTCTCGGAGAATCCATCGACGCGCAGCGTTCGGTTCACCTCACGGCCAGAGGGGTTCCCAGCGCGGGCGCGAATCGAATGCTGGTGTCGCATATGAGAATGACGACCGAGCGAGCGTTCGCTCAGACGCCGAGACAGAGAGCAATGCCCGTGCCAGAACTCCAACTGGCTGAAATCAGACGACTGTGTCGAAAACGTGGCGCAGCGATGCCAGGAAAAGCGTCAAAAACCGCGCACTTCGGTTCGCAGCAGAGCGAACGCTCGGTGGCAAGTGCCCTCTCGACACGCTTCCGCGACAAACGCTTCGGGGACAAACGCCTGTGGGTCTACGGCTGGATGCGGGCCAGGAAGTCCGCCTCGGTACAGGCCAGGCGCACCATGTCGTAGAAGCGGTCCTGGACGAAGTACTCGTCGCGCAGCACGCCTTCGCAGCGGAAGCCGAGCTGGGTCCACAGGTACAAGCCGCGCGGGTTGTCGCTGCGGATGATGGCCCACACCTTGTGCATGCCGAGGTCGGAGAAGGCGGTGCGCAACAGCAGTCGCCCCGCCGCCGACGCCACACCCCGACCTTGAGCGTGGCGTGGCAGCATGATGCCGAGCCGCCCGTTGCGCGCCGGCCAGTAGATCTTCGCCAACCCGATCTGCCCCAGATACCCGTCCGGACCAAAGATGGAGAAGACGCGGTCGGTCTTGGAAGCGATCAGCTTCTCGACGTAGGCGGCTTCCTCCTCGCGCGTGATCTCCCGCCCCAGCTCGGCGAAGTAGAACGTGACCTCAGGGTCGTTGACCCAGGTCATAATCCCGTCGAGGTGGTCCAGCGACAGCGGCTCGAGCCGCAGGTCGTCTTCACGGAGCCTGGGAGCGCGGGGTGTGGTGTCTGCATCCATGGGGCGATACTACCCCGTGCAACTCTACAAACCTCAACGAAACTCAGCGCTTTGTGCGTCGAGAGGAGGACCGTTGCCGCCTAGCATCCGATGTGAAGCTGGGACGTCCCCGACTTCGTGAAGACCAACTGGAGGTGAACGATGAGGCTCTTGTGTGCATTCGCGGCAACGGCGGTTCTGGTGGCGGGCTGCGCCGATGACGATCCCGCGACTACCGCGACGCCGGTGGCGGTGGCCTGTGACGCGGCGCCTGAGATACTCACCACAGATGATGGCGTCGACTTCGTTCGAACACCTGACGCGTGCTTCGAGAACCTCCCCGAATGGCCCTACGAGGCTCGGTACGAGGTCATCGACGGGCTCCGCCAGGCCTACGCCGAAGCCGGCCCCAGCGACGGCCCGGTGGTGCTGTTGCTGCACGGGCAGCCCTCCTGGTCCTACCTGTACCGCAAGATGATCCCGGTTCTGGCCGACGCGGGCTACCGGGTGATCGCCATGGACCACCTGGGCATGGGGCGCTCCGACAAGCCGACGGACATCGCGTCGTATAGCTACCTCGGCCACAACGAGCGCCTCAAGAAGTTCATCACGCAGCTTGGGCTGACCGACATCAATCTGTTCGTGCAGGACTGGGGAAGCCTCATCGGCCTGCGGGTCGCCGGCCTACACCCGGAGTGGTTCGCCCGCATCGCGGTGGGTAATGGATCGCTGCCCATCATCCCAGAAGGTTTGCAGCCATATCCGGCGGTGGAGGACCCCGACACGCTCGACGAGACGATGCCTCCGCTGTTCGCCGACATGCCGGCCCAGCAGGTGCCCTTCTATGATGGTTGTACCTTGTTGCTCCCGGCGGACGCCGAGGGCGGTTTTGGGGTGTGGATGCAGTACGCCATGACCGCCGCGGCGTTCCACCCGGCCGAGGTGCTCGAAGCGCTGACCTGGTTCGACCTGCCGCCCGAGGTCGAGGCCGCGTACGACGCGCCGTTCCCCAGCCGCATCTACATGGGAGGCCCGCGGACGTTTCCGTCCCTCGTCAACGAGGTCGGCGGCACCACCGACCTTGCGTGGCAAGGGCTGACCGGCTTCACCCGACCGTTCCTGACCCTGTGGGCCGCCAACGACCCAGGAAATCTGGGCCAGTGCGCGACCCAGCAAGACCTCATCGACACCATCCCCGGCGCGGCCGGACAGCCCCATGACCGCCTGCCCGAGGCCAGCCACTTCCTCCAGGACGACCAGGGCGTCGAGATCGCCACCCGGCTGGTGGACTTCTTTGCCACCGACACCAACACCCCGCCCCCACCGTCTCACCCACTCACGCGCGGCACCCGCTACTGCGAGCTGCTGTTCGTGACCCTCGACGGCACAACCCCCAGCGCCAGCGTCTGGGGCACCCAGGGCCTCAACGACTGCCCCGCAGAAGTCTGGGACACCCTCGACTTCGAGGCCATCAAGACCGAGTACGGGGCCTTCGAGCTCGTCATCAACGGGCCGCGCCACTGGCTGGTCAACGGCACCATGGGCGGGCCGTCGTCCAGCGAGATCCGCGACTTTGGCGGGCTGCAGATGCGGATGCTGGCGACGGTCACGCTGCAGCCGGGCCAAACAGAAGCGGCCGCGTATTCGGAGATCCAGGTGGCACGCAACACCACTTACACCTTCAACGCCGGCGAAGAGATCTACGAGCTGACGTCGCCCGAAGGCGTGGTCTACGTCATGCAGTCCATGTCGCTCATCACCCACCCGGACCAGACCCTCCAAGGGCTGTCGACCCTCAGCGAGCGTCTGACCCTCCCCCAGGACTGGACCTATGCCGCCCGCACGTTGGCCGAGCCCCTGGTGATGGTGGCCACCGAGAGCGCGACGGTGCTCACCGACGACCTGGGCAACACCTATCAGAAGATGGGCGAAGGCGACGGCCCCGCCCCGACGCCGACCCTGCCGGTGCTCGACGACGGCACCGGGACCAGCTGCGCCGACGACGCCGCCTGCTCCGGACTCGATGCTGACGCGTGCCTGGTAACCTCCGGCGCGGGCTTCTGCACCATCGAAGGCTGCAGCTCTGGCGGCTGCGGTGCGCCCTATGTGTGCTGCCACAGTTGCAATGAGCAGGCGGCTCCGCTCCTCCCATTCGAGGGCTCGGCCTGCCTCCCCGAGCCCGCCACCGAGCAGCTTGTGACGATAGCGGGCTGCACCTGCGACTAGGTCCGGGTGCCGGGAAGGGAGCGGCGGTAGGCTTCGGTCATGACCAACGCCCAGAAACCTGGTCGCCTACATGTCCTCCCAGGTTTGCATCACCGCCGGTCCTCGCCCGTTGCCGAAGACCTGATTCCACAGTAGGGCCGCCTTGGCCGTATCGGGCCGAGGAATCGGCTCACGGGCGCCGCCCAGCTGTTGTTGGATACGCCGCGCCTCTCGGGCATGTACCCGCCAGGTGTCGTATGGCCCCTCCTTCTTGGTCAGGGACAACAGCGCCTCGCGCGCCTTGTGCTTGTTGGGGAACATGCCCGAGAGCTCCTCGTGAACCGTCAGAAACAGCCCCTGCTCTTTGCCGCGCTGCCGCTTCATGACCTCTATCGTGTTGACCAGCCGCTCGCGCAGCGTCTCCTCCTCCCGCTTGGCCGTATGCTCGGCAACCTTCTGCGCCTCGACGCGGTCTGCCTCCAGGGCGTCCCACCTGGCCCCGGCCTGCAGCGTCGGTCCTTGGGTCGGACCCACGTCCCAGGCGTCGAAGTCGCCTTCCAGCAGTCCCTGCACGACATCCGGGCTGGCGTCGTGGCTCGACGCCAGCACCTCGCTTTCCTTCTTGCTGACAAAGCGGGTGATGAAGGTGCTGACCGCCCTCCGCACCGATTGCTCCAATCGCAGGAGCTGGTTGATCATGTCCGTGCGGACCGTCGGCATGGCGTTGAGAGGCTCGTGGGTGGATACGCGCTGTTTGACGAACCCGAGCTCTCCGAGAAGGTCCGCACGCAGCTTGCGCGCGAGCACCTTTCCGTTGGGCTTGTCGAGGTACTTGTCCAGCGTGCCCTCGATGGCGTAGACCCTGGAGCGGGCGGTCTTGAAGCGGGCGCGCTCGGCGGTCAGTCCGCCCCACCCCTCGGAAGTCCCGAGCCGGTCCGAAGGCCCCCGCCCCCCGGCGGCCTCGTTCCAGCGGTTCAACGCGTGTTCCAGACACTCCGTGGCGCCGCCCCGGCCGCCGAACCTGGCCAGCGCTTGCATGCGCATGGCCAGCGCCATCTCGCGTCGCAGATCCGCGACCGTCTTGGTCGTCCCCATCGCCGCGAGGTCCGCTGGGGTCAGCGTGTTGATGCGACGGACAAGGTCGTTCTGCCCGATGGATTTTGCAAAGGCTGACGGATTCTTCAGGTGCCGCCCCAGGGCCAGCCAGGCCTCCTGACAGCGGGGCTGTCCAGCGTGGCCGGGGACGCTGGCCCAGTAGGCCTGCTCGACGCGCCCGACGAGCCGGTCGATCCCGGCGGGTCCGACATGTTGCACCACCGTGTTGCTGCTGGCGGTGGTGAACAGGTTCGTCAGGGTCCCGACGAGGCCCTTGTCGACCTTACCCAGCAGCTCCTTGCCGCCCTCGATCGGCTGGGCTCCCACATCGGTCGTGGTCCGGGTCGTGCTGACGTCGAGCTCGCCGACCTCGCCCCTGGACACTGTCTCGATGGAACGGTCGACGCTGTCGCTTGCAACAACGGTGTCATGCGCCTTGACCTGGACTGCGTCCGACGCCGTGCCCTTACCCTCGAAGGAGACCTCCGCGTTCTTCATGGCGATCTTGGTGTCGACGCTGTCCTTGTTGGCAATGTCCAGCGAGACCCCCAGGGCGCCGGCGGTCCCACCGCGCTCCTCGGAAGTACTGCTGGACCGCTCCCATGCGCTGGCGGTGTACCGCTGCGCCAGAGCCATCACATCGTTGATCGAACTCGCTTGTCGGATCGCGCGCTCGATCGCGCTGCCCTGGCTCTCTTGCTCGCCGATGCCCACATCGAAGCTCACCGACTCGGCATCTTTGAAGACCTGCTCTACGCGAGCGCCGCCTTCCAGCTCGAAGGCGCCGGCCGTCAGCTGGGCCTTCACGCTACCGCTCTCGACCCACTTGATGGTGTAGCGCACCTTGCCGCCGACGATGGCCTTGCTGAAGGTCCAGGCGGTGCCCCCTTTGACCGTAACCCCGGCGCCGAGCTTGCCGATGCCGGCGGCGACCTCGCCCGTGACACCAAGCTCTTCGTCCATGCTCTTGCTCTCGACGTCGCTATCGCCTTCGGCCCGCAGGGGGACCCCGGTGAAACCCAGAGCGACCTTCCACTCGTCCAGGCTGGACAGCTCCATCCCCTCGTCCGCCTCGACCCCCTCGTAGCGGCCCAGCATCTCCTGGACCCCCTCTTGGGTTGCAAAGCGGGTCTTGGTCACCGCGCCGGCGAGCTTGACCGAGGCGGTCACCCCACCGCTGACGCCGGTGCCTTTCTTGCCCTCCGCCTTGACTCCGCCACCGATGTTGAGGCTGCCGCTCAGCACCAGGCTGACTTTGTATGGGGGCTGGCCCTTCTGGGCCCGCGTCGCGTCGTACTCCGCGTTCAGTTTCAAGGTGGCGCCGCCACCAATGGAGTACGACGTCGTGACCGTTCCATGCTTGCCCTGCCGGACATCCTGACCTTTTCGTGCGACGTCGATCCCAGCGTGATCCGAGCCCAGGCTCAGGCTCCCGGAGTCCTGTTGGCCGGTCTTGCCTTTGGCGAGCTCAGCTCCTTTGGCGCCGAGATTGCCGCTCCAATCGCCGGTATCTTGGTTGTAGGTCAGACCGCTATCCACGGTGGACTTGCCTTCGGAGCTCACGCTGTTCTGGAGGCCCCAGGTGCTGGACTTGGCGTCGTAGCTGACTTGGCGCGTTTTTGTGACACCGCTGCCGTGCTCGACCGAAAGGGTGCCGGCGACCTTCCCGTTGTCGATCGAACCGCCCGCTTTGACGATCGCGCCACTACTGGCAGCGCTGTCCACCACACCGTTGCCATCTGTCACCCGCGTCATGGACCCGATTTCGCCGGTCGCCTCGAACTTCTTCAGGACCGTCGCATCGGCGGCCAGCTTGTCGGTCCTGGTCTTCTCCGAGACCTTCGCCAGCGCTACGTCGGTGTCCGCCGCAGAACCCGTACCCTCGGCGATCTCCACGAGGGTGCTGACATCGACCGGCTGACCACCGGCGACCATCGGCTCGAGCTTCCCGAGGGCGGCATCGACTTTGGCCTTCTTGCGCTCGAGCGCCGACTTGGCAGCGTGCAGCCTCCGCGCCGCTCCATCCAGCTCCTCCCTCTTCTGGGCGATGCGCTTGCGAGCCTCCCGCTTGGCGGCCTCGCTCGGGAGGCGCTCGATCGCCGCCTCGTCCTCCTTGAGCCGGGCGCCGCGCATCGCGTGGGTCTCGAGAGCCTCATCGGCCTGCTCCAGGTGGCCGGTGAGGACCTCCTGCTCCGACTTGAGGTTGCCCAGCAGACCCTTGGCGGTCGCGTCTGCATCTTCCTTGTAGACCGTCTCCTTTGACCCGCCCCCTGCCGCCGCTCTCCCCCGACCGCGCTCCAGACTGATGTGGTCCTCGACCACGGTGACGGTGTCGCCTTCCCTCTTCGCATCCACCGTCGACGTCTTGTACTGGTAGGTCAGCCCCTTGGTCTGTTCCGACGTGATGTGAATCTTCCCACCGCGAACCTCGCGCGTTTCCTCGGGTCCTTGGGCGGCACCAAACGCCGGCTCCGGCTTGGGCGCGCCCACGCCCAATGGGCCCGAGCTGCCGCCAGCGAGAGTGACGTGTTTTCGGTCGGGGGACAGGTTGGCGAGCTGGGCCTCGTAGGTGTTGGCATCGGGCGTCAAGGTGGCGCGTTGAGCGTCGAAGCCATCGGCCCCTGACTGGGCACTCCCGCGGTGACCGGGCTCGGGGTTGGGGGCGTCTCGGCGGGCCTCGGTCGGTTCGGTCGCGTACATGGGTGTTCTCGGCAGTCGGAAGTGGGGCGTCTATGCCCTGTCTTCCCGGTGCAACCGATGTGCCACCCACGGAGACTGGCCAAGCCATTGATTTCACGAGGATATACCCCTCTCGTCGAGGCTCGATGATGCGCGCACACAGCGACCTGCCGCGCGCACGCAGCGCCGCGACGGCCCCGCCCCGACGCTGACCCTGCCGGTGCTCGACGACGGCACCGGGACCAACTGCTAGTCTTCGGCGATGGACACCTCCTGTGAAGTTCGTCGACTCGTCGCTGATGACACCGATGCCTACGTCGCCCTTCGCCACGAGATGCTGGCCGGCTCGCCAGCGGCGTTCCTCGCCAGTGCCGACAGCGACCGGGGCACCGACGCGCCCTACATGCGCGAACGCCTCGAAGCCGGAGAGGCTTGGCACGCCATGTTTGGGGCCTTCGCAGGCGATCAGTTGGTTGGCGCGGCCGGCGTCGTCCGGCCCGGCAACCATGCTAAAGGCGCTCACAAAGCCCATCTCTGGGGCATGTGGGTGTCTCCCAGCCACCGCGGGCGCGGCCTTGGCCGCCGACTCGTGGACGCCGCCATCGCCCACGCTGCGACCATCGAAGGTGTTCGGTTCCTTGCGTTGGGCGTCACCGACGCCGCCCCCGGAGCCCGCCGCCTCTACGAACGAGCTGGCTTCGTGGCCTGGGGCAAGGAACCGGCGGCCCTCCATCTGGACGGTGTGGACTACGACGAAGTCCACATGCAGCGGGTCGTGAGCTGACGCCGGCTCAGTCGGCGGGGGCCAGCGAGACGACGAGCTGCACGATCTCTTCGGAGAGCGCGTCAGGCTCCAGGCGGTCAGGAGCCAGGGTGGTGCGGAGCAGCGAGACGCCGGGGGCCAGCTCGGCGAGCAGGTCCAGGTGGGGATGGTCGGCGCCGATGACGCGCGCCACGGCGTCGCGGTAGGGCTTGACCGTGAAGTTGTCGACAAGCGCATCGCGAATGCGCGGGTCGGCGCGCATCGCCGAGATCAAGCCGGGAAACCGGTCGGGCATCTGGGCGTGTTCGGCAATCAAGCGCCTCACCAGCTTGCGTAGGTCGTCGACGGGGTCGCCGGTGAGCGGGATGGGCGAAGGCGGCAGGTTTGCGATCGCCTCTGCCACGAGCGCTTCCTTGCTCGACCAACGCCTGTAGATGGCCCCGGTTCCAGACCCCGCGCGCTTGGCCACGTCCTGAATCCGGAACCGATCGTAGCCCACCTCCAGCAACTGCCTGGCTGCGGCCTCCAAGATGACGTTCGTACGCGCCGGGTCGCGCTTTCGGCCGCGAGTCTTGGCTGGCGTGATCTCTGGGGCGTCGTGGTCCATGGACTTCCTTATAGCAGGTCTCCCTTCAGCGGAAACTTATATTTCCGGAAACCTTGACTTCCGAATTAAAATGCGTATCCCTTGGGTCGTCGACATACGGAAATGTCGATTTCCGAAAACATCAGGAGATAGCCATGTCGGTTCAGTTCACCGTGAAAGCCAACCATCGCATCGAAGTTGCCGTCGGTAAGGTCACCCCCGGCCGGGAGGGCTACATGTACGGCGAGTACTTCCCAGCGGCGCGCCCGCTCATGGACCGTGCGGGTGTCCAGTCGTTGAGCTCGTTCGTCGTCGTCGCCTCGAACCGCCCTGGCGTCGAGCCGGTGCAGGGAGCGTTCTCGAGCTGGCCCGCTGCGGATAACCGCAGGCGACTCTTCGATGATCCGCAGTTCCAGAAACTGGTGGTCGAGCGGGACGCGGCGCTGGACCTCCTTTCGGACGGCCACCTCTTCGAAGGCGTCGACCACACCGTGGACGTGAGCACCGATCAGGAGTACGCGTTGATCATTGCGCAGGACCTCACGCCGGACCCCGCCGCGGCGCTGCACCTCCAGTTCGCAGCGGATAGCCCCGAACGCGAGCACGCTGGCAAGACCGTGACCCTCCAGCCCTGGAGCGATGCCGCCGATCGGCTCATCAGCGGACCGTCGACCCAAGCCGAGGTGCACCGAATCCGTTTCAACGCCCCCTCGGCGTGAGTGCCGAGGCCGGCTCCCGCCTCAGTGGAAGCGGATCTCGTCGAGGGTGACGTTGGGGTCGCTGAACCGCGCGATCACCTTCGTCATCACGCCGCAGCACGCCCGAAACCCGAAGAACTGCACCGCGGGGTTCGTCGTGTCACAGGACCCGCCGACGAACCCCGCGAAGTCGTGGCTGTCGTAGCCGACCAGCAGACCGAAGGCGTTGTACCCCTCCAGCTCGACCGTCGGCGCGCTCAGGCTCGACGAGGGAACTCCCGAGAACCCAAACGTGCCGATGCCGTTGGGGAACTCGAACTCCACGAGGTACTCGCCAGGGCCGCCGGTGTTGCTCGAGCCCACGAAGATCACCGCGTGGCGCATCGGAGCGTCATCGTTGCCGGTGATACACGACACCATCGACGACCCCTGGCCGCCGCTCTTCAAGATACCATAGGCGGCGAGGTCGTTGCCCACCACGCAGTCGACACAAGCGTTGATGCCATTGCTGGGATAGATCGTGCCTTCACAACAGGCGCAGCCCGAGCAGGTGTCGAAGTCCAGCACCGTGGAGGTGTTGGGCATCGCTTTGATGGATGTGATGCCTTGCTGGCATGCCTCGGGATCGGCGGGTGGTCCGGACGCGCACTCCCCCTCTACGCACATGTCGCCGACCGAACAGCTGTCGCCGTCCTCGCACGGTGCGTCCGGCGCCGGTACCAGGGTGCACACGCACTTGACCGGGTCCCAAACCGCCTGCTGACATTCTGGGACAGCCGGGAAGTCTACCGCGCACGTGTCGGGGCAGGGCGCCGTCGAGCTGTCGACCTCAGCGTCCGCGTCGGCCGCGGCAGCGTCCGAGTTCGGCGCGGCATCGGCCCCCCCTGCGCCACCGTCCGAACTTGCATCGGGAGACCCGTCGTCGGTCTCGCTGACGTCGACCACATCCGCCGCCGTTGCATCCGGTTCCGCATCGGGTGTGGGCGTCGCATCGACTGGCGCGTCGGCCGCTGCCACATCCGACATGGCAGCAGCATCGGCGTCCTGGATAACGCTGGCGGCGCCTGGCTCGGCGGTCGAACAGCCGGCCGCGACGAGACCGACGGTGGTCAACAGCAAGCAACCACACATGGGGCTCATGGCGTGGGGGGTGCGGGGGGTCACGACCGTTCGTGTACTACGCCGCTCCCCCCGTTGCGAGGGATTCGTCGCCCATCGCACGTCAGTGGTACGCGAAGAAGAAGACCACAGTCCCGTCGAACACGTCCGGGTGGTCCCCGAGGACCAGGGCGGAGATGACGTTCTTGTCCTCCGTCACGATCGGCTGTTCGTCACTTCCGAACGTGATGCGGCTGCCCTCGAAGTACTGGAACACAATGTCGAGCTTGGTGTAGACGCCGTTGTCGACCCGGTAGAAGCCCATCGCAAGTATCTCGGTCTTGTCGCGCAGCCACTCCGGGTAGGTCGCCCAATACGCCCCAGCCTGCCCCGGCGACAGAAAGATCCCGTCGGTCTCGGTCCACGAAGGCTCGACCTCCACCACATACCGCCCCACCGTGGAGCGCCCATCGGCCTTGAACAGGGGTGCAGCGAGGATGTCCTCAGGGCGTGTCAGACGTAGCTCATAGGGCGCCGCTGCGGCTGCTTTGATGAGGTGAGGCAGAGTGTCGGGCACCGCGGTGGACGGAAAGCCCGCCTTGGAGGCCAACACCCGGACGTCGACGGTCTGGTTGTCCAGGGACCACCCACCGGTCTCGACGGCGTTGTGGCCGTCCCAGATGTCCAACCCCACCCATTGGCCTTCACTGTTCCTCATCTCCACGGTCCCGACGGCCTCGGGGGTCTTGATGCCGAGGTTGTCGCCAGTCAGCTCGACCCAACGGTTGCCGTCGTCATGCAGGACTCGGCCAACACTGTCGTGGTCGTCATCGGAGCGGTCCGTGAAGTCGATGACGGGAATCTGGTCGCACCAGTTCTCGATGGTCTTCGGTCCGTACCCGAGCTCGCCCTTCTGACCCGGCGTTTCGACGTATCCGGGGTGAATCCAGTAGGGCTTGTCATCGTCGCTGGCGTCCTCGGTGATGGTCGCCTTGGAGACGGCGTCGAAGTAGGCGCACACGGGCTCGAACGTTTCGCCGTACTTCTTGGCGGGGTCCGTCTCGTCGAAAGGCAGGTACTCCCCGATGCGCTCGTGGCGGCCACCCGGCTTCTTGTAACGCTCGTCGGTCCCCTTGTAGACGCGGTTGGCGAGGTAGGAGCACACCGCCCGGTCACGCTTCTGCAGCGTGTCGCTCTGAGGCTCCGCGATGGCGTCTCGAAGCTCCTCCAGCGTCGCGTACATGTCCTTGCACCAGTGCTCGGTGTGGGCCTTGTTGAAGAACCCGGCGATGGCATCCTTGTCCCGGCCGCGCTCGTTGTCGGTCTGGGGAAGGTCCGGATGCATGAGGTCGGCGGGCTCGTAGTAGTCGGGCAGCTTGGCGTGGGAATTCGGCCGCCACAGGACACCCGACTGCTCGAACCACCAGCTGTCCCGCGCACTCTTCACCGTGTACTTCGGCAGCCCCCGCGACTTGCGACTCTGGACCTCCTGTCCCTGGGCGTTCCTGGTCACCTTGTCGAAGGTGTCCTCGTCCAACTCCATGTTCTTGCGCGCCTTCGCCGACAGGTAGGTGAGCACCCCGCCGATGCGGCCGAGGAACCCGGGGAGCTCGATCGCCGGCGGCGACACCACCTCGCCCAGGCCCGAGTCCTCTTTGGCGAAAGCCCCCTTGGCGAACACCATGATGTCGGCGGCCAGGCCCACTTGCCCGGCGAGGGTCCGGACGCCAGCGTAGTAGGACTCATTGGTCACCCAGTGGGAGTTGCACAGCGGGTCCTTCGACGGGTCCCCCCCGAGCTTGTCGCCATACGGCAGCACCTGGTAGCCCTCTTCGAGTTCACCCAGAACGAACTCCCGAGCCCCGCGCTTGCCGTCCTCGTGCTCGAACATCGCCCCGATGACCTCTCGGATGCCCTGACCAGCACAGTACCGCATGGCCTTTTTCTGGTTGCTCGCCTGCTTGAGCGACACGTCGGCGACGAACTGCTGCGTCCCGGCGTAGTGCTCGTCCACCAGGGACTCCAGCAGGTGGTCGCCCACCCCCTTCTGTGCGGTCTGATGAAGGTTCGTCCCGCTGATGGCGGTCGGGTAGGACCAGCTGGTCACGTACGCCGTGTCCTTCTCGAGCCCGTTGAAGAAGATGCCGATGAAGGCTTCGGCGGCCTCGACGAGTTGGTTGGTGAACGTCTCGAGCCCCTCGAACCCGCCGAACTTGGAGATCGAGCTCTCCAGCAGTGGGTGGCACAGGGGGTCCGACGAGCCGTTGAGCGCCCCGGTCCCGTGAATGATCCCGGTGACCAGGCCCTGGATCATCATCGACCACAGGTTCGGCTCCTCGCCGTAGAAGGATTTGGCCTTCCACTCGCCGTAGTCGCCGGATCCCCATCGCGAGAACATGTGGCCCGAGGACCACCGGTCCTGGAGGAAGTGCTGCCCCGCCAGCTCGTAGACCAGCGCCAGGGTCTCGCCCTCTTCGACGTACGACTTGTGCCACTCCACCCCGTTGGGAAGCGCCAAGCCGAGGCCGCCGACCTCGAACAGCGCATACAGCTCCCGGGCCCGCTTGGCCTCGTTGACCGCGATGGCGTGGTGGCGCCGATAGACCTTCATGGCCAGGTCGCCCATGTGGGTGCTGTTCATCGACCCGCCGAGCATGGCCGAGTAGTTCCAACACAGCGTCTCCAGTTCCGCAGGCGCCGACTTGGGCAGCGGCGGGCAGATGGTCAGCTTGTTGATCCAGTCGTAGACGGTGTAGGCGAAGTCCGGCAGACCCGACCACATGGCCAGTGGGGGCAGCTTCCGCTCCTCCAGGGCGGTGTCCTTGTCGTCCTGAAACTTCGGCGTGTCGTCGAGGACGTTGAACCGCAGCCAGCTAGCGTTCAGGTCGACCACGGTGGGGCAGTTCTGCTTGGAGCCCTCGGCGGTGCTGCAGCTGAACACCCCGGCCTTGGCGTGCACGTCCGCCCCGACATAGAAGAGCGCGTCGTCGGCGGCTTCGGCATGCTCGTTGTGGGAAGACTCCTGGCCGCCATGGAAGCTGCCGGTGGTCTTGTCGTCGCAGCTGTAGTCGACGCCCGCCATCACCGCGCAGTAGACCGACCGCCAGTCCGCTTCCTTGTTCCGTACGGTGTCCCAGGCGGTGGCCGAGCTGGGGGCGAGGAGCCCACTGATCGCGACCATCGGCACCATCGTCGACGCCATCATCCGTATCGTCGTCTTCATGGCGTCTCCTCCTCGGGCAACGGTTCGGGCGCGACGGGGACGATGCCGACCGGCGCGCAGCGGCCGTCGGGCTCCATGAACACCCCCTCGAAGGCGCGCCATTGCGCGGCTAGCCGGCTGTCATCGGCATCCGCGTCCACCAACGCCTGGTAGTCGGCCTTGCACGGCTGCGGGCAGACGCTGTCGGCGACGCAGACGTCCTTGTCGGTGCCTTGGTCCACGCAGGTCAGAAACCCCTGTACGCACTGAATCCATTGAGTTTCTTCGTCATCCAGCAGGGGGTCGGCCAGCAAGGTGACCTCACCCATGTGGTCGAGCTCCACCGTTCCCAGCGAGACGCAGCGGGCGCACTCGGGATCGTAGGTGTGGGTGACAGGCGCCCAGGGCGACTCCGTCGGAGGCGTCGTGCCGACACCATCCGGCGTGTCCGAGACGGTGGCATCAGCGCATGCCGATACGCACAGCATCGCCCCAACGACGCCCAGGATACCCAGCATTCGCAGGTGTCGCATGACGGCCTCCCTCACTTGCAGTGGTCGTTGAAGCAGAGGTTTCCGCACGCGAAGTAGGTGTCGCAGTCGGGGTACTCGAAGCACTCGCAATTGCACGCGGTGTAGGCGGCCATGTCCCGACACGCCGGCTCGGACAGGCCTTCGTACCAGCCCGTGCAGCTGTCCAGCGTGAGCTGGGCGTCGCACTCGTCGATGCTGCGGGTACACAGGGCAGTCGGACCGCATGTGCCGCCGGCATCTTCGACGCACACGCCGTCGACGCAGGTGTAGCCCGCGTCGTTGCAGGTCTGGTTGAGCGTGCAGGCGCAGTCGGCCTCGCCGAGCATGCAGAACTCGCCGGTGTCTTCGGGCGGGGTCGTCGTCTCCGAGGCAGCGTCAGCGGCGCTGGATGCGTCGGGCGTCGGGTCCGTAGGAGATTCGTCCGCGCACCCGCCGTGGTGGGTCACGAAACCGAGGATGGCGACGATGGCCAGCAGGGTCTTGCGGCACATCGCTATTCCCCCTGGGTCACGATGACGCTGTCACCTTCGAACCTGAAGACGATGGTCCGGCTGCTGTCGGCTCCAGCGACCACAGTGATCTCCGTGTCCCCAGGCAGCCCGTTGATCCGGTGCTGTACACCGCTCCACTGGATCGACCCGTGGCTGGTCTCCTGAACCGGCAACGCGCTGGCGGCCCACACCGAGTAGTCGCCGGACTCCACGTTTCGATAGAAGGTCAGGTAGGTCTCGCAGCTGCTGGAGGAGCCGGACTCGGTGCGCACACAGGTGTCCTCCTCGGTAGGCGTCCCGAAGCCGAAGTAGGCCGGCCAACAGAGCCCTGCCTGGATACGTCCGCCCGACGTGGGCGTCATCTCCTGCGTCTGGGGGAAATCGCAGATGCTGGGCCCGCTGGCGTCCGGCTGGGGCGTGATGATGGTCACTGTGCCCTGGTCGTCGCCGGCGTCACCGGCGTCACCGTCCGTGGCGTCAGCGCCAGGAACGGTGGTCACGGGAGGGTCGGTCTGGACCATCCCGCCGTCGTCGCAAGCGGCGGCCAGGAGGAAACAGGCTGACAAGGAGAACCCGACAAAGCGGGTGATACATCCTGGGATGGGGGTGCGCATGGATAAGCCTCTGTCTGGGGGTTGAGTGGGAGCGGATGAATGCGCTCTCTTCGGGGTGAGGGCCTCCTTGGCCCCGTGCTGCAAAGAAAATGACAAACCCATGTTTTGACATTGCTTTTCAGTCTGGCAGCATGGCGATTGTGCCCCCTGCCACACCACTGAACGCCCTCCTCGAGAGCATGGCCGAGGCCAAGCCCCACTCGCTCACCGCCGAGCGGCGCGAAGCGTGGGCGGCGGCGGTGGACGCCATGGTCGAACGTGCCCGACGAGCCTGGCCGCAGCTGACGCTCGCCCCGGAAGTGTTCGCCGCGTATGTCGGCCAGCGACTCGCCCATGACGCCGAGACCGACCTGTCGGCGTCACTCGAGGCTCTGCGCGCCGAGGACCTCTACCTGGCGTGCGCCTGCGTGGGCGGCAACGACGCGGCGCTGAACCTTTTCGCCGAGCGCTACACGCCGGTCGTCGATGCCGCGCTCGCCCGGCTTGGGCGCCAGGGGCTGGCCAGCGACGACGTGCGTCAGCAGGTGCTCACGTACCTGCTGACGGGGCGCGGCGATACCCCCGCCCCCCTGTCGCGCTACGCCGGAAGCGGGGACCTGGGCGGCTATTTGCGGGTTGCGGCGGTGCGTGAAGGAATCCGGACGTTGAACGCGGATCGGCCCGCCCACCGCGCGGCGTCGTTTGCCTTCGAGCGTCTCGAGGCACCCGGACACGACCCCGAGGTGATGGCGCTGAAGAACCGCTATCGGGCGGACTTCAAGGCCGCTTTTCAGGCGGCGATCGCCAGCCTCGACGACAAGGACCGGCGCCTGCTCCGGTACCACTACGTGGACGGGCTGAGTACACGCGATATGGGCCCGCTGTTCGGTACCCACGGGTCAACCGTGACGCGCTGGCTCGGGAGAGTGCGTGAGACCGTCATGAAGGCCACGCGCCAGGCACTGGTGGCCAAGCTCGGCCTGAAACGTGACGAGTTCGACAGCGTGGTGCGGCTCGTGGAGAGCCAGGTGGATGTCAGCATCACCCGGGTGCTGTCGGAATGACTGCGACGACACCCTGCCCCGGCGACCAGACCATTCTGGCCTTTGTCGAAGAACGCCTCGATGCCGCGCAGCGAGAAGGACTGTTGGGGCACATGGACGGCTGCCCCGAGTGCCGGTCGCTGATCGTGGCGTTGGTGCGGACCGAAGCCGCGCCTATGGGGGAGCCGACATTGAGGCTTGGGCCGATCCGTCTCCGGGAGCGGCTCGGCGAAGGAGCGATGGGGCAGGTCTGGTCGGGCTTCGACGCCCGCAGAGGAATGGACGTTGCGGTGAAGATCCTCACCCACCATGCCCTGGGCCAACCCCTGGCCAGGGCCCGCTTGCGTCACGAGGTTCGCGCCGTGGCCGCGCTGAGGCACCCCGGCGTAGTGACCGTTGTCGACTATGGTGAGGTTGGCGACGCACGTGCCGACGTCGCCGCAGTTCTCCCGCCTGCCAGTCCGTTCATTGCGATGGAGCTCGCCGACGCGACCCTGGCCGATGCGACCCGGCAGCAGCAAGATTGGCCTTGGGTGCGCCGCCTGCTCCATCAGCTCCTGGGCGCGCTCGCCCACTCGCATGCGCGAGGGGTCGTCCATGCCGACCTCAAGCCTGCCAACGTGCTCGTCTTCGACGACCAGACCTCCCCGTCAAAGGGGCCGCGATTCAAGCTTGCCGACTTCAATCTGGCGCATCTGACCCGGATGGACGACGACACCGCGCTGGGGCATGGCGGCACCCCTCCCTACATGGCGCTCGAGCAACTCGACGGCCGCACCCGTGACTTTGGACCCTGGACGGACCTATACGCGCTGGGCTGCATGGCACACGAGCTGCTATGCGTTGGGGGTCGTCGCCCGTATGCAGGTCCGACCCTGGCCGCCTTTGCGCAGCAGCAGCGTCAGCGACAACGCCAACCCTTCAGCCCGGCCACGGCGCTCCCGGACGGCGTGACGCAATGGCTCGATCGGTTGCTCGACCCAGACCATCGCAACCGGTTCCGACGTGCGGCCGAGGCAGCACAAGCCCTGAGCGCGCTGGAGCCCGACGCGGATCGTCCGACCAGCCCCGTCGCCCCCCCGGTGCCGTCGGCTGCGCTCGGGCTCTACGGCCTGCGTGACCTCCCGGTGATTGGCCGAGACCAGGAAAAGCGGCTGCTGTGGGAGGTCTTCGAGGGGCTATGCGCCGAACAACAGGACGCGACGCGGGTCGTCGTCCTCACCGGGGGGGCCGGTTGTGGCAAGAGCCGGCTCGCCAGGTGGCTGGTGGAAGAGGTCGAGGAGCAAGGCCTCGGCGCCACACTTCGCGCGTGGTACGGCGAAGCACAGGGCACGGGCGACGGGTTGGCGCCGATGATCGAGCGGCTGCTTCGGATCACGGGTCTGGAGCAGACGGCGCTGCGGGAGCGGGTGTCCGACTGGACGCGTTGGCATGGCCCCACTCTCCCCGAAGACGTTGCTGCCTTGACGCGTCTGGTGGAGTTGTCCCGGGACCACAGTGCCCCCTTCAGCGCCGCAGAGCGCTACGCCACCCTCAACCAGTGCATCGCCCAGCATGGCCGGGGCGAACCGTGCGTGGTCTGGATCGACGACGTCCAATGGGGCTACGAGGCGCTCGACTATGTGAACCGCGCGCTAAAGCGACCGCCCGAAGACGCTCGGGTCCTATTCCTGCTGACCACACGCGCAGAATCCCTGGCCCAGCGGCCCGAGGAACGGGGCGCACTGGGAGCTGTGCTCGACCACCCGGCGACGCGTGAGATCATCGTGGGCCCTCTCGCTCGCCACGCGTGGCCTCGGCTGGTCGAAGAGTTGGCGCCGTTGGACCTTGGAACCGGCCAGGCGGTGGCTGAACGGGCGGCCGGCAACCCCCTGTTTCTGATCCAGCTGATGGGCGACTTCATCCACCGCGGCCTGCTGTCGGCGGATGGTGCGGCGGGCACGTTGACGGACATGACGACGACGCCCCTCCCTCCGACGCTGCACCGTATGTTTGATGGCCGGCTGGGCCGACTGTTGAGCCCCCACCCGTCGGAGGCGCAGGAGGCGATGGAGCTGGCGGCGGTGCTGGGCCGCGTGGTCGAGCCCGAAGAGTGGCGGGCCGTCTGTCTCAGGGCGTCGCTGTCGGTGGCGGCGGCGCTCAAGGAAGTCTTCCTGGGCGAGGGCCTGGCGCGCACCACCGAAGACGGCGGGGACCGCTGGGAGTTCATCCACGGAATGGTCCGCGAGACCTTGGTGGAGCGCGCCCGCGCCGCTGGTCGCCTTGCACGCCACAACGCGGTCGCGGCGCAGGTCATGGCAGAGCGCGACGCGGCTCCGGAGCGCGTGGCGCGTCACTGGATCGCGGCCGGCCACTGGGCCAACGCTGTCGAGCCCTTCGTCAAGGCCATTGAGCTGCGCCGGGAGCGTGGCGAGTTCGTCATCGCCCAGGCGATGCTCGACGAGCTCGATGGGCTGCTGGATCACGTCGACGACGCCCGTGTGCCCGATTGGCGCGCCTTCGCGCTGGCCGCCAGGGGGCGGTTGGCCAGACAGGCTGGTCGCTATGACGAAGCGGAACGCGTCGCCCAGCTGTGCGAAGAGGCCGCCAAAGATAGGCTGGGGCCACTCGCTCGATATCGGCTGGCCAAGACGCTCGCCACCGTGGCCATCGACCGTGGCCAGTTCGAGCGCGCAAGAACCTTCGTCTCCGCAGCGGAGGCGGCTTGGGCCGACCTACCCACAGATAGGCTCGAGGAGAAGGCTCGCCTGATTCACCTACGGGCGGAGATGGCGCGCAGGAGGGGCCAACTGGACGAGGCAGGGCGGCTGTTCGAGGAGGCCCGTCTTGGCTACGCCGATGCCGGAAACGCCTTCCAGACGCTGGTCGCCCTCCACGGGAGACTGCTGGTCGATTTTGGTCGCGGAAACAAGAGCGCGGCGCTCACAGGGGCCCTGGAGTTGATGCAACGCGCGCAGGAGCTGGGGCTGCGTCCGATGATGGCAGAGGCGCTCAATGTGCAGGCCGAGGTAGCCCGCCATCAGGGACGTGCGGAGGACGCAGAGCGGCTGTACCGCGAGAGTCTCGCGCGCCGTAACGCCGATGGGGTTCGAGACCTGTTCGTGTTGCTGAATCTGGGCCTGGTGCTACTGGACCTGGCGCAGTATGAGCGCGCCAGGGTCGAACTGGAGAAGTGCCTGGAGAGGCTTGTCGTCTGGGGCCAGCAGGAGCTCATCGCAGCCACGGAGGCCGCGCTGATGGTGGGCGCCGCGGGAACAGGTGAGTGGTCACGATTCGATGGGCATGCGGACCGAGCGGCCGAGAAGCTGTCGGCGACTGGGTTCGTCGATCCGGACATGGCGCGAAGCTGGGAGCGTGCTGCGGAGCTTCTGCACGCGGCGGGACAGCTCGAACGCGCGGCCCGGGCGACGGTGGTCGCCGTCGAGCAATGGGAAACCTTGAGTCGGCCGAACGACGCGGCTCGGGCGCGTGGATACGGCGCCCAAGGGAAACAGTCACCGACCTAGTGGCGTCACGGCGCAGCCAACGGCCGGGTGAGCATCGGGAACGCCCGGGCGATGGTCGACCTCTTGTTAGAGCGAGCAGCGGACCACGCGCCAGGCGTTGCTGGCCTTGGGGTCCTTTCGCAGGTGGCACGGCGTGGGCATGTCCGGGTTGCCCGCGTTGCGGACCTTCACCGTCAACGTGTCGCGGTCGCTGGCGTTGCGCTCGGTGTCCTCGATGACGATGCGTGGGCTCTTGGCGTCGCCCACGTACAGCTTCACCTTTCGGCGCAGGGTCGCGTAGTTGTAGCGGCGCCAGGAGCGCAGGGAGCCGTCGAACTGCTGCTCGCTGTGGAGCTGCGCCTTGAAGATCGCCCAGCCCCGAGCCTCGTCCTTGGCCAGCCCGGAGGCGATGAGGTTGGCCATCACGACGTCGACGTCGGCAGGTAGCGATGCGCCCGTCACGGACACGCCCACGCTGCCCCGAGGGCTATCGGCGTTGCCTACTGCCACGGGAATCGGCTCGCTCGAAGCGCCACCGCCTCCCAGAGCGACCCAGGTGCCCACGGCCAGCAAGCCGGCTGCCAGAGCCGCCGCGGCGGCGACCATCCAGCGGCGCCCGGCGGATGCGTGCGTCGGGTTTCCGGTCCGGGCGGCCACACGCTCAGCCAGGTCCCTGGGCGGTTCTCGCGTCGCCCACAGGGCCAGGGCGTCGCGTTCGTCCTCGGTCGGGGTCCATTCGTCGCTCATGACGTCCCCTCCATGGCATCTCGAAGCGCGGTCCGCGCTCGGTTCAGCCGCGACTTCACGGCCGGCACGGTCAGGTCGAGGGCCGCGCCGATCTCGTCGTAGGTGAGCTCGTGAAACCCTCTCAGAATCAGGACGCCCCGCTGCTCTGGGGTCAGCGCAGCCATCGCCGCGTTGACCCTGTCTGCCAGCCGCTGCCCACGAGCGCGGGCCTCGGGCCCAGGCCCGGAAGCCACTGCGGTATCCAGCGCTTCCGACGCGCCGACGCGCTGAAGATGCCTCACCTTCTTGCGACGCGCGTCGAGCCCCACGCGCATGGCCACGGTCACCGCCCAGGTGGTGAATCGCGCCCGCCCGTCGTCCCGGTAGCGGTCCAGCCGGTCGATGATGCGCACGAAGGCGTCCTGTGCCACGTCATCGAGGTCGTCCGGACTCAGGTGCATCAGCATCCGGCTCAGCGCGGCGTACACCGGGCGCTGAACGCTTCGCACCAGGGCCTCGATGGCGGCGGCGTCGCCCCGTTGGGCGGCTGCCACCGGCAATTGCAGGGGCGGTGAAAGTGTCGTCGTTGCGTCCACGTCCCGTTCAACGCTGAGGGTTCCGAGGAGGTTTCGCAAAAAGATGATAAGTACCGTGGGAGATGCCTCACGCCCGCGAAACCAAAGGACGCCCTGTGGTCATTCGTTCGCTCCTCGCGCTGCTCGCGTTGCCCCTTGTTGCCTCCGGCTGCAGCAGCTCGCCAGCCATTCCCGACACCATCGCCAAGGACCGCTCGGGGGTCTCCTGGGGGATGAGTGAGGGCGACCTGACCAAGGCACTGGGCCAGCCCGCCAAGCGCCGAGAGAACACCAAAGGCCTGCCCGAGGTCTGCTACAAGCAGGCCCTCGGCGGCGATGCGGTCCGGCGGTGCTACGGCTTCGTCGAGGACAAGCTGATGTGGCGTTCCCTGACCTACGAGCTGACGGCGGCGAACGTCGTCGCTCGGTTCGACACGCTCGTCGCGTCGTTGGACCTGGGACCACCGGCACATCGCGCCGCCTACACCACCGACACCGCCCCCTGCCGGCTGGTGCGCGTGGAGACCCAGGGTCAGCTTCAGATGACCTCGCCGCGGAACGCCCGCCCGGTCACCGACCCCAACGCCAAGCAAGCGCTGGCCGACAAGGGCACGCTCTGTCTGCAGGCCGCCTATGTCAAAGGCGATCACCCCCTCGGGGGTGTCTTTGCGCGGCCTCGAAAGGGCGGCTACCGCGCCGTCGTCGCCGACTCGACTCCGGACCTCGCCCTGCACGAGCGTCGGCTGGCGGTGAAGATGGCCGCCGAGACGGGCGGGACGGACGCCGCAGGCAGCGGCATGCCCCAGGCGTGTGCCAAACTCAGGAAGTGTTACGACGCACAGATAGCGCAAAACCCAGGCTCACGCGCGTCCTACGAGGTGGCCTGGAAGGCCATCACGTTTGCGTTGAAGGGTGCCGCTGCCAAGTCGGTCCAGAAGACCTGTATTCAGGCGCTGAAGGGCTACTCCACGGCGCCCGACGCCCCAAAGGTCTGTGCACCGTAGGCACAACTGGTGCTAGGGTCGGGGGATGCGGACCACGACCCTGCTTCTGAGCGCCCTGTTGTTCCTCGGCTGTCCCGAGGAGACCCCCTCCACGTCAACGCCCGACGCGACCGTTCCGGACGCCACCGCTGACGCCTCCGCAGACGCCGCCGCCGACGTCGGGCCCGATGTGCCGGTGACGCCCGTCGACCTCATCACGATCCCCGGCCCAGGTGAAGCGCGCGCCGGCATTGTCACCTCCGCCGACGAGCTGCTGTCAGGTCCCAAAGCCGACGGCCAGATCGGCGACGTGAAGATGTTCAACAGCAAGCTGGCGGTCATCATCGAAGGGGTCCGTCGTGCGTCGGGCTTCCGCTTCTGGGGCGGCAACATTGCCGACGCTGTGGCCGTGCGCCCCGATGGCACGGTCACCGAGGACACCTTCGGCGAGATCGCCCACACCTGGAACTTGATGGTGTTCGAACCCAAGTCCATCGCGGTCATCAACGACGGACGCGACGGCAACGAGGCGCATGTCCGCGTGGAGGGCGTCACCGCGCCGTTTGCGTGGGCCGCCGACCTGCTGGGGTCCATCACCCTGGCCGACGAGCTCACGGCCGAGGTGACCTATGACTACTACCTCGCCGCCGACGCCTCCGCGGTGCGCCACGAGGTCCGCTTCGTGAACATCGACACCATGCCCGCCGACGTCGCCGTGCCGGTCATCGTCTCGAGCCAGGGCGACGGCATCCATCACTGGCGCCGAGGTTCGGGATTCAGCGACGAGGCCGGTGACTCCACCTCTATCACCATGTCGGGCCGTGAGCTCGCGCACGGTATGTACGCCAGCAACTCCGCGCTCAACTTCCTCATCGAAGCGACCGGCGCGTTCGTCGTCACCGAAACGTCCTTCGTCGTGCCACCAGGCGGCTTCGCGGTGCGTACGTACCATCGCGTGGTAAGCCCGGAGGGTATCGCCGGGGTGGAACGCATCGGCGCCGAGTTGGGCCTGGGTCAAGCGGTGGACGCCCGTATCGAGGGCACGTTGACCCTTCCGTCTACCGCCGACGTCGAGAAGTCCTGGATGTCCGTGTGGGCGGCGGGTGACCCCATCACCATGGCGCCCATCCATGCCGACGGGACCTACGCTGTGAACGTCTCGCCGGGCGACTACGAGGTCCGCTTCCACGTGCTGGACCATGGCTCGCCCGCGCCGGTCGATGTGACCGCCACCGCGGGCAACACGGTGACCGCAGACGCCACCGTGCAGGCGTCGGGCACCATCGCCACGACGGTCAGGACCAGCAACGGTGACCTCGTTCCGGCCCGCATCATGGCCGTCGTGGACGCCGGCTCGACGGACACGCCCAGCCCACATCCGCCGTCCGTGGTGGACGTCCGCGGCGACCGGCAGTGGGGCTGGGGCAGCAGCTACGGCCAGGTCAGCGCGGTAGGCTACGCAGCGGACGGCACGACCACCGTCACGGTGCCGCCGGGAACCTACCAAGTGCGTGCGACGCGCGGCTTCTTTTACTCCTGGGACAGCCAGACGGTCACCGTGGGTGCCGGCGAAGAAGTGACCGCCGAACTGCAGATCGACAGCGCCGTCGACCGCACCGGCTGGGTCAGCGCCGACTTCCACATCCACGCCGCGCGCAGCCCCGACAGCGTGGTGCCGCGCCGTATCCGCGTCCTGCAGGCGCTGACCGAGGAGATCGACGCGCCCGTCGTCACCGAACACATCGCCCTGAACTCCCTCGGCCCCATCATCTCCGACCTTGGGCTGCAGGGGCAGGTCCTCAATGTGCCCGGCCAGGAGGTCAGCACGGTCATCTACGGCCACTTCAACGCGTTCCCGCTGGAGTACCGACCGACTGAGGCCAACGGCGGCAACGTCATCGAGTTCGGGCGCACCGCGGCGCAACTCTTCGTCGGCGTCCAGGAGCAGTCGGAGCGGTTCGCGCCGTTTCTGCAGGTCAACCACCCGCGCGGCTCGTCGCCGATTCAAGCCTACTTCACGTACCTGGCGCTGGACCCGGTCACAGCCCAACCGACCAAGAACGCCGAAGGCTGGGACACCACGTTCGACGGCATCGAGGTGTTCAACGACAACTGCGACGTCGAGCAGCAGTTCCAGGACTGGGTCAACCTGACCAACATGGGCATGCGCAAGGCCCTGTCGAGCGGCTCCGATACCCACGGCGAGAACAGCCCCATCGGCAAGCCGCGCCAGCTTGTCCAGGTCGCCTTCGACGCCGTCGAGCAAGACGCGCAGGCCATCGCCGACGCCATGAAGGAGCGTCGCTCCATCGTGACGTGCGGCCCGATGGTGACGTTCGAGACCGACGACGGCGTGTACGGATTGGGCGACATGGCCCCGGTGGCGGGCGACGGCAGCGTGAGCTTCCGCGTGCAGGTCCAGGCGCCCGCCTGGCAAGAGCTGGTCGAGGCACGGTTGATGAAGAATGGAGAGGTGGTCGACGTCCTGCCGATCACCGAGCTCGCGGGCGGCGTCCGACTCGACGCCGTGGTGACCGACACCCCCGCCGCGGACGCCTGGTACATGGTTCACGTCGTGGGCGCTGGCAACCTCAGCCCGGTCCACAGCGGCGGGCCGCCGGCGGCGTTCACCAACCCCATCGAGGTCGACGCCGATGGGGACGGCAGCTGGACGCCGCCCGGTATCCCGACGCCCTGAGCTAGCCCTGGGGCAGTGTGGGATGATGGCGCAGCAGCGCCGTCAGGAAGAGGCCCGCGCCCACGAGCTCCAAGGTCTCCTCGACCCAGTCGATGAGGCCATAGCCCAGATTGTGAGTTCCGAACTCGCTCGTCCACCAACCCAGCGGCAGCTCCATGAGCGCGGCGCCCGTGACGTAGACGGCGCCGGCGACAATGAACGCGCGCGCGGTGGGCCGTGGCAGGCGACGAAGAAACGGGACGGTGGCCAGCCCGACCAGGAGGGCAAACCCCGCTCCGAAGACGACCCAGTCGTAGTGAAAGGCCCCACCGAGCCCCAGGGTCCCGGTCAGCCGCTCGTGCATCTCGACGGTCTCGTCCAGGGACATCAGGGCAAACACAGCGCCCAGCGCGACCCAGAAGGGGCGCTGCCGGGGCTCGGTCTCGGCGCGGGCGTTGGCGAAGAGGGCCACAGAGCAGCCCAACAGTAGCCCCGAGGCAAACCAGGTGGGCAGGTTTCCCTCGTAGCTCAGGGAGAGCAGCCCCACCCAGTAGGGCGCGGTCTCCTCGTGGGCGCCAGTACCGGCGCCATAGGCCAGCTCGACGACGAGACCGACCCCGCAAACGGCAAGCAATGCCGCCCACAGAGGACGCCCCCACCAGCGGTCATTTGGACTCGTCGTCGTCGCCCTTCTCTTCTGGCGCCAGCGCGGACAACAGCTTGGCGATGGTCTGGCCCTTCAGGTCGACGCCATCATCGTCGGCAAGGCCAACCGCCAACTTGCCGGTCGCGTAGCCCACTCGGGTGACCGCTTCGCCGAGGCTGTCCTCCATGCCGGTGGCCCCGGACTTCGCAGCCTCTTCGGAGGGGTAGGAGCAGACCACGGCCGTCAACTTCTCGACCTTGCCCTTTACGCACTCCGTCGCGCCGAAAGGGGCCGCGTCGGTCGTGGTGAGACCGGCAGCCTCCACGCCGGCCTCCGACCAGGCGCTGGTCACCGGGGCGTGGAAGTCCGACTTGCCACAGCCGCCCAGGACCAGCAGCGCGCCAGCCAACAGCGGAATCCTCATCACGCGGGCTACCTCCACTTCTTACCCTTCTTGCCGCGCTTGTGCCGCTTGCCCTTCCACTTCTTCCCTTTCCATTTCTTGCCCTTCCACTTCTTCCCTTTCCATTTCTTGCCCTTCCACTTCTTCCCTTTCCATTTCTTGCCCTTCCACTTCTTGCCCTTCGTCTTGATGATGACGCCGGGCGGCGCGGGCACGCCGATGTTGATGTCGACGTCGACGCCACCGGGAGGCGCCGGCGGGTGACCCCAGGAGCCCCGGACGTACACGCCGAAGTAGCCCCGGGGCGGCTCCACCACCACGACCGGCCGGCGGATCACCGCCCTCTTGGTGTAGTACCGGTCCACGTGCCGGTGCTTCTTGACCCGCACCTCGTACTTCGCAGGCTTGGGGCCGACATAGAACACCGTCTTTCCGACGGCCGTGAAGTGGGGGCTGGGTGCCGGCGGATGCCAGTGGTGGTGGGGCCCGGAGATGTAGCAGAAGGGCCGCTGGGGACCGACCACCACGTGGCCCTTCCAGTGCACCGGGTGATGCCCGTAGTACACGTGCCGCGGGGCATCGTCGTCGAACGGGGTCGGGTCGCCCACAAAGACGACGCGCTCCTCCCGCTCGACGTACAGCACCTTCTTGTCGTGGGGCTTGTACGAGTGGGCATGAGGCCCGGGGATGAAGCACATCCCCTTGCCGGTCTTGGGGTGCAGTGGGTGCGGACCGGCGTAGCGGAAGGTCTTCTTCTTGGCGGCGGCGGGCCCCGCGGCGAAGGCGGTGACCAACAGCAACGCAAGACTCCATCGGAGCAACGTGCGCATGACAAACCTCGGGGGCAATACCCGCTTACGGTACCACAGCGCAGCCACCGAGGTGTCGGCAGGCCCTGCCGACTAGGGGTCGACCACCAGTTCGAGCTTGACCCGCCCCGCCGACAACTTGATGCGTCGGGCCCCAGCAGCCAGTTCACCCGCCCACTTCGGCTCGGTCTTGGAAGGAACCCCGATCGAGAGCGACGTTTCGGTTCCCTTCAGCAACCTGCCAGCTCCCGGAACGAGCTTGAGCGTCGTGTCGTGAGTGCGAAGGGTGAATGGCCGGCCGTGCCGCAGACGCCGTCGCCACGCGTGCACGAGTACATCGCTGGCGGCGTCACTCACACGGATCTTCCATCCTGAGGCTGTGGAACGCAGCTCCAGCTGCTCGACGAAGGCTGTGCCGAAGGTAGACCCCTCACGTTCGGCCCCTTCGACCAGCTGGGTCCATGCTGCAGGATCATCCTCCAGACCGAGACGGTCGGGGGCCGTGGCGCATGCAGGCCAGCGCGCCTCGAGTACGGTCAAAAAGTCGTCCGGGGACCACTCGCGGATCGCTTCGAGTTCTCGGCGGCTGACAGGAACTGCCTGCAGAAACTCGCCGTCGCCATTGACCGAATTGAAGGTGGGCAAGCCCGGATCCAGCCTCAGCAGGATGGCATCCATAGTATGCCCGTCGGGGCCGTAGACCTCTTGCGGGGCCACGTGCTCGCCGGCGTCCAGTGTGACCCTCCGAATCCAGACCACCCGAGCCAAAGCATTGAGCAGCGCCACCGGCCACATCGGGGGCGTTGCTTCCCTGTCGGGGTTCGCCACCCGTATGACGGGCTCGAAGCCCCAGCCGCTGACCTCCGGGACAGGCGACTGCTTCTCACCGAGTTCCGTCATACCGTATCCAACGAACAGCCAGTGGGGTACGGGTTCGTCAAGGGCCCAGATGTGTACGTGGCTGAGAGGATCGTTGCCCCCCTCCACCCACGACACGTCGGGCTGCCAGCGGGCCAACGGAGGCAGGTCGCCGAGCACAGCCTCCAGGGCGGCATCGATGGCTTCCTCGCCAGGGTTCATGTCGGGCGCTCCATGCAAGGGGAGAGATGGGAAAGGTAGCGGGCACCGCCGACGGTGAACCAGTCGGCGGCGCCCGTAAAGTCAGGGATTGAGGAAGGCTCTGGCTATCTTCTGCCCTCCAGCCCGCGCGTTGTAGATGATGACGATAGGCCTGGTATCGGTGGCTGAGGCGTATATCAGCTTGATGTCGACGACGCCGGAACCATGGCTGGTGATGAACTCCCTGACCTCCTTCTCCCAGACGCGGTAGGCTCCACGGTTGATTCTGCGGTTCTGGGCGATGATGTTCATGCTCGTCTTGCCGCCCTTGCCACCCAAGGCCCGCGCAATCAGGTGCCCCGCATCGTCGTCAGCCTTACCCACCACAGACTGGACCCAGGTACGGGCCGACTTGGTGGTGCCAGTGCCACGCTTGATCTTGCTGGACACGCTGTCGACCGAGATGGACGCGTGAGTACGATCGATGACGGTCTCACCGTTGACCTGCCGCGACGTCACCCGGGGATCGGCTGCCGTTCCCTTGCCGCTTGTTTTGGCTGCGCTGGCCGCGGGTTTGGAGGTCGGCCCGGTTCCCGACTTCACAGCCTGGCTGGTGTTGGCCGTCGGCGTCTTCTTCGGCGCCGGAGTCGGCGCTGCCTTGGCGGCGGTCTTGCCTGCACTGGTCGACTGCCGGGTGGCCACCGAGGTGGTAGTCTTGGCGGGCGCTTTGCTGGATGCCGTGGAGACGACCGCCTTGCCCACATCGTCCAGTTTGGTCGACGCCCCGCGCACAACATCGTCACCAAACGTGGCGACGGTCTTCAGACCACGGGCGCCGACATTGGCGGCCTTCACGCCCGGGCCAACACCGCCTGTGGCAACCGTCTCCAGGGCCGTGTAGGTGGCTGCGCCTGCTCCGTAGGACACGTAAGCGATGGTGCTGTTGCGGTCGACGCCGAGGTACTCGCCAGCGGCGTAGTAGCCCTCCTGAGCCCGCCCCATCTCGGACGCCACCGGGTCGAGAACGTAGGCTCCCCCCTTGGCGGTCCAGTAAGCGGGATCGATGGTGTTGAGCGCGTCAACGCCAGGGATGTGGTCGCCGAGGTAGTCGCGGAAACCGACGTACATGCCCGGCAGCTCCGCGAGGCCCTTGGGCCCGTCAAGGAAACCCGCGGCAGCGTACGACAGCGCGCCGCCTGTAGTGTTCAACGCCCTCTGGTACCAAGGCAGACGTTTCCCTTCGACGACGATTTCGATCGTCCCACCAAAGACCATCAACAGCCCACTCCTGTCGTGGTGCGTCGTTGGCTGGCCATCGGCGAAGGCCGTGCGGCTCACCCACGAGCCGTCCAGTCCGATGGGATCGGTGGTCGTGAATTGATAGGTATCGTCGTCGTACCGCCGGTGGTGCATCAGGGTCAGCCCCGAACGCTCGTCTCGGTAGTTGGACTGGAAGCCGACTTCGGTCGGCATGCTCGCAGCGCCCCCCGTTCCGCGGGCAAGGGGCTTGCCGAACGGGTCGTAGGCGCGATGCCACAAAGCAGCCGCCGTGGCGTCGGATGCAAGGATCGGCGCGTCAAAGGCGTCATGGGCGAAGTAGTACGCCGTGCCCGTGCTGCCATCGATCTGCTGTGTCAGGCGCTCGCCAACAAAGACGTTGTAGCGAACATCCGAGACTGCGCCGGTAGTCGGATCCAGCTCCAGCTCGGCCACTGGCAGACGGCCCAGGCTATACAGGTACACCCGATTCCCATCCACCACGCGACGCCCGTTCTCGGCATAGACGGTAGGCTTGTTGGCTCCGGTGTTCAGGTCGAGGGTCGTCGCCTGACGGCCCAGGGCGTCGTAGCCGAACTCCTGATTGGTGCGGTTGCTGCGTGTCCGCTGGCCGAAGTCATCGTAGAGATAGGTCTCGGAGACCCCATTCTCGGTGACGTCGTAGAGGTTGCCGATGGTCGTGTAGCGAAGCGTCTTCGTCTTCGCCGGGACCGGCGCATCGGCCAGCTCCACCATGTTGTTGTCGTTGAACCAGTAGGTCCAGGTGCCCCCCATCGAAGCCGACGACACCGTGTGCAAGCGCTGCCGTTCATCGTAGGTCAGCGTCTGACTGTAGGCCCCGTCGACGTGGTCGATGATGCTGGTCGGGCTCCCGTTGTTGTCATACGCGTACTCGAGGTCCACCTCATTGAATCCGCCGATGTCGACCATCCGAGTCTTCAGGCGCCCATGGTCATCATAGGTGTCGTTCCAGATGGCACCGTTGCCCAGGGTGTGCTGCACCATGCGGTCGGCATCGTCGTACCCAATCATCGTCATGACCGGTCCCAGGTCGGTGTCGACGCTATCGATACGGTTGGTGGGGGTCGCGTCGTGGGTGTAGGTCAGTGTCGACGGACCGCCCGTGAAACCGGTCACCACCGGAAAGCTCGCCGTCTCCAACGCCCCCGAGTCGGTCCACGTGTAGTTGGTGACGAAGGTCGTACCCAACGCCGAAACATGCTGGCTCTGGCTGGTCACGCGGTCCCGCATGTCATAGCCGAAGTCCCAGAAGCCGGAGTCGTCGACCACCTGCGCGACACGGCCGGCGGAGTCGTAGCTCTTGTGCCACGATGTTACGCTTGGCGGTGACATCGTGGTCCCGTTGAGGGCGATCTCCCGCCCGCGACCGTCGTAGGTCTTGACGACCGTGCGTTCGGGAACGCCGGAGTGGTAGTCCTCCCAACCGCACAGGTTGCCATCGCCGTCATACCCGAAGATGCGCTCGGCAGTAGCCCGGCTGAAGCGCTCGAGCACCTTTCGGCCAGCGGGGTCGTAGCCATATTCGGTGGTCAGCGTCGTGGTGTAGTCGAACGGGTGGTCGACCGTAACAACGCGGTTCTCATCGTCGTAGGCGTAGTCCACCCCATCGAACGTGCCTCCGCCATACACCAACGGCAGGTACCGAGTAGCCACTCGGCCCCGGGTGTCGTAGTCGACGTGGCTGACGGCGCCTTCTGCATCCTCGGTCGCCCAGCCGCGACCCGCGATGTCCTGACAGGCGGCTTCGGTGGAAAGGTCGACAAAGTCACCGTAAACCGGCCAGGTCGAGGGCGGAATCGTCGCCTCCGCGGCCGAAGAGAAGCGCTCCGTGCCCGCCGTTGTGTACGCCTTACGGTTGCCCTGCCAAAGCCCGGGGGAAACCTCCACCGCCTCGAAAGCCACCTGGCCGCCAGGCGTGTACCCCATCGCCGTTGTCACTGTGGGCGTCTGGACGCGGGTCTTCCGACCGAGCCCGTCGTAGGTGTAGCTCGTGACTACGCCACGTTCGTCCGTCTCGGTCAGGATGTTGTCGGTGGCGTCGAAGTCACGCGTGCGCTCCGTGCCGTCTGGATTGCGGGTCAGCCAGCCTCGACCGAAGTCATCGTACTCGTACTCCACCGTACGACCGGCCGCGTCCGTCTTGGACGTCATATTGCCAGCCGCATCGTAGCCAAAGGCGAGAGTGTCGTGAGTGCCGTGCTCATCAGCCGCAAGCGTCTTGTCGGTGACCAGATTGGTCGGACCGTACTCGAAGGTCGTCCTGAAGGGGTCTGAGGAGCTCCCCGTGACCGTGCAGACGGCGGCGCCATGGCCATTGGGCGTCGTCGACCACTCCAGGTTCCCCGCCAGATCGTAGCCGTAGCGCGACTCCATGACCGCTCCGCCTAGCCCGGGGACCCGCTTGCTGACCATGCGGTTGTGTCCGTCGTAGTCGAACTCGGTGACGTAGCCTTCCCGATCCCTGGTCGTGGCGATGTTGCCCGCCGCATCAAAGGTCTTCTCCCAGAAGACGCCAGGGTCCCACTCAGCCGGATTCGAAAGCTTCGTCGCGTAGGCCCGCACCATCCGATCAAGGTCGTCATACTCGAAGCGCTCAGTGCTTCCGTCGGCATTGTTTCGCGTCAGCAGCCGGCCCTTGGCGTCACGAATCAGTTCCGTCCTCGAGACCTCGGGGGTCGTGACAAGCGGAGGTAGGGCAAAGCTCGAGGGATCACACACCTCCAGCGTAGTCTCGGTGGCCTCGACCCGTCCGAGATGATCCCGGCTGTACGTCAGCACCTGACCATTGGGGTTCTCCATGGACGCCAGGTACCCTCGCGCATCGTAGGTCCAGTGGGACTCGGCTCCATGAGGCATCAGCTGCCGAATGAGCGCTCCTCGGAAATCGTGGATGGAGTACGCGCGGAAGCCGCGTGCATCCTCGACGTAGAGCGCTCTGCCGCGAAGGTCGTACGCTGTCGTCGTGGACGTGGGCGCCTCGCCGGAGCCAGCCACCGGGTGTCGAATCGTCGTCGCCAGTCGCCCAGCACCGTCGTAGACGAACTCCTTGCTGGTCCCATCCCGGTCGTGGCGCGTCTTGACGCTACAGTCGGCGTGGAACTCAAATCTCTCAGTGGAGGTCAGGCCCGTACCCACAGTCGTACTGGGATGCCCAATCTCACCATGGGTCTTGCAAACCGACGGCGTGAACGTCGTGGCATGACCCCGTGGATCGGTCTGCTTGGTCTTTCGGCCAGTCGAGTCGTACTCGTAGGTCATCGTGGGCCAGCCGGTGGGGCACGTCAGGCCCGAGGCTCCCGGGTTGACCTGACGACACTCCTGCGTCAGCTGACTCCACCCGTTGAGTTCCAGAATGCTGGCGAACCCGCGACCATCGACCTGCTTGACGGGGCCGACCCACAGATCCCAAGTGGAGGTCGTCGTTACCCCCTCCCCCTGGTCGAAGAACACCTCGCGTTCCAGCCCGTCGAAGTGCTTGGTCACCCGTTGCCCCAGGCCGTTGTCACCCTCCTCGATAAAGCGGGGAAGGCCTCCAATCATGGCCGTCGTGTAGCGCGACCGAGTCAGGAACCCGGTTGGATCCTGGTGAGCGACCTGACGCCGCAACGGGCCATAGAGGTTACTCGCCCACGCCTCCGGGTCGTGGCCGTCAAAGTAGGGAAGCGACCGGCACTGTTGCTCACCGTAGCCGTTGAGGCGGTAGTCGGTGAGCCAGAACGAACCTCCACCGCGGGTGAAGAAGTCGAGGCTGTCGTTGAACGTCCGGGAGTACATCGGGTGACCCGGGGCAGATCCGTCGTGGTCAATGCCGCTGAGCGTCAACGGTCCGTCCACCTGGACACCTTCGCGGAACTTGCGGAAGAACCCGTCCCAATACGTGTGTCGGGTCACAGTCTCGCCGTTGACCGTCTGGCTCACCGTAGTCCGCGCCGCACTGCCAAGCGAGCTGCTGGAACGGCCAGCCTTCGGAACAGTCGCATCGTGGTAGCTGATGCTCTGGGGCGCCGTATCTGGCTCCTGGACCAGCGTCGGCAAACCCAACCCGTCTCTTGTCCAGGTGGTGACAGCGCCGAAGTCGTTCTGCTGCACCAGTTCACCCACGGGCCCATAGACGTACTCCGCCTTGCTGGTAGCGTCCGTCATGAACGCGTCCGTCGACAGTCGACGGGACTTCAACAGGCCGTTCGAGTAGTACTCGTAGTGCGTGGTGATGCCGTCGGCGGTGATCTTCTCAGGGAGGCCATCCGAGGAGAAATCAGCGGGATTGATTTCCTTGCGGACGCGCTTGATACCGTTCCAGGTCTCCTCGACTTTGTGCACCCGGAAGAACGGACTGCCGGTATGGTGCTGAACCCGAGTCAAGTACGGCGCCCCGGTGTCGTCCAGCGTGACCTCGTCCTTCTTCACCACCGCCCATTTCAACGTATCGGTGTCCCAGCTCGTCATCAGCGTGCGGGCAATCCCGTCGTTGGTTCGGACCGTGCTTCGAATGGGGGTCTTGAAGGGAGGTGGGTCGTGCTCGACCTCCATGACGGAGGACACCGACACCGTGCCGCCATGGGTGATCGAGGTCTCGATGACGCCGAGATCGAAGTTTCGGAAGATCTCCTCGGTACCCCCATCGGGAAGCGACGCGAGAACGCTGGCATCGTTGAACCGATTCACGATCCGCTTCTGGAGCGCATACAGACGTGGCAGACCAAGGTCGGTGGCCAGGTCGGACAGATCGCAGGCGTCGAATTGCCCCGGGTCGTCGGGGAAGTCGAGGGTGTCGTCAGACGGGTTGGGGTCATAGGGGGCCTGTCCCTGCTCGCCTGGCTCCGCGGGGGGCGCGGGATGCGGCGCCGGCGCAGGCTGCCCCTCTTGTTCAGGACCAGCGGGAGGAAGCGGAACGCCTGGGAGCCCGACGCTCGGCGGAGCGACTGAAACCCACGGCGTGGCCTTGCACATGGTTTGCTCCGGGAAGCCAGGCACTACCGACTGCCCGTTGTTGATGTGGCTACCCCGGACCTCGCGACACTCGATCGCACCGCGGAAACTGCCGTGCTGATAAAACGTGTGGACGAGCTGCGTCAGGTCGCTGCCGCTCCAGCGATTCTCCGCAATGGCTCGGAACCCACGGAACTCGCCGTCCTCGAGGAGTGGGCCGTGGTAGAAGTATTCGACGAAGGGGTGAACGCCCGAGCTGGCCCAGGTGTCGGACAGCGCCGACGACTTTCGAACCTTGTCGTCATAGGTGGCTCGGTCCATGACCCACATGGGAGCACCCTGGTCCCCCTGAATGTCGACGAGCAGCCGGTACTGGAACGTGGCGGTGCCGCCGTCGGGATACTCCATGGCGACCATCGCATCCTGATTGTCCAGGCCCATGCGGTAGTAGCTGGCAACCGTGCGGCCCGCGACCGTCTGGTTCAGGTCCGCCTCGGCTTCGATGTCGACGGCGAACAGGCCCTGCTCACTTCCGTCCATGGCAGCGATGAAGTTGGTCTGACCGGAGATCGCCTCGTTGGGCATGGTGTAGTCGGTGTTGTCGACGCTGACGACACCCATGGATCCATTGAAAGCCGGGAGCTTCTCGTCGATCCGCACGAACGCGTCAAAGCCCGCACCGTTGTTGAATGCCACATAGGTGTCAGCAAGCGTCGACGGCGCGAAGACCTCCTTGGCGGCAGTCGTGAGGTGGCTGTCGCCCTCGGTCGTCGAGTCGGACGTATCCCCGTCGAGATTCGCGTACCACACCGTATCGCCGGCATCGCATGCGCTCGGGTAGCTGGCCCCGGGCTCGGGCTCGGTCTTCACCGGGACGACGCGGTCACAGAGGTCTCCATTGAGGACAGTAGCGTCCACGCATGGCTCGGAGGACGCGTTGCTGATGGCATCGAACGAGCCCTCGTCCCGCATCACGAGGTCCAGTAAGCCATCGCTGTTCATGTCGATCAGGCTGTGGACGGTGGTCGAGAGACTCACCGACCAGCCTTCATCCGCCGCCACGAACTCGTTGTGTGACAGACCTCGCGAACGCGCGACCTTCAGGGACGTGTTGCACATGTCGACGGCGCTATGGGGGATGGCGCTGAAATCGACCGGGGCATCGAAGCCGCGTCCGTTGTTGAGATGGACGCTCAACCCGTAGCCCGTGCCCGGCTGCACCACATCCGGGAGTCGATCACCGTTGATGTCCATCAAAGCGAGTTCGACATCGGTCTGGTCGCTGCGATGAACCTCGTCTTTGACGTACTCGAAGTCCGAACTGGAAACGGCCAAGTGCTGAGCGGGATCGCTTCCGAAGTCGAAGGTGGTCCAGCCCTCCGTCTTGGGACTGACAACCCCCTTGGACGCTTCTCCCAGCGCCACAGCAAAGCCGGAGTCAGTAGGCGACACGTCCCCCACGACCAGGTCCATGACCCCATTGCCATCCATGTCGGTCCAGGTGACCAGCTGTTGCGATTCAGAGGTCCCCGACGCGTCCTTCTTATAGATGGAGCCATGGGACTTCTTGTGCTTGAGGGTCACATCTCCACCGGACCATTCGATCTTTTCGCGCTCGAATGTCTTGAAGACGGAGATGATGAGACCGACGAGCGCCACAATGAGACCGATGAACGCCCCAATGACGGTCTTGCCGGTTGCGGCGGCGAAGGTGAGCCCCGCTGCGATGACGCCAACGGCCGCCGTGGTGATGCTGATCGCGTTGATGGTCCGACGGGCGCTGGCCGATATGGCGACCGGATTCATCCCTGGTTTGGCCGCTCGGTGGTCGGCCACCTTGCCTACGATGTAGCTGGCAATCGCACCTCCTGCGCCCACCACGGCATTGGTGATGGCCGCTACGCCCGCAATGGTCTGAATGGCCGTCAGCCCGCCCTGGGCGAGTTTGCTCGCAACGCCGGCGACAGTCATGCCGGCCAGGAAACTCCCCACCCCCAGCTGGCCAATATCGACGGCCATTCGGACCTCGGGGGCCATGTTGATGTACCCAATGACGCTGTTGACGCCGGTCATCAGGTAGCTCAGCCCGAGACTGGCTCCAGCATTCATCACTCCAGCAAAACTCTCGCCGCTGGCGACCTTCTCGAAGATCCCGACCAGCCCCTGCAGGCCTGAGAGCGTGCTGGAGATCGTCTGAAGTCCGGAGATGGCCGTCGCGAGACTCGCCATGTCTCCTGGGTTGGGACTCTGGTTGAGCGTGCGCATGACGCCGAGGGTCGACAACAGGGTGGTGTTGTTGATGTATGGCGTGTCGGTGGGCGGGGTGACGTCATAGCGGACAAACGGCTTGAAATCGTTGGTGTCCGGGTCGAAGTGGGCGACGTAAATGCAGGGGTCGCCAGCGACGGGGTCGCGGAAACCGTCGCTGAGGGTCGCATCCGGCGCGGCTGGATCCCACGTCACCAGGAGGCCCGACACGGCCCAGTCGAGGTAGCCGTCCTTGTTGACGTCCATCAAGTCGGCCACCTTGACCGACAGGTTCTCGTAGCTCTCCAGGGTTCGGTGGGAGGAGTCGAAGTCGGACACGTCGATCCAGCCAGCATGGGCCGTGGGATCAAACCCTGAGGGGCAGTTCTCCTCCCACACGCAGTTGTGGATGAACTTGAGCTGGTCGCAGGCGTAGTGTCCCAGACGCTCGCAAGGCACGCTCATGGACAACCCTTCGAAGATGGGCTGTGTCACTTCGGTGCAGGGATAGGAAGGAGGCGTGTCCTCACACGTCTGAGCGTCGTTGTAGCGAAACAGGCGGGAGTTGATGCCGATCACCGCTTCGGGGAAGTTCGCCTCCACGGTGGTCGCATCGATCGAACCGAGGTCCGTGAGCGTGGCTTCGATCCCATCGTCCCAGAAACCGTCGTAGGGTCGGTCCCCAAGCAGCGTGTCGGTGCTCTCGATTTCGCTGACTGTGGCGCCTTGCACCAGATCCAGGTCGACATCCATCCATGCCGAGTAGCGGGCCATGGGATGAACGATGCCCGTCGTCATCCGATCGAAGGCCTGGCCGCCGTTGCGGACGTCGAAGTAGAGCCTGTGGTTGGCGGTGTCCGGCTGGGGGTATGAGGTTGTCGAGTTGCGTTTGGTCGTGACGAGGTCGGCCGCACCATCGCGATTCACATCGAGCAGGGCGGAAAACGGCGTTCGACCGTGGTTGACAGGCAGGGCATAGCCCGCAGGAACCGCAAGCGGCGAGGAGCTGCTGGCGTTGGTGACGAGGTTCGAGGTGACGCTCCCGTTTCCGTCGGCCGGCATGGTGTCGCCGTTGTAGTGAAAACGCGTGGCGCCATAGCTCACGCTCCCATCGCCACTCTCCAGCGTCCACGACGACAGCGCGTAGCGTCGCGTGAACCGATCGTCGGGGTGCTTGTACGTGAGCTTGACCCGGCGAACCGCGTCAGTGGGGCTGCAGGTACCGCTGAACGTGGTAACGACAGCGCCCCCAGAGACTCCCCCCTGTGCAGGCACACAACCCGGCAACAGCTCGATGGACGTCAGCAGATGCGCGGTCTTGCGCTTGACGCCCAGGGTGTAGTCGGTGCGGACGACAGTGTCGCGGTCCGAGTAGTGAAAGCGGACCGTCTTGTCACCATCGACGAGGATGGCCGACAGCAACCGCTCGTCGTTGTCCTCGGTGTAGTAGTAGTTGACCGAGGCGCCCTCACGATTGGTGAGGGTGTCGAGCAACCAGACCACAGGCTGCCCATCCCGTTCGATGCGGCTGGCGGCGGTCAGGCCGTAGTGCTCGGTAAGCCCCTCCACAGGGTCGGTCGCCGAGAAGCTCTCGGCGTAGTCGCCAGATCCAGCGGCCATGTAACGGGTAGGCGTTCGTGGACTGCTGAAGCACCAGTAGTCCGACCAATGTGCAACCCCGTCGGGGTCCTCCTCGCACACCAGCGGACCGCCGGGCATCGCGGTCCAACGCTTCTTCAGAAAGACGTTCCCGGAGCCGTCGGTGACCTTGTAGCGGTCATCATCAGGCGGCAGATCGAAGCCATCGTGCCCATGGCTGACGTCCAGACGCACGTTCTTGAGACCGAGCGACCAACCGATGCCCATGACGCCGTCGGATCCCTGACTGTTGTAGCCCGGGGTGATGGCCGCCCGCACCAGGGATGGGAACGTCGGCACCTTCATGCCGATGGACAGCGCGCCGCTGTTGGTCACCGACAGGGAGTTTCGATCCGTCGGAAACCGATGCAGCACGTACTTGGTACCACCAGGCCGCAGGTCGGGCTCCAGCCCACTGTCGAGCGGCTCGTGTCCGGGATCCCCCGGCCCCTGCTCGGGTGGCGGAACATCCGGGGGAGATTCCTCGGGGGCGGGCGGGTTGTCCTCCGACGCTGGCTCAGCGGGAGGCGGGGAGTTGCTCCCCTCACTCGGGGGCGGGTTGGTATTCGCGCGCGCCGGCGGCGCAAAGGTCGCAACACCGGCATGGAACACAAAGGTGGCCGCCAGGAGCGCCACCTGACGAACCCAGGGCCGATGGCTGGTCCGCCTCGAGCGGCGAGCCCACGGCCAATATAGGGCATCGCCAGTCGCTCGAAGAGCAACCACGGCGACGATGAACGAAACAAACGACAGCAAGATGGTTTCCACCAGGGCCTCCTCAGGGGGTCTTGGAGGCGACCTATGTGGCTGCTATGCGGAATCTGACAGGAGTCCTGAAAGAAAAGCGGGGGCAGCCTGTTTGCAGCTTGAGTCGGCGAGATGTCCGCTGTTCACAGACGACGCTCTGCTGCCTCTTTGTTGGGGTTGCCCCCGTCTCCCGCTGTGGCAGGTTTGCCGCATGAGCATCGACCTCACCGCCCTCATCAACGGCATGACCAGCCGAAGCGAGAACAAGAGGACTCGGAGCGAGGAGAAGCTCCGCACGCTGCTTTGCGACCGACAAGCCCCCACCCCAGCAGCTGCCGCCGCCATTCCCCTACTGGTCACGCTGGCGAGCCAGTCCAAAACCCCCGACCCGGCGGCGATTCTCCGGCTCGCCGCGGATGCGCTGTGCGGCGAGCATGTCCACTCTGCGGGCGCTGGACCGAGCGAACAGTTGCGCTCGTGGCAGACCGAGCACCTGGCCGACAAAGCCGCCATCGCCCGCCAGCTCGTTGTGTTGCTGGGCGGCGAGGCGTCGGTTCGAGCTGCAGCGGCCCTGGTGCTGGGCCTGTTGGTAACCGCAGAGGGAACCGCAGAGCCTCTGGCCCAGGCGCTGAGTCGAGAATCGGACCCGTGGGTGGCCACCACCATGATCATCGCGCTGGGCATCCTGGCGCCAGGACATGGGGCGCTGGAAGCGCTACGTGACGATGCAAGGCTGGTGGTGCGCGAGGCGGTGGCGGTCGCTCGACTGCCCTTGGAGCCAGACCTGGACGTCATGCCGTTCCTGCAGCGGGGCATGGTGGCGGGCGACCTCTTCCCGTGGTGTGGCGGCGCCGCCGACGCGGTCGCTGTTCGTCGCGTGCGTGCCTTGCAGGGGGATGGCGCTGGCCTGAACCTTCTCCTGCGCGCCATCAAGCACCCTGGCGTCGAGCAGCAAGACGCCGCCGAGTGGGCGCATTGGGCCCTGCGTCTTCAGTTCGAGGAGCAGGGTCAGGCGCTTGACCCGGCGGACTTGAGCGCCCCCCAGCAGACCCTCCTCGAGGCGCTGTCCGAGGCGGACTACCAGACCTGTTTCAGTGACTTCGGCGTTCCTGATGGCTTCAGGCTTCGACGTCGCTGGCTGGGGCTCGCCCCCCCTGGCGTGCTGGAACAGCGCGTGACGGTGGACGGCAAGACCCTACCGCTGTGGGCCCATCACGATCGACTGGGGAAGAAGCTGTGGCTGGCCACTGTCAAAGACCGACTCGCTCCGGGGGAGCGGCTGGCCGCCCTGGCCGAGTCCTACGATCCCGAGGTGCCTCACCATTTCGTCGACATGCGCGAGGTCGCAGACGCCTACGATGACTGCACCGATGACGAGCGACGTCGCTGGGCGGAGACCTTCCTCCCTGGTTATCTCGCCGCCAAGCTGGCATCGAACCGGCCGGAATGGGTGAAGCTCGCGCGACCCTTGGCGGCGACAGCAGCTGGCATCCTTGCCGACGCCCTTGGCGAAGATGCCTTGTTGCCCGATGACTGGGCTGAGCTGATGAACCTGTACGCGGTACCCGAGCCTCGCCGAGCGCTGGCGCGGCGCCTTCCGTCTGGGCAGCTCGAAACGCTGGTCCTGCAGACCATGGCCGAGCGAGCCAAACGGCCCGACGTCGGCCTGCCAATGCTGGCGCCGGTCATCGAGTATTGCTGCACCGACGAGATCCAGGAGCGGCTTCTGGCGATGCTCACTCACCCCAGGGCGAACAGGGTGGTCGCCGGCGCGGTCACATGGCTGGAACGAGCGCCCGAGCTGGCGCCGTTGCTGGCAGACTATCGCGCCGCGTCTGAAGCCTGAGGGCGCCAGTTTTGTCCAGTGGTGCCGCATGGGTCACACTCAGGGCATCCACACGACAAAGAAGGGGCTACGGCATGCACCTGTTGCTGGCACTCGATGGTCTTCCAGACGTGCTTCTGGCTGCGACACGGTCGCGCGGGTTCGGCGGTCCCCTCATCTACGTGATCAGACGCAACATGACCAAGAGGTCGGCATTCGCCGCCCCCTTGGTCAAAGCGTCTGAAATCGTTGAGATGTATCACCCTTCGGGCTCCGGCCGATCAGCACGGCTAGCGCCGCACTGATCATCGCGTTGGTCGTGTTTGGCGGCGTCGCCCTGCAGCGGCACCTCGCGCACAAACGCATGATGGCCATCAACGACTCCGGGGCTGCGTGTCGTGCGGGTCGTCAGATGTGGTCACCGAAGGCGACACCCAACGGTGCACCCGATGTGGCTACACGGGCGCCGCGGGCGGTGGAGAGTCGCTGGACCCGGACGAGGTTAGCGCGCTCTACGGCAACGACGACGAGATGTTCTAAAGCGGGATCGGGGTGATGACGATGAGGCCGGGGTTGCCGCTCTGGTTGGGGCCGCCGCCGTTACCGGCCGACCCGTTGTAGCTGCCGTTACCCTGCTTGGCGGCCTGTTGACCGTTGCCGCCGGTGTTGTCGGTGTTCGTCAGCGCCCCGCTCTGGATGCTGCTGCTGCCGCCACCGCCGCCGCCGCCGCCCTCGTCACTCATGGAGCCGCCACCACCGCCGTACCAGCCGGCGCCGCCACCACCACCGCCGCCGACGGTGCTGTACTCACCGCCCACACCCCCAAAGAGGTTTCCGCCGTCGGTGCCCTTGTTCCCTGGCGAGCCGGCGTCGCCACCTACGGAGTCATCGCCTCCTTCACCGCCCGCATACCCGTTGACGTTTCCCTCCCCATCCTCGCCAACCTCGCCCCCCGCGGCGCCGCCATCTTCGGAGCTCAGTCCACCGGCGCCGCCGCCACCACCGGCGATGAGCAGGATCTGCCCGCCTCCGGTGAGCACTGCGCTGTAGCCGCCGCCGCCGCCGCCGCCGTAGGTCGGCCCGCCAGCGCTCAGGGTCTCGCCACCCCAGCCGCCGCCCGGCGAACCACCGCTGCTGAAGGTGCCGCTGCCGCCGCCACTGCCGACGATGGCCTGAAAGCTGACAGACCCGCTGAGTTGCAGGGTCCCGCGCACGTAGCCTCCGCCTCCGCCAACGCCGCCGCCGTTGCTGGTGGTGTTGCCCGCACCACCACCGCCTGCGCCCCAGACATGGATGACGAGGGCTGAGCAGGATGGGAACGCCAGGTCATAGGAGCCGGCTTCGTCGAGGACGATGGGGGTGATGTCGCACCCACAGACGCCCCCGTTGCATGTGGTGCCAGCGGGGCAGTCCGCGGCCTTGTCGCACTCCGCGCAGCTGCCGGCAGACGTGCAGATGGGGGTGCCTCCGCTGCAGGTGCCGCAGGACCCGCCGCAGCCGTCACCGCCACACTGTTTGCCGCCACAGCTGGGCGCGCAGCTGAGACAGCCGCTGGCGTCGCAGCCATTCTGGCACGCCTGGGCAACGCTGCCCGTGTTGCCGCAGGAGTCCTGCCAGACGATGTTGGTGCCGTCGCAGAACGTGGTGGCATTTGCCTCGCACACGCACTGGTTCGCGTCGGAGCATACCGCGCCGTTGACGCACCCGGTGCCGCACTGGCCGCCGCACCCATCGAAGCCGCACTCCTTGCCCGTGCAGTCGGGCGTGCAGCCGGCGCAGACATCGCCAGCGCATCCGTCGGGGCAGGTGAAGACGAGCGCACCCTGCGTCCCACAGCTGTCGTACCAGTAGATACCGCCGTCGATGCAGGTGGTGTCGCTCTGCGGGACGCACTCACACATCCCGAGGACGCATTGGGTGCCATTGTCGGGGCATGTGCCACACGAGCCGCCGCACCCATTGGGTCCGCACTCGTTGGAGCCGCACGCGGGGGTGCAGGGGATGTCGCTGGACGAGGTTCCATCTCCGGTGGTCGCACCGTCACCGACGGTCACTCCATCACCTCCGGTCACCCCGTCGCTGTTCACGGGCGCGTCGCCATTGACGGTGGCGTCCGGACCGACCGAAGTGTCTCCGCCGACGGTCCCGTCGGAACCCGTGCCGTTGTCAGAGACGGTGTCCGAGCCACCCACATCCCCGGCGGTGACGCACACCCCCGAAGCGCAGACCGTCCCAGCGCCGCACTCCTGACCAAGCAGCTGGTTGCCCTCGTCGTCGCAGCCGATGGGGGTGTTCTGGATGCACCCCGGCTCGCAGACGTCGATCTGTGTGACAGCGATGTCGCCGCAAGCCAGCAACGCAAGCGCAGAGAGACTCGATACGAGTACGCGAGAGGTCATGACGTCCATACCGTCGAAGCCTGCCAGTCCTGTCCAGGGTCCCGGCCCGCGGCGGCGCGGACCACGGGGAAGTATGCAGGGTCCATACGGATGGCAGCAACAATCCCCGGTGGCGCGTTGTAGCGCTGCCCCATCCCTACAGGTGCGGCCAGGGCTTCCCAAAGCCCCTTCAGCCACCCCACACTCACCCACGGGTCTCAGCGGAGGAGTAAGGTTGGAGTTCGTCGTCTTGTTGGTCATCTGTACCGTCGCGATCGGGACCCTCATCGTGGCCGGTATCCACGACGACGAGTTTGGCCGCGCCGACGACCTCAGCGGCCGAGGCACGGAGGCCCTGGCCGCTGAGATCATGGTGCCCACGCGAGTGGGAAACCGTCGCCGGGCCATCGAACGGGTCCAGCGCCTCGAGGAAACGTCTGCAGCCGTCAACGCAGCGCTCAAGGAGCTGATCGACAACCCCTTCTCGCCGCGCGACCTGCAGGCACAGGCACGACGACTTCTCCACGAAACGGCCGTGACCGAAGAGGACACCCTGGTGCTCTTGGAAGCGACCGTGGAGCACCATCCAGCGGCCGGTCCTGCGGTCCTGCGTCGGTGGCGGAAGATGCCTGCCTACAGTCACGGTCCGGCCGGCCTGAAGCTGGCCCGGTTGCTGGTCCAGAAGGCGCGAATCCCTTCAGCGCAGCGCGAGCTCTCCGACGCGGTCACTCCTGAAGAGCGTTTTCGGCTGCTGGACGGCGCACTGTTCCATGCGGTCACCCCCCTGGCGGTGCTCGAGCTGGCGTCCATCCCGTGGCCGGCAGCCGTCGAAGCTGTCGTGACCGTCTATCTCGAGGAGATGCCAAGGACCTCAGCCCCCAAAGTGGTCCAGCTGTTGCTCGCCAACCCGGCCGTGGACACGCGAACGCTAGCCCAGCAGCTCATCACGGGCCCGTCCCTGGTCGCTGCGCAAGAAGCCTCGCGCCGGGTGTCACCCCAGATGCTCCCTTCAAATCCGTACCTGGATCGGGACCTTGTACGGATGGTGCAGCGAGGATACCCGCGTCAGGGTGGGTACGTTGGGTGGCGGCGACATGTCTGCGACGCCATCGAGCGGTACGCCAGCGGAGCGGTGATCCCAGCTCTGGAAGCCATGATGGACTATGACGTGGGGTGGCGGGACGACCTCGAACGCGTCGTGAAGACGCTGCGCTCGTCGGCGCGGATCGCGAGCGGCGGCCTGTCCATCGTGGTGGACGAGGCCACCGGAGCCCTGACCGTCGAGGTGGACGAGGCCCAGGGAGCGCTCAGCGAGGCCTGATCAGTGCGGCGCTAGCCGTGCTGATCGGCCGGAGCCCGAAGGGCGATACATCTCAACGATTCCAGACGCTTTGACCAAGGGGGCGGCGAATGCCGACCTCTTGGCCATGTTGCGTCTGATCGGCGACACATCTGCGCCTCCCTTGGCACGGAACCTGCTTTCTGAGCAGGCGCCAAGCCGATGGAGATCGGTCATGAAAACTCGCTTGTTTGTGTTCCTCGTTGTTCTTTCCACCCTTTCATACACGCCTCCAGTCGTCGCGGGCAGCGGCGGTGAGGGCGGCCTGGCCATCGGCTTCATCGGTGGCGCCGCCGTCGCCGGCGGGGCTGCGCTGGCTGGCCTTCCGTCGTTCTTCCTCGGGCAGGAGCTACAGGATCGCCCCACCGCGGGACGCGTTCGGATGGGGGTCGGCGGCACGGTCGACCCGGAAGGGTTGGTCATCTCCAGCTCGATGGGCAGCTATCGCCTCTCGGACCCGGACTTTCTGGGCTGGGAGGGGCGTAGCCTGCTCCGGATGCACGACCTTCGCGACGACATGGTCCATGGCTTCGACCTGCAGCTCGACAGCCTGCTGTTGCTACGCGCAACGCCATCGGACGCCGCCGTGTCGGTCGAGTTCATGCTGGGCGGCGGGTTCCTGGCGCAGTCGCAAGACTTCTTCGCCGCTGGCCAGGTCAGCGGCGGGACCACCACCGGGCTCCGGGTAGGCGCCGTCGCTGAAGCAGGGTCCGTCAACTTCGGTGCGGAAGTGGAGGTCCTGTACCGCACCAGGTGGAGTAGGGACTGGGCAGGTGCTCAGCACGTCGTGGAGCCGAGTGCCGCACTGTTCGTCGGCAGCGGCGAGGGTCGCGTCGGCCTGTCCTGGCAGATGCGAGACAGCCTGAGCCCCCAGGCCCCGCTCGCGCCGTTCCACGCGGTGACGCTGTATGTTGAGCTCGGTCGGTTTGTGCCCCCCCGGTAAGTACAAGCAGGACCGGCCGCCTGAAAAGCCCGGGTGGGGTGTAACCTGCCGCCCCACGCCGCGTTGTTCCTTGTGCCACCTCCGAGGTGGCCCGCCCGGCGGCTTGCGCCGGGCCCCCGTTGTCCACATTGAGGTTTGCCATGCACGTGTCTCGCACACTCGGTTCCTTTGCCCTGCCCTTCGTTGTCGTGGTCATGACCGCCGGCCAGGCCTCCGCGACCGCGGTTACCCTGCGCGACGCCCGAGCCGTCGACGCCAGCTGCAAACGCGTGGCCCAGCTCCCCGCCAGAGCGCCGCTGGAAGTCACCTACTCCAGCTATGGCCAATCCTGCGCCCCCGGCGGGCCATGCAGCACCACACCGCATACGGATCTCCCCATCGACCAGCTGGTGGTCACCGTCGCCCAATGCACCGCCAACCTGCCGGGCCGCTTCGTCCGTACCGGACGCCGCTGCAACGGCGCCACGGTCTATCGCTGGAAGGGAGCGCTTCCCAGCGATTCCACGCTACGTCTCGTCGGTCGGAGTGGGGCTGGCAGCGTGCGAACCGCCAAGGCGTTGTCCCCAGCGGCGTCCTACACCTGCCCAGCCGCCAGGCCGCTGGGAGCACCGCTGGTGCTGAGCCGGCGCAGCCTCGACCGGACCTTCAGCCCCGGACCCAGGGACTTCGAGCTGCTTACCCGACCCGATGGCACGCGCGCCCTCCGCGTGATTCCACGGAAGGTCATCAACATCAACGGCGGCTGGGGCTTCGAGACGCTGACGACGCAGGTCAAGGCCAGGACGCTCGAGCAGGCGATGGCCAAGCTGCCCTCGAGCCCCATAGCGCGGGTGAAGACCGACGCGCAGGTCATCATGCAGACCTACCGCGCCAACACCCGCACCTACTGCGAGCGCAAGCAGCTTACTCAGAGCCGGGTCACGCTCGAGGGCTCCAGCGTGGTCTTCTTGGGAAGCAGCGAGTCCTTGATTCGCCGCTACGAGGGCACCTGCAAGCCTCCGAAGAAGCGCTGAGGCTCCGCGCCCTCGTCGCCGCGGCGGGCAGCGAGTACACTTCGGGCATCCCGACACTCTGGAGCCCGACGATGATGTTCCTTCGCGCCGCGGTGTGCCTCACCCTGTTCAGCCTCTCAGCCTGCGCTGGCTCCACCGCCAAGGACTCGGATAACAAGGCACCGGAACCGAAGGTGTCCGAGCTCAGCCTGGCGCTCTCCACCGCCGCCAAAGACCCCGCCACGGTCACTGCCGGTGCGGAGGTCTTTCGACGCGCGTGTGAGTCGTGTCACGGCACCAAGGGCGACGGTGAGATCGGTCCGGATCTGACCGACAGCGAATGGGACCATGGCGGCCAGCCCGAGCAGATCTACAAGGTCATCGACGGCGGGCTACAGGACCAGGGGATGCCCGCGTTCGGGCGGGCTCTGGGGCCGGAGAAGGTGAAGCAGGTGACCGCCTTCGTCCTGACGCTGAGCGCCCCGAAGGCCCCGTAGACGGTGGGGTCACCAGCTGCCTGAAAGAAGCGGGGCCTAGCCGTCGAGGCCAATCCGCACCGTTGTCCCCCGACCGACGGCGCTGTCGACCTCGAAGTGCCAGCCCAGGCGCGCGCTGAGCCCGTGCACGATAGCCAGGCCGAGCCCGTGCCCGCCGCCGGGTCCCTTCACATGCGGCTCGGTGATGCGGGCAAGGATCTCCGATGGGATCCCTGGCCCGGTGTCGGAGACCGTTGCGCCGTCACCATTGCCACGGAGCGTGATGCTCCCCTCGGTCGTGTGGCGCAGCGCGTTGGACACGAGGTTCATCAGCGTCATACGCAGGGCCAGCCGTGGAGCTCGGACCACGGCCTCGCCTTCGACCTCGACGACCAGCTCGACGCCAGGGCTGGCCCGCGGCGCCAACAGCGCGACCACGTCGTCGAACAATGGCCGCAGTTCGACCGGCTCCGCGGGCGGCATCTGTCCCTGGCTCCGGGCGAGCCACAAGCACGTCTCGATGATCTGCGCCATGTCCTGAACGGCCCGCCCGAGACGCCCGACAGGCCGATGGATGCGCGGGTCGTCGACCTCCTCCAGCAACTCGGTCACCCCCCGCATCACCGCCAGGGAGCTGCGCAGCTCGTGGCTGGTGTAGCGGCCAAACAGCTGCTCCTGCCGAGCCGAGGCCGCCACGCGCGCAATGGCCGCCTCCAGATGCTCGGCCAGGGCGCCCAGCTCGTCGTCGGAGACCAGGGGCTGCAGATGTGGCGGCGGGTCCTCGGGGTCGTGCGCCGACACGGCCGCGCTGAGGCGTGACAGGGGCGCGACGACCCGACCGGTGGTGACGACTCCCAGCCCCACCCCGATGAGCGCCACGAGCCCCGAGAGCCCCAGGATGAGCAGCCAGACCGGGACCTCCAACCCTTCGCTGACCTCCACCTCGCCCTCGTCCAGGTAGAGATACAGCCGCTGGCCATCGGACAGGTTCCGGATCAGCAGCCGCCACTGGATATCACCGCCCCCGTGCAGCTCGTGGATGCCCTCCGCCAGCGACGAGGCACGCTGCTGAAGGCCCTCGGGGAGCGCTGCCGTGTCGGTGGTCCCGCGCACGAAGCGACCGTCAGGCAGAGGGGCGCCTGGGTCCCTGGCTTGGCGCTCCAGCACCGTCTGGGCCTCCGCCTGGAGCCAGCGCGTCATGACGACGTCCTCGGCGGCGTGGAGAGCCTGCCAGGCGAGCACGCCGTAGACGGTGCTCAGCACCGCGCCGAACAGCGCAAACGCCACGAGGAAGCGCCCTCGAAGACTGCGGATCTTTCTCACGGCGCCAACCGCCAACCCGATCCGTGCACGGTGTGCAGCAATGGCGTCGGGAAGGGTTTGTCGATGGCGCGACGGAGCGCATAGACGTGGCTGCGGAGCACGTCGCTGCCGGGCGGCTGGTCGCCCCACAGCTCTCGGAGTAGCACGTCGCGGGTGACCACGTTCGGCGACGCCTTCATCAGCTCGGTCAGCAGCGCCAGCCCCATTCGGTTGAGGGCGATTGTGTGCCCCGCCCGCTCGACCTGGAGGGTGCCCAGGTCCAGCACGAGGTCGCCAACCTGCAACCTCGAGGGCTCGACCCGGCGCCGCTTGTGCAGGGCCAGGAGCCGTGCCTCCAGCTCGCGCAGCGAGAAGGGCTTGGTCAGGTAGTCGTCGGTGCCGGCGTCGAACCCCGCCAACGTGTCTTCCAGCGTATCGTTGGCGGTGAGCATGAGGACGGGAGCCGACGCCGATCCGCTCGTCGACTCGCGGAGACGTCGGCACACCGTCAGACCGTCCATCCCAGGCAGCATCACGTCCAAAACGATGACGTCGAAGCTCTCGGTGACCGCCAGGTGCAGGCCCCCCAACCCGTTGGGGGCCACCTCGACGGTGTGCCCCCTGAGGCTCAGGTGGTCGACGATGTTGGCAGCGATGTCGAGGTGGTCCTCGATAAGCAATACACGCATGGCCCCAGGCTGCCCTATCCGCCGATGTCCCCACCAGGGGTGAGGCCGCTTGGAACGCTCGCGGGGATCTCGCGGTCGAAGTCGTCGGTCAGGGCGCGCAGGAACGCCTCGATGTCGTCCATGTCCCCGTCCTCGAGGTCGAAGCCGCGCAGCTGGGGCGAGAGAACGTTCTGCGCCGGACCGTCACCACCGTCGGCATCGATGTCCTCGTAGAACTCCAGAACGTCATCGAGCGTCGCCAGCTGGCCGCCGTGCATGTAGGGTCCGGTCAGCGCGATGTTGCGCAGGGTCGGCGTGCGGAAGCGGCCGGAGCCGTCCCCTGCGTCCGCCACGCCAGGCTGCTCGGGCACGCCGAGCCGATGGTGCTGAAAGTCCGAGAACATCGGGCCGGAGTGGCAGTTGGTGCAGCCGACGTCATGGAAGGCGTCCAGGCCGCGACGCTGGCTCGGCGTGAGCGCCCGGTCGTCGCCGGCGAGCCAGCGGTCATACGGGCTGTTGGGCTGGGACAGATGCCGCTCGAAGGCCGCGATGGCACGGCCGAGGTTCCGCTCGCTGACCGCTACTGACGGCGCCTCACCAAAGGCCTCCGCGAACAGGGTCGCGTACTCGGGGATCTGGGCGAGCCGCGCGACCACCCGAGCCACCGCCTCCTCCATCGGGTAGGCGTCCCCCCGCATCTCCACGTCCGACTCGATGGGCCCCAGAGCCTGCGCCTCCAGGCTCTCCTCGCGGCTGTCCCAGAACATCGGCGCGCGCATCGGGTCGGGGGGCTGGTTGGCGTCGACCCAGCCGTTGAAGCCGGTGTTGAGGACGGTCGGTGAGTTGCGCGGCACAAGCCCGGTGTCCGCGGTCTGGCGGAACGGCCCCAGCCCCTTGCCGCCGACACCGATGGACAGCGCCAGCCCGTCGCCGTAGCCGAAGTCCGGGTGATGGCAGGTGGCGCAGGCGACGTCCTGATGCCCGGAGAGGATGGGGTCCCAGAACAGCAGCCGCCCCAGCTCGACCTTCTTTGCCGTCGTCGGGTTGTCCGCCGGTGAAGGCGCCGAGGGAGGGAGCGCGGCCAGCGACGACCGGGGAACCTCGGGGTGGTTTTCCTGACAGGCCGCCAGGACACTGAGCGACACCAACAGAGCGATTCTCACGGCAACCTCCGGGGGAGCGGGTTGCTGCAACTCTGCCGACGACCGCGTCGACGCACCGTCAATCCAAGGTGAAAAGGGCGTGAAATCGACAACCCAGCCGGACGATGTTGCCGAGCCGAACGCGAGTTTCGTGACGCAAACGGTGGCGGTGATGCGACAGACGTTGAAAATGGGCGCGACGGGGCGTCCGAGCTTGCCTCTGTGGTGGAGTTCGGGAACCTCGACGAGGTGGCCAGATCAAAGCAACAACGGATATCAATGTGGCTCTCCTGCGGGGCCGACGACGACGCCCGAAACCGACAAGCGCGACGAAATGCGTCCTCCTCATTCTTCTGCTGTTGAATGGCTTGGCAGGCTGCACGGCGCAGGCGGCGCAAACCGACCGAAGGCTCCGCGTGGTCACCTACAACGTTCGAAACGGGTTCGTCGACGCGCCCCAGCGACGGTCGGATGTCGTCGCCCTGCTGGCCCGGTTGAAGCCTGACATCGTCGCGCTTCAAGAGCTGAACGGATACACCGAGGGGGCGCTCCGTCGGGATGCTGCAGGGTGGGGGCATGAACACGTGCTCGTGCTGAAGCGAACGGGCTATCCCACCGGTCTGACATCCACGCGTCCGTTCACCCGAGTGAAGAAGCTGCTGCGCGGCATGCACCACGGTGCGGTCGTTGCGGAGACCCATGGTGTCGTGGTGGTGTCCACCCATCTGTCGCCGTTCGACGCGTCCAAGCGGCTGAGTGAAGTCGACAAGCTTCTGGCCGCACTGCCACACAACGTGCCCGTCCTCCTGGCGGGTGACCTGAACGCCATCGCACCTGGCGACGCTTCGCGCGTGACGCCGTGGGCACTCGATGCGCTGCGAGGGGACGGACCGAACAACCTCGTCGATGGTGCTGCCGACACTCGGGTGGTTTCCAGGCTACTGCGGGCGGGCTTCATGGATCTGGGAGCATCCGATGGCCGCACGCAGCCGACCGCCCCGACACCGCTGGCTCGTCGCCCTGGAGAGAGCCGTGCGCATGTCCTTCGCCGGCAGCTCCGAATCGACTTCATCTTCGCGTCCAAACGCCTCGCAGCGAGGTGTGGACAGGCGACATCCATACGCACGAGAACCACCGAACGCCTGTCAGACCACTATCCCGTCATGGTCGACTGTCACTGAGTTGGGGCCTCGCCATGGCGACCGTCAAGCGCCGGGGCCTGGCGGTCTGGACCGAGCCTTCGCCAACGCCGTCGCGAGGCGTGGAGCCAACATGGACGACGTCAATGGCCCCGATTCCAACAATGTCAGTGGAACGGGCTACCGGGGGATGAGCTGGTCCGGGTAGGTGAGCACCAACCGCGTCTCTTCGGGGACCGTCTGCGCCGGGAAAGACGCCGTCGTACCGTCGGGCCAGCGGACCTCGACGGTGTAGTCGCAGGGTAGGTCACCGAGGCCGAAGTGGAGCTCGCGCGAGTCCGCCGACGAATGCATCCCGCGGCTGCTTCGCACCTCGCGCATGAGCGTGCGGTCGGCGAAGACCAGCGACACACGGGCGCCAATGCCGTCACGGTTCACGTTGACGCCGTCGCCCTCGACCTTGATGGCCATCCACCGGTTGTCCTGGCCGATGTCGTTGCGGAACAGGAAGTTGGGCCGCCCACCACCGGTATCACGACCGCCGACCAGCAGGTCCTGGTCGCCGTCCCCGTCGATGTCCGCCCAGGCATGGTTCTGCGCGTTCTTCATGCCCAGCATCAGCTTGCAGAAGCCTCCCGTATGGCACATCTCCGACGGCTGAGCGCAATCGGCGTTGCTGCTGCACGGCGTCCGGCAGCGGTCCAGCAGGCACTCCTCGCCCGACTGACACTCGGCAGTGTCGGTGCACTCGATGAGGGACGCCGTCAGCGCCGCCTCGGTGTCGTTGATGCCGCTGACGGGACCGAGGCCCGCGAACGTCCCATCCTCCAGCTGGCGCATCAGCCCAAACCAGGCCTTCTGGTCCAGCTCGCTGTAGTTCTTCTCGTACTTGCGGTCCCGAGAGACCGACAGGTCGAGCCGTCCGTCGTTGTCGAAGTCCACCGCGGCCCCGTCCACATCGCCCTCGTTGAAGGGAAGCTGGCGCTGCAGGAACTCGTTCTGCAGCACAAAGGCTCCGTCCACACCACTGTTGACCAGCAGCTGGGTCGGGTCAGACCACTTGCGGCTGTAGTCGAAGTCGACCGGGTGGCTGATGGTCGTCAGGAAGATGTCCATCAGACCGTCGTTGGTGATGTCCTTGCAGTCGATTCCGAAGCCGTTGGAGCCCATGTAGCTCCCAGGCGCCATCCCCGGCTCGGGAGTATCCGCCAGACCCAGGAAGTAGTTGCCTCCGGCCTGGCTGGCGAAGCCCCGCGCCACCGCCACGTTGGTGAAGTTGCCGGCGCCATCGTTCTCCCACAGCGCGTTGAGACCGTTGGACAGACTCACGCCGTACGTCGACACGAAGATGTCGAGGTCGTTGTCGTTGTCGTAGTCGCACGCGACCGTCCCGTTGGTCGGCTGATTGGGCATCGATACGAAGCGCTGGTTGGCCATGGTGAAGGAGCCGTCACCGTTACCCTCGAAGTAGAAGTCGGGGGCACCGAAGCTGGTGTGGCCGTTGCCGATGAACAGGTCGAGCCGGGCGTCCCCGTTGAAGTCGGCGAAGACGGCGTTGCCCGCCACCGTGCTGTTGATGGCGTCGGGGCCGCTGCCCGGGACCACCGTGAAGACGCCGTTGCCGTCGTTGAGCAGCACCTGATGCCGAAAAGCGCCCAGCTGGATGTCGAGGCCGGCGAAGCAGTCCTGGTCACCGTCGTTGTCGACGTCGCCGAAGACGAAGAAGGCCGCCTGCAGGTCCCGCAGACCGCTGGCCGCCGAGTGGTCCGAGAAGGTCCCGTCGCCGTTGTTGAGCAGCACCACGTGCGTGAACGGGACGCCGTTCTGGGCGTTGGGGTAGAGCGAGTGGGCCACGATGTCGTCGAACCCGTCACCGTTCAGATCCGCGAAGGCCAGCCGGCTGTGGTCGTTGATCGGAACCGGGATGGCGGGATTGGGATCGTAGTTGTCGACCCGGATGCCGCTGGCCTCCGAGATATCGACAAAAAAGTCCGTTGTCGGCTCGACGGCGCTGCGCGTGGTGCACACAGGCGCCGCGACCTCTTCCTCGAGCATGTCTGGCAAGGCGTCGGCAGCGGCCGCGTCGGAGCTTCCGACCGAATCGGCGGCATCTGCGGGGCCAGTAGCGTCAGGCTCAGAGGGCCCGGGAGGCGTGGCGGCGGGGTCCTTGTCAGCGGGGCATGCAGCCAGCACCAACGCGGCCATGAGCAAAATGCGAACGTGATTCATTCACGCCCAGTAGCATATCGTCCAACTAAATGCCTCGGCGTTTAATTATTCACGAGTTCATCCGTGGCTTGACCCACGTGACGCCAGCAGTCATGTCTCAAACATGGCCAAGAGCATCGGCTTGATGACCTCCAACGCGCGCAAGCTGGAGGAGTACAAGCAGCGCTTCCGGCCGTACGGCATTCGGGTCCGCCAGCTGCCCAAGACACCCGAGGCGGTATCGGGATGGCTGGAGGACAAGAAGACCGTGGCGGTGCTGCGGGAACGCAGCAATCTGTTTGGGCCTGACGGGGCCCCCCTGGAGGACCCGCCGCATCTCCAGGTGGCCAGCAACCGGACCACCCTCACGGCATGGACGCGGGGAGAGGCCGGGCTCGTCGAACAGACCTGGGAACGCTGCATCGAGGGCTTCGTCGACCGCACGCGGCGGCGTCACGCTGCTGATGAAGACGTCTTCGACTGGGACGACCTCTTCGTCATGCGGGAGACCGGCCGGACCTACCACGAGATGCGTCTGCGCAACCTCAAGCTCAGCGCCCGCGACCTCGTCATCGCCGACTTCGCCACCGAGCACGTCTGGTACGACGACCCCATCGCGCTGCGTTGGTCCGAGCTGGAGGGTGAACGGACCATCGACTTTGGTGTCGACCCGCGCCGGTTCATCGAAAACCACCCGTACTACGGCAGACTCGAGCCAGAGACGCCGCTGCGGCGCGTGCTCGACCACGTCCTTGCCCAGGGCCTGTTCTTCCGTTCGGCGCGCAACCGCCGCGAGAAGAACTACTGGCTGCCAGGCCTCAACGCGGGGATCCCGCTGGTTCCGAAGCGGGACGACGTGCACGAAGCCACGTTCATGTTCCACGACCTGATGCACTTCGCGTTTCCGGACCTGCTGTTCGATGGCGATGGGTCCGAGGTGAACCGCCGGGTCTACGTGGCCCACCGCATGATGAGCGAGGCCACCACCTTGTGCCTGGCAGACATGGCCTTCGCCACCGCGATGAAGCGCTCCGGCGTCGACTATGACTTCAGCCCGCGACACATCCTGCCGCTGTTCGAGTCCATGGGCCTGGACCCCGCCTCACCGGACGACCTCGCCACGACGCTGCACGCGAACGCCCGGTACTGCCTGTTGGGCGATGACTCAGCGTACCGCGCGCTGGGCGCCGACACGAACGCGCTCGCAGCGTTCAGGGGCAAGTATGAGCAGTACTTCATCGCCGACTACACCTGGACCCGCCGCAACTTCGCGTCCATGGCCGAGCGCATGGGACCGGCGGCCCGCGCGTGGCTACGCCTGACCGCGCCTATCCGAGAGTCCCTCCCCGTCGAGATGCTCACCATCAGCGAGCTCCGCGACAGCCTCGACGTCGACACCAACGACCCGGAGGCCCTGGTCGAGGCCATCTTCGGAGGGTATCTCGCTCGGCTCCAGCAGCTCACCACCACCCCGGCGGACCCAAGCACCTGCCTGGAGCATGGGTTCAAGCGGTACATGACGGGCCAGCTGGCGCTGACCATCACGTTCGACTTCCTGCCTGCAAGCGCGCTCTATGCCCGGCGCCTCGTGGACGAACTGTCACGCCTCTCAGAGACGTGGGACCTGGCACGGGTCCAGCGCCTGCGCGCCTTCTTCGACCAGTACGTGGCGCTGCTCCGAGACCGCCATCTGGTCAGCGACGAGGACGCCCGCATCTATCGGGAGCTGTACCCGTTCTTCGCGCCGTCCTACGTCGCATACGACGTCCCGCCCCAGGGGGACCTGGCAGAGGTGGCGCGTCAGGTGTTGCGGTAGTGCCCGTACTCTCGCGATCACTGGCACTGGCACTGGCACTGAGTGCCGCCTGCGTCGGAGACCCGGTGGAGCTGCCAGCGGTCTCGGTGGTGGTGTGTCCCTCCGCCGCTGCGACGCCCGATACGGGGTCGTGGGGCTTCGTAGACGTCACCGCCGAGGTCGGACTCGTCGGCATCGCCCATCGTCTGGAGTTCGAAACGCCCACTCAGGAAGAGGCTTTGCTTGGAGCCGTCGTCGGCGGCGACATCGACGACGATTGCTGGCCGGACCTCGTCGTGGACCGCGGCCAGGATGGCATCGCGGTGTTTCGCAACCGCGGGGATGGGACCTTCGAAGATGTCACCGTCGCGATGGGTCTCGACGCCGTCGCGGGACCCGTGGGCACGCTCGCTCTGGCCGACTTCAGCGGCGACGGCTGGCTGGACCTCTTCGTAGGCGGGTTCGGGGACAGGCCGTCGCGGACCTTCGTCAACGACGCGGGTGAGCGGTTCGACGAGGTACCCCGGCCCGGTGGGCTGACCCGGCCGACCTACGGCGCCCACTTCTTCGACTTCGACGGGACCGGCGGGCTCGACCTCTTTGCGGCCCACTGGGTGCTCGACCTCCCTCGGGCCAACCGGGAATACCTGTTCACCAACAATGGCGAGGGCTGGAGCGATGTCACCGAGCCGTCGGGGCTCGAGGGGAGCCTCATGAACCACACCCTCTCTCCGAGGGCGGTGGATCTCAATGGCGATGGGCACCTGGACCTGGTGGTCGCGGCCGACTTCGGCCAGAGCGCCGTCTTCCTCAACGACGGCCGGGGCGCATGGGTAGAAGCCACCACGGCCGTCATCAGTGACCAGAACGGCATGGGCACCGCGACGGGCGACGTCAACGGCGACGGGCACGTGGATTGGTTCGTGACGGCCATCAAATTCGACAACGACGACAATGGCCGCACCCCGCGTCCCGGCGGCTGGGGAGGGTCGGGCAACCGCCTCTACCTGGGCGACGGCGAGGGTGGCTTCGTGGACGGTACCGACGATGCGGGCGTGCGCGACGGGTCGTGGGGCTGGGGCGCCTGCATGCACGACTTCGACCTGGACGGCGACCTGGACATCTACCACGGCACTGGATGGCACCACGGCGACGCCGAGTTCGCCGTGGCACCTTCGCGCTTCTTCACCAATGACGGCAATGGCGCGTTCGTCGAGCAGGCTGCGGCGCTGGGGATCGACGACCGGAGCCAGGGCCGAGGCGTCAGCTGCGTCGACATCGACCGGGACGGCGACCTGGACCTGGTCCTTGCCAACCACAACCAGCCGCTGCGGGTGTATCGCAACACCGGCGCCAAAGGGCACTGGCTCACCGTGCGCCTTCGCCTGGACTCAGCCGCCAACCGGCTGGGCATCGGCACCCGCATCACCGTACGAGCCGGAGGCCGAACCCAGGTCCGCGACCTCGGGCCGGGCAGCAACTTCCAGTCTCACGACCCGTTCGAGGCCCATTTCGGGCTCGGCGACGCCACGACCGTCGATCGACTCGAGATTGACGGGGTCACCGTGCTGGAGAGACTCGAGGCTGACCGCACCATCACGGTAGTCGTGAATCGCTGACGCTCATCAGTGAGGCGCAGTGGCGCTGATGAGCCACCGCAGGAGCCCGAACTCAGGGCGCCCGCGTCTCCGGATTTGGGACGAGGACGGCTCTGGGCGTGGCGCTGTCGAGGCGCTGGTTGGCACCGAGCCGACCGTCGGGGTTTGCCCCCCAGCACCAGATGACGTCTCTGGCATCGAGGGCGCAGGAGTGGTCCGCCATGCTGCTGAGCACCGCCACCTCAGAGGGAAGCGTCATCTCGCTGTAGGAGCCCTCGTCACCTGGACCCGCCTGAGGTCCGTCTCCCCAGCAACGAACCACCGAAGAACCGTTCACGGGTACCGCGCAGGTGTGACGGCTTCCTGCGACCATCAGCGTTATCTTGCCCTCGAGCGCCACGGGGCTCGTCGGCGGGACCGTAGACGCCTCGGTCGCGGAAGGGATCTGGCCCGCGGAGTTGTCCCCCCAGCACCACGCGTGGCCATCGGCCGACCAGGCGCACGCATGCTCAAAGCCCATGGCCACATCCACCGCCGGCGCGGGCAGCTGAATCTGTAGCGAATCGCCGCTTTCGTCGGGTCCGCGCCCTACGATGGCGCCGGTGCCGGTGCACAACACCTCGCCCGTTTCGGTGACCACGCACAGCACCCCATCCCCCAACGCGAACCGTTCCAACGCGTACCCACTTTCGAGCTTGGGCGTCTGCACCCGCGGGAGGCAGAACACCTGTACCTGGTCGCGCTGGATGGGGGCGCAGATGCCGAACCCGTGCAACTCCACATCCAGCGCCGGCCCCTCGCTGGCGATGCAAGTGATCAACGTCGGGGTCCCGGTGGGCTCCTCGATGTCGACGCATGTCCCCTCGCCATAGCGGACCAAACCGGTCCACGCGATGGCGCCCCAGCACAGCACCTGCCCATCGACGGTCACCGCGCAGGTCTGCTGAGGCCCTGCGACAATCCGTGAGGCCTTTGCGTCCCCCGGAAGCGCCACCCTCTGGACGTCCATGACTACGCCGCCCAGGTGGCCGCTGCCGACCTGCCCGAAGGTGTTGTCCCCCCAGCAGAAGACCTCGCCATCGCCCACGATGGCGCAGGTATGGTCCACCCCGGCGCTCACGGCCGTCGGCCTCCTGCATGCGGCACCATCGCAGCCGAAAAGACAGGGTACGAAGTCGACCGCAGGACCACAGAGCTCGCATGTGGATGGGTGGGGGTCACCGGTCGTGAAGATCGTCCCATCGGCGAGGCACTGGCCAGAGACCACACCGAACTCCGGAAACTCGATGCACCCTCCTGCGTCGAGAACGACGATGGCGCTCAACGCAACCGCCGCACAGGGTCCGAGAAAGGTGAGGGCGTTCACGTCGCCGAGCTTAGACGGAGCGACCGCTGGTTACCATCACGGCGAGCCACCACCCCCCATCGAGGCATTGCAGGCGAGGTTGACCTGGCCTACAAACCAGACTGCATGTCGCCATGGGGTCAGCATCTGGTCCGATTGGGCGTCGCCCTGGGATTGCTCCTCGGCGCCTGGGGTTGCCCTTCGTCAGCGACGCGCAACCTCACGGACAGCTGGGACGCCTTCGCGCAGCGGGCGGACGGCCTGAATCCTCCGGAGGCGCTGGCGGCGTTTCAACGGTCGGTGGTACCGGAGTTCCCCGAGTTCTACCGCTGGCGCCTCGACCGCCTCGGCGACCAGGCCGCCCAGACCGTGGTCGACCATGTGCTGCTCTACAAGGCCGAACGCCTCCGGTTCCAGCGCTTTGCGAGTCGCTTCCAGCGACGGTTGGATGACGCCCTGCCATCGTTCCGAAAGGCCTTCGGCAGCTTCGAGCCACCCACCATCTACCTGCTCCACAGCCTCGGCGAGCTGGACGGCGGGACCCGCACGATCGGAGGCCGCGTCTACTTCCTGTTCGGCGTCGACAACATGGTCCGCTACCACGCCTTCGACAACGAAATGCCGTTCTTTCACCACGAGCTGTTCCACGTGTTCCGCGCCGCCCGCGTCCCCGAGGTCAAGACCATCATCTCGGCGCTGTACGAGGAGGGTCTCGCCGTCTACGTGTCGCACCAGCTCAACCCACGAGCCACCGCCGCCGAGCTCCTACTCGACGCGCCCAAAGGTATGGTGAGTCGATGCCGCGAGCGCTTCGCCGAAGTCGCCAGAGTCATCGTCGACAAGGCGCGAGGCTCGGACGGAGAGGCCTACAAGGGCCTGTTCCTGATGCGAAGCGCGATGGGGCTGCCGCCTCGCTGCGGCTACTGGGTCGGGTATTGGCTGGCTCATCGCATTCGCAAGGGACGGTCGCTGGCCCAACTAGCCGGGCTGACCGGAGAGCCGCTATGGCAGGAGCTGGAGGCCGAGATGAAGCGCTTTGCCGCCGATGGACCGCCCAGCACCGACCTCGTACCGTTTTAGAGCGCCTGGCGGCCACGCTCCCGCAACGCCTGCAGCTGCAGCACTCCGGCCACGGACAGAAATGCCGCTCCGAACAGGTGCACCTGCCACGCGGGAAGGACCCCACACACCGCCCCGAACAGCGCACACACGATCCACGCCAGGTGGAACCGTGGCTCCAGGCTGAACGCGGCGATCGCCCCGAACATGGCCACCCAGACCAGCATCAGCGTCATTGCCATGCCCAACTGCAGCTTCAGCGCCAGCGCCATGGGCCAGTGCAGGGTCCCCGCCACGAGCAAGCACAGCAGTAGCAGCGCCAGCTGCCGGTCGACCTGGTTGGTCGTGCTGCCCAGCCACCGCCGCCACACGTAGACGGCGCCGCCCAGCCCCCAGATGCCGCCGGTCCACCAGACATCGGCGAGGCCGACACTGAACGTCCCCAGGCGCTGCAACTCGGCCTGGAGCAACACCGTCAGCCCGATGAGGACGGCGATCACCGAGATGACCCGACGCTGCCGCCCCCACCCGGGGATGTTGCGCATGTCATCCACCAGACGCTCCAAATCCTCGAAGCCGCGCCGCTCCTCAGAGGCCGTCTGCATCGCCGCGTTCCAGGCCCCGCGAAGATCCTTCGGCTCACCCAGGGCGGTGATCAGCTGGTCGGCCAGATCCAGGTCGCCCTGTCGCAGCGCGCCCCTGGCCATTCTGCGAGTGGCCTTGCGCTCCAACGGCGGGACGTCGGGGCAGTCCGGCCACAGCTGCCGCACCGCCTCCAGGCGTTGAACGGTCTCACGGTACAGAAAGAACAGCGACTCGCCATCATCCCCCACCGCCTCCGTCGCCTTGGCCAACTGCCCTGCCACTTCGCGCGCGTCGTGCAACAGGAGCAGCGCGGTGCGCCGGGTCCCGTAGTCCTGCAACGCGCTCCGCAGCGCAACCGCGGATGGGTAGCGCTGGGCGGGGTCGAACGCCGTCGCTTGCTCGCAGATGCCTCGCAGCACCTCGTCGAGGTGGTCGGGATAGCTCGTCTCGCGGGCGTTCGAGGCTGCCGCAACCATGGTCGCGAAGGCCGACTCGCGGAGGTAGGGGGTGGTCCCGGTCACCACCTCGTGGAGGATCGCTCCCAGCGAGAAGACGTCCACGCGCGTCGAGGGGCTCCCCCCGCTGTGTTCCACCAACTCTGGCGCCATGTACGCCGGCGTCCCGATGGTGGGCTCGAGCATGTCCCGGTCGGCGGCGTCGGTATGGGTGTGGGCCAGCCCAAAGTCGATGAGCGTGATGCGCCCCAACGGCCCGATGATGACGTTGTCCGGCTTGATGTCGCGATGCAGGTAGCCGGCCTGGTGGACGTGCTCGATGGCCGCGCATACCCGGCCCAGAATGCGGAGATGAGAGGTCAACCGAGGGATAGCCTCGGCAGCGGACCGCGCCTCGCCGTGCGACTCCCACATGGGGTGCGCGGGATCGGCCATCAGCTGGGTCCACGTTACGCCGTCGGCGCGCTCCATCGCCAGCACGGGCTCGCCCCGCGCGGTCTCTGCCAGGGCCAGCAGGCCGACCACGTCAGGGTGTGCCAGTTGGGCCAGCACGCAACCCTCCTGCAGGAGCAGCGCACCCATGTCCGGGTCTTGCTCGAGGCGCTCCTGAGAGCACACCTTGACGGCCACGGAACGCTCCAGACCGCGCTGCCGAACGGCGACCACCGACGCCTGCTCGCCCTCGCCGAGCCGCTCGGAATGGTTCGCGTCAAAAGCGTCGCCGGGGCCATCTCCCAACCTGGGAAGTCGTTCACTTTGCAAGGGACGCCCCCCCTCGCAGTAGCAGATACGCTCCCCACATGCAGGCCAACACGGTCACGGCAGCCACCAGCCACACTGCCGTCGCCGGCACCAGCGCCGCCACCGCCGTGAATACCAAGGTCACCGGCACGAGCGAGGCGAACACTGGGAGGTATATCGCGGCCACCGCAGCCAGGACGATGCTGGACTGGTACAGGGTCAGAATCAGCCCCTTGTCGAAGGACACCTCCCCGAGATCGAGCAGCACCCACACCGTCGCTGGGAAGAAGGTCGCCACCAGCAGGAAGTTGCGCATCAGGCGTGCGCTGCGGTCGGCGTTCAGAACGCGCTGCAACCGCGACAGCCGGGACGCCGCCAGCAGCCCGAGCCCAGACAACGCCATCACAGCCGCATAGCCCAGGTGGGTGGCGAACCCCGACAGCATCACCAACAGCTGCCCGGTCGCCAATACGGCCCCGAGAACCGCCAACACCACCGCGCGACGACCGTAACGCTGACGCCGCTCGGTGTCCGACAATAGCTCGTCAAAGTCGCCGGCGCGCTTCAGGGTGTCGCGGTGGCGGGCCTGGGCCTCCCTCACCTTGGCCTGGAGTTTCGGGTCGGGCTGGGACTGGGCAGCCAGGTGGGTCTCGGCTTCGGCAAGGTCACCACGGGTCAGCGCACGCTGGGTCTTCCAGCCGTGGTAGGCGTCCAGGCCGTCGCGCGCCTGGCTCAACTCGGGGTTGAGCCGAAGCGCCATGGAGAAGAGGGTCCGAACCCGCAGCTCGATGAGTCGGCCCGCTCGGCGAGAAGCGGGAAGCTCCCAGTCGTCCTCCCGGATGGCCAACAGCGTCTCCATCAATGCGTTGGCGTCGGCAGACAAGCGGTCAGCATCGCGCTGCTGGATGAATGTCTGGAGCCGCCGACGCAGCCCCAGCGCATCCGCCGTGGGGTCTCGCGACACCCACTCGGCAATGCGGGCAAGACCGGCACCTCCCCCCGCGAGCTTGAGGGTCGTCGTCAGGGCCAGGAGGTCCGATGACCGGCTCTTGGGCCCACCGGCTAGCGCATGCTCCCAGCCGACCACCTGGACGTCACCCAGAGGTCCAATGACCACGTTGGAGGTCACCAGGTTGCCGTGCGCCAGACCGTGGGTCGACGCGTGCTCGAGCGCCAGGCAGAGGCGCATGACGATATCGACGTGGGCCAGCAGCCGCTCCTCGCCGCTCACCGTGCCGGCGCGTTCTTTGCCGATGAACGTCGCCCACTGCTGGTGGTCCGGGTCCGCCAGGAGCTGCGACCACGGTACGCCTGGCCGGATCTGCTGCACCGCCGCCAGGCGGCCGTCGGCCAACCTGCCCAGGCAGAGCAGACGAGGAATGCTCGGATGCTTCAGTTGCCCCCACCGCTGCACGTGCGCCAACCAGTCGCGCTCGTCCGTCGGGTCCGTGCTGAGCAGCACCTCCGCGGTGAGCTTGCGGTCCACGCTCCGTTGGACGACCGCGTAGCGCCCCATCCCGGCCACCCCGCCAACCCGGGGTCCCAGCTGAATGCCCAGCAGCTGCGGCATCTCCTGGTTCGCTCGATCAAGCATGGTCGTGGTCGCCGTGATCGCCGGCAGCTGCGTTCCCCCTTCGCGTTTCTTTCCGGCGGGATGGAAACACGCGGCCCCACTCACCCGAAAGCGTCAATCGCCTGGCTGCTGAAACCTCGGCCCTCGGCCGCATCCAGCGCGGCCAGGATCTCCGGCACGCCGGGCAGCGTGGCGACGTCGAGTTCGAAGCGGGCGGTCCCAGCGCCGCCCCGGTGTGCTCCATCCGTCCGCCAAGGTTAGCGCAGCTGGCGCACCCCGTGCCACCGTGCAGCCGGTCCCCATGGATGGATGCAACCCAACGTTGTTGATGGTTTCGTCGACCTGGCTGTAGATGGTCGGTGATGCTCGTCCGCAACCTGTTCTCGCTGCTCCTGGTCGCCATGGTTGGCGCCGCGGTCAGCGCCAGCACCGGCAACGCGACCCACCCGTTGGATATCGGGTCGCCCCAGGGGGACCTGTCTCTGGTGGGGTTCGTCGATGCTCGGGTGGGTCCAGGTGTCTCGGTGGACTTTGCTGCGGCCCGCAAAGGTGATGGCTTCGAACGGGTGGGACCCGTCGAGTTCACCCGACCGCCGGGGCCGGATAGGGTCTGGCTGCGGTTTCGGCTGACCAACTCGGGGGCCACCGAAGCATCACGCCTGCTGGTACTGGACTTCCGCCTACTGGACCGGGTGACCCTGTGGGCCTCCGACGCGCAGGGCAAGTGGGTCTCCCACCAGGCCGGCGAAGACACCGAGCTGTCCAATCGCCAGGTGCGCCATCCGCTGCCGGTCTTCCGCGTCTCGGTGCCCCCGGGGCAGACGCGGACCTACTACTTGCAGCTCGAAGACGAGGGCGCGATCCCGGCCCCCCTGCGGGTCACCTCCTGGGAGACCTTCGTCGACATGGAGTCGGGGCGGGACCTGGTCAACGGCTTCTTTCTGGGCGCGCTGCTCCTCTTCATCGGGTACGGCGCCTTCCTTGTCGCCTCCGTGCGCGGGAAGGTCTACATCTGGTTCACGCTGTATCTGGCGTCCATCTTCAGCTCGGGCATCTTCTATTTCTGGGGCGGAGCCGGCCTCTGGTTCCCCGCGGACATCCGCCCCTGGCTGACCAATCGCGCCATCGTGCTGACCGCGCTCGCGGTCTTCTGGACCTCCATCCGGTTCGCCTCCCACCTTCTCGATCTGTCGGCGGCCTCGCCCCGATGGGCCCAGCGCTTGGAGTGGGCCAACGTCATCTTCCCCATCGCCATGCTCCTCACGCTCGTCGTTCCCTTCGGGGTCGCGATCGTCCTGTCGGCGGGGTTGTCCCTGCTCATCGTAATTCCCGTCGGCCTCTCGGTAGGTATGGCACGCAAGGGCGACCGCATCGCCGGCCTCTACGCGGCGTCCTGGGCCGCCATCTTCGTCGGCATCGCGGTGGTATACCTGGCGGTCGCGGGCATCCTCGACAAGAACCTGTTCACCGACTACGCCATCTACGCAGGGTTGCTGTTCCAGTTCTGCGTGTTCGCCATTGCGCTGTCGGTGCGGGTCAAGCGCATCGAGGCCGAGCGACGCCACGAGCTGGCCGAGAAGCTGGCGGCCTACGAGCGTAACGAGGCCCTCGCGCGGAGCTTCGAGCGTTTTGTCCCCAAGGCCTTCCTCGACCGACTCGAGCGGCACACCTACGAGGACATCGAGCTGGGGCAGTGCGTGGAACGCAAGATGACCACGCTGTTCTCGGACGTCCGCTCGTTCACGACCCTCGTCGAGCACATGACGCCCGAGGAGAACTTCGCCTTCATCAACGAGTATCTGGGCTTCATGGAGCCGGCCATCCACCAGCAGCTGGGCTTCATCGACAAGTATATTGGCGACGCCGTGATGGCGCTGTTCGACGAGGGGGCCGGTGACTCGGCCAGTGGGGGCGCCTTCCAAGCGGCCCAGGCGGCCATCGGCATGCACGCAGCCCTCAACGGATACAACCAAATCCGCACCGAGCGCGGGGATGTCCCCATCGCCATTGGCATCGGCCTGCACACGGGCCAACTGATGCTGGGGACCATCGGCGGCAGTGAGCGGCTGAACGCCAGCGTCATTGGCGACTCGGTCAATCTCGCCTCGCGAGTGGAAGGTCTGACGAAGGTCTTCCGGTCCAAGACACTCCTGTCGGAGGAGACCGAGGCCTGTCTCCCCAAGGGGCACGACCTGACGTTGCGAGTCGTTGGCCGGGTTCAGGTGAAGGGCAAGTCGCAACCCACGACGATTTACGAGCTGCTCGATTGCGAGGAGCGGACGACCCGCCTCGCACGCCAGAAGTCCTTGCGGGCGTGGGAGGCGGCCTGGGAGGCGTTCTGGAGCCGGGACTTCGCCGCCGCCTGTCTCGGGTTCGAGCAGGCGCTGGCCGTCGACACCGATGACGTTGCAGCCATGCTGGCGCTCCGCGAGGCCCGCCGCCACAAAGACAACCCGCCTCCCGAGGACTGGGACGGTGTCAGTTACGCCGGGTAGACCTCCGCGGGGGAAGCCTCATCCGGCCAGGGTCGCTTCCAGGCAGTAGGCGGCTGGCGTCAGCCGGGTCACGGTGCCCATCTTCAGACCGGCCTTCTTGAACAGCTTGCGGAACTCGGGCTTGCGCCGCTCCCGACCGCCCTCGGTGACCACCATCATCTCCAGGTCCAGCAGCCGGGTCCGGTCCTGCGATACCCCGGCCAGCACGATGCCCTCCACCACCAGCACCCGACCTCCGGGAGCCAGCGACTCGGCGCAGTGCTCCAGGATGCGCAGGCACATCGCGTCGTCCCAGTTGTGCAGGACATGCTTGATGACGTAGCAGTCGGCCCCCGACGGCACGGCGACCCGGAAGTCTCCGCCGACCAGGCTGGCACGGGCCGCCAGATCGCCGCCTTCGGCGAGCCGCTCATGGGGGCTGGCGACCACATGCGGCAGGTCGAACAACGTCCCGCGCAGCTCGGGCCAGCGCGCCAGGAGCGCCGTCAGCACTGCCCCGCGACCACCGCCGACGTCCACGACGTGCCGCGTGGTCGCAAACAGCTCGAGCTCGGCGAGTTTCGCCGCCTGCTCCCGCGTGAAGTGGTCGACGCCGCGGTTGTAGAGCGCCGCGTGCTCGGGGTGGTCCGTCACGTAGGTGTACAGGTCGACGCCATGGGTCCTGGTGAACGCCGACTTCCCGGTACGCAGGCTGTGGTCGAGGTTGGCCCACGGTGCCCACTGCGCCATCGACGTGATGTAGCGCACCAGCGGTCCCAGCGAGTCGTCCTGCAGGTGCCGCCCGGTCTCGGTCAGCGCGAACACGCCGCCGCTGAGCTCGTCGAGCAGCCCCTCCCCGACCAGGACCCGCATGATCCGCTCGAGATTCGGCGCATGACAGTCCAGCTCGTCGGCCAGCTGCGCCGCCGTCTTCGGCCCCTGGGCGAGGGCGTCCGGAAGCCCGACGTTGGCCGCCGCCGCCATCGCGGCCACGACCCACTTTCCAGACAGCATCCGCAGCACCGCGTCCTGCGGCGTCTGAGGACCATCCTTGTCAGGCCAATTCATGCGGCCTTGCCGGCTTGCTCGAGATGCAACAGCAGCTCACGGGCCTGCGCAGCCTGCCGATGACGCTTCACCGGGCCAAGCGCCCGCTCCACGTCCTGGGCGAGCTCTGGCAACTGCTCCCACCGCGCGTCGGCGTCCTCGATGGCCTCCAGCGCCAGGCGCGCCGGGCTCCACTGTATGCCCCAGGAGGCGAGCTTGGCTTCGGCCACCATCTGGGCCCCCTTGTCCGGGCCGAGCTCCTGGATGACGCGAAGCGCCAGCTCACTCAGGAGTTCCTCGCCGTGCTTGACCCCCGCCATCATCGCCGCCAGCGCCTGCGACGGGGTTCGCTTGTCCTGCAGCGCCACGTGCAGGTCGATGAGAATCGACGGATAGGCCGGGATGCCCGCAAACTTCCCCTCGGGTTCCTCGGGACTCAGGGTCGCCCACTGCCGCAGCACGTCCTGGCAGTACTCGGACAGCTCCACGAAGCGGCCGCCGGCCCAGGCGAACTTGGTGTGCTCCGCGCTGGGCAGCTCGTACAGCCGCTGCTGGAAGTACTGGCAGGGGAAGCTCCAGTAGATGAAGTTGTCGTAGTAGATCTTGGCCGACATCGCCCGCGGGTGACCGTAGATGGCGCCGTTGTTGCGGTAGACCTTGAGGCCGCCGCTGATGAGCGCCCGGTACATCAGGTTCAGGTCCCGACTACGCAACCGCAGATTCACGGGCGGACCACCGTCGAGGCTGGCGAAGTCCTCTTTGATGAGGGTCGCCGTGAACGAGTTGGCGAAGGCGATGAGGTCGGTGCCCGGGCTGTACAGGGGGTCGGTGAAGGACCCGGCCTCGCCCACCATGGCCCAGCGGTCGGGTGACCAACTACGGGGCGTGATGTGGCTGAAGGACTTGTAGCAGCCGAAGTCCATGACCTCGAACCCCTCGAGGCCGTCAGCCAGCGCCACCTCGTGCTTGGCGAGGAAGTCCTTGCAGGCGTCGAGGGTCCGGATGCTGTCGAAACCATGGAAGTCGTCGTGCACGACGATGCCGATGCTGGTGTTGCCCGACGAAAGCGGGATGATCCAGGCCCAGTAGCCGTCACCCATCAGGTGGTTCGTCGACCGCCAACGCTGGTCCGCCATCGGCCGTCGGCGCCAATCGGTGTCGGCGTCTTCGGGCACAAAATCGGTGATGTCGACCCGCCCCTTGACCCGGAACCATCCAGCGTGGGCGACGTAGCCGGCGCCACGCTTGGACTTGAGCCGCTTGCGCAGGAGGGCGGCGCGGCCCGTCGCGTCCACCAGCCAACGGGTGTTCAACGTCTCGGTGCCGTCGGGCGTTTGCACGGTCACGGTATGACGCGCATCCCCCGAACCCAGCTCGACGTCCTTGACGGTACTGCCCTCCAGGAGGGTGACGCCGTCGTCGACCAGCATCTGCCGAAGATCGTTTTCGAAGATCCCGCGGTCCAGCTGCCAGGAGCGCACCACCGGCTCGTGGTCAGGGCCGATCTCCAACCGCTCGTGCACCGGCCGGGTGCCGCCGCCGGGGAAGAAGCGCAGCCCGAACTTCACGATGTGGTTGTCGCGGAGGTACTCGTACAGCCCCAGCCGCTCGAGGTACTGCGAACCGAGCTCCACGGAGGACTCGCCAATCTTGTGGGCCGCGTCGGGCAGAGGCCGCGCCAGCTTGTCGACCAGCGCGATCTTCAGGCCGGGCACGTCCTGTTGCAGCTGAAGGCCGAGGGTCAGGCCGGAAAGTCCGGCGCCACAGATAACTACGTCCCAGGGGGTTTCGCTGTGCACCACTTCACCGTTTCGAGCGTCGTGTTTTTCGTGGAGAGACTTATAGCGAGTCCCGAGCGCAAAGGCACGCCCGACGCCATAAACACGGTTTTCGCGTGCCGCGACCAGCCGCTCATGGTACGTGTGCGGGCCACGCTGGCATCGTCGTCCTGATGCAGGTATGAAGTGACCTTTGGCGCGTCCGCCGGTGTTGGATGGCAGGCGCTTTGAAGGTTCAGAGGTTGAGACATGTCCGAACAGACGATTGAAGAGCGACTCAAGCACCTCATCATCGACACCCTCATGCTCGAGGATGTCACCGCTGATGAGATCGAAACCGAGGCCCCCCTGTTTGGCGAAGGCCTAGGGCTCGACAGCATCGACGCCCTGGAGCTGGCCCTGGCCATCCACAAGGAGTTCGGTGTGCGGACCGAGGAAGATGACGAGCGCAACCGCGACATCTTCTTCTCGGTGAAGAGCCTGGCGGAGTTCATCCGGGCCGAGGCCCCGGCCAAGAGCGCCTAGCAGGCCTTACTGCAGTGCGCGGCCTCGGCATCGCCGTAGGCATCCTCACGGGGGTGGCGCTGGTCGCCTACCCGATGTTCGTCTACTGGGCGTTCACCCGCTGGGAGCCACGCTACGCGGCTCTGACGCTGCTGGTGATCCTCGCTCCGGTAGCGGTGATGCGGGTGCGCAAGTTCGCCGGTGACGTCGACCGCTCGGCGCTCAAAGCCATGGCCATCGTGCCGGTCGTCGCCTTCGTGGCCTTCGGGCTTGGCGCTGCCCTCAACAGCACCGGCGCGGTACTGGCCGCGCCGGTAGCCATCAACCTGGTGCTGCTGGCGGCCTTCGGGTCCACGCTGCGCAGGGGCTCGCAGCCCATGATCGAGCGGTTTGCCCGGCTGACGGTCAAGGACCTGGCGCCCGCGGAGCTACGCTGGTGCCGCGGCTGGACCTGGGTGTGGTGCGGCCTGTTCGTGGTGAACGCCGTGGCCGCCGCGGTCTTGGCCCTGTACGCGCCCCTGTCCTGGTGGACCGTCTACAACGGACTGGTCGCCTACATCCTCATGGGTGTGCTATTCGCCGCGGAGTACGTCCCGCGCAAACTCAAGTTCGGGCGCTGGGGCGACCACCTGCTGGACCGCACGCTGATGCGGTTGACCGGAAGAACCGGGGACTCGTCGCCATGACCTTCACCTTGCTGGCCCACCATCAGTCGGACACCGCCGTGGCCATGGACCACCGCGGCGGGCAGGTGATGACCCTGGCGGACCTGCTGGTGGACGTGGGCACCGTCGCAGCCACACTGCCAGAACCCGACGCGGCTCATCCGGACTCCCACGTCGCCCTGGTCATCGACAGCGACCGGTACCAGTTTGCGGTAGCGCTGCTGGCCAGCTGGATGCGTGGCCACGCGGTGGCGTTGCCGCCCAACATGCGGCGCGACACGGTCAAGAGCATCGTCGTCCGGGATGACGTCGTGGCGGTGCTTCACGACACGGGCGCCGGCATCGGCCAGCGCATGCCCGACCTGCTGGCGCCGGATGCCCCGCGGACCGCTCCGGTGGCCGGTTGGGCGCGCCCTGAGCGGGAACACGCCGCGACGCTGTTCACCTCCGGGTCCACCGGGACCATGCAGGCCTGGGGGAAGACGTTCGACCAGCTGCTCGGTGAGACCGCCGTACTCGCCGAGCACTTCGGCGTGCAGGGAGCCACCACGGTCGCGACCGTGCCGCCGGCGCATCTGTACGGGCTGCTGTTCAGCGTGCTGCTGCCGTTGGCCAGCGGGGGCGCCTTCGTCCGAGGGATGCCCTTTGCGCCGGCCGCGATCGCCGCTGCGGTGCGTGAGGTCGCCGCAGGAGCCCTGGTGAGCGTGCCGGCCCATCTCCGCGCGTGCACGTCGCTGGACCCCGGCGAGCTCGGCGGCCTGACGCGTATCTTCACGTCCACCGCGCCCATGCCCAACGCCACGGCGCTGGCGCTCATCGACGCCCACCGGGTACCGGTGCTGGAAGTGTTTGGCTCCACCGAGACCGGCGGCATCGCCACCCGCGTCCAATCGGAGGCAACGGCCTGGGGTCCGATGCCGGGCATCCAGGTCAGCGTCGACCCCGAGACCAGCCGACTGCTGGTGGATTCGCCCTTCCTGCATCCCAGCGTCGAGCGCCCCTACGTCAGCGGCGACACCGCACAGATGACCGAGGACGGTCGTGGGTTCGTGCACCGGGGCCGGGCCGATGATGTCGTGAAGGTCGGCGGCCGCCGGGTGTCCCTGCTGGCGATGGCGCGAACCGTGACCGATATGCCGACGGTCGACGACGCAGCGACTACGGCTGTCCCCGACCCCACCGGCCGGGGCCAGAAGATCCTGCTTGCCGTCGCCGGTAGCGACGACCTGAGCGTGGAGGCGATCCGCGAGGCCCTGCTGGCCAAGTTCGACGCCTCGAGCCTGCCCCGAAGTATCCGCATCGTCCCGCGCCTGCCCCGAGAGGCCAATGGCAAGCTGGTCCGCTCGGAGATGCTGCGTCTGTTCCGCCTGGCGCCCACCGGCGAGGCGCTGGTGGAGAGCCTGTCGTGGTCGGCGCCGGAGTCGGTGTCGAACGACGACGGTCGTCAGCGGCGGCGGTTCTGCAGTCAGCTGCCGGAACACTACGTGATGTTCCAGGGGCACTTCCCGGGCTACCCGGTGCTGGCAGGTGCCGTGCAGCTCAACGAACTGGTGCTGCCGTGCCTGGAGCTGGTGCGCCCGGACCTGGGCATGTTGTGCGAGCTCAAGGGCCTGAAGTTCACCAAGCGACTGGCGCCCGGCGACGCGTTCGAGGTGATGCTGAGCTGGACCCCCGAGGTCCAGGACCGGGTCGACTTCGAGATCCGGCGCGGCGCGACCATCTGCTCGGCGGGCAAGATGCGGTTTCAGACGGCGTCCCAGGCATGACGGAGGCCGCGCCCCAGGCGACCACGCTCGCGACGAGCTTCCGTCCCTGCGGGCTCGTCCCCACCTACAACAACCCCGACACCATCCGTTCGGTGGTGGCGCGGGTCCGCGAACATCTGGACGACGTCGTCGTGGTGGACGACGGCAGCGGCCCCGAGACGCGGGCCGTGTGCGAGGCGCTGGCCGCCGAGGGGCTCGCCATCGTGCACCACCGGGAGAAGAACGGCGGCAAGGGCGCCGCGGTGAAGTCCGGGTTCACCGTGGCGCTGTCCCACGGGTTCACGCACGCGATGCAGGTCGACGCCGACGGGCAGCACGACCTCAGCCAGATCCCCACGTTCCTGGCTGCGGCTGCAGACAACCCCGCGGCCTTCGTCATCGGCTATCCGCAGTACGACGAAAGCGCCCCGTCGAACCGCCTGGCGGCCCGCAAGGTCACCAACTTCTGGGTCGATCTCGAGGCTGGCAAAGGTCGGATCCGGGACGCCATGGTGGGCTTCCGCGTCTATCCCCTGCAAGCAGCCGTGGACGCCAATGCGCGCGGCAACTGGATGGATTTCGATATCGAGATCGCGGTGCGCATGGCGTGGACGGGAATGCCGGTCATCAACCTCCCGGTCGGCGTGAAGTACCTCGACGAGGAGGAGGGCGGGGTCAGCCATTTCCGCCCCTTCGCCGACAACATGCGCTTCGGCATGCTGCACAGCCGGCTATGCACCCGCGCGTCGTGGAACTGGTTCTGGCGCAAGGCCCTGTTCTGGCGGAAGAAGTGACCGAACCCACCACACGGAGCGAGCCGGGCGAGGGCGAACCACGAAAGGCCGACGAGTGGCTCACCGCCCCAGAGCGCGGGATCATGCTGGGCATTCGCGCACTGTATTGGCTGGCTACAGCGTTCGGACGCTGGCCGGCGCGCACCGTCGTGAAGTTCGTCGCCTTCTGGTACCGGGTCTTCGACCGCAAGGCCGCGGCGGCGTCGCGAGACTATCTCACCCGCGTCCACGGGAAACCTCCGAGCTGGTGGGACATCTACCGCCACATCCTGAGGTTCGCCCACGTGTCGCTGGACCGCATCTTCCTGCTACGGGGCAAGACGCGGTCGTTCACCTGGACTCGAACGGGTGACGAATATCTAGACCAACTGCAGGCCGACAAGCAGGGCGCGATCCTTCTGGGCGCCCACCTGGGGAGCTTCGAGGCAATGCGCCTGGCCGGCGTCGAGGACGACGTCCCCATCAACATCGTGGGGCACTTCGAAAACGCCAAGATGATCAACGCCCTGTTCCAGAAGCTGAACCCCGAGATGGCTGCCCGGGTGCTGCACGTCGGGATGCCGCCGATGAACTTGATGGTCGCGATCAAGAACCGCCTCGACAAAGGCGAACTGGTGGCCATGCTCGCTGACCGGGTAGGTCTTCGTGAGCGCAGCGTGGTGGTCGACTTCTTCGGCCAGCCGGCCCACTTTTCGGCGGGTCCATTCCTCGTGGCCTCCACCATGAAGGTCCCGATCTACCTGACCTTCGGGCTCTACACCGAGCCCAATCGCTACGACCTGTTCTGCATCCCCTTCGCCGACCGGGTCGTGCTGCCGCGCAAGCGTCGACAGGAAGCGCTGAAGGAGTATGTGCAGGAGTACGCGCGGAAGATCGAGGAGGTCTGTCGCGACAAGCCGGACAACTGGTTCAATTTCTACGACTTCTGGGCCACCCGGGAAGAGTCCGACGGGAAGAAGTCCACGGATAACCAGTCGTAAGTCGCTGATTCTCCAGGACCTCGTTGGCGAGCGACGGAGCGGTCACGAAAACCGGTGAATCAAGCGCACCGACGCTGCGTCGTAGAAGCTGGAGTCAGAGGCAGCGCCGCAAGAAGTACTCGACGCATGCAACGCGATTGCAGTAAGGCTCCTGCTCTCGTTTACCGAATACATGCTGGAGATTGGCTTGAGTCCCTCCGAACGTATGGCGCTGGTCCGAACCGGCAAGCGCGACACGCGACAAGCCGAGGACGTGGGCGGCGGCCCCATGACCATCGACGCCATGATGGCCCTGGCCCGGGGTGACGTCCGGCCGGCCCTGGCCGACGCGGCCCGCGAGCGCATGAGCGCCAGTCACACGGTCGTCGCCGAACGCCTTTCCGAACGCGGCGCCTCCATCTACGGCGTGACCACCGGCGTAGGCGCCTCGGTGAAGACCGCGGTGCCGGCCGAAGCCGCCGCGGAGCTCTCGCTGAACCTGCTGCGGTTCCACGGCTGCGGCACTGGCCGCACGCTCAACGAGCTCGAGGCCGGCGCTGTGCTGGCGATCCGACTCAACGTGCTGGCTCAGGGCCACTCTGGCGTCCGCCCCGAGGTGGCCGACCAGATCTCCGCCCTGCTGGAGAATCGCGCACTTCCATGCATCCCGGCGGAAGGTTCGGTAGGCGCCAGTGGTGATCTGACACCGCTGAGCTACGTCGCGGCTGTGCTCGTGGGCGAGCGCGAGGTGATGTACGACGGCAAGGTCGTACCTGCCGCCGACGCCCTGCGGATCTTGGGCCGCAAGCCCCTGCAGCTAGGCCCCAAAGAGGCGCTCTCGCTGATGAACGGCACCTCGGTGGCTACCGCGCTGGGCTGCATCGGCTGGACCCAGGCGCGGCGCCTCGCGCGGCTGAGCGCTGTATTGACGGCGATGACGAGCGAGGCGGTGGCTGGCAACCCGCAGCACTTCGACGCGTTCCTGGCGCAGGTGAATCCGTTCCCCGGTCAGGCGCTGGTCGCCAGGTGGATCCGCGAGGACCTGGGCGAGCCCAGCAGCGTCGCGCCGGCACGCCTGCAGGACCGCTACTCCATCCGCTGCGCGCCACACATCTCGGGCGTGCTGGTGGATGCGCTGACCTGGTCACAGAGCATCCTGGAGACCGCCATCAACGGCGTCAGCGACAACCCCGTCATCGACGCGGCGAACGGCCGGATCGTCCATGGCGGCAACTTCTACGGCGGCCACGTCGGCTTCGCGCTGGACAGCCTGAAGACCGCGGTCGCCAACATCGCTGACCTGCTGGATCGGCAGCTGATGCTGCTGAACAACCCTGCCGAAAACGGCGGCCTGCCGGAGAACCTGGTGGGCGTTGCTGGCCCCGCGGCGGCCACCCACCACGGCTTCAAGGCGATGAGCATCAGCGCCTCGGCGCTTACGGCAGAGGCCCTGAAACTTACGGTGCCTGCGAGCGTGTTCAGCCGCAGTACCGAAGGCCACAACCAGGACAAGGTCCCCATGGCCACGACGGCCGCCCGGGACCTGCTGCGCGTGGTGGAGCTGACCGAGCAGGTGGCCGCCATCGTCACCCTGGCCTGCTGCCAGGCGCTGGAGCTGCGGGCCGGCATCGACCGGTCCAACCGTGGCCACGAGCTGTTGCGCGCAGTCCGCGAAGTCGCCCCATACGTCTCCGCCGACCGCCGGATGGACGGCGACATCATGGCCGTGCTTGGGCTGCTTCGTCAGGACGCGCTGCCGCTGGGACCGCTGGACCTGTCGTGAAGTTCGACAAGAAGGCCTGGCGGGCGAAGTCGGTCACCATCGAGACGCAGGTCCAGTTCTACGACTGCGACCCACTCTTCGTCGTGTGGCACGGCCGTTACTTCAAGTACCTCGAACAGGCGCGCCAGGAGCTGCTGCGGCAGTTCGACCTGGACGTCCCCGACATGCGCGGCATGGGCTACCGCATGTACATCACCGACGCCCGGTGCCGGTACATGTTCCCGCTCAGCTATGGCGACACCGTGGCGGTGACCGCCTGGGTGTCGGAATTGGAGCCGCTGCTTCGTGTTGCCTATGACGTGAGAAACGTCACCAAGAACCGCAAGGCTGCTCGCGCCTATACGGTCGTCGCGACGACCGACGCGGAAGGAAACCTGTTGACCCGGATCCCGGACAATGTTGCGGCGCGCCTGGTTCTATAGCCTGCTCGGCCTGCTGGCCGTGGCGGCGACGCTCCCGGCAGCCTCCGCGGCCGAGGCGCCGGCGGCGCCCACTGCAGCCACGTCGCCCATGACGCTCGATCGTCTGTTGGGCGAGCTCGGCAAGATGCCAGGGCTCGAGGCCCGCTTCGTGGAGCGCAAGCACATGAAGCTGCTGGTCAAACCGCTGGTGACCAAGGGCACGCTGTACTTCACCCCGCCCGGGTATCTGGCGCGGCACGTGACGGCGCCGAAGCCCGCGAAGATGCTCATCACGCCGCGGCACCTCGAGATCACCCAGGGCAAAGGCAACAAGCAGCTCATCGATCTCAGCGCCCGCAAGGACGTGAAGACCTTTGTCGAGTCCTTCGCGCGCCTGCTGGCGGGCGACAAGAAGGGCCTCGAGGCGGTATATGGGCTGACGTTCAAGCCCGACCCCAAGGCCGCCGACGCGTGGACCCTGCAGCTGACCCCCAAGAGCGCCACCCTGCGCAAGCTCATCGCCAAGCTCACCGTAAGCGGCAAGGGCTTTGCGGTGCAGAGCATCCGGGTGGACGAGACCTCAGGGGACTGGTCGGTGACCGAGATCACCGGCGCCAACCCCAAGCGGACGTTCAGCAAGGACGAGCGGAAGCAGCTGTTCGGGCTGTGAACGCCGGGCTGTGTCGATGAGACGCCCCGCCCCGTCCTTCTGGCTGGCGCTGCTGGTGGTGGCGGCCTTGGGCGCCGTCGTCGGCACACGGCTGGACGTGACCACCGACATGACCCGGTTCATGCCCACCGGAGAGGCGCGCGACCAGGCCAACCTGATGCGCGAGTTCGCCAGCAGCGAACTCAGCCGGACGATGATTCTGCTGCTGGAGGCCCCTGACCAGGGGGCCGCGGTGGAGGCCTCGCGGGCCTTCGAGACAGCCTTGCGAGCGACGCCGGCGGTCGCCGAGAACCTGGCGTTCCTGGAGGGCGGCCCGCCGCAGGGGCTGGACCGGGCCTTCTGGGAGCTCTACCAGCCGCGGCGGCTGTCGTTCCTGGCGAGAACGCCGGAGGAAGCGAAGGAACACTTGACCCACGAGGCGCTCGTGAAGGCCGCCGAGCGGCTCAAGGACCGCCTCGGCACGCCGATGTCGGCGCTGGTGACGCGGGCCGCCCCCGGCGACCCGCTGATGATCACCGCAGGCATGCTCGACAGCCTGCAGCCGACCCGAGCGGCAGGGCTGACGATGGCGGACGGCCGCTTCGTGACGACCGATGGCAAAGGTGCTGTGGTGTTCCTGGGGACCAAGGCGTCGGCCTTCAACGCGGGCGTCCAGGAACCCCTGCTGGACGGCATTCAGGCGGCGTTCGCCAAGGTCAATGAGAGCGCCAAGGGCACGCTGAAGCTGCGCCAGTCCGGCGTCAACCGCATCGCCGTCGCGGCCCAGGCGTCCATGAAGTCGGACATCCAGCGGGTGTCGGTGGTCAGCGTGGTGTCGGTGATCGTGCTGTTCCTGGTGCTGTTCGGCTCGCTGCGCATCGTGGCCATCACCATGGTGCCCATTACGGCGGGGATTCTCGCGGGGATGGCCGGTTGTCTGCTGCTGTTCGGCTCGGTGCACGGCCTGACGCTGGCGTTCGGCGCCGCGCTCATCGGCGTGTGCATCGACTACTGCGCCCACACCTACTGCCACCACCAGCTGGAGGCCGGCGAAGGCGAGGATGCGACCCACACCGTGCGCAAGGTCTGGAGCGGCCTGGCCCTGGGCGCGACGACGACGATCACCGGCTTCGTAGCGCTGAGCGCGGCGACGTTTCCGGGCCTCAAGGAGGTCGGCGTGTTCGGCGCGCTGGGCGTGGGTGCGGCCCTGGCGTCGACGCGCTGGTTGGTACCGCCGCTCATGGGCCGTGGTGGAACAGCCAAGAAGGCGCTGGCGGGCCTGTCGGCGGGCCTGGAACGCGCTCTGGACGCGGGTCGAAAGCGCCGCGCGGTGCTGATAGTGCTGCCCCTCGCCTGTGCGGGCGTCATCGCGGCGGCCTGGCCGAACATCGTCTGGCAGGACGACCTGTCCGAGTTCGGCCGCATCGAGGGCCCACTGATGGACGAGGACGAGGCCGTCCGGGCGCAGGTCACGCCGTTCGAGCAGCGCAGGTTCGTGCTCGCCGTGGGCAAGACGGACGAGGAGGCGCTGCAGGCCAACGACGTCATCGCCCGCCGTCTCGAGGCCGCCCAGGCCGCCGGCGAGGTGGAGAGCTACCGAACGGTGGCCCCGCTGGTGCCCAGCGCCGCCACGCAGACCTCGGTGGCGGCGGCCGTAAAGGGCGATACGGCGCTCTGGGGGCGCCTGGAGAAAGCGTTCGCCGAGGCCGGCTTCAACGCGGCGGCCTTCGAGCCATTCAAGGGTCAACTGGCGGCCGAGGTCCCGGCACCGGTGACCTTCGACCAGCTGCTGAAGTCACCGGTGGCTCCGCTCGTGCGGCCATTCCACATCACGCTGGGCGAGCGGGTGGCGTTCGTGACGTTCCTGACGGGCGTGAAGGACACCGCGGCGCTCCGGAAACGGATGGACGGCGTCGCCGGCGCCGAGGTCCTGGACTTCGCCGCGGTCATGAGCACGGCCTACGGCGGCTATCGACAGCGCATGATCGAGCTCCTGCTCATCGGGCTGGCGGTCGTGCTGCTGCTGCTGGGCCTGCGCTATCGCAACCCGCGCCTGGTCGCTGCAGCCCTGGCGCCATCGCTGCTGGCTTCGGTGACGACCCTGGCGGTGCTGTCGCTGGCCGGCATGTCGCTGAGCGTCCTCACGGTCACCGCGCTTCTGATGGTCGTCTGTATGGGCGTCGACTACGGCGTGTTCCTCGCCGAAACCGCCGCAGGCAACGTCCAGGTGGGCCCGACGATGGCCGCGCTGGCCGTCGCCGCAGTCTCCACACTGCTCGGCTTTGGCTTGCTGTCACTCTCGGACCACCCATCGCTCAAAGGCCTCGGCCTGACGGCCGCCGTCGGCGTAGGACTAAGCGTCTTGCTGGCCCCCACCGCGCTGGCCCTCACGACGAGTCGCGAAGGAACCGCCAAGTAGCAATACACGAAAGAGCTTGCAAGAAGGCCACCTGCAAGCTCTTCCCTCGAGCTCAGCCTCACCTCAGGGGGTGGGATTGGCCGGTGCAGCAGGGGCTGCTGCCGGAGGGTCAGCTTCGGTCCGCGTCGGGGCGGGCGGCGCGACCGGAAGCGGTGCCGCCGGGGGATCGGGGTCTTCGACCAGCGGCAGGTTGGCCTTCGCCAACTTGGTATTCAGGGCTTTGCGGGCCTTCTCGCGGGCGCCACGCTTGCCTGCGTGTGCCTTTTGGGCACTCAAGAGAGTGCGTTCACGCTCGGCCAGCTGTTCCTTGAAATCCAGCAGTCGCTCGGTCACTTCCGGTCCCTTCTGACCTTTGCTCTTGACCAACATCTCCAGCTTGGTGAGCTCGAGCTGCGCGCGCTTGGCCCACATCTCCGCCTCGTGCATCGCTCGAGAGGTCTCGCGCTCTTCCAGAAGCGCCTCCTGGTACGCGGTGCGCGCCTCCTCGGCGCCTGCCACTTTGGATAGCTTGGCGAGTTGTTGCCTGGCGTCCTTCGTCTCGCTGCCGTACTTGCTCTTGATGGCCGCCACGTCCTTGTCGTACTTGGATTCCGCGGCCTTGATGGCGGCGTCCCGGTCGTCCGCCGCCTTGTCCAATTCGCGGTCCAGGGCGTCCTCGAGCTTGTCGATCGACTGCTCGGCGCGGTCCACGGCGGAACTCGCCGAAGCAGCGGCCGTGTCTGCCGCCTTTACGGCCTTACGCGACCGGTTGACGTTTGCGTTCACGTCGCGGAACGTTCGCTCGGCGTCCCTCGCCTCTCGGCGCGCGGCATCGACGTTGGCAGCATACTCTCCGCCCAGCATCGCGACCTGCGCGTCCGGGATCGTATGCGACAGCCCCGAGCTGCAGCCTGGCAACAGGCCCAGCGTCAGCGCAGTCGCGGCGATTCGAGTGGCTGAAGTTTGCAATCCCAGCATGGCAAGTGTCTCCAACGGTCTTCGTGACTTGAGTTCCAGGCCGGGTTTGCAACATCCGGACCAGCTGGATGTGCCCCATCAGTCGGTCATCAAGCGCCAAAGCCGGGCTCCAGCGAGATGGCAGACCGGCCAGATCTTGCCCTTTCCCGGCAACATCTTGCCGACGGTGCGCGGCTATGTTCGAAGGGTCGCGACGCAATAATTAAATGAACGATACATTAAAACTTGTCTGAGGCTCATCCGTCCCCATCTCTCCCCACCGAACCAAGGAGGATTGATGAGAGCTGCAACCATCGCATTCGGCCGGCGAGTGACCGTGACACTCGACTCCCGCACCAAAACTGCCAAAGCCCTCGAGGCCCTTCGGCGAGCCTGGGAGCGCGAGATGGGCAAGCAAGAGTATGCGTGGTGCCCCTACCTGCACGATGTGTTCCTGGCCAGCACGCCGCAAACGGTCGAAGACACCACCGTGTTTGATGTCGTGTTCGGGGTGTCCGCCCAGTGGGAACCCGTCGAGGAGCCCGTGGGAAGCAAGTCCGTCGAGGTCGGCGGCTACGTCATCTCGCGCTTCACCGAGGAGCAATACGCCGACATTGGCTATGACATCTCATCGGTGGACAACGCGTTCTCTGACGTCACCTACCGCGTCAAGTCGGCGAAAAAGGGCTCCCTGGGAGCCATGACGTTGAAGCGCCAAGACCGGGGAACCACGGCCTATCTGGTGTTGGATGAGGGGACGCCCTCAGCCCGTGTGCTGTGGGGTGTCCCCTCTCAGCAGTCGGTGTTGGAGCCTGAGTCACCACTGGTTTCTATCGAGACCGGTGAGGCGTCCTACGTCCTTGGCCTGGAACTTGCGCAGGTTGCAGCATCCGATGGGGCGGCCGCGGTGAAGCCCAGTAACACCAATGCCTTGAACCGACAGCTGAAGAAGGCCCTTCGCTCAGCCGGCGTGGGGTCGGAGGCGAAGGGACTGTTCGTGCTCGTCCACCCTGTCGTCGGAGAGCGGTCGGCGGAGGCAAGTCGGGAGGAAGTAGAGGCGCCGGCGTACGCGTTCGAGGCTACGACGGAGCCCACCGCGATGGTCATTGCAGGTCGGCGTTTCGACGGAGTGTCGCTGTCGTTGGCGCGTGCCGAGGCCATTGACCGCGAGGTCACCAAATTAGCCGCGGACTGCCAGCTCCCGCTGCGCTGGGTGACGGCCGGGGCCAGCGAGGAGACGAGCCATCGTATGGAGGCCCACGGGGTGAGTGAGTCCGAGGTCGTTGTCGTCGGACTGGCGCTGGCAAAGGCCGACAGCCACGAGCCCTCCAAGGGGTTCACTCGGGCCCACTTGACCAAGTACGTCAAGAGTGTCCGGCAAATTACAGACGCTCAATGGCAGGCGGTCGCCAACGTCATCGAAGCCGCGCGCGGCGGAGACGAGGTGGACCTCCTCGTGACCGCGATGGGACCGCTGACCTCGGCCTACCTTGCATGGGGCTCGAGGGTCGCCGCCACGGCCTCAGCGCCGGACGGACAGACTGTCGTTGCGGGTATGACGACCACACAAGACCCTCAGTCGAAGGGGGTCCTGGGAGTCGAAGTGGCCGGCGGACATTTTGAGATGACCAGCAGTGTTCATTCCGTCTCGGCCGAGCAGTTGTCCAACCTGCCAAAACTGCCGCGCGCCAAACTCCATCTCATCGCTAGCTTCGACTGAGCAGGCTTCAACACACTGTTCACGCCGGCGGGCCTCAGCCGAGCAGCGCGGCTCCGGTCACGATGGTTCGGCTCGTCCGGGGGTCGGTCGAGGCCCGCACCACGGCGGCCCCCAGGGCGTGGGCAGGGATGGGGCGTACGGTGGAGGCCAGTTCACGCCGTCCCGCCACGTCGAGCCCACGAGCGGCCAGGCCCACGGCGCCGGAGACCAGTCTCTCCGTCCGGCGTCCATCCGCACCGAGCACGAAGGAAGGGCGCAGGATGACCCACCCCAGCCCCGAGTCGCGGACGACCTGTTCGGACCGGTACTTGGTGCGAAAGAACGACGCAGGCAGGAAGAACCCGACCCGCCGGTCGGGCGCGGCGCCGATCGAGCTGATGTAGACCACGCGAGACACCCCCGCGTCCTTTGCCGCAGCGACCAGTTGCCGTGTAGTGGCGAGGTCCACGGCGTCGAAGCTGACTCCGCGGAAGAACGCCTCGACGCTCAGGCCAATGCACTGCACGACGACGTCACACCCGTTCATGGCCTCGACCAGGGCCGGGTGGTCGGCCAGTTCGCAGGCAGCCGGTTGGAAACGGGTGTTGGCGCTGGGTGGCACCGTCAGACGCGACGCGGACGCCGGGCGTGTGTGAGGGACAACGACGGTGGGTGAAGGGTGTGCGGCAAAGGCGCGCAGCACAGCACCACCAATGAAGCCGGTGCTACCGGCGACGAAGACGCGTGAGGGCATGCCGCACGATAGGCCCGCGACCCGGTCAGACAAGAGTGGCCCACTAGCTCTCCAAGACCTCACGCATCCGCTCGCGGTCGCGCCACCACTTGATGGGCAACGCAATACCGACGGTCCCGCCGAACAGAAGACCGCTGATCCAGACCAGCCCGCCGACACCGAGCCAGCTGAACTGCTCGAACTGGTGGATGAGCACGAACCAACTCGTGGCGGCCGCCCCGAGGCTGATACCGCACTTCAGCCAGAACGGGATCATCAGTGCCACGAAGTGGTGCTGATGAGCTGTCTTCAGGAGCCCGAAGGGCGATACATCTAATAGTTGAAGGATGATAGAGCGCTTGGTCGGCGCTAGCCGAGCAAGCGCTCTATCATCCTGATCCCGGCGCGCTCCGCTTCGGTCATGACCGAAGAGGCGTCGCTGCCGGACGTCTTGTCCCTGTAGCCGCGCTTGCTCTTCTGCTTGTTGACGGGGCTCCACCAGTATCCGCGGTTCTGCATCGACACCTCCTGCTCGGGTTCACGCAGATATCATTAGACACGATAATCGCCCATCCAATCACCATAACAAGCCACTATGGTCAGTTGGACGGTGCCGGAGGCGCATCAGCGAGAGGAGCTCGCGTGCCCGGTATTGGTGGTACTTCTCCTGAACTTGGGCCAGGCCGAGGCCGCCATCGGAGAGGTGCCGTTCAGGGCGTAGAGCTTCCCATCGAAGCTCCCGACATAGACGGTGCCGTCGGCCGCGATGGCCGGCGAAGCGTAGATGACGTCTCCCGTCGGGAACTCCCAGGCCTTCTGCCCGCCCGACGTGACCGCGTAGAACGTGCCGTTGGCCGAGCCCACATACACGGTCCCGTCGGCGGCCACCGCAGGGGTGGAGATGACCTCTGCGCCGGTGGGGAACTTCCACTGGGTCGTACCGCTTGTCCGGATGGCGTGAAGGAAGGTGTCGTCACTGCCGTTGTAGACGGTCCCGTCCATGCCGATGGCCGGCGAGGCGCCGACCACATTCAGTGTGGGCACCGACCAGCGCTCCCCGCCGTCAGGGCTGTACGCCCGGATGTGACCGTTGGGCAGGCCCACGACCACGGTCCCGTCGTCCGCGATGGCCGGAGACGACACCACGGGCGCGCCGGTGTCGTCCCTCCACTCGAGGGTCCCGTTCTGAGCATCCACGGCGAAGAAGCCGTCGGTGCCGTCGCCATAGTAGACGGTTGATCCGTCGGCGCTGATGGCGGGCGAGGAGTGTTGCTGCCAAAGCGACTGACGCGCCCACTTCTCCTTGCCGTCGGGCGTGATGGCATGCATCCCGTTGCCGGTTCCGATGTAGACCGTACCGTCCGCGCCGACCGCGGGCGAAGACAGCACTGGCGGAACCGACGGGTAGCTCCAGATGGCACCGCCGTCCGCGCGAGATACGGCGCGCACCGACCCATCGGCGCAGCCGAAATACAGCCGGACGGCGGTCAGAGCGATGGCCGTCGTGACCGGCGCATAGACGTCCACACTCCAGTCTTCGTCGCCGTCGGGGGTGATGGCGTAGAGTTGCCCCGACGTGGTCAGCTCCGAGCCGATGTAGATGGTGCCGTCGGCCCCGATGGCGGGTGAAGACGTGACCCGGCCCCCGAGCTCGAAGCTCCAGCGGAGTCGCGTGGCGACCGGGCCGTTGTCGGCGTCATCATCCTCGGCCGCATCAGCCTGCGTCGCGCCATCGACGGTGCTATCGAAGGGCTGGAAGTCGTCCAGCGCGGGCCCGCAGGCCGCGACCACCGCCATCGCCCCCGCCAGCAATAGGGCCGCAAGGAACTGCCAGGACCAAGAGACGCTCAAAACCGAACCCCCATCGAGACAGTCCCGCCACCGACGAAGGGCGCCACGACACCCTCCTTGGCCTGATAGACCACCTGCCCCACGTGAACGGCAAACCCAAAGGACGCCTGGCCCGCATCCAGCTGCATGCCGAGTCGGACCCGGTACTCGAAGAACTGGGTCTCGAGAGTCTGGGCGGCCCCACCCTGCTCGCCCCGCTGCTGGATCCAGCCGCCCTCGAGCTCGAGTTCGGGCACAACGATTGCCCAATGCGCCACGGCCACAGGGACGCCGAGGAGCAAGGAACCCGCCACCTCGTGCAGGGTCACGCCAATGCCATCGGTCCGCTCGAACGCCGTGGTCCCGTAGGCCAAGCCAAGTCCCAACGCGACCGGCCCCACCCGCCGGGCATAGCCCAACCGCACGCGATGCAGCGGCGCCGAGTCCTGCAGGAAACCACTCCTGACGCCGTAGCCCAGGAACACCCGATTCGGCGACCGCTCGGACTGGGACGCGTCACCGGTCTCGTGCTCCGCCGTCAGTGCTCCTCCCTTGGCCGAAAGCCGCCCCGCAGCTCCAAAGAGCTGGGGAGTCACCTGGGCTGTTCGCCCTGCAACGACCGACACCAGCGCGGCCCGCTGACGGGATCCGGCCCCCAGAAGAACTTGATACAGGCCCGGCGTCGCCGCCAGGAGCACGGGCTCGCCGCGCTCTTTGAGGAGGTCGGCGACCACGCGGCCGCCCGCCCCCGCCCGAATGGCCAACGGTCCTGACAGCGAGGGATGCAGCCGCAGGTAGCTCTTGCCCTTGCCCAGCCGCGTCAGCACCAGCTCACCGTGGCCGTGCGCGTTCATGTCCAGTCGCGGGTGCTGCGCCGCCGCCGGGGTCCGGGCACTGCGAGCGAGGGTATGGCGGTAGGCGAACGCGTACGCCTCGCTCAGCGACACCTGGCGATTGCCCGACCGGTCTGCCGCACCCGACAGACCGCTGATCAGGTAGTGGGTGAACACGCCCCCGCCCAGGTCATCCGCCTCGTGAGCGTTCTCGCTGGCGGCGCTGGAGGTGATGAACACCTGCCCCTTGTAGGTCGACGGCGGCTCCACCTCGACGTGCACCGTTCGCCCGCCCTTGGCCCGCGTCAGGCGCCCGGACTCGCAGGCATCCACAAAGGCGATGACGAGCTCGGAGCCAAGCCCGGCCAAGCGTTTGCGTAGCTCTGCAAAGGGGAGCTTCTCGGCCCCCATCTCCAGGCCGTCGCGGTCGGCGTGGCCGGAGTAGTAGAACAGGATGACCTTGGGCAACGCCGCCGGTCCCAGGCGCTGAAGCTCGTCGAACAGCGCGCGCAGGCCGGCCGGGGTGCCGTTGAGCATGAGCCGGACGTTGCTCACGCCGCCGTGGGCCGAAACCACCTGCGCGAAACGCCGGGCATCGGTCTCCGCGAAACGGAGGGGTTGTCGCGTTGGGCTACCGACGTTGTTGCCCACGACGATGGCGAGCCGCGCCGGACGGGCACCGGCTCTGCGGGTGGTCGCTGCCACGAGCAGAACGACGGCGACCAGCGCCATAGCTACACGACTCAACGTCGCACCTTGGTGAAGGTGATGGACACGGTCTCGGCGTCGACGCCGTCGACGGGTGTGCCCCGAGCCCCCTCGGCCGGGGGGGCCGTGAAGCGGCTCGTGTCCAGCGGTGCGTCGGTGAAGTAGGCGACCAGCGTCTCACGACCCAGGTAGTCATCCAGCCGTACGGCTTCCTTTAGCCCGACATCGGCCCCGGGAGCGATGGCCTGGGCCAGATACACGGAGACCTTACCCGTGCGTTCTTCGGTACCAACGATCGTCAGGTGCGTCCGGGAGCTCGTGTACCGGAACGTGAGCAGGTCCCCGGGATGCAGCCGTTGCTGGTCCAACCGGAAACGCTCGGCACCCCGCCGCACGGTGATGTCCAGGGCGGACGCCCCCTTGGGTCTCAGATTGGAAGCGTGCAGTTGAGGCTGCGGCTCGGAGGGGCTGGAGAGTTCGGGCGGGAGGGTGAACAGCATCACTGCGGCTGCTGCGGCAATACCGGCGCCGATGGCCCACCACGCGTAGCGCAGCGGCGGTGCGGGCGGCGCTTGGTCATGCTCGCGGTGGCTATCAGGACGCGCCAGCGACGGTGCCACCGCCGTTTCGAGGTCCATTGACGACGGGAACTGTTCGAGGAACCAGGCATCCTGCCCGTCCGCCTCGCTCAGGATCCCGGCGCACAGCTCGCAGGCGTGGACATGCTCGCGGATTGCCGCTGCTTCGTCGTCACCGAGCTCACCCAGGCGGAGGGCGTCCAGCGTCAGGCGCGAGGGGTGTTCGCTCATGCCATCACCTCTGCGCGGCCAAGGCGAAGCGCCTCGACCTGGTCGCGCATACTGTCGAGCGCCGTCTTCAGGGACTTGCGCACCGCCCGCTCGGAGATCCCCAGCAGCTCGGCGACCTCGCGATGGGCCATCCCATCGTAGTAGACGTGCACGACAATCTGCACGCGCCGGTCGTCGAACCTGGCGAGAAGCTGCTGCACGAGCGCGCGCCGAGCGATGGCGCTGGCCATGGACGGCGGCTGGGCGCTTCCGCTGGCGAGCACCAGATGCGCCCGCTCCACGGTCTTGCGACGCCGCAGCACGTTCAAGCAATGGTTGGTGGCCACCCGGTAGATCCAGCTGGACAGCTTCGCGCGCTTTTCGAACGTGGCCATCGCGTCTCGCAGCTTGAGGAAGATGTCGTGGGTGGCGTCCGACGCCTCGTCCCGGTCCCCGAGGATGGCAAGACAGCGCCGAAAGATGACCGGGGCGTAGTCCCGGTAGAGTGTCTCGAGTTCTCCACGGTTCAAGCGCGGCCCCCCTCGGCCGTCGCCTCAGGTAGGACCCACGGGGCGGTCGGATCCGGAACCCGGCTTCGAACCGGTCCGGGTCTGATGGGGCCCTGGCCAAGCAAATGCGTGCGTCTCCTCTCGATCGCAGGATGGGGTGGGGGGCGGTCGCGACAGGCGAGAAAGCCACGCGGTCCAGCGGGCGTCAACAACGGTCTGAGCCGCAAAAATCGTCCGGCGAAAAAAGTCGGTTCCGGTTTTCCAGCGGTCGCGGGTCCTAGGGCTGCTTCGGTCAATACGAGCCACTTGGCCCCGTCGGGCCGTGCCCCCGAAGCACGAGTGACCCTGGCCGCGCTCCCGCACCCGAGCGCGCCCCTACCTGTTGGAGACCTTGATCATGATGACCCGAACCTTGTTTCTTGGCGCGCTGCTGTGTTGGACCCTGCTTGGCGCCGCCGGCTGCGACGACGGAAACGACCCCGCTGCGACCACTCCCGGCGCGACCACCTGCGGCGGCGTGACCTGCAGCACCGGTCAGTACTGCGAAGATCCGGTGCTCAACATGTGCACCAACGGATGCCTGACCGACAGCAACTGCGCCAGCAACCAGACCTGCGTGAAAGCCGCCGGCGAGGACGAGGGCACGTGTCAGAACAACGTGCAGCCCCCGCCCCCGACGGGCACGACCTGCGAGACGGTGTGCCAGAAGCTGATGGCCTGCGACCCGTCCATCACCCAGGCCCAGTGCGACCAGACCTGCGCCGGGTTCAACGATACCTGCAAGACATGCATCGCCGGCGAGAACTGCACGGCACTGAGCAGCGGTACGGCCTGCATGACCGAGTGTGGCGCGGGCCCGAACCCCAACCCCAACCCCAACCCGACGCCCGCGGAGTACGAGCATCTCCTCGACAGCTGCGCCGCGCTCTGCCAGGACAACCTGACCTGCGCGACGCCCATCGGCGGCGGTGACGGCATCTGCACCAAGCCTTGCGGCACCTCGTTCGACTGCGAAGATCTGGATGGCCTCAAGGGCGTCGACACCTGGGTCTGCAGCGACGAAGTCTCTGGTGGTCAGGCGTGCGTCCCGTTCGGTTGGCCGTAGGCATCGCCCGGAACGAACAGAGCCCCGCCGTCGGACCGACGGCGGGGCTCATGCGTCGGAGCGGTTCAGGCGCTAGGCCGACCGCACGTCCTGGCGCCCTCGTCGTCGAGCGATCAGTGCGGCGCTAGCCGTGCTGATCGACTGAGCCCGAAGGGCGATACATCTCAACGATTCCAGACGCTTTGGCCAAGGGGTCGGCGAATGCCGACCTCTTGGTCATTTTGCGTCTGATCCACCAAAGCCCCAGCACGATCGGGACCAGCGGAATCCAGGGCGCCGGACCACCGGACTGACATCCCGCGGCGTCGACGCGCTCATCGGCGATGTTCCGAATGTCGGCCTCGCTCCAGCACTGTCCGTCGTCGATAGCGCCGTCACAGTTGTTGTCGACGCCATCACCGCAGACCTCGGGCCAGTCGGGTCGGACCGATGGGTTCGCGTCGTCGCAGTCACCGCCACAGACGCGCACACCGTCGCCGTCGACGTCGACCTCGTCGTCGGGGACCACGCCATCACAGTCGTTGTCGAGCCCGTCGCAGACCTCGTCGGCACCGGTGTACACGGTGCGATCGAAGTCATCGCAGTCCCCGTCGCATGCGCGCACGCCGTCTCCGTCGAGATCTTGTTCGTCGAGGCCCACGGCCCCATCGCAGTTGTTGTCGACCCCGTCGCACAGCTCCGGAGCGCCAGAGTAGATGGTTGCCGCAGTGTCGTCGCAGTCGCCACCGCAGATCGTCTGACCATCGCCGTCGGCGTCCGCCTCTTCGTCGCTGACGGTTCCGGTGCAGGCGTTGTCGAGCCCATCACACAGTTCCGGAGCTCCGGGATACACGGTGGGCTCGGCATCATCGCAGTCCACCGCCGAGCCGCCTGCATCGGTTGCGCAGAACCCGTCCGCGTCCGCGTCGCCGCTGGCGTTGTCGCCAAAGCATGGATCCTGGTCATCACACGTCCCGTCGCCATCAGCATCGCCGGTGGCGTCGTCACCGGTGCAGACGTCGTCGTCATCGCAGATCCCGTCGCTGTCGGTGTCCCCAGTGGCGTCGTCACCCGCGCACAGGTCGCTGTCGTCGCAGACTCCGTCACTGTCGGTGTCTGTCGACGCGTCGTTGCCCTCGCATAGATCGACGCTGTCGCACACGCCGTCGCCGTCGGTGTCGACGGAACCAAGAGCTTCCAGCGGGCAAGCGTCGCACCCGTTGGGCACGCCGTCCTGGTCGAGGTCGGCCGCGTCGTCGCTGCCCTCGCAAGCGTCGAGGAAGTCGCACACCCCATCACCATCGGCGTCCAGCCTGTCGTCACCGCCGTCGCAGACATCGATGGCGTCGCAGATACCATCGCTGTCGGCGTCGGCCGAGTTGTCACCGGGGCATGTGTCGACACCGTCGCAGATGCCGTCGTTGTCGCTGTCGTCGGTCGCGTCCGCCGGGCAGGGGTCGATGTCGTCGCACACCCCATCGCCATCGCTGTCGGACGTCGTGTCGTCGCCAGTGCACAGGTCGATCGAGTCACAGCTACCGTCGCTGTCGCTGTCGTCCGCCGGGTCGATGGGGCAGGGGTCACAGCCGTCTGCCGTCCCGTCACCATCGAGGTCGGCGGCGTCATCGAATCCGGGGCAGGCATCGGCGGAGTCGCAGACACCGTCCAGGTCGCTGTCGTCGGCGCTGTCATCAGGACACGGGTCGCAGCCATCCGGGACGCCGTCGCTGTCGGTATCCACGGTGTCGTCGCTGCCGGGGCAGAGGTCGACCGAGTCGCACACGCTGTCGTTGTCGCTGTCATCGAGCGGGTCGATGGGACAGGCGTCGCAGGCATCCGGCGTACCGTCGGCGTCGAAGTCGAAGGCGTCGTTGCCCAGCGCGCAGATGTCGGCCGAGTCGCACACGCCGTCGCCATCGGTGTCATCGACGATGTCGTCGGGGCAGGGATCGAGCGCGTCACACACGCCGTCGGTGTCGGTGTCGGTCGTCCCATCGTCGACCTGACCGTTGCAGTCGTTGTCCACCAGGTCGCAGACCTCGGCGGCGCCGGTGTAGACGTTCGCGGAGAAGTCGTCGCAGTCGCCGGCGCAGGCGGCCTGCCCGTCGCCATCGAGGTCGAGCTCGTCGACGATGCTCGACCCGTCACAGTCGTTGTCGACGCCATCCCCGCAGATCTCGGGAGCACCGGGATAGACGCTGGGGTCGTTGTCGTTGCAGTCGACGCCCAGCGTGAAGCCATCGCCATCGACGTCGATCTCGACCTGGGGGTTGGTGAACCAGACCAGGTCGCTGGTGGCATCGCCGGCGGACGCGACGTCCTTGTCGCCATCACCGTCGAAGTCCGCGGCCACGACACACCGCGTGGTGTTGCTCCCACCCAGCAGCCGCGGGCCCTGAAACACGCCCGGCCCGAAGTTCTCGATGAACCAGGCTCCGCCAGCTCCGGCGACGAAGATATCCATGTCCCCGTCCCCGTCGGCGTCTTCCACGTCCAGCTTTCGCGCGCCGGAAATGGAGAACGACTTGCCGAGCGAGAAGGTCCCGCCCCCTTCGTTGACGTACACCTGGACCCGTGCGTCGTTGACGATGGCCGCAATGAGGTCCACATCACCGTCGCTGTCGAGGTCGGCCGCGGCGAGGCCATAGGGGTTGTTGCCCGTGTCGAGCACGTTCTCGGGCCCGAAGGTCCCCAGGCCGTCGGTGTTCTCGAACCAGCTCACCTCGTCCTGGTCGTCATCGACGACCGCCACATCGGTGTCTCCGTCGCCGTCCAGGTCGGCGGCTACCAGGTGGCGGGGCGACCCCACGTCGGAGGTGAAGACCTGTTCGGGTCCGAAATCCGAAGTGGTCAAGCCAGTGCCCAGGTTCTGCCACCAGGCGATGTCGCCGCCGTTGCCGCCGACGATCAGGTCGAGCCAACCGTCGCCGTCGATGTCGCCCACCGTGGTGGAGTAGCCTCGACCGATGGAGTTGGAGAACCGGGATGGGCTGTCAAACGTTCCGTCACCGAAGCTGGGGTAGAAGCCCGCCTGGGTGCCGAACTCGGAGCTGACCACCAGGTCGTCATCGCCATCCTGATCCAGGTCGGCCGCGACGAGCGCGTGGGGCAGGTCCTCGCCACCGATCATGACCTGCGGCGCGAAGCGGTGGGTGCCGGCGCCGGTGTTCTCGAACCAGACGATGCGGTCTTCGGTGGCCTGGGTCGCGACGATGTCGAGGTCGCCATCGCCATCCACATCGGTCGCCGCCATCCCCTCGCATTGATAGACGCCGGAGACGACGAGGTTGCGGTTGCCGAACGTCCCATCACCCACCCCGGGATGCCACTGGATGCTGGAGATGTTCGACTTGGCCAGCACCTGGTCGATGATGCCGTCACCATCGATATCGCCCAGCTCCATGTCGCCGTTCGCGGTGGGGCGGTAGGTCGAGTTGAGCCAACCGGAGGGGGTGAACGCGCCGGCGCCGTCGTTGTCGAGGAAGTAGGTGATGTATTCGGTGCGACGCAGGCTGTAGATGTCGTTGTCGCCGTCGCCGTCACCATCGACGACCTCTACGTCCCACATGTTGGAGACGGAGGTCTGGGCGACCTGCGCCGTCCCGAAGCCGCCGCTGCCGTCGTTGGCGTACCACAGGACCTGCTGAGCGCCTTGAGCGGCCACCACGAGGTCGATGGTGGTGTCGCCGTCGAGGTCACCAAACGCCAGACCGCGCGGGTTATCGACGGTGTTGTCGATGACGCTCGGCAGCGCGAAGGTCCCGCCACCTGTGTTCTGGTACCAGGTCACCGAGTCGTCACCGGCCCAGGCGACCACCACATCGAGCAGCGTGTCGCCGTCGAAGTCGACGAGCTCGATGTCCCACGGGTCACCCGCGCCGCTGTCGAAGAGCTGGCGCGCGCCGAAGCCACCCGCACCGTCGTTGGCGTACCACGCCACCTGGTCGGTTCCCTGCTCGGACACGATGATGTCGGGCCCGTTGATACCGTCGAGCTCACCGACCGCCAGCTTGATGGGCTGGTCGGCCCCGGAGCTGTCGAGCAGCTGCTTGGCGCCAAACACGCCCCCACCCTGGTTGATGAAGACGAAGACGGCGTTGTCGCTTCGGGACACGCCGGCGATGTCCAGGTCGGTGTCCCCGTCCAGGTCGGCGAAGGCCACGTCATAGGCCTGGTCGGCATCCTCGTCGAGGATGATGGGGTTGCCAAAGCCACCCGTGCCATCGTTGATGAACAGGGAGATGGTGTCGTCGCTCGGAGAGGCGCTGACCACGTCGAGGTCGCCGTCACCGTCGACGTCGCCCAGCTCGGTCGCGAGCACTCCGTCCGGGGCGAACGTGATGTTCTGCATGGTCCACGCCGGTGCCGGCCCGAAGACGGAGTCACAGGCCTCGGGAATGCCGTCGCCGTCACTGTCGATGGCGTCCGATCCCAGGGGGCAGATGTCTGCGTCGTCGCACACCCCGTCGCCATCGCTGTCCCCCGTGGAGGCGTCGCCGAGGCACGACTGCAGTTCGATCTCCATCGACCAGGCGCTGATCGCGTACGGCCCGGCGCCCGCGCCCGTGGGTACGGCCAGCCTCAGCTGCCAGGGCCCCAGGGCGTTGGCCTTGACCCCGATAAAGCTGGCGAGACTTCCCGAGTCGGGCTGTGCCACCACGTTCTGAGCGGCGGTGCATCCGTTCAGGCAAAACGAGCTCACCGAGCCCGCCCCGTTGTCGTCCACGGTCGCCGTCACCTCCCCCGCGAAGCTGTTGACGGAATTCACGAGCCCCACGGACGTCCCATCGGGGGCGATCAGGGTCAGTGCATCCCCTCCGACCTCACCGGCCCCGAATTCCTGGATGTCGAGCGAGAAACTGACCGTAATGGTGCTGATGTAGCCGTCGTAAGGGACGACCAGCTCGCTGATGAGCTCGGTCTCACCCGAGCCCTTCACCAACAGCTTGGGCGCGTCGGTCGACGTGACCGTCCACGCGCCCGCCGAGGTGGGTATGAGAAGAAGAAGAATGCCCCATAGAATCGAACGTATGCCTGTCATGCGCGTACGCTCGCACACCGCGCTGAAACAGGCTACCCCCTTGAGATCATGGCCGAACGAACGGACGCCGATGTGAGCCAGCTACCCTGGGATGCCCTTGTCACCTTCGTATACGCGCCCGACCTCGAGGCCGCGACGGCCTTCTACTCGGGCGTAGCGGGGCTCCCGCTGGCGCTCGACCAGAACTCCTGCCGTATCTTCCAGGTGACGGCGGGCGCCTATGTCGGTGTGTGCACGGGCATCGACGCCGCACCGACCGACGGCGTTATCGTCACCCTCGTCACGGACGACGTCGACACGGCCTATGAGCGCTTCACCAGCGCCGGCGTCCCGACCGAGGCGCCGCCGAAGCTCAACGCGCGCTTCGGCATCTACCATTTCTTTGCGCGCGACCCGGCCGGCTGGCGCGTCGAGGTGCAGCGATTCGTCGACCCGCCCCTACGGGCCGTCTAGGCGGGACTCGGCCGGCTACTTCTTCTTGGGGGCAGGCTTGGCCGGTTTGGCTGGGGAAGACTTCGAGGGGCGCTTGAACATCATGCGCAGCGATGGCCCCTTGCCGTCTTTGGGCGTCAGGAAGACGTGCCCCTTCCGGTTCCAGGTGATGGTCAGCACGGCGCCGCCGAGCTTCAGCTCCGAGGCGCTCTTCGGATTGAAGTTCTTGGGGAGCGGAATCAGCTTGGCGCGCGAGAAGGTCTCGGCGGGCTTGCCGATCTGGCGTTTCGTCAACACGTCGCCCTGAACCCGGATCTGAAGGCCGTTGGGCGCGTCCTTGGACTGGACCGTCCACCAGCCGTCGGCCGCGCGAACGAAGGTGGCGTCGACGCTCCCCTCCTTGATGGTCATCTCGGACGCACCCGCTGGTGCAAAGGCAAGGACGAGGGCCATCAACATCTCGAACATGATCGCCAAGGCTGTACTCCTGGTCTGGGTTGGCCCAAGAGATACGGACCCTTCGGCGCATGCCAATTGCAAGGCATTTCAGCGCGCGATGAGGCCCCCGTTCTAACGCCCAGCGCCGCAGTCGGGCCCCAGATGAACCAGACCGGTCGTGGCATCGGGGCCCGTGCCGAGGGTGTAGGCGTCCCCCTCGGCGACGGCCACCCTCCAGATCGTGCCCTCGATGCTGGATGGCGCCCGCTCGGTGGTCCACGAGACAGCCCCATCGGCCGACAGCGCCTGCGTGACGAGGACAAAACCGGTCCGCTCCTCGCGGCGACCAAGCGCCACCACGCCGCCCTCGGACGTCGTCGTCAGCGCGTCCACCAGGCCGACGTCAGCGTCGAAGCTACTGTCCCACACGATGTTGCCGTCGTTGTCCAGACGCGCCACCCACAGCTGCCCGTCGGCGACCTGCCCCACCCAGACCCCGGTCGCGTCGTGGACCACGCGCAGCTCGGACGCGTCCACCGAGACGGCCAGGCTTGCCTCCCAGCGAGACTCACCGGTGGCCGCCTCGAGGGCCTCGACGATGACCGCGTCGGCCTCCGCTCGCGCCAGTAGCGGTCCGCTGTGGGTGGCCACCGCAACCGGAGCATAGGGATGTGAGACCGTGCGCTCCCACGTCAGGCTCGTGTCGGGGCCGGTTCCGCCCAGCCAGAACTGCTTGGCACCCGTTCGCGGGTCGGCGTCCGCCTCGGCCACGAACACCCCTGAGCCATCAGCCAGCACACCTGCCGACAGAAGCCACTCTTCCTGCGTGCCACCATGCAGCGACGTGTTCACGACCTCTCCGGCGGCGTCGACCCTGAGCACCCGCACATCTGCCGCGCGCTTGGGGATGCCCTGTGCGGCCGAGGCGTGAAGACCCACCCGACTCACCCCGACCACCACGACGTCGCCCGTGTCGAGCAGCCGCGACGCCAGAGCGTACTGGGCCCCCTGCTCCGGCTGAACGTGACGCCAGACCTCGTTGCCATCGGCATCGAGCCGCGTCAGCCACAGGTCTGGGATGTCGATGGTGTACCCCGCCGACCCGACCACGACCATGCCGCCGTCGCTGGCCGGTAGCACCGCGTGCACGTCGGTCATGGTCTGCGACCCGTGGTCCAGGTAGTTGCCCAGCGCCTTTGGATTCGGGACCTCGGGACCGGCCAGTCGCGACTCCCAGACGAGCGCTCCACCGGTCGTCACGCGCCGGATGATGTTGACGTAGTCGAAGTTGCCGGTGGTCGCCTCGGACGCGACCACCAGCTGGCCGTCCCCCCACGAGGCCACGAACCGCGGCGATTCGTACCAGTCCTCGTCGCCAAACACCCACTCCTGCTGGGGCGTGGCGCAGGGTCCCACCTCAGCCTCCAGGCCCAGGACTCCCTCCATAGGGTCACTACAGGCCAGCATCAACGCCGCCATGATGGCTGCGGGCATCCAGACCTTCATGGCTGCTCTCCCACCACCATGCGTGTCTCGGCGTACAAGCCCGGATACTGGGGCTCGGTGAAGAGGTACGTAGCCGCGACCTCTCCCGTTTCCGCATCCACGAACTCCAACGTGTCACCCAGCCAATGCTGCATGCACAGTCCATCCTCGCTGATGTCGTGAGAATGCGTGATTCCCTGCCCCTGTATCGGCCCATGCAGGACCACCGACACGCCACTTTCGGGGCGCACCAGCTGAACCGACAGCCCGTCGAGCCGCGCTGGACCATCGATGTCCGTGAAGGCCGCCCAGTCATTGGTGACATAGAAGCTCAGCGACGGGGCGTGCAGGACGTAGGTGCCGGCCTGCTCGGTGACCTCCAGCGAGGTCGTCTCGCCCACCGGCGCACCCACGGTGTCCCAGCTGGCGCCGTCGGTGGTCCGGTACGCGTGGCCGACTTCGTCGTCGCGCAGCATGCTGAGGACCTCGCCGCGCGAGGTGACGGCCCAGGCCAGGTGGTAGCCGCCCTCTGGGTAACCAAACCCCTTCAGCGACGAAGGCAACGTGACTTCGAGCGGCGTGAGGCCGGCGGTCCGGAAGTCCACCACCGCCCAGGGCCAGCCGTCACGCGCCAGGAGCGCGACGCCGCTCGGGTGCGTCGCGAGGAATTTCGATGGGTCGGGGCTGCCGACGTCCAGGCGCGCGCTGGACGTCGCCGTCTCGATCTCCAGGTCGGCGCGGTTATACGGGGCGATGGCTATGCGGTCGCGATGGAACATGCGGGAGCCCTTGCCGACCGGGAACGAGCTCGCGGCGCACGGGTCCACCCAGCGTCGCTCGGGGGACGCTCCAGCGTCATACGGGACCGGGTACTGGAGGGCCGCAAACCTCCCCTCCGCGTCCGCGTCAACCCTCAGTGGAAGCGCGCCCGGGACGACGTTCAGGAGGCCGTCGGCGACGGAGAGGAGGCGGCTCTCGACGTTGTCGCCGTATTGGTGGCCCACGACCACCACGCCCCGGGCGTTGGCCGCCAGCTCCAGTGAATTTCCGGCGTTGCGGTACGGGGTGTCGTAGCCGTGCTTGAGGACGATAGAGCCGTCGCGGAGGTCCACGGCGAGGACCTGGACCCGAGTCGATTCCGCGTCGCCCACCGTCTGCCGCAGCGAGCCGGCCATCGCCGCAAAGGCGTAGCGCCCCCGAACGACCAGCGCCCGTCCGTTGATGGTGTGGGTCTCGGCCGGATAGCCGAAATTGTGGACGACCACCTGTTCACCATCGCCGCGGATCCGCCACAGCGTCGGCCCGACCAAGCCTACCCAGGTGGTGGCGTCGGCATCCTCGTGAAGCCTGCACGGCCCCCCGGGCTGGCTTGCCAGAACGCTTGGGGCTGTCTCGGTGATCGAGCACACCGGGGGAGGTGATGCTGTGTCGCCAACCGCGTCGGGCTGAGCATCCGCGACCGGGTCCGGCACGTCCGCCAGGCTACCTTCAGACGGCGCGAGACAAGCGGGTGCAATGAGCGCTGTGACGCAAACAAGAACAAGAGGACGCGAGGGCATGGCGGCACGCTATGTCCGTCGTCGGATGGTATCCAATGAATTGGATGGTGAGCTTCGATTCGTCCTGCGAATGAAAGGTCGACTATGCGATTTGGCAGGGTCCTTGAGCTACCGCCCTCGCCCGCAGTATGAGTCGCCGTGATGGACACGCTCACGATTCGACGACCCGACGACTGGCACCTCCACCTGCGCGATGGCGCTGCACTTCGCGCCGTCGCCCCGGCCACCGAAGCCGTGTTCGCGCGGACGCTGGTGATGCCAAACCTCAAGCCTCCGGTGCGGACCGTAGCGGACGCCCAGGCGTACCGGCAGCGTATCCTGGCCGCCGCGCCGAGGCTGAATCCGCTGATGACGCTGTACCTGACCGACCAGACGACGCCCGAGGACATCGCCGCCGCGGGCGCTGACCCACACGTCGTGGCATGCAAGCTCTACCCGGCGGGAGCGACGACGAACTCGGACTCGGGCGTGACCGACATCGGCGCCCTGGACCCGGTGCTGGAGGCGATGGCCGAGCATCGCATCGTCCTGTGCGTCCACGGCGAGGTCACCCACAAGGACGTCGACGTCTTCGACCGGGAGGCTCGGTTCATCGACGAGGTGCTGACTCCTATCGTCGGCCGACACCCGGCCCTGCGCATCGTGCTCGAGCACATCACCACGTCCCAGGGCATCGGCTTCGTGCAGGCCCACGAGAGCCAGGTCGGCGGCACGGTCACCCCTCAGCACATGCTGCTGAATCGCAACGCGCTGTTCGAGGGCGGGCTGCGACCGCACCACTACTGCCTGCCGGTGCTCAAGCGCGAAGACCACCGCCGCGCCATTGTCGAGGCCGTGACCTCCGGCGATCGCCGCTTCTTCCTGGGTACGGACTCCGCGCCCCACGCCAAGGGCGCCAAGGAATCGGACTGCGGCTGCGCCGGCGTCTACAGCGCACCGCTGGCGCTGCCGCTCTACGCCGAGGCCTTCGAGGACGCCGGCACCCTCGACAACCTCGAGGCCTTTGCAAGTCTCAACGGTCCGGCGTTCTACGGCCGGGAACCGAACCCGGACACCGTGACCCTCGAGCGCGTCGAGACTCCCGTCGCAGACAGCCTGCCTTTTGGCGACGCGGTCATCGTACCGTTCCGCGGCGGCTCCACCGTGCGCTGGCGGGTCGTCGACGCGAGCTGACTCGAACGGAATCGGGCAAAGGGATTACGCTCGGCCACCGCACCGGAGCCACCATGACACGTCTGACCGCTCTCCCCGCCTTAGCCCTGGTCCTTGGCGCCCTTGTCTTGTCGCCGAGCGGCGTCCGCGCCCAGGCTCCCGCTGCAGACCTGCCGCTGCCCTACGCCCAACGTCCGCTGACGCTCCCGAAGATGAACCTCCGCGTCGACGTCAATCTCGCGGTGGCGACGGCGAGCTGGGGCGGAATCAGCGCTACTTCGATGGGGCTGGGAACCGGCGTGGGCTTCGGGATCACCGACGATATCGAGGTCGGCGGGATCGTCCTGCCCCTGGTGTTCGAGATCGAACCCGGCAACGACGTCCTCTTCGGTGACCCAACTATCTACGGGAGCTTCCGCCTGCTGTCGGGAAACTTCGAGCTGGGCGCCTACGTCCGGCTCAGCGTGCCTGTGAACACCGACGTGCTGGAGATCAACGGGGGCGTGCCGATGCTCATCCGTCTCAGCGACAGCACCCGGCTGGACACCGGCATATTCTTCCCCGTCTCGGTCTTCACCGGCTCAGACATCCTCGGCGTGTCTCCCGACCCGACGGTGGCTCTACACCTGCCCCTGGCGTTCACGGTCAACATCATGGATCCCCTCTTCGTGGGCCTGGCGACTGGTTTTCAGATCGGCGACCTGGCCAACGCCGGCGACACCATCTCCGTCCCGCTGGGGTTCAACGTGGGCTACTCCATCGGGTCCGAGCGCCCCATCGCTGACCTCCGCCTGGAGCTGTTGTTTCCGCACTTCCTCAACACGAGCTCCAACGTCGACTGGGACAGCCCCTTCGCTGGCATCTGGAGCATCACCTTTCGGGCGAACGTCTACATCGACGTCGGCGGCTAACGTCTCAACGTGTCCGCACGACCGCTCAGCCCTTCGAGGCTTCCATCGACCGACGCAGCATCATCTCGACCTGAGCGTCGTCGAAGTCCTGCGCGAAAGCACCGAGCTGCTCGGCGAACGGGCGGAGCTTCGAGTCCTCGGCCACGGCCTGCATGCGCCGCGCAATCCCGAACAGGTCGCCCTCGTCCAGCATGCGCTTCAGTGCCTCGAGTTCGGCCAGCGGTGGCACGACGATCATGTCGACCGCGGGTTCCTCGGACGCTTCGGGCTTGAGCGCTGATGACGTCGACTCCGCGCAGGGAACCAGCGGCAGCGTGAGCACGAAGGTGCTGCCTTCCCCGAAGACGCTCTCGGCGTCGAGCGTTCCGCCCATGGCTTCGGCGATCCGGCGCGAGATGGCGAGCCCCAGGCCCGTTCCTTTGGCCCTCTGGATCACATCCCCCGCTTGCTCGAAGGCCCCGAAGATACGCCCCAGCTCCTCGGGGCGGAGGCCAGGCCCGGTGTCGCGCACCCGGATGACGAGCTGGTTGTTGCCGACCGCCTCCGCACGAATCTCCACCTCCCCCTCGGCCGTGAACTTCACCGCGTTACCCATGAGGTTGAGCAGTACCTGGCGCAGCCGCCGTTCGTCGGTCTCGACGCGTTCGGGTAGGGACGCGTCTTCGTGGACCTGCAGGTCCAGCTTCTTGGCGGCCGCCGTGGGGCGGAAGAAGTCGGCGATGCCGGCCACCAGGCCCCGCAGCTGGGTCGGCGCCGGCTCGATGTCCAGCCGGCCCGCCTCCACCTTGCTCATGTCGAGGACCTCATCGATCAGCGACAGCAGGTGCCTGCCGCTGCGATCGATGTTGGCGAGCCCGCTCTGCTGCTCTGCCGTCAGCCCGCCCTTCTGGAGCAGCAACGAGGCGTACCCGAGTACGCTGTTGAGGGGCGTTCGGAGCTCGTGACTCATGGAGCGGAGGAACGCCGTCTTGGCCTCGCTGGCAGCCTCTGCCTTCTTGGTGGCTTCGACCAACTGCCTGGTTCGCTCCTCGACCTTCTGCTCCAGCCGGTCGACCATCCGGGCGTTCTCGATGGAGATGGCAGCCTGCGTCCCCAACACACTCAGCACCTCGCAACGCTGCACCGTGAACGCATGGCTGACGGCGTTGTTCTCCAGGTACAGCACGCCGATAAGCTCGCCCCGATGCCGCAGCGGCGTGCAGATCAGCGAGCGTACCTGCCGCTCGGAAATCTCGCGCTCGTCACGGAAGCGCTTGTCCTCGGACGCGTCGTCGAGAACCACGCTCTGACCCGATCGCTGGACAAGTCGAACGACCGCGCGGGAGACGTCGGTGACCTCGTCGAGAGCCTCCCACTCGGCGAGCGCTTTCACCGCCCCCTCTTCAGCGCGCGCCGCGATGTGCAGCCGCCCATCGCGAGGAAGCACCAGAGCCCCCCGCGTGGCCCCCGCGTTCTCCACCAGGATGGTCAGCATCCGCACCATCAGCCGGTCGAACACGATCTCGGAGGTGAAGGCATCGGCCGCCTTCAGGAGCGTGTCGGCGTCCAGGCCAGATCCCTTCTTGGCCCCCGCCTCGGCGCCCCCCAGCCCAAAGCGTTCGCGCAGATGCCGGACCTTGGCGGTGGCACCCCACTGAGCCCAGTTGGTCAGCGCCCGCTCCAGGTACAGGTTTCCAACCCCTGTCCGACCGGCCTCGTGGTGGAAAATGGCTGCCCGCTCGTTGGGCAGCGCCTCGTGCTGAGGGAAGGGATGCTCCTGGGCCAGTTCCGCGGCACGGTCGTAGGCGCTCATGGCATCCAGTGGGCGCCCCTCCACCCGCGCCAGCTCTGCGTCGACGAGGGCGAGCCGGGACGCGTAGTTGACCGGGTTCCGTTCGTTCCAAGCAGCCAGCCTGGCCCGATCGGCACGCACCTTTTCGAGGTCCGGCTCCGGCAACGCCAGTGCCGCCAGCGAGCGGTACACCACCCGTTCGACCTCGGTCTGAGCGACCGAGTTGGCGCCGCCGCCCGCGATCTCCTCGTGGGCCCAGCCCGCCTCCAGAGCGCGCTCGTAGTCCCCAAAGTAGTAGGCGAGCATGGCCTGGACGACGAGGATGTACTGCACCAGAGTGCCGATGCGGTTTTCGACGAAGAACGGCAGGGTCGCATCGCCATCGAAGCGCGCGCCTTTGAGTCGCGACGCATCCGGGGCTTCATCGCGCAGGCACGCGATGGCCTGCCCCCACAGCTCCAGTGAGCCGCGGGCGTTGATTTGCCGGCGCCGGGTCAGGTCGGCCCAATCTTTCTCGTAGGACTGGTCCGCGTCTTCCAACGGGTACCCGGCCAGGAACGTGAACTTCAGCGACTGGTTGACGCAGTAGCCCCAGTTCGTTTGGTGACCCGCCTCGAGGCATCGGTGCGCGCCCTCCTTGAGGTAGCCCACGACGTCCTTCAGCGGGTCCTTCCAGGGGCGGACGAAGACGCCAAACTCGATGAAGCCGCCAGCTCCGTAACCGAAGCGCTGCCGAATCGCTCGGGCAGCGCCACCCGTCTCGTAGGCGGGATCGGACATGCCCACCATCTGCAGGAACAGGCCATAGGAGGACACGACCGTGGCGGAGTCTGCCGTGAGCCCGTGCTCGAGCATGTAGTGAAACGCCGTGATGAGAAGCCCGGCGTAGGCTTCCGGCTTGGCCATCGCGGCGGCAGGCAGCGAACCCGCAAGCATGCCGAGCAGCCGTCGCCCCGTGTCATCCTCCATCTCGTCGAGGTCGACCAGATCCATGTAGCTGCGACCAGCCATGGCCTCGGCAAGGCCGCCCATGGCGGCGCCGACCTGCTCGGGGCTGGCCAGGATGGGCACGTCCAGGCCGAACCGAGCGGCGACCTCGATCGTGAAGTCCACCGACTCCAGCAGCTTCATCTCAGCGCTGGCGAGGAGAACGCGGGCCTCATGGATGGGGAGGCGGTCGTCCTCCGACCGCGCCTGCTCGAGCACGGTGGCGCTGACCTGCTCGGCGCGCTCGATGTTGCCCAGCAGGTAGTCGGTCCGTGCCAGCTCGGTATGCAGCTCCAGGACCAGCGGGTAGTGACTGTCCCAGAGTTCCTCCACCAGACGCACGCCGAGACTCAGGTAGGCCTCGGTGGCGGCGTGGGCGCCCGCACGGCGCGCACGACTTCCGGCCCGAAGAAGGAGCGCGGCGACCTCGACGTTGTCCACCCCAGGCTCGAGCAACGTCTTGGCCCGCTGGTAATGGCTGACCACCTCGAACAGTCGGCCACTGTCTTGCTTTCTGGCCAGCCGCGTCGCCAGGTCGAGATGGAGGCTGGGGCGCTTGTCCCCGTCGATCAACGCGTAGGCGGCCTCCTGAACGCGGTCGTGCATGAACCGGAAGGGGACGGCGACCCCGGCAGCGCATGCGTCGACCACCCCAGACACGCCCCGCGCATCGCCGAGCGGGACCACGAGCCCTGCCTCGGCCGCCTGCCACAACGCCGGAGCGACATCCGCTACGGGCAGCTCCAGCGCGTCCGCCAGCTCGCCGAGCTCGAACTCGGCCCCCATCGCGGCGCCGACGCTCAGTGCGCGCTGGGCGAACGCCTCCATCCGCGTGATGCGGGCAACCATGTGCTCGATGACGTTGTCGGTGAAGCCGCGGCTGCGGAGATCGTCGAGGTCCCAGCGCCAGTGGCCGGCCTCGGCGTCGAAGGTGAGCAGGTCCCGGAGATGCAGCTCCTTGAGGAACGCCCGCACGAAGAAGGGGTTGGCCCCGGTCTGCTCCTCCACGAGGACGGCCAACTCCGCGACGCTGTCGTGGGGAGCGTGGGTCAGATCCGCCAGCCAGGCTCGCAAGGCCCCGGTGGTGAGCGGCTCGAGCTCGATGCGCTCTACCGGGACGCCGGCCTGCTCCCAGCGAGGGATGGTCAGGGCCACGGGGTGGCTCTCGCTCACCTCGTTGGACCGGTAGGCGCCCAACAGCAGGAGGTTGCGGGTGTCGGGCGACTCCAACAGCACGCTGAGGAACTCCAGGCTGGCGGCGTCGATCCATTGCAGGTCGTCGAGGAACAGCAGGACCGGATGAGCGGGGCCGGCCATGGCCTGGACGAACTTGAGCAGCGTGTGGCTGAAGCGGTTGTGGGCCTCCACCGTCCCCAGCTCGGCTACCGAGGGTTGCGGTCCGAGCACCAGCTCCAGCTCCGGAAGCACGTCTACCAGCACCTGGCCGTTGGGGTGGACGGCCTCCTGAATGCGCCGCCGAATGCCGCCCACGCGCTCCTCGCTCCAGGTGAGCAGGCGCGTGCACTGCGCACCCAGCGCCTGCAGCAGGGAGTGGTACGGGATGGTAGCGGTGTGTGGCTCGGACTTGCCGCTGAGGAAGGTCCCGAGGCGCTCTGCGAGGGGCCGATGCACCTCGAACATCAGCGCCGACTTGCCGATGCCGGACCATCCGGACACCAGAACCACCCCCGGCGGGCCGTGGTCCGCAGCGCGCTCGAAGCTCTGCATGAGCGACTGGACCTCCCGCTCGCGCCCATACAGTCGCGAGGGCATGGTGAAGCGGTGGCTGCGATCCTCCTCCCCCAGGGGGAACGGCTCGAGCGTGCCGGTCGTGAGGCCCGCCCGGCAACGCTCCAGGTCGGCGAGCAGCCCGTGGGTGCTCTGATACCGGTCTTCGGCGTTCTTCTCGAGGAGCTTGGCCACCACCAGCGCGAGCGCCTCCGGGACCCGGTCGTCGACGGCGTCCGCCCGCAAAGGTGGGCGGGCGATATGGGCATGCACCCACCCCATCGCGTCGCTCGCCTCGAAGGGTAGACGACCGGTCAGTAGGCGGAACAACGTCACACCCAGCGCGTAGTAATCGGCGCGGTATCCCACGCTGCGATTCATGCGCCCAGTCTGCTCGGGCGACATCCACGCCAGTCGGTAGGGCAGACGCTCGGGCGCCTGCAACTCGCGCGTCTGCTCGTCCAGCCGGCTCGACTGATCGAAACCGCCCAGCCACGCGCGACGGCGGTCCGGGCTCAGGAAGATGTTGGCCGGATGGAGCTGGCCATGCACCAGCCCTTGCGCATGGACCTCGGCCACGGCGTTGACGATCGCCACCATGGCCTCGACGGCGTGCAGCGGCTCGAGCCGCGAGAGATTCTCCAGCAGCTGCCCGGGGACGACGTCGAACACGGCCAACGGGCCCTGCGGCCCCTGTTCGATGCCCCGGAACGAGAGGCCTCCGCCGGACAGGGTGCTGGCGATCTCGGCCTCGTACCGGGTCCCCGCGGCGTTCGCGAGGTGATGAACCAGGGTGTCGCCCTCGCGGAGCCACGTCGCCTGTGGATCCTGATGCAGCTGTTCCACGTGCCCCTCCGATCACGCCGCAGATCGGTCACATTGATGTGCCCGTGCCGGGACTTTGACATGTTCGGAGCCGCGATCAAACCACCGCCTGCGGGGTGGGAATATCGACGTCTACGGGTTCTGCACGCGCTGTACGGAGATGCCCCCGCTGGTAGGAACCCAGGCGGCCCCGTCACTATCGGTGCCCGGAGCGTCGGCTGCCGTGACCGGCGGGCCCGTCTCGTAGAACGACCCATGCAGCGAGTGGTTGTCCGACGTTGTGGTGAACTGCACCGGAGCCACGGAGTACCAGGAGGGGACCTTGCCCTGGAAGACCAGTTGGCCGTCGTCAGTGACCGTCACGGGGCCGCTCTGGACTGGCTGCTCCATGCACGTCGGGCAGGGCTTCATGGCGCTGAGCGTATAGCTGTAGCCGCCCTCGGCCTGCTTGGAGACATCCAGCGTGACCGGAATGTCGAAGCCGTGACTGTGGGTGATGTTGCCTTCATAGGTGCCGCTGACGTCTTTGAGGCACCACCCCTGGACGTCGATGGCGTAGTCGAAGCTCGGGGCCTCGCCCGACCCGGGCTCGGGAATAGCTCCCCAGGGATTGTAGTGGTGCAGGATTCCCCAGACGTAGTACTCGGCACCATGGTGTAGCGGCGAGCACGTGCCTACCTCGGGACAACCTCCCGTCTCGCAGACCCATGGCGCGTCGTCGTCCGTCGAGGTGTCGAGAACCACCTGCTGATTGGCGTCGGCGAGCGCGAGGCCACCGTAGCAATCCCCACACACAGAGTCGTCGCAGGTGGCGTACCAGGACATCGCCACGAGGCCGCCGATCTTCACGAAGTCGCCCTCATTCTTGGTGTACACCGCGTCGGAGACGGTGATGGCACCCGTTGGGTCACACACCGTCGGCGGGGGCGGGGGTGGCTGCTCCGAGCATGCGCTGGAAGGCGACAGGACGTGCTCACACCAGCAATGCTCGTTGCCGCACCCGTCGTCGCTGCACGCGCAGACGTCCACGGTGCAGGGATCGCCGTCGTCGCAGCCCTCGGTCTCGCACGCGTTGGGGTATCCGGTCGCCCCCGCGACGCACTCGCCGCCCACGCAGATGCCGCACTCCCCATCGCAGGAGGCGCCATCGCTCCGCACGACATGAAAGCACTCGCCGGTGTTCTCGTCGCAGTGGTCGTCGGTGCACTCGTTGCCGTCGCTGCAGGTGAAGGGGCACGGAGGCGGAGGAGGCTCCACGGGGTCCGGCTCGGGTGGCGACGTGTCTTCGGAAACGTCGGCTGAGGCAGTGTCTACGGCGGCGTCAGGCGTGCCGCCGAGGGTCCCGTTGGTGCTACCGAAGTTGGGGTCGAGGCAGCCGCCGGCGGCCGCAGCCAGAACGGCTGCGGCTACCAGGGCACCGCCAAAGGTCGGGCCGGTGGAGTTCATGGTCTTCCCTGAGGTGTGGTCACTGGCTCGCTCGTCATCGCAAGACCCGGGCCAACTCGACATCGACGCCATTGCTGGACCTCGGCGACATCAAGCAGCGTCGAACGCATCCAAACCGCTACGACTGTGGTGTTTTTTCACAGTCCATCGTTGGCGCGCTCGTCGCCCCTTCTCCCGTTGCGCCGCTTCGCGTATGAGAGAGGTCAGTTCACCGAACGCGGGAGTCGAGTGTGGCCAAGATTCTCCTGATGATTCCGGTCAACCACGGCGTCGGCCTGACGTCGGTGTGCCTGGGCGTACTGCGAGCCCTGGATCGGCTCGGCGCCCGGGTCGGCTACACCAAGCCGTTGGCTCAACCCGGGCCGGTGGATGACTCACGCGGCGACGGCTCGTCGGCGCTGGTACGCGCCATTACCGCGCTCGACCCACCCACGCCCATCACGAGTTCCCACGTCGAGAACCTGTTGAGCATCGGCGAAGAGGAGCGACTTCTCGAGGAGGTCGTCGGGCAGATCGCCGCGGTGGCCGAACACGCCGATGTGGTGGTGGTCGAAGCGCTCGTGCCCACCGACAAGCTGGTCTACTCGACCCACCTGAACGTGAGGATGGCAGCGGCGCTGGACGCCGAAGTGGTGCTGGTGGGCTCGGCCCACGACGGCGACCCCGAGATGGTCGCGGAGAAGTTCGCGATTCTGGCGCGCGAGTGTGGCCCCGACCGGGTGGCCGGCTGCATCGTCAACCGGGTCGCGGTGCCGGATCGGCCAAGCCTGGCGGGCAGCGGCCGGTTCTTCGAGGTGTCGCACAACCGCCCGGTCCCTGCCGACGTCGGCGACCCCCTGCGGCGGTCGCTGGCAGACGATGGTCTGCGGGTCGTCGGCTTGATTCCCGCGGAGCCGGCCCTGACGGCCCCACGGGTCAGCGACATTGCGCGCGACCTCGATGCTGAAGTGATCTTCGAAGGCCAGATGGCGTCGCGCCGTGTGATGAAGGCGCAGATCGGCGCGATGACGGCGCCCCACTTCGTGCGCTACCTGAGTCCCGGGACACTGGTCATCACGCCGGGCGACCGCCCCGATCTGCTGATGACGACCTGCCTGGCCGAGCTGAGCGGCAACCGGCAAGCCGGGATCTTGCTCACGGGCGGTCTGCGACCGGCCGAAGAGGTGGTCGACCTGTGCCGCGCTGCGCTGGACTGGGGGTTGCCGGTGCTGCTGACCCCGCTGGCCACCATCGAGGCCGCCGAGCGTGTCGTGAACGGCTCGATCCATTGTCCGGTCGACGACCGCGAGCGCATCGAGCTCATCACCAACCATGTTGCGCCTCATCTCGACCGAGCGTGGATCGCGTCACTCGTCGACACGAAGGTGCCCCGCGAGTCGCGCATATCGCCGCCCGCCTTCCGTCACCGGCTGATCGAACAGGCCCGTGCCGCCCATATGCGGATCGTCTTGCCCGAGGGCCACGAGCCCCGCACCCTCGCGGCGGCCGCCATCTGCGCGGAACGTGGGATCGCGCGTTGCGTCTTGCTGGGGGACCCGGACCGGATTCGACGCGCGGCGGCGCGCGCCTCGGTCGTCCTCCCCGAGGGGGTGGAGATCGTCGACCCGACCGACGTGCTCGAAGACTACGTGGCCCCCCTCGTGGAGCTCCGAAAGCACAAGGGCGTGGCGCCGCGCATCGCTCGCGACGAGCTGGGCGACACGATGGTGCTCGGGACGATGATGCTCGCGCAGGGCGACGTGGACGGACTGGTCGCGGGGGCGATCAACACCACCGCGAACACCGTGCGGCCAGCCTTGCGGCTCATCAAGACGGCACCTGGCTCGACCCTGGTGAGCTCCGTGTTCTTCATGTTGTTGCCCGACCAGGTACTGGTGTACGGCGACTGCGCCGTCAACCCTACCCCGGACGCCGCGCAGCTGGCGGAGATCGCGCTGCAATCAGCGGACAGCGCGGAGGCGTTTGGCATCCCTGCACGGGTCGCCATGCTGAGCTACGCCACGGGTGTGTCGAGCGCCGGCGAGGGCGTCGACAAGGTCGCCAGGGCCACCCGCATCGCCCAGGAGGCCCGGCCCGACCTGCTCATCGACGGCCCGCTCCAGTACGACGCGGCGCTCATCCCCGAGGTCGCCCGCTCCAAGGCCCCTGACAGTCCTGTCGCTGGACGCGCGACGGTCTTTGTGTTCCCCGATCTGGACGCCGGCAATACGACCTACAAGGCGGTCCAGCGCGCCGCCAACGTGGTCTCTCTGGGGCCCATGCTCCAGGGGCTGGCCCGCCCGGTCAACGACCTGTCGCGCGGGTGCGTGGTCGAGGACATCGTCTACACGATTGCCCTCACTGCCATCCAGGCGAAGACGTCACGCGGGCGATCAGACGCAACATGACCAAGAGGTCGGCATTCGCCGCCCCCTTGGTCAAAGCGTCTGGAATCGTTCAGATGTATCGCCCTTCGGGCTCCGGCCGATCAGCACGGCTAGCGCCGCGCTGATCAGGATGACACGAGCGCTTGCTCGGCTAGCGCCGACCAAGCGCTCTATCATCCTTCAACTATTAGATGTATCGCCCTTCGGGCTCCTAAAGGCTGCTCATCAGCGCCACTTCGTGTCACTGATGAGCAGGATGGCACGAGCGCTTGCTCGGCTAGCGCCGACCAAGCGCTCTATCATCCTTCAACTATTAGATGTATCGCCCTTCGGGCTCCCAAAGGCTGCTCATCAGCGCCACTTCGTGTCACTGATGAGCAGTGCGGCGCTAGCCGTGCTGTTCGTAAGTGTATGGCACGCGTGAGGGTTGCTGTGCTGGAGGCAAGCGCACCCGCGGTATAGGCTGAGCCCAACAAAAACCGGGCCTCGAGGAGGGCACGTGGGCCAACTGAAACGGATGAGACACCTGACGCTGGTCACCCTGCTCGTGACGGCTCCGGCGTGCGACGACGGGGTGCACTCGCCCACGCAGCCGAACCCGGCCCCGGACGTGACGGCTGGAAGCGACACCGCGAGCGACGCATCGACCGACTCCGTGGCACCAGACATCGTCTCGAGTCCCGACGGAGCGGCGGACGCGGACGCATCCGCGCCAGTCGATGCTCTCGATGATGGCAGTCTCGTCGACGCCCCCGCGGTCGACACCGCGCTGGCCGACGCCGACGTGCCCCCGACGCCTGACGTGACCCCGACGCCCGATATCCCCGACGTGCCAGACGCAACCGTCCCGCCCGAGGGCTGGGTCGGGCTCGCCGGAGCCGGCACGCTGGGCAAGCTGTCGGCCTTCACGCCCACCGCTGACCTGACCCTGTACGATGCAACGGCGCTGTGCCCCGGGTCGATCACCGACAACGGGCATAACGACCCGCTTTGGCGCGCGGTGGGCTATGGCGACGGCCGCTTCATCGCCGCCGGCGGTGGATTCCACGACGGCTACATCCGAATCAGCGACGACCTCCAGAGCTGGCAGCCACGGGTGATCTTCTCCGGTACACCCCAGGTGGGCTGGCTCGGCGACATCACCTATGGCAACGGCATCTGGGTCGCCGTCGGCGGCAATGGCCTGAAGATGTACTCCACCGACGGTGGCGACACGTGGACCGGCGACGAGTACTGGGACCTCGAAAGTGGCGAACCGAGCTTCGCGGGCCGCGGCGTCGCCTTTGGCGGCGGGCGCTTCATGGCGGCCGGTGACGGTGGGCGCTACGCCCTGAGCACCGATGGCGCGACGTGGACGCCGACCCAGGAGGTCGCTGGCTCCGATGGCGGCGGACGCCCGGTCTACGGGGCCGGTGGGTTCCTGTTCTTCTCGCCCGGCTCCTGGAACGGCGGCGGTTTCAATGACACTACGGTGGCCTTCATCCCCGATGGCTCGGACACCCACACCAGCAGCACCTCGTTTCAGCATGTCGGGACGATGACCTACGGCGACGGTCGCTTCACGGCGTTGCACTACGATGCGGCGTTCGTATCCACCGACGGCGTGACCTGGAACCAGACCTGCGCCACCTGCTGCGAGGGCGCGGTCTGCGCCAACGCCGTCGACCCCAACGCCGCCAATCCCGACTGCGGCAACCTCCAGAACACCTGCTCCATCCCGAACCAGGTGAAGGTGTTCGAGGGGACGTTCTACGGCATTCGCGGCGGCAACAATGGGGTCGCGGTGGCCACCTCCCAGGACGGACTCAACTGGGTGGGCCAGGGTGAGTTCGTCTCGGACGATGGCTTCCGAGGCTTTGCGGTGGGCCGCGTCTTTGGCAGCCCCCTGCCGCAGACATCCGCCACGCCGATCGCCTGCGACCCGACCGACGACGGAGACGACAGCACCAACTGATTCCGCCGTCGGTCCGGTGTAGACTCTCAGTAGCCCCCTCGTGACCTGGAGCCTCTGTGCCGACGACCGTCCGCCTGGCCAACGCCTCGACCCATGCCCTGACCCTCAGCACCTCCGTCACCCCAGCTCTGGCGGATGACGCTTATGACGTCGAAGCCAGCGCATCGCCCACCGCGGTGACCGCCGATGTCCTTCGCTTCAATCGCGACGAGCACATCACCGACGGGCATGTGTGGACGTTCAGCACCGCGTTCGTCCTCGACGGCGTGGCGATTTCGCTGCAGGAACGTCTGAGGGGCACGCTGCTGGGCAGCGACCTGACGCAGTGCATGTCAGCGGGCGACAACAGCACCGGTTTCGTGGACACCAACGCCCCCATGACGCTGCCGTTCACCGGCGAGAGCGGTGCTACCTACGCCCTGTCGTGGGTGCTCACAGGGGCCGGCTACAAGGACATCACCTACACGGTCGCCCTGGTGGAGCCCGCCTACCAACACATCGAGCCGGTGATGCCGCAGATCGAGACCGTGGTCTTTCTGATGCTGGAGAACCGGTCGCTGGACACGATGCTCGGCTGGCTCCACGCCGACGGGAAGCCGGCCCACGTCATCCCCGCCGGCTCCTCGCCGACCTTCGACGGCGTCCCGGCCGACGCCGTGAACCGCTACCACGACCGCAGCTACAGCCCGTCCCGCGGGACCAAGGGCTTCGCGCAGCCGCACCGGGTGCCCGCCTACGACCCCAACGAGCCGTTGTCGCACGTCGCCAGGCAGCTGTACGCCGATGGGACGGGCAAGCTCCCCGACGGGGACTTCTGGGCCCAGACCCCACCCATGAGTGGCTTCGCCTGGGATTACTGGACACTCTACGAGCATGCGCCAGAACAGGTCATGGGCGCCTTCGACCGGGAGCAGCTGCCCGTCCTGTATGGGCTCGCCGAACAGTTCGCGGTCTCGGACCGTTGGTTCTCGTCGGTGCCCTCGCAGACCGACCCCAACCGGGCCTTCACGGTCTGCGGCACCTCCCTGGGACACGAGACCAACGACACCATCACCGATCAGACTTACGTCCACGCCAACACCGTGTTCAACGCCGTGGCCGCAGGCGGCAAGTCCTGGGGGCTCTACATCCGGTCGGTCAACCCGCTGGCCAGCGGCGTGCCCATCACAGCCTGGAAGCCCTACACGCCCTACTACTTCCCGAAGCTCAACGAAGCCCCCAACGGGGCGGTCGACCAATGGGAGGCTTTCGAGCAGGCCGCGGCCGAGGGCACGTTGCCCAATTTCTGCTTCCTCGAGCCGTACTGGGGCGGCGGCAAAGGCGTCATCGGCGACCCCGAGGCGTGGGTCGGGATCCAGGGCAGCGACTATCACCCGCCGGCGTGGGTGGGCCCCGCCGAGGCCGACCTCAACGCACTCTACGAGACCCTCAAGAGCAGCCCGCAGTGGGACACCATGTTGCTGGTCGTGACCTTCGACGAGCACGGCGGGACCTACGACCACGTACCCCCGCCCAGCGGGGTGAAGCCCGACGGCGGCGTCGGCGAGTCCGGGTTCCGGTTCGACCGGCTGGGCGTCCGGGTGCCCACGATTGTCGCGTCCCCGTTCATCCAGCCTGGCACGGTATTCCGAGCGTCCGACGACGCCGCCCAGCACTTCTGCCACGCCTCGTTCATCGCGACCTTCTGCAAGTGGGCGGGCGTCGACCCCGCATCCACCGGAATGGGCAACCGCGTCGCCAAAGCGCCTACCTTCGAGGGCGTCCTGACCTCGACGCCACGAAAGGACGCCCCGACATTCCAGGTCCCCGCCGACTACGCCACCCAGGGCGGCGGGCTGGGCGCCTTTCTGGGCATCCCAGCCCACAAACGCCCGGAAGAGCTCGACTGGCGTGAGTTCCGCGCCCACGCCGATGACGCTCACGACGCCAAAGGCTTCGGTGCGGCTTTGGCAGTCGACGGCTGAGACACTGGAGAGGTCACCATGGACGAGAGCATCGATCAGGAAGTCGCGCGGCGTATGGCCGAGATCGAGGCCGACCCGACCAGGTTCGAGCCCTACGACATCGACGGGAACGGACGCCTCGACGCCAACGAGCGTGGACGTTTGGAAGCCATCGTCCGGGCCGAGGTGCTCACCGAGGAGATGCGCCGGCTCAAGCAGGCGGGTCCAGGCGCCGCGGAGAGCCAGGCGGAGGACGGCGGGCTGGTAAAGGACCGCTACCGCCGGATCAAGCCCCTGGGCTCGGGCGGACAGGCGGCCACATTCCTGGCGGAAGACACCACGTCCGACCGACGCGTGGTGCTCAAACAGCTTCACGTGGCCCATATCGACAACTGGAAGGCCGTCGAACTGTTCGAGCGCGAAGCCGAGACCTTGGCGCAGCTGAACCACCCCGCCGTCCCGAGCTATGTCGACGCGTTCCATCTCGACGCCGGGGCCGATGAGGGCTTCTGGCTGGTCCAGGAGTTCATCGAAGGCCAGACCCTGGAAGCCTTGATCGACGGGGGTGCGCGTTTCTCGGAAGACGAGGCGAAAGCGTTCATGCTCGAGGTCCTCGACATCTTCACGTACCTGCACGGCCTGAATCCGCCGGTGGTGCATCGCGACGTGAAGCCTTCCAACCTGATGCGCCGCACAGACGGCCGATGGGTGCTCATCGACTTCGGCGCCATCCAGGCCAAAGCCGCCGCGACCTCCGGCGGGTCGACCATCATCGGGACGACGGGGTACATGGCGCCCGAGCAGTTCCTGGGGCGCGCCGAACCCGCCACGGACCTCTACGCGCTGGGCGCCACCGTGGTCCACATGCTCAGCCACGTGCACCCAGCAGACCTGCCGCTCAAGCGGATGAAGCTGGACTACCGCAAGAAGGTGAAGACCTCCGACCACCTGCTCGACGTCCTCGACAAGCTTTTGGCACCCTCCGTCGAGGACCGCTTCCGGAGCGCAAAGCAGGTCACCAAGGCCCTCGCGAAACCGCCAAAGCCGAAGAAGGTGGCGGGCAACCGCAGGCGATCCGCCCCACGGAAGAAGTCCGAGTCGAGCGGTCAGAACCTGGCCACGTGGCTCGGCCTCGCAGCCGTCGGGTTCGGTTTCATCATGTTCTTCACAACGCCAGGCTCGGAGCCGCCAGAGGTGAAGAAGGCCGAGACCACGGCCCCCGCGCCAGTGGCGGCGGCGCCAGGCCCCGCGCCGAGGCAGGTGGCTGCCGCCCGCAAAGCGCTCCCGAAGGCCCAGTACGGCGCCCCCCGCATCGACATCACCAAGGATGGGGTTCGGATGCGGGGTAGCCTGCTGACACTGGTGGTGTTCAGCGAGTTTCAGTGCCCCTTCTGTGCCCGTCTGGAAAGCACCCTCGAGGGACTCATCAAGCGGCACGACGACCTCAGAGTCGTCTTCAAGCACTTCCCGCTGGACTTCCACAAGCGGGCGCGACCCGCGGCGGGGGCGGCCATCTGTGCACGCTTCCAGGACAACAGCTACTTCTGGAAGCTGCATGAGACGCTGATGGCCAACTACCGTGCCCTGGAGGACGACCAGATTCGTGGGTACGCCAACGAGGCCGGCGTCAACATGACCCTGTGGGACCGCTGTATGGCCTCCGAGGGTTATGCCAAACAGCTGGAGGGGGACATCAAGGAAGGCAAAGCGCATGGCGTCCGGGGAACGCCGACGACGTTCCTGAACGGCCGCCGGCTGACCGGCGCCCAGCCGCCGGCCAAGTTCGAGGCGATTATCCAGGTCGAGCGGGAACGTGCCCAGGCGCTCGTGAAGAGCGGCGTTCCCGTGGGGAAGGTCTACAGCACCATTCTGGACCGCATCGACGACGGGTCCTGGCAGAAGGGCGCCGGGAGTCCGTGATTCAGCAGTGAAGCCACCTTAGCGGCGCCGCGGCCGCACCCCTCGAGGGCACGGACGTCCGATGCCTGGCTTGCATGGCTTCACTTTGGGCGGTGGGGCGAGTTTGTAGCTGAACGTGGTGCGGACGGCACAAGGACCAAAGCCCTTCGCTCGGGGAAGCTTCTTCTTTTTGGCCGTCTTCAGGGCCCGACTCACCACATAGCGATGCACGTAGCTCTGGACGCACTGACCGACGGCGTTCTTGCCACCAACGATGGGCCCATTGACCCGTATCCTGGGCCGTTTTCGTAGCTCGGCGTCGAACCGGACCCAGACATCGAGCTGGCCTTTGCGCCGCGGTGCGTCGACCCCTCGGCTGTTCAGGCAGCCGGCCAGGGGGCCGACCATGGTCTTGAACATCTTGCGGAGAAACTTCTGACTCCGCTTCAGCTCGGCCTTGGTCTTGCAACGCCCAGCCTGGACCACCATCGCCTTCTTCAGGTGACGCAGCTTCGCGATGTCAGGTCTTGGGACCATGGGCGGCGAATAGGCCGGCTTGCCGCCACCGCCTCCGCCGGGCTTCCCTTCCGCCAGGGCGTCGCCGCCCCCGCCGAGCACGAGGCCAAAGGCCAGCAGCGCTCCGAACACGCCTTTGCAGACTCCGCTCACCCGCTTCATGCCGTCGACTCTATCTCACATGACAAACACTGCCTCCTCAGGGGCACTGTCGCGCCATCGCCGAGACCTGTAGACTGCCCCCATGCCCGGCAGGATTTCTCTTCCAGAGCTGGTTGCGCACATCTCGAAGGCATCGGGGGCCGAGGTCGTTCTGCGCCCGTTGAAGCCTGCGATGGTGCGCACACCCGGCAGAGCCCCGTCAGCGATCACCCCGACCGCTGTCACCGAACCGCAGCTGTATCGGTTGTTCGGAAACACCGGCGTGCTGGATCAGGCTGCGTCGCAACCCGGCCGCCCGACCACCACCGAGGTTCACCTCGAGGGGAAGTGGGTCAAGCTCACGGCGTTCGCCGCCAGCGACGGTATGCACGTCACGATGGCCGAGGGGACGGGCGCGGGCGCCTCCAGCAATGGCGGACTACGGCAACGTTCGAGCCACCAGGGCCGGCGAGGCGGCGGGGTCGACCTCTCCAGAGCCCTGGGACGCCCGGGGCCGAGCTCCGCGGCTCCTCCGCCGAAGCCCAAACCCGCGCCAGCGCCGCCGCCGGCTGCGGCCCCGCGGCCAGCGCCCAAGCCCGCTCCGCAGCGCCGGTCCTCGCCGGCCGGATTCGGGGCGCTGCCCAAGTGGGACGAGGGTCCAGCGGCGGCGTCAGGACCGGCCACGCCCAAGTGGGCTCCCCCCTCCGCCGAGGCGACGCCAGCCCCGGGACCCTCGACGCCTGTCTGGGAAGACGCTCCACCTGCTGCTGAACCCGCCCAATCCTTCGATCTGGCAGAGCCGGCTGACCCCGGCCCGACCCCGTGGGCGCAGGAGCCAGCGGCCGAGGCACCGCGCGAATTGAACGACAGCCCGCCTCCCTGGGCCGGTAGCAGCCAGGCCGCAGCGCAGGTCCAGACGTCGGCGCCGGCCGACGCCATCTCGTTGCCCGACGCAGTGGCATCAGAGCCGGTCCCCGAGGAGAAACTTCGGCGCAAGACACGCCCCACGACCCGGGTGAAGCTGCCCGCGGTCCGGGCCTCCGAGGCCCCGCCAGAGCCGGACCCCGAGCTGGTCAACATCCTCGCCAAGGCCCGCCAGCACGGCGCCAGCGACCTACACGTCAACGCCAGTGCCCCGCTTGGGACCCGCGTGAGTGGCCAGCTGCACGCACGCGGTGGGGCCCTCGACCCCGAGGTCGCAGAGCGATGGCTGATGTCGGTGGTCCCGACGTCTCTTCGCGACAACGTCATGAACACCGGGTACGCGGACTTCTCGGCTGAGATCCCGGGCGCCGGGCGCCTCCGCTGCAACGTCTCCCGCACCCGCCGTGGCATGAAAGGCTGCTTCCGCATGGTCGCCGCCCAGCCGCCATCCCTCGAGCAGCTGGGCCTGCCCGAGCACCTCAAGCGCATCAGCATGTACCACCAGGGCTTGATCGTTGTCAGCGGCCCCAGCGGCCACGGCAAGACCACGACGATGGCCTCCCTGGTAGACCTGATCAACGCCACGAAGGCCCACCACATCATCACCATCGAGGACCCGGTCGAGATCATCCACCCGCGCAAGAAGGCCATCGTCACGCAGCGCGAGGTGGGCAGCCACACCCGGTCGTTCCACGCCGCGCTCAAGGGCGCCCTGCGCGAAGACCCGGACGTCATCGCCATCGGCGAGCTGCGCGACCGGGAGACCGTGGAGATGGCGCTGGAGGCCGCCGAGACCGGCCACGTCGTGCTGGCTACGATGAACACCCCCTCGGGGCCGCGCACCATCGACGCCCTCATCGACTTCATGCCCCCGGCCAGCCAGCCGCAGACCCGGTCGCTGCTGGCCGGGGCGCTGAAGATGGTCATCAGCCAGCGGCTGCTCCCGCGGGCTGACGGCAAAGGGCGCGCGCTGGCGGTGGAGCTCATCCTGGGTTGCGTCCCGCTGTGGTCGCTCATCCGCGACAATAAGCTGTTCCAGCTGCCCAGCCTGCTGCAGCGAAGCAAGCGCCTTGGCATGATCCGCATGGACGACGCGGTCGCCGAGCTGGTGTCCAAGGGCGTCGTCACCCCCGAGATCGGCGCGCGTTACATCCACGACAAACGCGCGCTCCAGAACGCCACCGGCGGGGGGGCTCCCGACGCTGCGGCCGCAGCCGCAGCCGACCAGGGCTCGCTGGCCAGCAAGGTCGGCGGCTTCTTCAAGCGCAAGTAGGAGCATCGCATGCCCGCCATCGACCAGCTCTTCGACATGCTCCTGAACCGGAAGGGATCTGACCTGCACCTCACCGTGGGCTATCCCCCCATGGCACGGATCCACGGCACCTTGCAGCGGCTGGACGGCCCGGATCTGACCCCGGCGTCCATGGACAAGCTACTGTTTGAGATCCTGACGCCGTTCCAGGCCGAGCGCTTCAAGAACGACCGCGACCTGGACTTCGCCTACACCTACGGGACCAAAGCCCGCTTCCGCGCCAACTACCTGGCCAAGACGACCGGCAACGGAGCGGTGTTCCGAACCATCCCGACGAAGATCCTGACCGCCGAGCAGCTGGGCGTGCCCGAAGCCATCCTGACCCAGATTTGCGACCGCGGATCCGGGCTGTGCCTGGTCACTGGCCCCACCGGCAGCGGCAAGTCGACGACGCTGGCGGCGATGCTCGACTACATCAACAAGAACCGGGCTGGACACATCCTGACCATCGAGGACCCGGTCGAGTTCGTGCACCAGCCCCACAAGTGCCAGGTGACGCACAAGGAAGTCGGTGAGGACGTGGCCACGTTCACCGACGCCATCCGCAGTGCCGTCCGCGAAGACGCCGACGTGGTCCTGGTGGGTGAGCTCCGCGGCGCGGAGACGATGAAGCTGGCGCTCCAGATGGCCAACGCCGGCGTTCAGGTGTTCGCGACCGTGCACACCAACTCGGCGGGCGGGACGATCGACCGCTTCATCAACGTGTTTGGACCCGAAGAGCAGGCGCAGATCCGCGGCATGCTGGCCGAGTCCCTGGCCGGCATCGTCTCGCAGCAGCTGCTCCGGTTGGCCACCGGCAAGGGGCGGGTCGCTGCGCATGAGATCCTCATCGGAGTTCCGGCCGTGTCGGCCATCATTCGCGAGGGAAAGACGTCGATGATCCCCAGCCTCATCCAGGCTCACCGCGCACAATCCATGCAGACCATGGACGCGGCGCTGGAGCAACTGGTGACCGAGGGCAAGGTCACGGCAGCGGATGCCCTGGACAAGGCCAGCGACAAGGAGGCCTTCGAGCGCATCCCCGTGGTGGCGCGCGGCCTGGCCCAGGCCGAGGCGGGCGGAGCATAGGAAGTGGGCCCGGGGTCGGGTATAAGCCGAAGCGATGCATAGCCCTGCCCGCCACCTTCTGAGCCTCGCGAGCATCGCGATGGCGCTCCTGCTGTTCGCCTGCTGCCCGGCGCAGCGACCGGACAAACTGCCGGCCGACGCCTACCCCGGGACGCTGCGCGCTCCGGCGGACCTGGGCCCCGACATCATGTGGCGCCAGAAGGTGACCGCCCAGTGGGGCAAGTCCGAGTCCCGCAGCTTCGAGGCTGTACTGCAGAAGCAGGGGGACAAGCTGACGCTGTTGGGGCTCAACCCGATGGGGCAGATGGGCTTTGCCATCACGCTGCACAACGGCGTCATCGACTTCCAGAACAAGGCCGGCATGGCGCTTCCGTTCCCGCCGCGCTTCATCCTGCTGGACGTTCAGCGTGCCTTCTGGCCGTGGCTTGGCGCGAAGCCTGCCGCCGACGGCGAGCGCACCGGGGAGGCCCCGGGTGAGCGGGTCGTGGAGACCTGGAGCAACGGTCGACTCCAACGCCGCACCTTTCAGCGCGCCGACGACAAGCCCCCGGGCAGCATCGTCATCAGCTACAGCGGCTACGAAACGGGACAGCTGGCGCCCAAGAAGGCCGTGCTCGACAATCGTTGGTTCGGCTACGTGCTCACGGTCGAGACCTACGAGCAGCAGACGTTGACCGAGTAGCCCGCGGAATTCTTGCCAGAACGCCGCCTCCGTCTACGCTGTCAGCCATGATTATCGCGATCGCAGGACAGAAGGGCGGCAGCGGCAAGAGCACGCTGGCTGTACACCTCGCCGCTGAATGGGCCCGCGCCGGGAGCCGGGTGCTTCTGGTAGACGCCGACCCACAGGGGACGGCGCTCACGTGGTCCGAGGTGGCCGCAGAGCTGGGCCATCCCACGCCAGACACTATCTCCGTGGGAGAGAACCTTCGGCTGACGGTACCCAGCCTGGCGCGCGGCTACGACGTGACCGTCATCGACGTCCCCGGCCGGATGCAGTCGAAACGACAGGTCGGCGCGCTCATGGTGGCGGACGTCGCCGTGTTGCCATGCGGGCCTTCGACGCCGGATGTGTGGGCCCTGGCCGAGACGTTGGACCTGGTCGACGAGGTCCGTCGACTGCGCCCCGCACTCAAAGCGACCATTGTGCTGAACCGCCTGGGGCGGACCACCGAGAGTCGGGTGGTCAGCGATGCGTTGAGGGCACTGCCGGTGCCGCTGGCAGCTACCCGACTTCGCCAGCGCGTGGCCTTCTCGGAGGCGCTCGCCGCCGGGCTCGGCGTGACCGTCGACCGTCCGCGAAGCGCTGCAGCGCGTGAGGTTCGCGCGCTCGCCCGTGAGCTGGAGGGGCTCCATGCCCTCGACCTTCGGGATGCAGGAGAGGCTCATGTCGCATAGACCCCGCGCGACAGTGCGCGCGCCCAAGCGAGCGCGTGGCTCGGTCATCGCCAACGTCGATCCCCAGGTGCTGAAGACGATGGTCCCCAAAGCCGCCGCCTCTGAGGCTCCGGCGCAAGCGCTCCGGGCCGACCGCTACCAGCCCTTCGCCATCGTCTCCGACACCTTCGTCGACTGACGAAGCAGCTTCACGCGCCCCCTCTGAGCGGGTGTCGGGACCCGACGGGATTGTGATTGAGGGGCCGAGGCCGGTAAGCTTCGCGCCGACCAAGCCAAAAGAACCCGTCCGACGTGTCTGGAGCCCCCCCAATGCGGCAACGTTACACGCCCGCCGTCCTGGCGCTGAGCCTCGCTTTGTCCGGTTGCTTCGCCAACCCGACGCCCCATCCCAACACCACCGACACCGCCCAGACGTCGGCAGACCTGGGCACTGGTGGCGGCGACGCCACCGCCGCGGTGGACACGGCAGTTCCGCCGGGACCCGACGCAACCACGCAGCCGGACGTCGCGCCTGGGCCCGATGTCCCGTTCACGGACCTGGGCCTGGAGTCCGACGCGGCACCCGCGCCTGATGCAGCCTCTGACGCGTCGACGGCAGACGCCGCTGCTGACGCGCCGCCCGTCGATGTCCCCACTCCCGACACGACCGACGCCGACACGACCGACGCGGGGCCCGGCGACGCCAACATCTCGGAGGTTTCAGACGGCGGCACGGACACCTCCGTCACCCCCGACGTCGTCCCGGATGCGGTCCCCGATGTCGCCCCCGACGCCCAGCCGGACTCGGCCTCGACGCCCTTCCCCAACGGCTACACCTACAGCAGCACGTGCAGTCTGCCGGCCGATCCGGGCGCCTCGGAGGCCTCGGTCGGCGTCGTCGAGGCGTTCCCCAACCTCGACACCGGCAACTTCGGCGGGGCGGTTCTGCTGACTCATGCTGGTGACGGCACCAACCGCAACTTCGTCGTGACCCTCGGCGGCGTCATCTACGTCTTCGACAACGACCCCGCAGTCAGCAGCTATGGGACCTTCCTCGACCTGAGCGGGGTCGTCGCGGCCGGCGGCGAGGGCGGCCTCCTGGGGCTGGCCTTCCACCCCGACTACGCCACCAACGGCTTCTTCTACGTCAACTACACCGACTATGGCGGCACCGGCGGGGACTTCCGAACCGTCATCGCCCGCTATCAGGTGTCGGCCGGCAACCCGGACCAGGCCGACGCGGGCAGCGAGCTGGAGATCCTGTCCATCGACCAGCCCGACTGGAACCACAACGGCGGCATGATCGCGTTCGGCCATGACGGCATGCTCTACATCGGCATGGGCGACGGCGGCGGCGGCGGCGACGCCTACAACCACGGCCAGAACCTGGAGTCGCTGCACGCGGCGATGCTGCGAATCGACGTGGACCAGCAGGACGCCGGCCTGCAGTACGCGATTCCGCCGGACAACCCGTTCTATGGCGACGCCGATCCGGACATCAAGCAAGAGATCTGGGCCTGGGGCCTGCGCAACCCGTGGCGCTTCAGCTTCGACCGCCTCACCGGCGATTTGTGGGCCGCCGACGTGGGCCAGAACGCCTGGGAAGAGGTGGACATCATCGAGGGTGGCAACAATTACGGCTGGCCCATCATGGAGGGCAACCACTGCTATCCCTCGTGGCAGAGCAACTGCGACCAGACCGGCCTGACTCTGCCGGTGGCCGAGTACCCGCACAGTCAGGGCAACTCCATCACGGGCGGCTACGTCTACCGTGGCAGCAAGGTCCCGTCGTTGTATGGCGCCTACATCTACGCCGACTACGGCACCGAGGCGCTGTGGCTCTTCAATTACGGTGTGGTGGCCCCTCCGACGCAGCCCGACGGCAGCGTCGGGATGCCGGTTGCCGGCTTCGGCGAGGACGAGCAGGGCGAGGTCTACTTCATGAACGTCTGGTCAGGCGGCATCTACACGTTCGAGGAGACGACCCCACCGCCGCCGGTCGATTTCCCCGAGACCCTGACGGAGACCGGCTGCTTTTCGGACGTCGCCAACCTGGTGCCGGCCGAGGGCGTGCTCGGCTACACGGTGAACTCCCCGCTGTGGAGCGACGGTGCTGACAAGGAGCGCTTCATGGTGCTGCCCGACGGCGGCCAGCTCACCTACACCGCCACGGGCAAGTGGGACGTCCCCGATGGCACCCTGTTCATCAAGCACTTCAGCGTCTTGACCGACGCCAACGACCCGGCCAGCAGCAAGCGCCTGGAGACCCGGTTCATGGTCAAGGAAGCCAGCGGCGTCCGCGGCTACACCTACCGCTGGAACCCCGCCGGCACGGAGGCCACGCTCATCGACGGCGCCGAGACGGAGACCTTCGAGAGGACGCTCCCGGGCGGCGAGGTCATCGACTACACCTGGGAGTACCCCAGCCGGCTGCAGTGCCGGAACTGCCACACCTCGGTCAGCGGCGGCGTGCTGGGCATCGAGACCGGGCAGCTCAATGGTGACTGGCAGTACCCGGGAGGGACCTTCAACCAGCTGACCGCGCTCGAGGACGCGGGGCTGATGGATGCTGCCCTTCCGGGGGCGCCGGACACCCTCGCTCAGTGGTACGCGGCGTGGACCAGCGCCGACACGACCGAGCGGGCGCGCGCCTGGCTCGACACCAACTGCGCCCATTGCCACCAGCCGAACGGGCCGACCGGGGCCAACCTCGACCTGCGCTACGCCACGCCGGTCCCCTCGATGAGCGCATGCAACGAGACCCCGACCAAGGGCGACCTGGGTATCGCGGGGGCGACCATTGTCACCCCCGGAGACCCCGCAACGAGCGTGCTCTACCAGCGTCTCATCGCCACCGATGGGCCGCACGCCATGCCGCCCCTGGCGACCTCGTTGAGCGATCCGGACGGCTCCCAGGCCGTCCACGATTGGATCCTGGGCCTCAGCGACTGCAACTAGGGTGAGCGGCGCCGTATCACCCGGCGTTCGCGGCCCGGAGGGACGACTCGCCTACGCCGGCCGTGTCTGGGTCCTCAGCGGTATCCCCATGCTCGTCATCGCCCTGGCGAGCATCTACGGCCTGTGGGGGGCCGTCATCAGCGTGGGCGTCACGCTGGTTCTGTTCCTCGTCGCAGCCGCGGTGCGCGATTGGGAGCGCTCCCGAGCCTGGCCGCTGAGCTGGTTGCTGGCGCGGGGCCGAGCGTTCGAGGCCTACTATCGCGAGCATCCGCCGCAGCATCCGCTGATCTACCTCTTCTACCCGCTGATGGTGCCGTTCATGCTGGGCAAGCCCCACGTGAGGGCCGAGTTGAAGCTCTACCGGGCGTTTCAGGGCCTGGCGCTGGTCATCATCGTGGCGGCGGCCGGGGTCGAGTACGCGGAGCGATGGTCCCCGGACCTGGGCTTTGGCGACTTCCTCCCCTACCTCGGCGTGCGTCTGGCCATGGAGGCCTACCTCACGCTGTCCCTGCTGCTTCCGATCGCGACGACCGTGGTGGAGCTGCACCAGTTCCCCAGTATGGGTCGGTCGATCGGATGCCTGCTGGCGCTCGCCTTTGGCATCGCCATCGGCCTGGGCCTGCATCCGAACCTGCCGCCGTCCTACTCCGCCCGCATCCGGGTCCACGCCCGGGCACAACTGCAGCCGGAGGTCAGCCGAGCCTCGCTCGTCTCAGCCGCGGCGGCGGCCAGGAAGAACATCGCCGCAACAGATGGCGTGGAGGCCTTTGACAATGGGCGGGTCGAGGGACCACCAGAACAGGCCGCCCATTCGGTTCTGGAAGGCTACTGGCGGCCTGACGAGGCCAAGACCTTCGGGGTCTGGGCCTCCGACCCACGAGAGCCCCAGCTGGTCGTGGTCTTTGCCCGCCGCTACGGTTCGACGCCGCCCACCTGGGTGGGACTGCAACGCTCAGGCGCCGTGGTCGACGACGTCAGTCGGCTGCCCACCAGCGCCAAACGGTGGCTGGGCCTGTTGGACAACACGCGTCGCCCTCCCGCTCAGAGACGGTAAGCTTCGCTCTAGCGCTTGGCGCCGAACTCGCCCTCGACGTCACCCCTGGAAAGGTCCCGGAAGTGGCCCACGAAGAATCGAGTGACAGCCTTGCCTGCTCCCGCGAGGAAGCCGCGGATGTCGGCCACGTTGTCCTTCAGATCGCACATGAAGAAGTGCGTCGTCGCGCCGTTTCCGACGATCTCGCCGCGGAACAGGTCTCCGACGAACGCCGCCTCTCCCGAGACGACGACCACAGAGCCAGGGGTGTGACCGGCCATCGGGTAGACCATCGCCGGGAAACCCACCAACGGCTTCAGATCGGTGGGCTCGCTGATCCAGATGTCGGCAATGGTGCTGGCGTAACGCTCCGCCTTCGTCTCGTCGAGAAGTCCTTCGGCCCGTGAATTCGTGGGGCAAAGGGTCTTGTGGTCGTTCCGACCCTTGCCCATGAACTCCTGGTCGCCGGCACCAGCGATGATCTTCGTCCCGAACTTCTTGCGAAAGTGCAGCGCTCCACCGGCGTGGTCTGCGTGACCATGGGTGATGACGATGGCGACGATCTTCTTTGGATCGATGCCCTCCCCGCGAATGCGCGCCTCGAGGTCGGACGCCGTCTTGGCGTAGCCCGCGTCGATCATGAGATATGACCCGCCGGCGGCGATCAGGTGAACGTTGCTGAACGCCTCGCGAACGGTGTGAACCGTGGTCGCGCCGACGTCGACCGTCCTCGACAGGGAGCCACAGGCGCCGGCGGCGGCGGTCAGCAGGAGGGCGCAGGCGAGCAGGATGGAACGAGCGGTCAAGCGGGCTCCTCGACGAGGTCTTTGAGGCGGTGGAGGTCCAGGATGCAGAGCACGCGGCCGATGCGCTGGACGTACATGGCGCGGGAGAGTTCGCGGATGACGAGATTGACGCGTTGGCGCGTGGCGCCAACGAGATCCGCCAGGTCTTGTTGGGACAGCCGCACGTCGACCGCGAAGCCGTGATCACACGTCTGGCCAATGTCGCGCTGAACGAGCGCGAGCAGCATCTCCACCACACGGGTTCGGAGGTCCTTGAACACGAGCGCCTCGAGGCGCCGACTGAGGTTGCGCTGCTGCTCTTCGAAGCGCTGCGCGACGGTCAAGGCGAGCTGCGGGTGGGCGGTCAGATGCCGCTCGAGGCTCTCGCGGCCGACGCGCCAGATGGTCGTGGGCTCGAGACCCTCGACGACGAGGTCCCGGGGCGCAGCGCCGGCCGTCCAAAAGATGCGGCCGAACACGTTTCCGCGGGCCAGGAGCGCCTCGACCCACTTCCGACCGCTTTCACTGACGCGGCACAGTTTGGCCGCCCCCTCGGCGATGGCGAAGACGTGGTGGCGGCTCTCCTCGAGCACGGTCGAGCCTCGTTTGGCGACCTGCAGCGTAGTCGCGCCGGCCCCGAGCGTACGCCACGCCTCTTCCCCCACAAGCGCCGACATGTCCACCCCATCGAGGGACCAACTGAGGGCCACTGGCTCGGGCAGCGTCTTGCCCTTTGCGCGTAGCGATTCCAGCTTCTTCCGCGCCAGGGCGCGGGGCAGCCGGGCGGCCTTCCAGCGGGTGGTCCATTCGTCGGTCATGCGGAGCCGGGCCGACGCGAACAGAGGGGTGCGGCCCACGGCTATGTTGGCCCCACGTCGTGCCGAAAGAAAAGGGCCGTGTCCCCGTATTCGGAGGCGACGAAGGTCGTATCGAGCACGACCCGCCCCAAAGGTGTCTCCGCAGACGCGATGTCGGGCGCGGCGTAAACGTCGAAGAGATGCGTGCCGGCGCGCAGCCCCTCCAACTCGACGCGCCAGTCAGCGGACTCCTTGAGGCCCCCTAGGGCGGTGTCCGTGGCTCGCAGAACCAGCCGGTCGGGGACCACCGCGCCATCGCCTGGTGGGCCGCACAGGTGATGCAACGGCAGGTAGGTGCCGTAGAGCCGCTTGCCGCCAAGCGCACGGGCCGTCTTGCCGAAGGACCGCTCGACCAGCTTGCCGCCCAGGTCGTCGGCTGGTTTGGACGCGTTCGACAGGGGGGTCGATAGCCAATGGCTGGTACGGGGCTCGCCGCAGCCCAGGGCCAGGAAGTTCTGACCCGCGCCATCGGCTCCGAAGAGCTTCAACGCCAGGGACGGCTGGATCGTCTTGGCGGCGCCGACGTCGGAGAGCCGCAGCAGTCCCGGACCGCCGGTGCGCAGCAACCCGGTATAGGGGGAATCCGCGTCGATCTGGAGGGTGACGCAGGCGCAGCTGCCGAAGCGGTGGACGAGCTTGCGCCGACCCTCGGGCATGACGTCATCAGGCCCTGCGAACGACCCGCGGTTGTAGTCGACCGAGAACAGTTTCCGCCGCGCCCAGCCGCCGGGTTGCTTGCTGGGATACGGCGCGTCCTTGGGATAGGGAGCGGCGCTCACGGCCGCCCAGAGCGATGTCAGTGGTTCCGTCATGGGGTGAAGTCTGGGCGGTCCACGCCGCCACTTCTGTCACCCGGGTGACAGTCGTTGAGGTTTTCATCTTCGGCAGGTGCCTGATGCATGGGAGGTCGCGGCGAATGCGCGACAGCCGAAGAACTCCGGCCCAGCGACACCCGGGCCGCTTCACAGGCCGGCGGGCGCGACTCTACGCAATACGTGAGCAGCACCAACCAGGCCCAACCGAAGAAGAAGAGTCGCCGGCACCTATATGGCGGGGGCCTGGCAACCCTGGCCTTCATGGCGCTTGGGGCCTATATCGGCGCGGCCTTCTTCGATGGGCATGCGGTGGGCCTGGACAACGTGGTGCTTGAGTTGAAGCAGAGCGCAGCCGCGGTTGCTGGGGCTTTTGTGGGCGCCATTGTCGGCGGGGCCATCATGGCCTACTGGGTTATCCGGCAGCTGGACGCGGCCTTGAAACCCAAGGTGCAGAACGAGGGCCTCAACGAGAGCGTTGATGACTAGTCATTCCAGCACCATCAAGTCTCTCGCGATCTTTTTTCGCGACCCCAGGTAAGAGTTTCGACGGAGCTGCATCTCAGAGGCGTAACCACGAACTGGAGCCTCAGAGATGACCGACTTCACGCTCTACCACCTCAGCTACTGCCCCTTCTGCCACCGCGTCCGCCGCGCCGCCGAGCGCCTCGGCATCCGCCTGAACCTGGTGGAGATCCGAGAGCACCCCGAGGCCCGCCAGCTGCTGCTGGATCAGCGCGGCAAGGCCACCGTCCCGGTCCTACGAACGGGTCCGGAGCCCGGCGACCTGCTTGGCGAGTCCGCAGACATCATCGCCTACCTGGAGCGCTTCGCGGCCGCCCGCGACGCTTCCCACACCGACGCAGCCGCAGCCTGAGGAGACCCCATGACCCGCAACACCATCGATCGGCACGTCGACGTCGCCATCCTCGGAGCCGGGACCGCCGGCCTCACTGCCCGTCGCGCCGCCAAGAAGGCCGGCGCTTCGGTGCTCATGATCGATCCGGGCCCCTTCGGGACCACCTGTGCCCGCGTGGGCTGCATGCCCAGCAAACTCCTCATTGCCGCTGCTGACGCGGTCCATCACGCCCGCACCACGGAGCAGTTCGGGGTCCACACCCCCACCGTCGAGGTCGACGGTCCCGCAGTGCTGCAGCGTCTGCGTAGCGAGCGCGACCGCTTCGTCGGCTTCGTGGTCGACGGCATCGACCGGGCCTACGCGCAGGGCGAGCTGCTTGTCGGCCGCGCCCACATCGTCGCTCCTGGCGAGCTTCGGGTAGACGACCAGAAGGTCTTCTACAAACGCCTGGTCATTGCCACGGGAAGCCGCCCGTTCATCCCGCCGCCCTTCCGCGGCCTGGACGACCTCGTTGTCACCAACGAGGAGATCTTTGAGCTCGACGACCTGCCGGAAAGCCTGCTGGTCGTTGGCCTCGGCGTGATCGGCCTGGAACTCGGTCAAGCGTTCCATCGCCTCGGGGTGCGGACGACATTGCTGGGCATGGGCGGGTTCGTCGGTCCTTTGGCGGACCCCGAAGTGCTAGCCAGCGCCCGAAACGTCCTCGGGGCCGAGCTGGACCTGCACCCCGACTACACCCTCGAGTTGGTCGAGCGTGTCGACGGAGGCGCTCGCATCACCTTCGTGGACGCGAAGGGCCAGCGACGCGTGGAGACTTTTGAGCGCCTACTCGTCGCAGCAGGGCGCAAGCCAAACCTGGACACGCTGGGTCTCGACAACCTGGGTATCGCGCCCGACGAGCGCGGCCGCTACGCCATCGATCCGGGGACGCTGCAGCTCGAAGACCACCCGATCTTCGTCGCTGGTGACGTCAATGGACTGCACCCATTGCTCCACGAGGCAGCGGCCGATGGGCGGCACGCTGGCACCAACGCCGCGACCTACCCCGACGTCACCCGTGCCGAGCGGGCGGTTCCGCTGGCCATCGTGTTCAGCGATCCCCAGATCGGCATCGTCGGCACCGGCTGGCGCGGCCTGACCGAGGAACAGTTCGCCGTTGGCGAGGTCGACTATGGCGACCAGGGCCGCGCGCGTGTCCAGGGGCTCAACCGCGGCAAGGTCCGCATCTACGCAGACGTCGCCACAGGAAGGCTGCTGGGCGCGGAGCTTTTCGGCCCCCGCGTGGAGCACCTGTCGCACCTGCTCGCCTGGGCGATTCAGCAGCAGCAGACGGTGTACTCGGCACTGACCATGCCCTTCTACCACCCCGTGGTGGAGGAAGGGATTCGGACCGCGCTGCGCAAACTCCGCGACGACGTCGACGCTCAGCGCGCCCTCCAAGCGGCCGCGTGAGGTCCAGTTGACGACTGATGGCGGGCTTCTCACCATACGCCCATGGGGACCCCCGACTGGCTCGAGGCGCTGGCCTCTCAGGACGCGTCGCGCAGGGACGCGGCGATGGCCGACATGCGCGACTACGTGAAGCGGACGCTGGTCAAGGGCTTCGGCCACCAGCTGGACGACGCGCTGCTCGAGGACCTGGTCCAGGACACGTTGCTGAAGGTCCACGACAAGCGCGAGAGCTTTCACGGACGCAGCAGCGTCAAGACATGGGTAGCAGCCATCGCTGTCAACACGACGCTGATGGAGCTGCGTCGGCGCAAGCACCAACACGTCGAGCTCAGCGCTGCGGTGGAAGCGGGCGAGGTCGCCTCACAGCCAGCCGCCGCGCCGTCCCAGATCATGCGACGCCAGGTCCACGAGGTGCTCCAGCAGGGCCTGCGCGAGGGGCTGACCGATCTGCAACGGGATGCCCTGATGGCCAAACTCGGTGGGCTCCCCATGTCGGAGATTTCCAGCCGCCTCGGGCGCACACCGGGGGCGGTCTACAAGATCATGCACGACGCGCGGAAGCGGCTACGCTCCTATCTGGAGGCGCGGGGCTTCGACGCTGCCACCGTGCTCGGTTCACCCGGAGGTGAGGCATGAGCGACTCGGCCCTGGACATGCTGCTGGTCGACCTGGCGCGCACCGAGGCGCAGGAGATGGACTGCGACGAGTTCCGCAGTCTCCTGCCCGAGCTCGTCGAGGGAAGCATCACCGACCCCAAGGTCCGCACGCTCATCGAGCACCACCGGGCCATCTGCGCAGAGTGTGAAGAAGAGCGCGCCATGCTGGAAAAGGTGCTTGGGTAAGAAAATGGGGATGGCGACGTAAGAACCAGCTCGAGGCTGCATCCAAGCGCTGAACGCCAGGGAGACACGCTCCCGGCACCATTCAGACGAAAGGAACCGTCATGCAGCTCGCCGATCTCCACAACGCCCTCATCGCCGACCTCCAGCAGGGAGACTTCGTCGGTCCCATGAAGAAGTTCTACGCCGACGACATCGTCATGCGCACCAACGAAGAACCGCCGGTACAGGGCCGAGACACTCTGGTCGCCGCCGAGAGCGCCTACGTCGAGGGCGTCACCGCTTTCCACGGTGTCAACGTCCTCAACACGGCCATCGACGACCGGGGCGACGGCAATGGCACCGTCTTCTACGAGGTCGAGATGCACTGGGAGCACACCGGTACGCCCAAGGTCGACATCCGCCAGATGGTCGTCGAGCATTGGCGCGCCGGCAAAATCTCCGAGATTCGCTTCTACGGCGACATCACGCTGTAGAAGCACGACGGATCATCAGTGCCACGAAGTGGTGCTGACGAGCCGCCTTTAGGAGCCCGAAGGGCGATACATCTAATAGTTGAAGGATGATAGAGCGCTTGGTCGGCGCCAGCCGCGCAAGCGCTCGTGTCATCCTGATCACCAGTGACACGAAGTGGCGGTGGTGAGCAGCCTTTAGGAGCCCGAAGGGCGATACATCTAATAGTTGAAGGATGATAGAGCGCTTGGTCGGCGCCAGCCGAGCAAGCGCTCGTGTCATCCTGATCAGACGCGGTGGGAGCGCAGCTTGTCGAAGTGGTTGCGCACCACGCGCTCGAGCTTCTTGGCCACGGAGGCGACCGTCTTGAGCTCGTCTTCGCCGGTGCCGTCGACGATGAGCGGCTGGCCGCCGGCGGGGCGGGCCTCGATGACGCAGCGCTTGTCGTTGGCGCCGGCCTTTTCGCCGTTGTCGTCGTGGAGGTGCACCTCGACCCGGGTGAGGTCGTCGGCGTGATGGCGGATGGCGTGGCTGACCTGCTCGTTGACGAAGGTCTCGAGCTTCTCGGTCTTGTCGACCTCGCCCCAACGGATCTGAATGTTCATGGCTTCTATCTCACGGGTGACGCGAAGGTCGGGCCGTATAGCATGAATTGCGTTTGACGGAACCGTTTAGGTGACGCCACATGTCACCCATGCGCATCGGAATCATCGGCGGTGGGATGATTGGCAGCACCCTCGCGAGATTGTGGGTCGAGGCCCCCAACGACCACGAGGTCTTTGTGAGTTCGCGGCACCCGGAGCGATTGGAGCCCCTGGTCGCCGAGCTGGGCAAACGGACCTGCTGCGGAACACCAGAGGAAGCCGTGACCTGGGCCGAGGTTGTCGTGCTGGCGATTCCGCTGGCTGCCACGGCGGGCCTGTCCAACCAGGTGAAAGGCCAGCTGGAGGGCAAGGTGGTGCTGGACGCCAACAACCCCTTTGAGCGTCGCGACGGCGCCGCAGCCCAGGCGGTCGAACAGGATGGCCGCGGCTCCGGACGCTGGACTGCCGACCAGCTACCCGGCGCTCGCGTCGTCAAGGCGTTCAACACCGTCTACTACCAGCGAATGGCCAATCGCGAGGGCTGCGGCGTACCGCTGGCAGGCGACGACGCCGAGGCCCTGGAGGTCGCCGCCGGCCTGGTGCGCGACGCTGGCATGGTGCCGGTGCTGGTCGGCGGACTCGACCGCGCCGCCGCCTTCGACCCTGGATCCCGGGTGTGGAACTCGGCCATGAAGGCCGACGAGCTCCGCACCGCGCTGGATCTTGACGCGCCCGCCAACAAGGAGGCCTGAGATGGCCCAATCCCTCACCGATCGCATCTCGGGCGCCGTGTTTCGCAGCATCATGAAGCTCCCGGAGAGGGCGCTGAAGGTCCTCGCGGGCCGGCCCATCATCATCGACGGGCACCCGCTGACCCCGGAGACGCAGGTGGCGCTGAAGCTGATGGCACTGCAGCCCGAGCCCCCCGTGGACGAGCGGGTCCCCGCCAAAGAGCGCCTGGCAACGACGGTGAAGGCGGCGATGGTCGCTGGCCCGACCCTGCCCCTGGCGGTGGTCGAGAACCGGACCATCGCCGGCGCGGCGGGGCCGCTGAAGGCGAGACTCTACGTGCCCCACGGAGCTCCCGACCCGTCTCCGCTGATGGTCTACTTTCATGGTGGCGGTTGGGTTGTGGGCGACCTCGACAGTCACGACTCGGTGTGCCGATTCCTGGCCCACGAGGGAACGTTCAGGGTGCTCTCGGTGGACTATCGGCTGGCGCCCGAGCACAAGCATCCCGCCGCGGTGGACGACGCCACGGCGGCGTTCCGCGCGGTGGTCAAGGAGGCGAAAGCGCTGGGGGCCGACCCGAAACGCATCGCTGTGGGCGGCGACAGCGCGGGAGGTCACCTGTCAGCGGCGGTCTGCCTCGACGCCAAGGCCGACGGTGGGCCCATGCCGGCCTACCAGCTGCTGATCTACCCGGTCACCGACATGTCCCGGAAGGCGCGGTCGTACGCGCTGTTCCCCGAGGGCTTCTTCCTGACGTCCGCGGAGATGGACTGGTACATCGGGCACTACCTGGCGGCCTCCGAAGACGCCAGCGATCCCCGCGCCTCGGTGCTGCTCGCCGAGAATCTGTCGGGGCTCCCCCCAGCCTTCGTGGCCACGGCCGGCTACGACGTACTACGGGACGAGGGCGAAGCCTTCGCCAAACGGCTGGAAGAGGCTGGCGTCGACGTCACCCTACGACGCTATGAAGGCTACATTCACGGCTTCGCGAACACGGCCAACCTTGCGCGAGGCTCACGCCGAGCGATGACCGAGATGGCGCAAGCGGTCGCCAAGGCGCTCGCCTGAAGGGCCCCGCCGCTCAGTCCTCGACAACGTAGGAGGGCGAGCTGGTGATGGACACCTTGAGGGAGCCGTCAGTCACCTGCAGCGGCGCGGACGAGTTGTCGCCGACCCACAGGGTGTAGCTCCCGCCGCCACCCGGCGTCGGGACGGTCACCGTCTCGGCGCCGTCCTCGTCGAACACCGCGTTCACCCACAGCGCCATGGCCTTCTTGCCGTTGGCCTTGGTGAAGGCGACACCCTTGACGTTGTTGGGGAGGCTCAGAGCTTCGGTGGCCGCCCGCTCGTACTTTGCATCGAGCCCAATCGCTGACACCAGAGCCTGCAGCGAGCGGCCGACCGCTTTGGGCTCGGCAGTCGGGGTCGCTGGGTCCTGCGCATACATCCCCATGGTGGGATCCCGGGTCCCTGAGCTAGAGCCGTCGGTCAGGTACCGCCACTCCAGTCCCCACAGCCCCTGGGCCCAGCCCAGCAACACCGACTTGATGAAGCCATTGGCGGCCACAGCGGTGCCCGACGGGGAGCTAACGGTGTCATCCGACGGGATGCCGTAGCCCGTGATGTACAGGGGAACGTCCTGAAGCCCACTGCCGCTGAGCGTATCGCGCAGGGACTGCACCCGCTGCACAAGGGCGTCGGCGACGGGGTCCGACTGGCTCGGCCCTTGCGGCACGTACTGGTACTGGACGGCGTCGATGTAGGCCCCGCCGGATTTCGGGTAGTCGGGAGTGACCCCGCCCGTTCCTGGCTGGTCGGTGTAGCGGAGGATCGCCGACAGGAAGGTGGTGGTCAGCAGGATCCCCGGCGTGACCCGCGTCTCGGGGGCGGCGCAGACCTTGGCCTCGTGGACGATGCGCAGCATTCGGACGTAGCTGAAGATGTCGCCGTTCTTGAGATTGCTCAGCTGGCCCTGGGCCGGGACCTGGGTGGTCCAGCTCGCCTGAACGCTGGCGTCGGCGCCGTCGGGGTAGACCCACACACCCCACAGGTCCACGCGGTTCTTGTGCTCCTGCATGATCTGGAAGACGTGGTTGGCCCACGTGTTCTCGGGGTTGATCTGGCAGAGCTCCGCGTTGAGCCAGATGGGCTCGTACAGGTTGGTGGGGATCGCGGATTCGTCGCTGGCGCCCGCTGCCGCAGTGGTCTCGCCGTCGGGGGCACCGATCAGGTAGACCGCGACGTCCGACATGCCTGCGCTGACCAGCCCGTCCACCTTGCTGGCCTCGGACCCATAGCCCCACTGGACGAACAGCGGGATGGGGTACTTGCGGTGGGTCGCGTTGAAGCCGAGATTGGCCTGCAGCTGAGCGTTTCCGGTCTCATCGAAGGGCGCCGAGGCATAGGTGGCACCAACGCGGAAGTACGGCCGACGGTCCTCGTTTCCAGTCGAGGTGTCAGGCTGCGTGACGCCGTCGGGAGTGCCCACGCCATCGGGCTGCGCCACCGTATCGGGCTGCGTCGCCGAATCGGCCACGCTGCCGTCGCCGACGGCGTCCGGCTGACCGCCCTGGGGCTCGAATACCGGCGGATTGAAGCAGCCCGCCAGCGCCACACACAACATCAGTGTCCAAAGCCTCACTCCAAAACTATAGCAGTCTTGGCGCCCTGGGCTCCATTGGCGGCGAACAGAAGGCTCGGATACGCTCTCGCCCCCAGGAGGAACGATCATGCGCATGAGTCTGTCGACCGCTGCAGCCGCGGTTTTCTGTGTGGCACTGGCCGCCACCCCCGCCTTGGCCCAGGACATTGTCGTCCCCGACGACTACATCACGATCCAGGAAGCCGTCGACAACGCTACCAGCGGCCAGGAGGTCATGGTTCGCGACGGGAGCTACCCCGAGAACGTCTTCATCGACAAGGCTATCCGGGTCTACTCCGAGAACGGCCCGGCGAGCACGTCGATCACCGGTGCAGCCAGCGATCCACTGCCCGTGCGCTTCGGCGGCAGCATCTTCGCCGGGCCTGGCACGCCCGCGCACCTGGAGGGCTTCACCGTGGAGAACACGGAGGGCGCAGCCACGCTCCCCGCGGGCACCTTCGAGGCGGGCATCTACATCGACCCGTTCACCCGCCCCGGGATGAAGGACGTCTGGGTCACGGGCAACGCCGACCACGGCATCGTCTACGACTGCAGCGGCGGCTACTTCGAGAACATCTGGGTGTTTGGCAACGGCAACACCAACGTCGAGGGCGGCGGCATGCGAGCCTTCGGCAATACGCCCAACGCCCCTCTGCAAATAACGGCATCGACCATTGAGAACAACACCGGCGACGAAGGTGGTGGGCTGTTCCTCGAGGCCTTGCCTGGAGGCTGCTTTGTGAGCTTCACCTCCACCAGCAACGTGTGGCGCAACAACAGCGCGACCGACGGGGCGGGCGGCGGCATCTACGTCGAGAGCGATCCGGCGGACAGCGTCTCGGCCAACTTCCTGTTCGACACCTTCGACACCAACAGCGCCACCGGCGCCGGCGGCGGCATCTACGTCGCCAAGACCGCTGTCGCGATGACCGACTGCACGCTGACCAACAACACCGCCAATCAGGGCGGCGGCGCTGCCGTCGTGGCCGATGGGGTCTCCGGCGCCAACCTGAACCTCATCCGTACCGTCATCCAGAGCAACAACGCCGGCGACAGCGGCGGCGGCGTATATGCCGACGCGGCCTTCTTCACGGCCATCGACAGCCAGCTGCTGGACAACCAGGCGCTGGCCGGCGGTGGCGGCGGCTTCGACGGCGTGACCACGTTGGTGGGCTTCAACCCGCCCAACTGGCTGCTCACCACCTCCACCGTTCAGGGCAACAGCGCCGCCACCGATGGCGGCGGTATCCGCGCCTCCGATGGCAATCTCACCGTCAACGACTCCACCGTCCATGACAACAACGCGACCGCGGGCAGCGGCGGCGGCGTCGCCAGTCTGGCCGGTTCGTTCACCGTTTTTGCCGGTAGCACCATCTCCGACAACGACGCCGGCGATGACGGTGGTGGCGTCTACATTCCCAGCGGCGGCAACTTCGTCAACACCGATGTGACCGGCAACACCGCGCTGGACTTCGGCGGTGGCATCGACTTCGACACCGGCTTCGGCGGTATCCAGGGTGGTAGCGTCAGCAACAACATCGCGGACTTCGCCGGCGGCGGGCTGTATGCCAACAGCTTCGCTCTGTTCATCTCGGGCGCGACCTTCGAGAACAACCAGCTCACCAGCGGGGGCTTCGGCGGCGGTATCTGCCTGGACGCCGGCCTCGACACCAGCGTCAGCAACAACGTCATCCGCAACAACAAAGCGAGCTATGGCGGCGGCGTGTGGTTCGGCGCCGAGCTGGCCAACCTGGAGTCCAACACGATCATCGACAACGTCGCCGACATCGACGGCGGCGGCGCCTATCTCGACTACGCCGGCAACAACAGCGTCACGCTGAACTTCTTCGGTGGCAACTCGGCCACCACCGGCTCGGGCGGCGGCGTGTACGTCGCCGATACCAACAACGTCCGGGTGACCCTGCGCAACAACATCCTGCAGGAGAACTCGGCCGCCGTGGAAGGCGGCAACGGCTACATCGCGACCGACGCCGACATCTGGAACAACAACGTCGTCTGTGGGTCCGCCCCGGTGGCCGGCGGCCTCTATCTGACCGGCACCGGCGACATCGACGTCCGCAACACCATCATCGCGATGAACAACGCCGACGGCGTCCAGAGCGACGCCACCGGTGCGGTCACGCTCGAGTACAACGCCACGTGGACGAACGTCACGGCCGCTTTCGTGGCGCCCCTGACCGCAGGAACCGGGGGCTTCGAGGCCGACCCGTGGTTCGTCGGGGTCACCTGCGACGACGACTTCACCAACGACAACCACTACCTGCAGCCCGTCAGCACGCTCATCGACGCGGGCGACAACACCGCGGGCCAGGATTCGGACGGCAGCGACAACGACATCGGCGCGCTGGGCGGCAACTTCAGCTGCTTCGTCGACGGCGACCTGGACGGTGACTGGGCCTGCAACGACTGCGACGACTCGGACGCCACCGTCAACACGCTCGATGTGGACGCCGACGGCGTCAGCACGTGTGATGGCGACTGCGACGATTCCGATGTGAACAACTACCCGGGCAACACCGAGATCTGCGACGGCCAGGACAACGACTGCGACGACGGTACCTGGTTCACCGGCGAGCAGACCGATGGCGATGGTGACGGTGTGCCTGGCTGCGAGGACTGCGACGACGACGATCCCAACAACTTCCCGGGGAACCCCGAGGTCTGCGACGGCCAGGACAACGACTGCGATGGCAACCCAAGCCTGTTCGAGGCCGACAGCGACGGCGACACGTTCCTGGACTGCGAGGACTGCAACCCCGCCGTCTCGACGATCTGCCAGGACGACACCCAATGCCCCGAAGTCTGCGGCGATGGGATCGACCAGGATTGCTCGGGCTTCGCCGATGACGGCGCCTGCGGTTGTCCGCTGGGGGCCGGATGCGACGACGGCGATCCGTGCACTGAGAACGACACCTGTGGCAACGCCGGTTGCGCCGGGACGCCCATCGTCTGCGACGACGGCGATGCCTGCACCACCGACAGCTGCGCGGCCGGCAGCTGTCTGTACGTTCCGGTGACGTGCCCCGTGGGTGAGACCTGTGTCGCCGGCGTCTGCATGGCGCCGATGCCCGACGCGGCGCCCGACGCCGGCACGACCGATGTGGTCGCCGACGGTGGAGCCTCGGATGCAGGTCCCGACGCCCCCGGGCTCGATACCTCCGGTGGGGACGCGATGACGCCGCCGGACGCGATGGCCGACGGGTCGGCTGGCGATGCAAGCGGCGACGCTGCGGCGCCCGATGCCACCACCGACGCTCCCGCCGCAGACACCACCGGAACGCCTGATGCGACGTCCGACACCCCGTCGAGCGGTGACGCCTCCGTCGACGTCCCGACCAGCCCCGATGCGGGCATGGACGCGACTGTCGATGGCGGCTCCTCCAGCGAACTCAGCTCCGACGTGGGCGTGGGTAGCGGCGGTGGCGGAGACGCTGAAGGTTGCGACTGCGAGTCCGGCAGCAACGGGCTTCCGCCGGCGGGCAGCCTGGTGATGGTGCTGGCGGTGCTGAGCCTCCTGCTCCGTCGCCGGCGGTAGCCTTCAATAAGCAGCGCGATTCCGGTAGCATGGCTCCTCCTGGGAGAGGAAGAACATGGCGAATACCGGCATCGCGCTGACGCGCAACGACACCGCGTGGTTCAGGATGGACTCCGCCGTCAACCTGATGGTCGTGACGGGCTTCTTCAAGTTCGACACGCCGATTCAGGTCGACGCGATCAAAGGCGCCCTGGACAACGGGTTCCTCAAGTTCGACCGGTTCAAGCAGCGGGTGGTCGACGGCGGTGGCATGGGTAAGCCGCGCTGGATCGACGACGAGAACTTCGACGTCGACAAGCACATCATCGTCGAGGACCTCCCGGCCCCGGGCGACGACGCAACGCTTCGCGCGGCGATCGAGGTCCGCATGCGGGAGCCGCTCAAGAGCGACCGTCCGCTGTGGGAGATGGTCCTCTTCCGCGGCTACGGCGGCGGCTGCGCGCTGTTCTTCCGGGTCCACCACTGCATCGCCGACGGCATCGCGCTGATGCAGGTCCTCATCGGCATGTGCGAGCCGCTCGACGGCGCCGCCCGCGAGGCGCCGGTCTCCAAGCCGAAGCGCAAGTGGTGGTTCTGGCCGGCTATCCCGGTGACCGGCTCCTGGTGGTTGCTGCGCTATCTATGGACGAGCAACTACCTGGTCGCGCGCCCCAAGGACTCACCGACGGTGTTCAAGGGCGAGCTGTCCGGGGTCAAGAAGCTCGCCTGGGCCGAGACGCTGGACCTGGCGGACATCAAGGCCACCGCCAAGGCCGGCGGCGTGAAGATCAACGACCTGCTGATGGCCACGGCGACGGGCGCGCTGAGGCGCTACTCGGAGCACCGCGGCGACGCGCTGGACGGCAAGACCGTGCGGGTCATGGTCCCGGTCAACCTGCGGTCGGCCAAGGCCGCGGAGAGCCTGGGCAACAAATTCGCGCTGGTGACCCCGACGCTGCCTGTGGACATCGCCGACCCCAAGGAGCGCTTGCGGGTCACCAAGGTGCGCATGGACCGGCTCAAGAAGAGCACCGAGCCCTTCGCGACGGTCGCGCTGACCAACGTCCTCGGACTCATCGGAACGAAGCTCCAGCACAAGATCCAGACGTTCCTGGTGAACAAGGCCACCCTGGCCATGTCCAACGTTCCGGGTCCGCGCAAGAAGCTGCAGTTTGCCGGCGAGCCCATCTCCCAGATCCTGTTCTGGGTGCCCGTCTTCGGGCCCACCGCGCTGGGGCTGAGCATCTTCAGCTACGCCGGCGAGGTGACCGTCGGCGTGATGGCCGACGAGAGCCAGGTCCCCGACCCGCAGGCCCTCGCCGACGCCTTCGCAGCCGAATATGGGGAGCTTCGAAAGCTCTGCCGGGGTGTGGCGGGCGCCCTTGAGTCGAACGCCGAAGCGGCGCCGCCTCAGGAAGGCACCGAGGAAGCTGCCTGAAGGTCACCCGTCGTTGGGCTCGCCCACCACGGCGTCCCGGAACATCAACACCCGATAGAAGCGACAAGAGGCACCGCCGAGGTAGGGGCCGGTGGCCTCCAGCCTGTCCAGCGGCGTACCCGACTGTCCGCCTCGCGGGTTGAACCAGCCGACGCGCGCGTGGGCGCCGATGACCATGTCCACGACGCCCAGATTGGCCCAGTCGAAGCCGGGGGTGTCCGCGACAGGAGCGTCGAGTGCTGACCACAGGGCACGGAAGGCCTCCTCATGGGAGAGGGCCTGGGTAGGCTGCACCGCGACCGCGTAGACCTCTCCATCGTAGGTGAGGGTCCGCTGAACGACGCCCCCGGCCAGAGGCGCCGCTGGCTCTGGGTAGTTCGCCCGTTCCAGCACATCCCTGACGTTCAGCAATGGATGACGCGACGCGACCAGGTAGCGGTAGAGGCGGTACACTGCCGGCCAGTGAAGCGCGCTCACCGCGGCCCGGGTGGCTGGCGTCCAGCGTGTGGTGTCGCCGGTCAGCGCGGCCGAAGCGTGGTCGAACCCGTCCACAAGACGCAGGAAGCGCCGTCGCAACTGCGGCATCAGCGCGGCGCCCGCCGATTCGGGAATGCGCGAGGGCGGATTCGGAGTGGCCCAGGTCGATTGCCGCCACAAGGCGCTCGCCGTCTCGTGGGCCAGCCGGAACGCCCAGCGGTCGTGATCCGCGGCCGCCTTCGCCAGATCCAGGCCCAGGATGGCGCCAGCGCTGCACACGGCAGCCACGGCGAGGAAGGTCCGATCCTCCGGGGTGCACCCCCGCACCTCCCCGGCGAGTTCCCGATGGGCGCGTGCATCGGCTGTATGCCCGTGCTCTTCGAACCAGTCCGCGTACACGAGCAACGCGGCGAGACGCTCCTCCTCGTCCTCGGGCATCAGCGCGGCGCGCTCGAGCTCGGGATGGCGGACCTGTTCATGGAGCGCGCTCGACATGAGGTGCAGACGATATCCCGCACACGATGAAGCAAAAAGCCCGCGAGGTGGGGAGGCCCCACCTCACGGGCTCAGTTCACAACCTGATGGGGGACTAGAACGTCTGGACAACCACCGGCGCGCGGCGGGGGTTGCGGACCTGCCGCGAGGGCAGGACGTGGGTTCGGTGACCCGGCGCGGCGCGCCAGCTGCGGCTCGGCAGTCCAGCGAACTCCCAGCGCTGCAGCGGCGCCCAGGTCCCCCAGGTGGCGTTGTGGTTGGCGATGGCACGGCGGATGGTGCGCTTGCAGATGCGGCGGGCCTTGCCGCGCCAGAAGCGGGCGTCGACGCGGGCGCATTTGGCGTTGACCCGGGCGATGGTCTGGTTCTTGTTCCACACGGCACGGCGCATCATGCGGCGCTGGCGCTTGCGCTCCCGACGCAGCTGGCGGCGGTCACGAGCGTCGGCACGCACATTGGCTCGGCGGTCGGCGCGCGCCCAGTTGCCGGCGCTGTCGACGATGACCACGGGGCCGTTCTGGACGTGGTGGCGGTTGTGGTTGTGATGGTTGCCGCGCACTCCGCGCTGGGCGGAGGCGCTGGTGGCGGTAACGAGCAACATCGAGGTGGCCAGACCGGCGACGATCAAGAGCTTCGAACGCATAAGACTCTCCCAGGCCGCAAATCGGCCGTGACGATGTCCGGTGGTGAGGCCATCGGGTTTCAACGGACAAGCAGCTTCAACAGCAAATGGCGGGTGCCGGGTCTGCGCGCTGCGCTGCGTCGCCGGCATGGAGACAGACGGGACGCCCCCGGGGATATTCACGTTGGGGGTGTTTTTTCCTTACGCCGCCAGTGCAGGTGTTGAGTGACGGATCTCCGTTGCTGTGATAACCGCCCCCGACAAGGTCGGGTGTAGGCCCGGCTGGGAGCGCAGGAGAGGACGTGGAACAGGGCCTGTATCTGATGGCCGTCGGCATGGGGACGGTGTTTGCCTTCCTGACCCTGATGGTCATGGTCATGAACGTCGCCGCCAAGCTGTTCGAGCACTTCGGCACCGAGCCCGAGGCCGCAGCCCCCCAGGCCGCGACACCCGCCGCTGTGGGAGACGACGAGCGTGACATCGCCGTCGTCCTCGCCGCAGTCGAAGCCTGGCGCCGCCGCAACGCATCCGGAGGTCAGTAGATGGCAGCCAAGAAACACGTCGCCGTCATGAACACGGCCTTCCGGGACGGCTTTCAGTCGGTCTTCGGGGCCCGGGTGTTCACCGACGATTTCCTCCCCGCCGTCGAGGCCGCCAAGGAGGCCGGGTTCACCCACTTCGAGGCGGGTGGAGGTGCGCGCTACCAGGCGTTGTACCTGTACTGCCAGGAAGACGCCTTCGACATGATGGACCGGTTCCGCGCCACCGCCGGGCCGGACGCCAACCTCCAGACCCTGGCGCGGGGCGTCAACGTCGTCGGCCTCGACTCCCAGTCGTCGGACATCATCGATTTGCACGCGAAGATGTTCAAAAAGCACGGGATGACGACCATCCGGAACTTCGACGCCCTCAACGACGTCCGGAACCTGAGCTACAGCGGCCAGTGCATCATCGACGCGGGGCTCAAGCACGAGGTCGTGGTAGCGATGATGGCGCTGCCCCCCGGCGTCACGGGCGCCCACACGCCAGACTTCTACATCAGCGTCCTCAAGAGCATCCTCGAGGCCGAGGTCCCGTACACCTCGGTCTGCTTCAAGGACGCCTCCGGCACCACCACCCCCGCGGTCATCCACGACACGGTCAAGCAAGCCCGCAAGATGTTGGGCAAGGATGTGCACATCCGGGTCCACAGCCACGAGACCGCCGGCATCAGTGTGATGCAGTACAAAGCGGCGCTCGAGGGCGGCGCCGACGGCATCGACCTGTCCATGAGCCCGTGCAGCGGCGGCACCGCCCAGGTCGACGTCATCACGATGTGGCATGCCCTGCGCGGCACCGAGTTCGACCTGGGCCTGGACATCAACAAGGTCCTGGAGGCCGAGGAGGTCTTCAAGGAGTGCATGAAGGACTACTTCATGCCGCCCGAGGCCAAGGCGGTGGAGCCGCTGATTCCGTTCTCGCCCATGCCGGGCGGGGCGCTGACGGCCAACACCCAGATGATGCGCGACAACAACATGCTGGACCGCTACCCGGCGGTCATCGCGCAGATGGGTGAGGTCGTCCGACGAGGCGGGTTCGGCACCTCGGTGACGCCCGTCAGCCAGTTCTACTTTCAGCAGGCGTTCAACAACGAGATCTTCGGCAAGTGGAAGAAGATCGCCGAGGGCTACGGCAAGATGGTGCTGGGCTACTTCGGCAAGACGCCCGTGCCGCCCGACCCGGAGATCGTCGCGCTGGCCCAGGAGCAGCTGGGACTAGAGCCGACCACTCGGAACCCGCGTGAGATCAACGACGAGGATCCCACCAAGGGTATCGACGCGGCCAAGAAGCTGCTCGAGAGCGAAGGCCTCGCCATCAGCGACGAGACCATCTTCATCGCCTCGGCGCTCAAGGAGAAGGGTATCGCCTTCCTGAAGGGCAAGAGCCCGATCGGCGTGCGCAAGGTCGACCCGAACGCCGCCAAGGCGCCAGCCGCGGCCTCCGGAGCTCCGGCTGAGGTCGGGGACCTGGAGGTCACCGTCAACGGCAAGACGTACGCGGTCGCCATCGACGGCAACAAGGCGACCATCGACGGCAAGAACTACAGCTTCGACGTTCAGCAGGCGGCTGGCGGTAGTGGACAGGCCACCTCGGGTGGTGGCGGCGGCACGGCCCTGAAGGCCGAGCTGCCGGCCAAGATCTTCAAGAAGACCACCAGCATCGGTCAGACGGTCGCCGAGGGCGACACCATCGTGGTGCTCGAGGCCCTGAAGATGGAGATCCCGGTGACCACCCCGGTGGCCGGCAAGGTCCTGGAGCTGCCCTTCGATGAGGGGCAGTCGGTGAACACCGGCGACGTCGTTGCGAGGGTGGGGTGACCGAACTCTGGAACGCCACCGGCCTGGCCAACTTCACCTTCGGCCAGGCCATCATGATGGTCGTCGGCCTGGTGCTCATCTACCTGGCCATCGCCAAGAAGTTCGAGCCGCTGCTGCTGCTGCCCATCGGGTTCGGCGGCATCCTGGCCAATATCCCCCTGGCCGACATCGCCGGCCCCCAGGGCTTCCTGGGCATCATCTACGACATGGGCGTGTCCAACGGCCTGTTCCCGCTGCTCATTTTCATGGGCGTGGGAGCCATGACCGACTTTGGCCCGCTCATCGCCCGGCCCAAGCTCGCCTTCCTGGGTGCCGCTGCCCAATTCGGCATCTTCGCGACGCTGCTCGGGGCGTTGGCGATGACGATGACCATCGACGGCATCGACTTCAGCCTCCAGGACGCCTCGGCCATCGGCATCATCGGCGGCGCCGACGGCCCCACGGCCATCTTCCTGGCCTCCAAGCTGTCGCCCGATCTGCTTGGCGCCATCGCCATCGCCGCCTACAGCTACATGGCCCTGGTCCCCATCATCCAACCGCCCATCATGCGCGCCCTGACCACCGAGTCGGAGCGGCAGATCAGGATGTCGCAGCTGCGGCAGGTCCGAAAGGCCGAGAAGATCGCCTTCCCGCTCATCGTGCTCGCGCTGTGCATCATGCTGCTGCCCGACGCGACGCCCCTCATCGGCGCCCTGATGTTCGGCAACCTGGCGCGCGAGTCGGGGGTGGTCGAGCGGTTGGCCAACACCATGACCAACTCCCTCATCAACATCGTGACCATCCTGCTGGGCCTGGCCGTGGGCTCCCGTCTGGGGGCCGACTCGTTCCTGACCGTGGAGACGCTGGGCATCCTGGCGCTGGGCCTGGTGGCGTTTTCCATTGGGACCGCCGCGGGCGTCCTGCTGGCCAAGCTAATGAACGCCATGTCCGACGAGCCGCTGAACCCGCTCATCGGTGCTGCCGGCGTCTCCGCCGTCCCGATGGCCGCTCGGGTGGTCAACCAGGAAGGGCAGAAGGCCAACCCCCAGAACGTGCTGCTGATGCACGCCATGGGCCCCAACGTTTCCGGCGTCATCGGCTCGGCCGTCGCCGCGGGTGTACTGCTGGCGCTGGCCCAGTAGACTGACGTCACCGCCCTGAGCAGGGCGGGTGCATACACCCCAAAACACGTGGAGCGCCGCCGTGGCCAAGAAGACCAACGACTCCCGCGAGCCCATTGTCGTCAACCGCCGAAGCGCTATCAAGCTGGGCGGCACCAGCGTCATGCTCTTCAGCGTCGGCACCGCTGGCTGCTGGGGCCCGCACAACACGCTCGAGGCGCTGGTCAACGTGAAGCTGGCCGACTTCCCGGCGCTGGCCCAGGACGGCGGCGTGGTCATCATCCCCGCCAAGAAGACCGGGCACAGTCACGACATCATCGTGCGCCGCACGGGCGGCACCTACGAGGCCATGAGCGCCGAGTGCAACCACGCCGGCTGCAACGTCGAGCGCGACGGCAAGGGCTTCGCCTGTCCGTGTCACGGCTCCGAGTACGCCGCGAACGGGGCGCTGGTCGAGGGCCCGGCGACCCGCAGCCTGCTGAAGTTCAAGACGACGCTGCAGGGCGACACGCTGACCATCGCCAACAACACTCCGACGACTCCCCCGGCGGCGGGGGGCAAACGTACGCTCTGAGGATGCCGGCCGTGAGAACGCTGCTTGTACTCGTCGCTGTCGCCGTCCTGGGGGCCTGTGGCTCAACGGGCGCCACGTCCACACCGACGCTGCAGCTCGTGGAGAGCTGGCCGCTGGAGACGACGCTGGACGACCCGGCCGTTGAGGACGCGGCGGCCGTTTGGGTGTCGATGATCGCGCGTGCCAGGACGTCGCTCGACATCGAGCAGTTCTACGCGGTCACGTCGGACAAGCACCCCGCCTTCGAGAAGGTTCTCGATGCCATCGCGGCGGCTGGTAAGCGCGGCGTGAAGGTGCGGGTCATCTTCGACAAGAAGTTCTACGGCCGCATGCCCGAGGTGCCCGACCGGATCGCAAAGATGCAGGGCGTGGACGTGCGCCACATCGACATGGGCAAGCTCACCAAGGGCGTGCAGCACACCAAGTTCTTCATCGTCGATGGCGCCGAGGCCTTTGTCGGCAGCCAGAACTTCGACTGGCGCTCGCTGGTCCACATCCAGGAGCTGGGGGTCCGCATCCGCCTTCGGCAGGCTGTCGCGGCCATCAAGACGGTGTTCGAGACAGACTGGAAGCTGGCGGGCGGCGCGACCATCGCGGAGGCCCGATCGGACATCCCCCACGCCGGAACTCCTATCGCCACCCGCTACGGCGGTGCTCCGGCCACGGTGGTCATGGTCTTCGACCCCAAGCCGTTGGTCACCCCCGAGCGGGGCTGGGAGCTCCCGCACCTGCTGAAGGCCATCGACGGCGCCAAGAAGCGGGTGCGGGTCCAGCTGCTGAGCTACAAGACGAAGAACTACGACAAGACGACGTTCACCGCCCTCGACGAGGCGCTGCGCCGCGCCGCGGGTCGCGGCGTCGAGGTGCAGCTGATGGTGGCCGACTGGAGCAAGCGCAAAGGCCATATCGAGGGACTACAGAGCCTTCAGGAGGTGGCCAACCTGACGGTGAAACTGGTCACCATCCCGGCCCATTCCGCGGGCTTCATCCCTTTCGCCCGGGTCATCCACACCAAGGCGATGACGGTCGACGGCCGGATGGCCTGGGTGGGCACCAGCAACTGGGCCGGCGATTACTTCACGTCGAGCCGCAACGTGGGCCTCGTCGTCGAGAGCAAGGCCTTCACCAGGGACGTCGACCGCCACTTCGAGCGGACCTGGGCGAGCACCTACGCCGAGGTCGTGGACCCGAAGGCGACCTACACGGCGCCGAAGCGGTATTAATCCAGCGGGGTCTCTTCCATCAGCCGCTTGAGGCTACGCAGCAGGTCCAGTCGGGTGAGGGCACCAATGAGACGGCCTTCATCGTTGCAGATCATGTAGCGGCGGAAGTCGACCTGCATGAAGCGGCCGGCCGCGTAGTAGATGTCCATCTCGGGCGACAGCGTTCGGACCTCGCGGGTCATGAAGTCGGCCACGGTTCCCTCGGGCCTGTCCCCCCCGTCGTCGCCCACCGCCACCAACTTCAAACAGTCCTTCTCCGTGAGGATGCCGACGAGCATGCCGTCGTCATCGGTCACCGGGGCACCGGTGACGCGTCGGTCGACGATGAATGGGATCGCTTCGAGGATCGGCGTATCGGGCGACAGCGTGTCGAACTTGGTGTCCATGCAGTCGCGAATCTTGGGCGCCTTGGGCAACTTCATCGGGTCCGCTCCGCGGTGGTTCTGTTGCGTGCGTGTGGGTCCATTTGACCAGAACGGGAGCGATTGACCAACATCAGCGGATGGTTACTTCACGGCACGGCTTCTCTCCCTGCCCCGACTGCGGCCAACACATCCGCAGCGTGGCCCCCTGTCCCTTCTGCGACGGCAACGGCTCCAACGCCATCAGCCGGCTTCGCAAGCTCAAGACCGGCATCCTCGCCGGCGCCCTTCTCGGCGCCGCCGGGCTGATGGTGGCCTGCGACGATGGCGAGGACGAGCCGGCGCCGACCCCGGACATCATCGCCCAGCCGGCATACGGCGCTGTCGCGGCGGATATCGTCGCTGGCACGGATGCAGCCGCTGACGCTGAGACCGATGTGGGGCCCGATATCGTCGCCCAGCCGGCCTACGGAATCCCGCAGCCCTGACGACACGCGCCCAGATCAGTAATGACGACGGTGGGCACAGGCACGACTCTCGACGGGCGCTTCACGCTGGGCATGCTGCTCGGCGCTGGCGGCATGGGTGAAGTCTATCGGGCCACGGATGCGCAGACCGGCGGCGAGGTCGCGGTCAAGGTCCTCCATGCCGAGTCATCGGCCGCCATCCGCGCTCGCTTCATGCGTGAGGCGCGACTCGCCTCGCAGCTGCGACACCCCCACATCGTGCCGGTGCTCAGCTACGCACGCGGTGGCTCGCAGCAGCTGTATCTGGTCATGGAGCTGGTCGAGGGCGTTCCGCTGAGCACGCTCATGAGCACCCTGCCAGCCGCGCAGATCGTCGCGCTCCTGCTGCAGGTGCTGGAGGCGCTGGCCTACGTGCACGCCCGCAACGTGCTGCATCGCGACATCAAGCCGGACAACATCCTGGTCGCCCGCGACAGCGCCGGTGAGCTGACCGCGCGGCTGACCGACTTCGGCATCGCAGGCATGACCGACCACGACGACGGCACCCGATTGACCAAGGAAGGGTCGATGATCGGGACGCCCCACTACATGTCGCCAGAGCAGGCGTCGGGCGAGCTCTACATCGGGCCCACCGCCGACCTCTACGCCATCGGCGTGATGGTCTACGAGGCTTTCGCGGGCCGCCTGCCCTTCGAAGGCGCGCCACTGACCATTCTGCTCAAAAAGCTCAACGAGGAGGCGCCCGAGCCTGGAGACCTCGAGGCCTGGCCGGAGAACCTGTGGCGCACGACGAAACGCTTACTGGCGCGTAGCTCCGCCAAGCGTCCCCGCAGCTCGGCCGACGTCATCGCCGCTCTGGGCAGCCACGCGACGGCGGCCACCGTCAGCATCGAACGCTGGGAGACGATGTGCAGCGCCCGGCCGGTCCCCACGCTCCAACAGCCACGCTCCCATGACGCTGCCGCCATGGCCGCGACCTCGGCGGGTGAGGCCGGGACACCGGGAGATGGACTCTGGGGCCGCGTCGAGGATCGCGCCAGGTTGATGGCTCTGGCTGGCGAAGCGGAGGCCGGGCAGCTGAAAGGGGCGCTCGTGCGAGGTGTCGTCGGTGCCGGCAAGTCCGCCCTCGTCACCCACGTGGCGGTCGAACTGGCGGAGAGTGGCCGCTTTGCCCGGCTCGAGGCCGCCTTTTCGCCCGCCGGTGGCGGACTTCGATTGCTGGTCGAGCGTGCCCTGGGGACCCTTGGCCGTTCTCCGAACGACGTCGAGAGCGTGGTCGGCGCCTTCCTGCGCCGCCACGGCGCCTTCGACGCGCGCGAACTGAACGCGCTGGTGCGCTTCCTCCGTCCCAACATCGAGCCGGGGCTCGAGCCGGGAGCTGGCCCGGGACCCTACGGACTGGTGCTCCGGGTCATCCGGCTACTGGCGCGCCGAGGTCCCATCGTGCTGGTCCTCGAGGACATCCAGCACGAACCGCGGGACGTTGCGGGCCTGCTGGAGACCGCCGCCTTTGAGAGTGGGTATGAACCGCTGCCGTTGCTGGTGCTGGCGACCTCCCGTGTGGGGGCAGACACGCAGCTCCTCCGGCGCTTGAGCTCTCTGACCCGACCGGCTGGCGTCGTGACGACGCTCGAGCTGGAAGGCCTGTCCACCGAAGCCATGGCGAAGGGCCTTCGGCAGCGGTTCCGGATGCCTCATCTGGTGGCGGTCGACATCGCGAAGCGATCGGGCGGGAACCCCCTGTTCGCCGAGCTGCTGGCGACCGCTGGAGCGACGCTGCCCAGCGCTGGGTCGGCAGGTCCGGGCGTGCTGACTACCGGTAGCCGAGGGCTTCCCCAGCAGCTCCGGGGGCTGATGCTGGAGCACCTTCATGCCCAGCTCCAAGATCGCGTGGACGCCGCGGAGCTCCAGGTCGTCTGTGACCGGCTGGCGCTGCTGGGATCGCCGGTGGACGTGGAGCTGCTCGAGGAGCTGTGTGGCGATCTGGCAGGCGACTTTGACGACGCCATCGACAGCTTGATCCACCTGGACGTACTGGCGGAGGACGCGGCCGACGACACGGTCTGGTTCCTACGCCCCCTGCTCGAAGAGGCCATTCTGGCAGGACTGACGGGGCGCAAGGTGCGCAAACTCCATCGACGCGCGGCCGAGCTGCGGGAGGCTTCGGGCCGCGGTGACCGGGAGGCACATGCCATCGCCCGTCACCTCGCGCTCGCCGAAGACCACCCGGCGGCGACCCAGTGGTGGCTGCGAGGCATGCGCTGGGAGCTGGCGGCTGGCGACGGGCATCGCGCGGTTCACTGCGCGCGCCAGGCGCTGCACCACATGCCGTCCGACGACATCCAGCGCAGCGAAGTGAACTTTCGATTGGCCAAGTTGCTTCACGAGCTGGGACAGTCCCAAGAGGCCGCGGAGCTGCTGGAGCCGCTGGTGACCGAGGGTGCGCAGGGCGAGCCGTGGGTGCTCATCGAGGCCCTCGCGCTGCAATATCGACTGCTCGACGAGGCAGCCCGATACGACGAGAAGATGGCTGTCATGGGCAAACTCGAGGCGTTGGCGGAGCACGCTGGGCCAGCAGGCCTCCGCGCCGCCGAGCGGGCCAGGCTGTTCTTTTTGAACACCACGATGCAGGTCGACGAATCCGCACAGCTGGCCGAGGCGCTGCTTCAGGCGGACCCGGAGCGGCCCGACCGGCGCTACATCCTGGAGCGTTGGTGCTGGGCGCTGAACTTCCTTCATGCGATGGGGCGCGGCGAGCTGAACGAGGAAGCGGTCGCACGCCTCGAGGCCATGGAGAACGCGATCCTCGAGGAGGAGTCCCTCGAGGAGGGTGAGGTCCTCCTACCTCTGGCCGGACTCATGTACTTCTTCCGCCCCTACGACGAGATGAAGCAACGCTGTCTCGACGCCAAAGAAACGGCGCGACGCATGGGTCGCCCAGGCATCGTGCTAAAGATTCTCCACTGGGAGGGACTGCTGGCGATCATCTGGTCGAGGTGGCACGAGCTCCCCGCGGTTCAAGAAGAGACGCAGGGATTGATGGAGCTGTGGGGCTCGGGCGAGGTCGTGTTCGCGCATGCCCTCAACGCGTTCATGTTCGCGATCGCAACCCATGGAGACGTCGCGAGCAGCGTCGTGACGTTGGAGAAGGCCAAGCGAGCCATCGAGGGCGCGGGGATCCTCGTTCCCGCCATGGGCTGGATCAACAACACCCACGCTCTGTGGGCCGCCCGGAAGGACGCGCCGGACCAGGTTGCGCAGCACTTGGAGGACCTCGGCCACATCGGCCTTCTGGGGTTCGGCTATCCCTCCGACCTGGCGACGGAGCTCAAGCGACGGCTCCGTGGGATGCTGGTCGACCACGCCCACCACGCGCGGTTTGTCACCGCCGCCGAGGGCTGGTTGGCCATCGCCGACAAGCACCACGCGCACATGTTTCCCAAGCGCCCGCCGCTCGGCGACTAGCTTTCTACAACGACGGAGGCGCCCCCCGCACGCTCCAGGTGTTGCGCGAGTGCTTGGGCCTCCGATTCGACGGCGGGCAGCAGCGAGGTATTCCAGCCGGTCAGCGGCGTCACGGTCACAATGACGTCCCGGGTGCGGGCTTTGTGGCTCCAGGTGGCCACCAGCCGTCCCCGCCACAGCACCGTGGCAAGGACATTGGCCGCCTTCTTCCAGATGGCCTTGCGGTCGCCTTCGTCCGGCACCGTCCAGCTCTTGTCGGCATGAGCCATCAGCATCGTGTCGTACTTGGGCAGCAGCCGCGTGGGCCACTCTCCGGAGTTCGCCGTCAGCGCCTCAGCGTCCCGGGCCAGAGCCACCAGGCCCTTGCGACCGGCGCAGTCGACGTCCACCAGGGCACCCTCGTCGCGCAGCTGCTCGAACCAGCGTTTGGGGGGCGTCGCCTTGGTCCCGAAATGGTGGGCCACGTCCTTGACCGTGGCCGGGCCGTAGACGGCCAGGTACTCGCGCGCCAGCGTGGTTCCAGCGGCGTCGACATCCGCCTCCTCGGACCATGGAAGGTCCGGAAACCAGTGGTCCCGCGCCGCATAGGTCTGCTCCGAGCCCATCTTCGGCCCGGCGCAAACATCGCCCAGGTGCGCGAGCTTCCAGAGAATGCGCCCCGCGGCGAAGTGGTCCGGGGTCTGTCGGGCGTATCCCGCGACGTCGGTGACCGCCTCGAGATAGTCCGCCGGCGCCACACCGTGGAGGTCCTTGCGGGTCACGGGACGGCCCAGGCGTTTGATCGTCTGCAGCCCGGCCGCCAGCAGGGCCTCGTCCGGCATCGGTCCGCGACGTCCTGACTGAGTCATCGCCGGACCGGCGGCGATGACGCGGCGCCAGTGATGGGCGGCGTCGTAGATGTGCAGCGTGTCCCGCTGGCCCCAGGTGCGCACCAGGGTCCCCCGCGCCTGGCCGTGGAGGGCGTCCTCGAGCTCGGCCGCCGTCAGCTGGCCCGTGGTCCGCTGGCACAACGCGAATAGCGCTGGCGCGAGCTGCTGGGCTTGAACCCCGAGCACCGCGCGGGCGGCGCTCACGGCACTATCGGCACCCTCGACAAGGCCAGAGCGGTTGGCCCGAAAGTGGAGCGCCTGCTCTTCGGTGATGGTCAGCATCGGGGTAGGCTTGCCACGAATGCCTGGCGGACTCAAACCGGCGCTCATCAACGCCTATCTCAACCGGGGGCCGGCCCTGCGCGGCGGCCTCGAACGCTTCGCCGCCCGTATCGTGCCGGCCCGTGGCGAGCTCAAGTTCTATTGGTCCGCCGAGGACCCCTATAGCGCCGTCATGGCGCTGCGACTTCAAGCGATGTTGGCCGGAACCGGGGTCCATTGTCGCGTGTTCCCAGTCCCACTCAGCGCCGGCGACGTCAACCCGGAGCCCGAGCTGCGTGTGCGCCATGCGCTGCGCGATTGCCACACCCTGGCCGGGTTCTACCCCCTCGAGTTCCCTCGGAGCGCACAACAGCCTGCGCAGGAGGACGCTGCCCTCGCCTACCGGGTGGTCGCACAGGCGTCGACCCTCGAGGTCGCGGCGGCCGTCAGCGCCGCGCTCTGGTCCAACGACTCGGCGGCGCTCGCCGAGGCGCAGACTCGGTTCGGTTCAGTCTCGGCCGCCGATGCAGAGCGCGTCGCGGCGTCCAACGCTCAGCGGCAGCGCTCCGAGGGGCACTACCACCCGGGCGCCGTCCGATGGCTTGGCGAGTGGTTCGAGAGCCCGACGCGGTTGCCCCATCTCGCCGATCGGCTGCGTCAGCGGGGCTATGCCCTCGACCCGGCCCTTCCACCCCTGCCCGAACCCAGCCTGACCGCTGCGCCGTCGGGAACACCGCTGGAGATGTGGTTCTCCTTCCGAAGTCCCTACTCCTACATCGCCATTGCCCTTCTGGACCGCTGGCGCCAGGCCGGCGATGTTTTCGACGTCACCTTTCGGCCCGTGCTTCCGATGGTGATGCGCGGCTTGGCGGTACCACGCATCAAGCGGATGTACATCGTCAAGGATTGCGCCCGGGAAGCTCGGCGTCGCGGCATCCCTTTCGGCCACATCGCGGACCCGGTAGGGGCAGGCGCCGAGCGCTGCCTGGCGGTCTGCGCGACCCTCATCGCCGCCGACGGGGACACGCAACGGGCGTTCACGTTCGCCGTGTCCGCGTCCCGGGGCATCTGGTCGGAAGCGTACGACGTCGCCACCGACTTGGGACTCAGGGCGGTCGCGGAGCGGGCCGGCGTCTCGGTCAGCGAAGTGGACACTGCGGTGGCAAACCTTCCCGCCGGCGCGGCGCTCGCGGCCACCAATCGTGATGCCATGACGGGCGAGCTGGGCCTGTGGGGCGTCCCTTCGTTTCGGTGTGGCGACCTGACCACATGGGGCCAGGACCGGCTCCCCCTGATTCGCCACGTGCTTGGACTTCGGGGTATCGTCGACCCATGAGTGACCTGACGACGCAGGAATGGCTGGAGCTGGTGGCCGACTTCGAGTCCCAGCCGGGCCAATCGATGACGGCTTTCGCCCATGCTCATGGCGTGGACACCAAGGTGCTACGCAGCTGGGTGAAGCGTGTCCGTACCGAGGGCGCCGAGGCCGAGGTCGAGGGCCCCGAACGCCTCGACGATATCCTCGTCGCCGCGGCCAGGCTGCACGGAGGCCTCTCCATCACGCAGGTGTCCAACGCGGCTGGCGTGAGTCGCACCGTCGCGCGGAAGTGGCTGTCCTGGCTGGTCGAGGAAGATCGCCTCAAGAAGGTGGGCAACTCGGCGTCACAGCGCTTCGTCATCCCCTGACTGCGCGTCGCTACTCGCCAACGCTCCTCACCCGGGCGTCGGGGTCGGTTCGGGCACGGCGCAACGCCTCACGGGCCAGCTCGGTGTTGGGATGCCGCTCGATGAGGGCCTCCAGGTTCCGCAGCCGGACCTGGGGTTTGGGGTCCTCGCCAGCGTTGTCGTAGTACCGCTCGGCCGCGGTCTCGTCCCGATACCGCATGCGCCGCGCCAGGGTGACCAATGCCGTCACTTCCCCGGCCAGCAGCGTCGCCGCGTGCTCGGTCCCGCGCAGGGATGCCTTGAGGGTGCGGTTGGTGAGCTCCAGGTCCAGGTCGCGCACCATCGTCGACAGGCGTTGCCGGGTCTCCCAGTCCATGACGGCGGTGACGATCTCGCGTGGCCCCACCACCACGACCCGACGGTCGAACACCGCGTCGCCGGTCAAGATTCGATCGGGAACGTCGCCGTCATCGGCGTCGGTCGCCGCCCGAATCAACAACCCTTCGTCCACGCGCTCCACCGGTCCGGCGGTGAACACGGTGCGGTTGCCGACGGTCTTCACTTCCACGGCCACCGTGCGGAATGTCCCGTCGAAACCTTCCTCACGTGGCGTCAACTTGAGCCGGCGGGCGGCGCCCACCCAGGGGGAGCGATCCCTCGGCTCGGGCCGGGTGATCAGGAGCAGGACGATGACGAACGCGAGGATGATGCCGAGGCCAATCATGGATCGACAGTGTCCGGATCTTCGGCCGGCGCGTCCAGGTTTCGCCAGATGTAGTGGGCGTAGGTGCTGCTGTCCCTCAGCACGGCAAACACGCCTCCTTGCTCGGTGACGTACGGTCCCCAACGGACCTGAAGCGCACCCGGCGGCACCGACCAGCACTCACCCGCTGGGGGGAGCGCACAGAACTTGGGCGCGGTTGCGGCGTTGTCCTTGAACGCCGCCCCCCAGAGCTGACCCGCGCCGCCCAGGCCCAAGATGGGCGTCAGGGTAGCCTTGCCTGTCTTCCACGGGGTGAGGCCGTCAGCGCCTCCGAGGGCTCCCATGCTCGTCCCCGCAGCCGTCGACCAGGTCAACCAGGGTGTTCCATCCGCCGCTGTGATGGACTCCGGCGCGGACGTGGCGCTGGTCAGCCACTCCTGCAGCGCGAACGCTGGGCCGTTGGCGGACAACGAGGCCACCACCCAGCCAGCGCCGGGCTTGTTGTAGGTCAGCCAGCCCTTGCCGTCCCAGGTCCCATCGGCCGTGCCCGCCACTTCGGCGTGGGCCGACACGGTGTTGTCCAGAAGGTCCAACGCGACGCTCCCATCCGCCTGGACGGTGGCGGCGTAGATCCCGGCGTCGGGACCGTCCCAGCTCACCAGGGACATCCCGCTCAGGCCAGCCACAGCGCTGAAGTCGCTGACGGCCGCCTGGCCCTCGATGATGGCGTGCTGCTCGACGACGTTGGGCGTACCGGCGTGGATGTTGACGCTGGACACCCATAGCTGATTGGCCCCACCCACCTTCACCAGGTTCCGCATCCAGGCGATGCCGTTTGGCCCCCACTTGGCGTTCTGAACGACGGGGCTGGAGGATGTTTCGACCACCGTAGCGGTACTCCAGGCACTCTTTTCTGCGACACCGGCGATGACCTCGGCGTCGCCCACGGCGCTGGTACGGCCAGCGATGATGAAGCGGCCCGTGGAGTGGGTCGCGACGCGCTCGAAGTGCACCGTCAGCTGGGCGATCTCGCTGAGCTGCGACCCTCCCGAGTGGAAGACACGGGTGCAACCTACACCCGTACACGAGGCCGTGATGTAGGTGTCGCTACCAGCGATGTGGACCTCGGCCTCCTGGACGGCGTTCTCGAGGGTGATCACCGGGCCCCCTGGGCTCCATAGCCGAATGGCACCCTCGCCGACGATCCACCACTGGTTCTGGGCGGCGTTGTAAGTGAACGTGAGATCGGCGCAGCTGTTGACCCCCGGCATGCTCGTCTGCTGCAGCTGCGTTCCGCCCAGGAGCTTGCCGAAGGCGGTCGCGATACCCCGAGTGCAGTACCAGACCCCGCCATCCGCGGGATCGGTGGCGATGAACGCGACCTCCGTGAGGTTGCTGATGGCGGTCGGGCCGGCGCTGTCGAAGACGACCAGACTGGCCGCCCCGCCCACGGTGGTGACCGGTACATACAGCACACCGGCTGCGTCGCGGACCGGACCGGTGCCTCCCACGTCGACCCAGGTGATCCCCTGCTGGACGAGCTGTGGACTGGACCCGGGCAGCAGGCTGTAGAGGCCCGCGGTCGCAGGCTCGGCCAGGGCGACCGTAGCCCCATCGGGCGAGGCCTCCAGTACCGGCACCTGGCCCAGCGCGCTGGCCCAGACCGGCGTCAAGGCGCCGCCTGAGATACGATCGAAGTGCACCGCGCCACCGCTGTCGAGACCTCGCAGATAGGTGGCCTCCGAAGGGCCCACGAAGGGATCCTCGACGCTGCCCGTCGCGCCTGTCTCCAGCCAGTCGCTCTGGGTGTAGGATTTCTGGCCCTGCTTCTCGATGACGAAGATGGACACTGTCTCGTCCGGGACCTCCAGCGCCACGGCCACGGTCGTCCCACGGGCGTGGCCCCTGGCGATGGTCGATGGCTCCGCGGGCACCAGGCTGGGCGGCAGCTGAACGAAGGGGTCGCACGCGAGCCCCAGCGCATCCCCATCCAACGCAAGCTGATCGGTATTTGGAACGTCGGGGCAGTTGTCGCCGACATTGAAGAGCCCGTCGCCGTCGGCATCCAGATCACAGGCATCACCCTCGCCGTCACCATCGATGTCGGACTGGTCGGCGTTGGCGTCGTCAGGGCAGTTGTCGGCGAGGTTGGGGATCGCGTCGTCGTCTTTGTCCGGGTCGCAAGCGTCACCCACGCCGTCACCATCGATGTCGGATTGGTCGGGATTGAGTCCGCTGGGGCAGTTGTCCACATCGCCGCAGATCAGGTCGCCGTCGATGTCGTTGGCGGGGTCGGCCGGACACGCGTCGCAGGCATCTCCCACCCCGTCGCCGTCACCGTCAGCCTGATCCTCGTTGAAGGCGTCAGGGCAGTTGTCGACGTCGCCGCAGATGAGGTCGTCGTCGATGTCGTTGAAGGGGTCGGCGTCACAGTCGTCGCAGGCGTCACCCAAACCATCGAGGTCGCCGTCGGCCTGGTCCAGGTTGGGGGTCCAGGGGCAGTTGTCGAAACCGCAGATGGTGTCGTCGTCGTAGTCGGTCCCGAACTCGCCGGGGCAGGTGTCGCAGGCGTCACCGATCATGTCGGTGTCCTCGTCCTCCTGACCGGGATTGAAGTCTTCGGGGCAGTTGTCGACATCGGCGCAGAGCGCGTCGGCATCGGCGTCGTCCAGCGGGTCGTTGGCGCACGCGTCGCATAGGTCGCCGAACGCGTCCCCGTCGGCGTTGGCCTGATCGGTGTTGAACATGCCCGGACAGTTGTCGAGGTCGCCGCAGATGGTGTCGCCATCGGCGTCGTTGTCGGGGTCGGCGGCGCACGTGTCGCAGAGGTCGCCCAGGCCATCGGAGTCGCCATCGGCCTGGTCCGGGTTGAAGTCCCCAGGACAGTTGTCGGCCAACGCACAGAGCCCGTCCTCATCGGGGTCGTTTCCAGGATCTCCAGGGCACGCGTCGCACACGTCCCCGACCTGATCCGCGTCGTCGTCAGCCTGGTCGTCGTTTTGCAGCGCCGGGCAATTGTCGGTGCCATCGTCGGCGCCGTCGCCGTCGCTGTCGGCCAGGAAGACCTCGGTGCCGAGCAGCGCTTCGGCGTCGTTGTCGACGCCGTCGCCATCGATGTCGTCGTCCTCGGTGTCGGCAAAGCTGTCCCCGTCGACGTTGGACGCCACCGTGATGGTGACCCGATGCTCGACCGTACCTGGCGGCTCGAAATCGTCGCTGGCGACGAAGGTCGCGGTGACCGAGGTCTCGCCCTGCTCGTAGGTGACGGTGTCGCCCGAAGGCGTCCACCGGAACGTCGCCGAGTCGGTGTCGAACTCAGCGCCCTCGGGTCCATCGGTCATGCGCACCGACACCGTCTGGCCGGGGTCGTCGTCTACCGCCGTCAGCGTGAAGCTCACCTCGACAGCCTCCACCGCCGACACAGCCTCGACGCCGCCAAGGCTGGGAAGGGTGTTCTCCCCGTCGACCACATCGCCGGTGATGAGCGGCGGCACGATGTCCGGACAGCCGCCAAGACCCAGCACCATCGCCGCGAGGAGGGCTACGACCATCAGCTTGAGGTATCCCCAGATCATCGGCGTGACGCTACCAAAGGGGATTGGTCGTCACAATGCACGGCGCGTATGCTGGTCACCATGGCACGTACACTTTCGATACTATTGGCTTTGGCCGTCGTCTCGAGCTGCGACCGGAGCAACGAGGACTTCGCCTCCCAGGACCCGCGCCACTGCCTGGAGCCCGGGGCGGAGGAGACCGAGCTTCAAGTGGAGTGCCGCTGCGCGGACACCGTCGATTTCTGCAAACCGGCGTCGACGTTGCCGTTCGGCACGGTGATCGGCGGAGGCTCGACGGTCACGTCGCTGCCCGATGGACAGGTCTACGGCGGAGCGGTCAATTCCGCCGGCACGGCCCTGTTGGCGGCCGTTGGTTGGACGGGCCCTGCGGGGCAGCCAGAGCAGGGTCTGGTCCTCAGCGTCGACCTCGCCAATGGACAGAAGGCGGTGGTCTCAGGCCAGTACCAGGACTTCGAGGGAAACCGCACGGTCGTGGGCGCAGGGCCGGAGTTTGGCCTCGTGCGTGATGTGGTGCGCGCTATCGGTGGCGATATGTTCGCGCTGAGCGAGGAGACCGCGGCGGGGCGGGTGTCCGTCGTCGGGTTCGTGATGGAGTCTGGCGACCGGTCCCTGCGATGGAGCAACGACGACGTGGTCGGCTTCGGGCAGTGCGCCGCCGCGACCGTGCAGCCATGGCACCTGCTCGTGGACGCCGACAACGCCTTCGTCATGGCGGCCGACGCCCCGGGCGACGGTTCCGGAATCATCAAGGTCAGCAACGACGGCGCCAGCTGCGAGTGGATCACGCGCAGCAGCGGGTCGGAGCCAGACATCGGCGGCGGTGAGGTACTGACCGGCGGCCAGTACCGCGACATCGTGTTCAACGCGGGCGACCTTTTCGCCATCTACGACGCGATTCCGGCCATCGTGCGCATCGCTCCCGACGGCTCGCGGGAGCTGGTCAGCGCGGCGGACGACGCCTTCGGTCCGATCGGCGCCGGGCCCACCGGACCAGGCGCCATCGGCAAGCGCAGCCTGGCCTACGACTGGCAGCGCAAGTACTTCTGGACCATCGGCAAGGCCGGCGCCGCCACCAACCTGGTGGCCATCTCGGCGACCGACGGCACCCGGGTGCCCATCACGCGCTGCGCGGACGGCGAGAACCCGTCGGATGGGACCCTGGCTTGCCTATCGGGCCCCCTAAGCGCCGTAGCCGCGACCTTTGACGACGTGGTCTGGATGCACCCGGACCAGCGCCACCTGATCATCGTCCAGGACGGCCAGTCCTTCGTGCTGCACGAGCCCTGGACCGGCAACAGCAACGTCTTCTCGTACTGACACGGCCATCGGGGAAGGCAGGCGAAGCGCTCACAAGCCCCGGGCGCGGGGATCGTCCTACGACGCGACGGACCATCGAAGCCCTGCAAGCACAAGCAGCCGTCCTCCGACCGCGGGGACAGGCCATCACGCCGCCGGAAGACTTCGCCGCGTGTTCAGTCCGCATCCGACTCCGTCGGACGGCCCGGAGCGACGTAGTGACGGAAGGAGCTTGCGACTGGAGGAACGAAGGAGCGCAGGTGCCGCCCCGAAGGGGGGCGGAAGCCCCCCAGCGGGGGGTTTGGGGGGCGAATGAGATCGTCCTACGATGCGACGGACCTCCACCGCCCTTCCATCGAAGCCCTGCTACAGCACTCCGCCGCCCTCCCATCGAAGCCCTGCTACAGACTCCACCGCACTCCGTCGAAGCCAAGAGTCTGGGAGTCCGGGCTACAAAGCCATTCTACGCCGCCTTGGCCAGCGATGAGCCCATCACCGCGTAGGTGCCTCGCAGGCCCTCGGGGAAGCTGAACTTGCCGTCGCGGACGGCGTCCCAGGTGTCTTCTGGAGTCGCCGGCTGGGCCGCACACCACTTCAGGTAGGCGTGGAAGCTGATGTCGGGGTCGCCGTCGAGGCCTTCTGGGATGTCCACGCCCCGCTCCAGCGCAGCCTCGATCCAGCCCACCAGACGTTCGTGGTACCCCTCGAAGATCACCAGGTCGCGGAGCCACTTCGAGCGCTTCTTGTCGGGCTTGTCGACCACGTCGCGGGTCAGCTGCAGCAGCTGCTCCGGCCCTCCTGGGTAGGCTTCCAGGATCTGGTAGTCGTACGCGAAGCGGACGCCGTCGTGGTAGGTGCCGATGATGTGGGTGATGAGCCGCTCCGGGCTGCTCCCCAGGCCGGACATGTCACCCGGCACCACCGAACCTTCGGCCAGCACGAACGGAAAGCGGAGCCAGCGGAGCTTCAGCAGCTTGGCCCGAAGCGTGCTCCGGACAGATGCGTTCTCAGCCAGGCCAATGGTCTCGCCGCGGAACATGAGGCGGTGCCACATGCGCATGACGCCCAGCGAGATCTGCCACAGGTTGGGGACGTCTTTGACCATGCCGGCGGCGCGCACACGCTCGAGGTTCTCGGCGATCTGACCGGGGCGGAGGAGGATGGGGTAGTAATACCAGGGGTACGACATGACGTGGTGGCCTATGCTGCGTCGAGCACGCGCTCGAGGCGTTGGAGAACGTAGCGGTCGCGCGCGGCGAGAAGGTCGAGCACGCGGTCGGAGAGGTCGGCGGGAGGATCGTTGAGCAAGCTGAGGAGGAGCCGGTAGGCGGTGAGGTTGGTCTGGGGTTCGGCGTACATGACCTCGACCAGCACCGGCAGCTCGTTGAGCACACGCAGAATCGGGTTGAAGCAAAGCGCCAGAACCTTGCTCTGCGAGGCGTCGAGGAGGGCCATGAGCACGCCCAGATCGGCCTCGATGAGGGCCTCCTGGGTGGCGTTGGAGTTGGCAGCGACCACGGCAAACGCCTCGACGGCGGCGGTGATACCCTGACGCCCCACGTCGTCGAGCCGTTCAGAGAGCGCTTCGAACAGCGCGCGAGCCAGGCTGCGGCGCATCCGCATGAGGTCGACGACCACCTCGAGCAACCCACCCTCCTCAGAGGCCAGCGACGCGACACTGCCCAACAGAGCCGGGCCGCCGGTGCGCCGATAGTCCAGGACCCGATAGCCGCTCCCCTGCCGACGCGAGACCAGACCCGCGGTGGTGAGGCGGTCCAGCGCCGACCGGATCGTGACCCGGTTGACGCCAAACGTCTCCGCCAGCTTCCGCTCCGCCGGCAGCCGCTCTCCGGCTCGCAGCTCGCCCCTGAAAATGGCGCGCTTCACGGCCTTGGCGACGACGTCGACGGTGCTCTCGGGATGCTGAATGGACTCAAACATTGGGCGAATGGTCGGACCAATATACCAATCAGTCAAGCGAAAACGCGTCAGACGAGGCAGGCCCGCTGCATAAGCCGTCTACGAGAGCAGCTTTCGAACTGGGAGAACCATGGACAATCCCTGTCCCACCGACTATAGGAGCCCGTATTCACTCAGGATGATGGGGACTCGAGCCGCGAGTGAGCGATGTCAGCCCAGAACTCGTAGCGCAAGCGCTGGCAGGCGACCGGATCGCCGTCGATCGCTTGATTCGGCTGACAGCACCTGTCGTTCATGCGCGCGTCGCCCGCATCCTGCTGCAACGGTCCTCCGCCTACGGTCGCGATGGACGTCAGGACGTCGAAGACCTCGTCCAGGACGTCTACGTCGCCCTGTTCGAGGACGGGGGTAGGCTGTTGAAGATGTGGGCCCCCAAGCGTGGCATGTCGCTGAAGGGCTTCGTCGGCCTCATCGCCGAGCAGCGCGTGGCGGCCACCCTGCGGTCCAAGAAGCGCAACCCCTGGACCGACGACCCCACGCTGGATGCTGAGGATTCTGGGCCGGCCAAGCCGGCCGACAAGACGCCTCTGGAGCAGCGCCTGTGGGCGCGCGACCAGCTCGCGCGGCTGCTGGACAGCCTCCGTGCAGAGCTGAGCCCTCGGGGCCTGGACCTCTTCTATCGGCTGTTGGTGCATCAGGAGCCGATCGAGTCCGTGATGAACGCCACCGGCATGTCCCGGGACGCCCTGTACGCCTGGCGCAGTCGATTACGTAAGCTGGTCAAGCGGCTTGCCCAGGAGATGAGCGAGGACGCAGCATGAGCGACCGCCCCAACACCACCGACACTCCCGACGCCACCGACGCGCTGCTGGACCAGCTCGCCGCCCTGGCGCGCGAGGAGAACGACGAGGGCGCCCCCCTGAGCGACCCGCGGTGGGCGCTCTACGCCGAGGGCGACGGGATGGTGGGAGAGGAGGAGCTGCGTGGCTTGGCCGGCGAGGCGGAGGTCGACGCCGACGCGGCGGCCGCAGCGATTAGCCCGCTGAGTGAGGATTTCCTGGCAAAACTCACGGACGGCGCCATGGCGTCGCTCGAACAGGCAGCACATTCGCCAGAACGGCAAGCTCGGAACGAGCCCGACAAGGTGGTGTCGTTGGCTGCCGCGCGCGACAAGCGGCGGCGCACCTGGGGCCTCGTGGCGGCGGGCATCACGGCCGCGGCAGCGGCGGCGTTGTTCGCTATCCTCACGGGGAGCCCCAGCTTCGAACCGATCCCGGACTACAGCCTGGATCGCGTGGTAGGCGTCAGCACCGTCCGCGGCAGCGACGAGCCGGTCAAGCTCCGCCCAGGCCAAGGCTTCGAGATCCTGGCACGCCCCGGGACCTCGGTCGCGGGCGCAGTTGGCGCACGCGTGTGGCTGTTGCAGGGGAATGCCGTCACCGAGCTGAGCGCCAAGATGGACATCAGCGAACAGGGTGCCATGCGGATTCGAGGCACGGTCCCGGCGGATGCCGCCAAGCTTGGCCAGGCGCAGCTGGTGGTCGCCGTGGGACGACCCGGCGCACTGAAGTCGCTGGCCCCCAAGGGTGGCAGCGCTCCTCAGGGAACCCGCCGTCTGACGACGCCGGTCCAGGTGGTCGAGTGAGCCGCCGAGTCGCCCTCATGGGCCTGGAGCACCTCGAGATCGGCCCAGCGCCGAACTGCGCCCTTAGTGCATGCCCGCTCGGCGAAGTGTTTCGGGGGTCTGGCCGGTCCAGTCGTTGAACGCCCGGTAGAAGGAGTTTGGCTCCTCGAAGCCCAGCAGGAACGAGATCTCTGCTGCCGGCAGCGCCGTTCGCTGCAGATAGTGGCGGGCCAGCGACAGCCTGGTTCCCTGAAGGACCTGCTGATAGCTCGTGGATTCCTTGCTCAGCCGGCGCTGCAGCGTGCGCTTGCTCAGCGCCAGCTTGCGCGCCACCGAGTCCATGGTGACCTGACCGCTGGGCAGCCCTTCGAGAAGCACCGCTCGCACCCGCTCGGCCACCGTGGCGGCCGCATCCAGCTCGTCCAGACGGCGCCTCAGCTCTGGCTCGAACATCGACCACATGCCGTCGTTGGCCGTCAGGAAGCGGCGAAGTGCGTCCGCGCGTGAGAAGGTGACGGTGAGCCGCTCCCCCTGCACGATCCTTCGACCGAGGAACTCCTCGTAGACCCCAGCAGGCTCGGGAGGCCGCGGCGAGGTGAGCGCCAGCGGTCGAATCATTTCGCGGGTACCGTTGCGGGCGATGCCCACAAAGAAGAGGAGCTCTGTGGTCAGGAAGTGCTGGGGTGGCTTCAGCGTCTTGTCGAGGAAGTCGATGCCCAGGACGACGGCACTGTCTTCTTCGTCGATCGTCAGCCGCAGGGGCCCAACCAATGGCTTGTAGTGCTGAATACGCTTGAGCGCGACGAGAAGATTGGGACTACACATCGCAGCGAAGAACGGGGGCGAGAACGATTCGGGGCGCAGGGCCTTGGCCAGCGTCAACGGCAGCAGGGGATCGCTCAGCTCCTCGTCGATGGCGTGGAGCAAACGGTAGTAGTCCGCGGTCGGCAGCTTGGCATTGGTCTTGGAGAAGAGGTCCAGCGGGAGCTCGGCACGCCGCAACACGTCCGCGGGTCGCACGCCGAGGTCGGCCAGCAAGGGGCGCCACATGGCGTCGAGGGCAAACTCGTGGGGTCGCATGATCGCACTCCAGTCCAGCGTTGAACGCCTTCACCATAAGCATCTGCCGATGCCACGGCACTTGCAAGATACGCCAACGGACTAGCGGACCGCGTCACATGGAGGCGTCCGCGCTCGGAACAACCGGACGGAGCGTCGGAGATCAGGATGACACGAGCGCTTGCTCGGCTGGCGCCGACCGAGCGCTCTATCATCCTTCAACTATTAGATGTATCGCCCTTCGGGCTCCTGAAGACAGCTCATCAGCACCACTTCGTGGCACTGATGATCCGAGCCTATGACGGAGCGGCGTAGACTCCAGGCGCCAGACTCGGGGTCGCCGGCCGCGCGTCGCTCTGGGTGCGAGCCATCACCACGTGGCGGAAGCCGTTGAGCGCGGCGTCGAGCCTGTCCAGAGAACGGGGGCTGGCGGTCAGGGCCGCTCCGGTATCGGCGCCGACGACGCCCTTGGAGGGTTCCCCGTAGACGCCGGGCGAACGGCCATGAAACACCCTCGGGGCGACCTGGGGCCGGTGGTAGCTGGGCCGCGCCGAGTGCTTGTCGTCGTCGTCGTCGAGGACATGCGCACGGGGCGGCGGATCAGGCTGCTTTCGGTGCATTCGGGACATGTGGGGACTCCTTGTTCGCGGGGTCGAGCCACCCTTGCATCTGCAACCTGCGGGCCAACAGCTAACCCACTGAAACCATTGATCCGGCCCACGTCCCGTGGTGCGCGCACGCCGTGTGTCACATGTGCCCATGTGACATGAAACGTGTCACAGACCGTGTTCCCGCGGGCGCCCCAGAAGCCCCCAAAGCCGGGGGAGCAACCGCCCCTCCGGGGCATCGGGAAACGCACCGGTCACGGACCTCGCGTCCAAACGCGCAATCGGCGTAATCTGTATGCCCATGACGACCACGCCTCCCGTTCCGAGCCGTTGGCAAGCCGATGCTCTGGCGAAGCAGCCGCTGAAGTGGCGCCTGCTGGCCCGCATGTTCGGCATCCGTGTCCGCCCGGAGGATCCCGACGTCCTGCGCCTCCGCGCGGGCCTCAACCGCGCCGACCCGGTGGCCGATGCGTTCGTCGCCTGGTCCGCCGAGCAGCCCACCGGCCGTGGCCGGATGCTGTTCGAACGGGTGCTCAACGAGGGATTGAGCGCGGTCCCAGAAGCGCCGGAGACCCTCGCGCACTGGTTCGGGCCCCTGGAGACCGAGCCTTCATGGCTCGACAAGAAGGCGCTGGCCCTGGCCTGCCGGACCTCGTTCCGGGTGGGCGCGCCCGGCGGTCTGGTCCTGAGCTCGACGGCGTTGATGGGCGGCTACCGAAGCGCCGCGGCGGTCAAGCCGCTGGCCATGACCGGCGCCATGGACAAGATGGTGGTGCGGCGGCTGGCCGAGACGACGCGGTTTCTGTTCGATGTGCTGGACTCCGGCGACATGGGGCGGTTCACCGAGGGGTTCAAGGCCTCCTGCCGGGTCCGGCTGATGCACGCGATGGTCCGGCGCTCGTTGCGGCGGCGAAAGGACTGGAACCAGGCGGCCTGGGGGATCCCCATCAACCAGGCAGACATGGCCGCCACGCAGCTGGAGTTCTCGGCCGTCTACCTGACCGGCCTGATCCTGCTTGGACATCGCTTCACCAAGCGGGAGCGGGACGCGATCATGCATCTGTGGCGCTATGTCGGGGTGGTCATGGGCGCCGACGACGCCTTGCTGGCCAAGGACTTCATGGACGGTCTGCGCCAGATGTACATCCAGAAGCTGACCAACCCGCCGGCCGACCAAGACAGCCGCGACCTCGCGCGCGCCCTCCACGAGGTGCCCGCAAAGGTCGCGGTGACCGACGAGCAGAAGGCGGCCGCGCGGTTCGAGATGCGGATGCGGACCGCGGTGTCCCGCCTGACCCTCGGGGGCAAAGCCATCGACGACATCGGTCTACCAAAGGAACCGCTGACCCCGCTGCTGGCGTTCCTGGCGGCCGGGCGCTTCAGCATGGACACGCTGCGGCGGTTCATGCCGCACGGTGAATACGTCGCGGCCCAGAGCGGACGCATCATGATGAAGGGCATCGTGGCCGAGCTGTGCGGTGACGAGGCGGTCCGCTACGAGCCCTACGCACAGCGCAAAGGCCCCTCCGCGCATCCGCTCAAGGCGGTCTAGCCTTGCCGAGCGCGGCGTGCGTGCCCATCGTGGGGGCCACATGAGCATCGCCATCCCACGTGATCGCGTCGAGACGCGCTTTGCACGCTCCAGCGGTCCCGGCGGTCAGCACGTCAACAAGACGGAGACCAAGGCCGAGATTCGATTCGTCGTGCGCGCCGCCGACTGGATCCCGGTACCGGTGCGCGCACGGCTCGAGAAGCAGGAAGCTGGCCGCATCACCAAGGACGGCGAGCTGATCATCACCTCGGAGCGGACCCGGAGCCGGGCCGACAACCTCGAGGATTGCTTCACCAAGCTGAGCGAGATGCTCGCGCGAGCCGCCAAACCGCCGAAGAAGCGCAAGAAGACGAAGCCGTCGCGAGGCGCCAAGGAGCGGCGGCTGAAGTCGAAAAAGCAGACCAGCGAGAAGAAGCGCAGCCGGTCCTGGCGCCCCGACTAGAGTCGTTCAAGCCGCCGCTCCAAGTTGAGCCGGCGAAGGTCGCGTCCTGAATGCACCCCTAGGGGGCCAATTGGGCATCTGCACATCCGCCGCCGAGCCCGACAAGCACCGGCCTCTAGCCGACCATCTCCAGCGCGGGGAAGGGGTTGGCGAGCGTGTTCCAGACCGACGAATCCGCCTTGGCCAGTTGGTCGTCCAGCAGGCACGTGTCCAGCTTGGCGCGCAGGGCGGGCTCGTCGAGTCCCTGGCCGATGAACACCAGCGACTGGCTCCGGTCGCCAAAACGCTTATGCCAGTCCGGACGGAGGTCGGGGGAGGCGCCCTCGGGGAAGTCCCAGTGCTTGCGCGGCACGGCCGCCCACCACATCCCCATGGGATTGACGCTGCTGATGCCACCGGCCTGGGCCCACTCGTAGGCGACGCGGTGGTCGGCGGCGACCCAGAAGAACCCCTTGGACCGCAGCACCCCCTGCCAGTTCTCCTCGTTGTGGAGGAACTGCCACAGCTTCTCGGCGTCGAAGGGCCGCGGGTTCTTGTAGGTGAAGCTAGAGATCCCGTACTCCTCGGTCTCCGGCGTGTGCTCGCCCTGCAGCTCGCGGATCCAGCCCGCGGAGCTGGCGGCCTTGTCGTAGTCGAATAGCCCGGTGTTCAGCACCGTATCGAGGGGCACCTCGGCGCGCGTGGACGTCAGGAGCTTCGCGCCGGGGTTCAGCGCCTTCACGATGGCCCGCACTTCGGCGGCCTGCTCTTCGCTGACCAGGTCCTGCTTGTTCAGGATGATGACGTCGGCGAACTCGATCTGGTCGATGAGCAGGTCGGTCACCGTGCGATGGTCCTCTTCACCCAGGGACTCGCCCCGTTCCTTCAGCGACTCGGCGGCGTTGTAGTCGCGCAGGAACGCAGCCGCGTCGACCATCGTGACCATGGTGTCCAGCCGCGCCACCTGGCCCAGGCTGACGCCGTTTTCGTCCTCGAAGGTGAACGTCTGCGCCACCGGAATGGGCTCGGAGATCCCCGTGGACTCGATGAGGAGGTAGTCGAAGCGGCCGTCCTGGGCCAACCGCGAGACCTCTTCCAGCAGGTCGTCACGCAGCGTGCAGCAAATGCAGCCGTTGGACATCTCGACGAGCTTCTCTTCGGTGCGCGAGAGCTCCGCGCCGCCACGCTCGACGAGGGCGGCGTCGATGTTGACCTCGCTCATGTCGTTGACGATGACGGCGACCCGCAGGCCCTCACGGTTGTTGAGGACCTGGTTGAGCAGGGTGGTCTTTCCGGCGCCGAGGAAGCCGGACAGGACAGTGACGGGGAGACGATGGGTATCGGGGTGCTGAGCGGTCATGCGGGGCTCCGAAAGAGGCGGTGGGGGCCGTTGACGCCACGCTTCTCTCGCACTCGACTTTCAAATGCAAGCAATTTGCATATTGTGAATCATCTTCCAGTTGGCCAGCCCAGCAACGCCTCGGTGAGGTCCCAGTCGAAGGCCGGACCAGGATCCCAACGCGTCTCGCTGAGGTGAAAGTGTCCCACGACGCCAGCGAACGACTCGGCGTTGTGAAGGAAACGTAGAACCACTTCTCCGCTCGCCGTGCGCGGCACCCGCCGCTCGATCTTGGGGAGGGCGAAGGTCAGCGCCGCGACGACGGCGCTCAACGTTCGGTACTGCGTGTCAGCCAGGCCGTGGGTCTTGACCCGTCCGCCGTTGATCTTCTTCCAGGGCATCAGCTTTCGCCCGAGCCGCTTCATCTCCGCCAGTCGCGGATGGCTGTCCGGCCACGGGGGGGTTGGAACCTTGTCGTAGAGATTCGGCATCAGCCCCACCAGCGTGACCTGAACGGACTGATCGCTGGTGGCCCCGCCCGAACCGTTGCTGACCACATCCACCAGTTGATACAGCGTGCCGTCCCACTCGATGCACAAGTGGTCGACCAGTTCGTGCTTCCGCAGATCGGCGACATTGGACGCACAATCGGGCGAAGCGGGGTGGGTGTGGAGCACGACCTTTCGCACCACCTCCCGCAAGTCTGAGAGCGTTTCCACAGGGTCGTACTTGTAGCGAGGGTAGCGCTCGAAGGTCATCGCCCCCGCGTCACCAGGAACGACGGAGCGCGTCCCTTCAGGCAGCTGCCAGGCCTGGCCTGCGATCAGCAACCGGGACCGGTGCCCCAGCCGGTTCAGGTCGACCCGAGCGGGCTTCTTCGCTTCATTGCGCACCAGCACCCGCCTGGCCCCGCCCTCGGTGTCTTCGAAACGGAGCGCGTAGATCCCCTCCGGAACAGAAGGCGACGTCCATGGCAGCACTACCCGCCAACGCTCGCCCCAAGGGGTTTCCAGGGACACCGAGCCTGGCTTCGCCGCACCTGTGAACGTCATTCGGCTGGACCGCGCCAATCGGATGGAGACGAACGCTCCACCCTCCATGGGAACGAGCACGCGCCGACGGGCCAGAATCACGTCGTTCAGTGACACCACGACCTCCCAGTAACCGTTGTAGGCCTTGCAGAATCCAGCCAGGGCCCCCCCTGAAGCAGTCGCGTCTTCAGTCACGGGGACGACGATGCGCTCGTCATCCGGTGCGGTGACCTCCACGTGCAAGCCCTTCGGCGGCGCGGCCCCATCGGGTCCCAGCAACTCAATGGCCAGCCCCTGATCGGTGAGCGACGCGTGACTCTGGATGGCGGTCTCCCGAGAGAGCGCCAACGACTCCTCGAATCCATGTTCGACCAACCGGCTCTCGCCGGGCCCCACGGTGAACGCCCGACGCCCGCCGGACCATTCGAGGGTCCAGTCACCGAGTTGTTCGGTGCACCACAGGAGCGCCCCCTTCTTATCGATGACGCTCTGGTCCGGCAAGGTGACGGTCGTGCGGGCGTCAGGGGGAGCGACAACCACCACCATCCCCATTGGAGGCTCCGTCTCTAGTGCAGCGGCTGGGGGCGGGACCCGCTTCTCGACCGCATCGCCCTGCCAATCGGGCATCTGTATCTCGAGGCACCCGAAGTGCGCGGGGGTGAACAAGAGGACAAACAGGAGCACTCTGGACGCGACAGCCATCGGGGTCTCTCCGGGGTGGCGATGAAACTCGCCGAGACCCCGTTTCAAGAGCCGTACCAGAACCTGTTTCTCGTCAGATCAACGCCTTACGTCTTCACCCTGCCATTCTGCGGCCGACGAGCTGGGGTCTGAGGGGTTCGCTGGGTACTCTCGTGCCCTTGCGTCCCAAAGCCCTGGATCCATTACGCAACACCCATGGCGTTGCGACACGGGACCGTCGTTTCCTGAGGTCTATGGTCCCCAGCCAGCGGTCACTCGCCGGTGAACTTGGCCTCGCGTCGCTCGATGAAGGATTTGATGCCTTCCTGGGCGTCCTTCGTCCCCATCAGCGACCGCGCTACCCCCATCAGCTGGCCTTTGGCGGCCTCGGTGCCCTGCTCCATGGCGATGCGGCTGTTCTCACGGGTCGCCTGCACGGCTTTGGGTGCTTGCTTGGCCACCAGCGTGGCCAGATCCAGGCCACGTTGATAGAGCGCCTCCGGAGCGACCGTCTCCTGTACCAGGCTCATGCGCAGCGCCTCGGCCGCGTCAAAGCGCTCGCCGGTGAGCATCCAGCGCATGGCGTTGCCCCAGCCACAGTGCGACGGGAACCGCAGGGTCGCGCCGCCAAACGGCATGATCCCGCGCCCCACCTCCAGCTGCGTGAAGACGGTGTCGGTCGACGCAAGGCGAATATCCGACGCCAGCAGGAGCTCGATGCCGATCGTGAAGCAGTAGCCCTGCACCGCCATGACGATGGGCTTCTTTCGGCGCCGCGCGCCGTGCATGTCCAGCGGGTCCACCCCATCGGGCGGGAACAGCAGCTGTCCCTTGGCCACGGCCGGGCCCACCTCGGCCAGGTCCAAGCCAGCCGTAAAGGCGCCGCCGTGGGCGAAGACGTAGCCACACCAGAGGTCATCGTCGTCCTCGAGCGTGGTGTAGGCGTCGGCCAGATCGCGCAACATCTGGATGTTGAACGCGTTCTTCTTGTGGGGGCGGTTCAGACCGATGGCCAGTACGTGGCCGACGGTCTCCAGGGTGACGGTGGTCTCTTCTGCCATGCGGCGGACTATAGTCGACCCAGCCGCGCCCACAAGGGACGCAGAGCGAGCGGTTGTGCTCTCGCCGCTCGCCCTGCTGGTCTCAGCGAGCCCTAGCTGGCGAGCGCCACCGGGCCGTGGTCGTCGCAGTGCCCGTCGTGGGGATGGTGCAGATGGCCGTCCACCAGGTAGTCGACGTGGTCACCGTGGGGAACGGCCTCGTGGCCGCAGTCCGGACCGTGAACATGGTCAGCAGCGTGTGCGCCACAGGAGTGGTCCGGCGTGCACGCCTCGGGGTTGTCGCCGCCCACCGACAGCGCGTGCTCATCGACGTGGCCGTCGTGGGGGTGATGCAAGTGGCCATCGTGCAGGTAGTCGGTGTGACCGTCGTGCTGAACGGCGGTGTGGCCGCAGTCCGGGCCATGGACGTGGGCGTGGTCGTCATGGGTGACACAGCTCATGAAAGGGCTCCTGGTTCTCGGTTGGGGAGAGTTCAGACCTCGCCGACGTGATCGAGCGCATCACGGATGATTCCGATCACATGGTCGTCGGCGAGGCGGTAATAGATGTGCTTGCCGCGGCGCTCGCGGGTGACGATGCGCTCCTGATGCAGGACCTTGAGCCGCTGCGAGACAGTGCTCATGCCCTGCCCCTCCACAACCAACTCGGACACACAGGCCTCCCCGGCCTGCCACAGCTGATAGAGCAGCTCGAGCCGGCGCCGGTCACCCAGCGCGCGGAACAAGGCACTGGCGCGCTCCGCGTGCTCGGTATCGAGCTCGAAGGGGAGCGTCGGGTGCACGCAGGTGGTGGCATCAGGTTCATTCATCACTTCAACGATTATTGAAGTATGAAACTGTGAGCTGGAAAGCAACCTGTTTCGATGACTGGCATGACGGTTGTTGCTGCATGTGGCTTGCGATTGACCTGTGGTGCAAGTAGCTTGCACCAGCATTTCGATTGCCAGCCCCCTCCTCAGGATTACGCATGCAGCAAACCGGCCCTGTCGCCCTGGCTCCGCCGCCAGCCGCCGCCAACTCCACCGTCGACCGTCTGGGCGCCGTCGCCAGCGGCCTCTGCGCGGCCCACTGCGCCGCCTCCGCGCTTCTTCCCAGCGTGCTCTCGGCCATGGGCCTCGGTGCGCTGTTGGGTCACGAGGCCGAGTGGGGCTTCACCATTGTCGCGGTGGTACTCGCCGCCGCAGCGCTCATCCTGGGTTGGCGCCGACACCAGTCGCGACCGGTGATGGTCCTCCTCGGTGCAGGCATCACGGGGCTCGTGGCATCGCGACTCGTCGAAGAGGCCGGTATCCACGGCGTCGGCACCGCCATCGGGGTCGCCGCCGGCCTCATTCTGGTCGTCGGCCACATCGGCAACATCCGCGCGTCGCGCCAGGGCCACGCTGGAGCCGCCTGATGCTCGACTGGCTCATCATCGGCGGCGGAATCCACGGGGTTCATCTCGCCGCCCGACTCGTGGCTGCCCAGGGCGTGAACATCGAGCGCCTGGCCATCCTCGATCCCGGCGAAGCACTGCTGGAACGCTGGAAGACCTGCACGGCCGCGACCGGGATGACCCACCTTCGGTCGCCCTCCGTTCACCACCTCGATCTGAAGCCGTGGTCGCTGCAGCGGTTCGCCGGCAAGCGCAAGATGCGCTCGTCAAAACAGTTCGCGGCACCCTACGACCGCCCCGCACTGGACCTGTTCAACGCCCATTGCGACCAGGTGGTGCAGTCCTTCGATCTGGCTCAGAGCCACATCCGCGACCGAGCGACGCGCTGCGACGTGGACTGCGACGGCGTCACCGTGACAACCGCAAGCGGCTCCGAGCTCTCGGCCCGCTCGGTCATCCTGGCGATCGGCAACAGCGAGCAGCCCTTTTGGCCGGAGTGGGCGCCGACCGACCACCCGCGTGTGCACCACATCTTTGGACTGAGCGACGAGGCGCGACGCGAGGCGTGGTCCAGCGGGGGCGCGCAGAGCATCGCGGTCATTGGCGGCGGTATCTCGGCCGGCCAGGCTGCGCTCAAGCTCTCCGCCGCGGGACACACCGTGCATCTGGTGTCGCGGCACGGATTCCGCAAGCACCAGTTCGACAGCGACCCGGGCTGGCTGGGACCGAAGTCGATGAACGCGTTCTGGCGGGTGCGTGACCATGACCATCGCCGCACGATGATCACCAAGGCCCGTCACCGCGGTTCCGTCCCTCCCGACCTCAACCAATCGCTTCGCTGGGCCATCGACAAGGGTCACGTGATCTGGCACCAGACCGGCATCGGCGACCTGGCCCCGTCGGCGGATGGCGTCACGCTGAGTACCGAGACCGGCGACGCGCTGAACGTACAACACGTGCTGTTGGCGACCGGCTTCGAGGGCCAACGCCCGGGCGGGACCATGGTGGACGAGCTCGTCCATTCGGCGCGGCTCCCCTGCGCGAGCTGCGGCTATCCCATCGTCGACCAGGCACTGCGGTGGCACCCGCGCGTGCACGTCTCCGGCCCCCTCGCCGAGCTCGAGCTGGGGCCTTCTGCGCGCAATATTGCGGGCGCCCGGCGTGCTGGTGACCGCATTGTGAAGCATCTGGCCAGCGGGTAGAGACGAGAAAACGGAAGAAAAAAACTCTTCATTTCATGGCGGTAGAAGCTTTGAGTTCTTTTTATCAACTTTTTGGTTGATAAAAAGGACCAAGGGGCTAGTGTTGGGACGTGGCCGCGGGTCACGCACTCACACAAACCCCTGAGACAGGAAGAAGAGCCATGAGCAACGAAGCCATCACCGTCATGTACAAGTGGACTGCCAAGCCCGGGAAGCTCGAGGAGCTGAAGGCCATCTACGGAAAGGTCACCGAGGCCATGAAGCAGAACGAGCCGGACGCCACCGCTGTGCAGGTCTACACCTCCGAAGCCGACAACGCGATCTACGTCCGGGACGAGTTCGCCAACGCCGCGGCCGTCGGCTACCACCTTGGCACCACCGCGGGCGCCCACTTCGGCGACCTCCTCGCCATCGCCACCCCCGGCCCCTTCTTCTTCCTGGGCGATGTCCCCGAGGAGCTGCAGCAGGCCACCCAGCAGATGGGTCTCGGCGCCGAGTTTAGCCTCCCCACCCATGGGTACAACCGCTAGGTTCCGTGCGGGTCGCGACGACACATGGTGGGAGCCTGGCCGGCCCCTGGGGTCGGCCAGCCGCCACCGCTTTCAGAAGCGACTTGCACAGCGCCGGGCGGGACACGAGGATCGGTGCGCCATGGCCAACGCCGAACGAAAGAGCTACGCGCAATACTGCACCGTCGCCAACGCCCTCGACATCGTCGGCGACCGCTGGACGCTTTTGATCCTTCGAGAACTCCTGGGCGGCGCAGCACGCTTCAGCGACCTGCAGGACGCACTGCCCGGCATCGCCAAGAACCTGCTGACCAAGCGCCTACGGCAGCTGGAGGACGACGGCATCATCCGTCGGGCCGGCACTCAGAAGCGGGCGCCATACACCATCACCGAGCTGGGCTCGAAGGTCCGTCCGGTGATCGACGCCCTTGGACAATGGGGCGCCTACGTACCGCGCATTACGCCGCCCGAGCACTACCGCAGCATCCGCGCGACCTCCATCGCCTTCCAGGCCATCATGGCCCGCATCGGCGCGGTGCCCGAGGAAGCGCGCGTGGTTGAGCTGGAGATCGACGGCGAGGACATGCAAATCCGCCTCGACGCACGCCCGACCGCGTCCGCAGGCTCCGTGGCGGGTCCCGACGCACGCCTGAGCATGTCGCGCGAGACCGTGGTCAACTACCTCGCTGGCAAGGGCCTCAGCCACGAGGACGTCATCCTCGTGGAGGGTGATGCCGACGCCAAGACCGCCTTTCTTCGCGCGCTCGGCAAGTAGCGAGCCCGTTCAGAGGAGCTTCACCACCGGCTCCTCCTTCATGAGGAGCTTCTTGGTCTTCAGGTCGAAGACCGACGCGCTGAGCCAGCGCTCGGCGTTGATACCGAAGCTGATCTCCAGCCGCGGTTTGCGGTCCGACGGCGAGTGCGGAGGCTTCAGGTAGCCCAGGGTGGGGCTACTCTCATTGAGCGGCACCACCAGCTTGCCGTCCTTGAGGCCCCCCGAGCCCGACTGGTCGCCACCCAGCTTGTGCAGGTTGCCGTCCTTGTCCCAGCTGAAGCGGCGCTCGCCCTCCAGCTGCCGACCCACCTCGCAAATGACCAGCTTGAACACGGTCTCCGGCTCGCCCAGCGAGCACGTCGGCACCAGCCGCCGCTTCCAGAAATCCGTCGACGTGGGGAAGCGGGTCCCGCGCGGTACAATCGTCGTGTACTGCGGCTCGTGCGTCTTGGGGTCGTAGGTGACGAAGGCGTAGTCGTGGACGATGTAGTCGCTCTGCTGGAACGCGTCCGCCGAAAAGGCGGTCGCCCCATACGCCACCGCCTCGAAGGGCTGGAACGCCCGCACGCGGCCACGACCGAAGCGCTCCTCGAAGTGTTGATAGACCTTGGGCAGCAGCGTCGAGCCGCCGACCATCAGCACGTCCTCGACCTCGTCGAGCCGGATGTTCTGGGTCTCGGCCTGCCGCGCCAGCCCATTCACACAGTCTTCGAGCGCCTGATACAGGCCATTGTTCTCGAGGATCTCGACCAGCGTGTCTTTGGTCACCTCGAGGGTGTCCGCCGCGCCACGCACCTGGGCATCCCAGGAGCGCATCTCTTCTGGCGGCATCAAGTTGAAGCTGGCCTTGTCCTTGAAGAAGACCGCCTCTTTGACCCGACACGCCTCGTGGAGCATCAGCCGGTACCAGAACTTGTTGCCCTCTTCCTCGGCGTCCTCGGCCAGTGGGAAGTCGAGCTTCTGGCAGAACTCGTGCAGCAACCACCGGTCCACCAGGTTGCCGCCGATCTGACGGCCTTCCTTGGCGACCACTTCGCAGCGTCCCGCCTGCACGTCCTTGGCGGTCATCATGACCAGCGCCAGGTCCAGCGTGCCGCCACCAAAGTCGACCACCAGAACGAGCCGATTCTGGCGAAGGCTGAGGCCATAGCCCAGGGCTGCGGCCACGGGCTCGTCGATGAAGCGGACCTTGCTGACGCCGAGTCGCTTGAGGATCGTCAGGACCTCGGCGCGGTAGCTCTCGAACGACTCCACCGGGGTCGTCACCACGAGCTCTTTGATCCGCTCGCCAGTCGTACGCTTGACCTCGCTCATGAGCTCCCGGAGGAACACGCGCGCGACGTCTCGGGTGGTGTAGGTCTGCTGCCCCGCCCGTGCCAGGATCCGGAACGGCGCGTGGCCCAGGTGGCTCTTGAACGAGCGCACGAAGTTCGGGAAGACCTGCGCCTCGTTCTTGTCCAGCGCCGGCCGCCCGATGATCGCGTGCTGGCCCCAGAACACCCGCTTGCGGAAGAGGGGCCAGTTGGCTACGCGCCCCCAGAAGCTGATGTCGTCGAGGACATGCGTCGCCGACGGGATGAGGCGCGGGGCCTCGAGATGGTTGTCACCGCCCGCCTGCCGACAGATGTTCGACAGCTCCAGCAGGCGCGGCCGCTGGGACGCTTCGTCCCACCGGCTGATCGCGGTGTTCGTCGTGCCTAAGTCCATCGCCCACGGCATGGCCGAACAGTTAGCCCCATCCGGGCATTCGGGCAAGCGCGCAGCGACAAATCACTGCAAAGGATGTCGCGCGCTGTCAGGGGGCGCAGGTGTCCACGGCCGCCGAACAGCCCAGGTTGTCGCCGGCAAAACAGGCGGCGACCTCGCCACAGGCCTGGGGCTGGCACGTCCCATCCCCGACGGCCGTGGTGCAGCCCAGCACCGGGTCGCACTGGGGTTGCCCCCCACATGCGCTGACACAGTCCCCAAAGGCTCGGCGCGCGCAGCGCCCCGAGCTCGCGCACTCGAAGGTCAGGAACGCGTCCCCGCGCACGGTGTAGCGGTCGCCGCTGCCGTTCTGACCGAACGCCAAGATGCCGTTGGGGGCCGCGGCAATACCTCTCGGCGTCACCATCGCCGGTAGCGCCGGGAACGACCCCACGCCCCCGGTGCCGTTCGTCAGGGTGTGGAACCACAACGTGGCGGTGTGAACGGCCGCGACCACCATGCGGTCGGGCAACGAGACAAGTCCCAGAGTGTCGGTTGGGCCAAACATGGTCACGCTCTCCGATGCGCCAGGCGCCACGATCGCGTCGACCCCAGCCCCCGCGGGCGCATCATAGATCCGGAGCATAGCGATCCCCGACTCCGCTTCGTCGAGCATGAAGAGCTGTCCATTCTGCCAGTGCAGGTCAGCTATGGGCTGCGGCGCCAGCGCGTCGCTCGTGATTGTGCCGCTGGCGTCCACGGTCACCAGAAGACCCTGGGCGTTGGTCACGCCACCGGCGTGCACGAGGCCCCCAGGCGCGGTCGTCGTCGCGCGCAGCTCCTGAGTCCCCACCATCGTGATGCTCTCCTGAACGAACGACCCAGGCCCGGCGCCGTCGGTCGCCCACACCAACAGGTGGCCGCCTACCGCTCCGACCCCGACGACCTGCCCGCCCGGGCCGACCACCACATCATTGAGGCGCGCGCCAATGACCCCGGGATCCCAGGTTTCCAGGAGTGCGCCGGTGGATGCCGAGAAGGTCCGCATGTAGGGCAGATCAGTCCCGATCTCGTAGCCCACCGCCACGACCTTGGACGCGTCGACCCTGGCCATTGCCGTGGGGATGACCGAAGGCAGGGAAGCCCCGATCCCCACGTCGTTGCCCGCTTCATCGATGGTCTGCACGGAGAGGCCCGCGCTGGCGTTCTCGTAGAGCACGACCGCGCCGCCGCCGGGTCTCGAGACGGCCGCGACCACCGACCCGGGTCCAGGTGCGTTCTCCCACAAGGGACAGCTGGGAGGGTTGTCGCAGGGAACGATCAGGCCGTGGCTGCAGCCGGTCTCGCAGCGGTCCAGGGTGCAGGGGTCGCCGTCGTCGCAGAGCCCCAGCGGCGCGGCCGCGCACGACGCGAAGAAGGCGCAGCTCCCTTCGTTCCAGGCACTCCTCCGCGTGAGGGTGTGCTGCTTGACGCCTGCATTGTCGACGATGGACGCGACCAGGAGCTGCCCCGTCCCCGTGACGGCGAGGTCCGCATAACGACCACCGAGTGTCGCGGTCTGGTTGACCTCGGCACCGCTGTGGAGCGCATTGCCTTCCAGGTCGGTCTGAACGAGCACGTCGGCGCCAAAGTCCTCCCGCGAGGTCGCCAGAACGACCGAGCCGTCGTACCGCTGCGCCAGCGACACCAGGCGACGCGGAACGTCGCCCACCGGCTCAATGACCGTGCCCTGACTGAACCAGGTGGTGACCACGGTACCCGCAGCGTCCACATGAACGACCCGTGTCCCATTGGGCTCGGGGCCTGCGAACAGCCAGCCACCATCCTGTGCTGGGACCACCGCGTGAATCGCGAACCCGCTCTCCCCGTAGTAGCGTTCGCCCAGAATCCGACCGGAGGCGTCCAGGGTGGTGGCGATGCCACGGCCGTCGCCACCGACGGCGACGATGATGTCGCCGCGCGACGCCACGTCGAAGAACGTCCGGCCCGTCAGGCCCTGGTCGAGGCTGGTGAACCCAAAGGGCGTGGACCCATCGGCCTGGACGATGCGCAGCTCGTTGACGTGCTCGGTGGGAGCATCAAAGGTCCATCCATTCTGGACGATGGCCACCCCACCACGCTCCAGGGCGGTGACCGACGTGACTACGTGTTCATCGACAGGGGCCGAGAAGCCGATGCTGGCGGTCGCCACCAGCTGGCTATCCTCGTCGTATGCTCGGAGAATGCTGTCGATGAGGGGCCCGAGCCCGTTGCCCGCGAGCCACAGGCGGCCGTCGTTGCCGCGGGCAGCAGCCCGAAGCATGAACCCGGACACCACCGGAGAGGACACCAGCCGGTGCCCGGCGTCATACCGCTCGACACGAAGGTCTCCAATCGGCGCGACACTCACGAAGCTGTATCCGCCGTCCTGGGCCGGCGTCACGGTCGGATTGGTGTAGAGGTCTCCCAAGGCGCTTCCAAGCGAAGAGACCTCGCCCAACAGAGGCGTGCCGGCAGCATCGCAGGACCCACCGTTGCAGCTGCCCCAAGGCTCGCACGCCACGCCGGAGTCGCAAGGAACGCCGTCGGTCACGGCGGTGTGCGTGCAGGTCCCGCCCTCGCAGCCATCGATCGTGCAGGGATTGCCATCCAGACAGGCCGACCGATCCAGGGCGTAGCAGGGTTCGCTGGCGCAACGGGGTTCGCCCCAGGCACTGAACAGCATCACCACGGGCTGCGTCTGGGACGGGAGTCGCACCGCAGCGGCGAAGCGGCCACCGCCGCCAACGGCCAGGGCATAGACCGTCGTATCCGTCGGAAGCTGACCGGTGAAGCGCACGTTCCCCAAGGCGTCGTACGCATAGACGTTTGCGGTGTCGGCCAGGTACGTCCGCTCCGTGCCCTGAGCGATGGTCCCGATGAACGACGGCAGCTCACGCTGCCACAAGTGGCCGCCCAGATCATAGCGACGCAGCAGGGTTCGCCCCAACGCCAGGTCATGAGCCACGGCCACGGCCGCGCTATCGAACAGACCGCCGAGGCGCCGGAACCTGGTCACGCCGCTACCGCGCAGCTGCTCACGGGACAACCTGACGCCGGTCTGGGCGTCCAACCGCTCGGCAACGCCGACCTCGCCCGCGCCGCCCGAACGCCAGCGATAGCCCACCAGCCAGACCCGCTCGCCCGCAGCCGACTCCTCCAACTCGACGTCTTCCCACACCGTTCCCGAGGGCCACGTGTCTTGCCACAGCACCACCGGGCTCCCGCTGGAGAGATCGAACGCCTGGGCAACCGCGCCGTCGCCACTGGCACCCGCGACAACACACAGGTCCCCCCAGCAGGCCACGCGCGTCGCCCCGGAGATGGCCACCGCGGTGTTTCCCGAGGGACTCCCGTTGGTCCACAGTTCCAGCCGGGTCTCCGCGACGGTGGTGCTCAACACAGCAACGGTGGGAGGTTCCGTAGCGACGACGCTGAGATCGTACACCGTCCTTCCGTCCTCCAGGGCCTCTGACCAGGCGATCGATCCGTCGGGGTTGATGCCGGCGAGGTGCTGGGTGCTGGCCACGACATAGGAGTCGTCACCGAATCCCTCCAGCGCCACGGGCGTATCGAGGTCGGCGCCGAACGGGACGATCCCGCTGCCGCCCACGGGCTCGACGCAGGTCCCTGCCTGGCATGTCGGCGGGGAACACTTGGTGGTGGGACCGCACACGCCTCCGTCGGCAACGGCGACGGGGCTGCAGACCCCCTGATTGCAGTCGGTGAGGGTACAGGGGTTGCCGTCATCGGCGCAGACCTGGCCCAGCGTCCCACAACCGCTGGCTTGCGAGCAGGTCGTGTTGCCATAGGGGTCGACGACCATCAGCGACTCACCGGCCAGGACCACGCCACCGTCTGGGCGTGGAGAAGCGGCCGTCACCGTCGTCCCGACGTCCAGCCCAAATGCCGACTGATCGTCGTTCCAGTACACGTCGCTGCGAGTCGCGACTGGGCCGTCGCCGGCCATCCACCAGCCCCCTGAGGCGATCGGGGCGAGCACCGAGGTGCTGACGCTGGGCCCGGGGCGTTGGTCCACCACGACCAGCGCCGCGTTGAAGGTCAGCAGCTCGGCCCCATAGGAGGCCAGAATGCGCTGGCCACCGTCGATGGCAACAGCGTCGCGGAAGCCGACGGGGAGGTTCGTCGCGACAGAACCAGGGGTCCCATCGGCCTCGTAGCGCTGGGCGGTCGACGTCCCGAACACCACCACGCTTCCGTCAGAGAGCCGGACGACCGCCTCGAAGGCCGTCAGCGTCGGAACCGTCGTGCTCCAACCCGGGTTGTTCTGGGCATCGAACGTGCCGATCCAAGCCTGCCCTGCCTCTTCACCCACGGTCACGCCGAAGCCGTCGGGGCCGATGACCACGTCGCGCATCGCCGCCGGAGCCGTCTCGTAGGCGGTAGGATTGGCCCCCGCGCTGGCCACGTCGCCCCGTAGCCAGAACCCCGCCCCACTGCCGTCGTCACCGACGGCCAGAAATCCGCCCGTTGGGTCGGTCGCCATCGCGGTGATCCGACCCACGGCGTTGGGGAGCGTGAACTCGAACGCCGGCTCCGGTGGAATGGGGTCGGGATACCAGGCTACGCGCGGCTCACCTTCGGCCCGGTACGAGACCCACGTCCCGCCATCGACAGCCAGCACCGCGTCCGCAACAGCGGGGAGCTGCGCATGCAGCAGCGCCCCATTGTCGACTGCGCCGTCCCCGTCGTCGTCGACAAGGTTGCAGAGCTCCGGCGGGGATGCAGCCGGCGGCACACACACGAAACTCCCGCCCTGACACGCGACGGTCTCGTCCGCGGCACATCCTGCCTCGGCGGGTGACGGGGGCGGATCTTCGTCCAGGTTGCGAGCGTCGACTTCGTCCAGATAGCAGTCCTCGTCGCTATCCAGGAGAGCGCTGTCGAGCGCGTCGATGAGTTCATCCTGATCGGCGTTGAGCGGGTTGGCGACCGTTCCCACCTCCTCACCATCGGGCTTTCCATCACCGTCCGAGTCCGGGTCCGCCGCGTTGGTGCCGAGCGCTTTCTCCTCGCTGTTGCTCAGCCCATCCCCGTCAGCGTCCAGCGACGGCTCGAGGCACTCCCCGTAGCAGAAGCCCGAGGCGCATTCGGTGTCGTTGATGCAGCTGTCGCCGATCTTCCGCCCATCGTCGGGACATCCCACCAGCAACAGGGCGAGCACGAAGGTTGTGGCGATGCGGCGATGCGACGAGATGGGCAGGGGCATGGGTGGACGGTAGCGGTCTGGCCCTGGAACCAGCAAGCGCCCCCGCCCCGGTCAGGTGCCCTTGCCCGTCGCCGGCGCACGCCTATGATGGCGACGCTTTGGACCCCTACGTTTACCAATACGCCGTCGGTGGCGCCGTCTTCGGCGTCGGCCTCTGGTACGCCCACAAGCAGAGCTACATCGGCTTCTCCGGCCAGGGCCTCCGCAATCTGCTGATCCTGCTCGGCGGGCTGGCCTTCTTCATGGTGCTGCAGGGCTGGCTGCAGTACAGCGACATGACCGAACGCCCGGCTGTACCCTACGACGGGCCCCCACCGCCGAAGCCCGGCGAACGCTCGCTGGGTACCGGCCTCGATTACGCCATCGTGGGCATCTACTTCGCGGCGATCCTGGCCATCGGCACCTGGTTCGGACGCCGCCAGAAGACCTCCCGCGACTTCTTCTTCGGCGGCCAACGCTTCTCCTGGTGGCTCATCGCCTTCTCCCTGGTCGCGACGACCGTCGGCTCGGCCAGCTTCGTGAAGTACTCCAAGGTGGCCTTCGGCGAGGGCCTCGCCTCGTCGCAGACCTACCTGAACGATTGGCTCTGGACGCCGCTGCTTCTCTTCGGCTGGCTGCCGATCCTCTACTTCTCGCGCGTCACCTCGATCCCCGAGTACTTCGAGCGCCGCTTCTCCCCCCAGGCTCGACGCGTCGTGACCTGGCTGCTGCTGGCCTACCTCATCGGCTACGTGGGTGTGAACCTCTTCACCATGGGCAAGGCGCTGAACATTCTGCTCGGCTGGCCCATCCCCCTCGCCGCCATCGTCGTCGCCGGTGTCAGCGCCGTCTACGTCACCGCTGGCGGCCAGACCAGCGTCATCATGACCGACCTCTTCCAGGGCGTGATGCTGCTCGCGGTGGGTGGGTTGTTGGTGTGGTTCGGCGCCGAGCAGGTCGGCGGCCTGGAGCCGCTGTGGGAGAACATGCCCCGCGGGCACCGCACGGCCTTCGCCAACTTCAACGAGGACCCCGGCTACAACAGCGTGGGCATCTTCTGGCAGGACGCCATGGCCAACAGCGCCATGTTCTACTTCCTCAACCAGGGTATCATCATGCGGTTCCTGGCCGCGCGCTCCCTGGGCGAAGGCCGCAAGGCCGTGGTCAGCATGCTCCTGGTTCTGATGCCCATCGCCGCCATCGTCGTGGCGTCCGGCGGCTGGGTAGCGCGCGCGCTGGTCAACACGGGCGACCTCTCTCCCGAGACCGAGGGCGCCGAGGCCTTCTTCGTAGCCGCCGAGTTCCTCTCCCAGCCCGGAGTCTTCGGCCTCGTCATGGCCGCGCTGACGGCCGCGCTGATGTCCACGGTGGACACGCTCATCACCGCCGTCGCGGCGATCGTCGTCAACGACGTCTACAAGCCCAAACACCCCGAGGCTACCGACGCCGACCTGCTGCGTGTGGCGCGTGGCAGCTCGATCGGCGTGGCCCTCATCGGCATCGCGCTGGTGCCGCTGTTCATGATGTTCGAGTCCATCTACGCCGCCCACGGCGCCTTCACCGCGGCTGTCACGCCGCCCATGGTGGTGGCCCTGCTGTTCGGCGTGTTCTGGAAGCGCTACACCACCACCGCGGCGATCTGGACCATGGCCGGCGGGGCGTTCGCCATCGTCGTGTCGATCTTCATTCCCGATGTCGTCGCCCCGTTCGCCCACGGGGTACCGCCCAAGGAGGTCGGCGACGGCCTGTTCGAGGGTGCCAAGCAGTACAAGTTCATGCGCGCCTTCTACGGCCTGAGCGTCAGCGCCATCATCGGGGTCGTGGTCACTCTGGCCAGCAAGCCGCGCGACGCCCAGTCCCTGCGCGGACTGGTCTGGGGGACGGTGGCGGACGCGCTGGCGCGCTACAAGGGCTCACCAGGCACCGAGGCCGAGGGCAACTGGGTCCGTGCCACAGTCGCGAAGGCCACGCGAGAACTGGGTCGCAACGACGCAGGTCTGCCCCTGGTGAACCTCTCGAAGAGCCTCGCCGAGCAGCTCGAGGTGGGACAGGGCAACCTGGTCTTCGTCAGCGACACCCGGCGGTGGCTTGGCGGGCTGCGGGCGAGCCAGGCCGTGGTGGGCGAGATCGTGGATGCCGCGGGGGGAACGGTGGTTACTCTTGATGCCGGCATGTACGAGGGCATCGTGACCGCCAGCCGTGCCGACAAGCCCCTACGGATCAAAAGGTTGTGCTGATTGCGCTGCTCTCTGACCTGCGCCGCCCTGCTCGTCTCGCTGTGGACCTCGCCCGGCTGGAGCGCTGAGCTTCCCACCCACGACCCGCTGCGCATCCTGGTCGTCGTCGACACCGACAACCTGCATGGGTTGCCGGGCGAGGACCTCACCGAGCCAGGCGAGTTCGCCGCCGCCCTCGGCGACCCCGCCAGCGACCTGAACCTGGCCCAACCGGTGACCCCGGTGGACAGCCAGTGCGTCGACGAGGCGCTGACGCAGCTGACCTCCAGCACGCCGCCCGATGTGGTCATCTACTTTGCGGCTCACGCCGCGCGCGGCTGCGACGGCTCGGACCAGCAGCAGGCCCTGACGGACGCGCTCGAGGCCCACCTCGAGCGCGGAGGAGGCGTCATCGGCTTTCACCATGGGATGTACGCGGCCGAGGGCAAGCGAACGCTGCTGGAGCTGCTGGGCGGGGAGTACGCCGGCGCCACCTGGGACGCCTCCGAAGGCCAGGACGTGGTCTGCCTGGCTGGCGCCCACTTCGTGACCGCCAACAACATGAGCTACCCGGAGACCGTCTCCTTCGAGCTGCCCGGGCTGGGGATCGCCGCCGGGACCTATGAGCAGTTCGTGAACGTCCCCGACGAGCGCTACACCACGTTCACCCCCTTCACCGTCGAGGGCGAGAGCCGCCGCTACCTGTTCGGCTCCACCTCCGGCGGCGCCAACACCGTACTGAGCTACGAGCTGCAGCGCCCCGGATGGCGGGGCTGGGTCGTCACCTACCAGCCAGGTGAGCACCAACCCACGGCGCTCGACGTCGACGGCAACAACTTCCAGATCCTCGTCAACGCCATCTGGTGGACCCAACGGGCGCCCCAGGTCACCGACCCTAACCCGGTGGAGCCCACTGCAGAACCCACGACACCCGCTGCACCCCAGGATGGGTGCAGCGGGAGTCCGGCTCCGCCCGCGACCATGCTTCTGCTGGTGCTGGGCGTGAGCCTCTTGCGCAGGCGACGCAGCGGACGCGTCGTCTAGAAGAACCCGTTGTCGTGCGGCAGCGCGGCCGGGTCCGGGGAGGCCGGGATGACGTCCCAGTGCTCGACGATCTTGCCGTCTTCGACCCGGAAGAGGTCGTAGAACACCCCGTACGGCGGGTTGTCGATGGGCCCGAAGACACCCTCGCTACCGGTCAGCACGAAGTTGCCCTGGGCCACCACGAGAGGGGTCGCGGTGTAGTAGAAGGTCAGCCCCTGCTGGGCCAGCCCCTCCACCAGCGCGCCCAGCCCGTCGAGGCCGTCCGCGGCCAACGGGTTGTGCTGGTGGTACTGGGTCGTCGAGACGTAGTCGGTGAGTTTGTCGAACTCGCCTTTGGTCAGAATATCCTCCACGAACCCGAGCACCAGGGCGCGGTTGGCCTCCGTCTTGTCGAGGTCGGTGACCTCCGTCGGGCCATCCACCATGCTGCGACCGCTGGCCGCCTCGGACGCGGGCACCTCGGCCTGCAGCGCGTCCCAGTGCTCGGCCACCTGGCCGTCTTGGGTACGGAAGACGTCGAAGGCGACCATTCGGCTGCCGTCGGGGAACGCATAGGTCTGGTGGATGGCCACCATGTCGCCGTCCACCAGGGTGCGGTGGGGTTCGGCGGTCAACGCGGCGATGGTGGGTAGCGCGTCGAGCAGGCCCTGGCGACCGTCGGCCGCGAATGCGGAGTGCTGGATGTAGTCCTCCCGAACGAGCGTCGTCAGGGCGTCGGCGTCGTTGTTGGCGAAGGCCTCGAACACGCCTGTCACGGCCTCCAGCGGCGTTAGCGTGGCGGACTGCGTGGGGCTGGAGGGTGTTCCATCGTCACAGCCAGCGGCGACGACGGTGGCGAGAGCTGCGGAGGTGGCCAGGAATCGGAAAGTAGTCATGTCGAGCTCCTTGAGCGGTGCGAGATGACCGAGAAATAGGGCGCCTCCGGGCTCTGAACCATGTCCGCTGTGGCATGAAATCATTCACTCAGCGCATAACACCACCTTCGATTTACACCAGAGGCATACGTAGGCATGGTCACCGCATGTCGGAAGCACGCCCTCTCGATGGTCTCGACCTGAACCTCCTGGTGACGCTGCGCGCCCTGTTGCGCGAATCGAGCGTCACCCGCGCCGCCGAGCGCCTCGGCCACACCCAACCCACGGTCAGCCGTGCTCTGGCAGCGTTGCGCGTCGCCTTCGGAGATCCACTGCTGGTGCGGAGCGGTCGCTCCATGAGCCCCACCCCCTTGGCGACGTCCCTGAAGGTGCCACTCGAGCGGAGTCTCGGCGCCCTCGACCGCCTCCGAGGCGTAGGGGAGTTCGACCCAGGCACCGCTACACGAAGCTTTCGCATCATCCTCAGCGACATCCTGGGGACCGCCTTCTGTGGCCCCTTCATCGCCCGGCTGGCCGATGCGCCGGGCCTTGGGATCCAGTTCTGGAGCAGCGAGAGAAACGCGCTCCCCGCGCTGCTCGAAGACGAGGTGGACCTCGTGGTGCATGGGCTGCCCCTCGAACACGGTGAGCTTTACAACCGCGCGGTCGGTCCTCTGGTGGGCTGGCACGTCGGCTATGGCCCCACACACCCGGCCTGGAAAGCCGGCCGGATGGACCGTGAGGCCTGGCTGGCCTCCCAACACGTCCAGCTCACACCGCAAGGACGCCCTCAGATTGGCAGCCACTTCGACGAGGCCCTGTCAGCGGCCGGGCTGAAACGCGACGTCCGCATTCAGGTCTCGTACGTGGCCTCGCTGGCCCCCATTCTCGCGTCAGGCCCCTACGTGGCCACGCTGCCGGATACCGTGGCGCGGCACCTTGCGTCGACCTACGAGCTCCGCTTCGAGCCTCACCCGTTCGCCGACCTTCTTCCGCCCTTCCGGACGCGCCTCACGTGGCACGACATCCACCATCGGGACCCCGGCCACAGGTGGCTTCGCGAGGCGGTAGCCAGGGCCATCGACGAGGCGCTGACCCCGGATTGAGTATCGCTCAGGGGACCAAATCGGAGGGGGTCTCGACGCACACGCCCGAGACGCAATCCTTGGTGCACCCCCAGTCGCCCATCGTCTCGTCGCACGTGCAAGACGAGGCCATGCACACGGCCAGCGGGCTTGGCTCGCAAACCATCCCTGGGGCGCAGCCGGTCTCCAGGCACGCCTGGGGGTTGGGCGAATCGCAGGCGGACGGACCGGCCTGGCAGGTGTTGCCGTAGCAACAGCTGGGGTCGTCGAACGCGCACCAGGGCAGGCACACGGGGCCGGCAACGCAGGTGTTGGCACCGTCCTGATCGCAGTCGTTGTCGCTCTCACACGCGTTGGCCAGCGTGCACTCGCATGGGAAGCAACCGTTGCGCTCGGGCAATTCGGTTCCCTCCGCGCAGCCGATCTTGCACAGCAGCCCCGAGTTGTCGCACTCCTGGCAGGTGCCCTGGACACACCATTGCAGGCCAAACTGGCAGTCAGCGTCGGTCGTGCAGGCACCGCCCGTCGGAGCGACGCAGGTGCCGCCATTGCAGTCGGCCAGACAGTTCCAGGTGCCCGTGCTCTCGTCGCAGGTGCAGCCCGAGGACTGGCAGTCGTTGGGCAACACCTGGCAGGTCTCGCCGGATGGGCAGCCGTTGGCGATGCAGCCCTGCGGGTTGGGCCCCTCACAGGCGCCGACCACGTCGCCCTCGGCGTCAGTGCCCGCGTCTGCGGTGCCATCGGCCGTAGCGTCTTCCACGCCGTCGGCGGTGGCGTCGGCCGCCGCATCGCCGACGCCGTCCGGGGCCGTCACATCCTGGGGCGGCAGCTCCGCCTCGGCATCCGCAGCATCCGGCGTCGCAGAGTCCACTTGCGGCACATCGGGCGCCGCATCAGGTGCACTGGCGTCCTCGGCATCGGGCGTGGCGTCGGGGGACGTGCCATCACCGGCCGCGGAGTCGGGGGCGCTCGCGTCGGGCGCATCCGCCGTGACCGTGGGAGTGGTGGTCTCCTCCGGACAGGCCGCCAGGGAGATGAGAGCGATGAAGAACAGGGCGCGATGCATCTTGGTCATGCGGAAAGTTTGCTTCACCGAGGCGTTCGGTTCCACTTTCTCGGATTCACTGCCGTCGTCCCGTTTGTGGCCAGCCCGTCCATTTGACGAGAACCGCCGGTAGCGGCTACAGCAAAAGACGTGAGTCAGTACATCGCTACAGTGAAGAACGGTCGCCTCGTCCTGGACGTGGAAACGAACCTGCCCGAGGGCACCGAGGTCGTCCTCTTTCCCCTGGGCGAGGACACGATTCAGGAGGAGCAGGACTCCGGTCTGCTTCAGCTCTTGCACCGTGAGGACACCAAGGCCGACTGAGACCGGCACGCGGGCGCAGCGACTTTCGCTGCTTTGCGTGCTCGTTGACGCCCTTGTCGGTGGGTGCCCCGATGTTCGACGCCCTCATCGGCGCCACCCGACGCCACGGCGGAGACCACCTTGGATGCCGACGCAAGTCCATGTCTTTGGGCTCGTTGACCAGCCGCTATGAAGAACTGGTCATCTTTGACAGCCGTCTTCGTTGCTCACCTTGTGGGTCGAAATTGGAACTGTGAAGCCAGACCTCGAAAGTCTTCTGGAGTCGTGGCCACTCGCAGTCGATGACACTGAACCACGCGGTGTCTCGGTTGCGACCTTTGTAGTGCGTCGCTTGCCGAAAGACTCCTTCGAACTGAAATCCAAGCCGCAGGGCAGCTGCGCGAGAGGGCCCATTGAGGGCGTCGCATTTCCATTCGTAGCGGCGGAATCCGAGTGCGAACGCCTCTTGCATCATGAGAAACATCGCCTCGGTGGCAGCGCGACTGCGGCGGAGTGTGGGGCCAAAGAAAACGAATCCCACCTCAATGGAGGCTGCTTGAAGGTTGATGCGGAGGTAGCTTGCCATCCCTGATGGCTGACCCGCTACGCTGATAACGTAGGGGAGTGCGTCGTCACGTGCTACGAGACCTCCCACGAAGTTGGCGAAGGAGGTCTCCGTCGCGAAGGGCCCAACCGACATGTATGTCCAGGAGCGTTCTTTGGCGTCGCTCACTGCTTGAAAGAGCCTCGTCGTGTCCTGAGCGCTGCTGAGGGGGTGGAGCTCACAGTAGCGGCCCCGCAGTGTTCGCCCAGGGCGACGTGGAGTTGGTGGAGCACTCAGCGGGTCACCCACAAGTTGTCCAAACGCATTGCTTGGCACGACGCATGCCTCCATCGCGATAGGGGATGCTGACTCTCGGCGAGAGGGTGGCGGCCGTCCAGAGCCAATGGGAGTGTAACGAGGGACCAATTCGAAGCCAGCCCGGTCGAGCTCTGTGCGAGTCCGGGGGCGACGGTCCCACGACAACGGCCACTTGTGTAAGTGGCGCTTCGCCCAGCTACCCGGGCGCGACTCTGGCGCGTAGGTCCGAGCTCGGAGAGACTCCGTACTTGCGCGAATACTCACGACTGAACTGATTTGGGCTCTGGTACCCCACCTCGTAAGCAACATCCGAGACCGCGTGCTGCCCTGCGATGAGTAACCTCCGCGCTTCGAGCAGCCGCAGGTCTTTTTGGAATTGCAGAGGCGTAGTCGACGTGATCGCCCGGAAGTGCTTGTGCAGCGAGGAAGGGCTCATACCAACCTCTCGGGCCAGCTTGGGCACGGCAATGGTCCCGCGATAGTCCTGTCGGATTCGCGAGATGGCCATCGCGATCATGCTCGCGTGGCTGTCGTGGCGAAGCAGGCTTCTCAGCATTCGGCCGTTTGGGGCCATCAGCAGACGGAAGTGGATCTCGCGCCGTATCGCAGATGCCAGAACCATTGCTTCCACTTCGTCCTCGACGAGCGCGAGGTACCTGGCGATGGCGTCGACGAGTCGGATATCGGCCTTGGTCGAAGCCAGCGCGGTGCGCTTCGCGCCAACAACACCACTAGCAGCACGCCCAGCCTCATCATAGAGGCTGCGCAGCAGGCTGACATCGAGCGACAGGATGACTGCCAGATACGGCTCGCTTGGCCGCGCTGTTGTGATGCGGGAGTTGACTGGGACATCGTGACTCACGACCAGGACATCGCCAGGTCCCAGGCGGAAGATGCTGTCTCCGAGCAGAACCTCTTTGGCACCCTGTAGAATCAGGCACGCGACTGGCTCGTAAAGGGTCGCGCCGAGTGGTGTAGGGCTCGTGCTCTTCAGCACGAAGATGTCCGACAGTGATGGGCTCACACCCTTCACGCTCTCTTCCCGACGTAACCATTTCAGTGCGAGTTCAGCCAGCTGTGGGAGGTCCATGGGCAGCTCCGTCGTCACGTTGATGCTACGTCGCCCCCTCTATTGCCGACAACCCTATCCTCGCGACTTGCGTAGGATTGGGCATAGATTGAAGAGGATGTGGCAGGACACCTACCGCGTCGCGTCGTAGCTTGATGAGCGTATCGACCGACCTGTGCGGTCACGTAAGTTCGTTCACCAGCGAGGCCCCCAATGGACACTCAAGCCCCGAAGCGAATCCTGGTTACCGGAGCGAGCGGCGCCGTCGGCTACGCCACCTGCAAAGCCCTGGCGGCACGCGGGCACCGCGTCGCCGGTACTATGCGCTCCCGAATGGACAAGAACGCTGAGAAGGCGCATGCGCTCGAAGCTCTCGGCGTTTCGGTCGTGGAGATGGACGTCACTGATGAGGCCGTCGTCGCCAAGGGGGTGGCAGTCGCTCTCGATGCCCTGGAGGGCCTCGACGTGGTCTTCAACAACGCCGGGATCGGTTCGTATGGCATCCAAGAGCTCTTCAGCGCCGACGAGATGCACCGCGTCTTCGATGTCAACGTCTACGGTGTTCAGCGTGTGATGCGCGCGGTGCTGCCCCACCTGCGAGCTCAGGGGGCTGGCACGGTCGCCTTTACCTCGAGCCTGATCGGCCGCATCTCCATCCCCTTCTACGCGACGTACTGCGCGTCGAAGTGGGCGCTCGAGGCGATTGCTCAGTCGTACCGCGCTGAGCTGGCGCGTTTCGGTATCGACTCGTTCATCGTCGAGCCGGGTGCGCTGCCCACCCCCTTCCTCGACGGCATGCTCACGCCCAGCGACAAGAACCCTGATTACGCGCCGGAGACTGCAGCGCTCGAACCGTCGCTCACAGGAATGATCGAGTTCCTGAAGTCCAACCCGGAGCAGAGACCTGAAATGGTCGCGACAATCGTCGCTGACCTCATCGATAAACCTCATGGCGAACGACCGTTCCGAGTCGTAGCAGATCGCACCGGGATGGGCGAAGCCATCGTGGGCTACAACGAGCTCCTCGGCCAGGTGACGCGAGGTATCTACGCGGCGAACGGGATGAACGATGGCCTGCTGAGCCTGAACTCGGGTCCGACCTGAGCCCCGGACGAGGAGGAGATGCCCATGACCAAGACCATCTTCATCACCGGTGCGTCCGGCGGTATCGGCCGTGCCGCCGCTCCCCAGGTCCATGAGCAAGGTTGGAACGTCGTCGCGACCATGCGGTCGCCCTGCAGGGCTGCAGTGTCGTGGCGAGCGTGATCTGGACAGCCGTACACGACGGCACCGACGCCTTGCGGTTCCGCACAGGGGCCCGCCGAGGCGCTCGTGAAGAGTCAAAAAGAAAGGACGACACCACGTTCATCGCCGAGCTCAAGTCCCAGATTGGGCTGGCCTGATCCCCAAACCTGATCTGGCCCGCAGTTCCGCGCGCCGGCTCCCGATGGGGAGGCAGCCTGCCCGTAAGTCGAGTGACTACGACTACTTCGGATTTTTTTAGACCCTTGGAAAGGGTCACGCGTTATGGAGTCCCGCCACCCAATGCGCGGCTCGGGAGCATGGATGGACTCGCCCCCCCAGGCGAGCTAGAGCCGCGCGTCAGGTCGACCCTGCAGACAGCAGGGTCACCGTGCCCGAGGGTGGGCTGAATCGCGGTCTTCCCTCCGGCTCAACCATGCTTCAGGGCATCTGCCCTGCGAGAGAGGAACGACTCATGATGATTCGAAACATGCTGCTGGGCGCCTGCGCCGTTGGATTCCTGGCCCCCGCTGTCCACGCCGAGAGCCTTCCGCTGAAGAAGTCGGAGGGCTTCACGAGCCCCATCCACAAGAAGCACGCGGGCAAGATCTTGTTCTCCACCAAGCCGGTCCCCCGGGCGCCGAAGACGGACGCAGACTTCACCACCACGTTCACCCTGGGCAAGGACGCCATGTACGCTCGGGTGTTCACCAAGGACTCCCTGGACAACCTCCTCCGGGCCACGGGCAAGACCTGCTACCGAGAAGAGCGGGCGGAGCTGTGGGTGACCGTCAACGGCGGCGACCCCATCGAGCTCGAGTCAACCTTGATGAACAAGAAGCCCATGTACGACTGGATGAGCTGGTCGTTCGGTAAGAGCGGCAAGAAGCACTTCACCGAGAAGCTCTCGCTGTCGGGCAAGACGGATTACCGCCACCGCTTCTCGTCCCACGTCATCTCGACCCTCAAGGAGGGCGCCAACACGCTCGTCTTCACGGCTCAGGGTGAGTGCATCGCCAAGGGTGACTCGAAGAAGTCCAACTGGGACGCCGCCAAGGCGACCATCACCCTGAACGTGCCCAAGGGCGGCGTCGCCAAGTACTACAAGAAGAACGGCCCCCACCTCCCCAAGCACGCCTTCAAGGGCGGCAAGAAGCTGTTCAAGGCGATGAAGAAGGCTGTCAACGCCAAGTGGGCCCAGGAGGATGTCCTCAGCATCCGGACGATTGCCAAGGACTGGTACGTCAAGGTCGAGCGCCTGACCCGCCGCCCCCTGGCGCGCTCCATGGCGACCATGACGGTGGTTCGAAAGAAGGGCGCCGCCAAGTGCCGCGTGTTCTTCCTGGACTACTGGCAGCAGGCCAAGGGCGGAAAGAAGTTCGACAAGGCCATGACCTTCAGCACCGGGCGCAGCTACGACTTCCCCTGTAGCAACGTCAGCAAGTAGGCGGGCGGGATGGCGCCCCCGATGAAAGGGGGCGTCCGCCTGGAGCAGGTGTGCGGCGTCAGCGCGGACCTGGCGGGCATGGCGAGCGCCGGTGTGGGCCCAGGCGCGCTCAGTGGGCGGGGTGCATACGTCCAGAAGCGAGTTTGTTCTTCCTACCAGCCGAAGGCACGGTAGGCCGCGGCACCGGTTCGCTTCCATTCTCGCGCCTTGCAGACCTAGTGGCACCGCGCGTATCCGTCGCCCGCAGCACGGCGAGAAGAGAACAAATGAGGGAGACAACCATGAAAGCGGCTCTTTGCGGCCTTGCCGCCATCGCCTTTGGCGCCTGCGCCGGCCCCGGAGGCGGCACCCCAGCTACGGGCCCGTATGTTCAACCCGACACCTGCAGTGACGGGATCAAGAACGTGGACGAGACAGGTGTCGACTGCGGCGGCAACTGCAGTGGCTGTGGTGTGGGCTCGGAATGCACCAGCGGCAGCGACTGCCAGACCGGCAAGTGCGAGCAAGGCCTTTGCGCGGAGGCATCGTGTGACGACGGCCTGCTCAATGGCACCGAAACGGCCCAGGACTGCGGCGGCGGCCGATGCCCCGCATGCGCCATGGGGCAGGCGTGTGTAGCGACCAGCGATTGCGCCCAGGGCGTATGCCTCGACGCAGTCTGCTCGGAGGCCCCCGCCAGCTGCTCGGATGGCGAGAAGAATGCTGGCGAGTCAGATATTGACTGCGGCGGGCCCAACTGTCCTGGCTGCGCTTCCACAAAGTTCTGCAACGACAACGATGACTGCCTGTCACTGACATGCGTGTTCGGTGTTTGTAAGGATCCTGCCTGCGACGATGGTATCCAGAACCAGGGGGAATCCGCGGTCGACTGTGGCGGTCCGTGTGCGCCATGCGAGGACGGCGTAGCCTGCCAGGTCAATGGTGACTGCGCCTCCGATCGCTGCCAGGGGGGCATCTGCGTCAGCTGCACAAACGGCGTCAAGGATGCTGACGAACTGGGCGTCGACTGTGGTGGCGCGTGCGCCGCCTGCGCCGATGGCACGCCCTGCGACAGCAACGCTATCTGTGGGTCGGGCCTCTGCCACGCAGGCCTCTGCGTGTCGTGCTCCAATGACCTTGTCGACGGCGACGAGACCGGGGTCGACTGCGGCGGCAGCAACTGTGATCCTTGCGAGGTCGGGGCCCCCTGCGGTTCCACCAATGACTGCGGTGGGGGCGGCATCTGCCAGGACGGCTTCTGTTGCGCCCCGAACGCCTGTGGCGTGTGCGGCGCTCTGCCTGGGGAAGTCTGCAACGGCGTTGATGACGACTGTGATGGTGATACTGACGAGCAGGCTAGCGATGGTCCGGCGGCTTGCCCGAAACAAGACGGCGTCTGCGACGGCGCCGTAGAAGCGTGTCAGGGCGCTGGGGGTTGGGCCTGCGACGACAGCGTCTACACCAGTCACTCGGCCGCCTACGAAGCGGACGAGGTGACCTGCGATGGACTCGACAACGACTGTGACGGAGAGACCGACGAGGGCTTACTCAACAGCTGCGGCGAATGTGCTCCCGAGCCGACGGAAGTCTGCAACGGCGTTGACGACGACTGTGACGGTGAGACCGATGAGGGCCTGGTCAACAGCTGTGGCGAGTGTGCGCCGCAACCGATGGAGACCTGCAACGGAGTGGATGACGATTGCAACGGTCAGACCGACGAATCGGCTGAGTGCGCAGTCTGCGGCACGACGGTCGAGCTCGCCTGCGCCTCCAGGACGGGCGATAACAGCATTGCCTGGTTCGACGGAGCGATTTGGGTCGCGTTCGAAGACGCGGAGTCGTGGAGCCGCCTGGTGCGGTTGGGAGCATCCCAGACGCTGGGGAGTCCGGACCTCTCCGTAACGCAGTATGCCTTCGGCGCACCCAGTATTGCGGTCCAGGGCGACACCATCACCTTCATCCCGGCCGAGGCTTACACGCAGTATGTCACCGCCAGCGGCGCAGTGAGTGCAGGCGCGAACCTCTATACCGAGACCGAAGACCTGGACATCTATGAGGGGGTGGTCGCGCACTTCGGCAGTTCGAGTTCGCCCCTTACGTTTTGGACAGACGTCTCTCCGTCAAGCGGCTCCTGGGACATCGACGGCTCCTTCCTTTGGAGCGAGTTGAACTTCGTCAACGGGCAGGTCGCTGTGGGGCCGCAATCGCAAATCGCCCTTGGGGGCATCCTCGACGGACAGGCGTCGATCATGGAAAGCGACGGAGGTTCCCTGGAGGTGGTGGCCCCCGACGCCTATGTCGCGGACCTCGCCTACGATACCGAGGGACGTCTGCACGCGGTGCTTGCTCCGGACACCTTTGGCCCAATGGACGCGAACCACTGGATGCGCGAACTGGACGGCTCCTGGACCGGTCCCCACTCTCTGGGCGTCATGGATCCGCGGTTCCTGCGAATGACCGACGGCAGCTTGAGCATCCTGGGTGGCGCCCAGCAGATCGTGTTGGCCACTCCCAACGCGAATTACACCCAATGGACCACCAGCCTGCACGGCGACTCGAACGTTGAAGAAGCGTTCCATGTGTCTGGAGTTGTCGATCCCTTGGGCCGGATCGTGGTGATAGCGACCCGCAGCGAATTCACCAGTGGCTGCGTTGAAGTCACGACGATTTGCCCCGCCGGCAACTGAGAACGGTCCCTGAACAACGATTCCCCCAAGGGGCTCCATTTACTCGCTGCTCATCAGCGCCGCCAGGCGGGCTTCGTAGAAGCGGCGTTCGGACGCGTTGTCCGTCAGTCTCAGCGCCTCCTCGTAGGCCTCGCCTGCCTCGGCGCTGCGCCCCAGTCGCCTGAGCAGGTCTGCACGCGCCGCCGGCAACAACGCGTAGCCCTCCAGGGCTCCCTCGTCAGCCAGCTGGTCAACGAGCGCCAAGCCGGCATCTGGCCCCCGAGCCATGGCGATCGCCGCAGCGCGGTTCAGCGCTACGACCGGAGTCGGCAGCATCCGGACGAGCAGGTCGTAGAGGCCCACGATCTGCGGCCAATCGGTGTCCTCAGGACGTGCCGCGCCAGCATGCAACGCACCGATGGCGGCTTGTAGCTGATAGGGACCCACCCGCCGCATGCCCAGGGCACGTTCCACCAGGGCGGCGCCTTCCTCGATGGCCTGACGCCGCCACAGGCCGCGGTCCTGGTCTTCGAGCAGGATGAGGTTTCCGGCGTCATCCATGCGCGCCGGGCGTCGCGCGTCGTGGAGCAGCATCAGCGCCAACAGCCCCAGCACCTCAGGTTGCTCGGGCATGAGCGCGTCGAGCATCCGCGCCAGCCGAATCGCCTCGACGCAAAGGTCTGCGCGCACCAGGTCGGACCCTGCCGATGCCTGGTAGCCCTCGTTGAACACCAGGTAGAGCGTGGTCAGGACGCCATCGAGCCGCTCCGAAAGATGCTCTGGCGCGGGCACCCGGTAGGGAATGCCGGCGTCCCGGATTTTGCGTTTGGCTCGGACCAACCGCTGCGCCATGGTCGTCTCGGACACCAGGAACGCGCTGGCGATTTCCGCGGTCTCCAGTCCTCCTAGCGTGCGCAGCGTCAGCGCGACCCTGGCGGGCATGGCCAGCGCCGGGTGGCAGCATGTGAAGAGCAGACGGAGCCGCTCGTCCGGAAACTGGTCGGGGTCCTCGCGCGCGGCGGCCTGAGCCTCTCGCCGCTCCTCCTTGACCAGCCGCTCGAGCGTCGCCACCGATGCGGCCTTGGCGGCCAAGCGAGCATCCCGGCGCAGCCTGTCGATGGCCCGATTGCGTGCGGTGGTGCGCAACCAGGCCACCGGTTGGCGTGGCTTGCCGTCGATGGGCCAGCGGACCAGCGCCTCGGCGAGCGCCTCCTGCAAGACGTTCTCGGCAAGCTGGAAGTCGCCGAACGTCCCTATCAACGAGGCCAGGACGCGCCCGGACTCCTCGCGATAGAGACGATCGATGGCCTGGCCGATGTCGCCAAGCTGGCGCAACCCGGAATCAGTCCCAGACCATCAGCGGCCGGACCTCGATGGTCCCATGCTTGGCCGTCGGGATACGGGCCGCGATGGCGGTCGCCTCATCGAGGTCCGCGGCCTCGATCAGGTAGTACCCGCCGAGCTGTTCCTTGGTCTCGGCGAACGGCCCGTCGGTCAGCAGAGTCTTGCCGTCGCGGACGCGGACAGAGGTCGCGGTGGCGACGGGCTGGAGCGCGTCGCCGCCGATGAAGTGGCCCGACTCACGGATCGAACCGGTGAAGTCGGCGTAGGCGCCCATATACGCCTTGGTTTCGTCGGCGCTCATGGCCTGCTGGTGGGCTTCGTTGCCATAGATGAGGCAGAGGTACTGCATGCGAATCTCCTGTGGGTCGGGTGGCTGTCGGAGTCTATCAAGAAGCAGCGGCGGGAGTGATCAGGCCGATGACCGCGCCAATGGTGTCCTTCACGATACCCAGGCGGCCGACGCCTGGGACGTCGAAGATGTCGCCGTACAACTCGCCGCCGCTGCGTTGAGCGCGACCCACGGCTTCGTCGACGTTGTCGACGTGAACCCAGGCAAGCCACATGGCCGGGATGCTGGGGTCGGGGCTGGTCATTCCGCCGCAGCGCATGGCCTCGCCGTCGTTGAGCAGGGTGTATGTGCGGCCGTCGGGCATGTCCATGGAGGCTCGGGTGAACCCCAGGGCGGCCTCGTAGAAGGGCGCCACGGCGTCGATGTCGGGGCTCCACAGCTCGTTCCAGTGAAACGTGCCGGGGGTCGACGGCTTCGATTCGCTGGCCGGGTCGGCCTCCTTGAACAGTGCAAATGTCGCGCCCTGCGGGTCCTGCACGACCGCCATGCGACCGACCGGGATGTCGAACGCGTCCATCAGGACCTTGCCTCCGTGCTCGGCGACGGCCGCCGTGGAGGCGTCCACGTCCTCGACCCGCAGGTACGCCAACCAGTGACTGGGGATGCCTGCCGGCGGCGCGCCAAAGCCGCCCACGCTCTGCTCGCCGGCGTTGAACATGACGTAGGGGCTGTCGCCGCCCATATCCATCTCGGTGGTCTTCCAGCCGATCGTTTCGCCGTAGAAGGCGATGGCTTTGGAGCGGTTGTCGGTGGCGGTGTTGAGTTCGTACCAGACGAAGCTGCGGTTGTCGTAGGGCATCGGGTGTCTCCTTCGGGGTGATTCAAGCGCTTTGTTGCACCTGCACCCCCGTGACGAACGAAGGTCTGTCCGATCGACAGGAGACCGATCTTTTTTTCGACTTTCTCTCAAGCACCTGAAAATGCAGGGTCTCGCGAACTAGACAACCTGCTCGTCCCGGTCGTCGGCGGCGAACAGAGCCTTGAGCCGCGGCGCGATGGACTGCATGTGGCGGACTGGAACACCACCTGACCACCGGCGAGCGCATCGGCAAGGGCGGCTAGCGCCAGGCGGCATGAGGCTATCCATCGTGGCTCGGCCGATGCTCACCGGCCGCGGCTCGCTGCCTACTTGCCTTTGCCCGTACCATCCGCGGCGCCCTCTTCGGGCTTGAAGTAGTACCAGACATCGACCTGGACCTTCTGGTCCTTGTTGTACCGCGAGAAGTCACCCTTTCCGGCCCGAGCGGTGAGGTCGGCGTCGTACTCCCCAGCGTCCATGGCTTCCTTGATGTTGTCCTTGTCGATCTTGACGTCGGGCAACTCCAGCCGCTCCTCCATGCCAGTGTGCACGTTGTAGGCCCGCAGCAGCGCCAGCTCTTCGTTCTTTGTACGCTTCTTGTCGAGCAGCTGGTCGCGTTCGACCCGATAGTCTTCGGTCGAGATCCTGCCGCCCTCGCGCTTCTTTTCGAGCGCCGCCATCTTGTGCTCGATAGCGTCCCACCGCGCTGAAGCTACACCGGTCACCTTGACCTGGAACTCCGCATCCATGGGCTGGTACGAGGTGCTGTTCATACGGTTGACCAGCTTGTCGATGGTCTTGGTGTGCTTTTCGGTGAGCTCGGACTCGCCGGACTCGAAGAAAAGGTCACCCTGATGCATGAGCAACCACACGCCGGGCGTCGGGTCGATCTCGGGATCGAACTCGCCCTCGTGATCGCCGATCTCCCACTTGTGAGGCTTGGGGTCCTCGTCGACAATCACTTCCACGATGGACTGGGAGACGCCGGCGCCCAGGGCGTTCTTGAGGAAGCTCTTGAGCTTCGTCAAGTCGGTGATGTTGTCGGGGAAGTTGATCTGCGCGCGTTGGCCGAGCTCATCGGCGTTCTTCTTGACGAAGGTCACGGCCTCGACGCCGTCGCTGAACATGACCATCGAGTCGCCAAACGTAAACGCCAGGCCCCCCGCGACGCTTGCTTCGATGGTGATCGTGGTCAGACCAGCCTCGTCTGTGAAGAAGCTGGGACGCTGGTAGTGGCGTTGCTTGAGGGAGCTGTACTCGGTGGTGTCGTCAGCGACGTAGGAAACGCCCGGCGTCGACGCGATGAGATCAGCCTCGCCAGTGGTGAAGCTGAAGTCCCAATCCAGCCCCTTCAGGACCGAATTGCTGTATTTGACGGTGTACTGCTTCTTGCTGATGCCAGCGCCGAGACCTCCGCTGCCAGAGATGCCCTGGAGGGTTGTCACGGTCAGGTCGTACTTGTGGCAATCGTCGTTCACTTCGATGCCCAGCCAATCGCACAGGTCCTGGCCCTTCTTGTGCAGAAGTCGGATCTCCAGAAGATGGTCCCGGAACGTTCCCTTCTTCAGCTCCGCCTTCGCCTGAGTCATGACCTGGTCGATGATCTCCCGATGCACCGTCGGGCTGGCGTTTGGGATCTCCTTGGAGATCGCGGTGCGTTGCTTGAAGAGGAAGGCGCCCAGACCGGTCGCCGTGGCCTTGGGAAACTCGTGGTCCGGGTCTTTCCGGATGCCCAGCCAGGGCCGCACCAGCTCACGCGCGTTGCTGGTCACCTTCTTGGCCCACTTGGCGATGAAGTTGACCCCCAGCTGGGTCTCCTGGGCGCCGAGGTTGGAGCGTACGTCCGTGTCGTACAGCTGGACTTGACCGTCATTGGCCGTCGAGGCTGCGCTACTCTCACCGTACTGATCCAACAGCCCCTCGGCCGACTTCCCAGCCACGACCGCGTCGGCCACCGCATCGGCGTGGCGCTCGTGCTCGTCCCCGACGCGCCCCATGCCACCGGCCAACTGCACTGTGCCCGACCGCTGCTGGATAACATGGGCCGCCTCGTGGGCCGCCGTATGCAAATCCGGCTGCTCAGCGAAGCCCACTGCGTTGTCCATGGCGTAGCCGCGGGCGCCGAGCCTCTGGCTTGCATCGGCCGCGGCCCCGCCGACGTGCGCGTCGATCCCGGAGACGTCATGCCGACCAAAGCTCCTCTGGATCGCGGCCTGGTGGGGGAGCGGACCGCCCTGGCCAGCCAATCCCTGGGCAGCAGCATCGACAGCGCCGGGCGCCGATCCATCACGGAACGGCGACAACGCCGACAGCTGAAGCGCCAGGGACTGGCCGCGCAACGCCGATCGCTCGGGGTTGCCCTCGGGTGTCGAGTCGGCGGACGTGGACGACGCATCGGACTTCGGAGCGGGGGTCAAAGCCATCGATAATTCCTGGTCGGGCGGGGTGGAGCGACCGTAGCAAACATCGAAGCCCATGTGAACACCATTCACGAAGCTACCGCCGAACTCGGCCTGCGGCGGGCTCCCGGCGCCTGACAAACGTTGCTACACTCGTACCACCGCATGCTGGATCCCGCCGCCAACGCCATACTCATCCGGCGCCGCCGCGCCCTTTTGCTGCCTGAAACACCCGCGCATTCGGGCGCACCGGGTCCACAGCCCGCCATCCTGGCGACGCTACTGAAGAACCTCGAGCACCTCGGGTTCACGCTTTCGGCTCCGGCCCTGGAGCGGCTTGCTCAGCTGCCCGGAAAGCGGCTCCTGGAGGTCTACGAGGATCTTGTCGGACTGCTCCGCCGTGAGGTCGCCGCCCACGTGGAGTGGGCGCCGATGTACCCCAACTTCCCCCAGCAGGTGATGGACGCGTCGGAAGCGGAGCTCTACCTGAACGCGCTCGTCCACTACCTGGGCAAAGCAGTCGGTCTGCGGCTGCTGCCCGACTACGCCAGAGAGGAGCGCCCCCCACTGGTCGACAGCTTGTCGGCGACGCCGCTCGACCTCGCGTCAGAGGACGACCTGAAGGCCATCGCGCGTAACCTCATGGCGGCAAAGACCTCGCTGTCGGAGGCCGACAAGGCTGATCTGTGGGTCCTCGTCGACCGCTACACCGATAGCCTCGCGGAGCTTTTGCCGGACCGATTCGAGCACAAGGAGAATCTCGCCTACACGGCAGGGTTGCTGATCGACCACCCGGTCGCCGATGTTCTGCTGTCGCGCTACTTCACGCACGCCACAGACGTCCTGCGGCTCGCCGCGGCGCTGTCGGGTGGTGATGTCAGCCTGGCCAAGCCCACTCGCTTCCGGAGCTTCGCGCGACCCCAGCGCCGCCTGTTGCTCGGACTGCTGGACCGATGTGTGGCGCCAGTGGCCGAGATGATCCGCCATGGGGACATGTTCAAGCGCCTTGGGGAGCGGCTACACCCCGGCGAGTACCGGGCCCGGTTCCCGAAGGCGGCGGAGGCGTTCGACGCCATCCGACGCGGCGGCGGGACAACCGCCCCGACCTTCGCCAGTCAGGTGGAGCACGCTCTGGCCGACCAGGACATCACCACCGCGCTGGAGCTACTCCGCACCCGACCGGGTGAACTCGCCCGGCGGCTGGATCATCTCTGCCGCAGGTCGGACGACCCGGAGGCGGTCGCCAAAGTCTTCGCCCGGGTTGCCAGGCGGGTGGCCACGCCGGTTCTGCTCGTCCTGATGGCCCACTTCCGGGCCCGCTACGACGCCGCCCTGCGTCGCGCGTTCTTCCCCAAGGGCGCGGTCGCCAAGCTCTTCGTCACACCCGACCGTCGCCCCCCCGTACCCGATTCCGTCGCCGACGCAATCGTCGCCACATGTCGCCAGACGCTGCTGCAGCGCTTCAAGAAGCTCGAACCCCTGGGCAGGGTCTACGTCGACCGGCAGCTGCGCCATCATCTGGTGCCGTTCTCACAGCGCTCGGCGAGCCGGGCGCTGAACACCTGGGTCAGTGGTTCCAGCGTCGCCCTGCCCGACGGCGACACGGTCCGCTTCTTTCTGTGGTGGAAGGACATCCCCGCCGACCACGACTTCGACGACATCGACGACTGCGAGGTGGACCTGGACCTGTCGGCGGTCATGTACGACGCCCGCTTCAACTACATGGAGCACATCTCCTACACCAACCTGAAGTCCCGCGACTATCGGGCGGCCCATAGCGGCGACATCACTTCGGCGCCCGATGGGGCCTGCGAGTTCATCGACATCGACCTGCCGTCGCTGGTCGCCCACGGGGGTCGCTACGTGGTGATGACGGTTCTCTCATACAGCCGCCAACCCCTGAGCACGCTGCCAGAGTGTTTTGGCGGTTGGATGATGCGTCGCGAGCCAGGCTCCGGGGAGATCTTCGAGCCTCGGACGGTCGCTGAGCGGGTCGACTTGACCGCCACCACCACCGTCGCCATCCCCTGCATTGTCGACGCCGTCGATCGACGCATGCTGTGGACCGACGTAGCGCTGACGAGCAAGCCGCGGTGGCAGATCAATGTCGAGGCCAACCAGCGCGGTATGAGCCAGATCGGCAGCGCCATGGTCGAGCTCGGGCGCATTCGGCCGACGCTATACGATCTGTTTTCGTTGCATGCCACGGCGCGCGGCTCGCTCGTCGAGGACCCGGTGGACGCCGACCAGGTGTTCGCGTTGGACGAAGGCATCACGCCGTTCGACGTGGACATCATCGCGGCGGACTTTCTGTAACCAGTCGAGGGTGTTAGCGTCGATACGTGGCTATGCCCGTGCTTCCTTCAACTCTTGGTTAACCTAGCGCGGGCGCTCTCCACACCCGCCCGGGTTCGCCCGGGCTTTTCCTTTTCTGCGGGCGGATTAGACTTCGTCGCCATGACGGAGCAGAACACCCATCCCAAGATCTCCCCCGACCTGGTCGGGGTCGTCACCTCCATCGACAACGGCACCGCCCGCGCGGAGCTGGTGGGCACCGACGCCATGGCCGCCGACGACCGTGGCCTGGTCCACGGGGGCTTCACCTTCGGGCTCGCCGACTTCGCGGCGATGTGCGCGGTCAACGACCCAAACGTCGTCCTGGGGGCCGCCAGCTGCAAGTTCCTGGCGCCGGTGAAGGTCGGCCAGAAGATGATCGCCCGCGCCGTAGTCGAGGACGAGAAGGGCAAGAAGCGCAAGGTCGTGTGCGAAGTGGACGTCGAGGGCACCTCGGTCTTCACCGGCGAGTTCACCTGCTTCGTGCTCGACAAGCACGTCTTCGACTGAGCCAGAAGGCTGATACATCGCATAGTTGAAGGATGACAGAGCGCTTGGTCGGCGCTAGCCGAGCAAGTGCTCATATTGTCCTGATCGATTCGCGACCTGGGTCGTACACCGAGGCAGTCACACGCCAAGGACACCCCCATGAAACGAATCGCCACGCTCCTCTCGGCCGCCGCTGCGGTCCTGATGCTCACCGCCAGCAGCGCCTCCGCCGGCAAGGTCTTTCCGGTCAAGTACGCCTCGCGCGCCGACATCAAGGTGTTCGAGGTGAAGTACGCCTCCCGCGCCGACTGCCTCGTCTACAAAGAGGACTACGCCTCGCGCGCCAAGAAGGGCACCGGCCACTGGTTCTTCGTCAAGTACGCCAGCCGGGCCGACAAGAAGATCTTCTTCACCAAGTACGCCTCCCGCGCGGACCTGAAGATCTTCTTCGTCAAGTACGCCAGCCGAGCGAGCAAGAGCTGCTACTGAGCTGGTTCGTTACAGACCGCGCACGTCCTGGTGCTTCCTGATGGTGTAGTGGAGCTCCCGCTCGGCGTGACCGAAGGCTGGTAGCTCCACGATCCACGTCAGGATACCGTCGTCGTCCGGCGCCACGGTGTCGCTCGAAGCGTTGCGATCCACGTCGATCTTGACCTTATCGGGCAGCTCCGACACCGGGACCCGCTCCTTGAGGGTGACGGTGCGCGCCTGGGCGCCGAGATTGCTGAGCCGGACCTTCACCGTCTTGTCGATGGTCTCGAACGAGCTCAGCATCTTGGCGTCGCTGTGTTTGCGCTCCTCCTCGCGGGTGACGCGGACCTCCGCATCCGGGCCCCAGCCCAGGAAGAACCGCTCACCAGCTGCGACGTACTTCACCGATGTGCGCCCCACGTAGCCGCTGTCCATGACCAGGTCCACAGGGCCCGCCAGGAGTGGCCCGCTCCCGCCGTTGACCTGACGTGTCTCCAAGACCGCCGCTGCGGCCAGTTCGGGCGCGCACACCCGGTCGACCTCCGCGTCACCCGAAAATTCGGAGATCTTCAACCGGTGAGGCCGTCCGTCCGATGGCACGTCGGCTTTGGCATCCACCCTGAGATGCTGCGCCTCACCGGCGTCGTCGATGCCGGGAAGCCCCTCCTCTTTGGTGGCGCCGCCACCGCCGAGCACATCGATGCTCTGGGTGCGCACTTCCACCTCGACCTTCTCCTGGCGCTTTCGGACGGCCAGGCGGTCCGTCGTCAGCGGCGGCGGCTCCGTGCCCAACGACGCCCGCTCGGTCGACAGGGTGAGCTCCACGCCCTCCCAGTCCTCGCCCGTCAGCTGCCACACGCAGGCGTCGGTCGTCACGGCCACCTCACCGGCGCCGAGGTCCAACTCGGCGGTGTGATACGGCCGCCACACCGCGCACGGCACCAGGTAGGTCACCTGAACAGTGACTTCGCAGGCCGCGTCAGCGCGCAGGTCGATCTCGATCCAGGCCTTGTGAAACTCCTCCGGGGACTGCGTCGCTCGGAGCCGGCCCTGAAGGTCATCCTTCAACTGCCGCCGCTCCCGGAGCTCGATGCGCTGGCCCACCAGCGACTCCGCCAGCTCCAGCTCCCGCGCCTCCACCGCATCCATCGCGTCGGCGGTGGCGTTGGGAAAGGCACCCCAGGCCACATCGTCCGAGACGTCCGCCAAGGTCCGATCGGCCAGCTCGCCGAGCGCGGCCAGCTGCTGCTCGCCGCGGCCGATCCCGTCCCGACGCCGTGACAGCTCCTGCTCCAGGACCCGCAGCTCCTCACGCAGCTTGACCCGCTCTGGGTCCGCCTCGCCGTCCCGCTCGACCGACGTCACCCACCGCCGCCGAGGCCGGGTGTCCACCACCTGCACTGGCAGCGCGTCGCCGGCACGCTCGGGCAACGAGACCGTGACCGACTTGTCGACCATTACGGGGGCCACCTTCGGAATCTGCAGCTGGGTGACGCCCGACTCCAGAGCCACGACGGCCCGACGCGTCACCGAGGCACGATCTTCCAGCACGGTCACCGCGACGATAGGCGCATGCAGCGTCTTCATCAGCTCTCCCTCCGGTTGCCGCCCACCAGCTCGTTCTTGGCGCTGATCTTCACCGTATAGGTAGCCTTCAGTAGCGTCTGAGCCCCGGGCTCGATGGTAGCGAACCAGCGGTAAGCCCCGTGCACCGTGGGATGGCCCGACTCTTCGGCGTCCTCGGTGGACCAGGCCTCCCAGGCGGGCTCGACGTCGTCGACGTGGATGTCGATGTCGTCTTCGGCGCTCTTGGCGACGTGCGGAACCCGCTCCCGGACCTCGAGACGAATGGACCGGCTCGTGTGGTTCTCCGCTTCGACCTTGATGTCGTGCTCCAGCTTGGTGGATCCGCCCAGCAGTCCGGCCGATTCCTCGCGGTAGTCCGTATTGCGAACGACCTTGATGGCCTGCTCGACCCCGAGACCCAGTCGCACCCTGGCGTCGGGCGGCGTGAAGCTGACCGGCGTGGTGAGCAGGAAGTCTCGACCCACGTAGACGTCGGCCGGCCCTGGCAGTAAAGGCCCCGACAGCGGATTGCCCACCTCGGCGACCCGGAAGACGTCGGTGGACTCCCGCGGCACGACGACATAGCTGAACGCCACCGGCGCCGAGGAGGCGGTCAGCCCGATGGCGTGGTACTCGCCGTCGCTGGCGACCGTCGCGGGGACGTCGCTGGCGAACGCGTAGTCATAGGCGTGGTCGTGCCCCGTCGAGCATCCGCTGGGCAGAGAATCCTCCACCATCCGGTTGGCAGCCCGTTCGGCGTTCGAGAGGACGGCACCGATGTCCACAGCGACGGAGACCTTCTGAACGCTCAACAGCTCCATGTAGAGGGTTGTCCGGGCCGCTCGCTCCAGTCGCCCGCGCCCAGCCCCCGAGCCAGGCCCTGCCATCCGTAGCGCCCCATAATCGAGCATGTCCGCCGCTGCCGACAGCGCCGGCTCCTCGACAGCTTTGCCGAAGAAGCCGCCACCGCCGGCCGGAGCAGCCTGAGACTGCTGGGAAGGCATGTCGTACGCCTCACCTTCCGCGGCTGCCACCGCCTCGGAGCGCCTGCGGGATCCGAAGCTGATACCCCCCTTCTTCTTGGCTTGCGCCCGCATCGGCGCCGAGGCCGGCATGGCCAGGGCCCGCACCATCATCTCGGGCTCGGGCGCGGCCTCGTCCAGCGTCATGAAGCCATCGAAGTCGTCGTCCTCCGACTCCATCGGCATGGGGTCCATCAGCACCGCGCCGGTCAAGGTCGCCGAGCTGGGCATCGGCGCTGCCGATGGTGGTGGCGCCGGCGCTCGCACTGCGGGCGGCGCTTTGGGCGGCGCCCTGCGTGCCATGCGGTCGAAGTCGGCGAACAGGTCGTCGGTGTCGCTGGGCGGAGGCCGCCAACCAGTGCGTTTCGGCGACTGACGGCGGCCAATGCGGACGCTGTCCAGCTCGGGGCGCTCGCACCAGCGCATGGGGTCGGCCGTCGACAGTCGAATCGCCACGTCGCTCCAGTCCTCGCCGCTGTTCTGAGCTACCAGAGCGCGCATGGTCACCTCGGCGCGGTCCTCGCCGTCGCCATCACGCGTGATTCGAACCGTGTAGGCCGGCGCCCAGCGCGCACCGCCGACGCGGTACTCGAGCACCAGACGGCCACGGTGGGCCCCCCTGGCGCCCCTCAACCGGACCACGACACTCTTGCGCAACTCGTGCTCGCGCGCCTGCTTCGCCTCGGTCCGCCGCCGCTCCTGCTCCTCCTGCTCCGCCAGCGCCTCATGGGCGAGCCGCAGCGCCTCGTTGGCCTCGTCCAGCTCGTGCTGGAGTCGGGCCTGCCGCTCGGCACTCCACGCGAGCAACGCCAATCGCGCCTCTACCGGCGACGTGCGTGGCGGTTCTCCCTCCTTGCCGTCCGGCCGGTCGGTCAGCTCCACCTCCATGCGCACCACGCGCTCGGCGCACCAGTTGGACCGCGCCTGGCAACGGGCGACATGGTTTCGAGCCTCCTTCAGAGCCGCCTCGTCCCCTGGTCGCAGCAGCGCGTCCCGTTCAGGAACGTCGAGCACGACGCGCAGGTCGCACGCAGTCGGTGTCGCCTCGCCGTTGGCGAGCGGCTCCATTCGAACCCGCACCGAACGGTCGTCGATGGCCAGGGGGAGCCCCGTGATGCGGACCGCCGCGGGGAGCTCGGCAGCGTCGAGGGTCGCCTCCCGGACCACGAGGGCGCCACGGTTGTAGACGGTCACCGCGGTGACGCGAGACGAAAGGGCGTGGGCGTGCATGGCCGGGATGGTACACCGGCCCCCTACCGTCAGCCCACAGGCGGGCCGCCCAAGGCCACTGTCTGGAAGGCGGCCTGAACCAGCATCGCCGCGCTCATGGCGATGTTCAGCGAGTTCGCCATGCCCAGCATCGGGAACTCCACGACCACGTCGCACAACTCCAGGACCTCGCGCGAGACGCCGTGCATCTCAGCGCCCAGGACCAAGCACATCGGTGCCATCAGCTCCGCACTCGCCATCGACACGCTGCCCTCGGCCTGCTCCGCCGCGACCACTTGATAGCCTCGCTCGCGGTAGCTGGCCACGACATCGACCGACACTTCGCCGCTGCTGTACGGGACCCAGGCGGTCGTTCCACGTGCGGCCTTCTTGAAGCGCCGGTTCCAGACCCGCAGCGGGTCGTCGCCACAGAAGTGCAGGCGCTCCAACGCGAACGCGTCGGCCAGGCGGAACAGCGCACCCTGATTGTAAGGGCCGTGCACGCTGTCGAGCACGATGGCGATGGGCGTCCGAGGGCGCGCGAGAAAGGTCTCCCGGTCCGGCTTGCGGTCGCGGAGCTCCTCGGTCGTGAGCCGTCTGGCAGGCTTTGTTGGCATGGCGGGCATCGTATACCGCCTGTTGGTATAGTGCCGCCATGTTGCGCACCCTACCTGCCGTCCTCACCCTGCTCATCACCCTCACCGGCCCGGACGCCGCAGCCCAACTGAACGTCGACTGCACCCCCATCGTCGAAGTCGGATACGACTCGGGCACCCCGATCGACGTTACCGTCATCACCATCAATGGCATTCAGGTCGAAGAGAACCTCGCCCGCGCCTTCTACCAGATGTACCTGGCTGCGCAGGCCGACGGCGTGACCCTGAACCTGGTCAGCGGGTTCCGTACCATGGCGTCGCAAACGTACCTGTGGAACTGCTTTCAGAACTGCAGCTGCAACAGCTGCAACGAGGCGGCCCCCCCTGGCTACTCCAAACACCAGAAGGGCGACGCCATCGACGTCACCACCAACAGCGGCACCAACGCTGCATACGCGTGGCTCAAGGCCGGCAACGGCCAGGCTTTTGGCTTCCTGGATACGTTCAACCCGCCCGAGCCCTGGCACTGGGTCTACGTCAACCCAGGTCCCTATGTCGGCCCATGCGACGACGGCGGGCCCATAGAAGACCCGACGGCGTGCACCCCGGCGCCGGTATCTGGCGCCGAGAACGAAGTCTTCAAGGACATGCCGCCAGGCGTCTTCGGCAAGACCGAGGCCGAAGCCCTCCTCTCGGCTGGCATCACCAATGGATGCGGGCCCGACCTTTTCTGCCCCGACTGCGTCGCCAGCCGGGCTCAGGCCGTCACCCTGCTGTTGCGGGCGGCCAACGTCGACGTCGGTCCGCCGCCGGCGACGTCCAGCTTCACCGACGTGTCCCCCACGGCGTACTACGCGGCGTACGTCGAGAAGGCCAAGGAGCTTGGGATCACACAGGGCTGCTCAGCCACCGAGTTCTGCCCCGACCAGGCGGTCACTCGAAAGGAATTCGCCAAGTTCCTCATCGAAACCCTCGGCGTGCCCACGGTGAGCCCGGCGTCGCCGTCGTTTACCGACGTCCCGGCGGGCGACTGGGGCTATCCCTATGTCGAGACGCTCAAGGAGCTTTGCATCACCACCGGATGTTCGCCGACCACCTTCTGCCCCAATGACACCGTGACCCGCGCCATGGCCGCGGTCTTCATCGCCCGGGCCTTCGACCTGCAGGACGCCAACGACTGCATCCAGTATTGCGACGCTGCAACCTGCGACGCGGCCGACTTCTGCGAGAACTGGCAGGCGTGCGCCGGCTTCGATGACGTCTGCGACGAGACCGGCAACCAGCAGCGCATCTGCCACGACTTCGCCTGCGCCGGCGCCGTCACGAACGCATCTTGCAACGACAGTACGAGCACCGAGAGCCAGAGCTGTATGCGTGACACCGACGGCGTGGTCGTCGACGACTGGGGCCCCTGGGACACCTGCGTCCCCGATGGACTCTGCGCAGACACCGGAACACAGTCGCGCAGTCGCGTGGTCTGTCAGAACGGCGCCCAGACAACCACCACCGAACAGCAGGCCTGCGTGCCGCCGGTCAACCCCAACTGCAACGCCCCGGACGCCGCGCCCGACGCTGGCTCTTCACCCGACGCTGGCTCGACACCCGACGCTGGCTCGACGCCGGACGCCGGCTCGACGCCGGACGCCGGCCCGCAACCGCCCGACGCGAGCTCCACGCCGGACGGCAGCGCCTCGCCGGACGGCGGCGGCCCGGTTCCGACACCGGACGCCACCACCGATGCAACCTCGCCGGCGCCGGACGCAGGCCCCATCCCGGACCCGGGTGAGGATGCCACGACGACTCCGAATCAGGACGGCGGGGCCTTCGTGGTGGAGCCGCCTGGAACGAACACGGGCTCGGAGTCCGAAGGCTGCTCGGGGACTCCTTCGGCGCCGTTCCCGCTCGGACTCACGCTGGCGAGCCTTGGACTGCTGGCGCTGCTCCGCCGGCGGCGGTAGCAAGCAGCCCTGACTGCACCGACTAGCGGTTGCGTTGGGTGACCAGCGTCACGTAGTTGATGGCGCTCTGGACCACCTGGCGGCTGATGGTGTGGCTATCGCCCTTGGACTCATTCGCTTTGAGGTCCTCGGCCTGGTCGCGATGCCAGTCGTTGCCGTTGTTGCCCTGGAGGTCACGCTCGTTGCGTGTGACCCGCGCGGTCTGACCGCGACGCGCGTACGCATCGCCGTTACCCCGGGTGGCCCGGTAGTCGGCGCGGATCTTGCCGTACGGGTCGTCGATGACGAGTCCATCGCTCAACACCTGCTGGATGCTGACGATGTGCGTTCCTCCGCCCCGCCGCCCCTTGTGGTAGATGCTCAGGATCGCCGAGCCGCCCGTGTTCAGCGTGCTTCCGACGCGCGCGGTGAACGCCGACCAGTCGGCGGCATCACCGGCCTCCAACCGTGTGGCTCGCACGGCGTCTGCGGTCTCTGAGTCGGTGGCCCGGATCATGCGAACGAGGAAGGCGGTGCTGCTCGTGATGGCGAAGCGGTTGATGCCGAGGCGGAACGCCATGAACAGCAGCAGGTCCTCGAGCTGGCCGTCTTCGCGGAGCTGACCGGCGGCAACCCGCTCGGCCTGGGCACCCATCCCGGTCCCCCGAAGTCGCTGGTAGGTCTTTCCCCGCGAGTCTTCCGCCGCCAGGAACTTCGCCGCTTCCCGGGCCCAGACCTGGGCTTTGCGCTCTGGGCTGGCATCGGCCACGCCCAGGTTGCGGTCCAGACCAGCCACCACCTCGTCGCGGCTGAGTCCCAACCGCTCGAAGGTCATCGCCAAGGTCGTCGGTGCGCACGTCGTCTCCGGTCCAACCAGGTTGTCCGACTGGGTACGGTACTGCGGCACGCCCAGACGCGAGCTCCAGTCGGACTCGCCGCCCTCGATGTCCGACGTATCGACGATGGTAATCAGCTGGCGCAGCGGCTGAATCCACTCGGGCGGCACCGCGCCCTTGCTGATGGGCTCTGCGGCGGTCGGGGTGGTGTTCAGCGACGCAATATCGAGCTGTTCGCCGTGGCGCAGCTGAAGGTTGTGGAGCTCCGCCTGCCAGAGCAGCCCGCTGGCACGGTCGTACTGGGCCTGCCCGGGCTCCAGGGCCCGCACCTCGGGGAGGCGCGCCTGCAGCCACTCCCGGTACTGACCGTGAACCTCGCGGCCCGTCAGCGCGGCGAAGCCCTGCTCGGCGGCGCCGAAGCGGATGTGTCCCTTGTGAACCCAGGCCTCCTCGCCGTTGAGCTGAATCTTGGCCCAGGAGCCCTGATGCTCCAGGACCATGATTCGGTCGCCCTCGCTCAACTGGCCGACTTTGTCGTGCGACGTGCCCGGCCCGCTGCGCACATTGAGCGTTCCCGCAGTGACGCTGGCCGGCTCGCCTGGCGTCGGACGCGGACGCGGACGCGGCGACGTCAATGGCGCAGCGCTGCTGGTGCTGCTGGTGCTGCTGCTGGTACTGGTGCTGCTGGTACTGCTTGTACTGGTGCTGCTGGTACTGCTTGTACTGCTTGGCAGCGTGCCCTTGGTCGACAGGAACACCCTGCCTGCGGACCCGCCACCCGAGTCTGCTTCGTTCTCCACCTTGGGCTCGGCCAGGGCCGGGTCGACGTCGGTCGGCACCTTGACGGACGGCTCGTCCGACTTCGGCTGCTTGGTCTCCTCCTGAGGCTTGACCTCAGTCCCCTCGGACGGCTCCTGACCGCTCGTCTCGCGCTCGGCGTCCGCTGCGCCTCCCGGCGTGACCTCGACATCGGCGTCGCCCTTGGGCACCGGAACATCACTGACGGCATCGGGGTCTGGCACGAACACCGGCGCCCAGAGCCCACTCATGGCTCCCTGGTATCGCCGAGCGATGCTGGCGATGGCGGAAGCCCGGTCGGTCCCGTTGATGACGCGCCGGGCGTTGGTGTAGTCCGTCTTGGAGCTGTTGATGTGGTCGTCCAGAGCGTGGCCGGTGAACATTCCCAGCTTGCTGCCCTCGACCAGCACCGCCGCCGCCAGTGCCGGGGACTCGTTGACGTGCGTGAAGTTGGACACCAGATCGATGGGATGCTCGGCCGACCCCCAGGTCACCCCGTCGAGCTCGTAGGTGAAGCCGACGCTGTTGAGGTGGTCCGCCATCTTCCGATAGTTGTTGCGACCGGTGAGCTGCACGTAGCCACGACCCCGATAGTTGGCGCCATCGCTGCCTCCGTCGCGGTTGCCGAGCTTGTGGCCGTAGGCGCGGTCCCAGTACTTGGTGACCACCTCGTCCTTGGTCTTGCCCCGGACGATGCCGCCGCGGCCAGCGTGCACCTTCGCCCAATAGGCCCCGGCCTTCCCCTTGATGGGGTTGTGGTCCTCGACCAGCGACTGCGACCGTGAGTAGCGCTCACGCCCAAAGCCCGACTCGTGCTCGGTGGTGGCCAGCACATACGCCACCTGATTGGGGTTGGTGATCCCCGACCGGGCGCACTGCGCCATGACGATGGGCAGGTGCGTCTTCGCCCGCGCCCTGTTGCCCGCCTCCACCACGCCCATGGCCGCGTCCACAGCGGCCTGCAGCGCCACCGGGTTGGCGACGCTGCCGTCGACGATCTGCGGGACCGTGGCGCCGCTGCTCGCCCCGACAGCGTCGGCGGGGAGACGGAGTTCCTGACCGACGTTGATGGCGCTGGGATTGGAGATGCTGTTCAGCTCGGCAATCTCGCGCCAGCGGCTGGCGTCGCCCAGCTGCTCAGCGGCGATCTTGCTGAGGGTCTCGCCGCGAGAAACGATGTGCACCTTGTGGTCAGCAGACGCCTTGGTCTCGTCGTCCTTGGCATCAACGCCATCCTCGCCTTTGGCGGGCTCGGGCTGCTGGGGTGTCTGCGGCTGCGGCTGATCAGCGTCGGCCTCGGGATCCTGCTGGCCGGGCTCGGGCGCGGGCGCGGGCTCCTTGACGGGCTGCGGAATGCGCAACTTCTGGCCGACCGAGATGGCCCGCGGGTCGAGGATGTTGTTGAGGTTGGCGATCTCGCGCCAGCGCGACGCCTCGCCCAGCGTCTTCTGGGCAATTTTGCCGAGGGTATCGCCACGGCCAACGATGTAGGTCCCATCGTCATTGAGGCCGCCCTCGACGGGCTCCTGGACCGCGTTGGCGCCTGCCGGCAAACGCAGCGTCTGACCCGCGCTGATGGCCCGCGGGTTGCTGATGTTGTTGAGCGCCGCGATTTCCTGCCAGCGGTTGCCGTCACCCAGGCGCCTGCGGGCAATCATGAACAACGACTCGCCCGGCGCAACCTTGTGCGTGGCCGCGGGCCCCGGGTTCTGGTCCACGTAGCGGCCGTGGACCCAGCCAACCTGGCCGTTGTGGTCGATCCGGCGCCAAACCCCCTGCTCGCCCGTAATCGTTATCACCGTCCCCTGCCGCAGGCTGCCGATGCCGGCGGTCTGGGTCGACGGACCCTGGCGGACACGGAGGGCAACCACCGAAACGATGCCAGTCGACGTCTGTGGCGGCGCCACGCCCTCGTTTCGCTTCGACTCCCCATCCGCGGTCTGGGATTCGCTTTGGGAGGTCTGCTGCTGCTGGGCGCGCTGCGCGTTCGGAGCGTGGATCATCAATGCCTACCGTGGTGGATAGGACCGACATTCCCCCTGAGACCGGAAGACTCTGAATGCAAGCGACCAGCAGGTGCAAGGGTGAAATCCCCCACCGCCCGCCACCTAGCGGCTAGCTGGTTGCAACCCTATGTGTTTTTCCGAACGTGAAAAATTCGTATGAGCGGTGGGGACCGCGACATAACGACCATTCTGTCGCGTTTTTGCGGTCAGATGTCTCGCGCGGCCGTGCCTACGCCAAACGTCGTCTCAGCTGACGACCCACGGCTCCGGACCCTCGATGAGCGCCTTGAGCTGGCCGCGACCACGTCGCTCGCGGTCGACTTCGACCTGGGCGTTGAGCATCTCGTCATAGCTGGGCCGCTCGACTCGGCGTAGGATGCCCAGCGCCGTGGGAAACTCGGGCGCCCGCATGCGAGCAAGGGCCAGGTGGTAGCTGGAGCTCGCCTTCTCGTCGTGGATGTGGATGTTGTCCAGCCCGACATCGGCGACGTTGACGACCTTCGGCTCGAAGTTCTCGAACACGATGCCCTGCTCGCCGTCGTTGAAGGTCAGCGGCTTGCCGTGCTCGATGACCAACTGGTTGGCCTTCTTGGTCGCCTTTTCGGTGACGTGGAAGAACGCGCCATCGTTGAAGATGTTGCAGTTCTGGAAGATCTCCACAAACGACGTTCCCTTGTGCTCGTAGGCCGCCTTCAGGGTCGCCGCCAGATGCTTCTGCTCCCGGTCGGCCGTTCGCGCCGCGAAGGTCGCCTCGGCGCCCAGCGCCACCGACAGCGGCCGGAATGGCTCGTCGATGGAGCCCATGGGCGTCGACTTGGTGCGCTTGCCCACCTCGCTCGTCGGCGAGTACTGCCCCTTCGTCAGACCGTAGATCTGGTTGTTGAAGAGCAGGATGTTGATGTCGATGTTGCGGCGCAGCGCGTGAATGAGGTGGTTGCCGCCAATGGACAGACCGTCACCGTCACCGCTGATGACCCAGACGCTGAGCTCCGGCCGGGTGCTCTTGAGCCCCGTTGCAAAGGCCGGCGCGCGCCCGTGGATCGTGTGGAAGCCGTACGTGTTCATGTAGTACGGGAAACGCGAGGAGCACCCGATGCCGCTGATGACGGCGAAGTTCTCCTTTTTGACCCCCAGCTCGGGCATGACCTTCTGAACCTGAGCCAGGATGGCGTAGTCGCCACAGCCCGGGCACCAGCGCACATCCTGGTCGGTCTTGAAGTCTTTCCGAGTCAGCTTCTTGGCCGTTCCGCTTTCGCTCTGGACGCTCACAGCAGCCCCTCCGCCTTCATGGTCTCGAGTTCGTCGTTCACACGACCCACCAGCTCCTGCACACCGAAGGGCTGGCCCTGCATCTTGTTGATACCGCGCACGTCGATGAGGAACTCCGAGCGCAGCAGATGCCGCAGCTGACCGAGGTTCAGCTCACAGCAGTACACCCGCTTGAAGCTCTTCATGACCGTCGGCACGTTCTTGGGCATCGGGTTGAGATGCCGCAGGTGCATGTGGCTGACCTTCTTACCCGCGTTCTGCAGGTGCATCGTCGCGGCATGAAGAGCACCATAGGTGCCGCCCCAGCCGATGAGCAGGACGTCGCCACTGTCCTCACCGAAGACCTCCGCATCGGGGATGTCGTCGACGATGCGGGCGACCTTCTCCGCGCGGATCTTGCACATGTACTCGTGGTTGGACGGCACGTAGGACACGTTGCCGAAGTCCTTGGACTTCTCCAGCCCGCCGATGCGGTGCTCCAGCCCTTCGGTGCCGGGAACGGCCCAGGGTCGTGCCAGCGTCGTCTCGTCCCGCTTGTAGGGCAGGAAACCGACCTCGCTGTTGGCCTCCGTCGCGTGTGTGACGGTCAGGTCAGGCAGCGAATCCACATCCGGGATCTTCCACGGCTCCGCGCCGTTGGCGATGTAGCCATCGCTGAGGAAGAACACCGGGGTCATGTACTTGGTGGCCAGTCGCACCGCCTCGATGGCCGCGTGGAAGCAGTCACCGGGGGTGGCCGCCGCCACGATGGGCATCGGCGCTTCGCCGTTGCGACCGAAGACCGCCATATTCAGGTCGGCCTGCTCGGTCTTGGTGGGCAGCCCGGTGCTGGGCCCGCCGCGCTGAATCGAGGCGATGATGAGCGGGAGTTCGGTGATGACCGCCAGGCCGATGGCCTCGCCCTTGAGCGCCACGCCAGGACCGCTGGTGGTGGTCAGCGCCACGGAACCGCCGAAGGAGGCGCCGATAGCTGCACAGACCGCGGCAATCTCATCCTCGGCCTGAAACGTCCGCACCCCGAAGTGCTTGTGCTTGCTCAGCTCGTGCAGGATGTCGGAGGCCGGCGTGATGGGGTAGCTGCCGAGGAACAGCTCCTTTCCGGCCAGCTCGGCGCCGGCGATGAAGCCAAACGCTGTCGCCTGATTGCCAGTAATCTGGCGGTACAGGCCAGGCTCGATATCGGCGCGCTCCACCTCGAACGTCGTCTGGAAGGTGTCGGTGGTGATGCCGTAGTTGTAGCCGGTGCGCAGGGCCGCCTCGTTGGCGTCCATGACGTCGGGCTTGCCACCGAACTTCTTGTGGATCCACTCCAGCGTGAAGTCCATGTCGCGATTGAAGACCCAGTACATCAGGCCCAGTGCGACGAAGTTCTTGCACCGATCCTTGTCCCGCTGCGACAGCGGAGAGTCGACCAGAGCGTTGCGCGTCAGCGTCGTGAACGGCACCCGGAAGATCCGGTAATCGTTCAGCGTATCGTCCTCGAGCGGGTTGCCGTTGTCGAAGCCGACCTTCTTGCTGGCACGGTCGTCGAAGGCGTCCTCGTTGACGAAGATCATGGAGCCGCGCTCCATGCGGTCGAGGTTGGCCGCCAGAGCCGCCGGGTTCATCGCCACCAGGACATCCGGCTTGTCACCAGGGGTGAAGATCTCCTGGCTGCCAAACTGAATCTGGAACCCACTGACGCCGGCGAGGGTACCGGCCGGGGCCCGGATTTCCGCCGGGAAGTCGGGCAGGGTGGCAAGGTCGTTGCCCGCCAACGCCGAGGTGTGGGTGAACTGGCTGCCGGTCAGCTGCATGCCGTCACCGGAGTCGCCAGCGAAGCGGATGGCGACCATCTTTCGCTTCTGGACTTCCGGGGTGGAGGGATTCGCGCTCATACCGTGTCTTTCTCCGCGTGTTGGTGCTGCGGAGACGCGCGTGTCAAATGGCCCTCGCGCAGCATGCCCGAGGTTCTGACACGTCCGAGCTTTCGGCACAACTGTTTGTGACGTTTCTGTGACCTCGGCCGTCATCCCGCCTAGCGGGCGGGGTCCTCATCACACGTGGCAGCGGGCGTCGAAGGCCCCTCAGACGGAAGTGTAACCAAGGGTAGACCGCTGAGCGGGCCGCGCGCCGTTTCGGACCAGAAGTCGAAGCGCTCGTCGAGCTCGGTGACAAGCCCGCTGCCCGCCATCACCGTCACGGCGCCGTCCATGAACCAGGCATCGCCGGACTCCACGAGGGCCGCGGGAGCAGCGGCAGCCACACGCCAATGGCCCATCAAGCTACTGCGGAGGTCCGACAGAGCGGCTTGGAGAGCCCGCGTCAGCGCAATGGGGTTGCCGTCGGCGGCCTCCAGCCGGCGGTTGGTGTCGATGAAGCGGTAGTGACCTCCGGTAACACAGGACGCCTGATGCTGCAGGCTGTCTGGCCCGGGATATCCGAGGGACTCCATCTGAACCACGTGTAGATGGACGTCGGCTTGCCTCAATTCGGCGATGACCTCACCGGCCACCGCCGACTGGCAGGGGACCAGACATGGGTCGGCCGATGCCCCCACGCACGTATCGGGCCCGTCGCTCAGCACGATGAGGTGGCTGGACCTCCCGGTCTGCGCACGCTGCTCGAGGTACTCGCGCCCGGCGCGGACCGCCTGCCACAAGGTCGAGCGCCCGGAACCGACGGGCAGCAGCTGACCGCTGTCAACAATGCTCTCCTTGCGCGCGGGGCCAAAACAGGTATCCACCACGTCCTGCCACGGCAGCCCCTCCGCCTCGGGCCGCAGACACAAGCCCGCCATGTGGTCGCTGGCGGGTATCTGCTCACCGAACGCGGCGACACCGACGCGGTCGGCGGGGTTGAGGGTCTGGATGAACCCCCGGATGGCGGCCAGCCTGAACGCGCCGAGGTCCGAGGCATGGTCGTTGAGGTTGACGCTCTCGTTGAGACCGAGGTCACCCCCCGGCGGGCGCTCCCGGAACGTCTCCACGTCGACGAAACCACTGGTGGAGCCGCTGACGTCCAGCAGGAACAAGATGTCATGTCCCACCGATCGGTCCGCCGTCCGGGCGAGGTAGCGGGTGTCCTCCAAGGTCAGGTCGAGGCCGGGGCTAGTGACCTGCAGATACGTGGTTCCGGTCAGTTGGGGGTCTCCACTCCGGGACCCGTCGACCGGACCGCGGAGGATGGCGTCCCCAGGGCGGATGCTGCTGTCCTGGTCGGGCACCTTCGACGCCAGGGGCGGGCTCGCCGTGCCCAGCAGCGTCACATCCACCAAGACGCCATCCACCGGCCCCGGGTCGCATTGGCGCGCCCAGCTACCGTCGGGCGCGTGCACCGCCGGCCAGGCCGACACCGTCTGGGCCGCGCGGAAGTAGCGCAGATTCATGTTGAACCGGCCGTTGGTGTCGCAGCCGGGCGCCGCCAGCAGCGGCAATGACGAGACAATGGCGAACGCCGCAGCGCACCTCATGAAACCAACCTCCCAGCATTCCGTGGTCTGGTTTCACTTGGTGCGCCGCCGCGCCATCCGTCACCGCTTGAAATTCAGCGGCACCTTCAGCGTGCGCTCCTCGGCACCGGCGGGGAAGCGGAAGCGCTTGAAGAGACGGGTCAGCGCCTGGTCGAACGATGTGTCCAGCCCGCCGTTGAGCGTCACGGACAGAACCCGGCCGTCCTTGCCGATGCGCAGCGTGACCACGACCTTGCCGGCCAGGTTCGGGTTGCGCATGAGCGCCTTTTCGTAGACGGCGCGGATGGCGCTGGCGCGGCGGCGCACCACGCTCTCGGTGGATCCGATGGCGACGCGACCCGTGGCTCGGGCCGCCGGCTTGTTCACAGGGGCCGTCCTCTTGGAGCTCTCGGCCATTCGGGGGACGAATCGCGGCCGCTTCTTGGCGCGCTTGGCCTTCGGAGGCCCGCCCAGGCCGCCCACGCCGCGTCCACCACCGCCAAAGCCGCTGCCGGAGAAGCCGAGTCCTGCGGAGCTGCCCATGGGGGCAGCGCCAGCCGCGGGCTGCGCCGCGGCCGGCATGGCCGGCGCGGGCATCGGTGCAGCCAGCGCGCCGATGATGGAGCGGTTCGCGCTGAGGGCCTTGTCGGAGACCCCCTCGGGCAGGTCCACAGCCTGTCGCACCGACTTCGGGTCACCCTTGCCCACCGTGCGGGACCGGTCGACCGCAACGAGGCTGGTCCACTGCGTTACGATGCGGTGCTCGAGGCCCAGCTCGGTGACCGCCTTGCTGACGTCCTCGCGGCTGAACCACAGGTTCTCCATGAGACGCTCGATGCGGGTCCTGGCCCACAGCGTCTCCAGCGCGGGGTGATCGTCGGCCACCTCCGGGAGGTCGACCTTCACGGGGATGCGGATCGCCTCGCCGCCCGCGTTGCCGGTGACCGTCACGGTGGCGCTGCCTCCCTTGCCGTAGCGGCCATGCAGGATGACCGGGCGACTGGCGAAGAGGTCGGGGATGACGTGGGGCTCGACGTCACGCACCTCGAGGTCGCCCCAGTCCACCTTGATGTCGCTCAGGATGGGATGATCGATGTGGCCGAAGAAGGTGTTCACCGCGGCCACCGGCTCCTCGCGGCTGCTCACGTACACCGAGGTGCCCGAGCCGGCCTTGGCCAGTCCGTCGAGCAGGTGACGATTCGGGCTCGAGCCGATCCCCAGCCCGAAGACCCGGCCGCGCTGGCCCGCCTTCTTCATGGCCTCCACCAGCTCGCGGGAGCGCTGGAACATCAGCGCCTCGCCGCCGACGTAGCCGTCGGTCAGGAAGAACGCGTAGCGATGGCGGCCCTGCCCGACATCGGCCTGGAGCGCCGCCTCGATTGCGCTCGCCAGGTGCGTCCCGCCACCGGCGCGCACCTTCTGCATGAACGTCGTGGCCTGCTGCAGATTGGCCCGCGTGGCCGGCTGGGCGGCCTTGAAGAGCTTCTTGGTGGACCCCGAGAAGGTGATGACGTTGAAGGTGTCCGACGGACGCAGCCGCGACAGGGCGCTCTTCATGGCCGCCTTGGCGAGGCCCAACGGCAGGCCCCACATGGAGCCGCTGATGTCGACGACGAAGACGATCTCGCGCTTGCCGACGAGCTGCTCGATGTCGAGCTTGGGCGGCTGCAGCAGCAGCGCGAAGCTCCCGTCCTGCTGGGCCGACTCGCGGTGCGCCATGACGCTGACCTGGGTCTCCGGTCGGTCGACCCGGTACCGGAACAGGAAGTCCCGGTTGGGGATGACGCTGCCCTTGGCCAGCGCCACCAGCATGGAGCCGTCGTGCTGGCCCACCTCGACCGCGTGGTTGGGCGACCCGAAGTCCACGACCTCGAGGGCGGGGTCCAAAAGCAGCTCCAGCGACACGTCGTGGCCGCTGCGAGTGCCCTTCGCGACCACTGGCGGGTTGATGCGGTCAGCATCCTTGACGCTCGATCCCACGAAGCGGGGGCCGACCACCATCGGGAAGGCGAACTCGAACTGCCCGGCGTCGTAGGTCAGGTCCTGGACGTAGCTGATGGTGACGTGGATGGCCTCACCCGGCGCAATGTTGGCGACGGACTGGGTGAAGATGTTGGGCCGCTCCTGCTCCAGCAGCGCCGCCGTCTGGCCCGCACGCTTGGCGGCGTTGTAGGTGGCGCGCGCCTGCGAGCGGGTCTGGATCTCGGACTCGATGACCCGCGAGCCGATGGTGAACTTCAGGTCGTCCACGGCGCTGTTGGCCGGGAGCGGGAACGTGTAGATGGCCTCGATGGGCGCTTTGTGGTCGTTGCGGTACTCCTGCGTCACGTCCACCCGCGCCACGAACCCGGTCACGTGGGCGCTGACGTGGGTGTGCTTGAGCGGCAGGCCGACCTTCTTGCCTTCGGTGGTCTTCACCTCGAAGGACGGCAGGTCGCCGGGATCCAACCAGGCCTGCTCCCCGCTGTCGCCGCCCAGCGCGGCGTACTCCTTCATGGGCGCGGTGGCAGGGTTCCAGCCGCGCCCCTCGAACATCGTCTTCAGCTGGCGCCGCTGGCTGGTCGACAGCGTTCGACTCTCGGCGGTGGCCGAGCCCTCCGCGGCGGGTTCAGCCGATGCGGGGCCGGTGGGCTTCTGGGGTGCGGTCGGGTCGGCCTCGCCGGCCAGGCAGGCGGTCAGCGCCAGCGCAAAGGCGCACGAAACCGCCGCCGCGCGCACGGGTGTGCGTCGGATCATCGTTTCCTCCCAAGGACTTGCGTCAGAACCTGTGGCTCACATCAGCTGACGCGTCAGGCTTGGGAAGGTGACAACGGACCGCGGAGAAAGTTCCGCGTACGGCTAGAACACGAAGTACGCGCCCAGGGAGAAGCCCGCGTCGAGCCGCACGAAGCCGTCGCTCTCCGCCGCCGGGTCGTCCGGATTGACCGACCCGAAGGACAGGAAGAACTCCGGCCCGGCCTTGAGGTTGAAGCGCGGGCTCGAGAAGAACGCCAGGCCCAGGTCGAATCGCACGTGGCCGCCGATGACGCTGGCTCGCGAGCTGATGGTCGTGGCCGGCGGCACATCGACGCTGGCGAAGCGGTTGCCGAAGCGGAACCCCAGCCCGATACCCGGCTTCCAGAACATCCCCCGGGAGATATGGAGGTAGTAGTTGATCATGGCGTCAACCTGGAACGACGACTCGTCGGCGTTCGTGGTGTCATCGTTGGCCTTGTAGTAGCCACCAGCCAACTCGATGCGCAGCGACAGGGCCCGCCGCAAAAAGTAGGCGAACGACAGGCCACCTCGGACGGACACCCGAAACGACTCGGAGTCCCCGATCTTGTCGTAATTCATCAGGAACAGGCCGCCGAGGCCCAGCTCCATGGTCCCGCCGCGGACGAAATCGGCTGGGTTCAACAGCCGGGGACCAGTCGGGCGCCTGAACTGGGCCGAGGCGTCGCTCTCCAGGAGCGTAGGGATCAACAAAAGAGCCGCCAACAGCGGCACGAAACAACGTCTGACAAGCATGTGCGTTACCTTCAGGGTCAACCAAACGACCGCATTGTCGGGCGCACATGAGCGGCTGTCGAGCACTGGGGGCTCACAATGCTCGACAGCCGGAGAAGCATCAGGGCGTGCTGAAGTTCAGCACGATGGGCAGGTCACCCGACAGGGCCAGGTTGGCCAGGTCGGCGAAGTCGGGCGGGATGAGCGCCAGGATGAGCTCCTGCGTCAGCACGATCTTGATGGAGAGGGTGCCAGGCCCCGACTCGAACTCGAAGCTGGTCGGGGGCGTAACTCCATCGGCAAACGAGCCCCCGCATTGCAGGAAGTCCGTTTCGATGACGTTGTTGTTGCTGATGGTGTAGCACCCGCCGCCCGCCAGCGGCAGCGCAAAGGACTGAATCACGGGCTGCCCGAAGATCGGCTGGATGGCGAGGTTGAGGTCCAGGTTCGCCGAAACGCCCCAGTTGTCTCCACCCTGCGTTTCGATGGAGCCGAAGGTGTCGCCGTTGCTGGTCACAGTGACGCTGGAGACCAGGCCATTGAACGTCCCTTCGGTGTACAGGTCGATGCTGTCGAGCTGGTACCACGCGTCGGGCGTGGTCCCGCCGCCCAGCGTAGGAGCGCCTCCGCTGGGTTGATTGACGTCGGCGTCCGGGGCGCCATCGGCGGGCGTGAAGCAGGCAGGGTTGTCCGGGCAACCGCCGGCCACGGCGTCGGGGGTCGCATCCGGGGTAGCGTCGGGGGTCGCATCCGGAGCAGCGTCCGGGGTGCCCCCGGAATCCTGGGCGACGTCGGGGGTGCCTACCACATCCGGAGCAGCGTCAGGGACGGCATCGGGGGTCGCGTCGGCAACCGCGTCCGGAGCTGCATCGGGAGTGGCATCGGGGACGCTAGCGTCGCCGGCTCCGCCATCGCTCTGGATCCCGTCGGGACCGGCGTCGGCGACGGCATCGGCGACCGCGTCGGCGACCGCGTCCGGGGCGGCATCGGCGACCGCGTCGGGCGTTGCATCGGGCGCCGCATCCGGGGTCGCATCGGGCGTTGCGTCCGGCTCCGGCGTGTCGGAGGCAACGTCAGGCGACGTGGCATCGGCAACTGCGTCCGGTCCAGCAGCATCGGGGATAGCGTCAGGCTCGACCGAGGTGTCAGGCGTCGTGGCGTCAGATCCGCCACCGCCGTCCCCCGAGATGTCGACCCCCGAGGCATCGCCAGCATTGATGCCGGGCGTCACCGGGTCGTCGGAGCAACCGCCGACCGTCAAAGCGAGTCCCGCTGCGAGCACCACGCCCCACGAACGCGTCCTGTTCCAAAGCTTCATTGCCCTCTCCCTTGGCAGTTGAAGCCCCAAAGGTAGCGGACGCCCGGAGACGCATCAACGCGTCGCCTGTAACCGGCACTCAGCCGCGCACGTTCAGACGTCGGGCTGGAACTTGTCGCCCTCGCGGTACTTGGCGGCGGCCTGGTCGTAGGCCGCAATCGTGTCCTTGGCGTTGTTGCGGACGCCGCTGGCAAACAGCCACGGGTTGTTGCAGCTGGCCTCGAAGATCCCGCGCTCGGTGTGCCCCTTGCCCAGGAGCACGTCGGCCTCCTGGTACAACGCTCGGGCACCGCCCTTCCACTTCCCCGGGCCGACCCCTTCTTTGTACGCCTTCTGCCCGGCGGCACCGCCGGCCCTCATTTGCGCCTGATACACCAGCGGGCGCTGCTTTTTGACCTCGGCGGCGTGGTCGGCCAGCAACTTCTGCCGCCGCGCCTGCTCCTTGGGGTCCTGCGTCGGCGGGAGCGGCGCACCTTCCCGGTGCGCTTCCCCTTCCATGTGCTGCAGAATCGTGACCGGTCCGATACCGCCTTCCTTCTTGCGCTTCTCGGCTTCCTCTTTCTCGACGCGCTCGTCATGCGCCATGGACTCGCGCCACAGCCGGTCGGTCTCGGTCTCGCCGTCGACCAGATAGTCGTAGCCATCCTTTGCCCAGGCCTTGGCGTTGTTGGCCACCTTGGAGACCTCGTCGGCCTTCTCCTGGAAGAAGGCGATGAGCCGCAGCAGGTCCTTGCCCGGCTTGGCGTGCGGAGCAACCCAGCCGCCGTTGGCGTACCCGCCCACCGAGATGGTGGCGAGGTCCCACTCTGCGAGGGTCTTGCTGATGTCAGGGCCGATGCCCTCCACCTGCGCCTTCATGCCGATCTTGCCTTCGGCCTTCACGTCCAACTGGAACGGCGAGATGGTCCACTGGTCCTTCTCGGAGTCATACATGGCGCCGATGGTGACCTCGGTCTTGAGCGCCAGGGAGCCATAGGCGCCGACCTCCAGGTCGATGAAGTCGGTGCTCACCACGCCGACACCGAGCGTCGCGACGCCCGCGGCACCGATCTGCACCTTGCCCCCCCGCTCCTTGCCCACGGAGATGGACCCTCCGACCTTGAACTCGGGGGCCACCTTCACGTACATCGGCACCGGACCGACGGAGAAGTTCTTCGAGAACGTCAGTTTGCTCGAGAAAGCCTCGAGCTTCTTCCCGACGGCCGGCCACTTCTTGGCGAGCAAGGCCGCCATGTCGATGTCCGCGCCGGCTTCGACGCTCTTGCCGTCGTTGCTGGTCTTCGCCTTGACGCCAATGTCGCCGGTACCGACGCCACCCTCGATGCCGCCAGTCGGTTCGATGACGGTCGGACCCTCGTCGTCGGTGTCCTCCGCCTTGCTTTCCTTGCGCTGAACGGCACCAGCCGAGGCACTCGACGCGCCGCCCCCTGGGGCCATCTGATCGAGCAGCGACTCGGCGGACTTGCCCGCCACGACCTGCTCGGCCACCCGGTCCGCGTGCGCTTCGTACTGATCGCCGGCCTGACCCACCCCTCCGAGTAGTTGGACCCCGCCCCGCTGCTGCACGACGTGCGCCGCCTCATGGGCCGCAGTGAAAAGGTCGGGCTTGTGGCCGAAGGCGACCTGTCCGTCCGTGGCATAGGCATCTGCTCCGATGTGACGGGTCGCCTCAGCGGCCCGTCCGCCCACGTGCGCCTTGACGCCGGACACGTCGTGACGCCCGAAGGACTGCTGAATCTGGTCGAGGTGGGGCAGCGCGCCACCTGCCCCGGAGACGCCGTGCGTCGCGGCCTCCTGGACAGCTCCCGGGGTGGCGTGGCCCCCGCCTCCGTGCATCTGAACGGGCCTGACGGCGGCCATCTGGTCGGCGTAGCTCAACCCGCGAAGAGCGTCCTTTCTGCTGGACGCACCGTGTTCGGAAGTAGAACTCGACTCGGAGCGAGTCTGACTCGCGGGGGCCTTCACGCGGTCGGTCATGGGTGTTGACTCCGGCTGATGTCCCACAATACCAGTGAAGAGTCCCTGTGGGGCGGTTGTGACGCATTTCGGTGGTCAACGATGGTCGGCTGTCAGGAAACAGCGCCTGACAAAAAAGAGGTTCACAAACCGCTTTCCAGAGATCCTGGGGTATCGCACACTGGAAACACGCCATGACGCATGACTCCGAACGCCCCGCACCATCGCCGGAGGGCCTGACGTCCTCACGCCGAGGTCGCCCGCTCCGAGTAGGCGGACGTGCGGTCGTCGCGCCAACCCGACGCAATCTCGACTGGATGACCGCCCTTGCCGGTCCACAGCCGACGCGACCGAAGGGAGCTCGGGCCCAGATTCTGGCGCAGGCGTGGTCTCAGGCCGCCGCCCAGGAGCACGCCTCGGTGGCCGTGTACGGGCGGCTGGCGACGGAGCTCATGGCGGCTGGAGCACCTCCAGAGCTCATCTCCAAGGCCCACGCCATCGCCATCGACAAGCTCCAGCATGCCCAGGTCTGCTACAACTTCGCCAGCGGGTATGCGGGCGAGGCCCTTGGCCCCGGACCGCTGCCCGAGGTGTTGATGGGTCGTCCCCTTCAGGGCCGCCGGACGGGTCTCATCGGCCGGCTCGCGACCGAATCGCTCATGGACGGCTGCGTGGCGGGCGCGGAGACCGCAGAATTCATGCGCACCCACTCCGACGAGCTCACGGTGCTCGTGGAGCAACTCGCGCTCAAGCACATGGCCCTCGACTACGAACGCCACGTTCAGTTCGCCTGGATGGTGATGGAGTGGTGCCTCGAAGTGGGGGCTGAACCTGTCATCAGGCAGGTAAATACTGCGCTGGAACGCCTCAAACTGCGGGGCGTCAGCGAGTACGTTCGGGAGCGCACGGCCGCCGCCATCGCCCGCGCACGCCGCCATAACACGCCGGTAGACGATGCTCTGGTTCAGGCGCCGCTGACGCGCCCCTGGCAGCGCCCCGAGGCCATCAGCACCAACTGACGCGATGAGCGGGGTTGACCGCCGCCGTCGTGGTGCTTTCTTTCGGTCCGCAGCGTCGCTGGGTCGGCGCTCAGGAGCCCCCGTTTTGCCTCAGCAGTAGCCGGTCTGCCTCAGTGTCTGCGCCAGCACGTTCCCCCACGCGGGCCCGACGTGCTGACTGCACCAGTGCGTCTTTTCGCTGCGACGAACGCTAGCTCGTCGTCGTAGCCCTGTTGCGCTCGCACCTGGACTGAGACAGGCCGGCTACGCCGTCTGCCCACCGTCCAGCTGCGTCTGCCGGCAATGTCCGTCCGCGTGCGGCGCTCCCGACCGGGAGCTCCCATGCTTTCTCATACCCAGCCCACGGTCCTGTGGACCCTTCGCCCATCCTCACCACCCGCCGTCGTGCGGACCTGCCCACGCTGCGACGATGCCCGGCCCTTTGACTCGAGCGGACGCTTTCGCCTCAACGCCAACAAGCGTCGGCTCGATGCCTGGCTCATCTACCGCTGCCGCCACTGCGAGGCCACCTGGAACCTGCCCATCGTCGAGCGCGTTCCCCTGGCACGCCTCTCAGCGGCCGACCTGCGCGCGTTCGAGAGCAGCTGTCCGGAGCGTGCGCGCCGTATCGCGTTCGACGTCGGCGTGTTGAAGCCCCACGGCACGCTGCAGTCGGATGCGAGCACTACCCTGGACAAGCCGGCAGCACACCCGGTGAACACCTTCGACCTCGTCCTGGCCAACCCCCTGGGCGTCGCGTGGCGGCTCGATCGTGTGCTGGCCACCGGGCTGGGTATTCGCCGCGCCGACCTGCCAGGGCTGTGGCGTTGCGGCGCCCTCGAGGTGCATCTTCCGCGCCCCGAGCGTGCGTTGCGTCGCCCCGTCGCGGACGGAACGAGGTGCACGTTTCGGCCGTCCGCGGTGTTCCACCAAAAAGAGTGAAACGCGTTGAATAACCGGGCACGGCTCACGTCAGAGCCGTGCCTGCAGTTTCCTTTCGGTGAGTAGACTATGACGACATTGGCCCTGACGCTTGCGCTGCTGGCCGCGCAAGCCGTCCCGGTGCCCGAGGCCACCGTAACCCTCGGGAACCCACCACTGTTCGCCGCTGACAGCGGCGCCGAGGACGTCGTGTTCTCACCGGACGGCAGCCAACTCGCGGCGGTGGTCAAAAACGGCAAGGGTCGCACGGTGGCGATCTACTCGGTCACCACGGGCCAGGTGCTTCGGCGGATCGGCCAGCTCCCCGCAAAACTGACGGCTCGGGTCGCCTGGTCGCCACGCGCCGACCGAATCGTTACGGCGGTGCAGGGGATCGTTCAGGTCTGGCATGCCCGTAGCGGCAAGAAGCTCAAGCATCTGGACCTGGGCAAAGTCTTCCGCGTCCAGGTCGAACGCCTGTTGGTCTCGGACCGCGCGGAGTTCGCGGTGTACATCCCGCGGCGCGGCATGTCGTCAGCCACGGTGGACCTCAAGGCCGATCGGCTCGTCGTTGAAGCGATCCCCTACCGTAAGGAGATCAAGGGGTTCGACGCCATGGGCCGGCTATTGGTCACCGACCACGAGGCCGCGCGCCTCATCGACCCGCTCAGCAGCCGCCCGCTACAAACCTGCAAAGCCGCGCGCACCACGGGGGGCGCCGATGCCTACACCGGCACCCAGCTATGGCTGCGCGGCGAGGTCTGGATGCGGCAGCTCAACAACCTGGCCCGCTGCAAGCCATCCAAGTGGCAGCCCTTGCGCCCCGGCAACGCCTGGCGTCAGGCCGTCGTGGGGCTCCGCGGCGGCGTCATCGCGGCCGCCAACAACAAGACCATCGCAGTGTGGGACCGCAATGGCGCCGAACTCTACCGGTACACCCACCACAAGCCGGTCCTGAACTACGCCAACCGCCTTCACGTCAGCCCTGACGGAACGCACGTGGCGTTCCCGGGGCGGCGCCTGCGGGTCTTGCGTATGACCGACAAGCGTTGGCTGTCGCTCCCCAACGACGTCGACGACCCGGAGCAGGTCACCATGTCGGGTGACGGCCGCATCATCGCGGTGGCCGACCATATGCTGGGCACCCGCGTGTTCCAGCGCTCCAACGGGGCGCTCGTAGCGGCCCTGGGCCCGGCCTCGCGACTGGTCACCGGCAAGCACGGAGAGGCTGTCGTGACCCTGTACAAAGGTCGCGTGTCCAAGGTCGATGTGGCCAGCGGACAGGTCCTCTGGGACATGCCCACCAAGGCAACCTTCATGGCTATCTCGGCGGATCGAAGCACGGTCGCGCTGGCCGGCGAGGTGGTGGACAAGCGCTACGGCGTGAAGGTCTTCGATTGGGTGCGAGGTCCGGGTGTGTCGAACCTGCGCCAGCACCTGCTCGAGTCCGGCAAGGGTTGGACCTCGTCGGTCGCGCTCAACCGCAACGGCAGCCAGGTCATGACCACGATGGGGACGACCCACGACCTGTTCGTCATGGACGTCACTTCCAGCAGCATCGCCGTCGCGCACCAGCACAACTTCAAGTCCCGCGGTGGGCTGTCCCGCGGCTTGTTCATCCCGGGCGATACCAAGCTGGTGACCACGCCCGCCTTCTCCAAGCGGGCCGACGTGGTCAACATGGGCACCGGCTCCACCCGGCAGCTGAAGACCGGGCGCCACTACACGTCAGCGGCCGTAGCGCTGCCGGACGGCAAGCGGGTCGTCCTGGCTGACGAGGGCGGCAGTATCGGCATTTATGACATCGGTCGGACCAAGCCCCTGGTGCGATGGGACGCCCACAACATGTCGGTCCGTAGCATCGCCGCCTCCAGCGACGGCCGCTGGCTCGTCAGCACGAGCAAGGACGGGCGTGTGAAGGTCTGGCCCCTGGCCGGGCGCATCTCGGCGGTGACAGCCCAGCGATAAGGCTTGGAGCGTTTTGGGCGGCGGGCTATAAGCCGCGCATGGCACGAAGCAGCAAGCGTAAATACGATGTCGTCGTCTTTGGTGCGACCGGGTTCACCGGTCGCCTGGTGGCGGAGTACCTGGCCGAGCACTACGAGTCCGGCCTCAAGTGGGCCCTCGCGGGACGGAACCAAAGCAAGCTCGAGCTGCTGCGAGCGGAGCTCACGGGTCGCTGGAAGCACGTCGGACAGGTGCCGCTCATCGTCGCCGACAGCTTCGACGGCGAGGCGCTGACCGCCATGGCCAAGTCCACCAAGGTCGTCTGCACGACCGTGGGCCCCTACGCCAAGTATGGCGAAGCGCTGGTGCAGGCTTGTGCCGCGGAGGGGACCGACTACTGCGACCTCACCGGAGAGAGCCAGTTCATTCGGCGTATGTTGGACCGGCACCATCAGGCCGCGCTCGACAGCAACGCGCGCATCGTCCATTGCTGCGGCTTCGACTCCATCCCGAGCGACCTGGGCACGCTGGTGCTTCAAGAGCATGCCATCGCCGAACACGGTCGGCCCGTGCCGGATGTGACGTTCTACCTATGGGGGATGAGCGGCGGCTTCTCCGGCGGCACCTTGGCGAGCATGACCAACATGGTCGACGAGGTCCGGCAGGACCCTGGCCTGCGCAAGATTCTGTTCGACCCCTACGCGTTGAATCCCGAGGGCGAGCGCAAAGGACCGGATGGCCGGGACCTGATGCAGCCCAAGCTGGACAAGACCATCGGGGCCTGGATCGGCCCCTTCATCATGGCGTCCATCAACACGCGCGTGGTACGGCGCAGCAACGCCCTGCAGGACTACCGTTACGGCCAGGAGTTCCGCTATCAGGAGGTCATGCGTTTCGGTAAGGGGCTGAAGGGTCGAGCCGCCGCGACGGCGTTCTCGGTGGGCATGGGCGGCTTCATGGCGGCGATGTCGGTGCCCAAGCTGCGCAAGTTCCTGGGCCGCTGGCTACCCGACCCCGGCGAAGGCCCCACCGAAGCGGAGCGCGAGGCAGGCTACTTCGAGGCCCGCCTCGTCGGACAGGTGCGCGGCGCCGACGTGCGGGTCAAGGTCCGCGGCGAGAAGGACCCTGGCTATGGAGCCACCGCCATCATGCTCGCCGAGTCGGCGGTGTGCCTGGCCAAAGACCGCCGCAAGACCAAGAAGACCGCGGGCATCCTGACCCCTGCCAGCGCCATGGGCATGGTCCTGGTCGAGCGCCTTCGCGCATCGGGCATCACTCTGGACGTGATGTAGCCGCTCAGAGCACGCCTGGGACGCCGGCCTCGAGTCGCACCAGGCCGCGCGCGTTCGGCGAGGCAAACGGCGGAACGGCCAGCAACGTCAAGTAGAGCGTGGTGGCTCCGAAGTCACCGCGGCCAAACATCAGATTGGCCACGAGCTGGTCGCGGATCCCAAACCAGCGAACCAGTTCGGTCTCCATATGGCGCAGGACGAACACGATGCTCTCGTCGAGGGCGAACTCGCCCTCCACGGCGGTGTCGAAGATGACGTACAGGTTGCCTTCGGCATCGAACGTCAGGCCATCCCCAAACAGCCCGACGTTCTCGGCAACCGGGGTGAGCTCGCCGAACTGGGCGCCCGAGACCGGCCCGGCCTTGAACAGGCCACCGATGGGGGCGTCGAACTGCACATCGGAGTGTCCTTGACACAGCAGTCCGGTGTTCTCAGTGGTCAGGTAAAGGTCGCCCTCGGGCCCGAAGGCGACGCCATTAGGGCCGCCCTGCGTGACCCGATCCAGTTGGAGCATGTCCTCGATGGTCTCGGTCGCTGGGTCGAAGAGGTACACCCGGCCGAGACATGAATCGGTGAATACCAGCCTCCCAGCATTGTCGAAGGCTATGTGATTGGGAGTCACGAGATCATCGACGCCGTCATTGCTCAGGACGGTGGCCACAACACCGGAGGCATCGACGCGAAGCAGCGCGCCGGCGCCCGAGTCGCACACCCACCAATCACCGTCGGGGCCGACGGCGATTCCCAGGGGCTGGACGATGGAGTCTCCGCTGAGCGGCACCTCCGTGGCATTCCCACTGGGGTCGACCCGCGCGATGCCACCCGGGATGCCCATGAGGAGGCTGTCCTTGCCGGCTACGGTCTCGAAGGCCAGGTCTTCGGTCGACCCGGCGCGGCTCAGTCCGGTGAGAAACCCGTCGATGTCGCCAAAGCCCTCGGGCGTCGGCTCGACGTCCGACGACACCGACGCCGCGACGGTCAGAGTGACGCGAACGTCGTCACCCTCGGGAACCGCCACCCTCGCCTCGAGCTCGTTGGCGATGGGTGCGGGCCCCAGGGTCCAGGTCACGGGGCCGGCCCCATCCGAGTCGGTCATCAGCTGCCGCTGAACGACGGTTCCACCACCCCGCAGCACCGACAACTCCACCGTCGCAGCCACACCCGCTCCCGACGCGTGGCTTGTCTGGACCGACAAGCCATCGACGGTGCTATTCGCCGGCACCGGTTGAGTCGGCTCACCGGCCCAGACCAGCGCGATGCTGCTGCCGACGCCATCTGGAGGAGTGTGGTCGTCTGGGCAAGCGGACACGGCGGTGAGCAGTGACCCACACATCAACAAAGCTGGGGGAAAAGACCTCATGGCTGGGTCACTCTATAATGCGGCGGATGGTCGAACCACTGACCAACAACAGTCCTCCGAAAGACGACGCTGCCCCTGAGGATAGCGGCTCGGAGCAGCTCGCCCAGCTGCTGGGGATGGCGCCGGCCCCCAAGAACCGCATCGGCGATGTGATCGACGGGCGCTACGAGGTCTTGTCAGAGCTCGGGCGTGGTGGGTTTGGGGTGGTGTATCGCGCCAAACAGCTGAACGTGAAGCGCGAGGTGGCGCTCAAGCTGCTGCACAGCAACCGGACCAGGGACCCCAACGCGTCGTCGCGGTTCGAGCGGGAGATGGAGACGACCGCACAGCTCGAACACCCGAACATCGTGCGCGTGTACGACGTCGGTGTCAGCGACGACGGCGACCTCTACATGGCCATGCACCTGCTCGACGGGCAAAGCCTCGAGCACGTCCTCAGAGAGGGCGACAAGCACCTCCGCTGGGACCGCGTCGTGAGCATCGCCATTCAGGTGTGCCGCGCACTGGTTGCTGCGCACCAGGCAGGTATCGTCCACCGCGACCTGAAGCCGTCCAACGTCATGCTCCGCGACGTGGCCGGCCAGAAGGACGTCGTCAGCGTCCTCGACTTTGGGCTCGCGGCCTACGCCAGCCGCAACCGCGGCAACAAGAAGATCACCAACACCGGCGTGCGGGTCGGGACGCCCACCTACTGCGCCCCCGAGCAGGCGCAATCGGGTGACGTGGACGTGCGGGCCGACCTCTATTCGCTGGGCGTCATGCTCTACCAGATGGTCGTTGGAGAGCCGCCCTTCACGGCAATCACCCCTGTGGCGCTGATGTACGAGCACGCCCACACGGCGCCGATCCCGCCGTCACAACGGGACGGGAAGATGCACGTGCCGCCGGAGCTCGAGCTGCTCATCCTCGAGCTGCTGGCGAAGGCCCCCGAGGATCGTCCAGCGAGCCCTGGGGTTGTCCTCGAGCGACTGCAGGCCATGCTCAAGCCGCCAGCGCCTCCCCGGGTGACAGCGTCCAACGAGTGGCTCGGCAAGGTCACCATCGCGGCCGGAGCCGCACTGGTCGCTGTAGCAGTGATGCTGTTCACCTTTGGAGGCGACGATGAGGCACAGGCGCCCCAGGTGGTTCTGAAAACCGAGGCCCAGCCCGAGTCGGACAGGCACAGGGAAGAGCGAGAAGCGAAAGCGACCGAGGCGGTGCAGGAGGTCTCTCAGGAGCTCCAGCGCGACAACGCCACAAAAGCAGAGACCGCGGTCCCCCGGGTCGTCAACGATCCGCGTGGGTTGAAGGTCCTGCGTACCATCTTGGCGCCGAGGGTCAGCAACAAGGAGCCCGTAGGTGCTGCACCGACGCTTCGCCTCCCCATCAAGCTGCTCCACTGCCACATCACCGTGAAGACCAACTTCAAACGCCGGCTGCGATTGGTCCTCAAGCGCGACGGAGAGGTGGTCAGCAATGTGCGGAAGATGGACATCGGCCGGAGCACCCGTTGGCGCACCTGGGCCAAGTTCAAGGTCAAGGAGCCTGGCGAGTACAGCTGCGAGGTCCGCAACGGGGACGAGCAACTCCTTGGTGTGGCGACCGTGAGCATCCTGTCGGGGCCATAACGACAAAGAGGCCGCCGAGTGTCTCGGCGGCCTCCGTCTCGTTCCGTTGAACGGCGCTACTTCTTCTTCGGATCGCGGGACGAGATCCACACCTTCTTGGCCTTCAGCTCAGCCGCCAGAGCGTCCGGGATGAAGCCCTTGGTGTAGCTGAGGGACTTCAGCTTGGGCAGGGTCTTGAGGACCTCCGGGCTCTTGAGGTCGGCAGCCTCGGTCAGCTCGACCCGACGGAGCACGCCCAGACCCTCCAGGGGCTTCAGATCGATGCCCTTGGTGTCACGCGCCGTGAAGCCCTCCAGCACGTTCTTGCCCTTCAGCGGGGTCAGGTCGGTGACCTTGGTCTCGCTGATGGTGAGCTCCTTGAGATTCACCAGCCCGGCGACGGGGGCCAGGGAGGTCATCCCAGTGCAGCCCTGGAGGTCCAGCTTCTCGAGCTGAGGCATCTGGGCCAGGGCCTTGAAGTGGGCATCGGTCAGCTGCGCCGACTTCCGCAGCTCCAGGTGCTTGAGCTTCTTCATGTTCAGCAGGTAGGTAAGGTCGGGCACGTTGGTGCTGTTGAGCTCGAGCTTCTCCAGCCCCGTCGCGTACTGCAGGCCATCCCAGCTGTTGATCTTGTGAAGCCAGACATCGAGCTTCTTCAGGTTGGGCATGTACTTGAGGAACGAGACATCCTTGAACCCGGCCATGCCCGCGTCCAGGTCCTCCAGCTTCTGCAGGTGACCCAGCACCGGCGCGCTGGGGGCCTTGGCCATGTACACGTAGAGGCGCTTGAGGTTGGCCAGGTGCGCCACCGGGGTCAGGTCTTCGGCGGGCACGGCGTAGAGATCGAGCTTGGTCAGGCTCCCCTTGGAGGCGACCAGCGGGGTCAGGTCCTTGGCCTTCACCCACATGTAGAGCTTCTGCAGCTTGGTCAGGTTGGCCAGGGCGCCGATGTCGGTGACCTCCTTGGCCCGCAGCTCGAGATCCGTGAGGTTGGTCGCGCCAGCCAGCCCCTTGATGTCAGTGATCTTCACCTCCTTCCACGACGTGCTGATGCGCGCCTTCGTCAGGGCCTTCATGTGGACCATGAAGTTGAGGTTGGCCGTAGCAGCGTCAGACAGCTCCAGCGTCTTCAGCTTCTTGAGGTGAACCAGCGGGCTGTAGTCCTTCAGCGTCTTCGCGCCGCGAATCTCGAGAGACTCGAGGTTGGCCAGGTTGGCGATGGGCGAGATGTCGGTGACCGCCTCGATGCTGCTGAGCTTGAGGTGCTTGAGGGTGTCCTTGAAGTGCAGCACGGTCGCGATGTCCGCGTTGGTGACCGTCTTGCCCTTGAGCTCGATGTAGTCCTTGTCCCACTTGAGCTTGCCCTGGGCCGTCTTGGCGTTCTCCGGCGAAATACCGCCCTCGGCCCGGCAGCGTCCCCAGCTGCACTTGAACGTGCCTTTGGTGAACGCCGTGGGGATCTTGACCGCAGGAGGAGCCTTTACCTCCACCGCCGGGACGGCGATGGGCTTGGCAGCCAGCGGCGCGAGCGCCGGGAGGGGAGTCGGAGCGGGCGCAGGCTTGGCGGCGATGGCTCCAGCCGAAGCAGCGGGCTTGGCAGCTGCGTCCGCGGGTTTGGCAGCGGGGTCGGCGGGCTTTGCGGCGGGGTCCGCAGGCTTGGCCGCAGCGTCAGCAGGCTTCGTCGCCGCACCGCCCATCGCACCAGCCAATGCTCCGGCGGGTGCCTTGGCGGCCATCTGGGCGGCCTTGATTTGCGCGTCCATCATCTGCTGGTTGGTCAGCCCCAACTTGCAGGTCTGCTCGGCGTTGGGGCCGGCGTTCTTCAGTGCCTGCGCGAAGATGGTCTTCCAGTTGCCGCACTCGGGAACCTTCTCGCACACCTTCTTGATGACCTCGGCGCATGCCGCGGGCATGTCGCCAGCGGGCTTGGCTGCCGGGTCAGCGGGCTTGGCTGCCGGGTCAGCGGGCTTGGCTGCCGGGTCGGCCGGCTTGGCCGCTGTGTCGGCAGGCTTGGCCGCAGCGTCAGCAGGCTTGGCCGCAGCGTCAGCAGGCTTGGCCGCAGCGTCAGCGATGCCTGCAGCTGCCTTGGCCGCCTTGACCTGAGCGTCCATCGCCGCCGGGGTGCTGAGCAGCATCTTGCAGCCGTCTTTGGCCTTGTCCCCAGCCGACTTCATCCCCTCTTGGAAGGCCTTCTTCCAGGTGTCGCAATTGCTGACCTCGCCGCACACCTTGGCCACGACCTTCGCGCAGACGTCGTCGCCACCCTCGGCCTTGTCGTTCGCCTTGGCCTCGGACTTGTCCTCGGCCTTGTCGTCCGACTTGTCCTCGCCCTTGGCCTCGTCGTCGTTCTTGTCCGACTTCTTGCGCGCGCCCTTCTTGGACGCCGAGACGGCGTTCCCGGTGGGCTCGGCTTCCTTGTCACCACAGGCGGTCGTGCCGCCCACGAGCGCCAGGGCCAGAAGCGCCACCAGGGCGCGGTACATCGACGTATTCATACTGGTTCCTCCCAACGATGGAGCCGGAACCTAACGCCTCCACGTCCCGGCGTCGAGCACGAGTCGCCTTGACCACGATGTGAACGTTTCTAGGTTCGCAGCGAACCTTCTCTTCGAGGAGCACAGCCATGCTTGTCCGACACCTGAGAGCCCATTTCTTCGTGTAGCGCCAGCGGCGCGTCACGCGCCGCCCTTCTGTCGCCCCACACCCACCGGTCACTCAGCTTCGGACCTCCTCATGAAGGCTTCCCATCGCGCCGCGGTGGAGCTCGCCCACGCCCTCGGACGGCTGCGTTTCCTCGATGGAATCGCCGTCCGGGATGATGACGATCTCCTCTGGCTCATCCACAAAACCACGACGGACTTCATCGACGCCGATGAGCTTCCCGATATCGCCCCTACGCTGCTGGGGCTCGGCGAGCTGCGCTCGATTCATCCGCTCGCCGAGGCGTGGGGTACGGTCGCAGAGCGCGTGACGCCCGAGCGTCTGGCCCAACTCCAGCGTCCTCTGGCCCGCCTCAAGTCGGGCCGCCGAGCCGCCGAGCTAGCATCGCGCGGAGGTGCTGCCCTGCGCTCGTTTCGGGACCGAAACATCCCTCGCTACGTCAACACGCGTCGAAGGCGCTACGCCCGTTTACGACGTTGGTCGCAGGGCAGAGGCCTGCCGGAGCGGGTCGGTCCAGGGCTGGAGCTCCTGCCGCTGAATGGCGCCGGCCCCATCGCCGCAACGCGTTGCGGCCCCGCGGTCGGCCCGGTGGTGGAACGTCGCCTGCTGCTCGCTGCCCGCGCCACGGCGGCACTCGTGACCACCGCGGCGGGTCAGCGCGTGTGGCGAGAGCTCTATCGGACGCGAGGGCCCCACGACGAAGACATCCTCGACCAGCTCCTCAACGCTCGCCTCCGAGTCCTGCTGGCGGCGCCGCTGGCCGACGTGTCGCTCCCCGCCAACGCCTCGGGGCGCTGGCTCGGCAGCGCAGAAGACCTGGTGTGCGACCTGAGCCCCGACAAGCTTCGCGAGGTCTGGCACCTGGCGACGGCAGACCCATCGGTCCGCTGCCCTGACGCATCAGTGCTCTCGGCGCCGCTGCCTGTAGCCGAGGCATTGGCCGCGCGACGGTTTCCATGGGTCCCGCGGAAAGCGCGTGCCAGCGCAGCGACCGTGACACGCTACCTGACCATCCGCAGCGAGCTGGCCCAAACATGGTCCCTTCAGGGCGATACCTGCTCATTGGCTGCCAATCTGGCGGAGTCGCGGCCCACCGGGCGGGACACGCTCAACGCGTTCCGCCTCGTCCGCGACCAGCTCGCGCGCGGGACGTCGCTGGAGAAACTGGAGCCGGTGCTGGCCAACGGCGGACCTCATGTCCTGGAGGTGAAGCGGGTCATCGAGCTGTGGAGACACCTCCGACTACCCCGTCGCCGCCCTCCCCGGTTTGACGCGGTTCGAGACGGCCTGGAGGTTCCCACCGCCGACCTCTATCGCTACCTCGTGTGCAGAGAGCTCTGTGGCCACGGCGCCACCTTCTCCAAGACCCTCCTGAAGCCACTGCTTGTAGCGGAGGGCCGTCGCGACAAGCTTTGGAAGCGTGCTCGGAACGCGTTCCGTCGTGCCATGAAGCGGTTCTCGACCTCGGGCCTTCGCGAGGCGCTGGATCATCACATCGCCGTCCGCGCCCGCGATCTTTTCGGCAAGCGGGTGGCCACGGACGCCCAGGCCGTCGACATCCTCTCGGGCCTGGCGGGAGCTCGTAATCTGGCCCCCCAGACCCTGGCCGGATACACGCGCCAGCTCCTGCAGCGCAGCCCGCTGGAGGCCCTGCCCCCCAACCAGCGGTGGGTGGCACGCGCCGAGGACCGTGGTGTGAACGTGAACGACTGGCTCGAAGGCTTCTCGGCCTTGGTCGAGCTCGAGGGCCGCAGCTACCGCGTGCGGACCGCGTGCTCCCCGCAAGAAGTCGCCCACATGGGGAGCCACTTTGGCACCTGCATGAGCCTCCACACCGGCATGTACCGAAGTAGCGTGCCGATCAACGCCCTCGACGCCAACAAGCACGTCGTCACGGTCACGGAAGTGGATGGCGAGCGGCGATGGATTGCCCGCAAGCTGATCGCCATCTCGACCCACCGGCGCATGGTGGGCTTCGAGCTGTACACCAACGGTGGAGAGGACGAAGGCCTGCAGGCCGCGGTCGACGATGTCATCGCCAGTTTTGCTCAGCGCATCGGGCTGCCCCTGTCGGACACGGGCGACGTCGAGCAACTCCACGCCGGCTACTGGTATGACGACGGCACCGAGCCATGGAAGTGCGGTGTCCGTGCGATGGCGGCGCGCGCCACCACGCAGACCTTGCGCAACGCACTGGACACAGGCGACCTGGAGCTCGTCGAGGCCATCGCCAAAGACCCTGAGAACATGCTTCTTCAGGCCGCCGCGCAGTTTCATGTGCTGCGGCTGACGCCAGGGGTGAAGCCGCACCCCATCAGCTTCAAAGAGCCTGTGATCATGGCCCTGACGGCCATCGGGCGCTACGGGACGGCACGACGCGCGGCCGAACAGTTGGACATGACGGCGCCGCAGGCCATGAACGCCATACTCCTGGGACTCCCGGCCGACTCCCGAAAGGTCGGGCGCGCCCTACGCGAGCTCCGGCGGCTCAAGGGTCGCGCTCATGAATGGAGGGTGGTGGCCAGGAGCTGGCACGCCCAGCTGCCGCTGGAGCAGCTCCTCGAGGTGCTCGCTATCGCCCGACGTCTGGCCCCCGAAGTCCTCGACCCAGGGTCGGTGGCACTTCGGAGTTGGGCCAGGGTGGTCCTCGAGGCTGCCCACGACCAGAACCAGCGGCACCTGCTGGAACGCAAGCGGCTGCTGCAACCCGAGTTGCGCTGTGCTCTCCACCGGGCCGTGGATGACGATGGCGAGGCGCACCTGGTGAAGGCGCCTCACCCCGTCGCCGCCATGCTATGGAGCAGCGCCGAGGAGGCCAGCACGCTTCGCGCCGAAGCGGTTCGGGCCGGGTACATCGACAAGGCCGATGTACTCGACGCGTTCGACATCAGTTGTCGACGTTCCAGATGAGTCGCACAGCGGCGTTCTCGAAGTCGGCGAACACCAGATGGCCGTCGGGGGTCAGTGCCAGCTCTCGTGGGTCGTTGACGAAGGCCGACAGGGCGGGGCCGTAGTCCCCACCAAAGCCGGGGATCCCCTCGCCATCCGTGCTGTTGAACTGACCGGCAAGGGTAGACACGACGTCATCGGTTGCGTCCCACCAGCGCACCCGGTGCTCATCGTCGGTGAAGTAGATGTTGCCCATGTCGTCCACCACCAGCCCTCGACTCTGGCTGATCTTGGCGTTCAGCCCGACAGGTACGACATCGGCGGGACTTCCGGTCGGGTCACCCACAAGATGGGTCAAGCCCAACCCGTCGATCTTGACGATCGCGGCGTCCGTGGCGCTGGCGCTCGTAGCGGTGGTGCTGATGCAGGCCCAGTCTCCCAGCACGTAGAGCGCGTCGGCGGAGTCCGTCGCCAGAGCGCAGGTGTCGTTGCACTTGCCAAACACCGGCTCGTCGAGGCAGCCGGTCTGGCCGGGGTTGCCCGGCCGCTGCAGCGGTGTGGTGATGAAGCCGGTGAGTCCATCGACGCGCCGAATACGGTCCCGCTGAGAATCGGTGATGTACAGACTCCCGTCGGAGGTCAGCGCAAGATGGGTTGGGATATCGAGGCTGGCCATGATGGCCAACCCGTTGTCGCCGAAGTTGGTGGTCTCGTCGGCCGTGCCGCCACCAGCGTACGTCGTGATGCGCTTCTCCCCGGTGAGCTCGATGGCGCGGACCACGTTGTTCTGGCTGTCGGCGACGTAGAGGATCTGCTGGGCCTGGTCGAGCGCCAGGCCGTACGGCTGGTTGAACTCGGCGAGGACCGCGGGGCCGTTGTTGCCGCTGAAGCCCTGGGTCCCGATTCCGGCGATGTTGTACAGCTCCCCAGCCGGGCTCAACGCCCGCACCCGGTGCCGGTCGGTGCCGGTCTGGGTGAAGTACACGGTGCCATCGTCAGCCACCGCGATGCCGACGACGTTGCCCACCCGGGTCAACGTTCCAGCCGCAGGCGTGGCCTCGTCGCCAGGCACACCGTCCGCGTTGACGATCGAGAGGATGGTCCCGTCCGCGGGCTCGGTGGCGGTGGTGGCGAAGGCCACTGGACTGCCGACCGCGTGGTTGCCATGGATATCGCGGAAGGACGCCTCGAAGGCGTAGGTGCCCGCAATCAGACCAGGCCGGGCGGCCATGGAAGCGATGCCGTTTGCGGCCGCAGGGCTGCGGGGCGCGACGACGCCACCTCCCTCGTTCAACGAGGTGAAGGTTACCGGCACCCCTGGCAGCGTCCCGCCCGAGTCGTCGTTGATCTCGGCCGACAGCGGCAGCGCAAACTGTTGCCCGACAATAGCCGTCTGAGCGTCCCCGCCCGCAATCGCCAAAGTAGCCGAGCTACTGGTGTCGGCGCCGACGTTCCAGATGGTTCGGATGGAGAAGGTCGCGCTGTCGGCGATGATGAGGTGTTTGCCCCAGAAGGCCACTTCCACCGGCGTCGCCAGAAAGGCGTCCAGCGCAGGACCGAAATCCCCCAGGCTGCCAGGCGTATCCTGCCCCGCCAGGGTCGTCAGGCGACCGATGGCGGCGTCGATGACGCGCACCGTGTCCCCTTCGGAGATGATCAGGTTGCCCGCGGGGTCCAGGGCGAGCCCTTCGATGTCGCCCAGAGCCGCCGACTGCGCCGGGATGTTGTTGCCCGACGAACCGTTCAGCTTGCCCGCCACGTGATGGAGCGAGCCGTCCGCCTCGACCCGGACGATGCCAGGCACGGCCTCGTTGACCTTTGCCTCGGTCTCGCCGCAGGCGAACTCGCCGCTAAGGAACATGGCGCCAGCGTCGCTCCACGCCATGGCGCATCCCTTGGCGCAATCCACCAGCACCACCTGGTCGCCCTGGCACTTGTTGCTCGTGGTGGCGGATACGAAAGCGTTGATGGTGTTGGCGACGGGGTCCACGACGCGAATGCGGTCGTGCTTGGAGTCGGCGATGTAGAGCAGCCCCCCCGGTCCAAGGGACAGGTGGGTCGGCGCTGAGAGGTTGGCACCGCCCCCGGAGACGGCGGCCAAACCGCCATCGCCATAGCCTGGACCGACCGCTGAGCCACCGCCTGCAACGGTGTCGATGATGCCGTTGCTCAGGTCCACCTTTCGGACCCGGTCATTGTCCATGTCGGCGAAGTAGATGGTGTCGGTGTTCTCGTCGAGGGCGATACCACGCGGGTTCTTCAGTTTGGCTTCGACCGCGGCGCCGAAGTCGCCGGCGAAGCCCCCGGACGTGTCATCGCCAGCGATATCGATGAGCTCGCCCGCGGGGGAGAGCGCCCGCACCTTGTGGGCCGAGTTGTCCGAGTCGGTGAAGTAGATGGTGCCGTCCGAGGCCACGGTCACGCCCCAGGGCTCCCCGATGCGCGCCATCGGGCCAGGCCCTGGGACACCGGTGTTGTCGTCGACGTGCTCCCAATTGACGAGGCTGAAGATGGTCCCGTCGGCGGGCGCTTCCGCAGTCGCGGTGAACTCGACCGACGCGTTGGGCGCGATGACCAGTCGGGCGGTGAACGTGTGCAGGCCAGGCTCACGTCCAAGCCGCACGGACGCGAAGGCGATGCCCGAGGTGTTGGTCTGCGCCACCGGGGGATCCAGGGCGGCGCCCTCAGCGCTGACGAACTCGATGTCCACGAGGGCGGCGGGTTCACCACTGTTGGTCACCTCCACCTGGATCGGCACGGCCAGGATGTTGTTGATGGTGCCGGTCTGGGCGTCGCCCACGATGACGTTCAGGTCGTACTCGGGGATGCAATCACTCTCGAAGCACCCGGCCGGGCAGAACTTGTTGCACTCGCCGCAGTGGTTCGCGTCGGAGGTAAGGTCGACACAAATCTCCTCGGTTCCGTCGACCCCATCGGTGCAAGCCTCGAAACCGGTGGAGCAGGCAATACCGCACTCGCCGAGAAAGCAGGTGGAGATGCCGTTGTCGGGCGTGGCGCATGGCACGCAGCTCGTGCCGCAGGTGTCCGGCGAAACGTCATCCCCGCAAAAGGGGCTGCCCGAGCCGTCATCGCAGAGGTGGTAGCCAGAGTCGCACTCCTGCTGGCAGACAAAGGCTCCACCGCATGTCGTCGAGGCGTTCTCGTACGCCACGCAGAGGGTGTCGCAGTCCAGGGTGCCGCCACAGCCGTCGTCGTGCTGACCGCAGCTGTATCCGAGTGTCTCGCAGGTGGTCGGTTGGCAGACCGCCACCTCGGCATCCTCCGAGGGGCCACTGTCCGTGCCGCTGTCACCCGTTGAGATGGTGTCGTTCTGGAAGGCCGCGTCCACCACCGGCGGAAGCGTGACCTCCGGCGGCGGCGGCTCGGGACACGCCGCCATGACCAACGCCATGGCGAGCGGGGTCGCCACATTCAGGTAGGCGCGCACGCCCGCCAAAGCTACACCGGAGTCCTCGTTCATCGATCTGCATCCCTTGGAGGCCTGGAACCCCCACAGGGTGCCGTCGCGGGGGCTGGGAGTCCAGCCCCCCGAGGCGCACTACGCAGCCTGAGACATGTTCACCTGCACCGTCGGGTAGGGGATGTCGATGGTGGCTTCTCCCAGGGCGACGTGGATCTGCTTGATGGTGTCCTGATAGACGTCCCAGAAGTCGGCCGTGTTGCACCAGACTCGGATCTGCCAGTTGACCGAGCTGTCACCCAGCCCCACCAGAAAGACCTGGTGGCCGAGCTCCCCGTCTCGACCGGTGACCGCAGCGGCAGCCTTCTCGAGCACTTCGCGGGTTCGGTCGATGTCCGCGCCATAGTCACAACCCACGTCGATATCGACGCGCCGCTTGTCGTAAGCGGTGACGTTCTCGATGGTGCCGCCAGCGACCGCCGAGTTGGGGACGAAGATGGCTTTGTTGTCGACCGTCTTCAGCGTCGTGACGAAAAGCCCCAGCTCCTCGACGGCCCCGGTGCTCCCCCCTGCCGTGATGACGTCACCCACCTTGAAGGGGCGGAAGGTCAGCAGCAAAACGCCGGCGGAGAAGTTGGAGAGGGTCCCCTGGAACGCCATGCCGACGGCCAGCGAGGCGGCGCCGAGGATGGCGGCGAAGCTGGTGGTCTCGATGCCGAAGATGCTCAGGCAGGCCAGCACCGCGCTGATGAGGACCAGGTAGCGGATGATGTTGCCGAAGAAGCGCGACAGCGTCGTGTCGAACTTGCGCCCCAGCAGCGCGTTGGTGGCCAGCGAGCCGAGCTTGCGGGCGACCTTGAAGGACAGCCACAGGGCGAGGCCAACGCCGATGATGCGGACCCCGTAGTCCGTGACGATGGGGATGATGTTGTCGAAATCCATGAGGGTTCTCCGCCGGTAGGCTGGGGTGGGCTATTCGGGCGCCGGAGCGTCGGTCTTGGGGGTGTCGGTCGTGGTGGAAGGCGCGGCGTCCTTGTCCGCCGGGGCCGGAGCGGCCTCCTTCTTCGGCGCTGGAGCGGCTTCCTTGGCAGCGGGAGCGGCCTCCTTGGGCGCCGGAGCGGCTTCCTTCTTCGCCGGGGCGGCGGCCTTCTTCGCCTCCTCCTTCTTGGGAGGCTCGTTCTCCTGGTAGCGGTAGCCCCAGCCGAACGTCAGCAGCAGCGTGTTGGTGACCTGCCACTCCTCGACCACCTGCGGCTGGTAGAGGGCCTTGAACTCGTAGTCGAGGGACGCCCACTCCACGAGCTTGAAGGAGAGCTTGGCGCCAAAGTCGTAGTTGATGCTCTCGCCGAAGCTCAGCCCTTTGTCGTCACTGACCGAGTCGTAGAACGGCAGCAGGAGTTCCGCGTGGGCCGAGTAGGAGACCTTGCCCTTCTCGATGACCCCGCCGATCTGGGCGCGGATTTCGCCACCGACGACGACCGAGTCGGACAGGGCGGTGAGCTCGATGATGTCCGTGGTGGCTGCGTCGTCCTTGAGCGCCAGCTGATTGTCGGCAAACGCCTGACGTGCACCGACGCCGACGCGGAACTCCAGCTCCGCTTCAGGCTGCTGATACGGGCGGATGAAGGCGCCGATGGACTCGCGCAGGGTCATGGGCTGGAAGGGGTCGGTCAGGTCGAACTGGGTCGCGGTGCCGGCCGCCGTGCCATCGATGGTGTAGGCGATAGGCCCCGGACGGTAGTCGAGGCCCGGCAACATCTGCGTCTGTAGACCGAAGCGCGCAAAAGGGCCCACCCAGTCGACCAGGCGCAGGTAGTAGGCGCTGTCGAATTCGAAGCTGTCGGCGCTCTTCACGAAGAGTTCCGGCAGCGCGGGCGTCTGGGTGAAGGCGAGGGCCAGCGCCAGCTTGTTGCGCCAGTCGTGAATGCCCTCGATGTAGCTGACGCCACCTACGATGCTGGCGCTGAGCGTCAGACTCACACCATCCTGGGCGCCGACGACGTTGGAGATGTGGGTCAGCGCCAGTCCAGCGCCGAGGTTGATGTTGTAGACCCAGCCGGGATCGGCCTTCTTGGCGTCCTTGGAATCCTTCTCGGTCTTCTCGTCGAAGACCTCCGGGTCGGTGGCGAGGGCGTGGGTAGGCGCCGCGACGGCGTAGAACAGCAGGGCGCCGAGGAGGGCGCGTCGACTTCGATAGGCGGGCATGGGTCGTTCTCCGTGGTGATCCCATAGACAAGGCAAGGGCCCACCCAAAGAATTCGCCAGTGGTGAGCCGCCGCGTCTTTGAGCAAGCCCCGTGCCATACCGCGCCAGAACCCCAAAGACCGGTAATCACTCGGGAACGAGTCCCGACAAGACGGCAGGCCTACGGCACGAGCAAGAGTCCGCCAGCGTGCCCGGCAAGGAGTTGCCGGCCTGGCAAGACCTTGCCGAACAGGTACGAGGCCTCAGTCGTCGAGCTGCTTGAACTCCAGCAGCAGCACCTCGGTACGCCCGATCATCTTCTCGATCAGCTGCTTGAACGAGTTGGCGACGGACTCCCGCACCATCTCCAACTTGGCGATATCGGGCCCCACCTTGGGCACCAGCACCAGATAGTCGTCGGAAAAGATGGAGTTGTGCTCCACCGTGACCGTACCGAGGTCGTCGAGTTGCCGCTCGATATCCACCTGGCTGTTTTTGACCTGAACCACACGCGCCTCGGTCAGGAACACGCAAGTGTTGGTCTTGTCTTCACCCAGCGGACTGACCAGGGCGTTGTTGTAGAACGCCACGAGGTGCTCCTCGTGACTCATCAGCCCCTTGTCGCGCAGGAACCGCTGCTGGGTCCTGCGTACATCGTCGCTGAGCGTGATGTCGGCGAAGCTCCCCGGGCTCGGCTTGACCGCGAACAGCTTGTCGACGACACCGTCGAAGAAACTGCCCGTCGCCTGGACCGCGTTCACCGTGGCGGAGATCGCCCGGTCGACCTGTTGACCGGCTGTGCGGTCGCCGTCGTCGTCGCTCACCGGCACCTCAGTTGCTCGGCGTCCAGAGCACGCCGTCGCTGGACTCGACCACTTCGCACAGCCCACCCAGGTCGAAAGGCTTGAACACGACCGCCAGGTTGCACATCTCGTCGGTGGCGTTGCTGCCGTAGTTGATCATCTGGTCGAAAGGGTTCTTCCAGGTACACGCGAACTCAAAGCCTTGGCCCTTCGGCACCACCAGCGGAGGGTCGTACTGGACGATCTGCGGAACATGCCAGTCGTCGTTGCTGTACATGATGTCGCCGGCCTCGGCTCCCCCGTCCCAGGGGCGAATGGTGAACTCGACACCCAACTCGTGCATGTGCGAGGCCAGGAACAGCACCTCGACGTCGCGGTTCATGGCGCAACGCGTCCACTCGGTGTGAGAAGCCGCCCCGGCGGGGATGTTGATGTGCTCGTCACGCACCGAGCCACCCCAGATGCCGTCGTCGACCTGCGCGTCGGGGATCGTCCAGGCGTTGATGATGCTGTACAGCTCCACCGGCTCCTGGGTGGGGTTCACATAGTGCATCTCGTAGATGATATCGATGCCACCGGGCAGCGTCGCGGCCACGCCCGGGGGGAGGATCATCTCGTCTTCGGCGGTGCCCTGATTGCCGAAGAACATGATCTGGTCCTCCATCAGGCTCTGGTTGCCGTAGATCTCCTCACACGGGTAACGCCCGGGAGGGAAAGGGCTGCTACCGGGAACCAGCCCCAGCGCGGAGAGCGTCAGGTGGTGCGTCCCGGGCGTCTGCTGCACCTCTACTCGGTTGACGTTGGAAATTGCTCCGGGGTTCGGCAGCGTGACGATGTCGCAGATCCAGGCTTCGGAGGCCGGCTCGACGGTGTAGTTGAACGTCAGCTGGAAACCTTCACCCTCCGGCGGGGGCGTCAGCGGTACGAACGTGCTCACGTCCGGCGTCACGGAGGCGTCGGGTTCCACCGTCGGCGTCGTGCTGGTGGCGTCCTCGGGACACCCAGGGAGCGCGAACGCGGTGACGGTCAGAACGCAGAGGGGAAGCGCAGAATGAAACATGTTCATGCCGGCGAGACTAGCGACTGGAGCCGCCCGCCGTCGAGTCTTTCTCCAAAGACAATGACCAGGTTTTGGCGAGCCCACTCTTGCCTTTGATGGGGACGGCCTCGTGCTCCGTCCAGCCGAAGTCTGTCCCGGCCTCGGCGTGGGTCTCGGCCGACACCAGGAGATCGACGCCGTGGGTCTTGGTGAGGGTCTCGAGCCGAGCAGCCATGTTCACCGTGTCTCCGACGGCGGTGTACTCCAGACGTTGGGGAGCTCCCAGATCGCCGATGACCGCCTCGCCGGTGTGGAGACCGATACCGATGCGTAGCGGCGTCTCCCCGCGCCTGATCCGCCGCTCGTTGAGCGTTTCGAGCGCCCGCAGCATGTCCCGACCGCAGCTGACCGCTGCCCGTGCGTGGTCTTCAACGCCGCTGGGCCCTCCGAACCAGGCCAGCAGCCCGTCGCCGATGAACTTGTCGAGCACGCCGCTGTGTCGGAACACCACGCTCACCATGGCCTCATGGTACTCGTTGAGCAGCTCCAGAACCTGCTGTGGAGGTAGGGACTCACTCATCGTGGTGAACCCACGGATGTCCGAGAACAGGACCGTGATCCGCGCCGACTGGGCCGACTGGGTGCCGCCATGGCGTCCGATCTCGGCGGCCACCGTCGGTGAGAAGTAGCGCCCGAGCCGATCGCGGACACGGCGCTCTTCGACGGCGGTGGCGATGAGCGCTCGGACACGATTCGGCAGGTAGATGCCGACGAAAGCCATCACCGAAATGAGGATGGCGGCGGCGCCAGCCGCCGCCCCATTGCCGAACTGAAGCGTCAACGCGACCGCTCCTGCGACGCAGGCGAGCGCCGTAGCGATCACGATACGCCGGCTCAGTGAAAGCTGGGCCAGAGCGACCATGGCCGCAAAGGCCGCCACGCTGCCACCTACGACCAGGCCGGTGCGCTCCCCGGGCACATTGGTGGCGACATACTCCTGCAAGGTCCAGGCGCTGAGCGCCCAGAGCAAGACGACATCGAAGGGTAGGATCCACCAGGCCTGTAGACGTACTCGTTCCCAGCGCCGGGCAGCCATCAGAAGAGCCCACGCCAGCACGAGCACAGTCCCATCCCAGGGGGTCCGCTGCAGCATCACCTCCCGGCCGCCCAATGTCCCCGCCGCAATGTCGAGCAGCAGCACCAGCGCACACAGGAGCACCCGGGCCCGGAGCAGACGTATCGCACTGCGGCTACGCTCTCTGGTGAGGACATCGTTCACGGCCAGCCAGGATACCCTTTGCGGCGCATCGGCGGTATCGGCCTACCGCAGTGTGGGCGGAGAGAAGCGGGGCTCGGCGCACATCCCCTGCGGATCGCACCACCGGCGCTTGTTCCCATCCCCATCCAGGCACCCTGCTTGCAGCAGCGCCAGACCCGCCTTCGGGTCACCCGACGCACAGAGCACTTTGCCCTCGGTCTGAAGTGCGCGCTGCTTGTTCCAGGAGAAGCTCCCCGCCTCCTCGAGCACCTCCCGTAGCCGACGCGCGTACTTCAGGGCCTCTCCCGTGCACCCGGCCTCCTCGTCCGCGCAGAGTGTGGCCACGATGCCTCGACACCCGTCGGCATCGCCCAGCTCACATGCGCGCTGGAAGTTCGCCGCGACGTCCGTGCCCAACATCGCCATGACCGCGCATCCCTCGCCGGCACCGTCTTCGCAGGCGGCCTGGCTGACCTTCATGGCCTCGTCCAGGTCGCTTCTCACGAGCTTGGCGCCCCAGCGCCCGCATGCGTTGGCGTCCCCTTCTTGCTCGCAGTAGAGCCGTTCGACCTCGCCACTTCTCGCCAGCGCGTCGCGGAGGGGCTGGCTTCGGCCCTCGAACACCGTATGTGAGTCGCCGACTTCCTGGGTAAAGACCTTGACGCCCACGTCCTCAGAGGAGCTGCTGTAAGCCCGTGACCTCAGCTTCCCCAACTCGGCGAGGGTTGGGCAGACCTTGGCCAAATCCTCGAGCCTGGCTTTCCGAGGTGACTGGGCCACCAACGCGCAGGGAAAGCCTCGACAGTCCAGAACGAGCGGAGGGAGGTCGGGGCACGCCGCTCGCGCCCGCTTCAGGACGTCACGAACGAACTCCGGCGTCATCTCCCGAGGAACGTCGGCGGGCCAACGGAGTGCACGATCTCGGCTGCTGCTCGACCGAGCAACAGGGCGCTTCGTGACCTTCTGAGGGCGCGGTCGCACCTCCGCGCGTGGCTTCGGACACGGTGCGGCCGGCAGACAACGAGGACAGGGCTTGTCGTTCGCCACGGGCTCCGAGTCGGTGACGTCGGGCAGCGGGGACTCTGCTCCGACAGCTTCAGTACTGCCCAGCACAGACATCCCGAGCGCCCCGAGACCGACGCCGATCAGCAACGCGACAACCACATGCAGGGGGCTGGTCTTCACTTGCTCCTCCTCGTCCCGTCATGGACGGTTGAGCCCCGCGGGGCATTCCCTCACTGCACGGGGAGATAGTCCCGCCCCTGGCGATAGCCCGCCTCGTCCAAACGCTTCATGACCTGCTGCCGTGCTCCCAACGTGGCCACCGCGACAAGCATCAAACGCTCGTCGGCGCAGCCAAGCGCCTCCGGCCCCATCACCGGTATACCGCCAGCGGCCGCCCCGCCGATTTTCCGGGGGTCGATATCTATGAACGCGTCCACCCGCGCTCCCATCGCGACGAGTCCCTTGGCGTGACGCTTGCCGTAGGGTCCGCTGCCCCAGATGCGACACGTACGCGCGCCATTCTTCAGCGGTCCCTGCATCAGATGGCGGTGTTTGAGCCATCGCATGGCGTCGACGCCATAGCGTCCGTCGGTCCGTGTGAGTCGACTCGGGAGATCCCGCCAGACAAGCACCTGCGCGTCGACCCGGCCCACCCGGTGGCCGGCCCCCAGCAGCCGCAGCCACATATCGTAGTCCTCAGCGTAGTCTCCCCATCCGAACCCACCGAAAGACCGAAGCACCTCGGTGCGTATCATGGCGGATGGATTGGCCACCGGGGACTCGACGAAACGCTGATTGGCGATGTCGTCGGGGGTCCGGAGACTGTTGAGCCAATCGACGTGCCGCTGCATGCCCCCGTGTTTGTCCCCGTCGTGAACCACCTGGCCAGTGCAGGCCGACCACTCCGCATGCGCGTCCATGGCGGCACGCTGCATCTCGAGCCGTCGTGGAGGCATGACGTCATCGGCGTCGATGCGGGCAAGTAGCGGGGCTCGCGCCAGCTCCGTGGCCCGATTGGCTGCCGCTACGACGTTGGCGCGTTCGAGCGTCTCGACGCGGATACGTGAGTCTTGGCCTGCGGCTGCCCGAGCCACCGCCTCTGACCCGTCAGAGCATCCGTTGCAGACGACGACCAGCTCCCAATCAGCCAACGTCTGCCGGCGCACAGAGTCGAGTGTTTCCGGCAGAGTAGCGACTGAGTTGTAGACAGGGAGCGCAACGGTGACCAAAGGAGCGGAACGCATGGCGGACATAGTCTAGACTGTTCGTTTCGAGAAGGTGCCAAACATGCCGGAACTAACCCTTTACAGCCCGCGTTACGACTCGGTCCGCGTGATTCAGTGCTCGCCCCCTGCCTGGGCGTGCGCCATCGTCCTCGCCGACAAGGGCCTTGCCCATCGCGTCAAGCGACTGTCCTTTGAGGACGGTGAACACAAGACGCCCGAGATGCTGGCGCTCAACCCGAGAGGGACGACGCCGGTGCTGACCGACGGCGACCGCGTGGTTCACGAAACCGTTGCCATCCTCCAGTACCTCGAAGACGCCTACCCCGACGCGCCGCTGATGCCCACCGACCTCGACGGCCGCGCGCTGGCGCTGACACGCCTTCACGAGGCCAGCGGCGTGAAAGACGCTGGAATGGCCCTGTTTCGCTACATGATGCGCAATCCGGAGGGGGACCGCAGCCCGGGGCAGATGGCGTCCCTGCTTGCGGACCTGAAGGCAGAGCTGAACCATTGGGAGCGCTACTACAGCGCCTCGGAATGGAGCGCTGGCGAGGAGCTGACCCTCGGCGACATCCTGGTGCTGGTCTACGTCGCCACTGCGGTCCAGCTGGAGCTGGGTGTCCTGGACGGTCTGCCCCGATTGCAGGACGCATACGAGGCCTTTCGCTACCGTCGGTCGGTGTCGAACTCCTGGCCTCAGACCTGGAGCTGAGGTCGGTCACCTCAAGGCTGACATGTTCCCCGGCGCCGCCAGCCCCGGGTCACGACCCGGTTGACCGCACCTGAAACGAGCTGGGTCGACACCGATCCGGAAAGCCGCACCTGGTGCACCGGATTCCAGAGATGCCCACACATGGCGTCAATGACGAGGGCGGCGTCCTGCACCCTGACCCTGAGGAGCCCCCGGGCGATGCCCGCAGATGTGCAGTCGCAACCCGCCGCTAGCATGGGATGCATGCTCGAACGTGGGATGATGGCTGCCGAGGTCGAGAACTCCACCCGCCGGGTCGGAGCCCCGAGCTCAGCCGTGGGGGGCGCAGGAACACTCACGGTCGCGGGGTCCAGCAACACCTTCACGGAGTGTGCGGGCCCCGACGCTCGGGGCCCGGCAGGAGTGGTTGGAGATGGGTCGGTCGTACAGCCGGTGACCAGGAGAGCGAGGAACAACGAGAGCAAGAGGGAAACGTGACGCATGCGCGTGGGTTCTCCAGCAAGGGTGAATCGGCGGCGAGCCCACAACGCGACGCCTCCTGCTCCTATTCAGCCTTTGCCAGCTCGGCCTCGATAATGGCAGTCATGGCCTCCGACTCGTAGGTGTTGTTGACGTACTGAACGGTCCCATCGACGCCGATGATCCAGTCCTGCGGATAGACGGTATTGGTCGCCGGCGTCCCGACGTCGTATTGAGCGTGCACGCTGCCGTCCTCGTCGAACAGGACGGGCATGGTGATGCCCAGCTGCTCTCGGAACGCAACCAGCTTGTCGTAGGTGTCCTGAGCACCGATGGCCCATACTTGGACGCCCTGAGCCTGGTAGGTCTGCCAGATGTTGATGTCGATGTCCGAGACCTCGGACGGGCAGACCGGTCACCAGGTGGCGAAGTAAACGAGCACCACTGGATGCCCTCGGAAGTCGCTCAACGTATAGAGGTTGCCGTCGAGGTCCGGCAGGACGAAGTCCGGCGCTTGCTCGCCGATGAGGATACTGGACCCCTCAGAGGCCTGTTTGATGGCGATCTCGGTGGTTGGAGTGTCGGGATCGTTGCTGGCAATGCACAGCGTGGTGTCGACCGGCGTCGCACCAGCGCTGTCATCGTCGAAAGTCACCTGCAGGATCCCTGCTCCACCGGGTGCGATGGAGAGGGTGTCGACCCCGGCACTGACGCGTGAATCGCCGGAAGTCATCCCGGTCAGCGTCAGCTCCGCGGCACCGCGGTTCACCAACGTCACCAGCTGTACGCCGCTCGCGTCGAAGTAGAGCTCGTCCCGCGACGGATCCAGGTCCGGCGCCCTGGCGTCGAGGTCACCATCGTAGACGCGGACATCGTTCCAGTCGGCGACCCAGGCGCGCGTGCCTTCGCTGTAGACGTCCATCGCCCAGCTGGGGGTCTTCTCCAAGCCCAGCAACAAGGGCGACGATGGGTCTCGGGCGTCGAGGAGAGCGACGCTCTGCTGGGTCGTCGCCCACATCGCTCCCGAATCGCCGGACACAGCGATGGCGGCGGCCCCCAGGTCGACCGTGGTGACCAACGCGGGCGCATCTGGCTCCGCCAACGAGAACACATCGATCCCCGAGCTTCCCGCAGCCACGTACATGAACGCGCCATTGCTATGGTCGATGTGAAGGTCCAGGGCGCTCCCGGACGTCGCGACCTGGGCCCCCAGGACAGGCGCAACCGGGTTCGAGACGTCGACCACCACCACGCCCAGTCCATTGTCCACGATGTAGGCCCGCTGCGCACCAGCGGCGTGGTCCACGGCGATGTTCCAGGGCGTCTGCAGTCCCTCTACCTCGGTCGTGACTGCCGCCTGCCCCGGCGTCGTCACGTCGATGACCGCGAGGGTTCCACGGAACGTGACAAGGTAGAGAGTCGTGCCGATACGAGCCGTCGCTCCGGCGTCCTCGATGTCGAGCTTGCGGATGTTTCGGATGTCTGCCGGGTCGCTCGCGTTGGCGAAGCCGAGCCCCCAGAAGCCCTGCTCCATCCCCTTCGTGTTGTCCCCACGGTTGGACATCGCGATGCGCCCGTTGTCCAGCACCTCCAGGTGCTCGAAGACCTGGAGCCCGGCAGGGTGCTTGGCTTGGGGCGCGGATGTGTCGCCGTCGGTGGTCAGCCCAATCAGGCCACCCCGACCCACCGTCCAGACGATGCCGCTGTCCAGGTCCTTCTTGATTTCGAGTAGATGAAGGCCGTTGTAGGCCAAGCCCACCTCATGACTGAGAACCAGCGGATCCGCGGGTGTCGACGGAGGGGTGCACTCCTCTGGCGGTGTGACATAGACCGTGCCGGAAACGTCTGGTCCGGCCGAATCAACCGCTATGTCAGAAGATGCGTCAGGAAACGCTTCTACGACCGGAGCTGCTGGTGGGCACCCCATCCATAGAATTGCAGACAGCGCGAGGACCGGCCGGAACCTTTCGCGGTAGGTGTGCATGCCATACCTCTAGTTGAAGCGCGTCACTACGTCACACGTGTGGGCGATGGGCAGACTGCGTGTGTCCATGGTTCACGTCTACCACATGCGGCCCTCCTCAGCGCCACGGGCGTGCCTGGCGTTAGGAGGTGTAAGGCAAAGGCTGACATCGCCTCGCTGCTACAGACGCCACCACAGGTCGATCACCGGATAGAGGACCCAGGTCTCCTTCCGGTCGAACGCGCGCGCCAACTGGAAATCACCGACAGCCACGCCCACGCCCACATGGGTGACCCCACAAGCGCGGGCATACATCAACTGGACCACCGGAGAGCGCCGGGGCTCGGGCCCGCTGAGGGCTACGTATCCCTCCGCGTGGAGCATCAGTAGCTGGTCGGCATCGATCAGCCAGAGGAGCGACGCGTGCAGCTCTGCTGCCACCCCCACGTCGATGAAATCGTACTCGACCGATGGGCCTGCCCCGAGGGTCAGCATCACTTCTTTGGTGATACTCCAGCTGACGCTCACCGTCGCCAGCACCTGAAATGAGTTGTCGACGAGAGTCCCGGTCGAAGCGTTCTCCTCAGGCAGGAACGACCAGATCGCCCCCAGATTCACGCCTACAGCGACGGCGTCCGTGCTGGGCGTCGGCCGCCACCGGATGGTGACGTTGGGTACGCCCACCAGCGACAGCAAGGGGTGAATCGCCAGCTGCAGCCCTTCGGTGATCCCGTACTGAAGGGGGCTCAAGAGCCCCACCTCGAGGACGCCGCGGTCCAGGGTGTGCGCCGTGTTGAAGGTGAGCTGCGAAGGCCTCAGCCACGAGGCACGGCTCTGATCCGGAGCTCCCAGCAGGCTGCCCGCCAGCAGGAGTCCGACGACGACATAGCGAGCGCAGCAGTGTGTCAGAGCCATTCACTCCCTGGATAGCAGAGGCCCTCGGGTATTGACAGAAAGGACGTCAGGGCATATGTCGCCATATATGGCAAGCCTTCTGGAGGGACGACCATGACGTCGACGACGTCCCCACGCGACGCTTCATGCTCGGTCTGTGGGACGACCTACACGGTCAAGTTCAGCTACCAGCGCCAGGCGCAAGCCGACGGCAGCGTGGTCTTCTACTGCAGCCAGAGTTGCCACGAGCGCGCCCTCTTTGGTCAGGCCCACCGCACCTGCAGCGTGTGTTCCACCAGCTTCGAGCTCCGCTTCGCCTACCAACAGGCATTCGTGGCCGGTCAGCAGAACTACTACTGCAGCACGGCCTGCCGTGAACAGCCGGTCAAACGCGAGCTGCGAGCCCGACGTGGTGCCAAGAAGATCGCGGTCATGAACCAGAAAGGCGGGACCGGCAAGACCACGACGACGGTGAGCCTGGCCCACGGTCTAGCGAATGAGGGGCACAAGGTGCTCATCATCGATATGGACTCGCAGGGCAACGTGGGCGTGTGCCTCGGTGTCGCCGGCAAGCGCAACCTCTACCACGTGATGGTGGACAACCTGGACCCGCAGGATGCCGTCATTTCGGTTCGTGAGAACCTGGACCTCCTGCCGTCGGACGACCTGCTGGCCAAGGTTGAGGTTCACCTCGCCCACGTTCAGCAGCCTGCGCGGGTGATGAAGTCCCGTTTCCGGGACATCGATGACTACGACTACATCATCCTGGACTGCGGCCCGTCCCTGTCGCTGCTCAACAAGAACGCGCTGTACTTTGCCGACCACGTGTTGATCCCCGTGGCCTGCGACTACTTGTCGCTGGTCGGCGTCAAGCAGATCCTCAAGACGCTCAAATCGATCCAGAACGACCTGCGGCACCCCATTACGGTGCTCGGCGTGCTGCCGACCTTCTACGACGTCCGCAACCGCATCTCCCACGAGGTGCTGCGGACGCTGAAGCGCTACTTCAAAGACAAGGTGCTCTCCCCCATCCGCATCAACACGCGGCTCAAGGAAGCCCCCTCCAAGCAGAAGTCCATCTTCGAGTACGCCCCCAGCAGCGGTGCCGCTGACGACTATCAGGCGCTGGTGGAGCAGGTCGTCACGGTCGCCGAGGGGCGGCGCGACGACACGCAGAGCGGGGCTCTGCCGAATGCGTTTCTGGGAGTGGCCTGAAACTACCGGGCAGCACGTTGACCGTCCACATCGTCCTGGTCCATCCGCAGATTCCGCAGAACACCGGCAACATCGGCCGGCTCTGCGCGGGAACCAACACGCGCCTGCACCTGGTGAAGCCACTGGGGTTCAAGCTCGAGGACCGCTACCTCAAACGGGCCGGGCTGGACTACTGGCCCCATCTGGACCTGCAGGTCCATGAGTCCCTCGACGACGCCCTCGCCGGCGCCAACAGCGAGGACGTCGCCTTCTTCAGTACCCACGGAACCCGGCGCTACACCGAGTTCCAGCCTAGCGGCGACGCATGGCTGGTCTTCGGCCGGGAGGCCGACGGCCTCGATTCAGATGTCAAAGAGCGAGAGCAGGCGCGGCTCTTCGGGATCCCCATCACCGACAAAGTGCGGAGCTTCAACCTCGCCAACTCGGTGGCCATCACGCTGTTCGAGGTGCTTCGACAACGCGACTTCGGGCCGGTGGAAAGCGGCGCCTGACCTGCACGTGGCGCACACGTCATGCGCACGAAGGGGAGGTACGCGCAGGCCAGGCACCGGCGGTGGTGCAAACTACTTCTTGGGAGTAATGCGCACCGGTCGCTTCAGGGTCGTCGCGCCCGACAACGTCAGGTAGGGCTTGAGACGGCGAACGGTCTTGAGGCCAATGCCCTTGACCCGGGCCAAGTGAATGACCCGCTGGAAGGGGCGCTTGGTCCGGTAGGCGATAATCTTGGCCGCCTTGCTTGGCCCGATACGGGGCAACAAGGTCAGCTGCTTCTCCGTGGCGGTGTTCAGATTCACCACCCCCTCAACGACCGCCGATTTGGCAGGCGCCTCTTTCTTGGCGTGGGCGACCCCGGCGCCAATGCTGGCCACGACGAGGGCAACAGCGAACACGGACAGCAGCCGCTTCATGAAAGCGGCGAGTTCACCGCGAGCGACAAAAGACTTGGAATTCATAGCGTTCTCCTGCGGCTGGTTGGCATGTTCACGGCGGCCGCGATTGCGCCGTGGCGAACGTATGCCTGAGCACGACCCGTGCCAGCCTGGGGAACGTCTCTATGATCAGTGGGTTAGGAGCCGCACCAGGCTGGCTGTTGGCGCATTGGGACACTCGAACTGCCCCAACCGGTGTCCCAGCTGTCCCAACTCACTGAAATGATTAGATTCGACTTGGAACACATGTGTCCCACCGAACCGGTATCATTGGTATTTCTAGTGCAGCACCGGGCCACCCTTGTTGGGCAGCTTGATCTCGCCGAATTTCTGCTCGTACATGCGCACGTTCTGCCCCAGTGCAGCCAGAAGCTGCTTGGCGTGACCGGGACTGAGGATGAGTCGGGAGCGCACCTTCGCCTTGGTGGTACCTGGTGGCAGGAAGACGGCATCGAGCACGAACTCGGTGTGGGTATGGAAGATGCGCGCGAGGTTGACGTACGTGCCGTTGGACGTCTCCTCGTCGAGTTGCACCTCGATTTTGACGTTCTTGGCGCCCTTGTTGCTGCTTTGTTCGCTCATGCTGCGCATCTGCCCACACACCGGCCACCGTTGACAAGTCCGGATGCCCGAGGGGAAATCCCTGCCAGAACGAATCCGACAAGAGGGAAGTGATGGCGACCAAAGCGGTGATGGCGATCGACCAGGGAACCACAGGCTCGACTGTGGTCATACTGGACCAGAACATGCAGCTGCTGGGCCGCGCCACGACGGAGTTCCCGCAGATTTACCCCCAGCCCGGCTGGGTCGAGCACGCTCCTGAAGCCATCTGGGCGAGCGTCGCGACCAGCGTGCGAGAGGCGCTCGCCAGCTCGGGCATCGCCGCCGAAGATATCGCCGCCATCGGCATCACCAACCAGCGTGAAACGACCGTCGTGTGGGATCGGGAAACCTCGCAGCCGATCCACAACGCGATCGTGTGGCAATGCCGTCGGACCACCGATGTGTGCGCCAAGCTCCGAGCCGACGGACACGCCGACCGGATCGGCGAGCTGACCGGCCTCGTGGTCGACCCCTACTTCAGCGGCACCAAGTGCGCCTGGATCCTGGACCACGTCGAGGGCGCCCGGCAACGCGCGGAGGCCGGCCAGTTGGCGTTCGGCACGATCGACACCTATCTGCTGTGGCGACTGACCGGAGGCAAGGTCCACGCCACGGAGGTCTCCAACGCCTCACGCACGATGCTGTTGGAACTGGCGTCGGTCAGCTGGAACGACGAGCTCCTGGAGCTTATCCGCGTGCCGCGGGCCGTGCTGCCGGAGGTTCGAAGCTCTTCGGAGGTATACGGGACCACAAGCGGGCTGGGTTTCCTGCCAGACGGTATCCCGATCGCGGGGATCGCCGGCGACCAGCAGGCGGCGCTGTTTGGCCAGGCTTGCTTTTCGCCGGGGCAGGTCAAGTCGACGTACGGCACCGGAGCCTTCGTGCTCATGAACACCGGGACCGAGGTCGCTCGAAGTACACAGGGCCTGTTGACGACCATTGCGTGGCGTCTTGGCGACGCGGAGACGGTCTATGCCCTTGAAGGGTCCGTCTTCATCGCGGGCGCTGCGGTCCAGTGGCTCCGCGACGAGCTCAAGATCATCGACAGCGCCAAAGATATCGAGGGGCTCGCGGCCACCGTCGAGGACTCTGGCGGGGTGACGGTTGTGCCGGCGTTCGCCGGACTGGGAGCCCCCTACTGGGACGCCGACGCCCGCGGAGCCATTCTGGGTCTCACCCGGGGCTCGGGCCGAGGGCATATCGCCCGAGCGACCCTCGAGGGCATCGCACACCAGGTGGCGGACGTCATTGAAGCCATGTCGACCGATGCGGGCACCCCTATTCGGGATCTTCGTGTGGACGGTGGCGCTGCCGCCAACAATCTGCTGATGCAGCTTCAGGCCAATTTCCTGGGCGCTCCAGTAACCCGTCCAACGATGCTCGAGACCACTGCTCTGGGCGCTGCCTTCCTTGCCGGCCTGGCTACCGGGGTCTGGAGTAGCCCCGATGACGTCAGCGCGCGCTGGCAGCAGGACCGCGTGTTCGAGGCCGCCACCGCCTCAGAAACCCGCGATGCCGGGCGGACCGCCTGGAAAAAGGCGGTATCACGACTGCGGTCGTAATCCTGGCAGCGACAACGTCGTTGACACTGGACTTGGGGCGGCTTAGGGGACGGTCCCGCGCTCTGGCGCTCTCGCGCGCCGGACACCCCACCGCCCAGCCTACCCAAGGCCCCCGCCATGGACCTCAGCGAACTCAAAGCGCTCAAAATCAACGAACTGTTGCAGCTCGCTACTGAGCTCAACGTCGAAGACGCGCGCGGCATGCGCAAACACGAGCTCATCTTCGCGATCCTCCAGGCGCGCACCGAGCAGGCAGGGCTGGTCTACGGCGAGGGAGTTTTGCAGGTCTTGAGCGATGGGTTTGGCTTCCTGCGGTCGCCGGACTCCAACTACTTCCCTGGTTCCGACGACATCTACGTCAGCCACAGCCAGATCCGGCGGTTCAACCTGAAGGACGGCGACACGGTCAGCGGCCAGATCCGGCCTCCCAAGGCCAACTCGCTGGAGAAGTACTTCGCGCTGCTCAAGGTCGAAGCCATCAACTTCGAGGACCCCGAGGTCGCGCGCAGCAAGACCTTGTTCGACAACCTCACGCCGCTCTACCCCGAGCAGCAGCTCAACCTGGAGCACGACCCCAAGAACCTGTCGACGCGGATCATCAACCTAATGACACCGCTCGGCAAAGGGCAGCGGGCCCTCATCGTCGCACCGCCGCGAACGGGTAAGACGGTGCTGATGCAGAACATCGCCAACGCGATCAGCACCAACCACAAGGAGTGCTACCTCATCGTGCTGCTCATTGATGAGCGACCCGAGGAGGTCACCGACATGCAGCGTTCGGTGGACGGCGAGGTCATCAGCTCGACCTTCGACGAGCCCGCGCAGCGCCACGTCCAGGTCGCCGAAATGGTCATCGAGAAAGCCAAGCGCCTGGTCGAGCACAAGCGCGACGTGGTCATCCTTCTGGACAGCATCACACGCCTGGCCCGCGCCTATAACGCGGTAGTGCCACCGTCCGGTAAGATCCTCTCGGGCGGCCTCGACGCCAACGCACTCCACAAGCCCAAGCGCTTCTTCGGCGCCGCGCGCAACGTGGAGGATGGCGGCAGCCTGACCATCATCGCGACCGCGCTGGTGGACACCGGCAGCCGCATGGACGAGGTGATCTTCGAGGAGTTCAAAGGCACCGGCAACAGCGAGCTGCTTCTGGACCGCAAACTCATGGAGCGCCGCATCTTCCCTTGCCTGGACATCTCGAAGTCCGGGACCCGAAAGGAAGAACTCCTGCTGGAGCCGGACGTCCTGCGCCGTCAGCGGATCCTGCGCCAGGTCCTCCATCGACTGAGTCCAGTGGACGCGATGGAGTATGTACTTCCGATCATGTCCAAGTACGACACCAACGCCGAGTTCCTGGAGACCATGGAACGCGAGTAGGGCCACGCTTCCGCCCGGAAGAGGGGTTCGGTCCGCCCGCGGGATTTGGCTTGCGTGGTGGCCTTGGATCGATTAAACGTTCGCGCCCGCTACGCCAGCCAACTGACCTTTCCTCAAGGGGAGTCACCGATGAAAGAAGGCATCCACCCAGAGTACCACCCCGTGGTGTTCGTCGACGTCTCCACCGGAGAGGAGATCATCACCAAGTCGACGGCCACGTCCAAGGACAAGCGCGAGATCGATGGTGTCGAGCACCATGTGATCCGCTGCGACATCACGTCCTACACCCACCCGTTCTTCACGGGTAAGCAGAAGCTGGTGGACACCGAGGGCCGCATCGACCGGTTCCGCCGCAAGTACGCCAACGTCAAGAAGTCCTAGCGGCCGGCGCGTCGTGGCAGACGCACACGGTGACAGCAGCCCGATGTTTGGCCAGCTCGACCAGGTCGAGCAGCACTTCATCGAGCTCACGGACCGCATGGCCGACCCCGACGTCGCCGGCGATCCGAAGCGGTACGCCGAGGTGGCGCGCGAGCAGGCTGGCTTGCGCGCGACCGTCGCGGCGTGGCGAAACTACAAGTCCATCCGCGATCAGATCGGTGACGCTCGCGAGATGATGGGCGACGGTGACGCCGACATCCGCGAGATGGCCAAGCTCGAGCTGAGCGAGCTCGAGCCGCAGCTGGAGGGTCTGGAGCAAGAGCTCAAGGTTCTGCTCCTGCCCAAGGACCCGAACGACGAGAAGAACATCTTCTTGGAGATTCGGGCCGGCACGGGCGGCGACGAGGCGTCTTTGTTCGCCGCCGACCTGCTGCGCATGTACACCCGCTTCGCCGAAACGCTGAAGTGGAAGGTGCAGACCGTCAGCGCCAACGCGACCGAGGTGGGTGGCTTCAAGGAAGTCATTGCCATGATTCAGGGCGATGACGTCTACGCCCGCATGAAGTTCGAGTCGGGGGTCCATCGCGTTCAGCGCGTCCCCGAGACGGAGTCGCAGGGGCGGATTCACACCTCGGCGTGCACCGTCGCTGTGATGCCCGAGGCGGAAGAGGTCGAGGTCGACCTGCAGCCGGCCGACATCCGGGTGGACTTCTACCGGTCCTCGGGGCCAGGCGGCCAGTCGGTCAACACGACCGACAGCGCGGTGCGGTTGACGCATATCCCGACCGGTCTGATCGTGACCTGTCAGGACGAGAAGTCGCAGCACAAGAACAAGGCCAAGGCCATGAAGGTGCTGGCAGCCCGCCTCTACGAGGTGGAGCGCGCCAAGCACGACGCCGAGGTGTCGGAGGCCCGCAAGAAGATGGTGGGCAGCGGCGACCGGTCCGAGCGGATTCGGACCTACAACTTCCCGCAGAACCGCATCACGGACCACCGTATCGGCCTGACGCTGTACAAGCTCGACGCCATCATCCAGGGCGATATGGAAGAGCTGGTCAGCGCCTGCACGGCCTACTTCAACGCTGAACTCCTGAAAGGCGAAGAGGACGCCTGACCCTCTGGTCAGACGCCCTCCTCTAAACCGGAACCCGCGCTGTGATGGCGCGGGTTTCGCTATTTCTTCAGCTGTCGGCTGAACCAGCCCCCGGTCAGCGCGTCGAGATCGGCCGTCAGCGCATCGATCTGCAGCTGCCGACGGACCGCGGTGCGGATGTCGGTGGGCGGGTTGATGATCATCGAGGCCTGCTGCTCGCGGCGGGCGAAGTAGATCTTGTTGACCGTGGTGAGGATGTCCTCACGCTGATCGACCAGCCGGCTGATCTCACGGGCTAGACGGATCTTGTCCGGGTTGAAGACCAGTCGCGAGAAGTTCCACCACAGGTCGAGCCTGAGGATCATCTCGTTGTCCTCGGTCCGCAGCTCCGACAGCGTCCCACTCTGCAGCGACGAACGCAGGTCCTGGCCGTCATCCCGCTCGCTCTCAACGAGACCCTTCACGCGGTCGGGAAGCAGGTAGGCGAAGCTCGCGGCCGTCAGCCAGCTCTCGTAGGCGCCAGGGTTCACCCGGGCGTAGCGTGCCGCTGCGTTCTGAACCTCACGCACGTCGGGCTCGACGTTGAAACGAGCGAGGACAGCCTTCGCCTGCTTGGTGACATCCTGAGCTGCGGCCGGCGCGGCAGTGACGACCACGGTCGCCAGGGCCAACGTCGAAACAGCTATCAGCCGGTGGATGGGGTTCATCGCGTTCATGACGATACTCCGGAGCAATGGCACACAGTGTCTATCAAGGGGCGGGCTGCGTCGAGCCCGCTGTTGGTGTACTGGCCTTTGGCTGGAACCAGCCATTGGTGTAGGCGGTCAAATCGGCTTCCAGGTGCTCCAGCCGCAGCTGCTCCCGGATGGCGCGCTTGAGGTCCTTGGGCGGACGGGCGATGGCTCGCACCTTGGCGTTGACCCACTCGTTGTAAAGCGGGATCAACCGCTTGTTGGTCCGGCGCCGCTCCTGCACCGCCTGGTGCACCAGCTGTCGCAGGGCCATTGAAGGCGTGGTGTCCATGTTGACCACCGGGACGTCGCTCCGAGCCCGCGGGGGTGGCGTCCACACATCGGGCGCCCAGAAGATGAGCGGGCTCAGGTCCCAGACAAACTGGAACTGCAGGTTCTCATCGAATGGCACCACGTTGACCTGGTCGAGGACAAAGCGGTCCAACTGCGGGATGAGCACCCGGTCTTCTTCACGGTCAAACACGCGCTCGTAACGCAGGAACAGGTCCGGCAGCAGCCACGACAGTCGGATGAGCAGCATGTCCGTGCCGACTGAATCGAGGTCGATCTTCTTGGCGCGGTAGGTGGCCTGAACCACGTCCCAGGCTGTTGGCATGTCCTTGCGGGAGTTCGCCAGCGCCTTGGCCTGAGCGTTCCACACGCGGCGCGCCTCGGTAATCAGCCGTGCAGCACCGAAGCGTCCAACCGCCCACACGAACACCGACCCACCCGGAGGCGCGGTCAGGTCTGCGACGACCCGAGACTGGAGACCCTGGTTCCTGGGCTGCAACAGCCCGGCCTCCGAAGCGCCAACCCAGGCCCCGTTGGAGCCTCCGACCCACAGGCGCCCCTGTCGATCGAGCGTACCGCGCAGCATGCCCGGCAGAGCACGCGCCGAAACGAGGATCCCCTTGGTACGGTCGACAGTGAAGATCTTCAGAGCGGTGATGGCATAGATACGTGACGGGTTCTTGCGGTCGACGAACATGTCTTCCACGGGGACTCGCCCGATACTCAGCCCCATGCGCACGAAGCCGTTGCCCTTCTGCTGCCAGATCCCCTGCGCGTCAGCGGCCAGCAAGCCGTCGGACGTCATCAACACCGACTTGACCGACCGCGAACCCAGCGGACCAAAAACCGGCGCGGCCGGGAACTTTACGCCCCCGAGAAGCAGCCCATAGGGCGTCGCCAGCCAGGTCTGTTTGCCGCTGGGGTTGATGGCGATGTCGTACACGGGGGTACTCTGACCGATCCGGACCTCCCGCAGTCCGCCCATGCTTCGCGCCTTCCGCGCCAGAGCGAAGAGCCCCTGGTCGGCACAGATGTAGACCAGGTCCTTGATGATCCGGAGGCGTCGAATCCGGGAGACGCCTACGCGACCCTCTTCTTCCACGCCCCCCATGCGCACCACCCGGCCACCGGACTGGCGCGTTTGCGTGTCCGCCTCTACCGGGTTTCCGTCGGCGTCGACCTCGTCGTCGTCGTCATTGCCCCGACCGCGGTCACCATCGTCCCCTTCATCGTCGGGGTCGTCGCTGCCTCCGGCGCCATCCTGCGCGCCACGCCGCTCACCTTGCGTTCGACCGCCGATGACGCCGACGACCGCCCAGGTGTCCCCTTCGTCGTCGGTCACCCAGATGGTTCCGCCGCCGGCTACCCAGACCGTCTTCGGATCGTCCGGGTCCACGGCGACCGCCGTCAGCCCACCACGGGCTCCGGGGAGCGTGCTCACCCGGTCCCACACCAAGGCTGCGTGCGCATCGGCGGTGGGTGTGACGAATAGCGCTAGCGCCAGAAGGACGGTGACGAGCGCCGCTGGGAATCGCGACATGGCGACACTCTAGGAGGGCCGCACCCGTTCGACAACCCGACCCGGTGACAACCAGTCAGACGACTGAAATCACAGGGCAATCCGCCCAATCCGGAGCGTCAGGCAGTTCTCACCGTCATGACGCAGGTTGGAAGACCACGGTCCAAGGCACCGGAAGAACAATGGGTTTGCCGCCCCGGGTACCCGGCTTGAACTTGATCTTCTTGGCCACCTTGATCGCGGCCTTGTTGAAGACGTTGCCTGCGCCCTTGATGACCTTGACCTTCTTGACCTTGCCGTCCTTGCCGACGGTCAGCGACAGCCGAACCGTAACGACCCGCCCCAGCAGCGGGGCCTCGGCCGGCCACTTTACCGAAGGCCGCGACAGCACCTTGGGGCTGACGATCTTGGGGGGACGCTTGGGCTTGGTCGCGGGACCGTCACCGGTTCCGCCGGGGTCGCCGCCACCATCCTGCGTCTTCTCACCCTGGGCCTGGTTGCTGTTGGACCGCGTGGCCTTGACCGAGGGATCGCCGAAGTTGTCTTGCTCGCCCTTCTGAACGGCGATGCCGGTACCGCTGAGGTTGACGTTGGTGAGCGTCACGGGGACTGGCTCGGCCTTCTTCGGCTCAACCTTCGGCTGCTTCTTCGGCTTCTTCTTCCGCTTCGGCTGTCCCTTCTTGCGGACCGTGGCCTTCTTGGGCTTCGGCTTGGTCTTCTCGACCTTCGGCTCCTCCTTGGGGGGAGGCGGCTCCTCTTTCTTGGGCGGCGGGGGCGGCGGCTCTTCCTTCGGCTTGGGCGGCTCTACCTTGATCTTCTGGATCTGAGGCATCTCCGGGACGGCCTTCTGCTCATCCAACGTGCAGATGTTGGAAACCTGGTAGGCGGTGACCTCGTGGTTGCCCAGCTCCCACGTCACCGCGCCCTTGAAGACGATCTGAAGGGGGGCCTTCGGGTACTTGGGCGTCCGCCCCGGCACAAACGACGTGGGCTGCCCCACGTCCTCAGCGTCGATGCCGGCACCGAACATCCGGTTGCTGCTGCCGACGGGCTCCTTGTGGGGCTCCTCACCCTGGGTGCTCCACCCGAAGTGGGCCACCCAGCGGCCGTCTTTGCGCTGCTCGACGCATTCGACGATGGGCCGCACCGGCGAGTAGGTCGCCCACAGGTACACCCCGCCCAGGGCGTGGACGACGAAGGCGGCGAGGAGTGTGATCCGGAGGTTCAACGGGAAGGCCTAGTTGATCATCTGTCGTTTGGTATTGATGGCCACATCAGAGACGCCGAGTATTCGTAAGGCGTCGATGACTTCGACCACTTGTCCATGTCTGAGGCGCTCGTCGGCCGCCACGACGGCTTCGAGCTTGGCGCCCTCTGCCTTCATCTCGGCCACGTAGCGCTTAACGTCTGGCAGGGTCGCGTCCTTCCCGTTGAGGAACAACTCTCCGGTCGAATTGATGACCAGCATGAGCATCTTGCCGTTGGGCGTGTCCTCACCGCTGGCCGCGCGCGGCAGCTGAATCGGGACGTTGGGAGGGGTCTTCTCCTTCATCTCCTGCTGCACGAACTCGGTCGCCACCATGAAGATGACCAGGAGCACCAGCATCACGTCGACCAGCGGGACGACGTTGATGCCTGTGATTCCATTCTCGTCGTCGGTGCTCGATCCACCAGCCATGGCTTACGCCTCCACCGACTTGCCGGCCTTGAGGTAGGCCAGGACGTTGCGCGCCAGCCACTCGGTGCGGTGCGACGTGTCCTTGATACGGGTCTTGTAGGCGTTGAACGCCACCACCGCGGGGATGGCGACTGCCAGTCCGATGGCGGTCGCCACCAGGGCCTCGGAGATGGCGTACATCATCATGTCCGTACGCTCCTTGCCCTCGGCGCCCTTGGACACCGCCGCAAGCGCCTGGATGATGCCGATGACCGTGCCGAACAGTCCGATGAAGGGCGCGTTGTTGCCCAGCGTGCCGAGGATTCCTATGAATCGGTCGTACCGGGTCTTCTCGATGGCGATGTTGGCCTGGATGACCTCTTCGACCGATTCCACACCGTCGTCGAAGGCGTCGATGGCCGCAGTCAGGACACCGCCCGCCATGCCGGGTACGGTCTTGACCACCTTCTTGGCTTCATTGCCCCCGCCCTTCTTGAGGGCATCCAATAACGCTTTGTTCAACGTCTCGAGGTCGAACTCGTTTTTGCGGAAGAACAGGTAGCGCTCGAGCATGACCGCCACCGACACGACGCTGAGAACCAGCAAGACGTAGAGCACCCATTCGGCACCGATCTGGTCGAAGAAGCCGAAGATCTTTTCTGTAAGCATCGCGGGAGGGTCCTGGGCAACAGTTGCGGTTCCACCGGAGAACGCCGGGAGGAATTATGTATAGGAGCGAAGTTTCCGGTTGGAAAGATCGTAAATCGACCGGTTGTCATCTGGTGAACACTTGAACAGTGGATCTGATCGTGCTTTCGTCGGGAAACAGAGCTGGTTGAGTTGACAACGCACGACGCCCCGTCGTGTCCGGCTCGGGGTTGATCAAAAAGATGCCGACTGGGCAGATTAGGTGCGCGTAATCGGAATCGATCCCGGAACCCGGGTCACTGGCTACGGAATTGTCGAGCACGAAGCCGGCCGTCCGCTGGCTCATATCGCGCACGGCGTGATTCGTACCAAAGCCTCTGACGCGCTTTGGGACAGGCTCAAGCGGATTACCGACGGTTTGCGGGAGGTGCTTGCGGCCTACCCTGTTGACTCCATGGCAATGGAGCGTTGCTTCGTATCGAAGAATGTCTCCAGTGCCCTGAAGCTCGGTCATACCCGCGGCGCGATCATGGTCGTCGGTCTCGAGGCCGGCGCCTCCATCGCCGAATACGCGCCGTCGGAGATCAAATCAGCGGTCACGGGTTCTGGTCGTGCCGATAAACACCAGGTTGCACAGATGGTGAGAGTGGTGCTGAACCTGGCCGAAGCCGCCAGCTCCGACGCCTCGGACGCCCTTGCGGCCGCCATCTGTCACATCCACGCCGATGGGTTCCGCCAGCAGCTCCGGGCCGCGCCGGGGCGAAGCCGGAGGCGCCGGTGATTGCTTGGCTGTCGGGAATCGTCCGCAACAATGGCGGCGAGGGCACCCTCGTTTTGGACGTCAACGGCGTGGGCTACCTGCTGACCGTGCCGACCGGCGTCGCGGGACAGCATGCAGTGGGCGATGCCATCGAGCTGCACGTCCACACCCACGTGCGCGAGGATCAGATCAGCCTTTTCGGGTTCGACAGCGCGGCCCAGGTGGAGGCCTTCAAGAAGCTCATCGGTGTCAGCGGGATCGGCCCCAAGTCGGCGGTCAGCGTGCTCAGCGTGCTCCCACCGACGGCGCTGGCACAGGCCGTAGAGACCGATGATATTGCCTCCCTCAAGCAGGCCCAGGGCGTCGGCAAGCGGGTCGCCGAGCGCATCGCGATGGAACTCAAGGGCAAACTCGACGGCCTCTGGGATGGGGCGGGGGCGGCAGCCGCTGGCCGACCGGCCTCCGCGGCTGCCAAAGCACCGGTCTTCAAGGACCTTCGCAGCGCACTGCTGAACCTTCAGTATCGACCGAAGGAAATCGATGCGGTGTTCGACCACATCGCCAAGGCTCACCCAGGCGTGGAGGAGTTCGAGCTGCTCCTGCGCGCCGCCCTCAAACACCTGAAGAAGAGATAGCGAGACCGCGTGGACTTCGATCGCACCATCAGCCCATCGCCGCTACAGGACGATGACCGCTACGACAAAACCCTGCGTCCACAGAGCTTTGACGACTATGTGGGGCAGGAGGAGCTCGTCGCCAATCTGAGGGTGTTCGTGACGGCCGCTCGCCGGCGCGACGAAGCGGTGGATCACATCCTGTTCTGCGGCCCGCCGGGGCTGGGCAAGACGACGTTGGCGCACATCATCGCCAACGAGATGGACGCGGACATCGTCGTCACCAGCGGCCCCGCTATCGAGCGAAAAGGAGACCTGGCCGGGATCCTGACGAACCTCGGACCTCGGGACGTCCTGTTCATCGACGAAATCCACCGGCTCAACGCTGCCGTCGAGGAGAACCTCTATCCCGCGATGGAGGACTTTGAGTTCGACCTCATCATCGGTGAAGGCTCCTACGCCCGGAACATGAAGATCTCACTGCCGCCGTTCACCCTGGTGGGCGCGACGACACGCACCGGACTGCTGACGTCTCCGCTGCGGGACCGGTTTGGAATCATCAACCGGCTTCAGTACTACACGACCGAGTCGTTGACCCACATCGTCAAGCGCTCGGCGGCGATCCTCGACCTCCCCATCGCCGAACAGGGCGCCATCGCCATCGCCCGGCGCGCCCGGGGGACGCCGCGTATCGCCAACCGGCTCCTGCGGCGGGTCCGTGACTTCGCCGAGGTGGAAGGCACCGGCGTCATCGACGAGTCCATCGCCGAGCACGCCCTGAATCGCCTCCGCGTCGACGCCGCGGGCCTGGACCCGATGGACCGGATGTACCTGGAGACCCTCATCGACAAGTTCAGTGGCGGCCCTACTGGGGTAGAAACCCTAAGCGCCGCGCTGAGCGAAGAGCGCGACACCCTCGAGGATGTCTACGAGCCCTTCCTCATCCAGGAGGGCTTCATTCAGCGTACCGCTCGCGGGCGCGTAGCCACGGTCAAGGCGTACCAACACCTGGGCAAGGCCCTGCCCAGCAGCGGCGGCCCCCAGGGGAACCTCTTCTAGGATTAGACCGTCAGCGCCACCCGGCCAGAGAGCGCGCGGCTCAGAGTGGTCTGGTCGATGTACTCAAGCTCGCCACCCATCGGGATCCCCGTGGCGATGCGGGTCGTCGCGACCTCCAGGGGCTTGAGGCGCTTGGCGAGGTAAAGCGCCGTCGCCTCGCCTTCCACATCCGCGTTGGTGGCAATGATGACTTCGCTGACGCCGGCGGCGACCCGGTCTTCCAGGTTGGCCAGCTTCAGCTGACTGGGGCCGACGCCCTTCAACGGCGCCAGCGCGCCGTGAAGTACGTGGTACAACCCGCGATAGGCCCCGGTCCGCTCGAAGGCCAGCAGGTCCTGCACCGTCTCCACGACACAAACCGTCGTCTGGTCCCGCGCTGGGTCGCGACAGATGTCGCAGCGCTCATCCTCGCACAGCGTGTGGCAGTCTGCGCAGTATTGGACGTGGCCCACGGCGTCGACGAGTGACTGCCCCAGCGTCGCCGCGTAGCCACCGGGCTCGGCGATGATGAAAAAAGCCAGCCGCGTGGCGCTGCGCTCACCGATTCCCGGCAGGCGCGACAGCAACGTGACCAGCTTGTCGAATGCTGGCGGGAGAGCCGGCACTAAAGCGAGAACCCGCCCTGCTTGAGCATATCCGCCATGGGCCCCATCTCCTGCTGCATCATCTCCCGCGCCTTGGTCAGGGCGGCGTTGGAAGCAGCGACGATGAGATCTTCCAGCATGTCGACGTCTTCAGGGTCTACGACAGCCTTGTCCAGCTGGACTTTGACGATCTCGAAGCGACCATTGGCGGTCACCGTGACCATGCCGCCCGCGGCCTCGCCCGTGACCTCCTTGGTCTGGGCACGCTGCTGCGCCGCGACCATGTCGGCTTGCATCTGTTGGGCCTTGCCCATCAGCGCGTTGAGGTCGAGGCCGCCAGCCCCTCCCCCGAGGAGTTTGCTCAAATCATCGATGCTCATGGGTGTTGCTCCCTGGGGTCAAAGGCTTGGACGTGCCTGACGGTACCATTGAAACGCTGGACCACCTCGGCAATGGCCGGGTGATTCTCGACCGCCCGTTTTCGTTGGGCGAGCAGCTCACGATGCCGCGCCTCGCGCCGTTCGTAGGGACAATCCTCCACCGACTCCACAAAGTCGATCTGGACGATGGTCTCGCCGTTGACGTGCTGTGACAGCAGCTTGCGAATCTGGGGCAGGAAGGTGGTCGCCGTGTTGCCGCTCTGGGCGTCGCGAATGAAACCGACGTGCACCGTACGATGGGACACACCGGTGACCTGGCCACGCGCCAGAAACGCCGCCAGGCGGGCGTTCTCCTCGACGAGGGAGTCGACGAAGACCTCCCAGTCGTCGTTGCTGAAGCGCAGCGGCGGCAGCTTCTTGAGCGCTTCGGGGTCGATGGACTTCCTTCGCCCTTTGCGCTTCTGCGGAGGCTCATCAGTCGCCTCCCCGCTCGACGCCTGAGGCGGCGCGGGAGCGGAAGCTGGCGGTTGAGGCCGAGGCGGGGCGACAGGTTCAGCGACGGCCCTCGCGGGCGCAGGGGGTACGGGCCGCGCGATTGGTGCCGTCTCTGCGGCTGGTGCAGGCGGTTGTGGCACCGGCGAGGGAGCTGGCTCTGGGGCGACAGATGCTGGTGCTGGTGCTGGGTCAGGTTCGGGCTCGGGCTCAGCCGGAGCCTTGGGCTTGTCGTTGCTCGCCCGAGGAGATGCAGCAGGGGCAACCTCCCTGGGGCTCGACGTGGTCGCGCCGGCGGCACCAGACGACGCAGGAGGGGTCGAGCTGGTGGGGGGGGCCGATGGTGCCGCGGGAGGTACCGGAGCCGCAGGAGGAGGCAGCGGTGCTCCGCTCTCCAGGTGGCGTTCTAGCGACTCCAGCCGCTGCAGGAGCGCGTCGACGGGTACCAGCGGCCGCAGCTCACACATCCGAATGACCGCCATCTCCAGCTCGAGCCGCGGGAAGCTCGCCTGGGCCAGCTTCTCGGCGGTGGCGGTAATCACCGCGAATAGGCGCTGCAGGTCCGCCACCTGGTGGTTTCGCCCCAGCCCGGCCAGGGTTCGGGTCTCTTCATCCGACAGGTCGGTGAGGCTGGTGTCGCGCCCCGCTACCCGGAGCATGATGATGTCGCGCAGGTAGTGCACCAGGTCGTGGGTGAACTGCTTGATGTCGGTGCCGTAACTGAAGACGTCCTGCACGACCCCCAGCGCCTTCGACGCGTCGCGGGCCAGGGCCGCCTCGACGAGATCCCGGAGCCAGCCGCGGTCGGCCACGCCCAGGATGTCGGTCACCTGGTCGAAGTTCGCCGAGTCGCCCGCGAAGCTGATGATGCGGTCCATCAGGCTGAGGGCGTCGCGCATGGAGCCCTCACTCTCACGCGCGATGAGCCGCAGGCTGGGCGAGTCGATGGTGATGGACTCGGCCTCCAGGATCTCCTGCAGCCGGCCAACCATCACGCTCAGTGGGATCCGCTTGAAGTCGAAGCGCTGGCACCGACTGAGGATGGTGATGGGGATCTTGTGCGGCTCGGTGGTCGCGAAGATGAACTTCACATGGGGCGGTGGCTCTTCCAGCGTCTTCAGCAATGCGTTGAAGGCCTCCGTCGTCAGCATGTGGACTTCGTCGATGATGTAGATCTTGTAGCGGTCGCGCTGGGGCGCGTACGCGACACCTTCGCGAAGCTCGCGGATCTCATTGATGCCACGGTTGGAGGCGCCGTCGATCTCGTAGACGTCGATGGCCCCAGATGCGGCGATCTCGAGGCACGGCTTGCACTCGCCGCACGGCATCGGGGTCGGGCCCTGATCGCAGTTGAGCGCCTTGGCGAGAACGCGCGCGGCGGTCGTCTTGCCCACCCCGCGAGCCCCGCAGAACAGGAAGGCGTGATGCACGCGGTCCTGCTCGATAGCGTTGGTGAGCGTGCGGGTGACGTGCTCCTGGCCGGTGATCTCCGAGAAGGTCTGTGGCCGGTACTTTCGCGCCAGGACGAGATAGCTCATGCGGCCACCCTTACCACATAAGGACGCGGTCGGGAGGACCCGACAACCGGACAGTGGAAGCGTTGTCCAACCAGCAAAAGTATCTCCGTACCGACTCCCTTGCCCCGCCCTCTTGGGCTGCTAGCGTTCAGGTATGGCCGACATGAACAGACGCCAGGCGTTGCTGAGTATCGGCGCAGCTGGGCTCGCCGCTGCGGGCTGCGGCCGGGCCGAACACCGGCCCGTCCCCTCTTCACCTGCCGCGCCCAGGCCCACGCCAAACGCCACAACGCAGGGAGCGACGATGGCCGAACAACGCATGCCCACCCTTTTCGTCCCGCACGGCGGCGGCCCGTGGCCCTGGATGAAGCCGATGGCCCCCGGAATGATGGACCCGCTGCGGACCTACTTCGAGGGACTGCCCGCGTCCCTTCCGGCCAAGCCCAAGGCCATCCTGCTGGTATCGGCCCATTGGGAGGAAGCGGTTCCCACGGTGATGACGGCCAAAGAGCCGCCCATGCTGTACGACTACTACGGCTTCCCCGAAGACACCTACACCATCAAGTGGCCTGCGCCAGGTGCTCCCGAGGTGGCGGCCAGGACGCGTGAGCTGCTGGAAGCGGCCAAGATCCGAACCGGCGCCAACGCCGAACGCGGCTTTGACCACGGGACGTTCGTGGTCACGAAGCTCACCCATCCGCAGGCCGACATCCCGACCTTTCAGCTCTCCCTCGTGAGGGGGCTGGATCCCGCCGCGCATCTGGCAATGGGGCGCGCGCTGGCCCCGCTTCGCGATGAAGGCGTCCTGATTCTGGGCAGCGGCATGAGCTACCACAACATGCGCGGCTTTCGGACCGCCATGGGCCGACGTTTCCAGAACCTCGGCTCGCTGGCCGACGAGGCTCAGGCGTTCGACGATTGGCTCGTGGAGTCCATGACCACTCAGGGCCCCTCTGTTCGTGATCAGCGGCTGGCCGAGTGGGCCAAGGCACCGAGCGCTCGCGCCTGCCACCCCCGCGAAGAGCACCTGCTGCCGCTGATGGTCACCGCTGGAGCCGCAAGTGCCGACGACGCGGGTTCTGCGCCTTACCGGTCGCCGATCTTCGGCCTGGCGGTCAGCGCCATCCGCTTTGGCTGACGACCGCGTCACCAAACGCACAAAGCCCGACCGAGTCGCCTGAGGCGAGCCCGGTCGGGCTTTGCTGCAAAGATGGGTAGGCCGCGGCCAGCACATGAAGTCAACGCTACCGTTGCTTCCTCCCGGACCTGGCGGAGTTCACACTGACCCCATTGCCGGCCGACGACCATAAACGAACTGGCTCTGTTTTCAGAGCGAGCTCGGTGACTTGCAAGGTACGCAGGAAGGCGTGGCGGAGAGAGAGGGATTCGAACCCTCGGTAGGCGTGAACCTACACACGATTTCCAGTCGTGCACCTTCAACCACTCGGTCACCTCTCCAAAAGTGACATGGGGGACTGGGACGGAGAGCCGGGGATTCGAACCCCGGGTAGAGTTGCCCCTACACTTGATTTCGAATCAAGCGCCTTCAACCACTCGGCCAGCTCTCCATGGTCGCCCATTACCTTCCCGATGATGGGGTGGAACCACCGCGACGCTGCTGGCGCAGCGTCTCGAAGAAGGCGCTCATGGTGGCGGCGCACTGGTCGGCCAGCACACCCTCGATCACCTCCGTCGGTGTCCCGTCGAGCAGTTGGGCGGTGCTGTGGACCGCGCCAGTCTTCTCCTCGCGCGCGCCGTAAATCAAGCGACCTACGCGGGATTGGGCGATCGTGGCGGCACACATGGCACAGGGCTCGAGCGTCACCACCAGAGTGGCGTGATCGAGTCGCCATGACCGTTGCCTCTGACCCGCTGCCGACAGCGCCGACATCTCCGCGTGAGCGGTGGGGTCTTGGAGCACCTGCCGAAGGTTCATCCCGGAAGCCACGATCACGTCATCGACGACGACCACTGCTCCCACCGGGACATTGCCCCGCTCGCCAGCGGCTCGAGCGAGCGCCAGGGCGCGACGCATCCACTGCTCGTGCAAACCTTGCATCAGGACCATCTTTGACTTGGTAAAGAGCACGGCTTCGCCGCCGCCGCCGATGAAGCGAACGGGAGAGAAGCGCACCCGAGAGGATTCGAACCTCTGACCCTCGGTTCCGTAGACCGATGCTCTATCCAGCTGAGCTACGGGTGCAAAAGCCGGCGAAACGTATGCGCCCTCAGGCGGGCTGTCAAGCGCATATCGGCGCCGCCTCGAACCAGGGTTCTAAGGCGGCGCCGACGCGGCGGAGAGAGAGGGATTCGAACCCTCGGTAGAGCTTGACACCCTACACTCGCTTAGCAGGCGAGCGCCTTCAGCCACTCGGCCACCTCTCCGTGATCGTCGATCAGTATCCTTCGGACACGTTTCGTTCGGCAGGTTTTCAAACAACGTTCGCTTCTTCAGGAGCGGTTCGGCGGAGGAGGAGGGATTCGAACCCCCGAGACTCGCGCCTGGCGGTTTTCAAAACCGCTGCCTTCAACCACTCGGCCACTCCTCCTGGAAGCGGCGCGAAACGTAATACACCTTGATGGCGCAATCAAGAGCTACGTGACAGTCTTGCAACAACCCGAACACACTAAGTTTTTCGGGAGGTTAGTAGTCCTCTTCGTCAGCGCGCGTGTTCTTCCACTCGCCGATGTCGTCCGAAGTCATGAAGTCGTCGAGCATGTCGTTGATGTTGACGTCTTCCACCTCGACCTCGTCGAGGGCAGCACCGTAGTCGACGCTGCGGGTGGTCTGCTGAGCCTCTTCGTCGATGCTGTCGTCGAGCTCCTGCTCTTCCTTTTTCATCTTCTTGAGCTTCTTGCGAGACACCGAACGCGACAGCTTCTGGACACGACGGGCGGAGTGGAAGGTCAGCCACATCAGGAAGTGGATCGGGTGGAAGTGCCACAGGTGACCGGTCCAATCGGCACCTCCGCCCTGCAGCCCGATCGCCTCGGCGATCTCGCCATCGAGCCAGATGAAGGGCAGCACCCGCTCGAGGGTTTCCTTGAACAGACCCGCCTCGCGGATGCGGGTCTTGTAGTCCTTGACCTTGCCCTTCCAGTCCTCGGCCTCGCTCAGGGCCTTGACCCAGTCGACCTGATCGGACCATTCACTCACGCTCTTGACCACGATCTTACGAAGCCGCCGGCGCAGACTGATGTTGCTCGGCTCGTCCATCTGGAACAGATCCGAGATCTCCTGGCGCGACAGCACGCGCCCCTTCACCAACGAGTTCTTCGTGGTGACGTAGCCCGAAGGTGAGAACGCCGCCAGGAGCCCCTTGTTCCGCACGAACAATGAGCGGCTGGCCAGGTCGGCTTGCTGCACCTCGGTAAAGAACTCGCCGTGAACCGCGAGATCGATCGCGTCCTTCCAGCTGTCGTCGGCGAACACCTCGATGTGGACCTGGCGGAGATCCGTGCTGCCGCTCCCGCTCGGATCGAACCAACCGATCGGTGCGATGGCACGCGAGGCCCCTACGATGATGGGGTCTTCTTCGAACTCGAAGGTCGCGACGCTTCCCTCACGAAGGAAACGAAGGCCTGGACCGTGCCGCTTGGGCTTGGTCTGAGGGCAGTCCTCGTCACCCTCTGCGAACTCCTCTTCCTCGAGGCGCTCCTGCTCGGCCGCCTGCTCTTCGTCTTGCTCTTCCTTCTTGCTCTTCTTGCGCTTGCGGCGGCGCTTCTTCTTCTTGCGCTCCTTCTCCAGGCCAGGATCGTCGGCTGCCTTCTCGATCTCCAGCCCCTTGGAGTCGTCGGCCTCGCCCTTGCCGTGCTCGTGCAGCTTGGCGACCCATTCGTACTGCTTCTTCGCCGCCTTGCTGAAGACGTCGATGTACTCGAGGTGCATGTAGAGCGAGTAGAAGACGAGCGTCTTCTTCTTGGCCTTCTTCTTCTTGCTCTTGCTGGTCGACGGGATCTCCACCTCGTGGCGCAAACACACGAAGTTGTTGGAGCCGAGCTTGGTGTCGCATTTGTTGAAGCGCGCCGCCACGAGCTTGCCCTCGAACATGGCGAGGACGGGCGACTTGGCGGGGGCCTGCAGGTGGATGCCGCCGTGCCACGTCTGGTTGGCGCTGATGGGGTACCAACCGCCGCTGGGTTGCTGCACCGATGGCCAGGCGGATTGGCCGGACTCGTTGAGCAGGTAGTACTTCTGGGCGTGCTTTTTGACCTTGGCGCGCTCCATCAAGCTGCCCAGAGTGTCGCCGCCCTTGAGCGTGATGGGGAAGCTGTTGTTCTCCGCCACCATGCCGGCAAGGACGCGCTGCCAGTCAAAGCCCGGGCCGGGATCCCAGCGGGTAGCGCTGACGTGCATATGCCCGACGATGCCCTCGAACCCTTCTCCCCCCTCGACCACGGTGGGGATGACCTCACCTTTGGCGTCCATCGGGTACGTGCGCTTGATGCGCTTGAACATGTCCTCTTCGGTCAGCTTGGTCAGCAGCGCGATGAGGGCCCGGTACTGCGCGTCGGTGTAGCCGTAGGACTTCACGCGGCCGCCGTTGAACTTCTTCAGCCGAGATTTGGGCCGGCGGAACGGCCAATCCGAGCCCTTCTTGGTGTCGTAGGCCGGGTGCCCGTCGGGGTAGGGGGGCGCGTCTGGCTTGCCCACCAGGTTGGGCATCTTGTTGTTCATGTCGATGCCGATGGAGACCGAGTTGGTCGAGCCACCGTGGAAGGCCTGCCAACCAAGGTCCATGCCCTGGTAGATGGTGCCGTCCCAGTCGATCATGAAGTGCGTCGACAGGTTCCGCTGAATCAGCGCGGTGAAGCATGCCTGGGCCGTACTGGTGAGGTCGGTATGAATCACCACCATGTGGACGACCTCGCGGATCTTCTCCCAGTCCATGGGGTTGACCCGCTGCCCCTTCTTGATCCGCTCCGCCTGCAGCCGCGGCTTGCCCGCCGCTTCGTTGGCCTTGGACTTGGCCGGGAAGGAGTAGGTGATGCCTTCGGGGTGAGCGAACGTCACCACCTTGACGTCGTCGTTGGCGAGCTTGTGGATCTTGCCGCAGACGATGATCGAATTGAAATCGGGGGGGACCTCGGCCATCGCTACTTCTTGATCTTCCGGACCAGCTGTTTTCCGTCTGGGGCCTTGAGCTTGCCGCCTTTCTTGGCCAGCGCGCCTGCACCCTTGGCGGCCTTGGCCGCACCCTTCGTCTTACCCTTGGCGGCCTTGGCGCCCTTGCCCAGGATCTTCTTGAAGATCTTCAGCAGCAACAGCGCCAGGATGAGGCCCACCACCACCAGGATCGCGATGAACCCGGCCTTGCCGAGGCTCTTCTCGGCGTCGTTCTGCATCTGGGTCATCCAGATGCTGAACCCCTCGGCCTTGGCCGGGATGTGCACGCGCCGCACCGGTGTCTTGGTGTTGCCCGACGTGTTCCGCGTCTTGTACTCGATCTGCAGCAGATAGCCGTGATCGGTGTTGGGCGTGGCCTCGGTGTCGGTGAAGGTGAACACGTATTGGTTGCTGATTTCGTCCGCCAGCTCCGTCGCCAGCTCGATGAGCTCGTTGGTTGTCGACGCGTAGCGGTACGTACCTCCGGTCTTGAGTGCCAGCACTTCCAGTCGCTGCGCCTCATGGGGGCGCGCCAACGGGTTGGCCAGAGTGTGAATCCTGACGTTGCCGGCCTTGGCCAGCGCCAGCCACGTGGGCAAACGCTTCTTGAACCGCTCCTGCTGGTACTTGGCCGACTTCTTCAGCTCGGCGTCGATGCACCGCCGCCGGTCCTTGCGCCATTGGCGCACGCGCTGGTTGCGCTCACGCCGCTTGAGCCCCTCGCGCCGCATCTGGCGCCGGTTGGGGCGGGTCGCGTTGAATTTGTTGTCGCACGTAATCTGCGCCTTACCGACGCAGTCCTCCTGGCCCAGGATGTAGCCGTCCTTGCCATCGCCGATGATGACGATGGTGCGTGGCTTGCCCGGATCGCCGTCACGGATGACGTTCTCCAGGGCGATGTCCAGGGCCGAGGGGCTCTCCGGAAACTCACTGGCCTCGACCTCGAAGTCGCCGCTACGACGCTTGAACTTGGGTGCCGCACAAAGCTTGCCCCGCAGACCAAACATGTGCGGCCACCAGCCGCTGTAGTTGGTGTCGGCGATGATCTTCGGGATGGCGGCCGCGCCCTCGGCGCCATGCAGTCCGCATACGATTTGGTCGGGATCTTTGGGCGGCGGGTCGCCCTCTTTCTCGGGCTTGGGGACGTCGCCCCGCAACACCCTCATCTTCCACTTCTCACACTTCTCCCGGGCCTCCTCGGCCCGCGACAGCGCAGCGCGGTTGTCACCCTCGACGTAGGTGAGCACCTCGTCAGAGACCCACAGGACGTTCGCCTTGGTGTTGACGCCCGCCTTGAACACCAGGTCGATGGCGGTCTTCTGGGCCTCACCCAGGGTTCCGCTCTGATAGGCCGGCGCACTCGTTCCCGGCGCGATGACCATCAGGGCGCCGCCGCTCTCCTCCTCGGCCCCCAGAGTCAGCGTCGGGTCGGGGATGGACTCGTCCTTCTCTTCGCCCTCGACGGGCTCCTCCAGCTCCAGCTCACCCTTGAGAAACGCAAACAGCGGCGTCGCCTTGCCTTTCTTGGGCTTCTTCTGCACCTCGAAGCGCTTGACGAAGGCTTCGTGGTCGACCGGCTTGAGCTTGCGGTCGAGGTAGCTGACCCAGATCTTGAGCTCGGGCGCCTTGCTGAAGTCGATGTGGTTGATCTTCGCCTGGGGCTGGCTGAACGACCACCGCAGCTTCGGGCTCTCCTGAGCGGCGACGTCTGCTGGGGCCAAGCCCAGCGTGGCGAACGTGATAACGCAAGCGGCCAGACCGCGGATCGACGTCGCCTTCATGAGAACCACAGGAAGGGCTCGACGCTATAACGGACGGGGGCCGCCGTCGCGATGGACTCGCCGTCGACCGAAAGCTTGGCGTGGTAGGCGTAGCGTCCGTGCACGAAATCATCGAACGGGTAGCGCAGCGTCAGCTCCAGCTGGGTCACACCGCCCGTAAGACTGACCCGTCCCTGGGACTGCACGAAGGTTCCGGCAGGTGTCTCCACCACCAGCTCCAGCTCGGCCGACACGACGTCATCACAAAACGGCCGCTCGATCATCAGCGTCGCCGCCGCGTCGGGGCCACCAGAGAGCATTGCCCAGGCGACCTTGGAATCGGCCAGAAGACGCTCGAGACCAGCGCCGACGACCGCTCCACCGGTTGCTCCGACAAGTGCGGCTGCGGCGCCAGACGTCCGCATGAACCCGCGCCGTCCGACCCTGGGGCTGCGAGAGGAATCACCCATAGTGGGGCTCAATCTAGACCAGCAACCAGGGCCCAGCAAGAGCGCGGCCGGACGTAATGTCCAGCCGCGTCGCCAAGAAACTCTGAGAGGAGAAGTCGGGTACTACTCGCAGACCGTATCGATCGTGATGGAGTCGATATAGGTCCCTTCCAGGGCGGTCTCCGGGCCATCCACGGAGTCAAAGACGAAGCGGACCTGCACCTGCTGCCCGGCGTAGGTGTCGAGCGGAATCTCGATGTTCATCCAGTTCCCGTCGGTGGTGCCGTTGGGCAGGCTCTTGGAGCTCCACAGGGGATACAGCGCGCCCTTGCGCAGGGCGAAGACCTGAAGGACGTCGTAGTCCCGGTGGGTCCGGGTCGCCTTGAAGACGTCGAAGCTGACCGTGGTCTTACCGCCCTTGGGGATGTCGAGGACCTTGGTGGTGGCCGAGGACTTCACGCGGGCACCGATGGCGTACGTCTGGGGGACCGGGTCACCGCAGTAGAGGCTGAACTCGCCGCTGGCGGCGCGGGTCTTGTCGACGTTCCAGAAGATGCCCATCTCCAGGTTGTCGGTGACGTAGATGCCGCCCAGCTTGCCCGAGTCGAAGTCGCCCAGGACGCCCGAGTCGGGGGCGCAGCAGTCGCCGCCGATGAGCCCCTTGTACTCGCAAACGCCGTTGGAGCAGCTGTCCTCGGTGCAGGCTTCGCCGTCATCGCAGTCAGCGGCGCTGGAGCAGGCGTCGGGGTTGATGGAGTGGCCACAGGTAGCGCCTTCGCAGAAGTCCAGGGTGGTGGGGTCACCGTCGTCGCAATCGGCGTCGCTCACGCAGCAATCCTCGGCCGCGTCGGGACCTTCGCAGGGACCACCGGTCACGCCCGCCTCGGTGCAGACCGTCTCGTGAACACACCCCTCGGCACTGCAGAGGTTGGTCGTGCAGGAGTCACCGTCGTCACAGTCGGCGTCGATGCTGCACTCGGCCAGCAGCGGGCAGTTGGCGACGACCTTGATGTCGTCGATCCAGAGGCCTTCGTAGTTGTTGTTGCTGTGGTCGACCGAGTCGAAGGTGATGCGGATGCGCACCGTTTGGCCCTCGAGCCCGTCCATGTCGAGGACGATCAGGGCAAACTCGTCGTAGGCCGCGGCCGGCAGATCGACCTTGCTCATCAGCTCGCGCGTCTCTGCGATGGTTCCGTCGGCGGCCAGCACGTCAGCCTCGACGAACACGAGGTCGTACATGAGGTTCCGCTCGACCAGCGCCATCATGCGCATGGAAAGCTGGGCCTGGCGGTACTGCGGCAGCGCCACGGGGGGCAGCAGGGCAGTACCCGTCACCCGCTCCTGGGCGTCGTAGCTCATCTTGCCCGGGTCGCCGAAGTAGGCGGCCGTCGGCGGCGAGGTGTTGCGGGTGGCCAGCACGTGCCATCCGACCGCGCCCTGGCTCGCCATGGTCACCTGAGACTCGCCACCACCATCGAAGGTCTCCTCGAACAGGGTGTCCATCTCGCAGCAGATTCCGGCCGGGACGGGAGCCGCGGTGCAAGCGCCGTCGACGCAGCGGTTCTCGGTGCACGGATCCCCGTCTTCGCAGGAGTCCGCCGGGGCGCATTCGTCCCCCGGTTCCAAAGGCGCAAACGGATCGACTTCGATCGGCGGCGGCTTGATATTGGCCTGATTGATCGTTGGGATCGCGTCCGAGCACGCGGTCGCAAGAAATGCGCAGGCGATGACGAAGCCGGAAATAGCACGCATTGGCGGGTCCTCAGGTTAGCTGACGCCGACTCTGACGAGGGCCGCTCCGGCCTATTCAAAATGATTTCGATCTTTTTCAGGTTTTTTCGAAGACCGGAAGAAACACGTCGATCAAGCGATCCGCGTTCTTGTCTCCGATGCCCTTGATCGCCATCCACTGGTCCCGATCCCGGCTGTCCGGCGCCTCACGGGCCAACCGCACCAGGAGCTTGTTGGACGCAAGCGTGTACGCGGGGACGCTGTTCTCTCGCGCGTATTCGATGCGGGCCTGCCGGAGCAGCTCCAATCGTTGCCGGGCTTCGGCGTCCAGGGCCGAGGCCAGGTCGTTGACGTCCTCTTTGGGTTTCCGATCCCGACTTTGAAGCTCTTCGGCCAGATCGATCTTCACGGTCTTGCGCCGCCACATGACCTCGACGCCCTTGTTCGTCAGCCGCGGTCGGGTACCGCCCTCCATGCATCCCGCCCGCGCCAGGGCTGACAGAAACGTCTGAAGGTCCGCGACGGCATAGTCGGAACAGAGCGCATAGCTCTTGGTGCTGGCCAGGGGGTCGGTGAGGATCTGAGACGACTTGGAGCCCTTCAGCAGCCGGGCCAGCGCCTGGTTGCTCAGGCGCCCCTGAGCGCGAGCCACGGCGCTGAGCACCTTCTGGGCGAGCACCTCTTCGTCGTCGGTCATGGTCCGACGCTCGCTGGGCGCGGTGGGAGTCCCCCCTGACTTTCTCGCCTTGTGCCTGGCTTCGCTCTTCGCGCGGCCCCGACCCGGCGCATAGGTCATCTTGGGAACGCCGCTCTCGCCGGTGCAGTGGTCACAGGCCCCGCATCCCCCGGGTCCCAACGTCGTCTGGTCGCCGAAGTACCCCAGGACCAGGCCGTGTCGGCAGCCCTCGTGGTAGGCGTAGCGCACCATGGCCTTGAGCCGCTGCGTCTCGTGCTCACGCAACGAGACCCGTGTCGCGGCGTCCAGGTCCTGGCCGCTCTTGTCGATGAAGAACTCCTGGTACCGAATGTCGGCGTAGGTGAAGAGCAGGATGCAGTGGGCTGGGCTGCCGTCGCGGCCAGCGCGGCCCGCTTCCTGGTAGTAGGCCTCCAGCGACCCAGGAACGTCGTAGTGCATCACGACGCGGACATTGGACTTGTCGACGCCCATGCCGAACGCGTTGGTGGCGACAATGACCAGGTCGTCGCGCTGAGCGAACTCGTCCTGCACCCGCGCACGCTCCGCATCCGGAAGCCCGCCGTGGTAGACGGCAGCGTCGATGCGGTTGAGCCGCAGATGGGCCGCCACCTCCTCGCAGTTCTTGCGGGTCGCACAGTAGACGATGGCCGTGCCCCCATCGGCCGCTCGCTCCCGGATCGTCTTGACCAGGTGGGCCTTCTTCTCGCGCATCCTTTTGACGTGGACGACGGAGAAGTGGAGGTTTTCACGAAAGAAGCCCGTGACCGTCACATGCGGCTGTTCCAGCCCCAGGATGCGCACGATGTCGCCACGCGTGCGGGCGGTAGCCGTAGCCGTGAACGCGGCGATGCTGCGAGCGCCCAGATCCCGCGCGACGCGGCCGAGGTGCATGTAGTCGGGTCGGAAGTCGTGGCCCCATTGGGAGATGCAATGGGCCTCGTCGACGACGAAGAGGCTGTACGGCAGCCCCCGCAAAAACCGCATGGCGCCGTCGTAGCGGAACCGTTCGGGAGCCACATAGAGCAGCTTGAGCTGTCCCCACCGGGCCATGTCCATGACCAGCTTCCGCTCGCCCTGCTCCTGGGTGCTGTTGAGATAGGCCGCCGGGATTCCCTTGGCCTTGAGGCTGTCGACCTGGTCCTTCATCAGAGAGATGAGCGGCGAGACGACCAAAGCCATCCCGTCCATGAGCAGCGCCGGCAGCTGATAGCAGAGCGACTTGCCCGTTCCCGTCGGCATGACTCCGAGCGCCGCGTGCCCCTGCAAGATGGCGTCGACAACCGGCCGCTGACCGTGGCGAAACGCGTCGTGGCCAAAATGGGTCTTCAACGCACTTCCGAGGGGATCTCCCCCCCCACCGGGTGCGTCACCGCCCAGGGCTGTCAACGACGTAGTCACCGGGTTTTCAAGGCCTCCTGCTACCGACCGGGCCACCCTAACCCCGGGACGGACGGAATCAAACCTCCACGCCATATATGGCGGTGCAACTGCCTGCTCACAAACGAAAAAAAACGCCCGCGGCCGAAGCCGCAGGCGTCTTTGAAGGACCTGAGTCCCGGTCTGCTTACTTGCAGTCAGCCGGGGCGTCGGGGACCTTGGCGTAGCCGACGAGCGCCTGCTGGCAGCTCTTCTCGACGGTGGCCTTGCCGGGCCCCTTCATGGCCATCTCCATCGCCTGCCAGGCCTTCTCGTAGGAGGCCTTGGCGGCGGGCATCTTGGCGCCGAGCGCGTCGATGCACTTCTTCATCTTGGCGCAGGCGGCGGGCATGCCACCAGCATCGGCGGCCGGCTTGGCGGCGGCGTCGCCTTCCTTCTTGGCCTCGGCGGGCTTGGCGGCAGCGTCGCCTTCCTTCTTGGCGGCGTCACCCTCGGCGGGCTTGGCAGCGGCGTCGCCTTCCTTCTTGGCCTCGGCGGGCTTGTCGCCTTCCTTCTTGGCCTCGGCGGGCTTGTCGCCTTCCTTCTTGGCCTCGGCGGGCTTGTCGCCTTCCTTCTTGGCCTCGTCTTTTTTGGCCTCGTCCTTCTTCTCGTCCTTCTTCTCGTCCTTCTTGGCCTCGTCCTTCTTGGCCTCGTCCTTCTTGTCGTCCTTCTTCTCCGTCTTGGCGGCGTCTTTCTTCTTGTCGCACGCGGGAGCCGAGGTCATGACGAACGCGAGTCCAACCATTGCTACGAGCAGTCTCATTTGTGTGTTCCTCCTTGGCAATGAGAGTCGACCGCGACGGCGGCCGTGTGTGTGTGCTCACTGCTTGTTGGTAACGCCGACCCCCAACAGCGAGTTCAAACCGAGTTCAAACCCTTCTCCGGGTGCCGGAGTAACATCCCCCCTCGACGCATCGAGGAGTTGGTCTCTCACAGAGACCGTTCAATGCTTAAGGTTGTGAAAGATGAGGGACCGATTTCGCGGTCCCCCGACGGGTTTCAGACTTCCGTGTAACAGAGCCTGACCAAGTGCGAAACCCCTTACGCACCTGGGTGAGACACTGAGAACTACTGCCCGAACGGCCAAGCTCCGGATATCACTACGAAAGTAGCATTCCCGCCAGGGTTGCCGGTTTTTTCATCCCCGGACGGCGAGTTGGCGCGGGGTTCAGTCCCTGGGAAGAACGCCGTTGAGGAGCACCGAAGCCATCTGCTCGGCCATCTCTCGCTCCGACATCTCCAGGTTGGCCGCCGAGCTCGTCCCCAGCATGACCTCTTCGAGGATGAAGTAGATGTAGGTGTCGAACATGACCCGCATCATGATTTCCGAGCGCACATCCTGACTCAGCTCGCCCCGGTCGATGCGCGGCCGTAGAAGCCCCACCCCCAGCTGATTGAAGCCTTTCCGGAAGCCGCCGATGATATGGCTGACGTTCTTGCCCTGGAACTCCAGGACGTCGATGTAGAGCAGCTTGAAGTAGTCTTGGTGCTCGCGCGCGACCTCGAACACAGCCATACCGATGTCGGCAAGATTGCTCGGGAAGGAGGGGTCGCTGAAGAGTTTACCGATGCGCTGTAGGGCATCCGGAGCCGTACCTGACTGGTTCAGGAGGGCCAGGTAGATCTCTTCCTTCGAGCCGAAGTGATGATAGATCCCGCCCATCGAGACCTTCGCCTCGCGTGCGATGTCGCGAAGGTTCGACCCGTTGTAACCCTTGGCGAGGAACAACTGGCGGGCGGCGTCGAGAATGCGTTCTTGAATGGACGTCGTGTCGGCCATGATTGTCCGGCTTTTTCCGGTGTGGGTGACGGATTCACCGGGGTGGGGCCAACCACCTCCATATGGATCCTTCGGCTGCCGCGTTGTTAGCCCGCCGCAGCGGACTCCGTCAATAGGCGCCAGGTGGCTACCAACCATTCACCGAACGAATACTGCGTGGGAAAATCTTTCCCACCCGCAACCCACCGAGAAACCCGGGCATCGGTCTCTGCATACGATGAACGCAGGGTCTCCTCGCGGGAACCTATGTTCGACCTCGGCCGGAACGCTTCTTGCTCCGAGCCTGGCCCACGGCTTGTAGCTGCATGGTGGCGGCCGATACACTCTCTGTCTCCCATTGCGAGCAGGTGAACATGCTCGAGAAGTCTTCCATCTCGTCCCTCCTGGCGGTCGTCGTAGCGACGGCGGCCCTGGCCGGCTGTCCAAGCGTTCCCAACTTCGGGTATCCCGAGGAACCTCAGGATGCGTCGGGGGACACAGACACCGACGCGCCAACGCCCCTGTCGCTGGAGCGCATCACGCCCAGCAGCGGCTTTCCGGAAGGCGGCGAGCGCGTGGCCATCTTTGGCGCTGGGATCCAGCGCGGGGCCAAGGTGTTCTTCGGCGAGGAGCCCGCCACCGGCGTCCTGGTCCTCGATGAGAACCGGGTCAATTGCAATGCGCCTCCGTCCGAGGAGCTGGGCCTGGTCGACGTGAAGGTTCAGCTCCCCGACGGCACCGAGGAGATCCTCGAGCAGGCGTACCTGTACCGAGGGCCGCTGGAGATCCACACCATCGAGCCGACGATCGCTCCCACCACCGGCGGTCTCGAGGTCACGATCACAGGCGCCGGCTTCGACGACACGACACGATTCCTCGTGGGTGGGCGCCTGCTGTTCGACCCTCAGCGGATCGACGACACCACCGTCAAGGGCATCCTCCCGGCGCGGCTCCAGGGCACCCCCGGCGCCGTCTCGGTCGTGGCCAGCAACGGCTTCGAGCAGCGCGTCCTGGCGCGCGGGTTCAACTTTGTGGACGAGCTCCGAGTGGACTGGCTCAGCCGAAACACAGGCTCCATAGAGGGAGGCACCGTCGTCACTCTATACGGCAGTGGCCTGGTCGATGGCACCGCGGTGCTGGTGGGTAGCAAGTCGGCTGAGGTGGTCGCCGGCGGCAAGGGCAACTCGCTCACCATCCGGGTCCCGCCCGGTCCGGAGGGACGCGTCAATCTGATCGTCAACAACGGGCTCGAGACCGAGACCGTCGCCAGCGGCTTCACCTATGCCTCGCCCGAGGACCTCGAAGACCCGGACGGCGACGGTGTCGCGCTGCTGGGAGCCTACCCGCCCCGAGGCAATGCGTCCGGGGGGCAGCAGGTGTCTCTGGCGGTGTGGGGGCTGCCCACCAGCGGGGCTGGCCAGGGCCTGTCAGTCACGTTCAACGGCGTCCCCGCACAGGTCATCGAGGTGCGCGCCCTGGAGAACGTCATCGTCGTCCTCACGCCCACAGGCGCCCCCGGCGACGCGGAGATCGAAGTGACCGCCACCGCCGGCCGGGCATCGGCGAATGGCCTGTTTACCTTCGAAAGCGACGTCGCCGCGACAGCCGTCAGCCCCGACGGAGGCTCGCCCAACGGAGGGGACACGGTCACCATCAGTGGCCAGGGGCTCGACGCCGATGCACAGGTGTTCTTTGGTAGCCAGGCCGCCAGCAGCGTTCAGCTCTCGGGCAGCTCGCTGCGGGTAACCGCCCCCCAGAACGTACCTGGTCGGGTCGATATCCGAGTCCTGACTGGCGACAAGAACCTGCTGCTCCCGGCCGCCTACGAGTACCTCACCGGGGGCGCCGGCACGCTTCTGGCGGTGACCCCGCCCGACGGCTCACAGGCCGGCGACCGTCTTTTGCGCCTGTACGGCCACGGTTTCCGTTCCGCGGGCGTGCCTGACATCACCATGGGCGGCGAGCCCGTCGACGATGACAGGGTCGAGCTCATCGACGACGCCACCATTCACATCCGCTCGATCCGCGGGGAGGTCGGCGAGGTCAATGTCGACGCCGGAGACTACGGGCTCATGGCGATGAGCTTCGAGTACTTCGACCCGACCGCGGGTTACGGCGGCACCAGCGGCGGAACCATCCCCGAGGCCATCAACATCACCGTTCTCGAGCAGGTGAGCCGAGAGCCCATCGACGAGGCGTTCGTGATCCTCTGGGACGACCTGGGAACACCGTATCAGGGGCTGACCGACGATCGTGGCCAGGTCACGTTCAGCGATCCGATGTTCGGTCCCCCGCAGATGGTCACCGCTTCCAAGGACAACCACTCGACATCCAGCATCGTCGACTTCGACGCCCGCAACGTGACGCTCTACCTCATCAGCTACGCTCCCTCCAACCCGGGTGGAGGGGGCGGCGGCGGTGGACCTCAGCAGCTCCCGCCCAGCGTCCTGACCGGAGACGTCGGAGGCATCGACAAGTACATCGTCCCTCCGCCGGGCAACTGCGAGCCGCACGTCGGCAAGTGGGGCACCGTCTGCGACGAGTGCCAGACCGATGCCGATTGCCTCGGCGAAGGCGAGTTCTGCACCGACCTCCAGGAGCAAGGCAAGCGCTGCACCGCCCAGTGCAGCACCGACGCCGATTGCGAGAGCGGCTTCGTTTGCAAGGGTGTGGGTGACGGTATGGTGCAGTGTGTTCCGTCCCCTGGGCTCAAGGAGGTGTGGTGCGGCACCACCCAGCCCGACATCTTCAGCTACGACACCGAGGACACTGCGCCCGTCGCTGAGGTCAGCGGTCTGCCCATCTCCGGATTCTCCAACGGTGCCAGCGACTTCATCATCGACACGGAGCCCGGCGAGTACGCCATCGTGTGTCTCGGCGGCTACTACGACAAATCCGGACCCGAGCACCGGTTCACCCCTACGGTCATGGGCGTGCGCCGCAATGTGTTTGCGCAGCCTGGCGAGACGATCAGCAGCCAGGACATCAAGCTCGACATCCCCCTGACTCGTAGCCTCAGCGTGCGGCTCGACGGCGCCCCGCTAAGCGCAGCCAACTACCATGTGGTGGATACGTTCATCGACTTTGGCGCCGATGGGGTGTTCCGTATGCCCGCCCACATCGAAGCCTTTGACGTCAACGAGTTCCAGCTTCACCGCTTCCCGGCCAAGTTCGAAGAGAGCCTCTACAACGCCAGCTATTCCTTCTATGCCCGGGCCTACAACAACTCCAACATCCCCGAGGCCACCGCGGCGTCGTTCGTGCTGCATCAGGACGTCCTGAACCCGTATCAGGACAGCGTCTTCAAGATTCAGGACCAGGGGGTCGCCTACACCACCACGGGCATCACGGTCGAGATCAACGCCATGCACGGCTGGGGCGGGGACCGCGTCTGGGCCGCCGCCACTGAGGGCACCATCCTCACCTACGACGGCAACTGGTGGGGACGTCAGCTCACCCCGGTGCGCAGCACCCTCAGAGGTGTCTGGGCGGCCAACGACACCTACATCTGGGCAGTGGGCGACAACGGCGCCGTGGTGCGCGGCGATGGCATCGCCTGGAAGGAAGTGGCGATGCCCCGCAGCCTGGAGAACGTGAACTGGGAAGGCGTCTTCGGCGTCGGAGCGGATGTCTGGATGTGGGGCGACGATGGCGTCTACGTGCACGATGGCGTGCAGGTCTTCCCCAAAGCGCTGGGTGACGACGCGGGTCGTCCCGAAGTCGTCCATGGGGTCTGGGGCGAGACCCCGGATGCGGTCTGGCTCGTCGGCGAAGAGGGCTTGATCCGCCGCTACAACGGCACCAACTTCGAGGCGTTCGACCAGGGCGGCACCGCCTTCCGCGCGGTGTCGGGCAGCCGCGCCGACAGCGTCTGGGCGGTGGGCGACAACGGCCGCATCGCACACTACGACGGCAACGTCTGGTTCGACTTCCTCCCCGTCACGCGGTTTGACCTCTACAGCGTCCACGCCGTCAGCGACGACCAGGTGTGGGCCGCGGGCGACAACGGCGTCGTCCTCCAGTGGGACGGATTGCGGTGGAAGGTCCAATCGGAGATCGAGCACATCGACCTTCGCGGCACCCGCGTGGCGGGCGATGGCACGGTCCTGACCGGCGGCATCCACACGCTGATTCTCGGGCCGTTCATGGACATCGCCGAGCCGTCGAATCCGATGCCCACCGGCCAATGGACCCCGTGGTCGCTCAACTGGAACCCAGGCAAGGCCCCCGACCCGACGTTCACCCAGGTGTACATGCTCGAAAACGGCTTCCCGTTCTGGCAGCTGATCGTCGCAGGCCACCGCTCCTTCGTGCCGCTACCGGACCTCACCAGCGCTTGGGGCATCGACCCGTTCCCGCCTGTGCAGGAGCCCGCCGGAGCGGTGCAACTGGTTCGCGTCTACATGCCCGGCGAGTCCATCGACCGGTTCGATTACACGATGATCAACCAGTACGAGTGGCGGTCCTGGTCCATCACGTCCGTCCCGGCGGTCTGGCCATAGGCCTCAGCCGCCTCAGTCGAAGTCGATGTCCTTGATGGCGTCGCCCAGGTCGCCGTTCGGCACGTGTTGCGCCTGGGCGCGTGGCTTGCCCCGGTTCTGTTCTCGGCGCAGGCGGCGGCGGGCCTCCTCGCGTCGGTCCTCGGACTCTTCGTAGTAGTCCGCGTTGGAGCGACGGCGAGCCTCGTTGGCGCGCTGATCGGCCGGAATGTAGTAGTGGTCGGCGTCGTCATCGGCGCCCAGGGGCCCACCCCCAACCACGGGCATGTCCATCATCGTGCCGCCCTTCTGGTCGCGCGTCGCCCGGGATTGCCCGGGCCGCGCGGCGCCTCCGCCCTGCCCGGGCAGGTAGTAGGCTGCCCCGGCCTTGGGAGCCGGCGCTTCGGGCTCGGGTGCCGGCTCTTTGGTGGGCATGTAATAGGGCGTCGCTTGCGAGGGTGCAGCCTTGGCCGGCGGCGATGAGGACATCGCGGTGGGGATCGCCATGGTCTTGGCATCGTGCCGAACCCCGTCGCTGCTGCGGCGGCGAGGGCGCTTGGGGGGCGGCTGGGGAGCAGGTGCTGCGGGTTTGGCCGCTGGAATTTGACCGTCGACCATGGTCTTGCGGCGCTGTTTGGCGTCCAAGGTCGAGCCATCCGGCGCCTGCCCCCGGCGTCGACGCAGCTCCTCCTTGGCGGCCTGCAAGAAGTCGTCGACTCTCAGGTCGGTCTGGGTATCCCGCTCCATGAGCTGCTTGACGCGGGGGTCGGCGACCTGTTTCCGCCTGGCCTTGACGGCCTTGTTGGGGTTGACCCGAGGGAGCTTTCGCCGCGCCGCATCGGGTTGGGGCTCGGGTATCCGCGTCGGCTCCGGAGCCGCCCTCGAAGCCAGCGCGGCCTCGGCTGCGGCCTTTAGGTCCGCCCGATACTTCTCGAGCTTGGCATGGTCCACCAACAGGGTGGCTTGCGCGGCCTGTTCGTCTTCACTCTCCTCCTCACCCACATCCGTGTCGGTGATCTGAAGCTCGGCGAACTGGGATCGAAGGGCGTCCACCTGGAGAGCCAGGGCGGATAGCTCCTCGGTATCCATGGTCGGCTCTTCACCCGGAGGACGGACGTCACCGTGCGGGTCGAGCGCTCCCTCAGGCTCGGTCCTATCCGCGACCTGGGGCGCGGGCCCCAATAACGGCGTGGAGATCTGCCGTCCGGCGCGCCACTCGAGGGGCTCGTCGATGGCCGGCATCTCACGCTCGAGCAGACATGCCACCATCTCGGTGTTGGCCGCCTTGATGCGGTCACCGTCGCGCAAGCGTCGGCGCGACTCCATCGGCTCACCATTGAGCGTGGTAGGCACCGACTTGGACAACGAACGCACGAAGACGAGCCCCGGCCCGAAGTTTTCCACCTCGAACTGCTGCTCGGACATCCCTGGATCATCGATGGCGACCGATCCCTTATCGGTGCCGACGAAGATGTGGGGACGACTGACGATGGTGAACCAATGCGGCCGGTTGCCCGTCGCGATGCCGAGCTGCAGCGTCACGGGGGTGCAGTCGGGGACCTGCACGAACGTGATCAGTGTCCCCTCAAGGTCCAGCACAGAACCATGCTCGAGCTGCTGGGTCCCTGCGATCAGCCGGCCGTTGACGCGCACGGCGCGCTTCCTTGCGGACACCGAGAAGACGCCATCGGCGTAGTTGATGGAGCAGTGACGCTTGCCGACACGGGGATCATTGATTCGGACGTCGTTTTCAGGGGCCCTGCCGATGAAGTACCGATCCAGCTTGAGGTGGACACGGAACACGTCCTCGTCGTCCTCGAGGTAGAGGTAGGCTTCCGGCATGGTTCTGGTGCGAGCCCCACACATAGCTGGAGCATAGGTAGTCGCCTATGATGGCGCAATGCGTGGTCCCCTACTGCTCGCACTCGTATGTACCTGGGTCTCGACGGCCGCCGCCGCGGTCACCCTTGCGGCGACCCCGTCCACGGAGTTGCCGCTGGCGGCCCGATTCGCGCCGGAGCTGAAGAGACGGTCGTCCAAGGCCTTGATCAAGTTCGCCGAAGCCGCCATTGGCCGCTTTCTGCTGGACGAGCAAGAGTTCGCGGTGGACACCACCACTGACATCGCCGACCTCATCGTAGCCGCCACGTCGTTGGAGATCCTGCTGACGCGGAAGGATCAGCCGGCTCAGGTTGCCGTGTTGGCGACCCGAGCTGCATCGGTGCTCCACCGACTGGGTTGGGTCTACGACAACGACCGCGGCCTGCGCGGCCGGATGGCGACTCTGGTGAAGAAGGCCAAGGGCAAAGCCGCCAAGACCTCCAGCACCCAGATGCGGGACTCCATGGCCCGCCTCTTCTCCGTGGGCAAGACGTGGTTTCCGTCGGTCTGCAAGCTCGCGCTGAAGGTCGCCCCGGACGACCCACAAGTGCACAACCTCAACGGGCTGTACCTCAAGCAGGAGGGTCGCCTGGCGGCCGCAGCGGAGGCCTTCGAGAAGGCGCTCAAGCTCCAGGCGCGCCCGGTCTATGCGCTCAACCTGTATGAGGTGGCCCTGGCCCGGGGAAGCTCTGGGGTCGCGTCCCTCCGCAAGGGGCTGCTGCAACGACTGCCGGCGGTGGCCGGCGCGCTTCGCCGTCTGGACGAAGAGCTGGTGGATCGCCGGGCCACCAAGGCATTCGAGCGCGCTGGGGGCAAGCCCACCGGGACGGTGTTGCTGGACCAGGCCGAGCGCTACCTTCGGCTAGGCGCCGTGGGCAGGGGCGACGCCCTGGTCCGCGAAGCCATGCAGAATCCGAGCACCACCTCGCGGAAAGTGGCCAAACGGGCGGCGCTCTATTGGATGCAGTCACGACGCGACGCACGGGCGTTGGCGGTCATCGAGGCGCGCAACGATCGTGGTGACCCGTTCTGGCGTCCGTTGAAATTGACCCTCGCCGTGAGGACGAAGCTGGACGCCCTGGTGGGGCAGCTTCAGGGAGTCACGCCGGAGGTAGAGAAGGCTTGGAAGGCGATGCCCGCAGGGCTCGTGGACCTACGGGTATTGGGCGGGCGCGGGGCACTGCATGCCGACATCCTGGAGCTGTTCATCGGTGTTCGCGCCGCTGCAGCAGGGCGCGCCAAAGGGGATGACGCAGCGGAGGCAAAGGCGCTGGCCAGACTGAGCCGAGCGCGCCGAGTGCTCAAGACGACGCACAAGACCTCAGCGCTGGCCGCCTTGGCGCGCGCAGGCGCGGTGTTGGCGACAGAGAGCCCGAGAGCCGCGGTCACGGTGCTCCGCGATGCTCTGCCAGCGATTGACGCCAAGCGACGTTCCCGAGTGGGGCTGGTGTTGGCCGAACAGGAGGTTGGGCTGGGGCTACGGGGCGGTGAGAGAGCCCTGGCCAAGGACGGCCTCGCGCGCGCCAAAGGTCTGACGGGTCTGTCGGGTGAGCTGGCGTCGCGACGCGCCTATCTGCTCGCCGTCGGACCGTGGCTTCTCGCGGCCGACGGGGGCAAGGCGCCGGCAAAGGCCTCGACGTTGGCGGCGATCCAGACGTTGGAGGGGCTCACCGACCGCCTCGATCCAGAGACCCCCGTGGGGGCTCGCTACGCTGGGGCAGCCGGGTTCAGCCTGGGGGCGCTGGCGGTCGCAGTGGGCGACCAGGACCGCGCTCACCGCGCCCTTCAGTGGTCGCGACGCTACGTGGAGCGCCCGCTGCACCCCTTCGCTGGCGCCGTGGCCGCCCTGACCGGCTATGACGATGCATACAGCGCGTCGGCGATGCTGGATGATGCGCTGCGAAAAGCGCGGGGGGCTCCGCTTCGATTCGCCCTGCACAAATGGCGGGCGCTGACCGCCAACAAACGAGGTGACTTCGATGGGGCGCGCACACACTTCAAGAAGATGCTCGGGCTGGCCAAGAAGGCCAGAGTCCCCAAGAAGGTCCCCAGCATGACGGGTTCCCCGCTGATGGTGGGAGATCTGGCGATGATGGTGGGGGTCAAGCCGTTGGGCACGCCCGGCGCGGTGTCGGTCGAACTGACAGGAGTCACCTTCGCGCTTCCGGGGTTCGGCCACGACTTTGCGCAGATCCGGGACCTGCTGAAACGGCTGCCCAAGAGCAAGTGAAGTGATTGAGTTCCGGGGCCGGTTGAAGTATGGGGGCGCGATGAGAACCTGGTCGATTGTCCTCATCGCCACCGCCACGCTCCTCACCACGGCGTGCACCAAGCCCTCCGCCTCCGGTCCTGCTCGAGAAGGCACCGCGAAGGCCGACAAGGGTAACCCGGCTGACAAGAGCGATGCTGCCGGTGGCGCAGCGGAGGCAGCTTCGCCGGAGGCGCCGCCGACCACGGCCAAGGCTCAGGGCGCACCCGTGGACGACATGTCCAAACTCCAGCCCTTGCCTGACGGTACCTTCAACGGCCGGATCATGGGCGACCGCGTCAGCGGGGAGATCACGCTCGTCATCCTCGACGGGGTCGTCATCAGCGCCAAGGCGGACCTCATCCGCAAGAAGCGGGTCGCCCTGGAGCTCAAGCCGCGCTCGGCGGCCGACAGCCGGCGGCTTTCGCTGGGTGGACGCAAGGACGGGTCGTTCATGTCGATGCTCGGCACCTTCGTGGATGGAGAGAGGGCGGCCGGTACCTTCACCGGCACTGTCACCAAGAAGAAGGTCTCGGGTCGCTGGTATGCGATCCGCCGCTAGCGACGTGATTCGCTGGGCGCACCGAAGCGATGCCCACGCGGTGGGCATGCTGGTGTTGGATGCGTTGGAAGACGCTCCCTCGTCCGAGGTCGGACTGGAGGACGTCTACACCGATCCGCGCGAGTTCGGCGAACAGTTGCTGGGGGGCGCGGCCGCGGTCCTGGTGATCGAACGGCTGGGGCACGGGATCCTGGGCGGCGCACGCATCGTGCCGCGGGAGTTCATCCGAGCGAGCCATGTGGCCGAGGTCGCCATCGTGGTCCATCCCCAGTTCCGAGGACGGGGAGTAGGGCGAACCCTCGTGCAGGGGGTCGAGCGGGAACTCCAGGAAGAAGGCCGATACTCCAAGCTGGTCGTGCGAGTGGCCGCGGATGACCTTGGCCTGGCGACCGTGTTGAAGCAGGTACCCGCGGCCTGGACCCGGGAGCGCGTGGAGCGCAACGCCCTTTGCCGGCACGGCCAGACGCTTGATATGCACCTATACGCGCTGCTGCTGGACCTGCCCTGACGTCACCGCATCTTGTTCCTGAAGACCCACCCCCGGAGCCTATCCATGTCGAAGTCTTACACCCGCATCCTGGTCATGCTGTTGGCGACCGCCACCTTCGCGTTCACCCTGGGCGCCCCCACCGCGGCCAACGCCCACTGCCAGGTGCCGTGCGGGATCTATGACGACCACGCTCGGGTCCACGCGATGCTCGAGGACGTCGCCACCATCGCCAAGGCGGTCGACAAGATCGCCGGTCTGGCCGGCAAGACCGACGCTCAGTCGCTCAACCAGAAGGTGCGTTGGATCACCACCAAGGAAGCTCACGCCTCCAACATCATCAAGGTGGTCGCGGAGTACTTCCTGACCCAGAAGATCAAGCCCAAGGCCCCCAAAGACAAGGGCTACAACACCTACCTCCAGATGCTGACCGACCATCACGCGGTGATGGCGGCTGCCATGAAGACCAAGCAGACGGTCGACACGAAGGCCGTCGACAAGCTCCGCAAGGCGGTCGTCAAGCTGGAGAAGTGGTGGCCCAAGCCCAAGGGCCGCTAGTTCACACTGAGCCGCAAAGGGGCCGGATGCCCGGCCTCTTCGATGAAGCATTCGTGCGGGGCGACGGCTCTGCAACGCACCCTCTTTACGAGCTCTCCCACAAGACCCCGAGCGGGGTCTCTCTACACGCGAGCCCCGACCGTGGCGGCCAGGCCATGGTCAAGAGCGACACCCCGGCGCGTGTTCAATCCGCATCCGACTCCGTCGGACGGCCCGGAGCGACGTAGTGACGGAGCGAGCTTGCGAGCGGAGGAACGAAGGAGCGTAGTGGCCGCCCCGAAGGGGGGCGGAAGCCCCCCAGCGGGGGGTTTGGGGGGCGAATGAGATCGTCCTACGATGCGACGGACCTCCAACGCCGTCCCATCGAAGAGAGCAGGCATCCACGGCGAGACAATCTCCGCGAACCCGGCCAAAGAGGCCAGGCATCCCGGGTCCTGCGCGCGAAACTAGATGTCGAAGGCCGCCGTCGTCAGTGAGTAGGCGTCAGGCCGCGTGCCCTCGATGACGAAGCGGTAGGTGCCCTGCAGCGGACCCCAGTCGAGGGGAACGCTGAACACGGTCGGGAGCTTGACCGTCCAGGTGAACGTCCTGGCGCCGAACTTCTGCTGGGGGTAGCGGGGCTCCACGGCCAGGTAGATCTCCATCTCGGGGCCGTAGTTGGTGACCACGGAGCCATTGCTGCGGGTGACATCCTCGAATGTCCCGCCGCCGGTGTCCTTCTGCAGCGTCACCACGGGGTGGTCCGCGGCGGGGTCGCCACCGACCCAGCTGGCCTCGATGACGCCGTCGGCGACGGCCGGCTCGACGCTGACCGCGGCGGCGCCCAGTGCCTCCTCGATGTTCAATGGGGCGTACGGCACCAGGGTGCCCCAGCGGAAGTCGACCGGCTCGAACGCCAGGGTCGAATCGGGGTTGACCGCGCGCTCGGCGATAGAAACGCCCATGTCCACCAGGAACTGACCTCCGCGGGGCCCCATCAAGGAGCCGCTGCCCTCGTAGCCCCCCATCCAGTAGTCATCGGGATGGAGCAGGTAGCCGAGGTAGCCTTGGGAGTACCCCAGCACGAGCACCTGCGTCAGACCGGTCGCGGCGATGGCACGATCGCGCAGCTCGAGGCCCAGCGGCGTCACGGGCTCTCCGGGCAGGGTCACCATGCCCAGATCGTCGATGCGGGCGGCGGCGATCTGCGACGAGGTGATGGTCTCCTCTTCGGAGAAGCCATAGCAGCTGGCAGAGGTGTATGGCTGCCCGCCGTTGGCACCGTCGGGGTCGCCAGGGCAGTTGTCCGACGAGTCCATGCAGTAGATGCCCCCATACGGATACTCATCGAAGCTGCCGTCGTTGTTGATCTCCAGCGGATCCATCGGGAACCGGATGTTCTCGACGTGGATGTCCGGGGTCGCGTTCATGGCGATTCCGTCCAGGGCGGGGACGATAATGTCGGCGGCGGCCGCCGCGATCTTGTCGAGTTTGACGAAGTCCGGGCGCAGGTCGAAGCCCTGTTGCGAGGCGGAGTCGTCCGGAGCCTCGGGAGCCATGTCCCCGCCCCAGCTCTGCACAAACAGGACCTTGGCGTCTTTGGGGAGCTTGCGTTCGACGCCAAACTCGACAGCGCCAGGGGCGTCGCTCGAAAGCGTGTGCTGATCGCCGCCCAGCACGGTGCCGTGCATGGCGTAATTGACGATGACCGCGATGATCTCGCCGTCCTCGACCCGCGTCAGCTTCATCAGGCCCATCGTGTCGTCCTGGACGTCGCCGTTCTCACAGCGTCGGTCACTGTGAAGCTGGGGCACCTGGATGGATGTCCAGCCGAACTCGGCCGGCACCGCGTTGGCGTCCGCCTCGATGATGGACGCCACGATAGCCTTCAAGACCCGACCGAACATGCCGGGGACGTAGGTGTCCACGGCGATGCGGATGATGGGGTGGTCCATCAATCGGCCGCCGCTGGCGTGGGTATGGGTCGCCGACAGAATCAGCCCATCGGCGAGGTCCCCGCGTCCGAGAGCCCGGAGCTCGGCTGCGACCTCGTCTCTGTTGGTGTCCCAGAGCCCGATCAAGTCCAGCCGCACCTGGACGAACGTCTTGCCGTTGGCCCGCATGACAACAGTCTTGGCGCCCACGTCGGTGTGCTGGGCGTCGGTACCCGAGTAGATTTCGTTGAACCGCGTGACCACCGGGACACCCCCGGTACCTGGTCCGAAGCCCACCGTGGGGACGCCGATGGGGAAACGGAAGGAGGTGAACGTCGCGCCGGCCCACAATTCGGGGGTGGCAGGGGGCGCGTTTTCGTAGCCAGGTTCCGGCTCGGGGACGTCAGCGCCAACGTCGGTGGTCGCGTCTGCAGCGACGTCTCCGGTCGCGTCCGCGGTGCTCGGGGTGGGGTCATCGTCGGGGCACGCCGTCATGGCGACGGCGACCAAAAGACACGTGACGATGCGCGGGATGTTCATGCTGGCCCTCTCTCTAGCGAAAACGAGCGCACACACTAATGAAATCGAGGGCTGTGCATCAACCAATGGTTGTGCCTAGAATCCGCGGATGCTTCCCAGAACCCGCTTGGCATTGGCCCTATCGACGCTCGCCGCCACCCTCGTGGCCTGCCCCGAGAGCGACCCCGCCCCCGCGCCCGTAGCGGATGCGACGTCAGACGCTTCGATCGGTGACGCCACCGCGGACACCGTCGAGCCCCCCGAGTGGGCCGATAATTTCGGGGTTACCGAGAGCGAAGGCGACGAGGGATGCGAGAATCTCGACACCAGCCACTGCCTGTTTCCCTTCCCGTCGGATCGGTTCCTCGACCACAGCGGTGACCGGCCCTCGCTGCAGTTTGGCGTCAGCCTGCCCCGGCCGGCGGGCGAGGACCCGCTCGGTGACCAGCATTTCCGGCCCTATGACGGCTTCAGCGTGGTGACCCCGGTGCGCCTGCATCTGGCGGACGTGGACCTGGATGGGTCGAACGCTCCACGTCTCACGTCCATCGACCGATCTCTGGAGGCCGACAGCCCCACGGTGGTCATCGACGCCGACACGGGTGAGCGCCAGGCCCACTGGACCGAGATCGACCACTTTTCCCGGGACGGCGCCGCCCCCATTACCACCATCCGGTTCCCAGCCCCCCTACAAGGCGCTCGCCGGTTCATCGTGGCCATCCGCGACATGAAGAACACGGCAGGATCTCTGCTCGAGCCCAGCGCGGCGTTCCGGCCTCTCCGGGACCAGACGGCCAGCACCTGGCGGGGTATGCACGCCCGCCGGGCCCACTACGAGGCCGAGATCTTCCCGGCCCTCGACACCGCCGGTGTTGCACGTGAAACGCTTCAAATCGCTTGGGATTTCACCACCCAATCGGAAGCAGATGCCACCGGGCTGGGGGTCGCCATGCGGGACGCCCTGTACGCAGCGATTGGCGACGAGGGCCCCAACTACACGATCACCAGCGTCGAAGAGCTGACCGACCACCCCGACATCGCCCGCAAGATCACGCTCGATGTGGAGGTCCCGTCGTTCGTCGAGCCCATGGTGGACAATGTCCGACGCATCCGCCGTGACGCTTCCGGCAACCCGGTCATCGAGGGAACCGAGACCGTCGAGGTGGTCATCCAGATCCCCCACTCGGTGGTGGCCTCGCCCGGCACAGCGGGGGTGCTCCAGTACGGGCATGGGCTTCTGTATCGTGGGGTCGAGGCCGAGAAGGACTTCGTCCAGCAACCCGCCAACCGGCACGGCTTCATCATCGTGGCCTCGGACATGCAGGGCATGGACGAGGACAACATCGCGACCTGGGCCAACGTTCTGGGCACGCCGGAGCGCTTCCCGCACCTGTCCGAGGAACCGCTGCAGGGGATCATGAACCACCTGGCCACCATGCGGCTCCTCAAGGGCCGGTTCACCCAGGAGACCGACGCGTTGGCGACCAATGGCGGCCAGCCGTTCTACGACCCTTCGAAACTCTACTACTACGGCAACTCTCAGGGTGGGACCCTGGGAACCACGATCATGGCGTTGAGCCACGACGTGGAGCGCGGCGTCCTCGGCGTCCCTGGCTGCGCCTTTGAGTTTCTGCTGCATCGGAGCACCGGATTCGCCGGGTTCGCCAGCATCCTGAGCCTTACCTACCCCGAGGCTGACTTCATCGCGCTGATCAGCCTCATCTCGCTTGGCTTCAGCCGCATCGAGGGGGTTGCGTTCGCGCCGCTCATCCAGCGCGAAACGGCTGGCCTGTCGAAGCGGGTGCTGCTCCACATCGCCAAAGAAGACAGCGTGGTCGACAACAAGGCGTCCTACCTCCTGGCCCACGCGACGGACTCGAAGGTACTGACGCCCGCGGTCCAACCCATATGGGGTCTCGAAGAGGTCGCTAGCCCGGTAGCCGCCGGGAACGTCGCGGTCGAAGTCGACTTCGGCCACCCGGACAACCCCGATCCCTACCAGCCGGCCCCGGAGGAGTTCGATACCCACGAGGACCTGCGGCGCAACGCTATCGCCCAGGACCAGTGGTGGCAGTTCTTGAGCACCAACGAGGTGGTCCACCTGTGCGACGGGGTCTGCGACCCCGACTGAACGCCTCCGGAGCGTCCCGGACTAGAGGCCTGCTGCTGCGAGCGCCTCGGGGACATCCTTGTCCAGCGCGTCGAAGTACACTTCCTTGAACCGGTCGGACGGCGGGATGCCGCAGGCCTTGAGCTGTTCGGCAGCCTCGGGGTCGCTGAACAGGGCCGCCTCGTCGGGCTCCACCACGTCTCGGGTGCGCATGGCCGCGATGTGACTCCTGGCCTGCGTGGCGAGCCAGGCGTCGTCGGGCGGCTTGATCCACTTGGGCGCGGTGCCCTCGCGGATCTGTCGAAGGAGCACCGGACCGAACCGCCCGTGAAGCACCTCGTCTTTGAGGATGCGCCGCAGAATGTCTCGGTAGGGCGAGTCGGGCAGCTGCTTGATGGAGTGCTGCAGTAGTCGCAGCGCCACCACCTCGCCGATGCAGTAGGTGGCGAGGATCATGTCGACGAGCTGCCGGTCCAATGGGCCAGGGCTCCGCGCCTGCTGTAGCTCTCGCAGCTCGAAGCCAAGATCACCCTTACTGCCGAGGACCCGCGCGGCCTCCCAGCAGAAGATGGCGTGCTGCTGCTCTTGCAGCTGCATGGCCAAAGCCAGCTCCTGCAGGTCCATGGGAGCGTTGAGGTCCACCAGCAGCCCATGAAAGCGTCGCACAATCATGGTGCCCACGTATTCGCTGCGGGTCCGGTCCTCCCACGCGCGTGACACGATGGCCCGGACGTCGTCGCGCAGGCCGTCGGGCGCGGTCAGTTCGGGCACTGGGGCGCGCGCCTTGAGCACGATGGGCAGGTCCAACGCCGACAGGTCGAACTGCAGGGCGATCATTTGCGACTGCGATGGCGATTGAGTACTCACGCGCGCAGTCTGGCCCAAAACGTGCCACGCTTCCACGCATGAACGGCCCCGCTCCGCACAAGCTTCGTCCCGACAACTTCACGCCCCCCACCCGTACCCCCTGGGGCGGCACCCGCATCCGCTCGCACTACAAACAGGGGCTGCCTCTCCCGAAGGGGCCGCCGGTGGTCGGCGAGTCCTGGGAGATCTCGGTGGAGCCGAGCTTTCCCAGCCGACTGGTGGACAGCGATCGGACCCTTGAGGCGGTCATCGCGGCCGATCCAGAGGGTTGGCTGGGCGCGGGCGTCGCGCATCGATACGGCAATCAAACGCCGCTGCTCGTGAAGCTGCTGGACAGCGCCGACAACCTCTCGGTCCAGGTCCACCCGGCCGACGGTGACCCGGCGCTGGCAGCCGACGAGAGCGGAAAACCCGAAAGCTGGGTCGTTCTCGATGCCGAGCCGGGGGCTGGGTTCTACCTGGGCTTCCGTGAGGGTGTGAGCCGCGACGAGGTCGCTCGGTGTCTAAACAGCCGCGGCCGATTGGACGAGCTACTCAACTTCGTTCCAGTAGCGCCGGGCGACGCGTTCGTCATCGAGGCGGGCACCGTGCACGCCATCGGCGCCGGCGTGACCCTGGTGGAACCGCAGTTCGTCAGTCCAGGTCGTCGCGGCGTCACGTATCGCTTCTGGGACTGGAACCGCCTCTACGACGCGCAGGGAAAGCGCTCACCCGACGGGGAGCCGCGTCAGCTGCACGTCGAGCGCTCCCTGGCGGTCACTACGTGGGACGCGCCCCGAGGTGAGGCTTTCGTGCAGACCTGCCGCGCCGTTCCCAAGACGCTCGCGCCCAGCCGCGAACTCCTCGTGGACTGGCCTTGGTTCCACGTGGAGCGCTGGTCGGGCACAACGACCTTCGAGGTCGCGGCGGGCTCATTCTGGGCATTGACCTGCGTGGGTGGGAGAGCGCAGGTCGCGCCCAGCGGCGATGTCGGCACCCTCCACCTGGCCTGTGGGGAGAGCGCCGTGGTTCCGGCGGCCCGCAGCTTCGAAGTGACCCTCGAAGCCGCCACGCTGGTCGCTACCCGAAGCCCCGAGTAGCACCAGCCGCGCCTGTTGTTCAGCCGAGCTTGCGCTCGTTCTCGCCGATGTACACCTGCCGGGGGCGGTGGATCCGGCTCTTGGGATCCTCCTGCCACTCCTTCCAGTGGGCGATCCAGCCGGGGAGGCGTCCCAGAGCGAACATGACGGTGAACATGTTCGTCGGGATACCCATGGCCCGGTAGATGATGCCGCTGTAGAAGTCGACGTTCGGGTACAGGCGACGATCCACGAAGTAGGGGTCGCTGAGCGCCACCTCTTCGAGGTTCTTGGCGATGTCGAGCAGCGGGTCGTTGACGCCCAGCTCGGCCAGCACGTCGTCGGCGGCCTTCTTGAGGATGCGGGCGCGGGGGTCGAAGTTCTTGTAGACCCGGTGCCCGAAGCCCATGAGCCGGAACGGGTCGTCCTTGCTCTTGGCCTTCGCGACGTACTTCTTGTAGTCGTTGCCATCGGCCCGAATCATGTCGAGCATCTCGATGACCTTCTGGTTGGCGCCGCCGTGAAGCGGACCCCAGAGCGCCAGCACACCGGCGGCGATGGAGGCGAACAGGTTCGCTCCCGAGCTGCCCACCATGCGGACCGTCGACGCCGAGCAGTTCTGCTCGTGGTCGGCGTGCAGGATGAGGAGCATGTTCAGCGCCTTGGCGACCACCTCATTGACCTCGTACTCTTCGGCCGGCACCGCGAACATCATGCGCAGGAAGTTGCCGGTGTAGGTGAGGTCATTGCGGGGGTAGATGAACGGCTGCCCGATCGACTTCTTGTAGGCGAAGGCCGCGATGGTCTTGGCCTTGGCCATCAACCGCACGATGTTGAGCGGAACGTTCTCGGGCTCGGTGTAGTAGGTCGACAGCGAGCAGATCATCGAGCTGAGGATCGCCATCGGGTGGGCGTTCGGCGCGTATCCATCGAAGAACTGCTTCATGTCTTCGTGGATCAGCGTGTGGTAGGTCAGCTCGTGCGACCAGGCCTCGGCTTGCTCGTCCGTGGGCAACTCACCGTTGATGATGAGGTAGGCGACCTGCGGGAAGGTGCACTTCTCGGCAAGCTCCTCGATCGCGTAGCCGCGGTAGCGGAGGATGCCCTTTTCACCGTCGATGAACGTGATCGCGCTCTGGCAGGAGCCGGTCGAGCCGTATCCCGGATCGAGCGTGATGACGCCGCTCTTGGCCCGCAGCTTACTGACGTCGACTGCCACTTCGCCTTCGGACCCAACGACTACGGGCAGTTCGTAGTCGTTGCCTTGCACACTGAGTTTCGCCGTCTCGTCTGACACGTTTCTCTCTTTGGTTCTGGGCCTGCGGTCGATCTTCGGACTCGAACGGTGGGGATCTATCAAGGAATGCTGCCGTCCACAAGCGCAGACGAACCCCCTTCGCGAACGACCGTTCGGACTTGCAATTGGGTAAAAAATTGCCGAAACCCCCCGGGTTCCGTCTCCTGTTCCGGTCCATCACCACCCTGGGGGAAGCATGCAACGAAACGGACTGTTTATCGCGAGCCTTGCGGCTCTGCTCCTCGTCCCCGCCACCTTCGACGCCGCGCACGCCGGCGAGACGCCCCCGGAAGTGTTCGAGGACGGGGTCAAGAAGGAAGCCAACAAGAAGAAGAACGAGAACAACCCCGGTTGGCACGTTCAGCTCGACGTTGGAGCCTCGGTCTCCCTGAGCGGCAACGAGAAGGTCGTCGGGCAGCCGGACGGTCTCTCGTGGACGATCGGCGCGAACATCGGCGTTGCCGGCGGCTACCGGAAGGATGCCCACGACTGGCTCAACAAGCTGACGCTTCAGCTGCAGTTCAGCAACGTCCCCCCGCTCAACCAGTTCATCAAGAGCGCGGACATCTTCGATTTCAGCTCCGCCTATTACTACCGCGCCCTCGACTGGGTGGGTCCGTTTGTCCGGTTCCGCCTGCAGACCCAGATGCTCCCCGGTGTCGACACCCAGGCCAGCGACGTGCTGTACAAGGTGACCGAGCTGGACGGGTCGGTGGGCGAGACCACGGCCGCGACCTTCGACATCACCGACCCATTCGCGCCGCTGACGCTGAAGCAGTCGCTCGGCGCGTTCCTGCGGCCCTACTGGGAGACCGAGGCCAAGATCGAGTTTCGGGTCGGTCTTGCGGCCCAGGAGGTCCTCGCCGACGACCAGATCACCGTGGCCAAGGGCCTCGAAAACGGCGAGGTGCTGCTGAGCCGTCTGGCCAGCGCCAACCAGGTCGGTGCCGAGGTGGGCCTCGAGGTTGCCGGCGCCTTCGAGAAGAACAAGATCCTCTACTCGATCTGGGGCGACGTTCTGCTGCCGTTCTACAGCGACGGACCCAAGGCCGAGGACAAGGCGTTCGACGAGCTCATCAACGTCGAGTTCGGCGCCAAGATCGCCTTCAAGTTCGTCGACTGGGCGTCGCTGAGCTACGAGTTCCGGGCGGTGCGCCAGCCGCAGCTGCTGGACGACTGGCAGATCAGCAACAATCTGCTGCTGACGTTCGGCTACTCCAACAAGTGGGTTGAAGACGAGCCGAAGAAGGACGCGAAGAAGTAGCTGGGGCTACGGCTTCGTCACTTCTTCACTTCTTCACTGGGGGCGTGCTCGCAAAGCACGCCCTCAGCTTTTTGTGGCGACTGGCGGCGAACACGCGGACCTTGTCCGTGCGCTCCACACGCTGATCCACGCCCCCTTCGTCGCCGGGCTCGTAGATAACGCTCGGGACCGCCATGCCCACCACCAGCATCTGCAGCCCGGGCAGGAAGTGCAGGTGCGCCTTCCAGCTGCGGCCCTTGCCGTCCTCGACGGCCTCGAACAACGTCGACCAGAGCACGGTCTTCTTGCCCGCCTTTACCTTCATGCGGACCGCGTAGGAGTCCTCCTCATCCCCATTGTCGCCCACCTCGGCCTCGATCTTGGCAGGCAGTGGATGCAGCGACGCGATGCAGCGACCGCCAGGGCTCTTCAGGCCCGGCTTCGCTTTGGTGAATCCACCGGCTTTCAGATAGGCCGCCAGCTTGCCCTTCGGCTCCACGGGAGCCCGCTTGGCGATGTAGCGGTTGAACGTCGCGACCTTGGTGCTATCGGTAATGAACCGTCGCACCAGCTTGTTTTTGGCGTTGCGGATGTCCACGTAGCGGAGGCTGCGGCGGTCCTCGCCGCCCTCGTCGCTCTCTGCACAGTGCTCGTACCACTGGGCGATGGCGACCTCCTGGCGGGTCACCGAGTAGCTCAGCAGGTTCGAGCTGCCACCCACCTGCTCGCACAGGCCGATCGCCTGTGCAGGCTGCGGCGCCATCGTGAAGGTGAGGGCCAGAAACGACGACAGGCAGGAGGTAAGGAGCGTGCGCATGCCTCACAACCTGCCTGCTCGGGCCCTGGTTGAACAGGGCTGGGGCATCAACCCTTCGTTCAGGTAGCGACCATGGGAAGAGCCTGCAGGCCCGGGCTCTCAACGGTCTCGGCCTTCTTGTCGGTCGAGACCTCGACCTCCACCTTGAACATCGTCGGGAAGGCGCTATCGGCCCAGCTCCCGGCAGGAACCTCTGTGGCCGCGTCCTCGAACCAGCTCATGTCGAAGTTCGGCGGCAGACCCTTGAACTGCACGATGAGCTCGATCTCCTCACCGGGGGCGACACCGGTGGCCATCGGCTGACCGTCGCTGCGGGTCGCGTCGAGCAGCTCGCTTTCGACGCTGCCCTCCCCCGACTCTGGCATCAGTACGATCTGGCTGACCTGAAGGCCGGTCAGCGTGGTCTCACCGGTGTTTTTGAGACGGATGGTCAGCTCGGCGTGCTCGCAGTTCATGATCCACGGACCGCCGCAGTTGTCGCCGTCACACCGCTCGGCGGCTCCGGCAAATCCGGGCTCCGCGGCTGCGTCGGCCATGGGTGCCGAACCCGTGGTGGCGGGGCCCGAGAGCGCGTCGCCTGGGCAGTCCCAGTAGCTCCCAAGATGGCCTGACACGTAGATCAGCTCGAACGTGTCGGTGGCTGGCGGCTCCGTAAAGACGCCGCCTTCCTTGCCGTCGTCGCATGCGGTGGCGGTCAGGGCGAGGATGGCGGTCAGGGCGAGGGTACGAAGGATGGGGCTGCGTTTCATGAGGTCTCCAGGGTCATCTGACGGGGCTAAAGAGTGAGTAGAAAGGCTCGGAGGGCGTCCTGGCTGTCCCGGTCCAAGGACTCTCCGAAGGGGTGACCGGTAGCCAACAGCGTCTCCAGGTCGGGGACGCTGCCGTCGTGCAGGTAGGGGGCGGCGCCGCGCACGCCCAACAGGCTCGGGACTTTCAGGAAGCCCGTGCCGCGCTCGGGGGTGGTGGCGACGCTGTCGTCACCCATCACGGAGGCAGCGTCGACGAGGCCGCCGCTGTAGCTGCGGTCAGGGGCGTGACAGCTGGCGCATCGGTCGGCAAAGACCGCCTCGCCCTGAGCCACGTCCACCTCGGCGACGTCCGCCGCCGCGTAGGGTCCGGCGTCGGCCGGCGGGGACAGGCTGCGCACGAACTGCGCCAGACCCCAGGTCAGCATCCGGGGGGGACGGGTCCGCATCCGGTGACCCAGGATGTACTGGGTCTCAAAACGTACCGCCATGGTCGTGGCTGCGTCGGCGTCGGCCTCAGGCAGCGCGATGACGCCGCTGTGGTTCATGTGCGTCGCGTCGCCGAGGGCCCAGAGGTCAGGGATGGCGGTGGGGCTGTTGACCGGGTCGTCGGTGACGTCGACGCGGCCGACGCCCCAGCCGTAGTAGCGTGAAGGATCCTGGCCGGCCCGCTGCATGTAGTCGCCGCGGGCAAGTCCCAGGTCCAAACTGCGGTTGCCCCGGCCGCTGATGCCCTGGTCGGCGTGACAGAAGGCGCAGCTGATACCGACGCGGGTCTCACCGCGGGTGTCGGTGTAAACCCGTGCACCGCGCACCGTGCCGTCTTCGAGTAGGGCGATGCCGTACTCGGCGAGCATCTCCGGCTGCGAGGCGAGCCACGTGATGTAGCCGTCGTAGCGCATGGGCAGGGTGTAGAAGACCTTCTCCCCCAGAGCACGCCAGCCCTCGTCGGTCATAGGCGGTGTCGCGGGGAGGATCTCGTCGAGGTCGCCGGCGACCAACGGCTCACCAGCGGCGAGCGCCTGGGCATCCGCGAGGGTGAACGCGCGCGACGCCGTCCGCATCTCGGAGAGGAGGTCCCAGCCGTACTCCCCGAAGCCATAGTTGTTCAGGAGGCTTTGGCTGTAGGGCAGGTCGGGCCGCCACAAGGCGTCCTCGAGGACGACGCGTCGGGAAGCGTCGTCCTCGAGGTACGGGGCAGGACGCGAGATGGGACCCGTTTCACCGTCACAGGCCGCGAGGCCGGCGAGGGTGACGAAGAACAAGGCTGGGAGTGTGGTCCACATCTCGGGGCTGCCCCCTTCGCAAGACCCGGGCCAAGAGAGTTGCGCCGCCCGAAAACGGCCTCACCCCGTGCCCGTGCCCGTGCCCGTGCCCGTGCCCGAAACGTCAGCGTGTAGAAAATATTCACACACCGGGATCGGGAACGGGATCGCCTTGAGCACTGTCGCAGAGCCCCCCAGCGGTGTTCCCACCACCATGCCGCACCCACAAGCAACCCGCGAGGACGGCAGTGCGACCGGGCGGAGCCGTAAGGTCGTGCTGTCGGCAACGCGTAGTTCGGACCGCTCGAGTGACCGGGTCAACATGTGCGCACCACCTCATGCCGCACCCACAAGCAACCCGCGAGGACGGTAGTACGACGGGGCGGCGGAGCCGTCAGGTCGTGCTGTCGCCCGCAGCCCCCAGCAACGCGCAGCGTTCGGACCGCTGGAGTGACCGGGTCAACATGTGCGCACCACCTCATGCCGCAACCACAAGCAACCCGCGAGGACGGCAGTGCGACCGGGCGGCGGAGCCGTCAGGTCGTGCTGTCGCCCGCAGCCCCCAGCCACGCGCAGTTCGGACCGCTCGAGTGACGGGGCCAACATGTTCCCACCACCTCATGCCGCACCCACAAGCAACCCGCGAGGACGGCAGTACGACCGGGCGGCGGAGCCGTCAGGTCGTGCTGTCGCCCGCAGCCCCCAGCAACGCGCAGCGTTCGGACCGCTGGAGTAGACGGAGCCCAGCTCACGCACCGCAGCGTCGCCTGGTGACCTCAGCAGGCGTGGCGCACAGCGCGGTCCGAATGCTGGTGTTGCGAATGAGAACGTAAAGATGTTCCCACCACCTCATGCCCCACCAACCCGCAAACTATCGGGCTCGGGCTCGGGCACGGGCTCGGGCACGGCACGGGCACGGGCACGGGCACGCGGTCGGCCGCTTGCGCGACCTCGAGGTCTAGAACAGCAGCTGACCCAGCAGGTTGATCCCCACCACGTGGGGCTGGGTGAACACGCGCACGGCGTGGCCCTGGGAGTCCCGCTCTACCTGGGTACGGTTGCTGTCGTTGCCGTACAGCACCTCGGCGATGATGGCGAACTCCTCAACCGGCTGCCACTTCGCCGCCAGCTCGACCCAGTAGGCGATCCGGGCGTCGATGCCGGCCGGCAGGATGTACCAGCCACCGGCGTCGGCGTCGCTGACAACCACGACGCGCGAGCCCGCGGTAGCGGGGTCATCCGATGCTCCCTGGGGCGGGAGGCCCTCGTAGGTCGCCGGCAGCCGGATGCCGGCCGTAAGCCCGACGGTCACCGGACCAATCTTCTGGTCGAACGCGATCAGGGTCTGCACCTCGGGCGCCGTCTGGGCAGCCTCGGGCAGGGTCGAGTAGGGGAAGAAGCCCGGCACCTCGGCGGTGATGTAGGTGAGGCTGCGGAGCCGCGACTCGACGAACAGGCGGCTGTTGTTGAGCCGGAACTTGAAGCCGAGATGACCGGCGAAGGCGAACTCGTTCTTGGTGCTGCCGGGGCGCTCGATGTCGCTCAGGTTCTGAACGCGCATGGTGCCCTCCAGCGCCAGGGCCCACGCCAGCTCACCGGCGTAGCTCGCCTGGCGAATCGTCCGAGCACCGGTAGCGCTGCGCTGGTACAGCCCGCTGTCGATTCGGGCGCCAATGGCCTCGCCGTCGGCGTAGGCCAGACGCGTCGAGACGCCTCCGGAGAGGATGTCCTTACCCAGGACGCCTTCCTTACTCAGCGTCCCCTTGTGGAAGAAGCCGCCGTTGACCTCGGCCTTGAAGCCCTCTTTGGGGGCCCAGCCAAAGCCGCCAAGAACACCGTAGTAGGTGCGGGTGGAGAACAGGATGCGGTTGCCGCCCTCGTTGGTCAGCTCAACCGCCAACGGGCTCTTGATGAGCGCGCTCTTGGCGCCGGCGAAGAAGTAGAAATCGCCATAGGTGATGCCAATCTTGAGGCCCGGAGCCAGGCCGCGCCGGAAGTTGCGCGGGAACTCGTCACGGGTGCCCCACTCGATGTCGGGATGGAAGCCCAGGGTCAGCGGGCGCGCGTCGACGGGGTACAGGTCGGCGAAAAAGGCGCCGTCGTCACCGATCTTGTGGGCGATGCGCAGGTAGGAGCCCAGGTCGAACAGCGCGACCTGGCCAGCCTTGGCGGACTCGGGATCGGTGTTGACGTTCATGCCGATGACGAGTGCACCGGCGACCGCGAACTCGGGGTTGATCTGGATCTTCTTGTAGAGGCCCAGCCGGGTGCCGCCCTCAGCACAGTCGGCGCGGACGATCCCGTCGATCTGCGTCCGCGAGCAGCGGCCGAAGTTCGGCTCGGGGCTGTTCTCGCGGGTCTCGCCGGCGCCAAGCAAGAGGTTGTCATCGCCCCAGTTCAGCTGAATGAGGACCTTGTCGAAACCGAACATGGGTTGCCCGGTGTCGTCCTTCATCGGCGCGGCTTCAGCCTTCTTGGGCGTGGCCTTCGCCGGCTTGGCCTCAGCCTTCTTCGGCTCCGCGGGCTTCTTCGGCTCGGGAGCCGGGTCGGCGGGCGGCAGCGGGTCGTCGTCAGCCGGCGGCGGGTCCAGCTCGGCCGGCGGAGGCGGCGGCGGCAGCGGCGTTCCGTCTTCACCGGGTTCCCCGGCGAGGGCGGTCGGAGCCAACAGGGCCAGGCACAGCCAGGCGGCCAACAGGGTCTTGGTTGCTTTCATGATGGACTACTCTTTGAGGACCACGTCGCTGTCGAAGCGCGGGTCGAGGACCCAGAACTGGAGGTCGCAGCGGCTGTTGTCGCTGGTCTCTCCGCACAGGTAGATCTGCCGCACGGAGCCGGTGATCGACTCCAGCTCGAGGGGATCGCAGGCGTACTCGAGGAACCCGTCTTCGTCGGTCCCACGGGTGCACCGCCCGCTGGCGTCTTCATCGCCGATGAAGCCGATGTCCAGCGGGCTGAAGGCGGTGGCCAACAGGGTCGAGCCATACACCTTCTTTTTGCCGTCGACGACGACGGCGTACTGATTGAACTCGAAGTAGCTCTCGATATCGGTGCACAGGGGGTCTTCCTGGCAGTCGTTGCGGCACGCGAACTCGATGGTGCCGCTGTCGATGGACCCGTTGCCGTTGATGTCGCAGGAGACGAAGCGCTCGGCCACGGCGAGGTTGCTGAACGTTCCCAGGTTGCCCTCATGCTTTTCAAGGAACAGCGAGTTGGCATAGACGCGCGCCTGGTAGTCCGACAATCCGAGCCCGTCCTCCAGCTCGCTGACCAGGTCGGTGCTCAGGTCCCACGGCTCGGGCACCTTGGCCTCCGGGTCGAGCCCCGGGAAGTCCTCACACTCGCGCGGCATCTCGTTTTCGGGGGTGTTCGGGTCGTCGGGCACGTAGCGGGTGAACGACGGGAATGACAGCTGGGTGGCGCCGACGAAGTCCTGCACCGAGCCGGAGACCCCGCACAACACGTCCCCGTAGAACAGCCCTTGGGGCTTGGAGAACGTGAAGATGAACATGGCGTTGTGCAGCCGGTCGGTGGTGTTGTCCTGCAGGTCCACCACGTAGAAACCGCTCGCCAGGATGTTGGCAACGACCAGCGTGCCTGAGGTGATGGACACCTGCTGGCCACGCAGCGGGCTCACGTGCAGCTGGTCACCGTTCTGGACGTCGCGGATCGTCGGGTTGTCGAAATAGATGGTGGGCGAGACCCCGGTCGCGAGGCCCACAGGCGCCTCGCTGTCGTCGTCGATTGCGAAGCATCCGACGTCGGCCATGTCGATGTAGCCGTTGTTGTCGTTGTCGATCCCATCGCTGCACTGGCCGAACTGGCGGTCGTGCGGCGCGTAGCCGTCGTCCTCGACCCAGACGTGGGTCTTGCCGTAGCCCTTCCGGAAAGTGACCTCTTGACCGGTGGCCACGCCGTCTTCGACGCGGATCGTTCCGCCGCTGAGGATCTCGCCCGGCGTCACCCGCAGATTGACGTCGCCGGAGAAGAAAGGCCAGGGCTCCCCGTCGCGCCCGATGGCCTGCACGTCGATGACGATGCGGTGCACGCAGGCCCCGTTCTGGCACAGATTGCCACCGCCGCAGTCGGCGTTGCTGGTGCATGCGTCTCCGGCGACGTACTCCAGGGGCGCGTCGTCGGTGCCGAACTGGTGCGGCCCAGCCACGGTGACCTCGAAGCTGAGCAGCCCCGGCTCCACCGGGAACTCCTTGGTGCAGCCCGGGCTGCTGAGCAGCAGAGCTGCCGCAGCGATGCAGAATATGGCGCGCATCGTGGTCAGCTCCTACAGCGGGTCATCGGGCGAGATGTCCGAGACCGCGTCTTCGTTGGCAGGCAGGATCCGGCTGATGCGGCCGTCGGCTTCGGCCACCGGGCACGGCAGCGTCTGGCACGTGGTCATGGCGCGGAACTGGGAGAACTCGCGACAGCCGAACTCCAGGTTCCGAGGCTCGTCGCAGGCAGTGGGTCGGCAGTGACCCAGCTCGTTGCACACCTCGCCACTGAGGCAGTCGGTGTCGGCGTCGCAGCGCGGGCGGCAGCGCAGATCATCGCAGACCGCGACCGGCACGACGCAGAACCCGTCGATGCAGAGCTCACCGCCGCCACACTGGGCGTCCTGGTCGCAGGTGGCGCAGTTGCCGGTCTCGCAGACGGCCTTGGCGTCGATGCAGCTGCGGTCATCCGAGCAAGAACCGCCGGACCGCGGGTGGCAGACGCCAGCCACACACAGGTCCTGGCCGGAGCCCCCAAGGACCGACCCGCCGGGGCAGTCGGCATTGGTGGTGCAGGCGCGCTGGCAGAGGCGATTGCGGCACTCCATCACGGGCTCGCGGCACCAGCCGTTGAAGCACTGCATACCGTCGTTGCAGTCGGCGGTTTTGCTGCATTTGAAGCAGCCCTTTCCGAAGCAATCGTCCGAGTAGCACTCGGAAACGGCCGTGCACGCAGCCGCGTCAGAGACCGTGCAGTCGGCGATGACCTGGGTCTCGCCGGGATTGACGTCGGCGACCTTCGCGCATCGGCGCGCGTAGAAGGCCGTAAGATCCTCGACGCACTGCTGATAGCCAATGCAGGTGTCCAGCAGCAGCGAGCCATCGTCGCGTCGGCACTCCTCGACACACAGCGGGCTTCGAATGACCCGCTCCAGGACCGCGTCGCGCAGCGCCACATCGGTGATGGTCTGGGTGTTGTTGGTACGCAACACGGTGAAGCCCGAACCGCCCTGGGCGATGTAGTCGTTGGTGGCCAGTTCGTACACCGCGTCGCGCTGGAGCGGACGCTTCTCACAGTCGCTCTTGTCCAGGATCGACGGGTCGCCGCAGGCGGTGAAGAAGATGTCGCGCGCCTTGGGACAGTCGGGACACTCCTCGGACTCGGGCCGACAGTCCATGACGAACTCGATACCCGACACCTGGATCTGCGTGGCGCAGCCACGACCGGCAGACCGCAGTGTCACGTAGTCGAGGAGCGCCTGCACGTCATCGCCGGAGAGGTACATCGACGTGACGTAGTTGTTGAAGGGGAAGATGTTGTAGAGCTGGTCCAGGTTGATGGGCCCGGGGTTCAGGTCGGTCCGGATGCCCAGCGAGTTGGTCATACCGAAGTCAGCCCGGGCGTATTGCCGGATCCCCTCGGCCACCAGATTGCCCAGCGGCGAATCGCCGCCGTCAAAGCCGAAGCGCCGGATGAGCTTGGAGCTGTAGCCGTAGACCGAATCCAGGTCGATGAGCTGGTTGAGCTGGTAGCGGTAGGGCTCGAGCAGGTTGACCATCTCATGGTCCTCGGGGACCGAGGAGTCGATAGGGAACACCTGGTAGTCATGGGCGATGACGTCGCCATCGCGGACGACCACGTCCAGGCGGCCGACGAACTTCACGAAGGCGCCCGAGTGAGCCAGGATCACGTCGCGACCGGAAGCATCCTCGATGACCTTGGGCGGCATCAGGACGACGTGAAGGTGGCCGCCCATGATGATGTCCAGGCCCGTCGTCGCCTTGATGATCTCCTCGTCCTCCGTCAGTCCCGCGTGGGAGATACCGACAATGAGGTCGACGTTCGGCTCCAGCACGTCGATCCAGTCCTGTACGATCTGTTTGATCTCCAGTGGGACGATGCCAAGGCTGTTGCCGATGTCGGTGATGGCCGCAATCGAGGAGAAGTTGGCGATACCGATGAAGCCGATCTTCAGACCGTCGATGTTCACGATCTCGACCGGCTTGACGTACTGACCCAGGGGCTCGTTGGGCTCGAACTGGTAGTTGGCGGCCAGCACCGGGTAGCTCGCCCAGGCCTGAATCTGCTTGGCGTAGTTGCGGACGCCCTCGTCGAACTCGTGGTTGCCGATGATGGCCGCGTCGGGACGCATCAGCGACAGCGCGCGCTGCTCGATCTCCCCCTTGAACGCGTTGAAGATCGGCGCGCCCTGAAAGCAGTCACCGGAGTCGACGTAGACGGCGCGGTCGGCGCGGGAGCGTTCGCGCTTGATGATGTGGGCCATGCGGGCGACGCCGCCGAAGGGCCCCGCGGCTGGGTTCAGGCCCAGGTTCCGGTCACCGGCCAACACCTGCATGTCGTACGGGATCAGCCGGGAGTGGATGTCGGTGGTGTGAAGGATGGCCAGGCGCAGGTCCTTGCCTTCGGTCACCGGTGGTTCGTGCGACTCGGCGCAACCTGACACGACGACGGTCGTCGTCAGGAGCAGGGCGGTCGCAAGACTTGCTGCGAGATGGCTGCGGGTCAGCATGAGCGCTACCGGGTTGTACGTCCTTCCAGGGCCTGCGGGGGTCTAGCACACTGGTCTTGCCGGCCTCAACAAAGACTTTGTGAAGGCATCGGGTCATTTGACACCCGCCCGGTCAGCGATAGCGCTTGCGGCCAGTCTGCCTGCCACGGCATAAGCGGGAACGTGAGGTTTCAGCTACAACGGGCGCTGCTCGCGCTCCTCCCGCTGCTGCTCCTGGCGGGCACGGCCCACGGGTTCAGCGTCCGGTTGAGCGCCTCCAACGAGGTGGTCCGCTGGCCCACGCCGCTGGTGCAGTACTACATCCAGTATCTGGGCTCGGACAACCTCACCTCCGAGGAGTCCCTGCTGGGGGTCCGACGAGCCTTCGACAGCTGGGTCGACGTGGGCTGCTCGGCGCTGACCTTCGAAGAGCTGGGTGACGCTCCCAACCCGGCGACGTCGCTCCTCATCGGCAAAGTCGCCAACGGCATCAACGAGGTGGTGTGGGTCGAGGACGACAGCTGGGCCACCAACATCACCGGCCAGTACACCCTGGCGGTCACGTTGCCGCTGCACGATTCCGACACCGGCCACATGATCGAGGCCGACATCGTGTTCAACGGCTACCAGTACAGCTGGAAGCTGGACTCCGGAGGTGGCACCGACCTGGAGGGGGTGGCGCTGCACGAGATTGGCCACATGTTCGGAATGCAGCACAACCTGCTGTACGACAACGTGCAGCCGCCCACCATGGCGCCCTACATCTCGGGCCAGAACAAGAGCCGCACGCTGGAGCTGGACGACGAGATGGGGGTCTGCTTCCTCTACCCCGCGGACGACTACACGTGTTCAGACGACGCGGAGTGCCCCAAGGTCGTCGGCCGGGACCAGCAGGGCAACGAGTTCTACACGGGGGCGTTCCCCTGCACCCCGGACGCGTCCGACCCGGAGAATGCGCCCGGAACCTGCGGGCCATTCGCGCTCAATGTGACCGGCATCGCCAACCTGGGCGAGGCCTGCCCCAACCAGGAGGCCTGCGCGGCAGGGTTCATCTGCACGCCCCTTCCGGACCAGAACGAGGATGTATGCGCGACCGCCTGCTCGGTGGGCAGCAACGACGATTGTATCGAGGGTTTCGAGTGCGTGCCGTTCGCCATCCAGCCGTCCACTGGTGCGTGCCTGCCGGCGGGCGGTGAACCCTTCCCTCCCGGCAACGGCCCGCTGGGCTGCATCGGCGGCTCCAGCTGCGCCGAGGGTCAGCAGTGCATCGACACGCCGCGTGACGACGATTCACTGAAGCTGTGCGTGTCGACGTGCGCCGCGGATGGCTCAAAGGTCTGTCCCGAGGGCACCGAGTGCTACTTCTTCAGCGAGGGCGCCGCCATCGGGGCCTGCTTCGAGCCGCAGCACATCTACGAGGACTGGGGCGCCGAGCCGGAGCTCGAGCCCGTGCCGGACGAGCCGGAGCCCGAGCCCGAGCCGATGCCGGAGGTCGCCGAGGCTGAACCCGACGCCCCAGAGGCGGTCGAGCCTGAGCCCGTGGTTCCCGCGACGCCGTCGGACGGCTGTGGCTCGGGGGCTACCCCCACGGCGGGCCTCTCGTTGTTCTTGCTGCTCGCCCTGGGACTGGCCCGCCGCCGCTACTCGGGGGCAGGCGGGTAGGCCGTCGGGGGCGTCTGGTTGGCGTCGAGCGCGCATCGGAAGCCGACGTAGTTGTCGACCTTGATCTGTTTGGCACCGATGCCCTTACGCAAGTACATGTCCCGAGCCGAGCTCATGAGGCTGCAGATAGAGCCGTCGGGGACCTGGGCGCTACCACCCTTGATCACGATGTCGATGCTGTTGGCGGGGTCCAGCAGCTCGTCGGGCTGGTGAACCTTGCTGCCCGGGTTGTAGCCACACACAGGCGCAAGCACGTCCTCCGGGTCGCCGGTGGTGCACCGGTAATAGCAGGCTGAATCCTCGGGGCCCGGGCCGGAGGGGTCATAGAGGTCTTCGGCGTTGCTGCAGTTGTCGCCGCTCGAAGGATCGTAGGGCGTGCCCCAATCGCCGCATGTGAGCCCGACCTGATTGCAGGTCCCCAGGCAACGGTTGATGCTCGTCAGGGTCGGCTTCTGCCAGGTCGGATCGCACCCGGTCGGAAGCGCCTCGAGGCAGGTGTTGCCTTCGCGGAGACGGCTGCTGGTCCACTCCGAGACGTTGCCGAACAGGTGGTAGATGGGCTTGCCGCCCTCCAGCACGTAGTCCTTGATCGCCGCGTTGGAAGCGATGGGATACTCGCCGTTGGCATCGACGGCGGGGGCACGCTGCGCGTTGGCGAGCTGTCCGCAAGCGAGCGCCGGGAGGCCCAGGCTGATGCACTCGTTGACGGCATCGCCGAGGTCTTCGGCTGGCCACAGCCGTTTGGTCTCACCGGGTCCCTTGGCTGCCCGCTCCCACTCGAACTCGGTCGGCAGGCGCTTGCCCAACCACTGGCAGTAGTCGGCGGCCTGCTGCTGAGTGATCTGCACGACGGGGTGCTGGTCGAACGCCCGGTCGTCAGCGTCGTAGTAGTCGATGTTGACGTTCTCGTTGGCGCCGTTGTTCGCCAACGGCTTGGTGCAGCCTCGCATCTCCACACAGAACTCGTACTGCTCGTTGGTGACCTCGTGGGCGTCCAGGTAGAAGGACGGTATCTGAAGCCGCAGCGGTGGCTCCGCGTTGGCCTTCTCCATGTCCTTCCACACCTCGACCTTGCACAGCGGGTTGCCGTAGGTGCTGCCCACGCAGGGCTCCAGGGGCCCGTACCAGAAGGGCTGGGAGCCGTCGACCAGGACCATGCCCGTGATGGGCGGGGGGTCCAGACCGGCGACGCAACCGCTGACGAGGGCGACGGTACTCAGAGCTAGGGTACGAATCACGCTGGTCACCTCAGAATTGTACGCCGGCGCCCACCAGGCCGCCGTCGGGGCTGGCAGAGACCATCGGGCGGACCTTCGGCGAAGGCCCGTGTGTCACCTCATCCTCGGGGCGGACCTGGGAGCTGTCGGCTGCTTCCCAGATCAAGAAGATGACGCCCAGACCTGCCAATCCGGCACCGATACCAAAGCCGAGCTGCTGGGCGAGCTCTCGTTTTCGGAACTCCGGGGTGTTCTTGTACTCCCCCTGAAACTCCTCGATCCGGACTTCCTCGAGCGGGATGATGGCGCCCACGAGGATGCTCGCTGCGCCCAGACCGACGAGGGTCCACCCCGCGGGAACCTTCCAGGTGGATGGCGGGTCCTTGAGGAAGAGGTTGGCCGAGATGCTGACGGTCTGGTTGGCCTTCAGATTGACCGAGCGCGTCACGGAGGTGTAGCCCTCCTTGTCGACCGAGATCTGGTAAGGCCCCTCATTGAGCATGATGGGCTCCGCCCGCGGCGTGCGCCCCTCGGGCTTGCCGTTGACGTAGATGGTGGCCCCCTTGATGTTGGAGGTCACGAGCACCTGCCCGATGGTCTCCAGCTTGTCGAGCTTGAAGACGAACTTCGTCGACTCGCCCTTCTTGACCACAATCTTCTTCATCAACGGCGCGTGGAGCTTGGCCTTGATGAGCAGGGTGTGCTCACCGGGGTCCAGCCTCGTGGTGTAGGGCGTCGTGCCCGAGACCGTCTTGGAGCTGTTGACGTAGACTTCCGCGCCAACCGGGAAGCTCTCGACGGTGATCTCCAACTGCATGCCCAGCTTGCACTTGGCCACGGTGTTGTTGATGTCCACCATGTCCGGCGGGTCGGCGCCGTTGGCCTTTTTGTAGACCGTGACGTACTTGCCGTACCACTCGACGCACTTATCGCTGACGCCCAGCTTCTCGTAGCTCTTGGCGATGTTGAAGATGGGCTTGGGGAAGTTGGGGGCCAGCTTGTGGGCGCGCTTGAATGCCTCCATGGCGCCCTTGTAGAGCTCCTGCCGGAAGAGCTTGATGCCCTCCTGGTAGTGCTTTCCCGCCAGCTCCATCTTCTTTTCGGCCTCGGACTGCTCGTCCGCCGGGGCTGCAGGCTCTTCGGCCCAGGCGGTACTCACATCGCCCACCAACAGCGCCAGAGCGACCAATACCATCCAGATGATGGATGCGTTGGCTGTCCGCGGACGCTTGCGGGTTGTGATGTCCGTGCTGGACGCGTTTGCGTGCTGCTTCATCGACGCGCTCCCGGGTGCAGCCGCGAAGCTAGCCGGGGCGGTGATGATGTGTCAATTCACGCGAGGCCCGCGTCAACGGCCTGTCGCTACTTGAGTCGAGCCCTGAGCGCCAGCACGGTCACCTTGCCGTCCTTGCCCTTGCGTCCGGCGTGGAACCAGAGTCCATTGTTGCGGACCTTCATGGTCATCCGGGCGCCGTCGAACTTCACCTGGACCCGCATCAGCTTGTCCTTGAGCCCCAGGTATTCGGCCTCGAGGCGCTTGCCGGCCACTGTCTGCAGGCCCGCCTTGCCCTGAGTGAGGGTCATGGCGTGGGAGGCCTTGTGCTTGAAGCTCTTGTAGTCCTTGAAGGACTTGGCGAAGTAGCGGCTCAGGTGCTTGAGCTTTGGGTCGATGCTGGTGCCACTCTTGGTCATCTCGATGACCGTCACACTCAGCGCCACCGTCTTGCCCTGCTGCGCCTTGACCGCAGCCTTGTCCTTGGAGTCATCCGGTCCCCCCGCCGCCAGGGCGGGCGCACCGAGTCCGAGCAGTGCCCCGAGCACCGCAACTGTCGTGATGGAACGCTTCATGACTACTTGACCGGCAGCGGCGTCGGAACAGCCTTGTCGTTCTGCTGCTCGGGGTTGTCGATGACCGCGCCGTCCTCGTCGACGTGCCAGACCACCACCGGGGCATCATCCTCGCCGCCTTCGATGACCAGCTGGCCCTCGGCCACCTCGTAGCTCTCGACCGTCGCGCCGTTGGAGCGCGCCATCTCCTGCTCGTTCTCCATGCCGCGCCGGCGAGGAGTCGTCTTCTTCTTGGTGTCGCTACCGTCTTTGGTGCCGGCCACCATGGAGGGACCGTTGCCACCAGGGGTGACGCCCGGGTCACCGCTACCGCCGGTGCCCACTGCGTAGTAGAGGCCGCCGACCACCAGGGCCAGAGCCGCAAAGGTCGCCAAGGACTGCATCGGCTGCTCGAACCGAATCAGGTCGTTGAACCACTCGGTGAAGCGCTGCCACAGACCGGGCGTCTCCGCCTTGGCCGGGGTGGCTACCGCTTCCTCCGCGGCATCTTCCGCGGCGATTCGGGCCATCACACCGTCGAACACACCCGACAGGTCCACGTCGGCCACGGGGCCGTTGAACGCCTCGCGGGCAAACAGCGACGTCGCCTCCAGCTCCTTCAACTCGAGCTGGGCGTCGGGGCAGTCCGCCAGGGCCGCCTGCACAGCTTCCATCTCTTCGGGCGACAGTTCGCCGTCCGCGAAGGGGTGGAGCTGGTCTTTGACTTGGCTGCAGTTCATGATCGTTACCCTAACCTCTACTAAATCTACCTCAAGTATCGACTCAATGCCTTCTGAAAGTTCTTGCGAGCATGGAACAGGCGGCTCATGACCGTCCCCTTGGCAACCCCAAGGGACTCTGCGATCTCCTCGTAAGACAATCCCTCGACTTCGCGCAGCACCAGGATCTGGCGGTGACTTTCGCTCAGTTTGTCGAGGGCGAGGGCCATCTGTTCTCTCAACTCCTTACGCGCTAGCGCTTTCTGAGGGCTCTCAATGTGGGTCGACGCCAATGTCGGCCCGTCGGTGTGTTCGCTGCCGTGCTCCAGCCCGTCGTCGTAGTCCACCTCGGCCGCCCGTGCTGCTTTGCGCTTCCGGTCGATGCAGAGGTTGACCACGATTCGGTAGAGCCAGGTGTAGAAGCTGGAGTCACCTTTGAAGTTGTCGAGGTAGCGGTGCACCTTGACGAAGGCGTCTTGAGTGACGTCCATCGCGTCGTCATGGTTCCGCACGACGCCGAAAGCAATCGTGTAGACCTTGCGCTGATAGCGCTCCACGAGGGTCTGGAAAGCCCTTTGGTCTCCAGCCTTGCACCTCTCGACGAGAGCGGCGTCTTCCTCGCGTGACAACGTTTGTGACTCCATTGCATCAGCCGTCAGACGGCCGGCCTGCGGGGTTATTCAGACTTTCGCAGGTTTTTTTCTGCGACGGTCCGAAGCCGCCGCGGAGGCCGCATCCCAGCAAAAAACGCCAAGGCGGGCAAGGGCCGCTGGGACCCGATGTTGACCCACACGCGACCAGACGCTGACAATGCGTTTCCTCCGCGACCGGGGAATGCCCCTCTGCCAGCGGAGGTTCAGGAGTCGATGCGGACCGCGTACCGAGACATCACAGCCTACCTCGCAAGGCTGCGGCGGGCATTGAACCGGGTCGGGTTCTTCGAGGCGACATCGCTCAGCATCATCGCCCTCGGCGTCTGCCTGGTCGGGGGACTGCTGCTGGCGGCCCACGTCGACCGGGTACCGGGCCTGACTGTAATGAGTGTCGGGCTGGTCAGCGCCATCACCGCGTTCTGGCTGCTTTGGTGGCGGCCGCGTCACCAGCGACGCGAGGACGACACCCTCGCACTGTTCGTCGAACATGAAGTTGACGGGCTGCACTCGGCGATCATTACAGCGGTTCAGACGCACCGACTGATCCAGCTCGAGCCCGATCCCAAACGCCTCGGCTTCTCGCCGGAGCTCGCTGGAGCTGCAGCCGAGCGCGCCGCGGCAACCCTGATCCATCATCCGCCCGCCGGACTGGTGGCCACGCAGCGCCTGCGGTCGCTCGCCATCGCCGCCTTCGTCATCCTCGGAGGGGTGGCTGCTGCGGTGACGCTGGCGCCAGGTTTCGTGGTCGCCGGATGGCAGGCCATCGTCGCGCCCCCCGAACCGGTCGAGGAGGCCATCGATGGGCGGGTCGTCGACGTCGCCGTGGGCGACTTCGTGCTGGAGATCACGCCGCCGGCCTACCTTGGCTTGAACAAACGCACCGAGCGATCATCCAGCGGAGCCATCCGAGCCGTTCGCGGCAGTGAAGTGCGATACGTCGCGGCCACCCTCGAGCCGGCGGTCAACGCCGTGGTGGTCATGGAGAGCCAGCCGGACGCCCGTTGGGGGGTGTCCGTCCGCGACGGTGGGATCATCGAGGGCAAGGTCCGCATCGGCGACGACGACCGCTACCAGTTCATTCTGGGGCTCGAAGACGGCACTCAGGTGCACGAGCGTACCTGGCGGGCCATTCAATCGGTAGCGGACGGCGTACCGGAGGTCCGGCTGCTCCTCCCCGAAAGCGATCTGGAGGTGCACCAGGGCGACGAGGTGCCCCTGCTCTTCGAGGCCAGCGACGACTTCGGGCTCACCATGGTGGAGCTCGTCGCCATAGGGCCGGAGGGTGACGAGAAGCTCCGGCAGCCGGTCAAGCAGCCTCAGGGTGGGCGCACCGCGCGGGGTACGTACTCCCTGGCCGTAGCGTCGTTGGGCCTGCAACCGGGGCAATCGGCGGAGGTTTACTTCGAGGCCACCGACATCAATACGCTGAGCGGTCCTGGCGTCTCGCGCTCGGCCGGTCGTACCTTGACGATGTATTCGCCCGAGCAGGAGCACGAGGAGCTGCTCAGTGATCTGAAGCGGCTCATCGATGGCCTCGTGGATGTCGTCGCCGACCGCCTCGAGAGCCCCATCGAAGAGAAGCGCGCCATGCAGCTCTACGACTACATCAGCACCCAGACCGCCATCAGTAAGAAGGAAGCGGTGGCGCTCAAAGCGCTCGAGAAGATGATGGTGGCGTTTCGCACCGACCCGCTGACCGACGACGCCTTCCGCAACGGGATGAAGAAGGCTTACGACGCGCTGAAAGCCGCCCACGACCAGGAGGCGTCCCAGCTGCAGAAGGCCGTGTCCCCGGACATCGTCACGCCCCGCCCGCCGGTATTGGTCCAGCTACTGTTTGCCGCCAACAACGACGGTATCTCCGCGCTGGAGACGACCATTTTCGCGCTCAAGCAGCTGCTCGACAAAGCCCGCCAGGACAAGGTCCTCAAGCAGGGCCGCGAGATGCTCGAGGTCCAGAACGAGCTCCGCGAGCTCATGAAGAAGATGAAGGACGGTGACCCCGAGGCGCGCCGCAAGGCCCTGGCCAAGATCGCGCAGCTGCAGGCCAAGCTGCGCAAGATGCAGCGCGAGATGATGAAGATGGCCGAGCGGGTCCCCTACGAAAACCAAAACATGAACAGCAAACCGCCGGGGGACATGGCGGACGCCAAGTCGATGGCCGACCAGATGGACCAGATCGACAAGCTGCTGCGGGAAGGCAAGGTCGACGAGGCAATGAAGCTGCTGGAGGAGCTCAACAAGAGCACCCAGGAGCTGATGGCTGGACTGCAGAGCGACTTCCAGCGGATGCAGGTGAGCCAGAAGGGCCGCCAGATGATGAGCGAGTTCCAGCAGCAGCTGGGGCAGGTCGCTGACGGACAGCGCGGACTCAACGCCGAGACCGGTGAGGAACAGCGCAAGCTGGCGCAACAGCAGATGTCGGAGATGCGGGACGCGTTGGAGGGCGCCAAGCAGGACGCTCAGGCGATCCGCAAGCAGCTGGACAACGTCGACAAGGGCGCCCTGCACCCGCAGGACCAGCAGGCCCTGAACAAGCTTCAGGGCGACGCCAAGCGTCTGCAGCAGCAACTGGAGCAAATGGACCCGGAAGGCGCCCAGGGCACCGCTGGCGAACTGGCCAAGGGGTCCAAGGCCCTCAAGAAGGAGGTCGGGGAAGGCGCCGAGCGGGAGTCGAAGTCCGACAGGGTCGACAAGATGGAGAAGGCGCAGAAGGGCCTCGGAGACGCCGGACAGGCCGCACAGAACCTGGCGCAGCGGCTGCAACAGATGGCCCAGGGCCAGGGCAACGGCCAAGGTAGGCAGGGCGAGGGCAAGGGCTCGGGCGGGACCAAGGGTGAGGGCACCGATGGCAAGCAGAGCGCAGGGCTCAAGCGGCTCGGTAAGCGCCAGTCCAAACTGGGCAAACAGCTGGGCGGGCTCAAGGACGCGCTGGACCAGCTGAACAAGGAGATCCCGGGGCTGCGCGACAAGCTCAAGCCGGACCTGGACAAGGCCCGCAAGAACATGGACTCGGCGGCCAAGGAGCTGGGCAAAGGCCGTGGCAAGGCGGCGCGCGAGCGGCAAAACGAGGCGCAGGAGCAGCTCGACAAGGCCATGCAGTCGCTGGAGCAGACGCTCAAGGAGCAGCGCGGCAAGGCCGGCGAGCAACCGGGCGTCAACGACCCCCGCGAGAAGGTCGGCATCCCCGGTGAGGACGCGGTGCCGAGGGAGTTCCGCAAGGAGCTGCTGGAGAAGATGAAAGAGCGGGCGCCGGAGAAGTACAAGAAGCGGATCGACCGCTATTACAAGGAGCTCGTGAAGTGAGGCGGGCACGCGTGAAGAGCACAGCGTTGGGGCTGCTCGCCGCGCTGCTCCTGGCGGCCCCTGCGAGCTGGGCCGGATTCGACGACGACGTGGTCAAGGCCGCGCGGCTGCTGATGGAGTGGGACATCCCCGGGGCCGCGAAGATCGTCGCCAAGGTGGAGCGGGATCCCCGCGCCGGCAAAGACGCGGCCGCCCAGCTGGCCAAGGGCCGGCTACAGCTGATGCAGGGGAAATACGCCAAAGCGGCGGCCACCCTGAACCAGGCGCTGGCACTGGACATGCCACCGAAGATGAAGCCCCTGGTGCAGCACTTCGCCGCTCTGGCCGCGAGCACCGACAAGGCCACCTCGGGCTACAAGACGCACACCACGTCAGGCGGGCATTTCACCATCGACTACTCGCCGGGGATCGACGAGGTGTTGTTGCCCTACGCCGACCGGATGCTGGAGCAGGCGTGGTCCCAGCTGACCACCCTGTTCGACTACACGCCGCCGGCCCCGATCAGGGTCGAGCTCTACCCCAACGTCGAGGTCCTGGGTCAGGTGAGCTCGCTGACGGTCAAGGAGATCAAGACCTCTGGGACCATCGCGCTGTGCAAGTACAACCGGCTGATGATCGTCAGCCCGCGAGACCTGGTGTACGGCTACAGCTGGCTCGACACCCTGGCCCACGAGTTCATCCACCTGCTGGTGACCCAGAAGAGCCGCAATACGGTGCCCATCTGGCTGCACGAGGGGCTGGCTAAGTACTACGAGGTCAAGTGGAAGAACGGCGAGCCACAGCTGAGCCGGGGGAGCGAGGACCTTCTGGCGCGGGCGCTGAAGAACGACAAGCTCATCAGCTTCGAGGCGATGAGCCCGTCGATGGCCAAGCTGCCCAGCCAGGAGGCGACCGCGACGGCGTTTGCCGAGGTCCACATGGTCATGGACTTCCTGGAGGCGCGCAGCGGCGCCAAGGTGGCCGCCGAGATCCCACGACTGATGGGGACGGGGCTGAGCGATAAGCAGGCGGTGGCGTCCCTGGCGAAGGTCCCCTGGGCGCGCTTCGAGGCCGCCTGGAAGACTCACCTGAAGGGCAAGGGGCTTCGCGCGCTGAAGGACGCATCGAACAAAGAGAAGCTTCTGTTCAAAGGCGACGATACCGAGGCCGCCGAGCTGGCCAAGCTTCCCGAACAGAAGTCCCGCGACCACACCTGGCTCGGCGACCGGCTGCGCCTCAAGGGCCGCTACAAAGCGGCCGCCAAGCAGTACCGCAAGGCGGCGGGCTTCGCCGGGCAGACCTCGGCGGTGATCCAGGCCAAGCTGGGCCACGCGCTACTGCAGCAGGGGCAGCTCGACGCCGCCATCGCCGCCCTCCGCAAGCCTTTGAGCAACGCAACCCACTACGTGCTGCTGCATCTGTATCTGGGTGAGGCGTATCTACGCCAGGGGCGCCTCGACAAGGCCCGAGAGCACCTCGAGTCCGCGATCGCGCTGAACCCCTTCGATCCCAGCGTTCACGGCCACCTCGCCACGGTCTATACGAAACTCAAGATGCAGGACCGGGCGGACCAGGAGCGGAAGTTGCACGAACGCGTCAGGGTTCATATGCAATGACCCCCACCAAGCGTCACCACCCCGAGCGATGAACGATTTGAGCGACTCCGATTCCCGTCGGCCCGCCGCGCCGCTGGCCTCATCCCCACGCAGCGCTGCGCTACCCCCATTGGTAGAGCGCAGCGAGGCGGCAACCGCCCAGTTGGCTGTTCCGCCTCCGCCGTCCCGACCCGCTCCCGACCCACCCAAGCGCCGTTTCGTGGCTCCGGCCGCTCCGATCACCCCCGAGGAGCCCGAGGTCCCGGAACCGCCCGAGGAGCCGGAGTTCCCTGAGGCGCCGGATGATCCTGAAGCGCCGGAACCACCGCCCTACGAGCCCGAAGTCCCTCAAGCCCCCGACCCCGATCCGCCTCGCGCGCCGGAGCCTCCCACCATGGCAACAGTCTCCGCTCCCTCCACGGCCCTCACCGGGCCCGTGAGCCTGTCCGACATCGAGGGTCTGGCGGCCTCGCGCGACCGCCTACTGGGCGAGCTTCGCAAGCGCATCGTGGGCCAGCAGGACGTCATCGACCTGCTCCTGATGGCCATGTTCGCGCGGGGACACGGCCTCTTCATTGGCGTCCCAGGGCTGGCCAAGACGCTGCTGATCTCGACGCTGGCCGACGCGGTGAGCCTGGATTTCAACCGGATCCAGTTCACGCCCGACCTGATGCCCTCGGACATCACGGGCACCGACATTCTCGAGCAGGACCGCACCACCGGCGAGCGGGTCTTCAAGTTCGTCCCTGGCCCCATCTTCTGCAACGTCCTGCTGGCCGACGAGGTCAACCGGACGCCGCCCAAGACCCAGGCCGCCCTGCTCCAGGCAATGCAGGAGCGGAACGTCACCGCCGGCGGGCGCGACTATCCGCTTCAGCCGCCATTTCTGGTCTTCGCGACCCAGAACCCCATCGAGCAGGAGGGCACCTACCCACTGCCCGAGGCGCAGCTGGACCGGTTCATGTTCTCCATCGACGTGGGCTACCCCACGCTGGAAGAGGAGATCGCCATCGTCAGTCGGACCACCGGCGCCGGCCAGGAGTCGGTCCAGACGGTGGTCTCGCGGGAGGAGCTGCTTCGCTATCAGCAGGTCGTCCTGCAGGTCGTGGCCGCCCCTGACGTGGTCCGCCATGCGGTGATGATCGCGGCGGCAACGCGTCCAGGCAGCGATCAGGCACCGGCGATGGTCAACGAGTTCGTGTCCTGGGGCGCCGGCCCGCGCGCCAGTCAGTACTTGATTCTAGGGGCAAAGGCCCGGGCAGCGCTGATGGGGCGGCCGCAGGCCTCGCGCGCCGACGTGCAGGCCATCGTGAAGGCGGTCCTCGCCCACCGTGTGGTGCTCAACTTCCACGCCGAAGCCGAGCGGGTGAAGGTCGACGACGTGATCGACGGCATCGTCTCGCACGTGTCCAAACGATAGTGGGGCACTAGCCGTTGGTCAGCGTCCGAGAAACCGCCGGGCAGCGCCACCTCGACCCGGCGGCGCTGGCTCAGCTCAAAGGCCTCACCCTGCGCGCCCGCAGCGTTGTCGATGGCGTGTTGCAGGGCGTGCACAAGAGCCCCCATCACGGCGTCTCCATCGAGTTCAGCGAGCACAAGGAGTACAGCCCGGGTGACGAGATGCGCCACATTGATTGGCGCGCTGTGGGGCGTCTGGACAAGCTCTTCGTCAAACGCTTCGAGCAGGAGACCAACACCCGCGCCTACTTCGTCATCGATACCTCCGGGTCGATGCGCTACGGCGCCGATGGCGTCCTCAACAAGTTCGACTACAGCGGCGTGCTCGCGGTGTCGCTGGCCTATCTGCTACTGCGTCAGCAGGACGCGGTCGGAATGGTGACGTACGCCGACAAGGTGGCGGCCATGCTGCCGCCGCGGGCGCGCTCCACGCACCTGATGCAGATGTGCGACGTGCTGGCCAAGCAGTCTCCTGATGGCGGGACCTCCTTGTCGACGGCGCTCACCGCGTTGAGTGACGTGGCCACCAAGAAGGGATTCATCTACCTCTTCACCGACTTCTTCTCACAGGACTACAAGCAGGAATTCCGCCTGCTGCGTCAGCTCGTAAGCCGCGGCCATCAGATCACCGCCTTTCACGTGCTGGACCGCAACGAGCTGGAGTTCCCCTTCGACGAGATGGCCATGTTCGAGGGGATCGAGACGGGGCGTCGGCTGCTGGTCGAACCACGGCTGATTCGTGAGCGTTACCTGGAACGTCTGGCCGACCATCAGGCCGAGGTGCGTCGCCGCTGCCTGGAGTCCCGGGTGGCCCACGTCATGGTCGACACAGGCGAGCCCCCGAGCGCGGTCCTGACCCGCTACCTCGGCCGCCAGGCCACGCAAAGGCGGTAGCCGCAGGTGGGATTCGAACGGCCGATGATGCTGCTCGGGGCGCTGGCCGCCCTGGTGCCGGTGATCATCCACCTGATCAACCGGGCGAAGGCGCGTCCCATCCCGTTCGCGGCGCTGGAGTTCCTGTTCCTGTCCGACAAGCGGCTGGCGCGGCGCCTGAAGCTGCGCCAGCTACTGGTACTGGCTCTGCGAGTGCTGCTGCTGGCGGCGATTCCGTTTGCCTTTGCCAAGCCCTACCTGACCCCTGACATCGCCGAAGCGACCTCGCTGAGCCAGCCCGGCGCCGTGGTGGTCATCGTCGATGACTCGGCGTCCATGGGCGCGGTGCTCGACGGTGCCGACGATACGCTGATGGCGCGGGCCATCGATCGGGCTCGGGAGGTGGTCGCCGCCGGCGGCGACCAGACCAGCTTCGCCGTTGTCACCGCCAGCCTGCCAGCGCGGTTGCTGACAAGTGGGCTCACGTTCGACCGCGGTGAGGTAGAGAAGGCCCTGGCGACCCTCAACGCTCGCCCCAGCCCGGGCGACATGGCGGGGGCGCTGCGAGAAGCCGAGCGCTTGCTGGCCGAGGTCGCCAACGTGGGCGAACAGGCCCGACGCGTGGTGGTCATCGGCGACCACGCCGTCCCGACCTGGGCGGAGATCACGCAACCCTGGGCCCTGGACACCGTCCCCGAGACCCGGGTCATCGACGTGCGGGACGGCGCAAGCATCTCAAATCTGGCGATCACCGGGGTGGAGGTCCGGGTGGCGCCGGAGGTGGGCGATGGGGCTGTGGAGGTGGCGGTGCAGGTCAAGAACCTGGGCGCGAGCCCTGCCGAAGCGCAGCTGATGGTGGAGGTGGCGGGGAAGACGCTGGCCGGCAAGCAGTCGCTGCCACCCGGGAAGACCGCCACCAAACGCTTCATCGACCGGTTCAATCTGGCCCAGGCGGCCGGCTCCCGGGGCGTCGCGGGGCTGATTGGCGAGGACGGGCTGAAGCTCGACGACCGCTGGTTCTTCACCCTCGACGCTGGCGGCGCCGCTCCCGTGGCCGTCATCAACGGCGCGCCCCGGACCACAGCGTGGCTCGACGAGCTCTTCTTCGTGCGGGCGGCGCTGACCCCGGACGAGGGGGCCCTACCCAAACTTCGAACGACCATCCTCAGCCCTGACGACATCACCAAGGCTCCGCTCGAGGCCTACGAGGTGGTCATGCTGGCCAACGTAGGCAAGCTGAGCGCGGCCCAGCGCATGACCTTGGAGAACTACGTCAACAAGGGCGGTTCCATCCTCATCAGCGCAGGAGACCAGCTGACGCCCCAGGCGGCGTCGACCTACGGCCCGTTGATGCCGACCACGCTGCGGGGGATCAAGACGGTGGTGCGGCGCGATGACCCGTCAGCACCGCTGAAGGCGCTGAACATCGGTCAGGTGGACGGTGATCACCCGGCGATGACCGAGTTCTCGGCGACCGATGACACCAGCCTCTTCAAGACAAAGGTGTTCGCCTACGCCCTGGTGGACACCACCCAGCGTGACACCCACGTGGTCATGGGCTTCAGCGGCGGCGTGCCGGCGCTCGTCGAGGCCTCAATGGGCCGGGGCCGAACGATGCTGCTGACGACCACGGTGGACCGGGACTGGACCGACCTGCCCATCCGCACGAGCTTCGTCCCGTTCCTGCAGCAGACGCTGCTGTACCTGGCGGGGCGCCTCGGAGACGACGCCAAGCGCACAGCGATGGTGGGCGACATGGTCGCGGTCCCGCCGCCACAGGGCGAAGGAAAGGTGACCCTGACGCGGCCGGACGGCGCCACGCGTGATCTCGGCGACGAAGCGGTCGAGGAGTACACGGTGGTCAGCACCGATGTGGTGGGCCACTACACGCTGACCCGCCCCGGCGCGAAGGACCCGGTGATCTTTGCCATCAACGCCGACCGTTCCGAGAGCAACCTGACGCCGGCCAACCTCGAACAGGTAGGCACGTTGCTGGCGAAAGCGGGGACCGGGACGGTGCCCGAGGCGGAAGACGGGGCGAACCAGGCTGACGCGGTGAGCAACCTGCCGCCCAACCGCACCAAGGTGTGGCCGTTCATCCTGGTGCTGCTGTTCGTGCTGCTGGCGTCCGAAGCGTGGCTGGTCCTGCGCAGCTGAGGCCTATCGCGATTCGGCGAACGCCTTGACGGCGACCAGCGCGGCGCGCCGGTTCCGGCCTTGTTGCAGTCGGATGAGCGGATTCATGAGCCAGCCGAGGAGTCCGTGCGGGCGCTGAAAGAAGGTGAAGACGAAGCGGGTCCTGCTAGCCCCGAGGGGCTCGAGCTCCATCGAGAACCCGACATCGCGCAGCATCTTGCCCATACCGAAAGAGTCAGCGGTGATGTGGTAGCCGACCTTGCGGCCTTCGACGTGCTCGACGCGCTGCTCCAGGAGCCAGCCATCCTTCTTGCCGATACGCGCATAGACGCGGCGCCAGGTGCCAAGACCTTCGGGGACGGAGTGGGAGGCGTCCCCGATTGTTTCACCTGTAGGCGAAGGGCTTGCGGGCTCGCGACTGAGGACGTCGACGCGTTTCACCGGGGGACCCCACTCCTCGAGCCGCTTCGAGTCACCGATAAGGGGCCAGACGTGCTCGATTGGGGCGTCGATCTCGATCGTGTCGTGACCCTGTACGACACCGCGTTGGGGTGCGAGGACGGTGGAGGTGGTGGGTTGCTCATGCTCGTAGAGTGCGCTGGACATCGCAGGAACTTCCTTGGTGCTAGTGAGATGGGGGATCGGGCCCGGTGCTTGGCGGACCTCATCCTGGAGACGACCGACACGACGGCTCCCCGACACACCCCATCCAAAAAGACCGCAGGGATACGGTCTCGGTGTTCTCGGGCCCAAGGGGAGGCTGCAACCGGTGGTTGCTCCCCATCAGCTGGGGTACCATCGGCCCATGCATCCGTTCCTGCGCTCGTGTCTGGCCTTCACCGCCGTTCTGGGAGTCGCGCTCGGAGCGTCTGCGGACGCGGACGCCAAGCGCAAGAAGAAGAAGCCGGCGCCCAAGAAGGGCGCGCCGGCCAAGGTCAAGCGCGTGCCCGTGGACCCGGGCCCGGTCTACAAGGTACCCGTCGACCTGAAGCGTGATGCCTACAAGGGCAACCCCGACGCGCTGGTGACGTGGGTGGTGTTCTGCGACTTACAGGACCCCTTCTGTGACCGCTTTCGGTTCAGCATTGGCAAGGCCCGTGAGTACTTCGGCGCTGATCTCCGGGTGGTGTTCAAACATCGCCCCATGAGCTGGCACCGTCAGGCCTACCGCAACGGTGAGGCGGCCCAGTGCGCTTTGGAACACGACCTGTTCTGGGAGTTCCACGACTACCTGGTGATGCGGCGGTCGCGGAGCTCGCAGAAGGCTTCGCGGGTGCTTGAAAACGCCCGGGCAGCGGGAATCGCGGGCAAGGCCCTGGAGACGTTCGAGCGCTGCTTCACGTCGCGCAAGTACGACAAGCACATCGCAGACGATATGGCGCTCGCCGAGAAGGTGGGGGCGCGCGGGGTACCCTACAGCTACGTCAACGGCCGCCTGGTGCGCGGCGCGGTGCGCTACGACACCATCCGGGAGATCATCGAGCGGGAGTTGACCGCGGCCCGAGCGCTGGCTCGCAAGAAGAAGCTGGCGGATGGCGAGGTCTACGCCGCTATCATCGCCAAGGGCCAGTACTACAGCCGGCTGGCGAAGAAGGCCGCCAAGTTCCCCAAGAAGGGCGCTGCGGTTCGCCCGGCGACCAAGAAGAAGGCCAAGCACGTCCTGACCACGTTCGTTGATCTGCGCTCGTCCTGGAGCAACCGGGTGACCGGGGCGCTCCTGAAGCTGCAGAAGGAGCATCCCGAGGAGATCACCCTGAATGCGTGGCACTACCCCATGGGTCGGCGTGGCTACGCTCAGCTCGCTCAGCGGGCCGGTGCGTGCGCACAGACCCAGGGCAGATTCTGGGCGTTCGTGGAGGCGCTGCTGGCCAGCCCCAACTCGACTGCGCCTCGAAGCAACTCGGATTGGCGGGGCCTGGCCAAGAAAGCGGGGGTCGCGAGCATCCCCGGGTTTGACCTGTGCCTGACGGGTGGCGGAACGGATGACAAGGTGAAGGCTGACATCGCCGTGGCGCGCCAGGTACGCACCAGCTCGGGGTCTATCTTTGTCAACGGCAAGCGTTGGGGCGGCAGCGCCAAGCAGTTGAAGGCGTACCTCTACCCAGACGCGGCGGACGTGAACGATTCCGCGCCGTCCAAGCGACTGGCCGAGAAGAAGGCCAAGTGTGCGAGCAAACCCAAGATGTGCCTTTTCTACGCCTGGGCGCTGGAGCGTTTCGGCGAGCCCGGCAAGCGTTGGGTGGAGCGGGCCAAAGCGCTGGAGCGCGGCTGCAAAGCCGACGACTACAAAGCCTGCAGGGCGCTGGCGAAGACCTACCGAGACGGCAACGGGGTCCCCTTCGACCCGGCTCGCGTCAAGACCTTGAAGGCCCAGGTCTGCAAGCTGAGCAACGGCAAGTACGACTGCCCGCCGAAGCCCAAGAAGAAGAAGCACGACCCCCGCTACGACTTCTTCAACCCCAATGTGGCCCGCAACTGATTCGGCGCCGGCGCGTGCCCGTGCCCGGTCTTTGGGCTTCGATGAAGCTCAGTAGAAGTCCGTCGCAAGGCTTCGGTGAGAGGGCATTGCAGGTCCGTCGCAGGGCTTCGATGAGCGGGCATTGCAGGTCCGTCGCATTGTAGGACTTTCTCATTCGCCCCCCAAACCCCCCGCTGGGGGGCTTCCGCCCCCCTTCGGGGCGGCCACTACGCTCCTCTGCTCCTCCGCTCGCAAGCTCGCTTCGTCGCGCCGTCGCTCCGGGCCGTCCGACGGAGTCGGATGCGGACTGAACACGCGGCGACGTTCTCGGTGATCCGATGCCCGGTTCCCGCGGACCTGGCACGACTTCTCCTGTGGGTGATCTCGTGCCAGAGGAGCGGTTGGCGAGTTCCGACTAGCGGACGAACAGCGGGTTGGTGACTGCCACCGGTGGGACGTCGAAGCGGTAGCACCCCACGCCGCGCTCGCAGCGACCGTCCGGCTCGCCCACTGTGGGCCACAGCGGGTCCATCCCGGCGACCGTGGCGAGGACGAAGTCGCCGGCCTCGACGTCGACCGTCGCCGTCACGTCCAGGCGCTCGGGGCGGGTGCTGTGGGGCACCGTCCAGGTTTTGGCGACCCGGCCGTTGTGGAACAGCCGCGCGCGGTCCACGTCGATCCACGGCGCGCCCCAGACCTGAAGCCGGACGGTGAGCTTGCCGTCGGCGCGGGCCTCCACCTTGTCGCCCATGACCGCGTCGGGGACATCGGGTGTCGTCAGCTGAACCAGCGGGCCCGTCGTGAAGAACAGCTGGCGCGCGCGGACGGCGTCGGCCAGGTCGGCGCCACGCACGTCGCGATGCCGTTTGGCGTGGAGCTTGACGTAGTTGCGCGGGTAGCCCCCTTGGTTCCACTCCAGCTTGTGAGAGTCGGAGTTTCCCGTCCCGGCGAAGATGCGACCGGCGCGAAGCAGCGCAAACCACTGCTCCAGGTGGAGGTCGAGGACACGGGGCGCGGGCGCGTGAAAGCCATTCAGCAGCTCGATGCCATGGAAGCCGAAGCCAAACCGGTCGTCGTCGAGGGTGCCCTTCTCAGCATCCAGGCCGCCCTGATGGAAGTAGCCGCGACGGTGGCCCCAGGGATGGTTGATGATGATGACCGCGTCGGGGTTCTTCTCGCGGACCCGAGAGAACAACTTGAGCGGGTTGGGCGGTGTGGTGCGGATGGCGCCGCGACGGTAGGCCTTGCGCTTGTACGGAAGGGGGAAGGCCCCGAAGTGGCCGACCGAGTAGGTGGTGACCTCGACGCCGGGAATGGCGGCGATGTGGTCGGTCAGCCCGGTCTTGGCGATGTCGGGCGCCAGGTCGGTCACGACGTTGTGGTCCGTGGCCACGACGATGTCGACGCCGTCGGCCGCCATCTGGCGCACGCGGGCGTCGGTGCGCACGGGCGAGTCGCCGGAGGGCCGCATGTGCACGTGGAAGTCGGCAGACCACCAGCCTGGCAGCGAGACGGCGCGGCGCAGGCGAGCCTTCACCAGAAGGGGCTTGTCGTCGACGACGACGTTCTTGGCGACGGCGCGGGTCCATTCGATGCCGCGGGAGACCCAGATGTCGTAGGTGCCCTTCTTCACCTCCAGGAGCGCCGTGCCCTCGGCGCCGACATACGCCCGGTGATTCGCGGCGACGCCCCAGTCGTAGCGGCGGCCCGTCGGCCAGCCGAGGTCGGGCTCGTCCGTGTCGCCGACACCCAGGAAGATGACCTTTGCGGGGATGGGTGTGTTCGTGGTCGCGTCGCGGACGTCGAAGCGGACGTCGAGCTTGCGGGCCCGGCGTCGTGGGGGGTCGGCCTTGGGGTCGGGGCCGACCCATAGGGATTCGTTCGTGGCCGGGGCCGGGGCTTCTGGAGCTGGGGCCGGGGCCGGAGTCGGGGCCGCTGCTGGAGTCGGGGCCGGGGCCGCTGCTGGAGTCGGGGCCGGGGCCGCTGCTGGAGCCGGGGCCGGGGCCGGGGCCGGGGCCGGAGCCGGGGCCGGGGCCGGGGCCGGAGCCGGGGCCGGGGCCGGGGCCG